>Ga0209611_10000002_pt1 | contig 893078 bp, 787 predicted proteins | sample S1TSphgellanicum_3_FD_187693 | JGI IMG/M metagenome (GOLD analysis project Ga0209611, IMG submission 187693) | Host-associated microbial communities from peat moss isolated from Minnesota, USA - S1T2_Fc - Sphagnum magellanicum MG (SPAdes) (version 2) | ecosystem: Host-associated > Plants >... | reverse complement strand
CATTTCATGCCAAACGACAATATCCATTACTCTGACACGATGGCCACTAATGCAAGCTTTACCCCCGCAAACGCCTGCGGTTTTAGTGATATGTACTGACGTGCTCTCTTCCATTTCTCGACTCGCTTTATTGGACAAGCTTCTCGTTCCGTATTTATGGTGATAGTTTACCATATGTCCGTATTTGTGAGAGTCCACGCGCTTTCTCCAACCTTTTCACAAGCAAAACCGGCTCATTTAGAAGGCAAAACGTAGCTAAGATAGCATTCGGAAAATATCGCGAACGGATCGATAACTATGTGCATATAAAGAAAAGCCGCATGTGAACTGCCTTATGCGCATATGCTTTCCAAATCAATTGTCGACATAGAAGCGACAAGTAGTTCAAGAGTGATCTCGGGCAGCACTAGAGGCCCGCAGCAGCGCGAGTACGGCACCACATATAGTACCGGCCGTCTTAGAAAAGATCACATATCCTGGAACTAAGAATTACTCACAGTTTACATATGACGGACATCGAAAATGTGTAAAAATCGTCGAATCCACAAGTGGGGTAATTACCAGCACCAATCAATTTGTTTGGACACGTTCTTGTATAAGCGAAAGTAGAGATGCATCCGGGTCAGTGATTTCTCGCTATTACATGTGTTGAATAATCGATATTTGGGCTTAGGAATATGACCCGCGCATCGCTGACCATCTCCGTGCAAAGGCGTTTATGTTGCCGCCAAATTTCACGCCCAGTTTGTAGCAGGGCAACTGTGGCTGCGACACTTTTATGATGGCTGAATCGATTTGAAATTCATCGCCAATACAAACTCCGTTTTCCAGCTGACCTTCAGTTGTCAGATTTTACCGAACTTTCCATGTGGGAACTGTACATCCGGCATTGGTTTTGCCACCATATGTAGTGCGCCAGTGGATACTTGTAAACTGCTTTGTCTTTGCCTCATGGACCGTTCAATCAGCTTGCGCATCCAAGTCAAGGTTTAGCTTCGTAAGTTTACCTGCCCTTCAATCAGCGCATTCGCGGAATAGAGTCAAATGCGACTACCTATTGTCTCAGGACCAGATTAGTGTTTAGTTCCGAATGGATCTCAGCTTTAAGATTCACCGTTTTCTGTTCAAAGTTTTTGCAACGAGCCCGAACTGAAGTTGCCGTTTCTAAGCGAGCCCTGGATCATACTCAAGAAATACACGTCGTGACTAAGTATCAAGCGAAGGGAGACTAAATATATGCCAAGTAAGGAATCGGGAGCTCTTGCGATACAATGGCGGTCTGTAGCCACGCGCCTGGCAGCAAACCCTGGGCTCGACATCGTTTCGCAGCGTGCCATCCTCGACGACATGCATCAACTCGCCGCCGAGCCGACAAATGTGACGTACGAGGAAGTCGAGGTCGGCGGGCGATTAGCACTTTGGGCAAACCCGCTCGGCGCGACTGAAGATCGCGCGATCCTGTTCCTGCATGGTGGCGGTTTCATCGCCGGCTCGATCAACTGCCACCGCAAGATGGTGGCACATTTAGCGAAAGCCGTCGGTTGCCGTGCCTTAATCCCCGACTTTCGGCTGGCGCCCGAGCACCCTTTCCCCGCGCAGCTTGAGGATTGCTTTGCCGCCTACCGTTGGCTGCTTGATGAAGGCTTTCAGCCCAGCCATATTGCAACGGCAGGTGATTCCGCCGGCGGCAATCTGGCGACCTCGGTCTGCCTCAAACTGCGCGATGAAAATCTGCCATTACCGGCGGCAATTATCGGCATATCGCCTTGGTTTGACATGGAGGCAAGCGGCACCAGCATTGATGCGAATGCCAACCGATGCGCGATCGGCAAGCGTGCGACATACGAAAGGACCATTGCAATGGTCCTGAATGGTCATTCGCCAAAAGACCCGCTCGCCAATCCGCTTTACGCGGATGCCACCGGCCTGCCGCCCGTTTACTTAAGCGGCTCTTCCGAAGAGGCGCTGCTGGACAATTCCGAACGGTTCGCCACGGTCGCAAGGGGAGCCGGCGTCAACGTGACGGTTAGCATCGGCGAGGGAATGCAGCACGTCTATGAATTCATGGCCGGCCGCGCCCCCGAGGCGGACAAGGCTATCGCTGATATCGCGCTCTGGCTGCGTCCGAAGATCGGACTTTGAGATCGGATAGTTATTTGTTCCGTTTTCAGATCATATTCACGAACACACTTGATGGAATGCGGTACCAGGACAGCGCTGCTTGCCAGGGCAATGAAACGCTAAAGCAGAAACATCGAGCTAATTTGAAGCCAAGACTGCTGGAGCGGGAGCGAGTGGCTCCACTCTTGTAATTTCGAAACTGAGATATGCAAGGAGCGGCAATCGTTTCAGATTATTGCTTACCTCATCCTTGTTAGAAGCACGCACGCGCATAAATGCGGTCCAGTTCGGGTCTAATAGGGAGCTCATCTCAAGGTCAAGTAAAAAGCCTTCTTTTGTTAGCTGCCGCACGCATTCTTTTTCTTTGGGAATGAGTTTTTTGTAGTTGTCATCGACTGGCTTTGAATGCTTAATCACAACCACGAATCGCTGCCGAGCGTCGTTGGCGAAATTTTGAAAGTCTGCCATTAGCGGAAGACTAGAAGGCTCTTCCACGAAAAGATTTTTGATCCGTTCAGCTAGTTTATCCAGATAGTCAGTTCGTTCCGCCTCCGAAATTCGCCCAGGTGACCAGGCTATAAACGGTTCGAGTGGCAAGAATCCGTTAAACCAGAAGATGCCATGCTGGATAGGTTGCAGCAAGGATTGCATGGGTGGGTTGAGCCCCCAGCCATCGTAGGCGCCGGCGCCACCACCGACGGTGGAAATCACGAGAGCTCGTTTTTTGCTCTTTCCAATTCCATTTTCATAGAGCTTGCCGCTACCGTAAACTCTTCCCATGGCAAGAACACGATCACACCAGCCTTTCAGGATTCCAGGCAGGCCAAACCACCAGAGCGGAAACGAAAATATAAGGGCATCGCATTCTTCCAGCTTTCTTATTTCCGACTCCAGGTCGTCGGCAAAACTATTGTTCTCTGATGCATATATTTCTTCTTGCTGTTGCTTCAAATAAGAGCTGTCTTTGATGGTCTTGAAATTACGCCTGTCTGAAACGGGATCAAATCCCATTTGATAAAGGTCCGAATAAATCACTTCATGTCCGGCCGCTTCCAGTTCGCTTTTCGCCCTTTGGCTAAGGCTCGAGCAGAAACTATGTGGTTCATGATGGGCATGTACTATTAGAACTTTCATTCCGACCTCACTCTAAGCTAAATTGACCTTGTACGACGTCTCCGTAACGAACGAATCACGAACCATCCGATTTCCCTAGGTTCATAAACAGGCGCTCGGCGTTGAGATGGGCGATCTTCTCCTTGTCTGCGTGTTTGATGGGCATCTGATCGATAGCCGGTAGCCTGTAGTGCTCCTCGAGACTGATTATTTTCATGACATCCTCCAAGGCTGCACGCCCGTAAGCGCAATTTTATTTTTCACAGTGCCCTCTTAAAATTTACGGAAGTTGTCGCATATAACCGTGATGCTGGGCTGCACTGCGCATACTCCATTACTACCGGCGAACCCTGTTGTTGGATGAGTTGTCCCAGATGAAACGGAGCGGCAACGATTACGACGCAAAAGTGACAGTCTTGTTGTCTCGATCAGCTGGCTTGATCGCCTGCCAATTCTGTCCCGGGCGCAGAGCCAACCAGCCCGAAAATATGGTTAAAGCAATACAAACAAACTCACCAATTAGCTGAATTGGGATGCCGTTTACTGAGCTGCCCGGTTGTTGAGCGAACTGGGGATCTTTAAACGCGGTATTCGGATACAGCGCGGCTGACCCTTGCGCTATCCAATACAGCATCGAAAAAATGCTGCTGACCAATACCGTTGTCCATTTGTCATTTGTTTTTCTGCACGCAAACCACACTGTCAAAATCGACAACAGAATCGAGAATGCCAAGGTTTGACCACAGTGAAACTTTGCGTGTGGGGGCCATAATGGGTTAAACAGTATGAATTCTTTTTCTCCCATGGTGCTCCTGATTTATACTAATGGCAGGTTTTATGAGGTCAACAAATGCACCGCATTCGGTGCGCAAGCGATTAACCTTTAGCAGTTGTTGCCTCTGGTGAGAGTAGAGCAAAAACAACGGCGAAACAAGCTAAGCATGCATCGAGGGAGGCAATATGCAACTGCTTCTTCATCGTCAATAAATTTAGGATGATACCGCCTAACATAACGGCAAGCGAAACACTTCCAACTCGAGGCCTAGCGGCGGCAGTGAGCCCAATCGCGATTTCAACCACGCCTGCACAGTGCATCGTGGTTTTCAGTGACATCGGTATGAAAGGTCTAAGAGTAGGGGACACGTAGCGTTCCCAGTCTGTAATAAAGTTGAAATATTTATCGATACCTGCCAGCAATGGCACAGCGACCATAATAATATGGGCTACACGAAACGCGACTTGGTGCTTAACTTTTGAGGTGAAGGACGCTTGTTCTTTAGGCATAGATCCTGCTTCTTTTAGTCATCCACAGGTCTGACCCGCTCGTGGGTGTTATAGTTCCCGCATTCCCCGTCAAATCGAAAATCACTTTGAGACACTTCCGTTGACTGGGCGTGAACGGCAGTTAAGACAACAAAAGAACAGACCGCACCAAATATCGCAGAAATAAAGAAACTAGGATGCACGGCGGCTCCTAGGTATCCGGTCGTTACAGTATAGGCTAAGTCATTGCTGAGGACATGATTGGTTTCTTCATCGGATTTGCTAGTAGCAAGTTGATGTCACGTTCATGTCCGGCTAATTTTTAAACTAATAAGAACGAAGTTTTCGAGCTTAACGAATACTTGGGGGGTAAGGCATGGGTGCAGAATTTGGATTCCAGCGATCAATTGATCAGAGGCAGGCACAGACGGAAGGTCCTGATGTTGCTGCTTCAAGAGCACTTTTAGCTTCCAGTCAGGAGACCCGGGATACAGTTTCGATAGGCAAAAGGCAGCATCAGCCAGTTTCAGCTGCCGAACGTCTAAATGAAGCGTTCCAAAAAACTATAGTTGATGCTCCGCCAAAGCCTCTGCCTCTACCGGGACTGGAGTTGGTTGATTCACAAGTAAAACCTGGTGAGACCAATTTAGTTCGAATTAGAGTAGACGGCGACGATCGAGATGTGTATCTACATCTACCGAAGAACTACGACCCATCGAAACCTATGCCTCTGATGATCGTTTATAACGGCCTGAACACTACAGGTGGGCCTCAAGGCATGGATAGAATTACTGAGTTAGGCAAACAAGCAGACGAAAAAGGTTTTGCCGTTGCATTTTTGGCCGGCGGCGGGGCAAAGGGTGCATACAACAATGGCGAACCGATCGGCGATTTCCAGGACGATGTGAAATATACGCGGAATGTAATTGATACTCTGCAAAACGATTTGAATATAGACAAAGATCGTACTTACTTAGTTGGTATTTCTTGGGGCGCGAGCATGATGCATCGTGCTGCCTCTCAGCTATCAGACAAACTTGCCGGTGTGGTTGATATTGCTGGTTTCATGACTGGCAAAGAAGAAGCAAGAAATCCAAACGGTCATCTTTCAGAGATGAATATTCATTCCCTCGACGATGAAACAATACGGTACGGAGGGAGAACGGGGGCGCTGGAAAGTGGCTTTGGTCTTTTCCGTCAAGAGCCGGCACCATATACATTTAACTATTATGCGCACTGGAACGGAATTGAAGGTCAGCCAAACATGGCTGTCTCTCAAGCTCCCAATGGGAGTAACGTCTACACTGAAGACATCGTAAACCCAAAAAATGGAGTTGAAGTAAAGCAAATAACTCTTGAGGGTGTGAAGCACGGATGGCCCGGAAGTTTTGAGGTACCGAACAGCATTTCGGCGACAAATGAAACTGTCGATTTTCTTTTGCGGCACACTCGGGGTCATTAACTTAAAAAATCACCTCATACTTACTAGGGAGTGCTTTATGAACAAGTTAGTTAACGCTATTAGCGTTCCAGTGATAGTGTTATTGGTGGTATCGGTTTTCCCAACTCAGGACGCCAAAGCCTATATCGATCCTGGCTCAGGAAGCCTGATGTTGCAATATTTATCCAGCGGAATTCTGTTAGCCCTTGTTTCGCTGAAGACATTTTTCAAATCTATATGCGCTCGTAAATGATTTATACGAATGCAAACTCTTCTCAAAGACTGGCTTCGATATCAGTGCGGCTGCTCACAGAACTACTTTCTATCATCCGTCGTTGATGCCGCAATCCACTTGTCAATCATTCGCTTAAGGTCTTCCAACAGCGCTGGCTTTTGCAAATAGTCATCCATCCCGGCCTGGAGGCACTCTTCTTTAATCGCATGCCCTGTAAGACCAATAATCGGCACCCGTTTGCGTCGCTCTCTAAGTTCCTTCTCTCGGATCAACAATGTGGCATGAACGCCCTGAATGCCAGGCAGTCCGATATCCATAAAGATGAGAGCCAAATCGGCATCATCGCGCTCTACTGCTTCTTCACCAGAGCCAACTACTTCGCACGCGTAGCCCAGATGCTTGATAGCCATTTTGGCCACCAGCTGAAGAGTCGGATCGTCCTCTACTACTAAAATTCTCCTGGCTAGCATACGTCTTCTCGGAAAGGGATGACGAACCAAAAAGTCGAGCCTTCTTGAATCTTGCTCTGGACGCCAATCTCTCCTTCCATGAGTTCAACAAGTGTGCGTGATATAGACAATCCCAACCCGGTGCCACCATAGAGTCTTGCCGTCGATTCGGCCGCCTGAACAAATGGCTGAAAAATTTTCTTTTGCTGCTCGTCGCTAATGCCGATGCCACTATCGGTCACGGAAAACCTAAGTGTGGTTTTGTCTGGTTCTTTCTTGAGCAATTCAACACAGATCTCTACGCGCCCCTGCTCCGTGAATTTCACCGCGTTAAAGGCTAGGTGTTGCATTATCTGCCTGACTCTTAGCTCGTCGCCACAAACAATTTCAGGAACATTTGGTGCGACGGTCGAGATTATTTCCAACGACTTTTTCCTAGCTTCAGCGCTAATTAATTGCACAATGTCTCCCAGTATGGGCCGAACTGGGAAGTTGCGATATTCAAGCCTTACGCCGCCCGCCTGTAACTTGGAAGCATCTAGCAAATCGTTAAGAATCTGCAAAAGACGCTTGCACGATTCGAGCGCGATTTTTGACAGATTGCGTATATTCTCGTCTTGGACGGAAACGTGCATCATCTCAACAATGCCAATAACGCCGGCCATAGGCGTGCGTACTTCGTGGCTAATAGTAGAAAGGAACTTGTTTTTTGTTGAAAGCGCGCTCTCGGCAGCTTCCTTAGCTTCAAGGACTTGTTCATGGGCTGACTCCAATTGTTTTAATTTGTCAGCATTCTCTTGTCCGTATTGTTTGAGAGACTGCCAGGACGCGCGCATCATGAGTGCGCAAGCAATTATTTGAAGAAGAAAAGCTACACAGCCAGCCGTGTAACATCTAACGGCAGTGGCTTCACGCTCGACCTGTAAGCGGTTTTGTTCCGAGACGATTGAAGCAAGTGTTCGGCGTACGCTGTCCATGGCGTCTTTTTGCTGCTGAACAAGTTTGACATCACCCGTCTCGACCAAGCGATGACAGATTAATTGGAATTGCTTACCGCTTACTGCCAGTTGAGTCAGATTCTCAACTTGTTTTGGATTATCGGCGGTCAGCTTTTTTATCTCCTCTGCGATCGCGGTCTGTTGGGAGATGCTTTGCAGGAAACGATTGAAGCAGTCTTTGTCATGATTTTGAATGTATCCAAGACTGAAAAGATCGGCGTCCTGAAAGGCAGATAGTAGATCGCTTTCACGATAAAGAACGTGCTGCGTATGTTCCAGCCAATAGCCTGATAGCCGCACATTGAATAAGATAAAAGCAGCCGCCGCTGACATGCCTATCAGCAAAGCAGCCATAATCAAATTCAGGCGCAATAGGCGCTTCATGTAACAGCATAGCCCTGCAAGTCAGCCTCCAAGTATACAAAATCTGACAAAAACCTCCGGTCTTGGGAACCCGGCGTTGCTCAAACGCGATCTGGTGCTCCACTAACGAAAGGGATGGCAATTCCATAATTATTACCCCATGCTCTCGATGTTGATTAAGACCGGTCACCGGACCATGACCAAATTGACAAGCAGACTTATGTTTAACGGGATGATCAGACCAGCGGCGAAGTTTAAATGGTCAATAACAAACCTTTAAGGCGTCTGACTCCCAAGAAGCTTTTCGATGATTGAGCCAGATTAACGGCACAATTACACATTTTGTTCCAGCCAGCTGCATGAAAGCCTCTTGCAGAGCCATTCACGCAGCTGTGCGTTCTTTTTGCAAGTTGTGCTCGGCTCCGATTTTTTGCTCGATGCAACAGTCGTTTTCTAACGACTTAGAACGTAGGAAGTGAGGGTAACTATTTCTACAAATAGAAAAAAAGAATTTCTCCTATAGCGAAGTTCTTGTTCTCCATTTTTAGAAAAAAACTCATGATTAATCATGCGAGCTACTATAAGAAACCACCACTACTATGGCCTCGTCATCGAAACTGTCCCTTGTAGGAGCAAATGCGATGTCAGTAAATAAGCAGGCCAAATCAGTTAATTCGCAAACTCAACCGAAGCAACCTGGCAATGAACATAAAATGTCCCCGGCTCCTCAGACAGAGCCGAGATTTAAGGGAGCCGAAAAGCTAAGAGGAAAGGTAGCCCTAATAACAGGTGGTGATAGCGGCATTGGCAGGGCAGTGGCGCGTGCTTTTGCTAGAGAAGGCGCCGACGTAGCGATCGTTTACCTGGACGAAGACGATGATGCACTAGCAACTAAAGCAATGATCGAAGGAGAGGGAAAGAAATGTCTTCTTTTAAGGGGGGACATAAAAGAAGAGAGTTTTTGCGTTACGTCCGTCGAATCAACCGTAAAAAAGTTGGGACAGCTAGATATTCTCGTTAATAATGCAGCGGAACAGCACGAAAGCAAAAGTCCCGAATTAATTGTCTCCGAAAATATTGAAGACACATTTCGCACCAATATTTTTGGTCAATTCTATTTTGTGAAAGCCGCTTTAGAACATATGAAAAGCGGCAGCTGCATAATAAATACTACAAGCGTCACTGCTTTCAAAGGAAACAAAACATTATTGGATTATTCGTCTACGAAAGGCGCAATCGTTGCATTTACCCGTTCTTTATCGGAAGCTATAATCGAACGCGGAATCCGTGTTAATGCGGTTGCACCTGGACCAATTTGGACGCCTCTTATACCTGCGACTTTCGATGCTCAGCACGTCAAAGAGTTTGGCAAAAATACCCCAATGAAACGGCCCGGTCAGCCAAATGAAGTCGCGCCGGCCTACGTTTTCCTTGCATGTGAAGAAGCTTCCTATATAACTGGCCAGGTCATACACGTTAATGGCGGAACTATCGTAGGAAGTTGAGCAGGTTGTTTTGCCTACGTCCATAGTGATTTAAACGGTCTTTCCTTTATAGTTGGACTTGGGCTCCGTCTCATGCAAATCAATTAGAATTTGCTGTCCAGATTTTTTCGGGAAGATAAGATTCGAAACTCCTGCGTAATTGCACATCATTAAACTCACGTCCATCTAAATAACAACTTGCGCCAACCAATTGTGCAGCTTGATGAGTCGAATTAAGTGCTGACCAGGATTCCATTGATTTCCGGCTGGTTGGATCGGCGTCATTTCAGGGACATTCTTTGAAGCTTTTTTATTTTAGGAACAAACTGAACAACAGCAGGGTCGTCTCTGTAGCTTCATTCAGATCTCTAATGGGAAAATTATGACCTCTTCAAACGGCTGCACTTTTGGCACCAATCTGCAGGAAGATGGCAAAGTGCAGTTTCAACTATGGGCTCCTTCCGTAAACCAAGTAACTTTAGTGCTTGAAGATGATGGCGAGGAGAAAAGCCTGCCCATGGATAGCTCTAATAATGGTTGGTTCAAACTCGCTACCGATAAAGCACGGGTTGGCGACCACTATCGATTTCGAATGCCTGATGGGTTGTCGGTGCCGGATCCAGCTTCTCGCTACCAAGTTTGCGATGTTCATGACAGCAGTGAAGTTGTTGATCCAAAAGCATTTGATTGGAAGGACAAAGATTGGACGGGAAGACCTTGGCATGAGGCAGTGATTTACGAACTTCATGTCGGCACATTTTCGCCTGAGGGTACATTCGACGGCGTTATTAAAAAATTGGATGAGCTTACTGATTTAGGAATTACTGCAATTGAGTTAATGCCCCTTTCGGATTTTCCTGGAGATAGAAACTGGGGATACGACGGCGTTCTACACTTCGCACCGGATCGCTCTTATGGCACACCAGATGATCTTAGAAGATTGGTGGACGCAGCGCATTCTAGAAACATCATGGTTTTCATTGATGTCGTTTATAACCACTTTGGGCCCGAAGGTAACTACTTAAATGTCTATGCCAAGGAATTCTTCACGGAGAAGCACAAGACGCCCTGGGGCGCCGCGTTAAATTTCGAAGAAGCAAAAATGGTGCGAGACTTTTTCTGTAGTAATGCCCTTTACTGGCTGGAAGAATTTCACATGGATGGACTTCGTTTGGATGCCGTTCATGCCATAAAAGATGAATCTGCATTGCACATAGTGCAAGAGTTAAGTGCCTTGGTTCGAAAACAATTCGAAGGAAAAAGGCATGTTCACATTGTGCTAGAAAACGAAGCAAATTCGGCTCGTTTTCTAAAACGAGGACAAAACGGCAAACCACAATTTGCAACAGCACAATGGAACGACGACATTCATCACGCTTTCCATATTTTGGCAACCAAAGAAACCGAGGGCTATTATCGTGCCTATAGTGAAGAAGAAACGGGTACGAAGCCAATAGAATATCTCGGCATGGCTCTTGCGGAAGGGTTCATTTACCAGGGGCAAGCTTCCATTGCGCATGAAGGTGCAGCGCGGGGAGAGCCAAGCGCTCACTTGCCGCCGACTGCGTTCATTTCTTTTCTACAAAATCACGATCAAGTTGGCAACAGAGCATTTGGTGAGAGACTAAGCGCACTTTGCAAACCACGGAAACTCAAAGCGTTAACTGCCATATTCCTTTTAGCACCGCAAATTCCCCTTCTCTTCATGGGAGAGGAATGGGCCGCCTCATCACCTTTTCTCTATTTTTGCGATTTAGGTGCGGAACTAAACCCCCTCGTTACAGCGGGCCGCCGTAGGGAGTTTGAAAGTTTTTCTGCTTTTGCAGATCCCGCTAATAGAGAGCAAATCCCTGATCCTTGTTTGCGTACCACCTACGAGAAGTCAAAATTAAATTGGGATGAGCGCCAGCTTCCAGGGCATGCCGACTGGCTAAGTTTCTACCGCAAGCTCATTTCCATTCGGCAACAAAAAATCGTGCCGAAGCTTCTAGAGATACGAGAAGGACATGGTTCTTATCAAGTGTTTCCGCCTGCACTTCTCTATGTACGATGGCAGTTGGCTGGGGAGCGACACCTGGCTCTCTTAGCTAACCTGGCAGACGAACGCGCGGAAACGACAGCGCTCAATTTAATCGGTCAATGCGAAGACACCCTGTTTACGCTGGGATTGGATGAGTCGCAAAATTGGCAGAACAGCCTGATGCCTGCTTGGTCCTTAGTCTGGTGGGTGCAAAAATGACTATCAACACAACCCTTCTGAAAGCTTTTAGACCAGCGATCCTTGATTCTGAGAAGAAATTATGGGGCTTTTCTCTTACGCTATCAAATCTGGTTTCCACTCGTAATTGGGGAGTGGGTGACTTTAGTGATCTTCAGAACCTTTTAAAATGGGCAAGCGCGCGAGGAGCGGCCCTGCTCAATTTGCAGCCGCTGCATGAACCGCTACCAAATGATGATGGGTCTACCGAATACACAAGTGCTCGCTTTATAGACCCAATTTATATTGATGTTGAATCTGTTTTAGATTTCAGAGAGTCAAATGAAATTCAGCGCAAATATTTTTCACCGACCCATCGCGAACGTCTAGAAGGGTGGCGTCAGGCTGAGGTAATCGATTTTGTGTCGATTCGCAAAGCAAAGCATGAGGCACTACTTGAGTGTTTCCAACATTTCCGAGAAGCCCATCTAATATCTTTCACCCACCGTGGACAAGAGTTTAGAGAATTTCAGAAATCCGAAGGCGAGCCACTCCATCTTTATGCTCTGTTTAAGTCGATCGAACATCATTTGCAGGCAAATAAAAATGAGCCCATTCGTTTCCAAGAATGGCCAGAGCAATTTAAAGATAAAAATTCGCAATCAGTAAGAGATTTTGAATCAGCTAATCAGGAGCGATTGGAGTTCTTTCAATATCTGCAGTGGCAAGCCGATCAGCAATTGCGCGAGCTTGGCGAGTATTGCTTACGCGTGCAATTTGCTCTGGGCCTTGGCATGACTATAACGGACGCCATAAGCAAAGAAGGTGCGGATTCGTGGGCCGGTTATCCTCCACCTTTAAGTCCAAACGCGAGTCCAGAAGTATTAGCTCGAACAATGCGTTACGCCGGTGCTGTCAATGTAAGCGCCCATGGTCTGCAGAAATTGGCCAGTTCTCAGAAAGGACTAAATGGTTCCCGAGCTGAACTCAAGCATGTGCTAGAAATGTTAGCCAGAGAAAGCCACCGTGGACAGTGCCTGGTAATGATAGAAGAAAGCGAAACAGAATTTAACTATGATCCTCAAACAGAAGAAGATCAGCCCGTAAGCCTTTGTCAATTCTGGAACTTTCTACCAATTCTGCCATTTTCCCAAATAAAAATTGAAGCTTCTGACTATGCCGCTCTAGATGAAATCCCAGAGGATTGTGCCGTAACGTTTGCAAAACAAATGGGGCCAAATTTCGCTCAATTTTGGGAAGGTGTTGATCTTGAAACGGATAGCCAAGAATTAGCTGACAAAAACCGGCAGACTCTAAATAACCTGGTTGAAGAACGAGTATTTAATCGTATTAGCATCCTACGGTTGCTAGAGGAAGAAAATCTTCTCCCAAGCGGAGTAACAATCGACCCTGCTAGCGTACCGAAAGCAACACCGGAATTAATTGCAGCAGTTTATTCGCTTATAGCTTCTTCGCAAGCGAAGCTTGTGCTCTTTCAGCTTGAAGAGGCTTTCCCTCGTCGAAACGCAACGATTAATGGCGGGGCCGATTTTGCGCGTGATCTAGGTAGAAATGAAAATGCCGGTTTGATTATCGATAGTTTGCAAAGGCTAAGAGAATCCAATCACGGTTCTCAAACAAGGACTGAAACTGAATCTAAAAATGAGTCACATTTGACGCTTATACCCAGGGCTACCTACAGGCTCCAGTTCAATTCACAATTTACTTTTAGCGATGCCATCAAACTGGTTCCATATCTCGCAAGGCTAGGGGTTAGTCATGTTTACGCCTCACCGCTCCTGAAAGCGCGACCAGGTAGCATGCATGGTTACGATATCACCGACCATAAGTGCCTCAATCCGGAAATAGGCAATCTAGAAACATTCGACGATTTCGTGGGCGTTCTGAAAGAACACAAAATGGGCTTGATACTGGATATCGTGCCTAACCATATGGGGATTGGCCCTGATAATGCCTGGTGGATGGACGTTCTTGAGAACGGCCCAGCCTCGATTTACTCAGAATATTTCGATATTGACTGGGAGCCCGTCAAACATGCTCTCTATGGCAAGGTACTTCTGCCAATTTTGGGCGAATCGTATGGACAAATCTTGAGGGACGGCAAAATCACTTTGGAATTTGAGCCTGAAAACGGTCACCTTTTCTTGCGATATTTCGATCATAGACTGCCATTAAATCCGGTATCATATCCAATCGTTTTGGGTCACCGCCTGGAAATTTTAAAAGAGCGAATGGGTATTCATTGCGAAGCAATAGATGAGTACCAGAGTATTCTTTCTGCTTTGGAGCGGTTGCCTGTTCATACGGAAAAAATTGGCTTTGCCGAACGCATCAGGGAAAAGCGAGTGCAAATGCAACGGCTTGCCTCTCTATGTGACAATAATCCGGAAGTCGTCAAGTTTATTAATCAGAACATTACTGAAATTCAGGCGGTGGCAGACAACATTGAAGCGCAAGAACGTTTGCACGAACTGCTTAGCATGCAACCCTATCGGCTGTGCGATTGGCGAGTAGCCTCCGACGAAATTAACTACCGGCGATTTTTTGATGTCAATGATCTAGCCGCTGTACGAACTGAAGACGCGCGTGTTTGGAGCGAAATGCACAGTTTTCTTATGGAGCTCATTGAGGCTCGTAAAATAGAAGGTTTAAGAATTGATCACCCGGATGGACTATACGATCCAGCTGGCTACTTTATGACGCTTCAGCAAGAAGCGGCCAAACGACTGGACGTTCGTTTCGAAACTGGTCCGAGCGAGAATTTTCATAGCTCCGCAAATTTGCCTTTCTATGTGGTTGTCGAGAAGATTCTGGCTCCTTTCGAGCATATTCAATCAAACTGGTTGGTACAAGGTACGACTGGCTACGATTATCTGAATACCGTTTTGGGACTTCTAATTGACACGAGCAATAAGGAGAAGTTCGACGAGATTTACAGAAGGTTTACTGGTCTTCAAACGCCTTATGACCAAGTCCGCCTCAAATGCAAACACTTAATCCTGGACTCAGTTTTAGCAAGCGAACTAAACATGCTGGCTCATAGACTCAGCCAAATTGCTGAATCAAGTTGGTATTACCGCGACTTTACTCTGAGTTCCTTGCGTATTGCCCTGCGTCAAACTGTGGCCAATTTTCCAATCTATAGAACTTATGTGGGCAGCACCAACGCAGACAAAAAGGCTCGTCACTACATAGATTGGGCGACCAGACAGGCAGAGAAACAAAGTCCCGGTTTGAATCCTAATATCTTCCAATTTATTCGCAACGTTCTCACGCTCGATTTGCTGGATACGATCGCGACGAACTTACATGGAGAGCGCCGCGGACTGGCTGAAGATGTACGCACGTTTGCCATGAAATTCCAGCAATTTTCTGGGCCTGTCATGGCAAAAAGCGTTGAGGATACAACCTTTTACCGTTATAACCGATTTGTTTGCCTAAACGAAGTCGGTGGTGAGCCTGAAAGATTTGGAATTACCGCTTCCGCTTTTCACTTCCAAAATCTGCAGCGCCAACAAAGAAGGCCGTTCGAAATGATTGCTACCTCAACTCACGACACAAAACGAGCAGAGGATGTAAGAGCCCGGCTTGCCGTTTTGTCCGAGCTACCTGATTTATGGGAGCAAAAAGTAACAGAATGGTCTCAACTAAACCGGTCTTGCAAGACAAATATAGAAGGAGATTATGCGCCTGATAAAAACGATGAATATTTCATCTATCAAACCTTAGTTGGTGCATTACCACTTGATTCGTTTGCAGTCGATAGGACAGAAAGGCTAGTACAGTTCAAAGAGCGAATCCAGCAGTATGCATTGAAAGCGGCACGCGAAGGAAAAACCTATACAAGCTGGATCAAGCTGAACCCTGGGTATGAACAGGCATTAACGGACTTTATCGAAAAGATTTTGACACCATGCGCCACAAATAATTTCCTTGAAGATTTTCTCTTATTCACTTCTAGAATAAGTCATTTCGGCTTGATCAATAGCCTTACCCAAACTCTAATGAAAATGGCATCACCAGGTGTTCCGGACATCTATCAAGGCTGCGAATTATGGGACTTCAGCTTGGTTGATCCAGATAATCGGCGCCCAGTCGATTTTGAAGCCCGCGATTCTTTGCTTGCTACGCTCTCGGTCTCGGAACAGGCTACTTTCGAAAAGAGCACGGATTCATCATTGCAAGAAAAAAGGGCTAGCTTGCTAAAAGAAATTACTGCCGATCTAAGCGACGGTCGGGCAAAATTGCTCATTACTTCAACTTGTTTGCATTTACGCGAGAATAGCCCGGAACTTTTCACTAAGGGAAGCTACATTCCTATTGAAACCGAAAATCATATAGTCGCATTTGCACGTGAGTATGAAGGTAAATGGTGCGTGGTGGCAGCACCGCTTTTAACGGCGGAATTACAAAGCAAAACAGATAGCAAAGAACAGAAAATTCATTTGCCGAAACAGCTCGCTAATAAAGTTCTCTTCAATGTACTTTCTCAGCAGGAAATTCAGAGCAAAAATGGTTCGATAAACTGCCAAGATTTGTTCACGCAATTTCCTGTCGCGGTTCTTACCGCAATAGTCTAATCACAGCAGTCCCACTTCAAGCAAATTACTGGAGATAATTATGCAATCAGTATCAGAAAGCACGGCACCAACATTCACTACAGGCAAACCAGCTCCGCTTGGTGCCACCTGGGATGGTATCGGTACCAATTTTGCAATATTTTCGGAGAATGCTACGAAAGTGGAACTCTGTCTCTTCGATAGTGCTGAAGTTCCGCAAGAAACTCATCGCTTAGCCTTGCCCGAATGTAATGCTTTTGTCTGGCACGGTTATTTGAAAGATGTTAAGCCAGGGCAAGTATATGGGTATCGAGTGCATGGACCATACGATCCATCCAATGGTCACCGCTTCAACCCAAACAAAGTGTTGGTTGACCCTTATGCCAAATCAATCGTACGTAGTGTCGTCTGGGACGATAACTTGTTCGGCTATACAATAGGGCACCCTGATGCCGATCTCTCTTTTGATGAACGCGATTCTGCTGCCAATGCCCCTTTGGCTGCCGTTATCGACCCTAGCTATGAATGGGGAAACGACGCGCCTCCCAAAACTCCCTGGAATAAAACGATCATATATGAAGCACATGTCAAAGGCTTGACCAAGCTGAATAAAAAGGTGCCGGAAAATTTGCGAGGCACATATGCCGGCGTCGGGAGCGACGCCGTAATTAGCCACTTAACAAAGCTCGGAGTGACAGCGATCGAGCTCATGCCAGTGCACCATCGCACAAATAGTCGTTCTTTCATCGATAGAGGTCTCAATGATTATTGGGGTTACAACACCCTTTCCTTTTTCGCACCGGACACGCGATTTTCCTCTACCCCCAACCAAATTGCTCACGTGGATGAATTCAAGCAAATGGTGCGTTCGCTTCACGCTGCCGGCATCGAAGTAATTTTAGATGTTGTCTACAACCACACTATCGAGGGGAATCATCTCGGACCAACCCTTTCTTACAAAGGAGTAGACAACTCGTCCTATTACCGAACGATGGCGGATGACAGACGCTATTACATGGACTACACCGGCTGCGGCAATTCACTAAATATGGTGAACCCCAATGCGATTCAAATGATCATGGACAGTTTGCGTTATTGGATTTTAGAAATGCATGTAGACGGCTTTCGGTTCGATTTAGCAAGCACGCTCGCTCGCGAACTTTATGATGTAAATCGTCTGTCTGCATTTTTTGACGTTATTCACCAGGACCCAGTTATATCTCAAGTAAAGCTAATTGCAGAGCCCTGGGATCTTGGCGAAGGCGGCTATCAAGTTGGCAATTTCCCTGTCCTTTGGACGGAATGGAACGGCAAATATCGAGACACAATGCGCAGATATATAAAGGGCGATGACGGTGTGCTCGGCGATTATGCAATGCGTTTGACCGGCAGTAGCGATCTTTATGAACATAGCGGACGGCGTCCTTTTGCGAGCATTAACTTCATAACTTGCCATGATGGATTCACCCTCCATGATTTGGTTTCGTATAACGAAAAACATAACGAAGCAAACGCCGAAAATAATGCTGACGGTGAATCGCACAACAATAGCTGGAACTGTGGAGCAGAAGGCGAAACTAACGACGAGGCCATCAACAAGTTGCGATGGCAACAAAAGCGAAATATGATTGCTATTCTGCTTTTATCAATTGGTGTACCCATGATTAGCGGCGGAGACGAATTAAGCCGCACTCAAAACGGCAATAACAATGCCTACTGTCAGGATAACGAGCTTAACTGGTATCACTGGGATCTCAATGAAGACGAAAGGAAGTTCGAAGAATTCGTTTGCAAAGTAATTGATATTCGCCGAAACCAACTGGCAGTGCAACGAAGAGAATTCTTTAGAGGCCAAATAGACGAAGTCGACGTGCCGGCTAAAGACCTGGCCTGGTTTGGTGCGCATGGTGGGCCGATGACAGAAGCAGATTGGGCAGACGGCAACAACAAGTGCGTTGGTGTACTGTTTGAAGGACGAGCAATTAAAGAAAAGGACCCTGTAACGGGAATCGAGCAACAGGCTAACACATTGTTTCTTATCTCTAATACCTCGCATGTTAACGTGCCATTCAAATTGCCGAGGTACAAATATTTAAATAACTGGCAAGTTATTTTGGACACATCAAATCCGAATAGACCAGTTGAAGTATGGCGTGGCGGCGAAATTCCGGCACGCTCTGTAATGCTTTTAGAGCGAATATAAGAAGGAACTTCACCGCTTGTATCAAGTCTGAAAAGACATATTGGACTTGAGCTAAGTTGGGGAAAGAACCGTGCGCGCACCGAACAATGTATCCTACCGAATGCTATTGGATGTTCTGAATCGCAGAGTGGATTTTGGTGATAGTAGTCTGTCGTCTGATGTTTTTCTTTTGATTAATACGCTTCGTGCCATGCAATACGGGATAGAAGACCAAGTTTCAATTTTGAATCAACGCGCGCAGTGTAAGTCAAAAAATCAAGCAGAAGACGCTCGAGAAGAGAAGCCTCTTTGATAGCAGCTGTGAGGTAGACCTTTGCGAGCAGCCTTATCAGTTTTCTGTTTTGCATGTGCTTGCTTCTTTTCACTGCCTTTAAAAACCTTTTCTCACCATCTGCGCGTCAATTCTTCGGCTGCTTATCCACTCCCTTGCCAGGATTCGACGCATTAACCAATTCGGGTGTCGATACAGCTTTGAGCTCCATACGTTGGTCTTCGATGTTGATCCGCTTACTTCTCGTAAATGGTGGCAACTTGACTGATTTACCCGTATCTAGCGCCGTTAGAATTCCTTCTAGCACGCGCACGTCAGCAAAGCCTTCCTCGCCATCAGGTTCTGGATCTCGATTTTGCAAAATGCAGTCAGAGAAATATTTCAACTCACCACCAAAATGATCGGTGTTTTTGAACCTATGCTCTTTCTTGTCTTGACCAACAGCCACTGTCTGCTTGAGAGGCTCTCCAAACATATACGCCGGATCCATAGTTACACTCCCCTTGGTACCGATCGCAACGTAACTATTTATGGGCCCGCCAAAGTAACCGACATTGAATTGGGCCAGCCGGTCGCCTGGGAATTTAAGCGTTACGGCAACAGTGTGATAAAAATCTTGGTCGAAGCCAGATTCGGAATATTTTACGCCGAATGCCGAGATCACCTCTGGATTAGGTATTTTTGGATGCGCGCGGATCGATTTAATGCTTTTTAAGGAATGTTCAGAAAAAATCGAGAAATTCGAAGATCGAAGGTTGGCAGCTCTACCCTTCTAATCTCTGTTTCGGAATGCGCCGACGGCCTGAAACGATTGCTGGTTTTTTTCAATTCTATTGGAACATCTAACACCAACGACATGTCTTCGACTTCTGGACCCCAAGCGTGAATTTCATATTCCATCCAAATTCGATTCGAGGAGGATTCTATGCGGATTATTACAGCTGGTTGCTGTTTCTTTTTATTGTTGAACGTAGCGCCTTTTGTTTCGGCACAGGAAGCTCCTAAAGCGGACAACACCGCTCAAAACAAAGGCGCTACAGAAAAGAATGCTGTTACTTCGGAAAAGCAGAAAAGCCATAAAGATCAAGTAACTGTACTTGCGGAAATCCGGAGATCCATTGTTGCGGAAAAAGGATTATCAATGGATGCGAAGAATATCAAAATCCTTTATTCAAAAGGGCTCGTGACACTGCGAGGGCCTGTGGATAGTGAAGAGGAAAAAACAACCGTTGAAAATTTGGTAAAGCGTTGCGACGCAGTGGGGTCTGTTAAGAATCTGCTAACAGTGTCCGCAAAGCCTCATTAATTCGAAATAGCAAACAATACAGGAGTACGTAGATAATGAATCAATCACTAGTTGGAATTGTCCACACCAGAGTTGAAGCAGAAAATCTTGTTAGCACGCTAACTCAAAGCGGTTTTTTGAATAGCAATATCTCGGTGCTTTTCCCAGATAAAGAAGGGACAAAGGATTTCGCACATAGTAATGAAACCAAAGCTCCAGAAGGAGCAGTAGCTGGTGCTACTACCGGTGGTGCTATCGGTGGCACTCTGGGGCTTCTTGCTGGTGTAGGTGCACTAGCCATCCCTGGTGTCGGACCGCTAATCGCCGCGGGCCCAATAATGGCAGCTCTCAGTGGCGCCGCCGTAGGTGCGACCCTGGCAGGTGTAACGGGAGCCCTCATCGGTCTTGGCATTCCTGAGTACGAAGCAAAAATGTACGAAGGCAAAATCCGAGATGGCAATATCCTGCTTGCAGTTCATTGTGAGTCCAATGATGAGCTTAAACGGGCCGAGGAAATATTTAAGTCTAATAGCGCCGCTGATATACACCGTGTTGGCGAAGCAGCCGTAAAAAAGGCTTGAAGTCCTCAACAAATAACACTTAGCATGGCGTCTCACTTTCGGGGGTGATGCCATGCTCTTTTGAAATGCCAGGCAAGCTCCCAAAATATACTGAGATGTGCAGAAGAGGTCTGGAAACTTGATCGTCAAACAGCGCTTGAGACAGTCAATAATTCACTTCAGGGTCGTAACTGTTCTCTCGGAAACATCCTATCCGTGGAGTATTCAGTAAACAACTAGTCGTCGCAACGATTCGCTCTACCTCCGAGAAGAGGACTGTGATCCGGACCCGTAATTTTCAATTCAATATAAATTTTGACTCTGGAGCATCCTCTTTTGAAAGTACTCGAACACTTCCTTCTTTGCCTTCGCTGATTGAAATAACGTGGCTCGAAGATTGATCGTATGAAATGGTTGCAACTTGTCTTGAATTGACCATGACTTCAAGATTATCGTTGCGTCTAGCCTGAGGATTAGAAAGAGCCCGAATGATTACAACATTCCGCGAAGAGAGACGACATTTAAGCCCTTCCTTCCTATGAGCCAAGAGTTCAAAAAAAATCTCGTGCTTGCCGAGCGGCTTATCTTGATATGGTTGGCTTAGCGTTATAAGAACTTCTTTGTTCGCTGGATTGCACTCAAATCGGACCACCTTATTGTAATAGTCGGCATCCGCCCACTCGGGAAACATCAAGATTGCCAATACAGCAGATATCATGGCCTTGAACATGAATTGATCTGATTTGCGGACGCCCATAAAGTTAGAATCCTCCAGAAAACTGCCTACCTCCGGACGCTTCAGGTCTCGTCAGCGGGCTCTTTAGATCACTCCTAGCATATCGCGCAGAAGCTGAACGTTTCATCTATTTTGTTCAGCTGTTTGCAAAAATCTCTGCGCACGCCCATTATTAAAAAGGGGTTTATTTCGTAGAAAGAACTGCACCTACCAGCAGTTTCTAGGCAACGCCATAATCGGATCTTTTCCAGAACGAAGCAATGCGATAGCCCGCTTCAACAGCTTGTAGTAGTAATCGCCAAGTTCTCCACCTGGTTCCAGATCGCGATTGTACTGGTTATTGTAAGAATCGACGAAGACCTTGTTTCCGTTAGGAAAGTGTTCAAATTTTCCTCCAGGAAACTGTCTCTGGGCAATCCATTCATTCCAGCCAGTGATCGTAACTATAGGCACTTCGGGATGTAGGTAGGCAGTTTGCAGCTGTCGAATCAGCGTCCTGCCGTTTAATTTCGGCACAGCCGAACTTGGCGATTTGGGATCGGTGTTGCTCGTATAATCAAACTGATATGCAGCTGTGACGGAAATCTGCTCAGGTAGCCCGTTGTGATAACTGATACCCTGGTTGCAAATTTCATTTCCACCTCGGCTTTTAAAGCTTCGATCACAAGGCTGCATGAAGCTCCATTCTCCGGACTTTAGTTGCTCCGGATTAAGAAGTCCCCACATTTGCCGAATCGTATATCGAGATTCGAGTGCCTTAAACTGGGCAGATTCCCGCTTTGACTTTGGTGCCACTGCCAATAGCAGGGGCTTTCCTTGATAGATAAAAGCCATTTGGGGGTGTTCACTCATCTTGCGATCGAAATAATCGATCATGTCGCCTTCACCTGTGATTGGAAGCCATGGAACAATCTTGGGAGCTCCTGGAACCTGACTCCAAATTTCAATCATTTTGTCGAAGGGATCAATAATCATTGGTCCTGAACCAGCCTGGTTAGGCTGGTTGGAGCTGTCGATAAAAACAAAATCAATGCCTGCATCGCGGAGCATCTCTGCATGCTTGCGCAATAAGTCATCATTCTCAGCTAAACAGTAATATCCCGCAGCTGGCTTTCCCCACCAGTGAAAAGCATGAATCGGTCCCCAGTCCCCCTTGCCTTTAAGTATCTCTGAATTGTCGAAGATGATACCGGAGGGGTGGTAGTGACGTGACGAGGAGGCTGGTCCATGCCAGAGCAAATAAAATATCCCAATTTTCTGTTGTGATGCCGCACAGGCTGGATCATAAATGACGGACATCAACAGTAGCCAGACGACAGTGAGTCTGAAGGCTGCGGCTGTAAACTTGGTTCTTTTGATCACGGAGCTCGCATTCAAATTACGCACTTCTCAGCTAAATACTATCGAGGCATTGTTCTTTGAGCCAGTCATGGGCGGCTCTGGCCGCCATGCTGTCGTTGAGTGGGAAAGTCTTGTCTATTTTACCCTCCTGTTGCCACCATCCGATTGCGACAACGTGGCACCCATTTTGAATAAAACGGGTCAGCTCTGATTTTACGATCGCGTAGAGACTCGCTGCGTCCGGCCGGGCATTTGGCAAGGGGTGCCACTCGAAAATGCCCCAGTCCCGAGTAAGTGGCGTCAATTTTGAAATGTCCAATTTACCGAAGCGCGTAATGCCGAGCCGCTGGTTAAACCACAAAAGACCAGTCCAGCATGGATCTGCACCTGACAAACAGCGAGACGGGTTGACCAACTCGCCCGGAATTTGATGGGGATACAGGATCTTCATGGGCACGTGACAGTCGTGCACAGCCACAAGCAAGTCCCCGACGAAATTTCTCACCAGGTTCTGGCGAAAACCATAGGCTGGTTTGCGGGGATAGCCGGGCGGATAGTTGCCACCGTGGTCAGTGCTTTCCCAGCTCCAGGCATTCCAGAAACGGCTTTGCGGATTGTGCCGGCGCGGAGCGTCAAATCCGCCCTTCGTATGACCGGTAGCTCTCTCCGGTGTAGGGTTGAAGCCCGGATCCATGATCGGCTCGGGAAATTTTTCGGGGTCCCAATATTTCAGCTCCCAGGTTGTGAAATCTGTTTCGAAACGATCGTTAAAACTAGGCCCACCGCCCTCGGTTTTGCTGTTCGGACTGGCGGCATTATGGAAAGGGCTTGTATTTACACCGGCGATATTTATAAACGGACCGGTGATCGATTCTGGCGCGCCCTGCCCGTGGTATGCGCCCGTCAAATCATCATAGATGCCTCTGTGTTGAAGCCAATCACGAAACTCCTGAATTGCAAAAGGACTATAATCTGCTAGCAAACCGTCATCATGCTCGCCGCCATTGGCTAGTTCTTCCTCGATGCATCCGTTTATAAAAACAACAGTGCCCGGATACTTTGCTTCTGCTTCGGCAACGGATTTTCCAAATGCTTTTGCCTCATCTAGGAAGATGTTGCGCAGCCGGGCAGGTGCGTTGCGAGACGGTGTCACCACTTCGTAATCGCGCGTCGGATAGAGCTTTTGCTCGAGTGATGTATCGCTTTGCCCGGTCCGAGCTTGATTGGAACCGCCGCGCCACGTGGAGCCATTCATACGCCACTGAAATAATCTGAAATCAGACTCCGCCACCTTCGAAGCTGCCGGATTGCTGTGGGTCTGACAGGCCAAGATCACCCCCAGCGAAATATTGTTTTGCTTGGCCAATTTGCATAGCTCAATCAATCGCTGGGAATTTTGACTGTTGTAAACAAGGGAGAAACCAACTTTGAAGCGGCCATGATTTTCCCCAATCTGTGCTCGCAGTCTGTCTATCTCATGCTGAATTGTGGCCCGCCCCTTATCGTCCAGCGCTATGCTTGTCAGGTCATTGAAAATCGGCATCAGACAAAAATTTTCTTGCTCCGCCTTGCTAGCACCGGCGGGCAGGGAAAGCGCCACAATGCAAATTAGTAGGAGACTGATAATTCCAATTTTCATTTGCTTTTGCTCCGTGCCATATAGTGGTGGCGCACAACTTTACAGCACGTTCGAGAATCGTAATAAATATTTCTTCTTTGGTGCGAAAACCGCATTGAAACAATCAAAATTCAAAGATGCTCCTACCGGACGAATACGATAAGACCTAGGAAAACATGATGGCATTGTCAGCCTTTCTTTGCGAGCCTTGAAACCGCTCATTTAATCATCACACTTTGGCGGAGCCGGGCGACTTGACATCATACTGCAGTGTTCGGCTTTTCGCCAGTCATGGTAACAAGGGCGCCACCATATATGGTTCACGGTTGCTTCCTTTGTACAGGTCCTGAAGTCCCAAAGGCTCGCACATGAAGCCGGAAGTTTTTTGATCAGGTTCGAAGTTTCACCAAGAAGCATTCGGCTCTCTTCCGAATAAGCTACTTAAATGCTGCTCTATCGCCTCTTCTCCGCTCTGAGTCAAAACAGAGCTTTGGTCAGTTCGCGCAATAAGCATGGCCACTTCCGTAAGCATCGCAAGCAACATATGAGCATGCAGATCAACAAGATCTTCTCGAAATCGCCCCATCACAGCAGAGTGCAAAAAAGGTAAAAATCAAGTCAAATCAAGCGTGCCGTGCGAATAACTACAGAATGCCTGGTCGGGTACCAGGGATGTCCCTGTGACCAGCTGTATGTTCGTTAGGATCGCGCTGTCTCACAGTACTCTCCAAACGTTCAATATCTGCTCTGCTCATTCCACCTTTACTAAGAGCTTGTTCTAGCCTGCTCCATCGAAGTGGTTCTTGGTCGTGACCAATTAGATATTGTTTGGCTTCGTAAAGCAGATAGCCGGCGTGATTTCCATTTTCTACCGTGTTAGTAATGCCCTGAAGTTCAAATTGCTCTGCTTCGGTCGAGTTGGATGGAGCTCTCAAATCTCTGGGTTGAAATGGTGCTCCCGGTACGAGGCCTTTGGGGTAGCCGACTTTCGGCGGGGGGTAGAGTTCCGTTGACGGATCAACCAATTCGATGCTGGGCAATGATTTTTGAGCGGCGGCTGCTGCATCAGTTGAATGTGCATCACTCTGCTGGGTTGGCGAAGGGCGTTCACCATTAGCGGGTAAAAGATGGACCGCATCATTACGCGTTGAATTTGAAGTGTCGATTTTATCAAAGCTTCTGTTATTAAATCCTTCCATCATAATTCCCCCACGAATTCATGAGACTGTTTGTACTAAAGTTGTAAATTTCGTAGGGGACATAACTGTGACATGCGCAAACATTCAAAAGCATGTCTTACCAAAACCGGCTATCTATCAAGGTAAGCAGCACGCTGTTCGTCAAGGACAGCTTCCTTTACGCGTCCCAGGGCACGAAGTAATTTCGCACGCTCATGATAAATAACCGAATAAGTATCGTCCTCTCGGATTAGTGCGTCGTAGATTTTGAGCGCTCTGTCCTTTTCATTTAGCCCTACTAAACTCTTCGCTTCTTCGATTCTTCCTTCCCTGCTCGTTGGTTTCATTTTGAGTAATTTTTCAGTTGTCGCCAGGGCATTTGAGTATTGCCCCTGCTCTCTGTAGTCGCGAGAAATAGAGATAAATGCGTCATTGGATGCATGTGAAAACACTCGCTGCATTTCATCTTTTCTCATGAATGCCTTCCAATCGGCAATCGCAAGAGCCCATTTACCAAGCGCCTCATAACTAAGAGCACGCACTCTCAAAGCCTTGTTATATTCATCGCTCCCACTTTGCATTTTTAGGCATTTTGTAGAGTTATCGATGGCGTCGCTATACTGTTTCTGCTGCAGATCGAGCTTGGCAAGGCGGACATATCCGCTTTCAAAACGCGGATTGAGCTTTGTACTCGTCGTGTAGCAAATTATGGCTTCCTTTATTCGACCGCTTTTCTCTAAGAATTCTCCCTTTAATACCCAAGCTGCAGGCATATCCGTAAACGAGCCAGTCAACTCGTTATAACTTCTTTCTGCGCTCGGAACATCTAAACAGATCTCTTGGGCCTTGGCCATGAGCTCAAGTGTAAGTGCGCGATCACCTTTAAGCATCAATGCTTTGTTGATTATGACCAATCCGTCTTGCTGGCGTCCTCGCATAACCAAACAATAGCCAAGAAGAGCATTCGCTGCCATGTTTTTCGGGTCAAGCATTACAGCCCTTTCCAACCAGGGTTGTGCCTGATCAAATCTGCTGCGCGCAAAAAGGCAGAAAGCATGCCAGGCTAATGCATTGCTATCTTTAGGTCCTCGGCTCAGCGCTTCGTCAAAATCTAAATCACTCGAGCTATCTTTCCATCGATGAGCTCGTCCCCTTAAGATAAGAGAAGGAACATCGTGCGAGTTTCTTAGGAGCGTTAAAACTTTATCGTAATTGCCCCGTCGAAATTCGGTGTTCGCCAAATCATAGTTCGTCGCAGAAAAAGCCTGAGTAGGCGTGAGTAACAAAAGCAGAATTACAACAAGACATCGGAAACGCTTCTCTCCCTTATTCGCCATCGGATTCGTTACTTTTGATTTTTACGAAATCGTTTTTCGGATCCGCAATTCGGTAACCTAATTTCTTGGTGCTTACGATGTAACTATTTCCATCTATGTCAATTTTTTCGCGCAAACGATTGATAGTTTTGCGGACTGCTTCTTCGGAAGATTCTGATTCTGAACTCCATACCTGATTGAGAAGATCTACGGCAGAAAAGTACGTACCCGGATGCCGAATGAGGAACTCCAACAAGGAAATTTCCAGCCTCCGCAGGGCAACCTCTTCGGTTCCAATTATTGCAACACCACGAAGGGGGTCCAACGTAAGCCCGCCCACCGACAGTGTAACAAGTTTCTTTTCACTGCTGCGCCTTAGAACTGATCGAACGCGGGCCAGTAACTCACTCATGGCGAAAGGCTTAGTGAGGTAGTCGTCGGCACCTACCTCCAGACCAGCCACTCGGTCGCTAACTTCAGCCCGAGACGTCAACATCAAAACAGGAGTTGTATAGCCCTGGTTGCGATATTCGCGACACAGCTCCAAACCGCTTTCTCCGGCTAAATTCCAATCCAGAATGGCAATATCATAGTTATATATCTGAAGACGCTCTAGCCCTTCTTTTTTTGTGCTCACCCACTCAACGATATAATTAGCCAACTCGAGACTATCAATGATTGAATCAGCTATTTCAGGCTCGTCCTCGATGAGTAGAATTTTTGCCATACATTAGGCTCCACAAAGGTCTCCGGGAGATCCGCTCTACATGGCGTTAAAGTTATCACACAAAGCCTATATTCTTATATCTGTCCCTCTGATATTCGAAATTTGCTTTATAAGCGCTCTAATTACCATCCACGGAAAAATCAACCAGACATTCTCTCAACAGACGCGTTTGAAGGAAATGCTGTCTTTGATCAATTCACAAATTAAGAGTCTGCCTCAGTCAGCCACCCAACTAGGTTTTTATGGACTGAGAAAAGAAGAGCATTTCTTGCGCCAGTTTCATCAAACGATTGCCACAATTGAGCAAAATACCACCCGATTAGGCGAACTAGCCACACCAGGCGATAAAGATCTTGTTGACAAATTCAACACCCTGGTTAAAAAAATTCTGGCTCAATTGACGGACACTGAGATGCACCTTTCAAGCTCTAATCAGTATGAACTAATCAACCACCTCAGTTCTTTGCAGTTCCTGATGCGCGAGGCAACAGAAACATCGGATGCGCTCGTAAAAATGAAACAGGAAAGTATCGACCATGCCCGGGAATTGGAAGAAAATTTGGAAAAGACGGTGAACATACTCGTCCTTGTGGGTGTCGCAATTAGTATATTGCTTTCGGCGACATTAGCCTATTCCTTCCACACCGTTATAGCTCAAAAGCTAGCCTTGTTTAAGCAAAACGCCTTTCTACTTGCATCAGGGTTGCCTCTCAATCCGGTCACTACGGGCGGCGACGAACTCTCGGACCTGGATAAAAGCTTTCATGAAATGGCTGCGGCACTCATGTTTATGCGCGAAAAAGAGGCAGCACTCCTCGACAATGCCACTGAAATAATCTGCTCGCTCGACCGAGATTTTCGGTTTCTGAACGCTAATAGAGCCGTGAACACTATTCTTGGCTATGAAGTCGACGAACTGATCAAAACTTCACTTATCTCTCTAGCGGACGGTGGTGCAGCGGAATGCCTGAGAAAAATCGAATCGGCTATCACCACTAATGGTGTCAAATCTTTTGAGATATCAATAAGACGCAAAGACGGTTTAATCCGCGATTTAGTCTGGGCTACGAGCTGGAACGATAAAGAGCAGGCGTTTTTTGCGGTGGCGCACGACGTAACCGAACAGAACAAAATTGATGCAATGAAAAAGCAGATGGTGGCAATGATTAGCCATGACCTGCGTGCGCCTCTGACATCGCTTCAACTGTCTTTTGAACTACTCGAAAAAGGCAAGTTGGGAGAACTTAATGAGAGAGGAAAAAATAAGGCGTCACAAGGCGTTCGCGTTATTAGAAGACTTAACTCTTTGATAAATGCCTTTTTGGATGTGGAAAAGTTAGAGTCGGGAGAGGTTGAACTTCGCTACTCTGAAGTTCCGCTCGCCCAGCTTATCCAACGTTCAGTCGACTCAGTTCAAAACCTTGCAGAGCGCAAAGGCTTGATTTTTCAAATTACTAGCGGGGAGGAGTCCATAATTTGTGACGTCGATAAAATGACTGATGTGTTGACGAATCTATTGCACAATGCCATTAAATTCTCCCCCAATGACAGTATTGTGGCGATTTCTGCCGCAGTCACGGAACAGATTATCGAATTCACTGTATGTGATCGAGGCAAGGGAGTTCCGATGAACAAACGAGAATTGATATTCGAAAAGTTCAAGCAGGCAGATCCGTCGGGCGAAACAGAGGCTCAGGGAACAGGCCTTGGACTGGCAATCGCCAAGGGGATTGTCACTGCACACGGTGGCACTATCGGTGTAAAAAGCAGCGACGATTGGTCCAGCATTTTCTGGATTCGCCTCCCCATTAAACACCAGTTGTAGCTAACAGACTTTCGCCGGAACAGTCTTAACTACTGCCAAGCAATGTCCCAATCATGTCACGATCACATGTTTATCTTGAAAGCGCTAATACCGCTCGACCACGAGTATGGTCGAGCTTGGACAGGTGAAATTATGAACAATTCAAATGTGATTTGGCATCGATTCTTTCCACCTTTGTACTTACTTGCTTGGCTCGCCGCAACATTACTCGTTTCATTGTTCTGGTTAAAGACGACCGGTCTTCAACAAACGGGGTGGGCTCTGGTTCTTGTTGTTTGGGCTTTGATTAGTCCGTATCTGGCGATTTTCATTTGCTGCGTTGCCTGCGTCCTCTCTGTAGGAAACGGACATCCTTTAGCCGCAGAAGTTTTCTCAGGAGTGGCTCGCGACATAACACGCTTGTGCGTTCTGCCTGAGCCCATCCTAAAACGCTTCTGTTTAAGTCCACTAATGAGCGTAACCTCTATTCCAACGTCGCTCTACGCCAACTCTCTTTTGCTTAACGGTAAAGTCCAGGAAGCGAAGGTCTTACTTCTTGAGACAGCTAAATCGGCACGCACTTATGGAAACACCTTTCAGAAGGTATCGGCCCTTTGTGACTTGGCACAAATGCTTTTTTACTCTGGCGAGTTGCAACAGGCACGTGATAACCTGCTTGAGTCTGCAAAACTTTTGGAGAACTGCCCGAACAATGTATTCTGGGTTATTCAGGCAGAGAAAATAATGCGCGGATTGGGTGACCTGCATAACGCTTGTCACGATTTTTCTGTTGCAGCAAAGTTCTACAATCAATCGATAGAACTTGTCATTAAGGCGACAAAGGAATCGAATAATCAGAGCATGCAATCAACCCTCAGCACGCTGCTCGTTACGTCCACCACAAATCTGGCTGGTGTCTATATTTGGATGGGCAACATTGAACTGGCTAAGAAGTGTTTGAGCACCATACAAGACAAAATTCCGGGTCATCTCCAGTCGCTTTTCGAACAGGGCGGGTGTGTGACTTTGGCCGAATTGAAGCTCAGAGAAAACGAGTTTGAAGAGGCAAAAGTGTTGATTGAACAGGCTCATAAAAGCGCCAAATCTCTCGGTGAGCTTGCCATGCTCGATGTCCATCGCGTCAGAACACGTCTACAAATAATGCGACGTGATTTCAATGCTGCACAGTCTAGCCTTCACCAAGCTGGCGTCATATTGGACAAATACTTCGATAATTGTCATCCGCTTCATTTGGATTTCATTGAATTAGAAAGAGATTTTAGCGTCAAAATAGGCGATCAAAAGACGGCTACGGAACTTGCGCAGCAATTTGAAAGCGCCAAGAAGTCAGCACAAAATAAACTGTACGGCCGTCAGAACTAATTGCAGCCCATTAAGCCTGGCTATGAGGGCAAAGTCTATTTTGATGGTGACCCAAATGAAGATCTAACTGGTGGTGGGAAAGGTCCAAAAAGCAAAGAAACTGCGCCAAAATCGGAATCTCCTAACAACCCGACGCACCCGGAAACTATTATTCGGTGAGGTTGGATTCGAACCAACGTGGTGCTTTCGCACGCAGCTTTTACAGAGCCGTGATTTCAACCACTCATCCACTCACCGAAAATTTGTGCCAAGGCTCGGGATCGAACCGAGATTTCTAGTACTTTGCACCAATGATTGTAGGGACGATTTAGATATTCGCCCCGCGAAGTTGTGCCAGATATTGAATTGGCTAAATTACAGTGATTGATATGAACGGGCATGATCGTGATACTCCAACAGATAAGTGCAAACGCGGACAACAGCCAAATAATATTGACTGCTGCTAAAGCACTGATACTGTAGGGCGCGGTTCACGAGATGTCCTTCAAAGAAGATTCACTACTCAACTTACTATAACGACAATATCACGATAAAAGAAAACGTGTAAATACGTGATACCACTCCATCGAAAATTTCCCTTGACGGATGCGATCGATATGGTGTAAGTTGGAAGTTCATACTTTATTCGTTTGGAGAAACGATCATGTTTTCTTTATCGCTCAGCACAAACTATTGGAGCCAATCAGTCGTAGCAACGCTATGCGGCATCGGCCATACGTTTGTTGGTCTGGGCTTTAGAAGCCTGAAACCAATGAATAAGGAGAGTCGGCGCCCATTGCGCGACTCCAAAAGATTATCGAGACCGCAGTAGCTAGCAATTACGAAGTCTCACTGAAAATAACTCCTTAAAAGGCCGTGATTAATAGCACGGTTTGGTTAGTTGCGCGCCACCACAGACGGGGCTATCGTCTAGTGGCAGGACGCCAGCTTTTCGACCTGGAGACCGGGGTTCAAATCCCCGTAGCCCTACCAATTATTCAGTACGGGCGTGATTGATCGCGCCTACATACAATCACAATCGAGGAAAGGATCATGTACGAAGCATTGAAGAATTACCTGGTGAATGGACCCGCTCAAAACAGCCCATTGCCAAATCACATGCCGAACAATGCCGGCGGGTATTCGTTTGAAGTTGACAAATGGACTCAACTGCATCGATTCCTGGTGCTTGGTACCACAGGTGGAACTTATTATGTCAACGAATCGAAGTTGACGATGCAAAACCTGAGCGCTGTGCAAGCTTGCATAGATGCTGATGGAAAGCGCGTCGTGAATTTGGTCAAGGACATAAGCCAAAGTGGTCGCGCACCAAAAAATGATCCAGCTCTCTTGGTTCTGGCTATGGTTGCTGCGCAGAAGGAAAGTGTTTTAGTGAAGGGCAATCTGATCAATGTCCCCACTCAAGCCGCTCTCGATGCATATGCCGCTATTCCAGAGGTAGCTCGTACATTCACTCACCTTTCGCACTTCGTGACCTTTATTCGTAAGGGTAAGATGCGCGGTTGGGGGCGTGGATTCCGGAAGGCTGTTGCAAGATGGTTCAACAACAAGTCTCTTGCTGATTTGATCTATCAAGCAATAAAGTATCGCTCGCGCGATGGCTTTAGCCAAAGGGATGTCGCATGGTTGTGCCACGCTGCAAGCTTCTTGCCGAAGGGCGAAGTAGCACGAAGGGCAGTTTTCAATCACCTTGGGTATGTCGCTAAGACTGGCTCGCCAGAATTAGTGCTCACGCAAGAAGATGAAGATGCGTTAGCTCGATTAAGGGCTGCGTGCGCGCTTGCTGAAGTAAATACTGAAGATGCCGCTGCTGCTCTAGTGCGAGATCACAAGCTGCCGATGGAAGCAGTACCAACTCACTTACGTGGGCGTGCTGTGTACGAAGTAATCGCTTCGGACGCCAACCTCGGGTGGCTCGTGCGAAACCTTGGGAATCTCGGAAAGGTTGGATTACTGACCAACAATGATCCCGCTTTTGTCGCGGCTATCAAGGCGAAGCTAACCGATGCTAACAGGATTCGACTCGCTCGACTCCACCCTCTCGTAATATTGATCGCGCTAAATACATATAAGCGTGGTCAAGGTGTACGAGGTGATGGAACTTGGGAAGTGGTGCCTGGTATCATCGATGCTCTCGACACTGCGTTCTTCGAAAGCTTCAGGTATGTTGAACCGGTTCAAAAGCGTATGCTTTATGCCGTCGACGTATCGGGCTCCATGCACGGAACAATGGTTTGTGGTGTGCCTTCCTTAGGGGCACACGAAGCCGCGGCTGCACTAGCCATGGTTTCGGCCCAGGTGGAATCGAATTTCCATTTTATGGCATTCGATACCGGTGCGCACAAGTTGGCAATCTCAGCCAAGCAAAGGGTTGATGATGTAGTCAGCATGATCGCAAATGCTGGGAGGGGTGGTACAGATTGCGCGGTGCCATTCCATTACGCCATAGACAACAAACTCAAAGTAGATATGTTCGTTTGCTTCACCGACTCAGAAACCTGGGTAGGTAAGCAACACGTCATGTACGCTTTGAATGAATATCGCGCGAAGACCGGCATTCAAGCGAAGGCAGTCAATATTGCAATGACTGCTAATCGGTTGACTAACTTCGAAAGCGATCCGCTTTGCTTAGAAGCAGCTGGTTTCGATGCTTCCATACCGGAAGTAATCTCACTCTTCGCTAAGGATACGTGATTTCGGTCACGGCGCTGAGCCGCTAAAAATGGTTATCGATTTAAAGCATTGATGCATTCGAAATAAATTGCCGTTTTTGCATTTCGCTCAGCGCCACCTTATCGAGGACTTCCTTACCGAAAAATCGTACTTGTAATGACTTAAAGAAATGTGGGCCGCTGGAATATGGTTATCGTTCTTTTCACGAAAAATTGCCGTGTTCTGCTGTTCGTCCACGGGGGCGCCGAACCTAACGCGCCCTTATTTATGAGAGCAGCTAGATGAAAGTGGGCCGCCTGGTTATGGTTATCGTCTGAAACCCGAATTCCCCATAACCTATCAATCGTCCACCTCCACCTTTCAAACGAGGCTGCAAGCCGTAGGGGCGGATTAACTAACCCGCCCTTACTCCTTACTAGAAGGTCACACTCGTGACATGGGTAGAAAGGTATTATCTCCAACCTAAAAGGCGATGACATAACGATGCTCCTAACGATCACGACGACACACAAACCGGCAACGGATCTTGGCTATCTTTTGTACAAGAATCCAGCCAACGTGCAAACTTTCGAATTGCCAGTTGGCCAAGCACACGTGTTTTATCCTGAGGCCAGTCATGACAAGTGCACCGTAGCTCTATTGCTAGACATCGATCCAATTTCTCTTGTGCGGGGACGCAAAGATAGTAAGGCTGAAGGTGGACTTGACCAGTATGTTAATGATCGCCCGTATGTAGCCTCGTCTTTTCTCAGTTCTGCCATGGCAACTATTTTTGGTAGCGCGTTATCTGGAAAATGTCGTGAGAGACCAGAATTAGTAAATACCAAAATGCCACTCGAGGCAACGCTACCTATAGTTCCAAGTCGAGGCGGCGAAAATCTTCTGCGAAAGCTTTTCGAACCACTTGGTTATTCGCTTGAAATAGAGGGTTACCCTCTTGATGAAACATTCGAAGAATGGGGGAAAAGTTCGTATTATTCGCTGCGATTAACTGCCACTTGTACCCTGCATGATTTGCTTTCGCACATTTATGTACTTATTCCGGTTTTAGACTATGAGAAACACTATTACGTAGGCGATGAAGAAGTAAATAAATTGCTTCGGCATGGCGAGGGTTGGTTGAGCAATCATCCTGAAAAAACCCTTATAACTAATCGTTATCTTCAGCACAAAAATCGATTAACACGTATGGCTCTCGAACGTCTTACAGAAGAAGACGATTTAGACGTAGATGCCACAGAAGAGCAACGCGCCAGTGAAGAAGCTGCAATTGAGCAAACTATTAGTTTGAATGAACGCCGATTAGGTACTGTTATTGCCGTCCTAAAAGAGGCTGGCTCCAGACGCGTAATTGATGTTGGATGTGGCGAAGGCAAGTTAATTGGAAAATTGCTTCAAGAGAGAGAGTTCAATGAACTGGTCGGTTTGGATGTATCGTTTCGCGCATTGGAAAAGGCGAAAGAAAGATTGAAATTTGATCGACTGCCAGAAAAGCAAAAAGAGCGTTTGACATTTTTGCAAGGATCTCTCACGTATCGTGACAAGCGCATGGAAGGTTTTGATGCAGCTACATGTATAGAAGTAGTTGAGCATCTGGACCCACCACGTCTATGTGCATTCGAGCGCGTATTATTTGATTTTGCTAAACCTAATTTAGTTATTTTGACTACACCAAACGTTGAATACAACAAGAAGTTCGAAAATCTTCCCGCCGGGAAATTTCGGCATCGCGATCACCGTTTTGAATGGAACCGCTCTGAATTTCAGAATTGGGCGAACACTATTTGTTCTCGATATAAATACTCAGTGCGATTCTTGCCCGTTGGAGATAATGATGCTGAGTTAGGTCCCCCAACACAAATGGCAGTTTTCAGAAAGTGAATATTGGAATTCCAGAACTATGTCTAGTTGTTTTAATCGGTTCTTCAGGATCGGGTAAATCTTCGTTTGGAAGAAAACACTTTAAACCAACAGAAGTTATTTCATCTGACTTCTGCCGAGGTTTGCTTTCTGATGATGAAAATGATCAAACCTGCACGGGAGCCGCTTTTGATTTGGTCTATTACATTGCCGGTAAACGTTTGGCTGCCGGCAAGCTCACAGTTATCGATGCCACCAATGTTCATCCAGAAGATCGCAAAAAGACAATAGAACTCGCGAGAGCTCATGATTGTTTGCCTGTGGCAATAGTCTTTGATTTACCCGAAAAAGTTTGTCAAAAACGCAATGAATCACGCCCCGATAGAGCATTCGGCGAGCACGTAATTCGAAATCAACATCGTGCGCTGAGGCGTTCAATCAGAGGTTTAGAACGGGAAGGCTTCCGCTACGTCCATACATTTTCTTCTGAAGAGGAAGTAAATTCGGCAGAAGTTGAGCGTACAAAACTATGGACCGATCGTAAGCACGAACACGGGCCATTCGACATTATTGGTGACATTCACGGATGTTATGACGAGTTGTTGCTACTTCTCAATAAACTTGGCTATCGTTCTTCTGAATCAAATGCAATATCCTTCAGCCATCCTGAAGGGCGCAAAGCTGTTTTCGTCGGTGATCTTGTAGATCGCGGCCCTAAAACACCAGATGTGCTTCGCCTCGTAATGCAAATGGTTGCGGAAGACAATGCCATTTGTGTGCCTGGTAATCACGACGTTAAGCTTATGAAAAAGCTTAAGGGACGGGATGTTCGGATTACACATGGATTGAAAGAATCACTAGAACAATTGGAAAGCGAATCCGACGAATTCAAACTAACTATTTCTAAATTCATAGACAAACTAATAGGCCATTTTGTGCTTGACGATGGCAAGTTAGTAGTGGCACATGCCGGCATGAAGCAGGAGTTTCAAGGGCGCTCTTCTGCTCGGGTGCGAGATTTCGCTCTCTTTGGTGAAACCACGGGTGAAACGGATGAATATGGATTGCCTGTTAGGTATAACTGGGCTCAAGATTATCGTGGGAATGCAATTGTTGTTTACGGGCATACTCCGGTCGCTGAGCCGGAATGGATAAACAAAACGATCTGCATTGATACAGGATGCGTATTCGGTGGCAACCTTACAGCACTGAGATATCCTGAAAAGGATCTGATCTCTGTTAAGGCTGCGTACACCTACTACGAGCCTGCCAAGCCATTTTTGAGCGAGGAGAGCCAAAGTGAAGTTGCTGCACGAGAAACAGGAAATGATGTTTTAGACATAGAAGATGTTCTTGGCAGACGCGTTATCAATACCTCGTTTCAAAGAAATATCACCATACGAGAAGAAAATGCTGCCGCTGCAATTGAAGTTATGAGCAGATTTGCAGTTAATCCAAAATGGCTTATTTACTTACCTCCAACTATGTCACCTTGTGAAACCAGCAAGGCTGCAGGGTTGTTAGAACATCCTGCCGAAGCCTTCCAATATTATTTGAATGCAGGCGTTCCTCGCCTAGTCTGTGAGGAAAAGCACATGGGTTCGCGAGCAATCGTAATCGTGTGCAAAGACGAAATGGCTGCTAACAAGCGATTCGGTGTTCATAACGAAGGAATCGGCGTTTGCTACACACGTACGGGGCGCAGGTTTTTCAACGACTTGGCACTGGAACAAGAATTTCTCCAACGGGTGCATGAGTCCATTACAAAAGCAGGGTTCTGGGAGGAATTCGATACAAGCTGGATCGCTCTTGATTGCGAATTGATGCCATGGTCAGCTAAAGCGCAAGAGTTGCTTCGCGATCAATATGCACCTGTTGCGGTGAGTGCTGGTGTTTCTCTTAAAGCAGCAATAAGCGTACTAACTCAATCAATCTCTCGAAACTTGGATACCAAAGCTCTTCTTGAAAAATATACTGAACGCTTGACTATGTCTCAAATGTACCGTGAATCTTATCGGCGCTATTGTTGGACAGTGGATTCGCTTCAAGGAATAAAACTAGCCCCTTTCCATCTTCTCGCCACGGAGAAGGCAACTCACTTCAATAAAAACCATGAGTGGCACATGAATAAGTTGTCTGAGCTGGCTTCAGCTAGTGATGGGTTGATTATGGCTACGCCATTCAAAATTATCGATCTAACTGATCCTCAGAGTTTTGAAGAAGGAGTGCAATGGTGGTTTAAACTCACTGAAGCAGGTGGCGAGGGCATGGTTGTGAAACCATTGGAATTCATCACCAGAAATCAACGCGACGTTGTGCAACCAGCAATTAAATGTAGAGGCCGCGAATATTTGCGCATTATTTATGGTCCGGAGTACACAGCTCCCGAACATCTCGATCGTCTACGGCAACGCGGCCTATCCGGAAAGCGCTCACTTGCCATGCGAGAATTCGTCTTAGGTATCGAAGCCGTAGAACGATTCGTGCGCCATGAACCCCTTTACCGATACCATGAGTGTGTATTCGGTGTACTCGCTTTGGAAAGTGAACCAGTGGATCCTCGATTGTAGGTCTGGTCTAATGGAAAGCAAAAACTGGCAGGAGTTAATTTTCCTTGCTCACACTAACAAATCTGCGGCTTTCGATATGTATTCACGACACTATCTGTCCACGCACGGTCAGCTCTATTATTCAGACACATTCCAGCTGGCTACCTATATAAACGGTTATCACGAACATGTAGATTCTCGAATTCCGAATTGCACTCCCGGTTCAGAACTGATTACTGAATTATATGTGCCACGCCACCACTTAGCTTCTTTCATGAAAAGCGCTGCAGAACTACTTCGGGATAGAAAAGCGGACTTAATTTACGGAACTGTCCGGCTAATAGAAAAAGACTCGGAGTCATTTCTTGCTTGGGCACATGAACCATGGGCATGCATAGTGCTGAATCTTCATGTCGAGCACACACCCCACGGAATTGCTCACGCAAGCACGTGCTTTGTTGAGTTGATAAATCTAGCCATTGATTTCGGTGGCTCGTATTACCTTACCTACCATCGATTTGCTGTACGCGAGCAAATACTTTCTTGCTATCGTCAGTTTCCCGACTTTCTGTCGCGCAAACAAGCATATGACCCGTCAGACCTCTTCTGCAGTGATTGGTATATGCATTACCGAGGATTGATATCAGGAAACTGATTTGCAAATCAAGGGAATTTGGTCTTTCATCTTAATCATCTTTAGGAGGAACAAGATCAGTTTGCGGTTTTTCACCTTTGCTGAAATGCATGTGACCGTCAGTACCGAATTCTATGTTCATGTATTTCCAATCGTGACCAGGTTCAATTATGTCGCTGCTGCCGAAAACGCAAGATCCATCTGGCTCGACGATCACCTGTGCATCCTTACATGCTTTCACAGCTAAATTACACTCGCCATTTTTATCGTACTGATAGAAGCTATATCTCGGTGTTCCATCTAGGTTATCTTGGGCAAGCCGTTGAATGATTTCCTTGCCACCATCTGCATGAACTACTTCAACGCGCTCAGGGGTACCATTTGGCCCATATTCATAGGTAGCGTGACCACCGTCCTTGTAATCAACTCTAGTTACCTTTCCGTCCACAACATGCACGGTGCTTCCATCGTCATTTTTATGGACTTCTTCGGTAGCCTTTCCTTCAAGCTGTCTCGTTTGCAAGTTTTCATTGTTCTGTTCAACTGGACTTTGAGCGATTTTTTCATTCGTTGTTTTCATCGTGGGACCATCAACCAAGTCGAGGTCGGCAAGCAAATTATCATATTTATTGCCAGTCGCCATAGCCTTCCAGCTTGCATTGAAAGACGAATCACCAACCGTAGATTGCGAAGAAGTGAGATGCCCGTCACCACCTTGATGTAGGTCTTCAAGTTTGTGCGAAGGTTTGAAACTTTCTGCTTGGGTCAATTCTGTGAAAGCCATCGATAAATCCCCTCAGGTCCAACTGAAGGGATGATACGAATTCAAGCGTGACGAATTGCTGACAGATCTGTGGCGGTTCTGTGGCAGCACATCTTAGGCAGATTAAATCCTGGAGTAGTGAACAATGTTGATTCTAACTTTGGTAACTTGTTTTCTGCTGGAGGTTGCGCAGATTCAACTGGTGAGTAAGTGCTGAGAATTCCTTCATTCAAAAAGTCTGACGATGTAGAGTCTACCGAAAATTGGAAATCACCATAAGCAGCACCGTTAGTTGTGCACTTGCTTAGCTCCGATACCAAGTTGCTTATGGGGACTAGTTCTACGGAACGCTGCAAAATCGTTTTTGGGATAAGGCGCAGCGTCACTGAGTAAATAACTCCGAATAGTCCGTAACCCCCAATTGCCAATGAGAATAAATGCTTGTTGTTCTCGCGATTGCATTTGAGGGTATTGCCATTGTGCATAACAATAGTGAAGTCCTCTATATCAGCTATGATCGGCGGTCTGCAGAGTTGTCGTCCGTGTATATTTGCTGCGAGAGCACCGCCAAGACTCAGAAAATCACATCCCGTTTGTTTCTGGGCAATCATCCATTGCAGTGGCTTGTCTTGCTGCTCACTTTGTAGAAAACGAATTAGTTCTGGCCACTGAATACCCGCTTCTACTTCAATTAGTCCTCTGTCGAAATCAAAGCTAAGAACTTTGTTCAGGTGTGTGCTGTCCAAAAGCACGCCGTTTCTCCGAAATTGTTGACCGCCCATCGCATGTTGGCCACCCGCAATTGAGATGTGCTGGTTGCTTGAAGAAGCCATTTTGATTACCGTAGTCAACTCTTCCAAACTTGTTGGACAGATTATGCGTTCGACGATGGTTGGATTTAGCTGCGAGTGTTTGTCGTTCACAACACATGGGTTAAGCGATGAGATCAAAGTGTGTGACGTTGATAGTTGATTTTTCAAAGTGAAATCATCCTCTGGTGCAATAGAGTTCCGTTAAACCATGCTTGATTGGAGATCCAGTTTGCTTTAACGATATTTATAGGGTGGCTACAACCTCAAATCGCGGCGGCGCTAGTTCACTTCCAGATATTACCTTCGTCAGCGGAGCCGATAGTATTGACTATGCGCCGCAGCGTACCAGTAGCAATTCGTTTGCCTTGGGCGTGGACAAATTAGATTTGAGAAATACAAAGCCCAAGGACCTGGTCCAGAAATTCGATGGGATTGCCGACGGTCTAACTTCAACAGTTGTCCATCAAGTCGGAGGCATGGCATCAGACATCAATTACGTGAAGACAAGTTTATAGAGTCAGATGGTCCATTTGAACGAAATATCAACAAGGACCATCTGCTTGAAGTTCTATTGAATCTCGAGACTCACGAACAGAAAATGATACTGGATAAGAATATCTCCTTCACCATGGTTGATTCTCTCCGAGAAATAAGTCCGTATGCCCCGGAAGATGCCCTTGGAATGTGTCGAATACGTGGTAACACCGCTGATATTGTTATATCTTATAAAAATGATCCAGAAAATTTAGGTTTCGTTCTGAGGCACGAATTAGGTCACGCTGTCGATTTCACTCATTTGGGGAGCAAAAGCGCACTTACTGCCCAAGCTGACTTTTTAAAAGTCTACCGATCTGATTTATCTGCGTTGACCGCAGCGGAAGTAGACAAACTCAAAATGTATTGCCGCCCTGGTGGCATAGGCGCCGAGGAGACATTTGCTAGTATGTATGCACATACAATGGGTGCAGAAACCAATTTCTCAAGAGAGATTCTGCTAAAAGAAAAATTTCCTGATACGTTTGACTACATGAACAAATTCGTAGATAAATTACGTGGAGCACAGCAGATATGACGGATTCTGGCAAATCAAAAAAAATAGAAACGGCCACATTGCTGGCAGACGGTACCATCGAAGTTGAAGAGTTGGCTATCTGGTCTAATGGAACGAAGTCTCACGGTACAGGAATTGTTCAACCAGGGAGCCCAAGATTCGAACAGATCTGCGAAAGGCATCCTGATCTAAAAGTTGGTAAACCGCACGAAGTTATAATCCCGATACCCGATCTGCAATTCAACGAAAATGTTGGTTTAAAAGTTCAGCCTAAATTCGATTTGTAGTGTGGCGCTTTAGCAAAGCGCTTCCTAACCAATTCGGTTTTGCTCCAAATTCCACTCTTTCGATCACTGTGGTCTTACTCTCTCGTTAATGCAAGTCAAAACTTTGAATAAGGACCTATCAACCTGCGATTCATCTCGCGGTGTTGAAAGAACAGACTTCGAAAGGTCCGCAAAGCTATTTTTTAGCTTCTCCTTGCTTTCACTGTCCGAGAGTTGATTTTGGATTCTGTCTAATAGGTTGTCCAGGCTATTTGTTCCTTTTGCCTTCTGGCTATGAAGTGCTTGCATCCAAACAGTTTTGCCAAAAACAACGGGCAACTCATTTGATAGATGAACTTCACGAAAATAGCTATCGAGTGCACTCCTGTCGCCATCCAATAATTTGTGCAACGCCTCCGCGTAATCTTGGGGAACCTTATATTCCCAACGAAAAGAACGCTCGGGCTGAAGCGGATTTTCACTTGCAGATACAAAATCCGGAAACTTATCCGTAATCTTTATTGCATAATTTATTTTCGTATTTGTTTGAGAATGTTCCATTTTAAACGGCGAGCTAAACCAAACTGCTTCTAGTGCAGCTTGATTGTATCTAGATCCGCAACTTGAAGAGCGAGCGATCTTTGTATCTACAACCAAACCATCCACCATCGTTGCATAAATAATGGTATTCCAACACTCTCCGCCATCTTTTCCAACCGGGTAATAATTTCGCCGCACTTGTTTGGCGATTGTTGATGCGGAATTTTGCGTGTCTTCAGCAGAAGCGATGTTAGTAACGCTAATCGTTACTAAGGTGAGGATTGCTAACTGGTGCAATTTAAAAAATGGTGTCATAGAGTCAATTTTAAATGAGAGTCGATGTGGCTCCAGCTTTATCCGTATCTACTTCGAAATCCGGATGCGGCTTTGGAGCAGGCTTATATTTATGCACGTGACCTAGAGTATCAGCCATGTAGCCTGTTTGCTGATTTTGATATGCGCTAAAAGTGTCGTCACTGCTGAATCGGTTTCCATTGGGATTTTCCGGCAAAACTGCTCTCGCTTTGGAATGTTCATCCATAGTGCCCCAACCGTGCTCCGGGTCGAAAATGACAGATGGTGTATCAATAACGGTGTGCGCCTGTGTTTCTGGAATTGTATGGCTATGATAATCGGCAATTATGCCATTTTGAGCCCAAACTGGTACATTTGAAGCTGCTTGATCAGTAGGCACAGCACCACGTTCGTTAACAGTAATGGGAGGAGTTGCATGATATTGTCCGTCTTCAGTTTTGTAGATAAGACCACCCCATTCTCTGTTCGTCATGGAAGTTCCGGATTTCGCCATTAGCGATGCGCCAATTCCAACTTGATCTTCTGAATTGGAAACAAGTTCAAAATCAGGCAATGCCTTACTTGTATTAGGACTATTTTCAGCCAGACGCATGGAGAAAACGGCTTCGTTAGCAGAACGATCACCTAGTGCGCCACTCCATGAATCGGCCCGTAATTTATTCGAGTTCAAGCTTTGCTTAAGTAGCTGCGCTTCGCGTTGTTCCGGTGAAGCCAATCCATCGGCCGCGGTCGTATCTCGCAAGAGATAGTTTCCTCTATTTAGTTGGTCTGAACCCAGTCCCATTTGAACACCCGTAGCGGCTTGAACATAGAGATAATACTGATTTATCTGTGACAGAAGGGTGACACGGCTTTAATGAGGTTTGCCGCAGTCTGCTCACCGTAACGAAAGTCAATGCCACAGATATGTCATTCTGAGGCAGTTATCTTATGATAGATAGGCGCTTAAGGTAGGACGAATCGACGCCTCACAACCGGAGTCCCTGGAAATGACCAATCCATTCGAAAAAATTGACCCAGCTCCTAAGGATAAAGGGCACGAAAGAGTCGAAAAGGTCGGGCGTGAGGCTGCAGATGGTCAGCAACAGCATCTGGACGGCAAAAGAGAAGAACAGGCTTTAAACAAGGCAGGTAAAGCTCGCGGCGGAACGCGCACCTGGGATCGTCCATCGATTTCCAGTGGGGAATTTCCTGAGCAACTTCAGATACTGCCATATGTGGACGATAAGGATTTCTCTAGAGCAACCGAGCTTACAATGCAGCAAGTAGGGAACATCGAAAACGGACCTGGCAACCCGACTGAAAAGTTGAAGAAGGAACAAACTTATTTCGACGATTTAGCCGGCGAGTTGCACAAAGGATGGGAATGGAATAAACAAAATCAAACTCTTGTCTTTGATTTAACTCAAGCACATGGTGGCACACCTGAAAGTGGAGTTATAGCGCTTCCGATTGATAATACTGTATTTGGTGACTGGCTGGCGAAGAAGCCCTTGCAAGATAGGACGCAAGAGGCAAGCCTACTCAGCCCAGAATTGACTGAGACGTTAAAGCGAAACAATGGTGGCGAGATGCCAGTATTAATCGCTCAAGGTTTGGACAATCAAAACTATCGAACAAATGCAACTAACGCTACTGATGCAGGACACGCCCAAAGACAGTTTAAACTAGGCATTGAAGAATTCGCAGCATACGCAGATCAGAATGGTGAAATGCCTTTTGGCGAACCGCTTAAAGGCGGTGCTTCAGAATCGAAAATGAAGGCGAATTCCTATTTTTCAATGACAATAGGTTTCGAAACAAAATCTAGCAAAGGCACCCGTGACGATGTCCTTAATATCAATATTCCGGATGGTATGTCTGTCGATGGGAAAAGTATTCTAGATGGACAACCACATCGAGCTGTTTTTCCAATAAATGCACAGCAAGGGGGTCACTTTCACTGGATTGACGCAACAGTGCGCCTGGTGAATGGACAAATGCAGATCGAGATTCACGGTCTCAGTGCCAGCAAAGAGAAACCCGGTTCGGCATCAGATCCTAGCTGGAATCATATTGAGATGCGATACGGTTTACATCATCAAAAAACACCGCAACACATATCGGCTGATGACTATAATTTGCTCTACCAAACTCACCTTCCTCAAGATGCAGCTCGCGTACAACGGCAAGGTTATATTGTGCAGAGATTTGATTTTAAAGAGAAGGAATACAACGACTACTGATGCTGCTAAATATTTAGAGAGCAGGTTTTGGATTTAGTAAAGTCTCGACGGTAATATCTTCCTTCGATTCTTTTGAGATTGGCTCTCCATCAAGCTTCATTGCCCTGCCTATTGCATGAGCGCGAGATTCTAATCGAGTAGCAGCCTCTTGCGCGCCGCACTTTTTCAACAGCTTTTCGAGCCGTGTGTACAAAAATAAGTTCGACTGGCAATAAACGCCGCGTAGTATCTCAGCTAGCCGAGCGCACGTTTTGCAATCTTCAATTGCGTCTTTAAAGTTATTTGCGTTCGCTTCCGTTTCAGCCAAAAGCGCATATGACTCTACAAAATTTTCTGGTGAATCTTGAGGAGGAACCTTTTCGAAAGCAGAAATTGCTTGCTTCAAACGCGCATTTGCACTTGCGGAGTCTCCAGTTCGAAATAGGGCATAACCCAACAGATATGAGGTATTTCCTTTGTGAAAGTCGATTTCTTCCGGAAGTTTCTGTTCAATTTCCGCTTGCCTAATCCGCAATTGCAATGCTTGCTCAAGCAGATTTTTGCGCTCGGGGCCAGTGGCAGAGTTGCTCTCGTGGTCTAAAGTAGCCGCGAGCTGCCCAAGGCATTCGGCGAATTCATATGATTGATTGTCCGGTGGATGATCACATGCTGGAATTTTTTCCCGCAGGACCGATTCTGCCTTTTTAAAATCGCCGAGTTTATAAAATTCGGAACTCATTTTGAGTAGCTGCAACGATTGCTCATTGGACAAATTCTTTGGTTTACCAAGCTTAGATGCACGCCCCCCGGCGTCGCAACGTTCAGCTCCCTGAGGCGGCGAAGTTGATTCCGGTTGCAAAGCCTGAGCGGAACCGGAACAAACAACGAATAAAACTGATAATACCGAGAGGAATTTCATGCTAAATAACATAGCATGTTCAGCGAAAGCGAACCCGACAAGCAACCATTATAAAAATTGCTTTTGATAACCCTCAAGAGTGTCCTATGCAAATTTATACGATAGGTTTTACAAAGAAGACAGCCGCTCAGTTTTTTGGGTTACTCAAAGATGCTGGTATAAAGCAGCTTGTTGACGTGCGTTTGAACAATGTATCTCAGCTTGCCGGATTCAGTAAGCGGGATGATCTTTCTTATTTTTTGAAAGAAATCTGTGATGCCGAATATAAGCATGAACCGCTTCTGGCACCCTCTCAGGAAATGCTCAGCGAGTATCAAAAATCAAAGGATAATTGGGAGGACTATTCGCATAAGTTCCTAAAACTTTTGGCGTCCCGCGAAGTAGAAACCAAACTATCCAAAGATCTGTTTCAAGTACCTACTGTACTTCTCTGCAGCGAGCACACGGCCGACCACTGTCATCGCAGGCTCGTTTTAGATTATCTAAATTCCAAATGGGGAAACATTCAGGCGAAGCATTTATAGAGAACCAGCATTGCAATTTGAATTCCACAAAACATTTGGCTTATACTGCTTTGGAATACTTAATCAGATGATCGGAAAACTTAAATGGTCAGCGTTCGAAGAGAAAATCTTTTCATCCCAATATTATTGTTGGCTATCGGCTTGGTATGGCCCTTTGCTTCGGTGATTGCTGATGATGTAAAGCCCCTAAAAATCATCGCTCCAGACCTTGTCATAGACACTGTCGAACAAGGTGAATTTCTTGATGATCCGCCGGATCCACGTCACTTCAAGCCAAGCAATGTCGTAGGTAAGCACACTGGATTATTTGGCTGGCGAATGAAAATAAATACGACTCGAAAAACAGTTCTGGTGCAAGAGAAAGCTGTCAAAGGCAGCGCTAACGCTTTACCCTTCAAAGCAGTTCCAAAATTTGGCTACATCTTTTCAGCGAAGGATATCGTAACTGGCGTCTCTTCTGGCTATTACGCTTCGACTATTTTTGTTGAAAATGTTCCAGTAACTACCCTCACTATGGTAGTGAAATAATCACTCCACTCCTTTGTACCGATACACTGCAGATGGTGCTCCATAAGGTGCGGCAGTGGTGAAATTTGATAAGTCAGTTTTTCCAAATCCGTGCTTCCTCGGATCACGCGCTCCTGCATAGAGAACGGTATAGGGTTCTTCTGTTATGCAGCAATGCTGCACATATTTGTCGCCCCATACTTTGTCCCAGATCACGACATCAGCATTGTTAGGATTGTATTGGGTAAAACGTTGATTCGATTGCGAATCATTCGCAGAATCATAAGTATAGATTTTCTCCCAACCAGAATTTGGGTCCTGGCATGCCTTATCGAGAGCAACTCTCATACCATGACTATCAGGAATATGAGCAGCATCCCAAGGCAATGGAACACCACTTTTTCGCAGGGCAGCATCTAGAAAAACATTGCATTTACCGGTTGTGCTGCTCTCCCAACGGTGTGGATCATGTCCTAGTTTTTCCGCAGTCTTAACTACGTCCGCACCACTTATTGTCTTTTGCACTTCTGTGGAATCTCCATTCTGCTTATCTTGCGTTGCCTGTGCGAGCAGAGTGCCATCTGCAACTTGTTTTGCCCCATATAAGTCAGCCGTATTTCCAAATTCCAGGAAAGATGGCTCTGAACTAACGCCTTTATTTGCCACAAACAGATTCCGAGCGGCGTTCATGTCCGAGTTGCTTTGCGAGAAAACCATACCGACAGACGTAAGCAGTTTAGCTTCAGTTACTTCGGCTTGCTGTGCTTCGGCGCGCATGAGATAAAATCCATAACCTTTTAAATCGACCGTTTCTGCAGGCTAAAGCATCATCTGTGACAGAAAGGTGACATAAAAAGGCTTTGCCGACTAAAAGAAAGCCCTACAATAGACTCCGCCGGTTATAGAGGAAAGATTTTGACTGAGCCGAAAACTGATTTCAACAAAACAGAAACTGACGCCGGCGGGCTAAGTAAATACTTGTCTCAACTCCTGCTTGCAATGCCGAGATTTACTTGCATGGCGCACATCTAACGCGCTTTCAACCGGCCGATACCGAGCCGCTTCTTTATTTAAGCAAGGGTGCGAAATTTGTCCAGTGTAAAGCGATTAGAGGCGGCATACCGGTTATTTTCCCCTGGTTTGGTGCGCGTACCGCCAATGCTTTGAGCGATCAGCGTGCACAAGGGTAATATTGAACGATGAATCGAATTCACTCCGTCTATTTATGCATTCTTCTCGCCTCTCTTTGCAGCTCCGCTCAGGCGCAAGGCTTGGTTTATACCGATCACGGCAAGACCATTACGAAAGCTGAGTACGATGCTGACCAGCTGGTAAATCAGGGGGCAGTGTTACTTCATAAAGGAGACAACCAGGGGTTCCTCGATGCAACTACCAAGGCAATGGCTCTTGCACCAAACCGAGCCCTTGTACAGGCGGCTTACGGCACCGCCCTCGGAAGTGTAGGTAGATACAAAGAAGCGCGCGAGCACCTTATTAAGGCGCTAAGCATCGATGACAAAAATCCAAAAGCGTGGTGTGCACTTGCGGGTCTCTACACAACAGATGGCGACAACGCAAATGCGCTCAAATGCTATCGGACATATTTAACGAAGTTTCCAAACGATGCTAATGTCGAAAAGATAAAGTCTGTAGTGGCATTGATCGAGCAAGGTACTGCAGAACCTTCTGGCAACAGTGTGGATTATTACGAATCAGCCTGCGGCGATAAACCATACAGATGGCCGCTCGATAAGATGCCCATTGATGTCTACATTTGTCCTGGCTCCAAAGTTCGTGGTTATCAGCCCGCATTCACCACCATCGTGAAGGATTGCTTCAACGAATGGTCTTCTGCGACAAACGGAGCGGTGACATTTCGATTTGTAGATACGCCTGCATCATCAAACATCCAAGTAAGCTGGACCGATAGTGGCTCAACGCTTTCACAGCCCGGAATGTCCTGCGAATGTATTCCATATGGGAAAGATGGCGTCTTGAGCAGAGCTGAAATCAAATTAGTAACAACTGAAATAACGCCTACAGTTTTGAGTGAATGGAGACTCAAAGCGAGAGCATTGCAAGCAGTTGGTCACAGTCTTGGACTTATGGGATTTAGTAAATCACCTGGAGATGCGTTGTACTTCAGTGAAACTCTCAATGATCACCCAGCCATATCGCAACGCGATACGAATACAATTAAGCGACTTTACGGCTTGCACTGAACATCTTTAAGGGCGAAGAAATGCGATATTTGAAATTAGTTTCGGTTGCGGTGCTTTTAGCATTCTGCGGGCCAATGAATGCACAGAATGCAAAACCTCTTAAGGTGATGGGGTCGGATCTTACTATTCAAACCGCTGAACAAGGCGAGTTTCTGAGTAAACCTGCAGACCCCAGACGTTTTAGACCGAGCAATTCTGCAGGCAAGACCACAGGTTTATTCGGTTGGCGTATGAAAGTGCAAACAACAAGAAAATCTATACTAGTAGAAGAGCAAGATTCACTGGCCAATGGCTACACAATGTCATTCAAAGCCGTTCCGAAATTCGGCTACATCTATTCAGCAAACGATCTGCTTCGCACCGCGGCTCCAGGCAAGTATGAATCAAGAATTCTGATTGACAATGAGCAAGTAGCGATGTTTACGGTGACCGTGAAATAAGCTACAAAATTCTGCCGCTCAAAGTATCCATTGTTGTCACGACATTGTCATTCTTCGGCAACTAAACTTTTCAGGTTCAGTTGAGGCAGTGTCGCATGAATGAATTGAGCCCCATATTTAAACCGGTGGAACGGCAACCGCTTCACCCCTCGATTTCGCATTCTTCCCTTGATCTCGCACATGATGGCTTTAAAAAAGCATTTCACGTTGATGCCGGTAGAAGAGCGGCAGATGACGCAAAATATAAATCGAACGGAACTCTTCCAACCGACTTCGAACTGGTTGGAGTCGCACCAAATAAAGGCGTCATTCAAAGATATCGCCTGTATGAACAACCTGCGAGGCAAGCCCAAATGCCTCTTCCGGAGTTGAACGATGTAGCGAAATCCGGCGTGTATGACTCGCCAATTAAGTTGAATATTCAGATCACGCCTGCTCCAGAGCTAACGCAGAGTGTCGATGCATCACAGTTATTAGGCTATTTTGAAAAGGTCTCGGAAATTGGTGTTGCAGGTGTTAGACCAATCGAAAAACATCTAGCCGAACCTAACGCAATCAACAAAGATCTGTTAGTGACTAGCAAAACGCTCGTCGAAATTACGAACACCGTTGCTCAAAATCCGGGAAAAGTAGCCGAAAGCGGTCAATACGCATTTCGTTGGGCAAAAGCGCAAGCAGAACAAATAGCCGATAGTCTTAGCAAACCGATGACAATCGATCAGCGCGCAGAATTGGCTGGCGTTGTGCTTCCCATGTTTTTCTTGGGTGGGAAGAAATTAGATTCTGACCTAGTTGAAGCGAAGGGTCTCGAAAAGCTGGAGAAAGCCGAACTTGACGAACTGGGGATCGTCAAGCAGATGGATTGTGCCGGAGGCGATTGGCCATTCGTCAACGAGCGTCCTTCACCCGATGTTGTCCAACAAATTCACTCTGGTTCATGCATAGCGGCCGTCGGCGAAATGCTTACAGAAGGAGCTGTCAAGCAAAAAGATTTAATTCCTCGACTATTGGAATATTTGCACCCGGACTGCATTAAGCCAAACCAAAGATCCAGTTTTGAGCATTTGGCAGATGCACTTAAGGAAAATTTCGAATATAAAGTAGTAAGAGAACCTGAAGATGCACCGGGGAAATTCGATGAATATTGCCAGCGTGGTAAACCATGGGCTATCGATTTGAGAGGACATGCTGTTATTATCGATGGAAAAACTGAAGCTGGTTTGTATACGATTAGAGACCCTTTGAGAGCCTATAAATACGAAATGACACGAGAATCGCTTCTGAAATTCTGGTCTGGTCTATCAGTAAATCCGAGATAGTTTTAAAAGTAAAATGCATAAACTAACGCCGCCAATCAAATTGACAAAAGAGCGAGAGGATTTATTTCGGCTCTCTTGCAATCTAGATGGAAATGCTGATGAATTTAGTTTTTCCATGCCTGTAGGAGAAGATGGAGAAATTAATCTCCACGATGATGATCGATATTTCTACGAAATAGGAGATTCATTGGTAGGGCATTGGTTGCGAGCCGCTATTGGTCCTTTTCAGCGAGCAACTTGTGGAATTAACCTCACCCAAAGCCAAGTTGCTGCACCCGTTGAATTGCGGGTGGAACCCAAAGTGGAATCTAACGCGGAACATGAGGCAGAACATAAAGTTGATTCGAACGCATTTGAATATAAGGTTGTGCTGATTGCCGATGGCAAACTCACCGAGCATAAGATCGACATCAAACAAGTAGGAGAAGCCTTTACTGCAACTTGGGCGCATGGACAATGCACCCGCAAGCTCTGGGGCGATCTTCACTTTGCGATAGATAAAGAAGCTAGCCCGCTACTCACGAGCGTCTTGCGAATTTATCGAGCTCTTCAAATAGCCAATGGCGAATCAAACCAGCAGTGGGGCACTAAGGATCGGTAAACCCAAATCGCTTTTCCGACCCCCGCGGCATTTCAATTCGGTATTACAAATCTTAGACCGCCAGTGGGATAACATCTATGCGAGAATAGCCGTTTGAGGGAAGTCATATGAACCGCGCTATCAAGAGTGTTCATCTTCGTTACTTTGCAATTTTGCGAGAACAACGCGGTCTTGCGTCAGAAGCGGTCGAAACGATCGCACCTACAGCTAAAGATCTATACGAAGAACTCCAGAACACCCATGGTTTCAATTTAAACTGCAACAATTTACGGGTTGCTGTGAACGATCGTTTTGTGAATTGGAGTGAGGAGTTGAAGAATAACGACACGGTGGTCTTTCTCCCTCCTGTTTCCGGTGGTTGAAATGTTATTCGTTTTATCGAATGAAAAGTTCGACGAAAAACGGCACAAGGCCGACTTCATAGAATCTTGCCAAAACCGCAATGAAGCTGGAGCTTACTCATACTTCGAAGGGCGAGTGCGTAATTCAAATGAGGGACGGGAAGTCGAAGCGCTTGAATATGAAGCTTACAGTGAACTAGCTCAAAAAGAAGGAGCGGAAATTGTTCGCGAAGCCATTGCGAAATTCAAACTCGTAAGTGCCACCTGCATTCACCGTACAGGATATTTAGAACTTGGCGAAATCTCTGTTTGGATCGCAGCAGCAGCGCCACATCGTAGTGAATCTTTTGCGGCTTGCCGCTACATTATTGATGAAATAAAGAAGAGAGTTCCCATCTGGAAAAGAGAACACTATGTTGATTCAGATCCAGAGTGGGTAAATTGCGCAAACCGAAATCATAGTGAACTTAGCGAAAGTGAGTATTATTCACGCCAATTTGTTCTACCTTCTTTCGGCATTCTTGGGCAAAACAAATTGAAAGCTGCAAAAGTTCTCGTGATTGGTGCAGGCGGCTTGGGAAGCCCGGCTTTGTTGTATCTTGCCGGAGCAGGCTGCGGTCAAGTGGATGCATGCGATTTTGATAGTGTGGAGCTTTCAAACCTTCATCGCCAAATTATTTATACAACTGAGAATCTTGAGGCACCGAAAGCTTCCGTTGCAACCGCACGCATAAGACAACAGAACCCTTTTATCAATTCGAAATCGTTCTCTTTACCAAGTGATGCAGAGAACACAAAAGTCCTATTCAAAGAGTACGACGTCATTCTAGATTGCACGGACAATCTGGATACGAAGTTGTTTGTTAGCGATTGTGCCATAGCTGCAAAAGTTGCTCTGATATCCGCCAGTGTTCGTAAATTTGAAGCACAACTTCATATCTGGGTGCCGACTCAAGAAAATTCAAAAGCAGGTGGACAATGCCTGCGCTGTCTGTGGCATGAGAAAAATACATTAGCCGCTCAGTCCTGTGTTGATGCAGGAATTCTTGGTGCAGTTACTGGCATTATTGGCAGTATGCAGGCTCTTGAAGCCATTAAGTACCTGGTAGGAATTTCTAGTCCTCTTGCCAATCATATTTGCCTGATTGATTTGCTATCTTTGCAACTTACGCAGATAGCAACCACACATAACGAAGATTGTCCGACCTGCAACATCAACTCACAGAGCCTAGCTGAAGCTATACACCATGAACAGGCTACTAGATAACTTCAACAGAAAACACTCCTATTTACGAATTTCAGTGACCGACCGCTGCAATCTTCGATGCGCTTATTGCATGCCACACGATGGCATCGAATGGAAAAGAAACGAAGATTTATTGTCATCGGAAGAAATATTGCGATTGGCGCGTCTGTTTGTTTTGATGGGTGTCACCAAAATCCGCATCACAGGCGGCGAACCATTTGTTCGCCCCAATTTGATCAGTCTTATGTCCGAGCTTGCGAGTTTGGATGGGCTCAAGATTCTCGCCGTAACCACAAACGGCACCCTTATAGAAGACAAACTTTCAGACCTCAAAGAACTTGGACTGCATTCTCTCAATATCAGTCTTGACTCTCTCAAACGAGAACGCTTTCTACAACTGACTCGCAGAGACGATTTTCAAATTGTTTATGGTGCGCTTCAGGCAGCGCTAAAATACGACTTTCCAGCCCTTAAATTGAACACAGTCGTTATGGGCGGATTTAACGATGATGAGATTATGGATTTCGTGGAGCTAGCCTACAACAATAAATTGAATGTCCGCTTCATTGAATTCATGCCTTTCAAAGATACTTCGTGGAAGTCTCAAGATGTCGTAAGCTATGCAGAAATGCGTTCTCGCATTGAGAAAAACTATCGGCTAGTTCCCATGGAAAGTGAGCTTTCCGCGGTAGGCAAAGACTTTCGTTTAGAGGGAGGTCTTGGGCAAGTAAGCTTTGTTAGTTCGATGACGGATAGTTTCTGTGCTACGTGTAATCGCGTCCGTCTGACAGCAGATGGATTTTTTAAACCTTGCCTGTTTTTCCCTGCCGAGGTAAGCCTGCGTGATAGTATGCGTGCCGGTGCAAGCGATGAGGATCTTTCTCAGTTAATCCAGGCTGGACTTTTAACAAAGCCGGAAGCACATCCGCCTGCTGAGGAAATTGCAAAGGACGATAATCGAGCCATGATAGAGATAGGCGGATGAACATGCGAGATATTGCAGACAAACAAACTTCTTTGCGTAGTGCTCATGCAAGAGCAAGAGTTTGCGCAACTTCATCGATAATTGAGCGAATTAAAAACAACGAAATTCCGAAAGGCGATCCACGGCAAGCCGCTACGATAGCCGGAATTCAAGCTGCTAAAAATACCTGGCAAATCATTCCTCACTGCCATCAAATTCCTCTTGATTATGTTGGTGTTGAGTTCAAGTTAGAAGGGAATGACATAGAGATTTCAACCCATGTAAAAGCAATTCATAAGACGGGTGTTGAGATGGAAGCGTTAACGGCGGCTAGTGTTGCTGCCCTCACTGTATATGACATGGTGAAGTTTCTCGATCAAGAAGTAACTATTGAAGCTGTTTCTCTAGTGAGTAAGAAAGGCGGCAAATCTGATTATAAAAAATCTGCAAAACACGGATTAAAAGCCGCTGTTATTGTCATGTCTGACTCCATCGCCAAAGGCGAGAAAGAGGACCGAAGCGGTAAGCTTGCAGTAGAAAGACTTGAAGAAGAAGGCTTCGCTATAGAAGAATACAAGGTCATTCCAGATGATGAAGCAGAGATTGTACAAACGGTTCGCACGTTGAGTGACAATAACATCAATCTCATTGTGACTTCAGGTGGAACAGGTCTGGGCCCACGAGATACAACACCGGAAGCGCTTGCAAAAGTCATAGATCGCAATGTACCCGGTATAGAAGAAGCGATTCGTAGTTATGGTCAGGCAAGAAATCAATTTGCAATGTTGTCGCGCTCTACAGTAGGACTGCGCAAAAAAACGCTCATCGTAAGCTTGCCCGGGTCTACAGCTGGAGTAAAAGAAGGACTAAATGCTATCTTCCCGGCAGTTCTTCACCTCTTTGAAGTAGTAAGCGAAGACAATCACGCTCACGCATCCGCATCGAGTTATCAGCAACCATGATTTCTTACGAAGAAGCTCTTAAGTTAATCGAAGAGCACACTACGCCACTTGGAGAAGAAGTAGTTTCGCTAAATAAACTCTTGCACCGAGTGCTAGCAAATCCTCTTGTAGCGCCTTTTGACATGCCTCAATTTGACAACTCGCAGGTGGACGGTTTTGCTGTAAGAGCAGACGATCTCAAAACAGCAAACATCAATAACCCGGTTAACTTAAAACTCACAGGCAAAGTACAAGCGGGTTCCGCAACTGATTTGCCTTTTGAAAATGGTGAAACCGTTCGCATCTTTACTGGAGCGCCAATTCCGAAATCTGCTAACGCCGTTGTCATGCAGGAAGATTGTCTCGTGACAAACGACGGTTTTGTGAGCATTCTCAAGTCGGTAAAAGAGAAACAGAACATTCGCTTTTCGGGAGCAGAGTTCAAAGCTGGCACACAATTGCTGCCCGCAGGTACAGTTGTTACGCCACCGGTCATTGGTTTGCTAGCGTCTTTGGGTATTGCAGAATTTCCAGTTGGTAAATTACCGAATGTTGCCGTGATAACTACCGGTGATGAGTTAGTTGTTCCGGGCAATCCACTATTGGCGGGGCAGATATACGATGCAAATTCGCCTGCACTAGAAAGTGCGCTTGCCAGTTTGGGACTCACCAATATCACAACAACCACAGTGAAAGACAATGCCGATGATTTGAAACAAGCATGTCTTAAAGCGCTCGAATCTGAGCTCGTTATTTTGTCTGGAGGAGTGTCTGTCGGGGACTACGATTTTGTAAAAGAAGTTCTGGAACAAATTGGTGTAGAAACTGTGTTTTGGCAAGTTTCAATCAAACCAGGAAGACCAATTTACTTTGGAAAATTTGAAAAGGGTATCGTTTTTGGCTTACCCGGAAATACAGTGTCCACGCTTGTGACATTTCACCAATTTGTCAAAATCGCCTTGAAGAAGATGATCGGTATTACGAAAGTGGATGACAAATTGCACGGAGTCCTAAAGGCTCATATCAAAAAGTACAATGAACCTCGCCTGGTGTTTGCCCGCGGCGTGTACACAACGAGCGAAAACGGTGAGCTGAATGTCGAGCCAACGAGAGGACAGGAATCCAATATGCTCAGCGGATTGGCAAATGCCAACTGCCTCATAAATGTGCCTCTCAAAACTGATTTTGTAGATATTGACGATATTGCTAAAATAGATCAACTCACCTGGAAACTATGAATCAGGAGATTTAACACAGTGGAAAATGATGCCAAGCCTGCAAGAGTAATTTGCTTACTGGTCAGCATGCCGAAAACTGTCGTTTTTAAAGGGCGTAAGGTTGAAACAGGTATATTCAAAACTCCAGTAGAAGGGCAGGTAAAACTCACCAAACTAAATCTTGCCGGTGATGCGCAAGCTGATTTGACGGTCCATGGAGGGACAGATAAAGCAGTTTACGCGTATCCATTTGAGCACTACCCTTGGTGGCAAAGCCAGATGCCGGATGTAGATTTTCCATATGGAAAGTTCGGTGAAAATTTGACAACTGAAGGTTTACTGGAAAACGAAGTTTGTATTGGCGATGAATTTCAAATCGGTTCAGCCATCATAAAAGTGTCGCAGCCACGGTTGCCTTGCTACAAACTGGGCGTGAAATTTGGACGCAACGATGTGATCAAACGCTTCATGCAAAGCGGCTTCAGTGGCATTTATTTTTCGGTCATTCAAGAGGGAGAACTTGCTGTCGGCGACAACATCAAGTATTTGCAGAGTGACGGTCTTGGAATAAAAGTACAAGACGTTGCCAATCTTTTTACTGGTCGTTACAAGCGAGACCCAGAATTTATCAAGAAGGCGCTTGATTCGCAGTTGGCTGACCAAATGAAGATGTCCATATTGTCCCTATCCGGCAGCTAACGGGCGTCAAGATAATTTCAATCTATTCAGTTGGTGCAACAATTGAGCCCTATTCACTTTAATCTTTCGTCTAATTTCGGAAGTTTACTAAAGTCATAGAAACTACCAACCTTCTTTACATTAAGTGCGTTGTATTCCTGTTCAATCAATTGCTTACTGAGAAGCCCACCCGAGGGATCAGCATATGTTTTTCCATCTTCGTCTTTGAATGGTTCTAATACTGGAGGTGGTGGCACATTAGTCATATTCTGAGGACCAATAGTTCCATTGGCAGGTGCTTGGCAAGATAGAGCCAAATCCTTCAACGCAAGGTTGCGCTTTCCGCTTCTTTTGTATAACCGTGCTCGTTGGCAAAGATCATTGTATGTAGGCTTTGGATTGTATTGAATCGCTTTTGAGAAATCAGCAATTGCATCTTTATCCTGTCCAAGTTTCATTCGCAACATGGCTCTATAAGACCAATATCCGGAATTCTTCGGATCTAACTTTATTGCCTGATTTAAGTCTTCCATTGCTTTAGAGTTCTGGTGCATCTCTTCATACACAGAAGCGCGATCAGCTAACATTCTTGCGTCTAGTGGCGATAGATATATTGCTTGTCCATAATCCTTAAGAGCCTTCTGATACTGATGAAGATCCTTGTACCTTTCACCACGGCTTTGATATGCCACTGCTTTTCCTGGATCGATCTCAATTGCTTTGTCATAGTGAGCAATAGCATCAAGAGGCTTTTGACACTTCCAACCTTGTTTGATTTCATTTTCAAACGTAGCGTTAGGCAGCTCTGCATTTGACGCTAGCGCAAACTGACCATAAAACAAACAGACTAAGAAGGCGAGAATGAGCATGAAGAGAAAACTACCTTTGATGTCTTTGCAGGTTTATTACCAAACCAGGAGGAGCAGCATAATCGACTCCATTTACTCTATATGCGTCCAGAATGATCTTAGCTTGGTCTCCATTTTTGTAAATAATTCCGGCAACATCGGTTAAAGCGCCTTGACCGGTAATATGCGCTCTCTGTCTTGATCCATCCTTATTCGCCTCACTATTATCATCCGGCACATGAAATTCGACAGGAACTTGTTGACCATTGAAATTCACTTGTCCAACTCCGTCATAAACGGGTGGTGCCTTTTCCATTTGCGGTAAAGGATAATGAGATTCCGGCTGTACAACAGTTTGATGCTGATCACCTAAATTGAAAACCTTCTTTGGATGTTGTGCGTCCTCTGTTCCGGTGCCAGTTTGAACATCGTCTCTATTGGCTCCCATTTTGAACTGTCCATTGGACGACGTAACGAGTTCCGGGTTTACTGCTTGGGCATCTGCTTGAGTAATTGTGTGACCGCCTTTTGACGGGTGTTCCTTTGAGAAAGAGGTCCAAGTTATGTTGGAATCATTCGCCCCTACTTTTACATCAATTTTTTCGCCCGTTTCGATGAGCTGAAGATCCGGGAAACCCATTTTTTTTAGTTCTGCATTTTGCTTGATGATATCGTTGAAATATTCAGCTTCTTGAACTGCTTTTTGATGCGGGTCGGCTTTGCTCCGCTCTATGTTCATCAAGGTATTAGTCACTTCTTGGGCAGCGAGATCAGAATGGCCGGCTTTGACCTGTTCTGCTGCACGAGTCGCTGATTGTTCGAGTGCGTTAGCCATTTGCCCATACCTTCGTGTACCAGAGGCTTGAACGTGTAGATAATACTGATTTATCTGTGACAGAAGGGTGACATGGCGTTAATCCACTAGGTGGGCGGTTCGGGTTGGGCATTAATCGTCCGTAAAACCGTACCGCTTCTCCATCGACTCGATGGCGTCCATTCGCTTCTTATTTGTAATCGAACTCCAATGGCCCCCGCGGAATATCAATTCGGTATCACTAAATTTTGATTCGCTCTTCTTAATATGATCATCAGAGTCATCAGTGTATAAACGACAAGTTGACTCTAACCGCAGAAACACTCGTGGTGGTTTCACAGACTTATCTGTTTGCAAACTCAGGACTTCAGTCACACTGGCACCGGCGATTCTGAAGCTCTTCGTCGTCAATAAATTTGCTTTCGAAAGTATAAATTTGTCATGCGCAATCTCTATAAGTTCGAGGCCAAAATATTCTTCGCCTGCATTAAGGTGACTAAAGTAAGTTATCAAAGCGTCGCTTGGAGTTGCGTGTAAAACCGGATGTGCCGTCCACAAATCCGATTCACGATCCTGACGTATGTCGGCGACGTCCAGCAATTTGAGGGATGGAGACAACTGGAACAAGGCTATCAAAGTCTCACCACCCCATTGGCTAGCTGCACCTTTGTTATCGCCATCTGTGTGATCTACGTCCATGCAAACCACTGCGCAAGGCTTTAATCCGCTTTTTACCAGAACTGGCTTTTTGTAAGTTTTTACAGACATCTGCCCTTCCAATTCTGTGGGCTCGTATTGTTCATGCAAATCTCGAATCTGCACGCTTTTGTGCGCGATACCATTGGCGGTTATATTCGGGAAAACCTGATGCAGAAGCTCAGTTGTCTCAGGCAATTTATTTGCGTATTTATGAGAATGCACGCTTACGTTACCAGCGAAACTCTCCGGCATTAGAATGCTAAGAAAGAGAGCTGCGCCCATTGCTAATGCTATCGGGGGCAAAGCCAGTTTCGATTGAAGGCAAACTGGGTATTTAATCATGAACCTGTACGACTTAACATCTCCAAAACAACATGGGCTGGCTTTTCGCTTAAGCTAGTCTTCTAGGAAGAAACAAGTTTAAATTATAGAGGAACGGTTATGGTCGACTCACCATTCACAATTGCTGATTGCCTTCCCAAAGAAGGCAAGCACGAACAAACTGTAGCGGATAACGCCCAAGCTCATCTCTTCAATTGCGCTTACGAAGGGCAGTTCAACGATCGTACTTCCGGTGCACGATTAGTCGATGCCGCCGACAAGAAGATTGAATTCGACCCGGAAGCTGTAGAGAAAGCAGCGCAGGATCTGGCAAAAGGAACCTGGAGCCCGGAGACACGCGCGTATTTCAAGCATGTTTACGATGATGCAAGTAAGGACCCGAAAGCCAATGCAAAAACGATATATGATGAACTGCGATCTCTTGGTGTGGCTATTAACGGTCAAGCAATAAAAGATGGGATAAAAACACAAATCAATCTCGCCGCAGTAGCATCACCAGAAACTGGTGCGGCTAGTTATTGGTTCCTGATGAATGGGCCAGGTATGGATTTAAACAGCGAAGCACAAGACGTTATGAGTGGAAAAGGCGGGCCTCGCGTTGCCAAAGCAGGCGAGTACCACGTGAAACAGCAAGCGCCAGGTCAAAAAGCTTAGATATCAACGACAAGTCTGCATTCACAGATGACTCCACTGGCGGTGCCATAAATTCTTTCGAGCGAGTTATTTGCAATATCTCGTGCATCCGCATATATAAGTACGGCGTGCAAAAACGACGTCATATTATTTCGGCACGCGGGTCGTTCACGTTTCGTAATTAGTCCTAGCCTCTTTGATTTTCTCGGTGTATCGTTGCACAACTGATTAAACAGATGAGTAGTCCTTAAGAAGGAGGTGGAAGGCGAAATGACAGAGAAGAAGAGTTTGAACGGACAAACTTCGCCTGGAGAATGTTCGTGCGTACCGTCCTTCCAACCGTGTATGCAGCTAAGAAACACACCGAAACTCCTGAACCAGTAGTTATTACGGGTGACGACCTAACCGTCGAACAGCTTGTACGAATCGCTAGAAAAGGTGCGCAACTGCGCTTATCTAGCGATGCAGTTACACGCATCGAAGCGGCTCGGGCTACCGTAGAGCGGGCCGTAAATCGTGGCGATGCAGTCTATGGTTTGAACACCGAACTAGGTCCGCTAGCAAATCGCTTTGTACAGACTGAGAGCCTGCAGGTCTTTCAGCGAAATACCATAGTTGGTCATTCAGTTGCTTGCGGCGAACAGCTAGAGCCCGCCGTGGTTCGAGCGATGATCGCAGCTCGCATAAATGGCATGGCGAGGGGCGGAGCAGGCGTTAGACTTTGCGTTGTCGATGCCCTAATGCGCCTTCTAAATGCGGACATCCATCCGATAGTGCGCTGGGACAGCTCCAACGGCCAGTCTGATCTTTCGGAGATGGCGCAAATCGCTGGTGTTCTAATAGGTGTGGGTGAGGCGGAATACGAGGGAGAGCGGCTGCCAGCCATCAAGGCTCTAAAGCTGGTCTCCCTTCGTCCCATGGAATTACAGGCCAAGGAAGGTCTGGGTTTAATTAGCGCCAACGGTTTCACGCTCGGTCTCGGCGCACTGGTTTTGACTGATGCGCGCGCCATACTGCGTTGCTTCGACATAAGCGCTGCACTTGCACTTGAAGGTTTTGCAGCCAACTTGAGTTTCATACATCCGGCGGGCACACGAATGAAGCCGCATGCAGGTAACACGCGGGTGGCTAGCCGGTTACGCAAGTTGCTCGAGGGCAGTTATCTATATTCCGGAAATCGTCAGCGCACGTTGCAAGATCCACTCTCCTTCCGCTGCATTCCTCAGGTTCATGGTGCCTGTGCAGATTCTATGGAGCAGGCAAGAGCGGCTCTTGAAATGGAATTGAATTCCGCCTCGGACAACCCACTCGTAAGCATCGAAGATGACACGCTCATATCCGTTGGCAATTTCGACATCACAAATATTGCAATATCACTCGATATGTTGCGCATTTCAATTGCACACATTGTCCAGATAGCGAGTGAAAGGGTTCAAAAGCAACTATGGACACATTTCAGCGGTTTGCCCACAGGGCTTGACGGCAACGACCCTCTCGCGCGTCTTATACCACTTTCAAGAATTTGCGCCGCTACCGCAGCCGAAGCCAAAATGCTCGCAGCGCCAGTGTCGCTTAGCTATCAATCGCAGGTTGCCGAAGGAATTGAAGACCACGCCAGTATGGCACCCTATGCAGTGGCAAGAACTTACCAATCGGTAAAACTCGCTCAGAAAGTTTTGGCTATTGAATTGATTGTTTCAGCAAGGGCAATTGAGATACGCGATGTTGCGCCACTGGGTATTGGAACTCAAGCTGCTTATGATTTCGTTTCCTCGCCTAATTTAAATGCAACAACTTGGGGAGCGCAGATAGAACGAATCGTCGATGCAGTGGCTAACGGACATCTAGTAAGTTCAGTTAGCACTGCGGTGGGCGGATTACTGGATGAGCCAAATTTTTCGAACAATCCGATCGGCATGCACTTATGAATAAAACTAGCAAATTGAATTTGAGCTTGGGCGTTCACTGAAGGATGAGAGATGAAATCAACCGTAAAAAAACTGGCGAAGTTAAATGAAAAGATTACGGCAGCGCGCGGTAATCAATTACGTTGTCGTAGTTGGCGGCAAGAAGCAATTTTAAGATTACTGGAAAACAATCTTGAAAATGCGGAAAACCAACAAGACCTTGTCGTCTATGCTGCATTCGCCAAAGCCGCAAGGAACTGGGAAGCGTACGAAAAAATCGTCAACGTGCTTCTCGACCTCCGTGATGATCAAACTCTTGTCGTGCAATCCGGCAAGCCGATTGGCATATTTCAGACACACAAATTTGCACCGGCGGTTTTGATGGCAACCGGAAATATTGTTGGACGCTGGGCGACACCCGAGAACTTTTACGATCTAGCAGCCCGGGGATTGACTATTTGGGGCGGGCTCACTGCCGCCGCCTGGCAATACATTGGCTCGCAAGGAGTCATTCAGGGTACCTACGAAATTTTAGCGGCTGTCGCGCGCGAACATTTTAACGGCTCACTGGCAGGTAAGTTTGTCCTCAGTGCCGGAATGGGAGGAATGGGCGGAGCTCAACCGCTGGCTGGCACCATGGCCGGTGCTGCCATTCTTGTAGTAGAGGTAGATCCGGAGCGTATACATAAGCGCATAAAAGCTGGATTCTGCCAGCATATCACTTACTTACTCGATGATGCTCTAGACATAATAAAACGCCATCAGGAATCGAAACTAGCTGTTTCAGTTGCGTTGGTCGGCAATGCTGCAGAAGTTTATCCAGAATTGGTGAGGCGCGGAATTACGCCCGATGTTGTAACGGACCAAACCTCCGCACATGATACTTTGCATGGCTACGTACCCACTGGCATTCCACTGGAAGACTTGTCTAGATTTCGTCAAAACAATGCCGGTGCCGTGCAAGAACTTGCCCGTGCATCTATTGCAAGGGAAGTGAGTGCGATGCTCACCTTTAAAGAGCGCGGAGCTGTGGTTTTTGACAACGGCAACAACATTCGATCGCAAGCCGACGAGCATGGTCTCCAAAACGCTTTCAGTATAGACATTTTTACAGAGCGCTATTTACGTCCTTTATTTTGCCGAGGTATTGGCCCCTTTCGCTGGATTGCTTTAACCGGCAATCCCGAAGATATGAGCAAAATTGACGAACTGGTACTTGATCTTTTCCCGGAAAATCAGCAAGCCGTCAACTGGATAAAATTGGCTCGTAAGCATATTAAATTCGAAGGCTTGCCTGCTCGCATTTGCTGGCTTGGACATGGAGAGAGAACAAAATTGGCATTGGCAGTTAATCGCGCTGTTGCTGATGGCCAAATTTCCGGTCCAATTGCTTTCACCCGAGACCATCTAGATGGGGCGGCAATGACTCACCCCAAAATCGGCACAGAAGCGATGCTTGATGGTAGCGACGCCATTGCCGATTGGCCGCTATTAAATGCAATGTTGAATGTAGCCAGTATGGCAGATCTTGTTGCCATTCACTCGGGAGGCGGTGGTTACACCGGCTATATGACGAGTGCAGGAGCAACAATAATTGCAAATGGTTCTACCGAAGCCGAAATAAGGTTATCAACGGCTCTCACTGCTGATACCGCGCTCGGTGTGCTGCGCTTTGCCGACGCTGGATACAAAGCGGCCAAAGATACAGCTCAAGCCTTCAACTTAGGCTTACCCAAATCAAAATAGGAGAAATTTCATGCGAACGTTGACACTTGCTGATGTACCAGCCGCAGTAACAGGCGGGTCAGTTTTAGCTGCCGGTGGCGGTGGCTGGGTTGATCATGGTTACCTTGTTGGTGAGACGGCAACCAGATTGGGAACGCCTACCCTAGCCAGCATAGATGAAATCCCGGACGACGGCATCATCGTAACAGTCACCGCTATTGGTGCTCCAGCTGCTAAAGATTGGCAGATGCTTCCAATCGACTACGTTAAAGCGCTGCAACTTCTAATTGATAGGTTGGGTAAGCCTGTAGCAGGAGTTATTACGGCTCAAAACGGCTCCTCCACTACGCTTAACGGTTGGAACCAATCAGCAGTATTGGGCATTCCTGTTATTGATGCAGCTGGAAACGGACGCGCTCAGCCGACCGGAAAATTTGGATCCATGGGCTTATTAACCAAGAAAGACTATGTCACCATCCAGAGTGCAGCGGGAGGCAATCGCTCCCAGGGACGATATCTAGAAGTAGTGGTGCAGGGGGAAGTCGCAAGGGCGGATGACATACTGAGGGCAGTATCCATTCAGTCTGGTGGCTTCATAGCAGCAGCGAGAAATCCAGTCCCCGCATCATACGTCCGTAAGCACGCAGCTATTGGATCCATAAGTTACGCATTGCGTCTCGGTGCGGCCATGCTTGCGGCTAAGCCTAAAGGCGCTAATGCCGTCATCGAGGCGGCCGCCCATGAAACAAAGGGCCGCATTCTCGGACGCGGCAGGGTGCGTAATGTCATTGTGGATACAAGAGACAGTTGGGATTTCGCCAAATTCGAAGTTGATACCAAAGTAGGCAGGCTAATACTGCACACCATGAACGAATACATGGCCGTTGAATGTGACGGCGAGAGGCTATCAACTTTCCCGGATTTGATAGTGACGCTCTCTACGGAAACTGGTCTGCCAATAAGTGTTGCTCAAATGCGCGAAGGTGATGAGATTGCGGTACTGGTAAATAACAAAGCAGATTTACCAATAGGAACCGGTGCTCGTCAACCAGATGCTTATCATGAAGTTGAGAAAGCGATGGGAATTGATCTTCTCAGTTTTGCTCTAGCGTAGGGCTAAGTTGGCCAATTATTTTTAAAGAGGAACAGGACCGCGCCCGTTCTTCAAATTCCAAATGGCAGCAATCAGGGCGTCAATGTCCTCGCAGCTATTGTACAAAGCGAGAGATGGTCTCACGCTGCTTTCCAAACCAAAACGTCTCAGGATTGGCTGGGCACAATGATGACCGGCTCGCACCGCTATTCCCTGCTGATTTAAAGCACTGCTCACATCTTCTGTTCTAAAACCATCCAGGACAAAGGAAAGCACTCCCGCCTTCTCTCTGGATGCGCCAACAAGATGGAGCCCGGGTATTGTCTTGAGTGCTTCTGTACCGTATTCCATCAATTCATTTTCGTGCTTTGTGATATTGACCATACCGATTCGTTCAAGATATTCAATTGCGGCACCAAGTCCAACCGCATCGGCTATGCTTCCGGTTCCAGCTTCAAATCGAAGAGGAGCCGACTGGTATAAAGTCCGTTCGAATGTGACGTCCTTGATCATATTGCCACCACCTTGCCATGGCCGCATACCCTCGAGCACTTCACTTTTTCCGTAAAGGACACCGATGCCAGTAGGTGCAAATACTTTGTGTCCAGAGAATACATAAAAGTCGCAGTCGTACGCTTGTACATCAACCTGCATATGCGACACCGCTTGCGCACCGTCAACAAGCACTTTTGCCCCGTAACGATGAGCAGCTTCTACCATCTCATTTACCGGCGTAACTGTTCCCAGTGCATTTGAAACTTGTGTGAATGAAACCAGGCGAGTGCGTGGACTCAAGAGCCGTTCATATTCGTCAAGCAATATTTGCCCAAAATCATCTACTGGAGCCACTTTAAGCTTGGCTCCTTTTTCCGCACAAAGCATTTGCCATGGCACAATATTGGCATGGTGCTCCAGCCATGTAATGACAATTTCATCGTCTTTTTGAATGTTTTGTCGCCCCCAGGATTGAGCGACAAGATTGATCGCTTCAGTAGCACCGCGCACAAAAACAATTTCATTTGACGAAGAGGCATTCAAAAATCTCCGAACACTTTCACGGGCCTTTTCGTAAGCGTCTGTGGAACGGGCCGCCAGCTCATGCGCAGCACGGTGTATGTTGGAATTTTCGTAACTATAAAAATAGTTGAGGCGATCTATTACGCTCTGGGGCTTCTGAGTTGTAGCAGCATTATCCAGCCAGATGAGGTCATAACCGTTGATTTTCTGTTGCAAAATGGGGAAGTCACGCCTCACACTTTGCACATCAAAAGGTCCAGGCACTAACCCAGGCATAAACCCAGGTATAGAGGCAGGTATAGATGAGGTGTTGGAAAGCTTAAGAGGGTCACCCCCATAGCTTGGATCCAGGTTAGGTAATACATTTATGCTGCGCTGATCAATAAATCCATACGGATCCATGCTGGGAAAAACAGCGGGATTTCTGACCGCACTTTCGATTTGAGGCACCATCGCTTGCCAGACATTGTCTGCGTCTCCCCCGCCAAAGGCTCTCAATCCATCCAGAAATCCAAAGGCGCTTTTATAAGCAGATTCGTCCGGAATTATGCCCATTGAACTCTTGTGAGCTTCACTCACGGTAGCGTCAACGTTAAACAACTGGATACTATCTACCGGCAAGGCAGAATCTGCTTTCATAACTTCATTGGCTAGACGAGTGAGTGTTTCTAAATCCAACTCATTTGTAGTCATGGTAGTTTCCTACTTCGACATTTTCGAGTACGGCAATTGCATCATCTGTAAGTATGGCGGCAGAGCAATAGAGCGCAATGAGATAAGAGGCAAGAGATTTATTGTTGATGCCCATGAATCGCACCGAGAGTCCAGGCGTTTGCTCACCAGGCAGTCCAGGTTGAAACAATCCAACAACTCCTTGCTTCTTTTCCCCAACTCGCATAAGAAGAATGTTTGTTTTGCCGTCCTGAGATTCAGAAGATTTTTTCTTGCCATCTACGTGCAGTTTATCGCAAGGAATAATGGGAAGCCCTCGCCACGTTAAGAAGGGAGAACCATAGAAATTCACCGTCGGCGGTGGCACACCACGCCGTGTGCATTCTCTACCGAAAGCGGCTATTGCGCGGGGATGAGCCAGAAAAAATGATGGTTCCTTCCAAACTTTGGATAAAAGTTCATCGAAATCATCCGGTGTGGGGGATCCTTTACGAGTTTGAATCCTCTGCGCCGCCGGAACGTTTTTCAGAAGTCCATAGTCTTGGCTGTTTATGAGTTCATTTTCCTGCTGTTCCTTCACTTGTTCGATGGCCAGCCGAAGTTGTTCCTTGACCTGGTCGAAGGGGTTACTGAATAGATCCGATACGCGAGTGTGAACATTGACAATTGTCGAGATGGCACTGAGCACGTATTCTCGTGGCTTTTCTTCGTAATCAACGTAAGTCTCAGGTAAGGTCTTTTCTTCCTTCAAAGCACAGACAACATCAACGGGCTTTTCGGCCACTTTATTGACTCTCAAAATACCTGCTTCAAGCGGTTTCCAATCCAAAAACCGCACTAGCCAGCGTGGGGTAATTTCATCCCACTGAGGAGCGGTTTTAGTGACGTTCGCCAATTGCGAAGCAGCAACATCACCCAATGCTTGATGTGTAGCCATATGGTCTCCTTTGCAAAAAGTTAAGACCCCGATAGCCGGTGGCCTGAAACAAAAGCAGTTTAAGTCAAATTGCTACCGAGTTCCACAATCGATAAAAAATATGTGGGTTAGGCCAACACTTGGAGAATGTTTCAAAGCGGATGGGTTTTAAAGTAGCTTATCGGAGCGGATATTTCGAAATCGTTATACTAACCGAGCGACACCACTGCCGGTGCCCCAAGGAGTATGAGCTACGGCTACGGCTGTCCGGTGAGCATTATCACCAGCACCAAGAGCCGCAAGAATTTCACCGTAGTGGCCATTCTTGAGCGTTTTTGCTGTAGCTTCAATACCTTCTTCAATCGACGTATATCGCTTCACTCCAACTCCGTTAATAGAAACGGCTCCAGGAGCTCCCTGAGTGGTATTAAATGGATTGTCAGCGCTACCACCTTCTGCTTTCTGCCACGCATCCAGAAATTCGAGATTCGCCTCTGTTACTGGAAGACCTAAGCGTTCAAGTAATGCTTTTCCAAATCCACTATGTGAGGGTGATGCTTCTGTAGCATTGATGGGGCGGTGAGGCCCTGAAAAGTAATCGCTTACATCAGGGCGTGAAAAATGGCCTTCATTCGGATTAATATGACCGCGTCTCACCTGCTCTTCGTAAGCGTGCATAGCATGACGAACTGGAGTTGGCGCATCTTCTTCTTTGGCGCTGATGGTGTAGTTACCGCCATGCTCTTCTATGGAAATTTTTGGCAAATGCTGTTTAGCAAGATCCTCATTCAGAGCATGGTTGAGTTGTTTCAAATCGCGGTGGAAGTTGTGACCTTCCCTTTTGTCGTCCGCGCGTAACTGCTCCAATTCTCGTTTGATGTCGGCTGAAGTATGGTGATGGGTTATATGATCGAGAATGTGATGCTCGACGTCCGAAACATGCGCATGATGTGTCGGCTTCGAATCTTTATGGCTTGGTTGATCCATTAGTTTACCGGGGTTGCGAACTTTAGATCCTGTCAACGTCTAATTAACCATACCTGTTCGAGCTAGCACACCGTAATTACCCCACTAAGGGCATCGAGTCCGGATTATTATGAAAGGACTACCACGCCAGTCCTAAAAAGGTAGCCAGGCGACAAGCGCAAAAGATAAAATAGGATTCGGATGCCCTGCTAAGGACGATGGACCATTGGCTAAAAAATGTTCGCACGAAGATTCGCGCCTCACCTGTATCGATTGCAGTCAACCCATTTGCGGTAATTGTATGGTTCAGTGTCCTGTTGGTTTCAGGTGCAGTTCATGTGGTAAAGGCGACAGCGCAGTCAAAAAAACCTCAGCCGGAGGCATAGTCAAGCTTTTCGGATTGAGCACGCTCATAGGAGCTGGCGGCGGATGGGCAATGCAGTATTTTTCCATTCCGTTCCTCAGCTGCATCCTCTATTTCTTTGTAGGGCTAACGGCGGGGCGGTGGCTAGCTCAATTTATCGACTACAAAATGCGCGATCGTGCTGGAAAGGTTATCGTGCTTGGCACCATATTTGGTATGTGTTTTAGTCCACTAGCCGGACTGCCACCAACAGCGTTGACTCTATTAACAATGGCGTTTACTACTGCTCCGGATACAATACTTCCCAGCCTTTGGGCCATTCTAACCATGTTGTTTATACCGGCTGTTTTTATTGCCGGAATACTCAGATCAACAGTCTAAATCAAAGGTCTAAGGATCAAGAGCCCGGAGATTAACAGTCTCATTACCCCAACTTTCGCATAACTGCAGAGCCGACCAACCAAACTCACCGATGAGCTCGTTTTCTTTCAGGGAACTCTGAAAATGCTTTTTAGTCCATAGATAAGTTATGGCACAGCGTTTAATGATGAAAGTGGGTGGTTCAAATGGCTGTACGGAAAAAATCAATCTGCAAGATGCTCTTGTTCTCCGCTGCTCTCGGATTCAGCATAAACGCGTCGTTTGCTGAAACAATGAACAACGATCAAAAGAACAATAAAGAGGCGGCTAAGAACTCCAATATCGCGGCAGCTAAGCAGCTCAACGGCGATGTGCCTAAGCAACTGCCCGCGGACCCCGAAAAAGGAAAACTCACTGATTCTACAAAAGACTCTTTGTCCACAAAACCCAGCGAAACGCAAAAGAAGGCTGCTAAAGACACCGCGAATGTGGTTAATCAAGTTCCAGGAGTCAAGGTAGGTAAGGATGATTTGGTGCCACCATCAGAACCACCAATCAAGGGATTCCATCCAATCAAAAAGCTAATGCGCCCTGTCGAAAACCTCGAAGGGATGAGTATAAAACTTGAGCAGCAAATCATGAAACTGGAAGGGCCCATTGCTGGCTTACAACCACCAATGATTCAACTTCAACATAAGATGGACGGTGTTCAACATTCAATTGGCGATATGCACGAACAGCTTGATGGCATGAAAGGACAAGTTTCGGGCGTACGCGATGACATCGCCGGAATGAGAAAAGACATTGAGAGCCTAAAAAGTCCTATCCAACACCTCGAGCAGCCCATTGCCAATGTATCGAAACCGCTGGAAGATCTGGAAACTCGTCTAAACATAATCATCGTTGCTATTCTGGTCTGTACAGCTGGTATCGCCATTGGTACTCCACTGGCAGCCGTATGGTTATATAAAAACAGAAACAAATTGGGCGTGCATGACCACGATTTGCCGCAAGCTGCCCAACCTCAAAGTGCTCCTTCGGCAACTAGCCGTAGGTAGGCGCTGAGGGTAATATCGACGCGCAAGTTGCACTGCTAAATACGCAAGAAAAACAAGTAAGGATTTACGGAGTTCCGGCAGTCGAAAGAAATGGAACCACTTACCTCCTTGGCGAAACATCAAATGTACCAAACGTTACTCAGGGCGTTCAAAGCCTGGAAGATGCACAAGCGCTTGGCACAGCTGTAGAAGACAGCCGTTGATGGAGCTGTTGCAACGCTGTAGACGTCGCTGCTTTCTGAGACTTTGTTGGAGGGGCTTTGCAGACACGCCGAATTGAGCGAAGAAACGAAGGAAATCCTCCGCGGTGAAGTTATGCCTGTACCAATCGAATCCCAAGCAAAAAAATCCTTGCAAAGACTCCGCCAGCTGCTTAGATCTGCGAAACGAGAGCCGCACGAGCAGCCGCTTCATAGCGCGATTTGTCAAACTTGTACATTCCCGAGCTGGTTTTGCTGCTAACTGGCAGCGCTATCCAATGTTGATATGGTTCGTCCCAAGCCACTTCTAACATTACCGGATTTAGATGTTCTTCTTGCAAACGGGATGGTATCTGATTTGGTGCCATCAGTTCGCCGTCATTCTGCCTAAAAACAACTTGCGATCCGACATCGTGCCATAGATTCATTACGCCCACTTCCAAAAACGCAGGACTGCCAAGATACAACTGTGAAGGCATAAATTGACTCATCTTCGCGGCGGTGGTCTCAAAATCGTCATTCGGCAACACAATTTCAATGAATTTCCGGATTAAAAATGCCTGGACTTCCTTTGAATCTTTCTTCAGATTTACACCTAAAAACGTCACCTCGTTTTCAGGCAAGTCAAACAAAGCTTCTATCGCAATTTCATTGCCCACTTTCTGAAACCAAGCATCAGCGGAAGTGAGTTGTTGCTTAGTAGAAGACTCGGAAATTTCCTTTCGGTTTTTCCAGTCGCCCTTTTCAGCTAGTTGCCAGCGACTAAATCTGGTTGGTCCCAGATATTCCTGAAGGTGTGGTTGGGGCCTCATCATAGTTGCGTCATCATAACAAGGAAATGATCGCTCGCTGCTCCAATAATCTCTTAAGAATCAGACAGCAAATTTTGACGTCTCATTTACGCCCTCCGGGGCGAAGATTGAAAAGTAACGACCAACTGCCGTTACGTAAGCGGAGGAGTCGAGATGGACATGCGGAATGAAGAATTGGCGGTGGTAGTAATTATGTCTCGGCTCCTCATGCTCCAGATAACGGAGTTGCTTTCGCAACGTTATCCCGAACCTCAACAGAGCGAGGCGGGGCAGCGTTAAAACTCTTCGAGGTGCGGTAGTCCGACTGTGGAAAACGGCTGGTTTGGCGCCAGCATTCCCGTCATTTCGGCAACCATTTGGTCGCAAGAGTAATGGTGAAACATATCCTTGTGGATGCCGCAGCTTGGGCATTCCCAATTCTCTGAGAGCTCATGAAAGTCCGACTGTGCGGCAACAGTTTGTTCGTATTCAAAAGCGCAAACTGCACAAATGTGCAACTTCTCGGTCATGGTTAAGTCCCTACCGCATTGAAGCCTACTGAAAGAACCGGCTTTATCACTTGTTACCTGAGGGCTAATTGTATTACTACATGCCGCCGCTGTCATGGCAAGTATTTTCCCTAAAATGCCGCCGCTGTCATGGCAAGTATTTTGTCTGGTATGCCATGTATCCTCATGGATACCAGATCCATTTTGCGGATACGGTTTAGGATGGTTAACCGTATTCAATCAGAGAAAACAATGAAGAGAAAAATATTAATCACAGGTGCTGGATCTGGTTTGGGAGAAGGTGCTGCCATTGGACTAAGTCAAAGAGAACATGATGTCATTGCTGCTACTCAAACATGGCAACAAGTTTCAGCATTGCGCAATAAGGTTAAAGAGCTGGGAATCTCATTGCGAGTTGAGAAATTAGACCTGCTCGACAAGTATGAAGTCAAGCAAGCCACCAGCCAGCTGAAAAAGGCAAGTTCAGAAATATCTTTCCATCTTCCGTTGAAGAGTTCATCAAGAAGCATCAAAGCGAAATGTACGACCGAGTCATTTGAAAAAAACCTCTGCGCAAAAATGCAGCCAGCACATGTGCATTCTACGTAGGCTGGATTACCTGGTTCCAATTAGTGAGGAAGGAAATGCCTTCTTTTGAGAGCTTTTTTCAATCAGACTGACGCTCTATGTAATCGAACGCACAACTCCACCTTCCACTCTAAGGGCAGATCCGGTCGTGGCAGAGGCTCGCTCGCTAGCTATGTATGTCACCATTGCAGCTACTTCTTCGGAGGTTGCAAATCTTTGAATGAGTGAAGATGGTCGCATGGTTGAGAAGAAGTCTCTTTCCACTTGTGCTCGATCAATTCCCTTTTGCTGCGCATTTTGGTTTATAAACTCTTCAACACCCTCTGTGATAGTTGGTCCGGCAAGTACCGAATTGACGGTTATGTTTGTGCCCTTTGTTAATTCTGCCAGCCCGCGTGCCAAAGAAATTTGAGCTGTTTTAGTCACTCCATAATGAATCATCTCAACTGGAATATTCAAACCAGATTCACTCGATATGAAAATAATTCGACCCCAGTTGCGTTCCATCATGCTAGGCAAGTAGGCGCGACTCAGCCGAATTCCGCTCAGTAAGTTCACTTCAATTATCTTCAGCCAATCTTCGTCTGTGATATCGAAGAAGTCACTCACTTCATAAACGCCAAGATTATTCACGAGAATATCAACATCAGGATGCAGCTTGGCTGCAAGAGCGGCACCATCAGCAGTGGCTAAGTCTTCAGAGAATCCTATTAAATTAGCGGACGGATTCGAACTACGTATTTTTTCAATTGATTGTTGAACGCGATCATTGGTTCGTCCATTTACGATGACCGTCGCTCCCTCGCGAGCAAGTTCTTCAGCAATTGCAAAGCCGATGCCAGCTGTTGAACCGCTCACCAACGCTAATTTACCTTTTATGCCTAAATCCATTTAGATGTTTACCTGCCAGGGAAGTTATTATTTTACCAAGACCAGAGTTTCATAGACTTCCAGCACTGCAAATTTTCCCAGAGCATCTTTCAAGTAACTAAGTACCCTTGAAAAACGGTTGTAATGTACGTCCTTCATTTATGGGATAGACTGATCTCATCGCTTCCAACCCAATGAGGAAATTCAGAAATGAGCGCTACAACAAAGAACTTCACCCATGTAGATCTCGGCAAATTCTCAGGACTTACGGATAAAACTGCAGACGGAAGAAACAAGAAATTCTTGAAAGAAGATCTTGGACTCACTGGTATGGAAATTTCGGTATCAAGAATAGATGCAGGTGGAAAAACGCCTTTCTTCCACAGCCACAAGCAAAATGAAGAACTCTACATATTTTTAGAGGGCAGTGGGCAGATGCAGCTCGATGAGCAGATAATTGATGTAAAAGAAGGCTCAATGGTAAACGTCCCTACCAAGACTCCGCGAGCATTACGTGCCAGTGCGAATGAAGCACTCGTCTATCTTTGTATTCAAGCCAAAACAGATAGTCTCGAACAATACACGAGAGAAGATGGCGTTCGTCACGAAGAACTCACCTGGAAAAACTAGTAGTCAAATAGCTGATTACTTTTCAAAGTCTTTTCTGTATCCCTCTACTAAAAATCCTGGGACTGGCTCGAAATCGATTTCCGGATATCTTAGATAACCGCGTCTTTCATACATTTGTTTCGCTGTATCCATCAATGCAGTTGTATGCAAAGTGATGGTTGGCGATCCAGATTCTCGTGCTTGCGTCTCACAATATTCTATGAGTTGACCTGCAATTTGCTTGTTGCGATGTTCGGGCGGAACAGCTAACAGGCGCATTTCCGGAAACGGATTTTTCACAATTGCGCTTCCCATCTTCCTTTCATAAGGTGGGCAGTACAATACCGAACCAACTATCGTTCCATCAATTTTTGCAACTATGCGAATAACTGATTTGTCATTCAAAACGGTGTTCGAAAAAGATTTCTCGTAATTGTTCCAAAAACCTTCCGGACTGCTTTCAGCATATTCAATGTATGCGCCTTTCGTTAAGGACAATACTGCATCCCATTCCTGTTCAGGAGACACTGCAACATCAGCTACTTTTGTTGAGTTCATACAAAGGCCTCTTTGTGTTTGTTGACGAACTCTGCGACTGTTAACGGCCGCTTGCCACCAACTGTTTCAACTATTTGATTTGTACCAGCAAATAGTCCATTTGTGTGATCCTGCATAACTTCACGCAAGTGTTGGAATAGGAAAATTTCCTTGCCATCGGAAGAACTGCCTTCACCGTACATATTTTTAGCGTTATGTGATTCTTTAGCGCTCGTTACGCTTCTCAAGTTACTCGCGTAACTATCAAAATCGACGTATTCATACTTAATCGTTTTGCCGAGGGCCTTTCCAACTTCTCCAGCAATTTCTTCCTGGGAGAGTTCAACTGGTCCAAAGAGTGGATAAACCTTGCCAGCATGTTCTTTTGGATTTTCTAGTATTCCCACAATTACTCGTGCCTGGTCCTCTGCTGCCACAGGAGCATGTCTACCCGCAAGCGGAATACTATACTTGCCTTGCGCAATCATTGGTGCCAAATATAGAAGCCATTCGGCAAAGAATGTCGGCCTAATGTGAGTCACAGGAACGCCAGACCAGCTGAAGACTTGCTCAGCTATCCAATGATCTCTAGCTGCATGACTCTTCGAATCTTTGCGAGAAGAGATTTGAGACATATTTACGATAATCCCGACGCCAGCTTCTTTGCTGGCTTGAGCAAAGTATGCCGAAGCTTGAATGATGCCCGGACGAATGGGGTAAACGAAGTAAGCTCCCTCGACAGATTTAAGCGCTGAACGAATTTCGTCCAGGTTGAGATAATCGCCCTTTACTACTTCTGCGCCCTTCTTTTCGAGTTCTTTCGAGCGATCGTCAAACCGATGGACCAATGCTCGGACCTGATGCCCTCTCTCCAACAAAATATTCACTGCTTCTCCGCCAGTATCGCCGGTGGCACCAGTTACGAGGATTTTCTTCTTTGACATATTAAGCACTCCAACCAGATCCGTCATTTTAGATGATAGTCATCATCTTATCAGTCAATACACGCCCGAGTCAATATAATTTATATCCAGTACAAATAGTTGAGCTATGCACCCTATTAGATACGGAGCAGCGGCATGTCCGTACACAACTATCTCACTTATTAAGATTGTAATTATCATCTATAATGGATAATGTCTCAGAAAAAATTATGTATTCCTGAGAAACCCATCTGTACCAGAAATTGAGAATCCTGCCAAGAATACAAATGCGAAGATCCAAAGATGACACTGCCGAAACGAGACGACGAATTATCGATGTCGCCTCAACCGAATTTAGACGAAACGGTATTGCCAATGTCAGCGTAAACGACGTGATGACTGCCGCAGGTCTAACGCACGGCGGTTTCTATCGCCATTTTGAATCAAAAGAACAACTGGTAGCTGAAGCATGCGACTGTGCGCTTACATCTTTAGTTGAGTCACTGGAAAAATCAGCCAGAAAAACTGATTCAGAACTCGCAACGTTTCTGGAAAACTATTTATCTGCGCCCCATCGCGACAACGCCGGAGACGGTTGCGCTCTAGCTACTCTGGGAAGCGAACTAGCCAGAGCCGACAAACAAACGAGAGAAGCAGCCACTCGCGGCTACAAACAACTAGTGGCTGCTATTGAAAGGTTACTGCCGATCTCACCTGAATCTAAGAATAAAGCGACTTTTATAGCCACCTCAATAATTGGTACGGTTACCGTTGCTCGTATCGTAAATGATCGAACCGTTTCGAATGAATTACTTAAAACAGTTTTGAAGCAGCTGCTCATTGAAAATAGCAAGCACTAATCATTCTGGTGGGACAGAGTCCAATTGTCGAAATAATGTAGGAACTGCGGGCTTAGTTTCAATGCCTTGGGATTTTTCTGAAACAAATTATTCGTAATTTCTAAGATCGTACGTCTGGTTGTTTCATCGTCCATGAAATGCTCGCCTCGCTGAGCGATAAGCCCGTCCACATCTCGATTTAATAGACGATTGAGATCGTAGTAAGTTATGCGCCCCGCCTCCGATCTTATGCGCAACGCTTCCAAGGCTTCAGCGTAATTGCCATTTTTATTTTGCAGCGAATCGACAAAATCATGGCTCATATCAATAAGATTTTGATCTGCCTGTCTTGTGCTTCTGAAAAGATCTGTTGGCGAGATCTGGTGATCCACATCATCCCAGCCGTTATGGTAAGTAACAGCTCCGGTGCTTGAATCGTAGCCCTTAAGACTAATCCAATGAGCATAGTTACCGTTGGGATCAGCCGGTCCCAGATCACTACCTTTCGCTTGCGTCCAGAATGGTTGATTGCGAGCATCCAATTCAACAAGAGTTGGTATGTTTTTTGCCGCAAGATCGCTAACTGCTTTCTGCATCTCCTCCGGTGAATTCACGAATCTTATATTCCTTGTGCTTTCGCCTTGTCCGTTTTCAATCATTACAAGATCGTCTTTACCTGTAATGGCGCTATACGAAGAAAGCATCAAATCATCTGTCGTTCCGAGGAACGGTGTGCCTTTCCCTTGCGAATCCACATAAAATGCTCCGGAGCCATCCGTTACTTGTCCATACTCCATGTGGAATGTTCGATCATCTCCCGCTTCTTTAAGACCGGCATTTAGAGCTACTGATTGGAATATTTGGCTTGAGTAAAGTTGGCTGTGCTCGTCCGGATGAGCCGTTTCGTATGTCGGTGTAATGTCAGCTTGTACGGTATAACCATGGCTCGTCTTGAATTTGCCTGTAATTGCTGCCTGGGTTAGAAGATCTGCGGCTTGGGCTGGATGATTTTGGTACATCAAAGATTCCAATCCGACAGGACCACAACTTGGTGTTGCATGCCCGGTGCGAGCCTTATTTGGATTGGCCGCCTCCGCCATGACTTGCGTCGCAAGAAGATGCATATTGTGTTCGGTTGCCGCACCATTTTTTGCTGAGAAAAGTCTCTCGGTCGCCTCATAGGTAGATTGGATTTCCTCATTAGACAAATGGTCCTTCTGAGCTCTTTCCTCAAATTGCTTCATATTTTTCTTGAACTCTGCCGCTTGCTCTGGGCTGAGAACTTTGTCGGCTGCTTTTGCAAGTTTGTCTCGAGTTTGGTCCAATCCGCCGTCGCGAGGCATCACAAGGTCCACCGATGGCGGATTCGGATTATCTTGCGCAAAACTCACCTGGAAATTGTTCAGCCCCATTCCACTCATAATTTGATGAGCATTTGCCGTATTGATGGCATTACTCTCGTTCCACGCAGATTGATCGCTTCTGTTCGTAACAGCGTGGTGCTTGTCCTGATGGGCGGCTGGATGAGAGGACAATTTTTCTGGTGATGTAGTCGCAGCAGAGTCTAAAACCATGATCAATCCTAGTTCCACAAAGTTTGTGACGTAGAATTTCGAAGTAAATTTCGAGCTAGTAACGTCTCTTAAGGCTTTGATTATGCCAATTGAATTTGGCAAACTCGGTGTACTAGTGTGTCACCGTAGTGTCAAAGCTGATTTTAATTGCTATTACGGACCTTGCAATTTCGGTAGCTTGAGGCTAAGCAAGCACGCCAATAACATACAGCCGGCACCCAACCAATAAGGACTGCCAGCACCCATTTTGTCAAAGAGCAAACCACCGATAGGCGGTCCAAGAATACGGCCAAGAGTAGACATTGACTGACCAATGCCCATGACACCGCCGGTTTCTTCTTTTGGTGCTAGTTTAGAAAGCAAGCTGCTGTTAGCAGGACTGTTAATACCAGATCCAGTGGCAAGAAGAATAAGACCTACGCACATAACAAAAAAACTATGCGTAATAGGAGTCAGGATCAATCCGATTGCAATCAGCGCAGTCCCTACACTTATGAGTGGGGCATCCGCATATTTTTTCGCTAATGGTCGAATCAAACCTCCCTGAACAAGAACCATCACCAAGCCAAGGCCAACAAATAGGTAACTGGTTTGCGCCATCGTAAAGTTATAAAACTGTGCCGTCAGTAAAGCCAATGTTGTCTCCATGTTCGCAAAGGCGAAAGTTGATACAAATATGATTAGCAATGGCAGCGTAAACCTTTTATTGGCAATTGTGCCGAAGTAGAAACCGGCACCACGAGCAAACGGATCGCGCGCTTTTTCAGTGCGGCTTTCTGGTTCCTTCACAATGAGCGCAGTAAATATCAAATCAACAACGCTGAAGAAGGCGGCCATGAATCCCAGATAATTGGGATGGGCTCCAAAATAGATTGCCGTGCCACCAATAGCAGGACCAAGCACAAAGCCCAATCCGAAGGCGGCGCCAATCATCCCCATTCCCTGCGATCGATAATCTTCAGGAGTAACGTCGGTGATATAGGCTTGGGCAACTGCTAGATTTGCGTTTCCAAATCCTGCCACGATACGCGAGACAAAAAGCATTGTTAGCGTATTGGAGAGGCCCCAAATCGCATAACCAATTGCTGAGGCAGCAAGACTTATTAATAGGACGGGTTTGCGACCGATTTTGTCTGAGAGGCGTCCCCACATTGGCGCAAAGAAAAATTGCATTAACGAATAGGACATAAGAAGAAGCCCCGCCGTGGCCGCATTTCCACCAAGCTCCTTTGCATAAAGAGGAAGAAGAGGAATGACGATGCCAAATCCGATCAGGTCGATAAATACTGTAAGAAACATAAGGCCAAGCGCCATATGCATTTTGTATTTTTCGCTGTTCTTATCCTTTGCAACACCTTTGTCGCCAGTTGTAAGCTTCATACCTTGAGCCACCAGAACATACTGCCCCTAAAAGTTATCAGCTAATAGCTTAACGCAGATTGCAAGCTCATCTCGATCTGTCGACAAGAGTTTCGTTTCTCATAAACAATAACCCACCTCATCCACCAAACTCATCCAAAAGATTGCATTGTGAACATCGCCACACTTCTTTAGAAAATCTACCAAGTGCTAAACAAGTGGCATCTGAGCCTGTCTGCAACTCCGCTTGCGCGATGTCAGTAACGAAAACGTGATGATTTAGTAAAGCTGTGTTTGATTGTCGCCAAGAATCGGTAGCAACATGGCTAGAATGTGGATCAACTTTAGAGTGAAGAAAAATGCAAACTGCCCATCCAGCGGCGAATATCGCTTCAGCTTTTATAAATCTGGCAAGACTGCGCATCGTCGGCATGGTCATGGTTGCCTGCGCGATCGGATTCATCATCTCGTATAGCGGAGAATTTCTTCTTGATCGCTTCTTCTGGACATTGATTGGAACAGGCTTGCTGAGCGCTGGTTCATGTACGCTCAATTGTTATTTAGAACGCGAAGCAGACGCGCTTATGCCGCGCACTTCAAAGAGACCGCTTCCTGCCGGTGTGATTACGCCAGTCACCGCTCTTGGTTATGGAATGCTTCTAATATTGACAGGCGCTCTTTTGCTTTTTGCCAAAGCCAATATTCTTTCTGGTTTGCTTGGTTTAGTTGCAGCCTTCATCTACTTGGCTGTGTACACACCGGCAAAAAAATTGACCTGGTTGAACACATCAATTGGCGCGTTGCCAGGAGCCATTCCTCCCCTGATTGGGTGGGCGGCCGCAAGAGGGCAACTCGATTTTGGTGGATGGGTTTTGTTCGCCATGTTGTTTATTTGGCAACATACACATTTTTTCCCAATCGCCTGGTTGTACAGGACCGATTACGAAATGGGTGGCTTCCGCATGCTCCCCGTCTTAGAAATCGAAGGGAAAAAGACATTTCGACTTACGCTAATTACAGCAATAATTCTTTTGCCAATATCGATGTTGTTGTTGGGCTCCAATTCGATCGGCGCTGCTTATTTTTTGGGAGCAGGACTCTTCGGAACTCTTTTGATTGCAGCAGGGTTCCGTTTGTGGCAACACCCATCACGTGAAGCCGCACGGACGGTCCTGTTTCTTAGCCTCTTCTATTTACCTGTTATTTTTGGAGCGGTTCTTTTTGATCGCTATGGTGCACAGATTGGAGATCAATTCCATGTTTGGTTGGAGACGGTTCGTCCATGGACATAACTAACGCTCACCTATCAAACATATTCGCCTTCGCCACCGAGCAAGCTCGCAGCATTGTCTACTTGCACTATATCGATATGGCGGTTTGCTTCGTCATTATGGCGACCGTTTTAGGGCTACTAACAGCTGCTGCAGTCAAGTTTCGACAAAAGCCCGGTGATAACACAGACCCAGAACAATATGAGGGCAACCTCAAATTGGAAATTACCTGGACTGCAATTCCAGCTGTAATTCTTTTAGTTTTAGGGATTCTCACTTTCCTGGTAATGCACGAAGTTAATCCGGCCATTGGCAAACGCAAACCGGATGTTGTAGTAGTCGCAAAGCAGTGGTGGTGGGAATATCGATACCCAAATTCAGGCGTTGTGACCGCCAACGAGTTGTATTTGCCGGAGGGGGTCAATTCACTTCTTGAGATTAATTCTGGAGATGTAGTGCACTCATTTTGGGTGCCTAACTTCGGAGAAAAAATGGACGCAATACCTGGGCATGCCAACTTCCTTTTTCTAAAACCAACAGAGAAGGGCACCTACACTGGATCCTGCTCTGAATATTGCGGCGCGGAACACTCGCTTATGCGTATTGTCGCCAACGTGGTATCACCTGAAGAATTTGCAACGTGGCAACAAAACCAGCTCAAAGTCCCCGCCCCACCTACAGACAAAGATGCCATTCACGGCCAGCAAATATTCATGTCTGAGACTTGCGTACAATGCCACGCCATTTCCGGTACTCCAGCTAACGCAAGGATAGGCCCGGACCTTACCCACCTTTCAACCCGCAAGACAATTGGCTCCGGCGTAATTGAAAACACTCCTGAAAATGTTGCGCTGTGGATTATGAATGCGCAGGTGTTCAAGCCCGGATGCCATATGCCGCAAATGCGTTTGACTCACAAAGACGCCCACGACATTGCTGTCTATCTGGAGGGTCTCAAATGACCGACGCATTACGTTCTCACAAACCCATTCAAACTCTTGCCGACATTCCGGAATACGAAGGGTTGTGGAGTTGGGTAACCTCAATCGACCACAAACAGATTGGGATTATGTACATCGGCTCCGCACTGTTCTTCTTTCTAGTTGGGCTTGCATTAGCGCTCATCATCAAAATTCAGTTGATGTTCCCAATGAATCGCTTTATATCGCAGGACTTCTACAACCAGACATTCACCATGCACGGTACTACCATGATCTTCCTTATGGCTATGCCGTTGCTATTTGGATACTCGGTATACCTGACGCCTTTAATGATCGGTGCCCGAGACATGGCGTATCCCAGGCTGAACGCGATGGGTTATTGGATTTATCTCTTTGGAGCCCTATTGCTTTGGTTTAGCTTCTTAGGAGGCGGTGCGCCGTCGGCAGGGTGGTTCAGCTATGCACCGTTAACCGAAAAAGGCTTCCTGTTTGACCCAGGCGTTACTTATTGGTGCCTCAGTCTTCTTGTTATGGGTATCGGGTCTGTTGGGACTGCCATAAATTTGATTTCCACAATCTTGACGCTCAGAGCTCCTGGGATGACGTTACAGCGCGTCCCACTTTTTGTCTGGATGGTTTTGACAACCGCCTTTCTCGTGCTGCTATCGTTCCCTGCACTGAATGCTGCAATCGTCATGATCCTCTTCGACCGCGAGTTGAACACGGTTTTCTTCTCGCCTTCACATGGTGGTTCCGCAATTCTCTGGCAAAACTATTTCTGGTTCTTCGGGCACCCTGAAGTCTATATTTTAATTTTGCCTGGCTTCGGCGTAGTTACAGAAGTGATTCCTGTATTTTCGCGAAAGGTCATATATGGAGCAGGTTTCCTGGCAGCGTCCACGGTTGCCATTGGCTTCCTTAGCTTCGGAGTCTGGATGCACCATATGTTTGCAACCGGGCTTGGTTTCTCTGTCCTGTATGTTTTTGCGGTCTCAAGTTTATTAATCGCTGTTCCTACAGGTATAAAAGTTTGGACCTGGATTGCTACCATGTGGGGTGGAAAAATCCGCTTCACTACCGCAATGCTTTTCGCTACTGCATTCGTCATTCAGTTCACGATTGGTGGGTTGAGTGGCGTCACTTTTGCTGTCATTCCACTCGATTGGCAGCTGACGGACAGCTACTATGTCGTCGCTCACATTCACTATGTGTTGCTGGGTGGAATGATGTTCGCCATGATCGCCGGCGCCTATTATTGGTTCCCTAAAGTGACCGGCCGAATGATGTCTGAAACATTAGGCAAATGGCATTTCTGGTTAATGGTGATTGGCTTCAATGGCACGTTTTTCGTCATGCACATTCTAGGTGTGGTCGGCATGCCGCGTCGCGTTTGGACATATCCATATGGACAGCCTCTTGTCGCAACCCTGAACCTTGTTTCGAGTCTCTTCGCAATTGTGCTGGCAGGTTCGATTCTGCTCTTCTTCTGGAACATGATTCACAGCTTTTTCAAAGGCAAAATCGCTGGTCCAAATCCCTGGAACGCATGGACGCTTGAATGGGCAACAAGTTCACCACCACATCCGGAAAACTTTGAGTTGGTTCCTCCTGTGCATAGCCGTCGTCCGCTCTGGGATCTTCAACACCCAGACCAAATTGGCAAGGGAGGGCACCACTAATGACGAAAGATCGAGCCGTATTAGCAATGGTTCTCTTCATTGCATCAGAATCGATATTCTTCCTTTTATTAGTTCTCGCCTATGTGAATTTCCACAAAACCACAGGCGCGACGGCCGCATCTGTGTTAGATCCAGTTAAAACAGGCTTGTTTTCGATTGCACTTCTCTCAAGCAGTGCCACATTGTGGTTTGCCGAAGTCTCCCACAAAAAAAGCAAAACGGGTTTTGCGATATGGATGGGAGTCACCATTCTTCTTGGTGCCATCTTCTTAGCCGGTCAAGGAATTGAGTATGCCAACCTGATCCACGAGAAAGTTACCATCAGCCGTGACTTATTTGGAAGCACGTTTTTCACCCTCACTGGCTTCCACGGATTCCACGTTTTCATAGGACTTCTTTTGCTTTCACTCATACTTGGGCTTGCCATCTGGGGCCGCAAGGACGAACCTTCAATGTCCGGCATTTCATCCATTGCCATTTACTGGCACTTTGTTGATGCTGTCTGGATAGTCATCTTCTCCATCGTCTATCTCTGGAGATACGTATGACGCCTGCATTACAAGCACTTCTAACCGCATGGGATTTTGATCCGCAAGTCATTATTGGCTGTGTCGTGCTGTCGGGAGCTTATCTGTTTTTCAACCGCTTCAAGTTCGATGGGAAATGCATCACCTTCTTGCTTGGCATACTTACTTTATTTCTGGCGTTATGTTCACCAGTGGATGCAGTTGGAGAGGATTACCTTTTCAGCGTGCACATGGTGCAACATATGATGCTTGGGACGATTGCACCCGTTCTATTAGTAGCCGGCATCCCAGAATCGTTTGCAAGGGCATGGCTCAAAGTTCCATTCATCGCAACTCTTGAGCGTATATTGAGCTATCCAGTCCTGGCGCTCTTTGTTGCAAACGCCACTTTTTGGGTCTGGCACTTGCCTTATCTCTACAATCTCACCCTCGAAAATGACACCGTGCATATCTTTGAACATCTCATGTTTATTGTGACCGGCACTATGTTGTGGTGGCCTGTTTTCAAACCAATTCCAGAAAGTCGCTTAAAGCCAATGTCGGCATTAATCTATATGGGTTTGGCGGCAGCGATGTGCACCACTTTAGGTATCATCTTCACAGTTTCCGATACCCCATACTACGCTTGTTATGCTAATCCTTCAGATGATTTAGGCGCGCTAAAGATGATTCGCGAAGGCTGGGGCATGACTCAACTAGACGATCAAAAGATGGGCGGAGCAATCATGTGGGAACCTGCCGGTGCAATTTTCCTTTGGGCAATGATGGTCGTAATGGTCGAGTGGTTTAAAGAAGAGCCTGGCGCATTGGGAGAAAAACATGTCTGAACCGAGTGAAGAAAAACCCATGACACCAGAAGAAATGCAGAGTAAGGGCACGTCACCACCGTTGCCATTGACCTTATGTAGTCCGTCTGTGTGGCCAGTGACAATGTCATTCGGCATCACTTTGTTTGCATTCGGAGTGGTAACCACCTGGATCATTTCGGTAGCAGGATTTGCAACTTTTCTATTTTCAGCGTGGGGATGGTTTGAGGACTTAAGACATGACTAAAGAGGACGGCGACGGCTGTGGCGGGCATCACTACCCGAATCCTTTGCCAGACTGGAAAAAAGTTTTTGTAAGTCGCGAGGAGTTTTTAAAACTGCTCAGTTTATCTCTGGGTGGACTTATAGGTGCAGTTGCCACCATTCCAGGTGTGGCATTCATGTTGAATTACTTGTTTGTTCAGAAAAAAATTGAATGGGTCAATGTTGGTCCGATCGAAAAATTCAAAGAACACGAAACAGTTGAAGTCGGTTTCCACGATCCCAATACACTTCCGTGGGATGGTGTAAGCGGTCACCGTTCAGCATGGTTACGTAGACTGCCGGAAGACCAATTTACAGCTTTTGCAACCAATTGCACTCACTTAGGATGCCCCGTACGGTGGGAAGCCAAAGCAGACCTCTTCTTGTGCCCATGCCATGGCGGTGTCTATTACGGTAATGGAGATGTGGCTGCTGGGCCGCCTCCACAACCGTTACACCAATATCCAGTTCGCGTCTTAAACGGCGATGTCCAATTGAAAGTTACTCCTGTACTAGTTGAAAGTTAAGCACCTACCATGATGATGACATTGTTGAAAAAATTAGGCGCATGGCTCGAGGAGCGAACAGGACTCTACGGACCCATCATGCATATGCTGACGCACCTGGTGCCACCTGGCGCCAAGTGGTACTACGTCTTCGGCACAGCCATCATGACGTCCCTGATAATTCAGATAATAACTGGCATAGCGCTATCCACTTTGTATGTGCCTTCGGCAGGTCAGGCTTACATGACCGTGCAATACATAACGCACGAAGCGCCATTCGGCAATCTAATAAGAGCTATACATTACTTTGGCGCTTCAGCCATGATTCTATTTGTTGGCTGCCACGCCATTCGTACTTACGTTATGGGTGCCTTCAAATATCCACGTGAGCTCAACTGGATTTCCGGCGTCGCGTTGCTCTTTCTAACTGTCGCAATGGGATTCACAGGACAAGTTCTGCGCTGGGATCAAAACTCTGTTTGGACAATAGCAGTAGGCGCCCAACAAGCTCTGCGCGCGCCAATCATCGGTCCCTATGCAGCTCAGGTGCTACTTTCTGGAACGTCTGTTGGAAGCGCTACCCTCAGCCACTTTTTTGCCGCACACGTTTTTATATTTCCAGCCATCCTGATTTTGGCGATCGTATTGCACGTTTATTTGGTTCTTCACCACGGCATCTCAGAGCCACCGGTTGTCGGCCAACTAGTAGATCCAAAGACGTACAAAGAAAAATATGAAACGATGCTCAAGAAGGAAGGCAAGCCATTCTGGCCAGATGCCGCGTGGAGAGACATTTTCTTTAGCACATTGGTAGTTATAGGCGTTGTAATTTGCGCGGTTGCATTTGGTCCGCCGCCAGTTGATAGACCGCCAGATCCATCTCTGGTAAACGCACAGCCCAAGCCTGACTGGTACCTCCTCTGGTATTTTGCATTATTGGCACTGTTGCCACACGCAGCAGAGGACTGGGTAATCCTCGGGTTTCCTATATTCATCGTTTTAGGCATGCTATCAGCGCCTTTCATTTCAAATAAAGGTGAACGCAGCCCCAAACGCAGACCATGGGCTATGGCTATTGTGATCTTCGTTATCACATTCGTAGGTGCACTCACCGTAGCAGGTGTAACTGAACCATGGACTCCTAACTTTGAAGCGAAAGCTCTCACACCTGAGATCATTGGTGCCAAGAGCGGACCTATCTATGATGGTGCTCAAACTTTCGATACCAAAGGCTGTCTCTACTGCCACGCAATTTCTGGTCATGGTGGACAACGCGGCCCTAATTTGACCGATGTCGGCAAGCGACTGACGCATGATCAAATAACCATTCGAATCGTTAATGGTGGCTACAACATGCCTGCTTATGCAGGCAACCTGTCAGCGAAAGAACTTGCAGATCTCACTACATTTTTGGAATCAAGAAAGTAGTTGATTGTACACTTAGTTGATACGGCGCCGTGTTGGAGGATAGCTGATGAGTGCGTACGCAGTATTTACACGCGAAAAAACGCTTGACCAGGCGGAAATGGATGAATATTCGCAAAAGGTGAAAGCTACGTTTGCCGGTCACCAGATAAAATTTCATGCCGCATACGGACCTCATGAAATGCTGGAAGGCGATCCAATTGAAGGCGCCGTCATAATAGAATTTCCAACTATGGCTGAAGCGAAGGCCTGGTACAACAGCCCTGCCTATCAAGAAGTCTTAAAGCACAGACTCAAAGGCGCAGTCTATCAAGCTTACATTGTAGAAAGCTTGTAACGAGGAAAGCCCTGTGAAAGTGCAAACGAAAAAGCAATTGCTGCGTTGTGCATGGTGTGAAGGCGACGAGCTTATGCAGCAATACCACGATGAAGAATGGGGAGTACCTAATTACGATAGCCAGCAACTATTTGAAAAACTTATGCTCGATGGCTTTCAGGCGGGACTCTCTTGGCTAACCATCTTACGTAAGCGCGAAGCTTTTCGAAAAGCATTCAAGAATTTCGACCCAAAGAAAATGGCGAAATTGACGGAAGCAGATATCGAAAAGTTGATGCAAAACGAAGGCATCATTCGATCGAGATCTAAGATTAAAGCCGCCAGAGGAAATGCGCAGGCTTATCTAAAAATGATGGAAGATGGAGAAGATTTCTCCGATTTTGTTTGGAGCTTCGTGAAGCACCAACCCATTCAATACAATAGTCGTACAAGGTTGGCGAAATCTCCAATCTCAGAGCAACTCTCAAAAGAACTAAAACGCAGAGGCTTCAAGTTTGTCGGACCAGTTATCGTCTATGCCTGGATGCAAGCCGTCGGCATGGTTAATGATCACAGCTCTGATTGCTACCGGCTCAAACAGTGCCAAACCTAGTCTTATCAATGATTGCGCATAACCGGCCGTGATTGCGCATAACCTGCCTTTGGCCTAGATTAAACTGCCAAATTTTTGTCACAAACTTCGTGCACAATCTGCCCATTCTTAGTAATTACCCAGTGAGCAGAGGCGAGGACGTTGCGTTTTCGCTCTGAGAAAACGCGCAACCAACCTATAAGAGGAAACCACCATGACAGCTAATGGATTTGAAATAGAAACTAAGCTCGACAATACCCATTTGAGTTTGAGAGAAAATCCCAATGTAAGCGCGAATCTATTCGCAGACGTTTACCAAGGACCTGGACAGTTTTTCAAAAACCTTAAGCACAAAGCTGAAGTGACGAAAGAGTCCCTTGATATTTCACACCAAAAGTGGACCCAGGGCGATGTGAACGATATCAAAGATATCTATAAGACCGCAACCGAAAAATATGGTGCAACGAAGGAAGACGTTGCAAAAGCTTTGGAAGACAGAGCGAATGAGATCAACAAACAATTAGATAAGCACAATTCTGCATTGAGAGTTGAAGTTTCCGTCCGTGATGGAAAAGGCTTCAAAGACGGTGAATATACCTTCGCTGTCGTAGACAAAGTCCATCACAAAACCGTTGGTATGGTCAAATTTGGCGATCACAATACGAAACAGCCTATCGAAGTGATCTCTACCGATTAAATACTCGTCAACTCAACTGATCGCATCAACTGCTTGTTTGCAACTAGATCTCGCAAATCGAAGTCTAGTTGCTGCACACGGATGTGCGCTGGGAAAACCATATTAGGCACTATGGCGGTGAGTGTCGTTTCGCTGCAGCGTGTGACGCACCCTTTAATCGCTATGGAGTTTCTTTGCCAGTGCTAACCGATGGCTTTGAGGCAAACCCAAAGTTCCAAGCGGGGTTGTCAGTTAAGAATAAACAGTCGAACCAAATTGTCAGTGGCGCGAGATTTCCCCTGTTACATCACTAATAACCAAATGTGTCTTCAATCAATTTGTCTCTGGTACCGTCCGAGGCAATGTCTGCTTCACGCTTTCTTGCTTGGAAATTTTTGGGGTATGAAAAGAATTTTTCTGGAACAGATCTATCTTCTATTCTTACGGTACTAAAACGCCTGATGCCTTCAACCTTTTGTTGAGTATCGTCAAAAGTTCCAAATGCAATCGGTATTCCTTCGACGATTGGCACGTCTGCTAGCTTTTGAAGAATTTTGCACGCTGTGTCGTTGGCATTTGTATTTGGAAGATAGGTATAAAAGTACACTCTAGAATTGGGCTCTGCTTTGTACTTTCGTTGCATGTAAGCCTTCACGCATTTTCTACCCAAATAGACTACTGGCTGAGGTTGAGTGCTCGTCCATACAAATGGTCTGTCGTCTGCCGGATTGGTCAAATAAATCCACTGTGGTTTGTGTACCATCCATTCTTTCATCGACATTGATAAGCCATGGTTGTTTCGAGGGTTGTATAAAACGACTCGCCAGTCTGGTGCGTTTGCAACAACATAGGTCCCTGCGTTTAGCGATTGAACTTTTAGTGATCGATCGCTGATATAAATTTTGACTCCGCCTAGATCATCCATCCCAGACCTTAGAATTGTGCAACGCTCCTCAGCTTCTTTTTCAATTGCTATTGAGGGCAACGAAAATGGAAATGCCCCAATGAATGCAAAAATGTAAAAAGCGCCTTTTTTCAAAAATCTTTTCGTCATACAAGGGCAGTTAACTAGAGAGTGGCTAAAAAGGCTTTAGATTCAATTAGATCTGGCATGTTAGATCCTTCAATAAAAGCACCGCATATGGTGGCGAGCGTGGTTCTAGCTTCTTCTTTCTTGCCTTGTTTTTGAAGTAGTTTAGCCAGGCTACAAGTCGCAACCAATTCCCAAGACTTGCATTGTTGTTTTTGCGCAGTCGCAATTGCATCGCGATAAGCTGTTTCAGCCGCAACTTCATCATTCAACTCTAATAGTGTCAGGTCACCTTTAAGCCGTTTCAGCTCCGCCTCGTATGATCGATCGTCATGCCTGTCCGCAAGGATAATGCCTTCTTGCAAGGCGCGGGTTGCTTCGGAATAGCGTCCTAGTTTCATATAAACCTCGGCAAGACTGCTCATCATGGCTGGAACAGTTAAAGCTGCTGCTACGGCCTGGAACGACAATAAGCCTCGCTCAATTGCAGGCAGTGCCTCCTCAAGCTTTCCTTGCAGTAAAAGTCCTGAACCATCAAGGAAATTGGCTGTGGCATTCCACATAGAGAAGCCTTGTTGGATGGAAACAACCCGCTGTTCCTTAGCCGCCGCCAACAATTTGTCTGGAAGCCGGCATGCTTTATAGAGCCAGCCCGTGAAGTGAAGTCCATGGGCGAGACTGAAAGGATGATTGATTTGATGAGCGAGCTTCAACATTTCGTCGTTAACGCGCACTGCTTCGTCTGGATAACCGAGGTGCCAGAGGGCTAGGGCCAGATAACATCGAACCACAACTGAAGAATTCTGTCCGAGGGTGCGCGCCCAAATTCGGCATTGCTCAGAATCTTCGTATTGACTAATAGCCTCTTCGCAATATTTACGGCAGCCGGCGAAATCGCCCCAGTAATAAAGCGTAACTGCAGGAGCCACGCAAGCCTCCATGCTGATGCCTTTGTCTCCTGCATACCTTGCCAATGCCACCATTTCGTATGCAAGCTCCAGGCAAAGTTTGAGTTCTGCTCGCACCAGATGCCATGTCCAGTTGCCCCACATAACAGCGAATAACTGTGGCGTTTCTCCAATTCTGTGGCACAACTCACTGGCTCGTGAATAAATGGTGCCTACTTGAGGAGCGGCATAACCAAGAGCAGCCTGATATGCAGAACCAAGTGGATTGAGAAGAGCAAGCTCGGTAACATCACGTTCAGGACTTTCCGGCAACATTTTTAGTGCTTCCAAACCACGCGCTAAATGACTTATGGCCTCAAGGTTGGCAAACTCATCTATGCAACGTAAGCCCGCTTTAAACCAGTAATCAACAGATCTTTCATGCAGTCCAGCTTCGCTAAAGTGATGAGCGAGAATTTCTGGTTGAGTTTCACCCGTCTGCTGGAATTTAGATTCGAGAATCTCAGCGATGCGACGGTGGAATTGCTGCCGCTTTGTCTTCACCATCGCGTTGTAGAGAGCGTCTTGGAGCAAAGCATGTTTGAACGTATAAGTAGATTTCGGTGGCCGACCTCTCTCGTATAAGATTTCGGCAGCAACAAGCTTAGTAAGTTCGCCCTGTAAAGTGGCAGCATCTAAGCTTGAAGTTGCTGTGATAAGTTCGTGGTTGAATTCGCGACCGATAGTAGCAGCCAATTGAGCCACTTCCGGGTTGCCGTCCATTCGGTCTAACCGAGACATAATTAGATCCTGGAGGGTGGCTGGAATCTCACGCTCCATTAAAGTTCTAAATTTGGTGCCGCTTTCATTCAACCTGTTCATTGCGCCAGATTCTTGCACCATCTTTGTGAATTCTTCAATGAAAAGCGGAACACCTCCGGCTCGCTCATGGACTTTATCAATGATGGCTTCTGGCAAGTCTTCATTGCCGGTAATATTTCGCATCAAATCTGTTGCTTGTCGCTTGGTAAGCCGATTCAGGGTGAGACTAGTTTGGTGCGGTAGAGCCGGCCAGGGCGCGCGAAATTCAGTTCGGAAAGTGAGCATGGTGAGCATCTGATCATGGTCACTCTCAGCAAGGACTTGTCCAAGAAATTCTATGGTTGTAGCATCCGCCCACTGCAAATCTTCAACGATAAAAAGAATGGGTTGTTTACTTGAATAGGCCCTGAGCCATTCTTTAATAACTCGAAGAACTTCTTCTCTTTCACGTACTGGAGTCAATCCGAGGGAAGAATATCTTTCGTCCTTGCCGAGAGACAAAAGTGATTGAAAGATTGGCACTATATCTGGTTGGGCTAGATCGTAGGGCTCCAGATTTTGAATCAACAAATCAAGCTGCGCTGATGGCTCTTGTGATTGCGTAAGCTCGAAGATATTCTTGAAGAACGTGATGGCCGGATATAAAACGCTATTAGCGAACTGTGGCGAACAATGCCACTCGAGAACGGGAGCATTTTTTGATGCAACTTTTATTGGCTTCGGTGTACTCTCAAGAACGTGCTGCTTCATAGTCTGCACCAATCGCGATTTGCCCAAACCGGGATCGCCAGTGAGAAGTACAACTTGACCCATGCCTTCCTGAACCTGTTCCCAACGATCTTTGAGCAAGCTCATTTCGTTGTCACGACCTGTAAGTGGTGTCAACTCGACTGGAGCGGCATCTTCTTGATGGTCAACACCTTCAAGCAATGCCTTCACTCCATACAGGTTTACGGGTTGCGCCAAGCTCTTAATTTTATGAGCGCCAAGACTGTTGCTGTGGAAATGACGGCGAAGTAAACGATTTGTAGGCTCGGTGCAAATTACTTGTCCGGGAATCGCTGTGTCCTTCAAATGGATAGCGACATTCTTAGCTTCTCCTACAACAGAGATGTTTTCGCCTTTTGTTTCGACAAGCGCTAATCCAGTGTGAAGGCCAACCCACGGACCAAGATCTACCTTGCACTCTTTGCGAATATTCTCGGCAAGAGAGTTCAATTCTTTGATAATAGCTAAACCGGCAGTAGCTGCACGACTGGCAGCATCTTCATGAGCAACCGGATATCCGAAACATGCAAATACGCGTTCATCAGTGCATTCAACAATTGTCCCTTCTACCTTGAGAACAGCCTGAGTACAAATCTGTTGAAAATTGTGCAGAAGCTCTGACTGATCTTCAATATCTAGATGCGTGAGGTAGTCATCGGACTCAAATAAATTGCAGCTGCAGATCAAAACTGAGACCTGGCGGCGCTCAGCCTCGCGAACACGCGTACCAAGCCCAGGTGGTCCAACCGAAATACCGGTAGTGGAGAACTGAGAGACAGTACGTTCTGCCGATGCCATGGTGCCAGCGGAGGTCGACATGCTAACGATGCCCGCTTCAATCGCTTCAATTCGCTCGATCACTTCCTTAGCAGTTTGCGGCCTATCCGCTGCTCTTTTTTCCAATAGATGCAAGATCAAATCATCTAGAGCTTTTGGAATGCTTGGATGATACTGGCTTGGAGGTTTCGGTATTTGTTCAATAAGCGCTACTAAAATTGCGGTTATTGAATCACCATGAAATGCCTGTCTGCCGCTTGCCAATAAATATAGAAGCGAGCCAAGACTAAAGAGATCGGCTCTTTCGTCAACCTCTTCGGCAAGCGCCTGTTCCGGTGACATAAAAGCAGGAGTGCCCATGATCACACCAGTGCTAGTCAGTCTGGTGTTCATTGTTCGAGGACGTGCCAAGCCGAAATCCAATAACTTGACGCGCGCATTCGGCACCTCAAGCCAGACATTTTCAGGTTTGATATCTCGGTGGATTAGCCCCTTACTATGGGCGGAATGAAGAGCCGTAGCAATTTCACGACCGATACGAAGAGTTTGATGGATAGGCACTCTGGCAACTTCAAGCAACAGGCTATCGAGTGACTGTCCCTCCAGCAATTCCATGGCAATGTAGCACGTATCTCTCTCGGTACCGACATGGTGAATCGTCACGACGTGGTCGCTCTTAACTTGAGCCATCATGCGAGCCTCACGCAAAAAGCGTTGGCGTGTTTCCTGGTCTTTGTTGTATTCAGCTTTTATCACCTTGAGGGCCACGTTTCGTTGCAAATGTGTATCTTCAGCAGCCAAGACTATGCCCATGCCACCCTCGCCCAGCAATTTGAGCACTCGATATTGTCCAAGCCAGCCAAGTTCGTCAGCGCTAGTTGCAGGAGAAAGAAAAGCTAGTTGATTAACCTCGGACTCAGGTTTAGTGCCAGTCAGGCTCAAACCGGATTTATTCTCGCCTAGCAACTCGACAGACTGCAAACAGCGCGAGCAACCCGCGATGTGTTTAGTCATTTCTGCTGCATCCTGGCCGATAATTTGACCACGAAGCAATTGCACTAGCTGGCCGGTTGATGGGCAGGTGACGATATCCAATCAAGTCATCCTTGAAGTGAATTCAGATGCTGCCACCATTTGCGGTATCAAGATCGAATATCCAAAAAGATACCGTTTCTAGATTCCGGTTCACGGTGCTCTAAGCGTTAAGCGCTAAATGTGCCGGGGTTTCCGGGGGATGATTGACATTATATCAACAAGACTGATAAAAGTTACCAAGAGCCCCGAAGTGTTACTGAGAACGCTTTCATCAAAGCAAGCACTATGACGACGTTAAGTGTTTTGCTGGGGCATCTCATCCCAGGTTCTACCTTCCAGTAATCGACCTGCTCTCTTGCGATTTCGACCGCCCCATTGCTTGAAAAAGAAACTCACATTGGCCGCCAGGCATTGATTCTTTATATCGATAATCCATTCTTCTGAAACTGGGCGCGCCTGGTGCCCGGATTCGCCGCCCACAATTACCCAATCAATGTTCTTCAAATTCAGACTTGGTATCGCTCCAAGTAATGGTTCCACCGAGAGGAACTTCACGTGCGCACTAGTCTGGCGAAGATAGTCAATTCGCGATGTGTAATCAGCATTTTCTACACTCACGCCCATCCAAATATTTTTTGTCCAATTCAATTTTGAATTGAGAGCAAATAAGCGATCGGCGCGCTTGGTGAGGATTTGAAATTGATGTCGATCAACTTCATTCATAACAGAGAACACTTTCAAAATGTATTCCTCTGGAACCTCTATGTGAAATAGATCGCTCATTGAATTCACAAAAATGCGTTTTGGTTTCTTCCATGTATTTGGAAGAACGAGTCGTTCCGGCCAGAGTTTAAGATCAAAGCCTTGTTGATAAGGATGATTTGGAACACCGCGAAATCGTTCGGCAAAGGTTTCCGCGTAACAATGCGCACAGCCAGGGCTGATCTTTGTGCAACCGGTGATTGGATTCCAAGTTGCATCGGTCCATTCAATTTCGGAATTCGAGCTCATCCGGTTGCGCTACTTAGGGTAGAACGTACTCACGCTAACCATGATACATGAGTTCGAAATGCTAAATAAAATTTCCACCTCAGCTGGGAACTTCCATCCAGACAAGTTGTCTCGAAGTCACAGAACAAAGAATAGAAGATAAAACTTCAAAGAAACGCAAGTTTCTCCAGCACCTAAGAAATTTGGTGCTGGTTCTTTTTGTATAGGAACTTGGAATTCGGGAGATCGTCGCTGTTTGTAGGAAAGTTATGCCGAATCGCAAGAGGGATTATCATTATGCCGAGCTCATTAGAAAGAGAGTTTTCCCGGCTCCGTTCTGAAAAACCGGATTTAATCGGTGCTACGAACAAACCCGCTGCCATCTGGTGGTTAGCTGCGTTGGTTGCGGCTGTACTTTTTGTCGGCTTCTTTATCGCAATGGAAACTAAGCATCAAGACGTTCCAGTTGAGCAAATTCAAACTGCCAATCCGAATATTTCAGCACCAGCGATCAATCAAGAACCAAATGGCGCAGTGCAATCCGATCAGTTGCTCAAAGACATGGGCGCTTTGAGGAAAGATCCAAACGCGAAAGATTTGGTAACGAAGCAGAAGCTTCCGGGCTAAATGCATCTTGCAAATTACTAATGGACACCGGACAAATGGACGTTGGGCAAAACCATCTCCGCAAGGTGGCAAAACAGATCGCAGCAATGCCCGATGTTCCACCCAATACGTTACCAGTTGTTGATATGCCACCGGCGGTGGAACCACCCCAACCGCAGGAAAAACCATTACCGGGGAAAATTCCGCCAGCAATTAAGATGCCAGACCCATCTGGAGACGACTTACCACCAGGTACGATACCGCCACCACTGGAAATCTCATTACACTTGCCACCCTCCTCAGAAAAGCAATCAAGCGAACACAACAAGGACGTGATAAGAGAATTCATCGAACACATGGCCAGCCAATAGCCCTCTAAAGGTGCCGATTTAAAAGGCACATCAAATTGAACTTTTCTGACGTCTAGTTCGTTGTATATTGGAACCAGGTCAGAGGGTTATCGAATGACACAATCTCTTGAAACGACTATGAAACGCAGTCTCTTTTTAGCGATGACAGCGCTCAGCACAGGTCTGATGCCAGTCTTAGCGCAAGGCGGATACCTTAACCAACAGGCTTGGGAAGTACAACAAGGCATGCAGAACGGCGCCCTGAATCAAGGGCAAGCGGTTCAGATAGATCAACAAATCGGTGCCGTTAAACAACAAGTGCAAGCGGAGCGTGCTGCCCAGGGCGGAAATCTCACCCCTTTTCAACAACAAACCCTTCAGAATCAAATGCATACCATTGGGTCGGTTATGAGGAATGATTCCCGTCAAAACGGAGTTAATCCGCAGGCGCTATATCAAAACAATGGCTTCGCTCCCGGCAGTCACCACTTTCACCACTGGCAGAATCAGTATGGAAATCCATACAACCAATATCCTCAGCAAAACGTTTATCAAAACGGTGGCTATCCGGTGCAGAATGGCTACGGATATCAGAATGGGTACGCACAGAATCAGTATTATCCCAACGGTTACCCACAACAAGGCGCTATCTACGCCCAACAACAGCAGGGTGGACTAAGTGGTGCAGGACAACTGTTGAAGCGACTGTTCTAAGACAGACAACTTAACAGACCACTAAAAGGTTTTGGGCATGGCGCTGCCATGCCCCTATGAGAGCTGACCGTTCGATTTCCTAGTTAAGATTGCCCAAACTGAATGATTCAGCGCTGAGTGGATCGTTAGTGAAACTATTGAAGGCATTCTTAAAACCGATTTGTACTCCTTCGATAGTGCCTTTCACAACCCCAACCGGAATACCCACTGTTCCTGCCAGAATCCATGACGGGACAAAGTCTTTTTGGTCATCCGGAACGAGAGAGGCAGTTGAAGTCTTGCAGGCCGTTGGTACTTTACGCGCAATCGCGATTGGTGTGCCAACGGTAAGTCCGGAGGAAAGAGAGAGTGTGCGAATGGGAAGCGAGGCTGCCTCTTGCAGGGCATTATTACTTTCATCAGCGAAAACCGGCATGCATGCCGATCCCGCTAACAAGATGGTTGTGAAAAGTGCAGATTGCAATTTGTTCATTGGAAAATCTCCGTTTGGGAACCTTTCAATGGGTTCCGGTGCTAACTTGCAATCAATCTAGCGGGCTTGCGGGTTCAGCCGTTGGATGTCGAGACAGTTAATGAAGTGGCTCGTCAATTCATGTTGGTCAATTTTCTGTACGCATAACAAATATGAATGTCGTCTTTTCTGGTTGGCTTGAAGTTTTGTTTGAAGAAACGCAAGGTGTGTCCTTCTAGTTTAGGTTCGCACAAACCCTCATACAACACTGTTCCGGCAGACTGCTCAGACCATTTCAGACGGGAAATATCCCGATTGGGTGTTGATGCGACGGGTTTCAAATTGATTGGTGCTGATATCACATTAGGTGCAAAAATAATCGTGATTGTTGCTTCCCCGATTGGACCGTGCCATGACGCCCCCGTGTGCAACACATATGAAGTCTGTTGATACATGCCATTTTCGTCTGTCACTTGAGCACCTGGTTTCAACGTGTAGACATCATGAATAAGGCAGTCGCTTTTGCTTTTGAAAGTGACATTTTTGGTGTGCCAAAACAAACCGCGATCATTTGTTGGAATCAGTTTCGTAGGAACTTTTTTCCCATCTACATAAGATTCATAGGTGAGGAATGTCGCTTTTAATCCTTTTGTCGGTAATGGTTCTCCCTGATATGGTTCCTCAGCGCCAAGACCTTGATCTGGAAAGCCCACTCTCACAGTTGAGGTTGGACCGCTGTTGTGGAAAACAAACTTGCAATCTACAGTGATGAGCTCCGGTTGAATGTCGATCTTCACAGCTTCACTTTTCATGGCAACAGAACGATGTCCCCTCAGTAGATGAGGCGACCCACCAAAGGAAATGCCTCCATCATCAGCGCTAGTTGCTAAAAAGGTTGAGGAAATAACGAGGGCAGCCAATAGACAAGCATAAATAAACCATTTCATGGGAGCTCCAGTAGCTGGGATTGGCTAATTATATGATTCCCTCCTAAAATTTCGGGCAACCGAGTAGAGCCATGCGGACGGCCAAATAGGGAATTTTATGATGGACACTAGGAAGATACACTTTGCTACTCGCTTATTACGCGCAGCACCTGCAATTGCTCTTTGCATGCAATTGCCACTCGCAGCTCGGGCGGACGATATGCTTGCGCTGCGTCCGGAAACTCCGAGTATAGATTTCACACCGGTTGCCAGCTCTACAACAAATGCGCCTGACACTTCTCTGCAAGGTGGCGTAACGAAACACGAATTGACAGGCGATACGCAAGACACCGATAGCAACTTGCAAACCGAGCAGCCTCAAACGGATCAAGCCAAACCAGAGCAGGTAAAAGCAGCAACCAATACGCCTTTTCAATTAGCAGTACAAAAATTGCAATCCGGCGCAGCGATGACCTCTGATGACTATAGGAATTTGGGAATTGGCTGGTTGGGAATGGATTCAATCGCAACAGTTGATCATTTGACTCCAACAGTGAATAAGGTCTGGAAGGATTCACCTGCATATTACGCAGGTGTAAAAGTTGGCGATCAAGTAATAAACAATCCAGACAATACTTCACATCGCAAGCCAGATCCTGTTATTCCTCTGTGGCAAGTTACCTTCGGCAGAGCTGGAGCCCATGATGACATTACGTTCTCTCGCAATGGACAGCTCTTCACTAAAACTTTAATTCGAGAAAATATCGAAGATATCAAAGATAAGAAGGCAAGAAAGATGTGGGAGAAAATGGCCAGCGAAATGGGAAATCCAACCCATGGAACGTTCGATATCGCAGAGCCATAAAAATTAGTTGCGAACTCTAGTGCAGACCAACTTATTATCAATTTGAGTGATGCTCAAAGTAGCTTGTAACCACTGAGTTTGATACCGTGTTCTTCCGAATGACGCGGCAACTCTAACGTTGAGCCCTGTTATTGCTGAGATCACGCGGTATGCTCGCAATAATTTGGGACTACCACTAACGACCGTCGCCTTTGCAGGTGGAACCATAGGCGGTTTTCTTGCACCTTTCCATTCAGTTGAATTGAAAAGGAAGGTAGTTGGTTATGGTGGTTGTAGTTCACAATTTTATTGAATCCTGGTATTCATATCTTTATGCATGGCTGAGTTACATGACCGCAGGAAATTTCGCAGCGACGTCTGTTCTGAGCTTGCTTCTCCTTTGGGCAATGTTCGGTTTGCTCTGGTGGTGTTGCGTAGGCATGGCGACCAGAACAATATAGGAATTTAGTGTCTCAGTATTTGCAGATCAAACTAAAACAGCCCTACCGAATGTAAGAAAGAATCAACTGCGTCGGTATAAGCACCAGGCAGACCCAAGTTTGAGTTTATGCCGCCGTGATTTAGGTCCTCAGGCAGCACTATGGCACGCCCTCCCAATTTGGTCGCCTTATTTGCGTATATTTGAACTTGGGCAGGCGAATCTTTGCGCTGCGATGAACAGACAAGCAGAATAGGCTTTGGTGCTGATGTTAATCTGTCTACGGGCGATGCCTGACTCCAGTAATTTGGGTCCTTTAAAAATGCTTGGTCGTATAAGCCGAAATGAGGTCCTTTCATCCGTTGTACAACATCCATAGCGGCGCTGTCCAAGACAACTGTTCCAAGCCAGGGCTTTGCGTGCTCCTTCGCAACAAGTTCCTTATCACTGGCAAGCAGTGCCACCAAATGCGCACCGGCCGAATGACCCATTAAAACGATTCGGTTTGGATCGCCACCCCAAGAAGATGCATTCGACTGAACGTAGCCGAGTGCACTCGCCACGTCTGCCGCCTGTTCAACCGGATAAGCGGTCGGCACCATTCGATTATTTACTGAAATAAAAATGACACCTTTCGGCAGCCAATGCGCTACTTTGTTATTCACAACACGGCTGCCTGATTTATCACCGCGCCGCCATCCACCTCCATGCACCATCATTATGATTGGTGCATTTTTGCACTCAGCTGGAAGATAAATATCTATCTTTTGAAGCGGATCCTTTCCATAAGCGACATCACGTTCGACTTTCATATCCTTAGGCATTGGAAGAAAATTATCCGGTGCACCACCTTCATCTAAATCGTCACCTCTTAGTCCGCCACCTTTAAGCGCGTCCCTTAGTCCAAATTGTGCTGAAACTGAAGTGATAGACAGCAAAATAATCGAAAGGACTAAAAGTAAACGCATGGTGTCGAACCACAAACACGGTGTAACTTTCTGCACTTTCATTTCCCTATACAACTGAAAGCCTGCGAATTGTAGCAAGTAACTTTACTTTTTGAGTTTTAGCATCACTCTTGCCGCCCAGGTTTCCATAAAACTCGGATCACCATTCGTTTGGACCCATTGCAACTCTTCTTGAGATTTTTGCTCATTCTTGTTTGCCAAGTCTTCAAGAGCCAAAGCAAAATGCATTTCTGTTTGTTTGCCTTTGTCCGATGCATCTTTGTTCATTGCTTCAGCGCTCCTTTTGCCCATCAAATATTGAATTATTGGAGCCGGCCACTCGTTAAGTTTGATCGTCGTGATTGCCTTTTGGAGTGTTTCATCTGCTTCCTTATTCATGTCCAGAATTCTTTCAAGCTGCGCTTTGTACAAGAAGCAATAAGCTGCGGGAAATTCAGTTTCTTTGGTATGTGCAAGTGCATCAATGAATGCTTTGCGTGCTTCAGAAAGTTGCTCTTTGGCAATGAAATTGTACCCTTGACTGAAATAGGAAGTTGCCTCATCCGGACCCATTTCCAAGGCATCCTGCATGTAGGCTTGTGCTTCGCCAGCACGACCCGATGCAAGACAAATATTGCTCTGAAGAACTCGATACTTAGCATTTCGAGGCGAGCCCATGCAGGCTTCATAATTGTCTCTGGTGGCATCGTCAAATTCGCCGAGTTCAAGCTCGCAGTAAGCTTTTGCATTGAGACATTTACTGCGTAATGCTGTTAAAGGAATCATTTCAACCGCCGCTTGCACACCCTCCAACAGATCTTGCTTGGCTGTGACGTTGTCTAAAGTCTTATTGCCTTGAGCCAATTCTTTTGCAGCGATTTTGTCGATCATTTCGCCGTAAAGTTTTTTCGCTGCATCATAGTGCTGGAGATCGAATTCGATTGCAGCTCTCTCTTCTTGCGCTTTGTAGAAATCAGGATATTTAGCAATCAGCTCATCAAGTTCTTTAATTGCCAACTTGCGATCTTTCAACATCGTTTCATGAGCATATGCTTTCGAAAAGAGGAGAAGCTTATTCTCTGGGACTGCCTTTAAACCCTCCTCGATGGCTCGCATTGTCCTTTCATAGTCGTTTTTCTTTCCGAAGATAGCAGCCTTTAACATGTACAAATCCGAATTTTTCGAGTCTAAAGCAATTGCCTTATCAATGGTTTTACCTGCTTCGTTGGTCTTACCTTCTTCGGCATAGAGCCTGCTCAAAACTATCCAGATGCGAGTGCCTTTAGGATTTTTGGCAAGATATGCTTTCGCAGCTGATTCTGCATCAATGAAATTCTTGTCTTTCATATAGAGCAGGACCAGCAGTTCTGTGGGATCTTCATTAGGTGTTCCTGTTGCGATCGCTCGTTTTAGATCTGCAATGGCAGCCTTTGTGTCTCCGCTCTGGATGGACCCGAGTGCTCGGCGAATCAGCGCATTTGCATCTGGATTTTTATCATTTGGCCCAATAATGACGGCATCATCAGAAGTTGTTTTGCCTGTCAGCATATTGAGAAGTCGATAGTTTGATCGAGACGGCTTTTCTTCATCGGAGGGAATAGCTTTCAAAGTCTCGATGTCTTTTGCCGCATCCTTGCCCGCTTGTGCCAAAGCGGCGCGAGCTGAAAGAGGAACAATACCGATCACAAGACCGATCGCAACCATTTGTCTAAAAAACAAAGCACCACCTACACTTAATCTGGAACGCGCACCCAAACACAAATACATTATGAATTTCAAGTAACCAAGAGAAGCCGGTTTAAAGGCATATGGTTTACTGATCGCACTGCATATTTCCTCATAAGGAGTGAATCATGACGCAACCGATTCCGTCAGGTTACAACACGCTCAGTCCCGCAATTATCGTGAAAGATGCGAACGCCGCGATAGAGTACTACAAGAAGGTGTTCAATGCAAAAGAAGTGCATCGGCTAGCTGGTCCAGACGGCAAAATAATGCACTGCGGTCTGCAAATTGGAAACAGCACTCTCATGTTGTGCGACGAAATGCCCGCCTGTAATGTCCGTGGTCCAGAAACACTTGGTGGTTCACCGGTAGGTATTTACGTTTACGTAGAAAATGCAGATGAAGTATTTGACCGCGCCATCAAAGCCGGTGGAAAAGTAGAAATGCCTCTCGATATCCAATTCTGGGGCGATCGCGCTGGGAAGTTCGTTGATCCCTATGGACATCAATGGCATGTAGCCACACATCTGGAAGATCTCACTCCGGAGCAAATTAGCCAACGCGCCAAGGCCGCCATTGAAAAACAACTGGCCGGCGCCAAGAACTAGTTATTCAAATCTAGATTATCCAGATCCGAGGGCATAGCAAACAAGGCTATGCCCTTTTAATTTATGCATGGGTCGGCACCACGTTTAGTGGCATACTATTTAGTGCTAGTCCCTTTTAAACCAGGCAGCGCAAACAAATGTTTTATGCAAAAATATATCTATCGCCCCAACAAAGGTTGCATGCCATGGTATACAAAAATGCCAAACCAGGTATCCCGTTTCGGTCACCGTCGATTCCACCTATTTTTATATTGGTGGGGGCAGCACTTGCCGTAGACTATGCCAAGAAGTTCTTCAAGCAGGCAAATGGCGGCAAATGTCCAACATGTGGGCATTCAGCAAAAAAATACACCGTCCGGGATAAAACCTGCGGGCACGAAAAAGAAGCTGAATCGTAACGATTACCGGCTCTTCAACCCTTGTTAATAGAAAGCCAAGATATAATTCCTTGGTAGCGGACGCGTATTGCGCGTCTTTTTAATTGCAAGGGAAAGGCATCATGATTACGGTTACGGACCTCACCAAAAGTTACGGCAGCAGAACCCTATTCGAGAACGTCAACGTTAAGTTCATACCTGGCAACAAGTATGGCTTGACCGGGCCCAACGGCTCTGGCAAATCGACATTTATGAGAATTCTCACCGGTGAGGACGAAGCATCCAACCGTGGATCAGTGACTAGCCCCAAAAGATTGGGTGTACTTAAGCAAAACCAGTTCGCCTACGACGACGAGCGCATTATAGATGCCGTCGTAATGGGCAATGACAGACTCTGGAGCGCCTTCAAAGAGAAGGATATGCTCTGCGAGCTTACCGAACACACAGAAGAGCAACTGCATCGCCTGGGCGACCTCGAAAGCATCATTGCCGACGAAAACGGATACAACGCCGAATTTGAAGCCGGACAGATATTGCGCGGTATCGGCATAGAAGACGATCAGCACGAAAACATGATGAGTACACTCGCTACAGACTTTAAGTTTCGCGTGTTGTTGGCTCAAGCCCTATTTGCCGGTCCTGAAGCCTTGATGCTAGACGAACCTACAAACCACCTGGATCTTGAGTCCATTCACTGGTTGGAGGAGTTTCTATCCTCTTACGAAGGCACACTTGTTGTCATTTCTCACGATCGGCACTTCCTCAACGCCGTTTGCACGCATATTGCAGACATAGACTACGAAACAATAATCATTTATCCAGGCAACTACGACAACATGGTCGAGAGCAAGTTGCAAAACAGACAATCCATCGAAGAGGCCAACAAAGACAAGGCCAAGAAGGTGGCGCAATTGCAGGAATTCGTAGCGAGATTCGCAGCCGGTCAAAGATCCAGCCAAGTGCAATCGCGCAAGAAGGAAATAGTTCGGCTGGCACCACAAGAGCTCAAGAGATCGAACATTCAACGCCCATTCATCCGCTTCGAGCAAGAAAGAGCAACCGGGCAAGAAGTTCTTAAAGTTAAAGGCCTCACAAAAGCGTTCGACGGCAAAACTTTATTTAAAGACTTCACTTTCGAAGTTGTGCGCGGCGAAAAAATAGCCATTATCGGCTCGAACGGTGTTGGAAAAACAACCCTTCTTCGTTGCTTGCTTGGCGAAATTCAGCCGGACAAAGGCACCATTAAGTGGTCAGACGCTGCCGCTGGCAATTTCAGCTACTACCCACAGGATTATCACGACGCCATTGAACCCGGCACAACCGCCTTAGATTGGCTAATGAAATTCATGAAAAAAGAAGGTCATGAATACATTCGCGGGTTGCTTGGGCGAATGCTTTTCTCTGGGGAAGAGAGTGAGAAAGCGACAGATAGCCTCTCAGGTGGAGAGTCCGCTCGATTGCTAATGGCTCGCCTTATGATGCAGAAGAATCCAATTCTCGTTCTCGATGAACCTACAAACCACCTGGATTTGGAAGCAGTATCCGCATTAGCCGAAGGGCTTAACCTTTTTGCTGGCACGGTATTCGTAGTGACGCACGATCGCGATCTGATTTCAGAGGTAGCAACGAGAATTATTTCCTTCACCGCCAATGGTATCGTTGATTTTTACGGAACTTACGAAGAGTACTTGCAAATTCACAAGTTCAAAGAACCAGCTAAAGCAGGAAAGAAGTAAGCGCAGCGAACCTTTAGCGCTTGTACCGAGCGGTCATTTTTTCATAGTAAGCTGGAGTTTGCTCGGCCGAATCAGTGCCGGAAACAATCCAAGCGTGATATTGCATGGCGAACAAGCTGAGAATACCCACTCCAGCAAACACAATGCCAGTCCACAATATGCTTTCGAAAAAGTTGGCTACTTTTGGATCCGGCATTGAGAGTTCGGGCTTTGCTGCGTTGTAATAAACCTTGATCTTTGGCGACATGGCTTCGAACATTTCTTCTGCGCTCGGCATATGCGGCCTTCCCGTGGCGGGATTAAGCTTTAGCGTTAGCAGCTTTTCGAATTCTTTTGGATCCGCTTTCGGCTTTTCTTGTGAAAGTTCTTTGGTGATGAAGAAAGCCCGCACAAGAGACAGACAAGGCAAAGCAGATTTATCCGCTTCGTAGCGTTCATCATTTACTGCATATGTGTAATGAACATACGGAGAGATGAAAAGCCAGCTGAAGTATCCCATGGAAGGATTGCCAGTCATTACTCGTGCTATTCGTCCGACCCTTGGTATAACAATTGCGTTTCCCGTACTGAGCAAATGTCCATCTATAGCTGTCCATCCGAGTTGATCGCGTTCAACGGATTGTTCGCTAAAGGCAGACAGAATGTAAAACGCACCGATGGCGACCAAGCAAACCATAATAGACTGCACTAAGCCTTTCATTTTTTCTTCCTTGTTGCAAACAAAAAACCAGGACCGAATGGACACATGATGCCACCACATACGCACCAAGATGTTATAGAAGTGTTTATCGATGCAAATTAGTAAGCCCCGCAACAGAAAGGGCTTATATAGAATTGATTAAGAATTCGAAGTTGATTCGTAGTGGTTCTAAGATGATGCGGATATCAATCGATGATGCAATCAGCTTCGATTTCTACTAACCAATCTTTCGATATCAGGCCTTTTACTTCGGCGAAAGTACATGCAGGGCGTATGTTTCCGAAGAACTCGCCATGAGCTTTTCCGACTTCCGTCCACTTAGTTATGTCGGTGAGAAATACGCGGGTACGAATAGTATTTCGCAATTCACCACCGGCATTTTCGATTGCCTTCTGGATAATTTCGAGGCATCGTTGGGTTTGCTTGTACGCATCTCCAATAAAAGCGTTGCTTCCGTCTTCAGCGACAGGAGCAGTACCGGAAACAGCTATCACATTACCAATGCGGACGGCTCGGGAGAATCCGATTGGTGCCTCATAGGAAGAACCTGAAGATACATTGACGCGTTTAGAACTGATGGTGTTTTCCATTGGCGTACCAAACCTTTCCGTGGGGACTTTTCCATAGGGGACTTTTCCGTAGGGAACTTTTCCGTAGGGGACTTTCGTATTGTAGGTGGATGGCAGGGCCAATTTTATTTAGGGCGGCAAAGTACCCTGCGTCTCCAAGTCGCAGGGGTTGAAAACCCCGTCGCTAGCATCGTAAAGGCGCCTTTACAAACCGCAAATACCACTTTTACTGGACTGCTTTTAGATAGTCAGTGTAGAGCAATATTGGAGGAGAGCCATGCTGGGGAAATTTGGAGGAGGCACACTATTAATAGGTCTGTTTCTGTTTGCTGGTCTTGGAGCCGCAGCGCAGTCGGAACCGGAGCCTCCGCATCAGAAGCAAATTTTGGCTCAATTACCCGGTCCCCCGTTTGGTCTAGGACCTGGCGGCCCGGCAACGTTCTTTGCTACTCGGGGATGTGGAGGGGGCGGTCCATCTGCCGGGCCATTAGTAATGCCTCCACACCCACCGATGGAAATGATGATTGGTGGTGCACCACTTATGATACCGCCAGGAATAATCAATCTCACTGATGATCAAATCGATCAACTCGCTCGTCTAAAAGATAGCACGGCGGAAAAAAGTGGTCCAATTCTAACTACCTTGCATTCGCTGGAACATAGCAGACACACTGCCCTTACTGAAGCCGAACTCAATGTCAATGAAGTTAGCAAACTCAATGCCAATATCAGCGCTCAAAAACAAATGCTCGACAACATCATGTCGGAAAGCATGTTGAAAGCAGCTCAAATACTCACAGCAGATCAAAGAAAGAAAATTAAACTGGACATGCAACGGCATGAAATTGGGCAGTTTGAAGAGCACAAGACTCCAGGGTCTGCTACTGAACATCACTAGAGGATGTACCAATGATTTGGAATGTGTACGCGAGAATTTTCTCAATTGCATGCTTGTTTGTTATAGCACCAGATGCAGCAGCGCTAGAATTTGCCGAGGATAGCCCAGACAATGGAAAAGCGAGCATGCCATACGACCGCGTTCTGGACATGACGGAAGTCGATACGCCAGGAATAATTTCCTCTGCAGAATCAGCTGTTCGAACAAGGCAATTTGAACGGGCTGTACAGCTCTGCAGGGAAGCCTTAAAAGACAAACCCGATGATTTAAATTTACACAGAATCTACGCATTTGCGCTTGAAGGTAAACTAGATTCGCAAAAGGAGAGAGACCAATCGCTCTACCAGCAGTGTATCGAAGAGTGGCTCTGTGTTATGCGTTCCGGTGTTGGAGAAGATTCCGGAATTAACGTAAACGGTGCTGGTCATGTCTGGGACTATCTTTTGAAAGATGAAGATAGATACATGCTCGGTCGCCATCACCTCCAAAGTTTAACAGGGTGCACGCCCCACCCATTTGAGACAAACATTCACTTTGTGAAACGAGTCTTGAAACCTAGCTTAAAAGGTACGATAGTTAAGAAAACGGACAAAGAAGACGTCGGGTCGGTTCATTGAACCGTGCGAAAATTGAACCGTACGAAAGGTTACTCAAATGATGAATCGAACCGAAGAAATTGAAACCGGAAATAGCCTCAATAAAAACGAGACTATGCGCATACTTCTCGTGGATGACGACATCAAATTCTGTCGCCTCACATCAGATTATCTTGGTAAACACGGCTATGAAGTTTCGCTTGTGCATGACGGACAAGCGGCGATACAACGTGCTTCCTCTAGCGCATGGGATGCAATTATACTTGATGTGATGCTGCCTGGCACCGATGGCTATGAGGTGCTTCGCAAGATCAGAGAGAAATCGAAAGTGCCTGTTCTAATGCTTACAGCATTAGGAGCTGATGAAACAGACCGCATTGTTGGGTTAGAAATTGGAGCCGACGATTATCTACCCAAGACATTTTCACCACGCGAACTGGTGGCAAGATTAAAGGCTGTGCTCAGGCGCTCGAATAGACATTCTGAAGTCGGCACCGAATTCTGCGTGGGGCCAATCTCGATAGATCTCCTGGCACGAAACGTAAAACTGAACGACACAAGCATTACCGTTACTCCGGTTGAATTCGATTTGCTCGTTGTCCTTGCGCAGTCAAAAGGACGAGTCAAATCTCGCGAACAACTGCTCAACGAAATAAGAGATAGAAACTATGATGTTTCAGATCGATCTATAGATGTGCATGTATCGGCGTTGCGAAGGAAGTTAGGAGATGATCCCAAAAATCCTAGATACATTCGCACCGTGCGAGCAGCCGGATATCTTTTTTTGAATCCAGGTGAGACGACGTAATGAAGGTCCGACGTCCACTCTATTTACAGACGTTGGGCATGCTCTCCCTTTACTTAGGTATTCTTGTTGTTCTAGCACTTATTCTGTTTAGCGCCAGGTTTGGACTCGGTGTAGACCGATTGGTTAATAGCCCCGCTGGCGATCGTCTCGATACTATTGCAGATGCAATCAGTTCGGAATTGAAGGCAGCTCCGCAAAAGAATTGGAACGACATACTTAAGCGTTACGGCGAAACTTATAAAGCCAAATTCTATGTATTCCAAGCGATGCACGGACAAATTGCTGGGGAACCAGTGCAGCTACCGGAAGCACTTTCAGAGCGAGTGTTTCGTCCTTCCTTTGGTGCTCCTGGATTTCACACGCCCTTTGCCCGAAACGGCGGGCCGCTAGATCCGATGGGCGATCATGGTCCAGGAGATTTTATGGGACCGCCGCATTCTGAACCACCCGGTCCTGGACCCGGACCCGGCTTTGAACCTAAAGCTGACTTTGGACCTGGCAATGGTCCACATGTAATTGCGTTTGGCACTACCGATGGACCCTTTCCGGAAGAAGTTCTTCATGGACTACATGAAGCATTTCCTCGCTCATCCCATAGGTTTCCTCCTTTCGCCAGCCGAGCCATAACAATTGGAGCAGGCATGCCGATGCCCCCTCCACCAGCCAATCCGCACATGAGGTTTGCTGTGAGAACAGAGAATCCGAGCCGAGTTTGGATTGGAAATTCCGTCTTCTTGCCGGATATAAACGAGCCCCGTTTTCATCTACCGGCTATGGTTCTTGCTTCTTGTGAGAATATCTGGGAAACAAAATTACTTTTCGATATTTCATTTCTGGCGGGCGTACTCGGTATCATATTGGTCTTATCTTTTCTTTTCTGGCTGCCCTTCATCTATAACATCACAAGCGCATTGTCACATTTAACTGCAGCCACCGAGCGCATTGCAGACGGAAAATTTGATGCGCGCGTTCCCGTGAAAAGCGAGGACGAAATTGGAAAGTTATCTGAATCAGTGAACGCTATGGCAGAGAAGTTAGACGATTTTGTTTCCGGACAGAAAAAATTTCTCGGTGCCATCTCACATGAATTGCGTACTCCCATTGCAAGGATGCAAATGGCATTAGCCATTTTAGATGAATCAACCGCACAGGCTCAAAAACCACTTGTTGCGGACATCCGAGAGGAAATCGAAGAAATGAAAAATCTCGTCGACGAACTTCTGGCATTTTGCAAAGCAGGCATGCAGGGTCAAGAAACGAAGCTGGCAAAAGTCGATTTCAACTTGCTTTTGAAAGAAGTATTAGAAAACGAAGAACCAGAGTGTGAGATTAAGAGCAATGTTCCGGCAGGTTTAGCAGTGCTTGGTGATCAGCACTTACTGGACAGATCCGTCTCCAACATAATTCGCAACAGTATCAGATATGGTGGCAGTAAAGGAACGATTGCAATTGATGCCACACAAAATGGAAATGAAGTAATCGTGCAAATTGCCGATAATGGGCCAGGTGTACCGGAAGATGCAATCAGGCATTTAGGCGAACCATTTTATCGAACGGAATTTTCAAGAAGTCGCGGTTCCGGTGGGGTTGGGCTCGGATTGGCAATCGTGAAAAGTTGCATCGAGGCTTGCCACGGGAGCGTGCAGTTTCGAAATCGCGATACCGGTGGGTTGATCGTAGAGTTGAGATTAAAGGCGGCAATGCCGGTGTACAATTAACGCCCTGTTGCTCAAGGGGTGTTTTGGTGGGATTTTCAATAGACGTTGCGAAAGAGTCGGACGTCAAGGTTCTCTATGACCTGACTGTTGCCTTGGCAATGTATGAGCGCAAGCAACCGGAAGATATACATGTTACCGAAGCAGCACTACGAAAATGGGCGTTTGGCCCCGATCGCATATTCGAAGCACTAATTGCACGCTGGGATGGCGAGCCGGTTGGAATGGCAACATACTACACAGCTTTTTGTGGTTATCTTGCTGCACCTTTGCTCTACCTCGAAGATATGTTCGTATTACCAAATCATCGCGGCAAGGGCACTGGCACTGCAATTTTACAGAAACTAGCGCTCATTACAAAAGAGCGTGGTTACTGTCGTATGCATCTTTCCGTTTTCAATTGGAATGAAACTGCATTGCGTTTATACGAACACGTAGGCATGACGATTCGCAAGGAAATTTTTCAAGCACGCCTCGACGTTGAAAACATGGATGGACTCTTGAGCATAGACAGTCCATTAAATTCTTAGTTGAAGTCTGAACTTAGACCTTGACTGCCCTTTATTGTCTTAAGTGAGCAAAAACGCCTTTAACAGAGTCAAATGCCTGTGACGAAAGATTTTCGTCTCCTGCAAATGGATGTTCGAATACGAAGATCAACGACAGATTTAGCGATATCAAGATCGCGACTATGCCAGTCATAACAATTTGCAAACGCAACTCATCAACTACGAAAAAGTAGGTGAAGAATACCGTGAAGAAAGCTCCAGCAATTAGCACTATCCATTCCATTGTGGGCAACCCTGCACCAGCCATGGTGATTCTCTTCTGACGATTCTGCCAAAACGCGCTTGCTTCCTGCACTAATTGCGGATAAAGGGCCTTTTCATTTTCCGATTTTGGCTCAAAATCCATGAGCTCACGCATAAGATCAATCGCCTTTTCACGGGCTAAAGGACAATATGTTCCGTTCTTCATGGCACCAGTTTCAGTTCGAATAACTTGCGATGCGTATTCGTTACACATGTCTTCAACTTTCATACGCATCTCTTTGGGGAGCTGCGCAGAAAGTACAAAAACATCAACCAAACTGGCAGCTTCTTGCTCGGAAATGCTTTGTGCGACTTGATACCGCTGCATTGCATCAACCACGACAAGACCGAGTAATACAGCGTAAAGGGTGCCAACTACAGCAAGGAAATATCCACCTACGTCATGTGATTGTTTTAGCTTTTCCAAGGTCAAGAGTTTGCGCGTTACCAAGAGACCGATGATAGCCATCGAAACGCTGCCAAGTACAAGCAAGAATGCGTAAAAGTAGATGCTTTCGAACATGAACAGTATTGTAGTCGACGCCTATCAGGTTTCAACGGACGGATTGTACTGTTCGGGTTCAGTCACACCGAAACTCCAGGCAACAGCAGCACGAGCCGTTGAAACATTAGGAGGTACACGTAAGTAATAATCTTTGTAGGTTCCATCTGGTTCAGGCGTGCTGTTTTTCACCTTCACCATTACTAATGGCTCATCACCATTCAACTCTTCACGATACAAAGTACCGTATTGATCTTCGTGTATTTTGTTCGCTCTGGATTCAGCGATGAATCTGCCTGAACCAAAGCGCTCTATCAAAACTCTTCTAACTTCGATATTGAGTTCAGCACGAATATCAAGCATGGAAATGCTCTCCGGTTCGTCAACAAAACGTTTGTTGACGACGGTGCCATGCCACGAATAAATTTGATATCCATCTGCAAAACACACAGCCGGACCGCGTTCACTGTGGAAGCGGTTCTGTTCGTCGAATTTCAGCATCAATGGCCTATCACTAACAAAACATACAGGACCGAAAAATGAATAGGCAAAGCCGCATCGGGCTAACCGCAAAAACCGGTCCAAGTCGCGCGCTGGTTTTTCAGGCACCTTCATATCGCAATTTTCTCTAATGAATTCGATCATAGGCAACCAATCTACAGACCAGGCTCCCCACCAGATATTGCTCAATGCCGATAAAAATGGTCGCGAAAAATTTCTCAACACATCCGCTTCGGTCCACTCTGGGCGCTGCTGCGGCAGCAATCGTTGAGAGGGTTCAAGGCCGTCTTGCCTTAATTGGTTACCTAACTCATTAGCAAGGACCTCACGAGCAAGATTCTCCATGCGGCCCCGAGCTGTGCGCGCGACCGAGCGAATGCGAAATCTCTGGTCATATCGCGCACGAATGAGATCGAGTTCCTGCCCAGACAAATGTGCTTTAGCCAAAAGGCGAAGATCATTCGTAAGCTCGTGCTGAGCTCCCAACAATGATGTAGTCAATTTTTCCCAGACACCCATGGGCAGCGGGTCTGGCTCTCCTGCGGAAAAGGTTACCCAATTGCGAGTCTCACATTCCTTATTCGTATATCGACCAGTTCTATCTCGTTGTCTTATTTGTCTAGCAACCGAACGTTCACGCAAGTTGGAGAGCATCGCCGAATCGCATTGGGAATCTATCAAAGTCCAAACGGTTCGCCAAATTGAAGATTCAGAATGATCACCGACCCGATAGCTTTTTTCTATGTCTTTGCCGTGTCGCAAAATCGTTTGCAAAATATCGGGTGCCATTGCTAGTTGGCAAGGACTCTGGCACCAAAGAATAATCGGCGCAGGTAGTTGAAACCATTTGTACAAATCGTTTATGGCAGACTCAATTTCGGGTTCGTCAATCGGCTCGCAAGAGCGTGTCAAATTGACCCACTCGTTACAGTGAGCATTTAAACGATCAAGCATTTCTGGCTCCAGGCGAAAAACCATAAGCGACTAGTCCTGAACGCGCCGAACCGCTCCCGGACTATATTCCTGTTGTCGCACTACTTTATAGAAACCTGGCTCAAGGGCAATTGAACTATGCTCTTCATGCTCAAGCTTAGTGGGCTCAAAAACCTCAAGAATAGTTTCTTGTCTGTGTTCATAGAGTTTAGCGTAGGCAGCATTAATCGCATGGGCGTGACCGGTTACTTCTCCGTAGGCGAGTACAACACGTTGACCATCTGCTGGTTGCTCAACGGCCTCTGCGGGCAGCTGGTCAACTTTCACCAGAAAGACATCCCCTTGCCTGTATTGCGTACTCATAGCCTTCCCTACCTTCCATGTTCCATGCGCTAGTCAAATTGGGCCCACCAATTCCATTATAGGTGGAACGACAAATATAGGAGCGTAGACTAGGTACGTTGGTCCAGGCGAGCCTATAGCTGCTTTTGCCCATGCAGGAGCATGCTAAGTTCTAAAAGCGGCCGGTTCATTCGAACAATCAATGCGCTCATCTGGTTAAGCATGGTCAGCCTGTCCGACAAGGTTTGAATGGTAATTTTCTCGTCAATTCTGCCGGTAAGCAGATCCGTTTGCTTAGTACTCTTAGGATCTGTATAAGTGGTCAGATTCTGGTCACTCAACCACCTAGCCTTCAAGATTTCGTAACGGGCAAGTTTCCCATCGAATTGAAGTGGAACTGCTGTGATATAACTCCAAACAGAATCTGGTATTTCCAATTGAGCAGTCGTTGGATAGCCAAACAACTTTGAGAGCATGTTTGGTTTTGCTGGACGATTGAACTTTACTCCCGATGTCTCTTTCAGTGCGTAGAGCGAAAAAATAGAAGGCACAAGCCCTGCAATAATGCCGATCGAACCCGATGGGATAGAGTATCTCGGACTACGATAAGTAGGAATATCCAGACCTTCTGCCACCGCCCAGAGCGCACCATTCCAACGGAATCCGGCCGCATTGATGCGATTGACTCGCATGTCTCTGTCTGTTGTAAACACCCGCAGAATCTCGTTGTACTCCGCCTCTTCTACTCTTATTTCAGCAACGGTGAAATCAATTTCGAGTCTCGTTCGCTCAATAACATCCATGATTTCATCATGCAAATCACGCATGTCTTCTCGGTCTTCCGCGGCCATTTTTACCGGCTTCAATGCTTCAGCGCGATTTCGCAAATCTTGAAATTTTTTGAGACGGTCAGTGAGCGCCAGTACTTCCGCAAGTTGCACAGCATCAGGAGACAATGTTTTACTATGCAAATCCGAGCGAGAATCTGGAACCGGTATGACGCTTTTCAGAACCTCACTTGGTAATCCAAACCCTAGCAATTTGTTCGAACAAAATGCTGGGGCAATCGTAAATTGAAAAAGCAATAGCACCATTATGAAATGGTCAACTATCGGCTTCCCCTTTCCCATGGCTAAACTTTAAAGAGCTTGTCGTCTAAGGAATCTGCTACTTTCACATTTTTCCAGCGAGATTCGACAGTCACTTTGCCGTCAACCAAATCAAATATTGCTGCGGGCAACATCGTGGGCGGGTCTAGGTAGACGCGCTTAAATGGCACCTTGCTCTCCGGTTTGAATATTTCGAATTGAATAATTTCCTGAGGATGATCCGCTGGTTTTACAGGTTGTTGGCCGATTTCAAAATTCATGCCATCTTTCAAATGCTGATCAATCGAATCCACAATCGAGACAAAATCAGATTTCACTAGAGGCCATCCACTCGAAGATAGAAGCATGTCGGAAGTTGGCTCGAGAGTCAAAACTATTTTGCTCAGGAGTCCACCTTGGCGGCCACGCACTTTACCATCTTCGCCAAGAACGGCTACCGATCCACGTTTGAACGGTCCAGTTTCTTCAACTCGCATAAGGTTTGGCTTCTTATAATAGAAGCGCCCTTGCTCGAGATCGACGCCTGGCTTCTTTACTTTGATCTCGAATTCAAATTGATACGCAGAAAGCGAGCCGCTTGCGGCTTTCATTCTTTCAATTATGTCGTTTGCAGAAGAAGGATATTCCATAAAACCACTCAAATAGCAGAAAATATCAGGCAATTCTAGCTTGAGTGATTGGTTTTGTTATGAGCTAATTTGAATCCGATTTTGAAATGTTATGTGGGTTCAATCGCGCATGGTGTGCCGGTGTTGAAGCGGCTTCTTTGGCAACGGGCTTGTCAAATACATTTTGCATGAGAAGCGATAATACATATGCAACCAGAAAGCTTGCCAAGAAGTATCCGAGCATTACAAGCGCCTTTCTGACTTTCTGCTTCTCAATAGTTAGTCGGCCAATTTCCAGGCTAATTCCGCTAATTAACTTGCGAAGATCCGTTGCAAGATCGTCCATCCTGGCATAGCGATCGGTTGGCTCTTTTTCCATGGCCTTGTAGATAATTCTCTTCAAGTCAGAGGGGATCTTAAGAGTCGCATCAAATTTCGGCGGTGGTTCGGTGCAATGTTTGGTGATTGTTTCAATGTGCGTTGCCGCTACGAAAGGCGGTTTACCCGTCAAAAGGAAGTACATCACGCAGCCCAGCGCATAAATATCCGAGCGTCCATCTACTCTTAGACCTTTGGCTTGTTCCGGGCTCATAAAGAGCGGCGTTCCAACAACCATCCCCGTTTTCGTAAGAGCCTGTCGAGGCTCTGAATCATCGTCAGTGAGCACTTTGGCAATTCCAAAATCAACAAGATGAACTTTCGTACGGCCATCATTGTCGCGGCTAATCATGATATTTTGTGGCTTGAGATCGCGGTGAACAACATTGTTCAAGTGCGCATGCGCTAGCGCTTTTGCAATTTGATTTGCGATGTAGAGCGCTTCTCCAACAGCCAAGAAATCATCGCGTTGCACTTTGGTTGCAAGACAAATACCGTTAATCCATTCCATAACTAGATAAGGCATTCGGCTCTTTTGAGTAATGCCGAAATCATGAACCTGGCAAATGTTTGGGTGGCGCAGTGACATTGCAGCGCGAGCTTCACCAGAGAATCGTTGCACAGCACGTGCATCTGATGCCATTTCAGGCAGCATTACTTTGATTGCAAACAGCACTCCGGTATGCCGATTGCGGGCTTTGAAGATTGCCCCCATCCCGCCTTCGCTGATCTTACCAAGCACTTCGTACTGATCTGGTAATTCGTCTAACGGTAGAACCAGTTGAGGTTGAACAAGAAGCGGCGTTAGAGCATCCATGTTTCTAGTGAGTCCCCGCACCTAAAACTTCAGTTGCATCGGGAATCTTAGGCGTTTCAGTGCTTCCTGTTTCCTTGATTGACTCGCTATTTTTCAATTGGTCAACTTGATTCGACTCTTCTTGATCTGTCTTTTTGTGATGAGACCTTTTGGCTGTGGGATCAAGACTGGCTGTTTCTATACTGTCTCCGGTTGACAGAGCTGGTTTGCCGGCATTGACGGAGGCAGCTTTGTCAGTGGATGCAACACTGGAGGTAACACCAGGTGATTCAACGCCAGTTTTGTTAGTATCCATCTGCCTCAGGACCTGAGCGTATTGACTTAGGGCCTGATCGCGTTGTGCTGCTGGAATGGAAGGATGCGAGTCGCAAAGGGTAATGGACTCTCTTAGATTGGCTTCAGCTTGCGGTAAATTGTTCGTTTGAATGAAAAGTTTCGAAAGGTTTATTTGCTCCTTTACTGTTCCTGCAAAATCGTTTTGGTTCTTCTTGGCGAACTGTACGACCATTTTTTGCATATCGAGAGCTTCGTTCCAGCGCTGTTGCTCTGTTGCGATACTAACTAGATGCTGCAAAGCCGGCACACTTTTCGGACTGCCCGGCCCGTCTCGAGAAGCAACAACTTGAAGTGCGTAGCGATAAGCCTTTTCTGCGCTATCCCACTGTTTGCGAGCTTCGTAGTTGTAGCCCATCTGCATATACTGCTCAATGGCTCGCGACTTATCGACAATCGCCGCCTGGGCACTTGCGGCAGCTTGATAGCCATGTGTAAGTGCCATGCCATGACCAAGGCTAAGCCCTAGACCGGCACCCAGCCCAACGGAAGAAGCATTCACACCGCCATATTCCATTATGGCTTGGGAGTTGCAAGGCTGAATTGCTAGTAAAGTTGCTCCTAAGAGCCAGAGTACGCCATGCTTTTGCATAGTTTTTTATCCATTTTTGCCTGACCGCCAACTGCCCCCCTGCCTATATGCCCAAAAGGTGAGCTCATCTATCGTCACGCCCATACCTCAAGGCATTTTGAAGCCATTTCGAACCCTTATCTAAGCCTGCGTAAAGGTTTCCAATGGGCCCGGCCTGCTTAGAAGGCATACGAGATAGAATTAGAGGCTCCTGTAGGGGTTTTTGTCTGGTGAATCGTATTTCTCATGTGGCCAAATTGCGCAGCAAGCAGGGCGGGCTCTTGCCTGAATTTGCTTCAGCTATTGTCATCTTCGTATTGGCGCTTCTCATACCTCTTGCTAATCTATCAGCCGTACCAATTCGATATGTGATTGCCTACGGTATGGTTTCGGACTTATCTCACCGGCTCGCTTTGCAGGAGAAGCGCAGCAAAGCCGTTTATTTGTCTGATGCTCCTTCGTTTTACCAAGATCTCGCCTACCGAACCGGCGTTCACGTTAACGACTGCAATGTCGCAGTAATCGTGCAAAATGGCCGCAACGAAACGGCCGTATTTCCGGAGAAAAAGCGCATTCCAGCAGAATGGCTTCCTGGTGGTAGCAGAGGGCAATGCAGCTATGTAATTCAATCTCAAACAGATGTCGCAATCGCGCCACTCATTTGCATTGGACCTAAAATACCCGCACTGACAGCTCCTGTCCAAATGACGATCACAACAAAAGCGCCTTGGGAAAATCTGGGCATGGACCCGATCACGCAGGAATATTTCATCAATGAATAAGCGCGTGGCACAAAAGCTCAGCCGATGCGAGGAGCAATGGCGGAGCGTAAAGAAGTGGAAACTTGCTCCGCTAGCCCTTACGGTTGCAGTTGTGTTGAGTTTTTGTCCCGTCAAAGCTTTTGTCCCATATGCATGGTTGGTAAAAATCGAAACGGATGACATGCCCAGTTTTTTCAAATACTCAGGTTCCAAGCTTTCACCCTTTGTTGAGTCGAGAATTTCTTACGGAAAAATAGACATCAATAATCCTTCCAATTTTGATCCAACCAAATATGAATCTCTTTGGTACTGCAATGGAAAAGCATTTGGCTTGGATCGATTCACCACATTTGGTGTCGATCAAGGCGTGGCAGTAGGAATGCAAATCTCTTATAAGAATGTCAATCCAAAAGTAGAAGACTACAAAGCTGCCGCCAATTCGATTTTGCGAGTGCTTGTCGATCTGCGCGTCAACAAATGCATGCTTACTACTGTGACGGTGCCCGATGAATCTTGGGGCACAATTATCGACGCCCTTGCTGAAGAACATTACATTCCCCTTGTGGTGCGTCCGGAGGTTGCCTATACGGCACCCGGTGCTTTCTTCATCAGAGATGAGTCGGGCAGCAGAAAGACAACCCTCTGGTATAGCCCCAACCATTAATCATAATCTGTGAGATAGCCCTGTGAAAAATAGAAATCTGAAAGATAGAAATCAAAGAGCGAACATGACCTTGTTCGCCATTCTCGGCTTCGGTCTTTTAGCGGTATTCATATTGATTGGAGCGACTTTTTCAACGGTGCTTTTTGAGCAAAATCAATTGCAGAAGTTTTCAGATGATATTGCTTTAGCAGGAGCCATGCAGCTCAATGACGCTGATCGCCTTGGTCAGTTCAATAATCTCGAAGCACGCTGCCGCCAACTCGTCTATTCTTCTCGCCAGAATGCGCTTGCAACAAATAACGGTTCTGACGTGCAACAGCTTGCTCAAGATTTACTCGATGAAGATCGCCAGGCCGCAAAGGATTTAGAAAAGGAACGCTTGCGGCTTCAAGGCATAGCCATGCAAGAAGCTAAGACTGCTGTAAGCGCTGAATTCAATCGCCAAAGCACAATATACAGATTGGCCATGCCGTGGCTAAAAATCGAAATGCCAAAACTAGAGTCAGTTGAATTCGGCACCGTCACGGACATAGCTTCAAATGTAACTGCACTAAAGGCTTTTGATGACCTCGTAGATTTCGACACGAAAAAGAAGATAATTCAACCTGGCAGCAATCTATATTACGGCAATATCAATGCCAAACTTCCAGACGATGATAAGGATCTAGACTTTAAATTGTCCGCGCTTTCAGCACCCGTTAAAAATCAAATATCGGCAGCTAGACTTGTGTCTCCCGAAGTATTTAAAACGGTAACAGATGGACAATTTCCATCCACGGTGCGAATCGCTGTCAGCGCCAATGTAAAACCAGGCGGGTCAATTACAGCGAGTACGCTGAAAGTAACTAGTTGCGCTACCACAACAGGCGCGTCAATAGTTCGGTAAATTGCTTGAGCAAATTGCTTCCGTCAAGGAGGCATGGAAACTAACGTAGGGGCGTGACAGACTATCCCACTTCCTGGCGTGAAACAACCTGTGTACCCCTACTGTAGTTTTCCCTCTCGTTGGAAACTTATAGTGAGCTTGAGAAGCGTGGGCAGACACTTCACAACGCCCTTCGTTCTTCGTGTCATTTGGAGAACGAGATCAGAATACGATTTAAATGAGGTCAGCGACGGGTCGACTTTTGCCATGGTTTGGTCTCGTTTATGCCATGGTTTGGTCATGAACTTGTGGTTGCTCATTTCGAACGAACGTAATTGCTTGGTTCTCGTTCGGTAGTTACGTAATTGCTCTTTGGCGCATCGGGCGGAGTGGGCTGAAGTATCCATGTGTAGGGGCATGTTTGGGAGGAATCAACCACAAACTTCTGCCCGGGAACGGTCAGCTTCAGCATAAAGGGAGGGACGACTTCTACCTGAATATTGACTGTCACAGTGCCTGCTACGGGCCCACCTATGATTGAATCGGGCAGACCCTTCACTTTCTCAGTCACATCACAACTCACTATGTGAACTGTCGCTCCTGAAGTACCCACATTTGAGCTCAAAACATTCTTTGCTCTGTTAGTGGCTGAATCTTTCAACAGCATATTAGGCGGTCCTTGTGAAGCCGCTCTTGCAGCTAATTTGCAATTGGAAATCGTCCACCAATATCCAAGAATTACAAAATAAAGATCGATCAAAGCGAGCAATATCGGAATTGCGGCCACACCCATTGCCAGCATTTCAATGAGGGATGCTCCCGACGACTTTCTATTTCGCTTCAAAACGCACCTTTTCAATAGACGAATTACTTTTGGCTATTGTAATAGGCAAAGCGTTGATTGTTCTCGCGAGCTCCGCTGTAAGATACTACGGCGTGAGCTTTATATCGGTAATGCCTTCTTTGAAGAGCTCATCGACATCAATTCTGGGCAAAACACAGTCAACATTGGTAACTAGCGGATGCGCGTCTTTTGCCCTCAGAGCAGCCATAAAGGCTTGCGTTTCTCCCTCTTTAACTGAGTGCAGATCTTCAAACAATTTGTTGACGGCACCCGGCTGGTGGGTCCTGACCAACTGTTCGTCACCAAGGACAGTATCAACCTTCTTTTGCAAGGGAGCATTCTGATCTAAAGCCATAGCAACATTCCTCTATTACCTTATCTGAGACTAGAATCAGATAATGGCAAAGTCGGTTCAGGTGCACCGTAATTCCACGAAGAGGCTCTATGTTTCACTTAATGGAACAAGATGCCCTTTCCCATTCCCTTCAGGAACGATACCGAAAGTATTGTGATCAGTGGCGGATCGGACTGTCCCCGCCCTAAAGCTAAGCCTATCATCATAGTTCAAGACGCGAACATCACCCTCTGGATTGGAAATTGTGTAAGTATGCTGTCCAGGTTGGTTAATGATTTCATGGTTACCCGTGCCATTTGTGTTTCGGGCAAGAGTAACGGACCCGTCGGCAGCGAATTCGAAATAATCATGAGCTACGCCACCGGCGTATTTCAAATCGGCGCTGAATACTCTGCCCTGGTCATACCTAAAAGTCGCGTCTGACTCGCCTGTCGAGTGGTCTGAAATTATCTGTCCATTTTTGAAGACAGCATCTTCAGCATTACCGTTGTCGACTTTTAGATTTGCTTCCTGCAAACTACCACTGCCATCGAATGTAAGATCGAGTGTCCCATGTTCGTATACCTTATGCACAACGTCATTGGGCTTGTGTGTTTCTTTCAAGGCAACTTTCACATCGGGCAGCAAATTGGCGGCAATGGCTCCCTGCATTTTTAAGTCAGCCTCAGCCATGACTTTAACTTGGCCAAGTGCCGCTCGTAAAGAATATATTTCCACCTCCGGCGCGGCTGGGGTTACCAATAGAGGATGTTGAAGCACCGGTTGCGGGTCTTCACTTCTAAAAGGCAAATTTTCGAATTTTCCATCACCCATTGGTATCGAGTCCTTTAGTAAGTGCAGTGGCTTCCATATAGGAAATGTATTTGCCAATTGTGGCAAAGCTGGGTCGAACTTCAAACGATTTGCCGTACGTGTTTTCCGCCTAAATCGACCCGAGTTTGCCACTTTCCAAAACGAATATGGATGCATCGCTTAAACGGAGTCGCTCTTGAGAACGACTTTTAGTAAAAAAACAAACCCACATAGCGTTCCCACTTTCCTGGAGGAAATGAGTCATGGCAGTAACTGAATCAGGCGACGGCGGCTGGAATAGAACAGTAGCTCCTACGCCACACGAAGACAATCTGGGTGCCTATCGCATTCAAACAGGACAAACTGAAGGTGGTGGTGGTGGCACAGGTGGTGGAACGAAAACACCTCCGGGCAGCGATTCCACTGCTACTTCTACCTCAACTTCAGGAGCTACCGTTTTTAACAAAACTGAAGGTGGTGGCGGAGGAACCGGGGGTGCCGGTGGAGCCGGTGGAGCCGGTGGAAATGGATATGGTGGCAACGCCGAACAAACCCAATCCACTACAAACAGGTTCTACTCAAACAATCAATCATTTGCAGATGCAATTGGACTGCAAGCCTGCCACGTGTACGACAAAGTTGGTTTCAGTATTAGCGTACTTGGTAACGGCGTCGGATTCGATCCAGCACACGCCAAAATCGATCCGCACTGCTTAGAAGTGCAAGAAATTCAAGGGCTAATTAATGCAACGAATACCGGCGCAGACACAGCAGCTCATGCGGGTCTTGAAGCCTTTAAGCTGATATACGAAGCAAAGGAACACGGTGTTCTGACGAATGATCAATTCAGCAGAGGCAGTGCTTACCTACTTGCCAAATTTGGTCAAGGCAGCTTGCAAGCCGCGTTGCAGGATATGTCCTCTGTCGCAGAAGCAACCCGCAATAGATTGGGAACTTCTGCAGTTGCAGCATTGCCGGATATTGCGATGCCAGACTTCCCAGCGCCTGCTGCACCTCCAGCGGTGAATGTGATCGTACAAGAATTTCACGCCGCAAGACCGCCAAAACCGCCAAAACCGAAAGCAGCAGAATGCAATGACAACTGCAACGCCATTCGTATTCCACAACCCAAACCGGGTCAAACGGTGCACATCGATGTCACTGGTTCGCCCAAGTAACTGAGTCGCACCAACCTCAAAGAAGACTGTTGTCGGAGTAATAGATATGTCACTACCATCAAACGATCGCGAGGCTGAGCGCGACGATAAGAAAATCAAACGAACCCGCAACGGTCTTCATCATGAGGCGGCCCATCATCTGTCCTCCGGACCGAGCGCTGCTGACTACGCCAAAACTAATGCTCAAGACGAACCCGCTGGTTTCCACGTTGCGACAGGAGTGGAAACTTGGGCAGATGTGGCGAGACACTCACTGGATTTGCAGCACCGCAATCAAGATGCGAATGATCCAACTAAACTGCAAGCGGAAGAAAATCGCATCTATATGGAAACAGAGCGCATGCGCGCCCAATATCCAAATATGTACAAATACTACCCTGTGCAGCGAGATCGATTGGGCAGAAACACCATGCTCATAATCGGACATGTTGAAGACGGCGGGGGTCTGAGCGCTACGCCTAAGCTCGATCTGTCACCGCAAACACCCGCGTCTGGACCTGCAGAACGCAATCCCGTTATAGCAAGCGGTCAGCCTGACAATGTCGCTCCAGCATGGGTGGATAAACCAGTAACAGAAAACAACCGAAAAAACGAACAATCGGGGATCCACATGAGCGTGGCAGGAGAGACCTGGCAAGATGTTGCAAAACACTCGCTCATGCTGCAGCACAGAGCTAAGGATGTTAATGATCCAGCTCAGGTACAAGCTGAACAAACGAGAATCTTCACCGAAACGCTTAAGATGCGCAATGCATATCCATCGATGTTCAATGGTAAAAATCTAGACTACGGACATTTGGACCCCAATACGCAGGTGGTAATCGGAACATTCGATCATGGTGGATATTCCGCGTATGTGCCACCACAAAAAGAAGCTTCACGTTATGTGCCGATTCCAAACTTACCAGTAGCGACACCATCGGATGTCCAAATGGGCGTAATGCAGCCTGAGCATAATCTTTCCCAGCATCCGCTTCACTCAGTTCATTACGGACACGATTACATGGAAGATGGTTTGTACATGGTAACTCGTCAGGACATGGAATCGCCGAATCCCTGGATGTCGATCGCTGCGCGGGTCTTAAGAGCGAAGAACAGACCGGATCTAGCCCGTAATCCCGCGGCACTAAAAGAGGAAGCAGCAGCCATAATATGGAAAACGGAGCAATGGCACAGCGAAGCTCATCCAGATAAGCCAGAGAATCCGCACTACTTTGATTTAGAACCAGGGCGTCTTCTGAAAGTCTGGGACAATAGTGATGGTCCGGATCCGCGACATGTCTGGGGTGCCCCCAGAACAGCATTACCAGGACACTTCACAGAAGCAATGCCGGGCGATCGCATTTACGCCCCTGGCGATGCCACTGTGCTAGCTGGGCCCGGTTCTCAGGTTATCTATGGTCCTGGCGCCAACGGCGCTGTTATGAGAGGCGCAACTGCAGATGCTCAAGTTCAATCAAAAGTACTGACTGATGGTGTTGAAGTTCCGCATGAAACGGGAGCTGTAGTTCGCAACATAGACACACATCGTTACGAGTAGGTCCCATTTTTCGACTATTGTCACACAGGTAAATACGAGGCGATCAGAGCATCAATCTCTGCCGTTACTTTCGTTTTGAATCCGCTATTTTGCCACCATATATGGTGGCAATTCTATTTTTGCCCTTAAAGGCATAGAATGAACACGGAACGAGCTCCTACGTGTTTCCCGCGATATTAGACCCAAGTTTGCCACTTTATAAAACGAAGATAGATTCGTTGAAGGAATGAGCTGCCAAGCAGCATGGGCGCTTGACTACACTGATATCAAGCCCATTAAAAATCCAAACTGGACAGCGATTACATTTCTAAACAACATAACGCTAACTTACGATTTCTTTCGTCACTATTCACATTCCAGATATACGAGTTACTAGCAATGAATTTGGTCATAAAATCACGAATCTCTCTGGCTCTGCCGCTCGCTCTAGCTGGCGCTGCACTGGGCAATATTTCAGCGATAGCGGATAGCTATTACGCAAGCAATACCCCAACTATTGCCCAGCAACCCAGACAGCTAGCCTATTTAACTCCTTCAGTAAGCTTGGAAAATATGCGCGGTTTAGCTTCAGCAGAATACAAGGTGATGAACTTCACCGCAGCTGTTCAGCATTACATGCAAATCTGCCAATACGGCGGCGCCAGCGATCAAGATTTTTACTGGTTAGGCGAAAGCTATTATCACCTCAACAAGTTCGGCGAAGCTGGAATTGCTTTTGACCGAGCCGTTGCTGCAAATCCCAGTTCCGAAGACTTTCGCATCAGACAAGTTGAGTCTTATCTTGCAGCAGGACAAAACGAAGTTGCACGACAAAAAGGCACAGAGGCATTGAACCTTGCCAAGGATCCTCAGTCGCGCCATGTGTTAACAGTATTAATTGAACGCTGTGACAAAAACAAAATTGCACCTCGAAGAATGATCAGCGGACCGAGAGCTTTGCGTTCTACAGAGCGGGCTAGATAACAATGAAAACGACACGCCAAATGAGAAAAAATGCGGGTTCGGTTATAGCCGAAGCGCCGGCTGTTCTTTATGTTTTCTTCGTGCTGGTAGTTTTTCCTCTTATAGATTTGGTTACAGCTTTTATCAGGCTCACTTTCATTTACACCGCAACTCATCAGTCTTGCATTTGGGCAGCCAGAGCTCGAACTTTTCAGACATCAATAAATGGTGATCCAACAGCAGAAGCGTTAGCACAAGCCGGAGCCGATACAGCAATTGGGTGCTTTACCGGCGTTACCCTGTCAGTCACACCACAAATTATCGTCACCGACATCAGCACCCTAAAACAAACGGTTTATACAAATCCGCTGCCGGCACCTGCTGATATCAGCAAAAACACCTATCAAGTGCAAGTTATAGGCGTAGGAAACGCCCTTCCGCTCTTCAACATTCCATTGCCTGTCTCCGTACCTGGACTCAACGCACCATTGAGCATGACACTTGCGGATCGGCAATACTTCGAAAACCCGATCGGACTCAACAATTGAGGTACATGACCGTGACACTTACTATTTTGAGTTCTGCAAAAAAGACAAGCAAAAAACGTGGCGAGCGTGGTGCTGCAATCTTGACGATGGCAGCCGTCATCGGTCTAATCATCTTTCCCCTAATTTGTATCTTTTCCTTTGAACTTGCCCGGATGCAACTTGCCAAACAACAGTTGCAGAATGCAACGGATGCTGCTGCTCTAACTGCGACTGCCCAGCTTGCCAGTTCTAACGTGACAGACCCAACAACTGCTCACCAAAATGCCGAACAAGCAGCTCTTCAAGTATTTCAATGCAATCTAGTTCTCGCCCAGGCTCTCACCAATACCACCATAGTTAATGGCACAAGCGATCTGAGTTGTTCTCCGGGAGAAGCGAAACTCGTTTTTCAATTCATAGATCCAATCACTAAACTGACCGTGCCGATTTCCGATCCTAACGGCAAAATCGTAAACGTCGTTTCCGGTTATGGAGCATATTTAGCTTTCGGCAAATACCTTGGCATTCCTTCTTTTGAAATAACAGCCATTGCTAAAGGCCAAGTTCCGAGACTAGACATTGTAATTTGCTACGACGTCTCTGGTTCAATGGACGATCAAACTCCGGTGACCTTTGCCAAAATGAAGTGGGACAAAACTGCCACACCCATAGTGCCGGTGAGTGGTCATCCTGGTGCAGTGACAATTTTGCCCGCTCAATCTTCTTCAGGGGCTACAGCACAAGGGCTCATTGCAAATATTGTTCAACCTCCGCCGACAGGCACGAGTCTAAATGTCGCGCCTCCGCAGTTGTTTGAAGAAGTCTGGTCTGGCTGGACTAACTGCACATATTATCTCAATTCCACACTCGATCTCGGTTCTCAACTCAGAGATGGTTGGGTTACTGGACTCAGTGACGCAGGCGCACCGCCAGGAAATTTTGCTGATTCGACCGTTGATACAGAAGACGGCGATCTAACAGCCTATACAGATCTAGTGTGCAATATCGATGGCAACAATACTTTTGGTGGTATCACAATCGGTTCTTATTCCTTCCCTAATCTTGCTACTCTCGTTGAAGCAGCACGCGGCAATTTGGAAAGCACTTCTGTTTACAACAGCAGTTTGGCATATTCCGTTTTGCCTACCACAGTTACACCCCAGGCTGGCTATCTGAACGCCTATGCGACGGCTCGCAATGCGTTGTTGCAACCAATGACGAATTCAATAAACGCAACCAATAAGTTCTGCGACATCATGAACACGGATACAGATATTCACTTCGGATTCATCGCTTTTGATGATGTGATCGGTTTACCTGCATATGCGTCCCAGGGCATAGTTTTTGACGGTGCAGGAAATGCTTATGAACAGTGGTGGTCAATCGACCAATACGTTGATTATGGCAATTATGCCAATACTCCCCACAATCTGATTAGCCTTAACCCAGCAAGTGGCGCGACGAACTACGCAGCCGTTAAGAGTTCCATTTCGGCCTGTGTTGCCCAAGGTGGAACCAACATAGGCATGCCACTAGATCAGGCCGTCACTGACTTAACAACTAATGGCAGAGCCGGAACCGTTAAGGCCATCATTCTCTTCACCGATGGCGAGCCAACAGCTGGCGGTCCCCTCGACACGAACCCGTTAACGAACGCCCGCAAGGCTGCAGTTGAAGCCCAAGCCGCCGGAATTCCCATTTACACAATTGGACTGGCTCAAACACCTGCAATCGAACCAAGTGAAATTGCCATTCTAAATGACACAGATCCCAATCCCAACTCCGGTGGTATCGCAGCAATATCTGGTCATGGTGCCACTTTCAACCTCGTAACGGATAGCTCGCAGTTGGATGTCACCTTTGAAAAAATTGCTCGGAGACTTTGTAATATCGTCGCTAACTCTGCTGGAGATTACGTTCCATGATCAATCACTACCTCCTCGCTAGAGCGAAAAGAAGACGGGGCGAAAAAGGCGCACTTATTGTAGAACTCACTGCGGCTCTTTTTCTTATGACATTCTTCGTCATCCTCGCCATTCATATTGGCATCATCATATATGGTGCATTCCTCAATGACCGCGCCTGCAGAGATGCAGCAAGGGCAGCAGCTCAAGCTAAGACGCAGGCTGTCGCCACGCAAAATGCGCAGGCTGTGCTCGTTTCCCACAAGCAAGCCGGCAATTATTTAAGCTCACCTTCATTGACTGTTCCGATTGTTTATCAGGGCAACTCACCAAATGCGCAAACTTCTCCTTACGTGCAAGTAACCACTACAACCCAGGTGACTCTGCCATTTCCTGCCATGAATTTCCTAACTCAAATTTTCAATGCGGATTCAACCTACAAGTTCACACAAACCTACACGTTTCCGATTGTGCTAGTTAACTAAAGAACGAGTCACGCAAGCTAGAGTTCGAGTAACTCGGATGATGGATACCGGCATTGCTGGATTACAATTGCGTATTTTTTCGTTATGTTGGTATGGCCCGCCAGCAGAGGAAACTTAAAATGCATATTGATTTTGGCAGTAACCCTTATCACAAAGTTCTTAATGCCAGTGAGAACGAAACCGACAGCGACGGTACGGTAGAAGCGTGGTGGTCTTATTCGCACGACGCTATAGCCGCTACTCCCGAAAAGGAAATTAGACACGTATTGGAGTGCGCCGAAAAGCGTGACAATCTCCAGCATCTGCGTCAAAAACAAACCAAAGGTCTATCTGGGATTCTTTGTAATATAGCCCACTTTCTTTATGAGCACGTTGCTGCCTAAAAGGTTGGCCAGACCGAACTAATTGGACTGACTAACTAGCAACTAGCTGGAACGTCCAATACCAACGGACTCGGCATTACGCCACCCGTGATAAAATTCGCCCCGTGTATTAGCGAGGCAAATTTATGAGCAGGAACATTCAAGTTGGTAAATGCATATTTTACGCAGTTTTCTGCTCAGCAATATTGGTTAATGCCGTCTTTGCGCAACAAGATGGCGCGACGCAAAATGCCGACAATGTCGATCGTCGGGTTCAGCGCTTAACTCGGCGAGTCAATAATGCACTTGAAAATGGCACTATTACTCAGGATAAAGCAAACGAACTTAAGGCAAAGCTTTCCAGTATTGGAGCAGACGCCGCCATGGCAAGGAAGAAAAATGGCGGAGCTTTAAATCCAACTGACCTAACCAGATTTCAAAGCGAACTAAATCAGCAACTGAACGTCGTTAATTCGTTCGCCTCAGCTGGGGCGCGAAAGATCGTGGGATCTCAGGCGGACGGTCCTAAATGGGTAAACGGGCAAGACGGAGCCCAAGACCCAACCAAGTTAAAGCATGAAATGAAAACCGAAGAAGCCAGACAGCTAAGGCAAGAACGACAGGCTCTTCTGCAAGTAAAGGAAATGCAGCAGCAGCAATACGAAAAGGAAATGCTGCAAAAGTTGGGTGGGCAAAGACCGGAAATCTTGCAAAACAAACAGCAAGTCGACCAAATCCGGGACACTTCGGGCGCCAATTAGCCCTTTTTGCACTAATAAAATCTCATGGAGGCACAGCCATGCCTTCGCCGTGCGATATTGATATCCAATCAACGGGTGGTTCCCGTCCCCTGCCTACTTTGAACTTGGGTGGTCGCTCTATGAAGCATCGTACTCGTTTCTTTGGTTTGTCAGTCATCCTTATGATGACTGCTATTTCCGTCACACCGTTATCGCCGTCAGATGCCGCGCCGGCACCTCCTGCTGCCAGTCCGGCATCTGTTTCGGAGGGTTTATCTTCACTTGAAGATAAGTTATTCGAACGAACCTACAAAACAGATGATGTCGAAACCCGCCTCAAAAGGCTTGAGGAGTCGATATTGGGTGAAGCACAAACCGGTTCACCGGCAGAGCGAATTGCCTATCTGCAAAATGCCATTCATCAAAACGAACAAACAGCTACTGATAGAAGTGGCGTTGCTCCCGCTGCGAATTCAACTCCACAAGCAACAGCACCAACACCGGCAGCGAATACAACCGCGTCCTATCCCGCTTTCGATTATGGAAGTTATCCGCGAGTCACACAGTTAGAACAAGAATTGCTTGGCACTACTTATACGAAAGAAGCTCTTCCTTCTCGCTTGAGTCGGTTAGAAACAAAGGCTTTCGGTAAGGCATCGACATCAACGGATCTTTCTTTGCGCACCGATGCACTCGATCAATATGCACAGCGCCATGACATTTATGGCGACAGAAATGTTGCTGGCAGACCGCCTGTACAGCCTGAACCAATTGCAGCAATGGATAGCGCACCGCCACCGGAAAATCCCTTTGAAAATTCAAATGCAATTACAAGTGCAGATGAACGCGTCTCCACCATGGAGAAAACAATGTTCAATCATGTTTATTCAAGCCGAGATATGCAAGAACGGGTGGCACGTCTGGAGAAGAAACTCATTCCATACGAAAAAAATCTCGCTTCAAAATCGCTTGATAGTCGCATCACACACTTGTGGACAATTCTTAGTGTCGCTAACACAATGAACAAGTCACCTGTGCTCAACAGTCAAAACAACAACTTGCTTGCTGCCAATCCGCAAGGAAATGGTGCGCGACCAGTTGCAAGTGATGACGGTGATCAAGTCAATCCACAAAAACGTTCGTGGCTTCGCAACATGGCTCGCTCAATGGGCGCTTACACTGAGAGTCAACCGTATGGTTCTGATCCACTCATGCAACCAAACGGCATGGGCGGCTACGGAGCCCCAGGAACTCCGGGTGGACCGGGTGTCTGGTTCCCGTAGTCGCGTCGCGTAGGGGCGACTCTGGGGTTAGACCGGGGGGTTGGTCAATTGAATAGCCCCTACATTTGCATCGTTATCCGCCGTCACCGAGGCAACTTCAACCCGATGTCCGTGGATGTATCTGTATGGTCTTGTCGCTAGCGACATCTCGCCATCGCATTCTTTGCGCAAGGTAACTCGTTGTGGGTAAATCAAGGTAATGATTGCCACAAGCGCACTCGTTGCCGCGATCGCCGCTGAAATACAGAGCGTGATCGTACTTGGATTAACGACCGATTCCGCACACAAAGCTTGTCCTGTCAGCATCAAAATGACAGATAGGTAGCTGAAGCCAGCATTCCAAACGAGTGCTTTTTGTCTTGATACTGATAGCCCAGGTAAGTAAGTAATGATCCACAATCCCAGAAGCGGAAGAACTTGAAGCGCATGAATGCCTGCAAAATGCGCAATTCGCAAGTCACCGGCAACGGTGCTCCAACCTAACCACGGCAGCCCAGGTCCACCCTCTGTAAAACCGATTGTGTGTCCATGGAATTGGCGATAGTTAGTGATCGCATCCTGCAATGGATCCGGCATCACCATTAAAATCGCAGGTACACATCCAACTAGCGTTAGAAAGGCACCCCAGTGCAAGGCTGAATCTAGGACGGGTGGTAGATTCTTTTCGCGCAAAAGCAAAATGAAACTAACCAATACACCAAGAGCAACTGGAATGATGGCTGCTTTAACCACAATAAAAATGACGTGGTCAAAAATAGTGCCTGTATTAAAGTGGCTCGTTGTGCCGCGTACAACTTGCAACATGATCGCTGCCAATTCAATAGCAGCACCAAGGAAAGCTGCCGTTGATGCTATGAGAAATATGCGAGCATGGGTTTTAAGAAAAGTAGTAAACCAAATCATCGAAATGCTGTAGATGAAAAATGAAATGCTGAACTTGCAAGGTTTAATCCAGGCGAGTTCACCATTAATAAGACGGTGGTCTATAGCCAGTCCGGTTGAGCAGACCAATATTGAAAAGGCAGACAAGATAACAAGCATCGTAAGGGGCCGATTGATTGCCCAGGCTTTGCGGATTAACTGCATTAGTTTAGTCATGCGAGCATCTCAAAACGGCAGTTCGTCGAACCGCCCCTGTGTAAACCGACCTGGGATTCCGTTAGCTATGTTCAGTATTCACGAATTATGTGGGGAATTCGTGGGCCCAAATTGGACGAGTAATATCGAACAATGCGATCCGATTATTTCAAAATACAGCGGGCATATTCTATGGCTTTGGTCACATGAGAAGGCTAACTCGGCTACTCCGAGTGCCCTTGGCATTTTGAAATCCAGTTATCTGGCGTGGGCCTTGCGCCAATATTCTTGGGCAGCTTCCGTTTCCAATTCTCCCTGTACCTTCTTAACGAGGTCTTTTTCCCACTTCTGGTTCAGGGTTGGACCGACGACTTTCATATCGTCATTCCATTCTTTCAAAGTTTTATTTGCAGCCGCGATTCTTTCATCATGGGTGCCATTCCAGGCGAGATCTTCTCGATTGGGGTCATCGTGCCTGCGTTGAAGTTGCAGCGCCATTCGGCCGGCTGCGAAGTCTTGCTGAGATGTCCATTTGGCATCGTTAGGATCTTTTCCACTATCTCGTCTTCGCTTCATCTCATCGCTCCACTGCGTGGCATCTTTGAGAGTTTCAGACCAACCGTCATGATAGTTTGGTCGCCCGCCAATCGGATAGCCATCTTCTCGATAGCGCATAACATTGCCGCTTGAAGCATCTCCTGATTTCGGCTGCCCGCCTGAATTATCAAAATAGTCATTCGGCGGCCCGTGTCCGGCACCCGATTCAGGCCCAGAGCCTCGATGGCCCAGCTTATCAGAGGCTCCGGCCCCAGAACCAGCTGGATAAATATCTTGCGTCATCTCAAGATAACGTAGGTCTCCAGAACCGGCCGTCTTAGCGGTCTTGAAAGACTTAATGCTGCTGTCCGCCTGGGCGCGAACTTCCGTTGCCATTGCACCCGTATTATCTACAACTCTGGTGCTGCCTGCACCGTGATCACTGGCATCATGAATGACCATAAGCATTCTCCAGGAAAAGAATTTCGCTATAAGTAATAGGTAGCAAGATTTAGAAAGAGGAATTAACAGGTAGTAAGAGTAAGTTGCCTGCTACTATGAAAACCCACCAACGTAACATATCCGTGACCAGCTTTCGTGAGGGTCTCGGACGGGCTAGCCTTATTTCTAAGAGCTTATTTCAAACGGCTTTTGTGCGTTTCTAAGGTCTTCTTTACGTTGGCACTGCCTGTGCCACCATGAGACGTTTTCTCATCTGCAGATTTTTTTGCATCATAAAGTGCAAATACATCATCTTTGAATTCAGGCGCAAATCGCTTCATTTCTTCCAATGACAAAGAAGACAATTTCTTGTCGCTTTCACGGCTGTATTTGATTACCTCTGAAAGCGTGTCATGCGCCTTTCTAAATGGGACACCCTGTCTAACTAAATACTCAACTAGGTCCGTTGACATCATTTCAGGATCTGATGCAGCAGCAAGAGTCGTCTCTGCTTTCACTTCCATATTTGAAATTACAATCAGCACAGTTTCTAGCGAAGCTTCTAGAGTTTCAGAAGCGTGTATGACAGGCGGCTTTGTTTCCTGTAAGTCTCTGTTGTACCCAAGCGGCAGGCCCTTTAACGTTACCAGAAGCGCTATCAACTCGCCATATATAGAACCTGCTTTGCCCCTAACAATTTCGAGCGGATCGATATTCTTCTTTTGCGGCATGAGGCTCGAAGTTGTCGTAACCGCATCCGAAAATTCTATAAATCCGAATTCTTTAGTTGACCAAATAATGAGTGTTTCAGCCAGTTGCGAGAGATGCGTAGCTGTTAGAGATGCAGCGAAAAGGAAGTCGGCAACGAAATCACGATCGCTTACCGCATCTACCGAATTTGCAAAGACCTCCGGGAAATCTAGAAGTTTTGCTGTGTATTTGGCGTCTACTGGTAAAGAAGTTCCTGCTTGTGCACCAGCACCAAGCGGAGAGACCTTAGTTCGAGCGGCGGCTTGCTGAAAGCGTTCTGTATCTCGGCGGAAAGCCTCCACAAAAGCCAAAAGCGCGTGGGCAAAAAGAATGGGTTGCGCTCTTTGTACGTGGGTATAGCCAGGCATAACTATTGTGGAATTCTCTTCGGCTACTTCCACAAGCTTCAATTGCAAAGCTTTAAGCAAAGCGATCACTACATCAATGCGCTCAATTACGTAAATGCGTAAATCGAGCGCAACTTGATCGTTTCTGCTTCTAGCAGTATGCAGGCGGAGAGCCGCTTCGCCAATTATTTCTTGCAGGCGCTTTTCGACATTCATATGAACGTCTTCATGCGCTTCTTTCAATTTGAATTTGCCAGATTTTGCTTCTTGCAATATCTGTTCAAGCCCGTCCTTTATCTGCTTGTAGTCGGACGGGCTGATTAGCCCACACTGATTTAGCATGGCAGCGTGGGCTAAGCTTCCCTTGAGATCAGCCTCTATAAGAGCTTCGTCGTCTTCAACAGACGAAACGAAGTTACTTATTTTTTGATCCAGTTGTTGACTGAAGGCTTTTCTTAATACGTCCATGAGTGAGGCTCCAAGTTTTCAGGCGCAAGCCATTGATGTTGATGAAACCGCCAGAATCGGCTGGAGCAAAGTCTGACATATCTTCGAAGCTTGAGAGTCTATTGTTATAGAGAGAAGCTTCAGATTTTCTGGCAACTACCTGAGATGTGCCTTTGAAGAGCTTCAACTTAGCAGTACCGGTTACGTAGGTTTGTGTTTCGTCAACTGCCTTTCTCAACACTTGAGCTTCAGGTGCAAACCAGTAGCCGTTGTAGGTAAGGTCTGCCAATTTGAGAGCGAAACCTTCTTTCATGTGAGCCACTTCACGATCCATCGTGAGACTTTCAACAGCTCGGTGTGCTTGCATTAGAATCGTGACACCTGGTGTTTCGTAAACGCCACGCGACTTGATGCCGATGTAGCGGTTTTCAACCAGGTCTACCCGACCGACGCCGTGGGCAGAACCCAACTTGTTGGCGGTTTCGACAATGGCGACTGGATCTAATTGCTTGTCGTTTATAGCAACCGGAATGCCTTGGTCAAAGGTTACGGTAACGTATTCCGGTTTGTCAGGAGCCTTGGCTGGATCGCAAGTCCATGTGTAGATTTCCTCAGTAGCTTCAGCCCATGGATCTTCCAAGATTCCACCTTCATAGCTTATGTGCATGAGGTTGGCATCAATGGAGTACGGTTTGTCTTTGGTCACAGGCAATGGAATGCCATGCTTCTCGGCATAAGCAAACAGTTCGCTGCGCCCATTAAAGCTCCATGAACGCCAAGGTGCAATTACTTCTAAGTGAGGAGCCAAAGATTTGGCAGCGAGTTCAAAACGAACTTGGTCGTTGCCTTTGCCTGTGGCACCGTGGGCGATGGCATCACAGCCTTCTTTCATTGCTGTTTCTACCATGCCTTTTGCGATGCATGGGCGAGCCAACGATGTGCCCATAAGGTAAACACCCTCATAAACACAATTAGCTTTGATGGAAGAGAAAATGTATTCCTTGGCGAATTCTTGACGGAGATCATCGATGACGCATTTTTCGGCACCAGTCTTCAACGCTTTTTGAACAACAGCGTCGAAATCTTCGTCTTGGCCAACATTGGCGCAGTAAGCGACAATCGGCACTTTGTAGGTTTCTTTTAGCCAGGTGAGGATACAGGAAGTATCAAGTCCACCACTGTATGCAAGCAGGATTTTGTTCATTGTTTGGAGTTGTCCTTTCTAGTTGTGTTCCGTCGAGGTGTGCTGTGAGAATAGTGTTGTTAGAGGATTAGAGAAATAATGGCTTTTTGCGCGTGTAAACGATTTTCCGCTTGATCGAATACTATCGATTGCGGACCGTCTAGAACTTCTGAAGTTATTTCATCACCGCGGTGTGCGGGCAAACAATGCATAACGACTGCATCTGGCTTAGCATGCTTCAACAACTTTGCGTTCACCTGGTACGGCGCGAACACTTTTGCTCTTGATTCACTCTCGGCTTCTTGCCCCATCGAGTACCAGGCATCAGTATAAACAGCATCGGCACCAGTCACACCATCTATGGGGTCATGCGTAACTTTTATTGATGCTCCAGTTTCCTTAGCGCAAGCTTTCGCTAAGTCCAGATAACGACCATTCATGCAGTAGTCTGCCGGGCAGGCAATCGTAAAGTTGGTGCCGACCTTGGCTGCCAGCAGCATCAGCGAGTGCGCGACATTATTGCCATCGCCCACAAACGCAAGATTCAATCCCTTTAGATTCCCTTTCGATTCTTCTAAAGCTTGAAAATCAGCAAGCGCCTGACAGGGATGCTCCATGTCACACAAGCCATTAATCACAGGTATAAGCGCATTTTCTGCCAGCTCAATTACGGTTGCGTGATCGAAAACACGCGCCATAATTCCGTCAATCCAACGGTCCAAGTTGCGGGCTACATCCGCTATTGATTCGCGAAGCCCGAGTTTGCCTTCAAGATTAATGGCACTGCCACCCAATTGCGTCATGCCTGCTTCAAAGGTTACACGTGTACGTAAGGAAGGCTTTTCGAATAGCATGGCGAGGGTCTGTCCCTTTGCAAAGGAAGTTTGGGTTGAGTCAAACTTTGCTTGTTTTAGACGTTTGGCAACGTCCAAAATGAGCTCAATTTCTTCTCTATTGAGATACTCAATGCCAAGCAAATCTCTCCCTCTCAAGCGAGATTCATCGAGAATATCGCCAATGATGGTTGGCTGCGCTGGCGGTGCCATGCGCTGCGATCGGGCAGCTTGTCTCTTCATCTCGGCCATTTCAATTTTCGTCATTTTGCTGAAATTCCTTTATTCAATTTGGATATTCAATTTGGAATTGAATCTGGTTATTGACTTACTTTCGAGAGAACTTCGTTCAGGATACCCATGCCTTCGTGAACTTGTGCCTTTTCAAGAATGAGCGGTGGCAAGAATCTCAAAACATTTGGTCCAGCCGAGGCAACTAAAAGTCCATTGTCCATGCATGATTCGATTATAGGCTTGACGGGCTGGTTTAATTCCAAACCCCAAATTAGTCCAGCACCGCGTACTTCTAAAATGAACTTGTATTGCGATTTTAATTTCAATAGTGCAGTCTTGAACTCTTCGCCCACGTTTTGAATATAGGTCAAGAATCCAGGCTCAATCAGCTTTTGCACAACAACAAGAGCAGCTGTATCAGCTAGCAAATTGCCGCCGAAAGTGCAGCCGTGATCGCCTGGTTGAAAGGCTTGGGCAACTTCATCGACAGCGAGAATAGCCCCCATTGGAAATCCGCCGGCGAGTCCTTTGGCAAGAGCGACAATATCTGGAACTACTCCTGATGCCTGATACGCGAAGAGGTGCCCCATTCTGCCCAACCCGCATTGCACCTCATCGAAAATCAAAACTATGTTGTTTCTCTGGCAAATCTCTTTTACCGACTTGAGAAAACTTACATCGGCCTGGTTGATTCCACCCTCGCCTTGAATTGGTTCAATGATAATTGCACTGGTTTGTGGCGTGATAGCTTGTTTTAGCGCCGCTAAATCATTTAAGGGTGTAACTTTGCAGCCCGGCAGCATGGGCTCAAAACCATGATGATACTTATCTTGTCCTGTCGCCGAAAGGGCTCCCAGAGTCCTACCGTGAAAACTGTTTGACATTGAAATGAGCTCAAAGCAATCTTCGCTTTTGTAAGTTTTACTGTACTTACGCGCCAACTTAATGGCTGCTTCCATGGCTTCCGTTCCGCTATTGCAGAAAAAAGCTTTATCAAAATCGCTATTGGCTGTAAGCACTTCGGCAAGCTTGATGGCTGGCTCGTTGTAATAAAGATTGGAGCAATGCCACATGGTGTGCAACTGTTTTTCAACCCCGTCAACCAGAGACTTTTCACAATGTCCAAGGCTGTTAACGGCGATACCAGCAACAAAATCCAGGTACTTTTTGCCTGTCACATCTTCTACATAACAACCTTCGCCTTTCACCAGTACGAGCGGAAACTGGGCGTAATTGTTCATGAGAACAGATTTGGCTTTTTCAATCACTTTTGTTGTTGCTTCTGTTGTTGTTGCTGCATCTAACAGATTGCTTTTCATTTCGCCGCTCCACATATTACCGTTCCAACCTCACCAGGATTTAGAATGCCGTTCATGAGCGCCTTTTGCTGTTTGCCATCAACTATGGAAATCTTTTGAATGCCCTTCTCAAGCCCAGATACACAGCTGTTTACTTTTGGCAGCATACCGCCAGTGATGACGCCGCTTTGAACATGCTGGGAAATTTCTTTGGGTGTAAGCGATGGAAAACGAGAATTGGGGTCTGCAACGTTTCCTAAAACACCTGGCACATCGGTGAGGAAAAGCAGGTTGGAAGCATGTACTTGAGCGGCAACTGCAAGGGCGGCATGATCAGCATTGATGTTGTAGTAGTTGCCTTCCGCATCCATCCCAATTGGTGCAACTACTGGAACGTAGCCAGATTCAAGAGCACGGCTGATGGCGAAAGTATCTACCCATTGAATTTCACCAACCCATCCGATATCTATGACTTCTCCCTTTTCGTCTTTGATAATCATCTTCTTCGAGTAAAAGACATTGTTTTGTCCTGGATAAATACTTAGTGCTTTTGCACCTTTAGCTTCGAAGGAGCTTACGATATCTCGATTTACGTTGCTCAAAACATCGTTCACAACTTGCATGGTTTGAAGGTCAGTAACCCTTAGACCCTGCACTTTAACTGTCGCTATGCCCATCTTTGCGAGCGTTTCGTTTATTTTTGGTCCGCCGCCATGAACGACGATCACTTTTACACCGGCACGCGTGAGTTCGATTGTTTCATCAACTAAGCCTTGCCTCAGGTCATCGTTTAAAAGAGCACTGCCGCCGTACTTCACTACAACTGTCTGACCTGTAATTTGTTCCATTTCTCTGCTTCCGTTTCTGTTCACTACTTTCATCATGTCTGGTTACCTCTAGGCAAAGCGCTTATGTTCTGTATGAGCCGTTGATCTTCACATAGTCGTAGCTCAAGTCGCAGCCCCATGCTGTAGCTTTCGCTTTCCCTTCACTCATTTCAACAAGGATCGAAATATTTTTTTCTTTCAAAACACTGAGGGCTTCTTCTTCGCTGAATTGAAGTGGCTGCCCTGTTTTCATCAAGGCGACGGAGCCCGCTGCCGAAACGAATTTAATTGAGACGGCACTGGGATTAAACTCCACACCTGAATTTCCAAGCGAGCTTAATATGCGTCCCCAATTGGCATCTTCTCCAAAGAAAGCCGCTTTCACAAGGCTGGAAGAAATGACGGATTTCGCCAACTTTCGAGCACTCTCTTCAGAAGCTGCGTTACTTACAGTCACCTCCAAAAGTTTCGTTGCCCCTTCGCCGTCTTGAGCGATACTTTTGGCAAGGTTTACATTTATGTTGTTGAAGTGCGTGAAGAATGTCTTGTAGTCTTCGTCTTCTGAAGAAATTAGAGCATTACCGGCCATGCCATTTGCAAGCGCAATCAACATATCGTTGGTGCTCGTGTCGCCATCTACAGAGATCATATTGAAGCTTTGCTGAACACTCTCGCTAAGCGCCTTTCTCAACATCTTGGTGGAAATATTGGCATCAGTTGTGACGAATCCCAGCATAGTGGCCATATTTGGATGAATCATGCCAGATCCTTTAGCCATACCAGCTATCGTTACTTGCTTGCCGCCCAGCTCAAACTGAACTGAGAATTCTTTGCAGAAAGTGTCGGTAGTCATAATGGCTTCGCAAGCATCGTGTCCCGCGCTCGAGGTTTTGCTGAGTTGGGAAGCGACTTTCGCGATCCCTTCTTCCACAATTTGAATGTTGAGCGGAACACCGATTACACCTGTCGATGCGACTAGAACTTTTCCAGTAGCAAGCGAACAAGCCTTTGCAACAGCCTCGGCCATTTTCCGGGTATGGATAGTTCCTTCAGCTCCGGTGCAGGCATTTGCATTGCCGCTATTCACGACAATTGCACTCACTTCTTCGTTATTCTCGACAACAGCCTGGTTCCAGAGCACGGGCGCTGCTTTCACTACGTTCTGGGTAAATACGGCTGCTACCTTAGCCGGCACTTCGCTCACGATAATAGCCATATCTTTGAGTACCTTCTTCTTGATGCCAACATAGTCACCTGCAGCTTTGAAGCCTAGCGGCGAGTTGATAACACCTCTTTTCCTTGGCAGATCTTGCTCGTTGAGATCTTGTTCCGCTGAGTTCTTCTTGTTGATTTCTTTGGCTTGCATTGTGTTGACCATTTCGTTGACACCCCCTGTGACTCCAGAAAAATAGACATAAAAAATCCCCGGGCTTTTTGAAGCAGCACCCGGGGATTTAGAGTTCTTTGGTCTTCGTCAGATCAAGACAACCTAAACACTCCCCGAGCGCTTGCTACGGCGACGACGCGGACTACGGTTGTTGGTGAAAGAGACGTTAAGCATTTGACTACTCAAAAGACGTTCGGGCAGTTTAGATCTGCACGTACAAATTTGTCAACCTTTCAATAAGAAGTTTTTTGCTTCCAGGATGGTTGGGTCTAGGCAGGGAATAGCGGCAATTGCTTCAGACCCGAGGTTTCATCCAAACCGCACATGATATTCAAGCTCTGCACACCTTGCCCAGCAGCACCCTTTACGAGGTTATCGATGGCGGCAATGACGATCACGCGGTTTGTGCGAGAATCCACTTTTAATCCGATGTCGCAGTAATTAGAGCCTTTCACCCAGCGTGTTTCTGGAAATTGATAATCGCCGGATACATCTGTAGTACCGTCTGGTTCATAGAGTCGAACGAAAGGTTCTTGACCATAGTCGCTCTTATAGGCGCTCCAGATGTCATTTTCGTTCAAGCCACTTTTTAGAGAAGCATAGGCCGTAACAAGTATGCCGCGATTCATTGGAATGAGGTGGGGTGTAAAACTGATATTCACAGGCTTGCCTAAAGTGTTTGCCAATTCTTGTTCGATCTCTGGAGTATGACGGTGACTTGCTACTTTGTAGGCTTTAACCGTCTCGTTGCATTCATCAAAGTGCAGACCTAAAGAAAGACTTCTTCCTGCCCCAGAGACACCGGACTTTGCATCAACGATCAAAGAAGCAGGATCAACCAGATTATGTTTGAGTAATGGAGCAAGGGCCAGAATGGATGTAGTTGCATAACATCCAGGGCTTGCTATCAAGCGCGCTCCAGCAATTTCTCTGCGGTGTAATTCGCAAAGACCATAGACGGATTGTTTGAGGAATTGCGGCGAAGGGTGTGTGAAGCCATAGTAAGTATCGTAAGAAGCAGCATCATGCAGTCTAAAGTCGGAACCTAGATCGATCACCCGAACGTTCTTCAAAAGAGCATCGCTTATCTTCTCTGCGGCAAGCTTGTGGGGCAAAGCGAAGAAAAGAATCTCGATATCTTTGGCGAGCTTGTCTAGATCTTCTTCCTGGCAAACAAGATCAGTTACATTTTTAAATGCGGGATAGACAGAAGAGAATTTTTTGCCGGCGTAGCTGTGCGATGCCAGCGAAGCCAGTTCTACTTGGGGATGCTGAGCAAGAATACGAATCAGTTCTTGCCCGGCATAACCGGTTGCACCAATAACACCAACCCGAACCACATCTTTCTCCGACGACAGGGGGTCTTTTTATACATGGTTTGTTGGGAAGATTGCAAGCCAGCCGATCGCAAACGGTTAAATTCCGATTCCGAAATATCGCACCGTCAAATCCGCTTCTAGAGCGGCTTATGCGTGAAGCCCTTCGCGTCTGGTCCAGTATAGTCTTTTACCACGTGACCCGAGCCAAGCATCTTGTACTTGTACGTTACTAACCCTTCTAGACCAACGGGTCCACGTGGGTGAATTTTGCTTGTGCTGATGCCCACTTCGGCTCCGAATCCATAGCGATAACCGTCGGCAAAACGGGTCGAAGCGTTCAAATATATGCCGGCTGAATTTACCGTTGCAAAAAATATGTCAAAAGCTTTTTGGTCTTCCGTAACAATTGCATCGGTGTGTTGAGATCCATATTTGTTGATGTGGTTGATTGCATCTTCAAGCGAATCGATTATGCGAATGGAGACAATCAGATCGCAGTACTCGGTACTCCAATCAAGATCCGTAGCCCTGGCTGTTTTCAGGCCAGTGAGGTATTCATCGCACCGTTCGTCTACGCGAATATCAACTTTATGTGTGAGCAACCGCTCTACAATATTGCGCAAAATCTTCGGTGCTATTTCGCTATGAACAAGCAAAGTTTCAACGGCATTGCATGCGGCCGGGTATTGAACTTTTGAGTCTTCAATTACTTTGAGAGCCTTAGCCTCATCCGCATTTTTATCGACATAGACATGGCAGATACCATCAGCATGACCGAGCACTGGAATGCGCGTGTTGCTTTGAATGCGGCGAACTAATTGTTTTGATCCTCTCGGAATGATGAGGTCAACAAAACTATCCATTTCGAGGAGTTCATCGACAGCTTCGCGAGATTCAATAAGTGCAATTGAATCCGCTGGCATATTGTTCTCAACCAAAGCTTCTTGGATGAGCTCAAATAGAAAACGATTCGTCATTTGGGCTTCGGAACCGCCTTTCAAAATGACAGCATTAGCCGTTTTTACACAAAGACTGGCTATTTGTGGAAGCGCATCTGGACGAGCTTCGAATATCACACCTATTACACCAATCGGGCACATGACGCGCGTGAGGTTAAGCCCGTCATCAAGTTCCATGCCCCATTCAGTCTTGCCTATAGGATCTGGCAAAGAAGCCAAATGTCTGATGCCCTCTATAAGACTAGCGAGCTTGGCAGCATCCAACTTGAGTCGACTAACTAGCGACTTTGAAATTTGTCCATTCGCCATTAACCGTTCGGCGTCTTTGAGATCTTGATCGTTAGCTTCTCGGATTTGCTCAAATGAATCTTGTAGCTTTTGAGCAATAGTGCGGAGCGCGGCATTTCTCTGTTCAGCATTGAGAAGCGCCAACTGAGATGCTGCAAATTTCGCTTTTACAGCGATTTCTTGCACATTAACAGCTGGTTTTGTTTGCCGAGGTTCAGTTCTCATTTAGCCCCGCCCGATAAGTGGAGTGGAAAAGGGTCCCCGTTATTTCGATTATTTTAGTCTTTATTACCCATAGAAGTCGTTAGTTATTACGGCATCTAACAGCTTTCGAGACTAACTAATCTAAAAAAACGATGTTATTGCGGGTAACAAGTGCGTCGTAGTTGCGATGTTCGATAACTTCGTCTATCGCATCTGAGTGCATGCCTGAGATTTTCTTGGCTTCAACGCTTGAGTAATTGACGATACCTCTAGCAAACTCATGACCGTTTGGATCCAAGATACTCACTACGTCTCCGCGCTCGAAAATATCTCGCACTTCGATTACGCCAGCAGGAAGGAGGCTCGCCTTCTTCTTTACCAGTGCATCTTGAGCGCCAGCATTTACAACAACGGCAGCCTTTACCGTCGTAGCAAAAGCAATCCAGCGTTGCTTGCCCTTCAATCCCCCTTTGGGCAAGAAGACTGTGCCAACTGTTTCGCCGTGAAATAGGCGATCGACAATGCCTGTTACCTTGCCACCGGCAATGATAGTTGCGCATCCTGATTGAGTCGCCACCTTGGCTGCAGCCAGCTTTGTTTTCATACCACCCCGGCCAACCTTTGAACTAGGGGCCGAATCAGAAGAACCATTAGAACCAAGATCAAGATCATCAATAATCTCGTCTAGGTTAGTAACCTCTGGAATGAGCTTCGCATCTGTATCAACTCGAGGGTCAGCAGTGTATAAACCCTCTACATCGGTCAGGATAATGAGTAATTCCGCTTCAACTTTGCTTGCTACAAGTGCTGATAACTTATCGTTATCGCCAAAGTTCACCTTTTTATGGGTCGCGGCACCCTTGTCCTTATCCAGTTCCAATTCAACCGTGGAGACGGTGTCGTTTTCATTGATAATTGGCAAAACGCCTAATTCAAGAAGCTGTGTGATGGTGCTGCGCAGATTGAGATAACGGCGCCGGTTCGAGAAGTCTTCCTCGGTTAAGAGCACCTGGGCTGTTGTGATGCCGAACTGCTCAAAAGCATCTGAATAGATAGCCATTAAACGTCCCTGCCCGATGGCGGCACAGGCTTGTTTAATGGGCAACAATTTCGGCCGTTGCGTCAAGTTAAGGCGCTGAGCGCCTAACCCAATAGCACCGGAACTGACCAGCAGCACCTCCTTACCCGCCTTCTTCAAATCTGCAATTGACTCTACAAATGAATAGAGGCGACCAAGCGCCAAACCACCTTCATCCCGCATTAGGACGGCGGTTCCAAGTTTTATAACTATACGGTGCGCATGATCGACGAGCGCTTTTCGGTCCAAGGCTGAATCTCCTTTGAACACTCCCCTTTGAACACTAGCCTATACAACTTTATATGCCTACCTATCAATCCGGTGCATGGATCTAAGTAATAATCTAAGTACGGCTTCATCTAAGCAGTCATAGTCTAGAGAAGCTGTTTTTTTTGCAGTTAGTACGGAGACCGTCAATTTGTATAAAAGCGAAGCAATTGTAACCCAGACTGAAGTGCGCAAAAACTCGCCCGAGCGGAACGTTCGTAAGTCTGAGAACATGAAGGCAATGGAACGCGAAGCCGCGCGCATCCGTTGGCTGCTTGCAATTAATCCGAACACCCCGCCCCCCGTTCTGGATCAATTAGCTAACGACGAAACGACGAGTCTCCTGGAACGGATTGCGGAAAATCCAAAGACTCACCACTACACGCTTGCTCGATTGGCGAATCACGCCGACCCGCAAGTACGGGCAGCCGTCGCCGAAAACGCCAACTCATCGATCAAAACGATCTGGCGCCTGGCACGAGATACGAGTGTTGATGTAAGACTGCGCGTTGCTGAAAGTTATTATGTTCCAGTCACAGTGCTGCGCGTGTTAGCAATGGATGAAAATCCATATGTTCAGCACCGCGCCCAAAAGACAATCATCCGCATAGTCGAAGAAGTAAACACTCTGCGCCGCGCTTAGTCTGGTTAAAGAGACTTTTAAAACAGCATGGCGATGCCATGCATAAGGCGAACTATCTGTGTCTCAATCGCAATATGCGGTTCAGTTCGGCTTGAACATCACCTTGGGTCAGGAAGGAAATTTCCTTGGCTAACTCTTTCGCTTCTTCGCGGCCTTTTGGTTTTTGATATTCGTTGTGCTTCATGATGTGCATTTCCCACGTGACAGGCAGCGTCATTAAATTGAACGGAAATGGTAACCATGGGAAGAAAGGCGAGATCGGGAAAGCTTTGACTTTGAGCAACTTAGATAGAGTTTCCATGTTGACGAAAACCGGAGCAACTTCATCGCATCCCAACGTAGCAAGTGGAAATACTGGAACACCTGCTTCAACAGCCGGCGTGAATAGAGTCCAGTCAAAATCATGGACACGGTTACGCATGGAAAACTTCTTTCCTGCAACGGCTGATCCTTCCGGAAAGAGAAGCACCAGTTCACCGTTATTCAAAAGTCTTTTAGCGTTATCTGCAGACCAAGGCACAAAGCCAATTTCAGTGCAGAAATTGTAGATGCGCTGATCCTCAGCCCAATCCATATCTATAAGGATATTGATTTTCCTGGGCTTGCTTGAGGACATCATGGCGTAAATAGCCATGAGCGCAGTCCAGGGTACAACACCACTGGTGTTGCCAGTTATTATAGCCGGACCTTCAGCGGGCAGTCGTTCAAACCCTGATGCCTTGACGCGCCACCAAAATCTGTAGAGAAAGTTGAGCAGTGGTTCAATTTTAGCTACAGATTCAACGTTGTAACCAAAGTAGTCATCCACGTTTTTTGTACTTTCAACGAAAGCACTATATTGAGAGCTAAACGTCGCCATCTTTATTTTCCGTTGGTTGTTCTTCCCAGCCAGTGAATAAGGTCTTTCTTTCGTCAAAAAGGGTATTCAGGTCGCGTTGAATTGTGTACTGAATTTCTTTGCAAATCTTCTGTACCAATTTACGATCGGTTGATTTCTCTGGAGGATAGCCAAGATTGATTGGTTTATGAATGTTGATCATCCAGTGAATTGGAAGCGGAATGAATGGCCATGGGAATGGCAGCCATGGGAAACCAATCGTCACCGGGAAGTAAGGCATGCGCATAAATTGCGCCAACTTTCTTGCACTTGCAACCATCGGAAATACTTCGTCACCACCGACAGTGGCAACAGGAATCAAGGGAGTTTGCGTGGCAATCGCCAATTTAACGAAGCCAGGGTGGAAATCAATAACGCGATAACGATCGCGCCAGACCTTTCCGACGCCTCTTACTCCTTCAGGATAGATGCCGATCAGTTCATCTTCTTCCAAAAGATGTTTAGCTATGTCAAGTGTGCCGCGCACTTGTCCTGTGGTAAGCATCCATGGTCCTAGTACGGGTAGCTGGAAAAACCAGTCTGTAACAAGATATCGCACCCGCCTTGGCGATGAATGCTCATTGGCGATGGCTATTGAAATCATGCCTGCATCAATGGGCAACGTTCCAGAATGGTTGCCGACCAGTATTCCTCTTCCCTCGCCTGGAATGTTTTCCAGTCCTCGCACTTCAACATTGAAGTAGTCTTCGTAGAGGAAACGGAAGTATGGTTCGTACATGGCATACGATTTCAAGTCGAAACCATAGCGATCTGTCGGTTTATCCGCATATCGCTGGTAAAACTTAGGATTGCGCCGCTCCAATGCTTTGAGCGGATCCTGGTGCGTCAGCGCTTTAAGATTCGTCCAATTAACCACAGAGATAAAAACACCCCCGGTCCCATAAATACCAACAATAAAAATCTACGTACAGCGCCGACAATTGAATCCGGAAGGATCCTACCTCTAAATTCGAAAGTTTCGGTATCGCTTTCGGTACCGGCGCCGCCTGAAGTTGTTTCAAATTCTTCCATATCAAATCTCTATTTAGTCTGAATGAATACTTCAACCGTCTCAACTGAACTGGCGGTTGATTTCCAAATTGTCCTGAAAATATAACTTAGGAAACCTTAAGCATCAACCCTTGTAGAGCGAGTCTAACGAAACCTAACTCTATAATCAGTAGGGCGTGACCTCACGCTTAGCAACAAACGCAATCAAACTGCGTATAGTGCTTCCATTCACTAGTGTACAGGAGATTATCATGCAACCGGACTTTAACCAGCTCATGCGCCAGGCGCAAAAAGCGCAACAAGCTCTTGAGAAGTTACAGGGTGAGCTCGCTGTAACCGAGATTGAAGGAACATCAGGCGGTGGGGCTGTAAAAATAGTCTGCACAGGCTCTCGCGATTTCAAGTCTGTCAAAATCAATAAAGAAGCGGTCGACCCGGAAGACATAGAAACACTGGAAGATTTGGTTTTGACGGCTATCAAAGACGCCACTCAGAAAGCAAAACAGCTTGAACAGGATAAAGCGCAACAAACACTCGGTATGGCGCTGCCGCCTGGCACAGGGCTTGGCTTCTAGAGCGGCTAAACCAGCCTCTACAATTACTTTGCCCAGTATGTACTTCACGGACCCAGATGTACTTCACGCCACCTTTAGCAAGACTGATTGAAGAATTCCAAAAGTTTCCCGGAGTTGGTCCAAAGTCGGCGCAGCGTATGGCGTTCTTCGTTTTAGGTATGACCGAAGACTCTGTCAAAGGCTTTGCCGACGCGCTTGTAGATGCAAAAGAAAAGGTTCGCAATTGCAGCCACTGCTTCCATCTTTCAGCTGAGGATCCATGCGAGATCTGCAGCAATCAGCGACGTGACAAACATGTCATTTGTGTCGTTGCTGAATCAAAGGATGTAATCGCTCTTGAACGCGGTCGCGAATTTAAAGGGGTTTACCACGTCCTCACCGGCCTAATTTCACCCCTTGATGGAAAAGGCCCAGATCAGCTAAGCGTCAAGGAATTGGTACACCGCATCCATGAAGAAGAGGTGAAGGAAGTTATTCTCGCCATAAACCCTACCATTGAAGGTGATGCGACCGTCTTGTATCTAAACCAGCTATTTAAGCCGCTCGGCACCAGAGTAACTCGCATAGCCTTTGGCTTACCGGTAGGCAGCGATCTAGAATACGCAGACGACTCAACTCTTGCAAAAGCGATGGAAGGTCGGCGCGAAATTTAGCTGCCTGACTGAGTTTGCCAGGCTTGAACAAACTCTGAAACTTTTTCCGGAGTCAAACCAACATCGCTAAGCAAAATGCCGCGCGCGCCATGCTCTATAAATTGATCTGGCACGCCCAGACATGCAATTTCAGCTTGTTTCTCTTGCAGGTTGGTGAAACGGCGCTTAGCTGCCCATTCTAGAACGGCCGAACCAAAGCCACCAGCAAGACAACCTTCTTCCATTGTGATGACTCGGCTGTACTCTTGGCAGATGCGACTGAGCATGGTTTCATCAAGTGGTTTAGCGCTTCGTGCATAGACAACGGCTACATCAATTGATTTTTTCTTGAGAAGATCTCGTGCCTTAAGAGCAACATCCACCATCGAACCATAACCAACCAAAACAGTTCTGCCTGCTTCATTTAAAGCATCCCACTTGGTGTAGTCGAGGAGCGAGAGTTTTGCTCCTTCTTCTGAATTAAGTGCGTCGGCACCCAATGCTTTATCGCGAGGAAAACGAATTGCAACAGGGCCAGCGGCATTAGCAATAGCGCTATAAAGAAGATTGCGCAACTCGATAGCATCTTTGGGGGCGAGTACGGTAAAGCCAGGGATACTGCGCAAGTAGGCAATGTCAAATACACCTTGATGCGTTTCACCATCTTCAACTAAGCCACCACGATCGATACCAAAAATAACGGGTAACTTCATAATGGCGACATCATGAATAACTTGATCCATAGCCCTTTGCAGGAAAGTGGAATAAATCGAAACGACCGGTTTCAAGCCAGCTTTAGCCATACCGGCAGCCATCGTGACGGCATGCTGTTCGCAGATTGCAACGTCGAAAAATCGTTCCGGATAGACCTTACCAAATTTCACAAGCGCGCTGCCTTCTGCAGTAGCAGGCGTAATGGCAACGAGAGCAGGTTCAATATCTGCAATTTCAATTAGTGCTTCTGAAAATATTTCCGAATAGGTTTTTGCCTTCGGTTTTGGTGGTTGCACCGGTTCAATTTTTTCTTTGAGCGGTGGTTCAAGACTCAAAGCGGAAATGCCGTGATATTTGATTGCGTCTTGCTCTGCCGGTCCAAAACCTTTGCCCTTTTGCGTTATGACATGCAGAATTTGAGGAATTTCCTGGTCCTTAGCTTTGTTCAGCGCACGAATTACAGCACCGACATCATGTCCATCTATAGGTCCTGAGTAGTTGAGTCCAAGCTTTTCAAAGACAATACCTGGTGTATCAAAGCGCTCTTTGGCTTGTCGTTTTACCAATTCGATCATCTCTTTGACGCTGGGCGTGAGAGGCACTTCGTCAAGCATTTCTTCAATATGGTCGATTTTGAGTTTTATATCTTGGTAGAAGAAAGTCTCCTTGATCCTCTTCATATATTGAGAAAAGCCGCCAACGTTTTCGCTGATCGACATTTCGTTGTCGTTGAGGATAATCAGGACATCTTTTCGTAGATGGCCAAGGTGATTGATGGCTTCCAGAGCCATTCCCCCTGTTAGTCCACCGTCGCCGATTACTGCAATTACTTTATGGCGCTGTTTTAGATGATCGCGGGCTACCGCCATACCAACAGCAAGCGACACGGATGTAGAACTATGTCCGGCCACGAATGCATCATGACTGCTTTCGGCTGGGTTGATAAAGCCACTTAGACCTTTGTATTGTCTAAGAGTGTCAAATTGTTCGCGCCTGCCAGTGAGCATCTTGTGCACATAAGTCTGGTGGCCGACATCCCAAAGAATTTTGTCGCGGGGACTGTCAAACACATAATGTAGCCCAAGGGTAATCTCAACGATGCCAAGATTCGACGCCAAGTGTCCGCCCGTCTTATTGAGCCTGCTGACAATCTCTTGGCGGATTTCCGCACCCAGGGCTTTCAGTTGCTCTGTGGAGAGTGCCTTTAGCTCCTTCGGTGAGATTATCCCGTCGAGAAATGTAGTTGATTGATTCGCTAAAGCGTACATAGTTCCCTATCATGGCGCCCAATTCGGTTTGCCAAAGGTAAATCATAGCAACCTTAGATCCATGATCGGCCTATTATATGGAGGATCTTAGAGTAGGCTTAACCGCATAAAACTTGTGGGAATGACAGGATGTACATTCGAGACTTGATCGGACGAAACTTCATACTTATTTTTATTCCAATTTTTCTCGGGCCATGCATGGGTTGGACCTGCTTAAAAGGGCTGGGCGAAGAATTGCCCGTTCCTACACCACCGACAACGGCACCTGTGTCCAATAATCAAGCCCCGCCAGGAACCCTTAAAAGCCTGCAGGTACGCGTAAAGGGCTCACTGTGCCCAGCCTGTCTGAAACAACTGCAGAAAAAACTAGCAACCGTGGATGGCATTTCCAATGTAACAGTCAAATCATATGCCCTTGAGCATTACGGACAAGATGATCCGTCGCTTACAGCGGACCAAAAGAAATCGGCAACTTATTCGATGAAATACGATCCCACCAAAATCTCGCAAAGCCAAATTGAAGAGCAATTCAAAAGCAATGATTTTCGAATTGCTAATGTGAAAGAGCTCGAGTAGCTCGAGCTCTTTCTATCCCTTTGGAAATTCTTTGTAGTTTCTGGGTACTTTCGATTCTTTCTGGGCTTTTTAGCTGGCTGATTGAGCCGGTGCTGTAACGCGATAGAGCGTGCCTTTGAAGTTGATTTGGATTTGTTGACCGATGGTCAAGTACTTTCTAATTTCTGGGTTTTTATGAATGAGGTCGAAGTACTGAGTGCTTCCGAAGACAACTTCCTTAAAGGATTTGGCATCGCGGTTTTCAACCCCACCTTCCACCCATACTCCACCTCTTAGATAGAACGTTTTATCGTCAACTGTCTTGATTACAGAGGCTATCTCAGAAGAAGGTGTTTGGAAAGCGATACTGCTTGCTGTTTTTAGCTCGTTCATTTTCTTAGCTCGGGTAACGGCGCCTTCGCCCACTTTCTCGTCTTTATCGAAAGCTATGCCTTTGGACTGACGGTAAAAGTTGGAAGCAGATTCCCAGCGAGCAGAGCGCGCATCACTGACAGAGGCGCTTTTTCTCAGACTGGATGCATTTGCTCCACCGACAATTGCGTCTGCCTCCATAGGAGCGGGCATGGCTGCCGCCGAAGCCATTGGAAGAACTAAACCACCACCTGCGCCACCAGCCCTGCCGGCTTGCAGTCTGGAAACACGTACGTGAGCAGGACCATTGAATAGCATCACATCGGGCCGATTGATGTTATTGGCCAGTCGCCCATTTTCGCTTGGGTCTGTCACGAGGAACGACGTATACTCTGTGATGATGCCGTATTTCTTGGATAGCGCTACGATCTCGTCAACCACTTCTTTGTTGTTATGGTTTTCTTTTGCAACATCGGTGAGATGACCGATGCGGCGCATAGCCCAGAGCCGCGGCAAGTATGTGTTGCTAGGTTCATTAGGAACGAAATTGAGATTGAATGTATAGGCTTTTGCGACACCTTGTACTTTTCCAGTCAGATTGACAGTGCATTTGCCTGCGTTTTTGTACTTCCCAAGCAACATCACCTGCGTTCCAGCGAAAATGTCTTTCACTTCGCGCGGATAAACATCCTTGGTTTCGACACCGTTAATAGCGATATGCGCATCGGTCAAAACGGGACTCTTGATCTTCTGATAGAAGGAGGCAAGCGCTGTTTCAAGATTGTCTTTCGGTTCAACGTATTCAGTCGTACCGTGGTGTTCAGCGGCTAATTTGTCCAAGAACATTGTATTGACATCAAAACCAACACCGAAGTCAAACACTCTTACGTCTCTTTTTGACGTTACTGATTTGAGAATTTTCGATGTATCAGTTTCGCCAACAGTTGGCTCACCATCAGTCATTAGCACAAGGTAAGCAGGGCGTGTCGATTCTCCACCTAACATCTTGCAACCCATCTGCAAGGCATCGGAGATGTCTGTGCCTCCGCGTGCCTCCAGTTCATTTATGAATGTCTGGGCCGTCTTTTTGTTTTCAGCTGTGGCAGGCATGAGTTCCGAGCGATAGGCTTCAACGTCTGTATTGAACTGCACTATTCCAAAACGATCTTCTGGTGACAAAGCGTTTATAACGTATTTCAATGCCCGCTTATTTTGTTCTATTTTTTCACCAGACATCGAGCCGGAAGTATCAGCAACAAGAACGATATCTTTGCCAACTACTTTTTCCGGCAGTTGCGGCGGATTAAGCGTCAGCAAGAAGAAACCGTCTTCATCAGGGTTTTTGTGCGTAAGCAAGTTAGCAGACATTGCTTTATCGGAAACGCTGTAATAAAGAAGAAAGTCTTTGTCGGGCAAAGTATCCTTTTCAAAGAGGGAGATTTTGGCATTGTGATCGCCCTCTCTATTGATGGATATACTATGCGAAGGGGACCAAATGGCGCGCACTCCTGTTTTGCTAGAGAGTGCCATTTCAACTTTGATTTCGTCGGCAGCAGCCGTTTCGCCTTCGGTTTTCAGAGGGAATCGATATTTAACTAAACCATCTTCGGCTTTCAGCAATTGCGTATATTCCAACTCGACAGTCTTTGTGCCGTGCGCTGGAATCGGAAATATGCGAGCGCGAACTGTTTTATAGTCTGCGTATTCAAGCAAACCTGGATCAATCATCTTGCGCACGATTTCTTCGTACTGCTGGCGTGCATCTTCGGCAGCCAAAATTTGCCCTTCCACTGGCTTGCCATCTATATGCAAGGAGAAGGAACTGAAAGTTGTATCAGCCGGTAGCGGAAATAAGTATGTTCCAGCCAAATTGCGATCTGTATCGTTTGAAAAGACTTGCTTGATATATGTGCGTGCAACTTGATCTGTAACCGTCACTTTTACGTTCTGGCTTTGAAGATGAAGTCCGTACGAAACGTGACCTTCCAAAAGCGGTGGACGAGTAACAGGTGGATGATGCGGTGGTCGAATAATGATGGGCGGATGGATGATGCCACCCAGTGGCGGATCGATCATCAAAAGGCCTGAAGCAAACGACGGAGTCGTAAGCATAACCGAGCAGGCGAGAGCGGATGCCATTAAGCGGAGCGCATTGGACTTCATTTCGTAAACCTCATAGGCGTTCTGGGTTCACGATACCAACGTAGCCAGACGAGGCCTCCCGGAATTCCAGAGCCCCTCACCTAGGGTAACCCCTGATCTCAATGTTTCCTACTCAATCCACTTGATATAAGTGTGGAGCGATAGAATATACATATCAGGGCCGAACGCAAGGCTGAACCCGCGCCCATAAACAGTGTTTACCCCAGCTCATTACAAGACTAATTCAGCTAGAGTACTCTTGGAGCAGACAGGTATGCTCTGAGGGGATGAATGAGGCTTACCCTCCATCGTTTTGATAATTCGGCCAGTAATGGGGCAGGAGCCAATAGCTCCAACCCTCTGTTTTGGCAGCGTTTCATTTGGGGTGCTCTCGCCGGGCTGGTCTCAGCATTCATCATAATGATGACCCCTTTTGATGTACTTGAAACCAGCATGTTGGAATGGCAGTACGGAATCGCAGACCGAATCAATGCAGAAAATCCTCAAATCAAGATTTCACACGAAGTCACTCTGGTTAAGTTTGACGACAATACGCAGTTCCATTTCAGCATCACGAAATTTGACAATCCATACGCGCAGCATGTCCTCGCTCAACTCATCGAAAAGATTGAGAGGTTCAATCCGATCATGGTTGTAGTTGATTTAGATTTGCGAGGCGCAACGGAACCTTCACTGGTTAGCCTAATGCAACGCAATCGCAATATTGTGCTTGGTTTGTTTGGTAGCCCCGAAGATGGAAATGAATTGCCTTCTGTGGATCTTTTGAAACACTCGGCTGCCACTGGAAGAGACCAGCTAATGCGAGAAGCAAACGGCGTCGTTTACGAGTTACCAGTCACTTATGATTTGCCGCCCACCCAAACACATTCGCAAGCAGGAAATCCTTTTGTAGGGTCACTTGCAGAAGCGATTGTCTATCTCAATAAACAGATAACCGGTGTAGGACCAGACTGCCGGTTCCTCGTTGAAAGTGGCTGGACGCCCTTTTACTTATCACCAGATGATATTCATTTTCCTTCGGTCTCCTTTTTGTCTGCCCTACCAACAGAACTCTTAAAGGAAAAGGGTCTGGAAAATAGAGCCTTACCGGAATCCGCTCAAGAAAAGTTGTTCTCAAACAAGATCGTCATGATAGGTACTGTCATGACGCAAATGCTTGAGAATACGGGCGCCAAAGGAAAGAAAGTTGAACACATACCTGGCTTTCACTATCAGGCTCAGGCCGTTCAAACACTTCTAAATGGAGATCAAATTACAACTCTGCCAACTCCATTAGGAAACACTCTTATAGTTTTCCTTGGAGTTATTTTTGGTACGGTATTTTCCATTCTGAAATGGCCAGCCAGAACCATACTTTTCTTCGTCACTCTCTGGCTCTTCTTGTTAGGAGCGACTTTCTGCTTTGAATTGGGCCACGTTGCAATTCCATTGTTTGCACCGCTAGTAGTGATTTCGGCAACTTTTATACTTGCTACTTTTATCTTTATGGATGCAAGCCTAAGAGTAAGAAATCGTGAGCTTGCCGAAGCAAGACGCTCTATGCAAGTCAGAGCGGAAGAAGAAAGGCAGCGCATTGCAGAAGATTTGCACGATGAAACGCTTCCCAGTCTTTCAGCTGTTGCACGCATGGCAGACAAGTTAGCGGGTGAACTAACAGACAATCCCGTGCCAGGCGAAATGCGACAACGCCTAGATTACTCTGTTGCGGAAATGCGCAGGGTAATTAACGATTTGCACCCATCTGTTCTAGAAACAATGGGCTTTAAACCGGCAATCGAAAACTTATTAGCCATTATGGCAAGCGATCGAAATATAGGAACCAACTTCATAGACAAAGATGACTTCGACGAAAACGCGATCTCGCGATTTTCAATTTTGCAGCTCTATCGCATAGTGCAAGAATCACTAAACAACGTTCAAAAACATGCTCATGCAAATAACGTAGAGGTGGAAATTTCACGGCGCGGCGATACACTTATCATTTCGGTGCGCGACGACGGCGTTGGTATTGCAACCAAAACGGTGAGAAGCGATTCACACGGCATATTGAATATAAAACAGCGCGCTCAGTTGATAGGGGCGAAGGTAGATTGGCGAAAGCCCAGCAATTTCAGTTCAGGTACGGAGCTCAAAATTGAGCTATCTATTGAGTTAGAACACAGGAGAGAGGCAGAAACACAATGACTATAATGATTGTGGATGACGAGGAAAGAGATCGCATTTGGCTCAAAACTTTGCTTGCCGAAAGCTCGCTTTCTGAACATGGCAAAATAGAAGAAGCTCACGACGGCGAACGAGCCGTTGAGCTAGCCAGTCGGATTCAACCCGCGCTCATTTTCCTCGATATCAAAATGCCAAAATTGTCTGGGATAAAAGCAGCTGAACAGATTCTGAAAAATTTGCCGAATACAGGCATAATCATGCTCTCCAATTTCCAAGACGAAGTATACGTAAGGCAACTCTGGAAGATAGTTCCTCCCAACGGTGCATTTGGGTATGTGCTCAAAAATGCTTCCAATGAGCAGGTTATAGAAGCAGCCAAGGCAGTACTTTCTGGTGATTGCTGGATTCATCCCGGTATAGCAAGGGTTATTCAACGCACACAAAATAAAGCGACCAACCTCACTACTGCTGAGTACGAAGCACTCGTTTGCATATCAGTTGGTATGACGGACCACGCCATCGCCAAGAGACTCTATTTAACAGAAAAGGCGATTCAATCAAGGCTTAAATCACTTTATGCAAAACTGGGCATTCCTGGCCGTTCGGAAGGACAAGAGACTGAATATAATCAACGGTGTCGTGCTGTCTTTGTAGCACTACAAAGAGGGCTCGTTAATCAGTCCGAACTGCAAGAGTGGGATTCAAAAATTTCTGGCACCAAGGGCGGTATTTTCGATACTGCTGTAGTTGCCGCAGCAGTACAGGAGGAAGGCTAAAGGCTTAAGAGAATTTATGGCGGCACTTGGAAAAGAAAAATACATTGCGATATTATCAGCCGCGAGCCTGGCTGCGCCTTTGCTTTGCCACATTGCTTGTGCCAGCCCAAAAGCAATTAATATCACACCAGCAAAAACAACTCGTTCTATAACAAAACAAAAATCGGTTGATTCTGAAGCGAGTGCCGGTGTTCAGCTGCTCGAATCAATTCTGCAAAGATTGCACAACATACCGCAATTGGCGCTTGTCCGATCGCAACAAGCCCTTCAGTCCAATTCAACAATTGCTATGCAGCAAGGTGCAAATCAATCCGATCCCAATCTTCTTATCAGACCCAAAGATCTATCTCGCGTCGCCCAAAAACTTAGGGCAATGACTGAATCGCTTGCTCAGCAAATGCCTAGCTCTGGCGTTCGAATTGCTAGTGCTACTACGATGGCAAAGCCTGCCGAAACAGCCAGCAATGAAACCATAAGCATGGCGCCAAGACGAGGCACCATATGGGAAAGAAGCGATTCAGATGCGATGATGGCGGACGATAAGTCCGCAGCAAGCGCGCCAGCTCAAACATCCGCAAACGCAAGCGCTGACGAAGAAGCTTTAGGCAATGGTCCAGTTATAAAAGAATATGGAAATGCCAAAGGCATGATGATGCCTGGCTTAAATGCTAGAGAACGCGAAAGAAGCGCGCAGCTAATCAATGACGGAATTGCAAAAGCAAACAGTCCCGCTTTTGCCAACCTGGCAAAAACCCTAAACGGGACGAACCTTGCCCTGGATCAACCCTCAGCAAGAGACACCCGCCCAGCCTATAAGAAGCAAATTGTAGCCGCCGCAAATAACATGCCGACTAGCAATATTGCAGGGAAAAACATGGCTGCAAACAGTATTGCAATGAGCAATGTTGGAGGTTACGCGACTGGCGTGAAAAGCCTGGCAGGAATGGCAGGAAGCTATTCGAAGCAAGAAGCAGAAACTAATAAGGGTAAATCAGCAAGATGGGAATTCGCTCCAAATGTTTATCGAGGTGAACAGAGTGCTAAGCGCAGCGAAGCTTCCAACCTTAAAGATGCCCGTAAGGCTCCGTCCGAAGTGGATCGCTTCCAATCTCAATCACAGGGGCTCGTTCCAACCCCGCCACAAGCCAAAATAGACCTTATGTCCTATTTGCCGGCGCTGGCAAAATTTACAGCAGTTCCGCCGGTGCGTCTAGGCGATACCGAAAACGAAATATCCCATCCGCTTATGGACATGGGTACCGTTCGCAGAGAAGTGGTGAACAACTGGACAGTGTTTTCAGTTCATAAAAACAAAAGCAAAAATATCTCGATGCAAGTCTTTTTGAAGGCTGGAAACGTTGATGCCATCCTTGTTATGGATCCATCCATCTGGACCGCTCAACAGGGAGTCACCATAGGTGATGCTTTACCCGCTATAAAACAAAAATTTGGTGAACCGGCCTTTATAGTTTCTGCTGAACACAATTCTGCCGTTCAAAATTATATATATCCCATTAGCCAAGTTGGTTTCCAACTGCAGTCCGATAACGACAACGACATGCCGAAGGTAAAAAGCATTCTCATATTCAACGTCAAGTAGCTTACGAAATTGGCTGCAATAGTGCGAGAATAGATTGCACAGGCGAAGGATATGCAGAACTATACCCCCCTCTTCCTAAAGTTCAGACCGCAAGCTCTGGCGGATCTTGTCGGTCAGAAATACGTGGTCAAGACGCTTTCGAACGCAATTGAAAGCAATCGTATTTCGCATGCATATCTTTTCACGGGACCAAGAGGTACGGGTAAGACATCATCTGCCAGAATACTCGCCAAATCTCTCAATTGCGAAACCGGACCAACTGCTACTCCCTGCCAAACTTGTGCATCATGCACAGAAATTAAGCAGGGAAATTCTTCGTCTGTATTTGAAATAGACGCAGCCTCGAATAATAGCGTTGACGATGCACGCTTGCTTATAGAACGCGCTCCGCTTGTTGCACAAGGCGGTCGTTTCAAGATTTACATTATTGATGAATGCCACATGCTCACAAAAGAAGCGTTCAATGCGCTTCTTAAAACAATTGAAGAACCGCCGCCAAATGTCATTTTCGTTTTAGCAACTACAGAAGAGCAGAAGGTACCGCCCACTATTGTGAGTCGTTGCCAGCGCTTGATATTTCGACTGATAAACCAGGTTGAACTGGTTGATCACCTCAAAGCTGTTGCCGCCAAAGAACAAATAAAAATAGAAGACACCGCTTTAGATTTCATAGTGCGAAGATCCGGTGGCGGTTTGCGTGATGCACTTGGACTACTCGATCAAGCGAGCTTGCTAACATCAGCCGATCAATCGGTCAAAATTGAAGACCTGCTTCTCTTGATTGGCGCACTGGATGAAGATGTTTTGACCGATATTGGGCAATCAATATTGGCACGCCAGGGTGATGCCGCACTAAACGCAGTGAATGCTCTCGTGCAAGATGGACGCGAGCCATATTTAATCGCCGCGGAATTAGCGAAGCATTTTCTCAATTTGGCTAAAGCTTCCTATCTAGACACCAAGCCAGAATCATTGAAACTAATTGCCGGTTCTCCAAAATATGCCGAGAATCTCGTCAAAATATCGAAAGGGCTGGATCGTACGGAACTATCGCAGATTGTTGAAAATCTGGATGCACTCGAACAAACCTGCAAGAAATCTTCTCAACCCATCCTCAATTTGGAAGTTGGCATTCTCTCGTTGTGCCACCGTCTCGATATAACAAAGCTTGAAGATGTAGTGACAAGATTAGCGGCGCTTGAATCTTATGTACATGACGAGGCTCCACCTCCGTCAAGAACCCAAAAGGCTGCCGCACCGGAAGAACCAAAACCGGTCACGCGCGTTGAGACTCCTGTTGCAAGAGTCGAAACTCCTGTTGCAAGAATCGAAACTCCTGTTGCAAGAGTTGAAACCCCTGTTGCAAGAAGAGAAGTGGTTGAAGGACCCGAACCGGAAGAATACACACCAAAACCGCCTGTTACACCGGCTATTGAGACAACACCCGTTGCAAATCTAGAATCTGTCCCTGTTGCCTGTGCACCTATTGTAGAAACACCATCTGTAGTGGCAGCCGAAAATATCCAGCCTGAAGAAGAAAAGCCGGAAATTTTCGAAGAAAAAACCGTGCAAGCGATCACGATCATTTCCGAAAGCAAAGTCGAGCTTGAAGCTGCATCTGTCAAAGTGGTGGAAGAATCAGGCGGTGAGCCGGTGTATGACGGTTTCGCCAGCATGGAAGAGCTGGATGAACTCTGGTCCAATCTTCTTACTGAGTTGCAAAAACGCAGTATTCCTACGTTCAGTCTCTTTTCTACACACGCTTTTCCTCTTAGCCTCACGGACAAAGAACTTACCGCAGGTGTTCAGTTCGAGCACTTCCAAAAAATGATAGAAGCCAAGATCGACCACATCAAAGCGGCGCTAGCTATAGCTGCTGGTAAGCCGCTCTTTGTAAAAATCCGCATCAAGGGCCCAACCGAGGAAAAGAAGGAACCTCCGAAAGCAAAGAAGAAAGAAGTTTCCACGTCTGAGCCAAGCCGCATGAGCGTTGAAGCAGGCTCCACTGAAGCAAGATTTACAGAAGCCAAATCTGCAGAAAGTATGTCCGAAGCAGGCCCAGTTACGATAACGCCAATTGAACCAGTAGGGGCCGGTCCTGTTAACACTACTCCAATCATAGAGAAATCCATCAGCCCGGCGAGTTCGCTGGCAAAAAGTGCCTCAATGGTTATTCAAGAGGCATACAAATTATTTGAAGGGCCAGGCTCGCGCCTCATCACATCTAGCTAAGTTTTCAGTGCACAATTCTGAAAACTAGCTCGTAATGGACTATTGGGCCATTCTCATCGGATACCTCTTGGTTAAGGACGGTAACTTTCTCGACACGCGCACGCGGCGGCCCCTTTTTTGCCCAATCCAGGAAGTCCACAACTTTGTCTTGGGGACCGAGCACTTCGGCTTCCACTGAGCCATCAGGATTATTCTTAATCCATCCGGCTAGACCGAGTGAATTGGCAAATTCCCGGGCAGATTGACGATAGAAGACCCCCTGCACCTTGCCGTCTATAACCAAGCGAATTTTGGTCATGAGACCTCCAAAAGACCAGCACTGTGTTAAAGAGGTCATTTTATAGGCATATCAAGATTGGGTGGTCAAAGATAGGAAGCCGCTGTGAGGGAAGTATGATGGGTTCCGTTCGCCGTAGAAAAGCTATACTTTATACGCCTAATGCTTTGATGGGATTTTCACAAGTCGGGAACGGGAATGCTCAGAGATCCTTCTACTGAAAATTCACTCAATAAAGATTATGTTTTGGCGGCCATCGACTCGATTAAGGGTAAGGGCTGGGACATAAATCCTTTTACCGTGGCAGACGAGATGAAAGTGCCTCGGGCTGTCATTTATCAAAATATTGAGTTCATGACTCTCATCATTGAGGCTCGCGGCGGCTCATTCGGCATGGACATGGATTCCTCTCTAACCGTGGCACGCCGTATTCAAGAGCTCGAAGCTTATATCAATCAGCTGCAAACCCAACTCGAGCAGATGCACAAACAGTTGCAGCCACTTGAGGTTCAAGACCAAACCACCTACGAAAGCGGCGTACATCAACAACCAAAGCTAACAACAGAAACAGGCGAACCAGAAGTTGTTCCACCCCAAGCCATTTTCAATGCCGCCTCTCTAGCACCTGTAGGGAATAGCCAGCAATCTATTAGTGAACTCTCCTGGAAAGAACTAGAAGCCGTATACAACTTCACTGCTGCTTCGCTTATGGATCTCAGTCGCAGAATGTCAGGCGAAGAAGGTGAGTTCGATGATCAACGAGGGAACGTCAAGGCTCAAGGCTCTCCCCCCGAAGTGACTACAATTGACGAAGTGACTGCGGCAGATGATGCGTCAACAGCGGCCCCAACATTTGAAAACGCTCAGGAAACTACTCAACACACACGCCCTCGTCGCAAACGCAAGACAATCCATGACGAGAGTCCAGAAATTAAAACGCCAGAGCCGGAAGTAAATAACGAACCAATTCCGGAAGAAGTAGATAACAAAGAAACAAGTACAGGCGACATGCCGATTGCGCAAGCAGAAAGCTATGTAGAATCAGCTATTGATCGCAACCCCATCAATCCAAAAATACAAGCGGATGTTGCAGCCGCTTCAGTTGAGAGTATTCCTGATGATGTATTAGATTCACTTTCAGCCGATGAATTTGCCTTTGCAGAAGATGCAAAAGAAGCAAACAGAAATGAAGAAACCTCTGAGCATCCCGTCTTTTTTGACCCACCTGCTCAGCCACAAATGGAAATTCAACCACAAACGGAAATGCCGCCGCAAGTAGACGTTTCTCCCAAAGTAGAAATTGCGCAACCTATAGAGGCTGTGCAACAAGTGGAAGGTCCGCAACATGCACAGGCTCTGCAGCAAACAGATATTGCATCGCAAATAGAAACTTCGCAAAAAATAGTAATTCCTCCAAACATAAATCAATTGGAGCATGCTCAGGCACCGATTGATTTCTCAAAACCTGGTTATGAAGAACCGGCTCCGCCTCCTGTTCAAGATGAGCAAGTGGAAGAGGAAGAAGATCCATCGCTTTATCATCCAGCTGCAAAAGAAGGATCAGCTGACCGTGCCATGCGAATACTGGGTGCCAGTCCATATGAGAGTTTGACAAACATTCCTGCTATGGAAATGCCTCCTTCCCTCAGCATGCATGAGCAAGCACCGCTTCCGGAAGAAATTCCTGACCTCGAAACCATGGACATCTTTGAAGATTTTTCCAGTGCAGAAGCTCTGGAAAACATTGAAATGATTGAAGGTGGAGGCATAGAAGGTGAAGAAGAAAGTCCGGAATCAGATGACGCCATATCTGGTGACGAGCTTCGTGAGTTAATTCAAAATCGCATCAAACAAGCAACCGATCATCTTGGCTCGGATACGATTCCTCCATCAGCGGAAGAGACAGCAGATGTTGAACCGAAATCGGGCTTGGGCTTCCGCAGTAAGTTTGTAGGCACAAAGGCGCAAGCCGCCGCTCCAGGTTTTACAACTACTCGGGTCGTTCCGCCAGAAATTCGTAAGTCGTGCCTTATTCTTGGCGTGCGTCCAGAAGAAATTACGGTTGCCTTAGTCGTAGAGTCCTGGAAGAAACAAATTGCAGCTCCAGGCGTGCACCCAGATCTCGGTGGTGACACAGAATCCGCAATCTACCTGAATACGGCAAAAGACATGCTGGTGCGGTGGATAGAGGCACAAGAACCGAAGTTAAGCAAAAAATTTGGCACAGCAAATAAAGAAAAGGTGAAGCCCGATCCTAAGGATAAGGATAAGGAGAAGGCAACATAGTAGGCTGAAACGATCAGATTGTCATGCTTCGGCTTAGAATGAAAGCCAATGAAGAACATAGTAGCTATCGTTGGCAGACCAAATGTCGGCAAATCGACATTCTTTAACAGGTGCATTGGCGCCCGACACGCCATTGTTGATGATTCTCCGGGTGTTACGCGTGATCGCATTTATCACGATGTGGACTGGTCTGGACACGAGTTTCTGTTGATTGATACAGGCGGACTTGTTTTTGATGCGAAAGCTGAATTCGCAAATGAAGTACTGGCTCAAGTAAACCTTGCCATTGCCGAAGCCGATGTGATCATATTTATGGTAGATGGCAAGAATGGATTGCATGGCAACGATCAAGAGGTTGCCAATCTTTTGCGCAAATCCAAAAAGCCGGTTCTTCTTGCTGTCAATAAAATTGACGAGCCCAAAGAGAAGGACAATAGCGCTGAATTTTACGAGCTCGGATTGGGAGAACCACATGGGCTCTCAGCCTTAAGAGGAAGTGGTGGTGTCGGCGATCTACTCGACAAAATTGTGGAATTTTTCCCTCAGGAAAAGAAGAAATCGAAAAACGGAAAGAAAGAACACGAGTTTTTTGAAGAAGAATTAAAAGAAGAAACAGAAGAAGACAAAGGTCCATTAGCAATAGCTATTGTCGGCAGACCCAATGTCGGCAAGTCTTCCATGATCAATTTTCTGTGTGGAAAAGAAAGAACAATTGTCTCTGATATTCCTGGCACCACCCGTGATGCAATCGACACGACCATAACTTTCGAAGGCAGGGAATTTACTCTTATAGATACCGCGGGAATTCGGCGCAAAAACAAGGTGGACTACGGTATCGAAGCTTTCTCCGTTGTTCGATCTATTAAGTCTATCGGGCGTGCAGACGTAACTGCAGTCATGCTTGATGCCAATGAAGAGATTACGGAACAAGACCAAAAGATCGCAAGCAAAATTGAAGAAGCAGGAAAAGCAGCCGTAATAGTTCTGAACAAGTGGGATTTGATCGAGAATAAAACATCTAAATTGATGAACGATACGACCAAAAAGATAAAGGAAGAATTGCGATCGCTGGCATTCGCTGAAGTGCTATTTGTCAGCGCACTTACACATCAACGAGCTTCCAAAATTCTGGAAGCGGCAGTACGAGCTTACGAACAGACAAAACGCCGTATTAGCACTGGACTTCTCAATCAGATCGTAAATGAAGCAGTAGCACTTGTGCCACCGCCATCTTCCAGACGTGGCAAACGACTGCGGATTTACTACACTACGCAAGTTTCAACAGCACCGCCGACATTTGTTCTTTTTGCAAATGACGGAGCGCTCATGACAAGAAACTATGAAGTGTATTTAGAGAGGAAGTTGAGAGAAGCCTTTGGATTTATCGGTTCGCCTATTAGACTAATAACAAGGTCCAAGCGAGACTAGGCATGAATTTTGTCTATACGGCTCTTCTGTTTTTATTCTCATATGCCTGCGGTTCAATACCAACCGGCTATTGGTTGGTAAAAGTACTTAAGGGCATAGATATACGCGAGGTTGGCAGCGGTTCAACCGGTGCCACAAATGTATTGCGTACTGCTGGGAAAGCAGCAGCGCTTTCGGTTTTCATAATTGATATTTTGAAAGGGGCACTGCCGGTTGTAGTTGCAATTTGGCTTGAAAATAACACCACTTTATTGATGAGTGATCCGCACGGCATCCTGCCCGTTGTATTGGCAACAGCTGCGCTTGTGGGCCACAGTCGTTCCATCTTTCTCAATTTTCAAGGTGGCAAAAGTGCGGCAACCGGGCTTGGTACACTCTTCGCTCTTGATTGGCGAGTCGGACTTTTGACCCTCATTACTTTTGTCTCAATTGTTGCCCTTGGCAGAATAGTATCGTTGGGATCGCTTTTAGCGGTGCTCGCCTCCATTTTTTATATGTTGCTCCTGAAAGACCCAAAAGCATACGCAGCCTATTGTGTTGTCGGGTTGGCTTACATTACTTACCGCCACAAATCCAATATTCAACGACTGCTTAAGGGCACCGAACCAAAACTTGGCGACAAGCCAAAGGAATTGAAATGATGATTACGTTCGTGGTTCCAAGGTACATTTTTAGTGCTTTTTCGCTTACTGCTTTTTCGGCTGCGTTATTAACCATTAACGCTTGTTTTGCGGCGAACGCTGCACCCCAAACATCTGCCACTAAAAGTGGTGCAGCCCCGCACGTTACCCACACAAATCCTTCCGCCGCTTCTGTCAAAACAGTCGCCAAAAGCTCTACTTCTGATGCACCAATAAGCCCGGAAGAAGCTGTTAACATCAAGGTTTATAAAGCTTGTAACAGAGCGGTTGTAAACATCGCTAACTTTCACGTTTCTATTGATTCATTCGACAATATACTGCCACAGGAAGGCTGTGGCTCTGGTGTCATCATCAGCACAGACGGATATATTCTAACGAATTTGCATGTGGTTGAAGGAGCAGAAACGTTGCGCGTTACTCTTTACGATGGGCAAGTGCAACAAGCAAAAGTTCTCGGAGTAGATCCGGCCAATGATCTTGCTGTTCTGAAAATCAATCCACCAGCCAACATGACATTGTGCACCATTCCTTATGGTGACTCTTCCAAACTGGAAGTGGGCAGGCGTGTGCTTGCCATTGGCAATCCGTTCGGATTGGATCGTACTCTCTCGCAGGGCATAGTCGCCAGTTTGGGAAGAACTTTGCGTACGCCGCATGGCCGTTTAATCAAAGGCATCATTCAAATAGATGCGGCGATCAACCCGGGCAATTCAGGCGGACCGCTCTTAGACACCGCCGGTCGATTGGTAGGCATTAATACAGCCATCGCCAGCAACAACAACGGATTATCATCCGGAATCGGATTAGCTATTCCGATCAACATTGCTAAAAATATCGTGCCGCAATTAATTGCAAATCACGTCATCATTCGTCCGGATCTCGGCATTCAAGTTGTGCAACCAACCGATGCTGGCCTGCGTGTTGTCAAGTTGGACCCTGATGGTCCAGCTGCAAAGGCGGGTTTGAGCGGACCCAAATTGGTGATCTATCGTGAGGGTCCCTTCACATTTGAAAACATCGACACTACTCTAGCTGACGTCATCACCTCTATTGACAACACCCAAGTCCGCTCCGCCGATGACCTTTTGAGTTATGTGGAGCAGAAAAAGCCTGGTCAAGTAGTTACACTAACGGTTCTGCGAGGCGGGCGAGAGATGAAAATCGCCGTAAAATTAGCCAGCAGTAACTCGGTTTGAGTCGCTAGGCGGAGAAATTTGTGTCAAGGATACTGGTAATAGACGACGATCAAGCAATTGCCGAACTCGTAAAAGTAAATTTGGAATTGCTTGGCCATCAAGTGACCACCGCACATGATGGCATTAAAGGGCTGGCGTTAGCCCAGCAGAATCATCCGGATCTGATCGTTCTGGACGTAATGATGCCGGACCTAGATGGTTTTACCGTCTGCCAGCGCTTGCGACAAAATCCGCAAACACATCCAATTCCTGTTCTCATGCTTACAGCCTTAGGCATGACGAAAGACAAAGTAACGGGCTTTGACGCCGGAGCTGATGATTATCTTGTAAAGCCATTTGAAATTCCGGAGTTGCAAGTGCGGATACGCGCTCTCCTGAGAAGATCCGGCACAGTACCTCACTCAGCCAGCCTGCCTGAAATTTTAACGGCAGGAGAAATTACTCTCATCCCGGAGAATCTTCAGGCGAAAGTACAAGAGCGCGTTGTCAAGCTAACGCCGACAGAATTCGAGATTTTGCATTGCCTAATGCAACACCACGGCCAGACCGTTTCAACCGGAAAGCTCCTGGAAGAAGTTTGGGGATATTCTCCCGATGATGATGTGGATACCATTCGCGTCCACATCCGCCATTTGCGCACTCGCCTCGAAACACCCGAGCGCAAATACATTAAAACCGTCTATGGCGGAGGCTATCAGCTCATCGCAGAGGGATTTTCCAAGCATGCTGATGAAGGCGCTTCATAGAGACAATTTAGGTTAATGAATTTCTCTTGCGCTAGACGTTCTTGAAATCTAGCATTGGTGATGTCAGGCGCGCCTGCAAACCCATGGCAGGAAAGCGCACAAAGCCGCTCGCCGAAAGGTCAGCCCGAAAAGCTTGGAAGGAGTAAAAAGTCTTGTTATTTAACAGCCTGCAGTATCTCGTCTTCTTACCTACTGTTTTTCTCCTTTATTGGCTTTTGCCGCACCGCGTGCGCGTGCCACTGCTTCTGGTGGCAAGTTATTTTTTCTATATGTCCTGGAAACCCCTCTATGGTCTTCTCATTCTAGGGCTGACGGTTGGCAACTTCTTGCTCGTTCCACTTATCCAAGGGGACGAGAGTCGAAAAAAACTTTGGTTGGGTGTTGTGATCGCAGCTAATCTAGTGACGTTGGGCATATTCAAATACGCTTCTTTTGCTATGGGCTCTGTCAAAGATGGACTGAGTTTAGCCGGCATAGACTGGCGTGAACCACACTTGCACATCATCCTTCCTCTCGGCATTTCGTTTTTCGTTTTTGAATTCATTCACTACGCATTCGAAGTTTATCGGGGCAAACCGCTCGTAAAGTCCTTTCCGGAATTTGCGCTTTTCGCATCGTTTTTCCCAACTCAAATTGCCGGTCCAATTAAGCGCTATCAAGACTTCATTCCGCAGTTGAGCATCCCGGCTAAATTCAAATGGGATTATCTGGATGAAGGAATGCAGCTTATTTTGCTGGGGCTTTCAAAGAAGGTATTGATTGCAGATAACCTCTCTGCCGTAGTGCAAGCCGGTTTTTCGCATCCTGAACACTTCTCGGCAATCGATATGTGGCTTATCACTTATGCGTTTGCTTTCCAGATCTTCTTTGATTTTGCAGGCTACACAGACATCGCTCGCGGCTCGGCTATGTTGTTCGGCTATAAAGTGCCGATCAACTTCAACTTGCCCTACATCGCCGACAACGTTTCTGATTTCTGGCGGCGTTGGCACATAAGCCTTTCCACATGGCTGCGTGATTACCTGTTCATTCCGCTGGGCGGATCGCGTGGCTCACAATGGCAAACTTGTAGAAACCTCTTCATCACGATGACCCTCGGCGGTCTGTGGCACGGAGCTGCTATGCACTTCTTAGCGTGGGGCGCCTACCAAGGCATTGCCCTTATATTGCACCGTGAGTATTCACAGTTGCTTGAGAAGCTTGGTATAGCCAAGAATCTGCTCGCTTCGAAGGTCTATCACGTCGTTTCTGTAATTGTCACATTCCACATTGTTTGCGTAGGCTGGGTGCTGTTCCGAGCTGAAAACTTCAATCTAGTTTGGCAAATACTTTCAAAACTTGCCCATGCTCCGTATGAAATCCTGCACTTCAGTGCTCAGCAATTGGCTGTGCTGCAAATTAGAGACCCCAGCATCTTCCCAGCGCTGGTGGTGATACTGCCAACACTGATGGCCTCGCATGTAATCGTAAATCTCCTGAACGGCCGGCGTTTCTACCAATCACCACCGTGGGCGGTGCAGGTTGGATGCATGGTGATTATGATGTGCCTGCTAACTATCTTCAGTCCTGATAGTTCTCCACGCTTCATTTATTTCCAATTCTAGAGACAGATATTGGGCAGCCAATCAAAATTACCGAGCTTCCTCCTGGCATTAGGTGTATTCCTTGCTCTTGCCCTGCTGTTACGGTACTCGTGTGCTGCACCTGCTTCCATTGCAACTAGTGAGCCAACTTGGACAACACGCGCTATAACTGATTTTTTGCAGCGCCCGAAAGCACCCGACTTAGTTTTTCTAGGGTCATCGCTAGTTCTTACACCGATAAACCTAACCGATGCCAAAGTTCTCAATAGAACTCTGGACGGCGCCTTTCATCACGAAAGCGTCACGACCGGTTTGCTTCTCAAAGAGCGCACCGGCAAGACCATCACAACCTTTAATTTCGCAGTGCCGGGCGAGATGCCATCGGACGCTTACTTAATCGAAAAGCTCTTGCTCAAGAATGATAAGCAACCCAAGCTTGTTGTTTTCGGAGTCGGACCGCGTGACTTCATGGACAACTTGTTGGACAGCCCTACCGCAACCGATCCCTATCAATGGCTGGCGCGCCTTGAAACCATTCCGGACCCAGCATTCAAGAAAACAATCGCCTCACCTGGCTACTATTTAGCAGAAGCGATACTGCCAGCAAACATCCGTAATGCCATAAGTGAGCTGGTATCAAATTCGGTGACTGGCTCTGTTAGTAATCTTCTTGCAGCAAGCAACTTTAGCGTGTTGCCAAATCATACTAAACATGTTCTCCTGCCTCAGTATCATTCGATGTCTATCGAACCGGGAGAATGCCTTTTCAAACCGGTTCTTGAAAGCGAAAAGGAACGCTTCAATAACAACTTGGAGGAATACAAGAGGCGTTATGGAGAACTGAAGTGGGATATGTTCACCACTCAGCTTAACTTCACAGCGAAGCTTTTAGACGTCGCTCGTTCAAGACACACACAGGTTTTGCTAGTGGCAATGCCCGTTACTACTATCAATAAAAATTTGATTGCACCTTTTGCCTGGGAAACCTATAAAAACAGCCTGAGCGTGCTGGCACACGAGAAAGGTGCCGCTTATCTCGATTTTGATAATACAACCGCTTTCTCAGACGAAGACTTCGGTGACACCGTGCACCTCAACACCCGTGGTGCGATCCGCATGATTGCCCTGTTAAGCAACGAAGTCGTAAACAGAGAAGACTTATCCAAAGCCCTTGGACTGCCCTTTATCAAAGCCAAAGTCGCAACGCAAACGGTGCCATTATGAATAGTGCCGTCATCATAAAAGAAAAACCAAGAGAGATTAACCGGCTGGAAGAGCCGATTAAGACACGTCCAATTGCTTTTATAGTCGCCTTCTTCATCTGGTTTGCAATCAATCTTGCCCTCTTACCGAAGCTATCGATAGATCGCCCACAACTGAATCGCACAAATGTGGATCATTCAGATTACGAAAGGGCCCAAAAGGGGCCTTGGGCATGGTGGTTAGCTCGTTCCTTCTTTAGAGATCAGCCAGCTGACATAGTTTTATTGGGCGATTCACAAATGAATTCTGCTCTCTTTCAAGCCGACGCCTTTTTAACAGGCAAAGTGCGAGATTGCATCATTGACCACCGCCCAGTAGCTTTTACAGCCGCTTTGAGAAGAAATGGCGTCAACCTTTCCGCTCTCAATTTAGCAACTCCTGGATCGTTTGCCTCGGATCAATACGTCATTGCTAAAGCGCTTTTTGAACATGCGCCTCCGAAAGCAGTTGTGCTTGGCGTAAGCCCTCGCTTCTTTCTGGACGGCACACTCCCTTCTGTGAGTTCCACTGAAACCTTCAAATTCTTTGCACCCTATGTCGATTTGACTCCAGTCAAACAATACGCCTTCACCAATCCACTTGAGCAAACAGACTGGTGGTTAAAGCAACATGTGCCGCTTATTCGCTTGCACGATGCCGCTCATAGCCTCGCTTCCCAATTTTTACTGTCCGTTATACCGGGAAATCAGGCGAAAGAAGAAGCGCAAAAATCAGAACAGGAATCAGAACAGGAATCAGAACAAAAACCCGTCGACGCCAAAGACATTTTACGGGCCGTTTCCAACAGTACAGGCGATTTCGAACCTGGGCAAAACGTTGTGCCACCAATATTTGTGAATTACTTTGTGGACAACACAAAAGAATATGCGCGCCGCTATAAGAACATGTCCATGGAACAATTCGAATCTCAGCAAGCATTTTTAGTTGCATACATAAAGTATCTGCATTCAATTGGCTCTGAAGTAGTAATTGTTGGCATGCCTTTGTATGAATCAAACCGAGCCATGTTGTCACCGGCATTCTGGGCTAATTTCCGCAAACGTATTGGCGAAACTTGTCACAACAATGGCGCCTACTGGTACGACTTGAGCGACGAAAAGTCTTTTACGAAACCAATGTTCCTCGATGCCGTTCACCTCAATTTCAACGGCGGCTCATGTTTTAGCGAGGTTCTTGCAGCTTATGTTTCTCATTTGCAATTTGCAACGAAACACGCTCACTGATCGTTTTGCTTGCGCATTTCACCAAGCACCGAAAACCGCTTAGCCAGCTGCTGTTTAGGCAGTTCACCTTTCTTGCCATTTCGATAATTGTTCAACTCAATTTCGGCTTGCACGCGTGCTGTTTCAAGAATATTGATGCCAGTTGAAGAGCCATAAGTTGTCGCACCTGCTGCGTAAAGGACGTTGGCTCGTCGACGATTGTTGTGATAACGCCAACTGCCAACTATTTGCAATGTGCCATTCGCTATACGGGGTGGACCAATAGCAGAAGCAAAAGCAATGTTTTCAATCAAAGTTTCACGAGCTGCTTTCCTTTGCCTCGCATTTGCTTTTTCCATATCTACAAGGAGTGTTTGCTCTTTGTCGTAAATTGAAAGCCTCGCCTGAGCCTTTTCATTTGGATGGTTGAGTAGAACGCCTCTCAACTCAAGGTTAGAAGCAACGAATTCGGAAGCATTGTGGGCCTGCACATCAACGAGATCATGCGATATTAGACGCCTAGAAGCGGTTCCTGCCAAGTTGCCAGTGACGCGACCGAATATTGGTGTTAATAGAACGACAACGCCAGAGCATATCGATAAAATGCCTGCCGTTCCCTGCGCATACGGATTACGCAAATGAGACCCCGACAACCCTACAATGTTGCCTGAACCGGCCAAGGAATTTTTGAGGAGATCAACTAAAAAAGCGGTATTTTGAAATGCCCAGAATCTTCTTGTTGAGGAGTGAAAATTTGAATATTCAACGAGACTTAAATCTTTGAAATTAGCCAAAACCTTAGTCTCAGCATCAGCTACCGCCAATTCTGAATCACTGAATTGACCTGTTTTGATCGCTTGTGTTCTTTCATCACAAAGCTTGGATAGATCGCTATGAAGGAGATCAGCCTGCGCTTTGTAGGCAGCAGGGTGCATGTGGTGCCTGCGAATACGAAGGTAATTGAAGAAGTTCAAGTGCAATTCAAAAATGTCACCAACGCCTGAAATGCAGTTGCCAGTTACTTGCATTGCATTGGCGGTCATTAGCTTGCCCACATTATTTGGCACTCTCCCTCTTGTTGTACCTCTGAATGGAAAATCCGTGTCTTCATCGATTTCTTCCGTTGACACAGCTGCCGCATTAGCAGCCGCACTGGCAGACATCGCTGAACTAGATTTCGATGAACCAGAAGAACCAGCAGTAGAACTTGCACTGGCTGGGCTCTTTCGAAGTGTGGTGTAACGCACATTCATCGCTTCAATTTGAGCGGCTTCCGTTAAGCCGGCATTGGCTTCGCCATATAAAAAAACCCGCCTTTGCCGCCATGGACTCACCAGCCCCGTTTCCATACGAAATCTTGTATTGAGCTTTTCAAGCTCGATAACCTTGTCGAGAATCTGATGGGTAAGGTCTTCAACACGATCCGAAGCAGAGGTGCCACCACCGATAAGAACTCCGGCAATCAGTTCGTTGTTTTGCGAACCAACGTCAGCCCGCGAGATATTGCAGCAAAAGGAGAGCAGCAAGCAAATTGCCAGAGAGGCGGTTAAAAATCTGTGGCTTCTGATAATTATTCCGCGCGAATGCAAAGAAGCGAGACCCCTACAGACTACTTGTTACAGGCTGCATAATAATAGCTCAGCGCTTAAGAAAACCACCTTTGTGGGAATATCCTTTCGGGATCGTTTCGTTCGAGCTTTCCAGATGGATATTCGCCTTTTAGGACCTATCGCCACGCTATGCGGCATTGGCGTGAGCATTTTTCTCTGGAATTTGAATCAACGGCGCAAGGGTATTTCATATCGCATTTTATGGCGCCACCCACTTCTCAATCTCAAGGGAGTGGCCCGTGAACAGCTTGATATTAGATTCAAAGGCGAAAACGTCTCAACGGCTCAACTTTTAGTTGTTTCCATCTTCAATAGCGGGCATCTTCCCATAAACGTAAGCGACTACCAGCCTGGTTTGTCTATCCGGCTCAATCCGGGTGCAACCATTCTCGACGCCCACATCATTGAAACAATGCCTGCAGATCTCGAAGAAAGACTCAAAGATCCAAACGTATCGCTTGTGGAAAAAATCGATCAAGAGCGCATTATGCTTCGCCCAATTTTGTTGAATGAGGGTGATGCATTTACTGTGCAATTGCTCGTTTTGAATGCATCGGGAGGTATAACCCTAACTGGACACGTCAATGGTGTAAAACGTCTTGTGGAGTGGCGTGAAAATCGCCTTCTGGCAAAGGGACTCACACAGATCGGCGCCTTTGTCATGGCATTAGCAATGCTTGCTGTTCAACCTAATGACATAGTGTCCTTGCGCTTAGAACCTGTGTTGCCTTATTTACTAACTTTCTTAATTGGTTATGTCCTTTTGAGTGCTGGTCTCAATTGGCCAAGCAAAAATCAGGGCAGTTTCATTTGAATTTTGAACTGGAGCATAAATGCGCGTAGCAGGAAAACTTAGTGTCATCTCGGGGCTAACGGCGGCAATTGTCACTGTCGTTGGGGCAACTTCGTATTACAGCGTCAGCACTCTTATAGCGGCCAACGATTGGGTATTGCATTCAAAAAACGTTTTGCAAGAATTGGATTTGCTCTTGTACGACATTACGGATGTCGTCTGCACGCAAAGGTCGTACATCTTGAGCGGAGATCCTGCCTATCTTGAAGCACACAAAACTCTCATTGCCGCAACCGATCAAAGTCTCGACAACATTGCCGAACTCGAAAAATCAAATCCCGAACAATTAGAACGAGCAAAGAAACTAAAGTCACTCATTAAAGAACGACTGGCAAGTCTTGAGGTGACGCTAAACACATACCAGCAACAGGGGCTAGACGCAGCCATACAGCGCATCAAACGAAGCTCAGTTTTGCAATTTCGCATAAGGGTGCGTGCTGCTGTGGATGAAATGAAAGACTACGAACTTTCTCTTTTAAATCATCGCACTTCTGATATGCGGCAAAGTGCATGGTCATCAGAACTCACTGTTGTAGTGGGAACTCTGCTTGCTCTGGTGTTCACGATTGTCTACAATTTTCTATTCGGTCAATCGATTCTTTCTTGCATAAAGCAGCTTTTGCGTGCTTCTGAAAATATCAAATATGGCCGTTTCGATCTTTCTGCTTCAACAGATTCCAACGACGAATTTGCTGAATTAGGCGCTGCCTTCAACACGCTCGGGCAGCAACTGTCCGTTACCACGCAGCAACTTGCTGCGCAAAAGAAAACGAATGCTGTCCTTGCAGAATCGCTCAGCAACTCAAAAGCAGAGGTCCTAACTCTTCAGGAAAAAATCAAGCAACTCGCTTTTATATCCGAAGATGCTGAATGGAAAGCAGCTAAAAGCAACAAGCATCACGCAAAATTGATGGAAATTCTGAATGATCTTTCGCAATTGAGTGAACGACTCACTGAGTTTTCAGATCGGCGCGATGATCTTTTGCAGCGCCTTGAACTTTCGCGTGAACGCGCAGAACACCTCGTGATTACCTCAGTAGCGCGTGCCCAAAGTGCCGCGCAATTTCTGGAAACAGGCTCAACAGATTTTCCAAAGCTGCGCACAAATCTCGAAAATTTGAAAGACAAGCCAGATTCGCTAACAGCAAAAACAATTGTCAATGACTTGAAAGGTCTTTCAGAAGAGATAATAGACCGATACAAAGAGGCAGCAACAGCACTTGAAGCATCTAAAATCAGTTTTGAAACGCTCAAACACGAGCTCAGCAAGCAAGCTGATTTGTGCCAGGACTTGCGTGCTATTGACTATCACAGAACGCTCAATCAACTTGGGGTTAGGCTCAAGGGCTGCCGTGGGTTCGCCGATGACATAAGCAAAACTTTTGCAACAGCGGACGCACTTATTCACAAGCTTGAACAGAGAGTTAATGATTCTGCACCAGTAACGATACCAAGTGATAAATCCAAATCCAGCGCTGAGACTCGGATATTACCGCTTTCTTAAAGTAACTGGCGGGGGAAGCTGAAAGGGTCTAACATATCCCTTCAAACACGGCTGATAGCCGGGTGCAGTCGTCAAGTTGCGATGGGAGAATAATCGTATGTTTAAGAAATCCGTTGCGCTAGCAGGCGTTACGAGCTTGATTTTCGCAGGACAGGCTCTAGCGGAATCAGAAAAATGGGCAATTGATTCTGCGCATTCCGATGCGCACTTCTCAATTAAGCACCTTATGGTATCAAACGTGCAAGGTGATTTCGGGAAAATAAAAGGCGAAGCAAACTACGATGGGGAGCATTTCAACAAAGCTTCCGTAGAAGCAACAATTCCGGTTGCTGATATCAGCACTAGAGAAGCAAAACGGGATGAACACCTGAAAAGCCCAGACTTTTTTGATGTAGCCAAATATCCAAACATGACTTTTAAGTCAAAAGAAATTTCTATAAAGGGCGATCAATTTCAGATGAAAGGCGATCTAACCTTGCATGGTGTAACCAAAGAAGTGACATTGACTGGCAAGTTGCCCGATAAACCAATCAAAGATCCATTCGGTAAAACTCGCATTGGTGCTAGCGCCACAACCACTTTGAACCGCAAAGACTTCGGTATCAGCTGGAACAAAAATCTGGATAGTGGTGGCGTCATGCTCGGCGAGGATGTAAGCGTTACAATCGATGTCGAATTGGTAAAAGCACCAAATTCGTAGGAGCAGGTAGGACCTGCAGCTTACAGAGAAGCGACGTGCATCTTTAGATAACTAAACTACTCAACTAAGGCGTGGCATTCGTGCCATGCCTTTACTTTAGCAACGGATCCCAAACGAAATGCAAATCGTCTTTGTACCAAACGTCTGTGATATAGCTATCGCCGCCCGGTGGCCATATAGGTTCTTCTCTAAAGAACTCTGAATCAAGTTTTTTAGAATATTCATCGAAGGCTTTTTGTGCTGCTGGTTTGTCACTTTTCAAAAGGATCGAAAGCAGATACAAGCGCGGCAAAAGCGCATCATCTCGTTCTTTGATCGCGTTTTGCACTTGCACTTTTGCTTCTTCAGATTTGCCGCAGAGTTCGTACATTCTTGCTACTCGCAAGTAGGGACGAAAGTTTTTCGGAGTATGTTTTGCAACATCGCTGGCAAGGTCTATCGCTTCTTGTTTCTTGCCCACAGCCCACATTGCATCCGTGCGAGCGCGCTGATAGAGATTTGCATCGCCACCGATCGATGTCAATTTTCTTGTTACCCAAGAAATGGGAAGCGGATGCGTGCGAAGATTTTCTGCTGCATCCAAATGCTTAAGGGCGGAGTCTCTTTTACTTTCGTCTTGTAGAGCATCTTGTTTGCAAAGGTAATACTCCTTGAGTGTGTCGAGATAGTTAAAAGTGGAATAGCCGGCATCAAGTAAACAAAGGCTCAAAAACACGGCGCCGACGTTTTGCACGATCGCTATATTTTTCAATCTTGGTTGAGCAATTTGTTTTTTCAATCGCTCATTTTCTTTGAGTGAAGGCTTCTCCAATCGCAATCGCTCTACAAACATTTTCTGTTCGTTAACCCCGATTACAGCGAATGGCAGCTTCAAAATAACGTCAGCAGGATTTATATCTTTTGTACCGACCAAAATCGGAGCGCCGCAAATTCGACGCGATTTGAGAACGAGATTGCCGAAGAAAGTTAAGCTGGCCTCATCCACTACTTCCCATTGAATTCTGCGCACACCGAAGGTGAAGTCATTTTTATCCATTTCCACCCAACGCAAAAAAATAAGCGGTGGCTTGCCCTTCCAAATAAAACTGAGCGCTCGGCAAGCCAGGGGACCTTCTAGCGCCCGCAAAAGCAATGTCGCTAGGCCAAGAGCAAGCCCAATAGCCGGAATCGAAAAGGGAACGAGCGTGACTGAGAACCAGAATGAGCTCGCCATTAATGTTACGAAGAGTATTTCAAACAGGAAAAAGGCAGCGCCCACGGCAGCGAATGCACGATGGCTGAAACTGGTTCTAACAACTTCAGCGCTCATTCAAATTCCCTCATAGCAATTGACTTTGCAACCACGACCTCTTAACATTTCCTGGTACACGGAGAACAAGTTCTATGGCGTTAGGCGCTACTAATTTTCGACCTGGTACGGAATTAGCGTCGGATCGAGAAACTGCGATTCGCGGCAAGAAAATTATAGTGACAATGCCCGCATATAATGCGGCGCGCACTTTGCTCAAAACTTTTGAGGAAATTCCTAGAGGACTCGTCTCTGAAATCATCCTGGTTGATGACTGTTCGAAAGACGATACGGTTGCAGTCGGAAGCTCACTAGATATAAAAGTGATCTCGCATCCGCACAATGTTGGATATGGCGGCAATCAAAAGACTTGTTATTTAGAAGCACTAAGAGATGGCGCCGATATTGTCATCATGCTTCACCCAGACTATCAATATGACCCGACAAAAATTCCGGAAATGGTGGCACCAATACTGGAAAACAAAGCCGATATCGTGCTTGGTTCGCGTTTCCTTGGTGGTGGCGCTCTCAAAGGCGGAATGCCCTTCTACAAATTTCTTTCCAATCGCTTCCTAACTACTTGCCAGAATGTAGTGCTCGGTACGCACCTATCTGAATTTCACACGGGCTATCGTGCATACAGCAGAAAGTTTCTGGAAACTGTGCCGTTTCTGCGCAATTCGATTGCCTTCGTTTTTGATGCAGAAATTCTTTGCCAGGCAGTTTACTTCGGATTCCGCATCGCAGAGATTGGCGTTGAAACTCGTTATTTTGCTGAGGCGTCTTCTATCAATTTTTGGAACAGCGTCAAATATGGTTTGGGAGTCCTCGATACACTAGGCAAATATATTGCCGCCAAATACGGTATCTCAAAAAACGAACTATTCAAGCCCTAATTTCAGGCCCTAAGAGCCGCCCCGAGATAGGTTGACAACAACTACATATGTTAAAAACGACAGTTCGGCCCGCTCCTTCCCGTTTTAGAACGGAGGAGACTTCCGTCGCCTGGCCTGTGTTTTCGTCGCTTGTCTTTTTGGCAGGCTTCGATCTTGGCGGCACGGCTATAAGTCACGCCGTCTTACAGATACTGCAACAGCTACCGCACGACCTGAACGATGTCGTCTTTGCTGGAGTAGCATTCTTCTGGGCCAGTGGCTTTATCTGTGGAATCTTTGCACTTTCTTTGTTCGAGCTTGCTCGGCACAAGCAATCTCCTTTCTGGCGATTTATGCTCGGCTTTAGCGGAGGAGGCTCGCTTATGTCGCTAATAACGCTTTCGAGTATCTTTGCCCATCCATCTGGGGCTCCTCAAGCCTGGTTCATAGCCGTGAGCCTAGCGTTTTTCTGCGCCGGTCCCTTAGTTGGCATCTTGTCAACGAAAGTGCCGCATTCAATTCGGAAGCCAGGCTAGCTCTATCTTAGAAAGCCCTGCTGACAACTGTTAACTGCCCTTCATCTAGATAAAGTGCGAGAGGGGGCGGGTATAAAACTGTGGGCTGGTTCCTTTATGAAGGCCACATGAACAAATTCGGCAGATCTAACACCCTGCAGTTGAGCTCTATCAATTCCATTCCGTCGCATCAGACTTTAACGGAAATGCTTTCCACTGCGCAAAGAAATCCCCAACGCATCGTGTCTTTGCGTTTTTCGATTCCTGAAAACAAGTGCAAGTACGAACTGGAAGTAGTCTTGCAAACAGGCAGCTCAGGTTTAGTTGGCAGACGCGGAATTACAGAATCCGGTGAACCGCAATGGACGCTTTATCGTGAACGGCCGCCAGTTGGCGACACGCCTTCACTTTTAACTCCGGCCAAAGACGGTATCCAAATTTGGAATCACATAACGGGCGATGTCGGCCTCGTTCACAACCTAATTTGGTCTGAAGCGACCGGCACGAATCAAACGACAACGGAAACACTCGGTCTCTACAATTCGCTCAACAGGGCAGCAGGGGGTGGTCGGACGACCTACACCACCACCACCACAAATACTCCCAGTGTGCCTAATGAACCTGTTCCAGAAGCTGTAGAACTGGAAGCACAAGGCGCTGCAGCGCCACTTTTGAGCATATCTCTTGCTGGCGAGTTGACCGAAATTGAATTGTCCGACGTTTTGCAAGCAATCAGTATTTGCAAAATGACTGGACGGTTGGATCTTGGCGACAAGCTTGAACAAGCCGAGTTATTTTTTGAAGATGGTCTTCTCGTTCATGCCCACCTCTTAAATGCGCTGGATGCAAGCCCTAAAGTAGTTGGCGACCAAGTCGTACTCGAAGTCATTACCTGGGAAACAGGCACCTTCTTTTTCCACCGCGGTAGAAACACTAAAGAACGATCGATCAAACGAAAATTGGAAGGCCTACTTTTGGAAGGAGCGGGTCTTAGTGATTATCGCGACTATCTAAGAAAGGCAGGCATAACACAGGAAAGTATCCTCATAAAAATTGGTGAACAGCTTTCCGATCAAGCCCTTTGCGAGAAGCTCCTTTCTGGAGTACCAATCGACGCCAATCTTCAAAAGAGACTTTTTGAACCATTCGATGGCAAAGCAACAGTTGGAGACATTGTCCACGCTGCCAACATGCCAAAATCGCTCTGGTTGCCGATTCTATTCAATTTGCTCTCTTGCGAATTGATCGGATTGAAAAAAGCAAATGAGACGGGTTCTGCTGTTGCACAGCAATTCATCATCGACGATTTTCTGATTCAGCAAGAAGTTCGTAATCTAGTAAGACAGGACACCGGGCTTTTCAGCTATCTTGTCACTCAGCATTTGCTCAAACAAGAGCTAGCTCGTTACGAATTTGGCAAAACAATTTTCTCGATTGCCATTCTTTCCATCAAAGAAAATGGCGAAGCGCTAAGTCGTTTAGCAACACAGAACCTGGCGAATCTTTTTGCAGAAAGCGAGATGCCATTCAGTGTGCTCGGGCACTGCCGAGACGAAGATTTTCTTATGATATTGCCATTCCGCAGCGACCGCGAAGCCCAAATTGTAGTTGCCGATTTTGCTGCAAAAGTAAAAGCCTGGCAGTTTGAGGGAGGCGACGGCTCTTCCACTTTAACCATTCATGGTGGCATCTCCAGTGTTCCACACGATTCCGAAAAGCTAGTGAACTTGCTTGGTGCTGCTGAAGAAGCAAAGAATGCAGCGATAGAGCGCGCTGTCGATTTCATTTCCTCGCGCGAACTAAAATGGGAACGCTTAAAAACTCTCGGTGAACAAGCGGTCAAAGCGGAAAGTTACCAGGAGGCTGAAACTATCTGGGCTGCAGCATTTTCCGAAGCAGAGGAATTCGCAGTTGAAGACGAACGTTTGTCCTACACTGCTGAGATGCTCACATCAGTGTTGCAGAAAAACGATAAGTACAACACAGCCGAGTCTCTCCTTCGCCTTTTGATGGAACTGAAACGCAAAACATTTGGCGCACGAAGCGTCGAAATGGCTGGTGTAGCAGGGGCGCTTGCTCATTGTCTTTATCAACAAGGAAAGTACAACGAGGCAAGCGAGCTTCTCAAAAAAGTTATTTCAATCTGGGCAACTATTGGTGGTGAATCGCATCCGGCTGTAGCCAGTTACAGCTACAACCTCGCTTCTGTCTTTCATGCCCAAGACAAATTAGAAGACGCCAAACCTTACTACCAGAAATCATTCGAAATAAGAATGGCTGTATTTGGACCAGATCATCCCAATACAATAAAGTCAAAACAAAGCTACGAAAAACTCCTCAGGGTACTCGCCCTCAAGAATGAATCTCGCACATCCGCTGAATTCATCACAGGAAGCTGGACATTCGTAACGGAAGAAGAAAGTCAACATTATTTGGCGGTCAAAGACCGGCTAACTAACCAAGAATAAAGCTCTTGGCTATGACACCATATGTGGTGTTATGATCGCGACACCCATTTAACTAGACCAATCAGCACAAACTGGAACGGCAAGCGCCACCACAACACTTTGGTGGGTATGAATCCAAAGTTCAGCTTGTTTACGGCCATATTTATATTGGCGGGAAAAACAGCCAAAAGAAGCGCTACCAATCCCTTTCCTGCCCATTTGCGACTGAACGGCAAAAGCAGACCAATACCGCCTACTATTTCAAAGAAACCGCTTATATAAACGAGTTCTTTTTTATAGTCGAGCCAATTAGGAATAATGCGCTCGAAGTTTTTGGTGCGTAGGAAATGCAATGTACCAACAGAAATAAAAAAGAAAGCGCATATAATTCGCAGAGCATTTTTTAAATCTCGGATCATTATATTAATGCCTCACAAAATGCCTAAAATGGAGCGCGTGGCCGAGGTCGTGATTTTCCACTGAGCTGTATTGCGCTGGAACCATTACAAAGATGCCGTCTCCTTCTTGTCCTGTGAGGATCCAGAAACTATCCGGATGCAGGTCTCCTAGAATTTTCTGAAACTTCTCTTGGCCCATGTTAGGGCTGACACCAACCTGCCGGAAAGGTTTCGTTAGATACCGGTCCAAACAGACAATATCATAGTACTGGCTGACAAAAATTATGTCATCAGATGTGCATTTATTCTCAACCAGCTGAGCCATTTCTTGCCAGTTTTCGCGTTGATGAACGATATGGGCATAGGCGATATTTGCAAATGCAAACATACAGTGAATCACTAATAGTGGCAAAAATATTTTGGGCTGTTTCTGCTGTAGCCAGAACAAACCAAGCCCTGCCAGCAAGTAGACAGCGGGAGCCGTTCCTATAATGTATCGCGATATCTCAATGACGCGATGCGATTCCAAAACATCCAGACCCCAGAGTATAAGCGCAGGAACAAGACACCAAGCAGAAACAAACAGCCATGCGGTCTTCGATGTTGTGCGCAACTTTAACGCCATAATTCCAAACACGATAAATAGGGCGGCAGTGAGATAGAGCGGAAACGCAAAAACCATTACCTTTTTACCAGCCAGAAAGGCAATCCAATTAAATGGAATGCGCGTAAAAAGTGCATAGAATGGCCACCACAGACTCGGCTCGCGAGACACATAAAACGATGCTGTGCGTATGGAAGCTGCTTGCTGGAAGAGTGAATACCAGGGCAAGAACAAAAGACCAACAATGCAGTTGGCAGATAGAACCCAAGCAAGTAAAAGCCAATCGCGCCGCCACAGAGAAAACACAACACCGGCTGCAATCTCGAAAGCAAGAATAAACAAACCTGTGTAATGGCTACTTATGAGAGCCCAGCTTGCAATAATATATAAACCGGCCCAGAGGGCTGTTGCATAATTTTGTGGTCGCGTTAAGAAAAGAACGAGGCTGCCACCCGACAGTAGCGCCTCTAAAATGATCAAGCTATACGTTCGCGCTTCTTGCGCATATGCAACATCAAAGGGCGAAACCGCAGCTAAAAGCGCTGCAAACATGCCTATCGGCGCACCGAAAATCTGGTTGCCGAGGAAATAAAGCGCAATCACAGTCAGCATCGAGAAGGTTAGAGATAAAGAACGAAGGGCGCTATCACTGCCACCAAATACAGTTAGCCACCGATTCATAGCCAATGCATATAGAGGTGGGCAGAGCGGATCTACCTTACGAAAATTTGCTAAGACGGTCGAAATGTTGGCAGGATTTGATGGTTTGTAGAGAAATGGCTGAGCTTTGATATTTAAAAAATCCGGCAGTGGGTTGCCATATGATTCGACAACAGTTTGATAACCTTCATCAAGCCAGAGTGTGTCAAAAGTAAGACCTGCGCATCGCAAACCGAGCGCAAGCAAAACGATGACAAGCAATGTTCTTGGAGCCAAATCTACTAACAAATTGAACGCATACCAGCAATCACAGTTAGAATAGCTGATCAGATGAGTAGTACGAAACGGGGGAGTGGATGACGCTGGTCAAGAGGGAAATCGGCGAGATCTTAGTAGACAACGGCCAAATCACCCCTGAGGAACTCGAGCTAGCCCAAGAAGAAAGTAAGAAAACGGGAGAGCCGCTCAGTAAAGCCCTTTCTAAACTTGGTCTTGTCGATGAAAGTCAATTAAAAAGCGCCCTCGAATTAGAGTATGGCGTGAACTACGTTGCGCTCAAAAAGACAGAACCCGATCCCGCCGCTATTGCATTAGTGTCGAGAAGTATGTGTCTTGAGATGGAAGCAATTCCGATTGGCAAAGATTCGAAAAGAGTGACACTAGCGATGGTTACTCCTTCCAATCAAGAAGTGATAGGTGAATTTCAATCTATCGTAGGCAATTTGAAAATAAAGCCACTCGTTTGCCTCGAGGAAGATTTTGTCGAATTTGTCAAGCGAGCCTATGGCGAAGAACCAGCTAGAGAAGACAAGGAAGTAGATAAGAAAGCAGATAAGAAAGAAGAAAAAGAAGAAAAAGAAGAAAAAGAAGAAAAAGTAGAAAAAGAAGAAAAAGTAGAAAAGTCTTCAAAGAAAGATGAGGACAGCAAAAAGTCCGTTAAGTCTGGCGAACATCTACCTGTAAAAACCAGACCCACTCAAGAATTAGGTGGGTCCACAACCAAAGAAACAGATCAATACGATACGCAAAAAACGCGTCGCGTTCCTGAATCAGCAGAAGCCTCCTCTGGCGATCCCGAGGATATGGCTATCATTCTTTTGAGCAACCACATAATTTCAAATGCAATCTCTAGGGGTTGCACGAATATCCATATCGAACCGACTGAGAAACAAGTTCTCGTGCACTATCGAAAAGATGGTGTACTGTTTGCGGCCCGCAAGCTGCCTAGAGCTTTGTTGCCGGACCTCGTTAGACGCTTCAAGAGCATGACGGAAGAGCATGAAGGAGAACGCTCGCTCCCTTACGATGCTCGCCTTAATGTCCAACTTTCAGGAACGTCACTCGCTTTTCGTCTTTCAATTGTCCATGGCGCATATGGTGAACACCTCGTTATCTGGCTTGATTAATGGATGTCAGGATGAAACTTCGAGACTAAGCCCGCGAATTTAGCCTCGGGACATATTGCAAAGAAGCGATACCCCCTACAGAAAATGGGGAAAAAAGCTTGTAGGGCGTCATAATTGCGCAACTTGTATTAAACGCGCATTCATCCAGTCGGGCAGTCGGGCAAACGAACTATGGCATTAATTAAGAAGGAGATCGGAGAGCTTCTCGTCGACAATGGTCTGATAACGGCCGAAGAGCTAAAGCAGGTTCAACAAGAACGGCTTCGCACTGGAGAACCAATCAGCCTTATTTTGTCGCGCCTTGGTCTGGCTAGTGAAAGTCACCTCAAGAGTGCTCTCGAAGTCCAATATGGTGTTAACTACATATGTTTGATCAAGACGCAGCCAGATGGCAGCGCTCTTGAGCTTTTGCCGGAAACGGTCATGCGTCAGCACCAGGTCGTGCCTATTTCGCTTGACGATGGCAAGCTCACCCTGGCCATGGTTAATCCGAACAATCTCCTTGCCCTTGACGATATTAAATACCGCCTCAAGGGCGTTTCCGTTAAGCCAGCGGTGTGTACGGAAGATGATTTCCAGCACTTTATGGAGACCATCTACGCCAATCGCCAGGCCAAACTGATTGAAGACCGCGAAGAACAGGTTGATCAGACATTTATAGAATCCGAGGTCGATCTCAGCACGCTCGATGCAATGGCTGAGGTAGAAGCGGAAATAAACGATCTAGATCTGGCCAAGCAAGCCCAAGATGCTCCGATCGTTTTGCTTGCCAATCAAGTTTTAGCCAAAGCTATAAAGAGACAATGCTCAGACATTCACGTTGAGCCTCAAGACAAACAAGTGGTTGTGAGATATAGGCTGGACGGCGTTCTTTTCATAGACCGCAAATTGCCGAAGGCGGTTTTGGCAGCACTTGTTTCACGCTACAAAATCATGGCAGACCTCGATATAGCAGAAAGGCGATTGCCTCAAGATGGCCGCATCAGAGTGCGCTTCTCCGGTAAAGATATCGACTTTCGGGTTTCAACAATTCCTAGCAAACATGGCGAAAAGGTCGTTATGCGGATGTTGGATAAATCCAGCACCACCCTTGGTTTGGAAAAGTTGATTACCGATACTCACACACTTGAAGTTGTGCGCGAAATGGTCATGAAGCCTTATGGCATCGTCTTTGTTACAGGTCCAACCGGCTCTGGCAAAACAACTTCGCTCTACTCGGCACTGGCGGAAAGAAATTCACCAGAGGTGAACATCGTCACGGCCGAAGACCCGATTGAATACGAAATGTCCGGCATTACTCAAGTGCAGGTCTTGCGAGAGAAAGGTCTCGATTTCGCTCGTATCCTACGTTCTTTCTTGCGGCAAGATCCGGACATTATGCTAGTTGGAGAAACTCGGGATAGAGAAACAGCGAAAATCGCTGTCGAAGCGGCTCTTACAGGTCACTTAGTTTTCACGACCCTTCACACCAACGATGCACCTGGAGCAATCACTCGTCTTGCAGAAATGGAAGTAGACCCATATCTGGTGGCATCTGCCACCATTGGAGTAATTGCACAACGACTGGTGCGCCGAATTTGTTCTGACTGCAAGCAACTCTACATACCAGAGCACAGCACTCTTGAATATCTCGGGTTGCTAGACAAACTTCAAGAAAGAATGGCCGCTTCAACCCTATCCTATTACCACATGGACACCAATACAAATGGCCAGCCAATTTTTTACAAAGGCAAAGGCTGCGAAAGCTGCAACCGCACAGGCTATAAAAACCGGATTGGCGTATTTGAAGTAATGCGCCTGAACGATGAAATACGCGATCTGGCCGCTAAAGGTTCAACCACCGCCATGATCCGATTTGCCGCCAAACAATCAGGAATGGTACCACTCAAAGACTACTCTTTGCGGCTTGTTGGTGAAGGGCTAACAACAGCAGACGAAGTGATTCGCGTTACCCTCGCTGATACCGATGGCGAAGACAAGCTTTGCAGCAAGTGTCGTAATCCGATTGGTGAAGACTTTATCAAATGTCCGTTCTGTCAGCACGATCTCAAAACATCATGTCCCTCCTGCGGAACCCTACAGCAAGAGGGCTGGGCAAGCTGCCCGAAATGCGGACTTACAAAAGAAAACGCCAATCGCGAATCGACTTGCCGCAATTGCGATGCCGAAATTTCAGGAGACTGGCACACCTGCCCCTATTGCCAAGTAGACCGCCAACGCACTCAATCTAATTCGGCAGCCTAAAAGGAAATCTAGATGGCAATTGAGATTCAGGAAGTTTTGCAGCTCGTTGTAGACCGCGCCGCATCCGATCTTCACTTAAAAAGTAATCAGCCGCCGATTGTGAGAATTGGAGGCAAGCTGCTTCGCACTTCACTGCCTTCCCTCAATAAAGAAGAAGTTCAACGCCTGATTTTCTCCATGCTGACAGCCGAACAGCGAAAAATCGTAGAACAGACGTACGAGCTGGATTGCGGCGTGCAAATAGATGGTTTGGGTCGTTTCCGCTTAAATGTCTATCGAGATCGCGGAGCCTATGCTGCCGCATTACGGGTAGTGGCAAGCACTATCCCCTCTTTTGAAGAGCTGGGGCTGCCGCAGATCGTACGTGATCTCATTAAAAAACCGCGTGGTCTCTTGCTTGTCACTGGTCCAACTGGCTCCGGAAAATCCACCACACTTGCGGCCCTAATTGACTTCATCAATCAAAATCGCTCTGAGCACATCCTCACAATTGAAGACCCAATTGAATTTTTGCATCAAGACAAAACCTGTGTAATTAGTCAGCGTGAGCTCGGCAAAGATACAAAATCTTTTCCAAACGCTCTTAGAGCAGCCCTTCGCGAAGACCCAGATGTAATTTTGGTTGGTGAAATGCGCGATCTCGAAACTATTCATTTAGCCCTTACAGCAGCGGAAACAGGGCACCTTGTTTTTGCAACAGTCCATACCAGTTCCGCACCACAGACAATCGATCGCATCATTGATGTATTTCCACCCGAACAACAACAACAGATTCGGGTCATGCTATCTAATGGACTTATTGCCGTTCTCTCGCAAACACTCCTTTCAAGAACCTCAGATCAAGCCGGTGAAAGTGCAGTCACAAAAGGAAGAGCGCTCGCTCTGGAAATATTGGTTAACTCATCTGCCGTCGCCAATCTCATTCGTGAGGCGAAGACTCCGCAGATCTACTCAACCATGCAGATGGGTGGACAGTTGGGCATGCAAACTCTTGAATCTAGTCTGGCAAATCTAGTAAAAAATGGAACTGTTGCATTAAGCGAAGCATTAGCAAAAGCAAGTCGCCCTGATGAACTGGAACGCCTGGTTGCTTCTACCAGCAAACCAGCTCCGCCCACAGAACGAATGAGCACGTTCGGACGTTTCTAGAAATTTTGCGAACATACCAATAAATGGAATACGCATACAAAATCCGAGACAGTCAAGGCAAGGTGCAACAAGCCGTAGCCCAGGCTGATTCGCCCGCTATTTTACGGGCCCGATTGCTTGCCAAAGGCATTGAGGTAATCGAAATAAAAGAAGCCGAATCGAGACGGCTTGCCGAATTCGTTTCTCTCAAGTGGTTTACGGACGTGTTTGAAACCATTGCTCTTAAAGACCTGGTTATCTTCTCCCGACAATTTGCAGCCATGATTGCAGCCGGAGTGCCCATGCTCAGAACGTTGTCAATTGTTGTCGAACAATCCAAAAATGGAAAAATGCGCAAAACTCTCGATGATGTAAGGCGTTCAGTGGAAGGGGGTGTCAGTTTATCTGATGCTCTGGCCAAACATCCGCTGGTCTTCGATAGGCTCTACGTCTCGATGGTAAAGGCAGGAGAGACTGGTGGTTTTTTGGCTGAAGTTCTAAAAAGACTTGCCGATTTTCTTGAATCCCGACAAGCCCTCAACCGCAAGGTACGGGCTGCAATGGTCTATCCGTCTGTTGTATTAGTTATAGCTGCTCTCGTTTTCTGGGGCATGCTCACTTTTATTTTGCCAATCTTCCAGGGTCTTTTCAAAAATATCGGTGGCGATCTGCCCGCCTATACACGATTTCTCATTTTCTTATCCGAATGCATGCGGTCGATTTGGGCAGGTGTAATTTTTGCCGCCATGCTTGTGGCTGGCTGGTTTCTTAAAAACTTCTACCAGACCGATTTTGGACGTGTTCAAATTGACGGGTTTTTCTTGCGCCTTCCAGTCGTTGGCGATTTGATTGGCAAAGTGGCCATTGCTCGCTTTTGCAGAACCTTCGGAACGCTGCTCAAAGCTGGTGTGCCGATGCTCTCTGCTCTTGATGTCGTTAAAGACACCTCAGGCAATGCCGACGTTGCTCAGGCTGTCGATCGCGTCTACAGCGAGGTGAGGCAGGGCGGTTCTATATCAAGACCCATGACTAAAAATGCAATCTTTCCGCCCATGGTCACCCAAATGGTGGCGGTTGGTGAAGAAACAGGCCGCCTGGATGAAATGTTGTCCAAGGTGGCCGACTTTTACGATATGGAAGTCGAAAATGCCGTTGATGCCCTGACCTCATTGCTCGAACCGATTATGGTGGTTGGCATAGGCGGAATTGTAGGTTCCGTCGTCATTGGTATGTACTTGCCGATTTTCACAATCATCAACGAATTGCACTAGCCCTTATGAATAACTTGAATAACGCTTTAGTATGATTAGCGATTTCCAAGTAGTAGTTCTAAAGCTTTTTCTTTGATAATCTGCTTTAGTGGTCATACAATATTGTTACCAGGCCAAATCAGTTCGGTGAATGGTGATAAATAGCTTGCAGGCAAAGCAATCCCCCGTGGGTCAACCTAACGACGCAAAGGTCGAAATCGGCAAAGGTCAAGATCAGATCCATCACTGGCTCTCTGTTTACGCCGAGTCGCGAGATCCGTCTGTGCGAGATGCCATCATCCAGGCTTCGCTTCCGCTCGTTAAAAGAATCGCCTACGGTCTAGCTCGACGCTCAACTGACCCTGTTGAAGATCTCATTCAGGTGGGCTCAATCGGCTTGATTAAAGCCGTTGACCAGTTCAAACCGGATGCAGGCGCTAAGTTTCAAACATACGCAACCCACCTTATAACCGGTGAAATTCGCCATTACCTGCGCGATAAGACGGCGATGATAAGAGCGCCGCGTGAATTGCAGGAATTGTCATTCCGTATCAATAGGCTTGTGCAGGGCTTAACGGCAAGACTTGGCCGCGAACCATCAGACACAGAAATCGCACACGAACTTCAAATTCCAGTTAGCCGAGTCAATGAAGCCTACGAAGTAGACCGCCGGCGTACACTTATTTCGCTTGACCAGGCGCTTTCAAATGATGCTGGCAGTGAGCAATCTTTGATCGATACCCTTGTTGACGGTCGTTATCAAAGTAATCAATTGGCGAAAGAAGACCGCTTTATGCTCGCCGAAGCCATCAAACAATTGCGTGACGGTCTAAGAGAAGTAGTTCAGCTAACCTTCTATGAAGACTTGAGTCAAACTGAAGTGGCACGCCGCCTCGGTATTTCGCAGATGCAAGTATCACGCCGACTGCGTGCCGCCACTGCGGAACTCTACAAAATCATCACGCAAAACAGAAAGAATCAGAAGGGTGGCTAATGACGGCCGCCGTCATTCAGGTTGAAGCGCTAACAAAGGAAGTTGTTAGCTCATTCCGTCGCAAGCGCGTGCGTATCCTCGATCAATTTTCGCTTTCCATAAATGCCGGTGAGACCTACGGATTGCTTGGCTTGAACGGTGCCGGGAAAACGACTGCTGTAAAGCTCATGATTGGCCTTTCGCGACCGACTTCAGGGTTAGTGACTGTATTGGGGCGACCAGCCGGTGACCGCCAGTCATTAGCCCGCATCGGCTTCTTGCCTGAAAACCCATATTTCTACTCCCACCTAACCGCTTACGAATTTTTGGATTTCGTAGGCAGTCTCTTTGGTATCAAACACGCTGAGCGTATTAAGCGCGTTAACGAGCTTCTCAATCTTCTTAGCCTTAGCGAAGCCGCCAAGAAACCGATGCGCTCATTTTCAAAGGGTATGCTTCAACGTATAGGTATCGCCCAATCTCTTATCAATGACCCGGAAATTCTCTTTTGGGACGAGCCCATGTCCGGGCTTGATCCGATTGGTCGAAGCGACGTAAGGCGAATACTTTTGGAATTGAAAAAGGCCGGCAAAACAATATTTTTCAATTCACATCTCATGCCCGATGTTAATGAGCTATGCGATCGCATAGGTATTGTGCATCGTGGCCGCTTGCTTGTTGATGACACCATAACTAAGATTTCTAAGAACGGTAATTACCGCGATCTCGAAGACTTCTTCCTGGCAAGTGTGACGGATGCAGAAAATTTATCAAAAACCGCGAGTTGATAAGCTTTGTTAGACAGCCCGACAGTAGTTTTATCTCTTTCAATAAACACGTTTCGCGAACTGGTACGAGATCGCATGCTCTATGCATTCGTCGTTTTCGCGGTTCTGGTTACTGCACTCGGTATTTTGTTGGGGAGCCTTTCGGCTGGCCAAACAATGCGTACCTTAAGTGATATCGGACTAGCTGGGACAGCCCTTATTGGGGGTGTAGTAGCCGTTTTCTCCGGTGCCAATCTCGTTTATAAAGAGCTGGAGAAAAAAACCGTCTACATAATTTTCAGCAAACCAGTTACCGGCTGGCAGTTCATACTTGGCAAATATCTTGGCACCTCACTTTGCCTGGCACTGGTTGTTTTTGCCATGGGCGCTTTTCTGGCAGTGGCGCTTGCCCTTTTCAATGCCACTGTGTTGACGGAACGAGCAGCTGGCTTCCTCTGGCTTATCAGCCGCTCGATATTGCTTGTCTATTTGGAACTCTTGTTCGTCACAGCAATGGCGACTTTCTTTTCGACCTTCACGACCCCGGTTATGAGTGTACTTTTTACTTCAAGCCTATGGCTAATCGGGCACTTCGGACAGTCTTTGCGTGACATTGGCCGCCTGAGCGAGAATCCAGCCATCACTCAGTTTTTTAACATGCTCTATTGGGTGTTGCCCGATCTAGCCAGTCTGACTAGATTTCGCAGCGACCTTCTGCACGGGCAGGAATTGAATATGCAGTTGATCTGGTATTTACTCTGTTATGTGGTGGCTTATATTGTGTTGCTGCTGACCGTGGCAGCCATAATTACGGAGAACCGGGAGTTTCAATAAGTGCAGATTTTTGAGCAACCCACCCTCGCTCTTGATATCTTATTTGGTATCACTGGCCTAGCGGTAGGAAGCTTCCTAAACGTGCTGGCCTTGCGTTCCTTGAAAGAAGAATCGCTTTTTTGGCCGCCCTCTTATTGTCCAAAGTGCAATAAATCTCTCGGCATTGCAGAGCTGATTCCGCTTATTTCCTTTTTTGCCCAAGATGGCAGATGCAAACACTGCCATGAGTCGATTGCATGGTATTACCCACTGGTGGAGTTCCTAACAGCGTTGCTCTTCGTAGTTTGCCTGCACGTTTTTGGCTTCACCATGTACGGTATCGGCATGATTTTCTTTGGTAGCACCCTTATAGCAGTCTGCATTACAGATTTTAAAGAAAAACTTATTCCGCACGAAATAACTTATCCGGCGATATTGCTTGGCATCGTATTTAGTACTACCGTCCGAAATGACTATCTAGCAACACTTGCCGGCATAGGCATTAGCTATATTCTTTTCGATTTTCTTGCTTTCTATGGTCTGAAAATATATTTCTGGATGAACAAACCAGAGCTGGTGCTGGAAAAGCGCAGGCCGGCCTCTCTAGGCGAAACCAGCGCGATGGCTAAGTTGAAAGGCCGCCATCCTCTTTTTGGATTCGTTAAGAAGTCCTTCAAACGTCCGTCCAGTGGCGAATTTTCGATAGCCCCAGCAAAGCCAATCAAGCAGGAGCTAAGAGAGAAATTGGTTTTGACTTCAAACGGCCAACCCATTCACGAAATTGAAGTAATGGGTGGTGGTGACGCTGTGCTTTCAGCACTGATCGCCAGTTGGCTTGGCTTGCCGCAACTTATCTATGCGCTTCTTTTGGGCTTCATGTTTGGTGCCTGCATGGGAGCGTTTTATCTCGTTTACGAACTTTATAAGCTCAATATGCTTAAAACCTGCCTGCGCTCAATGGTTATTGGCGCAACAGGTGGTTTTGCAATTGTTTTTGTCTTTCTATTCAATATGTCCCGCATAGCCACTTCACCCATTCCCAGCACAACTTGGATTGGGCTTTCGATTGCAGGAATTTTAGCCGGCGGATTACTGGGAATTATCTCCTCTGGTACACGCGCTTCCAAGCCATTCCCATTTGGCCCAGCTCTTGCTTTCGGAGCATTTGTAGCGATGTTCCACAATCCATTTGGTAAGCTCGGCAGTGGTGGGGCATAATTGTAGGGGCATGATTTAATCACTGCTGTAGCGAGTAAGGAAAAACATCTTGTTCGGTTTCGGCAAACGCAAAGGCCCATCATTCGGGTTAGATATAAATAGCGATAGCATCACGCTTGTGCAGCTAGAAAAGACACGAGCCGGCATAGAGCTAGCGCGCTTTGCAGTTCAACCAACACCCCCTAATGCAATTCGGGAAGGTCTAATTGCCGATCCAATTGCTGTTGGTCAAGTCGTTCTCGAACTCATGAACCAGGCTGGCATTCCCCAAACCGGCCCCGCTCCTATTTTAAATCTGGCCGTGCCCGCTCAGGCATCTGTCATTCGGCTAATGCCTGTTCCAACCGGCATGCCTCCAGAGGAATTGGCTGATGTCGTAACACAAGAAGCCATGAATCACGTTCCTTTTCCTATTGCCGACGCCAATCTGGATTGGTCTCTCATGCCGGCTACCGAACGCACCGATGCTGATGGCGTGCGAAGAGTAGATGTAATTCTGGCTGCTATACAAAGATCGATAGTGGAAACATACTGGCGCATGTGTGACTGTGCGGGAGTAAGGTTGGGAAGAATCGACATCTCGTCTCTTTCCGTCATTCGCTCTTTGGCACTGGCCGGATATCTTGGTTCAAGCGGTCATTTGTCGATGATCGTGAACATTCGCCACGACGCAACAGATATCAATGTCGTTAGAAGCGCCATGCCCTTATTTGGCAGATCGATTGTGCTTGGAGTTGAAACACTCACAGAAGCGATCTCACGCAATCTTTCGATTAGCTTCGATCAAGCCCTTGAGATACTGCCTGATTTAAGGCTTTATCACACCGACGCCAAAATGACAGCTGACATTTTGCTTGGTCAAGCCGGGCAGATCGCCCGCACCGTATTTGGTGACATAACCGATGAACTAGCCCGATCGCTTGAGTTTTACAAGAGTCAGGTGGGTGATGTAAAAATTGATCATATATTGCTGACCGGACCTGGCTGCATGGTGCCGCAGCTCGACGAGTTCATTCATGCCAAACTCAACGTCAAAACTCTTGTTGCCGATCCGATGCGCGATCTTCTTCTGGAAAGACAGCCAATTGCAGAACGGCTCAAACCGATTCTGGCAGCACTGATTGGTACATCAATAGAAACACAATGGTCGCCATCTTTTACGGTTGATTTAGACCTCAATAAAGAAGGTCGTCTACCCTTACTTTTCGAAGCAACAGCCACTCAAAAAGTAAAATTTGCTCAAGAAGAAACTAAATGGTTCAGACCTGCATTATTGGTTGGCGGGGTTCTTCTCATGATTGTACTGGCTGTAAGCGGCTACTTTGCTTATGTAGATTTGCCAGCCAAGCAAAAACAGCTTGAGGCTGTCAAAACGGAAACTGAAAAAATCAGAAAAGATTTGAAAACACTGGCAACATTGAAGACAGCCAATCGCGACCTAACGGCCAAGAAAGATGTGCTCGACAGCATCATCAGAAAGAACACTCACTCCTCAAAAATTCTTGAGGCTGTAAGAGCAAATACTCCTGAAGGCGTCCAGCTTCTCTCTATTATGTTTGAAAAGGGAAAAGTAAAGTTGGGCGGTATCGCCCGAGACTTCAGAGATGTTTCGTCCTTTGCAGTTAGCCTCAACAAAAATCCGCTTGTCAAAAATGCTCTCGTTGAAAACGCGGGCAGACGAGACAAAGATACTGAAGCGATCGATTTTGATATCGAGTTTTCGCCGTCTACAGATGATATTGCTGTGGCGAACAGCAGCAGCCCCAGTGCTTCGGTGAGGTAGAAGTGATACTCACTAAACGCGTCCAATTTTTGCTTTGCGTACTTCTTCTTTTACTTTCGGTATTAGCAGGAATGTATCTTGGTTATCCTGCCTATCAGCAAGCACAGGCTAATGCAGAAGAAATCAAAACGGCACAAGGCGATTTGAAAGTTCTGCAAGACAAAATGGCCCAGATTGAAACGGAAAAGAAAAAACAGCAAAGCCTGGAAGGACAAATAGAATCGATTCGTAACGCCGTGCCAAAAGAGCCGGGCATTGATCTTGTCATGATTGATTTAGAGAAAATGTGCGCCCGAGCGGATGTGCACCTGGTAGGTGTCGAGACTCCGGATGCTTCAAAACTTCAAACCCTAAATGCTTCCGAGCAGGAAATGAAAAATCTGGCTAAGAATCCGCTTGCTAAAACGTCTATTGGATCAAAAAGCCTCAAGCAAAATGTCGGTGATAATGATGAATCCAATCAGGTTGCTAAGCCGGCTACGGCTAATGCTCCTGGCACTACTGCGCAGACAAAATTACTTGAACAAAACATCAAACAGATTTATATATCTGGATCTTTCAAAGGCATGGAAGAACTTCTTTCGGAGCTTGAATCTTATGAGCGCGTTGTTGAAATAAGCCAACTGGCAATTGGCACACCGGGCAAGGATAATCCGGCTGTTAGAAACCCCGCTACCGACAAAGCTAAGAAGTTGGAATTAGATCAACCATTGATGACCTTTCTTTTAAAAGTGTATTATTTGCCTTGATGACCAAAGCAGCACTGTCGACTCTAATCATTTTTTTAGCAACACAGGCGATGTTTGCGGCAGATTCCGCTGTTCCGCCCGTTCCATCTAGCTCTATAAGCGCCACTACTAATAGTGCAGCAATTTCTGGATCTACCGTATCTAGCGGTCCCAGCACTCCTAGTGCTCCAATTGTGCCGGCTACTACTCGAGCTGAAGCTGAAGCCGAAACACTGGTAAGAACCGGACGCCACGATCCATTTGCACCATTTGGAAGTGATTCCTCGAAATTAGCCAAGAAAGGCGAAAAATTCAAAGAGTTGCAAAAAAACCTTGTGCCTCCGCCGCCTGGCGTCAGTGCGTTTGCTCCTATGCCCTCACCGGGTGGCGACGGGTCATTATCAATAAGCGAACTACCATTGCCGCCCTCTAGACCCTCCCTTAGTGCAAAATTGAAGCTCTCTGCCGTTTTTGATAATCGAGCCATCTTCACTATCCCGGATTTAGCAGCCCGGCGCTTTAATAAATGGCCAAAGGTAATAAGGCTAGGGGTTGGGGAAAAATTCAACTCCGTGCGGCTTGTGGCAGTTGGAGTTGATTCAGCTACCCTGGAAGAAGATGGTTCTCGCTCGGTTAAAGAACTAGAACCGCTTAGATAAGCGCAATTCAGATAGCACGCCGTCAGCGCCCGGGGCGCCGCCTCTGCGTTTTGAACTACATGAAGCTTTTTTGCTGTGCCGGAAAGCGAGCGGTTTCAAAACGTTTGGGCAATCGGTCAAAGAATAACGAAAAAAGCCGGCCCCAAATACATGTAATCCGATTAGAATGCCAAACAGGTCTAATACTCCAGGTCCTCCGGTATCCGTTGTAACGCTGAGCTTTTGCGCGGGGTTAATGCGAATGATGACGAGCACTCTCAATTTTGAACAATCTATTCAGGCTACTAATGAGCTTCTCTCTCGATTGCACGAGCGAGAAATTGATGAAAGCACGGCTACCGCAGAAATAGCCAGTTTGATAGAACATTCCGCCGGTGCACGCGGCTTTCTAGTCGCTTACCTTACCGGTGACTCGCCGGTTGCTGACGAGCACCCTCACTGCGTTCTGAGGGGTCTTAGAGAGTCCAATGAACTGATTACCGATCTACTGATCAAAAACATTGTGATGTCGGCTGCTGCTAAAGTGGTCCACGAGAGAAACGGGGATGATAAGTTGACGGCAGGTTCGCTAAAAGTAAACCGGCGCAGTCAGGAGCTAGCCAGGTTAGTTTGGAACTCTGCCCTCTCTCAACGACTCCAGTTGCTGTCTGATAGTTTGGACCGCGTAATTGAGCTTAAACGTGCTGGCCGAGCCGATTCCGACTCGAAAATAAATGATAATGATTGGGCAAAGTTTCTAGCCAAAGGTGGCTTCGATCTCGTTCAACTGGAAGCGGCTAGAACGGCTGTATTAGCGATTATTACTTATTCGACACCATTGCATTGAATCACGACTACGCACTCAAAGTGCCTCAATTCAAGCTAGCTACCACAAGAAAAGGCGGTTCTAACGAACCGCCTTTTCTTTGGCAAACCGCTCGACCTTGGTGTTTTACGAAGCGGCTTGAACAAAATTTGGCATTGGCAAAGTTTCCACTCGTGCGGCTACGACATAGTCGCAAACGAAACCGCCAATACAGATGCGATCGAACTCCTCCAGGTGAACCGGGCGATCAATGCGGTGACCATTCACAAAGGTACCGTTACTGCTGCCCAAATCCTCCAGGTACAAGCCACCTGCATATTCGAAGATACGGGCATGATGTCTAGATACAAGAGGCATATGCCAGAGTACCAAGTCGTTATCTCCGGCGCGGCCTATCTTTGTTTGTTCTCTATCTAGTTGAATCTCTTCGCGCGTATCAATGCGAACTAATTTAGCTAGCGGGCGAACATCTTCCGGAGTCATTGAGCATAGCCTCATTGTTAGATTGAACATAAAATGGTTACCGTGTTTCAACCGACGCTTCACAAAAAGTGTTGTTCCGCTCCTTGCTTCTAGCATCCAATCTAATTTTGTTCCAGGTAGAACCGTTATATTTCCGAAAACAAAGCCGTATTTGCCTGTCCTTCTTAAAATATTCATTGAAACATTTCGAAAAAAAAGGTGAGCGCACCTCTTCCAAACGCGAGTCATTAAGCCATTCTGAACAAATTAAAGTTGTTGACTTCTAATCACCGCGCCTAATACCAGCGACATTTAGGGTCCAGTAAAGTGCACAGTACATCACTTCGAAAAGCTAGACACAGTGTGCTTCTCAGCAAATCAAGAAAAGCCAGTCGCATCAATACAGACAGGAACGTATCGCCATTTTTGCTATGCGGTTGTCATATTTCTATATATCAAGTAATGGTTTTCCCCTGGTTTTTATGAGGTTAACCAGAACGAGCACAGGCCCGCATGTTTGACCTGTGAACCATTAAGGAATTATTTCTTTTTTCGAACTTTTCTTCAAAGTGCCGCTGAAAGTTTTGACTTCAACTCTTCTTTTGGCATGGCACCAGATTTGGTGACAACTATTTGGCCTTTCTTGAAGAGATCGAAAGTTGGTATCACTTCAATCTGGTACTTATGGGCCGTTTTAGGACTTTGATCTACATCGACCCGAACAAACTTGATTTGACCTTTGAAGTCCTTGGAAAGATCGTCCACAACTGGAGCCATCACTTTGCACGGACCACACCAAGTTGCGTAGAAATCGACGAAAACAGGTCCTTTAGACTTCAAGACTTCTTTGGCGAAGTTGGCATCCGTTACGTCTGCGACATTTTCTTCAGCAAGGCTGGATGGCATCAAGAAGACCATGGAAAGGAGGCAACCCGATACCAATTTGCGCGTACCAATCATCTTCATGATCTTCTCCTGTTAATAGCCGATGTTCTAAATCTTACCAACCCCCGTTCACAACTCCAGTAATGGCGCGTGAATAATCTTGCGGTGTATCAATATTGAAATATGGGGGGAAGTTGTCTGCCGCATCCATATCGTAGTAGAAGGTCTCAGCATTTAAACCGGATACGAAATCGTTGAGACTGGGCTCGCCGGCAAATAAAGCTTCCTCAAGGGGTTTTATACAGCTCTTGGAATAAATGCCTAAAAGCGGTTCGATTCCTGATGGATGCATGAGAACAAGCACGTCGCTGCCGTGTCTGCGCATGGACATTTCACGCAGCAGGCGTTTGTCTACGAAGGGCATATCACAAGCCAATACAAAAGAATGATGATGCTGGGCAACCAACAAGCCAGATAGAATGCCGCCCAACGGACCTCTGTAAGGCAAAATATCTTTTACGACATCAACATCAAGGTCACTAAACAACTCCGGTTCGTTGGCGATCAGAAGCACTTCTGCAAAAACATCGCGTACCGAATCTAAGATGTGCGAGATCATAGTGGAGCCGTTGTACGGCAAAAATGCTTTCGGTCTGCCCATTCGTCGGCTTCTTCCGCCACAAAGAATCAAGCCGGTTACCGGTAGTGGAAGCGCTTCTCTTTGCGAATAGGTATTTTTGAGCTCTTGCATCTTATTCTCCCACGTAGTGCGGTTGCCGTTTTTCGGCAAAGGCAGCCAAGCCTTCTAACCGATCTTTACTATTTAAAAGAGCTAGGTAGGCCTTGGTTTCAATTGCTAATCCAGAGAGGAGGTCACGATCGTAACCACCATCTATAGCTGCTTTCGCCTGACGCAAAGAGAGTGGTGCAGCTAGTGCCATTTCAGTAGCCCAATCCTGAACTTCCTTGATCAGCGGATCATGAAAGTCCGAATCTGTTCTCGGTTTTGCATCAACAACTTTATTGATCAAACCAAGATTCAAACCTTCCTGAGCGCTGACTGGGGCAGCGAAATAAATCATTTCCTTGGCTTTCGTTTTGCCAATTAGCCGCGGCAGTCGTTGTGTGCCTCCCGCACCAGGGATAATACCAAGCCGTACTTCCGTCAAGCGCAAGGATGCACTGGCATCCATAACACGCAAGTCACAAGCAAGAGCCAATTCAGTGCCGCCGCCGTAGGCAGAGCCATTAATGACGGCAATGACCGGTTGGGGAAGATTTTCAACAGCTAGAAAAGCTCTATTAATAAGACCGATATAGTCAACTGTTTCATAAGGGGTCATTTGTTTGCGTTCGGCAAGATCTGCTCCTGCTGAAAAAACTTTGACACCGGATCCAATTATGCAAACCACGCGGATTTCTTTGTCGGCAGCCAGGTCGGCACAGGCTTCAATTAGTTGTTTAAGAAGAGAGGTGTTGAGGCTGTTGGCTGCTTCCGGACGGTTTAATTTAATCCAGGCCAGCGGCGGATCTTTTTCCAATATGATTGGTTGTTTGCTCATACGCTAGGCCTCCAACCGCAACCCAGAAACTGACTGCGGATTTTTCTGGGAATGCTTTTGTGGCTCCTTTTGTAGATCCTTTTGCGCATCTTTTTGTTCTTCTGGATGGCGATCTTGGCTTAGGCGATAGCGCAAGTATCGGCCAGGCAAAACCTTACCCAGAAGATTTTGAGCCAGCGAGCCGGTTTCGATCAGGCAATCGAGATCGATGCCGGTTTCAATTCCGAGAGAGTGAAGCAGGTAGACGAGATCTTCTGTAGGGAGATTTCCTGAAGCACCAGGCGCATAAGGACAACCTCCCATTCCGCCAATGCTTGCATCAAAAGTGGTAATGCCTGTGGCAAGCCCAGCCATTACATTCACAAGCGCAGTGCCGCAAGTATCGTGCAAGTGCAGAGCCAAAAGGTCCTTGTTTGTGCTTATGGCAAGCTTACCGATAAGCTCCTGAACATCGTTTGGTGTGGCGCCTCCGATTGTGTCTCCCAGCGATACTTCATCAACGCCCATGGCAAAGAGCTTTTCTACAATCGGCACTACTTTATCCGCTTTGACCTTTCCTTCATAAGGACAGACAAAGACAACAGATAGATAAGCACGTATTCGTTTTTTCTCTGCTTTAGCAAGCGGAATGAGAGCTCTAAGCGTATCAAGCGCTTCTTCAATAGATTTATTGATGTTCTTCTTGCTGTGCGACTCTGTCGCTGACATAAAGAGAGCTACCTCTTTCAAGTTGGTTTGCTTGAAAGATTCAAACCCTTTTGCATTTGGCACAAGAGCCGAAGTAATGACGTCGTCGGGAAGATTTATGCCCTGAGCGACAGTCGTTCCGTCTGCCAATTGTGGAATCCACTTTGGACTGACAAATGAGGTCACTTCGATGTGCTTGAGTCCTGTACGGCCGAGGCTATCAATTAGTTGAATCTTGTCGCTTGGGGCAAGCAAGGTAGGTTCGTTTTGCAAGCCATCACGTGGACCGACCTCAACAACCTTAACCCTTTTCGGCAGTTTATCGAACACCAAAGCCACCCCTAAAAAACATTACTCAAGTTCTATGATTGCATCTCCCTCGTTGACGAAGTCGCCGCTCTTAACTTTGATCTGCGCCACTTTTCCCGCTTTATCAGCAGTAACGGGCAATTGCATTTTCATCGATTCGAGAATCGCAACGTCCATGCCGTCACTAACGGCATCGCCAGGCTTAACTAGGATTTCAACAACCACTCCAGCCATCATGGACACGATTTGTTTGCTAGACATGTAAGTCTTCCAAAAGTCACCAGGGACGGTTCTCAGACCGTCTTTTAATGTTAGCAAAGCAGCAGCCAACGTTCATGACCGAGTTCTTATCGGGTTATTTACTTACAAATTGTCTAGCGAAATAGCCCGCGCAAGGCATCGTTGATGCTCTTCACGGTGTCATCGGCATGCTCGTCATGCTCTTCTGCAGGAGTAGCAGGTGGTTCGGGAGCCGGCGCCGGAGCAGGCGCTGGACTTGCTGGTTCAGTAGCGGCAGATAATGAGCTAACCAGGTCATGGGCACTGGCGAACGGCACTGGCGCATCCGGTGCCTTAGGTGGCGGCGGTGGCGGCATATCTTCAAAGAAGCTGGGCGGGCTTGCCGCCGGGTTTGCCGCTGGGCTTGCCGACGACGGTGGTGAACTAACGGTAGGAACAGGCGGCGGGGCTTGAACAACTGCCGGTTTGGAAACGGCCGGAGTAGGTCCCAGTGACGGAGTAGGGCGTTCTGGTTTCGGAGCCGGCGCAGAAACAGGAGAAGAACTCGGAGTGCTAGACAGTCCGTTGACACCGGCATAGCGCTTCATCATTTCACTAATTCGGACTTTGTCTTCACTAACCAATTTGAGCCGTTCATGGCACTGCATAATACGCTGCTCGAGCTCTTTCGTTTGCTCTTGAACAGCCCGAATCTCTTCGGTTGTCAACGCTTCCTTCTCGGAAAACTCCGCCAGAAGCTGTTTCATCATTTCCAGATTTATGGCCATAGGTTGTTTAGACTCTCCCCCAGTTGGCAAGACAAAAATTGATCTGCAGACCTACCAACTTATTACCACCTAAAGGACAAATTAACCAGTCTCCTTGTAATCCGTAAGCAATTCTGTGGGCGATTCCGATAATTTATTCACTACATATGGTGGCATATCAACAGCAATAAAATTAACTCAGACTTCGAGCTGATGCGACGCTGGCCGCTTTGGTTTGATTGACAAGTTGCTGAAACAGCCAGATGCTCAGGTTTTCCAGTGAATCAACTGCCGGCACTCCATCGCGTAAGCGCCACATCATTCCTTCTTCAGTTATCTTAACCTGCAGGGTGGCTATTGCCTTGTATTCGCTTTCACTCTTACTTAGAGCCATGGCTCGGTTTACTGGAAGCAGGTAGAAATCGACGAAATCGTCTTTGCCACGCAAAATCAGGCTGAAATATTTGGTTGAAAAGCGCGCCCGGAAATAAGTGGCTGTTTCTTCGGCTTCTCTTAGCTTATTAAAGCGGGTAACTTCCGTAACGTCTCCGGAAATAGTGCCAGAAACGTGCAAATCAGTTCCAGCTGCCACTTTGTTGAATTCATACATATAACGCTGCAGCAAAGCGAAAATCTTGTCCACAAGAATTTCGATGCCCTTTTTGTAAATTGACTCTTGGTTGCCCTTTTCGAGTGAGCCACCCCGTTGTTGATCCAGGAACCTTTCCGATTCCTCCTTGAGTTTCGCCATCCAATCACCGTTAGTGACTGATGCCGACTCAGGTTCGTGATGAATAAGAATTTGCTGCGCTATCTGCCAGCCTGAAGGGCCGCTCGTATTCGCTGCTTTATCGTTGTCTGGCCGCTTTGGCTGCTGCCCTTTGTGTTCGCCAAAAAACCGACGTGAATCCATCTCTCTATCGCCCCGGTTGTCAGTGCTGCGATTAAGTCGCTTAACAGGAGGCTCGCCGCTCTTGTCCCACATGTCCCAGCCTCCTTGCACGGCTTATGAGGGATATGCCCCATAAAATGCCGAACGAATCGAGTCTGGCCAAAAAATCCAAAAGTTTAAGCACCCAGAAAGACACAATTTTAGTTACCTGCAAGCATAACTTACAAGGCTTTCTTCCTAGTTTCTAAAACAGGATAGTGTGCGGTGCTCTAAGGCTCTCACGCCAAGCGCTAAAACTACTTTAAGCCATAGTCGGACTCACTTGAAACCTGCAAGTCCGACCAGACGGTGCTTTTGTGTTAAAGGACAAGGCTATCTGTAATCGCGATTGATCTGGCGTTGCACCTGGTTTTCTTCCCTGTTAAGTTGCATTTGTTCGCCACGGGTAATGTGGCCGTCATGGAAGAAAGCATCGCGCTGTTCTTGGCGAGCGATAGCTCTATCTTCGGCGCGCAGTTGTCCGTAATGACCGGAAAGTAAACCGCGATCTCTACAAAGTTCGTTGTTGAGCGCGGCATCTCGTCTTAAAACTTCTGCACGGCGTGGGTGGTTGAACCAAAATAATGGACCGGCTGAGGCTGGAAGAACGGATAAACCGCATATTGTTATGGCACCAAAGGCGCTTAAAAGCTTCATATTTAAAATGTTCATGAGAGAACCTCCTCTTATTTGTTCTGCTCCGACAAGAGAGAGCTTCGCACTAGTTCGTGGTGGTTCCGTGAAGCAACGTTAGCGATCCGTAAAACTTCTCGCTAACAGAGTGATCAATAAACAGAATGCACTTTTAACTTGGCGAGCGTTTTGTCACCGACTCTACAAACGAACGGAAAAGACTTAATAGTGGTGCCATCAATTGGAATAAACACATCAAAATGCAAATGCGGTCCGCTTGATAAACCAGTATTGCCGGAAAGCGCAATTGCTTGTCCCGCAGAGACTTCTTGACCCAATCTGACGCCGACTCCGCGATGTTGCAGATGAGCGTACATGCCGTAACCACCGTCAGCATGGCGAATCGCAATAAAGTTATCGCAGGGTTTGTATTTTATATCGGCACCACCCATATCTGAATCTTGCCGAAGCGCTACAACTCTTCCGGCACGCATAGCACATACTGTGGTGCCCACAGGCATTTTGAAGTCTACTGCATATTGTTCAGATGTGCCCTTTTGATGGCTGAACTTTCCGAAATAAGTTTGTTCAACTTCATGCTTTTCGTTTTTGTAAGGCAACTCATAGACATAATCTAAATCCGGTTGTCCACCTAGATTGCCGTAACGGTAGCTGGCATGCCAGTTCCAACGGTCTTTTTTTTCGTTATCGATGCGCCTAAACCGAATAATCTCAGCTGAGTTTTGGGCGCGCAATGTTTTGAGATCCACCGTATATGGTGACGGATGGGACGCTTCCATGTTTTCCAGATCATAAGTTATGGTAGCAGTGGCATCTTCAAGATCGCAGTGCCCAAGAAAAAGAACTACCGATTCTTCAATGCGGCGCGCCACAATATCAATCGCCTGTTCTTTAGCGCATGGTTCATCACTCGCTTCTGCGTCATTTTTCGCCTGCCCGGCACGCACCTCTATGGCAGGGCTGAAAATGCTACATAGAATAGCAAGTAGTAGAAAAAGAGCTCTTGCTCGTTGCTTCAAGATCCCGTCAAACCAAGGCGATCCGATAGAGTCGAACGCAATCTGCCGGATGGATCGATCTTCTCTTTGATGTCCATCCATAAATCCCATTTCGGGTACATTCTTCTGAACTGTTCTGCATTGAGATATGAATCTTTAGCAAGATAAACACGGCCTTCTGATTGCAAAAGCAGTGCGTCAAATTCTTTTATCAAATCGAAAAGACCTGGTTTAACAGGCATATCAAAAGTAATTGTGTAACCTGGCTTCGGAAAAGAGAGAAGTCCTTGCTCCGGACCAAGTCTTTTCAGTACACACAAAAAAGACGACTGCCCATAGCGAGCGGATATTTCAAGCATCTTAACGAGATTCTCACGGCCACCACCAAAAGGCACAACGCATTGATATTGAACAAAACCGTTTTTACCATAGAGGCGATTCCACGAATGCACGCGATCGAGTGGAAAGAAAAAGCGGTTATAAGGCACAATGCTCTCACTCTCTTTGCCGAAATGAGATGCATAGAAAACTTCGTTAAAAGCGCTTATGGACAGTCTGTTCATAATAAAAGAGGGCACGTCGAAATCTACGTTCAATTCAAAATTGTTTCCTACTCTAAAGGGCGAGCGATATTGTTTCGGTTCGAGATCATTCATTTCAGCCGAGTTGCCAAAAATAACGATGCCACGTCCTAGCTTTTGCTTTTTGGCCAAACAATCTATCCAAGCAACCGAATACTGAAAGCCGGGCTCCAAGCGCTCAAAAGCCTCGAGAGTTTCATCTAAGTCCTTTGTCTTTACGATTTTCTGTTTGATGTAAGCAGACTCTACTCGCTCCAGTTTCATTTCAATTTGAGATATAAAACCTGTTAACCCCATGCCGCCAACCGTAGCCCAAAAGAGCGTGGCGTTTTCTTCTCGCGAGCAAACAATACTCGTGCCATTTGCAGTAATGAGCTGAAACGACACAACGCAATTTACAAAAGACCCATTGCGGTGGTGGTTTTTACCGTGGATATCACTTGCTATGGCACCAGCTACGGTGACAAACTTTGTGCCCGGCACAACGAGGGGAAACCACCCTGCTGGCAAGAACTTGACAATCAGATCTTCAATGGTTACACCAGGTTCGCACACAACATGCCCGGTTTTGTAATCAACATCTAGAATGCGATTGAGCCGTTCAACTGAAACAGTGGCGCCCCTGCCGTTTATAGCGGCATCGCCATAGCTTCTGCCTAATCCCCGCGCAATCGTGGTTGTGCTTCCCAACGGTGTGAGGCATTCTCCGAAAGCCTCCATGTTTTCCGGTTTGAGCAGAACCGTCTCAACGGCCGGATAGCGACCCCAGCCAGACAAAAGTATCTTGGCGGGTTCCTTTTCTTTTTGTTTGAGACGATTTGAGCCTAGTTCAAGCATCGCCATATTGTACTAGTCCAAAAACATCAGACGTGCTTAACTACATCACATTTGGTTGCAAGCGAAAGTGTCGAAATGGTTAGCCTTCTGGACTCGATAGCAAAAGGAACAACCGCATTTTTACTAGTTATCTTTTGGATAATTGTCTTTTTTCACGGCAGCCTTATTTGCGGCATAGTCTACAAAGAACCCGACATTTGCTTTCTTTTAGCGACTGGCCGTTGGATCGTTGAACACGGTTATATTCCGCAACAGGACCCGTTTTCATATACTGCGCAATTACAGCCTGGCATACATATATTCGGTCATTATATTGCCAACAGACCGATTCTGGAAAAGTGGCTTTGCGAAGTTCTCTTTTTTGAAATCTGGTCTCGTTGCGGCTCTCTGGCGCTCTTGTTTTTCACAACTTGTCTATCGGCTCTAAGCTTCGTTGTGCTGCCTTTACGAATATTGCGCCTCTGTGGCTGGAGAGGCTTAAAAGCTCTCCTCTTGACTACGGTAGTGCTAACGACTTCATGGTCTCACTTAGCTGTACGCGGCGACGCCATTTCATTTTTGCTTGTAGCGATTTGGCTTGAACTTCTAGTACGTATGCAGAAAAGCAAAAAAGCCGGAATCAATTGGCCGGTCATATTTCTTTTTGTCGGTATCGACTGCCTATGGGCCAATATGAACATCGTTTTTTTATTTGGAATTATTTTGCCTGCCATCTATACATTTTGTTTGGTTCTAGAAAGATTTTTCCCAGACCTAAAAAAGACGCCTTTTAATTGGACCGTTCCAATCGCTCTATTCTTAGGTACATTCGCCACTTTCATCAATCCGTGGGGCATTGGACTTTGGGAATACATTCCCTTTTGTATTGGGAAGGCCGTAGCAAACATAAACGAGCTTCAGCCACTTAGTTATAAGAACTGGAACAATTTATTTTTCTTCGGATTTTATGTGCTGGTGATTCTATCTCTTCGCTCTTTCTGGTTACATGGGAAGCGAATAAAAGAAAGCGGAGATTTATGGTATCGATTTTTAGCGCTTGCTGGTATCGCATTTAGTTTCAAATCTGTTCGTTCAATTCCAATCGGTTCGCTTATGCTCCTGACTTCAATGGCTGGCATGAGCAGACCAAAACCTTTTGAACACCAACTCCTTGCTGCAATAGATGGGCGAGTAAAGAGAGCATTTTCGCCCTTCAGTTTGCGTTTTACGTTGTTTGCACTTCTGGTTGCTTGCACGGGAACATACTTCACAAGCTTTGCTGTCCCTCCCGAAATTCCCCAGAGTAGTGCAGCATTTACTGTTCCAGAAGGGGCAATAAAATTCATAAGCGAGCATAGACTAGCCGGAAACCTGCTCAACGACCCGCATTTCGGTTGCGTTATGTACTGGAAATTGAAGGACGCGCCGCCAGTATTCGTAGACCCGAGATATAACCTCTTCGGCTTTGAAATTATCCAAGATTATTGGAAGATGGTTAACTGTAGTGACGGCTGGCAAGATTTGTTGAAGAAATACAACATAGGCTGGGTTTTCTTGCCACCTAAATTGGATTTAGTGAAACATTTATCCACAGACCCAAACTGGCACCGCCTTTACGAAGATAAGGGCAGTGTCATTTATCAACTCAATGCAAATTAAAGAATTTGAGGATCTTACTGCAGCCGATTTAGCCCTTAAAATGTGGTATTTTGGTGCATTGTCAATATGAACCAGCCCGAAATCTTGTGCCAATAACCTGGATCTAGAACCGGAAACAATAAATCGAATGATGACACCAGATTTGGTACCACCGGCAAATTTTCTTCTTAGCGTTGTTGTTCCGGTATTCAACGAAGAATTAGTAATTTTAGAATTTGTGCGTCGAACACAAGCTGTGTTGAAAAAATTGAATTGCGATTACGAACTTATTTTCGTAAATGACGGCAGTTCAGATAGCACCTTGGCTCTCTTGCGTGATGAAAGAGAAAAGGACGCCAACATTACCATCCTCAATCTCTCACGCAATTTTGGCCATCAAATTGCAATTACAGCTGGAATGGATCACGCTCACGGTGATGCAACGATCATTATCGACGCTGATCTGCAAGATCCACCAGAACTATTTCCCCAGCTCGTTCAACAGTGGCAAAACGGTTTTGATGTTGTGCACGCGCGTCGTCGCAAACGGGCTGGAGAATCTGCCTTCAAAAGATGGACAGCCACCGTCTTTTATAGGCTACTCAAAAATATCTCCAATGTAGAAATACCAGTAGATGTCGGCGACTATCGATTACTGAGCAGACGTGCTCTTATGGCTTTGACACAACTCAAAGAAAGACATCGCTATGTGCGCGGCTTGGTTGCTTGGTTGGGTTATCACCAGGGTTTTGTCGAATACGATCGCGATGAGCGTTTTGCTGGAGAAACTAAATACTCTTTATTAAAGATGCTCCGCTTCTCTTTTGACGGCATCTCTTCCTTTTCTATATTGCCCCTGCGCGCGGCTACCTTGCTCGGTTTGTTATGCGCTTTTGGTGGCGCTCTTTATACTATGTATGCGCTTTATGCAAAGTTCGTTCTCAACGTTGCCGTTTTAGGCTGGACGAGTATCATCATTGCCGTTTTGTTCGTAGGTGGAATTCAACTTATTTGTCTGGGCATCGTTGGTGAATATGTCGGCATGCTTTTCCAGGAAGTGAAAGGTAGACCACTCTATTTCATAAGCGACCGCGACAGCCAAGTGCCTGCCAGAACCAAAACCCGAGTTTAAAGCTACGTAGCTTTACGAAAAATTCGAAGGTCTATGCCAACAAACTGCCGAAATTAATCGGTACTGTGTGCATGTCTGATGAAGGAATTCTCAGACGCGTACAACAAAAAGCCCGCTTACTAATTTTGGAGTTTTAAAAATGACGGATCATCCAGGTCGAGTAACCCGACAAATACCTGACGACGCCAGTCACCGCTTATTACAGAATGCATCTCGTGATGTTCCTAAAGTAGCCCCCAAAAAGACCGCCAGTGGCGGAACAGAAGGTGGACCCACTAACCCGGTAACGAGCGGTGGTGGTACAGAAGGCGGACCTAAACCCGTAACAACCAGCGGCGGTGGTACTGAAGGCGGACCTCCAGGCACAACGAGTGGTGGCGGTACCGAAGGCGGACCTCCCGGCTCAACGAGTGGTGGCGGCACTGAAGGCGGCCCTCCAGGTGGCGGTACTGAAGGTGGACCACCAAAGAAAAACCCACCCGGCGACACTCCACCAATCATTCCGAATCCACATTTTCCAATTCCAACGACAACTGAAGTTAATTCGCCAGCGAATAATCCACCTATCTATCCAGAAACTACTTTCATACCGCCAGTAATCACCAACCCAGGTGTAAAACCAATCACTATTCCGGATCCGATCATTCCGGAAACCGAGAAACTAAGAACGGTCGTGAAGGTAACACCGCCACCACCGGACAAACCGGAGAAGACCACCCCCCCTCCAACTGGCGTCTTTACCGGTGACGGCAAAAAAGGCAACCACATGCAGCAGAAGTATTATGAACTCTATACTTCAGGAAATCATAGTGCTCATCGCGGTCAAGAAAGTTTAACTGCTCCTTCAATCGGTCTAAATCACATCGTTGTTGATGCAGTCGGTACCGGAACAGAAGAACATCATTTCACAAGAAGCCACAGCACAGACATGGTTCCACCGCGTGATCCACACCACCTGGGTGAATGGAAACATGAGGTTCCAGGCAAGACTATTATTGCCGGCCACGTTGAATTTGGTGGCACACCAGGTCCTCTCTACAATTTGAGAAACCTTGGCGTGCACAATGGAAAACCGGATGAGGTCACATTGGAAAGTGCCAGCGGCAAAAAAGATACATTTAGATTCTCCGGCTCTGAAATTCTGAAGGATCCTAAAGATCAAAAAGCATGGGATAGAGTATTTGCTCCAGGCGATCCAAATCACAAACTATTAGTCCTGGTTACATGTTGTGGTCCGCTGATCAGTGAAGACGACATCAAGAAAGAACCTGCTCTTAAAGGTTCACTTGGACTGCACAAATGGCGCCGCATAGATTATCTCTACGAAAGGCCAACTGCAAATTCACAAATAAACAATGGCGAAATAAAAGATCCTAAGGGCGAAAAGTCTGTTGAGATCAAATTCGAAAATGGCATCCCTACTGCAAATGTGAAATCGGCGGATCAACCACAAGGACAAACGGTAAACAACCTTCAAGGCGTTTCCGGCAACCAACATGCCGATGGAACAACCGTAGTTCAAAGTGTTCCAGATGCATCAAAAACAACGACAACTAAGTTGTATGCCCAGCCTTCCGATCAACTAAAAGGCACTTCGCAACACGCCATTGTAAGCCTGACGCAAAGCGGAAACCAAACCATGTTGGATGCGACTTCAAAGCCAATCAATTTACATGTGGGTGCCGTAAATGGAGATCCAAATTACTTTGGAGTAGGTCATACCTTCGTTCTAAAGAATACAGCGAAGGACCAACTTACATTCGAAGGCATTGGCGGATATTCAACCGGGCGTTCTTCATCTTCAACGCTCTTTTCTGCAAACGATAAAGGCTTCAGTCTTACAGGAGACCTATCCTACTCACATAGCCTAAGCCGCAACACAAGCCTATTTGGGAACGTTTACAGCACTTACGCTCCTGGAAGTGACTACAAGACACAACTGGGCACTCAGCTCGGACTTGATTATCGAGTGGGCCGACTTTCTCTTTATGGTGGCGCTGGAGACTACTTCTCCTCGGGCCACGGTTCCAGCCTCAAGCCTTTTGCAGGTGCGTCTTACGAACTCAACAAAAACTTGAGTCTTTATGGAGGCACCGATGGCCAGAAGCCTTACGTCGGAATCCAATGGACCATCGGCAAAAAATAGTTTTCTTTATTCCCCGTTTCAACCTACAACCAAGAGGATTTAGTGATGGATAAGTTTTTTGATGGCGGCAGCAAATCAGCAAAAGGGGCAGATCATCTGATTACGCTTCCGGAAGATGCAAAAGCATTCTTCGACAAAGTTCAAAAAGACGACTTAAACGATCGCAAGCTGGCTGGTAACTTGCCACAAGTAGAGTTTCAAGTTGCTCAAGAAGGCTCCGCCTATGTTCTCAAGGAAATTTCCAGCGATGCAAACCACACCATGCGCGATATAGGAAGATTCACCAACGACGGACACGGCGTTATAACAAACGAAGAGTTGGAGTACCATGCAGATGGTAAAGCCCTTCTTCGCAAAACAAACGAGATTAAGACACCCAATACTTTGACTTCAAAAGTATTCGAATCTACCGATGTTGATAATCCGGATGCACAGCTCAACCAAGTTTCACTGAAGTTGAGCACGCTCAAAGACGGTAAGGAAGCGACATCTCTTTCCGCTAACTTCCATTATGCTGCCGACGGAACTCTCGATGGCGAACATAAGGTCTTCACAAATTCAAAATCGACAGAAACGATCGATTACAGAGGCGCTAATTTAGCAATCACATCCGATGTTACTGTTTTTGCGGATTCAACAAGCGACAAATTGCACGATGATTCGAAAACTTACAGCCTCGATATGAAAGACGGCAAAGTTGTCGGCCAACATTTACTTGAGGTAGCTCACGAAGGCGGTCGCACAACAACGACTTATTTCGACGGCACTGTTGATGACAAAAAGCCTGTAACCTGGACAGCCACTAAGCAAGTTCAAGATGACGGAAAAGGTCACGTGACGACCTTTGGAACTGAAAAGAAGCAATAAAAAATAAGGCTCACCCTGGTCATGAAAATAAGCGGAAGGTACATCTACAGTGCCTTCCGCTTGACTTTGGCGCCGGGTTGTCGAGAGGATACACCCCGGTTTTCCGCTTAGATAGCCAAATTTATGCCAAGTTCGATCTATAGAGTGTGCTCTACACACAGAACCGACCCCGGAGGTTTCGCGATGCGCGCCAGAGTTCAATTCTCCCTATGCTTAAGCCTATTGCTCTGCCTAACAGGCGCGTCTTTGAGCGCTCTGAGCCAGGAAGCAGGCCGAAATCAACTCGCTTATTTGACGCCATCCCTCCAAGCTGGAAGCTTACGTGAATCAGCCGAAGCAGCCTATCAGGCGATGAATTTTGAAGTGGCACTTGAGCAATATAAAATGCTCTCGCAATCGGCGGCTGCAAGAGCCGATGACTCTTATTGGATTGGTGAAAGCTACTTTCACCTCAACCGCTATTCGGACGCCATTCAAGCCTTCGAAGATGCAATCGCAAAAAATCCTCGTGCCGATGGCGTACGTGTGCGTCTCGTACAAGCTTATATTTCCGGTAAACAAACGCAGATCGCCAAACAAAAATGCACTGAGTTCTTAGCTAGTGCAAGCGACCCATCTGTTCGACAGCAACTTGTTTCACTCTCGAGATTTTGCGACGCCGGTGAGCAGCATACAGTTCACAACCAAACTTGCGCACCAAGAATTGAGAGATAAGACCATGAAATTGCGCACCCGGTCTCAATTTGGCTCAGTGATCATAGAAGCACCATTTGTTTTATACATAATGCTTTTCTTCTTGTTCTTTCCGCTGATAAACCTTGGCACAGTGTTTATTCGCATGACCATGCTCTATTACGCTGACCACACGGCATGCAGCTGGGCAGCAAGAGCACGCTCATTCAAAACCCCAATTAACAACGATTTGACCGCATTGCAACTTGCGCAGGCCGGATCTGATTCTGTCATCGGTCTGTATACAGGTATTCATGTTACGGATGTAGAGACGCAGATTCTAATTACCAACATTAGTAACCTACAACAAACTTCTACAGACCAACCGCTTACCACACCAGCAGACGTCTCTAATTACACATACCAGGTGCAAGTGAAAACTGTTGGCAGTGCGGATCCAATTTTCCTTTTACCACTGCCAGTATCCGTTCCAGGTTTGAATGCGGGATTGCCAGTTAGCTTCGTAGACCGCGCTTATTTTGAAAATCCGACAGGACTCATTTATTAAGAGGACCGCTACCTTGTTTACTAAACCCACCCGCAGTTTCAAAACAATCCGCCCCCATCGGCGCTCTCAAAGAGGTGCCATGATCCTCGTTTTGATGGCAATACTCGGCTTGATGATTTTGCCAGCAATTTGCATTCTTTCTTTCGAACTGGCGAGAGTTTTTCTCGCCAAACAACAATTACAAAATGCCGGTGATGCCGCGGTCCTTACAGCAACTGCTCAACTAGCAAGTTCAAACAATCTCAGCCCCTTGCAAGCGCACACAGATGCATTGGCAGCGGCCGTAAAAGTATTTAAAGGCAACTATATGCTTGGCCAACAGCTTAGTAATAGCTTTCAGGTCACTAGTGCATCTAACCTTGGAGCAAGCCCAGGGGAAGCGAATCTCTTCTTTCAATTCATTGATCCAGTCACCAAACAAGTGGTGCCTAATTCCAGTCCAAACGGCAAAATCATAAATCTCCAAGCCTGTGCAGGCGCTTATACAACTTTCGGAAAGTTCTATGGCATTCCACAATTCCAGGTCACATCCATTTCTAAAGGCGCAGTGCCGATCATCGATGTAGAAATTTGCTTCGATGTTTCTGGCTCCATGGACGATCAAACACTGGTTACTTTCTTAACGAGAACCTACGATTCTACATTGAAAAAAACCATGTACAACATCGCAACTACCGCCAACAGTACTAGAGCTGAAGGGACCATTTACAACATTCTTCAGCCGCCTCTGATTGGAACTAGCTTGAATGCGAACTTTCCATATTGTCTTGAAGAAAGTGACTACTGGCCATATCCAAGTTGGTACGGTAACAAACTCGATTTTACTTATGAACTCGGCAGTAATCTGAGATCTTTAAATGGATGGCAAGCCGGAATTGGTGAGCAAGGAAGCCCACCAGGAAATGCTCCTGGACCGGGCTCACAGCCAGATCCTTCTAAACCAAATGAATATACGGATCTCGTGGTGAATCTGGACGGCAATAGTCACTTCAGCAGTGCTACCGTCAATGGATATAGTTTTCCAAATTTAGGCACTCTCGTTGAAGCAGCTCGCGGCAATCTGGAAAACCAAACAGCATTCACAAGCAGCTTAGCCAATCTATCGCTTCCTAAATCAGTGCAACCAAAGCCTGGTTATCAGTCCACATATTTTTCAACGGTAGCTTCTATGATGCAACCAATCGCTGCCTCACAAGCCGCTAATAAAGTATTCGCAGACATTATGAATACTGATACAGACTGCCATTTTGCCTTTATCGCATTTGACGAACTAGTGAACGGCACCGAAGACTACAACGGATTTATCGATATGAACAACAGTTACGGAACGAATCAAACCTATCCAGTAACTTTCATTCCATTGAATCCGGCTTTAGCGCAAACCAATTACGACTCAGTCGTTACTGCAATTGGACAGACCAAGCCCATGGGTGGAACTGATATAAGCGCTGCCATCAATTTAGCGGTTTCGGATCTGCAAAAGAATGGCCGCAAGGGTGCCGTCAAAGCAATTATTCTCTTTACAGACGGCGAACCGACTGATCCGCAAGGACCAAATGGGTTTGATCCGACATATGCCTATGCCAAAGCACAAGCCAGAAAAGCAGCTGCTACTGCCAGTGCTGCGGGCATACCCGTTTACACAATCGGGCTTGCCCAAACACCTGCAATTGAACCAAGCGAAATCGACATATTGAACGACTCCAATTCCGATCCAAGTACAGGTGGCATTGCTGCAATTTCCGGTCATGGGGCAACATTCAATCTCGTAACTGACAGCAGTCAGCTCGAACTCACATTCGAAAAAATAGCACGGCGACTGGTAGAAATCGTCGCCAACTCTGCCGGCGACTACTAATACAACCTAAGTCCTGGAGAATCACCAACATGCATCCGGTAAAACACAGTCAAAGCACCAGATCTACAACCAGATCTACAACCAGATCTACAAAAGGTTCCTTGATAGTAGAATTGACTTGCGGATCGTTCTTCCTTACGATTTTCACAATCATTGCTTTCCATGTTGGCCTTTTGATATTCGGCGCTTTCATGAACGATACGGCCTGCAGAGATGCAGCCCGTGCAGCTGCTCAAGGCAACTCTCAAACCCAAGCCACTTCACTTGCTCAAGCAATTTTGGTTTCACACAAACAAGTTAACTCGTATTTGGGTTCACCAGTTTTGCAAACGCCTATCATCTACCAAGATTACAACGGTAGCCCACCTGATACGCAGACATCACCGTACATTCAGCTCACAACCAGAACGCAAGTAACATTGCCGATTCGCTTCTTCAGCTTCCTCTCGCAAATGTTCACTTCCGACCAAAACCTGACCTTCACCGCAACATACATGTTTCCGATTGTGCGAGTGAAATAGCTGAATAGCAGCTCTCTCCATTTACTTGTATGCGGCGTAGTGATAGATGTCTGATTCTACTCTGCGCAAATCTTCGTTGTTTGCTAAAAGGTCTCTCTCGATAGATTCCTTTATGCCATCTCCCTGTCTGATGTTCGCGATAACTTTGGCGCGATAAAAAAGTATTTCCTGGCGATTGGGCGGATTGGTGCGTAAAACATCATCGCCCTGTTTAACATCCAGGTCCCATTTGTTTAGAGTAGAAATAATTTCGGCGCGCAACTCCTGAAGATGTCGCCTTTCAGCAAGCAGATCATCTCGTCGAGCATATAACTCTCTTGGAATATCACAGTTTTCCGCCAGAGCGACCAGCGGCAGGAACGAGATAGATAAAAGTACTAGGAATAGACAGAGGCTTTTAATCTTGAACATGATTTTCTCACCGCTCCTAATCTGGTGAAAGTGTCCCGGATTGTTCCCCATTCCAATATGAATCAAGTCGCCCCCCCTGCCCATACGGGGATTACTAATGACTCTGGAATATGTACTTTTTTATAACTAGCCAGCGGCCGCTTTCTATGCTCGGCTACTTACCACTTCTGTGGAAAATCGTCGCCGCTTCATCTGAAAAGACAAGTTTCCATTGCGACTTAGCACCCAATTCTTTGGCTAGACTACCTTTGGGTGGGACCATGACGTCAGTTATACCGTAGAAGTTGAAGAGCTTTTCAAAGCCTGGTTCGCCAAACCGCATGATTTGATATTGGCGCACAAAAGTATTGCCGTACATGTCATAGCGTGTGTCGATAAATACAGGCAGTGTACCTTCAGTTTGCCAGATGATGATGTCACCAAATTGTGCATCGTTGAATAGGCGCTCCGGTTTATGTTCTTTCAAATATTGAATCGCTGCGGTTGGCACCTTCAAAACCATGCTAGGTTGCGGCACCGTGGGTGCATCCAACCGCGTAGTAATTATGTATGCACCAAATAAAGATGCCAATCCGAACCAGACAAATGTACTTACAAAAGTTGGGTCGAATAAAGCCGAGAGCTTTTTGTTCAAACCAGAAATGAATGTTTCTTCTTCGCTTTCCTCCAAACGAGGCCGCAATGCGGCGTGGAACACATGGAGCATGAAGATAGATTCAAATGCAAGCACAATGGAAGTGAATGCAATCATGCGTCGCGCCGATAATCCGGCAGCGATACTCATAAAAACACCTATTGTCGAAAGCCATATTCCATCAACCGGGGGCGTAGTTGATTGAGAAGAAAGCCGCAAATGACTGCGCCAATTTCTCACCAGAACTGTAAATGTATGAGCTGAAAGAATCAGAAATGGATAAAAAGTAGGCTCACCCAATTCCTTTATTCCAATCGGCTTTAACTCCTGGATGTAGGCATTCATCCGAGAAAAATACAAACTGGGAAGATATTCCCAGAGATGAAATCCGAAGGGATTGAGGAGGGTGAGCGCAAGTAAAAGAGCAGGTCCAAAAATCAAAAGCGTTATGCCAATCTGCTTTTTCCGATAGAACAAATAGGAAACACCCGTAAGGGCAGTCGCGATCAGGCCAAGAGTGAAGCCACTGTGTAGGTTTGCCCAAGCAAGCATGGCAGGCGGAAGAAAGAAAAGCGATCGGCGCACTGCCAAGCTGCCTATGCTTGCGCTTTTCTCAGGGGAAGCGCTGATCTCAAATATTTTCCTTCTCCATTCCAAAAGCCAATACATGAAGAGGCTCAAGAGCACATACGAAAAAAGTTCGGGTCGGATCAGCACATGGAAGCATACAGACAAGACAAGCAATATGGAAATCATTGATGCAGCAAAGCGCACATTGGACAAGTTCTTAGCAAAAATGTGGGGCAGCCCAATAAACGTCATTGCGGCAAGAAGTGCACATGTCATCAAAAGCCCGCTCAGTCCAACATACTTTACGAGGCTATAGTAAATGAGTTCAGTTCCCCATTGATACAAAACAAAGGGACGATGCAACGAAGCAAACGTATAGGAAAACGGATCGCTTAGCGGCAAACTCCGGTGCTCGAAGATATAGCGACCAAGAGCGATTAGCCAGCAACTGTCCGGATCATGAAACCCAGTTCCGGCAATGAGTGCGCCAAACATGAAGGAGATTACAATCAGTGCGAATGTCACTGCCAGTGATACCACACTAATTAGAATGCGCCTACGCATCCCTCTTAATTCTTCCCGTGTTTATTCCCACTCAATAGTGGCAGGTGGCTTGGTCGTAATATCGTAAACAACTCGATTGATGCCCGGCACTTCATTGACAATGCGGGAAGATATCTTCTCCAGCAAGTCATAGGGCAAGCGCGCCCAATCAGCGGTCATGCCATCTTCACTTGTAACGGCACGAATACAAATTTGGTTTTGATATGTACGTTGGTCACCCATTACACCAACAGATTTTGTGGGCAGCAATACACCGAATATTTGCCAAACCTGACGGTAAAGTCCATGCGCCTTAATTTCTTCGCGAATAATCCAATCTGCTTCGCGCAGCACTTTCAAACGTTCTTTGGTTACTTCACCCAATACACGAATAGCAAGTCCTGGTCCCGGGAATGGATGGCGTACACGAATGCCTTCCGGTACCCCAAGCTCCATAGCAACACGTCGCACTTCATCTTTGAAAAGTTTAGCGAATGGTTCAACCAGTTTGAATTTGAGATCGTCCGGCAATCCTCCGACATTGTGGTGAGATTTGATTTTTACAGCTACTCGTTCACCAGTTTTGGGATCGACCTGCGTTCCAGCTGACTCGATAACATCAGGATAGAGAGTGCCTTGAGCAAGAAAATCAAATGGACCAAGCCGTTTCGATTCAGCTTCGAAAACCCGTATGAATTCGGTTCCAATTATTTTGCGCTTCTCTTCAGGTTCGATTACACCCTTCAGTTTGTCTACAAATTGGTCACGCGCTTTGACGAAATTGACTTTGATCTTGAAATCTCTTTCAAAGGTTTCAACAAGCCATTCTGGCTCGTTCTTGCGCATGAATCCTTGATCGATAAACATGCAAGTAAGCTGATCGCCAATTGCTTTGTGCAAAAGGAATGCAAGAGTGGAACTGTCTACACCACCCGAGAGTGCTAACAAGACACGCTTCTCTCCAACCCTTGCACGCACATCGGCAATGGCTTCATCGACAAATTTATCCATCGTCCAGTTTTGACGGCTCTTGCAAACATTGAGAACGAAATTGCGATAAACCTGCTGCCCACCGTGCGTATGGTTTACTTCCGGATGGAACTGCACGGCATAGAATCCGCGTTCTTCATCAGCGATAGCGGCAACCGGTGTAGCGGATGTCGATCCGATTAGTTTGAAACCTTCAGGCAATCCAACGACGCTGTCACCATGACTCATCCAGGATTGAAAAGCTGGGTCCAGATCAGCAAAAAGGTTGCCCTGATGGACAACCGTAAACAATGCTTTGCCGTACTCTCGCACTTTGGCTGGTTCTACTTTGCCACCGAGATCTTTCGCCATGAGATGCATGCCGTAGCAAACACCTAGAACCGGTATTCCTAACTTCCAGATATCGGGATCACACAGCGGCGCACCTTCGTCGTATACGCTATTCGGTCCACCTGAAAGTATGATGCCCTTAGGGTTTAGAGCCTTAATCTTTTCGAGGGAAGTACTACAAGGCAAGAGCTCTGAATAAGTATCCAGTTCCCTTACACGCCGGGCTATTAGTTGAGAATACTGCGAACCGAAATCAAGAATGGCTATTGTGTCTACGTCTGGCTTAGTTTGCCTTGACTGAGCCACTGGCGTTTGGGTGCTTTCCTTCATGTTTCTAGATGTCTCTGATTGATAGTCATAACCGAAGCGGCGGCAATTGACATAACGAGGAGGGTTAAGAAAACTGGATTTATCTTAGCGCCTTTCAGCAGATAGTCATAGTGTATTGAAGCATAGAAAGGTATGAACATCGGCACCAAGCTCAAACAACCAAGATAAGCGAGGCTTCTGGCTTTTTGTATTTTTGCAAAGTTGAGCATAAAGAAGAGAACAGCTGGTACTAAAAGCAAGAGGTCGTAGTCGTAACAGTAAAGCGCAAAGACTAGTCCAAGGGGCAATGCTGCTGCAAGAGCATTTCTCAAGGGCTGTGGAGTTTCTACAAATTGTCGTGCAATGAAATAAATTGCTATAAGAGCGGCAACTAATGCAACTACGCTTATCACCTCCACTGTAGAGCGCATTTCAGGGAAAAGCCGCAGCAGTTGCCCGCGTAGAGTGGAGCTGAGATTCGATTGCAATATTGTGTCCATACCAAGAGCATCGCTCATCAACGTTCGGTATGTATGAATGCCTTGCATACCCAACATTAGAAAGGACACTGATGCCATTACAAATGCAGAGATAATGGCGAAAAGGATGGTGCGATATTCCTTTATGGCAAGCAGAATAATGAAGACCGCGAGAGCTTCCTGAGGCTTAACAAGCAAGAAGCTGAAAGCAATTCCTGCTAACACCGTTTTTTTGCGCTCGACGAAAATTATTCCAAGCGTAAGAGCAAGAAAGAGCAAAGGCGCTATTTGATCGATACGCATAGATTCATAGACAGGTGCCGTGAGCAGTGTCCACGCGAATAACCAGGCTGTTTGAGTTAAATTAAAACGGCAAAGTCTCGCAAGCAAAATCAGTGATCCAACCATCAATCCAACCAGTATGAGCTTCCACAAAAAAGGAGCGTACGCAATTGGCAGAAACGAAATTGGCACCAGCCACGATACCGCAAAAGGTGGAATAAAAAAGCCAACAGCATGGTGATGCCGCACCATTTCAGGGAAGGTGCTCTGCTCCTGTTTGGTTAATGCGGGGAAATCGTACATATCGGCACCCCGACCAGCCAATACAAACTGTCCGACCGCATAAAATTCGGGCAAATCTGAAGCAGCTCCAAAGAACTGCAACGATTCAAAGAAGATAAATCCCACAAACGCGAAGGCTACAAAAGCAGCCAGCAAGGACATAATAAGGTTTTGCTTTTCCTGGCGCCGGATTTTCTCTAAGTTATCTGGCTGGGACATTGGCGCATGTTAACAGAAAACTTTCTTTCCGAAGCTACAAGAGAACGGCAAGATACCTTAGCATAACCATATGCGGAATCGAACCTTCAATTTTTTGGCTACTTCGTTTGGTCTCTTTGCCTGTTTTTTGTTCGTTTTTACAGATTTCAAGCTGCCTGAATCGCTTGCTATATCTGATTACTTGATGACCTTCCATACAGCCGGTCACATGTTTGCAGAAGGCCGGGCTTCGCAACTTTACCCACCGCCTGATGCAAAAACGTTTACGGATACTCCGTTTGACCGCGAAGCGCATCTGGTTAACAAAAACTTGCCGCCGTCATCGACAGCAGAGTTTATGTATCCACCGATCATTTCCCTCATCTTTGCCCCCTTCAGCTTTTTGCCACTGCCGGTTTCCCTATTAATTTGGCAGTTCATCTGCCTCCTTGCATTGGTCCTCATAAATGAAGCAATCCTTGGACCGGTTCCAGAAGACGAACCGGAAGAGAAGTATCGTCCTCTCAATCTTGCCTTTGCCGGTCTAGCTTTCCTGCCTGTTTTATTCACGGTCTGGATTGGGCAGGTGGGCCTCGTGCTCGGTATCTTGCCTTTAGCCGTAGCGTTTAGATTGCTTTTGAAGAAGAAACCAATTCAAGCCGGTTTTGTACTTTCGATTTGCGTGCTTAAGCCGCAGTTTCTTGTGCCGGCTCTCTTCTTATCTACGGCAATGGTGTTGGAAAAGAGGCCCAAGTGTTTCATTGCTATGTGCTGGGGTATTGCCGTTATTTTGCTGTTCAACCTACTTCTATTTGGCCCATCAACCATGGGCAGTTGGTTCAATTGCTTGAAGGTAAGCGACCTTGTTTACTCCGATGCCAGAACTGTCAACACAGCAATAGCAACGAGCTTCCCACGCGCCGTCATGCTCATTCTGCCTGTTGCCTATCAGCTTATGCTCAAGCCTTTCGTTTACTTGCTTGGCGCTATCATTGGTCTGCTTGCGTACATGACCGCACTTAGACTGATACAAGTAAATGTTGCTGATGAGCTAAAGCTAGCAGCAGTAATGATTCTAGGAGTGTTTGTTACACCATTGACGGTGCCGCATATCTTTTTCTACGACTACTCGATTTTATATCTAGCTGGACTACTAGCCGTATCGATGCCCTGGAGTCACGACCGCAAATGGGAATGGCGTTCTATTACACGGCTGTGCTGGCTAATCGTAAATGTCTATGCCGTACTCATATGCGTGCACAAGCAATATGCAGTACCAATTGTGCTGATCGGATTCATGTTCTTCTTCTATCAGCGCGTCATTGAAATTGTTGAGAACATACGGACAAAAGATGCCGTCGAGCCAGTGCCCATTGTAAATTTTTAGGGTTGGAACAGTCTGTCCCACAGGACGTCTGAGGCCATAAAGAGATAGGTTCCTACTTACAATTTGAATATCGCCCCCGGGGATAGAATCATGAGTAAACCGAAAAGAGTGCCAGAGGTTGCAGTGCGCGTAGATCGATTGCCATCAGACTTTCGACGCATCGTGAGCATGCAGCTGCGTGAACTAATCCACGAGTACGACGACGCCATTTACGCAAATGACCTCAACTTCTCACCTGCCCAATTTGGTGGTAAGTGGGCTAATTTGCGCAAGTACCAGTTGCACAGTGAACGGAAGGCTAGCTAGGCTCTAACCGCCTTGCTAGTCAACTTCCCAAATACTGCCCTGCGGTGTATCCATAACGGATATGCCGCACTCGGTTAAACCAGAACGGATGAGGTCCGAAGTCGAATAGTCCTTTTTCTGTTTGGACTGATTACGCAATTCCAAGACCATATCTACAAGTTTTGCCGCCTTGTCACTCTTTAGAACCTGGCGGTGATCCTCAAAACGGAAACCTAAAACCGTAGTCAATTTTTTAAGAGTAGAGGCAAGGGCAGCTCGCTTTACTGAGTCCTTTTCTTTGGCAATCGTGTCGGCCAGATTAAACAAGACTGCAATTGCTTGAGCTGTATTGAAGTCATTGTCCATGGCCTCTACAAATTGCTGGTGAACTTGCTTAACGAGTGGATCAGACAAATCCAATTCTGATTCGAGTTCGTAGTGGAAGTTCTTAGTAGAATTGGATTTAGAGTTTGAATCCGAATTGGCATGTTGAGCTGCTTTGACAAGACGCTGCACGGCAGTTCGCGAAGCGCTCAAGCTGTCGACGGAAAAATCGATTGGGTTGCGGTAATGCGTTTGCAAAGTAAACAAACGAATATCGTCTGCACTATATTGCTCGAGCAGTCCGCGAATCGTCTTGAAATTGCCGAGCGATTTGGCCATCTTCTCGCCGTCAACCTGCACAAAGCTGTTATGCACGAAAAATCTTGCAATCGGCTTGTTGTGCAGACCTTCTGATTGCGCAATTTCGTTTTCGTGATGCGGGAAAAGCAGATCTTCTCCTCCGCCATGCAAATCTATCGTTTCACCAAGCACTTGTTTGATCATTGTTGAGCATTCTAAATGCCAACCAGGACGTCCGAAACCCCATGGACTCGTCCAACCGGTTTCCCCTTCCGGAGCGCTTTTCCAAAGGGCGAAATCAGCACCATGTCGTTTTCGTTTTTCAAGTTCGGCTTGCGACAATACTTGTTCGCGAGATCCAACCATCATATCTTCCAGATTTTGTCTTGTTAGTTTGCCGTAGTGCGGCAGTGAACTAACAGAAAAATAGACATCTCCATGCGATTCATAAGCATGCCCATTGGCTATTAATCCTTCAATAAAGGCTATCATTTCGCGCAGGAATTCTGTGGCACGCGGTTCCACATCTGGAGACGCAACATTAAGAGAATCCATATCGCGCCAGAATTCATAGAGGTATTTTCTTGCTACCAACTCCGGACGCACACCCAGCTCTTTGGCACGATTTATGATTTTGTCTTCAATGTCAGTTACGTTGCGCACGTAAGTGACGTCATAACCACGAAAGCGCAAGTATTTCTGAATAACATCCCAGAGAATGAAAACGCGTGCATGTCCGATGTGGCTGTAGTCATAAACAGTTGGGCCGCAAGAATAAATGCTTATTTTGTTACCGTTAAGCGGCTGAAATTCTTCCTTAGTCTTTGAGAGGCTATTGTAGATGAGCATATTGTCGATTTAATTAGATAGGTGTAGATTCGATCCGGTTTTTGACGCGGTCGGCACCGAGAATTGAAACGATCGATCCGATATCCGGACCCTGAACCTTCGCTGAAAGTGCAACACGCAAAGGCCAGTAGAGATCTTTTCCCTTTAGACCCAAGGCCTTACCGATGCCGTCAATGACGGCTTTACAGCCTTTTTGATCGCCCCAGGGAAAACTAGAAAGACTTTCCAATGTATGATCCAATACTTGCTTTGCGGTTGGCTTTGCAAGCACGGTTTCTTTGAGATCTTGCGGAACATCGAGCTTACTTTCGAAATAAAACTGCGCTGCTGCAGTTATTTCCGACAACATCGTTAAACCTTCCCGCACAGATTCGATAATCAAATTGATTTCGGCATCACTGTATCCGGACAAAGTGAAATTCGATAAATAAGGCATGGCACGCTCACGAATGACGTCAATCGGCATACTGCGAATGTAGTGACTGTTAAACCAATTGAGACGAGCCACATCGAAAACGGCGGGGCTCTTACTGACCTTTTCGAGTTCGAATACTTCACAGCCTTCTTCTAACGTAAATATTTCGCGACCATCTGGTGGCACCCAGCTCATTTGGGCAAGGTAATTCACAAGCGCTTCAGGCATATAACCATCGGCCTTATATTTGCTTATGTGAACAGCTTCCCCGTGTTTGCGCTTAGAAAGCTTGGCGCGATCCATATCGAAAATAAGGGCTGTGTGTGCAAAGACTGGTGGCATTTCACCAAGTGCTTCGTAGAGAAGAAGTTGTTTAGCGGTGTTGTGAATGTGATCTTCACCACGAATCACATGGGTCATTTTCATGTCTATGTCATCTACAACAACGGCAAAGTTATAGGTGGCAATGCCATTGGATTTCACGATGACCATATCGCCGCCGAGATCGCCAGTTTCAATGGAAATATCGCCTTTGATGCGATCGTGCCATGTCACCATCCGTGGTTCTTCGACTTTAAATCGAATTGATGGGACGCGTCCTTCAGAAGTCAATTTTTCAATTTGAGCAGGAGTGAGATTGCGACCGGAATTATCGTAACGTGGCGGTCTGCTCGATGCCTTTTGCTCTTCTCGCATGGCATTGAGTTCTTCCGGAGTTTCGTAAGAGTGATAAGCCAAACCCTTAGAAACAAGTTGGTTAGCCACTTTCGCGTAATGATCTATCTTGGCAGTTTGAGTGTAGGGTCCAAATGGACCGCCTACATCTGGTCCTTCGTCCCAGTTAATACCAAGCCATCTAAGACCATCAAGAATATCTTTGGTGTGTCTTTCTTCTGAGCGTTCATCATCTGTGTCTTCGAGGCGCAGAATAAAAGTGCCTTTATTGCGTTTGGCAAAAAGGTAGTTATATAGTGCCGTGCGTGCGGTGCCTAAATGGAGGCTGCCGGTTGGACTGGGTGCGATTCTAGCTCGGACTTGCTTAGACAAGTTCTGTACCGTGCCTATGATGGGGGCCTGGGGCCTATAGCCTGCAAACAGTTGGATTTTACCAGCCCAATCAGGCAAGAGAGTACAGGTGAGTGATTGGCACTCGGTTCTGAGCGTCTGCGCTGTGTCTTCGGACGTTACATCCGTTACGGTTGCTCAAGAACCAGACAATCTACCGTGGCAATTCCGCTACCGAGCATGTTGAGTTGTTTGGCAGCACCCTTTGAAAGGTCTATAACTCTGCCGTCCACAAAAGGACCACGGTCGTTAACTTTAACAACACAAGAATCGCCGGTCTTTCTGTTCATAACGAGGAGCTTTGTGCCGAAGGGCAAGCTTCTATGTGCGGCTGTCAAACCTTCTTGGTCGTATTTCGAACCATCAGAGGTCTTTCTGCCATTGAAGCGTCCACCGTACCAGGAAGCTCCGCCACTGAAGTGTCCAATGCCCTTCACATCTTGATATGCCGTTTCGGCAAGTTTCAAGAAGGAAAGCGGCAATGTTGAGACACCAAAAGAGTTGCGAATCGAATTGACGATCTTGAGACCAGTTTCCAGCGGTGAGGAGCTTGGCGTTTTACTGGGCTCTGTTACTTCTGGAACGGGGAATTTGATGATGGTGGTTCCATCTATGCGCATTGCTACCAAATCACCCTCACGAGCCGGCAGAAGCTTCTCTGGATCAAACTTGTTATCGCGCACAAGTTCGTCCAATTTGGCTGCGATGTCTTCTACTAATTCTTCTGAATTGTTGTTGCCGTTATCGCGAAAGCGAATAATTTCCTTACCGTTGAGAGTTACGGACGCAAAATGATCGTCTTGTTCATCCCAAGAATTAGCTACTACTTCTGGATCGATATCTGATAACGCTGCTGCATGGGCGCACTGCGTTTGATTTAGAAACAGCAAGCAAAGACTCGCTGCCAATATTCCAAGTTTCACGTTAGGGTTGCCTTCAAAAGGGGTTGACTCCGACTTATTTCCATTCCGGCAAATTCTCAACCGGTCCGGACGTGTATTTGTAACAGCTGAATTTTGTGTATAGCTGCAATCTCGAAGACGGCGGAAGGTTAGCAAAGAGAGTGGTGGCAAGTCAAAAACCGCATGACAAGCCAGCTTTTTCAAGCGAAGCAACTAATTCAGCCTTTATGCAAAATTGTTAAGCAAAAGTACCTTGACACCACAATTAGCACCACCAAGAACATGTCTTTAAGATATATCGCTGAATGGCCGCACTTCAAACGTACTTAAGCGAAACTCAGAATTGTTATGAGACTCGTTGTCAACGGAATTGTGTAACGCAGTGTAAATTACGCCTAAACTAATGCTCATTTTTCGGCCCGCCATTTTGTTAAGAGGGAGTAAAAGCGGAAAACGCCTTACCAATAAGCAATCACAGCACCAACCAATTTCTAAGTGCACACTAATCTCGTTAACAGATCGCAACATGGACTTGAGAAATATGTGTACCGGTGGTCGCAATATGGCTGCGTGATATATGCAAACGTGTTAGCCAACGGACATGAAAGGCGCAGCAAGACAGGCTTGCAGCCTAATTCAAAAACTCTTGCATCAGGTTTTGATCCATGTCGAAATTTGCATATACTTGTTGAACGTCTTCTTGATCTTCAAGTACATCCAAGAGACGCAAAAGTTGTTTTGCAATTTCTTTGTCGCTCACTTCAACGCTTGTACTGGGAGCGAATGTGTTTTCTGCTGAAACTATCTTGAAACGCTTTGCTTTGAGAGATTCAGCAATTGCATGAACTTGAAGAGGCGGACAAATGACAATTACTGAGTCCTCGCCTGAATCATCGATATCATCTGCACCCGCATCAAGAGCTGCAGCTAATAGCTCTTCTTCATTTGCAACACTGCTTTTTTCGATAACGACTTCACCACGTTCTTTAAACATCCAGCTCACGCAACCGGTTTCACCAAGGTTGCCTTTGTACTTAGAAAAATAACTGCGTACATCTCCAGCGGTTCGATTGCGGTTATCGGTCGCGCATCGCACCATAATTGCAACACCGCCTGGACCATAACCTTCGTAGATCAATTCTTCAACGTTATCAGCGCCACCGCTGCCCGAGCCTTTTTCAATCGCCCGAGCGATATTGTCGTTTGGTACACCTTCAGCTTTAGCGCGCTCTACTGCCGTTCTTAACCTGAAGTTAGCGTTGACGTCTCCACCACCGGCACGGGCCGCCACTATGATTTCTCGCGCCATGCGCGCATAGACTGCTCCCTTTTTTGCATCTACAACAGCTTTCTGGCGCTTGATGTTCGCCCACTTTGAATGACCAGACAATCTCAAATCTCCAAGGAATATGCGCGTTTGTTCAGACAGTTTCTCACGGTCGCAATCATATTTGTCCCGACATTAAAGAGGCTGTAAACTGAACCGATGTCTAAGAAGCGAGACAGCCAAAAGCTGACGATCGCACAAAAGTCATTCTATATATATGGAACGGTTGGCCGCCAATTGATAGGTAGATACTTGATGCATTCGAGAAAACTTCATTCGCTAACGTTCTCTGCAACAGCGACTGCATATCTAGCATTAGCAGCGTCCCTGAATTTACTTCTTTTCAACGAGGCAGCAAATGCAGCAACCAAAATCGCTGCTAAGCCGCCTAAAGTTTTCAAGCTCAAAGCGGACGTGAACGCTAATGTCAAAGCAGACATCATGAAAGCCGACGATCTCATGGGCAAGGGAAAATTTGGTGAAGCTGCCGATATTTATCATCAGGCCCTCAATAAAGATCCCAAAAGTTTGGCTGGCCTGCTCGGTTATGGATTTGCCCTCGCCAAACAATTCAAACTTGACGGTGCCAATGATCAATTAGACAAAGCTCTGGCTCTAGATCCTGGCAATCCAATGGCACTCGCCGGCAAAGCGATGATTGACTACAACCGCCTGCAGTCTTCTTCTCTTACCATTCAAAGAAATCGCGATTCGATTCTGCAAAGAGCCGAAAGTGAGGTAAAGCAGGGACTTGCAAAAGATCCGGGCATGCCGGAAGCGCATTACACTCTTGGTTCTATCTATAAGGAACAAGGACGAATGCCGGAATCGATTGCTGAGTTTCAGCAATCTACAAAGTTGGACCCGACCTATTCAGAAGCATACGCTGGCTTGGGCATTGCACAATTGAATCAAGGTGATGCTGCAGCTGCAGTCGAATCACTCAAAAATGCAGTTAAGTACAACTCCGGAAATTCCACAGCGCACTATGGCTTGGGCAAAGCTTATTTGAAAATGGGTCAAATTGACGATGCCATCAAAGAGCTCAACACATCGCTGTCGCAATTCCCGAACAGCGCCCCTGCCCATTTGTCTATGGGTGAAGCCTATTCTGCACAAGGCAACACAATTGCTGGTATTCGAGAATTTCAGGAATCCATTCGCATCAAACCTGAAAATCTCGATTCTTACTTGCACATTGCTGATATTAGAGAAGCGCGCGGCGACCTCGAACATTCCATCGCTGAATTGCGTTCTGCTCTGGAAATGTTTCCCAATAGTCAAGACTTACATCTGCGCATCGGAGATGAGTCTATGCAGTTGGAGAAACTCGATGACGCAATGAAAGAGTACAAATCTGTGTTGGATACAGAGCCGAAAAACTCACAGGCCGCAAAAGGTTTGACGCGTGCCTGTTATCTCAAAGCTGGTAAAGCGGCTTCCGGAGCCTATTTCACTTCGAACGATTTCGAGAGCGCATCCAGATACATAGACCAAGCCGTGACTCTGAATCCCAATGATATGGAATTGCGCCTTGCGCAAGCAAAGCTCCGCATCATGTCTGGGGCTACCGTCGATCTTGCCAGTCTTGGCACTCCCAAAAATGACGGCGAGAGAATTGCTTATGCCGAAGCACTTTTAGCGCAGAATAAATTCAAAGAAGAAGATGACCAAATGAATGCCGTTATCGCAAGCGCTAATGATGCCAAACAAGTTTTCGCCGTTGGAGATCTCGCTTTAATGATCAAAGACATTCCAATGGCTGAAGCAGCTTATAAAAAAGCGGCAGCCATGCCTGATGGAGCAGATAGAGCAAAACGCGGTATGGATGCTGTGGGCAAAGCAAAAGACGCAGCAAGGCAAGATCTCACTTTGGCCGACGATCTCGCCCGCCGAAAACAGCTAGCCAGCGCGATCGACAAATACCACGCTGCGATTTACGACAATCCTAAGTTATCCGATGCCCATCTGAATCTTGCCCAGACACTCGAAAAGCTGGCACCGCCTACATCGAAAGATCTGCGCGAAGCAATTGCTCAGTACAAAGCCTACACATCGCTAACACCTGCGATGGCGCCAAAGGATGCCGAAAAATTCACCAAAAAGTTGGATTTGCTCGACAAGAAAGCAGCCCGGCTTGAATTGAAAGAAAAATCGGTGAAATCCAAAATCTAAAAGATGGCAAAAACAGATTGGAAAGATCGACCGATCACGGTACTGGGCCTGGGAAAATCTGGTCGTGAAACAGCGCTGTATTTAGCCAAACGCGGCGCACAAGTGACGGTATCAGACGCAAAAGAGCTAAACAGGGCAGATGATGCCGTAATCCAACAGTTAAAAACACACGGAGTCGCCATTGAAACTGGCGGCCACACGTACGAAGCTTTGGCCTCTGCAGACCTTATCGTCACAAGCCCTGGTGTCAAGCCAACTTCAGATGTTATTCAAAGATCACTGGCACTGGGCAAACGAGTAGTTTGCGATGTTGAAATTGCCTATCAGGAAGCAAATGTTCCGATTATTGCTATTACAGGCACTAATGGAAAATCAACAACGACGTCGCTTGTGAGTTTTATCCTCGAGCACAACGGCATGAAAGCCCCTGCTTGTGGCAACATTGGTTTACCAGTCCTGGCGGCATTAGAATCCGGGCCGACACATCTTGTGATTGAAGTTTCATCGTTCCAACTTTACTATTGCGATCACTTCGTTCCAGACATCGGTATATGGCTTAACTTAACGCCAGATCATGTAGATTGGCATGGCTCCCTGGATGAGTACATAAAAGCAAAGGAAAGCATGTTTCGGCGCCAGATTAGTTCGCAGTATGCCGTCCTGAACATGGATGATCCAATTGTGGCTAACTGTGACACGAATGCTGAGATATTTCCTTTTAGTGTTGAACGAGAGTTAACGGAAGCGATTCAGGGCGCCTTCCTTACACACGAGTTTCTCTCGTATCGCTACAACGGGCGTACTAATGTGCTCTTAGGCAAAGACGAGTTAAAGATAATAGGCAAGCACAATCTCGAAAACGCACTGGCAGCAATATCCGCGGTTGCACTTCTGGGGCTGAACCCGGACCAAATTGCCAGCGCCTTAACGAGATTTGAAGCGCTGGAACACAGGCTTGAATATGTGGACACCATAGACGGTGTGCGCTGTTACAACGATTCCAAAGCTACGAACACCGACTCTGCCATTAAAGCCCTTCAATCATTTAAAGAAAGAATTGTATTAATTGCAGGCGGGCGCGACAAAGGAACAGTCCTTGATGAATTTGTCCGATCTGTTGTAAACCATACTTCTGCTGTTATTCTCTTAGGCGAAGCCAAAGAGCGCTTTCAAAAAGCGATGGCAGCCGGTGGGGTGCAGAACATATATACGGTTGGGACCATGGAGGAGGCTGTCGACCTGGGCATCAAACTGAAGAGTGGCCCGCTCGTTTTGTCTCCAGCCTGTGCCAGCTTTGATATGTTTAAGGACTTTGAGGATAGAGGGCGTGTCTTCAAAAACATTATCCGCTCCAGATATTAGAAGGTTGCCGCCGCGCCTTTCGAGTGGATCACGATCAAGCCAGATTGAACAGCCAACAGATGATTTTAGAGGTCTGCCAGACAGAGCCATTGTCACTTTGGTTTTGTCGCTTTGCGGTTTCGGTTTGATGGCTGTTTTCAGCGCATCGGCACCGGAAGCACTGCAGTCATATCAGGATGCCACCGTCTACCTGCGCAGACAGGCTATTGCCCTCGTGATTGGCTTGTTCTTGATGTTCAGCATAAGCAGGCGCGATTACCGCAAACTGAAAAAGCATGCCTGGCCATTCGCAATCATTTCGCTTGGCCTTTTGATGCTTACTCTTGTTCCGCATTTGTCTGTAACAACCATGGGATCCAGTCGATGGCTTGCGATTGGCCCGTTCCAATTCCAACCTTCTGAATTGTGCAAAGTTAGTTCGCTCATTTTGATGTCGTCCGGACTCTCGAAATATTTCTGGTGGCACAGACAAATTCTCTTTCGCATTGCCGTAAGTCTTGTGATGGCAGGCATCGTGGCTAAACAGCCAGATTTAGGCACCGCTTCAATGATATTAGGTGGTTTGTTGACTTTGCTCTATGTAAGCGGCACAAACCAAGTGCTTCTGTTTTCGTCCTTAGGAGCAGGCGCTTATTTCCTCTGGCACCACATTCAAAAAACGCCTTATCAAATGGCTCGCATCCAAAGCTGGATCGATCCTTATCTGTCACCGCAAAAGGATGGCTGGAACATCATTCAAGCGCAGCTTGCGATTGGCTCAGGCGGTCTCTTTGGTGTTGGCTTCGGGCGGTCTTTGCAGAAGTTATATTATTTGCCCGTTCAACATGCAGACTTTATTTTTGCAGTCATTGCTGAGGAATTCGGCTTGCTGGGCTGTGGTGTTCTAATTACACTTTTTTCGCTGTTCGCCTACTATGGATTCGAAACAGCACTAAATGCAAGAACATTATTCGGACGGTTGCTGGCAATCGGCATCACAAGCTCTATTACTATTCAAGCTTGCGTCAACATTATGGTGACTACTGGCATGTTGCCGGTAACTGGAATTACCCTGCCGTTTATAAGTTATGGCGGCACATCTCTGGTAATTACATTAGCCATGGTAGGCGTATTGCTTTCCATCTCACGCGATCGCGGTCAACTCGAAGAAAACGATGAAGACGACGATTTGCCGGATGGCCCATTGCTGAATTGATATGGGCGCGAGAATTGTTCTGACGGGCGGCGGTACAGGCGGGCACGTCTATCCAGCTCTCGCTGTCGCTGAATGTTTGAAGAAAGACAGTGATGTCGAGGCCATCCTATATATAGGAGCAACCGGGCATGTCGAAGAACGCCTGGCAAAAGAGCAAGGATTAGAATTTGTCGGCTTGCATGTAACTGGCTTGCCGCGCAAACTCTCGCCTAAACTTATTACCTGGCCAGGCGAAATTGCTTTTGCTATAGCTAGCGCTCGCAAAGTGCTTGAGAAATTCCGTCCTACAGTCGTTTTAGGTACGGGCGGTTATGCCTCCGCACCGCCTCTAGTGGCGGCCCTTACTCTCAATGTGCCGTTTGCCATTCATGAACCGGACGCCCATCCTGGTCTCGTTAATAGAAGTCTTGGCCAATATGCTCGCCTCATTTCACTAGGAATGGAAGGGGCAAAATCCACTTTCACTAACAACGCTAATGTCTGCGTGTTTGGCAATCCGATCAGCAATCGTTTTTCCAAAACAACTACCCGCATCGAAGCAGCCAAGATTTTGGATGTTCAACCGGATTTGCCTACACTCCTCATCACAGGCGGATCGCAAGGTGCCCAGGCCATAAACCATGCTGTCTATGATGCACTAAGTGATCTTGTTACAGGCGAATCTACACAAGAGATCTTGCCTATACAGATTTTGCATCAGGTGGGAGAAAAGAATTGGGACGATATATCCTTGCGAATTAAAGATGGGCTGATTAGCCAGTCTCTGCATTCTCTATATAAGCCACGAAAGTATTTTGACAACTTAGCAATTGCATACGCAGCAAGCGATCTAACCGTGTGCCGAGCGGGTGCCATGACTATCGCAGAGTTATATGCAACTGGAACACCAGCCATTTTTGTACCGCTTCCCTCGGCAGCTCAAGATCATCAAACATTCAATGCAAAGTCCGTTGAATTACAAGGAGGCGGAGTTTTATTGCCGCAAAGCGAGCTTAGTGCTGCCAGCCTTTCGCGAACAGTAAGACAGCTTATATTCAATCGAGATCGCCTTGATGCTATGAAGAAAGCGATGCTCGCCTCGGCAAAACCAAATGCTGCGCAAGAGCTAGCGCTAGCCCTAAAAAAAATTGGCACAAAAACATAGCAAAGACACATTTGTTTTTTTGCTTGATAGTCCGCATAAATAGAAGATTTGCGCCAATGAGGCACATCGTCATTAGGCGCAAAAGTTCAAAGAACCACAGCTCTTAATTGTTCCAAGTTGCCAAGCGAACGACCTGTTTTATGCTTTTGGGTTTTGTACTTATGTAAGCGGCGCTGGGGTTAGAGCGCCTGAAAAATTAGCTTCTGGAATGAGCGCTTGATCGGATGCAAACGACGATTCCAACGATGAGAGGCTCTTTCGAACAGACTTTTGTTCGATAGTCGAAAGAGTATTTTCAATCTGCTCGATAAATCCGGCGGACTCGTGACCCTCACCCATTGAACTGGCGATGGCTCGCTTCAACTCATCGATAGCAGCATTTATTGCGTTTCGGTTTTCCGGTGTCATAGACTTGAAAGACTTAGTTTCTGCAACTGTCTAGGAATAGTGCGGCACGCCCGCCGCCCACTCGACTTGACGAGTGTATCACGCAATCTCAAAGGAGCAAGGGTGATTCTAGAGATACTATTGATGCGACCAAATCGTTGCTTAGGCTCTACTGATGACCGTTTCCGAGCCATAAGCCAATCTATATGTAAAGCTGAGTCTCAACTCTATAATTGCTGCCAACGTTGTAATAGTAAGCGATTCCACGACTGCATCAGAAATGAAAAACACCGATTGCAAATTTCCATATCAAATTTATCAGTAATTTACGTATTAGCGCGGATGTATGATTCTGTTAGGGGTTTGGTTTCAAAATAGGGGCAAATGTTAGAGATTTCGATTTGTTTACTGGTGGTCTTCTTTGTGGTCCTTCGGGTATGGGGATTTGATTCACTCCTCTGGGCCCTGCCGGGTGACATGAGAAAAGCCATTAAAGAACGACGCGAAGACGAATTGAAGAAGCTCAACGAGTACCACGGCAGGCTTAAGACTGTGACCGTCGGGTTACTAAGATATGCCGATGAGATAGACAAAGACAGCAAGTTTTTAAGCCCGGCGCCACAAGGTTGGTCGAACTCGCTGGCACGAGCATGCAAAAGAGCCGTCACCCTTGCCGATCAAACCCAGATGATCAGTCGCTATTTGGAACGGCGGAACATTAGAGTAGCTCGACATGAAATTTTGCAGACGGTTAAGTTTGCGCGAGATCTCGAACGCGACCTATATAACCTTAAGCTTTCCAGTCAAATTTCTACAGTAGACGTACCTGTCGTACCAGACAAAAAGTGATACCACTTTTACGTCGATCCGGAATTTCGGGAAAGAGTAAAAAGTGATACCACTTCCTGTAATTTCTCCGTTTACGCTCCCCTACAGCAGCCAGTAGAAAATAAAAACGGCAGAGGTAGCTAAACGCTCCGAAAGCGAGACTATATGCAATATCAATGCGTCCGAATTCAATTGTATGCGGCGATACCTTTTTTACTTTTTTTTTGCAAACATGCACATGCCACCACTGAGATCTCCTAGAATGAAAGAGAGAGTCTCTGAGAAAAATTCTTTTTCCGTCTGAGGCGAAGTCACGGCTCGCGCATTTCTTTGCGAGTAGCCGAGAGCGCTCTGCCGTGCCTTTATAATCCAACTTTCCTCGTTCACAGGACGCGGTTATATAAACACATCTAGAAATCCAAGCATCACAAGACCAACAAACTCGAGAGAGGGAGCCATCATGAGCAAGAAGAAAGAAGACGCGAAAAAAGCGAAAGCAAAAACCAATGCAGAAGAAGTAAAAGAGGAGGTTGCATGCTCTTCGAAAGAAGAAGCAAAAGAAGAAGCACCGGCATGTGCCGCAAGCGCTGAAGAAGTAAAAGCAGACGAAGAGAAGGAAGAGGAAGAAAAACCCGAAGAAGCTAAATCCGAAGAGTCCGAAGGTGAAAAGAAGGAAGAAAGTGAGAAGCCCGAGGAAGTAAAAGCAGAAGAACCTGCTGAAGAAGAAAAGAAAGAAGAACCAACTGCTGAAGATAAAGATGATGAAGACAAAGCTGAAGAAGTTGCCTCGGAAGATTCTCCATCGCAAGAAAAGGAAGATGAAGCAGAGGAAGTAAGTTCTGAAGATAAAGAAGAAAAGGATGACGAGGACGAAGCGGATGACGTAACCGCCGAAGAAGAAAAGAAAGAAGAGGAGAAAACCGAAGAAGCAGCGAAAACAGAATCGCAAGAAAAACCAAGTGAAGACTCACCAGCAACAGAAGCAGCCTGAGGCAAATCTGGTTTTGAAGTTTTGAGTAACGTGACTACCTCACAGTAGTAAAGTAGTGCACTCGAATGGTATTTTTGAGTTTCATCAAAAGCCTTTTTAAGTGCTCGCACTGACTACTCGAGGTAGCACATGGTTGTCACTACTTTAAAAGAAACCCCTCTTGCCAAGCTGCACCGTGAGAGCGGCGCCAAGATGGTTGATTTCGCCGGATGGAACATGCCGGTGCAGTACAAATCGATCATCGCCGAGCATCTTGCTGTACGAGAACAGGTAGGGCTGTTCGATGTTTCGCATATGGGCGAATTCATAGTGAAGGGAGAAGGTTCAAAAGAATTTCTTCAGTCCATTATTGCCAACGACCTCGAAAAACTCAGCGAACCAAATCGGGCGCTCTATACCCAACTCGTTAACGAAAAAGGTGGAACGGTTGACGACATTATTGTTTATCGCCGCAAAGACGACTTTCTAGTTGTAGTAAACGCAGCCAACATAGACAAAGATTGGTCCTGGTTTACAAAACATGTAAGCAAATTTCCGAACGTGCACCTTTCAAACGATTCGGACAAATACGGCTTGCTTGCTCTTCAAGGACCAAAAGCGGTTGCAACATTGCAATCGATAGTTGGTGACGCCGTTGAACAAATGGGATCATTCCATTACGGTGAAGCCACTGTAGATGGTGCACAAATTTCATTCGGCAGAACCGGTTATACAGGTGAAGATGGTTTTGAACTGTTCGTAAGATCTGAAGACGCTGAAAAAATTTGGAAGCGTTTGATCGCTGCCGGTGAAAAGTTTGGCATCCAGCCATGTGGTCTCGGCGCACGTGATACCCTACGGCTGGAAGCCTGTCTTCCTTTGTATGGTCATGAGTTGGATGACGAAACCAGTCCGCTTGAGGCAGGTCTTGGCTGGAGTGTGAAACTAAACAAAGGCGAGTTCATCGGGCGAGAAGCTCTTTTGAAACAAAAAGAGAACGGTTTACCCAAGCAGATGGTCTGCTTAGTTAGTGAAGGGAAAGCACTGCCCAGGCAAGGTTATCCGGTTAAAAAAGACAACAAACAAGTTGGCATTGTCACGAGCGGATCACAAGGTATTTTCGTCAAGCACCCTGTTGCCTTTGCTTATGTACCGCCAGCTCTTGCCGCCGTTGGCACTGAACTTTGTGTGGAAATCAGAGGTGTCGATGTTCCAGCTCGTGTTGTACCTCGTCCGTTTTACAAAGCCAAGAAAAACACCTAAACAATATGATCGATAAACTTTATTTGCAAAATCTGATCGAGAAAATCACACACGAAATGAAGATTCACGATCAAAAATTCTCTGGCAATGCAGCCCACAAAGACTGTCTGCCTAGATTTGAACAGACCCTCGAAAAGCTTAAAGCTGAAATAGTAAAGGAAGAGTCGCTGAAATAAACGGAAGTAACTGTGAATTACGAGCATAAGAAGCTCAAAACCTTGCTAGAATTTTCGACTTGAAATGAAACGGAGGCGCAATGCTTAGCTACCCAACAGAACTTAAATATGTCAAGACCCATGAATACGTGCGTGTGGAGGGTAATGACACAGCTGTTATTGGTATCACTGCTTTTGCAGCCGATCAGCTTGGCGACGTTACCTACGTAGAACTTCCCAAGGTTGGCGATAAGTTCAAACTCGAACAGAAGTTCGGTGTTATTGAATCTGTAAAGTCCGTTTCAGATTTGTTTATGCCAGTAAGTGGTGAAGTAGTAGCCGTCAACGAAAAGCTTTCCAGCGAACCAGAGCTTATCAACAGTGATTGTTATGGCGAAGGTTGGATGCTCAAAGTCAAATTGACCGATGCCAAAGAGCTAGATCACTCACTCACAGCTGACGCTTATAAAGACTTCGTAGTTGAATAAAGATTACTGTTCGCCTTCAATCGGCGGTGGCGGCGGTGGCTTGTTCAGGTCCTTTTCGGATACCTGGACGTCTTGAGATGCACCGCCTGAAAGAGTAACAGCTGAAGGTTTGAAATGTTCGGTGAGAATCTGTTGCGACAATTCGAAAAATTCGGAGTCCGGCATTATTCTCTCTAGTTCTTTAAGAGCGATGGGATCTGAATCGTAATCGTTCAGTCTTCTCATCGCGTCCATGTAATAAGCGCGGCTGAGAAGGTCTCTAGGCTCGGCACTTGGGGATGTAAAAAAGTCCGGTAACTTGGAACCCTCTAGAAGTGCAATCGCCGCTTTGTAATTGCCTTCGGTAATGCAGTTTTCTGCAGAATGAGAAACATACATACGCATTAAACCAGCGGTAAAACCAGCCATGGCAAACAAAAGACCCAGTCCAAGCACAAAATCGATCGCCAGAGGGTGCCTATATCGGCGCGATCCAGCCTGGTTTTCCGTTTCAGCTATTTGGCCTTCATCAAGGACGCCATCGAGAATGCTTGAAACGTGATGCTGCTGAAGCTTTTCCTTTTCACCAGCATTCGGTGTGTCGGAAACCAATTCAGGTTTTTCCGATGCAGGTTGTTCCGATTCGGGCTTTTCGGATTCCGATTCAGGCAATTTTGCAGCAGCTTCTGATTCGACCATAGCTTTCTTACAAATTTAAAACGCCCACCATTTTTCTATTATAAGCGTTTAGTTTTTAATGTTCCGCAATCGATCCACTTTCGATACCCAAATCGCTCACCGGCTCGGGGTTTTCAAAAAATCCTCGAGGCGTTTGCGCTTAAAGCTATCTCGTTCGGCCTGCAGCTTTTGTTCGACCGCAGCACGCACCTCTGCGCCGTGGCCGCCTTTCATCAACGAATCCATGGTAGCAAATGCGTGCTTACTAACGGCATTTTCGTTGTAGTTGATGAGGGCTATGACACTACTAAGAGCGCTGCCAGCGTTCAACTTAGCCACACCTTCAAGAGCAGCTAACTTCATGAGTGGAGCGTTGTCGTGCAAACTTTCATCGAGCAATTCCGCAATCGGACGGCTCAAAGGCAAATCCTTATTTGCTTCAGACAAGGAAATCAAGCTAGATAATGCTTCGGCTCGCTTATCAGGAGCATAGTCTTTGAGCGCATTGAGCAGGAATTCAGTGCTTTCGGCGCAGGCAATTTTGCCGAGCGCTCTTAAGATTAACCAGTAAGTTTTGGCGGCAGCGGGGTTTTCTTCGGATACAGGTTGTTTGCTTTTTGAGAGTCCCCCACGCTCATCTATGGAAACCATCTCACGAGCAAGCGAGATAAGAGGCACTGCTGCAGTTGGCTTTGCAAAAAAAGTGAGGCTCTGAATGACCTCATCCCGGTAGAGAAAATCTTTCTTGAGAAGAGATAAAAGCAGATCGTGAGCATCGGGAATAGGCAGCAAACCACACACTTGTATAGCAGCACATAGCTGCGGCTCGGGTTGATTGGCAAGTATTGCGCTCTTCTCGATTAGACTCTTTAGCTTTGCGATCATCGCTTTCTTGAGGTGCTCAGTTTTTAACTGACCTTCCATGGATAGCAATTCGCTTTCCGCTGGTATGGCTTCGTTCGGCTGAAAAGCAGCTAGCCATGCGTAATCTGTTGGTGCTTTTGCTTTACGAATTTTGAGACACCAATCAACGAGATTCAAAGCAGTTTGCACCGCAATTGGTGACTCTTCCGTTAGTGCAGTTTCCAGTACTTCATCCTTAACTGTAAGCACACCATTTTCGATTACCACATCGGGTTTGAAACTTCCCTGCGCAGCTTCAACCAGTCCTGAAATTAGAGATAGTCCGCCGTTTCGAATCACTGGTTCTTGTTCTTGCAGCCACCTTTCTGGCGGAATATGTTTTGCTACTGCAACAGCCATATAGTCTTTCATGCTCGTTTCGTAGGTAAGCATTACAGCTAAGGTGCCTGCAATTTTTTCGAACGGAAATTGCGCTAACGCACCGGACAGATCTACGCGCGACCAGCTCTCTTCCAAGTTTGTTTGCTTGAGCAATAAATCAAGCGCTTCGTCAGTATGCAGATCTGCCAAGGCGGTCACGACATGGTAGAAAGAAAGTTTGCCACCGTCTGTAGTATCGGATAGGAGTTCTCCCAAACGAGGAACCGCTTCTTTATCTTGCAAAACCGCCAGCATGTGTGCTGCGTTTGCACGAACCCGCCAATCATCGTGAGCGAGCGGGTTTTCATTAGGAGTCAAGCTGCCATCCGGATTGTCAGGCATAAGCAAGCTGCTGAGTGATCTTTGCTGTTCCCGATTCAGCTCGTTGACTATTTTTGTGAGTTTATCCACCCACTCAAGCGGTGGTAATTTGAGAGAGATTGCCAATTGCACTCGGCTTCCATCCTTGACTGCCTGCGAGATGTCAGCCTTAACATCGCGTACTTGCCGCTGGTTTTCAGGCGTTGACCCGACAAGCCCGTGATAAAGCAGCATGTGCTCCAATACAAACTCATCAACGCGTACCACTTCCTTCTCGCGCAAACTATGGGCGAGCCACTTCGCCCCCTTGATAATGCCCGAAAAAAAGTTCATAGCTCTGTCCTTAGTCCCTTAATGGTCTTGCTGAGCGAAGAATAACAGATAAAACCATGGATACCCATGGGAACATAGCGCAGCGCCGGAGCGCTTAAATCTTCTCTATAATGTACATTTGATAGAAGAAATCAGGAGCCTAGATGAACACATTTTTGAGCGAAACGGATTCTCGCTTGAAACTTGAGTATGAACAGTTAGCCAAGGAAAATTTTTCGGCTCCAAGTGTAACGCTTAAACACTTTTTTGAAAAATTGGTGCAAGCGGAATTGCTGGGTTTAAATGTGCCGAAGGAATACGGTGGGAGCGCCGGTACATTCTTGCAACTTTCGTTTTTAATCGAAGAAATTGCCAACTTCAATCCGTCATTTGCAACCGCGCTTGCAAGCCATGCAGTAACAATAGAGTTGTTGTTACGTTATGGATCAGACAATCAAAAATCTCACTATCTGCCGCTTCTAAGCCGGGGCGAATCAATAGGTACGCTCGCTTATTTCGAAGACGAAAAGGAGCTCCTGCCAAACAGTGTACGAACAAATGCGAACAAAATAAACGGTGGATTTGTTCTTGAAGGCGAAAAGCGTCTCGTTTTGAATGGTCAAAACGCTTCTCTCTTTTTCGTCCTGGCAGCAACCGATGTGGAGAGAGCCTTCTGGCTGGTTGAGGCTTCAGATGCCAAAACAATTGTGCGCGCTGAGGAGGTGCCGCAACTTGGCTTAAAAGGCGCTGGTCTCAGCAAAATTCAATTTTGTGGCTCGGAGCTTAAAGAACAAGATCGATTGGGAACCGATTCAAATGGCGGTGCTTTTCAATTTGATTATGCTATGTCTCTTACCGGCAATCTCTTTGCTGCAGCTGCCGTTGGCATATTGGATGGATCGCTTAAGCAAAGTGCAGAATTCGCCAGGTTGGCTGAACGTGACGGCCAGCCCCTGGCGCTCTCTCAGGCAATCCAGTGGAAAATCGCAGATTTAGGCGTTGAAGGAACAGCCGCTCGTCTAATGACTTATCGATCTGCCTGGAGCAAGGATGCAAGCCCAGAAGAATTCCGCAAAAATGCCGCCATGTCAAAAAGCTATGCTGCCAGCCTGGCTAGATTTCATAGTTCTGAAGCTTTGCAGGTTGTGGGACCGCTGGCAGGTCAAGCCAGTCTTTCGATTGAAGAGTTTTACAAAGATGCCAAAATGCTGGAATTAATCGGGGGCACAACTGAACGTCAAAAGGTTTTGATTGGCAATGAACTTGGCATTTAACAATATGGCTCGAATATTCTAAGAGGTTCACACGGTGAGAACAAAAAGTATTTGTGTTCTGCTCGCCTGTCTTTTTTCTCTGTCTCCAAACGTTTTTGCCTCTCCAGAATTTGACCAAGGCGTTGCTGCCTTTAAAAAAAATGATTTCAATGGCGCCCTAGCAATGTTTCAAAGGGCGTTGCGTGCCAATCCCAACGATGTCAATGCGATTTATTACTCAGGTGTAACTTACACTAAGCTCGGCAAGATGGATCAAGCAAAGCAATGCTATGCCACTCTCATTCATAGTTATCCAAGAACACCGGCAGGAGCAAACGCAGCAGCCGCTATGGCTTATATTGATCCAAGTTATCTGCGTCAGCTGAGTCCTGGTGCGTCGTCCGCCACTGCCACTACTAGTGGTTACAGACCTTCGCAAGGCAGTTTTAGAATGGAAACGGGTGGTGGAGGAGAGGGAGGAGGATCGTCTGTTGGCGACTTAGTGGGTAACGTGCAGACCGCAACTGTGTATTTTGAAAACGTAGGCAATAGCCTGTTTGTGCCTGCTTCTATTAACAATCGTCCTATAAAAATGATATTTGACTCTGGAGCCCATGGTTGCACAATTGGTTTGAACGACGCAGCTGAACTGGGCTTGAAGACACCGGAAGGAAAATTTACGGTTCAGCACGGAGGCATAGGCAGCGAGGGCGTTGTGGGTGGCTGGAATATGAATGTCACTCTCAAAGTAGGCAATATCGAAAAACGAAACTTTCCGATATCTGTGATGGCGAATTCAGCGACACCACCACTTTTAGGGCAAACCTTTTTTAAAGAATTCAACTACAGTGTTGATAATGCAGCCAGATCGATTCGATTCAATAAAAAAGTTTCCGGCGGGCAAGTCGCCGCTCGCGATTCAAGCACGATGCCTTTTAAGCGTGAAGGCAATCACATAATTATCGATGTTCAGGTGAATGGTCGGAACATTCCATGCTACTTAGACACTGGAGCATCGATGTGCGTATTCAGCGCAGCTCAAGCACGCGAACTCGGAATCACAGTTCCGGACGATGCACCAAAGGTTCAATCCAAAGGTATTGCAGGTACTGAGATAGATGCACTCGTAAATGTTAATAGCATTCGATGTGGTCCAATTTCTAAAAGTGATTTCGAAATATCTGTAAGCCCCAGTGAAATTCGGCACCCGCTCCTTGGACAAACATTTTTCGGCTCGCTCCGTTATGATATCGACGAGGACAACCATCTTTTGAGAATGCGCTATTAGAGAATGCCAGAAGCTAGTGTAGTTATCATCTGCAAAGACGAAGAGCGAACAATCGAAAAGGTCATCAACGCGGCTAAGAAAGTCAGTGACGATATAGTTGTTGTGGACTCAGGTTCGACAGACAACACTGTAGAAATCGCACGAAATTTAGGGGCAAGATGCCACCACCAGCAATGGCTTGGCTATGGTCCTCAGAAAAACTTCGCTATTTCTCTGGCAAAGTCTAACTGGATTTTAAGCCTTGATGCAGATGAAATTGTTGATCCGGAACTAGCGCAAGATATCAAAGAGACGCTCTCTCGGCAAGATTTGAAAGAATACGATGGCTTCCGAGCACCACGCTTGCTCATTATTGGCGGGAAAGAAATCATTCACGGTGGCTTTTTTCCGGATGCGCAGTTGCGTTTGTTCGATCGAACAAAAGGCAAGTTTAACGAGCGAAAAGTGCACGAAGCCGTGCATGTTAAAGGCAAAGTCGGAATGCTGAAGGGAAAAATTCTGCATTATGCCTATACAGATTTTGACGCCTACAAACTCACACTCGATAAGTATGCAAGGCTTTCAGCCGAAGAACTCGGCAGTCGAACCGATGCCGCCTGGCGCACAAGCAAGCTAAACGAATGGATTCATCCTCTGTGGACATTCGTTTATCGCTACATTCTTCGTCTTGGCTTCCTAGATGGAAAGGATGGTCTTCAAGCCTCTTTGATTTACTGCGACTACGTGCGCAAGAAAATTAGCTATTTGCGGGATTTAAAGCGCTCACAAGTGACAACTAACAAACCGTTGGCGCCACGGTAAAATAGTCGAGTGCCGAATAAGCCCCTTTCGAAGGAACGAAACTTGGAAGTAGACAGCCCTTACGAGCACAACAAACTTGCCGAAGAATATGAACACGCTGGCAAACTGCGCGATTCCGAACGAGAGCTCAAGCAGGCAATCAAAGCTGCTGATGCACTGCCAATATCAGAATACCTGGGTAACTTTGTAGACGAACTGCACAAATATCAAAAAGACCCCAACTATCAAACGAGCCCCGGAGTTAGTCTCGACCAACTCAAACAAGCATATCGGCGTCTGATTCTTGTTCCTTTTATGACGCGCTTTCAACTTGCTTCTTTCTACGCAAGACATGGAGGTCTGCCGGAAGCAAAAGAAATAATCGAACAAGCATTGGAAATGCCAATGGATGATCTCGTCCGGAAAGACCCGGAAGTATCAAAAATTCTTGAGAGAGCAGAAGAATTCAAGAAAGCAGTAAGCGATGTGATGGGTCCGGATCATCTAAGTGAACTCTTCGAAAATCTCTTCGACAAGTTGGATCAAGACAAAAATGGCTTTGTGCACGAAAGCGAGCTGCGTAGGGCACAATTTGACATTACCATTGGTCCTGAAGGGCAAAAACTGATACGGCATCTCCTTTACCACTATTTGGATGTAGAGAAAGCCAGCCATGACGAATGGGGCATAGATATTCTTGGAATTTCGAAAAAGGACGTTGCAAATTTCGAAAGAAGTACGGGTGAGCATTGGCGACGCTTGAAGGATTCACATCATGAATAACAAACTCTTCGCAATTACAGGTGCTCTAACTGCAAACCTGCTTTTTGCTTATTTCGCATTGCCAGCCGCCGCGGACGATCAGTACGCAGAAGGAGCACTTGCTTATCAAAAGAAGCAATATGGGGAAGCGCTGATTCACTTCAATAGAGCATTGCAAACGAATCCGGGAAACTCGAATGCACTCTATTACAAAGCTGTTTCTCTTGCTCAACTCGGGCAGCAAGCCGAAGCTAAAAAGATATATATCGACATCCTCTCCCGCTTTGCAGGTAGCGATGCTGCACGCGGTGCGCAAACAGCTATGAATTATCTTGATACGAAATCTAAGCCAAAAACTACGCCAGAACCAGCTGGTTCTCCAGCTCCCAAAATTGTCGAAGATCCTAAATCAACTCTTCCGCCAGTTAGCAAAATACGTTTCGAATATCGCGGCGATAGAGACATAATGATTCCCGCTAAAATTAATAACGCACCGACCCGCTTGCTGCTGGATTTTGGTGCGGATGAAGTAGCTTTCGACAAATCCCAATTGGACAAGTTGGGCGTTAAAACAATGGGAGTCCTTAGACCACCTGCCCAAGGAGAAAAGCCTTCGTTGGAAGAACTCAGAAAGGTAGAAGTTGCTGTAAAAATTGGAGATATTGAGAGGCGTAATTTCAGCGTTACAGTGTCGGACAAACCAATGCCCGATCCACTTCTGGGCAAAGCCTTTTTCTTCAAGTACGAATATGAAATAGACTACAACAATGCCGTTTTGACATTAACGCGTGCTGGTGGCATTAGGGATGATAGAAACGCAATCCCTTATAACCGAGTCGGAAGAGACATTGTAGTCAAAGTAGATTTTGGTGGCAAATCATTTAAATGTGTCTATGACCCCCGTGCAGAGGGCACCAATATGACAATAAATCAGGCCAAAGGACTCGGTCTAAACGTGCCGGAGTTTGATCCCGAAGATACTAGTCCCAAGACTATTTTCGTTCCAACAGTAAAGTGTGGACCAATTATAAAAAGCAATGTTGAAATCACACTCTTCAACGATCCGGCAAGAGATCGTGATAACGCGCCTGCAATATTAGGCAAGGGATTTTTTGGCGATCGAAAATTTTCAATTGATGAAGCGACTCATTTTATGCGTTTGAAGTAATAGAGAAACGAAGGAGCCGATGTTACATGCAAACTGGCGTAGTAGACAATGAAGCGTTGACGATTGGAAGACCAGTTGCCGATTTTCCAATGGAGTTTGAATGGCACTCAGGAGACTGGGCAGCACTGTTCGATCGGCAGACAGCTTTAGTAAAAGATGATCTTAAAAGAGCTCAGGCAGAAGGGCGCACCATTGTATTTCTGAGTTGCGCCATTACATCCAGAGGTGGGGGACATTTTTCCACGAACGTAGACATAGCAGGGGCTGTTGAACGTAATTTGATGGCCCGATGGGGAGAGCGATTTTTCATTCTCAATCCTTCTCGTTACCAGATGGAAACTAAAGAAGGGATTGGCTTGATGTACCGGCACGCCAGCGCTATTGAACGCGAAACAGGCAGGCATATTGACGTTAGTCACATGATGAAAAACTATCCGGCCACAGGTGGTGACTACATGCGCATGTGGACAAAGGTTATGGTTGAAGACGAATATTATTCCGGTGCCAGTCAAATAATTCCCAATAGCGGAAATTTGTTCGACGCTTTTTATTTTATTGGACCAACAGATGTGCAATCTTTCTTTTTGACTGAAGCACGTTCGCTATCTCAAGCTGTGGAAACATATTTCGCACGCAAATACGCTCTGGACAATGATTTTCGCAATGACTTCGATTCCATTTGCGAAAACGGAATATGCCATCCATTAGATCTAAACGACCCAATGCAACGCTCTGCATGGAACCAACGTCGCCAAGATTTCTTTCGTTACTATGCCATCAAAGCTGGTACCAGCTTCTCTGACGGTAGTCACGACGAATGGAATATCGTTTACCTGCTCAACCAAAAACGTCTGCAATATCCAGACATATACGGCATAGGTGGCCGCATTGCCGTCTTCTACGATGGCCGCCAAATAGATATAGGCAGTTACAACTCGCCAGTGCATCCAGGCTACGGCACTCTATCCGCAGGCGAAAAGCCGTTTGGGAATTAAGCTATAAAACTCGAAATGAACTGAGGCGAGAGTGTCATCCAATAAATTCCTGAATAATTGGAATGTTCAGACAACGTTACTCTTCGTGGCTTCAATTTGGTTCATCACCTATTGCTGCATAACCCAAAACGTACCAAGTGTGACTTTATTTTTCGGCTGGTTCATTCTCATTCCGCTGACCGTGCTTCGCACAACCTGGTTACTGGCCCTAAATCTAGGTAATATCAGCGCATGGTTGTTAACAAAAAAACAGTCAGGTTATGCGGAACTTCTTGCACGCTGGAACTCGAGTATTTGCGCCTGGTGGTTCAACCTATCCAGGCTCGCTGGAAAAGATGCCCCCATTGTCACTTTACGATACTTAAGGAGTCTTACATTACTTGCAACTTGTTTGACGGTAACAGAAAAACTTGATGAAGAAATTGGTGTCAGGCAGCAGGTAGTCGACCTCGCCTCTTCCTCAGGCTATTACTGCGATGCAGCCAGGTCATGCGATTTTTTAGCATGGCGATTTCGCAAGAAAAAAGATACCGTTCATGGAAAACATTGGGCAGAGCGAGCCATTGGATATTATGAGCGCTTAGCTAAGGATGCTTGTGCTTGCCGCAGAGAACACGACAATTTGAAGCCCAAAGAAGCAGCACTACAAGCATGGTTCGCTAAAGACTCCTTCCGGGCCGGTCTCGGGGCAGCAGCAGAACAGCGTGCTCAAAAAGCAAAGGACCTAATCGCAAATTGCTCTGACGTGGATGCAGAGCTAACTCTGATTAGGCTCATGGATTATTTCTTCGAGTCTAACAAGTCGAATGAATTCGAACCAATTGCAAATCGTTATCTTGCAATAAAGCATTCGGAAAAAGACCCTAACGAAATGTTTTTGGTTGGGAATGCTTTAGTCCGTTTGGGCACCATATACGGAGCAACGCCTGATAAATCTTCCCAAGCTGAAGCTGCGCTGCTTTCTGGAATTGAATATATCAAAAAATCGGGACGGGAAGGCATGCTTACGAAAGTTCAGCCTGTACTGGACGCTCTTCGCAACAAACAAAGTTGAATACGCAACACTAGCGCTTGTTATCCAATCAGCGTTTCACCCATCCGGTGCCGCGGCAGTTTGGGCATGCACCGGCATCTTCCGCTTTCTGGTTGGGATACTGTTTTATGATATGTCCTACGTGTTGTTGATTGAAAGATTGCGTTCCACCATCATATTTATAGTCCACCCACCAATCAGTGTCCGGGTGTCCTTCTACTTGTTGCTTGTGCCAACCGGACGATCCGAAATTCAAGCAACCATAAGAACAAGGAACATATCCCATTCTCGAAGCTGCAGCCACTGTTGCTGAAGGAGAGCCACCAACGATATAGCTTGGCGGTGACCCACTTTGCCCAGAAGATCCTGAGGCATGGCTGATTGCCGATGTGCCTGCAGACCTGCTCCCGTCATTTAATCCTTCCAATGAATCTTTTGCTAATTGTCTAGTTTGCACATTCGGTGCGTTTTTAGCCACCCATTCGAATTGCTTTCTCGCTTGTTGAACTTGTCCCAAGTTTTGATAGCACTTTCCGAGCATGAAGTGAATGGATGCATTACCAGGCGTCTTTTCATCTAGCTTTTCCAGTTCAGAAACAGCCGCACTGTAGTTGTGCTGGGCAAAGAGCTGTGTTGCCTCGTTCCAGGACGGCGCAGCATTTACTTGTAATTGAATAGTAAGAGGAAGAATAGAAACAAAGAAATATCGGATTTGCATGACCGCAGTTCACCCCCGATCCATATTTACCACATTTACGACTATCTAAGATCTACTATCTTATACGAGCAAAATCAATGAAAGCTTGTTCGGGATCAGTCGATATTAGTTGGAGTTTGACCTTGTCACCAATATCAAGTCCCTGGGCATTTCTCACTATGCGTCCTTCAGCAGGCGGCTTAAAAAGCCGGACATACACAGCGTCGTCCTTGATACCGGTTATGATACCATCGAAATGTTCGCCGATATGCTTGCCAAGGAAAACGGCGGCAGCAACTTTGTGCATTGTTCGTTCAACTTTTTTAGCAGCATGTTCACGCTCTGTACATTGAGCTGCAATTCGCGTGAGTTCGTCTGTCGTATAAGGATTAGGAAGCCCTTGCAGAGCTGCTTTCACAAGACGCTGTGTAACGAGGTCCGGATAACGGCGGTTAGGCGCAGTGGCATGTGTGTAATCATGAACGGCCAATGCGAAATGACCTTCATCTGGTTGTCCTGGGATCGCAACCACATATTCGCCGCTGCCTAAAAGCTTTACGATGGTTAGAGACAGATCTGGGAAAGTGTTTGGATCTGCCTGTCTTCGCGTCACGAGAAACTGTGAGAGCGACTTTGCATCAGGTGTATCAGAAAGTTGAAAGCCTAGCTCTTTTGCTACTTCCACAATCTTTGGCCAGCGCTCCGGTGTTTTTACAACACGTCTCAATGAAGGTAATTTCTTTTCTTCCAGGAAACGAGAAGTCGCTATGTTAGCCACAACCATGAAATTCTCGATCAGCTCGCGGGCAGGGTTATCGTCCACAAGAGCTAAGCCGACAATATCCTCACCATCAATTACAGGTGTGACTTCTTGCGTCTGCAAATGAAGAGAGCCTTCGCTTTTGCGCAATGCATGAATCAATTCAGTTAGCTGGTTTTGGAATAACAGTTGGTCCTTCAGACCATCTACTTGCGAGACTTCATCAGGCTCGTCTTGTTGCTTTTTAGCTTGATTGCCGCCTTGATCTTCGAGCCACCTTCCGATCGTTGCGTAATCGAGTTTGGCTTTATTTTGGACAACGGCGGCATAGACACTGGATGATTTGCAGTTGCCGTTACTGTCGAGCACCATTTCCACTACGATTGATTTTCGATCCTGATCCTTCAGCAAAGATGATCGCCTATACGAAAGCTCATCGGGTAGCATCGGAAAATTGACAGCACCGGTATAAACAGAAGTGGTGTTGGTAGCAGCATGTTTATCTGTCTCTGAACCGGCTGGAACAAAGGCATCTACATCGGCGATGCCAACATAAAGCTTCACGTCTCCGCCACCGATCTTTTCTGCATATTCAATTTGGTCTAGATCTTGCGAATCGCTATTGTCTATGGAAGACCAAAGCGAATTGCGCATGTCACGACGATTAATATTTTCGGCTCGACCATCCGTGGGCAACTTTGCAATTTCTTGAGTTACTTCAGGTTCAAAAGTGGCCTGGAAATTTGCCTTGAGCATTTCCTCTTTCGCCCGCGCCTTCAGGTTGTAATGGACAGAGCTTTGTACATTTTGTCCAGGTTGATTGCCACCCTGATTTGGCTTCGGTGCAAAGTGGTCGTGCTTCACTCTTCTCTCTCCTCAGCCAAAATTTCGTTGATAAAGCTGCGATATTTTTTCAGGTTCTCGCGATACTCATTGGGATCGTGATCGCTTTTTGATTGGCGTTCGTTGTCGCTTTTGAGCCAAGGCGCAAGCTCGAAAAGTCTTTCCGGCTTAACCCAGCGTCTTGCCAACAGAATATCTTCCGTGAGCATTCCGGTTACTTCGATGTCTGTTTTAACGAGTTGAGCCTGAGCAGCGGAAATCACTTTATTCTGAACCAGAATTTCCAGTAAATCTGGCGGTGTTTCCTCGTTGCGCTGTCCTGATTCAGTCATGGTTACAGAGCCGATGCGAGCTTATTAAGCTTCCGCCTAGGTGATTTCGATATCTATGCGCTTGCCATAGCGACTTCCCGCTGCTCGAATGAGCGAGCGCAGAGCCGATATTGTTTTGCCGTCTTTACCGATCAGCCTTCCCGTCACGGTTGGATCGCAAGTTACGGTAACTTTCGATCGGCCCGGATAAAGAACCTCCCGCTCAAATTGAAGGGTGTCGGGTTCTCGAGCTAGTACTTTTAAGATGTACTCAGCTAATTCTTCGGGGGCTGTGGAAGAGGCTAGCTCGCTGTTGAAGCGGGGGCGGTTTCCGGTCTTTTTAAAAGGGCGGCTACCGTATCGCTTGCCTGGGCGCCTGTTTTCATCCATTTTTCGATTGCTTCTTTATCGAGCTTGAGTACTTTGGAACGGGGATTGTAATAGCCTAATTCTTCAATAGGCATGCCATCGCGGCGGGCGCGACTGTCTACCGCCACTACGCGATAGTGGGGCGCTTTCTTAGAGCCTACGCGCTTGAGCCTGATTTTAACCACGAAAGATCCTCTCCTGACTTCGTCAAAATTTGCGAATAGTTATTGTAACAGGCTCTCGCAGGCCTCATGGGCGTTTCTTTTTCTTTCTGTAATATCCGCCGCCTGGGCCAGAGAATGGAAAATTTTGTGGCGGAGGCGCTGGGCGCTTGCCCATCCCGCCAGGGAGACCGCCTGAGCCCAGCGGAGGCAACCCCATAGGTGGCATTTTTTCGCCTCCTCCTGGCATTCCTCCTCCAAAAAGTCCTCCAAGTCCGCCGCCACTGAAGAGCGAACCACCGCCAGATGGCATGCCAGGCATACCGCCTCCAAACATGCTGCCAGCCATTGGTCCCAGCATCTGGCGCATTTGAGAGAACATGGCGCGCATTTGCTCAAAAGCTTTTAACATTTGCGCAACTTCACCTTCCGGCAGACCTGAGCCACGGGCTATACGGCGACGGCGGCTGAAATCGATTTTTTCCGGATAGGTGCGTTCAAAAGACGTCATCGAATTGCAGGCGCATTCGTATTGCTTGAGCATTGTCTCGCCCTGATTGGCGATTGTGTCTTGCTGCTCAGAATTGATACCGAGCATGCCACCAACGCCCATCATCTTCATGATGTCGCCCATTGGTCCCATCTTTCGAAGCATTTTTTGGGCGTTGAGAAACATGTCGAGAGTGAACTCACCTTGCAACATTTGTTTAGCCATTCTTTCGGCTTCATTTTGATCGATTGTTTCTTGCGCCTTCTCAACAAGGGTGAGGACATCGCCCATGCCAAGAATTCGACTTGCCATTCGATCTGGATAGAAAGATTCAAGAGCATCCAGTTTTTCGCCGGTGGAAATAAATTTGACCGGCTTGCCGACGGCTTCACGAACGGAAAGCGCAGCACCACCTCTGGCATCACCGTCTATCTTGGTAAGAATAATGCCGGAGACGTCAAGTTGTGTATTGAATGTCTCGGCCACATGCACCGCTTCTTGACCGGTCATGGCGTCTACAACAAGAAGTTTTTCGGATGGTTCGAAAGCGCGGTCCAATAACAAAACTTCCGCCATCAAATCTGTGTCTATTTGCAACCGTCCGGCGGTATCGAAAATTACCGGGCTTAATCCCAGCTTCTTCGCTTCTTCAATTGCTTCGCCGCCAATCTCAAATACTTCAGCACCAGCTTTTGTGAAAACCGGTACATCAATTTGTTTGCCGAGTGTTTGCAGTTGTGAAATTGCTGCCGGTCGTTGGATGTCGCAAGCAACTAATAAAGGCTTTTGCCCTTCCTTCTTCAACTTAAGCGCCAGTTTTCCGGATGCTGTTGTTTTGCCGGAGCCTTGCAAACCAAGCAACATAATCACGCTAGGTTCACCCTTAAGATTGAGCGGTACATTTTCGCCACCTAATATGGTGACAAGCTCATCGTGCACAACTTTGATGAATTGCTGTCCCGGGGTTACCGAGTTTATTACTTCTGTATCGAGCGCCTTTTGACGTACACGTGAGATGAAGAGCTTTACCACCTTCAAGCTAACGTCTGCTTCCAACAAAGATTTGCGAACTTCGCGAATCGCGTCTTCAATATTCTCAGGCGTGAGTTTGTCATCGCCTCGCATTGTCTTGAGCGCGTTTTGAAATCGATCCGTTAGTGAATCAAACATCGATCACTCTCTCCTGAGCTTTGACAAAGGGCATTAGCAAAATTACAGTAGCAAATTAGGCCGTTACTAAATCTCTTTCTACCATGTCGGCAATTTCAGCCGGATAAACCACCCAATGGCTAGTGAAATTGCCTCTTACGAGGGAATCAACAGTAACGGAAAGGTGCGATAACTCTTCGATCTCACCGGTTTCCGTTTTAACCATAATATTAGCTTGCGCGTCATGTGAATCTGGCCGGTAGTAATCATATGGTCTGAATCCTGTGGTTTCGTAGGTTACGTAGTAGTCTGGGTCGAAATTTCCAGACTTCGCTATTTTTCGCACCCGTTCCTCAATATTGCTTCGCAAAGTTTCGCTTTCCGGCATACGAGAGATACGAAACAGCTGTCGGTTCATGAGCCTGGATGCCAAATCGGAAAGCAGCTTGTCTTTCGCTTTTTCCCAGCGCTTAAAGTGATAGAGAAGCACAACATCATCAAGAGACAAATATTCTTCAGTAGATAGTGTTTCACCAAAGAGCCATTTGCGAATTGCTTCATCGCAGAAAATATTATGATCACCACCGGCGGTGATGAGATCTTTAACGCGCTTGAGCAACTTGCGGACTAAAGCGCGAACAGCAAGATTCTTTTTGTGATAGTAGACCTGGGCATACATTGAGTAGCGTGCGAAAAGATAGTCTTCAACAGCAGCCTGTCCTTTCTCACCAACGACTACGATGCGATCTTCTTCTAAATCCACTTCCATAGAACTCAGGACTCTTTGCAAAGCGAAGAGTCCATAAGATGTGCCTGTCATGTAGCTATCACGAAGTAGGTAGTCGAAGCGATCGCAATCAAGCTGGCTGGAGACTATGTGCGTAATAAAGGCTGGAACATAGGTTTTACGCAGAACGCTCACAATTTTTTGGGGCAAGTCCTTGTCGTAGCTTTTGAGAACTTCGTTTACTTGCGTCGGCCCTTCGATTATGCGGCAAGACCACTCTTCATGATGATAGCCAAGAATTTTTTCGGTAAGGTGGCTAAGAGGTCCGTGTCCTATGTCGTGAAGAAGGGCTGACGCCAGCACCAATCCTTTCTTGTCTTGCAGTTCTGGAGTTCTTTCAGAAAGAATGTTAAAGAGACGGTGCGCAATATGCATCACACCGACAGAATGTGTAAAACGAGAGTTTTCAGCGCCCTGGAATATGTATGAAGACAACTCTAGCTGCCGGATTCTTCGCAAGCGCTGAAATTCTGGCGTGTCTATCAAATCGACGATCAATCCTTCGCCAGGCTTTTCGCGATCCAAAATGATGTCTTGATGGATTGGATCAAGATAGGTTCGCTTATTGAACATCTTATTGTTGCTCACGCTAATCACCGAAGCGAGTTTATCCGGCAGTAATCGGCCGGGCGATAAAGATCGCTATTATACTTGCCAAAGCAGAAGGATTGAGTTTTGTTTGAACTTCCCCCATCTAATCCCTTAACCCTTGGCGATATTGTTGGCAAGGCGATTCGCCTCTTTCGTCTTCATTACGCTTTCTTTGTCAGGGTTTTTCTCGTTCCCTGCTTGGTTCTCCAGATGTCCTTAATGTATTTGACCTCCATTAGCGAACGACATGCACATATGAAAATGGGGCTTGATCCAGCCGCTGATATTGCTGCCGCTATTAATACGCTATTGGCAGTAACCGTTGTTGCCATAGCTTTCTTCCTCAAAACTTTAAGGCAACTTGCAGCAATTCGAATGATAGTGAAAGCCCCACTCTCCTACTCTGATGCGCTTCAATTCGTCCGGAAACGACAGTGGCTCGCATTTTTTATACACTCATTTTTTACGATTGGCATTTTGGCAGTGGTAATAGGCTGGCTTACTTTAACAGCAGCCTTTGCGGCGAGTTACAAAGCCGGTCAAATCTCTGCAGTTGGCACAAGCATAGCGCTGGGCTTTGTAGGTCTGGGTCTTACCTTCACCGTTTCCTGGTTCAGCTTAGTCGAAGTGATAATTCTTTGCGTTTTAAGCGACGAAGCGCTACCGATCATGGGCCTATTGAAACGCACATTCGCTTTAGTAAAACCATATTTGTGGCGCGGTGGTTCATTCGTTTGTGTTTTGCTGGTCACGGTTCTCTTAATCACCCTGGCAGGCGAACTGCCTGTAGCATTGGCCGGAATGGGAATAGACACTCTAAAGAATGTTCAAAGGGTTCCTGCAATTCATGATTTACCACCCGGTAGCCCACTTATTTTCGAATCTTTCGGTCATGTTTGGGAGGCGCTCGTCACCATCATCACTACCGGCATAGGTGTAGCCGCAGCCGCACTCTATTATTTGGATGTACGCATGCGCCTTGAAGGCAACGACATTTTGCAAAAGATCGAAGAACTAAAATAGATTGAAGAACTGAAATAGATTGAAGAACTGAAATAGATCGAAACTCAAATCACTCGACTGATTCTTCTTGTTTTGCAAAAGCAGGATACACAAGAGCGATAAGTGCAAACAGCATCGTGCCACCAAATACGATTCTTGATTGTTCGTGCAATCGTTGAAATTGCGCATGGGCAGCCTCATCTGTTTTGATTGAAGGCAAGAGGCTTTCCATATTTGGTGTGATTACGAGAGAAAAAATGGCTGTACACAAAAAGCACAAGAACGAAACTCCGTAACGAACAAGTTGCTTCGAACCAGACTTATGTCGCAAGGCAAAGTGCGCTAATTCGGTGACAACAAGAATTACGCTTGCAACGAGTGCAACTTTACTAAAAGCGATAAAGACGGGAGCATTGGCTTGGGCAGCCTCTCTTACCGGTACGCCATGACTTTCAGCAACTTTCACTAGCGTTATTGCAGCAAAAGTAATTGCTCCAGATCCGCCAAATAATATAGCGAGCGCAACAAGACGCACTGCTTCACAGATTCGTAAAATCATTTAGACTCCGCTAGGTTTTATCGCACCGTTTCATCAGCAGATTGGCTGACAGTGCCGCCGGACTATCAATTTCTGCTACCATATCTACGTCCTTCGAAAGGACATCCTACTACCTTGGCAACAGAATTTTGTCGAGAGCCATGAGGTTGTAGCATACAAGGCGACTTGCATGCCTATGACAACTTTGTTTGCACAGCGCGTTGTTCTTATTTAGGAGCCCAGAATTGAAACCAATCCGTGATGTTGAGGTTATCCCATTCCTCCCGCCCGAACTCGAACCCATCCGTGAGCTTGCTTACAACCTACGTTGGAGTTGGGACCACCAAACCATCAACTTATTTAGAAGGTTGGACCGGGAACTCTGGGAAACATCAGGGCACAATCCGGTCTTGATGTTGGGCATCATCGGGCAAGAGAAATTGAACGCCGCAGCAAGTGATGCCGGCTTCCTAACTCACCTCGAACGGATCTATCAAAGACATACGGAATACCTGCGCAAAGATAGCACCTGGTATGACAAGCACCACTCAAAGTCTAATCAGACCATCGCTTATTTCTCAGCTGAATTCGGAATTTCCGAAGCATTGCCAATTTATTCAGGTGGCCTGGGAATCCTCGCAGGAGACCACATAAAAGCAGCTTCAGAACTGGGCGTGCCGCTTGTTGGAATCGGCATTGTCTATCAAGAAGGATATTTCAGGCAGTATCTCAATCAGGATGGGTGGCAACAAGAACGCTATCCGATGAACGACTTCTATAACTTGCCGATTTTGCCGGTGCGCGAAAAAGATGGCAATCCGGTTTTGGTTTCAGTCGATTTTCCAGGGCGCAAAGTTTACGCCCAGATCTGGAAAGCTCAGGTTGGACGCATACCTCTCTACCTGCTTGATACCAACGTACCGAAAAACCAAAAACAGGATGAAGACATTACCGATGCTCTTTATCACGGTGACAATGATCTGCGCATGAAGCAGGAAATCATTCTTGGTATTGGCGGCATGAAAGCTCTAGAAGTACTCGGCATAAAGCCGACCGTATGCCATATGAACGAAGGGCACTCTGCTTTCCTATCACTAGAGCGTATTCGTTTGCTGATGCAATCTCATAACTTGAATTTTGGCGAAGCACGCGAAGTGGCAGCAGCCGGACAAGTATTCACAACACACACCGCCGTTCCTGCCGGTATCGATAAGTTTTCGCCAGACTTAATGGATCGTTATTGGACAGACTACTATCGCGAGCTTGGTTTAAATCGCGAAGAATTTCTTGCGTTGGGACGTGCTAATCCAGCTGATGGCTTCGAGCCATTTAGCATGGCAATGCTTGCTATAAATCTCTCTTCACGCACCAATGCCGTAAGCAGAATTCATGGTGAAGTTTCACGAAAATTGTTCAGTTCTGCCTGGCCGAACGTTCCTGAAAACGAAATTCCAATTTCGCACATCACAAATGGCGTACACACACGTTCCTGGATTTCCGAAGAAATGTCTGATCTCTTTGATCGCTATTTAGGATCGAAGTGGTTTGAAGATATCGCAGACGAAAAAGCATGGCAGCGTGTTGAAGAAATTCCCGATGAAGAGTTATGGCGCATTCACGAACGCCGTCGACAACGCCTTGTTACTTTCTGCCGTTCGCGCGTAAAACTGCAACTTGAACAAAAAGGTGCGTTGCCCTCTGAAGTGAAGGAAGGCATGGAAGTATTGGATCCTAATATTTTGACGATTGGCTTTGCACGCCGCGTTGCTACTTATAAGCGCGCTACCTTGCTGTTGCGTGACGTAGAACGGTTGGCATCGATTCTTTCCAACAAAGAGCACCCAGTTCAAATCATCATTGCCGGCAAGGCACATCCGGAAGACACGCCATCTAAAGAGTTCATCCGGCAAATAGTTCACTTCTCTCGCCGCAAAGATGTAAAACGCCGCTTTGTCTTTCTCGAAGACTACGACATGAACGTCGCACGTTGGTTGGTAGGCGGTGTAGATGTATGGCTGAACACACCGCGCCGATTCATGGAAGCAAGCGGTACGAGCGGCATGAAAGTTGTCTTCAATGGTGGCATCAACCTGAGTGTGCTAGATGGCTGGTGGGACGAAGCCTACACCCCTCAAGTAGGCTGGGCGATCGGCAAAGGCGAAGTTTATGCAGATCCGGAGTATCAGGATGAAGTAGAGTCGGCCGCCTTATACGACCAATTAGAAAAAGAGTTGATTCCCAGCTTCTACGACCGTGATGCCGAACAATTGCCAAGACAATGGATTGACAGAATGAAGGCCTCAATGAAGGAATTGTGCCCCGTGTTCAACATGAACCGGATGGTGCGGGAATACGCTTTGCGCATGTATCTGCCGTCGAGTGCACGATTTAGCGAATTTCTTGACAAAGGTGCGGCCAAAGCAAAAGCGTTGGCCGCCTGGAAAAAGACGATGCGCCGCGATTGGGCAAGCGTCAAGATCGTATCCGTTGAATCAAACGGCAAGCAAGTCGTTAAAGTAGGCGATGATATGGTGGTGCGCGCCTTTGTAAATCTCGGCGAACTGAAACCAACAGATGTCGCGGTGCAGATCTATCACGGAGCGATTGATACTACCGGTAATATCACCGACGGCGAGATCATTTCGATGGCGCCCTCTCAAGATAATAAAGCTTCCGGCACACTCTTTACCGGCACCATTCGTTACTTTAAAAGCGGAAGACATGGCTTCAGCGTCCGCGTCCTTCCTCACCACCCAGATCTAAGTTCCGATTTCGATACCGGGCTAATACTCTGGGCGTCAGAACCAGTAACGGTTATGGCTTAAAAGTTTCAATTAAATCTTGGTAAAGAAAGAATAACTGGAATTCGAGCAATTTAGCTCGAAAACCCTCCATTCATACGTGCCATCCAGCCGTAATTCTCAATTCAAATTTGTAGGGAATTGACGACCAGCTCGTACGCGCCAGCCATCACCCAGCGCACCTTTTGGGCCCCAATCCAACATATTGGACGTTCAAAGTCCGCCTTGTAGAAGTGACCCACGAAACCCCAGTAGCGCCCAGCCTTTGCAAGGAGCAATGGCAGAGCAAAGTCGCGAAGCCGTGCGGAGAAACGAGCGCAGCGAATGAACAGAGCACTTGCAAAAACATCTATAATAAATGGCTGGGTACGGTTCTCGGTACGCGGCTGGAAGTGGTTAGCCGACCAAAAGACAAGGGAACAAAGTTTTTAGAGCAGATCGTCGTCGTCGCGCGTTTAATCATTCATGAAGGCCAGCGGTTCAGACAGAACTTCGCGTAAAGGGTGCATTCAGTGCAGTCGTGAATTTACTGCCGACCTTAGAGTGTGTCCTCACGATGGCACTATACTCACTCCCTTTGGTGAGGACAGTCTTGTTGGCACAGTCCTCATGGATCGCTATGAAATTCTTGAAGTCATAGGCGGAGGCGGCATGGGTCTTGTCTATAAGGCAAGGCATCGCTTGATGAATCGCATCGTTGCCATCAAAATGCTGCACAAACACATGGTATCGAGCGCAGATGCTTTAAAGCGCTTCCAGGTAGAAGCCCAAGCGGCAAGCTGTCTGAGCCTACCAAACATCCTGACGATCTACGACTTTGGATTGACCGATGAAGGCCAGCCCTACATGGTGATGGACTACCTCGAAGGTGCAAGCTTAGGCGACATCATCGAAGAAGAAGGACATCTTCCTGCTCCACGCGCTCTCAATATTTTTACGCAAGTCTGCGCTGGCTTGTCGCACGCTCACCAAAAAGGAATTATTCACCGCGATTTAAAACCAAGCAACATCATGCTGGTTACATTCGGTGATCAAAAAGATTTTGTCAAAATCGTGGATTTCGGCATTGCTAAGTTGCTCCGCCAAAATGAAGGACAGGGCGAACAACTAACGAAAACTGGTGAAGTTTTCGGTAGCCCGCTTTATATGAGTCCTGAGCAATGCAAAGGCAAACAGCTTGATGCTCGCTCAGATATTTACTCGTTTGGTAGTGTCATGTACCGCAGTCTCACAGGCTCACCATTGTTTGAAGGTGACGAAGTAATTGAGTTTCTTTTCAAACAAGTCTCAGAAATGCCGCAACCATTCCGCATTATGTGTCCGGGATTACGCATTCCGAAAAAGCTCGAAGATATTGTTTTCAAAGCTCTCGCAAAAGAACCGGAAAATCGTTGGCAATCGATGGCTGCTCTTAAAGATGCTCTCGAACAGGTAAAATCCGAGATGCCTGAAAAAGAGTTGAGCTCCACTAAGGCACCAGGTATAGCACCACCTAAATTCATTGCAGATTTAAGTTCTTCTTTCATAAAAGCAAAGAATACTATCGCCGGCACAAATCCATTTGGATCACAGCAAGGTCTGCCAGCGCAGTCACCTCCGCCTGAACAAAATTCCACTGGCTTCAATCCCGCCCAGGCTGGACCAAGCGGCACATCAGCATGGAACAAAGGCCAATTGCCACCAAACATGTTCCCGGGGCATGCTGCTCCCCAGCAACAAGGACCGCCGCAGTTCCAACAAGCTCCGCAGCAGTTTCAACAAACTCCGCCACAGTTTCAGCAAAGTCCGCCCCAGCAACAAACTCCACCTCAGTTCCAACAAGCGGCGCCTAAGTATCAACAGCCGCAAGGGCCATTTCAACAGCAGCAGTCGTTTACAGGTTTACCCTCACAAGGACAATATCTACCGCAACAAGGTCAGCCCGGATATGGGCAGCCTCAAAATCCGGCGGCTGGCCAACAACAACCAAATGTTCATCACCCTGCCTATCTCACGCCACCAAGTGGAGTGAATCATCCCGTCTACCAAACAAATCTCACGAATCCTAATGCGGAAGGACATCATCCCGCCTATCAAACACCACCTTCTGGTGTTAATAGGCCCGTTCCGGAAAGTTTAGCCGAGCCTCCGAGTGGTGGCACTTATGGTGCGCATAAATCAACAGAAGAGGCAGAGATTTCTTCGCGTCGACGCTCGATCAAACAAGGCGAGTATACTTTCGCTCACTTGCGTGCTTCAACGCCCGGACCGCTTCAAAACAAAACTATGCTTATCTCAATAGCAGTCGCTGTAGTTGTTCTGTTTGCCGGTTCTATGTTTGCTATGCAATTAAACAAACCTGCTCCTAAAACCGATGACTCTGCATTGAATAATGGCAGCGGTGTCGTGCCGGTAAATACAACAACAGCAAAACCAACACCAATTAATGATAGCGTGCAAGATTCGCCTCCAGAACAAGTCAAAATACCGTCATCCGGTCCAAGACTGCCTGCCGTCACCACGTCACCCGGATTGATGAAGTCGGTTGTGCCTATAAACGACAAAGTTATGAAAGGAGAAACGGTAAAGAAAGAAGCGGCTCTGAAAAAAGAAGTAGCAGCTAAGAAGGAGCCGACTCCTAAGAAGGAAACATCACCTACCTTGAAAGAGCCTGCCCCAACTCCCAAAGTTGCAACTCCAAAACCACAAGTGGTTCAGCCCAAAATAGAAGTCAAGCAACCAGTAGCGAAAAAACCAGTGGTTGAAGAAACTAAACCGGAAGCGGAACACAAGCGTCCTGCTCCTCAAGTCAAAAAACATAAGAAAGTAGCGAAGCCAGTCGAAATTAAAGCCGCATCTCCTGCTCCGGCTCCAACCCCGCCTTCAAATGAACCAGGTCATCGGCGGGCTTACAGTACTTTTGGCTACTGATTCCGAATAAAATATACCAACTGTCCTCGGTGCGATCCGTCCCTTAGCTTGAGGTCTTTTAGATGAGCAACGCCGACCCACCGCTTTCCGACGAGCTAGCCAAGCGGATTCTTGGTTCGATGAAAAAGAAGTTTTCAGGCGAACAAACGTCCCGCTGGTTAAATAACCTTGACGCTTTGCCGGAAAGACTGAATCCTGAAGGCACAATTGCACCATCGAAAGAATCGGTCTTACCGGTAAATATACTGACCGATCGCATATTTGATGAGTTTCAACGTTATGCCTTTGAATTCAACAAGAACCCTGTCGGCAAAGACTTGATGGTGCAAATAGAAAGACCAACGGCACCACGAGCCACTGCAGCCCAATCCAGTATGAAACCCGGAGAAGAACCAGTCCTTGCAAACGGGCACGCTTCAACTCGTTATTTCGCTCTCGTTCTTAAAATTTATAAGAGCCGCATTCGCGCCTTTACCATTCCGGGTGATCACATAGTGGCATTCTATGGCGGGCATGGTGAGTTTGATCCCTTTATGGAAATTGAAGCAGTACAAGCCCCAAGTGGACTCGTTTGGAAAGTCAAAAAAGATCTCGTCACACCGCAATCACTTCCAATTCTGGCAAAGAAACTGTTCAGCGCCTTGATAAGAGTGGCCAATGGGGAAGCTTTATTTACAGATCCACTCAATGCTCGCGGGCATGAAGCGGTTGTTGCTGCAGAATCTCCTATGGAAAAGCCGCCTTCATACCGAAGTCAAGAAGAGTTCGAACTGTTGAAGCCAGATCCAACACTTGCACCACAAGGGCGCAATCCCAAAGCCGCTCAACAAAGTCAGCAACAGTCCCTACACCTTCAGTCTGGTTCGGCATCACCCGGCGGGAACGCAGTGTTTGCTGCATTCGATCATTTGCTCAATGCGTTGGACGAAGAGCTAAATCAGATAACGCAGTATGGAATTCAGGTATTGCAAGCACAAGACTTGGACACGATGCAACACGTTATGAAGCGCACTACCGCCTTGAAATCAGCGCGCGAAAGAGTGGCAGCAATAGCAGAAGAGTGCAAGAATTCCTAGCACTGCATTTGGTGCAGTGAATTTAGGGCAGCGGATTTAGTGCAGCGCGGGCGAATTAAGCCGTTATTCCGTAATACTGATTTCGCCTACAGCGATCTCAAATTGCGGCGCAGGATTTTCGTTAGCCAGGGCATTCAGCATTTGCAGTTTGCCTTTAGTGTTTTCGTCAATGACAGACATAAAGACAGAGTAGGTGCCCGGAGAAATCGCCGGCATTTTAAGTTCTTCTTCCCAGGCGATCGGCTTGCCGGCTACCCACATCGTAGTAGGAACCGGAGGTGTGTGCCGGGACATCACTACTGACTTGCCCTTTTTGTCTACCAGTTTTATCTGCACTTTAAAGCTGCTCGGAACATCCTTATCCAATTCTCGCAGCGGACGTTTTGGGGTAGCGGCTCCAATATTTACGAAACGGAAAGCGGCTTTCATCGGTTCGCTCACCTTGAGCGCACCCGGCAGTGTTACTTGTTGCGCGACTAATTGGTAACCCAAGCGGGCCCGTAGATCATTCAGGTGAGCCGTGAAGTCCGCATCTTTCTTTTCGAAAATTGCAGCTGGAATAATTGCAAAGCTAACACCATCATCCCCGGCAATCTTTGTAATCTTTACAAGAGTTGCATCGTCTGTTGCCGGATCGAGCTGGTAACCGGTAAGGGTGTCGTCCTTAAACTTCAACAAAACGCGATACTGATCGAATCCGTGTTTGGCATCCACATTTTCTCTTATCAGATAAATACGTTGCCCATATCGGTACATCAAATAATCGGAGATTTCGTCCAGAGAATCTTGCCCTTTGCGTCCTGGAACAGGCGGATCGATGTCAAAAAGCAATCTTCTGGTTGGAAATGCTTTTGGAAAAATGTCAGCAACATATTTCCAGTGTCCCACCAACTGACGCGGGGTCATGCCAAAGTCTTTCCTCAGTTTAGATTCAACTGCTTCAGCGCTTCCAGCCACAAAATCCGGCACTATTTGGGTGCTGGCTAAAATACCACCACCTGTAATGGCAACGCTATGAATAACGTCGTTCTTGTCATAGACCCGCCCTAATTCGTTCACGAAATTTGCCCATTTTGCAAGATAGGTGGTATCCCAGAAAACAGGCAACTTGTTTGCTTTGCCATCTTTATTGGGATATTCAACAAACTTGCTACCTGCCGCAAACACCCAGTCCGGGGTATCGGAAGTGTTTTCAGCACCGCTAGTAGTGGCGCCTTTGTGTCCATCTATCCCGCACGTTGAAACTTCGAGTATTAATGTTTTCCCATGCTTTTTGCACAGTTGAACAACCTTATCAACAGGTTGAAAGTTGTACGTTTCTTCAGTGGGTTCAAGCAAACTCCAGGGCAGTAAACAAGACACCCCGTTTACTTCCGGCTTGCTAAGCAGCTGCTCAATAAAAGCTTCGTCGTTATTTTTGTCTGTTGGGATCTGGGCAAAAAGTCCAATTTCGCGATTGGAAACTGCCCGAACTCCTTCTATCTTGCTTGGCTTGAAGGATTTCTTCTTGATTATTCGATCTTGGGATTCGTTGAGGTAAGACTTTTGACGTATGGGGTTCAAGTACTGCACAACTTCGCCAGGGCTTGGCAGTTTTTCAGCAAAAGCAGGCAAATTAGATGCAACGAGAACGGCCGCAATCAGTTGATTCAGCGCTTTTACGCTTCCATTTATGCGTTTAGGCGTCTTGCTCATTGTGCCCTCAAACTAGCCTGAATTTAGGAATTGCAAGTAGTTTCGAAAGAATGATTGTACAGGACAAAAGAATCTTCGCTGCAAAGATGCTACTATGCCTCGCCGTGCCGCTGCTTTTTTGCAGTTAGTCGGCCGTCCAAGGAATTGAATGTAATTGCGCCTTAATCACGCAACGGAGACCAATTATTGACTCTCACTTACCTGGGTCATAGCGCAGTTCACTTCGAAGTATCGGGTCTGAACATATATATCGACCCTTATTTAAAAGATCCGGTCGATTGGAGAAAACTGCCCAAGGGCGATCTTGTCATATACAGCCACGGTCATTTCGATCATGGCGTTTTAATGGCGGCTAAGTTGTATGAGCATTGGCAGTGCCAGTTTTTAGCGCCTCGAACTTTAACGACCTGGATGCAGCGCAAGTATCGAAAGGTCATTCCCTTTGGTGCTTTTAGTTCAATAAATCAAAACGAAACTTTCACGATAAGCGGGGTCAAGATTCACGCCATACCGGCCCATCATCCAATTAATCGGCTGGGCAAAACTATTTTGACCCTCTTTGCTCGTAGCTCTGCACCGGGTAAACCCGTAAATGGCTACTACTTTGAAGGCTATTACCACAGTGGCGACACTATTTATTCGCCACTCATTATCGAAGCATTACGAGGTTTTGAAGTTCATACAGCATGTTTGCCGATTGGGGGTAAATATGCAGTAGCGGCTCCTCAAGATGCCCTCCGAATTGCTGAAGAAATTGGAGCCAAAAGGATGGTCCCGCTACATTGGCAGCCTCTCGTGCAACAAGTGCACTTCCGCTACAAGCCCTCTGACCTCGTGCGTTTGGCAAAAGCGAAAGGTTCGTCGATCGAAATTTGTGCAATGGCAGTTGGTGAGGTTTTAGAACCCGCCAAGAAAGCCGCTAAATGACCGCAGATTGCTAAAATGTTCTAGGTTAAGTTCTTGGTTGTCCAAAGTCGTATTATATGGCGACCCAAGTATAATGCGCAGGAGTCGCCCGATCGGGTAGGAACGAGGGAGTTTCAAAGATGGGAAAGTCAGTTGGCATCGATTTAGGGACCACAAACTCAGTTGTGGCCGTTATGGAAGGTGGCCAGCCAACGGTCGTCTCCAACAGCGAAGGTGGTCGCACCACGCCGTCTGTTGTCGCTTTTACTAAGTCCGGTGAACGTTTAGTCGGTCAGCTTGCCCGCCGTCAAGCTGTTTTAAACCCTGAAAATACGGTTTATTCAATCAAAAGATTTATCGGTCGTCGCTTCAATGAAGTAGAAGCCGAAAAGAAAATCGTCTCCTACAAAGTTAAGGAAGGCGGCGATGGTGGTTGCAAGGTCCAAATTCAAGGCAAAGACTATTCGCCTGAAGAAATTTCAGCGATGATTCTTCGAAAATTGAAAGAAGATGCTGAGAAGTACCTTGGTGAAAAAGTAAGCAGTGCAGTAATTACAGTCCCTGCTTACTTCAATGATTCGCAACGCCAATCAACTAAGAACGCCGGCACCATCGCTGGTTTAGAAGTACTTCGTATCATCAACGAACCGACAGCAGCAGCTCTTGCTTACGGTTTAGACCGCAAAGAGAACGAAACCATTCTTGTGTTTGACCTGGGCGGTGGCACGTTTGACGTTTCCATATTAGAAGTGGGCGACGGTGTATTTGAAGTCAAATCGACATCCGGCGACACTCACCTTGGCGGCGACGACTTCGACCACTGCATAGTGGTTTGGGTAGCAGATGAGTTTCTAAAATTAGAAGGAATCGACCTCAGAAAAGATCGTCAAGCTCTGCAAAGACTAACCGAAGCTGCAGAAAAGGCAAAAATTGAACTTTCGGCCGTCACCGAAACTCCAATTTCGTTGCCATTCATCACAGCCGATGCAAGCGGTCCCAAGCACTTAGATATGAAGCTAACCCGGGCTCGCTTCAATGAATTGACCAGACATCTTGTTGAAAGATGCCGCAATCCTATTGAACAAGCTCTGCGCGACGCAAAACTTACCTATCAAAATCTGGATGAGGTTGTACTTGTAGGTGGGTCCACCCGGATACCGGCCGTACAAGAACTAGTTAAGAGTTTGACCGGCGGCAAAGAACCCAACCAAAGCGTCAATCCTGACGAGGTGGTTGCAGTTGGAGCTGCTATTCAAGCAGGTGTGCTTGGCGGTGAAGTAAAAGGCATCGTACTGCTCGACGTCACACCGCTTTCACTGGGCATCGAAACTATGGGCGGCGTCATGACCAAGTTGGTCGAACGCAATACGACCATTCCAACCCGCAAATCAGAAGTGTTCTCAACAGCGGACGACAACCAAACTGCAGTAGACATTTATGTCTTCCAGGGCGAACGTCCAATGGCTCGAGACAACAAACTTCTCGGCAACTTCCGTTTGGATGGTATCCCACCGGCTCAACGCGGTGTGCCAAAAATTGAAGTGACTTTCGATATTGATGCCAACGGTATTTTGAACGTTACAGCCCGCGATCAATCTACAGCAAAAGAACAAAAGATTACGATTACCGCCAGTACCAACATGTCCAAAGAGGACATCGAGCGTCTGGTGCGCGAAGCGGAATCGAACGCTGCAGAAGATCGTCGCCGCAAAGAAGAAGCCGATCTACGCAACGAAGCGGACAGCCTCTGCTACGCCGTCGAACGCAATGTACGCGAACTTGGTGATCGAGTAACTGCCGGCGAACGCGCCCGGGCAGAAATGCTTGTCAACGATTTGCGTCAAAAGCTGAAAGATGATGCCGATCAAGAAACCGTAAAGAGCATCATGAACGAATTGAGAGGTGCTCTCGTTATCTTGCAACAAGCGGCCTATCGCGGTGAAGAGGAAGAAGGCGGAGCGCCAGCTGGTGGCACTGAAGGTGGTGGCGAACACTACGAAGGTGGCGGCACTGGTTACAACGGTGGCACCCAGTACGACGAATACGGAAATGAAACCGGCGTCGGACAGCAAGGTGGCGATGAAGTTGTAGATGCTGAGTTCCGCACATCCGACGAATAGGGCGCATTGACGGCTGCGGCATAATTCCAAACCGAATGTTATCCTTATAAAGAGGGGATCATTTAAGGTATGCCGAAGAGACAAACTGCTTATCGAATCACCAGATGGCTGGCGTTGTGCGCAGCGTTATCTCTTGCGGCCACACTGCCCCTGCGAGTAGAGAGTTTGCCGCAACCTGCACCGCCGTCTTCTTCCAGTGTGCCGAACAAGCAATTGGAAGCTTTTGAACAAAAGCTTTTGCAGCATACGTTTCCGCAAGATCCAATAGACAAACGTTTGCAGCGCCTTGAGCTGCTTGTCTTTGGTGCAACCCAGTATGGAAGCGATTTTCAACGCTGGCAAGAATTGCAGAAAGCAGCAAATGCTGAGAGTGCCAACAAGCCTAAAAGAGCAGATGAAGCAAACGTTGTAAGCACCATCGAAAAACAAATCTTGAAAAAAACAAACACGGGGATGCCCATTGAAACAAGATTGTCGCAACTGGAAACCAAACTTTTCGGCTCTGCCAGCCCTGCTATGCCTACGAGACAGCGCATTGAGCGGCTGGCAAAAACAATCGGCATGGAAGAACCCTTCGAAAGCAATGAAACAGCGATTCGCCCACGCTCCTTTAGTGGTACTTCACCGGACGGTAGTTTTTCGTTTCACGTCTATGGTGATCCCGGTCAACTTAAACAGATGAACCCACAAATTTCAGAAATGATGGAACAGATGGATCGTCAAATGCGCCAGTTTGAGCGGTTCGGCAATCATATGTTTGACGAACCTGATTTCAACAATCTGCCGAATGGCGGTTACAACTTCCACTATGATTTCCAAACACCGCCATCAATTAAACCGCCCACAAAGAACTTGCCGGGTGCTCGAATGAAGACCGCACCACCGGATTACATCCCGCCCTACGGCGATCCGAATTCAATCTGATTTTTTCGTTTCTGGCTGTTCTTGAACAGTGACGGTCAACATTTTGTCACCTTTGGCAATTTTGTTGACGACATCCATTCCGCTGATAACACCGCCGAATATCGAATACTGTCCGTCTAATCGTGGTTGTGGTGCAAGCGTTATATAAAACTGGCAACTGGCCGAATTAGGATTTTTTGGAAATCTCGCCATAGCTACGACACCAGGTGCGTTGTGTTTGAGTTCGAGACAAGCTTCAAGCGGAATCATGCGAATATTTTTTCCATCTGGTTCAAAATAAACACCCGAACCGTTGCCATGCGGGTCTCCTGTCTGAATGCAAAAGCCTGGTTCAACCCGATGAAAAATAAGGTTGTTGTAAAAACCTTTGCCGGAAAGATCAATAAAGTTTGCCACCGTTTTCGGTGCCAACTTTCTAAAGAGCCGAATAACAATAGTGCCTTTTTCCGTTTCTATAATTGCAACCGGATCTGGCTTTTTAAGATCTTCAGGAGAAACTGTTGGAGCTCCAGGTGAAGATGGAACACCCGTTGGACTTTGTGGTCCGGAAAAGGCTGCCGATCCTGCTGGTGGCGGCGCTGGGTGAGTTTGAGCTGCGGTTGGATAAACTGGTTGAGAGCCGGGAGTAGCGGCGCTAACTTGTCCGGGTGCGGGTGTAGATGCTGCCGGTATGGAAGTGCTTGAACCTCCAGGCATCGAACCGCCCGGCAAGGTGACATCGGGTGGCACCAATTCCGGGTCGAGCTTTTCAGCGGCATTAACCGAACCAACGCTAAACAGTGGAACCCATAGGGCAAATGTCAAAACGCCAATTTTTATCTGTTTAGCTAAGCCTTTCATGCTCTGAATTTAGCAGTCAAAATCAGCAATAACAAGAAGATTTCTATGGGAAGTTATAAAAGATGCCGGTAAAGAGGCATCTTCTGTGCCTGTAAGAGCCTGCTCAAGGATAGACCTTTTTTCCTTGCCGCTAGCAATAAGAATGATGCGGCGGCTATTTAAAATGGTTGATATACCCATCGTTATTGCCCGCGTAGGAGTAGCGATAGCGCCTTCGAAATATTTGTGATTTGCTTCCTTTGTAGATTCACTTAGCCAAACACAATGGGTCCAACTAGAGCGCGGTGTGGGCGGTTCATTAAAAGCGATATGTCCGTTTCGCCCTATTCCTAATAGGATGCAATCCAGCCCACCGTGCTGGGCAATAAGGTCATCATAGTTGTCGCCAAATCTAGGATTGAATTGAGAATCTTTAGGCAGATCGGTAAAGCGATAAAGCTTAGATTCTAGAAAAGCGCTGAAAGACCGTTCTTCATCAGCATCTATATAGTCATCCAGAGCAAAACATCGGCTGTCTCTCCAGCTTAAGTCTCCAGATTGGGACCATTCAGATAGGAGTTCATAGCATCCCAACGGTGAGTTGCCGGTGGGCAGGGCAAGATTGCAATTTGGCTTTTCACGGAGCATTTCAGCAATTTCTGAGGCCGCCAGCCGGCTTAAAGCCTCATAGTCTTTAACAATCACGACCTTTTCGTGGATTTTCGCTCGGGAAGACAATTGATTTACCTATGGCGTCCGTTGGTACAGTCTGTTATGAAAGACAAAGACATCTCATTTTATCTGAGACGAGGTTTTGTTAATGCGGTTCAAAAGCATCAAGACAGGCATAATTTCGCTGCTCTTTGCTTCTTTACTGGTGCCAAGCACCGCGTTTGGCCAGGTCATTCAACGCAAACTCCCAAAGGCCGGGTTTCCAGTAATGACAAGGGTTACCAGCCTGCAAGATTTGCCCTCCTCAAATGGCGTGCACCTTACGCCCGGGCTCGATCGCAATCCCAGACAACAAGTTGAACGGTACGATCCAGGCGAACCGGAATTAAAGGGTGGCATTGTGCGATGGGAAGATCGAAAAATGCCAATTCTAATTTGGATTAGCCCTGGCTTGATGCTGGCAGATTGTCCATTCAATGAAATTCAAGCGACGCGCGTGGACTATGTGACCGGGCTTCTACAAGAACCAAATGGATTAGCGGAGCTCAAAGTTGCTCCCATGTGGACTCCGGATGTAGGCGATCAAGTCGCAGCCGGCATCGAACAATGGCGAGAATTTGAAAACGAAGGACTCTTCCGATTTGCTTTTACTGATGATCCGCACAACGCAAATGTCTGTGTCTTTTTCTGCGGAGCGTTCCGCGATTCAAGCGCACCAGGTGGTATCAACATTGGTGGCTTAACTTCAGCTCAGGTATATCCGCTTTCACAAGCTTTATCAATGAAAATAAAACAAAAGCCCGTCATCATCGAATTGTCTACCCAAATAAATTCTTCTCCGGAAAGAATGATCGGAGCTTCCGCCCACGAGTTTGGTCATGCGCTTGGTATAAAAGCGCACAGCCCATTTAGAGAAGACATAATGTATGTAGACCGGGTCGTGAACGAACTTTCTCCAGCGGACAAAGCAACGATAAGATGGCTATATCATCAAAAGCCACAATATGTGATGTAAGGCCAATGCTTCTATGCCCCCCAATGTCGAGAGACCAAAATAAGTGCGATGTATTATGAATTACTCTATTTTCTGTTCGGATTTTCAACGTTGCTTTTTAGCTTCCTGAAGTTCGATCAAATTGTTCGCCTGGAGTATGAGGATCACTTCAGTTCCTGGGAAAACGATGGCAAGCCCAAAGGTTTTCTCTGGCAAGCGCCTGAGTGCAATTGGGTTGGAAGCGAAGTAGCTCGCGCGGTTCTTTCCTTGAAATGGATCTTCTTTACTCCCGCATGGGCAGAGCGCTCAAAGAGGGGTATTACGTTGTTCAACCGCCTACGTATATCTGTTTTGGTCTGGAACGTCTGGGTCATAACCTGCGCATTGATGCTCCCTTATGGCGGCCAAACTGGCATTGATCTAGTCTTTTCAAAGTTGGCTCGTTGAGGGCAATGGTGGAAGAATTGGGATTGAGCAAATCGAATCGACAAAGCTCTTATTGTTTTTCCGCTGACGAAATTCATCCCAAATTGATGAAATTCGGCCGGGCAGTTCAAATTCACTATAAAGTCCTCAACACCATCTATAATTAGCACCCTTAGCGTCAGTGGGAGGGTTTCGACCTACCATCAGACATCCCTGTAGTAAAGGGGATCGCCGAGTGCGCGATTTGGTGGGGGAAGTAAGCAAAAATTCATGGATTTCAACCTAACAGAAGATCAAATCGCCTTTCAGGAAGTAGCCAGAAGCTTCGCCGAAAAGGAAATGGCAGGTAACGCCGCCGAATGGGACGCAAAGAAAATATTCCCCAAAGAGGTAATTAGAAAAGCTGCAGAAGCAGGGTTTTGTGGGGTGTACATCAACGAAGACGTAGGTGGTTTAGGTTTATCCAGACTGGACGCCACCATTATTTTTGAAGAATTAGCTGCTGGCTGTCCGTCAACTGCGGCATACATAAGCATTCACAATATGGTGACGTGGATGATCGACGAATTCGGTTCACCTGAACTCAGAACGAAATTCTGTCCTGATCTTGCCTCGGGCACAACTTTCGGCTCCTATTGCTTATCCGAACCGGGCTCTGGTTCAGATGCTGCCAGTCTCAAAGCAACGGCAGTCAAAAAGGACGATCACTACGTCCTCAATGGTGCAAAAGCATTTGTCTCCGGAGCCGGTGAAACTGAAGTTTTGATCGTAATGACCAAAACTGCAGAAAAAGAAATCACAAGCTTTGTCGTGCCGAGTGATCTTAAAGGTGTGTCCTATGGCGAGAACGAGAAGAAGCTCGGATGGAATTCACAACCTACAAAAATCGTTTACTTAGATAATGTCGAAGTGCCGCACGAATACTTGTTGGGCAGTGTCGGACAGGGTTTCAAGATTGCACTGAAAGGTCTCGATGGAGGTCGTATCAATATTGGTACTTGTTCCGTAGGTGCAGCTCAAGCAGCTCTGAACCATGCTCAGAAATATATGAACGAGCGCGAGCAATTCGGAAAAACATTGGCCCAATTCCAGGCGTTGCAATTCACTATCGCAGACATGCTTACAGAAGTGGTGGCATCACGCCAGATGGTTCGTTTAGCTGCATGCAAATTGGACAGCAAAGATCCACAAGCAACAACCTATTGTGCGATGGCAAAGAAGATGGCTACAGACCTGGCTTTCAACGTTTGCAATCAAGCAGTTCAAATATTTGGCGGGTACGGCGTAACTCATGAATATCCTGTCGAAAGATTGATGAGAGATGCGCGCGTTCATCAGATCGTTGAGGGCACAAACGAAATCATGCGAGTAATCATCTCCAAGAAAGTATTGGAAGAGGGAGCAACACTTCTAATCAGATAGAAAAATATGCATAAACACATTATTTGCGAAAAGAATGGTGGTCTGGGAAGCATAACCTTGAGCGCAGAGAAGACTCTGAACTCGCTAACAATCCCGATGATTGCTGAATTACATGATGTCCTTAAGCAGTGGAAAGAAGACCCAGAAATCGCCTGTGTGTTTTTGCAAGGTGCAGGAGAAAAAGCCTTCTGTGCGGGTGGCGATGTAAGGCAACTCTATGACGCCATAATCAAAAAACGGGAAGAAGACCCTAAGGGATCTCATAGAGCAGTTCCTCAAGCCTGCCTGGAATTCTTCTCTAAGGAGTACGAACTCGACTACGAGATTCATAAGTACCCAAAACCAATTATCGTTTGGGCACATGGCATCGTGATGGGCGGTGGTATCGGGCTTGAAGCAGGGGCTTCGCACCGAGTTGTAACTGAACGAAGCAAGCTTGCCATGCCAGAAATAACGATCGGATTATATCCAGACGTTGGTGGTACCTGGTTCCTAAACAAGATGCCGGACGGATTTGGCTTGTATCTGGGCCTAACTGGCACTCGCCTTAACGCTGCAGATTGCCTGTACCTCAAACTGGCCGATCATTTCATTCCATCTAATTTGAAGAATGAAGTGGTGGCTAGTCTTCAAAAAGCCAATTGGCAAAAGGGTAACGAAAACAATCACGCAAAGGTCACCGAGTTTCTAAACAGCGTTTCGGCAAATCATCAGCCGGAGGAATCTCAGGCTAAATTGCATCAATCTTTCGTATCCAGATTCGAAGAAATATCTTCTGTTGAAGCTTTCAGAAAGACGTTGCTTGCATGCACTGATAAAGATGATTGGATCAATGCTGGCATCAAAGCGTTTGAATCTGGCTCGCCCAGCTCAGCTCACATCATATTCGAGCAGTTGAAACGCGGCCGAAATTTGAGTTTGGAAGATGTATTTCGCTCGGAATTGAACCTCTCGGCTCAATGCACTATTCATCCTGATTTTGCAGAAGGTGTTCGAGCCCTGCTTGTGGATAAAGATCAAGCTCCGAAATGGCAACCGGCAACTCTTGAAGAAATCAAAGATACGTGGGTGGAAAGTTACTTTAGTCCTCTTTGGAAAGACGGTGAGCATCCTTTAAAACAATTGGGGAACAGCGAAGCAGTATGCAAAAAATAGCTTTTATCGGCTTAGGCAATATGGGTGGACCAATGGCCGCTAACTTACTGAAAAACAATCACGACGTTGTTGGATTTGATCTATCCAAAGACGCCATGACCATTTTCGAAAAGGCGGGCGGAAAGACAACAAAAACAGCTTTGGATGCGATTAAAGATGCTGAAGTGGTAATTACAATGTTGCCATCCGGGAGGCATGTTGCTGAGCTTCTAACCAAAGAGTTTATTAGCAAGTTAAAACCCGGCACCCTTATTATCGAGAGCAGCACAATAGACGTAGCAACTGCCAAAGCTGTAGGTGCATTAGCCGAAGAGCATGACTGCATGATGATCGATGCCCCGGTATCTGGTGGCACAGCCGGTGCACAGAACGCCACTCTCACTTTTATAGTTGGCGGCAAGGAAGAAGCTTTGAAAAAAGCTACGCCCTACTTAAGCTGCATGGGCAAAAATATTTTTCACGCCGGTCCATCCGGAGCCGGGCAGATGACGAAAATTTGCAATAACTTACTGCTCTCAGTGCTTATGGTAGGCACATCCGAAGCTATTAACCTCGGCATTGCAAATGGGCTAGATCCAAAAGTCTTAAGCGAGATAATGCAAAAAAGCTCAGGTCGGAATTGGGCACTCGAGGTCTACAACCCATATCCTGGCGTGATGGAAGGAGCTCCTGCTTCGAGGGACTATGCAGGAGGGTTTGCAGTAGACTTAATGACCAAAGATTTAGGACTGGCAATGGAAGCAAGTTTAGAGTCAAAAACTGCTACACCGCTCGGAAATATGGCGTTCAACTTTTACAGAATATGGGGTGAGGCTGGCAATGGAAAGTTAGATTTCTCAAGCATTATTCGTTTTCTGAACCACAAAAAAGAGCAAGCAAAATGAAATTTGAAACCATTGAATATCAACAAGAAGGACATGTTGGGTTACTGATTATTCAGAGACCACAAGCCCTGAACGCGTTGAATGCGCAAGTGTTAGAGGAACTTTCCACTTTTGCTAAAGAGATAAGTCAAAACAAAGAAATACGTGCTCTGGTCATCACAGGTTCCGGAGAAAAAGCTTTCGTTGCCGGAGCCGACATCAAAGCAATGGCGGACATGACGCAAAAGGAAGCGAGAGATTTTTCTATAACTGCGCAGACAGCTTTTGATAGCATTGAAAGATTGCCTTTCGCGGTGATAGCTGCAGTAAACGGCTTTGCTCTGGGAGGAGGCTGCGAGCTAGCTTTAGCCTGTGACATAATAATTGCAAGCGAGAAAGCAAAATTCGGGCTTCCGGAAGTTACTTTAGGATTGCTTCCATCTTTTGGTGGTACCCAACGATTGCCTCGTGCTATAGGACTTTTCAAAGCCCGTGAAATGATTTTCTCAGGGGAATTATATTCTGCACAAGATTGCATGATGATGGGCTTGGTGAATAGAGTTACAACGCCAGACCAACTGCTACCTGAGGCTCAAAAGCTGGCGCAGACAATTGCTTCTCGTGCACCAATTGCGATAGCAAAAGCGAAGCAATCAATTAATACTGGATTCGAAATACATATGAACGATGGACTAAAACGAGAAGCCGAACTATTCGGCGAACTCTTCAGCACGCAGGATCAAAAGGAAGGTATTGCTGCCTTCATCGGAAAACGCCCGCCTAGTTTTGTTGGAAACTAGCACTTAGAAGTCTGAACTTACGCCTGAAACTTACACCACACATTCGGAGGACATAGCAATGGCAGTTGCAAAAGCCAAATCGGTTACGACCTGCAAGTTGTTGATCGGTGGCGAATGGGTAGAGTCAAGTGCTAATGAATTCGGAGATGTATTCAACCCGTCGAGCGGTGAAGTCATTGCAAAGGTTCCGATGGGCGGTTTTGCCGATGTAGATAGAGCTGCTCAAGCTGCCCAGAAGGCTTTCCCGGAATGGGCCGACACTCCAATCGTGGAGCGGGCACGCATCATGTTCAAGTTCAAAGCTTTACTTGAAGCGCGCTATGAAGAAATAGCTAGAACAGTAACCAGGGAGCATGGAAAAACGCTTCCGGAAGCACGAGCTTCCGTACAACGCGGTATCGAAGTTGTGGAGTTTGCCTGTGGCATTCCAAGTTTGTATTTTGGAGAAACTATCGAGAACATCGCCAGAAATGTCGATTGCGAAACGATAAAACATCCGCTTGGCGTCTGCGCTGGCATAACCCCTTTTAACTTCCCAGCAATGGTGCCAATGTGGATGTTTCCGGTAGCTATAACCTGCGGAAACACCTTCGTTATGAAGCCATCAGAGAAGGTTCCACTCACTACCATGATAATTGCCGAAATGCTTCTGGAGGCTGGCTTGCCAAAAGGAGTATTGAGCGTCGTACACGGTGGCAAAGACTGTGTGAATGCAATTTTGACGCATCCACTAATCAAAGCAGTCTCGTTTGTGGGCTCAACGAATATTGCAAAATACATATACGAGACAGGCACTGCAAACGGCAAAAGAGTGCAAGCAAACGGTGGCGCTAAGAACCACATCATCATCATGCCGGATGCCGATATGGAGCAGACAGTACCAGCATTGCAAGCATCGGCTTTCGGATGTGCAGGAGAGCGCTGCATGGCAGGCAGCCTGGCAGTTCCGGTTGGAGATGCGGCAGATGAGTTAATGGAGAGACTCGTCGAATCAACATCGACCATGAAAGTTGGTCCGACAGATGGTGAAGAGAATCCCGATATGGGTCCGCTCATTTCAGCAGAACATCTGGCGAAAGTAAAAGGCTACATCGACAAAGGTGAAAGCGAAGGCGCAGAGGTTGCGCTCGATGGGCGCAAATTGAAGCGCGACAAAGGCTTTTTCCTTGGACCTACAATTTTGGATAAAGCAACAGCAAACATGACGGTAGTCCGTGAAGAGATATTCGGACCAGTACTATCTGTAGTGCGCGTCGAAACAATTGAAGATGCAATCGATCTTGGCCGTCAATGCCCATTTGGCAATGGGGCGGTAATTTATACAAATAGCGGTGCCGCTGCACGTGAGTTCAAGCATAGGTTTAATGCAGGATTGATTGGCATTAACGTAGGTGTGCCAGCATCAATGGCGTGGGTTCCTTTCACGGGATGGAATACCAGCTTCTACGGCGACCTGCATATGCAAGGCAAGGAAAGTATTCAGTTTTATACGCAACAGAAAATGGTCATGACCAGGTGGTTCTCGCCCACTAAGGGGAAAGAAAAATTTGATCCTGTTTGGAAACCGAAGCAGAACTAGCTAGTTAAATCGAAATGAACTAGATAAATAGCGAACCAGCCGAATAGCTATTCAGCTAAATAACGAACAGGTCCACAAACTGATTGACTGGCATTTGCTCAAGCTTTGCTCGAGTGTTGGATGCATCTTTGATTGCTTGCACTTGCTTGGCGGGGAATCGAGTAGACAGATTGGCATCGAACTTCTTGAGCAATTCGGATACGCCTTCTTCACGACGTCTGCGGTGCCCAAGCGGATATTCGACTGCTACTTGTTCGGTGGATGATCCGTCTTTGAAAAATACTTGAATGGCGTTAGCTATGGAGCGCTTATCCGGATCTAAATAGTCTTTGCTGTAACGTTTGTCCTCAACAGTTTCCATCTTATCTCTAAGAGCATCAATGCGCGGATCGGCAGCAACACTGTTTTCATAATGATCCGCTGTCAGCTGACCAAAGATAAGGCCAATGGCCGTCATGTACTGAATGCAATGATCGCGATCGGCAGGGTTATACAAACGACCCTTTTTATCGATGATACGAATCGCAGATTCGTGGGTTGTAATAACAATTTTTTCGATTTCGGAAAGTCGGTCACGCACTTTGGGATGCAAAATAATTGCGCCTTCAACAGCTGTTTGAGCGTGGAATTCCGCAGGGAAAGATATTTTGAAAAGGACATTCTCCATTACATAAGAGCCAAGTTGTCTCTGCATTTTGAATGCGTTCCCTTTGAATAGAACATCATAAAAGCCCCAGGTGGGAGCAGAAAGTACGGATGGATAGCCCATCTCGCCTCTCTTAGCGAATAGCGCAAGGCGCACGGCGCGGCTCGTCGCATCGCCTGCAGCCCATGATTTGCGCGAGCCAGTATTGGGAGCATGGCGGTAGGTACGCAAAGCCTGTCCATCTACAAAAGCCAGTGAAATCGCGTTAGCTATCTCGTCAACTGTACAGTCAAGCAACTGAGCAACTACAGCGGTAGAAGCCACTTTTACCAGGATTACATGGTCAAGTCCAACGCGGTTGAAACTATTTTCGAGTGCAAGAACGCCTTGAATTTCATGAGCTTTTATCATAGCCGAAAGCACGCTCTTCATCGTAAGTGGTGCTTTGCCTTGCGCTAATCGACAACGACTCAAATAATCTGCAACAGCGAGTATTCCACCCAGATTATCCGATGGGTGACCCCATTCGGAAGCCAACCATGTATCGTTGAAATCGAGCCATCGGATCATACAACCGATGTTAAAAGCGGCTTGGACAGGATCAAGAGCAAACTGTGTGCCAGGCACGCGAGCGCCGTCGGGCAAAGTCGCCCCCGGAACAATCGGTCCTAATAGCTTCGTGCATTCTGGGAAGCGCAACGCAAGGATGCCACAACCAAGTGTGTCCAGGAGACAAAGACGCGCCGTGTCCAAAGCAAGTTGGCTCTCCGGTTCATAGCTATGCGCATACGTAGCTATATCCAGAAGCACATTGTCGAAACTCGGCCGGGTATTGTCTGTATGCACGGCACCTTTTTCATTTGTCGTAAGCATTATTCTTGACTAGCTCCTCGCTGTATTCGGACTCATCATCGAGATTCTAGAGGCACCCAGGCTGTAGGCTCTGGTCCAATGTAATTGGAGACTGGCCGTATCAACTTGTTGTTTGAACGCTGCTCAATTATATGAGCAGCCCAGCCTGACGTCCGTGAAATAACGAAAACTGAGGTGAACATAGGAGTAGGAATACCAAGGAAGTGGTATGCAGAGGCGCTATAAAAATCGAGATTCGGAAACAGTTGGCGCTCTCTCCACATCACTTGCTCGATACGCTGTGAAACTGGAAATAAAACCTCATCCCCTGCCGATTTGGAAAGTTCGTGCGCTATCTCCTTTATGACGACATTGCGCGGATCGCATTTGGAATAGACTCGGTGTCCGAAACCCATTATCAGTTTCTTTTTGTCGAGCATTTGCAAAAGCCCTTGTTCCGCATCATCAGGCGTTTTGAATTGTTCTATAAGTTCCATTGCCGCTTCGTTGGCGCCACCATGAAGTGGTCCACGCAAGGCTCCTATAGCAGCAGTTATGCATGAATAAACGTCGGACAAAGTTGATGCCACACTGCGAGCAACAAAAGTAGATGCATTAAACTCATGTTCGGCATAGAGCACAAGCGATGTGTTCATTGCCTTTTCATGAAGCGCATCTGGCTTCTTTCCGTTTAGCAAATGAAGAAAATGGCCGGCGACGTTCTCGTCATCGGTAACAGTTTCTATGCGAGTTCCAGATTTGGAAAAGTGATACCAGTAAAAAAGCATCGAGGGAAAGATGGCAATTAAGCGATCAGCAATCTCGTATTGATTCTGCTTCGTTCCTTCTTGCTCTAAGGTTCCCAGTACCGAACAACCAGTCCGCAACACATCCATAGGGTGGGCATCGGCGGGGAGTTCCTCAAGAACGCGCTTCAATGGCTCCGGCAGTCCGCGCAAGGATTGCAGTCGTTTCACATAAGCGATCAACTCAGTTTTATTAGGAAGCTTGCCGTAGAGAAGTAGATAGGCAACTTCTTCGAAGCAAGCATCTTTGGCAAGATCGTTAATTGAATAGCCGCGATAATTGAGGCCCACACCCTCTTTTCCTACAGTGCAGATCGCTGAGTCACCAGCTACGATGCCAGCTAACCCACCGCTTTTGTTTGTCGTCATTAACCTTTCTCCTTTAATAGAAGAGAGTCTACTTGTGCCTCATAAGCTTTGTAATCGAGAGTCTTGTAGAGGTCGTCGCGCGTTTGCATGATCGACACCACGTCAGCTTGTGTGCCCTTGTCTTTAATGCACTGATACACTTTAAGAGCTGCCTGACTCATTGCTCTAAAGGCAGACAATGGATAAAGCACCAGGCTTACCGAAGCTTCTTTAAGTTGTTTTACTGTATAAAGTTCAGTTTTTCCAAACTCGGTTATGTTGGCCAAAATCGGCACCTGAACTGCATCGGCAAACGCTTTGTATTGGTCAAGGCTGGTGACGGCTTCTGGAAAAATCATGTCCGCGCCGGCTTCGACACAAGCTGCGGCTCGATCGATAGCAGCATCCAATCCTTCATTTGCAAGAGCATCAGTGCGAGCCATAATAACGAAAGAGTGATCGGTTCGGGCATCAACAGCGGCTTTTATGCGGTCAACCATTTCAGCTTTGGTGACTATTGATTTATTAGGCCGGTGTCCACAACGTTTCGCTTCCACCTGGTCTTCGATATGGCAACCGGCAGCACCAGCGCGGGTCATTTCCCGTATGCAACGCGTGATGCCTAAGTTATTACCGAAACCTGTGTCCGCATCGACGAGAAGCGGCAGGTTGGTTGCTGCGGTTATACGGCGGATGTCCTCGCACACCTCGTTGAGATTGGTCATGCCAAGATCCGGAATTCCAAACGAAGCACTAGCAACGCCGCTACCAGATAAATAAATGGCTTTGAAACCCGCATCCTCTGCCAGAAGAGCGCAGTATGCGTTTATGGTTCCTGCTAGTTGTAAGGGGCTTTCATCTGCTAGCGCCTGGCGCAGCCTTACTCCAGCGCTATTGACCACCGGCACTTTCTTTGACATAAAGCTTCCTTCGTTCTCTTGCCTTGTCCCATGAGCCAGAAAGATTGTCTCTTTGATACTCAATTCCTGTTCTTTCAAAGTTATTGGTTTTCACTGAAGCACCGAATATAGAATCCGTCCATGGAATTGGATTTGCATCGATACCAGGATACAGCAGACTAAGCCCAACTTCAGCTAGGCGTTTGTTGGCAATATAGCGAACATAGCTTTTCAGTTCTGCGGCAGTTATGTTCGGCAAATCGCCAAGCGCAAATGCCAGGTCAATGAAATGATCTTCAAGTTCCACCGCTCGTCTGCCAGCATTGTTTATCAATTCAATTAATTCTGGTGTCAACTCGGAATTGCTTTCAGTTGCCAGAGTGGTAAATAAACGAGTCATGCCTTTGCAGTGAAGGTCTTCATCTCGAGCTATATATTGAGTCAAGTCACAAAGTCCACGCATGAGGCCTCGCAGGTCAAACGACAAGATCAAAACGAAGGCGCTAAATAGTTGCAGCCCTTCTCCGAAAACGGAATTGATGGCGATGTCCAAGAGTGTCTTTTGAACATCCGTGAGATTTTCGGTTCGCTCTTCAGTGACGAAACAGTGCTTCTCATACATCTCAGGTACATTCAAAAATGTTGAATAAGCAGTTTCTGGAAAGCCCAGCTGGTCAAGAGTATATGCGTACGACTCGGTATGTATCGCTTCCATTGCAGCGAAGGCAAGCAACATCATTCGTACTTCCGGAAGCGGAAAAAGGGGAAGAAATTTTTCGGTGTAATTGGAAGCTACATCAGTATCAGCATTGGCAAGGTATAGCTGAACCTGCGTAAGCAAATTTCTTTCCGGTTCAGTTAGGTTGAGCCAATCACGCATATCCTTCTCAAGGGATACATCAACAGGCAGCCAATGTTGTCTGGAGGCAAGTTGATAGAACTCAAAAGCCCATGGGTAGGAGAATGGTTTAAATGCTGCTCGGGAGGCTTTTAAAATCATCTTCTTATCCCTGGCAGGCAACACAATCCGTGTCATACGAGATAGCAGATCCGTTCAACTCAGATTTGGTTCTGTAGTAATAAAGGCTCTTCAAACCCATGCTCCAGGCACTGAAATGCACATCATCTACGTATGCTCTATCAACTCTGGCTGGGAAGAACAAATTGACGGACTGTGATTGACATATATAGGGTTGCCGATCGGCAGCTAGTTTAATTACAGCCTTTTGATTGATTTCATAGGCAGTTTTGAAAACGGCCTTTTCTAAATCTGTAAGACGGTCAAGTTGCTGAACCGACCCTTCGTGCGTTAGCACCGAATGCCATGCATTCTCAAGATCGTCGGCATAGCGCTCTTGCAGAAGCTTTTCGAGGTATTTATTTTTGACGATGAATGCACCCGAGATGGTTTTGTGCAAGTAATAATTACTATCCCATGGCTCGATACTCGGTGAAGTATCAGCAATGATCGATGTGGTGGCATTAGGAGCAATGGCTATAACATGAGCCATGCGATCCTTTTTCAACCCTTTTGCTGGACCCCGTTCTTCAGATAAAGAACGCTTCGCCTCCATAGCAGAAGAGTGGATAAATTTAGCAATCTGCAAGTTTACTGCCACTGCAACTGGTGACTCAAAAGGAATCATGTGCTGTTGAAGATAGCTGTGAAAGCCCATTTGTCCAAGCCCAACTGAGCGCTCCCATTCAGCCGCCTTCCGGGCCCGCCAGAGCGGTTCAGGAGCTTTTTCAATGAAATCCGTCACTACATTGTCGAGATACTCGACACAATCGGGAATGAATTCAGCGACTTTCGACCATTCATCAAAGTGTTCAACGTTGACCGACGACAGCGCACAGATATTTGAATAATCTTCTGCCGTTGGCAAACAGACTTCAGTACAAAGATTCAAATGCTTGATCTTCATGCCTTGTTCCTTTAAGTCTGGGTGCAAATGCTTATTCGATTGATCGACAAAATGAATGTAGGGCTCACCTCTACCTACCCCGGCTCTCGTTGTAAGAAGCAGCTCCCAAAGATAGGGGGCAGAGAGGGTTTTGACCAACTTGCCAGAGTGCGGATCACGAAGCTGCCATGGTTCATCATTAGCCACGCAGCGCATAAATTCATCTGAAATCGACACACCGTGATCGAGATTGCGATTAAGTCTGTGCACATCTCCTTCTAAACGGCGCATCAAAATGAACTCTTCGATCTCAGGATGGTCGATTGATATCCATTCAGCGATGGTGCCTTGCCTGGCGTTGCCTTGGTTGCTTGCCAGTCTCACCGAATCGATGATATGCATGAACTGGAGTGCGCCGGTTGTCTCCGTGCCTCGCGAAGTTTTCTCGCCCTTACTGCGGACGTTGCCAAAATAAGTGCCTACGCCACCACCACGCGTGGACATATAGAGAATTTCTTGTATATGAGCGCCTATTCCTTCAATAGAATCAGCGCACTCATTCAAATAGCAAGAAATCGGCAAACCTCGGGAAGTACCACCGTTGGCTAGAATGGGACTAGCTGGGATGAGCCAGAGCGCCTGCATGTAAGACAGAAGGCGTTTTGAGTGCGCTGAATCGCTGCCATAAGCTTTTGCAACTCTGGCAAAAATGTCTTCTGGACGTTCATCACCGTGTGTGTAACGCCCTTGCAATGTCTGCTTTGCAAAGTCAGTGAGGGCAACGATTTTCTTTTGTTCTAATTTCAACGAAGGTTCCAATAAAAATTCCCAGACTCTCAGCAGGCGATCCCCTTTTTGCTGAATGCAGGGATATTATTTGTAGGTTTAGCCCGGTCGAACCCCTACAGCCTCTGAGAGTTCTAATTATAGATGAAAGTCACTTTAAAACCAGGCGAGCTCGTCTTACGTTCACTAACAAGTTTCCTTGCTTTGTGGATTATTGATTTCAGCAATTCTGCAGTTGCAAAAAAGGCTGAATGCCTAGTAGGAGTGAACGTTAACAGCTTTCAGAATTTCAGTCCCGAAGAGCAGGAAGCAATAGTACAACAATTGAAGGATTGTAAAGTGCGTTTTGTACGCACCTCGCTAAGGCCAGACGAAAAAAACATGAATCTTGCCAAAAGACTCCAGGATGAAGGTATTGGACTGGTATTGGTACCTGGTGTGCAATATTTGCCGGGCAGCAAGGAACGCCCTGCCTATCCTCCTAGCCACATGCGGGCTGCAATGCCTTTAAGTGCCACCGACCCCGAGCGCTCTCGAGCTTACTATCAAACTATCTTCGATAAATTGGACGCAAAAGGTGTGGTTCTAGCCGGAGTGGAATTAGGTAACGAGCTGAATTGGGCCGATTTCAATGGCGATTTCCCAACACCGGGCAAGGGTAAGGCTTTCAATTTTGACGATCTCTCAAGCGACGCCGAAGCGAAGCAAGTCGCCAAAGGATTTTTGCAATACATAAAGGCGCTAAAGGCTCTAAAAGAAGTCCGAGACAATTCCAAAGAAAACCGAAACACTCCCATAATCGCAAGTGGAATGGCGGGAGCAACCGGTAGCGTTTGGCAGTCAAAAATGAAAATTGATGGCGTCACTATTCCGGCTACCTATCGCTTTCTCAGACAGCACGGCATTGACGATTTAGTAGATGGCTATGGAGTACACGATTACCCAGCGTCGGTAAAAGAGGGAGACCAAAAAGGGCTAACCGAACGAAATTCAAAACTAGACCAAACTATTTTCCCTGAGGGCAATACCAAACCATACTGGGTAACAGAGTGGGGTTTTCACAGTTCTGCCGTATCTTCTGAAGACGATAAAACGCGTTCGCATGATGTTACTGAGATGCGCAATTACTTAAAAGGCCTACATAAGCAGGGACGCTTGGGTGGATTATTCTGGTACGTCTGGAATCAGCCAGATCAATGTTCCATCTTTCGTGACGGTAAGCTCATGGAAGCAGGTCATCGTGCCATCGCACCTATGTAATGGGCTTCCCGTTAGTGTTGCAGCTTTTCCAATGCTTGCCTGAAGCTGTCATCAAAGCGGCTTGATTCATCTAAGAATGCAGGACCGACATAGTCTTTGTCGTTGACGACCAGATTATTCTTGAGGTGCAAAGCCACGTTGCCGTTAGCATCGTAAAGCCAATCTTCTCTATCAGGCTGACGACCATCTGCATAAGTCGTTTCCTTTTCGACTGGGCGTCCTTTAGTGTCTTTTTCCACTCTTTCCTTATCGCCATTCGGACGTTCAGTCGTTTCTGTTGTCGAACCATCCCAGTGGGTGGATTTGGTAACTGTGTCGATTTCGCCATTTGGTCCAAACTTGTAAGTTGTTTCGGTTGGAGTTGGCTTCAAACCATCATCGCCATTGGGCCAGCCTGGCATCGGAATATCGCCTGGCTTCAAACCATCATCTCCATGAGGCCAACCTGGTATAGGAATATCGCCTGGCTTGAAGTTATTTTTCGCAGACTCGTCCATACCGACAAGCGTGATATTGCCCAGCACATTTGAAGGAACTTCTGGTTTTGCATTAGCTTTAAAGTAATGATAGTTGTTGCTGCTGTCTCCTACAGCTGCTTGGACAGCGGCTTGCAGGTTATCGCCATGTGACGCATGATCGCTTACCTTTTGTCCTGGTTTTGCAATTTCGTTTTGTTCAACTTGTGCCATGTTAGTCGCGCTCCGATTTCCAACATGGCTATCTTATGAGCGCGTAAATGACAAAGAGTTGACAGATCTGTGGCAGTTGCGTGGCAAGAATATGAATGCGGTTCTTCCGGACAGAATCAGCCTATTTGACTACTGAGCGGAATTGGGATAATTTTAACTGAATTTACCAACGCCGTAAGGCTTTTCCGGTTCTTCTGCATGTGACTCGATGAGGTAGAGATTTGGACATCGATTCACGGCAGGAACAAACAAGTACTCACGATAAAAAGCGCGATCCATTAATTGGCACAACGGTGGCGAAGAGGCACGAGATAGTCGCCTTGTTAGGGCGCGGTGCCACAACCACTGTATACAAAGCTAAGGACACTCAACTTAAGCGCCTCGAAGCCGTCAAGATATTACGCACGGATGCTATCTTTAACGAAGAAACCATCAAGCGCTTCGATCAAGAATGTAGAACTCTTGGTCTTTTGAAACATCCAAACATTGTGACTCTTTATGGCAATGGTATCACCGACAGTGACCAGCCATTCATTGTCATGGAGTTTGTTGACGGTGTAAGCTTGAAGCAACTCATCGATAATGAAGGCTCTATTGAGATAAAACGCGCAATCCCAATCTTTGAGCAAACGTGCGCGGGGCTTGCAGCCGCCCATGAAAGAGGCGTGGTTCATCGAGATATGAAACCAGCCAACATCATGATCACAAAAGATGCTCAAGGGCATGATCTTGTCAAAATCCTAGATTTTGGCGTAGCTAAAATCCTTATACAAGGCGAAACTTTTCAAACAAAAACCCAAACAGGTGAAATGCTGGGAACGCTCCTTTATATGAGCCCTGAACAATGTCTCGATCAAATGCTTGATGGACGCTGTGATGTTTATTCAATGGGCTGTGTCATGTTTGAAGCCTTAACAGGAAAGCCTCCTCTGGTCGGGAGAACGGCCTTCGAAACTATGAACAAGCACTTAACGGAAATGCCAGATAAGATGGCAAAAGTGCGCCCAGACCTCAAGTTTTCGACACAACTCGAGTCAATTGTTAGACGTGCTGTAGCAAAAAATCCAAAAGACAGATTCCAAAAGATAACCGATTTGCAACATGAGCTCTCAAAGGTTTCCGCCGGAGCAGAGGGAAAAGCAAACATCCCTCTTCCTCTAAAGGGTCAGGCTAAAGTGAATGCTCCGAAAGCAGTCAAACCTTCTTTCATAGACTACACAAAACAAAGAATTGAAGCGCCATCGAAACCGCGTGATATTGCTATTTTTGATCCATCAAGAGAGACGGTTTTACATTTTCTTGCAATCGAAGCATTGCAGAGTGATAGCTGGAAAGAGCGCTATGCCTCCAAGATTTCGCAATACGCAATTGATCAGGATGAAGTGTTGATTTTGAGAAATAGACTTGCACTTGCTCACTCCGTAGCATGGAAAGAGGTAAAGCAATATGCTTTGGATCACTTTGACAAATTGGATATAAACAAAGATAGTTTCATTAGCAAGGGAGAGCTCATAGCCTTATTGAGGAGCTCAAATCTCAGTTCGCGCGAGAGATCTTTTATTTCGTTTTTGCTTCAACATGCCGATGAGATCATATCTTCAGGCAAAGTGATTGGAGAAAGCATAGGAATTTCGCGTTTCCATATCTATGACTTCTTCTTGGATGTACAGTCTGAGAAGTAAACTATTTCTCTATTTCATTACCGAAAGAACAATATGATCGCCGGCCACGCCAACATAGTTTCCTGCTGAATCAAGCGCGGCTAGCCGTCCTTCGTAGGTGCCGCGGCTTAGAAATTCAGGCAATTGCAGAACAAACTGTCCTTTTGTTCCTTTTAGCGGAATCGTCTTAGCCAACACTTCAGAGTGCGGATTGTCGTTGAAACATTCAAACTTCATGGAAGGCTTAGTGATTTGGAATTCCATTTTCGAAGCCTTAGGAATAGCGCTGCCATCATATCGGAACAGCCAAGCAGGAGTCTTTGCAGAGAATGCAGCAGTGCCTTCAGTTTTAAGTGAGTCACCGTTATCAAAGGATAGCTTCGGCAATAATTCGTCCGGGCGAACTATAGATATTTCTTGAATGACGAGATGGGCATTTGGTGGAAATAGAATTTTTAGGCGGTGGCAATTTCCGCCCATCGTCCAGAGCGGCCAACCGCGCAGTCCAAATGTTAGATCTTGCGATGAAGTTGTACTTGCAATACGCGTAGGCATCCGGCTTTCAAGCTCATACTGAGGCTGTACGTCGTTTTCAAACATTAGGTTTGCTTCCGACTTTGGATTTATGCCAGTGAGATCTTTCAAGCGCACTTTCAAGCGCAGAAAGTCGGTTGTCCAGCACGGCAAATCACCGAGTGCTAATTCAAGAGAAGGCAACGCATTTGCAGAACCAGAGCCATCAAACTCAATACCCTCATCAGTCATTCTAGCGGTTGCATTCTTGAGGGCGTCAGCAGCTAGCACCTTATCCATTGTGGTTCCGTGCCAAACCGAACTCTGTTTGTTGGACGCAGTAATTGGCAGTGGAACAAGCTTTTCTCGTGCTGCGTCCCACAACAGCAATTTGTAATCATTGCGATGCTGCCAGATGTTTTCCTTTAGGTAACCCAAGGGGAATGTCTTATCAAGCTGATCTATCATGAAACAGTTATGCGTATCGCGCTCAATCTCAGGTGTTTGGGTCATACCTTCAATTGCACAGAAGCATCCTCCTGCACCTTTTATGTGCGCGGGTAATCCAACAACCAATGTTTCTGGATCGCCAGGTACTGTTTTGTAGAATCGATTGAATTCGCCGACAATTTTGTTGAGTGTTGTACCGGCATCGGCCCAAACTTGATTGTTGACATAGAGAACATGCGCGTTCAGTAAGCAGAAAGCGGCAAAAACTGAAGCGAGAAATGAATTGATTACTAGGTTTTTTCCGATTCGGAAAAATCCACAAGCAAGAAGTGCACACAAGGGAGCAGAAACAAGATACGCATACCGACTGCCTGACAGGCCCATCCAAATTGCAAATATTTTGTAGACAGGCACGAGAGCCAGAATGCTCCAACCCAAGAGAAACACCAGCATTCTTCGATCATTGCGGCGATACCAGGCAACTGCCCCCAGCAAAATGGTGCTTAGGCCAAGGAAGCCCAGCCAAATTTTTGTAGTGAGACTGTGTGCGCCGAAAATGTAGCCATTGAGAGGCACCACTGTCATACGCAACGCATGAATCCACCAGGGCACGAAAACATCTTTGTTGAAAATGAAGAAGAGCGAGTTATCGTAACCACCCACCATCGTTCCTAATGCCAGCTGCCGCAAACAGAAGTATGCAGCAAGTACAATCCATAAGGGCACAGTAGCTTTAAGCGCAGCCACTACTCGACTTGCGAAATTTGGTTTCACACGATTAGACGGCCAGAATAATTGATAAAGAAAACAAAGCGGTGGCACCGTTACAGCAATCTCTTTGGACATTAGCCCAAGCATTGCAAAAGCAAGACAAAGTCCCATAGCAACTTTCTGATTAGTCTGTCTCCAGCACAGATAGGCGCCGAAACTTAATAGACAGAACATTGTGGAAAACCCATCTGTTCTGCCAACAATCCAATCTACAACTTCTGCATGAAGCGGATAGAGCGCAAAAAGTGCAGCGCTGCCAATCGCCCAACTGAAGTTTGCTTCCTTTCGTTCGGGTGAATTTTCAGCTGCAATTCGAAAAATGATAAAGCCCAGAGTAAGACTGGTTATCAGGTGGCATGTGAGATTGGTAAGGCGGAAATATAGTCCGTTTGCTCCCCACAAGCGAAATTCTTCGAACATGCTTAGCGTAATAAGTGGGCGATAAAAGCTGGCATGATTGCCATCCATCCACGGAGAATAAAACTGTTTGTACACCATTTCTGGATGCTGAATTGCCATCTTGAGTAATGGCAGAAATGCAAAGTCATCACCCGCAAAAAAGTTAAAGAGCACGTTACGAAAAGAAAAGACTGTTACAAGAACAATTGCAACTGCCCAGCCTGCAGTTGCCTTCCAATTGACCTCGTATTGCGGCTTTTCTCGCTCAATTACAGCTAGAACTTCGCGAAAGAGTGGATTCTCTAGGGCGCTTATCACTATCTTACCTAAACTCTGGCCTAAACAAAGGCCAACCCGGGCTACGCGCACGTACACAGCCAAAACGAAACAATAGCACTTTGACGCGCCCGCCTCTTGAGAATCTTTTCAAATCTACATTGAAGAATCAGGGGCTGTCGTCAAATGCAGGTCGGAAAGTTGAGTGCCGTCACCCAAGAAATTGGGAAGGAATACATCAGCACGCGGATCGATATCGTGTCCAGGGATTTTGATTGTTCCGGTTACGCTACCACCAGCGGTGACAGAGTGAGAGTCGAAGTGAACGTCAAGTAATTGGTCTGCATGACCGGCGCTGCGAATGGCAATCTTTTGATTATCCGGGATTTTCACGTCGGTGCGGCCTTGATTTCTCAGAAGCACTTTTACTTTGATGCCTGATGATGATGGCTTCACATCAGCCAGTTCCAGCGTTACTTGTCTATTACTCGTTTGTCTATTAATAGATTGCCCATTAATTGAGGGAACAAGCACCGGTGGTTTAAGGGCTGGCGTTGGTTCAGCTCCAACAACAGTTGTAGGAGGTGCTGTGCCACCAGGCACCATGGCTACAGCTGGAGTTTCCGTACTCATTTTGGGTTCAATTGCAGTTGTATCAGAAGCCGGGGCTTCGGGTTCGCTTGTACCAAAGTCTTTAATTTGAACAAGAGGATCAGCAGCTGCCGCGGCTGCTGCTGCCGCGGCGGCCTGATTAGGATCCTCATTCATTTGAGCCGTTACCGATTCGACGGCGTTAGTCTTAGGAGTTGATGAACGAATCAAATTCATCGGGTTGGGAAGCGATGAGATAGCTTGGCCAGATGCTTCAGCAGGACCTGCCGGACCGGTACCCATGGCATTTGCAATAGCAGAATTAGCACGAGCCATTCCACCTAAGTGGAAGCGTTGTCCAAATTTACTATTCAAGAAATTGTTGACGGCCTGATTGCTGCCTGGACCGTTTTGCGATGGATCCATAGCAACCGGCACCGCAGTTGGCACCATGTAGTACTGTCCATTCGTCCCCTGGACAATGCGTTCCGCCGGCAAATATCCTGTTGTTTGTGTCGTTTGCGCTGACGAATCAATGGGTTGGAAACCCATTTTTTGGGCAACCGGAGTCGCTAAAAATTGCATGAGAGATTTCGTAGCTGAAGGTGAACTGGACACACTTGTAGTAGTAGTGCTGGTCGGAAGTTGGATAGCTGTTGAACCAGGACTGGTCAAATATAGTGGTGTGCTTCCATCTCCAACCACGGTTGCTGGCATAGCCGTTAGTGCATTCATTTGGCTAGCGCTCAGTAACGGCAATCCCACAGGGGAACCACCAATAGAAGAACCACCAAGCGAACCATAATTGCCTGAAAGACTTCCGTAGCTGCTGCTCGGGCTACCCGGCAATAATCCCGCTGCTTGTAGCGATTTCTTCGTTTGAGATTCGTATTGAGTTGCGCTTTGAGCCTGTTGCGTACTGGTATTGCGCAAAGTAGTTAGAAAGTTACCCAGCGCATTTATATGCGAGGCAGATTGGGGATTTTCGTTTGGCAATGGCAATATGCTTGTAGTTGGAACAGCTTGCTCGCTTACTGGATCTGGCTGCAAATCTCCTGCCGGAACTCCTAAAGGGACTCCTGAAGGAATAGTGAACCCGGCAGTCGGCGTCTCAATTGTTGTTGTCGTAGATGCTGGTTGGTTCGTTGATTGTGAGGGCGGTGTCGTAGCTGTCGGCTGGAGAGTTGGTGTTTCTGGTTGAAGAGTTGGGATTTCTGGTTGAAGAGTTGGGGTTTCTGGTTGAAGAGCTGGAGTTTCTGGTTGAAGAGTTGGCACAGAATTGGTGCTTGCAGGAACTGTTGATGGGGTGATAGCAGGAAGAGATTCTGCAACAGGTACAACCGGTACTGCAGCGTGAGCAGGAGCCAATTGCGGTGGTGCTGCAGGTTGAACATAAGGGTGTGCCGGTGCTACTGGTTCACTAGCATCTGAGTGAGGTGTTTCAGATGCTAATCGCGGCGGAATTGAAGATGCAGGCAATGATTGAGCGGTAGCAGCAAGTCCAGACGAAGCCAACTTGGTACCGCCACCCTTCGCTACTAGTGCTTTCAATCTTTGCGCAGCGATCAAATTTCTAGGATCTTCTTTTAGAACGCTCATATAAGCATCATGCGCGTCGTTATAAAGACCGAGCTTCTCACAGACTTTGCCATTCAGAAGCAAGCAACCAATACTACCCGGGTCATAACTTAGTGATTCGAGTAGTTTTTCATGAGCATCGCCATCTGCACCGGTGCTGTCTAGTGTTTTTGCTGCTTCATAGCATTTGGCAGCTTCGCGTCGAGCAAGACAAGCTTTATATGCAGCGCGCGCTTGCGGCAAATTTGGATTGTTCGGTTCTAGTCTTGCCACTTGTTGGTATTCAGTTTTTGCCAACTCCAATTCACCAGTTTGGAGATAAGCTCTCGCCAAACCAAGGTGCGCGTTAACTGAGGTTGGAGCACTCGTGACTTGACGCTGCCATAGCTCAATCAAGAGACTGCAAGCCAATTGATCTCTTCCGTTGATGCTCAATGCTTTACCAAGGTCGGTATTTGCATTGGCTAAATCATGCATGGAGTAACTCAGCGCGCCTAGCTGTCTATAAGCCACGCTAGATTTTGGATCGAGTTCAATAGCGACTTGATACTCTTTCTTCGCTTCTTCAATTTTGCCAGCGGAAACAGCAAGATTACCAAGACCAATGTGCCCTGCTCCAGATGGCTTTAATTCAAGCGAAAGCTTGTATTCAACCCCTGCTTCCATATAACGACGTTGGGAAGCCATGGCATCTGCAACTTTTAAATGGTCCTTTGGATTTTGGCCATTCAATCCTTGCTTAGCCAGAATCTGGCTAACTACTGCTTTGGCTTCATGGCTGCCAGGCTCGTACACAAGAGCTTCACGTGCCTTTGCACCTGCTGCATTCAAATCGCCTTTACTCAAAAAATGCTTGGCCTTCGAAACCAAAACCTCAGCAAGATCCGCTTTTAATTTTGGATCTTTCGGATTTTTAGCCACGGCATTTTTTGCTGTCATCTCAGCATCATCGAAACGACCCAAACCGATAAGTTTATGCAACGCAGGCGTGCCCTTACCAGTGGTGACAATTGTGCCACCGCTTGAACCACCGTTTGAAGTGGGATAGGTGTTGCCAGTTCCGAGACCGTTCAAAAGTGCATTAACGGCATTCGGATCAGTCGGAAAGCCGTTTTGATTGGTAGAACTCCAGGTTGTCTGCCCTTCCGAATCCAAATCTACCCGTCGCGGAATCAGCGAAGCCGGCACAAACGTTTGTTGAGCCGAGCCGAAATCCCCAGCCATAGAAGGCTGTGACTTAAAAACAGGTGACACCAGGATTGCCAAGACGAGCATGGAACCCGCGAGACCAGTCTTCATATTGGATGACTTTGCCTCTCGCTTTCGAACGAGCATCGGAACGGAGCAGAATGAGCCCGGTATAGGCGTTTTCTGCGCAGAAGGAACTTCAATTTCCCCGCACTATTCTAGTCTGAGGCTGTTCACAATCCAATACGTATTATGAACACGGAGCTACATACAAAGTTATGTAATTTCTTTCGCAATCGTCCACGGGAAGCCATAGATTAAATGCTTGGAAACCTCCACCTGAAACACTTTGCGTCCTCGCTCCTGTATGGGCGCTAATGTACAATTCAAGGTAGTGGACAAATTTGCTGAGCACAATTTTATGTATAGCGTCAGCGCTTCGCTTGATAATTCGCCTTAACGCAGTGTATTTCCTTACTTTTGCGGAAATGGAAGCCGAACCATTTTGGAATTCGCCCGATGAGACCTCGCTAACAAGGACATTTGAATGGTCACGATTGTAAAAGACCCGGAATCTGCACTAAACGAACGCGTCAACAACTTAGTGCGCCAAGCTCGATTAGCGGCTGCTGTGTTCACTCAATACTCGCAAAAGCAAGTGGACGAAATCGTCAAAGCAATGACGATCGCGGCAATAGATGCATCGCCCAAGCTGGCAATGATGGCGCACGAAGAAACGCGCATGGGTCTGGTTGAAGACAAAATTCTCAAAAACCTGGTTGCTTCAGAATTCCAATATCACCAGATTCGCGATAAGCGCACAGTTGGTATTATCAAAGAGTTTCCCGAAGACAACATGGTGGAAGTAGCAGAGCCTGTAGGCGTCATTCTCGCACTTGCACCAGTGACAAATCCCACATCTACAGTCATTTTCAAAGGTTTGGCTGCGGCCAAGACACGTAATACAATCATTTTTAGCCCACACTTAATGGCTGCCGATTCAAGCAATATGGCTGCCAAAATCATCTACGAAGCAGCTATTAAAGCCGGCGCTCCCAAAGGTTTCATAACATGGGTGGAAAAATCGCCGCGCCTTCGTCGCGAAACCGAATTGATGATGGTGCACCCGGAAGTAGACTTGATCTTCGCAACCGGCGGCACAAATATGGTGAAAGCAGCTTACAGTTCCGGCAAGCCGGCAATTGGAGTTGGCTCGGGCAATACTCCTGTTTATGTGCACCGCTCCGCTGTCCTCTCATCGGCTGCGATGGATATCATCATTTCTAAAACGTTCGACAACGGCACGGAATGCCCATCCGAACAGACACTAATTTTGGATGCACCAATTGCCGAACGCCTTTTACAAGAATTCAAACGCCTCGGTTGTTACGTCTGCAATCTTGAAGAAGTAGAAAAAGTTGCTGATGTTGCAATAGATCCCAAACGGGGCGGCATGAACTACAGACTGGTTGGACAACCGGCAAAAGTTGTTGCCGATGCGGCTGGCATTGATGTCCCCGCCACAACAAAAATTCTGCTTTGCCCTCTTGAAGGCGACTTGCGATATCACCGCCTCGCTGTAGAAAAACTGATGCCGGTATTGGGTTACGTCATAACGGACTCTGTCGAAGAAGGCATAAACAGATCTTTAGATGTGAATTACGCTGGTGGCACAGGACACACTGCCGGCATCTTTAGCGATGACGATAGCGTAATCGAAAAGTTTGCAGACACAATAAATGCAGGGCGAGTAATTGTGAACTGCCCAACTTCCCTGGGAGGACTGGGCGGCATCTACAACAATCTGAAAACCACGCTCGTGTTTGGTTGCGGAACAGGTGGCGGCAACATCACAACGGATAACGTCGGCATAGATAATCTACTCAACTACAAACGCGTTCCAAGACGCAAAAATTTCACCCTCACTTTCCAAACCACAAAGAACATCTATATAAATCCAGGTAGCTTGGATCACCTGCGTGGCATTAAGACTCAATCTGCTTTTGTAGTGACATCGAGATCAGCAGCACGCCGTGGACATCTCGCTATGATTTTGGAACGCCTTTCCCCAGATTGCCGAGTGGATGTCTTTAGTGACATTGGCGTCGAACCAGATTTCTCGACAATTGAAAAAGCTGTAAGTCTCATGCGTCAGAGCTCACCAGATACGGTGATTGCTCTTGGTGGCGGTTCCGTTATGGATGCTGCCAAAATTATGCGTTTGTTCTATGAACACCCACAAATTAGTCTGCATGAAATTTCAGTGGGATTCTTAGATTTCCGGCACCGCATGGCAGTTTTTCCGAAAGATCTCAAGACACAACTGGTCTGCATTCCAACCACATCAGGTACGGGATCGGAAGTTACACCGTTTGCGGTTTTGAAAGACAATGTCGAACACAGAAAGATATCGCTCATTGATGAATGCTTGATGCCCAACGTGGCAATTATCGATGCCAATCTCACCAAAGGACTTCCGAAAGAAGTTACTGTGGACACCGCATTCGATGCTCTTACACATGCGCTTGAATCACTGGTGTCCAGTCTTGCTTCAGACTACACAGATGGACTTGCACTTGAAGCGATGCGTCTCATTTTCGAAGCATTGCCTGAGGTTCTGAAAAATCCGAACAATGTCTTATGGCGCCACAAACTACACAACGCTTCCTGCCTTGCTGGAATGGCAATCGGCAATGCTTCCGTTGGGCTCAATCATGGATTAGCGCACAGCCTAGGCGCCATCTTTGATATTTCACACGGACGTGCAAATAGCATTTTCCTTCTTCCCACCATTGCTTACAACTCGCAGGTGCCGCATAAGTTTATGTCTCACTCGAGTTACACATTGTGGGTGGCAGATCAAAAATACGCCCGCGCCGCGCAATTCCTCAATTTGCCTTATCCGGAAAATCAGATCAAGAATGAAAGCAACGGAAAGGCTCCAGCCGAAGTGAAGCGCGCCGGATGGATTCTGGCTCTTCGCCAGGCAGTATTCGACCTGGCTACTATGGCTGGTCAACCCCTATCTATTGCTGAGGCTGGAGTATCGCAAGATGCATTCATCAAAGCAATGCCGCAACTTGTGAAATTGACATTCGAAGACATGGCGATCAGAACAAACCCAAGTGTTCCTCTTTTACAAGACATTCAAGGAATTTTTGTTGACGCCTATCCTCCTCGTAAACGACCCGAATAAGAGAATAAAAAAAACAGATGACTCAATCTCAGTCTAAGCCAGTTGCTGAAGCCAACACGATAAGAATGCACGGTGAGCTCAACCGTCCAGTAGACGAAGTAGAAAAACTACTTGCTAGCGGGGCCGCTGCCGTTACGCTCGATTTTGCAACCTGCACATTTATGCCGGTAGAAGGATTGGAATGGCTCGAAGAACTCCTCGTCCGCGCAGATTCTCAAAAAGCCAGGGTCACCTTCGTCAATATCCCGTCTTCAATTTACAAGGTTTTCAAAGTCGCCCATATAGACAGCATTGCTCGTGCATGTGGATCACCCGGTCCTGTTAAACCGGGCACCGCCATCTGCTAATTTCGTCATTCAAACTAAGAGGTTCGATAGTTTCGGGCCGCTGCTGTTAAAATGCGGAGAGCGGTAGCGTGACGTACATAAGAGCAGAATTGGCAGAACTCAGTGCGGGCTCGAATAGTTCAAACTCCACAGATGGACGAAAGCCTGCCATTGAAGCCGTCAATTTGACGAAGAGATTCGGCAACCGCATTTCCGTGGATCGCCTTAACCTCAAGATTTGCCAGGGAGAGCTTTATTCGCTCCTGGGCGATAACGGTGCTGGCAAAACCACCACGATCAATATGTTGACCACGCTTATCAAACCAACGGCCGGACAATTTTTCATTTCCGGATTCGACGGCATCAAAGACGAGGAGAAAACAAAAGGTGCATTTGGAATAGTCTCACAGGATGTCGCCATATATCATGAGTTGACCGCCTACGAAAATCTCGAGTTCATCGCCAATCTCTATGGACTGCCCAAAACAAAAATAAAAAATAGAATTACTTATCTCCTTGAACTATCAGGGCTCTCCGATCGAGCCAATGATATAGTCGGCACCTTTTCAGGTGGCATGCAACGTCGGTTGTCCATAGCCAGTGCACTTTTACACGAACCAGCCGTACTCTTCATGGATGAACCAACAGTCGGTTTAGATCCGGGGGCCCGACGGCAAATCTGGGCAACGCTTTCTGCTTTGCGCGGGCAAGGCGTTACTATTCTGCTTACTACTCACTATCTCGATGAAGCTGAACTGTTATCCGACCGTATCGGTATTATCCGAAAAGGTAAATTAGTGGCAGAAGGCACCTTCGATCAGTTACGCGAACGCTTCGAAGCGATTCGAACCATAGAGGTAAGCCTGGCGCGCCGTTATAAGCAAGAAGAGATTGAGAAGAAGCTTGGTAATTTGAAGACTCGCTATATTTCACAATGGAGTTTTGATCCTGTGCACAACAGTGTTAACTTCGCCCAGCCACACAACGTAAGTTTGCCGAAGTCACTTAAGACGATACTCAATTGGCTCGAAGAAGAAAATATTTCATTCTCGAAATTCTCAACCGCTGAACCCAGCTTAGAGGAGGTGTTCCTGGCCATGAGCGGCAGCAAAGAGTACTCCTCTAATGATCTCGAACAGATAGTTCTGGACGTTTCCACCGAAACAGAAGTCGAGAAATGAAACAAGTACTTAGCATTATCAATAAAGACATCCTGCAATGGACGCGGCGCCCTCTCTATTTCATATCAAGCATTTTGTTGGCGATTCTCATCATTAGCTGCGTTGGTAATACTATTGCAGGCGCTACGGATATGCCATTCGGTTTGTATGATCCAGGAGCCGTTTCAGATATTGCCAAGCAACTGGAAGACTCCAAGCGTTTTCACGTAAAACGTTATAACGATCTAGACGAAGCAAAGGCGGATTTGACCAAAGAAAAAATCGTCGCCCTTGCAAATGTCTCTCAGGATCCGCTGCAAGACTCAGTTCAAATCTTGACTGAAGGCCACAATCCACTTCTAGACGATCAAATTTCTATGGGGCTTTTGACTGCGCTTACTGGCAAGGATGCCACACTTGATCTGCCCATTCACACGGCTTCGCTTTTTCCAAATAACATCTCACTGCGAGACTTCGTCACACCCGGATTGACTGCATATTTGTGCTACGTCCTTGCTTCCATGAACCTCGGCTTTTCCTGGATCTACGAGTGGATGGAAAAGACGTACAAGCAAATCATACTCGCGCCAAATGGATTGAGAAGCGCTATCATCGCCAAAACATTAACAGTTACTGTGGAGGCATCGGTTGTGCTTTGGCTAGCTCTCTGCATTACAGCACCGTTTTGCGGATTTACTCTAGGCGGAAATTTTATTGGCTTGGTGCTTTGCACAATCATCTCAATGCTGTCATTTACTTGCATTGGTCTTGCTGCTGCTTGTGTTCTTCGCACCATCCGAATCTACACGATGACGGTATCTATATTTGGTGTTGCACTAATGTTTGTAAGCGGAATTTTTATACCGGTTGAAGCCATGCCACTATGGGAACAACTATGCGCTAAGTTCTTCCCGATGTATTACTCAGCTGATGCATTTAAAGGCGTAATGCTAGGGCTACCAGCCCATTATTACAGAGATTTATTCGCCCTCACCATATGGGGGGCAGCCGCTCTCGTATTTGCTTGCTTCTTGCTGAATAAAAGAAAGGCAGCTTTTTAAGATGAGGAAGAAATCTGCTTTCAATCAATTCCTTTTGCTTGGGGCATTTTTGCTTGGGTCTTTCATCGCCTTTTCGGTACTATCTTGTCCAACCGCTTTGGCTGCAAGCGGCAAATCACCGGTAGAAACGCTTATCTCGTTATTCAGTAAATCAGCAACGGACAAAGTGACATTGGAACAAGCGGCGCAGTACATAGATTACCAATACATGGCGGCTCAATCTCTGGGTTTAGCAAACTGGGACAAGCTGACAAACCATCAACAGAGCGCTTATGTTTCCGCATTGCAAGCTGTGATCGAGAAGAGGTACTACCCGCGATGGCATCGCATTTTTAGCAAAAGCAAGGTCGCTTACGGCATAGAATCTGCAGTAGGATCTGGAAATAATTCCGAAAGTCACATCAACACAGATCTAACAGTTGGAAAGTCTCATGAAAACATAGACTGGACAGTACGCCATATCGGTGCTCAGGCAAAGGTTGTAAACTTGTCGGTCAATGGGAAAGACATACTGGTTCGATTAGGCCAGCGTTTTCAAAAGAAATATGCGCAAGGTGGATTTGATAAATTTATCGCTTGGCTGCAAGGGCTCGGGAAATCAGAGTCCACTGCAAAGGGTGATATGGGCACCGATTAGTCTTTTAGTTAGCTTCTTGGTTAGCCCCTTAGTTGCTTTCACTCTGCCGCAAAGCTCTTTTGCAATTGAACCAAGCAAGGATGATGCAAAGCAGACGCAAGACTATATCAATTCGCGCAACTACAAAAGTCTCATCGAATTGCAATCGAAAATTCTCAGCTCACAAAAAAAAGCGAATGCAAAACCCACCGAGCTGATATCAACTTTGCTCACTCTCGGCAATGCGCATTTTGGTTTAGGGAATTTTGCAGAGGCTAAATCCGCATTCGAGCAAGGAGCCAAACTCGCCGCACAAACTAAAGACAAAGAGCAAATCGCAAATTTCGAAAGGCAGCTTGGGATGCTTGCTCTGAGACAATCCAAATACAAAGAGTCGCTAAACCATCTTCTCACCGCTAAGCACCTTGATGAGCGAAAGGGAAAAGATCCAGACAAAAACACAGCCAGAGATAATTACTGCCTGGGGAGATTTTTAGAGAAAGAGAAAAAGTGGCTTGCGGCAAGGGACGAATATAACTCAAGCATTACTGGTTTTGAATTTGGCTATGGCAAAAATTGTTCGGAAACAATGGTGCCTATATGGTGCCTTTATATGTGCGCAAAAGGCAGAGGTGAGTCCGTTGAAGACAAACTGTGCTGGGCAAAGTTGCAACAACTAAGACAAGTGCATAAGGACTTCTTGATGTTTCCAGTTGAGGAAGAAAGGCAGTTCTTTGACTTGTGGTACAGGGTGCCGGTGGCCAAAGCTGCCGGTAAATAGTCAGTCAAATAATCCTTATTAGACCAGGATTAGACCAGGTATTAGTTAGACTAGTTATAAAAGAACTAGGTCTTGAACGGCGTGTATTCGAATTTTGGTGCTGGATTAAACTGGTACTTAGCGGCAAGTGGTTCATAGCCACCGGTAAGATGAGGAATCGGAACTCTTCCTGGTGCATTGCCATGCGCTGAGGCAAGGAGAGTTTTGAAACCATTTAGTGCCGCGCCGTAGCCAGTGGCATCTGATGAAATAGCTGTTGGAGCGTAGTAGTTGAAAGCGCCCTGGTCAAAGCCGGGCAGGTAACGTGCCGAGTTCAAAGAAAATCCTGTCTGATCGGAGGTTGCAACAAGTTGAAAACGATCGTTTATTTGTTCTAATTTCTGTTGTTCTAGGCGAGTAGTTTCCGCTCCGCTGCCAGGCTTCTTCCAATATTCGGCTGGATTAACGCCTTGCGGTTCAATGTAATCATTTTGGTAATCATTTTGAGCAAATTGGTCGCCTACCAAGGTCATGCACCTCTACCACCCAAATGCCCACTGAGACGGAGCATATACTGGATTACGCCTCTTACAAGGAAAGCATACCATCGAAACCTACTGACAACAAGAGAGATTTAATGTTGGTAGGTTAAACCACAGGTTAAAAGCCCAAACTCAATCTTGGCTTAAACCTCAGCCCCAAACCCCAAACCTAAAATATGCTCCCGCCGCAACCGGAATGTCTTGCCGCCTCTGCACCGACAATCAGCAGGTTTAGCGCCGCCGTTGCCACAACGACCAGACCGCCGAAAATTCTCACTACGGTAAGCGAAGAGAGATTTACCAAAAAAAACAAACCAATTACAGTTGCCCCAACGGTTAAAACGTTGTACAGATTTTGCAAAGTAAGCAGCTCTCTAACATCGAAGCGGGGTTGGTTAGTGAGTTGATTGTTATTTCCAACGATGTACGGGTCGTTTGTCGTATCAACAGAAATCTTGGGCGATAAATCAGAGCCAAATCCGATCGGGCTCACGCCTTGTGCATAAGCTCTGTGAGCGAAAAGTAGACCACCAAACGTCAAGCAAGTAATTATCAAAATGGTAAATAGTACAGCTTTCATTTTTATTTTCCTCCAATGGAAGCAATTCAGTGAGGCACTGATTTTCAGGACACTATTAGTTTTTTAAGAGCAGGGTCTCGCAAACGCCATAGAACAAAATCGGCACAAAAATGGTGCAGATTGATAGCACAAAAAATAGCTGCAAAGGAAACTAAATAATCAATTCCAATCATCTTCGGAATTGCAGGAACGAGGACAAAGAGCGTCAATCCAACGGCAAATATTTGCAGTCCATATCCGAAGAACTCATTACTCAAGAACGAAGGTGTTGTCTCAAGACCTTTCATTTGAGCGATTCGATTCATCGTGTATCTGCCGGTGACGCAGATGTACTGAGTAGCGTGAAAAAATGCCGGGACAAACAACCACAAAAATTGCATGTTGTCTCGCGGCATAAGGAAGATGAGCATGCAGGTCATCAAAAGTAGCGCAACAGGCAGCGGTAAATGTTCGTTCTTGCAATGCGCTCTTGTTACGAGAGCACAAATTAATTCCAAAAGAGCAAAACCCACAAATAACCCCGTTGCATGAAGGATCCAAGAGGGTAATTCTGGCACTCTTGTGGCAAAGCCTTCAAAGAATGTACTGAGTCTAAAGGTAAGACCAGGTAGTGGCAAAGAAAATTGATGCGCCATCGCATAAATTGCAATAGACAGAAAAGCTCTTTTCAAAATATCTCGCAGCCGGGCATCCGTGCTGAATCCTTGTTTTTGGCAATAGGCAAGTGCTACACCGTAAGCTTGCATGGTTGTGTGCTGGGCGATGAAAATCAAGTAAACCCGCAGTGCAATTGAGAGCAACGGGAGGTTGGCCATGCAAGCAACTGCAAGCCCCGCAAAGATAACGGGCGCTGCATATCTGAGCAGTGGCATTTTTTTTGAGAGATCAGAGTCGCCATAAAGACGAACGAGTGTCGCGGCATTGTGAGGATCCGCCAGCACAAACGAACCAAGCACTGGCATCATAATTAACAGAATATTTGGATCGATCGAGGCGAACTGCATGTACGAAAACACGGCCGCCAAAAGCCAAATGACACCACCACAGCAAAATAAGATGTCTACTACAGGATTTACGAACCATCTGCTTCTTGCGGCGGCATCAGCATCAGAAGATTTCGCAAACTTTTGCATAGGCGGGAGAAGAAAAGTTGGAATCATAAATCTGCTCCAAATAATTTTAGTAAGAGATTTAGTAGGCAATATAAAACCAGCAGGTTGCCCGTGTATGCCCTGCCGATTCGCTTTCACTAACAAAGCATCGGATAACTTGCCTATATTTTTAAGGGGGTTTTCCCTAATAATCCGAATTGAAAGAGGTAGATGTTCGGTGTTCGGCCAACATCGCCTCAAGAGTGATACCATTTGCGATACCACCACTAAACAGCATGATAATTGTGTATAGATCATTCTGCTTTGCAACATCACCGAGACAAGCGCAAAGTTGGCAAAATGGCTAATTCTGAGACTGAAACAGCCAAGTTGCAGCTACAATTGTTGTCAAATAGTGTATAAAAAATCTCAGACGAATCAGTAACGGGAGCACTTTATGGTCAAGGCAGGGCTTGAGGACATTGTCGCAGCGGAATCATCAATTTGTGACGTAAACGGGACTGAGGGTCGTCTCATTTATCGTGGCTACGACATACATGATTTAGCCGAAAACTCTACCTTTGAAGAAACGATTTATTTGCTCTGGTTCGGTCATCTGCCCACAAAGAGCGAACTCGACAAATTGACGAAAGAGCTCCAGTCAAATCGAGCCTTACCAAAAGAAGTCATTGAAGCAATGAAGGGCTATCCCAATAAGGCTCTTCCCATGGAAGTCTTGCGCACAGCAGTGTCGATGTTGTCCATGTATGATCCGGACGGCGATGATAACTCAATTGAGGCCAGCACAAGAAAAGCAACAAGGTTGATGGCGCAATTTCCAACCATAGTTGCCTACTGGGATTGCATCAGAAACGGACGCGACCTCAAAGCTCCCAAGGAAGATTTGACCATAGCCGCCAATTTTCTCTATATGCTAAAAAGCGGCGAAACACCTGATGAAACGAGCACAAAATCACTTGATATTGCTCTTATACTCCATGCAGATCATGAACTAAATGCGTCCACATTTGCCGGTCGCGTTGCAGCTGCAACACTCACTGATATGTACTCAGCAGTGGTTGCAGCAATCGGCACACTTAAAGGACCACTGCATGGCGGCGCTAATCAGGAAGTTATCAAGATGCTTCTTGAAATAAAGGATCCCGAAAAAGCAGCCGCATATGTAGAGAAAAAATTAGCCGAACATCAAAAAATGATGGGCTTCGGTCATCGCGTTTACAAAACAGAAGATCCGCGTGCTCACCATCTTCGTATCATGTCGGAACAACTAGGCAAAAGATTGAACGATGAGCGCTGGTACAAGATGTCGCGAGAAATCGAACAAGTTGTATTCAAGCAAAAAGGTCTTTATGCCAACGTCGATTTCTATTCAGCTTCCGTTTACTACATGCTCGGCATTCCAATTGATTTGTTCACACCAATATTTGCGATCAGTCGTATGTCGGGGTGGGCTGCTCACATTCTCGAACAGCTCTCGCACAACCGTTTAATCAGACCACGCGCCGATTACATTGGTGCGCGCGATCTGAAATATGCGCTCATTACCAGTCGCTAGTCTTCGGCTCTGGCGCGATAAGCAAGTACAGTTTTCTCCAAAAACAATTCAGGATTATTCGCTACTAGCGTCTCATCCTGATTTAATTTGATTCGGAAATGATCTGCTAACTTCTTCGCCACTTCAGGACGATGCAAGGACGACATCATCTTTCGACGCCGCAGAAAATTGGTAAGGATCTCATATTCCTGCGGTGTTATGAGACCAGCATCAAGTGAATCTTCGGATGACAAAGTAGCAGTCAGCTGAAGATTTTCAGAGGAATGAGAGGTCCGTTCTCTAATAACAATGGTGTTTGCAGCTAAATCACCAAGACGGCGCTCGTTGCGATCAATTAACATGGACAGAAGTCCAATCAGGAAAATTGCCTCATCGATGGTACGCAACAAGTTTCTGATCCACACTGCTGAAGTGGAAACTGGTTGTCCGGTTGACTCTATAACTCGAATGCCAATTATTTTTTTGCCGGGTGTTTGTCCGCGCCAGGCGATTTCGAAAAAAATGAAGTAACCAAAAATGACCAAAAATCCCAAGAACGAGGTGATGGCGATAATACAAATCATCACCAATGAGCGAATAGTTTCGCTGCCAGAAGCAAAAGTATCGAAAATTCTGTATATGAGGAAAGCCACGCCACCAAGAGCAGCCACCGACAGGTATGTGAGGAGTGTATCTATCACACAGGCTAGAATGCGGTTGCCCAGTCCTGCAAACTCTAGGTGGAGATCGACATTCTCAGGGGTAGATATCAGGTAGTCAGGGATAGCCATAGTTGTCTTATAAGATATGAACGTCCAACGTTGGTTAAAAGCGAGAAGACCGCACTGGGAGAGACTTGAAGCTCTAATCCGGATTGTAGAGACACGCCACGGTGGCGATTTGAGCCGAAATGAGATACAGGAGCTAGGCCGACTCTACAGGACAGCATCGGCGGATCTTTCAAGAGCTAGGGCTTGGAAACTTGGACAGGATACTCTCGTCTATCTCAACAATCTTGTCGTTAGAGCGCACAACCAAGTTTACCAAACCCCTCAGAACCGATGGCGTGACTTGGTACGCTTTCTATGGATTACATTTCCAAAACTGGTCAAAAAGAATGCACTTTATATAGCTGCTTCGTTTAGCATATTCATGGTGTCTTCAGCCTTGAGTTGCGCATATGTCCAAAAGGATGTTCATTTTGCTCAGCTTGAGTTTTCACCTGGACATGCACTTGTACCAGAAGATCAATGGCGCATCATTGAAGATCACAAAATGTGGACTGATGAGGCCGAGCACTACAGCCCCGTGGCTAGCAGCTTGATCGCCACCCACAACATCCACGTTGCTATCATCGCATTTGTTGCTGGTATCACTTTTGGTTTCGGCACTGTCCTCATTCTTTTGATTAATGGAATTTCGATTGGCACCGTTCTTGGTATCTGCAAAGTTTACGGCTTAGATGATCGTCTTCTGGCCTTTGTCGCTCCACACGGTATTCTAGAATTGACGGCAATATTTATAAGTGGTGGTGCCGGGCTTCTCATGGGCAGAGCATTGCTTTTTCCCGGCAATCAAAAGCGATTAGAAGCACTGAAATCAGTTTCAAAAGATGCGGTCGGTCTGTTTGGAGGCTGCATACCTCTTCTCTTAATTGCAGGCAGCATAGAGGGTTTCATTTCTCCGCGCACAGACATTTCAGCGTCCGGCAAATTTCTGGTGTCACTGGCAACGCTTGTGATGCTTCTCATTTATTTGTTTGCACCTAGAGATCTATTTAAGCGCAATCAAACAGACGAATCTCCGCTACAATAGCCGGGTTACAACGTTCCTGATCGGATTACGGCAAAATAAAACGCCTGCATTTCCGTTCTTATCGCGCTCTTTTAGTAGCCCAAGATATACGATGACGGCAACCAAATATAGAACTCCGACATATCCGCCCAGAAGTCAGGCGCAATTAGAACAATCTATTGCAACCATAAAGCAAGACTTGCGGAACAAGAAGAAACTGAATCGGACCGGCTTTGGGTCAAGTTCCAAGCATAATGGCTTCCGCTGGTTCCGCTGCGTTGAGATCGCTGCACTCTTAACTTTTTTGCAGGGTCAATTTTCTCCATCCGATCAGTTGAGAATTGCTGAAGGTGAGAATTCACCAAAAACAGAAATTGTGCTGCCTTTTGTGCTGGATGATGAAGACAAAGATCTAGAAGCGAAATTGGCAACCGCTTGTAATGTCCCGGGGCTGCATGCCGGTATTTTTGTAGTGTCAATGAAGTCCGGGCATTATGCAGAGCTCAACGCAAAAGAATCATTCCCTGCCGCAAGCATGATCAAGTTACCTGTGCTTGTGAGTTTGATGCGCGCTATAGATGATGGCACAGTCAAACAAACGCAAATATTGGAAATAAAAGAAAAACATATAACGGGTGGCTCCGGTTATTTGCAGTGGCGACCGATCGGATCCAAAGTTTCTGTTCAGGAAGCAGCCGAGCTGATGATGGTAATTTCAGACAATACAGCTACAAATTTACTAATCGATTTGTTAGGCGGAAAAGACGCACTTAACAAGCAATACAAGAAATGGGGTCTTACCCAAACGAAGATCAACAACTGGCTTGGTGACTTTGAAGGCACCAATTTAACCAGTCCTTATGATCTGGTCTTCTTGCTTTCTCGAATTCAGAAAGGCGAACTGCTTTCTGAGAAAAGTCGCACATGGATGTTTCAAGTAATGCAGCGCACGCGCATTCGCACTTTGTTGCCGCAAGGGCTTGGACCGGGTGCAGTAATCGCGCATAAGACAGGCGACATCGCCGGTATGGTCGGCGATGCCGGCATGGTTACGGCACCGGATGGCAATCAGTTTATGGTCTGCATGCAAGTCTCAAGGCCCCATAATGATCGCCGCGCCAATGCATTAATACGCACATGCTCGCATCTCATTTACCAAGCATTCGCAACCGGTGCAGCGCAGGCAAAAGCACCAGCTGAAAACGCTGCTGCGCCAGCTACTTCTGCCGTACACCACCGGCACCATCGCAGACGTCACTGAGATCTGATCGCAATTGGTATCAGTTGTTAAAGTGTTTCAACCAATGCATATTCGCATTGGCTATTTAGTAATGTGGCATCGTAGCGTGCAACGCAACAAGCAAATCTAACTAGGTACCGAACGATGAATATTCGAAATCAGCCACATTTAGGTTCTTTTCTCACTTATTGCTTTTGGCTGGTAATCATAACTGCCATTACCTTCGGGTCAATACGGATCTTCCATATTCCAGCCGGCCAATTCATAGATTGGATAGTCGGTCTTCTAACAATATGGTGGCTACTCATCATTGTGACTGTACCTTGGAATATCTATTTCGATGCAAAAGCGGTAACAGCTGAAGCAAGCGAGTCTTCGAAGTTAGGCATAGAACAAGACAAGTCTCTTTTATCCTACGTCGACAAATTGGCTCGCAGTGCACTTTTAGTGGCACTGGCATTACACTTTGGCTCTGCTCTTGCACTGTTTGCCCTTTCTTATTTCCACATCACTAATGTTGGCTATGTAGGCGCAGTTGTGGCGATGTTGTTGACCGTAGTGCGTCCGGCGATGAAAGGCTATGAGTATATATATGAAAAGTTGCAGAAGCTAAAAGAACGCGTGCGTTATCCTCGCGAAGACGTGCTTGAACTGCGGAACCGAGTCCGTGAGTTGGAAACAAAATTGAAAACAATTGAGCAAGAAATCAATCCGTCGCATGTCGGTTCGCTTGCTTATCGCCACCAAAGGCAAAATAAAGAGTTCGAATTCAAGCTAGAAAGTACTGTGAAAAAACTAAGCAACCTGGAAATTCACAACCGTGAAGAACATGAGCAACTTGGCAGGCAACTTGAACAAGGGCTGGCGAAGATTGCCTCGGACAGCCAGTTTTTGGACCACGTGCGCGAAGTGGTGCGAATGTTCAAATCGGCTTAGCCGCGCGAATTAACGAGCGATCTTCTTTAAAGTCTGACGCCAGCTAGCTATCAAATCCAACAGTTCTTTTGTCTCTTTGGGATATTGCGTTCTGGCTTTGTCGTTATCTCCACAAGCCGCATCAAGACCAAGTGGATGCCAGGCGTGTCCTTCCAGCTCGACAGTTTTGCGGGTAGCGTGTGAATATGCAGTGGCAATATCTGTAAGCGCTATCGAATCATTCAACTGGTTGAATCTGGAATCCTCAACGATGGCCTTGAGCATTGCAATTGAAGATGCACCCTCATTTGCTATCCCCTGCAACCACATTTGCCGATAAAAAGAGTGTTGCCCTTTTATCATGAAAGAGTCTGGTTCATAGAAGCGATCAAGCAAAAATTGCTTTTCCTTCAAACCGAATTGTTTAAATAGAGCCGCTGCTAGATCCGCCTTTTGGTAACCGTAGAAATCTTGGTCTAAATGCGAAAATTCTTCGAGAAGCAATTTTTCAGCATGCTTATGATCAAGTTGGGCTGCAGCTATAACCCACCATGGCGAAATAAGCGGGTCGCTTCTGCCCTCTTTTTGGTAATCGCGTTCCCATTTATCACAGGCTAAAAGCGCATTGGCTTGATCTTTCCGCAAAACATCTTTGGCATGTTTCAACACTAATGTTTGCATACTTGAATAGCAATAGTTGTTGCTCCGGCGTGGTTGCATGTCCGGATCGTCGATAACCTTTTTGCTCTGTAGCATAAGCAGTAACTTGTCTGGCCCCAATTGCTTCATTGCACTTACGAGCTCGCTTTCAGAAGCGAACAAATCGAAACCTCCCTCTTTGTGCAACCAGAGCAGAATCCAATCCCGCTCAGGGTCCGGCACTTTGTTCAAAGCTGCCTTCACTGCGGCTATTTGTGGACGTCTTGATTTATCTGTTGGAGAAACACTGGTACTCGCCCGTTGGAGCTTTACTACAAACCAGCTTGCGCAATACTTTCTATCCCAGCGTTCTTTCCAGTACTGATCGAACCCGGGGTTGTTTGGGAGGGAGCCTTTTACTCCGTAATGGAATCCAGCGGGCTCCATATAACAACGCACTACATCTTTTGCAACCTGCCCCACTGTCAAAACTTGCCAAGGCGCGTCTTCCACTTTGTTATAAGACCGGGCAATTGGAAGTGGTTCCGAAAAGGTATTTGCATTGTCATCTACCAGTTGCGCAATAGCCGGTAGAACAGATGGGTCTTCCTTTGCATATAGAGCGGCTATAGCGAGAGTGCGCATTTTAGGATCAGGATCTTTCAAGAGCTTTAGTAAATTGGCAGTGCTATGCCGCTTTGAATCGATTTCTTCAAAAACTTTTTGATCGGGGTCCGAATACCGCGGTTTGCCATAACTTTGAAAGCAATCGCGCAAGACATTGCCTCTCGTAAACGTATGCAATCTGGGTATGATTCGCCGGAATGTATTTTCGGTTTCTTGCATCGTCACCGACCTAGATGACTGGGCAGAAGCACTTCCAAAAGCCGCTACAAAAGTAATTGCAGCAGCAACGCAAAGTCTGATTGGGGATAGTATGGTCATCACCTATCATGGTTGCAAAAATATTTGAGTTTGGTCTACCGGATTTATCCTGATAAATCGGCAAACAAAAAGGGGCGGTTCGAGTGAACCGTCCCTTAAATGATTTAGCAACTATTGCGAATTGAGGAAGGAATTATTCCAGCTCTTATTCCATGCGGCCGTTCAATAGTGGGCTTGTGAGCTGGGCAAGCGGGTTTGGGGTTGCTGCTGGCGCAGGCGCCGGCACGCTTAACGGCGTAACTGGGATGTGTCTTTGTTTGGCTTGGCCCAGCAAACGTTGTCCGTTACGCACGATTGATTGTGATTCGACCAATCTTTGTCCTAAGTTATTCAGATCTGCATCGATGCGAGTCAATACTGATTCTGCATAGTGATCGGCACCTTCTCTGGTGCGAGTGGCGTCTTCTTCTGCTTCATGGCGAATGCGCTCGGCTTCACCGAGAGCTTCACGACGCATTTGTTCGACTTCACTTACAACTTGCTTGCGAATTCTTTCGACTTCCGATTGCACCGCTTTGAGCAATTCAGATTCGTGCAGCATGTTTTCAGCTTGTCGTCTGGCGGCTGCAATTATTTGTTCTGAGCGTCGTTGCGATTCCGCGATTACTTCGTCGCGTTGTTGAAGAACGTCAGCGGCTTCGCGCAGTTCTTCTGGCAATCGGGCTCTGGCTTTGTCGAGCACATCTAGAAAATCGTCGGCGTTGATGAACTTGTATTTATACAAGCCCATCGCATCGTCAATTAGATGCTCAAGCAAATCCAAATGTTTATAGATAGTGGATTGCTTATAGTTTGGCGTTGTTGGAGGTGCTTGCATCGTACTAGTCATTTATCTGGTGCCTCTGCTGAAATGCTCTCTCAGATATTCGTTTACGGGTTGAGGAACGAAGTGTGAGACGTCGCCGCCGAGTCGCGCGATCTCTTTAACGGTTGAGGAGCTTATGAAAGAATACTCGGCTTTTGACATAAGAAAAATAGTTTCTAGTTCAGGATAAAGCTCTTTGTTGGTCTGCGCCATGCCTAATTCTGCTTCAAAATCGGATATAGCGCGGAGACCTCTGATCAATATCTTTGTGTCGTTTTGTCGTGCGTAATCTACAGTCAATCCCTGAAATGATCCGACCACCACTCCCTCGATATCAGCGACAGTCTGAGCAATTAAGCGCTCTCGCGCTTCAAGCGGTAAGAGCGGGGACTTGCCTGGGTTTCCTACAACAGCCATGATCACTTGATCGAATAGTTTGCATGAACGTTGGAGTATGTCCAGGTGTCCATATGTCATAGGATCGAACGATCCCGGATATATGGCCCTTACCAAATTGTCGACCGCCTTTCCTTCACGAGAAGTTCCTTCATCAAAAAAGAGAAGGTCGAGAATCAACAAGGTTATTGGACCTTGTCAACGCAGAGAATGATAACACGACAATTACTTGGAAACTGGATAAAAATCAATATATTGCGGGTGCTTGGCAAGCCCGTTTTTCGACTTGACAGTCAGGCTAAGATTCTCCAACACTGAGCTTGGCGATTACTGGTGTAACAACTTTGGGTGGAGTGCTTACATCCTGGTCTTCTCGGGCAATCGGCAAATAGAAACTGAACGTAGAACCCTGACCAAGTGACGATTCTACGGCTACACGCCCATTGTGTTTTTCAATTATTTTCTTGACAATTGTTAATCCAAGACCGGTGCCTTTAATCGTATGAACTTTACGTTCGACTCGATAAAAGCGGTCAAATATTTGCTCAAGAGACTCTTCTGGTATGCCGATGCCGTTGTCAGTAACCAGGCACCCAACTTCTTGCCGTTCCAAATCAAGCCTTAATTTCACTTCAATTTTGCCGCCTATTGGCGTGTACTTGATGGCATTTGTGAGGAGATTGATAACTACGCGTTCGATCGACTCCTCATTTATCATCACAAGTGGAATGCCAGGATCGCTTGTGAGTAAGAGTTCAATCTGGCGATCTTTTGCCATTAAGTTGACCGAACGAATAGCCGTTTCAGCAGCTTGTTTGAGATCGAGAGCATGAAGCTCAAATTCTCGATTGCCTTCTTCGACACGACTGAGTTCAAGAACATCATTAACCAGAAACATAAGACGGTCAGCTTCACTGTCTATGATTTGTAAGAACTCTCGATATATATCGGGATCCAGTTTTTCACCGTGGTTGCAGAGTGTGTCCACATAACTTTTGATAGAAGTAATCGGCGTTCTCAATTCGTGACTGACGTTGCTAATGAATTCATTCTTCATGCGCTCGAGTTCAGCTTGTTTTGTAATGTCGTGCATGATGATGACCGAGCCAAGCACTTCTGAACTTAGGATGATGGGGGCTATGTGCAAGCGCACGACTTTGTCCTCAAGGTGCATTTGCTGAACAACAGGGTTTAGGGTGTTCGGTGACAAACTATCCGTAAAGTCCTGCACCACCTGACAGATAGCCGGAGAATCCGGACCTTCCGTACAAAACACAAGCGGCTTACCGACTAAGTCACTTACATCTTTTGCAAAAATTGCGCCTGCTGCAGCGTTTACTATTTGAACGCGGTTGCTTTGATCGCAGACAACCACGCCATCTGCAATAGACATCAAAACGTGCTCTAGCTTGTTACGCTCAGTGCTGTATTTATTTCTTTCCGACATGAGCTGATCAAAATTCTGGCGGTCGTAATCTTGCAACTTGGTGGACATGTAATTGAATGTCGTCACAACCTGATCGATTTCACGACCAGCACGTTGACTCTGCAGTTGGTGCCCGAAATGTCCTTTAGCAATTTCCGCTGCTCCTTGCGACAGCACTCGCAAGGGTCGATCTATTAATGCGTAATTGGCATAGAGACCGGCTGCCCCGAGCAGTCCGATTAAACCGAATACGGATATTAGGAAATAACGCGCGTCTTTCGGAGTGCCAAGTATAGTAAAGCCGTTGTTGTCCATTCCCACCCAACAAATACCGAGGCTCTGGTTGTTGCGGGTCATTGGTACAGCAATATTCGTTATCGAACGAAAACCAGCCGGGCTGGGATAAATTCCAGGCACGACATAATCTTTAGGTGGATGCTCGTATATGTGATCTATAGGCAAACCCTTGCCAGATTCACTTTCGAGAAGCACTTTGCCGTCTCGATCGCAAAATGCCACATAGGCAAGAGCCGGAGTCTCGCCACGCTCGGTCAATATGTAGTACTTCAAGCCTTCCAGATTGCCATTATTAGTAAGGGCTTCGGCACCGCCTCGGGCAAGAGCATGGGCAAAAGCCATGCCAAATTGCTGAACAGATCTATCGATAATCGCCTGGGCGTAACGCACGTAAATCCAGGCGGTTAAAGTCACAATTGCTGCAATGGTAAGGATTCCCAAAAGCAAAAGCTGCTTTTGAGGAGAAGTTCTCCGCCAATTTATGCGGGTTTTTTCAAATAATTTGTACGGTTTTAGAAACATTAGAATTAATCTGGATTGGCTACAGACCTGTCCCAATTCTAACGTAGGGGCGCAAGATGTCGACAGAAGCTGAATCTGCTGAAGTTTAAAGAATGCATGTCAAGGGCACATTTGAGGCAGCATGGGTTCGGCATGCCACGCAGAATAGACCTTGCAGAGGCGACCAGAATGGTAATGGAAAGCAAAATGAAACCCGCCAAGCACAAGGGTAGCGCAACCACAACCATGGAAGCTCCGGTAAGTCTGCTTGGTGAATCTGCTGAAATTGTGCGGACCCATATGGCTCTTGTACGCCAAATTGCCCGCCGCTACAGCCAATTCAACCCTGACTCCCTGGAAGATCTCGTTCAGGTTGGTTCCATCGGCCTCCTCAAAGCTATTCGATACTACGACCCGAACAGAACCCGCACTGCAAGCTTCAAAACGCTGGCTACATGTTACATACGCGGTGAAATCCGTCATTATTTGCGGGACCACTGCTCCCTTGTGCAAGTGCCTAGAAGGCTTTCTGAAGTGACAGCTCAACTTTCTCAGTTAGAAGAGAAATTGACGCAGGTTCTGGACCACGCGCCGACAGTACAAGAGTTATCCAGGCATTCCGGCTTGTCCGTAGAAGAAATTCTAGAAGCCCAACTTTCCTGGGAAGCCCGCCTCCACTACGAATCCTTTGATGCGCTTGGCGAAGACGAAGAGAGGGATGACAAACGCAGTCTTTGCGAAACGGTCCCAGACAAAAAATATTTAGAACTGCAACGCAGCCGAGAAGAACGCGAACTCGTTACGAAAGCACTCAATCGCCTTGGTAGAAAGAACCGACAAATTCTGGAGTTTGTATACTTTTACGATCTGTCCCAGAAAGAAACAGCATCCGTATTGGGCTTATCGGAAATGGGTGTTTCAAGAGCTCTGCACAGCGGTTTGAAAAAGCTCAAAGAGATCATTGCATCTGAAACGCGAGTACAGGATTGAATCAACCTAGTTCTTTCAGCCAGCCTAGCACTATCAAGCTGGAAACCATCCATCCAAGACTCAGAGAGACGATTATCGAAGCGCTTGCAAAAGGAGCTTCTGATATTCATTTGAAAGTTGGGCTGCCTCCAACACTTCGCACAGCCGGACAATTGGAGCCTGCAAATGGACCTGCCTGGCAGCTGGAGCAGTTAAAAACAGCATTGTTCTCACTATTGACGCCGCTGCAACGAGAAACTTTTGAAGCTCGCATGGAGCTTGACGCGGGCATCTCAATTAGTGAACACGTGCGCATCAGGTTAAACCTCTATTCTGAGCTTGATACTATTGGTGGTGCCATACGCCTGATCCCAAGTGAAGCGCCAAGCTTAGCGCAATTGGGCGCACCAGCAGTGCTTCAAGAGTTAGCAGGCTTAAAGTCCGGGCTTGTAATTGTAAGCGGTGCTACAGGCACAGGGAAGACAACGCTTCTTGCCGGCATGATCAATCACATCAACGGCAACGAAGCCAAGCACATTTACACAATTGAAGATCCAGTCGAATATGTTTTTAAACCGAAGCGATCAATTGTGACGCAAAGAGAGGTTGGATACAGCACGCTCGATTTCGCTACGGCAGTGCGTTCGTCTTTACGAGCTGATCCCGATGTATTGATGGTTGGTGAAATGCGCGATCGCCAGACGGTGCTCGCTGTGCTTGAAGCAGCCGAAACAGGTCTGCTAGTTTTGACGACCTTGCACACAAGCTCCTCAATTAAAGCTGTCCAACGTATTCTCAGCATGTTTCAACCAAGCGAAAAGGAATTTCTGCAATTGCAGTTATCCGGATGCTTGCGAGCAGTTGTATGTCAACAACTATTGCCATCCGTTGACGGCGACAGAAGACCAGTTCACGAGATTCTCGTTGCCACTGCTGCCGTGCGCGAAGCTTTGATGAAAGGTGAATTTGAGCAATTAGAAGAATATATCGCCAATGGATCTTACGACGGCATGCAGTCCATGGACGCCACTATATACGAAGCGGTGGCAGCTGGTCTCATAGATCCGGCTGTTGCGGTAGCGCACGCTATCAACCCAGATGAAATGAATCGTATTCTGCGTGGAGCATCGTAGAATAGCTGGCACATGCTGCCAAAACTACTTTGCATTTGTGCCTTATTTGTCGTGCTTGCGAATTGCGCGTCGTCTAGCGATGCCAAACTGCTCATGGCGAAGATCACACACAGCGAATACTTAAGCCCTGTTGAAGATAATCTTGCCCCTGGGCATACCTTTGACAAGAACCAATACAAAACCAAACCGCAACGCCTGAATTTCTATGAAATACCAGATTGGCTAGCTGGTAAATGGCAGTACGACTCTACCGTTACCACTTACGTACATGACTACCTAAAAAACACGACTCAAGAAAAACCCAGTTCCGTAATGGATCGCGGTACGGATTACTTCGGGCACGTTCAGGATCCGAAAGGACATTATTGGAATGGCGATTTCACACCATACATTGCTTCCTCGGATCTTGGCAGTGACACCATTTACTTCTTAACGCGTGAATACTATCCAATTGAAAACACCGAAAACCGCATCACAATACGAGTAATTTCTCAAAATGTTAGGGTTGATAAACATACCCAGAAAATACGCGAGACGTCAGAAACCGAAAGCCTTCAGACATACACCCCGCAAATCGGTAACCTCGTGCGAATAGACAAATCACAAAAGACATTTGACCTAAAAGGACGAGCCGTAAATTTGGTAATCTGTTATGCCAATATGAGAAAAATTGGTCCTTATCAACCTCCGAATAACCCTAATATCTTTTTGTTGTTCAACAAATTTCTCAGTCAGAGAGGGAAATAATGGTGTCCTTTATTTTTCGCTCTCTTTTAGCTTCAACCATTATTTTTGCAGCATCTGTTGCGTACTCAGAAATTTCTGCACAAAAAGCATCTGCAAAAGTCTTGCAAGCTGGCATTGTTCATAGCGAAACACGCGCACCTCTTGATTCAAGGCTAAGAGCTGGGGCATCATTCGACAAAAGCCCAGTCGAAGTGCAGGGCGAAGAAAGGCTCAACTTCTACCAAATTCCAAATTGGCTAGCAGGCACTTGGGATAACGGAGCAGTTACACGCACATGCATGATCGATTATTTGACCAATACACGGGACGATTCAATTGTAGATACGCGCTGGAAAAATGTTTACGCCAAACACGGCGATTTGCGCGATGCGCAAAATCAGATCTGGGCCGAAGACAGAGCACCTTATGTTGTGCGCTCTGAAACTGATAGCCGGTATAACTATCAACAAGTGAAGGAATCTTTTCCGATTGAAAACAGCAACCAACGTGTCGTATTCAAAGCCATTACCACAAGCGTGGACGTCAACAAGTCAACAAACAAAATCGAGTCTGTGACCGAAAACGAAGACTTCATAACCTACTATCCAGTCAGTGAAAATGCCGTTCATTGGGAGAGATCCAGTAAGCTTTTTACACCGGAAGGAAAGTCCCAAGGACTAAAAGAATGCCATGGCATAATGACCCGTATTGCTCCATTTACACCGGCCGCTAACCAGGCGCAACTTGCTAAGGATCTATCGACATTTTTGCAGCACAATGGCAAGTAAAATCAAAAAAAACAAAATCATAAACAACAAGCCGAATCTTTTGATTTGCATTGTGGGACTGGCGTTGATCTTATTTTTGGGATCAATTTCTCGTTTCGATACCAGCGCGAAACTTTTGAAAGCAGAGATCACACACAGCGATTCTCTTCCAGCTCTGGACAAAAGATTGAGAGTGGGTGCTGTTTTCGACAAAAGCATGCTCAATGTTGAAGGCGACCAACGCTTGAACTTCTTTCAAATTCCTGAATGGTTCGCGGGGAATTTTTCTTGCTATGAAATTGTACAGACTTCTTATTTCGACTACACCACGAATAAACAAAACAATTCCATTCAAAGAAGACCAGTAAAGCAAGACAATATTTGTTGGGGCGACGTGCGCGATTCACAAAATCGAATCTGGGTCGAAGACCACACACCAAGCTCTATTACATCAGAAAACATTGCTGATAATTCCTATATTTATGGGATTTCGAAAGAAAATTATCCGGTCATGAACAATGGCCAGGAAATTGTTTTCAAAGAAACTAACATGAATACGCTTGTTGATAAAAAGACAAACAAAATCAAAATCGTAACTGCCGCGGAGAATTACTCAACTTACACACCAACCCCTGATAACAACATACGCATGGACAGATCTCTCAAAATATTTTCGCCAGAAGGAAAACCTCTGGCACTAATGACAGATTATTCCATCCTTATTCGTAAAGGCCCTATGCCGGTTCCAGCGAACAAAGCGGAAATCGAAAAGGATCTGGCAATATTTTTAAAGCAGTTCAGCAAGTAGAGCGCCAATAAATACTTACCGTCCAAAGCTATAGGCACGTCGTCGTCCGACTGACGCTGATGATGATGCATGTGCAGCATGATGACCGTTGGCGTTGCGATTGTGCGCAACTGGCATTTGAGTTTCGGTGGTATTAGCAGGCACCTCTTCAAGAGCTGGTTTGATTTCTTCAGCGGCGTTGACGACGCTAGGAGGAGCAGGCGATTGAGAAGAGGCTAGTGCGGTCAGTCTATTGTAAGTGGCTTGGGTGTTTATCAAAGTTGGATCTTTAGGCTTGAGTACTTTTTGTTCGATCGCAAGGGCTTGTCCTGCTTCATTTGCAGCATCCTCTGGTCGGGCTAAATGTTCATGACAGATACCAAGTGTGTATATGGCATCGGCACGATCTAGTTCTTTGCCCGGAAAAGCATTTTCTGCGGCGACTGCCTGTGAGAGTAACGGTTCAGCATCCTTGAGATTACCATCTGTAATAAGTGTTTTTGCAAGAGCCACTCTGGCTTCTGCCGTCGCCCAGGAGTGATCGCCTGAGATGCTGTGCCTCATATCTAGAGCGCGCTGCGCGTCTACCTTGCTCAAGTCATTTTTACTCAAGGCATAGTTAGCTTTGGCTCGTACGAATAAAGCATCGGCTAGTTTCGGATCTGATGTTCCTAACTTGCTCGCTTCTTCAACAGCCTTCGTGGCATTGTCCACTGCGTCTTGATATTGCCCCGTGCGCAAGTCCTCTTGCGCCTTAGTAAGCTTCGCGGCAAACATATTTTGATCATACATATGACCGTTGGCATTTTGAAAGTAAATGAAAGTGCCCATACAAATCACAAAGCTAACCATACCGCCTAGCACCATATATAGTGTCATTGGACTGGCTGGCTTTTTCGCCGGCACCGGTTGTTCCGAATCTGCCGAATCTGATCTGCCACCAAGACCTGCTTGCGTCAATCTGGCAGAGCGCACGCCGCTGTAAGTTTTCTTCGGTGTAGCTGAAATTCCCGGTGGCGGCGAATCAAGATCAATTTGCTTGGCGAAGTGCACTATTTCCTGTTGAGGAGTAACGCCTTGCTGCGGATCAGCTCCTGTAAAACCGTGAGGAGTTGCTTCCATTGCAGACGGATGCACAACGGCAACCATCGCTTCCATAAATGCGTTTTGCCGCAAACCTTCCATAATCGGAGGAAGAGTTGGTTCAGCAGTATTGAGCAATGTCTTCTGAAGCTTCCTTAAGGCAAGCCGGAATTCATCCATTGTTTGAAAACGTTGATCTGGATCTTTGGCAACCGCTTTGAAAACGATTTCTTCTAATTCAGCCGGAATCTTGTACTGAGGACAGATGGTTTTAAATGGCATGGGCATTTCGGACATTTGTTTGAAAATGAGTTCAATGAGCTCTTCGCCTTCAAATATGGGAGCACCGGAGAGTGTTTTATAAAGAACACAACCCATCGAATAAACATCCGAACGAACATCCAACACTTTGCCGCGACACTGTTCTGGGCTCATATACAGCGGGCTGCCGAATACTTCACCAGTCTTCGTCAACTGCTGATCGTTTTCTTGCGACATGATCTTTGCGATGCCAAAATCCACAATCTTTACGAAATCTCGCTCTTCCTCAAATTTGACAAGCATGATGTTGCTTGGCTTTAAGTCTCTATGCAGAACGCCCTTTTCATGTGCGTGGCTAAGAGCGGTACAAGCTTGGATGAAAATGTTAAGCGTGCGTTCAACACTCAAATGTTTTTCATTTTCAAGCAAATCCGCAAGACTGTAGCCATCGAGATAGTCCATAACCATGTAAGGTTGACCATCTGGCGACAGTCCGAAATCGTAGACAGTTAGAATATTAGGGAGACTGAGGCAACTCGATGCTTGCGCTTCCAATTGAAAACGGCGCAATGCATCTCCTGTAGACACAAGTTCTTTGTGAAGCATTTTAATAGCGACAATCCGCTTCATCAGCTGGTGCCGGGCTCTGTAAACGACACCCATGCCGCCACCACCGATGATATCAAGTATCAAATAACGGTTATCGAGAACAGTTCCAATTAGCGGATCATCTTTGATAGGGGCAAGCAAACCACCGTCATGAGGGCAAGCTTCACCGGCACCCTGGAATTGCTTGCCACAGTTCACGCATGCCTTCTTTACAGCAGCCCTCTCACTGGGATTCATGGTCATAAAATCAGCTTCATAGGACAATCTCGTGCTTGTCTTTTCAACAGCGAGCCTCGAATCGGGCTGCAACGAGATGTCACTAAATTGCGCCCAGGCTCACCTTATGGAGTTCAATGAAGATGTTCCCCAACATTTGGAATCTAAATCCCACACTGGGTCTGTCATTGGGTCTTCACAAGGCGCCTGAAAACGCCTGAAAGCTCTCGGGACGAGAGGAATTGAACCTCCGGCCTCACCCACCCCAAGGGTGCGCGCTACCCCTGCGCCACGTCCCGCAAAAGCGTATTGTCCATTATATAACAGCGCCTACATGGGCTTTGTAGGTGATTTGGCAGCTCTAGACAGCAACGACATAAAATTTATATCTTGACATCTTCCCCGCTCGCTTTTCCATAAGATCATCAGGAAATTGTTATTATGAGAAGCGTAAATAGAACAAGCAAGTAACTTCTTTGGCAGTCGAACTAAGTCAACTCTATCCATTCAAGCTAGACGATTTTCAACTCGAAGCGATCTCACTACTCGATGAAAGCAAAAGTGTCGTAGTCTGCGCTCCTACTGGTTCGGGCAAGACTGTTATTGCTGAATTCGCTGTCGAATTAGCCTTGAGAAGTAATAAGCGTTGCTATTACACAACCCCGCTCAAAGCGCTCTCCAATCAGAAACTTTATGATCTCCGCAAGAGATACGGTGAAGACAAAGTTGGTCTTCTCACCGGTGATATTTCCATAAATAGAGATGCACCGATTGTGGTGATGACCACAGAAGTGTTTCGGAACATGCTTTATGGAACGTTGTTCGGCGATGTAAAACGCAACGTCAAAGATGTCGCCTTTGTAGTACTCGATGAATGTCACTACATGAATGATGCTGAACGCGGCACTGTCTGGGAAGAATCAATCATCTATTCGCCAAAAGATATTCAGCTGGTTGCTTTATCTGCCACCGTAGCTAATGCCGAAGAATTGACAAGTTGGATTGACGAAACACACGGGCCAACAGCATTAATAGCATCCGACTACAGACCCGTGCCGCTTCGCTTTTACTATTTTGGCGATCGGCATCTCTATCCTCTTCTCAGTCCTGGACGGGGACTGAACATGAATCTAAAAACCAGATTCGCCAAGCGTCGCAGTTTTCACAACGACCGAAAACGACCAAGTATAGCTTCTCTAGGGGCCCATCCGGCAGACGTTCTAGCTGTGCTCTCAGGGCGCAATATGTTGCCTGCTATTTACTTCCTCTTCTCCAGAAAAGGCTGCGAAGAGGCGATGAAAAAGGCACGCGGCATTCCGCTTTTAAGCCAGGAAGAACAGCAGCAGTTAAAAGTCTATGTAGAAGAATTCACAAGCGAAAATCCCAATCTTGCTAATCATCCGCACCTTCAATATATTTTTGAAGGAATGTCCGTACACCACGCCGGCATGCTACCCAGTTGGAAGGCGATGGTGGAAAAACTTTTCCAGAAAGGTCTTTTGAAAGTTGTATTTGCTACTGAAACGCTAGCGGCCGGCATTAATATGCCCGCAAGATCTACTGTGATCAGCTCCATTTCAAAACGATCCGATGACGGTCACCGCCAGCTTCACGCCTCAGAGTTTTTACAAATGTCCGGAAGAGCAGGGCGAAGAGGAATGGATGAAGTTGGGCACGTCGTCGTTCTTCACCATCCGTTTGAATCCGTAGAAGATGCGGCCAAGCTGGCCGTAGCTCCGCCTGATCCTCTTAAAAGTAGATTCACGCCTTCATATGGTATGGCTCTTAATCTTCTAGAACGGCATTCTCTCTCCGACGCTAAAGATCTAATTGAACATAGCTTCGGGCAGTTCATGGTGAATCAACAGCTCACAGGCGTCTACGAAGAAAAGATGCGGTTTGAAAGCGAATACGATCGTTTGAAGAACCCTCTTTGTCCAGGCGAATTGGGAGACTTGCCTCTTTATGCCAAGCGGCTGGAAACTATCAAAGCTAAACACAAACAGCTCAAACAGATGGAGCGTAGTCTCCAGCGCAACGAAGGAAAGGACGCACTAAGCGTGGTGCGAGACCAGATCAGCACCAGTCTTGCAGAAGCATATTCAATGCCCTGCCATGGCTGCCCCGTTCAAAAACCTTGCAGCAAGCAGTCTGACCGCCAGCGCCATCTCGAAAAGAAGATCAAAGAATTAGAAAGGCGTATTGATCGCGAAACGACAAAAACGTGGAGAACGTTCGAAGCGCTCTGCAATATTTTGCGATTGGAAGGATACTTAGACGCCAATAAACCAACAGAATTAGGAAGATTAGCGATTGGTTTGCGAGGAACAAACGAACTTTTCCTCGCTGAAGTAGCCGTCGGTGGAGTCCTGGAAAATTGCACTCCAGCTGAGTTTGCGGCTATTCTCACGTGCCTTGTGACAGAATCCGGCAGGCGTGATGATCAGTTTCGCCCACGGGTCAGCCCAAATGTAGAATTCGTACTTACAAAAATAATGTCTATCGGCAGGCGCCTTTATAAATTGCAGCGCGATTTCGACATTGATGTTGCTATTGAATTCAGCCCCATTTTCGCTCATATGACGGAACTCTGGGCAAGCGGTGCTACCTGGGACGAAATGCGCATAGCTAGCTTGTTTGATGAAGGTGATATCGTGCGGTCATTGCGTCGCACCCTCGATCTTTGCAGGCAATTTGCTAAGGCACCAGGCATGCCACTGAAAATAGTTCAATTGGCGAATGCCGCAGAAATGTTGATGGCCCGAGACGAAGTTAAAGAAGACTTTTAGCCGCCCGTTTTTTCAAATGCCAGTCTAATGATTTCGTCTACTTCAGAATCGATAGTCATGTTATCGGTTGAAAGAAGAATAGCATCATTAGCCTGTTTCAACGGTCCGATAGCACGGTTTGAATCTTTATAGTCTCGTTCGATAATTTCTTTGAGCAAGACTTCCTTATCGACAGCTTCACCTGCCTTTTCCAAATCTATGAGACGACGCCGAGCTCGTTCTTCTGGGGAAGCGGTCAAAAATATTTTCAACTCTGCATTCGGCATCACAACCGTGCCTATATCTCGGCCATCCAGCACAACAGCTCCAGCCTCCGCCATCTCCTGCTGCTTTCGAACGAGTACGGTGCGCACTTCCGCCAGTGCCGAAACGGCACTAACGTGATTGCTCACAGCGCGAGTTCGAATCGCATCCGTTACATCCCTTCCATCAATAAGAACGTGTGGTCGTCCGTCATCACTTTCACCCGCCGATATAAGCTCAATTGATGCTTCACGCACGGCCTGACCTATTTCGCTTGCGGATTCGACCGGAATCTCTTTCTCCAAAGCTATTAAAGTTGCTGCTCTATACATTGCCCCTGTGTCGATATACAAATAACCGAGCTTTTCCGCCACCATGCGAGCCACTGTCGATTTACCAGCTCCTGCTGGTCCATCAATTGCTATTTTTAGTCGAGCTATTTTGAGTCGCTTTCCGTCCAGCTTCTGGTGGTTTGGCATAAACTAGTGGTTTGGTTCAGTGATTCTGTTCAACTGGTTCGGTTGCGTGCGTGACTGGCACTTCGGTAGGAGCCGGGGTTCTGTTCAGCAAGTGGAAAACACTGTAACCAGCAACTGAAGCCACGGCTATCAAACCGAATATGATAAAGATGCGCCGCACGTAGCGTTTGCGCTCCACGCTTTCTAAGCTGCTTATGGACCGCAGCTGCCCTGTAATGCGCTGATGCGTGCTTCGGGGTCCATTATTTTGGTTGTTTGCTTGGTATTGGGCACCAAAATGCACAATGGGTGCCATATCCGATTCATCTCCCAGTAAAGGCTTTACGGTGCTCCAATTTACATCGGGCTTGGCGTTGGCATTTTCTGCAACGAGCACTTTTCCAAGAATGGATTGCACGTGAGAGTCTTTTACAGGAGTAGGATTGTGCTGCTGTTCGGCGCTGGCGTTAGCGGCTTCAATTGCTGGATTAAAAACCTTGTCCAGGAGTGCGTTCTGGTCAAAAAGTACGGACGGATTATCAGGCAGATTATCAATGTTTTCGAAGATCTTGCGAATCTCGATGTTCATTGAAAATTCACCATCGACAGGATCGCCGGCCCGCATAGAAACAATAGCGAAACTGCCATCGTCAATTTTCAAAAGCTTTTTCAGAACCGGATAACCTACTTCACCCGATTCTTTTGAATCCGCACCAGTAATGAACGTGCTGTCGAGGATGAATATGCGGCCGGTGAGAGCACCATCGCTGCTTACGATTCTTATGAAGGAAGTACCGGCCATCTGCATTTGAAAGATCCGCTTGAGCAGATCTTTCATCGTCAAACTGTAATTGATCCTGCCTTCGACCAGTACGTTCATGACACGACCTTGTGAGATTGTGACCATCGTACCTCTTTTTTACCTAAATAAGGAGCGAATATCGCGCTCAGCGTCGCCAAACAACCAATTTAACAACAGACAGGCGGAAAATGACTTGGAAAAAAATTAGTTCGTGTTGGATATGCATCGATAGCAAAAGAGAGGTGAGCGACTCACCTCTCTTCATAATTAAATTGATAGTCCGGTTAAAAATCTAGGCCAAAAGGCGAGATTCAACGGCGCTCCAATCTACATTGGCAAAGAACGCTTCAATATATTTGGGGCGTTCCGCTGGTTTGTAGTCGAGCAAAAATGCATGTTCCCATACATCCATCACAAGAATGGGTACGAAACCGGCTACATTGCCTTCTTCGTGCAAGGTAATCCAGTGATTCGATACCGTTTTGGTGAACGGATCTTGGAACAGAACTGCCCAACCCACGCCTCTCATAGCGCCAACTTTTGAAAAGTCGTTCTTCCAAACTTCAACGCTTGAATAGACGCCTTGGATCAAAGTTCCAAGTTTGGAGCTGTCCTTCAGCTCGCTTCCACCTGGTTTGAGGTTGCCGAAGTAATACTCATGCAAACGCATACCGTTGTATTCAAATCCATAACGACGTTTTAGTTCTGAATATTCAGGTGTGCCGGTTTTACCTTGTTCTGTGAGTTCGATGATTTTTTCATTGAGAATGTTTGTGTTTTTGACGTAACCAGAATAGAGACCAAGGTGTATTTCCAATGTCTTATCTGAAATTCCAGTTAGTCCTTTTAAGGAACTAAAATCCTTTTCCGCATACGGTTTGTATTGGATCTTCTGCTGAAGCATTAAGCATCTCCTATTAGTCTCAGTAGTCTTTGTTTTGCAGGTCAATTGGCTATCTATACATATCATAAAACGCAAAACAAATATGCGATTATGACATTAATCCGTATAGCTCAGCAGTGCTTTTCATCGTCTCTGGGCGACCATTTCGGCGCAATGACATGTCAATGGCTAGTGATCTAACCTCGCACCACATACGATATCAATTTGCATAGTATCAATGTACGGACCGGAATGAATTATGGAATCAAATCGATCAAGCGTTTACGCGGCTTTTTCTTCTGCTCATCTGTTTTTTCAGGGTCTTCACCCAGTTCAAGCATATCGCCTTCATTTGTACGAGTTGGCTTTTGAACTGGATTTTGCACCGCCCATGGTTCAGCAGAGGCACCAAGTTGTGAAAACAATTGGCCTGCTACTTCGCGGTTGTCTGGCATGGGCTTTGAAACCACCGGGAACTGACCAGATGCTGTTGTCGGGGTTGTTTCAGGTGTTTGTTCGTACAAAGGAGCACCGGTAATTGGTGCGAATTGCCCTGAAGCTGTCGGGGCAGGGGGAAATTGTCCGGAGTTTGTCACGGGCTTATATGGTCCACTAACAGCCTGCGCGGCAATGTCTTGTTTAGGCTGCAACGGTTTATGGCTGCCGGACTGTGCTTGCCTTAGTTGTTGAGCTTCTATCGAGGCGTTTTGCAATACAACATTGTCGAGAGCAGCAACAGCATCGAGATTCATTGGTAGCGGAACTTCTGCTGCATCAGTGGGTTGCGACCAACCAAATTCACCAAACGATTCAAAAATTGAGGCACCTGTATGTTTGCAGTGATTGAGAGCCATAATCGCTTGCTCAGTTTTTAAAATGCGTTTCGCAATCAAATTAGAACACGCTACAGCTGCATCAATCATGCGAGGTTCAAAAATCTGCGCTTTGAGCAACATCTTGCTCATTATTTCAGTATCTTGAGTGCCAACCCTAATAGCCTGCTCGAGTTCCTGGGCCCCCATCATTCCTGCTAACTGCAAGAACTGGAAAAGCGGGAGCGGCAAAGCTTCGTGCTCTTGTTTGCTCGCTGCCGCCTGTGATCCCATAAGCAAACTGGCAGCGTGACTGATCGTAATCGACTTAGCGCTTGCTGTTGTGAGAATGTTTGCGGCTTGGTCAATGTCTAATCCGTTAGCTACAAGTGCCTGAGCCTCAAGAGCTTTGGATAAATTTTCCTCGGATATCAGATTGAGACTGAGGAGCATCTTGCCGAGCGGCTTGTCTTGAACGAGCCCAAGCTCGACAGCACGCATCAATTCTTTTTCCTCGACAATGCCCGCCATTAAAAGCAGTTGCCCCAACCTAATAGTAGGCTGAGTGGGCAGCTGTACGGTACCAATTTCAGCCAGGCACTGTTCCAGTGACACTTGCCGATCTCGAGCTGCTATAAGGGCTTGAATGGCTTGAGTACGAGTAATTTTGTTGGCGCGAATAAGAACCTGGGCACTTAAAGCAGAACCAAGCAACTGCTCGGTTATGACACCCATATTCACTAACAGACGACCAAGGGGCAATCCGGTCAGCTCACTTTGTTTTAGGGCTGCTGCCAATTGACCACCATCAATTGAACCGGCATTTACAAGAAGTTCACCCAGCTTATTGGTTTTGGGAGCGTTGGCGTGCTTAAACCCGGCTTGCGTTAAAGCGTCATCCAGGGTCATGTCGCCTTTGCTCATCAAACCAAGAACCTGCAAAGAACGATCAAAATCAATGAGGGCATCTTTGAGCATAGATTGAAGCTGCACAGACGCCTGCAACTGCGCTTCAGTCAAATAACCGGACATGATGAGAACGCGCCCAACCGGCAGAGATTGCATTCTTGCAATCTCAATGGCATCTCGTAATTGTTCCAACTTAAGCAGTCCAGCGGCCGTAAGCAGGTCGCCAAGACGCAAGCTGGAGTTATCTCTTGTCATATCCCTCTCCTCACAAGGAGGATTCTAAATCATAAAGGGTCATTGCCACTCTGTGCCAATGACTTATTACCCTGAGGCGAAGAGCCAAAAACTATTGTTTCCGGTCTCCACTCAATCAACCTACCCGTTTACGTTTCTGGTCAAAACTCACCAATTTTCGGGACAAGTACGTATGTACAAGAAATCTTATGGATGTTATATCGAATGGAACATATGTAGAGCTAGGTGCAGAGTTATGCGCAGGTAGACGATGGATAAGTTTTTGCTCGCCATCAAAAAAAGGTTTTTGCTACCGGTAGTTTTCCTGATCGGCTTTGCCATTTGGTATTTCATTTGCCAGGCTTATCACGACAGTTACTGGGGCGGCACGATTCACCGCGTTCAAACGGTGGATTTCAACATGCTCCACCACACGCTGCCCACAACCCTTTCGCATGACATAGTGGCGAACAGGGACGATTTAATTCAAAAGGTTTTGGACTCAAATTACGGGCTTTTCGGTCTTGTTGTAACCGATCCAACCGGCGAATCAATCCTCTACAAAACAAACAAGGTTTATCACCGTGAATCCTGGCAAAAACATATTTCACCTGAGGAATTGGCCAGCTCAGATGAACCCTATGACCTGCTAACAGACCCGCCTTTGCTTGATCCTCAGCACGTTCACATCACACCCCGCTCCGACAAAGCAGCGGACAAAACACCGTACAAACATGGCAGAGTACTGGGACGAATCTATTATGTGCGCGAAATGGAGCCGAGCCTTGCCGAAGATATCGGTTCTTTTTTAACGACAGGCTTTTTTGAAATGAGCGGAGCCAAGCGAGGTTACTTATTCATAACTACAAGTGTCTTGGAATTGATGGCAGTTGCTCTTCTCCTCATTTGGTTAAGAAGGCGCGGCATTGCCTTGAAGCAACAAGAAATCGAGCACGTCAAACGAGAACTGGATATACGAAAGAAGGCGCTCGAACATTTGAATTCCGAGCTTTCGGCCCAGAAAGCACGCAAATCGTGGTTGGAAAAAGAAGCAGATACGTCTTATAAGCGCGCTCTTGCCCTTAAACAGCGGCTAGAAACGTTAAAAGATGCAATTACGCCTTCCTTTGCGCAAAAAGTAGCGGCTGGTCCTGATAGCGGCATCAAGGTAAGACCGCCTATGCATCCTTCAAGCTTAATACTGGAAGAAATCGAATCAATTATTCCGGACCTGACTACAAGTGCTGGGACGCTAAAGTCTCAGGCGTCCATGTTGCACGATTATTGCGCCATCCTCGAGCAGAAGCAAAGCGAGATGCAACGTTTTGTGCAAGAAGGCGATCAAATAGCTTCGGAAAGCTCAAGCAATCTTGACATGCGCCCGCAGTGAAAGCATGCTAGAACGGCACTATATTGGCAAAAGGCCGGCTCCAATGATATTTATGGCGATTTTCAGCCTACCATAGAGGGTAATTCGGGCTTGTGTCTGGCATGCTAAGCTTTATAGCGAACGGAGGTAGTCCGGTTCACGATTTCGTGCGCACTTGAGCCGCTTTAGCTCTCACATGCGTGCGGATTGGCATCATGGACCACAACGTCACCGGGAAATGGGTTTACCGAATCAGTTATGAAGCCTGCCCCAAGCAAAAAAGTATCGTTCACACTTCAGTCCGTACAAGATGCTAGCAGCGAGCCTGTTTACCGCCGCGGCGTCCAGTACTATCGACGCAAGAAGGTTTTGAAATACGAAGAAAACAGCTCGGGTGACCATATTGAAGCCCTGGTGATTGGATCTGAGCCACAACCTTACAAGGTTGTCGTAACGATAGAGGATGAAGATAAGTTTAAAGCGGAGTGTTCCTGTCCTTACTTCGAAGAAGTCTGCAAGCACTCTGTTGCTGTTCTCCTCACCCATATCGCTAGAGTCAATCCGGGCATCCGTTTTGATCTAAATGAAGGCGAACGCGGCCGTAATGAGCAAGTTCCCGAAAAGACCCCTAAAGCAAAAGATTTACTCGATGATCCGCGTGCCGAAGGAGCGCAGGTTGCACCTGCTGAGAAAGCAGATTTCACGCTTGGCCTTTTGGTTTTAGAAAAACCGCTAGCATTAATCGTTGGCACAGTGCCTGAAGAACCACAGGGCAAAGTCAATATTTTAAAAGTACCACCTGAAGTGCTCAATATTTTGGAGCCCAATTCCCGCATTTATCGACTGGCGAAGTATCTAACCTCTTTACCGCAAACGACCAAAGGACCAGCCGGCGGCCATCGCATACCGCGCGGTGATGAGGGTTTTGTTTTAGGTCACTTGAGTATGTCCTGCCGTCTCATTAATACGAGCGACGGCAAAGAAATGAAGTTCCATCCAACGGCGGTAGCACCAGGGATAGTGCTCTCTGAAACTGAAAATGGTGAGCTTTTGCTTCGACTTGAAGCGCTCGATGCCAATCATCAGCCTTTGAATCACGCCGTCTTCTTCCTGGGTCAATCAAGCTGGGTGCTCTCCGATGACACCTTCTACATGATTGATTTGAGCCCAATTCATAGGCTTTTTCAGTTCTTCGACTCTTACGGGCAAATGACCGTGAAGCTCGAAATTGTTCCGAAATTTCTGGCTGTAGACCTTCCAATTCTCACTAAGCGCATGGAAGTGCGGTTAGATGACACAACTGCGCCGTTCCCAATTGCCATTACCGAGCCACCAAATGTGGTGATCAAGTTGTCGGAACGCAAAAACGGCGGAAACGGCAACGAAACTCCACTGGAACTTTCACTAGGTTTCCGTTACGGTTCGCTTGTTTTGCCATCTCGTGATGAAACAAGTGCGGTTGAAGCGGAATTGTATACCCGCACTATTTCGGATTCCGGGCAAAGTGTCTGGGTAAAACGATTGTGGGAAAACGAAAGTCAGGTTCGCCGCTTCCTTACAAACTTACAGCCACAACGTACGCTTGCCGACCGCTTTTTCTTTGTAGAAGAACCAGCTCTTGATGCGCTTTTTTACTTAGCTTCAGAGCAATGCGCCGAATGGGAAGTAACCGGCTGGGAAAATCTAAAAACTTATAAGGTACAAAGCGAGACACTGAAACTGAAAGCGAACTTGTCGCTCAAGAAGAATTCATTCAAGTTCGACTTCGATCTCACCAGCTCTTCAAATGGTGACGAAGTGCCATTTGGCAATGTGATAGACATGCTCTTCCGGAACCGCAATTACGTCAAACTGGCAGATGGGTCATTTGTACGCTTGAATGCGCCAGTGCTTTTGAGCTTCTTAAAAGCGATTGGTCAAAGCAAAGACAAGGCTCGTCCCCTCTATCAAGCTGTTCCTATTCTTCATGCTCTTGAAACCCACGAGATCCAAATTGAATCTGATAATGGATTCAAAAACTTCATCAACAAGATTCACAATTTCAAAGAACTGGAATCGGTCAACGTCAACAAAGACTTCCAGGGCGAGTTGCGTGAATACCAACAAGAAGGATTCAACTGGCTTTCATTCTTGCGTGAGTATGGTCTTGCCGGCATTCTTGCAGACGATATGGGTTTGGGGAAAACCATTCAAGCCTTGGCGTTACTGCTCACTCACCACAAGCACTCCAAGCGTGCTCCTTCTCTTGTGGTTGCCCCAACTTCCGTTGTCTACAACTGGTTGAGCGAAGCGGAACGTTTCACACCGACACTGAACACCGGACTTTTCCTGGGAAGAGATCGTACAGAGTTACTTGCCAAACTTGAAAAAGATGACGGCAAAAAGCCAGATGTAATCTTCACCACTTACGGTATCATCCGCCGAGATTACGAAACACTCAAGAAGATTCAATTTGAATATCTGATTCTTGACGAAGCTCAAAATATCAAGAATCCAGAATCCGTAGGCGCCACTGCATCAAAGAGCCTCAAAGCATTCCACCGACTTGCTCTTTCTGGTACTCCGGTTGAGAACAGGCTGAAAGAATTGTGGTCTCTCTTTGATTTCCTCATGCCGGAATTCTTGAACAACTACAAAGACTTCAACGAAACTTTCGAACGACCGATTGAAGCTGGACTAGATGGCGCTGGACAAAAGCTGCGCAAGATAGTGCATCCATTCATCCTGAGAAGACTAAAAAGCCAGGTCGAAAAAGAATTGCCCGATCGCACCGATATCATTCACTTGTGCGAATTGGAAGACGAACAACGTTCTCTGTATCTCGATGTTCTTGATGAATGCCGTCAAAAAGTATTCACCGAAATTGCCTCGCGCGGTATCGGCAGATCGCAAATTTCCGTTCTTACAGCGCTCCTGCGGTTAAGACAAGTATGTTGCGATCCACGCTTGCTGAAGAATCGCGAGGGCGAACCAGAGATTCCATCTTCCAAGTTAACCGCATTGATAGCGATGATCAGTGAAATCGTGGAAGAAGGTCACAAGATATTGGTGTTCAGTCAGTTCGTTGAGATGTTGACTCTAGTTCGCAAGGAATTGGAAGCGGCTGGATACACCTACGAATACATTGATGGGCAAGTACCAGCGAAAGACAGACTGGACAGAGTAAACAGATTCAATGCAGATGCATCCATTCCAATTTTCCTAATCAGTTTGAAAGCTGGCGGCACAGGCTTAAACCTAACCGGTGCAGATTACGTTATTCACTACGACCCATGGTGGAATCCAGCTGTGGAAAATCAAGCCACAGACAGAGCTCATAGAATTGGGCAAACACGCCACGTTTTCAACTACAAGTTGATTACACGCGGCACCGTTGAAGAAAAAATTCTGGCTCTGCAGAAGAAGAAAAAAGAACTGGCAGATTTAGTTATCGGTGGCGATGAATCTGTTGCCAAAGAATTGACTAAGGAAGATTTGGAATTCCTCTTCTCATTCTAATAACTTGCAGAGCAGCTCTTGCAAGTTTAGTGAAAAGTACTTACCGGATAATTTAGACGCTGGTAGCATTCATTGTTTGGAAGGCTTTCATCAAACTCGTTTGCTCTTTCACCTTCTTCTGAACTTCTTGCTTTCTTTAAAATAGATTCTACATCTTCGTAGCGTCCTTGATCGCGAAGGAAAGCGGCATAATCTCTAAGACAATGCGCCAATCGTCCTGCTTTAGCCGCCCGCTTAGTGAAAGTGTCTATTGCCTGTTTATATAAATTTTCAGCCTCCTGGCTCTTTCCTTGTTTTGCATTCAGCCGCGCTAGCACGAACATAAACTCTTCTACGGGTCCAATTGTCGTCGGTTTAAGAACAGCAATTCCGCTCTCAAGAAGTGATCTTGCTGCTTCAAAATTGCTCAATTCCATTTGAATGATGGCGCACATTCGCATGCTTTCTAAAACATTCGCACTGGTACTTGACAGATATTTTTCCTTTATAGACAAGGAACGCTTGCAACTGATAAGAGCTTGATCGAATGTTCCTTCAGCAACGCAAAGCTGACTCAGGTGATCAAGCACGGGCGTTAAATTTGCATGTTCTTTATGCCATCGCTTCTCGGAAATTTCGAGGGAGCGATAATAGTATTTTTTTGCTTCTGCAAAATCGCCAATGCAAAAATAGCAATTTCCGGCCTCGTCCAAAATTTGTGCCTTGATTTTGGTGTCTAACCAGGAGTTTTCTTCATACTGACTGAGAGCCAGTTTGAAGATGCCGGCAGCATGCCGATACAACGAACGCGTTCTAAGAAGCAGCCCTTCTTCGATAAGCTGATCAATTTGCAATTGCGGTGTGTTCGGTTGGCCCATGCTCCAGAAACCTATTCGTTGTTTTTCGTTGCCTTTGTAATCTAACTTTTACTAGTCGCATTCACCGCAGTCACTTTCTCCACCAGGGACACAGCTCTTCTTCGAAACTTCGAAGAAAAAGCTTATTAGATTGAAATTCAGGACTTCGAACTGCGGCGAACCCGCTTGTCTTCTTTCTTAACGGACCTGCAGAAAATCCATTATGTTCCCGCGCTGGACGGCTGCCCTCCTTATTTAAAGCGGCTCCAGGAGCTAGTGTAAAGCAAATTGAACGGCCAGGAACCTAACCTGACTCTAGCATGTCTATTAAGGCATTCAAGTGTAGTTAATGGATCTGGCTGACATTCGAAGGAGCTCGAAATGAGCAGAAATAAGGTTAGACAACTCAGCAATAAGATCGTTCAATTGCGCTCAAATCCAAATCATATTGATTCGAATCGCGGACAAGCGACCATCAGATCTGCAAATGTTAACCTGAGCGAGATTGTCCAAATTGCCCATAGCCAGGTGGAATGTGCCGGCGGCGTTTGTGAGATCCTTTGGAAGCCTTCTAAGATTGCTTAAAAGTGGAGACCACGTAAAGCATGCTTCGCTATTAGTTCCTTCCTCTTACGGTAAAATCTTGCCCTTTACCTCTCGGATGCCGTTGGCATCGAGCTGAAGAGACTGAAGTCTTCGCTCACTAACAGGCACTGCTGTGCCTGGGCAGAGTTTTATAGGAAAGTTGACATTTGTTAGAGGCGAACCATCTGGTATCACAATAGATGGATCGTGCTCAAGACTTTTGTATGCATACAAAATCATTCTTACGTAGGCTGGCGGAACTGCATCCTTAGTTGGTGCTTGATTATCTTTTGGATTGAGGGCTTTTAGCAGTTTGGCATGGATGTGGTGGTCTTTATCTAGCCTCAAGAGCCCCACTACGCAAAGATTAACTAGACCTGGATAACACCGCTCCGGATATTTTTGAATGTAGTTATCAACCGTCTGAGGTATCTTTGCTTCAATCTTATTTCTAAGGCTGCCCCACTCATCCATGTGCCGTTCATCATCTTCTGTCTTGTTCGTGGCAATAATTGGTTCATCTGGATTCGTGTCCCAATCGGCGGGCGGATCCAGTTTTCCAGCAAGGTATTCATCAACCCAAAACCTCACTATGCCTTCACCAAGATCTTTTGTGGAGCGCGCGGCATAACAATTCAACGACAGCATGCCACTACAAACAACGATCATGCCAGCAATAGTGTTGCAACCTATTCTGAAACATATTGTTCTTCGGACCGTCGCTTTTTTTATGAATACTTTGGACACTAGAAATATTTCTGTGATCATATTATGTAGTGGATTCTTTCTCATAGGATACACGCAGAATTGTCTTGCGGCTGATGATGTCAAAGACAAGGCTACAATCTATGGGCGTGAAGGGAACGGCACCAGTTAAAGCAACGGTTGTGTCGAAGCCTTCCAAAAGCAGCAAATAGCTGAACTTGTAATTCAGATGAATTATGATCATTTCTTCCGAGCCTAACGGGAGACTAATGACATGTCTGCAAAGTTTGCTATTACCATCGCTACGGGTTTAGTTCTGGCTTCGACAACTGCAAATTGTTCGGCTGCAAATGCTGCTCAACAGCCAGAACACAAGGCGCCGGGCGAGACTATCGGTCCAGTAAATTGGACACCGGTTTTGCTTCATCCTGATCGAACCACTCAGATTTTTCAGGGAAGTGATGGAAAATTCAATGTAGCTTACGAGGTCGTGCTCACTAATTATTCGCACAGCCCGACCGAGATCAAAAAAATTGAAATTGTCGATGCGAATGACCCCAACAACGTTCTTCTAACTCTTGCAGATAGATCGCTTGAATCGTGTCTTGCGATAATGGCGGGCAAGGGAAGCACCATGTCTGGCGGTGATACGGGAATACTTTTCGCAAATGTCGAGCGTGAAGGAAACACTTTTCCCACCGCACTTGCGCATCGCATCACAGTCTCATACAAAAATCCGCTCGGGGAAACAACCACTCTTACCTACACTTGCGCTCCGATAATTTTGGATCACACTACCCCACTGGTGATTGGACCTCCTCTAAAGGGTGGGAACTGGCTAGTTCTTGGTGGCTATAGCGGTTCAGGTTCGGTAGGTCATAGACGAGCAGATTTCCCAATCGACAATCACACAATAAACGCCCAGCGTTATGCAATTGATTGGATCATGCTAGATAAAGATAACCACTCGGCCAACGGACCTATGCTCAAAAATGAAAGTTGCGTTTGCTACGGACAGCCCGTAATTGCAGTTGCCGATGGCACTGTTGCAGGTGCGATCGATCGCTACAAAGATCAAGTACCAGGTAAACCGACCGGAGAAGAAAGAGTTTCATATCCCGGCGGAAACAGCGTCATTCTCGATATTGGCCATGGCAATTACGCTTTCTATGCGCATCTTAAGCCAGGCAGCGTAATGGTAAAACCGGGCGACACTGTTAAGCGCGGTCAAAAACTGGCGGCAGTTGGCAATACTGGAAACACAACCGGACCGCATTTGCACATGCACATCCTCACTGGTCCTTCTATGCTAGGTGCTCCAGGCGTACCGTATCTGTTCGATCAATTCGAAGTCACAGGTGAAGTTGCTGATATAAACAAAGTTGATGACGATGATCTCGAACATGCTACGCAAGCTGTCAAAGAAAGCAAATACAAAGGTACTCACAAAAACCAACTGCCTAAAGAAGCAGTGATTCTTAAGTTCGCAGAATAAGAAATCAAACAACTCCGAAAGCGGCCAATCTCAATTTGAGATCTTCGAGTACTTTGTACCAATCATCTCTGGCTTCGGATTCTTCCCAGAGCTCCTTTAGCTCGGAATCAATTTCGATGCGATCAACCGCTTTGATTGCCAATGAAGCTAATTCCTCAGTAACATTTATGGGATTTTCTTCTAGCCATACTTTTGCGATTTCCGGGTAGTCTTGCTCCGGTGGAGTGTCAAGAGCACATGCCACCATTTCCGCAGCGGCAAGCGCTTGGCAGCACAACCTTCCATCGAGAAACTCTTCTTGGGGAGCATCTACTACGTCTTTAAGCGCGTCGACTATGTTGTCGACGCTCCCGCCGTCCGAGAGAAAATCCAACCAATCCAGGGCATCGTCATTGCCAAAATTATTTGCGCTCCAAGAACTCAAAGCCTTCTCCTTAGATAATTTCTGCATGACATCCAGCCTCTAGCCGAGCCCAAACATTCTACTTGATTAACTGGCAATTTTAGCTGGCGCATCCAATTGAAGTTTCAAGACGCTGCCTGGATCGACGTGCACGTCTGCTCCTCTTCTTAAAAGCAAACTACCGGCCACACCCAGCGCCCCACCAATTGTCATACCGGCCACTGCACCCCGACCGGTACCGTGTCCGTGCGAGGCAATGGCACCGATAGCGGTGCCAGCCAGAGCACCCGTACCGGCTCCGATTGCACCGTCCAGAGCCACCCTCTTTCGAGTGAGTCTTTTCTAAATATGCCGACTAGAAGCTACCGATATATTTTTTTGACCCGGCGATTCCGTAAACCAAAAGAGCAAAATGGGCGCGCGTCATACCCTCATGGAGATAGATTGATCCATCCGGTGGATTCAGCCGAGACATGACCTTGCTAGCTTCCTCTTCTGTGATCCGGTCGTTTGGATGGAAACTCAAACTGGCGTTATCTGAAACCATGAGGCCGGTTGCGCTTAAAAACTGAACGGCGGAAAAATATTCATCACTTGGCACGACATCGTCAAACCAAAAAAGGGGCACACCGCTCTCAACCAATATTTGCTGGATCTCTCGCAAACTGCCCTTTTCTTCAAGAACTTGGATTGGCTTTTTATTTGTGGCAAGACAATAGAAAGCAAGAGTTGCTTGGGCTTCACCAATTGACCATTCAATTGGATGCAACCGGTAAGCACCATTTGTAATGTGTGTAGTTCCTATATTTTTACAAGCAGGAAGAAGATTACCCCCCTCTGCCGGAATCAGGCTTGCCAGCGGTATTTGGAAAGGCCGTGTCAATTGGCCCGCCCCGGGTACTTCCTGATGTCCATGAATATCGACGGGATACAATCCAATACCAACGGAGTCGGCAAAATTAGTTGATCTTGAACCATTTGCAAAAGAGGCAACGATATCCTGCTCCACTATTGTTCGTATCGCTTTTACCCTTCGCGATTCCCGTATATAGGGAAATTTTGAAAGACCATCTTTTGTGCCAATCAAATCAGGTCGCAGGAAAAGTTCAGGATAGCCATTTCCCCCGTCATCACGTGGTGCATCATTTTGCAGCCAGTACAAAAATCCAAGACTGACTAATTTGCCGAGAGCCAATCGATTCACGACGGTCTCGTCCGATTGATCGATGATGTTATGTCCACGCAAATCATTACTATCCCAATTGATAACAGCAACGTCGTTTGGATAGTGCTCGTTTTGAAAGTTTTCTGCTGCTATGAGCCTGCGATAATGCCAGAACGGCAAAAAGTCTCCACTGGTTGTGAACATCTTGTAGCCCTGAAAAGAAAACTTCCCAGCACTGGTAAATTCTTCAAATTTATCCGGCTTAGCAATCTTATTGAACTCGCCTCTTCTTAGTTCCAATATGAATGGATAAGTGAAGTCCTGAACGTTGTCCGAGTCGCCTTGAGCTGGCGCATGAGGCTCTCCTGTGTCCCTTTGTGAGTCTGAACCCGTTGAATACTTATAGCCGGCAAGTGGCAATAGGTCACCGAGTTCGGTGGCATCAAGAACATAGTGAGCCTTGACGGCAGTCGTTTCATTGGAATCTAGATTAACAAAATCAATTGATTTGACTCCGATATCTTTTTCACTTTGCCTTTCAACTTTATAGGCTTTGTTCCGGCTAAGAATCTTCAACATTCCGGCATCAACAGCTGGCTTGAGCCGACTGTTGATCTCTGCAAGTGCCACTTTCGGTTCAAAGGCCAAAAGCGTTACCCAACTATTGCCTGGATTTAGTTGGTCTGAACTGTTCTTTGTTTGCTTGCGATAAAACTCTCGAATAGAGGTTCTCAGGGCTTGATAGCTTCGGGATGCGCCTGAAGTTTCAACCAGATAGTTTTCGTCAAGGGCCGATACGCCCTGTGCTGTCATCTGTCCGCCAAGCCAATCCGTTTCTTCTGTTAGTACAATGCGCGGCATCTGCTTTAGGTGCAGATAATCCGTGATGTTGGATTTATTTGTATTGGCGAGTTCCCAAAATTTGAGAGCTGCGGACATGCCACCAATGCCGCCACCAACTATCAAAATGTCGCAATCGATTTCATGTTTGGGTTTGAGATCCGAGACAGTCTTTATTGCTGCTAAGGGATTTTCAATAGAAACAGAAGCGACATCAACTACGGTAATAGACTTTGTATTTTTCATCGAATGGGTTTCGTTTGCCAATACCTGTTGAGAATAAATCCAGCAGCACAAACAGGCAAGCAAAAAACGGAGCAGCATATTTATCTTGGTTGCTTTAGCAATAGGCCCTTAAGACTGTATCATTGATATATGGTCAAACATCGTTTTGGCAAAGAAAGCAGATAACAATTGGCAAGAGTACGAACTTGTCTATTTGTTTAGTTTTTAATAGTCACTTCGTCAAATTATTTCGGAGGTTATTATGGCTAAAGTACTTTGCGTTCTGTATGACGATCCAAAAACGGGATACCCGCCTGAATACGCAAGAGACAGTGTGCCAAAAATCGAAGGGTACGCTGGCGGCCAAACATTACCGAGTCCAAAAAATATTGACTTTAAACCAGGGGAATTGCTTGGCTGTGTTTCTGGAGAGCTCGGCTTAAGGAAATTTTTGGAAGCCGGGGGCCACGAATTCATTGTCACCAATGACAAGGAAGGCCCAAATTCAGTATTCGAAAAGAATTTACACGACGCAGATATTGTTATCTCTCAACCTTTCTTTCCAGCCTATTTGACAGCGGAAAGAATTAAAAAAGCCCCCAAATTAAAGCTAGCTATTACTGCCGGTATTGGTTCAGATCATGTCGATCTCAAGGCGGCGATGAATCATGGCATTACTGTAGCTGAAGTGACGTACAGCAACAGTATTAGTGTTTCTGAACACACAGTCATGATGATACTGTCACTGGTGCGCAATTACTTACCGGCATACGGATGGGTAATTAAAAAAGGTTGGAACATCGCTGACTGTGTTGAGCGGTCTTATGACCTTGAAGGCATGGAGGTAGGTTCGGTTGCCGCAGGCAGAATCGGTTTGGCTGTGCTGAGAAGATTGAAACCTTTTGGTGTCAAATTGCACTATTACGACCGGTACAAATTGCCTGAAGAGGTGGAAAGAGAATTGAATGCAACTTATCATCCATCTGTAGAAGAGATGGTGAAAGTATGCGATGTGGTGACAATTCATTGCCCTCTGCATCCCGAAACACAACACATGTTCAACACCCAAATGATCAACAAGATGAAACGGGGTGCGTACATTGTCAATACCGCTCGAGCCGAAATCTGCGATAGAGATGCAATAGTAAAAGCACTCGAAAGTGGACAGCTGGCTGGTTACGCTGGAGACGTCTGGTATCCGCAACCACCTCCGGCCGATCACCCGTGGCGTACAATGCCTAATCATGGCATGACACCCCATATATCCGGCACAAGTCTTTCTGCTCAAGCAAGATATGCAGCTGGAACAAGAGAAATACTTGAATGCTGGTTCGAGGACCGTCCCATCCGCAATGAGTATTTGATTGTCGATGGCGGTAAACTTGCAGGTGTCGGAGCGCATTCCTACAGTGATTCGAAGAAGAAATAATCACGTGCTAGCAAGTGCATAAGGATCGCGTTCACTAATCTGCAGTGAATCAAGGAGAACTGTTAATGCTTGGCATGATGATGGATATTCCACTCACCATTGGCTCAATTCTCGATCATGCCAAGCTTAACAACCCTCGACGAGAGATTGTTTCGGTCAGTTTGGCAGGTACCCACCGCTATTCCATAATGGACTTTGCATTGCGCGTGGCAAAGCTGGCTAATGCTTTAGCAAGGTTGGGTGTAAAAAAGGGAGATCGTGTCGCCAGCTTTGCCTGGAATGGCTACAGGCATCTGGAACTGTACTATGCCGTGCCCATGCTAGGTGCAGTACTACATACAGTGAACATCCGGCTCTATCCCGCTCAAGTTGCTTATGTCCTTAATCATGCAGATTCAAGAGTCATTTTCTTTGACAGTACTCTTACTACTGCTCTTGAAGCAGCCATTGCAGCAGATACAGAAAAGCGCAAACGACATTACGTTATGATGGGTGCAACTGAGAGTGCAATAGGGGTTGCAATCAACACCAAATTGAATCCCTGTGTTGAATACGAAGAGTTTATACGATCCGAATCGACATCATTCGAATCACCGGTTACCGATGAACGTGAGGCAGCAATACTCTGCTATACGTCTGCGACAACCGGTGAGCCCAAAGGCGTGTTATTCTCCCACCGCTCCACTGTGCTTCATGCATATGCAGCTTGTTTGCCGGATGTGATGGGAGTAAACAATCTGGAGGTAGTATTACCAATAGTGCCAATGTTCCATGTCTGTGCGTGGGGATATCCCTATGCATGTCTTCTTGTTGGCGCAAAATTAGTTTTCAACGGAGAAATATTTGATGCTCCTCGTCTAATCAAATTGATGAACAAGGAGAAAATAACGACTGCTGCTGCAGTCCCTACAATATGGATGCGAATTCGCGATGAACTTCAAAAAAGCGGCACCAAATTAGAGACTATCAAAAGCATTCTGGTAGGAGGTTCGGCACTGTCATCTTCGTTGCTCATGGATTTCGATCAGATGGGAATTGAAGTCATTCATGGTTACGGCATGACAGAGACCAGCCCTCTCGTTGCTACAACACGCAAGCATTTAACCGCCTCTCTTGCCGAATCCAGTGAAGAAGAGAAAGTAGCTCAGCGCTTGAAACAAGGCAAAATTGTTTTCGGCGTACAGTGGCGTGCTATTGATGAAAAAGGCAATCAAATTCCACACGACGGCAAAGCGATGGGAGAGATACAGTATCGTGGTCCTTGGATTACTTCAGGTTACTTCAACAATCCGGAAGCTACAAATCAAGCTATAACAAAAGACGGTTGGTTTCGGACTGGCGATGTTTGCACAGCGGACGAACATGGTTTTATGCAAATTGTCGACCGCACAAAAGACCTCGTAAAATCCGGTGGGGAGTGGATAAGTTCGGTTGATTTGGAAAATACAATCATGGGGCACGAATGCATCAAAGAAGCTGCAGTTATCGGAGTGCCGCATCCTGATTGGGTAGAAAGACCAGTTGCTGTGGTGGTTTTAAAAGATGGTAAATCATTATCTGAACAGGCTCTAAAAGATTGGCTGGCGGAGCGCATTGCTAAATGGTGGCTGCCAGATCGGGTTATGTTTACGCAAAGTTTGCCCTTAACCGGTGTCGGCAAGTTTTTGAAACGAGAATTGCGGGAGCGCTACAAAGACGTTCTTTCAAACCCTGCAGATCCGCCAAAAACTTAAACGGCGATTTCATTTCATATCCAGAGGATTTCGATGCGCAAATCTAAGCATCTATTGCTGACCACAGGCTTGCTGATTCTTAGCGATTTACCAGCGGCAGAAGGACGTAGCATCTTGGACGATCTCTTGTTTCATCCAAGAACAACCTTTTGGCAAAACCCTTCTTCGGTCGCTGGCATTGAGAACCGAGCGGTAAGCTTCAGGGCACCCGATGGGCGTACCATCAAAGGCTGGTACTTCGACCGAAATGGAAGCGACAAAATAGTTTTAGTTAGCGAGGGGAATGGTGGCAACATGGCCTATCTCACTAAACTAGCAGAACTACTAATTGAGTGTAATTGTTCTGTTCTTTTGTACGACTATGAAGGCTATGGCGAGAGTGAAGGCTCACCATCGCTTGACCGCGTGGTCAATGATGGTCTGGCTGCTTACGACTATATGGCTGGAAATTTAGCGGGCAACAAAAAAGTTATATTGCTAGGCGTTTCACTTGGAACAGGTGTTAGCTGTCAAATTCTGACAAAGAGAAAGGTCGATGCTGTAATTCTGTCTTCGCCGTTCACATCCTTGTTGAATATGGTTCGCCTACGAGGCGGTGCTTTCAAACATGTGCCAACGCTGATTCTGCCTCGTCAGCATCTAGACAATGTAAAGGTTTTGAGTAAACCCCATCCACCACTTTTGATCATGCACGGCACTGAAGATGAACTCATTCCTTTAAGCGAGGCTGAAGCGCTTTTCACGGCTGCCGCCACCCCAAAAACTTTCGTCAAGTTAGAAAAGGCGGGGCACAATAACACCTTCAAATTGACTGCAACCGAATACTTGCAGGCATTGAAGGATTTTTTTGCTAACCTCTAACGACTGAGGTTTCACGAACTATCACAGTTTTACGGACATCGCTATATCAGTTTTACGACATAGCTATTGCCCTTTTAGCGATACCCAATTGCTGTTATCTTTATGCACGGGAACTAAGCAAAAAGGCATTAGGGAAATTAACCAGAAAAAGGAACAGAAACGCAATTGAAATCCTATACGTGGCATGGCACCACACCTTCCAGAGATGTGCTCGAAAGAGCTCAAAAAGTGCAACTCCTTCTAATGGATGTTGATGGTGTAATGACCGATGGCAAGTCGTATTACCTTCCTGATGAGGGCACGCTCAACAAGCCACTCGGCAATATCTTTGAGACAAAGGGATTTGACGCACACGATGGGCTTGCTTTCCATCTTTTGAATGCTGCCGAAATAAAAACTGGCGCACTGAGCGGTCGCAAGTCAAAGGCTTTGCAAGAACGGTCGGACAATCTCAAATTCACCTACCTCTATCAGGGCTTCTTGGTTAAAGAACCAATCTTCGAAGAAATACTCGCCAAAGCAAAACTAACTGCTGATCAAGTTGCTTATGTCGGCGATGATCTAACCGATGTACCCTTATTGAAACGCGTTGGATTAGCTTGTGCTGTAGCAAACGCCAGACCTGAAGTTAAGACGCTATCTCACTTCGTTACCACAGCAGAAGGTGGACACGGAGCCATTAGAGAAATCGCCGAGCTACTTTTGAAAACTCAAGGCAAATGGGAAAAAGCGCTTGCGCACTATCAAATCACTCTATGAAACGAAACTATTCTGGCTGTTTCGCGTAATAATATTCATGAATTGGTCACGAACATTCCCGTATAAGTAGGGGGATGATTCATGCGGGTCTGAATGTCTAAGTTTTTGCTCCTTTTTATAACGATCGCTTTTTCCCTCTTTGGGAGCTGGAGCCTGGCGGACGAACCAAATCAATTTCAACTGAAAGCGGAGCAACAAGGAACCGGGGTAGATGACAGTCTTCGCATTAAGAGACCGCAAATTGGCAGCCTAGATGCAAATTCACACTTATTGAACGGCAAAGCAGCGGAACTTAATGATCCCAATTCCTTTCAGTCCGGTATTCCAACTGCAGATCCAAACAAGAAAAATAACGGGTTCAATCTCAACGCTCAAAAAAACGATCTAAATGCGGGCGCAAATGAAAATGGAATGCCGCGCACTGCCATTTCCGTTCAGCTCCTGGCTCGTTACCATATCGAGCTGCTCGTTGACCGTTCAATGTCGATGCGTAAGAGGGACTGTCCGGGTGGTCTCTCACGATGGGAATGGTGCGGCACTCAAGCACAAGAGCTTGCTGACAAGCTGGCCCCTTATGTTCCGGGTGGTCTAACTATTACGCGGTTTGCATCAACTTATGATGTGCTACCGAATGCATCCACCCAAGCGATTGCGGATATCTTCAGTCACGACAGTCTGCAATTTGGAACAAGATTGGCAGAACCCCTTGCCGACAGGTTGGACAATTACTTCGCCAATCGCGGCGAATTTAACAAACCACTTCTAATCGCCATAATCACAGACGGAGCTCCCTTTCCTCCACCAGAGCCCGACATGGTACGCCAACAACTCATCTCGTCATCACGAATGTTGAGAGGGGCAAGTGAAGTGACGATTGTGTTCTTCCAAATCGGTATGGGTGATAGAGTGGGGAGAGACTTCGTAACAGACCTCGATCGGAACTTAGTCGCTCAGGGATCACGATATCGCTACGTATATGCGATTCCTTTCGAACAACTGGTGGCAACTGGGCTGCCCCGCGCCCTAGTTGAGACTGTGCAGCACTTCGAGAAACATCGATAGTCATGACAAACTCGCAAGCAGATCCAAAATATGTCGGGCGCTACTGGCACCACATTGAGGACAACTCAGCCATACATTGTGACCTTTGCCCTAGAGCATGTGTTTTGAAAGAGGGTGATCGCGGCTTTTGCTTCGTGCGAAAAAACGAAGAAGGGTTACTGCGACTGACCACTTACGGCAAAAGCACTGGCTTTTGCATAGACCCAATTGAGAAAAAACCGCTTGCTCACTTTCTTCCCGGCACAAGCATTCTTTCTTTTGGTACAGCTGGCTGCAACCTCGGTTGCCAGTTTTGTCAAAATTGGTCCATTAGCAAATCTCGTGAAATTGAAATACTGAGCGAAGAGGCCAGTCCCGAAGCAATTGCAGAAGCGGCACAACGTCTTGGATGTCGCAGTGTTGCTTTCACATATAACGATCCAGTGATCTGGGCTGAGTATGCAATCGACACCGCAAAAGCCTGTCATGCTCTTGGTTTGAAAACAGTTGCGGTCACTGCCGGTTACATCACACCTGAGGCACGGCCTGAGTTTTACTCTGTTATGGATGCAGCAAATGTAGACCTGAAAGCCTTCAGCGAATCTTTCTACAAGAAAATAACGCTATCAAATTTGGCTCCCGTGCTGGATACATTGAAATGGTTGAAGCATGAGTCTAACGTCTGGTTTGAAATTACGAATTTGATGATTCCGGATGAAAATGATGCGCCTGAAGAAACGGAAGCCATGTGCGAATGGATTATGAACAATCTGGGGGATGACGTGCCCATTCACTTCACTGCTTTTCATCCGGACTTTCGTATGATGGACAAAGGTCCAACGCCACCGGAAACCTTGGCAAGAGCAAGGCAGATAGCCATAAAAGCTGGCATCAAGTTCGCATATGTCGGCAATGTCCACGATCAAGAAGGCGATACAACCTTTTGCCCACAGTGTAAGACAGCACTTATTGTTCGTGATTGGTACGAAATCAAGCGTTTCCATCTCAAGAGTGGCTGTTGCCAAAAATGTGGCAAAGAAATCCCTGGATTGTTTGAAGCCAAATGCGGCGATTGGGGCCGGCGTCGGCTTGGAGTCCGCTTGACCTAATCGGAACACTAACCCAGCTTCATTGAGACGCCAAAGCCTGCTGCTAGACTAGATGGCGTCAAATTTCGGTATGGGTGCCCAGAATGCCAAGCAAAAATCCAAGCAAAATATTTTTCGTCTCCACAGCGCTGTCCTTTTCGTTCTTGTTTAGTTTGAGTTCTTTTTCAGCGGATGAGAAGCAACTTAAACGCAGTGGTGCCTGGAGTAAGGAAACGCAAAACTCACCAGATCTTAAAGCAGTAAAAAAGGATGCTGAGTCCAACCCGACCGATCCCGTAAAACAGAATGACTACGGTTGGGCTTTGCGCCAGCACGGTGAGCCTCTGAAAGCTGAACCCATTTTGCAAAAAGCTATATCGCTCGATTCCAAAATTCCTTATATCCATTCAAACTTAAGCGTTGTGGAGATGGATCTAAACAAGCCGCAAGACGCTTTAGCTGAAGGTAAAAAGGCCGTTGATCTCGATAGCAATCAGCCAATTTTTCATAATAATTACGGCAACGCACTTTTAGCCACTGGTGATACCAAATCTGCCATCAAAGAATTTCAAACGGCAATCAGACAACGTGAAGATTACGAGAACGCATATTACAATTTGGGTCGCGCCTTCCACAAAGATGGTCAACGAAACGAAGCTCTGGCTATGTTGAGCAGGGCACTCCAACTGGATCCAAACGACGAACGCGTCGTTAAAATGATGGACGAAATAACAAAGTAAAATACATCGCTTTTAGACAATAGTCTGGAGTTTTTAGGCCTGGGTCATCTTCGTATTGATTGGCAGAGCATCTGCAATGTATTTTGCAATTGCTAAAGAAGACGTAGCAGCCGGCGATGGTGCGTTACGAACATGCATGATACCGTCGTCGTATTCCAATTTGAAGTCATCAACCATTGTTCCATCGAGATTAACGGCTTGCGCTCTCACTCCTGATGGTCCGGGTATGCAATCACTTGGTTCAATTTCAGGAATATATTTCCGCAAGTTTTTTATATATGCATCTACAACAACATCACAATAGAGTTCTGAGATTCCCGTCTTCCAATATTTGAAAGCCAACTTCGCAAACCCGGGATAAGTCAGTGTCTCCATTAGTTCGCTCACGTTCAACTGATTAAATGAATACCCTTCCCGTGCAAATGCCAGCACAACACTGGGACCAAGCAGTACTCGTCCATCCATAGTAGGAGTGAAATGCACACCAAGAAAGGGCAGCCGTGGATCAGGAACAGGATAAATATTGCCTTTAATGAGATGGCACTTTTCCTTTTTCAAAAGCAGGTAATCACCACGGAAAGGAATTATCTTTGGATGCGGTGAACCGCTCGTCATCTGTGCGAGTCGATCAGAGTACAAGCCACCACAAGTTATAACGTTCCTGGATTCAAATTCGTTGTTGGGAGTCTTTACGACGAAAGTTCCAGATCGCTTCTCAATAGAAGTTACTTCCTCACTTGTCACCAACTCCGCGCCGGACCGTTTTGCATCCTGCGCAAATTCAAGGCAAACGCGTTTCCAATCGATGATGCCAGTGCTGGGAGAATATAAAGCTTTCAGCCCTGTGCAATATGGTTCGTATTCCTTTATGTCCTTGCCATCAACAAGAATGAGACCTGGCACTCCGTTTTCCAAACCGCGCTCATAAAGATCATCTAGACGCCCAACCTCGTCTGCGGTGAGGGCTACGATTAGCTTGCCAACAGTTTTAAATGGAATCGAACGCTTCTTGCAATAAGCCCAAATAGCTTCTCTTCCTTCTCGGCACAACTTAGCCTTCAAAGAATCTTTTTTATAGTAAATCCCTGAATGAATAACACCACTGTTGTGACTGGATTGATGAGAAGCAAGGGTTCCTTCTTTTTCAATCAAGACAAGTTTCGTGCGCGGAAACCGATACAGCAGCTCTCTGGCTGTAGCAAGACCAACTATGCCACCACCAACAATTACAAAGTCGTACAGCATTAAAGACTAACCCGAAGTCATTCAGACAGTTGTTTCAAACCTTCTAAGATGATATCGAATTGCGCTTGAAATTTCGCTTCAAAACTTTAAGTGGACATGCGATGGGGAACGAGCCGGGCTCGCTCCCCCTAACCGAACTCTTCAGCTTAGTGATGGGCTATTAGAAACAAGACGATGGTGAACATCATGCTTAAGAGCAAGCTTAACAACACGCTTGGCATCCACAAGATTCTAAAGTTCATGGTTCATTTCCTAAAGAGCAGCCCGACGGCCAGTGACAAGATCAAAAACGAAGATGGCTAAGGCTAAAACCAGGAGTCCATGGATGAATGAACCGCCCACATGCGCAAATAAGCCGACTAACCAAAATAGAACGAGCAAAGAAATAAGTGTATAAAGCATTGTCTTTCTCCTTTATTGCAGGCACTTCAGTGCTCCGCTACTGATGCTCTTGACGGGAATAGCATCCGGCTCGGTTCCACCCGACCTAGGTATGACTATTCACAACTAATGTTTTGAATAGGCCTTCAAAATCAGTTCGCTTGCTTAATAAGAGGCGTTTACGTAAAGCGAAACCGCTATGATCTTTGTTTGATTTGCCGAATATTTGTCCGCCCCAGAACCGTATGAGGCTGAACATGCATCTAGATGTCGTATTGCTTTCTAGGTTGCAATTTGCACTTACTCTCATGTTCCACTATATATTTCCACCCCTTACGATCGGGCTTGGAATATTCATGGTGATTGTGGAAGGTCTCTGGTATAAAACGCGAGATCCGTTCTACAAATCGATGGCACTTTTCTGGACAAGATTGTTCGCTGTAAATTTCGCCGTTGGCGTTGCCACCGGTATTGTGATGGAATTTCAGTTCGGCACAAATTGGGCGACCTATTCCCGCTTTGTTGGAGATGTGTTTGGTTCTGCTCTTGCATCGGAAGCCATCTTTGCATTCTTTCTGGAGTCAGGATTTCTTGCCGTTCTTGTTTTTGGATGGGACAAAGTTTCTGCACGCATGCACTTTTTTGCAACCTGCATGGTGTCATTGGGCTCGATATTTTCATCAATATGGATCACGATCGCTAACTCGTGGCAGCAAACTCCAGCTGGATATCATCTAGTAAAAACATCGTTGGGTTTCACAAGAGCAGAAATCACAGATTTCTGGGCTATGGTTTTCAATCCATCGAGCGTACACCGGCTGGTACATGTTTGGCTAGGTGCGGCCATATTAGGAGCTTTCTTTGCACTCAGCATAGCTTCGTACTACATTCTCAAAGGGCAGCACTTGCAATTTGCTAAAACAACGACCCGCATTGCTCTGATATATGCGGCCGTTTCTTCTTGTTTGATGCTTGTATCAGGGCACTTTCAAGCGGATGCAGTTTCTGTAAATCAGCCGGCAAAATTAGCGGCATTTGAAGGGCACTTTAAAACAGGAACCACGGGCACAGAAATGTATTTGTTTGGATATCCAGATGTGAAGAATGAGGTTGTGTACGGCGTTTCAATACCAGGCATGCTAAGTTTTCTTGTCCATAACAATTTCACCACGCCCGTTACGGGATTGGATAAGTTTGCCCCTGAAGATAGACCTCCTGTTCAAATTCCATTCCAGTCTTATCATTTGATGGTAGCCCTCGGTATGTGGTTTATTGCTGCCTCGCTACTCGGTTTGTTTCTTTTGTGGCGCGGCACGCTATTTGAACAACGTTGGCTGCTTTGGCTTTATGTATTTACGGTATTAGGCGCCTATGCGGCCAATCAGTCTGGCTGGGTGTCTGCTGAAGTAGGTCGCCAACCTTGGATTGTCTATGGTCTGCTACGCACGCATGATGCAGTATCACGGACGGTGCAAGGTGAGCACATTATCTTCTCCATGGCTTTGTTTGCAGTAGTCTATAGCTTTCTTTTTTTTGTGTGGGTGCAGGTGATGGATAACAAAATCCGCCTCGGACCACCGACCGTCAAAGAGGTTATTACAGAGCATCCTGTACCTGACGATGCTAAAGACATTTTGGCTGCAGTTGCTTCGCTCATGAAGCGTGGACCTTCCTCATTAGATCAGTTGTGGCGAAATCCTCCTCCTGGCTCAGTTCACATTGCCGATTCAGGTGAAACTGAAGCTCCGAAGGAGGAATTTTAATGCACTTGCCTTTGCAACTCATTTGGTTCATTCTTCTTGGAGTCTTATTGACTGGCTATGGAGTGCTGGACGGATTCGATCTTGGTGTGGGCATTCTTCACTTATTTGCCAGGGGTGATGACGAGCGGCGTGTCTTTTTGAATTCGATTGGACCAATTTGGGATGGCAATGAAGTCTGGTTAGTAACCTTTGCCGGAGCGCTCTTCGCTGCTTTTCCCACCGTCTATGCGGCGGCCTATTCGGGATTTTATCTCCTTTTTATGGTCGCTCTTTTTGGCTTGATTTTCCGTGCCGTTTCGATCGAATTCCGCAGCAAACAGCACCATCAAATATGGAGATCGTTTTGGGATGTTTGCTTCTTTTTATCGAGTACATCAGTAACTTTCCTTTTTGGCGTTGTAGTAGGCAATTTGTTTTTAGGAGTGCCTCTCGACAGCAATCAGGAGTTTGTTGGAACGCTAGGCTTGCTCTTCCGCCCTTATGCCGTGTTGGTTGGACTCTTCGCCATTTCTGCTGCAGCAATGCACGGTTCAATTTTTCTATATCTCAAAACTGAAGGCGCACTGCAAGAGAAAATTCACAAGTGGATATGGACCAGCTTCGGAATTTTTCTTGTCTTCTACATGCTCACTACTGTAGTAACGCTCGTGACTATACCTAGAGCGGTAGATAATTTGGAGCGCTGGCCACTGCTATGGAGTATCGTCGTTCTGAACATATTATCAATAGCAAATATTCCCCGAGCTCTCCACTTGAATAGACCGGGATACGCTTTTCTTTCTTCGGTTGCAACACTGTCGGCACTGGCAGCTCTCCTTGGAGTTGCTTTATTTCCGCACGTTCTGTATTCAAGCGTAGATCCGGCTAACAGTCTCACCATTTATAATGCTTCTTCTTCGGAAAAAACTCTTGGAATCATGTTTATAATTGCCCTGCTTGGCATGCCTTTTGTGATCAGCTACACCGCTGTTGTCTACTGGGTTTTCCGCGGAAAAGTTCAGCTCGGGAAATTTAGCTACTAAATTTTTGGTTTTCAGTTTAGGAGTACGTTCATGGGCGAAATGATCCAAATAGAGGCAAGCGCTGGTGGCGGAAAATTTTCCGCATATTTAGCAAAGCCGGAAAGTAATTCCGGGCCAGGGCTGTTACTCGTGCAAGAAATCTTCGGCGTAAATTCGCATATTAAAGACGTCGCCGATCTTTACGCAAAAGATGGTTTCATAGTTCTAGCACCAGATCTTTTCTGGCGCGTTGAGCCTGGAGTGGAGCTAGGCTACGATGCCGAGGCCATGCAGAAAGGTTTGGCCCTAGTCGGTAAACTCGACGACAAACTTTTGATGTCTGATTTAGCCGACACTACTAAAAAGCTCAGATCTCTTAGCTCTTCTCCCAAAATTGGTGTTTGCGGATATTGCTTTGGAGGTTATATCGCCTATCGGGTTGCTGCAGCACAATTAGTAGATGCATCTGTGAGCTATTACGGAGGTCGCATAGGAGGAGCACTCGAACACGCCAAAAATATTCATTGCCCTATGATTATGCATTTTGCCGCCAACGACAATCATATTCCGCTGTCCACGGTGATCGAAATTCGCGATGCATTTGCAAAAATGCCCCATGTTCAGATTAATGTCTACAAGGACGTGGATCACGGATTTAATTGCGATCAACGTCAAACATACAACCGCCAGGCAGCCATGCTGGCCTATGCACGCAGCTCTACCTTTTTACACAAGCACTTGAGCTAAAAATCAAGGAAAATTTCGATGAAAATAACAGTTTTGGGTTCGGGTACTTGTGGCTCTCAGTTACCTGGAATTGCCAACAAATTCCCGCCTGCGTTTTTGGTGGAATGGGACGGCGAGAAACTACTGTTTGATTGCAGTGAGGGTGTTCGTTTTAGACTTGAAAAGGCCGGATACTACTATGCAGATTTGCATCATGTAGCTATCTCGCATGCTCATCCCGACCACAACGCCCTCGTGCATTATGTGCAATCCGTTTGCTGCTGGAATAAATGGGCTGGTCCGCACAATCCTGAAATTAACATTTACACCACAAATCAGATTGTGGATGAATTCCCAATGGTCTGGAAGTTTTTCACACCGGATGATCCGGAACGTTTACGGCACAACTGGCCTAAACTGAAGTTCCATGCCATGCCAGAGGCTAACCCTTCGATCAAAATTGGAAGCGGTACACTGACCGCCATAAATGTCTACCATGGGTTTGGAAAGACAGAAGCGGTTGCGTTTCGTCTGGAAACTCCAGATGGCGTATTTGCTTATTCCGGAGACAGTGGTGAATGCAGTGGTATCCGCGAAATTTGTCGTGGCGCTGACGTCTTCATTTGCGAAGCAGCAGCGCGAATAGGTGAACTTGAAAATCCCGTTAACTACGGACATCTCCACCCCAAGATTGTGGGTGAAATCGCCAAAGCGGCGGGCGTCAAGAAAGTCATTTTCTTTCACTACACCGGGTTGGATTCAGATGAAGCAATGATCGCTGATTGTCGATCTTCCGGATATACAGGAGAACTAATATGCGGAAAAGACTTTGAAGTGCACGAATTGAGTGCTGGTCAACGACTTAGCGCCTGAAAAGTAATATCTTAGTTCAAAGATTAAGTTCTACTGCTATAACGGTATCAAAGAGTCGACCTCTCACCAAGCAGAAACCAATTGAAAAAGTTATTTATATCCGCAAGCACATGCATAACTTTCCTGGTGGGACAATGCTCTTCCGCGGAAGAAATGAAAAGCGCCTGGTCAATTATGGTGAGGCATCGGGCGCTTGGTCGAATAAAGGTTTTAGCTTCTGATAACGCGCTAAAGGTTTATGTGCTCAATAATCAAACCGAATTAGTAGCAAAAGCACCCGATTGGCACGTTGTGATTTCGCGTCCATCCACAAAAATCGGTATGGAATTTTCATTGAATAAGTGGGTAACAAAAACGGTTGGAATGCTGGATGGCAAACCGCCTACTCCCCTTCAGTACAACGAAAAGCCCATACTCGAAAACGCTTTTGGAACACCGGTTTTGCTTTTCAATGGCACAGCTAAGAAGACACAAACGCGCGCGCAGTATTTGGTACTAAAAGACAAAACACCTGCGCAATTAAATTCTATTCTGATCAGGCTGTATCGACTGCCTCAAATAGATGGACTGCCACTTGATTATAACGAGAGCTCTGGTGAATCTTATCGCAGGGGGGAAACCTTGTGGCTTAATTCGCAGAACAAGTTAAATGAGTCGAGGCGATATATTTACCCGTTGGAACTCAAAGTCATAAAGAAAGAAAAGGTGCCAGCGCACGAATTCGATTATCCCAAGGGCTTCAAGATGACCAATGACGAGCGAGATATCATGATCACCAACGGCAGATCCGAGATGATGAACGCTCTCACCAATTTTGGTGTTAGCGACATTTCTTCAACAACGAAAAAGAAGTAACTATTTACTTGTTTACTTTATTACCAATTTCTCGCCTACATATCTCGATGCAGGACGTATTAACTTGCCGGTTTTGCGTTGTTCGACGATATGAGCGCACCATCCGGCAACACGTCCAACAGCAAATGTTGGTGTGAATGTCTTTCTAGGCAGACCAAGGACATCTAAAAGTACTGCTGTGTAGAATTCAACGTTGGCACGCAATTTGCGTTCCGGATAATGTTCTGCCAGAACTTGCTCTGCAACAGTTTCAACTGTTCTGGCAAACTTCAAGCGAGATTCCCTGACGCCTGCCTTTTCCAACAAGCGAACAGCCTTTTCGAAAACTGCAGCGCGTGGGTCGCGAACACGATAAACACGGTGTCCCATTCCCATGATGCGGCGATGGCCTTTCATTTCATTTTCCAACCAGTTACGCGCGTTGCTTTCTTCGCCAATACCATCAAACATCTCCAATACCGGTCCAGGGGCACCACCATGTAACGGTCCTTTCAAAGCACCGATTGCGGCAACAACTGATGAGACATTGTCGGAACCGGTTGATGCGACTACTCTTGCTGAGAAAGTAGAAGCGTTCATACCGTGATCGGAAACAGTGACAAGATAGGTATTTAGCGCAGTCGCTTCACTAGGAGATGCAGTCTCTCCGGTTAACATGCGCAGATAATCTGTAGCATGCGAAAGTTCCGGATCCGGCTTAATAGGAGTGTGGCCTGCTTGGATACGAGCCCAGGATGAAGCGGCAACGGCCATGGCAGCGGTAATATATGTCAATTCATCAGTGCCATCAGAAGTGGTACCAATGAGTTGACTCATTGCTGCTCTAAGGTAATCCATGCCATCTTGAAAATGGCGCTGAATTTTAAATGCTTGAATATCTTGAAAAGCTTTCACGCGTGCTGCACCAAATTCAGCTTTGATTGCAGCGCTTTCTTTCTTGCTTGGAAATCTGCCTGTCCAGAGGAGCCAGCAGAGATCTTCAAAACTTCGATCAAAAGCTATGTCTTCTACATTGTAGCCAGCGATGGTTAGGACTCCATTTTCTCCATCCACATCAGATAAAAGAGTTTCGGCAACGGTAACGCCTTCTAAGCCAGCCGCATAGTTGCAAGAATTTCCCATTGTTTGTCCTACCTCAAATTAGATGATTCATTTCTCACTTTACCAACAAATGCAAGAACTTAAGCGCCCGTATACCGTGCACCTGGATAAAACTAGATGTCAAGAACCTTGCTCACTCCGGAGAATCAGACATTTCCACCAGGCGAAACTCGTAAAATCTGTCCTTGTGGTTAAGAGTGAGTCCGCTATTTCTAATGGCGATATGCCAAGTAAGTCCGAGTTGCACGCTCGCATGGAGCAACTTGGAAAACCAACGCAAGAATTTTTCGTTTTGCTTGCTGCTGCAACTGTAATTGCCGATTTAGGTCTATTTGAAAACAGCGCTACTGTAATTATTGGTGCGATGTTAATTGCTCCACTTATGCGGCCACTAATGGCGTTTGCGTATGGCAGCCTAATTGCAGATAGCGGCTTACTTAAGCGATCCATTAATACAATTGTGGCTGGAGTTTTGCTTGTGATTTTTCTGGGCTATTTCGTCGCAATGACCTTACACTCAATTGATTTAACCAGTGAAATGCTGGCAAGAACCCGACCCACACTTTTAGATCTCGCCGTTGCTTGCGTAGCTGGTGCCACAGGGGCTTATTGCCAGACAAAACAAGATCTATCTGCATCATTGGCCGGAGTGGCTATATCAGTAGCGCTTGTGCCGCCACTTAGTTTGGTAGGAGTTGGAGCGGCGGCTGGATCTTCTGAAGTGGCTCGCGGAGCAGGTCTTCTGTTCCTAACTAACTTTGTAGGAATAACTGGGTTTGCTGCAATCGTTTTTCTGTTGCGTGGATACTCCCAATTTCAGGAAGCAAAGCGCGGCATTTTCGCATCTATTTGTGCAATGCTTCTTCTCACGATTCCACTTGGATACAGCATGCGTGAGCTCATTCTAGAAAACACTCTCAGTCGTGAAATCAAAGATCTTCTAAAAGAAAAGACGCACACTTTTAGTAATATTGTTCTAGATAATATTGAAGTCCATCGATTTCAAAGTCCAATGAATGTAATTGCCACTGTATATGGTTCACCTCAAGAAATCACTCCCAAGCAGGTCTGGTTTGCACAGGAATTTCTGATTCGAGAGATTGGCTCCAAGCTTAACTTTCGACTCCGCATCATCCCGCTTGTAGAACTGGATGCAACCGAAGTAACGCCAGAAACAAGCAAGCAGATCTTGCGAAAAGATCCACAAAAGACAATCACCCCAGCCATTCCAACAAGCTCACCAGATGTGTCGGCGAACAAGCCAGCAACACAACCGACATCTGTACCAGCACATACGTCAATAACCACACCCGTATCCGCTCCGGCTGCTGATCCGACAATCGCTCCGGCTAGCGAACCACAGACTCCAAATGCAGAAGGAAAATAATAAATGCCATTTGCGGATCTGAATTCAGTGCGCATGTATTATGAAACACACGGTCAGGGTGCTCCTCTCGTTTTCGTTTCCGGCATAACAATCGATCATCGGTTCTGGCGACAGCAAGTGAGGGGTCTACAAAAGGATTTTCAAGTCACTGTCTTTGACAATCGTGATGTAGGTCGAACGGAATGTGCTGTCAATGAATACGAAATAGAGGACATGGCCAATGATCTTATCGCCCTTCTTGATCATCTTAAGCTTGAGAGTGTACATCTGGTTGGTTTTTCGATGGGTGGTTTCATAGCGCAAAGTCTGTCCGTGCGTTATCCGGAGCGAATTCAATCTCTCATTCTGGCAGGCACAGCAGCAAGAGTATCTAACCGCACAAGGCGCATCATCATCAATTGGTTGCAACTGGCAGCATCTTTACCGCGGGAGCAAGCCCTAAAAGAGATGATGCTTTGGACATATTCAACGAAGTTTTTTGAAAACGAGCAGAACATGAAAAACGTCTTGCAACAACTTCTGAATGGTGAGCATATGCAAACTCTGGCTCAGTTTGAAAGGCAAGCCAAGGCTCAAAAGCATTCCGATTGGACAGAAGTGAGCAAACAAATAAAAGTACCCACCTTAGTTTTGGTGGGTGCGGAAGAACGGGTTTTTTCCGTAGATGACGCCAGGCAACTCGCCATGCTCATTCCAGATGCGCAATTGTACGTTTTTGAGAACCAGGCGCACAATTTGTTTCTGGAGAATCCGGTTGAAGTGAACGAGAAGATTTCAGCGTTTTGCAAAAAACACTCGAATTGATTACATTTTTTGTACTGGCATCTCGTTGAACCCAACTGGGCTGTGCACCATTTTGTCTAGTTCATCGTTCATACTTTCAAGGCGCGATGCAGGCAGTTTGCCTTTCAAGAAAACACCCAATTTCGCCAAGGAGCTGTTGCAGTTGCGAAGGTGTTCGAGGAGGCTATTCAAGTATTTATCGTAGCCCGGCTCGTCGACGTGCACCATTGTTAGTGTCTCTATCTCACCACGCAACAGTTGCATATTGTTTATATGATCAGACATTTCATTTTTATAGGTTTCTTCGAGATCTTTGATCCTCTCGAACAGGAGACCGTTTTGTTTATCTAAATAACCAATCACTGCGTCACAGATAAATTTGACTTGATCGAAGTCTTCCTCGCGGGTGTTTTCGTTGAAGCTGCCAATTAATTCGGCAAGCTTTCGCTCAACGAGCTTTCCTTCTTCATTTAAGTAATCGAAAATCTCCATTCAAAATACCTCACTAGCGAAGGGAAGCTTTCCCTCGTCCAGACTAACGGACGCTAGTGCAGGAGTTAATGTTGCCGCATAGGGCGAACACATCCTTTTAAGGTGAAAATCTATGTCAAATTGGTGCTTAATGAGCACAGCCTCGGCCGGCGTTATCCATGCGATCCAGTTCGGATAACCATTCTTCCGGTACTTCAATGCTCGATTTGCCTTCTATGATAGCCTTTTCTTTTAGGTCCCACAAATAATCAAAGTGTTCGCGTTGCGGTACTGGAGACAATTGAGCTTTGGAGAGCGCATAGAAATTGTTCAGTTTCTCCTTCAATGATTGAGTAGAAACTGGCATTGTTGCCAACTTGAGAACTTCTGACTTGATATTAGTACTCATAGCAAGGCACCCCTCTTAACCGCGTGGTGATCTACCCACCCCATTACCGTTCCCTAAAGCCTGACGGTTTATGCAGTTAATTTGAGTCTTAATTCTTAAATGAGTTCGTTTGAACTTCCGCTTGAAAACTTGGTTGGTATCAAATGCGGTGCCGGTTAATTAGGAACGGCGCTTTCTTGCAGCTTCAGCCTTTCTTTTGCGTTTTACGCTTGGCTTTTCATAACGTTCGCGTCTCTTGATTTCAGACAAAATTCCAGCCTTCTGGATTTTCTTCTTGAAACGCTTTAAAGCAGCTTCGATGCTTTCTCCCTCGGCGACTCTAACCTCAGACAATGAATCTCTCCCCTTTTGTTAAGGTAACGGCACACACATATAACCAGCGTAGCATCATATCATCCCAAAGATATCCCCCACAAGGCAAGCGGGGACGCAGGGATGAACAGAAATGCCGCCACAGAGCGGCTATCCCGGGCATGGCAGGGCCACGCAGATACGTTAGATCCGTTAACGGGAATCCACTAAAACCTTTAACCTCAGGAGGCTTCGGCGTGCACGTGGGCTTTGCTGACCAGTTCTTGTGAAAGAGTGGGCGGAACAGGCGCCATGTGGTCGAATTTCCAGACGTAGTAGCCAAGACCCTGGGTTAGGGTGCGCAATTCAATAATGTAATCCCAGAGCTCACCCTGTGGAATGTGTGCCGTTACTTGATCCCAGCCACTGCGGTCGGGATTGGCACCATATCCAAGGATGTGTCCTCTTAACCCAGTCATCTGACTCAATACACCGGATGTGTATCGTGTTGGAACGTGAACAGTAACTTCCGTAATCGGTTCCAAAATAATGGGATGACACTTTGGCAATCCGTCACGCATAGCTAGTATGCCCGCCATACGGAATGACATTTCATCACTATCTACGTCGTGGTAGGAGCCATCGAAGAGATTTACAGATACATCAACAACCGGAAAACCTGCCATGGTTCCTCGTTGAAGTGCTTCCATGACGCCCTTCTCAACACCCGGAATGTATTGTCTGGGTACGGAACCCCCTACAACTGATTCCGTGAATTTCAGACCGCTGCCGCGTGGAAGCGCTTCGATACGCAAGTGAACATCCCCGAATTGGCCTTTGCCACCGGTCTGTTTCTTGTGCCGTCCGTGCGCTTCAACCTTAGATTGAATAGTCTCCTTATAAGCAATGCTTGGACGCTTACTATCGAGTTGAATGCTGTATTTGCGTTCAAGCTTTTGGCGTGAAAGCGTAAGGTGCACCTCACCCTGTCCGTACAAGCAGTACTCGTGTGTATCCGGATCTCGATCCACTTTGAGAAGCGGATCTTCCTCGACTAACTTCGCTAAAAGAGTAGACAACTTTGCTTCGTCCGCTCTATTTTTTGGCGATATGGCCAACGAATACAAAGGTGAGGCTGGAGGCGGAAGTGGCATAACGCTAGTTTCTTTTTCTGATACAAGCGTGTCCCCGGTACGTGGTGTTTCCAAACGGGCAATTGCCACAATGGAACCAGGACCAGCTGTGGTCATTGTTTCTTGTTTCTTGCCCAACAACCAATAAAGGCCGCCGATACGCTCTTTGGTTGCACCGCGGGTAATATCAATGAGCTGGGTGTCAGCGTTAATTGTGCCTGTGAACACTCGCGTGAGCGAAATCTTCCCAGATTGAGGGTGGATGTAGGTTTTAATGATCTGGGCAATAACAGGACCATCGTCTTTAACGGTAATAATCTTGCCGTCTTTGTTTTTATACTCCCGTTCATCAGGAGCTGGGCAAAGCGAAATAATTGCATCGAGCAGCGTAAAAATGCCACCATCCGTGAGTGCGGATCCAACAAGTATCGGCACAAACTTGCCTGATTTCACGCCCTGTTTGAGATCCTTTTCCATTGACTCGGTGTCTGGATCTTTACCTTCCAGAACCATTTCTAGAAGTGCATCATCTGTATCTGCAAGACTTTCAATCAGCTTTTCTCGAGCCTCATCGAGATCGGTTTGAATCGATTCGGGAATATCCGTTTTTTCTGGCTTGCCTTTAGCGCCATATTTGAAGGCTTCTTTCCTCAGAACATCGACATAACCTTTTAAGCCGTTATCAATAATCGGATAGTGCAAAGGAGCTAATGGTCGCGGGCTCTTCTGTCCAGGCATGTCCTTAAGGACGGCTAGAGTTTCTGGAAAGTTGATGTCCGGTTTATCCAACTTGTTGACGAACACAAGCCGGGCAATACCTATCTCTTCGGTAAAACGAAGGAGTGTGTCCATCTGAAGGAGGCGGCCCGCATCCGGTTCAACAACGAACACGGCGGCATCCACGCCCATAAGAGCGAGTTTAACTTCCTCGTTGAAATCTACGAATCCAGGACAGTCCAAAATGTTAAACGTGATGTCCTTATAAGTAGTCCGTGCCGCTGACGTTTGAGTTGATATCTGTCTGCTTGTCGACTCCGGCTCATAATCCGTCGTGGTTGTGCCGTCTTGTGTCTTCCCCCGTCGTGTAGTTGCGTTCGTCAAGTGAAGCAAAGCTTCCACGAGGGTGGTTTTTCCGCTTCTATTGATACCTATGAATGCCACGTTTCTAATTTTGGATGCAAAGGTCGGCACGGCTCTTCTCCTTATTTTGGCAAGAGGGCACGAAGCAAATTGTTACGTTAGTTAAAAGCCTAGCTAACTTGGCAAAGGTTCAGCAAGTAGCCGATGATGAATTAATGTTGAACCAATTGCTAATATGCGCACAAAAGCCCCACGGATAGCCAAGGAAGGGATATCTAAGGCGCACTCGCTAGATATCCCAGCAGCCAATCAAAAGGACTGGGCTAGTGTTGCTGTTCACTGTAGCTGTGGTTGTTGTCGTGCAAGAGCTTTTGATCTTCTTTTTCGTCAATCTGGAACTTGTCGATCTTCTTGCCCAAAATAGTCCCGGACCTTACCAGCAGTGGGAATCCGAATCTAAAATGTGTTTTGTCGAAAGTGACACAGGTAGGTCTGGTGATATTGCCGCCATTGAGGATGTAATTCATGGTTTCAGTGCCTGGCAAACCAATGTAGTCTGCACCGGCTGAAAAGCATAAGGCGGCGCAAATCAAGAAAATTGGACCCATGAGTATGTGGACCCAGAGTCCTTGCGTATGCTTAACGAGGGTGCGTTTGCCTGGTGGCAGGTGTGTGAACCAGGGCGAAATAATGGTGAGTGGCAAAAACCCTCTCCAATAGGTCAATCGGCCTAAAACACTGGCCATAAAAAACTTGTACGAGAAAGATCCGCCTAAAACGATTAGAAAGAGACCGAAAAGCATGGGTCCCACACGCGAAATCAAATCAGCCATAATTTTTCCTGGTAAACGCGAAACATCAATCACAGTGTACCCTAAACGTGGGTTTGCGAAACTTCCAAGAGGCAGCATTGAGTTGTTTTCATTGCCTCGGCTAGAATAGTCCTTTCAGGCGGAGCATAGTCCTCAGGCGGCGCACAAAATTGCGCCTCGGTATTAACCCTGAACTAAAACCAGGCTAGGGGCTATAAGAAATTACCAGCCGCTCGGATGACAGGAGATCGGGAGAAATATTGTGGATCAAACAAAGATCAAGCGGACGCACCGCTGTGGAAAAATCGCCGCTCAAGATGTCGGCAAGGAGGTGTGCGTCGCTGGATGGGTGCATGTCAGACGAGACCTGGGAGGTCTAGTTTTCATTGAGCTGAGAGATTCAACTGGAAGGATACAACTGGCAGCGGACCCAAATAAGAATAAGAAAGTGCACGAACTCTTCTGTTCGTTGCGCAATGAATTTGTGATTGCCGCTCGGGGCACCATCACCAAACGGCCAGAAGCAAGCGTAAACACCGAGAGCGAAACCGGCAATTTTGAAATGTATCCGGATGAAGTGGAACTGCTCAACACAGCAAAGCCACTACCATTTCAATTGGATTCGTCAAATCCTGTCGATGAAATGCTCAGACTCAAATATCGTTATCTCGATCTCAGACGCACTGAGATGCAACGCAATTTTGTTTTGCGCGACAAAGTCACGCACGCCATACGTAACTTCATGCACGACAATAATTTTCTCGAAATTGAAACACCTATTTTGACGAAAGCTACACCGGAAGGGGCTCGCGATTTCCTTGTACCAAGTCGTCTCAACCCTGGCATGTTTTATGCTCTGCCTCAATCACCGCAGCTATTCAAGCAAACATTGATGATAAGTGGGTTTGACCGCTATTATCAAATAGCTCGTTGTTTTCGTGATGAGGATCTGAGAGCGGATAGACAGCCAGAATTCACTCAAATAGACGTTGAGATGGCCTTCACCGATGAAGACCAGATCATTGCCATGACGGAAGGTTGGTTAACAGCCGCCTTCGCCTGCGCCGATATCAAACTGCAACCGCCCTTCGAACGCTTTACGTACTACGAAGTTATGGACCGCTTTGGCTCAGACAAGCCTGACATGCGATTCGGTCTTGAAATAAAGGACTTGACCAAAGTAGCAGAGAAATGTGAGTTCAAGATGTTTCGCTCAGTCGCTGATGCCGGAGGCAAACTCAAAGCCATTTGCATTGAGGGTGGAGCAGAAGGTATTTCAAGAAAGCAGCTGGATCTCTGGCAAGACTATGCCAAATCAAATGGTGCTAAAGGATTAGCATGGATCGCTTTCGCCGCTGCCGGCATTCGTTCTTCTGGTATAGATAAATATATGTCTCCGGCAGAATTAGAAGAAATAAAACAGCTCTCTGGCGCAAAGACTGGTGATCTCATTTTGATGGTGGCAGACACTTATGCGAATGTCTGCACGATACTTGGCCGTTTGCGCTTGAAACTCGGCGAAGAGCTCAACTTGATCGATGAATCAAAAAACAAGCTCCTCTGGGTAATGGAATTTCCACTCTTGGAATACAGCCCGGAAGATGACCGGCTTGTAGCCACGCACCATCCATTTACCGCACCGCATCCGGATGATATCGAGTTGTTCAAAACGAACCCAGGCAAGATCCGGGCTCGCGCCTATGATATCGTCTATAATGGCGTCGAACTGGGAAGCGGATCGATCCGGATTCACGATCAGGACTTGCAAAGCCTGGTGTTTTCGAGCATCGGTATAGAAGAAGAACAAGCTCGTGATAAGTTTGGATTCTTGCTTGATGCGCTCTCATCAGGAGCACCACCGCACGGTGGAATAGCTCTTGGGCTGGACCGAATCGTCATGCTTTTATCAGGCAACAAGTCTATTCGCGAAGTAATTGCATTTCCGAAAACGCAATCTGGAACTTGTCTAATGACAGGTGCACCATCAGTAGCATCACGGCAGCAGCTCTCCGAACTTAAAATACAAACCGCGAAGGACAAGAGCGCTCAACTTTCCAGAGCCGAATAAGGCACTGAATAAGGCGCTAAATGTGTTAAAATTCGGACAGCGAAGCGCCGCCAGTGCATCAATTAACGGTCGCACCATGTTATTAGGAGCGTCAATCGGAAGAGACAATAAACCGTCTAAATGGTGGTTGTACTCTGCCGTGTCTGCCGTTTGTATATTGGCACAGTCTGGCTGCGGCTTAAATTTCAAAAGTTCAACTGAATATCTGATAAGCGGCAATGAATACTTCAAAGCTGGCGATTACGATAGCGCTGCCAAGGATTATCGGGAAGCTCTGACAAGAGACCCCCAAAACTCAACAGCTAAAAACAACTTAGGAGTAATTCTGACTGAACAAGGCAAGTATCAAGAATCAATTGCTATTCTGAGTGATGCAGTCAAATCAGATCCGAAAAACGCAGTTGCTCACTATGTACTTGCTAATTCGCTTACGAAAATTGGTCGTGCTCCTGATGCAATTGCAGAAGCGAAAACGGCTGCCGAACTAGATAAATCTGACCCGCTTGCCTACAAAGCTTTAGCCGAAGCAGCAGAAGCCTCCGGTCAAAACGATTTGGCAATTGATGCTTACCAGAGTGCAATCAAATTAGATCCAGACAATGCGGATTACCATCAGAGTTTGGCAAAAGTCTATGCGCAGACTAACAATGCAGATGCTCAAATAGCAGAGGAAAAAAAAGCAAGCGAGTTGAACTCCGGGGACGGGAAAGCTGATGCAAAGTACGGTTATGCACCAGGTTCTGTGACCAACCCAGCACCCAATCCTTGGCCCACTGACTCGACTGGCGCTTCAATACATCCGTCGCCGAGTCCTTCCCGAAAGTTGTAAGCGTCAGAGAATCTGGATTCTGATTCGTATTGAACTTTCTCCAGCGACATACGTATTACTAATGGAAGTTTGTAATGCGTGAGGAAAGCTCGCTATGTTCGCACGTGTATTTTCTGGAGGCTTGAATGGCCTTGAAGCATTCGCTATAGAAGTTGAAGTTGACTGTTGTGGAGGCATTGGTCAGATTCAAATTGTTGGGTTACCCGATGCATCTATTAAGGAATCGCAGGAGCGTGTTAAAGCCGCTATCAAGGCGTGCAATTTTCTGATGCCGCCTGCAAAGAAATGGGTAGTAAACCTTGCCCCTGCTGATCTTCGCAAGGAAGGCCCATCATTCGATTTGCCGATCGCAGTCGGCATGCTGGCCTCAACAGCACGATTATCAACAGAGCATCTTTCGAAACTGTGGCTTATTGGAGAACTAGGATTGGACGGTGCGGTTCGTCCAGTTTCAGGAGTTTTGCCGATCGCCCTTATGTGTAAACAATTTGGTGCGCTAGGAATCATAGTTCCCGATATCAACGCTGAGGAAGCAGCACTTGTGGACAACATCAGAGTTTATCCGGTCTCTCACTTACAACAAGTTTGCAGCATTGTCACAAACCCGGATAGTTGTCCATTTATCAGTTCAAATCCAAAAGACGAATTTGTACTTAAACAGCGAAAACGGGATGACATGCTGGATTTTAGGGATGTGAAAGGACAACATTTCGCTAAACGGGCCTTCGAAATTTCAGCAGCTGGAAGACATAACTTGCTTCTTGTCGGGCCACCTGGTGCTGGTAAATCAATGTTGGCACAACGTATGCCCAGCATAATGCCTGCACTTTCATTCGATGAAGCATTGGAACTTACAAAGTTGTACAGTGTGGCTGGCCTTCTCAACAGCCGCGCTTCACTCCTTCTAGAACGGCCATTCCGAACGCCTCACCATAGTGCATCTGCTATTGGTCTTGTAGGCGGCGGATCTGTTCCGAAGCCGGGAGAAATTTCATTGAGTCATATGGGGATTCTATTTCTCGATGAACTAACAGAATTTCCTCGCTCGCATTTAGACAATTTACGGCAACCCCTTGAAACTGGAAATGTCACTATTAGTCGTGCGCATCAAACGCTTACTTACCCGGCTTCATTTCTATTGATCGGGGCTTGCAATCCCTGCCCGTGCGGCTATCGTGGAGACCCGATCAAATACTGTGTTTGCACCCCCTACCAGGCCGACCGCTATTGGGGACGATTAAGCGGACCGCTATTAGATCGAATTGATTTGCATGTAGATGTTGGTCGCTTAAGTGAAGATGATCTATCTGGTACAACTATTGGTGAAAGTTCCGAAGCGATTCGCCTCCGAGTAGAACGCGCAGTAGAACAACAACGCGAACGATTCGGCGGCGATAAATTCGTCTTCAACGGCCAGCTCACGCAAAAGCAGTTACAAAAATATTGCAAAATAAACGATGCGTCCAGGCAATTGTTGTGCCGTGCCGTAAGCCAAATGGGATTGTCAGCCCGAGCCTACGATCGCGTCTTGCGTATATCGAGAACGATCGCCGACCTCAAAGCTGAAGAAGAAATTGCAACCGAGCACATCGCAGAAGCACTGAGGTTCAGAACCATGGCGCGAGCAATTTAATCTCTTTCAACTTCCCTCAGAAAACGCTTACTTTGTTCAGAAGAGCTTGCGTCCAGTGGTTTTGAAATGGCCCAGACAAGTTCAAATTGAGCCATAAGTAATTCGACCAATTCTCTGCTTTGAATCATGAAGCCGAAACTTTCTTTCTTGGAAGAAATGAAAGCAACTTTGTCTGCATAAACCCAATAACCCATCGAAAAATCCATGTGTGGAGGAGCAATTCGGATTTCTCTATAAAACTCCTTGCCTGAACCTAAGTAAGGGAACTCCTTTTCATCTAGTGTCTGATTAGCTGGCCATACCGCTCTTGTAAAAAGGCGATTGCGAATGCGTTCTTTGTTGTGATATCTAAAAAATTCCGAAGAGAGAATTGCGACCATGGCTTTAATTGGCCAAACAGAAGCGGTTTCAATATCACGGTGAAGCAGCATGTCGTGCAATAAAGTTTCCAGACCATCTTCACCTTCATAAAGTTGAAACTTTGGTGTCAGCAATTTTGTTCCGCTCTTAGCCAAAAGTTGAGGCAAGAGCTTTTTGTATTCGGTTTGCTGAACTTTCAAAGCTTCAATTTTTTGCTGAAACAGAATGTGAATCTGGGCAGGGTCTTGAGCGCCATAGATTTTCACGGCATCCCGCATTGATTGAGTGACCAGTCCCTTGTCTTGCAAGCGCTTAAGCATTCCGTATAACGAAGAACGTGGCTGACCAAGCTTGCTAGCCAGTTTACCGACTGCAATAGGACCCGTTTCAAGAAGTAGCGCATAAATTCGCGCTTCATCTGGAGCAACATCTAACTCTGCAAGAACGGTAGGAAGCACCATATTCGACCTGACGACTGTTATGGCGCGCTGGGAGAACTGTTGTCGGCCGCCGACGACACTCTTTACTCTATAGACCGCTAATGCTACTGTCAACTAGCTTAACGGGCTCGTCGATCAATTGCGACAGTCATGAACATAATTTCGTCTGGATGTGGGAGTTCGCCAGTGCTCTATCTCATTGCCTATTCTTGTTTAAGTCTCTTCCTCGTTCTCATATTTGAACGCGGCCATAGAAAATCTCAAGAAAGATTTTTTGCAGCCAATCGCAAATTAGGCGGGATAGTGGGAGCCATGTGCGTAGCCGCCAGTTGGATCTGGGCCCCGGCGCTCTTTGTTTCGAGTCAGATTGGCTACATGTGGGGCTATTCGGGGCTAATCTGGTTTGTGGTTCCGAATATGTTAGCGCTCGTTCTCTTTGCACCTCTGGCAGCAAAAGTGCGGTCCAGAATTCCCAGTGGTTTCTCTTACCTGGAATTTCTAAAAACAGATGACAAAAATAGCGAATTCGGATTTCGAAAAATTCAGTTATCAGTTTTATTGCTGGTTCAATTGATTGCTTTGTCTATGCAGGTAACTGCAGGCTCGGAGCTTCTCTCGAGCGTCAGTCACATCCCATATACAACAGTTGCTGCCTTCATGACTTTTGCACCACTAACTTATTGCTTAATCGCTGGGCTGCCATCGAGCATTCTTACGGATGCGCTTCAATATGTAGTGATGATAGGCGCCATTGCATTTATCTCTAGTGGTGTCCCGTTGAAAGCCGATTTTCTCCCACTTATTCAACAACCTTTCCATCCATTCAATAGCAAAGTATTAGTTGAAATCGGCATCCCATCAGCATTAACACTTCTTTTTGGAATATTCTCGGACCACCAACAATGGCAACGGTCCTTCGCGACTAAAACAAGCAATGTGTGCAGTCCATTTTTGGGTGGGGCAATTTTGCACGGCATCGTAACCTTCTCTCTTGGAACATTAGGCGCATTAATAGCTCAATCCGGCTATATCGCAAAGAATCCGCAACTCGTTGGAGCAGAGTTCATAAACAATATGATGCCTCATATTTTTGTAAGCGCATTTATAGTGATGGCTCTAGCCGGGTTATGTTCAACTGTGAGCGGCTCCTTATGCGCCTTTGGCAGCTTATGTGCAATGGAATGGGGCAAGCAAGGAAATACGATGTTAGCCGGTCGCAAAGCAATGTTGCTTTTGGCGCTGTTTGGATTTCTCGTTGCCATCGTTCGCTTGCCTATTATCGTGCTCTGGTTAACTGCCGGAATTGTCCGATTGTGTACAGCATCCCCTACTCTGGCAAGCGTTTTTGATCTTTCGTTTCATGGCAAAAAGGGAACCATCGCAATTGGGGCCGCACTTCTGTTTGGAGCCCCGTTTTTTATCTACGGCATCGCGTCACACAATTCCCTCTTGCGCGACATCGGCATGGCAGCCTGTCTTGCTATCAGCTCAACAACAATCTTCTGGCCATTACGCCTTAAGAGAGAATTTCGAACTTCACTGGGCCCACAGCGCAATCGTCATATTCTGTGTGAAGAGCAATGACATAACCAGGATGGTTGCGACAACACAAAAGTGAAAAGACACCGTCCTGAAAAACAGTGAACGTAACTTCAAACAGAGAACCACATTCATTGCAACTGAATGATGGGGCTTTAATTGGATATGGACCTATGCCATTCAATATTTTTTGAGAAGTATGGTCAAGGATCGTCGCTCGTAATTAGCCCCCTGAGTTCGAAAAACCTGAGCTACAATTAAGCCGGCTTGGTTAAGAAGGTTTCGTAAAGCTGGTTAAGACGATTCGGCAAACTCGAAGGAGCGTTGGCTTTGAGCAAAAATACTGTGCTGGTAATGGGCGTCACGGGTCAGCTCGGAAAACTCGTAGCTGCAAGTTTGAAACAAAAACACCCGTCAGTCAAAATTCGCGTTAGCAGTCGTCGCAAAGATGATTTGCCGCAACTACAAAAAGAATATGGCGAGGCTGTATTTTTAGACCTTGATGACCCTCGCACTTTTCCTCAAGCTTTAAAAGATGTCGACGGCATTTTTCTTCTTACCGGTTACACCGTTGACATGCTCGTTCAAAGTAAAGCGATAGTCGATGCAGCTCAAAAAGAAGGCGTAAAGCACATCGTACATCTTGGCGTATTCACGCCCGAACCAGACTGCTACGATGCCCACTTTGCCTGGCACCAGCTGATTGAGGCGTACATTAAAGTAAGCGGCATTAACTACACTTTTCTGCACCCCAATTGTTTCCTGCAAAACTTCACGGGCTTCTACAAAATGATTAGCAACGGCAAGGCCAACTTCTATGCAGGCGGCAAGGCCGTGGGATGGATAGCGCTGGAAGACGTCGGCGAAGCAACCGCGAAAATATTTGCGGAAGGCGAAAAACATTTCGGCAAAGATTATTGGTTCTCAACGGAAGTTGCAACCTTAGACGAGCTGGTGAAAGCTTTTAATGATGCTACTGGCAAAAAGCTTGTGGCGGACGATAAGGCACCAAGCCAATTTCTGAAAGATTTTTTCCCGGATGGAAATAATATCGACGCTTATTTTCGAGGTGTCTCCGATTCTTTCTTTCAGATTTTAGACGGGCGCATGGCGTATGTCGGCACAGTTCGCGACGACGTTCCTACTCTGCTTGGCCGTCCTGGCATGTCAATTCGGCAATGGGCAGAATTGCACAAAGAGGAATTAACCGCGCTTTCTAATTAAGACAGCTGTCTGACTAAGATCGCGTTACCGAGCCAGATAGTGACGGCACAACAGCAGTTGGAAAAAACTCGCGGTGCAATTGTTGAACGGCACGGTCGGCATCCTCAGCATGAACTACACAACTCAAGTTTATGTCCGAAGCTCCGCCGGAAATCATAATGATATTTATGTCTTTGAGTGCGCTAAATACCTGACCAGCTATACCGCTTTGTTGGCGGAATTGGCTGCCTACAACGGTTACGATCGCAACGTTGTTCATGATGCGTACATCACCATACTCTGACAAATCCTTCGAAATAGAATCAAGTGCATCGGCGCGATCGGTCGTAAGAGATACAGAAACTTCTGATGTAGCAACGAGATCGATAGGCGTTTCATGACGGCCGAAAACCTCGAATACTTTGGCGAGGAAACCATGCGCCATCAGCATTTTCGGTGAACTGATAAAGATCGCAGTGAGAGATTTCTTGGATGCTATCGAGCAAACAACGCTTTTATGTTCAACGCTTGGCTTATCGGTGATCAGCGTACCGGTGCTTGTTGGTTTCATGGTATTCAATATCCGCACGGGAATGTTCTTTTCGATTGCTGGTTTGATTGTGAGTGGATGTAAGACTTTGGCGCCAAAATAGGCGAGTTCAGATGCCTCATGGAATGACACTTCCGATAGAACCGATGCTTCCGGGACAACACGCGGATCGGCGGTCATCATGCCGTCAACATCTGTCCAAATCTGAATCTCTGATGCGCCCAGTGACACTCCAATAATTGAAGCAGTGTAGTCTGAGCCACCGCGACCAAGCGTCGTTGAGACGCCAGTGCGAGTTGAGCCGATAAATCCTTGCGTAACGACGCATTTATGACTCGCTAATGCAGGTGCAACTCGCTCCTTCGTCAACTTTGCGATGTCTTCCCATAAGGGTGTTGCCCTGCCAAAGTTTTCATCCGTTACGACAAAATCTCGGGCATCCATCCACTGACAGGGCACACCAAGCGTTTCCATATATCTGGCAAATACTTTCGAGGAAAGCAGCTCACCGAATCCCGAAATAGCATCAAGTGAACGGTTTGAAAGTTCGCCCAGATACGTGACACCCTGCAAAAGAACATATGCTCTAGACATGAGCGGTTCAAGCTCGTCGGAAACGTCGTTAGCCACGAGACGATCTGTGAACAGTTCGCGAATCAGAACCTCATGGCCTTTCTTCACTTGCTGGAAATGCGTGTTGCCACCGTCAATTTTGCGTTCTTCGGCTTCGCGAGCAGCTGCAATGAGCGTGTTCGTAATACCGGACATGGCCGAAAGTACTAGCACTATCTGTTCGCCAGCTTCTAACTTCGAACGAACCAGTTGTGCCACTTCACGAAAACGGGTCGCAGAACCAACAGAGGTTCCACCAAACTTCATTACCTGCACGAATTAATCCTCGATCTTCTTCGACACGCCGAGCAAATTTGTTCGCGCCACATAATTGGTTCGCTTACCCTCAGCGTCTGTAAATGTCCGCCCCTAGATTGCGGAATTTTTGTTCAAGGCTTTCATAACCGCGGTCGAGGTGTTGCAAGCCAGTTACTTCAGTTACACCCTCAGCACCTAAGCCGGCAATAATGAGTGAGGCAGCAGCGCGTAAGTCTGAAGACTTCACTTCTGCGCCCATCAAGCGCGGAACACCTTTAACAACAGCTGCTGAACTTCCGGTAAGAGCAATATCTGCCCCCATTCGTCTTAGTTCGCCAACTTGCATGAAGCGATTTTCGTAGATGGTTTCGGTAATTATTGATGTTCCTTCCGCTGCTGCCAACACCGCCATGATGGGTGCTTGCAAGTCAGTTGGGAAACCTGGATATGGAACGGTAGTTACATCGGTGGCAATCGGCTTGCCGAAACAACGAACTTTCAGTACATCCGGCGCATAGACGCATACTTCGCCACCCATTGCCGTTACTTTGCTCATTACGGAATAGAGATGATGCGGATTTACGCCTTCGATTGTGACTTCACCGGTAGTGGCGAGAGTAGCTAATACAAATGTGCCAGCTTCGAGGCGATCTGGAATGGTATCAAATACGCTACCATGCATTTCATCCGGTCTAACACCGTCAATAACCAGTTGGTATGTGCCAGCTCCGCTCACCTTCGCGCCCATGCTGTTTACGAACTCAGCAAGGTTCACGATTTCCGGATCTTGAGCGGCGTTTTCGATGATGGTTTGACCTTCAGCTAAAACGGCAGCCAACATAATGTTTTCGGTCGCTCCGTTCGATGGGCGATCGAGGTAGATATGCGTTCCAACCAGCTTGGTTGCATTTGCGCATACATAGCCATGGTCTGTCCAAACTTCAGCACCCAATTGCTTGAGTCCCTTTTCGTGCAAATCTATGCGTCTTTCACCGATATTGCAGCCACCCGGAAGCGACACTTTCGCTTCACCACAGCGAGCCAGTAATGGACCAAGCACTACGAATGAGGCTCTCAGTTGGCTAACGAGCTCGTAGGGAGCTTCGTGGTCGGTTATGCTGCGGGCATCGATAGTCAATTCCGAACCATTAATGGTTACTTTGGCACCGACATGTCGGATGATATCAGCCATCATGTGCACGTCGGTAAGATCCGGCACGTTGCGGATCACTGTTACGTCGTTTGTAAGCAGGGCGGCTGCCATCATCTTAAGGACGGCGTTCTTGGCGCCACCGACCCGTACTGTGCCAGTTAGCGGCTTGCCGCCGCGGATAATAATTCGTTGTTCCGGCTCTGAGCTTTGCGGCTTAGCTGGTGGATCTACTCGCGAGACTTGTGGCTCTGCCTGGGATAGTTGGGGTTTCATTTTCTTTTGCATTTTCTAGTGAGAGATCAGAGCGGGAAATACACAAGGTCCGTTCATGTCCACGGAACAGAAGAAGCGATAATTTTAGCTGACGCGGACGCTGACTCGGAAGAGATGAAGATAAATCGATTACTCGATGGATAGTCAGTTATCTTTGCCTACTTATAACTTTACACTGCCCAGGTAATACCCATGTTAACCAGACGCTGTTTCACAAAGGTTTTACAGGATTTCGGCTCCAAAACTATGCCACCATATTTAAGTGCCATATGCTCTGGTAATATAGAGTTTTTTTCAGAGTAGAAGATGTTAAGGTCCCGTAAGATGACTGAAGGTAGTCACTTTCGAGATGAGCCCAGGGCCATTTGTAATGCTAAAAAATAGTCGAAGCATATTTTTTTATTCGGCATTAGCGCTTTTTCTAGCCGGCTGTTCTATCTCAGAAGAGATGCGACGCATTCAGAATTCTAAAAAGGCACAAGCCCTGCAGGACTCATCTCGATCCGGATACCTTACGGGCGAACAGATATTCATTCGCAGCTGCAATACCTGCCATCCAGGCGGCAAGAAGGGCTTTGGACCCACTCTCGAAAACTTGGCACAGGACTTTCCTGATGACGGCAAGCTGGCCGAATTTATCCGAAAAGGCAAAGGAAACATGCCTGGACAGCCCAAGACAATCTTGACCGACATAGAACTTGGCAACCTCATCGGTTACCTGCGCAGTTTAAATGAACAGAAGTAGCCATTGAATGTGGTATCAGTGGTGTCCGCTTTAACTGATTAAAAGTTCCAGCATCCAGATCACTATAAACAGGAACAGCACTGCGAAAGTAACGCGTGAAATGAGTGCTGGACTGGTCATTATGATTGGTTCAATCGGACAGAACTCAGTAATGGCATCAGGAATTTTGTCGCGGTCTGCCAGATAAATGGAAGGAATAATGAGAGGCCAGGTGCGCTTCCGTTTCGGATTTGGTTTGTACAAAATGATTATCAGTTCGCTACTTAAATAGAGCCTGAGCACTTGATCCCAGTTCACCGTTTTGCGTCTTGGCCAGTAAGGACCCAGGTACTTAATGCCTTTGTTGCTCAACTGCAAATTGGAGGGGCTCAAATAGGGTCTTACCCCTACCAGGACAGCCAGGAGCGAAATGGTAATGAAAAAGCCTTCTACGTTTATGAGCAACTTCCAGTTCTTTGCAACCAAAAGCGGCACCCAGCAATATTTAGCAAGACCAAGGTATGCGCATGCAAGAACAAGGCACATGATCAGTTCGCTCGGTTCTCGCGCTTCCATAAAATTGCGCTGGGAATCGATTTCTTCGCTGCTGCGTTCAGAAGGATTCTTCATCCAACACGCCTGATTGCACCTTCAAAAGTCTCACGCTTACATTAAAAGCCGTTGGCAAGTTAATGGCAAGCACCGCTCATGCAAAAATCTCTTCTAAAAGCTCATCCAAAAAGCTCTTCTTTAGCAAGGCGCGCTCTATTTTTGCGGACTTCGGGCGATAACCCTTCAAAAGTTGTATGACTTGATACAGCTTGGTAAAAATCAGCATCAAAAGGCCGGGTGCGAACGACTACCGGCATAGGAACAGCATATCCAAGCACGAGGGCCTGTTGCTTTGGATCGAGCTGCGCTAGAACAGTACGAAGTGTTTGGCTACCGCTTACACCAGTAAATACCGCATCGATATCCTTTTCGTCATTGAGTAGCGCTGTCACGCGAGTGCCAATCTGGCTAAGAATCTCAGGGTCTATGCCGCTTGGACGCTGATCGACAACCAGCAGAGTAACTGCATACTTGCGCATTTCGCGAGCGATGATACCAAAAATGGTTTGACGAGCCACTTGTGGTGCTAAAAACTTATGCGCTTCTTCAAGAACAATCATGAGCTTACGAGGTGCTGCAGTTTCCTCCGGATTGGCACTGTGCAGCTCCGATCGGCGAACGTACTCGGCATGAATGCGTCTGGTTATGATGTTTGCGGCAAGCATGTAAGAAAGCAAATTATTCTGCCGTCCGAATTCCAGAACGATATGACGACCGCTTTCGATATATCGCAAGATCTGATCTATGTAGTTATGACCAACGCGAGGCTTTAAATAAGATATCTTCTGAACAACAGTATTTAAGCGGCGTTGAAGAGTTTTAATGGCGACAGGATGGCCTTTGTGAGTAGTGGTAAATTCTTCGATTTCTTCGCCAGACATGTCTAATAAAGTCGAAATCCAATCCGCTCCGAATTTCTCTTTTACGATGTAGGCATTTTCGAGAGTGGCTTCTGATAAAGACAATTCGTTTTTTAAAAGTTCCAGATCTTCAATTTCAAGCTGGTCGTAACCGATGAAAAGCTCGTGGGCATCAGGTATTCCGCGTGCTTTAGAGGAAGCGGCATCGAGGCTAAAAACTGCTACTTTTGCACCAAACAGTTGCTTCAAGCCTTTAACACGAGGCGCCGATTTGTTTTCAGAAAGTGCCTGCCATCCGTATTCGTTGTGCATATCGAACACCAGCACAGAGGCAACATCCAGACTGATAATGCCAGATAAAAAGATGCGTGTTAGAAAAGATTTTCCTGTGCCTGATTTTCCAAATATGCCGTTAGATCTCTCTATGAAGCGCTCGAGATTAACGCACACTGGCGTGTCCATATTGAGCGGTTTGCCTATGGCAAAATTAGTGTTGCTGGCATCGGTGCGGTCTTCTTCCCCAAAAACCAATGAAAAATCGGACTGGTTCGCTTCATAAACTCGGGAGAAATGACTGGGAATAGTCTTGACCGGTCTTAGCTCGGTCTCGTTTGCATCTGACATCTCAAGCATGAGCATGGGTTGCACTTTAACCGTGCCATATGTGCTGCTTTCGGCTAACACAGACAGCAAAAAGTCGTCATCTACCGGTGGATTGGCCAGTATTGATGGATTTGATGCAGCCAGCGTTATATCCGTGAGCATGCTAAAAAAGCGGGTGCGCTTACCTGCCACCACCACAAAGCGCCCCACCCGCAAATCTTCCACTGAATATGCAGGATCAAGCCGCATATCCAGCCCGCTCGACAACGAACCCTGCGTGATAATGCCCAGGTAGGTTCGTTCTTTTGCGTTCACGATTGATACCTCACAGAGGCAAGACTAGAAGCCGATCTGCTTGGCGAAATCTTGAACAGCCTGCTCCTTTTCGTTCACCTGGTAAGTTCTCGATGCAAGAATTGTTTCCTCATCTGCACCCTTGAACTCCATGACGGTGTATATAGTTGGCTCTTTCAGGCTGCGCTCCAATCTGAAAAGATTGCCGTTCATTCCTGTTGCCCCAACCAGGCCCCAGACGCCGTCGAGCGATTTGAGTATGTCATCGACGGTATGCGGCCATTGTGCGCGCGTAACTACCAATCTGACAAACCCCTTTTAGTATTCTAGTTTTAGCTTTCGGGTTTTAGCTTTCGAGACATTTCTGCATACGAAAGTCTGCTTTCGAAAGACATTGTTAAATGGTGTCCGGAGAGGGACTTGAACCCTCACGATTGCTCACACGCCCCTCAAACGTGCGCGTCTACCAATTCCGCCATCCGGACGAGCGCTTTTATCAAATCAATTACTCTCAAGATAACGCATATTATCTTTCGAGATTGCACACGAGGAAGCATAGTTTATGCATGTTGCCACCATTGCTGTCAATACCGAAAGCGGGCCGCTGTTTTACAGGTCGGCAGACACACTAAATAAACATGCTGAATTAGAAATGGGTTACTTACAAACCGGGTCAGAAAGTGGCTTTGTGCCTGAAATGGCAGGAAAATTTTATTTTCAAAACAGGTAAGATGGGAGATGTTGGGCATAGTAGAAATATGCTTCGCGCCTTGCAAAAATGTTCATTTGGCGAACCAACAAGCGAAGATACGCCAAATGAGAAGGTCGCATGGTAGCTGTAAATGATTGAGATGTACGTTGCAGGAATTGCATTGGATGCTCGAACCGGGCACCCAATCGTTGTCCTCAACGACAGCACCAAAAGACGTGCTCTGCCCATCTGGATAGGTGTAGCAGAGGCAAGCGCCATTAGCAGGGCTCTTGATAATTTGAAACCTGAGCGTCCGATGACTCATGACTTGTTGCTTAATTTAATCGGATCTCTCGGCTATAAAGTTAAGCAGGTTGAGATCAACGAACTGGCGGCAAACACATACTTCGCCACAATACTTTTGCTAATCGATGACCCTGACCATCGGCTTGATACCACCAAATCGATAGACGCGCGCCCATCAGACGCAATTGCGCTCGCTCTCAGGGCAAAATCTCCCATTTTCGTGTCTGCACAGGTTGTAGCAGACGGAACAATTCCTGCCGATTTCGAAAAAGACGAAGAAGAAGCTCAGGAATTCAAAAAATTTATCGACAATTTGAAAGCCTCAGACTTTAAGCAAAAAGGCAAAGACCACTAATCTCATTTTTTCTTGAGAGCTGTTTTTAGAGCAGATTCCAGTGTGGCAATTTTAGCCTCCAGTTGCTTCTCGCGATCGGAAGTGATAGACGCCATAAGTTTGGCGTCTTGAGCCTGCCATTCCACCTTTTTTTGCTCGTTGACTTTCGTTTTATCATTGGCTAAAACGGCTCCCAGAGCGGTTGTTACACCAAACAATCCGGACAGGATGAAACCTACGCCAATCGGTAGATTAGTGTAAGAGCCAAAGAGATTTACTACGCCGGCTTGCCAGTTGAGAATAGTGATTGCCCAAAAGGCGACCTGACTGATAACAAGCAAGACAAGAAACATTGTCTTTCTGGACGAACCGGACATAAATTAGTACTCCTGATTTAAAACGTTCGAAAAGAGCTTGTCGACAAGCGCTGCAAGATCTTCCGGTAAACGAGACTCAAATTCTAGCAGTCGGCCATTAATAGGATGCGTGAAGACAAGTTTGTGAGCATGCAATGCCTGCCCCTTTAATCCCAACTTACCGCGTGCCGCAATGGTTCCGGTAGTTTTAGTGTTGTAAACAATGTCACCAACAATAGGGCAATTGAGTTTCTTCATATGCACACGAATTTGATGGGTGCGCCCTGTTTTTAACTCCAATTCTACAAGCGCGTTTTTGTGCGATCTTTTTAGCACGCGGTAATGCGTTTCTGCTTGCCTGCCATCACTTACAATTGCCATGCGCGTGCGATGCTTAGGGTCTCTGCCAATCGGCGCATTTACGACACCCTCATCTTTAGCCGGCACACCTTCAACAACAGCAAGATAAAAGCGTTTTGCATCTTTTGCTTGAATCTGGCGAGCCAAATGGCGATGCGCACCGTCTTCTTTAGCGACGATCATCAAACCGGAAGTGTCTTTATCTAAGCGATGCACTATGCCCGGCCTTAGCACTCCTGAAATACCAGACAAAGAGCCCTGCATATGGTGCAACAAGGCATGCACAAGGGTTCCCGAATCTACACCAGCACCAGGGTGAGTAACCATGCCAACTGGCTTATCTACAACAGCCAGATATTCATCTTCAAAAACAATTGTAAGGGGTATGTCTTGAGGCTCAACACCGAGTTCTTTTAGAGGCGGCATTGTCACTGAAATAAGCTGATTAACCTTCAGTTTTTGGCCTGCTTTACCCGACTTTCCATCAACAAGAACAAAACCGTCTTCGATCAGTTTTTGAATGCGGGAGCGACTATGCATGGTGAGTTTCTCGCTCAGATATTGATCGAGACGCAACGGCTTTTCGGCAGAGAACTCTATCGTTTCCACTTCAAATTAGAATTCAAATTAGAAAGAATAATCAAACCAACGCCAACATCTATCAGTGCATCCGCGACGTTGAAAATCGGAAAGTCAATGAACATAAAGTCTAAGAAGTCTGTGACGCGGCCATACATATAACGGTCGAGCAAGTTTCCGAAGGCACCGCCCAACATTATTGCCAATCCAAATCGCTCCAAATTGGAGTCAAAACCACTCTGCATGCGCCTCCAAAACCAAACACTAATGCCAATAAAAATGGCAGTAGCAAAGGCTCCCACGAGGAATCCCTGATTATTGCCCATACTAAAGGCCGCACCGGTATTGGTACTAAGTGTAAGTCTCAAAAGAGGCGGCAAGAAAGGAACAGTTGTACCTGAAACGAGATTTTGCCTTGCCCAAATTTTGGAGGACAGATCCAATCCAAAAGCAATCAAAACAGCACTAAGAGCGGGCCAATCAAAAACCGTTGCGCGGCCTTTCACTATTACTTATCACTTTTCTCGCTCTTTTCGCTTTTTGACTCATCTTTAGACTCGGCCTTTTCGCTCTTCGCTTCAGAGCTTGCTGTCTTAGGAGCTTCTTCAGCGATCTCTTCCTGACCAGGATTTGGAACAACATTCAAGCGTCTGGTCAAAAAGGCGATGCCCATAAGGGCACTGTGTTCTTTATTGGTGATACCGACTGTCGCCATAAGAAGCTCATTGCGATTATTGCCGTTTGCAGGCATAACTCTTTCCAGAACACTGCCGTCAAGCTGACGCCAAAGATCGGCAGGTTGTGGCTGCGGATATTTGAGAGCCTGACTTGTAATTGAGCCAACAGCGAGAAGTCCTTGCGGAAGAGCCAATTCGAGCTTAGCTGAATATTGCTTGCCGGATTTGACCTGCTCTGGGGCCGAGAAGGAAGCGTCAAGCGATCTTGCCAGACCGAATGCCACCCTTACCTTTTCATAGTCGATGCGATCGCCAATGATCTTCCAGGCTGTTCCCAGTCTCTTGATGTAGAGCTGTCCTTCCGAAATAGAGCTGAGATCGCCTTTTGTGCCTATGCCAGGCATTTCTTTTGCGGTGGTACCGATCGCCATGTCGCGAGATTCGACTGTGGCATAGTTGCCGTCAATACGAATTTCCTTTGTTTTGGAGCTGGATTTAGCATCTGGATACGTCTTCCAGAAGTCTTTGGTCAGTTCCGTTACTGCTTTCTTGTCCAAGCCATCGTTGTTGATGTAATCATCTGCGTAGTAACCCATCACACCATCTAGATTGTGCTCGTTCCAGAGGTTTTCGATATTATTGAGGAAATCTTCGATTTCCTTGCGCTCTTCGCCATGATCTTTGGCGTCCGGCTCGAGAGCAAATTCACCGGGGCTGGCAGCAGTTGCAGTGGCAGCGGGCGAAGGTTCAACAGCAAGTGCAGCAGAGAAATTACTGCCCGCCACTGCGAGTGATACCAAAATGGGAAGAGAAAACTTCAAATTCATTACTGCGCTGCATACCTCATCACAAAAGCATAAGCCTCAACGGCTTCATGCTTATTATACAAGCGACTCGCAGAACAGACTCGCGAAATCACTAAGCTGTAACGAGAAGCTTGTTCATGGCATCGATGTTTTCTCGGATTGAACTTGCTGATTTTTTCAAGGCCTCCAATTCTTCGGCAGCCAGCTTCAATTCCACAATTTTCTCAACGCCATTTTTGCCTAAGATGCACGGCAAGCCAACGTACAAATCTTTGAGGCCGTACTGACCTTCAGGCAATACAGCGCAGGGCAGGAGGCGGCGCTTGTCGCGCAGAATTGCCTCAACCATAAGAGCAGCAGATAATCCAGGAGCATAAAAGGCGCTTCCAGACTTGAGGAGAGCAACAATTTCAGCGCCACCATCGCGAGTTCTCTTCGAAAGCGCGTCAATTTTTTCGGCATCCATAAGCTCTGTAAGCGGCACTCCATTTACAGTGGCATAGCGGGCAATCGGTACCATAAGGTCGCCGTGACCGCCTAAAACCATGCAGCGCACGTCTTCTGTTGATACGTTGAGTGCTTCGGCGATAAAACTCTGGAAGCGGGCGCTATCAAGGACGCCTGCCATGCCGACTACACGTTGAGAGGGTAGTTTTGTGGTTTTCCAGGCAAGATAGGTCATGACGTCAAGCGGATTAGTGACGACAATAAAAATGGCATCGGGCGATTGCTTGACAGCTTGACTGGCAACATCCTGAACGATATTGGCATTTTTTTCGAGAAGCTCGTCTCTTGACATACCGGGTTTGCGGGCGATACCGGCCGTAATCACAACAACGTCTGAACCCTTTGTTTCGTCATAAGTTTGAGCACCGATAAGCTTGCGGTCGTGGCCATGGAGAGGAGACGCCTCATAGAGATCGAGAGCCTTTCCTTGCGGAATTCCTTCAATCTTGTCCACCAAAACCACATCTGCCAGGTCATTTTCTGCCACATATTGCGCAACAGTGGCACCGACATTTCCAGAACCGACAACCGTAACCTTGGCCACGAGATTTCCTCCTTGAAAAACAGAAGCGACATGACGCGTCTAATCACGACAGCAGCTTCAGCAGAGCTTACGAACTGCCTGAAACATTCGGCAGGATTTTATGTCCGATGTGGCAAGACTATCACGATCTGGGCGGCTAATGGCTCTGAATTTCGATGACCTTAAAGTTTCCTTTTGGGAATATATAAGCTTGGGGAAAACCCGCTGCCATCCTAAGTCAAGTTGAGTTATGCTGGTGTGTGAAAGGAAGCCTCGGGGAAATGAATCCGGAAAGAATGAAAAGGCATGTTCCGCTGCTATTAATGACCCTGCTTCAACTCAGCTCAACAGGAAGCTGGGCAGCTGGGGCTGAACCAGAGCTAAAACCGGATATACCAAAACTTGATCTCTCAAACAGACCAAAAGGACCTTTGAAAGGCGGTGTGCAGCACAACGCCGTGTTAAAACAAGAAAAACAGAAAGCATTAAACGCTAAGGTCGCTACAGACAGTAGCAAAGCCAGAGAAACCCTCAAGGGTAAGACTGCCGATAACGGCGATGCCAATCTGGCCAAACGCCAAGCCAAACTGGATAAAGAGAAAAAAGATGAAATTCTCAACGCCGAAGCCACATCGGGCATTGGCATAATCGGCATTAAGTTCGTAATGACCTTCGGGCGACCGCCCGTTATAAATCGAGTTTTCCCTGGCACACCAGCCTCGGATAAAGGGCTCATGCCGAGCGACATTATTATTGCGGTAGATGGCGTGCCGACCTTCGGTTTATCGCAAAACGAGGTTTACAACATGATAATCGGTACCCCGAATACGCCGGTTACCTTGTCATTGCGACGCAAAACAGATTTCTCAAGCTGCAGAATGATGCGCATGGATTTCAACGATATCAAGGATCCACGCGTCAGGCGTGATTACCAGAACATGTAATGATGGTGCTTGCGTACCCTTTCTGATAGACTGCACGGATGCTTTTATGTTTTGATGCCACCAGGTTTAACACCGGACTTGATGGTGCAATAGAGCTTGCCGCTGCCAAGGGAATGAGCGCGATCGAGTACTCGCTGCCACCTTTTGCCCGGCAATCAAAATCGAAAAAAGGACTCGATAAAGCAGAGCGCGAATCTCTCGCTGAGATCAAAAAATTGTCTGAGGATTTAGGCGTAAAGATAGCCTGCCTCAATCTCGATTATTGTCTCTTCCCACTCGACAAAAAATCGGCCAAAAGCTTTCAAGATATGATGGGCAACGTGGCACAAGTGGCATCACATCTCGGTTGCCACAAAATATCTATGCTCATTGCACCGGGGCAAAACGGCACTTGGTTGGATGCAACGTCCGAGCAACTTACGCAATTGCAGAAAGTGGTTGCGGAAAACGACGTTAAATTGCTATTGAGATTAGCGACAGCCCCACAGTTTCGTGGAGTTTCTTTAAAAGGTTGGTCTGCTATGGATCCGCAAGATTGGCGCGATCTGCTCGCTCTTGGAATTGCTCTTAGCTTTTCACCGGCCGATTGCGTTTGGTTGGGAATCGACTACCTCAAAATACTTTCCGGCATTGCTTCGGGTATAGAACATATTGAAGCCCATGACATAGAGATTAGCCGGTCGCTCTTAAATGACAGCGGTATGTATGGACCCCTCTGGTGGCGGTATCGCCTGCCCGGTAAAGGTCAGGTGGACTGGACACAATTAACGGAAGCCCTCAAGCTATATGATTTTCAAGGCACCTTTTCTATTCATCTAGACGACGAGTTTGTAGCGAACGATCCTGATAGTCTTGATGAGGCATTAGACAGCAGCATTAAATTCCTGGCACCACTTGTACGAGACTAGCCGAAACGAAGCTATAGGAAACTAAAAGGGTTTAGCGAGGTTTTTAAGCGTGGTCCAAACACCAGCTTCCCAAAAGCAAAAAACGGTTTCCGTTTACCTTCACACCCATTGGGACCGGGAATGGTACTTCCCTTTCGAAACCTACCGAGTACATCTCGTGCGCATTGTCGAGAAACTCTTAGCCGAACTCTCGACAGGCAAAATTCCTTCTTTTGTGTTGGACGGCCAGACGTGCGTGCTCGAAGATGTTCTTGCCATTAAACCTGAACTTAAACAATCAATTGTTGATTGTATGGCGCAAGGGAAATTGGAAGCAGGTCCCTGGTATGTGCTTTGCGATCAAATGCTGGTTGGCGGCGAAAGTCTCGTTCGCAATCTATCTATTGGTATGGCAACAGCAGAGGAATTTGGTAAGTCTGCCCGGGCTGGCTATAATCCCGATACATTTAGCCAAAGTGCTGATTTGCCGCGCATTTTAAAAGGATTTGGAATTGACACGGCTCTCGTCTGGCGAGGAGTGCCAGGCAAGGTTGGCGATCTGGTTTTTCGCTGGCGCAGTCCGGATGGCAGCGAGGTGATTTGTTACCACATGCCGCGCGGTTATTACAACGTCGCCCTGCAAGAAAATGCAGACAAAGATAAACTCTTGAGTTTTCTGCGCGAATATTGCGAGCGATCGGAAAAAGCAGCAGCGTGTTGGTCTCATAAAGCGGAGATGGCTCTCGTTCCCATCGGTGGTGACCACACCGGTGTGCCCAATGGTATAGCAGAGGCACTCTCGGCCTTATCTAGTTCTGGTGCTGCTTCCGGCTCAAATTTTACAACTAAAGTAGAAACACTCACTGGCTTTTGTGATGAACTTTTTCAGAAAACAAAAGACATGGACTTGTTTGTTTTGCATGGTGAATTGCGAGACAACGCTGATGCTTTTCGATTTTTGCGGGCCTTCGTTTTGCCTGGCGTGCTTTCCTCCCGCCTTTATTTGAAGCAAGAAAATCGCGAATCGGAAAGACGCCTGATAAGACTAATTGAGCCAGTTGCCTCCATGCTCTCTGTTTTAAAACGAGCTCAATATCCAAAAGAAGAATTGAATTATAGCTGGAAGTTGTTGCTCAAAAATCATCCCCACGACAGTATATGCGGCACAAGCACGGATGCTGTTCACCGCGAAATGCGAAGCAGAACAGAAAAACTGCAACATACTTTAGATGGTATAGAAGCGTGCCTTCTTGAAAGTGTCAACAAAGCATCAAGCCTGTTTGGATCGGTGAATGCACTCGACAGCAATTTGTGGTATGCCGAACCGAATCACTTCGGCGGCAAAATGCTTGTAGCAAACAACTCCGCATCAACACTGTCTGTGCCAGTGCCTTTCGCCCTGGCAACAAGCACAAGCAAGACATCAGTTCGATACGCAGGAACTGCGGATTCAGGGGAAGCAAAAGACAAGGATAAAGATGTCCCCTTGTTTGATATTGCAGCCTTAGCGAAATTGAATCGGGTCCAAATTGTAGAAAGGCGCAAAGTAACCGCATTATTTGCAGGCGAGGGCAAAGAGCCGCTTGTGCAAGATGTCGATTTAGACATTGGTTATGTATTTGCAGAAGACTTGCCACCGCACGGTTTTAAAACGCTTGAATTAAGCGGCTGGAAAGCGCCACTAGAAAACCCGTGCACACTAACGGCCGGAGCCTACGATCTCACTCTCGAAAACGAGAGCATGAAAGTGATACTGAGCGGCGATGGTTCAATTCGAACGTCAGCAAAGGACGCTAGTCAAGGCATTCCGGAAGTGAAATTGGGCTTGCAACTCTGGGATCAAGGCGATGGCGGTGACAGTTATAATTTTGACCCCGTTCCTGTTGACCGACCTATTCAAGCACAGTTAGAGAGCATTTCCATCGGACTGCAAGGACCGCTTGCTGTCTCAGTTCTCCTTACGCATAGAATTGCCATTCCAGCCGGCATCGAGATTTCAGATGATGAAATGGCACCAGGATTAAAGAAAACGTGGCGCTCCGAACAAACAGTTGAACACTTCATCACAACGGAAATTATGTTGAAGCGGGGGGTACCTCTCCTCCTTTTCAGAACTTACTGGAACAATCAAAGCAGAGACCACAGGCTGGAAGTCCGCTTTGAATTGGAAGAAGTCATCCCTGCTACTTTTTCAGAGAATCATTACAGCTTGGTGAGGCGCGAGGGCGGTTTTCAAACAGAAGCACCACTACCGGTATCAATAGGTTATGAAAGTCAACCGGTGAGATTTCCATGCCAGAGATTTTTCACAGCCAATGGTCATGCCTTTTTCAATGCCGGATTACCTGAATACGGATTTTGGGACAACACTGTTTCCATAACACTTCTACGCGCCTTTTCGAAACTTTCCAAAGCCAGGCTCTGGACACGTGGTAGTGGTGCAGGCCCCGGACTAGATACTCCTGAAGCAAACTGCCTTGGCTTTAATATGGTGAGATACGCTTGGGCACCGCTCTCATTTACAGGAGTCCTTCCAGCTGGACCGGAAAGTGGTGAGCAAAGCCCGATTCATCCGCTTCTGGCAGCGCGCTGCTATGAGCTTGCCGATTACTTTGATGCGACCTGGCTCGCCTGGCCGCTCGCTAAAAATGTCGAAGAGATACCGGGACAATCGCTTCTTTACCTATCTAATGGCGCCATAAGATCGACAAGCCTGTTCCAAAAAAATGAATGGCTAACGGTTCGCCTGCTCAATGTTACGCAGCGCAAGCAAGAAACAATTCTTTCAATAAACTTTCCGTTCACGCAAGCACTCGAAACAAACTTGAAAGGCGATCAACTCAATGAGCCACTGGGACACAGATTGGATCCAGAAGCCAGCAACTTTGGCAGTCCTTGCTTTTTCAGATTGGAATTTGCTCCCAACGAACTTAAAACAATGGCGTTCAAACTTTGATATTGAGGAAACAAAGATGCTGATCTCTCGAAAGTGTCTCGTTTTGGTCTCAGTTCTCGCCGCTTTTTGCGTGCAATTTTCTTGGTCACCTTCGTTTGCGAAGTACTCCAATCCAAATATCACCAAACAACAGCAGTCCTGCATCAGCCGTGGGAACAGCTACGCAAAATCGCGCAAGGAAGCAAAAGCAACACAAGCGTATGAGGAAGCTTTCGCCACTGCAACCGATGTCAATCAATGTTTAGCAATTGTTGAAGGCACAGAAAAATATGGCAGCGTGCTCAATGATGCAAGACGAGCTGGATTAAACAAAGCGCTTTCGCTTGCCACAAATGAACAAGATTTTTTGAACATAGCGGTTAAGTCACGCCAAAATCAGATCTACGAAGTAACCAAAACAGCAGTGGACAATGTCGTTGCAAAAGCAAGTACTACCAAAGACCTTTATGAGTTGGCTAAAAGAGCTCAAGCGACTGCTCTTAATGATGTATCTCACATGGCATTACAAAGGGTTTACGGACAAGCGAAAACTGTAGAGGAAGCAATGGCTTTTGCTAAGCAGGCAAAACTGCTCGGCGATGACGATCTCAGTCGCAAAGCCATAAAAGATATCATCGACGACGCTGTCGAAACCCATGAGTTGTGTTCTTTTCTGCCCCAGATTGAGGCGCTTGGCTATCAGGAGCTTATGCGCCGAGATTTGCGCAAAGCGCTTGATTTTGCTAACAAAGTTGACGACTGCAAAGAAGTTTTCGATGTAGCAAGACATTACGAGCAAGCCGATCTCGCTAGTCTGGCTGCTTATCGCGGCAAGCGCATGCTCCTAATGCAACAAGTTCAAGATAATAAATCAGCTTATAAAGAGCAGCTCGATCAATGGCGAGCTGGAAAGATGGCAGAACAAGAACAACAAGCTGCTGATGATCTAGCTAAGCAGCAACAACAGCAATCGGCACCAAACAAGGCAGCCCCTGGTCCTGGTTTCTAATGGAGTGATTTAAATTGAAAGCAAATCCAGTAAAGATCTCCTGTGCAAAGATCTCCTACGTTCTGTCTGCAGCAATTATTCTGGGCTGCGGGGCTTTAGCTAAAGCCGGTACTTCCGGTGCGGAGTCGATCACTCCTCAATCTCTACCTAGTGTCAGATTCAAACCATATACGAATGAACTCTGCCAGGTTACTTTATCTGTGCCAACAGAATGGAGTGTCGTTGATAATCCAGATCACGATACGGTTATGAAAGCAACATCACGCTCGGATGGTCCACTGCACGGGGAAGTTGCTCTTAGTAAGGTTAATGGTTTCACTTCGGAAAAGGACGCGGCAAGTATTATCGAACATAATTTCTTTGCGAAAATGCCAGGCTATAAAAAGTTGGCAGAACAAACGGTAATTTTCGGTCGCCAAAATCTGCATGGCGTCTCGCAAACATCTACGATGACCGCAAACGGCATGGAAATTTGGCAGCGTCGTTTTTATTTTTTAGGCCCGGACGACAATGTAATTTCTATTGCATTTACAAGCCCGACATCGGAAGCTGCAAAAATGCAGGCAATTGCAAGCAATGTAGTGGCGTCAGTACTAACCGGAAAATCAGCCAACTTAGGCAAGAGCACAGTGTCGAACGCCTTGTCGTTTTCCACTTATTCAAGTCCTGCCGCCGGGCTTTCTATTGCTTATCCATCCGGTTGGAAGATTGAATCAGGCGGTGAAAACAATACTGTAGTGAAGATAACAGGACTAAGTCCAAGCGGCAAGCTCGGAAATATTAGTCTCCATGCTGCTCCTGCTACCTATCTAAATGCAGAAGAAGTAGCTCGCGGCATTGAATCCGATATGTCCAAAAATCCTGAAGTTTCCGATTTCAAAACGGTTCGCGATGAAAGCTCAAGCTTTGGAAGCACTGCCAGCTATCCGGGATACATGACGGAAAGCACGTTTCAGTATCAGGGGCAAAAGGCGACTCAACTGTCCGGCTATTTCAATGCTCTTAACAAACACTATGTGCTGACCGTAAGTTGCTTCAACTGGGGACCAAACGAAATGCGAGGTCTCTTCTCGCGCGTAGCGGGTTCGATCAAACCAGTCGATCAATAACAATTGGGAAGCGAATAGTTAAAGGGCTAAAAGTTATACGCGGGTGGGCAGTTTAACTTTCTCCAGAGCGCTTTTGGCGGCGCTGTGCATGAAGTCCATGTCCACGCCCAGACAGACAATCTGAAAACCATCAGCAAAACTAGCATTGGCAATATCTACCGACATAGTAAAAATGCCACAGGGCACTTTTGCTTTGGCGCAAGCTTTGGTTATTTTTTGAATTGCATCCTTCACTTCTGGATCGTTGAATTGTCCAAACTTACCCATAGATCCGGAAAGATCGTAAGGTCCAATGATAGCCGCATCAATTCCTTTGACTGCCAGTATCTCATCCAAATGGGGCAATGCATCTTTGTGTTCTATTTGCACCAATACCGATACCAAATCATTTGCTTGCGGAACATACCTTCCATTTGTGCCATAGCCTTGAGCTCGGCCAGCCCCAGCACTTCGAATTCCAACCGGGGGATATTTTGAACACGCTACGGCATGGCGAGCCTGTTCTGCTGTATCTACGTGTGGAACTATGATGCCATCCGGACCGAGATCTAAAACTCTTTTGATCCATGTTTCATCATTGGAAGGTACACGGACTATGGCATGACAGTTACCAGTATTCGCATGCAACATTTGCAGTACGGAAGGTGAATCGAATGGACCGTGTTCCATGTCAATCCAGATCCAATCAAAACCGACACTGGAGAGAGTTTCCATTGCAGCACTACTGGGAGAGCTAAGCAAACTACCTATCAGTTTTTGAGAGGAAGCAAGTTTTTGTCGAAACGAAGAACTCATACTCTCACCTCATGAGGGGACTGACAGATCAAGAGCATTATTCATCAAAAAGGAAATATTATCCAGAGCTCTTAATTGACTCGGATTTAGTTAACGACCATCCTCAGCGCACTAATTAAGAGGTCAAGCTCTGGTTCAGCGTTGGATACATGCACGGAAACGCGCATGCCGTGCGCAGGGTTTGGATTGAGAAAATCCGGCTGCACTGCCATCCTGTGAGTTTTGTATAAATACTGCTGTAGGTCTTGGGTCTTCAGCCTTTCAATTGAAAAATTAAAAGCAACCATACTGCTCCATTCTTCTCTAGGAACACTGGAATAGTCTGGTAGACGAAATTTCGCATTGAGAAGCGAAACTTTTGCTCTGAAGTTCTTGGCCAAATCCAATTGATATTGGGCGATTCTCTCTGGTCCAAGGTCCATCTGCAACTTCACTGCGGTCAGCAAGGCAAGCCACTTACTCATATCCGATGTACCCCAACTTTCTAATCGAGCGAGATCATACAAATCGGCACTTCTTCTAACCAGAGTTTTGTCGCCTAAAACGACGGGCATAATTTTCGGAATATAGTCAGAACGAATATAACCAAATGCGGTACCGCTCGGTCCGCCCAACCACTTATGACCTGACCCTACCCAAAGAGGATATCGACCTGGTAAACAACGCCCTTGCCCAGGGGTGTGGGCACCATCTACTAAAAGCGGAACCGATTGACGTTCGAGATTTTGAACAAGTTTGGAAAGATTAGGGCGCCAACCTGTGTAACAACCAATTTCACTTGTTGCCACAAGACTTGTTCTGTTTGTGACTAGATTCAGCAAGCTCTCACAATGATAGTCGCTGCCACGAAATGGATCGGTTGCGTGTTTTTTGACGATGATGCCACGAGTCTCAGCCAGGTATTCTGCAATTGTACGCAAGCTACCATGCTCATCTTCTGCAGTGACAAGTTCGTCTCCCGGTTTGAGCAAAAAACTTTGCATGATTGTTTGCAGAGCCTGTGTTCCGCTAAAAGCCAAAAAGATAGAGCGCGTTGGAACCTGCAGGTATTCTGAAAGAGCCTCACGAACAGCATCCATAGGCTGCGAGTTCATAAAGATAAATTGGCATGGATTTTGATTCAACTCCTCTACTCCGGGGTTGAATGCATCCAAAACTGATCGGGGTTTTCTTCCTGAACAACCCGTGTTGAAGTACAAACATTTCTCCCCATACTCTCGACGCACCGTTTCCACGTCAAGTTCTGAGGTAAATCGAGTCACAATTCGCCACCCATTCCTTTCTCTTAGTCGAAGCTGCAGCGCAAATTTTTCATTCCTGCTGCATCGAACACTTGGTTGTAATTAGCCAATACTTTTTTCTTGCGACGGTCGAAAGCAATCACGAAGTGAAAGAAGACATTGGGCAGAGCTGGATTTTCCAAAGACTCTAGACGTGCTTCGAGGCTAAAAGCGATTGTTTCAGGAATGATAAATGTCTCTTGCGAATTTAGGTACAAACGTTTGCTGCTGATTAGATCTTTGAGTTGATTTATATCGCCAGCTTTAATGATTTTGGCCTCGTTCTCTTCAGGCACATCAAAAGTCCACGGTATTGTGTGCCCTAAATTCGTGCCGGATTTGTCGTTCCATGTGACAGTGCGAGCGTTCGTCAATCCATTTGCTTTGAAGAGCTGTTGCGCGCGTTCATGGACATCTCGAAACGCCATACCAATTTCTGCTTCGCTTGCCACCCGCTCAAGCGTGTTTAGACATTTCTCAAAATGTTTCAACACCTCTGGTGAAGCTCCTCGATAAACTGTGATACCAAAATCACCAATGATTCCGGTTGCTTTATCTATCGGAGAAAAATAGAGGAGTCCGCAATCATTTTCGCCAAGAATTCTATCCTTTTGAGGCCAATACATCTCCTTACGAAGAGTGTCGAATTCGAGACGCTCGTAAGCAGGCGGTGAGGCAAAGAGCGCAGCAGCTCCTCCAGGTGGCGGATCGTACCAACCGCTGTCCCAAACACGAGCATTTTTAGAGGACGCATTTAGAGCGAACTGAGAAAAATCGAATTCAGAAAATGACTTGCTACTTTTAAGGGCATCAGCCACCACGCCTGCAGCCCACATTCTTGTTGCTGCACAAACCGCCAATTTGTCTAGGTTTATCATTGCCAACTCAGGAAATTGAAATACACAAGCGTGCTCACCAGTAGACCTAACGCTTCTGAGAATTCTAGAACAGCGCCGTATGTGTCGCCAGTCTGCCCACCAATCTTTTTTGATACATAGTAACTCGCCAGCACTCCGCAAATGCAGGTGAAGAAAGCAATACTTATGGATAAAAGTGGATGTCGAAGAGCAAAATAAATTGTGAACAGTAATGGCACTATAGATGCAATCAGAAGATCAGCAGGAAATTTCATAGTGTCATGCCAAATTTTTCCCGTTCCTAAATCACGTGCATACGGAAATGCACCGATGGCAAAAGATTCGCACCACCTTGCCCAGGCAGGACATAGAAATAGAACCGCAGCCATACCTTTTGCAGGTAGACTTGCCAGGCAGCAGATTTTCACTGTAATTACAAAAAGCCCGGCAAGAACACCGAATTTTCCTATCCGGCTATCTCGCATTCTGTTCAATATCGTGGCTGGATCTTTGTGCGAAAAAATACCTTCAGCGGTTTCCATCAAGCCATCAATGTGGAATCCTCTTGTCAGCGCTATCCACAGCCAAGTAAGTATGACGGCTAGCACCATTGGTGGTGCGTTGCATTTCAAACAAATGGTAGCAACAATAAATAAACAAGCGCCGATCATTATTCCAATCGACGACAAGTATTTAGTGAGCCCGGACAAGTCCAGCTTCTCATCGGCATGGGCCAGCCAATTCGAACTTGGCAAGCATGTGACGTATGAAAGTGTCACAAAGAGGCGTCTTAAAAAGTTGTGCATCCAGATCCGGCGCTAAAACAATACTTCAGCAGTATATTCGCACCTTCTCGGAAATGTTTTTGAATTTGCTAAGACAAGAAGACCTTCTTTTCCCATATAAAAATCGAGAGCTTCTTGAACAGCATGAATAATATGCGGTTCGGATTCGATATCCCGCGCGTTGTAGAGAATTGCTTTGGTCTGCTGGGCAAGCTCCTTTTCGAGCTCAGAAGGAGCCAAGATGTTGGCTTCAGCGTCCACCGTAATTTTTCGACCTGATTCGTCCCACGGCATTACATCTTCGTATCCGAGGGTACCAACGATTTCCGGCACCAGGGGAAGTGGCTCGTCAATGCTCAATCCATAAGCGAACATCGCGCGGCGATGAGTATTTTCAAGGAAACTTTCATGCGGCCCAATTACATCGTTTGCCCAGGTCATCGTAAGCAGCGCCCTTTCTTCTCGGCTATCGCCTTTATAGCTGCCCACCGGAATTTCCAAGAGTTCTGCCAGGGCATTGGCGAGCGGGCGACTCTGCGGCCCGAAAAATTCCACCACTTCAGATTCCAGACGCAAACCTTCCAGAACACCTTTCAAAATTGCCAGTGTTGAACCTATGGAAACAGCGTCTTCTTTGCTGTGTTCTTTCGGTACTTGTGTACGCAAAAGAATGGAACCGTAAAGTACAAACATCCAGTCGCGCGGTGAAAGATGCGGCTTGCTGCTCAAAATGCTCAACCTGCGCAAAACCATCTTTCGATGCTGCAATTCGCGTGTCTGCTCTTCATCAAGTTCTAGCTCTCCAATTTTTTCAAGGACCTTGATAGCGGCATCCAGACGGCGCGTCATGGTATAGCAGGCCGACAAGTTTAGATAAGTATCGAAATCAGCACCGCCAGTTGAGGCATTTTCGAAGTAGGCGATTGCTTCATCAAAACGTTTCAACGACATGAGGGCGAACCCAAGCTCGTAATTGACAACCGGTTCATCCGGTACCATCTTCACGCATCTATTTAAAAGCATGGCTGCCAGTTCATGTTGCCGTGCATCTATGAGACTGAAACCAGCCTCAAACAATTCCTGCGGCCCAAGCTTTTTATCGGCTTTATCCAGATGACTCAAATCGGTGGCATTCTGCTTTTTAGGAGTCGCCGGCAACGCCGGCAACTCTTCCTTCTCGGTTTCGGAAGGCAATTGTTTCGCCAATGCACTTAGCCGCTCTGAAAGCTCTGAGCGACCAGCTTCCTTCATTACTGTCGACAAAAGATCGGCAGCCTCGGAATCATCCGGGTGTTCAAGCCAATACGTCTTGAGGAGGACCAAGCTTTGTTCAACTTGACCACCTTTTATTAGTCCACGTATTTCTTCAAGACGGCTAGCGTCACTCATCAAACTTTCCGGAATCACAAGACAGTCCTGAATAGATTATGTATAACAAGGATGCCTTGCGGCTATATCACCGCATGTTTTTATGCAATGGTTTCTAAAAGCGCTAAAAACTATGCATAGAGTTCGCTAGCGAGTTCTTCTGCGTGATAAGAACTTCGCACTAAGGGACCAGAGTGTACCATCTTGAATCCAAGGTTCCAGGCATAATGAGACCAGTTTTCAAACTCTTCCGGAGTCACGTAACGCTGAACAGGCAACTGTTCGCGGCTTGGCCTTAGATATTGCCCAAGGGTTAGAAAGTCGCAATCAACTGTGCGGAAATCGGCCAAAACTTCTTTTATTTCTTCTTCAGTTTCGCCCAGTCCAAGCATTATTCCGGATTTAGTTGGAATATGCGGTGCCAAGCGTTTTGCATCTTGTAAGACTTTAAGGGAACGTGGATATTTAGAACCAGGGCGCACTTTTTTATATAAACGCGGCACGGTTTCCACATTGTGATTGAAGACAACCGGACCAGCATTCAACACCGTTTGAATGCAATCTTCCCGTCCCTGAAAATCTGGGGTGAGCACTTCTACAGCAATACCTGGCACGGTCTCAAGCAGAGTGGTGATCGTTCTAGCAAAATGTCCGGCACCTTGATCCGGCAAATCATCACGATTTACCGAGGTAAGCACGATATGGCGCAAACCCATTTGTCGGGCGGCTTCAGCCACCCGTCCCGGTTCTTCTTGGTCGAGCGGCCCTGGTAGGCCCTTATTGACCGAGCAAAACTTGCATGTACGGGTGCACAACGGTCCCATGAGTAAAAAAGTAGCTGTGCCTCTGGCCCAGCACTCGCCCTTATTCGGGCAACGCCCGCTTTCACAAATTGTGTTCAGGTTCTGTTCTTTTAGAATGCCGCGCACGCGCCGGTTGTCTTCGGTATTGAGTACAGACCTCTTCACCCACTCCGGCAATCTGCCAGCGCCTTCTTCTTTAACTTCCTGTAACACCATTCGGCTCACCCCGTTAGCTCTTAGCTGGCAAATCAGTATTCTAAGTCATTGCTGTTCAGTAAATTTGTCAACATGACACAAACGTTTCGAGCCAGCACTTGTTACAGTTATTGGACACCTTCAGGAGATAAGCGGTGAGTTCTCATAAAACAGGACGGCGAGTAATTATTGCCGGCAATTGGAAAATGCACAAAACGCGCCCAGAGGCTCAAGCGCTGGCGCAACAGCTAAAAGACGGCACGGCTAAATTGCAAAATCTGCCGGAAATTATACTTGTGCCTCCATTCACAGCCTTACAGACTGTTGCCGAAGTGATCAAAGGCAGTCACATTGCGCTTGGCGCTCAAAACATGGACTTCCATGATTCAGGCGCTTATACAGGCGAAATCTCACCACCCATGCTAAAAGAACTCGGTGTCACCTACGTATTGGTGGGGCACTCGGAAAGACGTCAATTCTTTGGTGAGACAAACCAGTCCACAAACCAAAGAGTCAAAGCCGCTCTCACTCATGGCATTCATCCTATTTTATGTGTGGGCGAAACTCTCGATGAACGTGAATCTGAACTCACTGATGCGGTTGTAAGCCGGCAGGTGGCCGCCGGACTTGCAGATTTGACAGGTGATCAACTGGAAAACATAATAATTGCTTATGAACCTGTCTGGGCAATTGGTACAGGCAAGAACTGCGATGCCAAAGAAGCAGATCGTGTCGCCAAGCTGATTCGCAACACAATAAGCAGCTTGTTCATCAAGAGTGAAAAACCCGTCAACGCAGACTTGGTACCGGTCCTCTATGGTGGAAGCGTTAAGCCATCAAATGTTGAAGACCATCTTCATGAACATCTCGCCATAGATGGTGGGCTCGTTGGCGGAGCAAGCCTCAAAGCGGAGGATTTCATACCCCTAATTGAAGCCGGGGCGAAACGCGTTAAATCAATTCAACAACCGGTAGGCGCTTAGCAATCACGGCTATCCGCCATCGGCTATAATGCGGAACTTGTCACCCTGGAGAGGTGTCAGAGTGGTCTATCGTGCAGTCCTGGAAAGACTGTCTGCGTTAATAGCGCAGCGAGGGTTCGAATCCCTCCCTCTCCGTTTTTTAAAATAATCGCTCGAAATTTTTCGAAGTCTCTATGGACACAAATTTCATTGATAAATTGAAGGAGCTTGAAGCCCAATACAAAGATGTATTGGAAAAGCTTTCTGATCAAGAAATTTTGAGCGATCAAAAGAGAATGACCGATCTTTCTCGCACACGGCGCAACCTCGAACATACTGTAGATCTGTATCACGATTGGCAAAAGATTCAGCTTGATATGCCTGAACTGCAAAAGATGGTGCGTGAAGAACAGGACAGAGAAATTCGCGAGATGGCGGAAACTGAACTGCGCGAAATGGTGCAAAAGGAGGAATCAATTGTTCAGCAGTTGAGAGTAAAACTTTTGCCGCGCGATCCTAACGATGACAAAGACATCATGGTAGAAATTCGCGCCGGAACAGGTGGTGATGAAGCCTCGATATTTGCTGGCGACTTATTGCGCATGTATTTAAAATATGCAGACCGTCAAGGTTGGAAGCCGCAGATAGAAAGCCAAAGCGATGGCGAATTAGGCGGCTACAAGGAAGTAATCGTTGCCTTTAAAGGCGACGGCGCTTACGGAAAATTCAAATTTGAATCTGGTGTGCATCGAGTACAGCGAGTACCAGCAACGGAGGCTAACGGACGTATTCACACATCTACAGCAACAGTAGCCGTGATGCCTGAGGTTGACGAAGTAGACGTTCAGCTAGAAGAAAAAGATTTAGAGATCACAACCATGCGTTCCGGCGGAGCTGGTGGACAGAACGTGAATAAAGTGGAGACCGCCGTGCGCATCGTGCACAAACCTACGGGTTTGATGGTGGCTTGCTCTGAAGAAAGAAGTCAACTGCAAAATAAAGAACGCGCCAAACAAATATTGCGAAACAAACTCAATCTAATTGAGATTGAAAAGCAACAAAAGGCTATTGCCGATGAACGTAAATCGCAGGTGGGAACGGGCGATCGCTCTGAAAAGATTCGCACCTACAACTACAAAGATAACCGCCTTACGGATCATAGACTCAATCAAAACTTTAGCTTGGAACAAGTGCTGGAAGGCGAACTCGATAAAGTGATCGAAGCAAGCATCTTAAAGGAAACCGAAGGCCTTTTAGGCTCCTAAACTTTAGCAAGAGGTTTCAGCCACGAACGCATTTCAGCGCGAGAGAATGCGGCTTTCTTCCATACTGGAAGAGTATGGCATCGAACCCGGAGAGGCTGCAGCCGAAGCAAATATGATCCTCTCTTTTGTGAGCGGCAAGAGTTATGCAACCCAAATTGCTAGTAACCTCATGGCTTTGCCTGCCGATTGGGCGCAAAGAATAGAAGTGATATTGGCTCGCCGTAAAAAGCGCGAACCGATTCAATACTGTTTGGGCGAAGCAGATTTTCTTGGACTTAAATTGACAGTGCGCAAAGGAGTGCTGATACCTCGCTCAGATACAGAGTCAATTGTAGAAATTGTTCAAGACTGGGTGAAGATTAACTATGGCAATCGTCCCGTTCAAATTGCAGACATTGGTATAGGTGCAGGTCCAATTGCAATTGCTCTGCTCAAATGCATTCCGCAAGCTCGTCTTTGGGCTTGCGATATTTCGCAAACCGCTATCGAAATAGCCAAAGAGAACGCGGAACACCATAACGTTTCCAACCGTATAACATTCGTCTTGGGAGATTGGAAAACAAATCTACCCTCTCATCTAAACATCATCGTTTCCAATCCGCCTTATATTCCAGCCCACATGAAGGCGGAATTGGCACCTGAGGTAAGCGAATACGAGCCGCATGAAGCCTTATTTGTAGATACTGCCGATGGAACAGGTTTTTATCAGGAATTTGCGCAAACGCTTCAAACTCACTTTGGAGAAAAACCAGGACTACTGGCAATTGAATTGGGAGATGGCCAATCTAAAACAGTGCAGGCTCTTTTTGAAAAAAGTGGTTGGCAAAAGGTAACGGCTCACAAAGATATAAACGGATTGCCAAGGGTGCTTACAGCAGAAATAGTCTGATGAATCTGGCGTGGATTATGCACCATATTTAGTGGCTAAAGAAAGCATCGCTTCGATCATGCCTTCGCTGGTGCTCCACTTATGGGAGCTGGCACGAACAAAAATGCTTGGCAGTTGTCACTTCGATCTTGAATCTGGGGAGTTTTTGGTTCTGCTTGGGGAAAGCCGATGTGGCAAAACCACCTTACTTGGAATCAATTTTCGCTTTCAGGAGCCAAGATTGGCACAAAGCTGGCATTCGCTCACGCCCTGGTTAGTCCGCCCGATAAATTGCTTTTGGATGACCTTTTGAAGCTTTAAGTCTGGCTGATCGAATCATCCTTCTTTCTGGAAGACCGGGAAGCGTAAAAGCTATACATCGCATAGACAAACCCGGTCCCAGACAGCGTGCAGCACACGATCTGCTCGAAATGCGAGCCAAGCTATTTGATGCACTCACTACAGAGTCGGTCAGTGAGCCAAATTGAAACGGGCTCAACAATAATCTTTAGGAACTAATTTTCCTTTTGCAGGTAAAGTTTTTTGTAGTAAAGTACTAACTAGTAGCTTGAGCTATGGACCTTTGTTCGGTGGTGAGTGCATGAAAGATGGGATACTCAAGGCAATCTCAGCAGACGGCACAATCAGAGCCGTAATCGCAACCACCACGGACCTTGTCGAAGTCGCAAGGAAGCGTCATAAGCTTTCTTTTACTGCTACTGCTGCTTTAGGCCGCGCCCTAACTGCCGGAGTGCTTTTAGCACCATTGATGGCCCGAGAAGGGCAAGTCGCATTGAAGTTTCAGGGCAATGGTCCACTCGGCAAAATGCTCGTAGATGCCTCACCGAAAGGCACTGTGCGTGGTTACGTAGAAAATCCCGAGGTTGAGCTGCCACTGAACTCGCTTGGCAATTTTGATGTAGGCGCAGCGATCGGCCGCACCGGCTATTTGCATGTAACCGTTGATCACGGCTTTGGACCGCCTCATACATCCACAGTGGAATTAGCTTCAGGAGAAATAGGAGAGGACGTCAATCGTTATCTCGTTGCTTCGGACCAAACTGGTTCGATAGTTGTTGTGGGCACTCACCTTAATGCCAAGGGTGTGGAAGCAGCTGGCGGTCTGATAGTTCAACTGCTGCCGGACCATACCGAAGAAACGATCTGCAAAATCGAAAACAACATAACAACTTTCGGAACATTTACGTTTTTGATGCGGCGAGGAATGGGTCTCAATGCCATTCTTTCTCGCATTCTGAACGGATTTGACGTGCAGCCATTAACTGAGGAAAAACCTCTGGCATTTCATTGCAAGTGCTCAAGCGAGCGATTTGTTGAAGCACTAAAAGTCTTAGGCAAACAAGATCTAATTTCAATGGCAGAAGAAGACGGTCAAGCTGAAGGTCGCTGCCATTTTTGCAATGAGTTTTATTATGTAGGCAAAGAGCGACTACTAGACCTGGCTAAAACTTGATGCTTTAGTCCGGTTTTTTGTGTGCTCCACATCTGGTGCGGTCAAACAGCCCGTTGAATCTTGCCGGCTTTAATGCAGGAAGTGCAAACTTTCATGCGCTTCACAGCCTTGTCGACAAGAGCGCGAACTGGCTGCAAATTGGGCATCCAGCGCCGCTTGTTGTGCGGGTTATAGTGAGAACGCAAAAAGGTGTAATTCACCCCGGTCATGGGGCCTTTTCCACATACGTCGCAACGCTTAGCCATAGTTTTAGTTCCGATAATTCTAGAGAAACAAATATTATATACGATTTATGAGTGTCGCTGGGCTCGCATCTGCTGACCCAAACGTGCCTGTGATTACACAGTCAAGAATTTGCACCCCGATGCATACCGGGAGCTATCGAATTGTAGCACAAGCTAAATGTCGTAAACCCGGAACGAGCCATTCCATTACAACATGCGCAATGTTCTCTTTGAGTTATTTGTTTCAACTTTCAGGTATTATCGTGGTAGTCTGTTTTTGGGGGTACAGCTCAAGTTGAGGCTCTGATTGTTGCATCAAGTTGAGCGTAGTCAAGCGGGTGTGGCACCTGCCCTTTTTAAGCGAGTGAAATTCAAGCTGATCTTGTTGGAAAGCGTAAGCACTTCTAATCCCCTTCAAATCGTGGTATCAATTCGTTGCGGCAATTGAAAATGGCGCTTGAGAACAGTAATAGACACAAGGAGCGGATGGGGCAGGTAGGGCTAGGATGGCACTCGTAAATTACGCGGCTCGAGAAATCAATTGCAAGATCGTTTACTACGGCACTGGACTTGGTGGCAAAACCACCAATCTGAAATATATCCACAGCCAGCTTGCACCAACTACCAGGGGAGAACTGATCAGCCTGGCAACGGAAACTGAGCGGACACTTTTCTTCGACTTCTTACCATTAGACTTGGGCAGCGTCCAAGGTTTCAAAACCCGTTTCTCACTCTATACAGTTCCGGGTCAAGTTGAATATAACGCCAGCCGCAAATTGATTCTGAACGGTGTCGATGGCATCATTTTCGTAGCTGATTCGGATGCAATGCGATCGAAAGACAACGTTGATTCGCTTCAGAACATGATCGAAAACTTGGCAGAGTACAGTTTGACCCTGGACAATATTCCGTGGGTTCTCCAGTACAACAAACGAGATCTCGCAAATGCCATGCCGATCGAACGCATGGAAAAAGAACTTAATATCCGAGCCGTACCAAGCTTCGAAGCGGTTGGATCGGAAGGTCTGGGTGTGTTCGCAACCCTGAAAGCTATCAGTAAGCTGATATTGAACCGGCTGCAGTAGCTACTTTTGCTACGAGCATATTTGAGTTAATTTCACTGGCGGAACTTGCAAGCTTCTTCTAACCTAGAGTTAGTTGCGCGCGGTCGCTAGACAACACGTAGATAGTGTCACAAACTCAGCAGATAGCCCTAAACCCCGAATCGCTGTCGTCTGCTCTAAAGAAGGCAATCGCAGTAGAAAGGCGCGCCCAATACGCAGACTTTCAGGGAAGGCGCACAACATTCTCTAGCTTTATGCGACAAACGGCAGCGCGCCTCTGTCGCACATATCCAAAAGATGCGCTTTGGGTAACCATTCGCGCTTTGTTCCGCGAATATCCAAATACAGATGTTGGCACGCGCATATCAATCGTCAAACGCGCCGAAGAACTCATTGCAAGTGCATTTCCGGAACCAGCATCGGACAATGCGCAGCCGGCGAATGTCCCTCATTCAGAAATCAATCGATATCCAAAACCTGAATCACAACAAAAAACTGAACCTACTCAACGATCGGTACCACGAGAATCTTTACCTGCAGCACCGAGGACAACTCTCCAACCTACGCCGCCTGCAGGTAATTCAGCCAGATCATCTCCGGTTGAGAAATCTGCCCCTGAAAAACCAGCAATTGCAAAACCACCTGCTGAGAAGAATGGAAAGGATATAAATCCTGCCGAAACAGACGTTCAATTTGTAAAAGGCGTTGGTCCAAAATTAGCGGGAATTCTGAAAGGAATAAACATCAATAGCGTCGAAGATTTACTTCGCCACTACCCGCGACGGCACCTCGATTTTCAAAACAAACTGAACATCTGCGATCTGCAAATTGGCCAAGAGGTAACGATTCTTGGAACAATTAGATCTGTAGGTGCTTTTCAGTCCAAGCGTGGCAATATGTCCATCATGACCATCGTTATTTACGATGGCACTGGAAGCATTACCGTCACTAAATTTATTGGTGGTCGTTCCAACAAATATCTTCTAGATCGATATAAAGGACAATATCCCAAAGGTGCTCAAGTGCTGGCCTCAGGTATTGTCGAGCACGACAACTACGGCAGAAGATACGCTTTAAAAAATGCCGAAATCGAAATTTTAGGCTTTTCACAAAACGCAGAAGGCGAGGAAGATTCAGAAGTTCGCACTCAGGAAAGCATTCACGTAGGCCGGTTGGTGCCCGTTTATCCGCTTACGGAAGGACTTAGCCTCAGACATCTACGCAATGTGATGTATAACGCTCTGCAAAATTATGGGGCATACATTCGCGACGCTCTGCCCGATTCAATTCGCCAACAATACAATCTTGTTGAATTGCAGTCGGCATTTGCCAATATCCACTTTCCAGAGACTCCGGAATCTATTGACGAAGCACGTCGGCGATTAGTATTTGATGAACTCTTCATGGTTCAACTCAGGCTTGCAGTAAGACGGCTCAAGTTTGAGCGCACCGAGAATGCACTTTCATTTGAGGCGAAGACGGATGGTTTTGTCAGTCAGCTTCGAAAACATTTGCCATTCACTTTGACGGGTGCACAAGAAAGAGTATTCGGCGAAATAGCGCGAGATCTTGCAGCGCCAAAACCAATGCATCGACTTGTACAAGGTGATGTCGGTTCAGGCAAAACGATTGTGGCACTTATGGCAGCTCTGACTGCGATCGATAATGGCTTTCAGGCAGTTGTGATGGCACCCACCGAAATATTGGCAGAACAGCACTTTCGCCAGTTTCAAAAATTGGTAACACCATTAGGTTTACGGTGCGCTGTTGTTCTGGGCAAACAAGGTATAAAAGAACGCAAACAAATTCATCAAGAACTTTTCTCTGGTCAAGTTCATATAGCCGTTGGAACTCACGCACTACTTGAAGAAGCAGTTGAGTTTAAAAATCTCGGGCTCATTATCATCGACGAACAGCATCGCTTTGGAGTAAAGCAACGCGCTCGCCTCAAAGCTAAGAGCTTGTCTCCGGAACTTTTAACGATGACGGCAACGCCTATTCCTCGCACTCTTGCCCTAACGATTCACGGGGATTTAGACGTCTCAGAAATTGATGAAATGCCACCCGGTCGCAAGCCAATAAAAACAGAATTGAAAACCGGCTCTCTTGGCCGAAAAGAAGTTTGGAATAAAGTGCAGGAACAAATTTTGTTTGGTCGGCAAGTTTATGTTGTCTTCCCTCTTATCGAAGAGTCAGAAACGTTGTCTGCAAAAGCTGCCACTCAAGAATTTGAGCGCCTTAAAGAAGAAGTGTTCCCACACCTAAAAGACCGCATTGCTTTGATGCACGGCAAGCTTAAGCCACAAGAAAAAGAAGAAGTGATGGATGAATTCCGCAAGCACAATTTCGATATTCTTGTTAGCACAACAGTAATAGAAGTAGGTGTAGACGTTCCTAACGCTACCGTCATGGTAATCGAAAACGCCGATCGCTTCGGTCTGGCACAACTTCATCAATTACGCGGTCGGGTTGGCCGAGGTAGCGAACAATCTTTTTGCTTTTTAATCGCCGATAGCAGATCTCCCTCTACAATGGAAAGGTTGGGTGTTCTCACCGAAACAAACGACGGCTTCATTGTTGCCCAAAAAGATCTCGAAATTCGTGGTCCTGGAGAATTTCTCGGTTATCGTCAAAGTGGATTACCAGACTTGCTGTTAGCAGATCTCGTTAAAGATACCAGGACGTTGGAAGACGCACGAAATGCCGCTCTTCAATTGATTAAGGCCGATCCCGATTTAAAATCTCACACTCTTTTGCGAGAACGATTGGAACAGAAAAACGACGCCGCTCACGGAGAAATTCTCCGTTCTGGATAAAATAAACATGCAACCTTTTTATCGATGGACAATATTAGTTACTGCTTTTCTTTGTTTGCAGATTTTTTGTATGCGGATACCGGCCTTTGGTTTGACAACAGATTACGAAGGAACAATTGGTGACCAAAAGATTGGCTTGACCCTGGGGTTAGAGAATTCGAAGCAATCTCGCCCAGGCAATGAAGTTTGTGGTTACTACTTCTTCGACAGAAACTTAAAGAACATTTTTCTGCATTCCGAAAAGGACAAGAAAGGAGATTTGATTCTCTACGAACTCGATGATGCTGGAAATAGAACAGGCGTATTCAAATGTACTTATCCGGATAAAGATCCAAAAGGTCACTTCAGATCAAGAATTCATGGCGAGGTAATAGAAGGCACTTGGTCTCGAATTGACGGTAGTGACAGTCGGCCTTTTTATCTATACCAAACGGGCGGAGTAGGAGCGGAGGGAGACAGGCGCTATGCAGTGGCAGGCGTTCCCGATGATGCCGTATTTGAAAGCAAGGTTCAAAAGTGGAGAATAGCCGTTTTGATGGGAGACAAAGAAACGGTAGCTTCTATGATTGAATATCCAATCTCTTTGAACATCAGAGGAAAAGCCTTCAACATTAAAAATGCAGGCCAACTCATCAGTCACTATGCTGATGTCTTCACCGATGAACGAAAAGCGATTATTCGTAACACAGTTCCTCACAACATGTTTGTTCGTGCTGACGGAATAATGTTAGGGAGCGGCGGAGCAATATGGTTTAACGCTGACGGAAAAGTCACGGCAATGAATATCTAATGAGACCTTTATACGTTGCTATTTTGATGATCGCCTACCTCATGGGTGCAACCGCATTTTGCCAGGAAGAATCGAATCCATCACCTCAGCAGCTAGAGCAAGGTCTAGAGATGGTGAATCAACGAATTAAGGAAAAACAGTCAGACGCTGAAGCGTTTATGCTGCGGGGCTTCATTCAACAACACATGGGTCATTACAGGGAATCCATTGAGGATTTTGGAAAAGCAATACGGCTTAACCCAAAGAAAGGCGAGCCTTATATCGGCAGGGCCTGCACCTATGGTCTGACAGGCGAATGGGACAAGATGATATCTGATTCGACAATCGCTCTTCAAATAAATCCCAATGATGATTTGTCTTTGAACAATCGCGCCGCAGGATACATTCAGAAAAAACAGTATGCCCTAGCTATGAAGGATGTGAAGCAAGCCATTAAGCTAAATCCGCATCGCGCCGCCTACCAGGAATCTATGGGCGAAATTTTGTACAGAACTGGACAATATGCGCTGGCACTAAAATACTTTGACACGAGCATTTCAATGGATAGTAAGTTAGGTGAGTCCTACTATTTTCGAGGCTTGACCAATCAGCAAATGCACAATCCAGCTCAATCAAAGAAAGATCTAGAAACTGCTACTTCCCTTGGCTATAAACCAGGTTCAATAAACATTGAACAGGTCCACGAATAGAGATTGAGAAGCACAAGCGTGTAGAAGAAGTAGTGCACCAAATATGGTGGAGATTTCCAAGACGTAGGAGTCGCTTCCATATCGTATCAAGTACAGATCGGTACAAGCTCTCGGGCGAACATTAAAGGCAAAATACTTGAAATTTACTACGTGTAGAATTAGACGCAAGCACAATACATAGTGCAACATACTTGCCTAGAAACGTGTTTGTAGGGCCAATAAGATTATAGTGGAAGTATCCACTGACGGCTGCCTCTAAGCACGCTACCAAGCTACCCGTTCGTGTTACGAACAGAACGGAGTTACCATGAGTCAAACGGCTCAGCGAAATTTGCTTTTACTAAAACTGCCCAAAGAGGAAGCTGCTAAGGTCTTAGCAGTCGCTGAGTTTGTGCATATAGATGTTCGAGAATCCGTCATTGAACCTAATCGACCAATCGATTTCGTAGACTTTCTCCAGAGCGGCGTCATTTCAATTGTCTCTCAAATGAACAACGGCAGAATGGTCGAGATCGCCAATGTTGGCAATGAAGGTTTCATAGGAATACCAATCCTTCTCAACGTAGAAAGCATCCCTGAAAAGGCATTTTGCCAGGTTGAAGCGACAGCGTGGAGAATCTCGGCCAAAAATTTCAAAAAGGTTTTGCTAGAAAGTCCAGCTCTATCGTCTTTATGTCACAAATATCTCGCCACTTTTCTAAATCAAGTTGCCCGCAATAGCGGGTGTAATTGGGTCCATTCGATTGAGGAAAGATGCGCACGGTGGCTTCTTCTAACGCACGATCGCGTAGAAGGTGACGAGTTCTTTTTGACCCAGGAATTCCTGGCAATGATGCTGGGAGTAACGAGAAGTGGTGTCAATTTGGCTGCTGGAATGTTGGCCAAAGCACAGTTGATTACCTACGTGCGCGGCAAAATCACAGTTTTAGATAGAGCAGGATTGGAACAGGTCACTTGTGAGTGTTACAGCTCCATGCGAAGCTACTTCGATAAGACCTTTGGATTGTTGCCAAGCCCGCTCTGAGAAGCTAATAGCCATGATGCGGATGGCTGACCATTTCACCCACGGTCGAAGGACCAGTTGCTATGCCGTTGAATCCTAGTGTCGCAGACTTAATAGAGTCGCTTTCTTTCCATAAGGCAAACAGTTTGCCTCCCAATATTGTTACCGCATAGTGCCGGTCAGCTTCATTACTATTTGCCAAAACGATCTCATCTGATATTTCATCGAATCCATCTCGAGAAAGTCGTGCACAGAGTTTGCTTTCGCCTGCGCCGTTGCTTTGTGCCCAAACAACGGCAACTCTGTCATCACTTCCGGAAGCGACCACTCTTACGTCAGTTGCCTTGCCTGCTCCTTCTGCAATATTGATTTTCCAAGATTTGCCGCGCCGATCTGTAGCGATGCACCAAACATTTTTAGATTGACCATCATTTTCGCACCAAGCGATGTAAGTGCTAACCTTGTTGCCACAAGCGATCTGCAGCGAAGTACAGTTCTTTGAGGAGTTATTTCGTCTTGCAGGCGCTGTCCAAGTTCCTTTTGATCCTCTTGCGTAAAAGATGTCCGGTATGGCTTCACCTTCATGCCTATCAAGCCAAGCTACATGTAGGTCACCCCTTGTATCCACGGCAATAGTTGGTTCACTTGCCACGTACGAAAAGGTGCTCACAGTGTCCGGTTCGCGCCATGTTTTCCCTGCGTCTGTGGATATGGAATGAACGATCTGACTACCTCCCTTTTCCTTCGCTTCTCGCCAAACGACATGTAACGCTTTATCAGAGCCCATTGCCAAGGCAGGCTGTGTGGAATTACCGTCTAGGTTGGAAGGATGAAGATAAACAATTCTCTTGCTATCTTCATCAAAGTGCGGATTCTCAAAGGCGCTGTGCGAGAGATCTCTTTTATCTGCAACAAGTGCAGACTGAGCATCTGTATCAACCAGCTGGAAATCACTGGTACCGCCGTAAACAGCCATGCCGGGCAATGTTACCAAGCTCACCAAACAAAACGCGAATGTAGACCTCAACTGAGGTGGGATCATCTTCCAATTGTTCTCCCTCTGGTATAGGCTAAACAGCATCTGGCAATAATAACTGCTTTTTGGTACTCCCAGATTTTCGGTTCTGCATAACAGGTACAACTAACTTTCCATGCTTTCCATCAGCCCAAGATTACAAATACCCCTTGAGGAATTCGAGATAACATTCGCTCGAAGTGGGGGTCCAGGCGGCCAGAATGTAAACAAAGTAAATAGCAAGGCTATCCTGCGCTGGGCTCTCGTGGCTAGCACAAGCCTTCCATATGCAGTGAAGGAGCGTTTTGCTAACGCCTACGGAAGTCGACTAACCAATGATGGCGAGATAATCATAACAAGTCAAAAACATCGAGACCAGGCGAAAAATGTTGAAGACTGTATGGAAAAGCTTCGAGTAATGATCGAGACTGTTGCTGAGGCTCCAACAATACGCCGCGCCACCAAACCAACTCGAGCCTCAAAAGAACGCCGAGTTGACTCTAAGAAAGAGCACTCTCTAAAAAAACAAAATCGACGAAGCATCGGTGACTAAAGAGTACAATTCCGGACGGAAAGTACATAACTTCGCCCAATGAAGCGTGCCCGTACTGGGGTGATCCCCACTGCGCCCCTAACTTGTCACAACTGAGAAACAAAATCGGGTGTACGCTTCTGATTGTTCTGATCCAAACTGCAACACCCGTGACACTATGGAAGACAGATCAAATCTGGAAGATTGGATTACCCATCACGAGATGGCACGTTCCCTGGTGCCGCCGCCAGTACCAATTTGCGAAAACGGAACTTTGCAGTTGGCAAATGATTGCAAACCACCTCGCTCTATAGCTACGAGCAGCTTACCTGGTTCCATAATCACGGATCACAGTGTTGGTAGCAACGCACCCAAACCAACGCCAGAGCTAACACTCGAGCTAACATTAGAGCCAACACTAGTTGAGCCAATAACAGTTGAGCCAACAACAGTTGAACCGCCATCTCGGAGCTCTTCAAAATACACCCCACTTGATCATCTAGATCTGGCACCGGTTCCAATTGAGTCAACTAAAAGCCCTGGAAATGAACCGAGTAGCGGCGTTTCTCAACAGTCAGAAAATTCAAATCAGCGCCAACAACCAAAACTGGGAGATTGGATTGGTGATCACAAAGTATTGTCTGGCTTAGCACTTTTGGCACTCGGATTTTGTACAAGTGAACGTTTCCGAAAAGCTGCTCTAGGATTGTTTGAAGAAGACGGCGCGATAACACGCATCACTGAACGGACCCGTAGAAATAACGGACCGCTTCCTAAAGACACTGAGTTTCTGTTGAACGGTGTCTCAAGGACACAGTTTATTCATCATGAAAGCGCGATAAATGCATTTACATCGATAGTAATACCGGGAGTTGATTCACCACGGTCATCAACTCGCTTCGCTTCTAGTTTCAGTGCGCCTATTCTAGATGGAGCGGCCAGCTATTCGCACAACGCACATACACCCTTTATAGAAGGGCTAGGGGCAATTAGAATGCCCGGAGCTGAATCAGAAGGAGCTTTCCATTCAGTAAGAGGGTTGCCTCGCTATAGGCCTGGCATGAACACCTTCTCCCAGAGCTCTGGAATTAGGCATGCGCACAGCTTGCACCACGGTTTTGGAAACCCACTTACTATGAAGTGGTGAAGCACGAAATTCTAAAGGGTCAACAGATCTTCTAAGAACGCCCCATATTGCTGTTCTGGATCAGCAAGATGTAGTTCCAAGATCCAATGCCTTTTGCTCCCATCTTCTAGAAGACTATCCATAGGCAAATGATTCTCTTCGTTGATGTAATGTTCTGGCAGTTTGCCATATCTTTGCTTATGCGAAAACTCGCCGATTATGTGCCCACCAATTTCGCTTGCATAGCCCCAGCCAGCTTCTTTAGTTAGCCTCTGGATTTCCGCAAACAACTGAGCACCGGTCATGCTTGGACGCTTAAGATAATACGCTTTCGCTTCTTCCCAAATTCTTTCGAGATCTTCCAACAATTTTGCTTTCTTCGGATCGCTTCCCATCAAATACGTCTTGCCGATGTCGCCTTCGTATTCATCAAAGACAGGGCCCAAGTCCAAATAAACCAAATCATTTTCTTTAATAGTTTGATCTGGCGGATTGAAATCAAATGAAAGAATAGAATTTGTTCCGGTGCGAACTATGCGCTTGTGCCAATGCTTTTTCGTGCCGAACTTTTCCAGAGCCAGTTCATATATCTGCTCAGTTACTTCCTTTTCAGTTGCGCCAACCTTAATAAACCCATTCTCCTCAATAAGTTTGAGAAGCTGTCTGGCTTTTACTTGCGCTTCGAAAAGTCCTTTATCTAGTTCAGAAATCAGCGTTGATGACATTACAGTTATTCGCCTTACATTGGGTTAGGAGCGCTGTTGCTTTCAGCTTGCGGTGGGATGCCTGGTGGAATTGTTGCCGGTGCATTGTCTGTCGAAGGCGCCGTGCTAATAGGGGGAGCCGCGTTTGAAGGTAACGATGTATTTGCACGAGAATTGTTTGCAGGAGGAGTATTTACAGGAGCCACAGCACTTGTGCCTTGTGCACCAGAAGCGGTGGCGGGCTCGGCTGGCGTGTTAGCCAGCTTCATTCGTTCTAAATTAGTGCGCGCCGTTTCCGCATAGGGACCGCTAGGGTCTACCTTGAGGTAGTTTTCGAAATACTGCACGGAATCACTGGTGCTGTTCTGAGTTTGATAAGCAAGAGCAATTGCGTAGATAGCGGCAGAATAGCTAGGATCGAACTTCAAAGCAGTTTGATATTCAGCAATTGCATCGGCAAGTTGGTTTGCACCTGAAAGTGCTAAACCCAGGTTATAATGCGTCGCTGCATCATTGCCTTTCAAAGCAATTGCGTTTTTATATGCGCTTACTGCTTGAGGGAAAGCTTTATTGGCTAGATAAACGTTCCCTAAATTGAGATGTGCCTCAAACATTTTCGGATCGAGTTCGATTGTCTTCTTAAATTGAGAAGCAGCAGCAGTTAGTTCATTATTCCGCTCCAGTGCAATACCGAGAGCGTTGTAGGCAGCAGGAGAATTCGGTCTAACTTGCACAACGGTTTGGTACGCTTCAATAGCTGGTGCGAATTTTCCATCTCTTGTATAGACTTCGCCTAACTTCGACAAAACATCGGGATCATTCGGGTTATGTGTTAGTTGCTGTTGCAGCAATAACTCGGCTTTGTTGTGAGCGCCTTCACAACTTTCCAACTCCGCCATGCTGATCACAATGTTCTTGTCGTTTGGATTGAGCGCATACGCTGAATCAAGTGCAGTGCGCGCGCCAGGATAATCCTTCATGGTTAGGAGAACATTGCCTAATTCTAGATAAGCGTTAGCATCATTGGGATTGATGCTCAGTCCTTGCCGATAAAATGATGTCGCTTGATTGACATCGCCCTTCAGTACATAAGTGCGAGCCAAATTGATAAGTGATTGTCCATCGTTTGGATTTTGAGCAAGAACTGCTTTGAATTCAGATTCAGCCTGATCTAAATCGCCCTGACTTTGTTTGATGATGCCCAGATTGAAGTGAGCATCCGTGTAGTCCGGTTTGATGCGTAAAACCTGATTGAACTCTCCTTCAGCACCAGGCAAATCGCCAGTAATCTGAAGAAGATAGCCAAGGCTGTAGGAGGTATCTACATCTTTGGGATTGAGTCTTTGCGCAACGCGATATTCAGAAATTGCAGCCGGATATTGTTTACTCTTCGTGTAAAGATCAGCAAGTTGAGCATGCCAATCGGCACGATCTGATTTCAACTTGATTGCGGTTTGCAATTGCACCACTGCGTTTTCGCCATCACCCAATGCAATGTCTGTCGTTGCCAAAAGCGCATGCGCTTCCGCGACATGATCATCAATTGCAATTGCAGCTCTAAATCTATTCGCTGCGCCAGGATAATCCTTCATGGCCAGCAGGCAGTTGCCGAGGTTGTATTGAACGGAAAAGTTATGCGGTTCGCGTTCCGCCACTTTTAGATATTGCGTCGCTGCATTTTGATAATCACCTTTGTCCTGATACGCGGCAGCCCATTGCGATCGAGCTTTCAAATGCTCCGGATACGATTGCAAAACTTTTCTCAATTCCGCAATTGCTTCATCCTTGCGTCCAGCAACACGCAAAGCCATCCCCAAATTTAAGTGCATGAGAGGAACATCGGGCCTCAGCTTGGCAGCCTCTTGATACTCATTGATAGCCTCATTGAGCTGACCTTGCGATTGCAACAGTACGCCGAGACTTGCAGCTGCAAATGCATCATAAGGACGCAGAATAATTGCACGCCGATATTCGGCAATGGCATCATCTGTGTCACCATGCTGCTGCAAAGCCGCAGCCAGACTAAGGTGTGCGAGCGGATCATTGGGTGCGCTCAAAACGAACATACGCAAATTGACGAGCGCGTGTTCTACATCTCCCGCTTTGAAATACGAGATGCCTTGATAGTACGAATCAAGTACATTCTTCGGTAAATCCGGATTTTCTACAGACTTTGCATTTGCGGCTGTTATGGACAAACAAACAGCCAGAAGCGCTGAAAATGCTCTCATTTCTCACCAAGACCGGAACTACTTATGATACTCATCAATTGCATATTATCGCGCATAAAATGGCTCAGGACCAAGATATGTAACTGGTATCACAATTCGAATGATAAATTCGGATGTATCCTACGATGATTTCTTAGCCAAAATGCACAAAATACCGGAGTAGTTATCGCCTCGGGCCGCCTCTTTCGTCTCACCAAACTGACCGTTCTTTTCAAAGGAACTGCTGCGTTTGTGTGTAATAAGCTCCAGTCCAACCTTTTGAAGCAATTCGAATACATAACGATCGTCTACTTTTATACAAGGCATATCGCTATCACCAAGAGTCCAGAAACGTCCATCCTCAAGCATCGACAAAACGAGATGTCCGCCCGGTGCTATTAGCGAGACAATGTTTCTAATACTGAGTTCGAATTTTTCGATATCGGACGTAATGCTCTCGGCGCAAAAATTAGATGAGACAATGTCAAACTCTTCACCCTTTCCAAGATTAAAGCCGCAATTCGATGCATATACATCACAAGGGGTAATTTCAGAGATCCGTGAACGAAGCTGAGCTTGCATGTCCTCAACGCTACGTTCTTTGCCCTCCAATTGCCGAACATATTCAAAGAAGACCGTCCAGTTATGGGCTTTAGCGCTTCCGTCCCGCCAGGCTTGGATTTCGGCTCGACACCAATCGCCCGGCTCTGCATAAACCACCTTTTCAACGACTCGACGGGCGCTAATGAGCATGTACAGTCCTGCTCCGCCGCCTATTTCGACTAATCGCCCCGCCGGCGGTAGTTTTGAGTAGATGTCATGAAAGAACTCCAAAAGGAAGGCGTTCTCATCATCTACACGGTCGTAGTTGTCTTCCAGGTACGTCTTAGCAACGTCCGTATCATGTTTATAGTTCAAGGGGGTTTCCGATGGAAGATTGAATGATGTTGACTCAGTTTTCAATGGAATGGCTTCCCCAAAGTGAGCTGGTTGATTATACGTTGAAAAGCGGCTAAATGAGCGGCTGGGTGCCGTCGAATTCGATTAGTTAATAACCACCAAGATGTACAAAAACGTCCTAATCAACTACATTGCGTAGCTGTCGCCCGCAAAATGCAGCTCCCGTCCTGACTGCGTTCCGGAAATTTGGACCAGTCTATTTGCCCAAAACAATTTATTTGCGTTACCCTTAAATCAGCTTATTAAGCGCTTTTCCGATTAGTTCCAAATGGCTTAGACCAACATGGGTTAATGTGTTGATGGCGAAAAGCGGCACGTATTGCGCCCTTAGACACCATGGCGAATTTATCAACGCGTTTTTTGGACAGAGTGCACATTGCGGCGATTACTAGCAGTGCGCTACAGTAAAGGCATGTGATGAAGCGGTCCAAATTAAGCACTAAATGTGGTGACCTAATGTCAGGTCTCACATTAGAAATCTGGGTGTTCTAATGGCAATTTATCTCAATCATTCCAGGTTCACGTAGCGTTCAATTACGTTTATCACATCCGGTTTCCCTACCGAGAAGCGTTTTATCAACGTCACTAACATCAAGATTAAGGAATCATGCGATTCCGGGAGAAGTTGGCGGGGTCTTATACCCTAAGTGCCAACAGAGTTTTTTATGTCAATTTACAGAACAGACCTGGCTGAACCTGAAAAAAGTTCATCGAGCGATACTGCCTTGAGATATGCCGAATTAGCAGCTTGCGCTCTTAAAAATTCAGTCGAACATCTCAATCATTCTTATGGCCAAAAGCTATGCGGTGCAGAAGGTGCAGTTGAGTTTAGAGATGGCGGAGTTTACACATACGACAACCATGGCAAACGCTATATTGATTGTCTGGGCGGTTACGGCATATTCAATGTCGGCCATCGACACCCAAGAGTTATTGCTGCGGTTAAAGAACAGTTAGACCAAGTTTGCCTGCACAGCCAGGACCTTCTTAATCCCTGGGCTGCGCACCTGGCTAAACAATTGGCTAATATTGCCCCTGGCGATCTCAAATATGTTTTCTTCTGCAACAGTGGAACCGAAGCCGTGGAAGGCGCCATTAAATTGGCTCGCCTTTACACAGGTAAAACAGAAATAGTATCAACGAAGAACTCCTATCATGGCGTTAGCATGGGGGCACTCTCTGCAACCGGCCGCGAAGTGTTCCGCAAACCATTTGCACCTTTGTTGAATGGTTTCGTCCATGTGCCTTTTGGTGATGCCAAAGCAATCGAAAAAGCAATCACAAAAAATACTGCCGCTGTCATTCTCGAACCGATTCAAGGTGAGGGTGGCATCAATATTCCCTCGCGAAACTATCTCAAGAAGGTACGAAAGATCACCGCGAAGAAAGGTGTACTTTTGATACTAGATGAGGTGCAAACCGGAATGGGCAGAACAGGCAAAATGTTTGCTTGTGAACACGAAGGTGTCGTGCCAGACATCCTTTGTCTTGCCAAAGCATTAGGTGGCGGAGTTATGCCAATTGGCTGCTTTATGTCTACTTCGGAAATTTGGAAAGTGCTTGAACCAAATCCAAGCATCCACAATTCCACTTTTGGCGGCAGCCCGCTTGCTTGCAGTGCAGCTACTGCTTGCATCGAAGTTTTGCTCGACGAGAAATTGCCCGATCGTGCCAAACGCATGGGCGAGTATTTCTTGTCTGAACTGCAAGAACTGGTCTCTAAATACCCGGATCTTCTTGCTGATGTTCGTGGCAAAGGTCTTTTAATAGGATTGGAGTTCCAATCAGAAGATATTCGCCGCAAAGTCCAAACAGAGTTGTTCCACAAAGGAGTCCTTGTGGCAGCAACGATGAATGCTAATCGCACCATTCGTATTGAACCACCGTTAACCATTTCCGAACTGCAAATCAATCTCGTGGTGGATCGTCTGGAAAGTGTCTTGCAACACATTTCAGATAACTTGCCCGAGCCAAAAGACTTCGCTCTATCCAAGCGAAAAAGGAGAGTCAGTTGAATAACTCGATAAACATTGGTGAGCACCAGAGTTTCCTGAAAGCAAAACTAGCAGCGATGACGTCTGGTCCTGAAGAGCAATTGGAGTTGCTTCGGCAATACCTTGAGCTTGAACGGCAAAACATCTACAAAACCATTTCTGCGTCAGACAACGTTTTAGCATTTACTGGCAATCCGAAATCTACTTTAAACGCCTGACACGACACCAAGCAAAACATGTCGGCAGCGGACTCCCACCCGCTGCCGACATGTTTTTTATCCAGTGCGTAAGCGATAGAACACCGTTTCATCGTAACGTGCGTTATTTGGATTGAATATGGCAGTGTGATCGCTTGCTTCAATTATTTGTCCTCTAGCATCACGACCGACAACCACAAAAGCGTGCCCTGCACCGTGTGGATTTCTTCTAAAGCCTAAGTCGCCCTTACCCGCTTCGGATGCGGGAATGCGCTCGAACTTTCCTGAATTCTCAACGGCACGATGCATGGCCCATCCATTTCCGCAACCCATAAAACCTCTCACTCCAGAAGCTTCGAGTGCTTCTTGCACGGCACCGGCACATCCACCGAATGTTTGACCGCTGGCAAAATGCAACGCTTCATTTACGAGCCTTTGCACCACGTTTGACGGAGCATACCCGGCATTTGAGACTTCTGGAAGGGAAGGTTCGGACTCATCTCCGATGGGTTGACGGCCGTGATACCTAACATGACCACCTTTTTCTTGCCTGTAATGATGAGCAGAATGCGAATAGGGATGGGCGTAAGGATGACGACCGTAACCTTGGTGGTGACCATATGGATTCTCGAATTCCAGATACGCCGGCTCATGATGGTGAGGGGGCCTTCCGTATCCGCCACCTCCGTGTGGATGATATGAAGACTCATGCAGCCGTGAAACGTGGCCTTCATGCCTTTCACGTTCGACTTCTGCTTCTTGTTGTGCTAGTAAAAAGGATGAATCCCTGGACACCTTCATCCACCTCCATTAGAAGATGTAAAGAATTGTCCTTGCTTTCCGTTGCCAAACCATGGCGAATAAATGGCTAAACTATGGCAGAGGCTATTAAAAGATCCGGCCCTGGCGGTTTTTGCCCATCATCATAGAATTGGCCCGTTTCTTCAAAGCTTCCGATTGTATATCTTGGGTAACTCTGGAAGTGTCTAGCGATGGAATGCGGAAGGAAAACGTACTGCCCTCTCCTTCTTCACTTACAACGCTAATGTCTCCGCCGTGCAGTTCTACAAGGGACTTACAGATGGTCAGTCCAAGGCCCGTACCGTAATTTTTCTTTCGGTCCTCGACAGCTACTTGTTGAAACCTTTCGAATACCTGGGCTACCTGGTCTTTTGGTATACCCCGTCCCTGGTCGCGCACTGTAAATTCGACACGGTCTCCAATCTGTTCAGCAGTTACTTCTACCGTAGTATCTTTGCCGGAAAACTTGAGCGCGTTGGATCATTCGAGCCACACTTCGCAACGTCGCGAACATTTTCGACCATCGCACGTTCTTTTTGACTTGTTTTGAAAATGATGCGGCTCATATCGTGGAAGACGTTATCTAGCCTTGCAATTTCATCATTGCCTACCATAGGTGGTGGCAAAGGTCTGCCGCTTGCAATGAGCATGCTGTTGTCGCTTATTTGATTCAGCCGGTTTATTACATCGCGCCTGAAAAGAAAGAACATTACCGAAACCAGGATGGCATTAATGATTGTCATCGCTACAACCATATACTGTATGCGCTGCCTTGCCTGCTTTTGCCCTTTAAAATCGTTTTCGGAAATGAGCTGCTGCTCTCGATTCATTGCCACAAGCTCTTCAAGTTGGTGTCCATAAGCTGGAAGCTGAGCGAGAATTACATTTCTTCCTTCACTACCTTCCGGATACTTACTCTTCATACCGCGCGTGCCATTATCAGTTTCCTTGAGCATTTGTTTACTTGCTCGCAGAATTTTGTCTACGCGATATTTGGCGTCTGGGTACTTGTCCAGCAAGGTGACGAGGCGCTTACCATCTTCAATGAGGAGATCAATATTGCGGCCAAAAGAAGGATCAAGAGGTCCATCAGATTCCAGCGCATTTAAGGCAAGTGCCCCAGCGGCGTAGTTATGCCCGAGAAAATCTGTTGAAGCGTCACTAATCTGCTTTGCCTTTTCGATTGCAGCAGCATCTTTTTCTGTTTCAGCATTGAGTTGAATAAGCCACACGATCAAGAGAAACTGAAGCACAAGGGGCATGGCAAGAACAAGCGGACCCTTTTGGGACAGCGACGTTCGTGAGGTAAGATCGGTGAACCAGTGCATACAATTGGCTATTCAGAACTTATTGCAAAAATATCCCCGTTAGTGTCAGGAGCAAAACATGCCAGGTCATGGCGGTGTATATTATGGACTCTGAACTCCGCAAGCTTGCAACATGTCAAAAATACTTTTGTTAGATGACGATAGAGACCTCACCGAAGTCATCGGCGCTTGGCTCGGTTCCGAGAATCATATTATCGAAATTGTTCATGACGGCAGGGAAGGTCTAGACCGGCTTCGCGTCTCAGATTTCGATCTGGTACTTCTTGACTGGAATTTGCCTGGCTTAAGCGGCTTGGAAATATTGAGACATATTCGTGATGAAGGCATAAACACGCCTGTAATTATGCTTTCTGTAAACAGAACAATAGATGAGAAGATTACCGGTCTGGATATCGGAGCAGACGATTACCTGCCCAAACCCTTCAACATGAAGGAGTTAGCCGCCCGCATTCGCTCAGCCTTAAGGCGATCATCTCAAAAGCCAACCAATGTATTGAAAATCCGCAATATCGTGCTCGATCCCGTTAAACATAAAGTATTTAGGGATGAGAAGCCGATCTTTCTGCAACCCCGGGAATTTGCTCTGCTGGAATTCTTTTTGCGCAATCCCGATGAAGTCTTCAGTGGTGAAACACTTCTGCAACGAGTCTGGCACTCAGAAAGTGAAGCTACCATTGAGGCCATCCGCACCTGCGTCAAGCGAATTCGCGATAAAATTGACGAGGATAACACCAGTTCGATAATTGAAACCATCGCTCGAGTTGGGTACAGATTGAATTCGAGCGATTAATATCGTTAATAGGTAAGCAATGCAACCGTATACGGTGCGTTATAAAAATTTGGGCGATGAGGGACTTGAACCCCCGACCTTCACGGTGTGATCGTGCTGCGCTACCAACTGCGCTAATCGCCCATGATCATGATTATCGCATAACAACGCGCGGTATATACAAGCTCTATATTTTTACTTTCTTCTTCGCCTGTAGAGAATACTGTTTCCAGGCTAAACTCTGAACCACATCGGCTTCATCCGGAGTCAGGTTTATCAAAATCCGATTTTCTTTGCTGACAGGGTCTCGAATCTCAATAACAGTCGGCAAGCCACTTGGATTCTCGTGAAAGATATATTCGTAAAGAATGCATGCCGTAAAGTAGGAGCCGGCAGGCGTTAGATGGCGGTCATCTTCAAACATTCTTACCGGACTGTTATTACGCGCAAAAATCCATGCTTCACCAAGCGGCACAAGTAGCGTGTTTTCTCTTTGAGCAAGTTCACGATAAGCCGCAATCATCTTTTGAAACTGATCTTCATCATCAGAAAACGATGCCGCTTCTAAAAGAACGGGAACCGCATTGAAGCGGCGCGCTCGGTTTATCAACAACCTTCCGTACTCCTGAAAAGAGTCTTTCGTAAATAAGTCATGCCCGCCGCGTCCTTGCAGCAATACGTAATCCCATGGTCCGGAAAATTCAATCATTTCAAGCGCTGAGCCTTTCTTGTAATGATCCTCAAAACTGAATTCCGGTCCGTAAACCATAACTATTTTTGCTGGTTGTTCAGTACCTGCTTCAATGAGTTTGGAAAATACAAGAGATACCGATTGATTGAGATTGTTGCCGACAAAAAGAATCCTTACCGCATCGGGCGAATCAGCTGTAGTAACCACAACCGTTTTTGCATTTGGCTTTAAGAGTATCAAACCCGCCAGCACCGCAAGAACTATGAAAGCCAAAAGAAACAAGAATCGAACGAAACTGCTCACAGTTCGCTACTCTAACCTTCCTATTTTTGATTCAACAGCAGAGAGGAGCTCGCCGGAGCGAATAAGTTTTTCGGCAGCCGAGATATCAAGATGGAGCTCGCGATCTTCTTTGAGATGGGGAATAATTTTCCTAATGCATTCATGGGCAGCTCTCACACCAAGACCTGGTTTTAGTTCGTGTTTGAGATTGGTTTTTGATTCGTCGATAGATGCCCGTAAATCGAGAGCCTGAGCGGCGCAAAGTAATTCGATTGCCAGAACGTTTCGCACGTTCTCAATAATCATGCGCGCTTTTCGTGCTGCAATGGTGCCCATTGATACATGGTCTTCCTGATTGGCCGAAGTTGGAATAGAGTCTACGCTTGCTGGATGCGCGAACGCTTTGTTTTCTGAAACTAGTGCTGCTGCGGTGTATTGTGCGATCATCAGTCCCGAATTCAATCCTCCGTGCTCCGTCAAAAAGGCGGGTAATCCATTTGAAAGGGCAGGGTTCACTAAACGCTCCGTTCGTCGCTCTGATATATTAGCCAACTCTGCCATTGCAATGGCTAAATAATCGAGAACAATTGCAATTGGTTGACCATGAAAATTTCCAGCAGATATCACATCGTTATCGAATACGAGCGGATTATCAGTTGCAGAGTTAATTTCGATCTGCAAAACATCAAGAGCGTGGGCAACAGCTTGCCGTGTTGCACCATGCACCTGCGGCACGCATCTCAACGAATATGCATCTTGCACCATTCCGCAATCGGCATGACTTTCCATTAATTCGCTGTCGGTTAAAAGCTTCAATAAATTTTCAGCACAAGTCTTATGCCCTGGATGACGTCTTACGTTTTGCACTTCCAGTGAAAAAGGTTTTGAAGAAGCAAGAAGGACATCCGCTGTCATAGCACCAGCGATATCGGCCACCTTACATAAAGTGATGGCATCGTTTATGGCCAAACAACCGATCGCACTCATTGCCTGGGTGCCGTTAACCAGGGCGAGGCCTTCTTTCGCTTCCAGTTCAACCGGTTCTAATTTCGCTCTTTCGAGGGCTTCAATTCCGCTTAGAATTTCGCCTTCGTATTCAGCTTGCCCTTCGCCGATCAAAACCAAGGCAAGGTGAGCCAGCGGTGCGAGATCACCGCTTGCACCTACTGAACCTTGTTCAGGCACCACCGGGTGTACGCGCTTGTTTAGAAGTTCTACGAGCAGTTGAACTACTTCCGGGCGAATACCGGAATATCCTTTTGCCAATGCGTTGGCCCGCAAAAGTGTAAATGCTCTAACCGTTGGCAAGTCGAAAGGCTTACCCACTCCAGCAGCATGACTGCGCAAGAAGTTTCGTTGCAAAGTGCGAGCTTCAGCAGGAGGAATATAAACGTCTTTGAACTTTCCAAAACCGGTTGTTAAGCCGTAGATGGGGCGCTGGTCGGAAAGTGCTCTTAGCACGACAGAACGGCTGGAATGCATCCTGGAACGAGCGTTTGCAGCAATTGAAACGGGCGCAAAATCATAGGCGACAGCAGAAACGTCCGCCAGATTAAGGTTTTCGCCGTTAAGGACGACATTAGCGCCAACTTTAGAATTTCCTTGGGGCATAAACTCCCTACCGTGCTAATCGGCTCTGATGCTACCTAATTTTGAGGCTCAAGAGGGCAATTTTTTTGCCAAGAGGTCCGTGTTATTATGGGATTCTAGTTAGCGGCTGTGTTGGAGTTTTCGCTCACCCACAGATACTAGATTCTCAAAGTCGCCAGCACTATGCCAGAGATCTGCAATTTCAGAAATAAAGGCTTCCAAGCCTCATCAAAGCGCTTGCCGTGCTCTTTTGCATTGGCCATTTCGTTGTTTGCGTTCGGATTCATGTTCGAACCCAGCCGCGTTACTGCGGCAGACATGCCGGCTTTGACAGATGCTGAAGCAAGCAATCTTGGCAAGATTGAAAACAAACTATTTGCTCATCCGTATACAAAGGAGGAAACGGAGGACAGGCTAGCCCGCGTCGAAAAATCCGTATTTGGCGAAACCAAAACGGGATCTGCCGGCAGTCGAATTGCTGCTCTTATGCAGGCCGTGCCAAACCTGGAACAGCCCGCTCCACCAGCTAAGACTGCCTCGACTCAGGACAGTCAAAATACGAGTCAAAGTACGTCCTCTTCCAATACAACTTCAAAGCGCGGCAAGCACAAGTACGAAGATGATACTAAAACAACATTCAAAGACACTAGCGGTACTACAGATGGTGAGTCATACCCAACTGTAAGTGCAATGGAAAAGCGCTTGCTCGGCAAGGAATACGCATCCGATCCAATTGGTCAACGCCTAGATCGTTTGGAAACAAAAGTTGATGGCCGGGTTTCTACAGTTACAGATTTGAGTGACAGAGTAGACCATCTTAAATCGAAAACCGGCATAGATATCGCGCATAGACCCCCGGTAGGCAGCGACTGGACAGATGACGAAAACTCAATGGGAATCGGTATGGGCATACCCTCCAGAAGAGGCCGACGCATGGATGATGACAGTCTAGGACCTAACGATTTGGACTTACCTGGTGTACCACCAAGAGTAGGTATGGGATCTGGAGCCGGATTTAGCGGCGGTGGTGGCAGATATGGTTTTGGCACCCCAGGTGGTGCATCCCCTCGCTATGCTCAACCTGATGGCAGTGGTTATCCCCGCCAGGCAGGAACCGGTAGTGCAGCCACTTCTGCTCTAGGTATCGGTCAGCAAGTTACTGCACTGGAAATGGAAATTTTCGGAAAAATCTATGCGAAGGATCCACTTACGGTTAGATTGAGCCGTCTTGAAAAAGATATTTTCCCTGGGCAAAAGTCATTTGACGATCAAGACATCCAGGTGCGCGTGCGAAATTTAGTCGCGGCTTATCCTTTGAACGGCTCACAAAACAATGTTGCGCGTCGCACTAGTGATGATGATTTGATGGATGACATCAACTCACTTAATGGTGGCGGACAAGGCAGAGGCGGTGGCGGCCTTGGCAAAATTATCAGCTCGATTTCAAACTACTTATCAGGTGGGGGCTCCGTTGGTGGATTTCCTTCCTCCGGGACCTACGTTACAGATCCGCAAACTGGCATGATGATTGATCAAGTAAGCGGCAATATTATCGATCCCAGCACAGGCACAGTCATAGGAAATCGCGGTTCGAACGTGGGTGGACTTGGCACCTATGGTTCATACGGTTCCTTCAACAATGGCTTTTCACCATTGGGCTCACCAATGCCAATGGGTGGTATGGGTTCACCAATGGGTGGCTATGGCTATAATCCATATGGCGGCGGCTACGGATCCGGAGTGCATTTTGGATTCGGTGGTGGGCGAATGGGCGGCGGTATGTGGCCTTAACGCAAGGGCACTCGCAAATGCTCAAGAGATCTGTTAGCTTTCTTTCTGTCTCTTCGAAAGACTGCATATGATACTTCTTCTTGGTTCAACCGGACTGCTTGGCCGACGGGTTTTGAAGAACGCAATAAAGCGCGAGCTTGAATTGCGTATTCTTGTGCACGGCACACAAGATTGGCGAAGCTCGCCATATGCCACTTTGCGCTCCAAGGGTGTAGATGTAATCTACGGCGATGTAACTAATCCGGATCATCTCGAAAAGGCTATGACCGGCTGCGATACCGTTATCAACATGATTGGCAGACTGCACGCGCAATCGAAAAAAGAGTTGGAAATTTCCAACATCGAAACAGCAGAAAACATCGTCGGTGCTGTTAACTCGCTAAAGATCAAACGCTTTCTGCACGTAAGTTGTCTTGGTGCATCCGAGAACAGCGCCAGTGAAGTGATGAAAATGAAAAGACGCGCTGAACAAATGGTGGAGAATTGCTCAAGCTATTGGACAATCTTTCGCCCTTCTTATTTGTTTGGAAAAACTTGTTTTCTTGTCGATCTTGTTGATCCGCTGCTGCGATTCAAACCCTGTCTGGCAGTACCGGGTAGCGGCATGAATATGATTCAGCCTGTAAGCGTAAATGCTGTTTCGGAATGCATTCTTGAAAGTATTAAAGATCGAGAATCAGTAGGCAAAACTTTTAAGTTAGGCGGTCTTCGACCGATCAGTTTGCTCGACTTCATGGAATTGGCCCGTACAAAACTGCGCCTGAGTGGACCCACCTTCCACATTCCGCTTGATCTCAGTCTCGGTCTAAATTCCATGTTGGCGATGGCAGTTCCAAAACAATTAAAAGGCTCAGATGCAATGATGCTCTTGACCACTGATTCGGTAGCTTATGAAAATGATCTCGAAACAAAATTTGGGTTGAAAAGCGATGACTTCGAGGTTTGTCTCGCTGCGCTCTTAATCAAGCATTGAAACAGAGCGAGAGTCATGATATATCACGCGCTGGTGATTCTTTTACGAGGAGACTTTGATGATTAGAGTTGGCAAACCAGTACAGCTATTTGAATGGGGTGAAGGAACAACCACTGTTAATCAAACCTGGGACAAGATAGCTGAAGGTGTGCTTCTCAACAAAGGGAAGTATTCCATGGGCTCGACCACTCTACTTATTGAAGTGAATGGCTCAGTGACACGAAAGAATGAAAAAGACAACACCATCAAAGTTTTTCAACAAGGCGAAGTAATGACACCGCAGTCTGAGCGCTGGGGTGAAGTAGCAATGGGCAAATTGCAATCGATCGAGAATAAGGGCGGAAAGTCTTTAGTTAATATCTTGTTGCTCGGCGCTGCAAAGATCGGTTAGGGCAAAGATCTGCTAGCGCCAAAAAATATTTTAGACTTAGTCTTCAGGAAGATCTTTACTCATACTAAGCCCTTGCTGAGCTTTTCTTAGTGAGACCGTATAAGACTTTTCCACGTAGCTTTTGAGATCGTTTACGATTTCATGCTGGAAGAAATGCAATGCAATTGATACCAAACCTGCTGGAACCACTGGACCTGCATCAATTGCAAGACGATAGCGGATTTTGCATGTGTCATTGCTTTCTGGAGTAATTGTCCACTCGCCATCCAGGTGCTTGAAGTTGCCGTCTGTCATTTCCCATTTCAAAATTCCAGGCTTGCCTGAGAGATCGTTGGTAACGTGTTGCACAGTGTTTTTCACAAACATCTGCTTTTTGAGCACGCTTTCAACATAGACAAGCGATCCTTCACGTTTTTGAACGGTGGCTGATTCTATTTTGCTGAACACTTTTGGATAGCTGGAAAAGTCTATGAGAGTTCCCCAGACTCGATCGGCTGGAGCATTGATAGTAGTGCTCACGTAGCCTTCGGCAAAATGGTTGTCGCCTCTCTTTTCAGTAGCTGACTTTTGCTCTAGTAATTTTTGTTCTTCTGGTTTTTGCGCTGCCGTTGTTTGTTCTGACGTGCTCATTTCAGCTTTTGCAAACGAAGGCAATGCAGAAACGCAACTAAGTGCTATCGATAGTGCAAAAGAGAAGGTGAAAGAAGAATCCCGTGTTTTCATTTAGTTATTCCAGTTGCCAACGTGTTTCCAAAAATCAAAACATAAACCACTTCGTGAATAGCGTCATACTTGAGTTGAATGCAACTTTTCCGCTCAGCAATGTTTGTTTGTTCTGAAGGCTTTCTCCGCTAATAGCGCCTGCGGCAGTTATTATGGCTGATGGCCCCGTATTTGCAGCGAATATGAAATATCGCCTGTTTTCTATTGCCCGGAAAACTGCGCAAGCAATCATCTGTTCACCAATTAATGATTCATGAAACCAAGCGAGGTCGCTAATGTTAACCAGCAATTGCCCACCAGCGCGGACAGACGCGGCTGCCAGTTCGGGAGAAATTGTTTCAAAGCATATTAGAGGAGATACATTTCCGTACCCAAGATTAAATACGACCGGTTCGCGTCCAGCCGTGTAACCACTACCTGCAGGAGTATTTGTCAGCCTGCGCAACCACTCCGGCATATTAACGATTGGACTGTATTCACCAAAAGGCACCAGATATCTTTTGTGGTACACCCGGCTTTGCACAAGACCATCAGAAGATATACCAAACGCAGCATTAAAAAGATGATCTGTTGAGTCTGTGTCTATAGCTCCAACAATGATATCAAGCGATTTTTTCTTAGCAATGTTTGCAAGCAGATCTTTGAGAAGTGGCTGCTCATTGAGACGCGTTGGTAAAGAGCTTTCTGTGAAAATACATACACCCGGCTTCGCTTCATTCAAAAGCTTCATCTGAATATCTAAGAGCTGAGTCAACGAGTAACGCTGCTCAGTTTTTTGCATATTGATATTGACATTTGGCTGCAAAATGGATGCATCGATATTTGCAAATTGAGCAGTTGCTCCTGCCAATTTGGCAAAACCATAAGTGAGCACCATAATCAGTATCAGTGCTGCGACTAGATAATTTGCATCAACCTGCCATTTTTTACCTCCAGGAAATCTCTTCGTGAGCGCCCATGCTGAGAGAAATTCAACTGTTTCAGTAGCGCTTTCCTTAGATGTGCCAACTTTCTGTTGTATCAAGTACATAGCCGCAATAGCTAGAGCGACGTTAACTAATACGATCAGAAAACCAACTCCTATGCCACCAATCAGATCAGCAATCTGGATGACTGGTAAAATTTTGTATTGAGAGTATTCGATCATGCTCCACGGCACACCAAGAAAATCAGGCGTGTTCCCTAATTTATTCAAAAACATGACCCAAACAAGAGGCACCGTGAATAGTGCCGGTAGTTTGAGACCCCCGTCTTCAAAAATCGGATACGGTGCGATAGTGACAGGTAAAAAATGCAGAATGCAGCTTAAGATTGCAACAAGCAAACCTTGATGTATCGTTTCGAATAAGAGTGCCCCAATCGCCAGCAAGTTGCCCTGCAAACCGTTGAAACCTAGCCAATCTAATGGCGCTAATCCTAAGAACCATTGCAGAGCAATCAAGTTGTAACTCAGACCAAAGACTAAGCCAAGCAACAAAGACTGCCACCAAGCTGTTGAAAGCCAGATAGCAATAAAAAATGGTGCAATGGCAGTCCACGCTAAAAACCAACAGCCGATGCCCGGAGCAGATAAGCCGGTAAGAAGCCCGGCAAAAGCGCAAAGCAGGATAAGATCCCGTACTCTGCACTTTGCTTTAAATCCGAGCTCAGCGATGATTACGACCCCGCTTTTTGATCTTGGTTGTTTAGATTTTGGCTAATCGGTTATCGGGTTATTTAGTTTCTTTGGGCTCTTTTGATTCTTTTGATTCTTTTGATTCTTTGGATTCTTTGGATTCTTTGGATTCTTTGATGGATTCTACTTTGGCCGTGCCTTTGGCAAGTTCGGTCTTAACCTTGGCTTCGATTTCTTTCAACAAGACAGGATTGGCTTCCAGATACTGCCTGGAGGCATCTCTACCTTGACCAATGCGTTCATCCATATAGCTAAACCAAGTACCGGATTTTTTGACAATTTCCATTTCGGAGGCGATGTCCAGCAAGCAACCGGCGCTGTTGATACCTCTTCCATAGATGATGTCAAATTCCGCTACACGAAACGGAGGCGCTACCTTGTTTTTGACAATTTTCACTTTGACGCGATTGCCAATTTCAATGTTGTCCTTTTTGAGAGTTTCGATTTTGCGGATATCCAACCTGACAGAGCAGTAGAACTTGAGAGCGTTTCCACCAGGAGTGGTTTCAGGATTTCCATACATGACTCCAATCTTCTGACGAAGCTGGTTGATGAAAATTACTATGGAGTGAGTTTTGCTCACAACCGCAGTCAATTTACGCAAGGCTTGACTCATTAGTCTGGCTTGCAAACCAGGCAAACTGTCACCCATTTCACCTTCGATTTCGGCTTTCGGTACAAGAGCTGCAACCGAATCAACTATGACGAGATCGACTGCACCGGAACGCACCAATTGCTCGGTGATTTCCAATGCTTGCTCACCTGTATCTGGTTGGGAAATGAGAAGTTCGTCAACATTTACACCAAGCGCACGCGAATATTCTGGGTCCATAGCATGCTCTGCATCCACAATGGCTGCGATACCACCCATTTTTTGCACTTCCGCTGCAATGTGCTGAGCAAGCGTTGTTTTCCCAGAAGATTCAGGACCGTATATTTCAATGATGCGACCGCGTGGCAATCCGCCTACTCCAAGAGCCAGATCAAGGGATAAAGCACCGGTTGGCACAACTTCAATTTGGCCCTGACGAGAATCGCCGAGGCGCATGATAGAACCATCGCCATATTGCTTCTTGATTGAATCCAAAGCCAAACCGAGAGCTTTGTTGCGCTCGCCGGAATTCTTATTTTTATCGTCATGACTCATATCACTGTGATTATGGCTTTTTGAAACCTTTTCGTTTGACTTTTCCGCCAGTACTTTTTCCGCACCGGACTTTTCTTTAGTAGCTATAGCCATCCTATGTTCTCCTGTCACTAGCCAGTTATCTGGTCAAAAATTTCTACAAACCAACGTCAGACCCCAACAGTGCCTGAGCACAGGTTCGAGTCAATTCAATTCCAGTCAACTAGTATCTTCAGTGCGGCAGCGACAACGCGCCTTTGCAAGATTATAACGGCTGGAGGCACCATTTCCAATGGCAATGTAGGCAAATTCAGCAGATACAGGCGCCGCTACTGTCTTAGCGATATCAGACACCGCCGCATTGGCATTGGCACCACATATAGCAAGTAGCATATTCGTTCTCCTTAATTTATTTGCCGGAGGGCGAGATTGGAAGCAGAACAGGGGCTGATTTTGCAGGTTCAAACGACGTTTAATAAAACAAACACGCCACAAGAGAGGCTCCAGTTGCCGCTGCCGACAATTCGAGCACCGCTAATCAGTTATTTTCCTGGTGAGGAGCGTCAAGGGGTTTCAATGACCTCGATCAGGGTATAGAAGTGTTGCTAACTAACATTTCTCAAAACCCTTCGCTCTAATAACGTCGCAGAGGGCAAATGAGTTCAAACCCCGGGTTTTTAAAGCCAGGTGGGCATTTCACCAACTACGACACGACGTTCTACGGGTTTTCCAACCGGAGGGAAGGATGAAAGCGGCACCTAAATTGTTCAGCCTCAGACAATCCGAAATTTTTGAGTCTTTCAACGCTGTAGAGCTGGGAAGACTTCTTGGTATATTGGAAGAACTGGAATTGCCTAAGCATCATATGCTTTTCACACCAGGAACACCCTCAGAGGCCATCTATTTTATAGAAAAGGGTCGGATACGTGTTACCAGGCTTTCTATAGAAGGCAAAACCGTTATTCTTGCGCTGCTCGGTCCTGGCGATTTAATCGGCGAAGCAGCCTGGGAAACAGGCGAGCATGATAGTTATGCCGAAACCCTAGAAGATTCGCGCGTATATCAAATTAGCCGCGAAGTCTTCCAAAGCTTTATCAGAGAAAATCCCGAATTTGGGATCAGATTAATTCAGATTATCGGCGGTCGTCTGAAACAAGCACAAGCTCGCATTGAGGATCTTGTTTTCAGACAAGTGCCAAGTCGGGTTGCAAGATTGTTGATTTCCCTAGCGGAAAGTCATGGCAAAGTGACACCAAAAGGAATTCGAGTAGAGTTTCCACTCACTCACCAGGAAATTGCTGATCTCGTTGGATCATCGCGCGTAACCGTAACGCAGATTCTAAATAGATTCCGCACCAGTCATTGGATCGAAATTGAATCAAAGCGTGTCACCATCCATGACATGCCGGCGCTAGAAGATATCGTAAGAAGAACTTGATATATCAATCGCATAGATACTGGCATCGGCAGCGTTACGACCGTCTGCATATCCCCGCGCTTTACATCAGCCGCAATATATAATGTAAGGCGTTGTGCCCGTAGCTCAGCTGGATAGAGCGTCGGCCTCCGAAGCCGAAGGCCTTGAGTTCGAATCTCAACGGGCACGAATTCTTAGCCTCCATATGCACGTGCGATGGCTGCAGTACAACAACGTCTAAAAACAAAGCAGAATATACGCATCCTCGTAGGACCTTATCGTTCCGGTAAGTCTTTGGCGATGTTGAAAGATGTTGTGCAGCATTGCACAACGCACACAACCGATGAAGCTTTTGTTGTTGTGCCGTCGCACCGCTACAAGAAGTTGGTGGAAGCTCGGCTTGCAAAAATACTGACGAATTCCTCTTCACCTGGAATAACTGGTATACGCATAGTCACTTTTTATCAGCTTTGCGAAACGATACTTTCTCGCAACAACGTTTTTCCCCGCATCATTCCTGATTCTGTGCGATCCCGGGTTGTTGAAATTGTTTTGAAGGAACTCGCCGAAAAAAATCAATTGAAGGCACTACTACCGGTATCAGAGTACGGCGGCACAGCAAAAGCAATACTAGATCTCATTGACGAACTGCAGCGCTCTTCGTTAAGCCCCTCGCATGTGATTATGCGACTAGAAGAAACAGCAGCACAAAATACGAGATACATGGAGCTTAGTAAAGTCTATGAAGCTTATTGGAAAAAACTGGATCAAATCGGATTTATAGACGAACGACGCACTGCCTATAAACTGCTGGAACTTTGCAGCTCTCCGAACATTCCGGGTGTCCCAGATGTAATTGTTTTTGATGGATTTGACAGATTCAATCCATTACAGCTGAGAGTAATTTCTTCCGTCGCCGAACACGCTCAGAGCCTGATTCTCTCCTTTGATTACGCCAGTGATGAGGATGAGACCTTGCACTGGGGTATGGAGCGATTCGAACATTCGCGACCGTACGAATGGAAATCGGCGTCTTTCAAACAACTAAATGAAATTCTTGGCGGACAGTCAATAATAATCGAACAGCCGGATAAACGACAGATGGCACCAAACCTTGCTGCTTTCGTTGCAGCAGATCGCTATTTGGAAATGGCTCAAGTCGCTGCATCGATCAAATGTTCTATTCTGGTTGATGGAACTGATCCCAACCAAATTCTGGTTACGACGCGCAACCTCAGATCATATGGGGAAGCGGTTGCCGCTGCATTTGATGATGCCGGCTTAGAGTGCTTTGTCGATGAACCAATTCAATTACTAGCTCTTCCAATAGTGCAATTTCTATACAAGCTATTGGAAATACATAGTCTCGATTTTCCTCGAGCACCTTTGATATCAATTTTGAGAAATAGATTTTTCAAGAGACAAGCATTTCAAATTAGTGATTTCGAGTTGGGTCTTCTTGATGAAAAGTCTCTTGAATTGAATGTCATTGGTGGAAATTCGCAGTGGCAGTTCGCTTCTGAAAAAATTAGCAGTGATCTCGCTCAAAAACTGAATAAGGTCTTTGATGCGCTCACTCCGCGAACACCCATTACCAACACCTACTCGTTCGTAAGTTGGGCAGAGGATCTTTTTGATAATCTCCTTAGCCTACCTGCGCACGGCGATCTAGCTCCATTTGAAGAATGGGAGTTACGGACTGCCATCGCTCAGTTTCGAAGCTCTCTTGCCGAGCTGTTGCAAGAAGACAACTTGGATGAGTCTCTTAAATTGCAACGCAGACGATCTTTTGATGAGCTTTTGCAACGATTGGAAACACATTTGGAAAAGGCTAACTTCCGCAGATTGGCACGCACAAAAAATGCAGTCTTAGTTTGCAGCGCAGAATTAGCTCCCAGCCGGATGTTTGACGAAGTTTATATTGCCGGACTGGTGGAAGGAGAGTTTCCGAAGCGGACAGTTCGAGGAGGTTTTGTAAGCAGCGACGAAGTTGCAGCCTGGGCGGCATACGGCATAGACATTCACAATCCGCGCTTTGAACCTGGATATGAACCGGCACTTTTACATGCTCTGTTTAAGCTGGCGCGCAAGAAAGTAGTGGCATCAACAACCACTGCAGATATATCTGGCGAAGAACTTATTCCAGCATTTCTGTTTACCGAAATTGCAAAGTCCTCGGTAACCACCTTAATGAAGGAAGACTACTTTGCAAATCAGCTCACACAGCCAATTTCACCTCGCAACGCTATTCTTGCAAGCAACTGGTTAAAAGTATCTTTGCAAACCGAACACCCTGCTGTAGTGAAAATAAAGGATCAGCTTGCAGAGCCTTACTTGGTTTTAGGAGCTCGCACTGCTCCTATAACTATTAACTCTTACAACGGCTTCCTTACAGATCTTGTCACGGCAAAATCAGTCTCTATAAAAGAACCAGCTTTTTGGAGCGCCAGTCAACTCAACGAATACGGAAAATGTCATTTCCGCTTCTGGGTATCGAAGGTTCTTAAATTCGAACGCCTGCAAGAACCTGAAGAGCGACTTTCAAGAAAAGACCTTGGTACAGCCTTTCACCGCGTACTGGAACTTTTTTACAATGATCTCATTGCCAAAAATATCGGCATAATCGATTTAACTGAAGAAGAAACCGTTGCACTTGCCGAAGCGAAGTTGAATGTATTGTTCGAAGAAATAGAAGGTCAAAACAGTTTGCGCAAAGGCGAGTTTTGGCTTTATCACAAACGAGAAATTTCATTTCGTGTTAAACGATTTCTGCAAGAAGAAAGATGGCGAGCTCAATCATCCTCTGAGCGGTACAAGCCGTTTGCAACAGAAGTTGCCTTTGGTTTCGATGAGGAAGGCTCAGCCCCACCGCTCAGCATAAAATCCAAACAACAACAGCCAATTTTAGTACGGGGTCGAATAGATAGAATCGATCAAGTGCTTGGACCAGATGGAGAGCCAACGGAACGTTTTCGCGTAGTTGACTATAAATCTGGTTCGGGCGGAATTTCCACCGAAGATCAGATGCTCGGTACGAACCTGCAATTACCGCTATATGGATTGGCTATCGAACGCGAGATTCGTCCAAACTCAAAAGTCTCAGCAGGCGCTTATTTGAGTGTCTTATCCGGAAAGAGCATCGGCAGACTATTTCCGCGTCACCACAATTCTTCCCCGCAGGAATACCAACCGCTTCCTCATACTGAACAATTGGTCGCTGACCTGGTAGCGAAAATCAGAAGCGGTAGTTTTGTAATTCGACCGGCTTTGCCTAAGGTCTGCAAAACATGCGACCAAATAATGATCTGCCGCACAAAAGAGATGGTGGGTGAGGAGGCCGATTCATGGTAGCACTCACTGAAAATCAGGCGAAAGCAGCCACTTCGATCGATCGAAGCGTTTTGGTAGCCGCTGGAGCCGGTTCCGGTAAAACAAGCACTCTGGTAAGTCGTCTTGTTTATTACTTGCGCAATGTTCCTGAAGCAAAGATCAGCGATATTCTTGCCGTCACTTTTACGCGCAAAGCAGCAGCTGAAATGAAGACTCGCCTGAAAAGTGAAATAAGCAAATTGTATTCAGAAGCGGACGCAGAATCTCGCGTGCGCTGGGCAAGATGCCTGACGGAAATAGATAATGCAAGAATTGGCACAATTCACTCGTTGTGCGAATCTATACTGCGAAATTTTTCAATTGAATCAGAAACAGATCCACATTTCGAGCAAATGGACGATGTGCAACGTGCTGAGCTCTATGCCGAGTCAATCGAGGATACCTTGCGCGAAGTTATAGAGCAACAGTTGCCAGAACACGAGTTGCTCATGAACTTCGACATAGATGCGATAACACGCTGGCTAAGCAGTGTTTTGAAATCGGTCTCGTTGTTTGAACAGGCAACAGCTCCGATAACAAATTTCGATCAAGAGGAATTCACCAACCACTTGCAAAGTCTTTTGACCCGCGTGCAAATGGTGATTTTAGGAAAACTGGTGGCGGACGACTGCTGGTCTGAGGCTCTCGTGGCTTTGCAAGATGCAGGAGACATGCAGCTTGGGGACAAGCTTGAAGCGCGCCGCGCTGATACTTTGCGTTCCATGATTTTTATCTCCAATCGCATTTCACCAAAGACAAGTAGCGAAGATGTTGCCACATGTTGGAACTGCCTGACCTCATTTTGCGATCCCGTTGGTAATATCGGCAAGAAAAATGAAAGTGCCGAACGCGTAAGAGTGCTTTTGCGTCAACTTCGCGATCAATGCTTGTTCTTTATTACGAAAACTCGTGGTCAAAAAACATGCCAGATCAAAGCGGCTCCATCGCGCCAGGACGAAGAAAATTGGCGAGATATCAAATTGGTATTATCACTTGCCCAACGAACCATTGCAAAATACAAAGAGAAGAAGCGCGAATCCAACCTTTTCGATTTTGACGACCTGATTCTTCAGGCTCATACAACCTTGCATGGCAATAACGATCAAGTGCATGATTACTATGCCAATCTGCTCAGGCAGATTTGCGTAGACGAATTTCAAGATACAAACAAATTGCAGGCTGAGATAGTAAGTAAGCTCTCTGGTCCTGAATCAAAACTGTTTCTAATTGGGGATGATAAGCAGTCAATCTACAAATTCCAGGGCGCAGACGTTGCAACTTTCAAACGCTGGCAAAATAGCTTCGAAAAGGATCACCTACTCGTTGAATTGTCTGATTCATTTAGAAGCCACACGAGCATTGTTGAATTCTTCAATGCGATTTTCGAACAGCTCTTGAGTGAGACATCAAGCCCGTATTCAGCCAGCTATCGTCCACTCAACCCAATGCTGGGAGCCGCCAATGAAAATAGAGTTGAAGTAGTTGCATTTCAGGCGGATGAGGAAAGTACCACATCGCTAGAAGATAGAGAGGGTCGTCTTGTTGCCGATTGGATTCGAGCAAAGATAGCAGAGCAAATTCCAATTAAAGCAGGCGACAGCGAAAGACCAGCTGGTTATGGTGATTTTGCTATTCTCGTTCAAACCAACAACGAATCTGTTGGAATTGAAAGGGCTCTGGCAGCAGCTGACATTCCTTATGTGAAACTAGGCGGTCAAGGATATTTGCAGCGCCAGGAAGTTTTTGATTTAGAGAACTTGCTTGAGTTTCTGCATAACCCATCTAATAGCCATGCACTTTTAGGCGTATTGCGATCGCCGATTTTCTGCATTGCTGATGACATGATTCATAACATCGTCGCCACATATCCATCAACACCGCTTTGGGAAGCATTGCAGCGGCAGGCAAGCAAGAGAGTACCTGGCTACGAACTAGTAAGTGAAGCCGTTTCTCGACTTAAGAGATTCATAGCGGATGCATCAATACAGCCGCTTGGTGAATTAGTGCGAAACATCGTGCGCACCACTCACTATGATCTCGTCCTGGCACAAGGACGCGATGGCCGCCAGCGTTCTCGCAACGTCTGGAAGTTTGTAGACCTGGCTTCATCGCACGAGGAGATGTCTTGTGGAGAATTCGCCAAGCATATTAAGTCGATGCGAAAACTTGGAGTAGTCCAAAAGGATGCTCCGGTTGACGCAAGAAACTCTGTGAAGATAATGACTATCCATACGTCAAAAGGTCTCGAGTTCCCAATTGTTATCTTGCCCCGCTTAACTGCTTTGCAAAAGAATTTTCAGAACAAACTTTTGTTCCATCGCGAATATGGAATTGCTTTTGACCCGACTCGTAACTACGATGATTCACCGCCCCTTTTCTATGAGTTAGCCAACTGGCTCGAAAAAGACATGGAAGAGGCAGAGAAGAAGCGCCTTCTCTATGTAGCGATGACGCGCGCTAAAGATCATCTGGCGCTCTTTTTCAATGTAGATGGGAAACGCACAGCCTCCTTTGGACAATGGATTCGCCCGCTTCTATTTGATCCCGGTGAAGAACCAGGTACAAGAGAAGCAGAAAGCATCCAATACGTTGCCGGCTCGTCTGCCAAATTCAAATTGAGCTTCCCAGATCTCATTGTGAAACCACCCAAACCAGAACCTCCTGTAGTTGGTAAAAAGAAAAAAGATAAGGGCAACCAGCTTTCAATATTCGCCGCAACCGAAGCGTTGAAAAAACTGGAACAGGCGTGTTCAAGCGTTCCAAATTGCGACTTGATTGAGCCTTTGTTCGGCGAACCGCAAGAGATGCCTTCTGTCTGGCTTGAAACAACGAGAATTACGCCCAGAAACAATGTGGTGAAGTTCAATCAAATCGTAATTGGTAATTACTTCCACGCTTTGATGGAATCAATTCCTTCTGCCGACAAAATTGTGAACGAAGAGTTGATGTTTGTGCTTGCTCAGAAACAAGGCACTTTCGTTGCACACCGAGATGCATTGAATGCACTAATAACCGAAGGCAAGAGACTACTTGCCGCCTATTTCGAAAGTCCTCTATTCGAGTTAGTTCGCACAGCCCAACACCGTTTGCACGAATTGCCATACTTCCAAACAAATGAAGGCGAGGTTGACATCAAGCGCCCAGATTTGGTTCTGCAAGATGCCAAAGGTGATTGGTATGTGGTTGATTACAAGACAGACGATTTTGAGATCGCAGACATCGCAAAGCAAGCAAGACAGCATCGTAAACAATTAGAAGGATATGTGCAAGCAATTCATCGTCTTGGTGGCTTCAAAGTCATTCCAGTACTGTACTTTGCCCAGCATGGAGTGTTGTTCAATTTAGAGTAACTTCCTCAAACAATGCTTTGCGGAAACCGGAAAAAGTTATCCGGATCATATTTGCGCTTGATCAAATTGAGACGATTCACGTTATCACCATAGTAAGCATGACCCCAATTGGTTATGTCGCTATCGGAGTAATTTTGGTATGCATAGCCTGAAACATGCGGTTGCATGGCTTTGCGAAAATTGTTGATCCAATCGATATTTGCACTGTCTTTAGTGGCTTGGTTCCAGCTTATTTGATAATGCAAGCAGAACCTAGTATCAGCACGATGGCAAAAGGCTGTATCTTTTACCGGTACTCTATTGATTGCGCCACCATAATGATCGAATTGCACACAGCTGCTTGCAGAGGGGCTGTCTGTAAGAGCGTCAATCATGATCTTTATTGCAGCTTCATCAAGATCTGCACTGACATAGTCTGAAGTACTTTTAAAACGCGAATGCAAATGGGCGTGCACCGGCTCCAAAAGATCTTTGGCACTACCCTTTGACCCACCGTTACTCTTGCTTGGCATACCGGAAAATTCTCTTTGCGCTTTAATGAAAGGCATTGGAACAACAGAAAACCGTTTAGGTTTTACCTTTGCAAGAAGCGGTTCAAAAATGCTCTGTGCCTTTGCCGGTGAACCTAAATACATTGCAAGGCCCAGAAGTGAACCGGCGGATTTAGAGGACACAGTCAAAATGCTCGTCATTTTGTCGTCAACCTGAGTTGCCCAATGCTGCCAAGCCTTGATCACATCCGCGGCTTCATCCCATTTCCACCTCATCCTGGCAATAGTAACATTATCGATTGGGTGCAAACGGAAAGTGAATTCGGTGCATACTCCAAAGCTGCCACCACCACCACCGCGGCATGCCCAGAGAAGATCGCTATGTTGATGCTCATTTGCAACGATGACGTTACCATGGCAATCAACCATTCTCACGCCCATTAAGTTGTCGCAGGTTAGCCCCATGGATCTGGAGAGCAATCCATATCCACCACCGAGCGTCACGCCGGCTATGCCGACCGTACCGCATGACCCAACTGGTACAACAACTTTCTTCTCCCACAGAGCCTCACACAAAGGCATAAGCGTTACGCCGGTTTGTACTGTTGCCAATGTTTTTGCAGCATTCACGGCGACTTTCGTCATATCACTTACGTCTATGACAGCGCCTTTGTCAATGAGCGAATATGCTTCGTAGCTATGTCCGCCACTTCGCAAAGCGACTGGCATCTTGTTGCGGCGCGCCCATTTTACAGCTTCGATTACGTCACTTTCGTTACTGCAGAATAGTATCGAATTTGGTGATACATCGAAGCGCGCATTATAATCACGACGATCTTCGTTATATGTTTTGTCACCTGGAACGACAATCTTTCCTTTTATCTTCGGAAGATCTAAATTCGCAGGTTTGGGAGAGGGCGGAGCGTTCGTTCCGCTCGTTCGGCTCACACTCTGGCAGAATGCTTTTAAATCAACGATAGAGCAGACAAGGGTTGCCCCAGCCAGAGTGCCTTTTAGAAAACCACGTCTTGAAATCCGCATTTAACTTCGCCCTGCCGCCGACCATTTTATTGGGTTTTGGCATTTATTTATAGGCGAATTTTGCTGTTAATTCTGAGGCGTTATGGTCTTGGATTTTGTCTGCCCAGACTCGCCGTCTGGCATCATCCTCAGTACTTACGAAGTTGTGGGTCCATTGAAGACCCCACGGTTGCAAATCAATGGTGGCACGAGTGGTGAGATCTCAAAGGTTGAGTAGAGCAACTTCAGCGCATTGAAAAACTGCTCACAAAACGCTTGCCTATGCTTACCACATTCGCGGGGCCTTGTTCGAAGGAATAGGACAATACAAGAAAGCAATCGGTGACTACAATAATGTAATTAGGCTTGAGCCCAGAAACGCTTCTTGTCGATGGGCAGCAACTGGCTCACTTTCTTACATGTAGGCTGTTCTACGCAATCCATTCCGTGTACTCCTGCACTTACAACGGTGTTTGTATTGAACACTCGGGAACGTCAATTTCACGTCAAAATTCTTTGTATTCAATTTTTTGCCTTACACCAGGAATCCAATCCTCCGGCAACTGGCCGACCAAAAAACTGATATTACGGCTTTGTTTGATTGCTTCCGTTAATTGGATAAATGGCAAGAATACTTCGTAAACCGGCAATCAACGATGGCAAATAGCTTTGATCCCAGTTGAAATTGAATTCGTGCTTTTGCTTTTGGTGGTCTGGTGTTATATGGATAATCGAATTGATTTGTCCTTGCGCATTTATACTCATCGCAATTCGAAAATTCGGTTCCATGCAAATGAAGTTCGCTTCGCCCTTTAAACTGTGGTGCATTGTAACTAGCCTGTCGAGCCAAGCATGCAGGTCTTTTAAATGAACAAATCCATTCACCACAACGCATGCCCCTGAATCTTTGCATTGTACGCGAGCGATAACCCAATCATCATCTAATTGGTTATCGATCTCACGTTGTTCGCGACGCTCGATATCAATTTCGAGAGGGCCAATTGCAGTGCTGAGGTGTGGATCGTTGGACATTTGCGAGGCTAGAAAGCCTTGGCGCCTGCTTCTGCGACAGCATGATCTTGTTCGCCACTGCCACCACTTACACCAATGCTGCCAACGACTTTGCCATCTTTCTTAAGCGGAACGCCTCCGGCAAAAATCATGATCTTGCCGTCATTTGAAGCGTGAATGCCAAAAAATTGTCCGCCTGATTGGCTGTGTTCTGCCAGATCTTTTGTAGCAATATCAAATGCTTTAGACGTATAGGCTTTCTTGATTGAAATATCGATGCTGCCAACCCATGCACCATCCATACGCACGTGAGCAACTAAATTGGCTCCGCTATCAGCAACAGCAATATTCATTGGCTGCCCAATTTCCTTTGCTTTCTTTTCGGCAGCAGCAATAACCCGACGTGCATCTTCTAAAGTCACCATGTCAAACTCCCAATTACTAAAAACGCGAAGCCCTAATTTACCATCCTGTAAACATGGAAAGTTAAAAGGCTTCGGTCACCATGAAGTCACTTTCAAATCCTAGACTCATAGCATCTACTTACTAGGGAATGCGGTCATGGACTTTGAGAACGAACGGAAGTTCGATACGGACAACATCGAGTACCAAAAGAAAATGGAAGCAATGAATTTGCAAAGTTTGATCTGCCAACTTGGAGCGTTGCTCGAAGAAGTTCAAACGCCTAGAACACGAGAGACCCTCGCTTTCGCCAGGGTCTCTCGCAAACTTTAGTATTGACTATGCTTTCAATGCAGAGTGAGTTAGTTCTTTCCACTTGCCGCAAAGAAGATCGCGAAGTTGATCAAGGGTTTGCGCGGCAGCGCTGTTATGGACTTCATGTCCATCAATGCGTATTTGGGGATTATCTTCCGTTGGTTCTGAATGCTCCACCATTTCAACGGGGATAGGGAGTGCCTCTTCGGCTATTACTGTTTCGAGTGTATTGCGAACTGATTTGTAGGTGCTACATCCGGGCGAATATAGGAGCTCAACCCTCATGCTAGGTCCTCCAGTGGTGTGGTAGGTGGTTGCGGAGATGCCTGCCAGGTCCCAGGGGAAACTGATTTAAATATTGAAGGAAATATTAAGACCTTCACTTGACGAAAGTATAAGTGATGACTATCGAAACGCAAAATTAAGTTGTGTTCACAGCTGCTTAAAAATGCGTTATATGCAGTGTTTTAGAGCTTTTCGAGATTTCGGTTATTGGCGAGCTACCGATTCTACAGGCGTTCCTTTTGCAAGCGTCTTGTTCTCATCTACAGAACGGGTAATATCCGCCAGCATCCAACCAAATATGTCTCTCGATCCATCCGCTGGATTAAGCTCGTCTTTCAAATTAGGACTTGTAATCTTCAGCGGTCGATAAGCATCGATAAATGAGAGATGGTCTACATTTCGAAAGACTCTTGCTTGTCCGACGTCAACTACGCCGCGAATTTTGGCGAGGTCCGATTCCTTTGCAAGATAGTGAGTTTCACTAGCCGCATTTGGAAGGAACAAAGCGCTCGAAAGGGGCGTAATGCCATCATTTAGATCATACAAATAGCGCCAGTTAGCTCGTTCGGTTGCTTCCGTTGAAGACAGTACGCATGCAATCGTATGGTTCAACAACCTGAGCACGGCATGTTCGCGTGCAAGGTGTGCGGGCAATTTGACCGTGAAAAACGTGTATGGATACAGCATTGCTGTTTCCATAAAGCGTTCAGTTTCAGGCAGCAAATATGGATTGGTGAGATATCCGCTGTAGGCGACAATTTTCTTTTTATCGACTACATGCGCAGGTACTTCCCACATTCGTTTGTTGATCGAATCTGCAATAGTGAGATTGCCACTTGGTCCTAAAGGCAAGTGCGATTTGAAGTGCCCCACATCTGGTATCGCGCCATCGCTATTATCCCAGCGCAAATCCGCCAGAAGATTAGGGTTTCGACCGAAATAAAGACGGTATGCAACGGAGTGATCTATACGCGTCCAGGGCAAAGATTGATTCTTATAGACGCCATACTGTAACCAATTGAAGCTGAATAGAGGCGAGCCGTGGAAGGGCGTACCGAGAGTCATAAGCAAAGCGACTTTATCGTCTGTATCTTTGTCGTGCATGGCTTCAAAAGTGAGATTGCCTCCCATACTTAAGGCCAATATTCGAATAGGCTTTTTGTTTGCTGCTTCAAAAAGTCTCGCCACTTGCTCACGCATTTGCGGCACTGTTTTTGAAAGAGAAGCAGTGCTGTCATAACGCACCAAATAAAGCTTGTATGATTTAGAAAATGCTTTGTCGTTTGAAAAGCGCTTCGCGACTTTGCCCCAACGAAAATATGGATAGTATTCTCCGCGTAACCCATGAACGAGCAACACCGGAGTGCGATCTCCTAAAGGAGTGTCGTCAAATTGGTAAAGAGCCGCATCTTGCGGTTTTGTCTTGCCCAGGCGCTTTGGTGGCAAAGTTTGAAAAGTTGAGGCAAAGCCTTTGTGATAATTGATTCCTTCTAAAGGAGCGTTTGCACTTAACGTCTCCGCCGCACTGGTTGTGGCAGAACACAGAAAAGACACGGAAAGACCGACATAAAATGCCAATCCAATAATTTGCGAACCTAGCCTTGAATGGTACATTTAACACTCTGTGCGGAAACATTCAGCTCCGCTGCCGCTTCCTTCCATTATCGACTCTAACACTTCATTCTTGCCCTGAACACGGAATTATTAATGCCTACGACAATATTGCTCTGTTTTTCTGATACCGGTGGTGGACATCGCACCGCAACTGAGGCGTTGGAGGCAGCACTCCATGAGCGTCTTAAGGAACTAGGCAAAGAAAAAGATTTCGTGATTGTATCGGACAATATTGTAGAAAAAACACATCCTATAAACCGGGGATTTGTTGAGCTTTACAACTTTCTTTTGCGTCACAGCCAGGCAAGCATGAAGTACTACTTCTGGTTCATCCACTGGACCAAGCCAAATAGCTCCAATTTCGGTTATTCACTTTCCAGTCGTTACCTCAAGCAAATTGTTATAGATAACCAACCAAAAGTTGTCGTATCTGTGCATCCGATGACGAACCATTATTTGTCAAGGGCGATAACTGATGTTGGTCTAAAAGATAAGGTGAAACTCGTCACACTTATAACCGATCCCAATGACCAGTTATGGCGCGGTTGGGGCTGTGAGGGCAGCGATCTTACAATTTCACCAAATCAGATCGTGACTGCAAAATTGCGGGAGTGGGGAATCGCAGAAGACAAAATCAAAGAAATCGGAATGCCTGTTCATCCTGATTTCATCAAACCTGCTTCCGCATCACCAGCGGAATTTCGCCGTTCGTTTGGTTTAGAAGAAGACTGCTTTACGCTCTGCATCAACGCCGGTTGGGCTGGCGGCGGCAATATGAAGGCAATCTATCGTGCTCTTGAAGGAACGAAACGAAAAATACAGGTCGTCTTTTTATGCGGTCACAACACCAATCTATATCATGAAGCTCAGCGAGAGGCCGAGCTATCCTCCGTTCCTACTTCGGTACTACCTTTCCATGACCGAATGTCGGATCTCATGACGGCATGCGATCTAATGGTAACCAAAGCCGGTGGTCTCACAACTTTTGAAGCAGTAGCTCGACGTCTACCTTTAGCCTTCGATGTAATTACACCGCCTATGCCGCAAGAAGCTGGCACTATAGATATTCTGGTTAAAGCGGGACTAGCAAAAAGAATTGTCAAACCAGAAGATGTTAGAGCAGTTGTTGAAGCAACCGGTCCCCGTCTGGATTACCTAACCGGTGTGTTGCCGCAGTACCAGAGCCTCGATCGCACCGACGCCGTCTATTCAATAGCCGATGCCGTTCTAGCAGAAGCCGACAGTAATAAAACTGTTGCGAAGAAATCGAGCGACCGCTCCGGCGATGGTACAACTGATTACGTGAAACAACCCTAGCCGGAACGGCCATGAAACTCGCGATAAAAATGTTGGCGAACTCTGGGCAATCGCTGGAGAAAACGGACTTCGTCTTCATACATGGCACTGGCTCCAACTCCCATATGTGGGATAAGACGGCCGAGTATTTTGCAAAATTGGGGCATCGCTGCCTTTTGGTTGACTTACGCGGACATGGCGAAACACCGGAACGTTTTGAAAAAACTGATTTGCCTGTGCACGAACAAGACGTTATTGAAACCCTCAGTGCATCTTCTGTTCGTTTCCCTGCCTACTTCGTTGGACACTCACTGGGTGCCATTCTCTCAATCACAATCGCTCATCAAAAACCGGAATGGTTCAAAGCTATTTTTGCTGCCAGTTTGCCTGGCAGAGTTTTGAAACCACTGCCGATACTTCTAAAAATGTTCGTGCGCGGTCCCAAACAGTTCCTTTGCAAATTAGGCGTGCACCGCACTTTTGCATGGCGAGAACGAACTCTATTTGAAATGCATCCACACACACTCGATCAAATCGCACTCAATTTTGGAGAGATTGATTTGTTGAGCAAACCGTTGAGCGTTAGTTGCCCAATTCACTTTGCTGCCGGTCGCTTTGATCCGGTTGCGCTTTACTGGCATGTTCTTGATATGCACAAAAAGGCGCCCGGGTCGACACTGATCACTTTTCCCTGGGGCGGACACAATTTTATGGATGCAGATTCCGACAAGTTCAATAAGTGGATTGCCAGTTATATAAATGATGATGCGGTAGCGTTTGACCCTGACAGTTCTTTAAAACGGGACCACATGCTTAATCCAGCCCCAGATTCCATCTGAACGTCCCATCAAGTTGTCCGCATTAAAAGTGGATGGCTGTGGAGTTGCTGAAGCTTGGGCGGCAGCTTGAGTTAAAACCGATTGGGTCAATGGAATAGGTTTAGGCTTGGGAGGCGGTGTTGAATTTGGCAAAAGTTTACCAAGCAAAGCAAGATTCACCAGGCCATCTTGAGGTTTCAACAATTCTGGACGCCGTTCTGCCACCACTTCATGATGATCTTGTGCCGTTGCAATAGTGCGTCTTATGCGGCGGCCATCCGGCAAGAATAATGTTGCCTCGCCGGTTTCCTCAGAATACATAAAAGCTTCACCCTGAGCCAATTCTCCTGTTCCATTTTCAGCCAGGTATTTAAGTCGTTTCGTCCACTGATCTGGTGGTGACAGTTTGTTCGCTCTTGCGTCCGCCGACGGAGTCAATGAATTTAGCTGAAATTTTGGCTTGCCAATTTCTGCAGGAGCGGCTTCGGGAGCCGGTTTACTTTCGCTAACACTGCTTGAGTCAAAAGTCTCTTCCTGTGGAACGAACTGAAGATTTTGAACTTTCTTTGGCGGAGAATCTTCAGCAAACTGCAACCCATTTGCCTGATTTAACTTTGGCTGAACAACTGGAGTTGAAGCCACAAATGAGAGCGCGGTGGATTTTCGATTTAAAACAGGATTTGGACTTGCTTCCGCTTTCATCTGCGCTGCGTCTAAGGTTTCGTCTGCGCCAGGATTTACCACAGGCGCGATTGCCGCAAGGCACATATGCAAAGATTGCAAAATCCAGGGAGCAGGGAGCTCAGTTGGATCAGGAATTTGACTCGTATAGGCAACGGCTTCGTCTGTCATTTCTACCTGAGGCCATTCCGACTGCATTGCAAAACCAATTGATGTTCCAATGTGCTTCATTGCAGTGCCGAGATCCCCTCTCTCAATGGCTATTGAAGCAAGAAGCAACCGAGCCGGTTGATAACGAGGTCTAACCTTAAGTGCTTCATTCAATGAATCGATGGCTTGATCGACTCGATGAGAATTTTTCAGCAAAACACCCTTTTCATAGAATGCTTTATAAGACTTGGGATGCTTTTGAATAAATGCATCGAGCTCATCGAGCGCTTCTTTCGTCTTGCCTTGTTTGGCAAGGCCCAGACTCCTGTCTATACTCGGTTTGGGTTTTGGAGGGTTTCGAAATAACTTTCCGAAAGGGTTCGGAATTTTTGCTGGCGACCCCGGATATGGTTCTAAATCTTTCTGATCAGCTTGCACCGCTGACGGTGTTGCCACTAAGGGAGGTACCCCGCTGGCAGAAAGATCACTGCCCCAAGCTTGAAGAAATACCGCCTGTGAAGCCGCAAGTGAGAGGATTATCGATGAACGGTTTACTTTCATACAGCGTACTTGCGCAACTTTGTACACGGCACAATATTAGCTTAAGGTCGAATAAACAGGCGCTCCAATCTTCTAACAAATGTCTTCCAGCCTGGTTCGTTCATTGTCTTCAATGGATAAACAAGGATCGTTTTCATACCCATTCGCTGCCCAGCAAAGATATCAGTTAGAGGTCTGTCGCCTATCAACACGGCATCTTTTGGAGAAAGTCCAAAGTCTGCGAGTACGGAAAGAATGGCTTTGCGACTCGGTTTACGAGCATTAAATATGACCGGCATTGCCAAGAGCACTTCTATTTGCTTCAAATAATCCAGTCTTTTGTTGTTACTCACCACAGCTAACTTGAAGTGCGGGCGAGCACGTTCGAGCCAGTCCGCAGCTTGCTTTGTTAACATGCCACTGCGTGGCGCTACAATCGTGCTGTCTAAGTCGAGAAGTAGTGCTTTGATACCTTCGGCTCGGAGGTCATCCAGATTTATATCTGTTACGTCTCCGTCGACGATCAATGATGGACGAATAAAAACCATGAAACAATCTGCAGTGCCAGCTTGAAAACGATAGTAACAGAGCAGGGTATTGGTTGTAAAACTTACCACGCTCAATGAGCTATCATGGCAACCAATAAGGTTAGGGTGACAGGTTGTACAAGCGTTCGCGAAAGTCAGGCAAGGGTTCTTCGGCTGAAAAGCAACCAGAAAGTGGTGTGCAAACCGGCGCGTTGCCTCTTAAGCACGTAGCTATAATTATGGACGGCAATCGCCGTTGGGCGGACAACAAGGGTTTGCCGCGCCTATTCGGACATCGCGAGGGGGTTAAAACCCTCAAAAGGCTAGTGCGCTATGTCGGTGAGAGGCAACTCCAGTACCTTACCGTTTATGCTTTCTCAAGTGAAAACTGGCAGCGAAGTCAGGAAGAAGTAAATTATCTTTTTGAGTTGTTCGGCAAGACGCTTGCGGATGAACTGTCTGAGTTAAACGAAAACAACGTCAGGCTATCCTTCCTTGGTCAGTTGGATAAAGTGCCCACTTCGTTAACAAAATCGCTCTATACAGCCATGCGGGCTACCAGCGAAAACACAGGTTTGTCTCTGCAAGTGGCACTAAATTATGGATCGCGATTGGAAATTGCCGATGCAGTAAAGAAAATTGCTCTTGCTGTGCGATCGGGTGAAATGTCCGTTGAGCAGATTGATGAATCCCTGATAGATTCCCATTTATATACAAGCGGTATGCCGGACCCAGAATTGATTATCAGAACGGGTGGTCAAATGCGCCTTTCAAATTATCTTTTGTGGCAGGCTGCTTATTCAGAACTTTATGTAACGCCCCTGCACTGGCCGGATTTCACGCCTGACGAATTCGACAAAGCAATTACCGAATTTGTAAGTCGCGAACGCAGATACGGCGGGGATTAGACTAAGAACGCTTTTATAGTTTTATGCTTTTAGGCAAGCATGGGGGCGAGAGATTGTCCTTGCTCTTCAACTGATCTGATCAAACCTTCCAGATTGATGCGCTGACCTTTAGCGGTGAGCACAACCAGGAAGTGACTGGCGATTTCGTAGAAATGAAGAATGCCTTGATCTGTAAGCAAAGTCATTTGCGTGAGATTGCCGCGATTCATGCGTTGAATGGATACATCGTTGTTCGAAAACAAGGTGGCACTGAGGGCACCAATCATTGCGGTATCAACATCTCTGGGCAGTGAAGAGGCAATTACTGAACCATCTCTGGCGACAAGTACGCAACCTAGAATGCCGTGCTTTCCATTTAGCCCGGTTAGCTGCCCTTGTATACGCCCTGCATTCTCTGCACTTACCATCAATCTACTCCTGCGGTGCGTTCCTCTGAATTAGCCCCGAAATACCCTATCAGCTTTTTAGTTACTTATGAACATCGGGTGGATGTTTTTCAATCTGCATCTCTTTCGGCGTTTCTGTTTCGCCTGCGGATGCAGCCTTTTCTTCCTTCTTATCTTTGTCTTCAGCACTAGCAGTTTTCTTGAGTCTCAATACATCAACCCAGGGCTCATCAAGTCCGGCTCCAAATACTTTGGCCGTAATTTCTACTTGATCGCCATCTTTTAAGCTCGTTAAAAGTTGGTTGAGAGGATCTTTCTCTTTCGGTATTGCCATGGCTATTTTCAATTCTGAAAAAGGCACAACCCCATCCGGACGATGAACTATAAACCCTAAATGGGTTTTTGAAGATTTCATTGCCGGCTTGTAATCAAGAGGAAGAGTACTGAACATATAAAACTTGGCTGTAAATTTCACATTTTTGTTCAGATATTCATGTGGTTTATCAACCAACTCTGTTGTCGTCACATTGACAACGTTTTCAATTGGCGGTTCTGGTGCAGCTTTCGCCGAGACCTTTTCCGCTTTGTCGGAGGCCTTTTCAGGAGCTTTAGCGGGTGTCGCCGTTGCCGGCTTGGCCTTAGGTGCAGCCTGCACTTGCGGTAACGGTGCAATTGCATAAGAGATAAGCAAAGTTGCTGACAGCATCAGCAATTTATTGCGAGAGCTACTGGGTTTGGAAGAGATAATTCGTTGATATAAATTGTTCATTGTTAGGCTTCACATCGTAGATGAGTTCTCATATTACCAGAACCTTATGATGGCGGCTGGTTCACCCTGTCGAAGTAACTGTAATATGAACACATTTCATCCCAGGAGCGGTCATTTGGAGCAAGGTCCCAAGCAAACTGCAGAGCTGACACCTCTTATGCGGCAGTATTGGGACATCAAAGCTCAGTATCCGGATCTCCTTATTTTCTTTAGGGTCGGAGATTTTTTCGAGCTCTTTGACGACGATGCCAGATTAGCGGCAAAAGAATTAGATATAACCCTGACTGGACGCCCTGAGTCCGGATATGAAAACGGTCGCATTCCAATGGCCGGCGTGCCGGTGCGATCGCACGAGATGTACTTAGCCAAGCTCCTCACAAAAGGTTTTTCCGTCGCTATATGCGATCAAGTTGGTGTCGTTGGTGCTGAAAAAGGCCCAGTCGAACGACGGGTGACAAGAATATTGACACCAGGGACGGTGCTTGAGTCTCACTTACTTCCTAGCAAAGAAAGCAATTATCTAGCGGCAATTGTTGGTAGTTCTGGCATGTGGGGACTGGCTTATGTAGAGGCGTCGTGTGGAGAATTTGCTGTTACGCAATTAAACGAAGAGCAGCTCACTCTGGAACTGGGTCGGCTTAATCCACGCGAATTGCTGGTAGCGAAAAAAATTCTAAAGCCTGGCCAAAACGACATAGTAGCTCGTGAGGTATTGGATTTACCTGATGCCTGCCGAGACGCTTACCATGTGGTGGGAAGATCCGAAATATTTTTCGAACACGAATCGGCAAAACGCAGAATTTTAAATCTATTTGGCATAACAACTCTGGAAGGTTTTGGTTGCCAGGCAATGCCACTTGCGGTGCGGGCAGCCGGTGCAATTGTTGATTATTTGGAACGGACACAAGGCGCTGAAATACCCAAATTTGAAGGCATTTCAACCTACTCCGTAGAAAAACATCTTGTTTTAGATATCAACACTCGCCGCAATTTGGAACTGGTAGAGACGTTAAGAGATCGAACTTTGCAAGGCAGTTTGCTCTTTGTGATAGACAGATCAGTTACACCAATGGGCTGCCGCAATTTGAGAAAGTGGCTTTTGCAGCCATTGTGCTCGGTGCCACATATCAAGGCTCGTCAAGGGGCAATTGAAGATCTGGTGCGGGTGCCAAAGCGCCGCACTGAAATTGAGAAGAATCTTGAAATGCTTGCTGATCTCGAACGACTTTCCGTCAAGCTATCTTCCGGCACAATAAACCCTAAGGAATTGCTCGCCGTCGCTCAATCTTTAACGGTTTTACCGAATTTACAAAAAGCGTTCGAGGATACGGACAACGCTTATTTGAAGAGCTTATCTGAAGCGCCACCTCAACTAATGTCTCTTGCTGAATTCATTGGCAATGCTATCTCACCTGATGCTCCTCGAGAGCTGACAGAAGGCGGAATTTTCCGTGATGGGTTCCAAGAAGAACTCGACGAATTTCGCAGATTACTTGGTGGCGGTAAAGAGTGGCTAGAAAAATTTCAGCGCGAAGAACAAACGAAAACCGGCATCAAAAATCTAAAAGTCAATTTCAATAGAACGTTTGGCTATTACATTGAAATTACGAATTCGAATAAAGATTCGGCGCCAGATCACTACATTCGCAAGCAAACTTTGACCAATGCCGAGCGTTTCATCACTCCTGAATTGAAAGAGTACGAAGCAAAGATACTCAATGCCGAAAAACACAGTTCCGAGCTGGAATATAAGCTCTTCATCGAATTTCGCAGCAAGCTCGTTCAATACGGCTCGACCCTACTTGTGGTGGCGCGCCGACTGGCCGATCTCGATGCCCTGCTTTCCCTTTCTAAAGTGGCTGTCGAACAAAAGTATGTAAAACCAGCTGTAGATGACACTTTGCTGCTGGATATAAAGCAGGGGCGTCATCCGGTTCTAGAAAAAATATTGCCCGCCGGCCGTTTCGTTGCTAACGACACCAGGCTGGAAGGAGATGCAAGCGAACAGCAATTCGTCGTCCTTACCGGTCCAAACATGTCTGGTAAGTCGAGCTATCTCAGGCAAACAGCTCACATTGTTATCCTCGCTCAAATGGGTTCATATGTGCCGGCCGAATCCGCACATGTCGGCATAGTGGATCGCATCTTCACGCGTATAGGGGCCGTAGATGATTTGACCCAGGGGCAATCTACTTTCCTTGTGGAGATGAGTGAGGTAACCCAGTGCTGCCTGACCGCTACATCACGCTCACTTATTTTGCTGGATGAAGTTGGGCGGGGCACAAGCACCTATGACGGGGTGGCAATTGCCTGGTCTGTGGCAGAGTACCTGGCTCGCGAGATTAAAGCCCGTACAATTTTCGCCACCCACTATCACGAACTAAATGGTCTTGCCAACCTCATTCCTCAGATAGCCAACTACCAAATGCTAGTCAAAGAGCAAGATGGTCAGGTACAGTTTATACGTTCAGTAGTAGCAGGCGGTGCTAGTCGAAGTTTTGGAGTACAGGTTGCACGCATGTCCGGATTGCCACTGCGCATAATTGAAAGGGCAGAACAACTGATGAATCAAATGGAGCGCAAGAGCGCAGCCGGTAAAATTATTGATGGACCAAGATTTCGACAAGTGTCTATGGAAGATGCGCTGCAGTTGTCTTTATTTGAAGAAGCAACAGAAAGCAAAGCACCAACGCTCGAGCGAGGAAAAAATGGTGACAATCAATAGACCGAGAGCAATTGCTCTAGCCTTGACGATTATGTGTGCCGGCGCACAAATGCAATTTGCCGATGCGAAAAGAACTTCCAAGAGCAAAGATGCTCCTGTGCAAGATCGCTCCACCATCATGACCGATCTCGGAATAGACGGTGAAACCCTTCACCTTATCAATCTCGGAAAATGGAAGTTAGCACAAGACAGGCTGAAGACTCTTGCTGATAAAGAAAGTGGTATCACCCGCACAAAAGCATGGCTTGCTTTTGCTTACATGTACAACACCCAATGCGATCCCCTCAGTGCTTTAAATGACTCTCTCAAAGCTGAGTCAAAAGACGACGTCAACGTAACCCTAGTAAATGCCTTCAATTTGATTTGCCAGAAGAAATACACCGATGCTGAAAAACGGCTGCAAGATTTGCCTGCCACAGCCATGTCAGATCCTTTCGTAAACTTCGCGTTCGCTGCAATGTCTTCCAAAGAAGGAAAGATTGCTGTTGCCGCGACTTATATGCAACGCGCCACTGACTTAGCACCTGATTTTGGCTGGGGTTATCGAACCAGAGGGCAGCTCCAACAAAAGTGGCTAAATGATACAGCCGGAGCTGACATCAGCTATGCCAAGGCACTGGCTATCGAACCTAGTTTTCTGGAAGCAATCAATGCGCTTGTTGATATAAGACTAGTAAAAAATGACTTTGATGGAGCGACTGATGTAGCCATAGCTGCTATCAATGCTGAACCAACCAATGCTTTCAATCACTATCGACTTGCACAAATCTATCTGCAGCAATGGCGCTTGCGCGAAGCCGCTGTAGAATTGCAAAAAGCAATTAGTCTCGATCCTAAAGATGCGAGATCTTATCGGGCAGTCGCTTCCATATATCGATACCAAGGCAAGTTTGATGACGCAATTGAAAATCAAAAGAAAGCCGTCGATATGGTTAACGACAAGCAGTTCGATTTATTGGAACTGGCCAATATGGAGATATCCGCAGGCAAAGACGATGCCGCAACAGAAGATCTGAAGAAAATACTAGTCATCAATCCTAATAATCAAATCGCAACGGATTTACTTGAACGTCTGCTCGTTAAAGACAGCAAGTACGATGAATTGATCGCTGATTTAAAAAAATTGCTTGAAAAGGACAACAAGAATGCCGCTTTGCACGAGCGGCTCGGCAACGCGCTCAATGCCTCGGGCAAAGCAGAAGAAGCAGTCGAGGAATATAAGGAAGCAGCGAATCTAAATCAGAATGATCCTATTCCGCATCGAAAAATTGGCGCAATCCGAATAGCGCAAAAAGACTATAACGGCGCCGCAAAAGAGTATATGCGCGCCCTTCAAATCAATGCGAATTCAGTACCAGATTTAGTGGCACTGGGATTTTGCTACGGGCAAACGGATGACTACTTGCAAGCAGAAGCAGCTTTTGTTACGGCTCTTGCTTTGCACCAGTTGACCCAGGCTCCTGATTCTACCGTACCACCCACAACACCAGATATTATGCGCGCTCTTGCCACGCTGCTGTTTGAAGAAGGACGCTATGCCGATGCTGCTTCGCAGTTTACTTCTGTATGCACCATGACCAAGACAACACCAAGCGGGTTAATGGATCAATTCATGTCTGCTCAAGCGCTCGCTTTACGAGATCGCAAACCACGGGTTTACAGCCAGCTCGAAACTGCCTTCCAAAACCTGTCACCGAAAGAACAAGATATTCAACGAATAAATCTCGTTGACACACTTATTCGTTGTCAAAAATACGATGCGGCTGCTAAGTACTTAGCACAGATTAATCCGGATGCAGCAAAGCAATTTGACATAACAGCCGCTCCTATAGCATCTGCAACAACTACCGAACCAGGCGCAGCGGTAGCGCCAAAAGCGGCACCCACACCAGATGAACAATGTCTCGCTTACATTTGCTGGTCTCGTATCTTCCGCCACAAAAATGACTTAGTCAAAGCTGATAAAGCTGCCCGTCTCGCTTTAGACATTTCTGCAAAAGACGGCACACCGCATTCAGATGCTTTGTGGGAGATGGCTGAAGTAAATCTCGGCAAAGGCAGTCTTGATGAAGCGACCAAGAATGGCGAAGAAGCAATTAAAGTAAATCCGAAATCCTACAAAGCTTATGAGGTCCTAGGCCGTATTGATTTGAAGCGAAACAAAATCAAAGATGCCATTGTTAGCGCTAACAAAGCGCTGGAACTAAACCCGTACTTTACAGAAGCATATCTTCTCCTGGGCACTGCTCAATTAGCGGCAAATGATATGCCCGCAGCAGAATCAAGTTTTCAGAAAGCTGTCAATCTCTACCCCGGCAATATTCAAACGCATGAAGCCCTTCTTCTGGTGCTAAAGAAATTGCAGAAAACGACCGAAGCAAAACGTGAAGAGTCGGTCATCGGCCAACTGAAAAGCTCACAGTAAACTTATTGTTTCGGCTCTGACTTAGCATCTGACGCGGATTTAGCAATCGGCTCGGTTTTTACTTCAGGCTTAGATTCAGATATTGCCGCAAGCGGATTCGAAAGTTTTGGTGGTGCCGAGTGTTCTGGTTTCATTGGCGTCAATTCCAATTCGCGCACTAGATATGATGGGGTTATAAAACTCTTGGTGACACGGTCGGCCGGTTCAACGATATAGGCGGCGCTGTTATCGAGCACTGCATCTATATCTCTAAAAGCTCTCAGGGAGACATCTTTAAATTCAAGTCCTCTTAAGGGCTCCTTGTGTCCATCGCTCAAATACAACCGGTAAGCAACAATTGGATCAGTAGGTCTGCTGGAGTAAGCAGGCATATCAAAAGTGAGCGATTGGTTTCCGGATTGCCCAACGAATAGATTTTCATCGAAGTCATAAGAGTTGCAAACGCACAATTTGTTTATAACAAGAATGTAGTCCAAACCCGCATCCTTAGCTAAATCAACCATACGTGCTTTCAATTCGTCTTGCGAAACCGGCTTGGATGAAGACAGTTGCATAATGCTGTGCACGCCTAATCCCGCTTGCGAATGGCCGTTGCTTTTCTTTGACTGCCGCGTTGGAAATCGACTCTGGCAAAAACCTTTGAGGATGCCATTTTCTACGAGCTCTACTCTTTCACCCATCACGCCGTCATCATCAAACTTATAGCCACCAATTAGAGGCGTTCCACGATAAGACGTGAGTTGCGGATCGTCTACTACATTTAGATACTTAGATAAAACGCGTCTTCCGACCATCTTAGTGAGCGGATTACGCCAGTCTTCATGTGACGTAAGAGGCTCTTCCGCCATACCGAAATTTGGTGCCATGATTTGCGAAAAGAATTCAGCCGCAGCCTGTCCTTCGAAGAAAACCGGTCCGCAATATTCTTCATCAGCTTTCTTGGCGGTTCTCAGATCTGTTACGCGCTTAGCGAGTTCTTCGGTCATCTTCTTGAGATGATCGAAATCGGGAAGCGTTGTTTCTTCCGTACTTGCTGCTACGTCGTGGTCCGATACAGGCATGCCATCTTCTGCTTGGCCGCTTGCCCAAATCGTCACTGCATACAATTTTTTCGAATCACGAATGCGACTACCTTCATTGCTCACATACCAGCGGTTGACTGTGCGCGCCAAAAAAGACACTTTTGACTTTTGCAAGGTTGGATAGCTTTTGAAAATTTCCGAGAGGTTTTGAGCAATCTTGCACCATTTAGATTCATCTACAGAAAGTTTTTCGCCAGGAGCACTGAAAGTGACGGGCTTCTCTTGTGTTGTATCAGGCAAACGATCGGGAAGGTTGTGATCCGACAGATAAGCCTTTTTCCATTCGAAATTGGTTATTGCGTGTTTGTATGCAACATCAGTAGCCAGCCAAGCTTCCCTGCGCACTGCGTTGTAATTGTTATCTACAGCAATGGGATAGTGATAGTCCATAAATTTCGTTGACGGAAATGAACTATTGAATTCGTACGAGCCAATCTTCACGTTAGGACTGATGACGCGATGGCAGTCATATTGCATTTTTGCCTCCGAACCAAGGCAAGAAAAGCAAGTTGCATTGTCTACTTCCTTCACCGTATATGAAAGGAAGAACGGCAGTGGATGCGAATCCAAGTGCAATGCCTTCGTAGATCGATCCATTTCGTCTGTCAATGCCTTCAACACATAATCATCTTCTGCATTAGCATTTGCGTTAGCAGAAAGAGCCCAAAACCAGCAAATAGAAAGGTAGAAGAAAATTGATAGGTGCTTCATTTGCTATGACCACCTGTAGATTCAACATCATGTGGCGTTGGGTCCGGCAATATCGGAGGCTTCTCGAAAGTCTTAGATGTTCGTTTTATCTCGATTGACTGTAACAAAAGACTTGGGGCAATAGCTGAAACTGGCACTGTACCTGATTCTCTTCCACATCGACCGTCGAAGCTTTGATAATCTGTTCCTGCTGCAATTATGCGTTCGAGCGCAGCAAGCGGCGTGCCCACTATTGATGCACCTCTAATTAGTTCGTCTGGTTTTCCATCCACGAACACTTTATATACGCGTAGCGGATTCACCGTATAAGTCTGTTCAGAAGATCTGGAAGTATAGGTAAAACCACCAGATATCTCGTCAAAAAGCAATCCGTAGGTTTTGTGCTGTTTGATTGCTTCGTTTATCAACATTCGTCTGAGCGTAGCAGGATCATATTGCTTTGATTTATCTGCAGTCACAAACAAATTAGCCTGTCGTCCCATCGGGTTCCAACCAGGTGAGGAGCGGCCGTGACCATTGGATTCTTTGAACCCTTGTACTGGTGTTCGTCCGACCAAAAAACCAGTCAGTATGCCATTTTTGGCCAGTTGCACTTTTTGAGCCGGCACCCCTTCATCATCGAAATGATAGAAGCCGTTCAACCAATGGTTGCCTAACTTTTCTCTGGTTGGATCATCTTCAACAGAAATAAATTTCGGCATAACTAGCTCACCCAGTCGGCGTGCATATGTCTTGCCTTCCGTTTCGCTTTTTTCGTGAATCGCTTCTACTCTGTGTCCAAAAGTTTCATGAAAGAAAACAGCAGCAGCCTTGCCAGAGAGAATAGCCGGGCCAACATATGGTTCTGCAACAGGAGCTTTGCGCAGCTCATCAAGATTATTAGCCAACTTTTCAATGCGTTGTTTTAGTACTGCCTCGTCCGGCAAATACTGAATTTCCGGAACTTCGATCGAATCGTACAACCAGAGATTCATACCATCATCGGCAAGCTCAGATCCGGAGATATAGAAATTGCAATTCAGATGTTGTTCTACAATTTGCGAGTTTTCGCTATTCACAAAATAAAATGTGGTAGGGCTTACAGCCAGCGATACAAGTGAATGATCGATCTGAGGATGAGCAAGAAGTACTTTGGATAACCGCCGAAGTTCGTCTTGCCAGGCTGTGCGATTAATTGCAGTTGCTTTTATTTTTCCATCGTAGTGGTGCGGTGGCTGCAGAGAAAAATCACCCGATTTGTCTTCTTCGATCGAATAAATTTCGTTACTGGCACGCAGTTCTGTCAATCTTTCTTGAGCTGCCTTGTAGGCTTCATCTGTCTTTAACCAGAGGCTCTGGCGCAATGCAATATCACTGCCATTTATGGGAAGAATAGAATCTTGAGAGGCGGTGCGTTCATAGAATGTAGGAGATGACGTGCGATGGCTGCGAAGATAGTGCGTGTTATCAAAACGCGGGCTACCCAAACGCAAATCAACTGCTAACATGCGCCATGCTTTCAACTTGTCATCTTGCAGAGCACCATCCGTTGCGTCGATGGTTTCCCAATTGCCTTCGTATAAGCGATAAGCAAGATAATAAAGCGGCATATTGCCGTTGGATGACAACTCTTTCTTCGCTCGTTTCAATTCTTCTTCTAGCGTTTGGACAATTGGATTCGAAACGGTAACTTCTTTTGAGGCAGCAGGGCTTTTCGAAACGGGCGCATTTTTAGGGACCGGGGTACTTTTCGAAGCTTTGGTACTTACTGGTTCAGCGGCAGCGTATCCGAGCCCGCCGGAAAACAAACTCAAATAGAGCGCGGCGATACAACCTGTAAATCGTCTTGCACTCTTGTCCCGCGCCGAATCGTTTAACAAAGCTTGGTTCCCACTTTCTTCTTAGAACAATTCATTCTACCAGCCTGCGTTGAATGCGTTAGGTATACTAAGACGGTCTTTTCCGTAGGGTTTGCACTATGCCGCAGCTAAGTCGCTTTTGAATTATTTGAATGCACTCGGTGGGCAAGTCAAACTCGCACCAATCACTCCTGCAGACGGTAGGGTGATAACAACGCTTGAAGGAACGACCTGGTATCGCAGCCAGATGTGTCCAAACTTTTACTGGCGCCTTTGCTCGAATCACATTGTTCACACGATACATACGCGAGTGCTGCAACAAATTGCCATCTTGTCGGAAAGGAACAACTAGGACCCTTGGGCACTGTCGCAGACGAACTCCGTCCTATTAGAATTTGTCGAATTCACACCAGTATGACAATTATTTCATAAAGGTGTATATTTGGTGAAAGTCCGACTTAGCTGTTCTACAATGGCTGTTCATCCCTTAGTTCGCTTAATTTGGAAACCCGTATAGTCTGCAACCACATTTAGTGGCAGGCGCAAATTTTACTGGGCAGTTTTTACTGGTCAGCACCTCTTTGATTGGTCTCTATTTCAAATGAACAGTATGTTACAAAGCTTACAAGCATGGCGAGCCATTAGTGTTCTCGCTGTTGTGGCTTACCACTTGGCTTATGAGACACAACGTGTCTGGGGAAACAATTGTGAAAGCCTCTTTGGTCCTCCCTTTGATTACGGCTTTCTTGGAGTTGATCTATTTTTTGCCATAAGCGGATTTGTGATCGTTTGGGTATATGCGAACAAACTGAACTCACCGCGTGAAATACCGGAATATTTGTGGCATCGAATCACAAGAATTTATCCCTCATACATCTTAGTCTCGCTGCCATCCTTCATAGCAGCATTAAAGCTGCACCTACTAAATTGGAAAACAACTCTAGGAGCATTGGCTTTGTTATGGCCGTATCCGCTCCTGGCAAACCCTGTAGCCTGGTCTTTGTGTTATGAAATGATCTTTTACATAATTTTCTCGAGCGCTTTTTTTTTACCGCGGCGCTTTCTTCCATACATTCTTGCCGTCTGGGCAGTTTGCATTGTCGTACACACAAGTGAAAACTTAACTCATCGGTTACCAGAAATTTTTTATCCTGCCTTTTCAGTATTGAACTTCGAAATTTTGATGGGAGCAGCCGCTGCACTTCTACTCCAAGCGCGACTCATTTTCTTTCCTCGCGTTTGTATTGGACTTGGCTGCTTTTTAATTGCCGCTTTGGTTGGTGTAAGTCTAGTTACGGGACACGATCTCGCCAACGATTATTTGCTAAGAGCCGGAGTTCTTGGTCCAAGTGGCTTTCTCATTATTTACGGGGCAGCTGGTAACGAGCTTATACGCTCAGCGAAATACTGGAAATGGCTTCTGATTCTTGGGGCTTCTTCTTACTCAATTTATTTATGCCATTACCAAATAATAGTGATGTGTGGGCTCTTAGCATTGGGATTCATTGCACACAAAGTGCACTTCAATCCAATTTTGTGGGAACTGCTAACTGGTGCACTAACGATCGGTTCTGGTCTCTTGATTTATTTCATCCTAGAGAAACCATTTTTGCAATTTATACGAAGCAAAACGAAAACAGTGCAAGGCGATTCTTCATCGCAAAAGCGGTTTCCAGCAGTGCAAATTTAATAAGTCACAGGCTGACATTAACGAAGCCGTTGTTAGTTTACTGCACACTCAGTTCCTTCACTTGTTCGAAGAGCTTGTAATTGTCTGTGTAATCGACATGGACTCCAATAATAACTGGCCCGGAAGTGTCGAAAGCCTTTTTCAAAATAGAACCAATCTGATCGGGAGTTTGAATCATAAAACCCTTAGCGCCAAACGCTTCCGCATACTTCACTGGATCGACAGGTCCAAATTGTGTGCCGGAGGGACGGCCATATTTCTGCTCTTCCTGTACACCTACCATGTTGTAAGTTCCATCAATCCAGATCATATGAACAAGATGAGATTGCAGTCGCACTGCAGTTTCCAGTTCCATGCCGGAATATAGAAAACCGCCATCTCCTGAAATAGATAGAACCTTCTCAGAGGGTCTCACGAGAGTGGCTGCAATAGCCCATGGCAACGCAACACCAAGTGTTTGCTGTCCATTGGAAATTAGTACCTGACGCACACGGAAACTATAAAGATGTCTCGCCAACCAGATGTGAAAAGAACCCATGTCAGAGCAAAGTGTCATGTCTGAAGACAAAATCTTCTGGAGTTCCGCAACCAACCGCAGAGGATGCACGGGAACACCGTCCATTTTCTCTGCCGCTGCTGTCATTTTCTTTCGGTCATCAGCAATGCTGTCCAAAAGTTTTTCGATTTCTGAATCTGGATGAGGCGATGTAATTAACGCATTAAGCTCGCGCAACGTAGCGGCTATATCACCAATCAATTCAACTGCTGGATTATAAGCATTATCTACGTCTGGGCGAATCGCATCGATGTGTACAATTGGACGTTTGTTCCCTTTATTCCAGAGCGCCGGATCGTATTCAACAGCGTCATACCCAACCGTAACGACTAGATCTGCCGCTTCTAGAATTCGGTCGGCCGGCTGATTCGCAAGCAAACCCACTCTTCCACCAAAATTCCGAAAGAGCTGCAATGGAATTGCACCAGCTGCCTGGAATGTACCAACAACTGGAAGATTTCCTTTCTGAATAAACTCGTGAACTGTGTCGGCATTATCCGGCTTACTGGCGAGCAAGCCTAACAATACAACGGGCCTTTTCGATCGATTGATAAGGCGAGCAGCCGTTTCTATTCCTGAGCGATCTGCGGGTCCACTTACTAGACGAGCGGAGTTGGGGAGAACATCACATTCTGCTGGATTCGTCATGATGTCATTAGGCAGGCTCACGAATGACGCACCAGGTCTGCCGGTTTCAGCGGCACGAAAGGCATTGGTTATAACTTCAGAGGTGCTTTCCGGCGAATCCACTTCAGCGCTGAACTTCGTAACGGGCTTGCAAACGCTCACGGAATCCATTGTCTGATGCACAAGCTTGAGACGTTCGGAAACTGCCACTGCGCCACCAAGCGCTACAATCGGATCACCTTCTGTATTGGCCGTTGCAAGTCCGGTAACTAGATTTGAAACTCCCGGTCCGGAGGTAACAATTGCAATACCGGCTTTTCCAGTCATGCGCCCTATGCCACCTGCAATGAAGGCAGCATTTTGTTCGTGCCTGCATACGACTGTCTGGATTGAAGAGTCTACTAAACGATCAAAAACGCTATCGATCTTTGCACCAGGTACACCAAAGACCCATCTCACATTGTGTTCTTCCAGCGTTTTGACAACAATGTCTGCACCAGTGTATGGCTTATTTTGTTCTTTCACCATCTGCATTTCCCTTATCGTGGATCTGTTCTGCATAAGCGATATCTTTCGAACTATCTTTACTTAGGTCTGCCCGAAGAAATTCCTGCGATTCTGGAAGAGATAGATGGAAATCATTCATTCTTTCCATTCGCACGCGCAACTTCGTGCCGCTGCATTCTAGAAGATGACCACCTTTTGTTCGGTCTTCAGAAAGAAAATGGAAGTGATAACCTGCGACATTAAATGCGCTCGAAAATTGCGGAGCCCAAATTCCAACAAGAGACCCACTGATATTATTGAACTCAAATTCTGGTTGAACGGAAGATGCTTCAGCAAGAGGAACCCCCTCAACTGTTGCCTTCATTGCTCGGGTGTGGATGTGATCGAATTTTCCGTCTATTCGAAAGGCGTAGAAGATGTTGTCAGAGTCACGGAAATTATCGCAAACTTTGCGGACATCCGCGAGGCTAGTAGTTGTCTCAATAATCTCGTCTAAATCCGGTTCAAAAAATAGAACGATCGCAAATGGAGTGCCTACCTCTTCTGTAACCTTAGAAACTTTCCCGTCACTCCGAGCCTGATAAATTGCTCCGTCAAGCACAACCATTTCACCATCAAGATTTTCGAAAGTACCAATTCCGAAGTTGCCATAATTCAATAAGTACTTACTGGAAACGGCCCGCTCATATATTCCCTGGACGAGTGCACCTGTTGTCGAAACCTGGAAGAATGTGTGGTGAGGAATTTCAAAACTACGAGCAAGAGCCATTGAAACAAGATGAGATATCGACTCACCTTTTATTTTCGATTGCTCTTCCAGAATTTTCTGTAAGGACCGCGAAATATGACACGTAATTTTTGGCATGCGGATATTGTCCAGCATCGTAGCCCAAACTGATCGGATTCAGTTCATTTGTTACAGTGTTGCCAAGCCAACCAACAACCGTAGTTAATCAACATTTTCTTTGCTGGCAGAAAAATGAACCTTTCTGTCGCTAATGTCCGGAAGACATGCAGTACCACATATAGTATTACCGACTAACTTACCTTCTATGATTGCAACCATGGCTCCAGAATGTTTTCTGAACCAAAAAGACTTTGCTCCTGTGAAATCTACATAAAAAGTGATTGAGCTGTTGTCTTCATGCAAACGGCCAGTGAGCGGAAATTTTCCAAGAATTCCTTTGTAAGTTCCATCTACTTTGCTACCTTGCTGGGCATCAATAGAAACAGTTGGATGTCTTCTGAACTCAATAATTTTCCCTTTCCATTTGCCTAACAACTTAGGCCCTGGTGTTTCGTCAATCTCCACGTGTCCTTGAATTGGACTGCTTGATGTTAGAAGGCTCTCTTGCGATTCGACTCTACTGCACATAAGAATGGGTAATAACAAAACAAATATCAGCGCAAGTCCGGTGTAACTGCGAACTCTACTCAATTTGCCAGTTATCCAAGGATAAAAAGGAAAATAATGAAATTGAACAGCAAACGGATTGTTACTTGAAAAATTACTTCGTACGCCGAATGCCGGTTGCTCAGTTTCGGCTTGGTATGTCCCAAACAACCGATCCCAAATCATGAGAACCCCACCAAAGTTTTTGTCTAAATAGATTGTATTTCTTGCATGATGAACTCGGTGTGCCGACGGTGTATTGAAAATTCCCTCCAGAACACCTAACTTCGGAACTAGCTTGGTATGAAGGAAAAATTGATACAGCAAATTTATAGTGAAAAACAAAACCAATTGCTCTGGCCTGAAACCGAATATAACTAGCGGACCGAAAAAGATCGGAGCAACAAGCCTTCCCAACCAGGGAAGTCGAAAACTTGTTGAGAAATTGAAATGCTTACTTGAGTGGTGCGTTTCATGAAGGATCCATAACGGGCTAAAGTTATGGCTAAACCGGTGCTCCCAGTAGTAGCAAAAATCTGTGAGCACAAAAGCAAGAGCAATTGTCCAAGTTGAATCGGGAATTTTGAAAAGGGCAAAAGACTCTAATGACTTCAAAGAGCCGTAAACGTAAGCAATCAAGATAGGTTGACTCAATTTGCCAATAGCTAAAATGCCCAGATTGCAAAGAGTATCTCTCAGGCTATACAAGCCCTTCTTACGCCTACCAGAAATGGACCATTCCAACAAAACAAAAACTGCTGCCACCGGCAAAAATATCGAACCTAACTCTTTTATAGTTTCAAACATGACGTCCTCTTTCATGATTCCGTGAGGAGGATCTGCAGGCCCTCAATAGACCTACACGCCGAGAGCCAAAAAGTTTCGTTGTCTTACTTTAATTTCAGCGCTTCCGCCTTCAAGGCAGCCGGAGCTGCTTTCGGCATTATCTTCGCTGATACTTCCGCATTAAAGGTCATGCCTCCGAGGACCTTGCCTGAGGCATCAGCCTTATCCCCCGGAAGAATTTGACCGTTTAGAGATCTTTGTCCGTCGTTTGGCAATCCATTGGCTTTGCCAGTCAGCCCCATTTGTGACACGACGGCAAATGTACGATTCGATCTCAAGGCAGCAGCTACCCGTTCGACTACTTGTGGTGGCGGATCCGGATTTTGCCAACCGATCGTAAAGTTGAAACCATTTATTTTCGATCCATTCGGAAAATCCAAAACTTTGTTTCCATTCAAAGATTTCACTGCTTCTAGCATGATGGTACAAAATTCTGGTGGCAGATTCGCTTCGACAATGCGAGCACGCAAATGTCTGTTCTTATCGCAACTAAAAATCATTTTCGATCGACCATAAATGGACTGAACTCCCACACTGTGCAAGTGCTGTGTCAGGCAGTTCGAATAGGCAATTCGGAAATCTTCATCCCAATGGCGCCACGAATCACCTAGCGGGCCAGCGCCATATTCAGGTGCTTCTTTGAAAGTCTCCACACCCCCTGGAGTCTCTCTCGTGTTGTAGCCACCGTTTGAAGATGCCAGGCTCACGAACTCTTGCAGTGAAGCGGTTCCACTTGGGGCCAACTGCAAACGAGCAGCTTGCTGCTCTGGTGTTGTTCTTTCAATGTTTGCTGTGGATATTCCGTAATAGTTGAGAGCTTTACGGCATGAAGCCAACATAGTCCTCGACATAGTCAAACTGTAAGCCGCTTTGTAGTGCTCTATGGCTTGCTGCTTCTGTCCCGCTTGCAACAACGCATTGGCGTAAAAGTAATGGGCACGATCGCTATTTGGATATCTCTGCACCGCATTACACAACATCTGGAGCTGGCTCTGGGAGCCGCTTTGGTAAGCTGGTTGCTGCGCAACAACACACTTCATAGGCAGCAATGTCAAAGCAGTCAAGAATGTTGTCATGATAAGAGCTAGTCGTTTTTGGGCTTGCATGCCCCATAATATGCCCTAAATAGGGCAAATTGATTGCAGATGTGGTTACATTTGGTCTTTCGGTCGCGTCTGCTTGACTGGGTCGCCGCTCTTTGAACGAAGGGTTAATGTGATTAAGTCCCTGTCTCTGCTTCCAATATTGCTTTGCCTGGTTTTCTTGCTTCCGACTTTCGCAGTTGCAGATACCAGCGAGCATACTTCGGATTTATCTACTCAAACCGGTACACAACTCCGAGCAAAAAATCAGATATTGGAGCCCGTTACCATAGATGAAAAATATCTGGACAGCAAAATATCCGGAGACAATACAAAAAGCTCCCTAACGCTTCATGGCGCAATTGAAAAAGCGATTATCAGCAATAAGGACATCAAGGGAGCAGATCTCGAAGTCTCTCGCTTCAAGTGGGATTCATTGGCTTCAAAAGTTGAGCGTCTGCCTAATTTTAGGGCAATAAGCTATCTTTCTGAAAACACAGTTAATTCTTTGTTGGCACCAGCAAGGCCGAATGCGTTTGTAATGCTCACTGCTCTTGTGCCGGTCACTCAGCAATATCGTATAGGTTTAAAAGCAAGGGTTGTTAGTCTCCAGAAAGAAATTGCAAATGATCGGTTGCTAGCGCATATCAACGATATAAGCGCAAAAGTTAAAGAGTCGTATTATCGTTTGGTTCTAGATCGAAGTCTTTTGGATGACACCCGAGATTCAATTCGTTATCTGAATGAATTGAAAACTGTAGTTGGGGACCAAATCAAACATGGTGATGCGCTGAAATACGAAGGAATGCAAGTCAATGCCAAATTGGCAAAAGCACAATACGAAGAAACGAAAGCGCAAAATACTTACAGCGTAGATCTTGAAAAATTCAATCAACTGTTGGGGAGGGATCTAAGAACGACAGTTGAATTAGAGAATATTCCTCCTCCGGATGAAGTTGAGATAAATATCGCTGAGGCAGAAAGAACAGCTTTGGCGAGGCGCCCTGAGATTCGCGAAGCCGAAGCAAGAGTTCGGCAGATCAATTACGAGAAGAAAGCAACGCTATCTGAGTACATTCCGAATGTAAGCGTTGGCATGGTTTATATCGCATTGCCAGGGTTCAATAACACACTTGTGCCACGCAATATATTGGCACCAGGCATATTCATGAATTGGAATGCTTTCGACTGGGGTCGAAAATTGGCATTAGCGAAAGGACGCAACAAAGAAGAACAGAGTGCCATGCTCACTGCCAGCACAATAAGAGAAGATGTGATTATCGACTTGCATACACAATTGAATCGGCTGAGTGAATCGCGTCAATTGGTTTCGGCCGCACAACTTGCTCGAACAGCTTCGCGCGAAGAAATGCGCGTTACTTTAAATCGCTACAAATTTACAAACGCGAAGTTGGCCGACGTACTGCAGGCACAAAGTGGTCTTGCTGATGCAAACAATAATTACCATGAAGCATTAATTGCGTTCTGGAGCGCAAAAGCACAATTCGAAAGAGCAATTGGCAGTAACATGTGATGGAGCAAGGAGATTAGGATGCCAGCCGAACCGGATTCGCAATCTGCAAAAACACAAACCGTTGCTCAAGTGAGTGCGCCGACTCGTGAAAAGCCTCCGATTAGTCTTGCTTCCAATTGGATAGTTCCAGTTCTGGTATTCGCTGCCGCTGGTCTTCTATTCTTTTTCATTTCCGGAATGTGGACGAAATTCGAAAGTTCAGTCAATGTCAAAACTGATGATGCTTACGTAAGAGCTGATATTGCTCCGTTAAGTACAAAAGCAACAGGCGTTGTAAAACAAGTTGCAGTAAGTGATTACGATAAAGTACTAGCCGGCAAGCTTTTGGTAGAACTCAAAAATGACGATTACAAAGCGCGTGTTGAACAGGCTCGCCAGGCCTTAGCCGAAGCAGAAATAAAACTTGCAGATGAGAAAGAGAAGAAAGAACGACAAGATGAGACAGTAAACCAGGCTCGCTTGGCTATAGAAAATGCGCGACAAAGCACCAAACAGGTAGATGACAGCATCTCATCGTCACAGGCTGCAATCGACGAGGCAAATGCTGGTATTGAGGCGGCAAGAGCTGCAACGGTTGCAGCTCAGGCCAGCGCGAAAGCCGCTTCCGCTGATGTAACACGAACATCACTCGAACGGACACGGCAAGAAGCATTGCTTGCCGAAGAGAGCGCCACCAAGGCACATATTGAGGTTAGCGTTAACGACAACGAGCGAGCATTAGCTAATCTCGAAGCTCAAAAAGCAGCCGTAACCAAGAGCTTAGCTGAGTTGGGAGCAAAGCAAGCCGAACTCAAACGAGCTATGCAACAACTTTCGACAAACAAATCGCAAAAAGAACAGAGCTTTCTTGCAGTTAAAACTCGTGAGAGCGAGCTGCTTTCAGAAATCAATCAGCGCAAACTCTTAGACGGAGAAGAGAAGCAACTCGCCGCCGACGTGCTCTCTAAAAAAGCGGGACTTACATCTGCGCAAGTCGATCTAGATTACACGATGATTTGCGCCCCCAAAGACGGCGTTGTCGGTGAGCTGAAAGTCAAACCAGGGCAGCTCGTAAGCGCAGGCACTCAAGTTGTTACCTTTGTCTCGTCAATTCCTTGGGTGATAGCCAATTATCGCGAAACACAGCTGCGAAATGTTAGAGAGGGAGACAAAGCTCAAGTCTCCATAGATGCTTTACCCGGAATTCATCTTAACGGTCATGTAGAACGCATTGCCCCCGCCAGTGGTGCTCAATTTTCACTGCTGCCTCCAGATAATGCAAGCGGCAATTTTACAAAAATCACTCAGCGTATTCCGGTGAAAATTGCTTTTGATGAAGAAGAAAACAAACTAGCAGCCTTACGGCCAGGCATGTCCGTTAATGTTGTGATCAAGCCGGGATCTGGAAAATGAACGGCATTCAAGAGACCACGTTAGCCAAACGTGAGCCGCCTCATCCCGTCGTTATAACTCTACATCCCGTACTTGCCATTTTTGGTGTTTTATTTGGGGCGCTTGCTTCCGTTTTAACAGGACAACTATTGTCAGTTGGGTTGGCCGATGTACAAGGAGCAATTGGTGCCAGTTCAGACGACATGAGCTGGGTAGCAACTAGTTTTAACGTTGCAACAATGTTCATCGGCCCGTTAACGGTTTTCCTCGGTGCGCTTTTCGGTCCACGGAGAATTCTATTGTGGGCTAGTTGTGTCTTTATGCTGGCCGAGTTTTTATCGCCCTTGGTGGCACATAGTGTCGGTGCACTGATGGTGGCACAATTTGTTGCAGGTCTTGCTGCCGGAACTTACTATCCACTCACCCTGACAGTACTGATGAGGAATCTTCCTCCAAAGTTTCTTCCTTTCGGAATCACAGCTTATGCGCTCGATATTCTCGCAACTCTACATACCGGGACCGCACTTGAGTCCTGGTACGTCACTCATCTTTCCTGGCAATGGATTTTTTGGAACGCGTTACTAATTACCCCATTGCTCATGGCATTTACAACCTTTGGAATTCCTGCTCAACCACTCCCCAAAAGAGATGCCCGTTTAAATTTATGGGGATTTCTCTTTTTTAGCGTCTCACTTTCCCTCTTGTATTGCGCTTTTGACCAAGGAGAAAGACTTGATTGGTTTGACTCGGGAACAATAGTCGCTCTATTCGTGACGGGGGTGATATTGTTGGTTGCTGGAATTGTCAGACACCTGAAACAACCGCATCCCATGCTGAATATGGCATTTTTGCGAACAGGTGATTTTTTGATTCTTGGAGCAGTTCTTGTTTGTTTTCGATTTTTGATATTGGGTCCGACACTGCTTGTACCAAGATTTTTAGCCACCCTGCACGGATACCGTCCTGAACAAACGGGTCCGGTTCTGGCTTGGATTGCGATACCTGTTTTTTTATCAGCCCTGGCTGCTGGTGCGTTACTTTACAAAACAGATTCCCGACTCATTTGCGCAAGCGGGTTCACACTAGTAGGGCTAACCGGCTTTTCTAGTTCTTATTTAGATCCTGGCTGGACAGGAGAAACTTTTGCGGCAACGCAGTTACTCGACGGAATTGGACTGTCCCTAGCACTTACCGGATTGGTTGCCACCATATTAGGAAAAGCGGTATCACTTGGCGCCTTACAAAATCCAGTAAATATTTTGACGATCTCTTGTTGGTTCCAGACATGCCGGCTATTTGGAGCACAGATTGGAAAAGCATTTATGCTTCATTTCCTGAAAGTACAAGGTGATTTGCACTACTTGATTTTGGGACAAAATATTAACGGAAACTGGCTAACAGAGGAGAAAGTTAGAGAATTAGCCGCCTTTTCATATTCAGCAGGTTCCGGAATTGACGATGCTAAATCAAGGGCATTGATAGAACTGAGCGGTTCCTTAAAACAGCAAGTTGGATTGCTTTCGATTAGCGATGGTTTCGTTTTGATTTCGCTTTGCGCAGCAACATGCCTTTTATTTATTGGCTTCCTAAGCTATTCTCCGCCACTAGTTCCGAGAACTAAATCCTAACCCAGATAGATTTCTTTCCTGCACCACAATTCTCACACCAAACCGCAACAATTTTGAAAAGCGCTCAATTTGGTTGCAAGAAATATATCTACGCCACCGGACACTAGAAGAGGTCGCCTGGAATCCAATTACAGATGAGGCAGTCGTTAGGCAACTTACCTTAGATTGCGATGAACGAGTTCGATATGCGGCTACACATGAACAGCGGGACGGGGAATTTTTAGGTGATCCTATTTAGATACTTGAATGCGCTATTCCGTCCCCCGATGAAGGTATCTCAAATAAAAAGCCTACCTAGATCGAGCGAAAAGCTCTCTCACTGCCGGTTTTGGAACATAGTTGCCTGAACACCGTCATAGCCTTCAGAATATGGAGGAGATCACTCAATGCGGTGGTTGGGCGGCGTTATATTTTGTTTGGTGACACTAGGGTTGACTGCGGTTCAAACCGCGGGCGCTTCAGACAACGCCATGGTATCAATGACGACAGTTATAAACGCCAGTCCTGAAGCGGTTTATAAAGCTATTCGTCTCGATAGAACCAGCGATCCCTCACATCGAAAATTGTTATCGACGAATGGATCTGATTTCGTTATGAGTGAAACTTTCGATTGCCTTCCGCTTATTGGGACTGCTCACTGTATTTATAAGGAGCACGAGACACCACAGCGAATTCAGTATCACATGATTTCCTCCGATAAGCTGTTAGCCTTTGATGGCGCGTGGGAAATAACACCGTGTCAAAGCGAAAATCTAACTCGTTTAACTCTTAGTACGCATATTGAAACTGGTATCAAGTTGCCGTTTAGCAAGAAAGTCACCCGCGATATAACAACTAAAACAATTTCACAGCGAATTAGCGAAGTTCGCCAACTTGCCGAGCTCAAAGAAATTGCTATTTTGCCCCGGTAATTTTCGTTAACGCTAGGTTCGGCAGTTTGAGGTCCCCATCTTTTAAATAAAATATACCTAGCATAGTCCCTTGAGCTTTTATACGCAGTCATTACAGCATTCACACTGCCCAGTAAATTGGGACTTTGCGTTTTTTCATTTGCCAAAACCACACGCCTATATAATCAGATGTTGGCGGCATTGGAGGAGGTGCAATGACTAAGGAACCTAAAGTTGAGCCAGCGTACCCTGAAGCCAGGAGGGCATCTAAAGATACTTTCCGCATTTTGATAATGGATACCGTTGAGCATACGGACCAGTTAAAAGACGCCTGCAAAGAGGCAGGGCACGCGGTTATAGCCGTTCAGTCGATTAAAGAAGCATTCGCCTTTTTAGACGGCAAAGACCATGCGGATGTTGTCGTTTGCGCTGCTTATCTGGATAACGAGTCCATGGTTGAGTTCTTAAAGCGTCTGCGAAGCGAAGCAATCCATAGAAATACAATGTTTATGACATTGGCTCTAGCACCGGGCCCTATGGGAGTCAAGCTAAATGACTTAACAGAAACAGCCGGAAGACTCCTTGGCGCGGACGCGTTCGTAAGTATGCCTGTCTTCGATGCACCATTATTAATTGCTGAGATCAAAAAGCTGCTGCCATTAGTTCCGGCCCTTGAAACGAGCAGGGTCGAAGCTGAAGATCAAAAACAAGCTGATAAAGAATGAACGGTTGGATCTCGTAAAAGCTCCGCCACTTTTACTTTTGCTTCATGTGCCATGGCATCTCGACTAGTGGTGCGAGTAAGCCTCATAAAGAGCAAATCCACCGGAAACTATATAAACAACCGCAATGGCAATTTTCATCCACTGAGCGGAAATACGTTCATTGAGATGATGTCCTGCCAAAATAGCTAATGCGTTCGAACCGATGAGACCTAAAGTACTACCAGCCCATACTTCGAAAAATGCGTGATATTTGCTTGCGATTGCAACGGCAGCCAGCATAGTTTTGTCGCCCAGTTCAGCAAAAAAGAATGCCAGAGCTACGGTCATGAAAGGTCCGAATCGACTCACTTTGACTTTCTCGGCATCGTCATCTTCTGGTCGTAATTCCCAGATGCCAAAAATTATGAAGGCAGTGCCAGCGAACAAGTTTATCCAGAACATCGGTAAGAGCTTCCCAAGCCCCTCACCGAGACCCACAGAAACCAAGTTTATTAAGGCGGTTGCTACTGATACCGCGGATAACACCAGACCACCCTTGTACTTGGCGGTGAAAGCGAGCGTCATTAACTGAGTCTTGTCACCAATTTCGGCAAGAAAAACGTAAATGAAGGCTGTCCAAAACGCCGTCAATATTTTGCTCTCCTAAAAACTTGCGACCCTCTTAGGCCCCCTCATGACTCGGCGTCTGAGAGTGCTTTGTTTCTGTTCCACCTTTGCGAAATTTTTGTTGCAAGGCATCAAGGTAGATGTAGAAGACTGGTGTGATGAATAGCGTCACGATCTGCGAAACGAGAAGTCCGCCTACAACCGAAAGTCCTAATGGCTGCCGAGATTCTGCGCCTGCACCGATACCCATTGCAATTGGCAAGCTGCCCATAAGAGCCGCCATTGTCGTCATCATAATAGGTCGGAATCTTGTAATACAAGCTTCATAAATGGCCTGCTCCGCCGGCTTGTTTTCACCACGTTGTGCTTCTAATGCAAAGTCAATCATCATGATGGCATTTTTCTTGACGATACCTATAAGCATAATCAAGCCAAGGAAACCATAGATATTCAGGTCCTTCTGGAAGAGAATCAATATAAAGAGCGCACCCAAACCGGCAGATGGCAAACCGGACAAAATCGTGAATGGATGCACGAAGCTCTCATAAAGTATGCCCAGCACAATGTAGATAACCAAAACCGCAACTGCAAGTAAAGCCCACAAGTTGTTGAAGGATACTTCAAATTCTTTGGCAATGCCTTGGAACGCCATGCCAACGGATGGAGCATCAATTTGTTTAGCGACAGCTTTGATTTGTTCTACAGCTTTGCTGAGCGAATAGCCTGGTTTTAAATTGAATGAAATGGTGACTGCCTGAAACTGTCCAAGGTGGTTAATCAACAGTGGTCCAACCCCTGTATCAAGTTTGCACAAAGTGCTTAAAGGCACGAGTTGCCCAGTCGTCGCCGATCGCACATAGAGTGCGTTCAGCACAGCCGGATCGCGATAGTATCTCGGTTCAACTTCGAGTTCCACCCAATATTCATTCGTAGATCCATATATGGTGCTGATCTGCCGAGCTGAATAAGCGCTATCAAGAGCATCTTCAATTTGCATCATAGTAACGCCAATTTCAGAACACTTGTCACGGTCGACATGCAAATCGACTTGTGGATTATCTACCTGCAAATCGCTATTAACATCCTGCACGCCTTCCATCGTTTGCATTTTGGCAAGTAGGCGCTCAGCGCTCGAATATAGGTCTTTCGTACTCGGACTCGAAAGAGTGAATTGGTATATGGCTTTAGTTACCTGTCCGCCAATACTAATTGTTGGTGGATTCTGCAAGTAGACTGTGATTCCAGGTATGTTAGCAAGTTTCGGACGGAGTTCTTCCACTACTTCATCTGCAGACAACTGTCGTTGATTGCGCGGTTTCAAAACTATTAAGAGCCTGCCCGAATTCAAAGTTATGTTTGGACTGTTAGGGCTAGTTCCAATACTAGACATATAAGACTGAACATTGGGATCAGTCTTCAAGACATCGCAAATTGCATCGTGGTGCCGGAGCATATCGTCAAAAGAAATACCCTGCGGTGCCTGCGTAATTCCGATGATTTGACCTTGATCTTCACTCGGCATAAAGCCCTTAGGCATAATCGTAAACAATATGAATGTGCCTGCTGCCATCACAACAAACAAAAGAACAACCAATATTTTGTTAGCTAGAGCGAATTTCAGCAGCACTTCATAGGACTTGAGCAGGAAACTAAATCCGGTTTCTGCCATGCGCACAGGCAAACTTGGTGTGCCATGACCCTTTTGCCTCAAGAATTTGCTGCACAACATTGGCGTGAGAGTAAGTGAAATGAAGCCAGAAATTAAAATTGCAATACTGATGGTCACGGCAAATTCGAAAAACAGCTTGCCGACGATGCCCTCCATGAGAAGAACCGGTATAAATACTGCCACCAGGGATAGAGTCATTGAAATAACCGTAAAGCCAATTTCTCTGGAGCCATTTAGAGACGCCTCCATAGGGCTCTCACCCATTTCTAAGTGTCGAACTATGTTTTCCAGCACAACGATGGCATCGTCTACAACGAAGCCAACCGAGAGTGTTAACGCCATGAGAGTGAGGTTATTGAGGCTAAATTTCAAGAACAACATAGCCGCAAATGTACCGATAATTGAAATCGGCAGCGCCAAACTGGGAATGAATGTGGCTGACAAATTGCCAAGGAATACATAAATAACCGCTATAACAAGACCAACTGTAAGCAGCAATGTGAATTGAACATCGTCTACCGAATCACGAATGGTTTGAGAGTGGTCATACAAGATATCGAGCTTTACCGTATCCGGAATCATGGCTCGAAACTCCGGTATGAGCGCTTTTACACTATTCACTACGGCAATGGTGTTAGTGCCGGGTTGGCGCATTATCGCCAAAATAATTCCGGGCGTGCCGTTATATGAACCTGCGACCTTGTCGTACTGAACACTGTCAATAACATTGGCGACATCACTCAGTCGCACTGCAGAACCGTTTCGATAGGCGATGATAACAGGTTTGTAAGCGGCAGCATTAAAGAGCTGTCCATTGGCTTGGACTGTAAAGGCCTGGAAGTTTCCATATAATGTGCCGGTAGGCATATTTACGTTGGCAGAACTTACGGCCGTTGCCAATTCATCTATGCCTAGTTGATATGACGCCAACTTATCGGGATTAACTTGCACGTGCACAGCAAATACCTGCGATCCATTCACCTGCACCTGAGCAACACCAGATATGCGAGAGACGCGCTGAGCAATCAGAGTTTCGGCATAGTCGTCTACTTTATAAAGAGGCAACGTGGGCGAACTGACAGCCAGATACAAGACTGGTTGATTGGCAGGGTTCACCTTTGTAAAGGTAGGCGGAATTGTCATCTGTGGTGGCATCTGTTTCGCGGCTGCGGCAATAGCAGCTTGCACATCTAGCGCCGCGCCATCCATATCTCTACTTAGATTGAACTGCAATGTAATTTGAGACTCACCAACTGAACTTTGCGAACTCATAGAATCGAGGCCGGCAATGGTGGCAAATTGCCTTTCTAATGGTGTTGCTACCGCGGCTGCCATAGTATCGGCATTAGCACCTGCTAGTTGCGCCGTAACAAGTATGGTTGGGAAATCAACGTTGGGAAGGTCATTGACAGGCAACTGGCGGTAAGCAATCCATCCGAAAATAACGAATGCGCTCATCACGAGCGTTGTCATAATCGGCCGAATAATAAATAGTTTGGATACGTTCATGGTTGGTTAATTGGATGTTTCCCGGAAGTGCCATCGATTTGCTGGTTTGTTTTTGGACCAAATCTAGCAAGCAGTTTGATCACAAATCTTTGAATGCGATCCAGATAAAGATAGAAAACAGGTGTTATGTAGAGGGTAACTATTTGAGAGCCAAGCAAACCACCGACAACTGTCAATCCAAGCGGTTGTCTGGATTCCGACCCGGAACCAACTCCAATTGCAATTGGGATGCTGCCCATTAGAGCCGCCATGGTCGTCATCATTATCGGTCTGAATCTCACAAGACAAGCCTGATAAATTGCTTCTTCTGGTGGCATGCCTTCAGTTCGTTCTCGCTCAAGAGCAAAGTCGATGATCATAATGGCATTTTTCTTGACTATTCCAACAAGGAGAATCATTCCTAGGAATCCATAGATCGTAAGTTCGGTGCCACACATCCAAAGAAAGATCATGGCGCCCAACATCGCAGAAGGCAGTCCGGACAAGATCGTAATCGGGTGAATGTAGCTTTCGTAGAGAATGCCTAACACAATATAGATAACGAGCACCGCTATTAAAAGTAGGAGCGGCATCGCAGTTAGAGACGTCTCAAAGACTTGCGCATTACCCTGGAAACTGGGGGTGACATCATCAGGCAGCATTTCCTTGGCAACATCTTTGACTGATTGCACGGCAGCGCCAAGCGGATAACCCGGTTTCAAATTGAATGAGAGGGTTACAGACGGAAATTGGCCGATATGATTTACAAGAAGAGGACCAACGCCGGTATCCATTTTAGCAACGGTATCAAGCGGAATTAATTGGCCTGGTGTAACAGCTGTCGTTCCATAGGCGTTTCCACCAGTTGGGACTGCTGCAACCATAGTCGGAGTTGCCCCGGAGCTTGCCGGACTAATTGCCGTGCCTGTTGCCGCACCTGCTGTTTTTGCCGTTACGGTAGCCATGGCTGAACCGGTTGCGCCGCCCATAGCGCTTCCACTAGTGGTGCCTGGATTACCGGCGTGTATATAAAGTCTGTGTAGCAGATTAGGTGAGCGATAGTACTTAGGTTGAACTTCTACAATTACCCAGTATTCATTTAGAGGAGCAAAAATAGTAGAGACTTGACGCTGCGAATAAGCACTGTTGAGCGAATCTTCGACCTGAGAAACAGTAAGCCCGAGTTGGGCAATTTTTTCACGATCGATATCTATGTTTACTTGCGGGTTCGCTACCTGTAAGTCTGTATTTACGTCTTGAAGCTCCGGCATCTCCTTGAGTTTTGCTTCAAGCTTTTGAGCAGCGTCGTATAGGTGATCCTTATTCGGGCTGGAAAGGCTAAATTGGTACATCGCTTTCGTTAGCTGCCCGCCCAATTTAATCGAACCAAGATTTTGCATATAAAGTTTGATGCCTGGCACTTTCGCAGTGGCTTTACGAAGTTGTTGAATAATGGCATCAACCTTAAACTGGCGATCCTTTTTCGGTTTCAATACAATGAACATCCGGCCACCATTTCCAGCAGCGTTAGGACCTCCTGCACCGACACTGGACATAAAACCAGCAACACTTGGATTTTTCTCAACGATCTTCGCAATATCGCGCTGGTGTCGCACCATATCGTCAAATGAAATTCCTTGTATCGCTTCTGTCATGCCAAATATTTGTCCTGTGTCTTCGCTAGGCAAGAATCCTTTTGGCACAAATTGAAAAACAAAGACTGTTGCTCCCACCATCAGGAAAAATGAGATGAGAACAACAATGCGAAAGTGCAAGGCGAACCGTAATGTTGCGCTATACCATTTCAAGCCGAATTCGAAAGTTGCATCCGTGATGCGCTGCACCCAGCCTTTGCTTCCTTGCTCCGTGTGATTAGAGCGCAGAAAGCGGCTGCAAAGCATGGGAGTAAGTGATACCGAAATAAATCCGGATAGCAAAATAGCAACACTAATTGTTACTGCGAATTCTCTAAATAACCTACCGATGATACCGGGCAAAAACAAAATGGGAATAAATACAGCCACCAGAGAAAGGGTCATGGACAAAATCGTAAATCCAATTTCGCTTGCGCCATTCATCGACGCTTGCTCCGGATCTTCGCCCATCTCTCGGTGCCGAACGATATTCTCCAGCATGACAATGGCGTCATCTACAACGAATCCAATTGAAAGCGTAAGCCCCATCAGCGAAAGGTTATCCAGGCTGTAGTGCAGCAGTTGCAGCGCTGCCAATGTGCCCAATATGGATACAGGCAAGGCAAGACTGGCAACAACAGTAGCGCGCACATCGCCCAGGAATAAGTAAATAACCATAACTACGAGACCCAGCGTTATTAGGAAGGTCAGCTCGACGTCATGGACAGAGGCACGAATGGATATCGAACGATCGTAGAGAATATTCACTTTTACGGAAGGTGGCATTCCGGCAACATACTGCGGCAGTATCTTGTTAATAGTGTCCACCACATCAATCGTGTTGACATTCGGTTGTCGTTGCACGGCTAGGATGACCGCTCGCGTATCAGTAAACCAACTTGCCACCTTATCTGATTGCACGCTGTCTATAACGTCGCCTACATCACTAAGGCGCACCGGCGCTCCGTTTCTGTAAGTAACGATGATCGGTTTGTAGTCTTTTGCTTTGTACAGCTGTCCATGCGCTTGCACGACAAACGATTTATAGGGCCCAAATAGCGTGCCGGTAGGCAGATTGACATTGGCACTAGTAACTGAATTCACAACATCATCTATACCAATGCCAAGATCCGAAAGTTTTTCGGGATCAACTTGCACGTGCACAGCATATATTTGTGATCCAAACACTTGTACTTGAGCAACGCCACTGCACATCGATATGCTTTGTGCCAAAATTGTCTCTGCATATTCATCCACCTGATAAAGCGGCAGAGTAGGCGAGCTAACCGCTATATAAAGAATGGGTGCATCAGATGGGTTTACCTTTTTAAAGCTAGGTGGTGTCGGCATGCTGGCAGGCAAATATGGTTGTGCTGCAGAAATTGCCGACTGTACATCTAGTGCCGCACCATCAATCTTTCTATCTATATTGAATTGCAAAGTAATTTGGGTTGTGCCCATGGCACTGGTTGAACTCATGTTGTCGATGCCGGCAATATTGGTAAATTGCTTTTCCAAGGGTGCTGCAACAGCAGCAGACATAGTGTCTGCATTGGCACCCGGCAAAGTGGCAGATACCGTAATAGTAGGAAAGTCCATACTTGGCAGGTCGCTTACTGGTAAGTGAAAGTAAGAAATGGTGCCAAAAATTACGAATGCCATCATGACCAGGGTGGTCATTACAGGGCGCAGAATAAACGGCGCAGAAATATTCATGGCTACATTGATATCGAGTCAGATTGAATAGACGCACTCGGTTTAACTTTGGCACCGGGAGCCAATTTCATTTGTCCATCCACCACAACTTGATCGCCGCTTTTCAGTCCCTTGGAAATAATTGCCGTATCTCCGTAATTGCGATCAACAACTACGGGTACAAAAGAAACAGTGTTGTCGGATGGATTAACAACATACACACACGTACCTTGTTGGCCATTTTGAATAGCACGGTTCGGAATGGTGACCATTGGTGTGGCGCCAGGAAGGCTCAAAGCGACATCAACAAATTGACCTGGCCAGAGCAAGCGATCTATGTTTTTGAAAGTAGCGCGCAACCTGATTGTTCCTGTCGTTTTATCAACTTGGTTATCTATAAAAGTAAGAGTGCCGCTTTCACTCTTTTTCTTGTCTCCCCCAATTCGCACTGTTACTTCCAGAGTGCCTGAAGCTTGGGCAGTGCGAATCTCAGAAAGGTGCGTTTCCGGCACAGCGAACGTTACGTAGATTGGTTGGATTTGATTGATTGTGACAAGTGGGTTGGTATCGTTTGCACGCACCACGTTGCCTTGATAAACATTCAATGCACCTATCACACCATTAATCGGAGAACGAATATCAGTCCAACCCAACTGCACGCGCAGATTATCTGCAGCAGATTTGTCTGCTTCAAGAGTTGCTTTAGCAGTTTGAATAGCAGCTTTGTCGGCTTCTACAACCGCTTTGGCATTATCAATAACGGCTTGATCTGATTGCACAGTAGCATTAGCAGTATCGGAGTTGGTTTTGATTTGATCGGATTGTTCGTGCGAAACTGCGCCTTCCGTCACTAACCTTCGATATCTCTCAACTTCCACTTCCGCATACTGCAAAGAAGCTTTATCGCGCTTCATAGCAGCTTCAGTTTGTTGCTCGGTTGCTTGGTCTTTAGCAAGATTGGCTGCTGCAGATTTGATCTGCGAACTATCGCGACTAACATTCGCTTCGGCTTGGTCCAATTGAGCTTGATAGGGACGAGGATCTATTTTGAATAACAAATCGCCCTGTCTTACGTCTTGACCTTGTTTGAAATGTACTTGGGTAAGTTGGCCGCCTACCTGTGCAATGACATTTACAACTGAGTAGGCATCGATGTTTCCTATGTTGTGTAACTCAAGCGGTAAGACTTGTACGGTAGCTGTACTAGTAACAACCGGGGTGATATCCGCAGGTTTATTACCAGCTACTCTTGCAATCGATCCGTCTGAAGTTAAACCAGAAGTAGCGGCGGTCGCATCGTTACCAGATTTTGCACCCGGCAAAGTGTGATTGGTAAAAAAGCGAAAAATGAATGTAGCAAGGGCAGCAACAGCAACGAGTGCAACAAGCCCGACAATGCGCCCCATGCTAAATACACCGCTGCGTTTCGGTGTGGATCTGGAAGGATATACATCCCCATCCTGTTCTGATCCAGTGATACCAATTCTTTCTCGCATTGGGCTTAGACCTCTTTGAACGCTTCTTTCAGCACTTGTAAGCTATCGACGACTTTAGCCAGTTTTGCAGAACTGACTTTAGCAAGAACTGATGCTGCACAGCTGCGCGCACTACCCTTAACTTGAATAAGAAAACCTTTGCCTGCCTGGGTTAAAGTAAGCAGCACCTTTCGTCTTTCGCTTGGATCCTCAACGCGTTCTACATAACCTTTTTTAACTAACCTATCAATAAGATCTGAAGCGCTCGCTTTGGTAACACCGAGATCATCGGCTGCACTCGATACAGAAGTGCCTGGGTTTCTGCTTATGAAATTGAGCACTTTTAACTGTGGCATTGAAACAGCAACAGGGCCATTACGCCTCATTTCGTGGCCAAGAAAGCGGGCTATTTGAGGAATTACTTCTACGATCTCATCCGCACAAAGTTCGTTAGGTTGCTTGAGGTTGGAGCTGTTTTGCAGTTTAGTGCGGGCTTGCATGGCTATCGAGCTCAACAGTGAGAGGTTCTAACAGTTAGTATTCCTTACTATTGTGACGTATCCGTGAAGTACCTTGCAAGACTTATGTCATCACCGTTTGATCAAACTTAAAGAGTCCAAAATTAAGTGCGTGTTTCGCTCAGAATTCCGCGAGCAGCATTTTTGAAATGCTCTGCTTCGGCTTCGCGGTATGTTCGTGACAGCAAGTCTGCATAGCCTTCTAAGGTTGGCGCTAAATCTGGATGATTGGGACCAAGCACTTTCATTTTTATATCCATAGCCTTCTTAAAAAGAGGCTCAGCCAGGTCATATTTGCCTTCGTTTTTGTAAATAAGAGCCAAATTACTTAGTACCTGTGCAACTTCGGGATGCTCTGGGCCAAGAGTTCTTTCTTTAATTTCAAGCACTGTTTGCAAGAGCGCTTCAGCTTCGGTCTGCTTCCCCTGATGAGAAAGACAGACGGCCAGTAGGCGCATGCTATTTACTACATCAGGATGTTCGCTGCCACTGCCCTCTTCTTTGATACTTATATAGCGATGCCAGTAAGGTTCAGCCTTTGCATAGCGCCCGCCGCTTTGATAAAAATCGGCGAGATTCTTTACGGCAACGACTATGTCTGGATGCCCAGCGACAAGAGTTTTTTCGTAAATTGCCAGCGCTTCAACTAATAAGTTTTCGGCTTGCATAATTCGATTTTGGGCGTTGTACAAAAACGCCATATTGGTTAGCTGATTGGCGATATGAGGATGCTGGTGTCCGACCTGCCTTTCCTTCATGGTAATAAGCCGCTTGAATAGCCTTTCCGCTTCCGCATATTTGCGTTGCTTAGTTTGAAACTTACCTAGCTTTTCGATCGTGATAGCTACTTCCGGGTGGGTTGGGCCAAGACTGATTTCTTTAGCTCCCAGAACGCGTTCGTACAATGGTTCAGCCTGGTCATACTGTCCAGAGGCTTCAAGAGCCTGCACGGCATTTATGAGCAAACCACCCAAGTCCGGGTTATCTGAGCCATAAGCTCCTTCCAAAAGAAGAAGAGCCCGTTTGTACAGTTTGGTTGCATCGAGAAATCGTTTTTGTTCGAGATATACGTTGCCCAAGTGAGCCAATGTATTGCCCACTTCGGCATGGTCCGGCCCAAGAATACGTTCACGAATGGCTAAAGCGCGCCGGAAATGGTTTTCTGCCTCGGCATGCTTCTTCTGAGCCAAACACAAAAGTCCAAGATTATTGACACCAGTAGCCACTTCTGGATGTTCAGGGCCGAGCACCTTTTCATAAATGGATATCAATTGACGACAAAGGGCCTCGCCCCGGTCGTGCTTGCCCTGGAAGAAATAAAGAGCCGACAAATTGTTCAAAGAAGCAACTATATCTTCGTGTTCAGGTGGCAGCTTTCGTTGGCGAATGCTGAGCGACCGCTCGTATAGCGGCTCTGCTTCCGTATATTTATTTTGTTCGAAGTAAACTTCGCCCAAATTGTCGAGGCTCACCGCTGCCAGGAGCTCGTCGTCAAGACGCTCTGCTTCCCGCAGTGCTTCCTTCATCGAATTCTCGGCATCGACGTACCTTCTTTCTTTGAAGGCTTCAGCCCCGTCTTTTACAAGTTGCTGCCATTTTTGATTCATTGCTTGCGCTTGCCGCGATTATTCCGCTCGGAAATATCTCTATCCTTTTTAAAAATACCCGATTCTGAGCTTTGCCGTCGAAAAAACAGGATCAACTTATAGTTCGGTGTGATTTTAGTTTTCAATAGAAAAAAACGGTTCTTTCCTGCCCGCACTTTATAAGCTGGGAATTTGGGGTTTCCATTACTGAATTTTGTGGCAATTTCGGAGGTGGCGCTGCGCCCAGCACCAGTGGCGGTGACTTAGAGCAACTGCTTGAAAGTTAGCGGGGGCTGTAGAGTATCCTTTCTTCGCCGCCGCAAAACTTCTTGAGCAAAGCAATCAATTCGTTGCCACCTTTAAGAATGTATTCTGGAGGCGTTTGTTTATTTCCTTGCACAACAAAAAAACAGTCTGTACTTTCGGGCGTTACTTTCGTTTTCTCTACTTGCCGAACTTCCATGCGACAAATAACATCATTGCCGCCGTCTATATAAGCGTACTCACCGGCACTTACTCCCGTTGGTTCCTTGGCTCCAAGTGGCCAAAAACCTTCTGTGCCATTAGTCATATCAAGACGAATGTCGCCGTTTACTTTTGAAAGATCATGCGCGCCGATTGCCAGCGCCGTTTGTATTGAAACCAGATTGTAAATGTCCACGACTAAGTTGATTCGGGGCAACGTGCTATTCTTCAATAGAAGTGCAAGAAGATTTTCAGAGGCAGCGACGAATCGCTTTGGAGAACGTCCAATGCCTGTTTTTATATCTCGAAAACCAGCAAGAATAGGGTTAGTTTCAATACTTTGAGCTGTCAAATTAGAACGTACTTTTGAAACTTCTTCTTGCCATAAATCATCAAACTCTTCTTGGGATGGCTGATTTGTCATGCCGTGCATAGAAAAGTAAAAACCCTCTACGCCGAGGGCTTTGACTTGCTCGGAAAACGTGAAACCTGACATTAGCAAGAGATTCATAGGTTTTTCAAACTTCTTTGATTAGATTGAGTGGGCTAGCCTAGCAAATAGTCCCCAGAAAGTGTACTTAAAATTGGCGAACTGTGAAGGAAACCAGAACCGCAAAGGTGATTCGCTCAAACCGCTCGGGTGATCAAACTTCAATTAGCCGAATCCCTCTTAGAATCAACCACTACGGGTGACGCTAAATCTGTGTTTAAGAGTCATCATAGAACCAGGAAATGAGGTTTTGAAATGATTGAACGAGTTCTTCTTGTTGATGATGACGCTTCCATTCGAAGAGTTGGAGAAATCTGTCTGAAAAAGGTGGGAAGCTGGGAAGTTGCCCTGGCAGACTCTGCAAAGAACGCACTTGAAACGCTTGATACTTTCAAACCCGATGTAATTTTGCTTGACGTTATGATGCCGGAGACGGATGGTCTAACGGCTTTACCGCTCATCAAACAAAAAACAAACAATTCCATTCCAATCATTTTCGTTACAGCCAAAGTTATGAGACATGAAGTGGAACGCTACATAGAATTAGGTGCAGCAGGTGTTGTATCAAAACCTTTCGATCCGCTCACACTGCCTTCTGAGATTCAAGCCATCGTAACCAGTTCATCTAGACTGAACTCTCCAAATACCTCGGCAAATACTAAGACGAATACTTCGACAGCAACGTGTTAACAAAACGATGTTTGATAAAATTCGCGAATTCGCCTCACTTGCAACGCTAGTGCTTCTCAGCGCGGCCTGGTTATCAGGCGCGAAAACTCTTTATCAATTACTGAAGAACCAAACTGAAAATTCAGTTTATTCAAACCCAGTTTTTGGTTGCAGTTTATGAGCGAAATTACCGCAATAAATCGACAACCGCACTCACTCCTAACACAAAAGCGTGCTGACGAACTTTTCAAAGAACAGCAACAAAGAATTTACGCACGCACTGACAAACTATTTGCTTTTCTCCTGGTGGCACAGTGGTTTGCAGGGATACTCTGCGCCATCTATGTTTCACCATATGCATGGGAAGGCGTTACTTACCGAATACACTCGCATGTAATTGCGGCAGTCTTTCTTGGCGCTATGATTTCAGCACTGCCGGTTTACCTCGCCAGTAGATATCCTGGCGCGCTTATTACCAGGCATGTCATTGGCGCAAGCCAAATGTTCTATTCAGCACTGCTAATTCACTTAACCGGTGGGCGCATTGAAACTCACTTCCATATTTTCGGCAGCTTGGCTCTCCTCGCCTTTTATCGAGATTGGAGAGTTATCACAACTGCATCCTTAGTGATTGCGACAGACCACTTTATCCGCGGTATTTATTGGCCACAATCTGTATTCGGCGTGGCCTATGCTTCGCCAATTCGAACCCTGGAGCATATTGTCTGGGTAGTATTCGAAGACGCATTTTTATGTATAGGCATCCTGCAAAGCGTAAAAGAAATGAGAGATATCGCTGCTCAAAGAGCAGATCTTGAAGCGGTAAACAAAACAATCGAACAAAAGGTGGAAGAACAAACGCAAGAGTCTGTCAAAAGCGAAAAAGAAGCACGGCACTTCGCAGAAGTACTCAGGCAATGTGAAGATGCGATTATGGCTGTTGACCAGGATATGACGATACTTACCTGGAATCAAGGTGCCGAGAAAATGTACGGGTATAAGGCCGAGGAAGTTGTCGGAAAATCCGCACAACTCATGACACCAGTTCGACATCTGGAAGCTGCAAAATTTCTATTGAAAAAAGCTTTCATGGGCGAAACAATCGAAAATCTTGAAGGCAAAGCGATCATGAAAGACGGACGAGAACTCCCGATTTCATCAACTCTTTCACCGATTCGAAATAGAAATGGAGTGGTTGAGTCAATTTCTCTTGTTGTGCGAGATATCAGCCAGAAAAAATTAGTTGACCGGCGTATCAGAGAGTTTTACTCAACGGTATCACATGAACTGCGCACGCCACTGACATCTATTCGCGGGGCGCTTGCGCTTCTAGCTGACGGCATCGTAGAACCAGCTAGTGCAGAGGGTGCCGAACTGATTCAACTTGCTCGTTCAAGCAGTATTAGATTGGTAAGGTTGATCAATGACATTCTGGATCTACGCAAAATTGAAGAAGGAAAACTCGATTTCAACATCAACTTGCACAACTCACAAGAACTAGTTAACAACGCGGTGCATGCCATGCACGGGCTGGCAGAAGAGCGAAAAGTTACTCTCTGTGCTGATTCTATTCAGTATGCTGAACTTAAAGCCGACGAAGACCGTGTTACCCAAGTGCTTAGCAATTTGATATCGAATGCAATTAAGTATTCGCCGCCGGAAGGCAGAGTTGAAGTAACTGTAGAAGAAAAAGGCGGAATGGTTAGATTCAATGTGTTAGATCAAGGTCCGGGAATACCAGTTGAAATGCAGTACAAGCTCTTCGGAAAGTTTCAACAGATCGACTCATCAGACAGCAGAGCTAAGGAAGGTTCTGGCCTAGGCCTGGCAATCTCAAAAGCGATCATCGAACAGTTAGGCGGCGAAATCGGTTTTACAAGCGTTCCAAAAGAGCGGACAAATTTCTGGTTTGAGCTGCCAGCGGCCTTGAAAGATAATGGAGAACCAGCTGAAAGATGCTCTGAAAGTATCAATAAGCCAAAGGTCTTGGTTGTAGAAGATGACCGAGAACTTTCATCTGTAGTGAAGACTTCCTTGGAACACCAGGGCTATCATTGTTGTTTGGCAGCGAATCTCGATGAAGCAAGGTCTGTGCTATCCGCCAATGAGATAGATGTTGTTGTTCTAGATGTCGGTTTGCCTGATGGTTCCGGACTTAAATTGATAGACGAACTGCGCACGAGTCCGAACAGCAATCTCAATGATTTACCAGTAGTTGTCATCACCGGTGGTGACAGTAGCCAAAAACATTTCTATAGAGCTGCTTTATGCGATTGGGTTGCAAAACCATTCGACCAAGGAATACTAGAGCGTTCGATTCGCAGAGCTGTTATTTCAAAAGCTAGTCAACAGCGCATTCTCGTAGTGGATGATGATTCTGGTACGCGCGTTGCCTTACGCGGACATCTCTCTAATCTAGGTTTTGAATACGTTGATTCTGATTTAAAAAATATAGAAAGAAAGATTCCAGATGATTGGGAGCCAGACCTAATCCTTATGGGAGCAGACATTCCTGGGCGAGGCGAACTTGACGCGCTCGAGCACTTACGTTCACGCAAGCCGAGTACCACCCCAATTGTCTTTTATTCCACCACCGACTTGTCGGCACCCGAACGAAACGATATTTTCTGCGGCGTGACCAAGCGCCTTAACAAAGCTCATTCAGAAGATGAGTTCTTAACGGCAATCGAGGATTTATTAGCGGAATTGCTTCCCCAAACTTAGGTTGGGTACGCGATAAGCTCTAATTATGCTGTCGCCAAATGAATGTTGCAGGCTTCTGCTACACCAGGATGTACAACTTCTCCGTCGTGGATGTTCACACCACGGTTAAGTGCAGGATCATCCAATGCTGCCTGATAGCCAAACTTAGCTAGTTTAAGCGCGTAAGGCATAGTGGCATTAGTGAGCGCTCTTGTGGAAGTCCACGGTACAGCACCAGGAATGTTTGCAACACCGTAATGAACAACCCCTTCCCAAGTATAAGTGGGTTCGGAGTGTGTGGTTGTTCGAACCGTTTCTATGCATCCGCCTTGGTCGACGCTTACATCAACAATTACAGATCCGGTTTTCATTTTCTTGACCATGTCGGCCGTTACGATACGTGGTGCTTGTTTACCTGGAATAAGAACAGCACCGATTAGCAAATCAGCAACCGGCAAGATGCTTTCCAGATAATGACCAACAGAGAAAACGGTACGAATTTGGCCGGCGAAAACATCATCCAAGTATCGCAAGCGTTCTAAAGACAGATCAAATATAGTGACACGTGCTCCCAGACCAAGAGCAATCTTTGCAGCGTTAGTGCCGACAACACCGCCACCAATGATTACGACTTCGCCCGGTTCAACTCCCGGCACGCCACCTAACAAAACGCCTCTGCCGCCCTGAGGCTTTTCCAGATACGATGCGCCGATTTGCGGTGCCAATCGTCCGGCAATTTCACTCATCGGTGTAAGAAGGGGCAATGCTCCATTTGGAGTTTGAACAGTTTCGTAGGCGATGCAAGTAGCGCCTGTCTTAGCTAGATCCTTAGCCAATTTAGGCTTGGCTGCCAAATGCAAATAAGTAAAGAGCAGTTGTCCTTTCTTTAGTAATGGAACTTCTTTGTCTTGCGGTTCCTTCACCTTTAAAATCAGGTCTGCTTCGCCAAAAACAGAGGCAGCATCAGGTGCTATCTTCGCGCCTGCTTTTTTATATTCTTCATCAGTGATACCGCTGCCAATACCGGCACTTTTCTCAACGATAACCTGATGCCCATCTGCAATTAGTGCAGTAGTACCAGCAAGCGTCAAGGCGACGCGATACTCATTGTCTAGAATTTCCTTAGGAACACCAACCTTTGCCAAGCTTCCGCCCTCCATGCCAAAAGACACGCCCCACATCTTATGGGCCGTATTCTAGCCCTAAAGCAGCGCACCGTCGAATACCTATATTCTCCCCTTCAGAAGTGAATAGACAAGTACAGGCAGCCAAGCCAGTTACAAAGCTTCGTTTGCTTTTTAAGAAGCGAGTTTATAGCTTAGACCAGACGGTTACGTACTTGTTTTGCTGCACAGGTTGAGCCACTTTATAGCCAGGTCGCGTATAGACATACTTGCCGTACATAGTTTCAACTGTGTTTTGTTTGGGCTGGGAAACAGCATTTGAGCCCAAGTAGTACTGACCATAACCGGACGGTAAAAGATTTGGTACATAAGGAGGCGGAGGTGGCACGAAATAGTGCTTGCCCGAAGCCGAAGATGCATAGGCAACCTTGGCTTTCTTGGTTGTCTTTTTCGCATCAGCATTTTGCATGGCAATTGCCGGTATTGCTACCGCAGCCACAATAAAAATAAAAGCCACTCGGCTTAGTTGCATTAGTAAATTGTTCCCCATCCATCAACGACCCGTCCCGTCTGGATCTTACCACCCACACGGTAAAGCAAAACCCAAGTCAAGAGCTCGTCCATTACTTGGACCGGCGCTGCAACGAGTCTGGCTGCTCGAAATTTACTTGTAAAACCAACGCTGGATAGCGCGCTGGCGCATTTTCTGCTCTGGATTGTCCTTATGCGTTTCTGGCTCCCAGGAACTCAAGGAATCGCCCCACCACGCTTTAAGGTCGTGAACGGTATTGCGAGTTGCATTCGCTCGTCGCTGCTTTTCCTCTTCCAAAATTTGAGCTTTGGAATATTCCTTCATTTGAGTGCATGTATCCGTCATTTTGGCTATGCACTCTTCGATTTCTTGCGGTGGTTGGTTGGTCCGCGAGAAACGATCTTGAACCAGTTTGTCGAGGTCATCCTGCCAGGGATTGCTAACGCGAACGGGACGTTGATCCGATTCTTCAGAAATCGGTTCTGCTTGGCGGTTGCCAAAGAGCTTCAAAATGGCTTTTGTGCTAAAAACTTGGGGCAAATTGAGCCGAAACATGGGTTTTCCTCTCCGCAGGTAAGCCGTGTCCGAGGAAGTATGCCCAACCCACCGAGGCGGTAACTATTATTAGGTCGCCTTCACATTAATTGAGGTGATATTTGTAAAGTATCGCCTTGACGTGTCTTCAGGCTCAGTTGGCTGATTGATTTCGGCGTCCGATAATGAAAGATGGAGCTGATGTTCGTGTTGAGGCTCAAAACAGTTGAGACAACGGGCTTCGTAGACAGTGTCGCCAATCAAAATTTGCTGATTGGACTGAACAAGCCGTTGGGTGCGGCAGGCAAAGTCGGACCCGCACTTTTTGCAAACTGCCAGCAATTTGTCAATGCGGTCAGCCATGGCTAAAAGCTGCGGAACCGGTCCAAAAGGTTTGCCTAAATAGTCCAGATCAAGACCAGAAGCGATGATTTTCTTCTTTTGCCGTAAGAGCGTTTGGACGACTTCCACCAGGTCATCACTGAAGAACTGGCACTCATCGATGCCTATCACGACAGCCTGATGTGAGTAATTGAGGATCTCTTTGGCATCCTGTACGACAACAGCGGTAGCTGTAAGACCATTGCGAGAGGCTACGACATCCTCTGTAACGCGATTGTCGGTTACAGGTCTAAATGTGATAACAGGCAAATAGGCAAGCCGCGCTCGTTCGATGCGCCTTATGAGCTCAGTCGACTTGCCGGCGCTCATGCACCCAACAATCAGTTCAAAGCGATACCCAGTTACCAAAAGCCACCAGCCACGTAATAGACAAGATCCAAAGCGGCTATCGTAACCAAAAAAGCGGGTTTTGTATTTTTAGTTTCTTTAAAGAGAAGTTCTCAGCTAGTTTCACGTGAAAATTCTCATGTAGATTCGGTGCCACCATTTTGCGAACCTAAAGAAACAAGAGGATTAGCTATTTTTTCCATTGCTTCCGGAGTAACAAGTTGGCGTTCTATAAGAGCAGTGCAAATTGCTCTGGAATTCATGCCGAATTCATTGCACAGCGAGTTGGCAAGATCAAACCCGACTTGTTCGGTAAGAACAGCAAGCAAACCACCGCTTGCATCAAAGTGTTGACGACAGCGTTCGGCATTAGCAGTGATACCAGAAAGACAACGTTGATTAAAACAAAGAATTACCTTTTGAAGAAGTTCAATAGACTGCAAAAGGTTATGGATAATTACAGGCGTCATAACGTTGGCTTCCAGCTGACCAGCATGTGATGCAAACGTTGTGGAAAGATCATTTCCGATTACCTGGAATGCCACCATGTTCAAACTTTCCGCTAGAAGAGGACTGGCTTGGTCTGGCAATTGTCCAGGCAAAAGCGCAGAAGGCTCAGATTCAGTGGCAGGCAAATTGATCTCAGCTAAACCGCCTGATGGTCCAGAACTAAGCAAACGGAGATCATTAGCTATTTTGCTCAACTCGACCGCCAATTCTTTGAGCGAAGACGAGACCGACAAAAAATCCGCCATCGACTGCGTCATGCGGAAAAGATCTTCACCCTGCCGCAATTTAAAACCGGTAAGTGCAACAAGTTTGTCGACGGCTTTGGTTGCATAAAGAGGATGCGCATCAAGACCCGATCCTACAAATGTTCCGCCAATGTTGAGTTCCAACATCAAAAGACTACTTTCTTTGATGCGTTTCAGGCTGCGTTCTACAGCAGATCCAAATGCATTGAATTCTTGACCGAGTGTTACCGGAGCTGCATCGCGCAAATGCGTACGGCCAAATTTGATAACCCTGGCAAACTCCAAAGCTTTGCGGCGCAGCAAGCGCTCCAAATCTAATACCGCCGGTTCAAGATCTTTGAGCGCAAGAAGAACAGCGATGCGCATTGCAGAAGGGAAAACGTCGTTGGTGGATTGGCCTAGATTCACATGCCCCTCAGGAAAAACAAGCGCATAATCGCCAACGTTGCCGCCCAGTATTTCTTCAGCACGATTGGCCAGCACCTCATTGACATTGATGTTGAATGTCAGCCCGGAGCCGGATTGAAATGGCTCAGCCACAAACTGTTCGCGCCATTGGCCAGCGAGAACTTCATCACACGACTGCATGATCGCAGAAACTATGCGGCTATCGATTCGACCTAGATCTGCATTTGCAGATGCAGCCGCCTTCTTGACGGTAACCATCGAATCAATCAGCTTGGGATGAAATCTAAATCCGCAAGTGAATAGGCGTTCACGTGCTCGTGCAGTGCGCAGTCCATAGTATGCTCCGCTCGCTATTTGCACTTCGCCATGCATATCCTTTTCGATCCTGAATTCTGCGCGCTTGTTAGCCATGTGGTTTGAAAGAGACCTCCCAATTAATTCAAAAGAGCTTTATTGCCGAGATTTATTGCACAAGACTTTGGGCAATGCCTCTCAATTCAACTGCAGAATTTGGAGCACTATTGAGATATTCAGCCGCTTCACGTTTTGACTCATCCACCTTACCCATTTTCCGAAGCGCCATTGCTCGAAAGAGTACTATCGTTTGATCATCCAGGCCTAGTTCATTTGCTTTATTCAGCTCTTGCAGGGCTGGCCCGTAATTGCTTTTTAAAAGCAAAAGCTTTGCGTAGTTGAGATGAGCAAGCGCGTCTTTGGGATTCATTTGGATGGCGCGTTTGTAGTCGTAGAGCGCTTCATCCAGAAATCCGAGTTTGATAAGGGCGTTGCCGAGATTAGTCCTGAGTTCACTGGCATCCATACCAGCTGTTTTTGCCAGATCTTCACTTTTTACATAAAGGTTAGCGGCTCTATCGGCTTGACCTGATTCTGCGGCGAGCTTTCCCAACCAATAAAAGCCGTAAGGATCGGCCGGATGTTTTCGGGCATAGGCGTTAAAGGCATCCTGCGCTTCCAAAACCCGCCCCTGAGCGTATAAAGATTCACCACGGTCGATGAGGTTTTCTCGGTCCGGCTCACCAGGAGCAACTTCATGAAGGTAGGGATTAGGCGGAGCCTTGGGTTGAGGCGCAAAATCTTGCGCACCAGCGATCGGAAGCCAGGCAAGACACCAGACAAGCATGACCTGGAATGAAAGAGCAAGAATATCTCTGCCGAGAATAACTCTGATAGGATGAGCGATGTTCACTTCTGGCTATTGATTTTGCCACCAACAAACTGATGAACGATACCACAGAGGACAGCGCTGAAGCGGCTTCTGATCTGCTTATTAAAGAAGCCCCAGAATTCTGCAAGTCGTGCGGCAAACCGCTTTGCTTGCGAAAACAAGTTTTGAATCTTGCTCTAGGTTATACGAATGAAATGCACTGCCTTTTGTGTCTTTCAAAATTGAATGACACTACTGCCATCGATCTTCTCAGCGCCACCATGCCCTACATCCTCTCCAGGAAATGCTTTCAAAAGGAATGGGTTAAGTATTTAACGGTCGATTTTTGTCCGGACAAACGGGGCTGCTATCCTGATACCTGCTTCAATTGAGGTCTTCCAGTTTGGCTTTTATGGAAACAAAAGAACAACTAGATTTACGAGGGGTGGCTTGCCCGATGAATTTCGTCAAGACAAAGCTATTTCTGGACAAGATGCCAGTCGATTCGACTCTGGAAGTAATACTGGACGCAGGCGAGCCGATTGAAAGCGTACACGAGAGTATGACGGCGGAGGGACACAAGGTTTGCGAACCGCAATTGCTGCCAGATGGGGCGTTTTCGCTTTTGATCACGAAGTCTCAACCGGCAAACATTTGACAAAAGTTGTAAAGTCTAAGACTATTACCGCGTTTCACGTCCCGCTTTAGAACCGGAGTCCAAATTTGACCTCGCACGCGCTTACTTTAAAATCGATTGCTTTTTTTTCTGCGCTAATTTGTGTGTCTAGCGCAAGCGCTTTCGGTCAGACTCCCATTCAACCTGGTGCTGTCACCGCACAACAATTAAAAATTGCACAGCAAGACGTCCAGAAAACACCGCGTGATGCCAAGTTGCGCTATGACTACGCAGAGCTTCTTAGAAAATCAGGCGATTCACACAAAGCCACCGTGCAATATCTTGAAGTTACTTCGCTCGATCCAACCTATTATCTCGCGTACCACAAATTGACCATGTGCCAGCCGAGCAACGAACAACTCGATGAAGCGATTGAGCGTTTAAACAAACTGGAAGAAATTCGACCAAAAGAACTGATGATGAGAGTAGCTCTCTCAGAGGTTCTCGAAAAGAGAGGCGAACTTTATAAAGCTGCTCGCGCTTTAGTTGATCTGCAATATTCAGATGTTATTCCGCCTAAATATGTACCGAAAGTTAATGCCCGCATCCACTTTTTATTGAGCAAAGCAAAAGACGTTCAAACAACTGAGAAATCTCAACAAACTGATGAGGAACTGGATTCAGTACCACTGCCACTTCCAGATGGTCCAAACAAAGATATGTCAGCATCAAAGTTGAAAGACTCAAAGGTGACTGAAGGGTACGGACATACGAAATTGCTGCCGTAAAGGTATTTGTAATGGCACGCTTACCCAATAAACGAGAAAGCATGGCTCTTGCTCTTGCTTTCTTACTCTTTGGCTGTAATGGACGAGTCACCGTAAACGGTGACCGAGAAAGCAAAGTGCAAGCCGGTGCCGATCCCTTTGCCCATCGCAGCAACGACAGTACTTTTCAATCTGAACTAGAAATGGAAGCAGCCGTTTCAGACCGCTGCACGGAGGCATGGCGCAAGGAAATAAAAGGTGATACAGAAGGTGCACTAAGCGAATTGGACGAGCTTGGGCGCCTGTATCCGCACTCAAATACGGTTAGCATGATGAAAGGGCAGGTGTTAGAGCACTCAGGCAACAAGGTGAAAGCAATTGAGTTCTATCGCACCGCTACAACCGGAAACGAACTGATGGACATACACACTTTTAAATTAGCGGAGCTATTACGCACTACAGGCGATATTAAAGGGGCGATTGCAGAGTATCGCAAGTTACTCAAAGGCTCTCCGGACTTTTCCTATGCTCACCTTGGTCTCGCCAAATGCTTGCGAATACAGAATCCAAGCTCCCAAGAGGCGAGCTCAGAAATTGAAATGGTGCTAAAGCAAGATCCAGAAAATAAAGAAGCCTTAGCCCTTAAGAGTGGCTCAAAACCGGCAATCGAGAAGTAGAATGAACTTAATGGATGCACTGGTGGATGCATTTATAGATGCATTAATGGGAAAATTGTCCCCAAACCCTAAAGGTGTCACATGTTGCAAGAACAATTAAAAGGCGACGTCGAGAGCAAAGAAGAAATTGCAGTAGACGGGTTTGACCACGTTGAGTTCTATGTTGGCAACGCCCTGCAAGCTAGTTATTACTACCAGCGTGCCTTTGGTTTCGAACTAGTTGCCTTCCGCGGCATGGAAACAGGCAGCAGAGAATCTGTTTCCTACGTTCTCAAACAAGATCATATTCACTTGGTTCTAACGGCTTCGCTCAATCCGAATACCGAAATTGCCGAGCACGTCCACAAACACGGTGACGGTGTAAAAGCAATCGGGCTAAAAACACGTAACGCTCGCAAGGCTTACGATATGGCAATAGCGCGGGGTGCTGAGCCCTCTGGAGAGTTTGAAGTAACAGAGACCGAAGAAGGCATTCTGAAACGGGGCTCTGTCAAAACTTACGGCGAAGTCGTGCATACATTTATTGAAAGAGAAAACTTCAAAGGAAATTTCCTGCCCGGTTATGCAGCCGCCCAAGGCAAAGTCTCATCGCCGGTTGGATTGGCTGCCATAGACCATGTCGTGGGTAATGTCGAAGTAGACAAAATGGATGACTGGGTCAACTTTTACCGCAAAATATTCGGCTTTCGAGTTAGCAAACAATTCGAACAGGGCGAAGTAATGACGAAATATTCGGGACTTCTGTCTAGTGTGATGTCGAACAAAAGTGGCAACATCAAATTGCCAATTAACGAACCGGCAAATGGTTTGCGCAAATCGCAGATTCAAGAGTATTTGGACTACTACCTTGCTTCAGGAGTTCAGCACATTGCCATTGCCACCCGCAATATAATCACAACCGTGGCGGAACTGGAAAAGCGTGGTGTTGAATTCTTGCGTATTCCGCCAGTCTATTACGACAAGTTGCCTGAACGTGTTGGCAAAATTGATGAAGACATAAACGAATTGAAAAAGCTTGGCATATTGGTAGATCGTGAGTCGGACGGTTATCTGCTTCAGATTTTCACCAAGCCAGTGGAAGACAGACCCACTCTATTCTTCGAAGTTATTCAGCGTAAAGGCGCAAGCGGATTCGGCAAAGGTAATTTCCTGGCGCTCTATGAATCCTACGAAGAAGATCAAGCACTACGCGGAAATCTATAATTCGGAAATCTATATTTTCAATTCTTTGATCGTTTGCGCGAAAGCATTGATGAAGAATTCGTTCTCGTGCGGCTGTCCGATCGTAACTCTAAAGCAAGTGGGCAAGCCGAATGCTTTCAGGGGTCTTACCGCTACACCCTTATTCAACATGCTTTCATGCACATCTTGAACGGCACTCTCGCGTGACAAATCAATCATAATAAAATTGCCGTGTGAGGGCACTTGTCGCACACCTAGTCGATCGAGAGCCAGGCTTACAATTTGCATTTGCTCAAGATTGTTCTCTTTTGTTTTGCGTAGAAATTCGTGATCAGAAAGAGCAGCCAAACCGGCTACTTGAGCCAAACAATTGGGTTCAAACGGCAACTTAATGCGATTGACGAAATCTACCAAGTAGTCATGCCCAATGCCATATCCCAATCTAATGCCCGCCATGGCGTAGGCTTTAGCAAACGTTCTCAAAGTCAAAACGTTATCAATTCGATAATGCAAGGAGTCCGGAAATACTTCTGCGTGCGAGGCGAATTCGAAATAGGCTTCATCAAGAATAATGAGAACATGCTCCGGCACTCGGCTCATAAAGCCCTCAAAATCAGGGCGAGTGAAAATTGTGCCAGTGGGATTATTGGGATTGCAAAGGTAAATCAATTTCGTTTTTTCGTTTACGGCATCGGCAATTGCTTCTAAATCAAACGAATAGTTTTTAAGGGGCACCGTATTTAGTTTCACACCTTGGCCCTGCACCAGCACTCGCACACCTATAAAAGTGCCGTGCGAGGTAAGCACTTCATCGTTGCCATGCAGGAAAGCGCGCAAAATATTGGCTAGAATGCTTTCTGAGCCGCTGCCCACCACAATGTTATTGACACCAACTTTGTGCTTTTCAGCAAGAGCCTCGCGCAATTTAATGGCCCCGAACTCGGGATATTTGTGCAAAGAGCTAAGTGAATCAACGATAGCCTTGAGCGCACTAGCCGGAGGACCAGCGGTATTCTCATTGGAAGCGAGGTTTATGATGGACTGGCCGGCTTTTTCTTTATTTATGATACCAGCGGGACGACCAGGTTGATAGGCCTGGAGTGACTCCACATGCGGTGGCACCAGTTTCTTTTTCGCTTTGATATCCGAGTTGTTCGTAGAAGGAGTGTTAGCCAATTTTTCTATAAAAGTTGCCATGTTTCCAGCCTAATCGATTGACCAAACTTTTGCAAAGATAGGGCCCGATTTAATTTCGGGACTCTTTATTGTTAGTAAAGTAGCACCGCCCTCTGGAGAGCACAAGTTAAACGAAGCTTGTAAAGGACAACGAGAATGGCTGAGGCGAAGGAAACTCTGGTTACCCTGGAAGAACTAAACGCAAAAACCGCCGGCTATTTACCGGGTTTGCTAGGCGTTGAGTTCACAAATTTCGACCGCGGTTTAATTGAAAGCCGCATGGTTGTGCGCAAGGATTTGCTAGCACCGAATGGCTATTTACACGCCGCTTCTGTAATAGGGCTTGCTGACAGCTCTTGCGGTTTTGGAACGCTCACTAATCTTCCTGCTGGAGCAACCGGCTTTACGACCATAGAAGTTAAATCAAATTTCCTGGGAACGGCACTGGAAGGCACAATAACTTGCGAAGCACGTATGGTACATGGCGGTAAAACCACCCAGGTTTGGGATGCACAGGTTTTCAATGCCAATACAGCTCAGCTGATATGCCTCTTTCGCTGCACCCAGCTGCTTCTTTACCCGAAAAAGTAGCGCCTTTGAGAAGCTCGCGCCGTATGATAGTATGGTGCCTTGTCGCGGGTGTAGTTCAATGGTAGAACGACAGCCTTCCAAGCTGTACACGCGGGTTCGATTCCCGCTACCCGCTCCAATTTTTTAATTACTTAGAAACCGAAGCGTTCGAACAAGTCTTTAGTGCGTTCGACTGTGTATTTATCCAGACCATATTTCGTTATTCCGTTTGTGAGGGAATCTCTGGTGAAATGCATGCCATTTCCATCAACTTCACCTACCATGCCCAGAGCCCAGTCTCTGCCACCAGCGTGGCGGTCGTCCGTTCCTGGGAGATTGGCAGTTCTCCAATCAATAGCACTCAGATTTTCAATTTGAGCTTTCGATAAGTCGTTCTTGTGCGCAGCTATGTACGCATCCAGATCACCTGACGATAACCGGTAGGTTGCTGGATCCTCATAGTGCGATCTGGCAATTTGATTGAAAATGCTGTTTTCTCCACCATCAACGAGTGTATGAGCAAACTTTCTAGTCAAGTTGACGCCCATAGAAAATTTCGAAATGAAGTTGCCTGGTCCTGGAATGTACGTGTCACCAAGTTTGGCAGAAACGTTTTCCCAATCAGCTTTGATCGCATTTAAAGCGGTCCTTTCTTGGGCTGTAGGATTACCTTTGGCGAGGTAATTATCGATATCTTCAGGAAGAATCATTGATTCTTTTTTGTTGGGATCTTCTCCCGGGTGATTGAACTGGATCAGCTTATTGAAAAGGCTGTTATCTCCGCCTGCCATTAAAGCTCTTTGCGCTTCAATAGCTCGCACAGTGTCAGCTTCTGGTCCTCCTCCAGCCTTGATGCGCGTGATGTCGGCTTGCTCCATTTGCCGTTCATTTTCGGTAAGTTTTCCATTCACGATCGTGACAAGCGGAACGTGACCCTCAGCTTGATCTGCTCTTGTTAGAGCCTCCATGAATTGTTTGCGATAAGCCGGATCGTGTCTGTCAGAAGCTTTGAGATCAACAGCAAACATCTCACCATGGAGGGCCAAAGAAGCTTGCTCAAGGGCGTCCTTACTACCGGAATGTTCGGCTCGCCGAACTTGATCTTCAGCGCTCTTGACCTTTGCCACATCTTGGTTAAGCTCTTTATCGCTCATGAAATGATTACTCCTTATGATTTCAATCTGTGTTGGATGGGGGATTATCTCTATTCATTCGTGTTATTGCTTCACGAATAGATTTTTTAGATAGCAGCGTTTCCCTTTCTCTGGCGCTTAAGGTCCTTAAGCTGTCGTTATGCCAGTTTTCGATGATTTGGCGGGTTTCGTTTACTTCGCTAACAGAAAGTTTTTTGATGTTCTTGTTCACGTATTGGATGAAATCATCTTGGGTGAGAACATCTCCGTCTCCAGCAGTTTTTCCAGGGTGGGCGGATTTATATACGCGATCGAAAAGTCCGCCTTGTAGAGTTTCAGCTTCCTCTCTGGCTCGCCTGACTGGCTCATTTAGATCCAAATATTTATTGAGATCATCTCTACCTAGACCGGGAACTTCCGTTTTTCCCCATCCCAAAAAGTTACCGCCTTGCATTTTTGTTTCTGGATTGCGTCCTTTGATCGTTTCCACATCCTGCCTCAACTCTTTACCGAGTGCCGCTTTGAGAGGGTCATGATCTTTTGCAAGCTTGTCTAACTGATCAGGAGTAAGGCGAGAGAAAACGCTTTGTTTGGAAAGGTGTTCGTATCCAAATGCAACGGCAATTTCTGGCAGCCAGCCATTATCCTTGAATGTTTTAGATAAGTCCGTGACGAATTTATTTACTTCTGCAGCGTTGTGCGTTTTTTTAAAATTCGAGTAGCCTTCAACTATCGCATGATAGGCAATTTCAGCATTGGGTTCCATGTGATCTTGAGTAGCCGTTAGTTGATAGTGAACACTTTCAATTACTTCTGATTCAGCCTTTTGAAGTGATTCTCTCTGATGTTGTACCGGTGTTGTGTCTCTCATAAGGTGCCCTTCTGTAGACGAGGTTCTATATACCCGACCGGGTAGCGGGTTAAGCTGAATGGTAGCCCAATGCGCTTGACAACGCAAGCTTTTTTGGGCTTTCTACGAAATACACAAGATCGGGCCTATTCTTCGATTACAGGCGGTCTTTCGACCGGTCTCTTAAGAATTTTGCCAGTTACAGAAGCCGAACTTGGCTGCAGTACTTTCTTTAGGTAGTTTTTGTCACTTTGACCGTTTTTGGGAACGGAACCTGTCAGCTTATACAAATGCGTGGCGGCAAGGAGGGAGTGGTCTTCGTCTCCCATGCTTTTGCCCAGGGGGCTCGTATAGCCGTGAAAATAAAGCCCCTTTTCCGGACCTTTTTCATCGCGCATCACGATTAGCCATTCCTTAACCAGCTTGTTGAAGAGGGCCGGGTCGCGCTTTTCACCGGCTTTATATTTCTCTTCCAGGGCCTGTGCGTAGATGGCGTGCAGGTCAGCATTATCATCATCTTTCTTAAGAGCCTGCTCGATGACCCTTAGGGCACCCTGATAGTTGCCGTAGTGCATGGCGTATTCAGCTTGAAAGAGCATCGTCGTCTCGGATGCATGAGCACCGCCGAGGATATCCATGTTATTGACCGGTCGGTAGCCTTCAACCATTGGGGTCTCCATTTCCCCTGTGTAGGGGTTACGAGCACCTTCCACGGCGCCGAACTCGGCCTGGGCTAAGGATGGCTGACTCATAAATACAAGACCACAGCCCAGAGCTGCTGTGGAGAATTTCAGAAAGGCACGAACATTCATTTTGAGATTACCGCTTCCTAGAACAGCTGCCATTAAATGTAAGGGTTTTCGGCGAATTTAGAAATTACCCCAAATTAAGAAGCACCCATAGTTGTGCAATTATCCGGCAAAAGACTGATTTTTACTTACGAATTTTGTCTCTTCAGTTCAGAATTTAGCAAGGCACAAGAAACAACTTGACGGACTTAGATTTATAGCCTTCCTGCTTGTGTTCCTCTTTCATCTCGTAAACGGCATGCCTTAATGGTTCGGCTCAATGGGTGTGAATTTATTTTTTGCACTCAGTGGTGTTTTGATAACCCGCATTTTATTGATTTTCGAAACTGGCTCAATCAAGCACGATCTCAGGTTTGCTCACCCTCTGCTCTGATCTCCTCCAAATTCGGTTAGTTGTGGAAACATTCACTGGAAATTGGTTTGGCAGCCATTTTAATTGGTTTGTGGCGCAGCACAAACCAATTACGGACTTTATCCTTTCACTGGATCTCGCTGCTTACCTGGTTGACTATGATCCGCCTAGCGCCTGCAACGCAAAGCGTTTATCAACCGCTTGGTTGTCTCTTCGTCACAGTAATGATTTCAGCCGTCTCCTGGCACCTGGTCGAGCGCCCCATTCATTAATGGATTGAAAAATCGATTTGCTTATGGAAACAAAAAGCTACCGTCAGCGGTGGCATGAGCTCTTAGATCTTAGAATTCTCTTTACAACAAAGAATTCTAAACAAATTCGATCATCGACGGATCTGATGATCGAATAACAATTGCCTGTTTTTCAAAATTGGTTGCGGGGGTAAGATTTGAACTTACGACCTTTGGGTTATGAGTCTAAAGGTTACCCTATTTCCGGCTGTTTCCTGAGTTTTCTAAATTCTCGCTATCCTTGTCACTGTCAGGCTTTATGACGATTTCATTGTAATTCTAGCGCACTCAAATTTTTCGATTTATACTTAATTTGGGTAAGGCAAAGGGTAAGGCGTTTCCTCCCGGAAAATGACAGCCTGTTGTTGGTACCGAAACCCAAAGGTCATTTAGGGTAAGGCGAAATCGTAGGGTAAGGCGAGGGTAAGGCAAGAATGACAAAGAACGAAACAACTGGAAAAACGTTCACAGCCAAGTTCATCCGCGCCTTGGCCTGTCCAGCTCACATGAAGCAGTGGCCTGTGGCGGTGCTTCCGAACGTGCATCTATATGTATCCGTGGGGCGAGGCGGTACTAAAGCCTTCTGTTTCCGGTGCAAGGAAAATGGCAACTGGAAAACGCTAGACCTAGACTGCAAATTTGACGATTCGCTACCAGACACTTTGGCGCGTAGATCGATGATTGAAGCTCAGACTCGGGCGGCCGAGTTGACCGCTCGCAGGAACAGAGGCGAAAACGTTTTCGAGCAAGTAAAGACTGTGAAGGCGTCGCCGACTTTGGAAGAGTTGTTCGAGCATTACAGAGTCCAGCATTTAGAGAAGAGGGGCAAGCGGGTCGAGGACAACGTGAACAACTTCAAGCGCTGGTTTGGCAAGCGTAACCTTGGTAAGAAAAAGGCGGCAGAGTTTTCTCACGATGATGCATCGCGGTTGCATAAGCAGATGGAGAAGACACCTGGTAGCGCGAACAGAGCGATGCAGCTTGGTAGAGCGATGTTCTACTTCGGTATCAAGACACGGTTTATTGAGCGCACAGACAATCCTTTTGCCGGTGTTTCCCTCTTCCATGAAAACCAGCGAGACCGCGTGCTTTCTGACGAGGAGGCTGGGAAGTTGATTCAGGCGATCAGTGACGTTCCGATGAAACACTGTCGGGAGCGCACACTAGCTGACATGATCATGCTCTGGCTACTAACCGGCGTGCGCAAGGCAGTGATGCTGAGCATGCAATGGTCGGAAATCGATGAGGACTCATGGGTGTGGATCATTCCTGCTGCGAAGATGAAGGGGCGGAAAACGCAAGAGATTCTTCTCGGACCGGCGGAAGTCGAGATTCTGACGCAGAGAAAGAAACTGCTTGAGACTGCCGGCAAGCTGACTGATTTTGTCTTTCCCAGCGACAAGAGCGCGAGCGGTCACATTCAAGACCCTGGTAATGCATGGGAGACGCTCCGGAAAGAGCTCAAACTGGATGATGTGTGGATTCACGATCTGCGGCGCAGTCTAGCATCGGCAATGGCGAATACTGGTGCCAGTGTCGCCATCGTCAAGCAGACGCTTGCGCATACTGACGAGCGCACTACGATGAGAGCCTACATAAGGACGAACAGGCAAGCTCAATTAGAAGCCAGACAAAAGGCTCAGGAAGCCTGGTTTGAAGCGGCTGCGAAGGCGAAAAAAGAGGCCTCATCAGAAGAACAATCCAGCGAGCAAAGTTGACTTGACGCTGGGCTTGCGTCCGCTAGGCTTGTCGCCGGGCAGCCAGGGAAGCGCCGATGCGCTCAACGGGAAAATTGGGGTCGTCGAAGTTTCGGCGCCCCCTGCTGCGGCGGCTGCCGAAATAGCGGGCGAAAGGGGACCCGGCGTCAAGTCGATCATGCGGGCATGAAAATATCGATACTATATGTGGTATCACGTAATTGCTTTGCTTCTAACATATGTGTGAATAAACCTAAGGTTAGGCACTTTGGTAAATGCTCTCTCCTTCACCCTGATAACAGTCATAAACGTGTTGATATATACAGTCACATTTAGTTTCATACAATTCAGGCGTGAAGATACGGGGAAGTTCGTCCAACACGGTCTTGACTGTAGAATACACGTCAGCGCGAGTCTGCAATTTTTTCCGCCAGTCCAACACCAGCTTCGCTTGCTTGAGGGTTTGCAGCAGCTTCCGAGCGACTGCTTTTACTTCTTTCCTGTCCTTAGTTGTAATTTCAAGGTCAGGCTTCATTAGGATATCAAAAATCGCTAGTTCCTCTTCTGTCAATTGCTCAGATACGCCCCGTTTCTCCTCTTCGTTCAATTCCTTTGCAAATGACATAAGCTTGGTGAAGAACAAGTCAACATTTAAACCACTGTTGTACTCTTCGATCAGTTTTTTGAACTTCTCCAATAAATCGGTTCTGCTCTTATTGAGCTGCACCATGCGTGTTACCTTCTTGCTGACGAATCCCTTCAATTTCTCTGCTTCGGTGTGCTTGCGACCCGCAGCGAACTGAGCCTTCAACGCCTCGAAATCGATCTGGCCTAGGTCAACGAGGTATGACCCTTCGCTCTCGTGAATGACATAGCCTACCGTAGCAATGGATTCATCAAGGAGCTTGTCGACTTTATCCATTAAGTCATCAATGTCGGTTTCTTCAGTCAATGATCGAATCTTGTCTGCTAGCACCGCAAGACATGTTTTGATGGGCGCAAATTCGTTTGCTTTTTGGTCTGGCAAAATTGCTTTATAAAGCCGGACCACAAGAGCAACGAGCGATAGATACTTTTTCTTTAGGTCATCGTTCAGGATGATTTTTTCGACCGAGTCGTCGACAGCTGTGACTACTTGAATGTCAACCAAGTGTGTCGTGGCATCATCCAAGAACGCGACGCGCTGGAAACCTTCGGACTTCAGAATAGAGTCAAGGCTGACACCTCTTTCTGCGCAAAAGGTTGTTGCTTTGGCAATGGCTTCCTTAAGGGCAGTGACCAGTTCTTCCTTCTTCTGAATTGGGCACTCGCCGGGCTTCACGCCACCGCCAGATGATGAACCGTAGATGGACAGGGCCTTTTGCAGATCACGAAAGACTCCAACATAATCGACAATTAGTCCGTTGTTCTTTTCTCCGAAGACTCGGTTCGCCCGCGCAATTGTCTGCATGAGCGAGTGGTTTTTCATCGGCTTGTCGAGGTAGATTGTAGAGACTGACGGCGCATCGAAGCCGGTCAACCACATCGCACAGACAAAAACTAGCCGAAAAGGATCATCGGGATTTTTGAACTTGCTTTCCAAATCCTCCTTTACCATTCGTTCGCGATGTTTTGTGATGTCGAATCCTTTCTCGCTGAAGTAATCCACTTCGTTCTGCTGCTGGGACACCACCACGGCCATATCGGTATGTTCCATGTAGCTTATCTTTTGCTCTAGGACTGGACGATTAAGATTGTTTGAACGTGCCAGTGCCGCCTTGAGATCCTCAAGGTAAGCCAGCCAGTGCTTCCGCACTTTCTCATACATCTTTACGGTTGTGAGTTTGTCTATGCAAATGACCATGCCCTTGCCGCCCTGTTCTCGACCCATGAAGTGTGCTACTAAATCTTCAGCGACTTTTTCTAAACGATCTTCCCGGGTGATCAGGTGATACTCACGAGCGAATTCCCGCTCCAATTTCTTTTCTTGCTGGTCATCCAGCTCAGCCTGTTCGATCAAGCTTTCCAAATCTTCCTTGAAATTTTCATTAGCAAGTTGAAGTTCGGGGATTCGGTTCTCATAGAACAAGGGCACCGTCGCTCCGTCTTCGATGGACTGACGGAAATTGTAAATGCTAACGTAGTTACCAAAGACCTCTTTTGTCTTCTCTTCACCCGCCATCAGAGGTGTTCCTGTGAACCCTATAAATGCAGCCTTGGGTAAGGCATTCCGCATGTTGAGAGCCAGCGTGTCGTATTGCGAACGATGGGCTTCATCGGTCATCACGATGATGTCGCTACGATCGCTGAGTTCGGGATATCTTTCGCCTTTTGGGACCCCAAATTTTTGAATCAGCGTAAAAATAAAGCGATGGTCTTCAGTAAGCAATTGCTTGAGATGCTCGCCACTCTCAGCTTGGCACTCCTGGGTTGCGGCGCCAGTATTGCGGAAGTTTTTGTAAATCTGGTTATCCAAATCGTCTCTGTCGGTGACAACAAGGAAGGTCCAGTTACCGGGAATTTTACGAAATACCTTCTGTGAGAAAAACACCATTGAAAACGATTTGCCACTTCCTTGAGTGTGCCAGAAGACCCCGAGCTTTCCCTGATTACTTTTGATCTTGTGCAGTGCTGCAACGGCGTTGTTTACACCCAAGTACTGATGATTCTTTGCTGTAACTTTTACCAATCCACCCTTCGACTCATCAAAGGCAGTGAAGTTTTCTGTTAGATCTAGAAAACGAGATTTTTCACAAGTTCCTCTAATCACTGTTTCCAGCGAAATGATCCCTTGTTCTCCCTCATCGTTGTCCGGCAGGGACATCCAGCTAAGCTCGTATAGGGTTCCGATTGCCCTGCCCTGTCGGGCGAGCATTTTGCATATTCTGTCGATACCTCCGTTGATTGCTTTTACTATTTGCTCTGTTGCGTATCTCATTGCTGCGGCGATTTCGCCATCGCGTGTTTGTCCTTTGATCTCCTCGTAGTTGGCTATGTACCAGCGGATTGCCTCTCGGGCAAGTTCTGATTTGGTCACCCCCTTTTCTTTGGATAGTTGGGTCAGCCGAGTGCGATCATGCTCGTTCAGTCCAACACTCATATCGTGATACTGTTTTTTCATTCTCATTGTGTTCACCGGCCTATTCAATCCAGGTGGCACCTGGGATAGTGGCTCCGACCATGTCTGATCGGCTGCCTTCTTGTACTCGTACCGGGCTATTCAAGCCGCACCGGCTGGGCTTTTCATGAGCGCGACCGTGCGCTCTTTATCTTGCATTACCGTACGGTCAAGCCTCCCGGTAATGTCTCGCTTCGCTCGATTACTTGTTGCGCGTCGGTGCCACCTCCTCGCGGCGACACCGCCTGTGGTTACTGTGTGTTCATTGGGTTTTCTACTGTTACTGATTTTGTTGACACTTATTCTGGTGCTTTCTATCGCTTGTTTTGTCTTCCAGAGCCATTCGTGAGCGCCTCAGTCAGGAGTTTCACCCCGGACACGAGAACACTACCCAAGACTCTAAACAGGGTTATTAGCAAGGTGCTGAGCAGGCTTATAAGAGCCTTTACCATCTGCCCGACAATGTCGAACATTGGGTTTAGAACCATGCTGGGATTACCTCCGGCAATGCCGACAAGCACCATTAACATAAAGAGAAGCAGGAATATTTGCTCGATTCCACCGAGCGCCGATGACGTTGGCATAGTCATTGTTTCACCTCCGTCACCGGTGAGTTGTGCTGGTAGGAGGGCGCTTGCCGTCCAAGGTCGCCTCGCACACTCTCACCAGGTGACTAAATGTTGTTTTCTATATTTGAGCCAGACAGATTCGAAGACTGGGTAACACCGGCCGCGGTGCGTCTATGTTTTTGTAGATTGCGCCTTGGCAGGGTTAGCCCAAGAAGCCAGCCATTCGAACGTGTCACAGCCCTGTTTTCAGGGTTCGTCCCCCGGAGGGGATTCGGTACTGTTCTTGGGTCTTCGGTTTCTTACGCTGTCTTGTGATTTTTTTCGATGAAGGCATCGAGATCAGATTTCTTGTATTTCACAAGTCTGCCGATCTTAATATAAGGGAGGTTGTATCTTCCCGTACATTTCCATATTGCAAGAGTCTGTTCAGAGATGCCGAGATAAGTAGCTGCCTCTCTTCGCGTGAGAAGCTCGGAGCGCACGAAGGCAGCTCCATAGGGAGTATCTTGTGTCATTTATTTTTCCTTATTGGTTTTGTCACTCGCCAGCAATTTTGTGTCGCGCTGGCGGGACTGAATTTGAAAACTTAGAAGTTGATTGCTGCTGTTGCAGCGAACAAACGAAAATCGAAGAGATCAGTACTGCTGATCAGGAGTGTAGATTAATCGCTCTTGGGTAGTTTTCCTTTTTCGGTTTGGTCTGGTTTGTCACGGCTGCCTATCGGGCGCCGGTTAACGAAACTCAGAGCTAAAAATTTGATTGAGAAAGCTGTATTTGGAAGTAACAGCTGAAAGATAAGCAGGAAGAAAGATCAGTTACTGATCATTTTAATGGTAGGTCGCGCATCAGCGGCAATCGCTACCATTTGTAGTCGACGATACCAATATATCAATGTTCCCGGTTATCGCGTAATGGGAAATTGAATGACTTGACAATGGGGTAAAGGATAGCCAAGGGTTTGTTGAATATTGTTCGTGCGTTTAAGCTTGGCGTACGCTCACTGAGAGGTTGTTTTATGGACCGCACGATAGTGGTGCAGGGAAAGTTTGAGTCTCCTTTTGGCAAAGGCGAATGTAGAGATGAAGCGCACGTACTTTTGAGACCATTTGACAGGCTGACGGCCCAAAGCGTACCGCAGGAACCCATCAAAATAATGTTTGTTCAGTCACCGGCGACCGAAGTCCCGAGTCACGTTGTTGGAGTGATTCTTTACTCTTTGGGTAAGCGGATAATTTTCTTTCCTGGATTGTGCGACCGGACTGCCACGGTCACGCCGAAGAATGGCGCTGTAGTAGGCAAACCCATCCATCATGTATCAGTCGAGCCGGATCTTAAGGACTGGCATGCTACAACCGCCAACTCCAAAGATCATGAGACCATTGGTAAGACTCGGCTTCTAGAGCCAGACTTGTATCATTTGTTCTCCATGAGCGTCCGCGGAACCGATTCATTGGAACAGACTCCAGAGCTTATTGAGATGATCGTTTCGACGACGGAAAAAGACGGAACTCGACGAGCGGAGCGTTTCAGTAGCGCGGTCAAAGATGCTGAACATCAGCTTATTACCCTGGACAAAAAATATGATGGCTTTCTCAATTTCGATTTTTATCTAGATCAGAGAAAGGATAAGAGTGATGCATCCTATAAGAGTTGGTTGCCTCCGGAAAGCGAGTTTCACAAGCTGGAGCCACCTAAAGATGATGACATCTGCAAAGTTCATTCAATGGAACTAAAGGACCTACCCGGAAATATAGTGGTGAAAGCCGCATGGCTTCGTGGTTCTTTGAAATACGAAGCCATCTTTTGGGAGTTGCCTGCGAATTGATAACAAATATGGACAAGAGGAGGCTCTGCTTCTATGACCGTGATTAGTGCAATTGTAGAAGCGGGATACTGCGTTCACGCAACTGATTCGCTCCTCAGCATTGAGGATGGCGATGGCAACAGAGTTGCTTCTGCCGAAAGTGGAAGAGCCAAGGTCGTTCTTTTCTCCAAGTTGCGCGGTGGTGCTTCATTCTGGGGTAGCGTTACCGCCCAAAAGGGTTTTGGTATGGTGGATCTTAGAAAGCTGTTGATTGATCGTGCGAAAGCACTTTCATCGCATTCCGAAGCGATCAAACTAGATGACTATATGAATGAATTGGCCGGTGAGATGAATGCGAGATTTCGAGAGACGCGCATTCAGAACAAGGGAGTTGGAATTCACTTCTCGGCATTCGAAACAGTAGAGGGAGTTGGAGATGTGCCGGAATTGTTTTTGATTACAAATTTTCGCGGAGATTATTCAGCTGCTCCTGAATTCGCGGCACAAAGGCAAACGTACTTCACGCTCTCTAACGAAAAAGATTATGCGTTTGAAAAGCACCACTTAGCAGAATACAGAAAGCAGGTGGCGGATCATTTGCGCTCTGGAAGCGGGTTTCATTATTGCAATGGGCAGCCCGAATTATTTGGTGAAGCACTGCCGAGTGTGAATGGCAGGTATACTTCTTCAACGTTTCCTCTTGCACTCGTTAACGCGATTGTAGATGTGCATATTAGTAAGGTCGATAAAAGCAAGCAGCTTCTTGGGCACCCATGCATTGACGTTATTATTCCTGTTAATAGTGATCCTTGGTCACACTGCTCGATGGATCTAATTGACGGTGCATGAGCACTGTTCGTGGGAATCGCGAAGCGAGGTCGAAGCACAGTAATGCTTCGACCTCTACATCTCGTCTTCTATGACCACATATATCCGTGCGTTTCTCGCACACTAGAGATTCCATTCGAACTGACAATGATGTGGTCGACTATTTTTACTCCAAGCAGATCCCCGGCCTTTATGAGCGTTTCCGTAGTTTCCAGATCTTCTTTGCTCGGTGTCAGCGATCCACCTGGATGATTGTGAGCGACGATTATCGCGTGAGAATTCGCGATCAAAGCACCCTTGAACACTTCACGCGGATGCACTAGTGAAGCGGAAAGACTGCCATGTGATACCACCTGATAATTGCAAACTTCATTGCGTGCCGTGAGGTGGAACGCAACAAAGTATTCTTCACAATAGTGTTTCAGTGGTTCTACAAATTTCTCCAAATCATCTGGAGAGTAGATGGGGAGCGGATTCGCGCCAGGTTCCTTGATAAGTGCCAACCGCATTTCGGGCACGATGTATTTAAGATGTTTCTTCAAGGTTCTGCTGTTCATGATTTTACCTCCAGTAATGCTGCGGCTTTCGCCTACGCAAATCGGGGTACGGGGGCGGCTCTGCGGGTCAAGCGAATTAGTGTGACTGGCTCGGCGAACGATTTAAGTCGCGCTTGATGCGCGGTGGCGCTGCCCCCGTAAACTGGAGGCAATAGAAAGACCCTGGTCTTGTTCAACGTTGGGTTCGCACAACGGTTCATTTTTTGGGATCTGCCATTCAGAAGCCGCTGCGGGGCAGGAATTTGGTCTTTTGAGGTTATTCAGTGACGCTCTACTGTACACTGACCGGGCAAACGCGTAAGATCGTGCTATGTATAACCGATCTATGTCCACTACAAAAGTGGTGCACTTGACAGTGACCGGGGTAATCAGTAAGATTATGCCATGTATAGCCGGTCGATGTACACTAATTCTTGGTTTTTTGCTCGACACCCAGTTTTCAGAGTCGAGGAGTTTGCAGCTGCTCGCAAGGAGACTAAGCGGGTATCTCAACATGCTTTGCTTTCACACCACGTAGCCATGGGGCGGCTGCTGCATGTGCGCAGAGGTCTCTATGCCGTCGTGCCTGAAGGCTTCACGGCAGACTCTTACAGTGTTGATCCATACCTGATTGCAGCGAAGGCGACGGATGATGCCATCATCGCTTACCGATCAGCTCTCGCCCTTCACGGCTACGGTTATTCTGTGCATAACTCAATGACGTACTTGACCACGAAACGGGAATCAACCAAATTCGATTTTCAGGGCACCGAATACATTGGAGCCACTCAACCGAAAGCACTGATGAAACAAGGGAAAGAATCTACCAGTGTTGATTTGATAGATCGGGCGGGTATGGAAATTCGCGTCACTTCATTGGAGCGGACGCTGGTGGATTGTTTTGATCGGTTGGATCTGGCAGGCGGAATAGAAGAGGCTTGGCGCTCCCTGGAATCGGTTGCGTATCTCAAACTGAAGCCATTGCTTGAATATGTCGCGTTTTTAGACAATGCCGTGACCGCCGCTAAGGTGGGCTTATTCCTGGACATGAACAAGGAGCGACTGCATTTGTCGGAGCAAGAAATTGATTCTCTGCGCGAGCGGCGACCAAAGACTCCCACATATATGTTTCGCAGTGAGCGCTCTGGAAAGCTAGTCCACGACTGGAATTTGATCGTTCCCGGCAGTGTTCTTGAACGCACATGGGAGGAGCCATTTTGAAACTCTCCAAAACCAGTCTTTTGGATGAAGCGGCGGCAACTGGCTTTAGGCCTGACACTCTTGAAAAAGTCATTCGTCTCCTTGATCTCCTTACGCAAATAAACCAAGACGACTTCTTGAAAGATAAGCTGGTACTGAAAGGCGGAACGGCGCTCAATCTGTTTATCTTCGACGTACCGAGATTATCCGTGGATATTGATGTGAACTACATTGGTGCTGCCGATCTCGCTACCACGCAAAAGGAAAGACCCCGCGTAGAGGAGCTTCTCACGGCAATCAGCGAGCGCGCTGGTTACACGATGAACAGGATTGCGCGAGAACATGCCGGAGGCAAATGGAGACTGGGGTATCAGAGCGCAATGGGCGATCAGGCGAATCTCGAAGTGGATCTCAATTACATGTTTCGGGTTAATTTCCATTCCGTCGTCAAAACTGACTCGAAAAAGCTGGGCTCCCATCAAACTCTTCAGGTTCCAATACTCGACACAAAGGAACTCACCGCAGGAAAACTCTCGGCGCTGCTAACCAGGACGGCGAGCCGTGATCTTTTCGATGCGAGTAATCTTCTTCAGATTCAGGACCCGAAAGATGAAGACCTTAGATTGATGTACGTGCTCTACGGTGCCATGAATCCTCGTGCAAACTGGTGTGATGTTTCGGCTGAAAATATAACAGCCGATCTCAAAGACTTGAGAGAAAAATTGATTCCAGTTTTAAAACTTGCCGGTGCGCCAGATGCAAAGCAATACGAAAAATATGCAGGCGATCTGGTTGCTGATTGCAAAAAGTTGATGGCACCTCTGTTTCCACTGAGGGAGAATGAACGTGAGTTCATTTCAGCTTTGCGTGACAAGGGTGAATTACTACCCGAGCTTCTTTCACAAGACGATGCATTCATAGAAAAGGCAAAGATGCATCCGGGTCTGTTGCGCCGGGCCGATATGTCAAAGAAGAAAGCTGAAAGCTGAGCCACAAAAGGAAAAGGGCAGGAACGTTAGTTCCTGCCCAGAGTAGAGCTGCGACTGGCCTAACTCTTTACGGCTGACAGTCGAGTCTTTTTGCTGGAAGTTGTAGCAGACTCATTCTGAGATTCAGTCGATGAAGGCTTGCGGCCACACAGATGAAAGCTCGTCAGCTTAATCACAGGCTTGGTCATCTCGACTTTGGTGCCATTCACATCTTTGTTGAAAGTGGACAGCGCCAATCTCCCGTGAACCACGACCTCGCGGCCTTTGGTGATGGTCTTGAGAACACGCTCGCCAAGCCCATTCCATGCGTCAACGTCCAACCACAGAGTCTTATTTTCCTCCGTGTTTGCGGAGAATTCTTTCACCGCTACGGAGAATTTGACGACTTGGTTTCCGGTATCGCCAAATGAGATAGCATGCGGGTTCTGTCCGACGTAACCGACTATCGTAATGGTATTGTTCATGGTGGCACCTCCAGTGCGTGTTAGTGCCATCTCAAAAGACACGGCTTTCGGCTGCCCAATGGACGCGCTCGCGCGCCCCGCCAGGGGCCTGCCATTGGAAGCAACCGAAAGTTGTGTCAGTCTCTGCACGTTAAGACATGCACGGAGGCAGCCGAATGAACGAATTACGATAGTCGTTGAGTGGTCACAACAGACAGCCGATCTCTTGAGATCCGAGGGCAAAGCGCAAACTTGATAGACTGAGACTTCGCTGTAAAGCAGCAGGACTAGACCGGAGGTTATAGGCAATGGCGAAGGAAAGAATAGAGTCGGACGTCATTACATTGCTAACAAATGATGATTGGACAGTGAACGATTTGCAAGCACTTACACGAAGCGTCGCACTGATCTACGACTCCAGATTAGCAACCTTCATTTGGAAGGAAAGACAGTTAGCTGATTTGCAAGAACGAAAGAAGTCGTTGAAAAAGTCGCTTGAAAAATTCAAACGTCATTGGCACGGACCTGGACCCTATGAATGGTACGAAGCCTGGGTCGAAATGATAGAGGAAGAGGGCGCTGTAGATGTCGACACACCATTACCTTTCGGGGCATTGCGAATATCCGCATCACGAGATGTTTTATCACCTGTTCAGATTTTGCAATCGATAGATCTGTTTGCCAGCAGAAGTCAGAGATGCCATATCAAGCAGGCTAAGATGAGCTCTCCTGGGGGCTTTTCGTTTACAGGCATTGGTGAAATCGTGAAAGAGACCCGTGAGTTGATCAAAGATATTTGGTATCGAAACCGGCAGGAAAAGGAACAAGGCGATATCGATCTGAAACTCAAGAGAATTGATTTGATTGAGAGATACCTATCACTTGAAAGTAAGTTGGCGCCGAGTCAGGAGCTGATTATTAGCGTTTCAGCGGGTGTTGATGGGTTGTTGGAGTTGGAGCAGTCGGGAAAGCTCAAACCGGTTGACGAGAATATTGATAGCAATAGCGAGTTAAATTGATGTATGGCCAGACAAGATGATTTTTCTGCTGATGTGAAGGAACTTTTGGCAAAGCGAGTTGGAGTCCGGTGCTCGAACCCAAACTGCCGACAAGGGACTAGCGGTCCTGCGGCTGATCCGAAGAAGTCACTGAACATTGGAGTGGCCGCGCATATAACTGCTGCTTCGCCAGGTGGTGCTCGTTACGATGAAGCGCTTACGTCCGACGAGCGGCGCGGTCCCGACAATGGGATTTGGTGTTGCCAAAATTGCGCAAAACTTGTTGACAATGATGCTGCTGTCTACACCGTTGATCTTTTGAAGCGATGGAAGAGTTGGTCGGAAGAAGCGGCCAGGCTCCTAATTGATAGCCCGTTGAAAGAGTCCTCTCAGGCAGTCCCGGACGAGGACTTAATACGTTTCTACATGCAATGTTTTGACAGACCGGCATTTCAAGATCAATTCGTTCAAGAAGGATCGATGCCTGCATTCGATCAGGCAATCGAAGACACAATTATCGCAATCAACACTGGATGCCTTCGCGCAAGAGATGGCCAAATCTTGTTTCAATCAAAAGGTAAGGCGTTTTTGCAGCGAGCTGATTGGCGCATGCAAATGGACGCCATTGTCGATCTTTTGAGAGCTGTTAGAGCCAGATACGAGCTTGGAAAAAAGCTAGGGCTGATTCACTCATGGGAATCAGCTCACGGAGAGCATTTCCACTGCATCAATGATTTGCGGACGGCTGAATGGATGGACGAAACTCGGGAAGAGGTTCTCCGAATGTTTGGGCAGGTAGCTGAGCAAGCCGGTGTAGGAAAGCCGCAATCGCGTTTTAGTCGCCGTCGACATCGATAAGTCGTTGCATTGGATCTGATGCGATGCTAAAGATTGCAATTGGGCCTCAAGAACTCACAGCGTAGTCACGTCCACATTGGGATAAATCCGGCTGACAATAAGCTCAGCTAGTGCCCGTGAAAAACTCTCAATACCCTCTTTTGTGACAACAGGGCCGGTGACATGGCGCCTCCAAAGCTGCTCAAACGCAGTGTCCCAATCTCTCTGCTGTGCTATCGCCATTAAAGGCTGAGCTCGCCGTTCAACTTCTTTCCAGAGAGCCGGGTCGCCATTTTGGTGCGTCGCCTTCCATGGCATCTTTAAAAGCCGCCTCATTTTAATTTCCGGTCTTATTTCCTTGCCACTGACTACGTCAACCGCATAAGAAAAGCATTCCTGTGTAGCCCCGTCATATGGCAATAAAACGGCGATTCCGGGCTGTTTGAAGAACTGAGCAAAAAAGAGAGATTGTTTCCTCACTGGATCACAGCATAAAAATACGCAATGTGCGGCATCGGCGGGAACGACTAACCACGGCTTTCCCGGCATGAAGTAAAACGTATCCGGTGGCATTTGCCGCGCATCGACGTCGAAGGTTTTCACATAGGAGACAAACTCTGGATGCGGCTGTAAGCCTTTATAGGCGCTAAAAATAGAAGCCATAACAAAGACCGCCGGAAAAGTAGATATTGGTCCGAATTGCATAGAAAGCTCAAGCGACGGCACGGGGAAGCTTTCTACGGCGGCACTTTTTAGAATCTGGTCGATATCAATTTCTGGATGCTCTTTTTTCACACGACCAAGGAGAGTACGCACTTCTTTCATCGTGCGGCCTTTGATCACATATCTTTTATTACCGTCTGGAAGCGGTTCTTCAATGAATTCGTGTCTATGCGGTTTCACCTCGTCAGGTGTAATCTTGTAAGGTCTTCCATCTTTATCCATGGCGATGATTGGAGCCAGATCTCCGCTTCGGTCGCGAGTTCCGTCGACCAGAACCATAAAGGGATGATATGCCTCGATCAAGGCGTTATCAAATTTATCGCCGAGTTCGGTATTCGCATCCTTGCTAAGAATGCCCGTCGGTTTAAGTCGACCGCCAAGAGCGCTGGGGATTATATGCGCTTTGGAATCATTCGCTTGGGTGAGTTCAACGTCGTTCAAAATGCATTTTTTCATATGAGTAGTCTAGCTATTGGGGGCATTGGTTGGATCTATCGGCGAGTGATCCGGCGTACGAAGCGTGTCCACCACGAATCCGGTTCATCACGCTGCGATATGGTCACTTCGTCGCGCACTTCAGGCTCAGCGTTGTTCATGTCGAAGTAATAGTCATTTCGCTGGACGCTTTCGGCATGGCGACCGGCTTCGATTTTCTCTTTGCTCCAACGTTCAGCCCAGTGAACATGGTTTCGTTTTATCCAGTAATGCGATTGACAGGCGTTGCTCCAGTTTCCGATGGAAGGGTAGAGCGAGACGGACTTCCCATCATACGTCAGTTGCCAATCAGTCGGGCTGAGAGGCGTCACGATTTCCTCGCCGCATCCGCAGCAACATTTGTGAATGACGGTTGCATGTTCTACTGAGACGTAGACTATACCCTCTTCGAGTTCTTCCGGGACGCTTTTGACGAACTGGTGATGCATGATTTCGATCTTCATTTTGAATTATCCACGTTGATCACATGATTGTCGTTGATCGAGTAGATGCTGTGGTGCTCGTTTTCAACGTCCTGGTAGAAACCAGCGAGCTTTTTCCACTTAACTACGGCTTGTGCAGCATTCATAGCATTCAACTCTACGACTTGAATATTCCGGTCGTACTCGTTGAAGGCGTCGTCCTCAGTGGGCGAAAAGTCGATGCGGGATTTGTCGAGAATGTGAGCGCTCTGTTCTTTCGTTCCGGTTGTTGTACGCAAACTGCCTTGAAGCTTGCCATCGACTTCGAGGATGCCCATGCCTACGTCGACAAAGTTGATGCCTTTTGCTCGCAGATACTCAATAATTGCTCGTTTGCTTGGACCGTGGTCAATGCAAATAAAGACAAAGGTCATTTCTGCCAGAAGATGCACTGTATCGCTCGTTATACGTAGCGGATGAAAAAACAGTTTGTGCCTAATCTTGCTGTACAGGGCATTGTAATAATCGACCTTTTTCGGCTTTGCATCAAGCTCTTCGGCACTTGCAGCGCCCGGTGAGCGAAAGGCGCAATGCTGTTCGAAGTCGTCGTCATCGAAGCCATGAATTTCAGCAACGGGAGTTTTGGCAACAAAATCTAGAACGTATGATCCAGTTCCACCAAGTCCAATAATCGCGACCCTGTATGGCTTTAGGCGTTCCGAGATTGCCGTGATCTCGGCACGGCTTGACGCCGAATCCAGATACTTAAATACTGATTCTTCCTCGTCGGCTCTGATCACTGGATAAGTTTGAGCAGTTGCCGTCGGGTCGAGCGCGCGGGCTGGGGCGCTGATAATGCGGACGTATGTGACCATCTTTTCGTAATAGTCGGCATAGCCGTTGTCGGGCTTACTGGAAAAGGAATGGTCAACTGTTAGCCCTTCGGCAAATTGTTGAACATTGCTGCCGTGGGCAATCTCGTCCATCTTTGAGCCGTCCTTATGGCAGGGATGCTCGCCAACGAAGTAAGCCTGATGGTTATCGGGTTTGAGCGTAGAATCGTTTGCCAAGTTCAGGCTCGACACAAGAATGCCCCGCTTAACTTGTCCCTGTGCGTTGACGTAAGGAACGTCTTGAACGAGGAGGTAGGCGGCTTTGACGGCGATATCAAAGCCGCGGTCGCGCAATTTTTTTAAATCGGCGCTACGATTTATTAGTTTTTGAGACATTGAAGTTCATCCCAGTATTGATTGTGACTACCTCGCCAACGTCGAGTTGGCCTTCCCGATGGCTCCCTTCGCCTCGTGTGTACGAGACTGAGAAGGCAACCGTTGGTCCTGCTGGCACTGGATCAAACGCCAGCTTCAGGACATCTTCATAAGACAGAACAGCGACATGTACGGTCTTTTCCCGGCTGTTGACGAAGATCTTGTATTCAACCTGTCTGCTGTAGAAGTGCTGGTCTTCATGAACATGAATAGCGGCTTCGTCTTTCCGCAGGGGCTTATCCTCTTTATGCTTATCCAGAGCCTCGGCGAATAGCTGCCAGCCATCCTGGACTTTGCCCAGAGTGTACAATGCCGAGTGGGTAGTCGTTTTGGGGCTTTGGAATTTTTCTCGGTCAATGTGAACCGGGACTTCATGGGGGTTAGGGTGTGTATGAGGCATTTTGCTAAGTCCTGTCGTTGGGGGTCTAACAGCCGCTGATCGGCTACAATTGAATTGTACCAAGCATGCTAAATCTGTCAAGCAGATTCTTAGCATGCGCTGGATCTTTAGCGTAGGGCTAGCGTGCTTGACAGATTTAGCAAAAAGCGGTAAGATGAATGATCCCCTTGAGTGGGGCGTGTGTACCAACCGGAAGGTTTTATGAAATCCATCGTGAACGAAAAACCCCGTAGCGTTTCATTCGGCGAATTTCTACACGGCTTACGAACAGCAAAACGATATACATTGCGACAGGTTGAAGAACTGACGAATAAGGAGGTTTCAAACGCATATTTAAGTCAGCTTGAACACGGCAAAATTAGTAAGCCGTCACCGCAAATTCTGCATGAACTCTCAATCGTGTATTCAGTTCCATACGAACGACTGATGCAGGAAGCAGGATATCTGCAACAAAGCGGTGAGCGTCAGGAGGGCGAGCACCACGGTCGTGTGCCGACCCTAGCAATCGACGATCTCAATGAAGAGGAAGAACAGATGTTGCTCGACTATCTCAAATTCCTGCGCTCTCGCAGGCAAAAGAGTTAACGTAGCTCCTCTGTCATTCAATGATTTGAACAGAGATGACTCTTCACTAAACGAAAACGAAAGAGCGCGGATAAAGCGCGAAGCGGAGCGCCTGCTGAAGGAAGCAGGCGCTTTTGGCGTATTCCCTACGCCGGTCGAAGACATTTTGGCGGCTGCAAAACTCAAGACATATGCGAAGCCTGCAATCGACGATGGTTTCATAAATTGGATCGGTGCCAAGGTCGGCCACGCCAAACAGTTGATAAAGACTGCCTTCGACAAGGTGCTTGGGCTCTTTGATGTTCGGGACGGTTCCGTATATATTGACCAGACTGTTCAAAAGGTGAAACAAACCTTTTTAAAGCTGCATGAGGCTGGACATGCGCGCCTTCCGTGGCAGAGAAGCATATATTCGATCATTCATGATTGCCAAAAGACACTTGCGCCAGATGTCGCTGATCATTTCGACCGTGAAGCCAATGTCTTTGCTTCAGAAGTTCTGTTCCAGCTAGATGCCTTTACTGAGCGAGCTAGTTCTGAGCCGTTCGGTATCAACGTGCCAATGAAAATTGGCAAGAAATTTGGAGCTTCTGCATATTCGTCCATCAGACGCTACGTCTCGGAGAGCGAAAAGGCATGTGTTGTTTTGGTCCTGGAAATGCCAGAGACAGACAGCATTTTAGGATATAAATGCTTGATTCGGCGAATCATCACATCCGAACAATTCGATACCGTATTTGGTGCAGTCGAATGGCCTCCTTTTATAACTCCACACGATGAATTCGGTTTCTTGGTGCCAATCGGAAAGCGAATGTCGCGTCCTCAGGGACTCCAATTGGTGGACGCCAACGGGGGTACGCAAGACTGCGTAGGTGAAGGCTTCAGTTCAGGCTTCCAGGTATTTTTACTGATACACCAAGTGGCACCAAGTGCTGTCTCGATATTTTTCTAAGAAATCTCAGCGTGCCGAGGACCGTAGACTGCTGATCTTGGGCTACGGAGATGAAAGTTCGTCTATCTGAAAATACGGACGGAAAATCAAATTCTTGATTTTTCCGCTCAGGGTAAGGCAAAGGGTAAGGCGACCTCTAAAGACTACCCCAATAAAAAATCGGCTCCTCTTTCAAGACCGCCGATTAATCATGCTTTTAATTGGTTGCGGGGGACAGATTTGAACTGTCGACCTTTGGGTTATGAGCCCAACGAGCTACCGGACTGCTCCACCCCGCGGTATTTAAGAGACGGACATTTAAGCATTCAGAACAAGTCCGAACCGTAGAACAATACCGTCGCCGTTTGAATGTTAACATAAATCGCCGATCGGACCGGTGGCTTTACCTGACTTATTAACATTCTTCGGGCTCTAAATACAAATGCGTGCTGTTCTACAACGAGTTACGAGTGCTTCCGTCACCATAGAAGGCAATGTCTTCGCCACTCTCGGTGGCAATGAACCTAACGGTGAAGCTAAGAATGAACCCAAGAAAAATCTGGGTCTTCTAGTCCTTCTTGGTGTTGCCGAAGGAGATACTGAAACGGAAAGCCAGTATCTCGCAAAGAAAACTGCTGAGCTCCGAATATTCGAAGATGAACAAGGAAAAATGAATCGCTCTGTAACTGAAGTGGGCGGATCAATACTTGTTGTGTCTCAATTCACTTTGCTTGCGGATTGGCGCAGTGGCAGACGTCCAGGCTTTAGTGGCGCAGCAAAGCCAGATGAAGGCCGGCGACTTTATGAACATTTTGTTGAGACGTTGAGAGGATTTTCTTTACCTGTATCAACAGGTGAATTCGGTGCCGATATGAAAGTTGCACTTGTCAATGATGGTCCTGTCACGCTCATCTTGGACACAAAAGAGAAATAGCGAAAGCTTAGATTGTTTTCTGAACCGCTGCTTCTTCAGCAAGAAGCTGTCTAACAGAGCCTCGCAGCATTTTTTGCACAACGTCAATGGGATCATCAGCAGATACAACTTTGAAGTTATATTCATCCATCATGTGTTCATACTCGAACAATATTTGGGATTGGTAAAGTTTGAAGGATTGATAGAGATCAGTAGACATGCCGATATCTCTACCCGACTCATAAAAATCGAGGCCACCACGGGTAGTGATAATTCTTCTTAATAACGGCTCCAGTGGCATCTTCAAATAGAAAATCAAATCGGGGTCTACAGCAAACCCATAAAGTTTACGCACCCAGGAAGGATCTGCACCACGCACGACATCACGGGCGAGGGCCGTATAGAAGTAACGGTCTGCAATAACAATTAGTCCCGCCTTTAATGCTGGCAAAATCAAACTATTCAAGCGATCGGCCAGGTCGGTTGCATAAAGGAGTGAAAAGGTAATTGTGTTAAGGGCGTTTTTCGATTTTGCTTTGTCGATCACTGTTGAAATCAACTCAGACGATTTCCACTCTGTTACGACCACGCCATAGCCTTCTATAGCAAGCCAATTTTTAAGCAGTTCTGCTTGCGTGCTGCGCCCCACGCCGTCTGTTCCTTCCACGACAATGAACTTACCGGGATACGGATGGGCCGGCTTCTTATTATTTTGGGAGTCTTGGACTTTGAGATCTTTTGCCATCGTTTTTCGCTATTTCGTGTTGGGAGGGAACCGGATATGGTGCTTTTTCACATGCCTAGCAATTTGCCGACCTTTTCCCGGAAGATCATCTGCTGTTCATGAATAGGACGAGTGGCAGGCATCGTATGAAACTCAAATTCGGTTACCATTTTGTCGTACTCGTTGATGATAACGGACTGAAACATTTGGAAAGATTCACGCGGATCTTTGGACAAGCCGATATCCATGCCAGCTTCATAAAACCCAGGCATACGGCTGTTGTTAATCCGTTCTAGAGAAACTTCCACCGGCACCTGAAAATAAAATGTGCCATCTGGACGTATAGCGAATCCGTATAGATTTCGCAACCATTCTTTATCTACGCCGCGTGCGAAATCACGAGCAAATGCCGTGAAACAGTAGCGATCGGCAAGCACAATCAATCCGGCCTTTAAAGCTGGGATGATAATGTTTTCCAGACGATCAGCGAAGTCAGTGGCATGCAATATGCTAAAAGTTACTGGGATCAGGGTGTTAGAACGTTTGGCTTGTTTTATAGTTTTTGAAATAAGCTTGGAAGAATTCCACTCGGTAAACACAACGCTTTTACCTTTGGATTCAAGCCAATTTCGTAAAAGGTCTAGCTGAGTAGATTTTCCTGATCCATCTACTCCTTCTACGACAAAGAGTCGACCCGGAAAATCATGTTTCTGAAAAAGCCTCATTGGCGAAACAGCCCCTCAATAGCAGAACCCGGCACCGTCTGAGCAATGCCATCATGAATATGTACTACCGAATATTATATAGTCTCTCTCGGTTCGAGGAAGCAAAAGACATGGGCAAAGCCAGAATATTTGGGCGTTACAGGAGATGCAAAGAAGATCTCTCCTGTATCTTATCCATATCTATATCTATACTCGGCGTAATGATTGTCTGTTCGGCTATATCTTTGGCTGGATCTATTGCAGTGCTGCCGGCTTATTCCGAACCAGATTCGCGCATTCTTGATCCCGCCATTCATTTGAACTTGGCTAAGAGATTGACCGGACTTAAAAAATACAAGGAAGCGCTCCAGGAAGTTAATAAAGCTCTAATTGAAAACCCTGATTATTACGACGCTTGGTATCAAGGCGCCATTATTTTCCAACTTGAGGGCAGGCGAAAAGAAGCCATAGTTCGCTACAAGAGGCTTTTGAACAGGCGTCCCGACTATTTGGGTGCCCGAATAAATCTGGGCAGCCTTTTCCGCCAGGAAGGACGCATTCAGGAGGCTGAGGACCAATACAGAAAGGTCATAAGCGAGAATTTCAATTCGTTTGATGCCCATTTCAATCTGGCTAACTTGCTAATCGACCGTGAACGCCTAAAAGAAGCGGTGACCGAGCTAAATATATGCATCAAGTTTCAACCGACCAATGCCTGGGCGCACAATAATCTCGGGGTTATTTATCAGCGCGGTCAATATCTCGAGGAAGCTGAAGAGGAGTTCCGCAAAGCTTCCAATCTTGAGCCCGCCAACACCAGATTCGTAGAGAATCTCGAACTCGTTCGGGATGCCTTGAAGAACGGCGAAATGAAAAAGAAGCTCATGCCTGAAGAAGAGCCGATCGATCCTTCTCAAGTCAAAGAATCCTAATTAATTTGCAGACCTAGATCGTTCGTCAACAATACTTCGATTTCTTGACCGGGAATCAGACTAACGTTGTCGCCGGTTCGGAAGATGGCGATCGCAGAACTGCCAAGAGCCGTGGCAATAGTTGGGGCACCAAGGGTTGCCACGTTTGCTGCAACCAATGCACCTTTGGTGGCACCGGTTGAGTTGCCACCAGTCACTGTTTTTATGCTGCCTTCCACTCTGGTACCAAAATTGGTGCCAGGATCAAGTTGGCCTTTTGCATTTGACACACCTTTGCGAAAGTCAAGAGCTGCATCCAGCGGGATCACTTCGCCTGTTGGTGTGACAATCTGCTCGAGCTTGAGCCCAATTTTTGCGGCACGACTTATAATTTTGGCCCTGTTTACTTCCGCTACACGACCGCGTACCAGGCTGCCTTTTGGCAATAGAAGGCTAGCCCCAACAAATAAATCATCGCGAACATGTGCTTCAAAAATATCTCCGGGCTTACTGGATTTGGCATCGACTCCGGTTTCGAGCACCAGTTTTAATCGAGTTTGCAATGGCAATACCGTAGATGCGGCCTCAGCTTTAAGCGGCGTGCCGGCAGCCGGTTGAGCAACAACAGAATTACTGTATTCAGCATCGTTTGGAGTAAAAGCTTGCGGAAAATCGGGTACGTTTTTCGGCTCGATAAATTGTGTTTGATCGAACGTGGCAGCCCTAGAAGTAGTGGACAGCCTTGGTTGCCCCGGTCCAACATCACTTTTCTTGGCATTAGCCTCGATTGCTGAAACATATACAACAGCAAAAGAAGCAGTCATAAGGGCAGTTCCCGCGCTCTTGCGATCGAAAATTTTCATAACATTAGCTCACTAACGTGGTTGGGTGAAATTTTACCTTTAAAGTAAGCTTCCGAACCGATTGGCATATTTCATGTTGCCGATCCCTTCACAAGGGGGCTGCGGACTATATACTTGACTTATTACCATTCGGGGCACCCGTTTGGAATAGTGGCCGTTGGAAACTAGATTTGAGGTAGGAGATGGACTGCATTTGCGAAGACAAACCGGATAATGCCGTTAAAGCAAAGTTGCACAGCGTGCATCATGAGTTAGTCGATCGTGCACGCCGCATCTTGCGTAGCGCTACAGATCCTGTTTCGGCTGTTGTTCGATTCCTGCACGAGCGTCCGGAAAATGTCTCAGTATCCGGACATGTATTGCACTATGTTCTGCGTGAAACTTTTCAGGAAAAGGAAATTCCTACCCTTGTGCGAATTTTGTCTGCTCACGTGAGAGATGTGATTCGTACTTCAAACGTCATTGAGATCATCAACACCCACCCAGCTGTTGAGCAGTGGGGGGATTATCTGCTCAAACAAAAGGATCGCATCAAATTTGAAATCGCACGAGAAAGAGAGCGATTTCTTATTAAAAACATCGTTGGCATAACCGCTGTCGAACATGGCATCGAATTGCCTATAGAAAAGATCCTCATTCAGCCGCCAAAGTTAGTTGTGACGGTGCGAATTGGACCTCTTACGCCCCAACGAATTCTTGATATAGCCTGAGTTATTGAACTCCAAATTTTTCGGTGAGCACTAGCTTACGCAAGCCCTCTTGAGCTAACTCAGCCAGGTTCGACCCTGGTCCTGCTAGCTTGACTGCTAATTTATATTGAGTGCTTGCTTCCTGAAATCGGCGCAGCATCACGTTTGTAACCGCAAGCAAGTAATGCACCTGCGCGTCATTTGCATTTTGTGCGGACAGCACTCTTAGTTTTGTCAAAGCTTCTTCATAGTGCCCGGTTTGCAGGGCATGCAGGGCGCGTCTGGTTGGGCTATCTTTTTCAATCTTGGCAGGTTGGAGTCCTTCTTCCTTTTTCGCTTCTTCTTTCTTTTCGAGTACGCTTTCTTTTGAATTCTCTTTGGGTAATTCTTCTTTTGGCAGACCTTCTTTTGCCAGACTTTCTTTTGGGGAATTCTCTTTTGTAAGACCTGCTTCATTAGTCAATTCAGAAGGCGATTCAGAATTCAATTTTGGCACTGTATCAATTGGCTTATTTTCCGATGAAGGTGCTACCGAACCAGTTTGATCGCCGGTTGGTGCAGCGACGGCGCTTGGAGTCGTCTGATCTGTGGCATTCGAAACGCTTGTGCCATCAGGTTTTATATACTGCTGCCAACGAGATGGTCCAGTGTCATCGGGACGACCCAACCCTTGAAATGGATTGCCGCCATCAATCGCATCAGGATGAGGCGGAATAATGGTCGGGTTATCAGGTCCGGAGGAGGGAGGCACCACTTGCGGTATCGAATTCGTAGTTGAATTTGCATCTTGAGCAAAAACAGTCGAGCAAACCAAAAGTGGACCCGAAATCAAGCTGAATGCAAAAAGCAAGGAAGTGAATTTGGCGTACATATTGGCTTTCGCCTAGCGCATCTGCTGGCGCACAAGTTTTGACACAACCGGTATCTCAGCATATTTACCCAGAAATGCCCACAGCATCCCGTATAGAACAACCAGAAAGCCAATTTTAGAGAGAATACCGATAATTTCGCCAATAACGCCAATTATTGAGTGCGCCGCTTCAGCACCACCAAATAGACCCAGAATGCCCATGAAAATCAATTCGAAGCTCTGAGCGGTCCACTGTAATAGCGTTGCAGCAATACCCATCACGATTGCTTGCAGGAAATGAAAGCGAAAAAAATCATTCTTAGAGCCTTTGCCGTTCAAAATGATGTACAAAAGACCAACTAAGCCGAAGCTGAGATAGCAAAAACCCGAAACGGCACGCTCGACTCCATCCGGTTCGCGATTATTGTTCCAAGGCATTTTCTGTTAATCCTATTTCCCGTCAATGAGTCTATATTCTACTAGGGATTGGCGGTCACCTTCGTCGGGCACATCTATAGCTGTATGCAGACTTCCGAACAAATTGCCAAGTTTACGATCGAACTGCTCGCAAGCAAAGAACTGGTGCGAGTTAGTGCTGCCCTAGCGACAATTGTGCAAGATATTTCCGAGTCCCAGTTTGCAGCAGTCGTCATGTGGGATCCTGATCTCGATATGCTATCGGATCGCTTTCTGTTCGGTCCGACCAATAGGGGCATCGACGCCTTCCTCGGTTCGTTTTGCGACGAGTTTCGTAATGAAGAGGAGGAGGAGCCCTTTTTTGAACTAAAATCGACGGACTTCAGCATAGCTGTACCGGAGGATTTAGAGCCTCTTTATTGTTTGCAACTGAAACATGACGATCGACTGTGCGCCTGTATTCTCTTTACTGCTCAAAAGCGCAAGCCGGAAGTAATTGTTGCCGAGCTCAGTTCATATCCAATTAGCGGCGCCCTTGCCCACTCCTGGGAACTGCGTGAGTTGCAACAGGAAAACGACAGATTGCGGCACAGTTATGAGGAGCTGGAGGACAAAATTGCGCTTTTAGAAGAACAGACTCACAAATTAATCCATGACCTTACAACCAACGACTCGATGCGGACTAAGCATGTCAAACGCGAAAGACTGGTCTATTCGATTAGTAACATTGTTAGAAGCTCGGTAGACATTCACAAAGTTCTGGAAACGACAGTTGAACAAATTGGCACCACTTTTGGTGTCAGCCGTTGCATCCTTTTAAGAGGGGTGAGTGTTTATGAGTATGTTCGTTCGGTTCCTTCTGTGCGAGATTTATTCCTTGCTGAAGACGGTCTGAAATTTGCACGCACGGCTCTTAACACTACGCATCCGCAAGACTTAATCGAAACTGAGTTTATGATGCAGAAGGAATATGATCCCGAATTCCTAAAAACCCTAGGCATGCGTTCTGGTCTAGTGGTACCACTTTTGATGCGAGAGCGCGTCTTGGGAGCTTTATTTCTGCAAGATTGTACAGAACTGCGGGCCTGGAATATTGACGACATCTCTTTGATTGGCTCACTTGCCGATCAAATTTCTGTTGCCATTGAAAATGCAGAACTCCACCAAGAAAAAGAGAAGCAAGCAGTTACAGATGGATTAACAGGAATAGCCAACCGCCGTCACTTCAACGAAACTTTCGCACGCGAATTCGAGCGAGCCAAGCGCTACAGCCAGGAGCTCTCACTCGTTGTGGTCGATCTCGATTTTCTAAAAGTAATAAACGACACCTTCGGGCATCAAGTTGGTGATGAAGCAATTAAAGAAATCGCCAGGCTAGTCAAACAGTCCTCTCGGGCAGTCGATTTGCCGGCACGTTACGGCGGGGAGGAATTCTGCTTACTATTGCCCAACACCGACATCAAAATGGCTGAGCAATTGGCCGAACGGTTAAGGCGATTAATAAATGATGTGCATATTGAAGGCCCGGGTCATATCTCTGCTAGTTTCGGTGTAGCAAGTTATCCTTTGCATGCAGGTGACCCCGATTATCTTTTCCGCAGAGCAGATGAAGCCCTTTACGAAGCCAAACAAGCAGGTCGCAACATGGTAAAAGTAGCTTCAGAGATCCAGGAAACGAAAATTGAAAAACCAGCCCGCAAAGCAAAAAACGGTACAGCTCAAGAGCAGCCAAAACACAAGGCATCAAGAGTTCTAGATTCAGAGACACCAAGCAGTAAAGGTGCAATTTAAAAGTGAACTTCCTTTTCGATATGGTTTGGAGAAAGAAAATGGGCATTTTTGACGATTTAGTATCAGGCGTCACTAAAGAAGTAAGTAAGGTGCAAGCGCGCTCGCAGGAGATGTTGCAGGTCTACAATCTGCAATCCCAGATCCGCGAATTGGAAAGAAAGAAAACCGCAAAATTACTTGAAATCGGAAAACTTCAGGTCGACAAATTTCACCACAACAAAGAAGTAACTGACGAAGTTGTCAAAGACAAAGTAAATGAGGTTGCCGGTTTCGATCACGAAATAGGACTTCTCCAGACTGAGCTCGATAGCATTCGCGTTTTAAATGATCCCGATGCTCCGGCTTCAAAAAAATCAGAAAATAAAGCAGGATTCAAAACAACTCCTGGTTATGAATGTCCCTCCTGCCACGCTCCAGCAAGCCGCGATAAAGCGTTTTGCCCGACTTGTGGTGCTTCGATGAAACGTGAAGAAGCCGATGTCGTTGACGTTGAACCAAACGGTTCCAATTAGACTGAATTGGGTCAAGCTCAATCTAATAGAAAAGGGGCAGTTCCCAGGGAACCGCCCCTTCTAGTTGCTGTTCTTTGCGCGTTAGATGCGGGAATTTTTGCCGCAGTCTGGACAAAAGAAGAATGATGGGCTAATCTTCGCACCGCAATGTGGGCATGCCCGCAGTCCATCGCCTGTTTCTTCAGTTGGATAGCGGCCAGCCATGATTTCTTTGAACTGCTTGCTTTCAGACCAGATTTTAATTTCCTTGGCTCGGAACACCGGCAGAGGATGCGACAACCACATTTCGTTCATGAGCTTGTACAGCTTATTGAGCGTGCTGTAGTCAAGATCTTCGTAGTGATCGGCTTGTTTCAAAAACTCTTCGTGGTTGATTTGCGCATAGACGGAGCGCGTTCCACCAGCAAGCTTCATGTTCAATCTCAAGCAAACTTCAACATCTTGAACAACCATGAGTTCAGCGCGATCGGCTGTCAATTCGGATTTCTTCGACCAATCGGCAAGCGCTACCGCCAGCCCCATCGAAGCCATTTGACCTAATCCCATAAACTGTTGAGCAAGTCGAACCAGCAATATAGCAATGCTGCGATAAAGGACGTGGCCGGCCTTTATATGTCCAAGTTCGTGAGCAAGAACTGCCATCAACTCATCTTCATCAAGAAGATCGACCAGCCCCGATTGAATAACGACGAAAGGTCTTTCAACACCGAAGGTAAACGCGTTCACAAATGGATTGCTCGCTAAGAACAAATCCGGTTCGTGCATGTCGAGAATGTCTACAGCTTCTTTGAAAAGCTTGTAGATCTTCGGGCACTGTTTTGGAGTAACGTGAATGGCTTGTCCCAGAAGCTGGATACGCATGATTTTTTCCAAGCCCAGTTCCAGGAACTTGCGAAAGACTTTATCCAAAAGAGGAATCTTTTTAACAGCTTCAAGAGCGGCGCGATCGGCGGGATGTTCAAAAGCGGCTGATTTCAAACGAGGAAACCGTCTGCGGGTTTTGGGTTCTGCGGTGGTCATCGTCCCTCCAAATTTTTGAACTCTCAAACCGGATTCTAGCGTAGCTTCATACTGTCGTACCCGTTAAAGCGCTACTTTTTTTAGCATTGACTAATCTTTTGGCAAAACATAATTATTGGCACCTTCTATGAGGTGACAAGAATTTCCAGCCCGCGCCCAGCAATCAGAGCAAGTCCACCTTTTATTGCAACCGATGAGACAGACTCAAGCGCGGGCAGGGTAGCAATGATTTTCGGAGTAGCGATGGTGGTTACATCAACAACCGCCGTCAAATCCTTTCCTTCAAAAGAACGCCCAACTGTAACAACCGTACGCCCTGACACGGCAAGAGCAACACCATCATGCGGCAAGTCAACGCTTCCCATCACTTTAAGCTCACCTTTATCGTCTTTATCCTTACTCAAGACCAGTAAAAACCCTTGTGATTTTTGATCGACTGCAGCTGCGAAAATATATTCATCGCCAAAAGCAAAATCACGCAGCGCCAAATTGGGGAAATGGTGCGTTCCCACTGAATCGAGAGTCTTTCCAACGCCATATAGCGTCATGTCATTCAAAGCACCAACAAGAAGATAGCCGCCGCTGGCACTCACACGGGCAGAACCCTGTGCAACATCAAAGGTTGCAATTGGCATGAGCTTGTTTGAATAGACTTTCAATTCATCAACGACGGTTTTTCTCTTTTCTTCGCGCAATAAATAAGCCGTCTGATTTACGGGATCAAAACACAAGTGCTTTCCGGTTGTAGGAAAGGATGCGGCAATCACTTCAGGCTTGTCGATTTTGCGAAGAGTGATGGAATCTTTGCCCAAGCAAAGTAGGAAACTACCCGCTTGCGTAACAGCTTTCAGTGCTGTTGTAAGAGGCGATGTCTTGAGGAGCACAGGATTGGAAGGCTCTTCAATGTTATATAGATTGAGATCAGCACTCGCTACTACAACGAGATTTCCCCAAGTGGCAAGTCCTGAAGCCGGTAAGCGCGGAATAGAGTAATTAGTAGCAGGGCTAAGACCCGTCTTGCCCAAATTGAAGCTTGTTACGCCAGCCCAACCAGATGCTACAAAAACAGACTTAACTGATGTGGCAATTCGACCTTGCCCCTGGTTCGGTCCTTTGCTTTGCACAATTGCTACTTCTGGACGGCTAAAAAGACTCAAACTCTTCATGACCGTATATGGAAAGAGCGAACGTCCATTTGCTGTTTCGGCAAGGAGAAGAAAGTTATCACCTTGAGCAGCGACACAATCTATAGATTTTATTCCGGAAAGAGTCGTGGTTGTCACCAATTGCGGTGCCTTATGCAAATTGATCAACTGCGCTTCGAATTTTTCAGGTGATGTTTCACCAAAGGCAATGGCCATATCTTTTGATCTCGCCAAGAAGCTGTAGTTGCCAGTCAATTCCAAAGTATTTTTGACCTGCGGCGATGATGGATTTAGATAACTGACCGTCACAATCTTAGAATTTTCGCCAGTTTGAAGAGCAGTCAGAACCCGATTTTGTAGGTCTATTTTTGCAACCGGCCGATCGAATGTAAGACTCGATTGGAAAGTTGCTTCATTGTTTTTGCCTTTACCAAGCGTGTAGCAAATAACCAAACTCTCGCCACTTGCTGCAGAGCCAGCTACGCAAATCATGTCTTGCCATGCGGCTATCGCTGTTGCTTCGCTCAGTTTATCGAGCGGCAGAGTTGCCACCACAGCTGGAGACACGATCGGACTGAGATTGATAATAGCAAGACCAAGCTTTTGTTCTGTATCAGTAGATTGATCTATCAAAGCGAAAGCTCGTCTGCCCGCTACACCGAAATCAAAAACTTTCTTTCCGATTCCGGACAACTCCGAAATGACACGAGCCGACTTACCGTCCGGGCCGGCTTTGTTTAAATCGACGAAGCTAACCCTGCCGAATTCATTAGCCAGGCAGCAAACACCCAGGTCTGCTACCGCTACAAAATCGGCCGAAATTGCCGGAGACCAATGTTGTCTCGCCACAATGTGCGGACCCTTTACAGGTAGATCGCGCTTCTTTGCAGCCTTGGCGAATACTAGTGACTCTGTTTGGGTGAGCCCGCCCAGACAGGCTATCGAACCAAATAGGAACGAGCGTCGTGTAAAGTTCAAGTGGCTGGCCCTTTATGAATTGCTCAGAGCAATCTTTCTACCACACCAGCAAGCAATTGCAGAACTATCATCGCAACCATTGGCGACAAATCAATGTTAGAGATTGGCGGAATTAATTTTCTGAAAGGGGCAACGATAGGTTGCACAAGCTGGTCAAGCGTTTTGAACGGCTGCTCGTACCAGCGAATATTAGGAAACCAACTTAACACGCACCAGAGGAAAACCAGGATGTTAAGAGCTTGCACCAGTCCGGCAATTAAATGAGCTATGTAATACACAACCAAACCTGATTAAACAAGATAGACTCCACTCAGCGCTGATTGTAGCATCTAAGTCGCTTTCATATTCAGTTTGTCAAGTTCGGTTCAAAAAACTGCATGGCTAAGGCCCGGTCTCACTTTCCCAACAATGAGCAAAAGCTGATCGAGCTTATTAAGGATAAGCTGGGCAATCGTTTTATTGGCGATGATTGCGCTGTTTTACCCGGCAATTTGCTCGTCAGCCTCGATACGCTTGTTGACGGCAACCATTTCCTGTCGGACAAAATCCGCATGCAAGACTTGGGCTGGAAGGCACTAGCCATCAATCTAAGCGATATTGCAGCCATGGCGGGCAGTCCACGTTTTGCGCTTGTGAGCGTTACTTTGCCGAAAAAATTTGCAAAGTCGTCTTTTGCAGACTTCTATGATGGTCTCAAAGAATGTGCTGATCACTATCGAACTACTATTGTCGGTGGTGACATAACGGGCGGTTCTGTTTTCACTATTGCCATTACCATCATCGGTGAAAGCCATAATAATGGCGTACTTACTCGAAGCGGAGCAAGGCAAGGCGATGTCGTTGTGGTAACCGGAACTTTCGGTGCAAGCCGTGCTGGGCTGGCTGAGCTTTTGAATACACCAGGTAGGGCAGGACGAAGTTGTGCCCCTAATTCTTGTTTGGGCAGGCACTTGCGACCGGAGCCGCGTTTGAAAGAATCATGGGAGTTAGCAAACCGGATCGGCAGCGGCGCATTAAAAGGCGCATTAATGGATGCAAGCGATGGACTAGCCGATGCCCTCTTTCAAATTGCGCAAGCTTCTAATGTAGGAATGACAATTGATTTAGAAAAAATACCGATCGGCCTTGAAACGAAAAAAATAGCTAAGAATTATGGGGCCGATGTTTTGGATTGGGCGCTCTATGGTGGTGAAGACTATGAGCTTGTGGCGACCTTACCTGCATCTGCCTGGCGCAAATGGCTTGAGAGCTCAAATTCCGAATCATCAAATCATTTTCCGTTCACCGAAATCGGCTCCGTTACGAGTGGCCACGACATTGTGCTGAAACTAGGTGATAAAGACGGTCCGGAGCTGGATCTTGCCAAAACATTTCAGCACATTGCGGAATGAAGCAGTCTTAGTATCTGTATTGAAGGCTTACTGGATCTATACTTTGTTATTGAATCTATAGGAGATTAATATGATTTCGCAGGATCAAGAAGTTGCCAAACTGATTGACGGCAAGCCCGTATCGAAGAAGATCAAAGATGATCTAACCGAAAAGGTAAGCAAGTATTGCGCTGCCGGACATCGCAATCCAGGCTTAGCAGTTATCTTGATCGGCGAAGATCCAGCCAGCGAAATATACGTAAAAAACAAAATACTCGCCTGCAAGCAAACTGGCATTGAGAGTCACATGCATCGTTTTCCACAAGATGTGGAAACGAAAACAGTGTTGGCATGCATTAAAGAATTGAACGCCAACGAAAACATCGATGGCATTTTAGTGCAGCTTCCTTTGCCAGCTCATTTACCGACGGAAGAGATACTACTTGCGGTATCACACCTTAAAGATGTTGACGGTCTTCACCCCTACAATTTAGGTTTTCTTTTTGCCGGAAAACCGGCTCTGCAGCCCTGCACTCCTAGTGGCATTATGGCTCTTTTAGAAGCATACTCCGTGCCTATTAAAGGCAAGCACGCAGTTGTAATCGGACGATCTAATCTAGTTGGCAAACCAATTGCGGCATTGCTTTTGCAAAAGGATGCAACTGTCACTTCTTGTCACAGCAAGTCTGTCGATCTTGAAGGAATCTGTCGCACCGCTGACATTCTTGTCGTTGCAGCCGGTCGCGCCAAAATGGTCGGGGCTTCATGGATAAAACCTGGTGCTTGCGTAATTGATGTCGGCACACATCACATGAAGGGTAATGACGGCGAAAAACATATTTGCGGCGATGTGAAATTCGACGAAGTTGAGAAGGTAGCTGGTTACATTACACCGGTTCCCGGTGGTGTCGGCAAAATGACAGTGGCAATGCTTATGGCTAACACCGTCTTTGCCTATGAAAAGACTCTTGGTCTGACTAAATAATTACTGCGCCAATAAGCATATATCCAAGCATAAATATAAATATGGATTCAACTGCAGCACCACGAGCACCAAGAGAAACGTTTCCAATCTGGGCAACAGCAGTAATTGCTATTGTCGTGATTTCCTTTTTGTGCTTTTTTCTAGGTGGGTTGGCGCTTATTCGGGCCGTTCAAGAAATAGTAAAAGAAGCTGGAGATCCCAAAAACGCTCTTGTAGTGGCAACCAATGTCGCTCAATTTCCTTCATCTTTACCAGATGGATATCACTATAAACTTGCCATCGGAGTTAACACAGACAAGATGATGTCCTGGTTCGGACTTCCTACAAATAAGGCGAGCCTTCTCACCAAAAAGGATCTAAATCTGTTAGCAATCGAGCACGAACCCGATAAACAACAAATTGTATTTCTCTCAACACCAACAGTATTTCTATCCGGTCCAGAATTGGAAGCTAAAGACTCTACTGAATTGTTGAATGATGACTTTTCGGCAAATGCTATAAGCGGCGGTACTGCAACTCGCTTCCGGACGCGCAAATCTAAAGGTGTATTCAATATAGCTGGGCTTAGCATGCCTTACATAATTGGTGAGCTCGATGACGGCGAACCTGATGAAGCAAAAGCAAAAGAAGGATTGATGGGATGTCTCCTTCTCAAAGATCAAAAAAGAGTGCTTCGCATATACGGTCTTCAGTATGAATCCGGCAGTTATAACCTGCCAGAAACACAAACGTTATTGGAATCGATAGGCAAGCTATAATTCTCAAACGTACTCGTAATCATAATGAAACAGCGGGTATCCAAGGGGGCAACGTGGCAGAAGGCGGCGCACATCATAAAGATCCATCCCAGGGATGGCTCATTTTCTTCTTTGTTTGTTTCGGCATTGTCTTGCTTGGCATCGTGATATTTTTCGCCCGAGACGTCAATAATCAAGGCGATGCACCGGCTGAATCTGGTGGACACCATGGCATGATCATCGTTAGAGATCGTCCTGTCGCCTAAATGATCTGTGCTGGAGTGACCTCGTGGCAACCGCCGAAATTTTGTCGATTGGAACCGAACTTTTGCTCGGTCAAATCGTTGATACAAACGCTCAATTCATAGGCGGCGAATTAGCGAAGCTTGGAATCAACTGTTATCTTCGAACTACGGTTGGTGATAACAAGGAACGCATTAAAGACGCATTACTAAGCGCATTCAAACGTGCTGAGATTGTGATCACCACGGGGGGTCTTGGTCCTACTGCTGATGACCTTACGACAGAATGTATTGCCGAGCTTTTTGATGTACCACTTTATTTTGACGAAGAAGTTTTCGAGCATATAAAAAAACTATTTGCCAGTTTCAGATATAAAATGCCGGAATCGAATCGCAAACAAGCTCTACGCCCTGAACGTGCAGGCATTTTGCCCAACCCGGCTGGCACTGCCCCTGGAATTCTGTGGCAGATACCAGAGGACTTGTGCGCACGCGTAGGGCTTATCAAAAGCAAATTGCCTCGTACGATCCTCACTTTTCCCGGTGTGCCGCGTGAGTTAAAAGCGATGTGGCAAGAAACGGCCTTTGGCTATCTTTCAAAAACTTATGCGACCGGCACTTTTTGGTCTCGGGATTTAAAGCACTACGGAATAGGCGAATCCGCACTGGCAGAGAAATACGCCCATCTTTTGGAATTGGAAAATCCAACCGTTGCGCCTTATGCAGGCAATTGGGAATGCCGACTGCGCGTCACAACACGCGGAGAAACAGAAGAGCAAGCTAAACTTTTAGCAGCACCAGTGATAGAAGAAATTATCAATAACAGTGGCACTCTTTGTTATGGATTTGATGATGACACTTTGGATTCTGTTCTTGGGGAAATGCTCAGCCAAAGACATTTAGCTCTTGCTGTGGCGGAGTCTTGCACCGGTGGCCTTGTCAGTGAACGTTTGACGGATCGTCCCGGCAGTTCCGAATACATAAAATTGAATGTCGTCACGTATTCAAATGAAGCGAAATCGAAAATTCTTGGTGTTGAAGAAAAAGTTCTAATTGAAAACGGAGCAGTGAGCGCAGAATGTGCCGAACAGATGGCTGTCGGAATGAGAAAATTAGCGCAGGCAGATTTAGGATTGAGCATAACTGGAATTGCCGGACCAGGTGGTGGCACCGAAGAAAAGCCAGTTGGTTTGATTTACATTGGATTAGCCTGGGAAGGCGGATACGAAGGCAAACAACTAAATTTACCAAGCCGTCATGCTCGCAAAGACATGCGCCTTCGTGCCTCCAATGAAGCACTAAATTTGGTGCGCTTGCATTTGCTCAACAAAAAATAGGCTATTTTCCGTCTGCCTTTCTACTCACGCTCTAAATCCAGAGACGGGAGCTATTTTAAAACGCCCATGCGTTTGAAACAATTCCTCAACTCGGAAACAATAGATTCAGCATCACCGCTTACAACTTCATCTGCACCAGCATCTTGCAGGTTATAGACCAATGCACGCTGGTGGGGTAGACGCAAAATCGAGTTCTCAAATCTTGGAACGGGCTTCAGCTTTGGATAATCTGCCCCTTCTATTTCATCGGCAGTGCGGGTTACGAGATCCATACCTTCTTTCACTTTTTCGTTTGAAATCACATTAGCAAAAGCGATCGTTTTGATTTTGAATTTATCAGCTAACCCCTGGCACATTTTTATTTCCATAGGTGCATCGGCAACTAGGATCATGTCTGGGTTTCCGAAATTGTTGTAGACGTATTCGAAATGCTTTTCGCCTTTACTAATCGTCGCTCGTTTTCCGAGAGACTCTTTCAACAAATGCGAAATTTCTTGAGCTTGAGTTCCCTTCAACCAGGTGTCCAGTACTTCTTGCTCAACGGCGGAAGTGATGAAGTGCAAACATCCAGCTGCCTTCAACTCGTCTAACAAACTGACCATGCCGGGGAAGTAGCGACAATATCTTCCCGCTCTTGGTGCGAGTTCGTTGTAATAAGCTGTGGCACCTTCGATGTCTCTAACGGCTGGCTCCCGTTCTTCATTGAAAAGGCGAATTTTTTCGGCACAAGAATAGCCAGAGCGGTCGAAGCCAAACTGAATGAGAGCTGTGAAATTAATTTCTTCGCGAGCGATCGGATCTGCATAAGCCCAATAAGCAAATGCAAAAGCAACAGCATTCATGTGCATGCGTTCAATCAAGACACCATCGCGAATCCAGAGCACAGCAGGTTTAGTCATTTGCTACCTCTTTCATAAACTTTCGCTTCGTCTTTGCCGAGGCTAGGTACAGGGTTGGTGTAATGATCTTCCCTTGCTTTCAGATATGTCACCACCATTAGAGTGAGAATCTTGCCCACTCGCCTGCTTCCTTCATCTGCAACTAGCTTGGGAGCGCCTTCAGATAAATGGAGATAGCGCACATTTAGGGAGGCTGCAACCGCATGAATATAATACGCAGCCTGTTCAGGTGAAATTCCAAACGGTGTCATAGCACTGGATGGGACATCAGCAATGCCATCCATATCAAGTTCGCAGCCGATGAAGTCACCGTCTGAGAGGTAATCGATGGCGGCCATTACCTCTTCTTCAAAGGCAGATTCTTGCCTTACCGCAAAATCTTCGTAGTGAAAATAACGGAAACCTGCTTCGTCCAAACGGGTAATCATGTCTTCTGAGTTGTAGTTTTCATGCAAACCAATAACACAATATTTTTTCAATAAACCCGCTTCGTGCGCATAGGTAAAGGGATTTCCGCTATGGCGACCTTCGAGAATGCGGAAGTCAGCATGCGGATCACAATTAACTACGGAAAAACTGGTTCCCGACCGCTGCTCATTAAAGGCATCCGCCAAACCCTTCAATGTGGGAAAGGAATTATTGTTGCCACCACCGATTACGATCGGTTCAAGACCAGCTTTAGCAATTGCACAGATGACGGGTGCAACACGCTCATCTACCTGGGCACACAATTTTCTAAGTTCATCAATTTGAGTTGCTTTCAGCTCACTAGCTTCTTTCATAAGATCAGCAAGAGCTACATTGCCTATCAGGCAAAGCTTGTCATACTCAAAGAAGCGATTAGCTTGCACATTCAGGAAATAGTTGAGAAATGCTTCCGGTGCTCCATCTGCGCCGCCGCGTCCCAGGTTGGCGCGCGGCCCTATGTCTTCCGGAATCAAGATAATTGCATAACGGACACCGGACTTCTGAAGTTCGCCAAGACTCTGAGCGAACCTTTTTGGATCGGTTGACGCAAGCAGCTTGAGACTCTGCCCTGCTTTCGTTTCGCCAGGGCGCTTGGAGACGTAAGTCGCCAGTTTGGCTTGATCGAAAATGTCGATGTCGAGTTTCATAAAGCAAATACCATGGCTCACTAGAACTATAATCTCTACCGGTTCAATTTGTCCGTAGAGAGAGCTTTAGAACTTCTCAATCAGGCGGTCAAGAGCTAAATAATGAGCATGGCGTCGCCATAACTGTAAAAGCGATATTCTTTACTTACAGCCTCGCGGTAGGCATTCAATACAGCTTCTCGACCAGCAAAGGCGGATACCAAGACAAGCAAGCTTGATTTGCTCAAATGGAAGTTTGTGATCAAGCCATCCACAATTCGGAATTTATAACCCGGTTGAATGTACAGCGAGGTAGTACCGTTTTCGGTGGCAGCAATTTCGTTTCCTGTTCCAGAAGATTCTAAAGCACGGCAAGATGTTGTTCCCACCGCTAAAACACGTCGTCCTTCTTTCTTAGCGCTATTAATGGCTGCAGCAGCGGCTTTTGATATGCTATACCGTTCGGATTCTACCGTGTGCTCCGTGACAGAACTGGTTATTGGTTTAAACGTACCAGGGCCAACATGAAGGGTTATGCGAACTACTTCATTACCTCTTGCGGCAAGCTCTTGGAGTAAATCTTTTGAGAAGTGCAAACCAGCTGTGGGAGCAGCTACAGCGCCAGGTTCATTTGCATAGACAGTCTGATACCTGCCCAGATCATCAGATCTGGTCTCTTCATCTTCACTGGTCTGTGCACCTTCACTGGTCTTGTGCATTTCAGTGCGCGAATATTCTTTGCGCAAAATATAAGGCGGCAAAGGCGCATAGCCAACTTCCTTTAAGATTTCAAATACGAGACTGGCTGAACCGAGATCCAGCAAAAGGCGCTTTTGGCCATCTTCATCTAAAAAGATATCGACTACTTTGACTTCACGTTTGTTGTTTCCGCTCAACAAGGTGAGGGTTTCTCCTGCAGTCAAACGCTTGAGTGGGGAACCTAGCGCTTGCCAGAGTGAAGACTTTCGAGCATCAGGTTTGATCAGCAGTAACTTGATAATTCCGCCTGATTCTCTTTGCGCAACAAGCCGCGCCGGAATGACACGGGTGTCATTTACCACAATGAGATCGGATGGCTTGAGTAAAGAGAGTACGTCTCTAAAAACGTGATGGGACACGGCACCTGTATCGCGATTCAAGTAAAGCAATCGCGATTCGTGCCTTACCCTTAAAGGATGCTGAGCTATCAATCGCTCGGGAAGATCATAAGAGAAATCTTCCAGCGCCAGCTCTTCCTTTTTTTTTGCCTCAACCATAAATCTAAAAAGTCTACTTTAGAAGAAAAAGCCCCAGCAGGGCCGGGGCTTTTATGGAACTGCGAACTAACAGTTAGTGTTGAATATGTGCTTCAACAAACCATAGTTTGGTGTCAACCGCTCTGGAAATTTCTGTGTACAAATCAGCAGTGGTTGGCTCTTCGAGGTTGTCTGCCTTTTCGATTGCTTCACGCACATGTTTAGCATAGGCGGCCAGGCGCTCAGTGACTGCGTTCAAATGATCCTTTTCACTAAGAGGAAGGCTTGGATATTCCGGCAATATCGAACCGGAGGCGGAGTTACGGACAGTACCATGAGCGATACCACTAATGGTTGTGATTCGCTCTGCGATCAAATCGATGAATTCGAAAACGGCGCCTGCTGCATCGTCAAAAAGAAGGTGCAGCTGATAGAAGTTTGGTCCTTTGATATTCCAATGGGCTTGTTTTAGTTGGCTATACAAATCTAGCGTTGTTGCCAGACTCTTATTGAGCATTTCAACCAATTGTTCGCGGGTGGATTCCGGAATATCAATGTGGGTTGGATAGAGGTGTTTTTCTGTCTTGGTGGGCATTGCAATTCTCCAAGCTATATTTTGAATCGGGCTTTTGTATATTCTATCCCGTTTAATGTGGTCCATTGATGAAGAAAAGGTGATAGCAACGAATGATTGAGAATAATTGTCAAGTTACATGCCGGCTGTCAGACCGCCATCTATTGGCACGATTGCACCGTTTAGATATTGCGCTTCGTTTGAACAAAGGAAAAGAACAACACTTGCCACTTCCTCAGCCGTACCAACCCGCTTCATTGGAATATTCTTGTCGACAAAATCTTGCAATACTTCTTCGCCGCTACGCCCATGCCGCCTGCCAACTTCAGCATTGAAACGTTCACACAAGGGCGTACGGATTGAACCAGGACAAATGCAATTACAACGAATGCCTTTGGCGGCATAATCCATTGCAATGGAACGACTAAGATGAATAATAGCGGCTTTAGAGGCACTGTAAGCGGCATTCCATCTAATGCCACGCAGTCCGGCATCTGAGGCGGTGTTGACTATAATGCCACCAGATGCGGTATCAAGCATCTGTTCAATTACGAGTTTTGAAAGGAAGAAAGTTCCTTTCAAATTTGTTGCCAAAATCAAATCGTACTCTTCTTCGCTTGTTTCCAGCAGCGGTTTAACCAGCTCGCAGCCGGCGTTATTGAAAAGAAAATCGATCTTTCCATAGGCAGCAATTGAACCGCGCACAATTTTTTCGAGATCCGCAGTTTTGGAAACGTTTGCATGTATAAAGCGGCATGAGCCACCGGCCGCTCCAATTTGAGCTGATACCTTTTTACCGGCTTCTTCATTGAGGTCAGCCAGTATGACATCTGCGCCCTGCAAAGCAAATGCCTCACAGGTTGCTTTTCCGATGCCCGATGCACCACCGGTAATTAAAGCAACCCGATCATCAAATTTGCGAGCTATTGCTTGCCGCCTTCTTTCTTCTGGGCTTTGATCATTTCAGTCAACGAATCGATAATGACTTGATCCGTCTTGTGTTGCCAATCTAATGCCGTTAGCAAATCGGTACGAGACATAATGCCTTTGGACAAAATCAGTTCACCAAGGGGCATGCCTGAGTTTTCTTGCTGCTTTATGAGATCCTCTAGTTGATTGAGAGAGATCTTGCCTTGCTTGAGAAGTATTTCACCCAGCTTCTCGGGGCGTGTCAATATTTCCCATTTTTCTTCATCGGACAGAGGCGATTGCTTTTCTTCTTCCGCCATCACATGCACTTCCTTGAGAATACCGGCACTGCAAACCGTCCAAACCAGTGCCGAACTGACCCAATATACCTAAGATACTACTTCAAGCCGGTTTTTGTCGCGGCCGACCTTTGAGCTCGCGCCATAGTACCAGAAGGCAGCTCGCATTGAAAATAGATGAGTAAGTTCCGGAAATGATGCCAATAAGCATGGCAAGGACAAAATCGCGAGTAGTGACGCCTCCCAGAAAATAGAGAGATGTTAGTGTAATGATGACTGTGAAGGATGTGTAAATGGACCGAGCCAGCGTCTGATTGACGCTGTCATTAGCCACATCGCCAAAGGTTTTCTTGAACTCCTGACCGCTTTTCGGGTCTACACCTTTGCTACCAACGTACTTGGCGTTCTCTCGTATTCGGTCAAATACGACAATTGTGTCGTGTACCGAAAAGCCGATCACGGTCAAAATGGCGCTTATGAAGAGGCTATCGACTTCTTTGCCGAGTAGCAATCCTAAGATCGCAAAAATCCCGCAAAGAGCAAGAGCGTCATGGAGCAAGGCAATGATGGCGCAAATGGCGTAATCAAATTTGAATGTCCAGGATATATAAAGAATCATCATTGCGAAAGTAATGGCTAGTGCCACCAGACCATTGGCGAGCAGTTCCGGACCAACAGTGGCACTAACTTTGTCTACCGATAAGACTTTGAATGCTCCCAATTTCTGAGTGAGTTCGTCATCCAGTTGCCGCTTTTCGCTTTCATTTTCAATAGCGCGCGTCCGCATCACAACAACGTTGCCACCAGCGATGGTAGCAAGCTGAACTTGTGAGCCGGGGAAATTTCTTTCTGTGAGAATATTTCGAACGGCGTCTAAATCAGGCGGGTTGGCGCTTTCGAATTGATATTGCAAAATTGAGCCGCCTGTAAAATCTATGCCCGGTTTAAGCGGAGCGTGGAATTGCATAATGCAACCAGCAATACCGATCAAACCAGGGATTAAAATGGCGAGCGAAATGCCAAACCAGATCCAACGATACTTAACGAGATCTATACGCACCTTAGACGGCCTCCTTGTTCTTGAGCGGCGCTGACTTGGCACCACCTTGTTGACCAAACAATCCGAATTGCTTCGGAATGAGGTGCAACAAAGTGCGTGTCGCAGTAACCGCTGTGAACATCGATACACACACACCAATTGCCAGTGTTACGGCAAAGCCTTTTACAATCGATGTGCCGAAAAGCATTAGTACCGAACAAGCAATTAAGCTGTTGAAGTTACTGTCACGAATGGATGGCCAGGCCCGTGAGAAGCCATGTTCGACCGCTGTGAAAAGCGACTTGCCGCCTCGCAACTCTTCTTTAGTTCTTTCGAAAATAAGTATGTTGGCGTCAACTGCCATCCCAATAGAGAGAATGAAACCAGCTATGCCAGCCAAAGTAAGCGTAATGGGCGGAGTTGCTGGTGTGCCTCTGAAAATGGCAAGTGTCGCCAGTGCATAAAGAATAAGCGCCATATCAGCAACCAAGCCAGGCAGTCCGTAAACCACCACCATGAAAAGCATGACCATAGCAATGCCAACCGCACCAGCAACAAGACTCTTTTGAATCGAGTCTTGACCGAGAGTGGCGCCGACCGTTCTTTCTTCTATGATGCGAATCGGCACAGGCAAAGCACCAGCATTGAGTTTTACGGCTAAATCAACGGCTTGCTCTTTTGAGAAGTTGCCGGTTATTTCACCAGAGCCAGCTAGAATTGGCTCTCTTACATTTACGCCGTGATATTTTTCCGGTGTCAACGGCGAGCCATCTTCATCTCTTTCAGTGGGGATGCCATCTAGAAAGATGCCGATTGGTTTGCCGACAAGACGTGATGTCAGATCGCCGAATTTTTTGGCACCATCCGGTTTAAATTCAAAAGAAACGCGCCAGACGCTGCCGCCCCCCATCGGAGCTGCTTGAGCGTGTTTGAAATCTGCTCCTGTCAAGCCTACGTCCTTCCAATAGCGAGTGCCATCTGCGTTAAAAGCAAGCTCCTTGAATTCCAAAAGAGCCGTTGTGCCGATGCGGTCTTTGGCTTGCTGAGGATCTTTGATACCAGGCATTTCAACAATTAGACGATCTTTGCCTGAACGCTGAATGATCGTTTCGGAAACACCCAGACTGTTGATGCGATTGTTGATAACGGTTTCGACACCGCGCATTACTTCCGGGGTTACTTCCGGCACCAAAGGTGGTGCAGGCATGGCTTGCAGCACTAATTGGCTGCCTCCACGAAGGTCTAGACCCAGCTTGAGACTTGTGAATATGACGTAGTTTTTGACCTTGCCTATTATTTGAATGTTATTGGCGATTTGCGCTTCATCAGTAAGCTGTTTGATCAAGTCGTCTTGTTCGAACTTATTCAACTTAGACCAATCAGCCTGAGATTCTGCTCTTTTTTGAATCTGCTGGTGCAATTCTGCCGGAGGCAAGTTGGCAAGCTTTTGTAATTCATCCAGCCTGCTTTGCGGTTCTACTTGAAACAGTGTTAGTAAAGAGCCTACAAATGCCACCACGACTGCAATTGCTTTCCAATCCCAGCGTGCCTCCGTTAAGAAATCAAGCGGTTTCCTCTGCCTAGCCATTGGCGCTGCTACATCTCCATACGACTCAATTCAGCCCGCTCGAAGCATTCCCAGCGGGCCAGACGTTTCATTCTAACCCGTTCGAAACCGTCACGTGTTGAGAGCAACAACGTAAATGATGTTTATAGAAGGCTAAAGATTTCCGGAAGTGGTTGTGTTTGAACCTAAACGCTGCAAACGCGATCGCCGCCGCGCTGCATTGCCATTTCAAGCGCTTGAATCGATTTGTTCACGAGTTCATCGTGTTCGCGGGCATGGGCCGGAAATGCCGCCAGACCGAGGCTGGCTGTCACTTTCAAGTTGTGCCAGTTATGAGAAATTGTTTGTGCTGCAATGCGCTGGCGAATCCGTTCCGCCACTATGGCTGCACCAGCCGAATTGGTTTCCGGCAAAATAATCGCAAATTCTTCGCCGCTGTAACGGGCTGGAATATCGACATCCCGAATTGCGCCTTGTAAAACGCCGCCGATTACTTTTAGAACAGCATCGGAAGTAAGAGCTCCATATTGTTTATGGACATCCCTAAAGTTATCAATAGAAATCATGCAGACAGCCACTGGTCGTTTGTAGCGTTTCGCACGCTTGAGCTCATCTTTGATTTCTTTCAAAAACGTGCGTGAGTTATACAGTTCAGTAAGCGTATCCATTAAGGCCAGGCGCTCAATTTCTTCGCCTTTTGCAGCCCCCATCCGGGTTTCGGTGTTCGTCAACAACGAGCGTTGTTCGAGCTCCTTGACCCGCTCTAAAACTTGGTTATCCATAAAAGAACGAGCACCAGCAAGACGCCCGCGGCGTGGATCGTTATCCATCACCTTGCAGAACATGCACGTGCGTCCACTACAAATGTGGTCTTGGCGTCCCATCAATGACATATTCGCAACCCGTTACTAAGGAAAGGCTTTTATAAGCACCCTAGGCATTCTTGCCCCGCTGTGCTGAAGATGAAACCTAATTGGCAAGTATAGGTGAAATTTTCCAAATGTGGAATTAAGTTTTAAGCTTTGGCAGCTTCGGCACTCAATTTTTCAAGAACTGGCATACCATCGACGTATAAATCCAATATGCGGCATTGCCCAGTTATAAGGAGTGCATACGGGTCAGTTTCCCCCGCCTGACGTGAAGGCATGCGAAAGACTGCTAGATCTGCTGCCTTGCCTTGTTTAAGAGAACCAAGTTGGTCTTCCAATTTCAGACAGCGCGCCGCATCAAGAGTGATTCGTTTCACCGCCCATTCAAAATCTAGCTTTTCGGTCGGATTGAAAGCCCGGTGAAGATCCAGAGCAAAACGCGCTTCTTCTAAAAGATCGAGATTATCAGTCGAAGCAAGGCTATCCGTTCCCAAACCATAACGTAGATCACCTGCACTTAAGAGTTCAACAGGCATGCGGCCGTTGCGCAACCGGGCATTGCTTCTGGGGCAATGGGCAACGGCAACATTTGCTTCCTTTAGATCTTGTATGTCTTCTTTAGCAATTTTGACGACATGCGCAGCCAGCAAATGATCGTCTAATAAGTCATTTTTCTTTAGATGTTGTACGGGATTAAGACCCTGTCCTTTCCAGGCGTTGGCGCTCTTAACCGGATCGCCTTTGTAGTTTGCTCTGCCAAAGGCAAAGCGAAGGTGCTCGTCAACAACCCCATCTGTGCCTTTCAAAAATTGGCATTCGTTGTCAGATTCGGCCAAGTGGCTTAGAAGAATAGTATGGCGTGATTTAGCCCATTCCTGCGCTTTGCGCCAGAGAGCCGGGCACACTGTATATGGTGCGTGTGGCGCTACCGTCAATTGCACCGTGCCATTTTTAAGAGCAAGCGCGAGACTGGGATCATTTGTATTTTGCACCCTGTCAAGCTTCGCCAACCAATTCGACCAGTCATTTTCAGCCGCTTCTTCATCGACGCCAAAAAGTTCCAGTCCGACAATTCCTCGTAAACCAGCCTGTGCTATGGCTTTTGCTGCAGTGCCTGCGTATGAGCTGTCGACCAGACAAGTGGTACCAGTAAGAGCCGCTTCTCTTAAACCAAGCTGGCTTGCCCTTTCAAAGTCACCTGGTTGGAGAAGCGCGCTCTTTTCCATGAGCAATCGCATCCAAGCAAAGAGTCCGTTGTCGGCATCGAGCCCACGTATATATGAGTACTCGATGTGCGTGTGGAGGTTTATAAAGCCCGGCAAAAGAATGGCGTTTCCATAATCGACAACATTTATCTTTTTTACATTCGGGATTTTCCCATTTAGCTTTTCTGAGATTGAGCTCGGGCTTTTGCCCTGTTCAAAAATAGCTTCGATTTTGCCGTCGACAATCAGAAGGGAACCATTTTCAATCGGTTCGCTTTCAATTGGCAAAATCCATTTAGATTGCAGTAACGTTGCTATTGCCTGAGACATCACTAAAAAAAATTTTCCCTATGTACTGGACCCGACATAGGATAGCGCAGGACTGGTGCAGACCAGGCACAGAAAGAGGTAGTGTTGTATTATTGGAAACATCCTTTCTTTACCCGTAACGTGCTCAGATAGACTAACGCGCTTTATGTCCGCGCGATCATAAACACGGGGTGCCCGGTTTTACGACATTGAAGATCAGTCTAGAAGAGCTGCGCGCTCTACCGCAGCAAAGAACACGAATCTCTTTTGCGGAGGAGCTTCCCATAAAGGAAGCGATCAAACCCGTCACAAGCGATCTTACGGTTTCCGTAAATGCCTCAGGTGCCAGGGTTGCCGGAGAAGTGCAGACCCTACTCAAGCTTATGTGTCACAGTTGCCTGCGTCCCTTTTTCCAGGCTTTGCATTTCGAAATCGACGAACCTTTTGTTTATGAGCATTATCTAAGTGGCGGTGAAGATAAGGAGCTAAAAGAAAAGGAACCAAAAGAGCTGAATTCGAAGGATTTTGTAGAATCGATTTCATACAACGGCATTCTTGACATCTCTGATATTCTTTATCAGGCGGTCACTTTAGCAACACCTATTTACTGTTCGTGCGGCGCGGACTGCCCCGGTCCACCAGCTTATCAAGGGACGAAAGAGCCCAATAGTGTCGGTGATCAGCAAGTAAAGGCACAGAAACACAAAGATGATTTTGTCGATCCACGCTGGAAGAACTTAAAGACTCTGTTTCCAAACGAAGAAACGCATTGAAAGTAAGCGATAATATCGAGTCCTGTATTGACGGAGGATAGTAGTTAGACATGGCTGTTCCTAAGAAGAAGACGTCCCACCAGAAACAGCATTCACGGCGTGCCAATTGGAAAGCTTCTCCTGCCACGATCGTTAAGTGCATCAATTGTGGCTCGCCCTCGCGCCCACACCAAGTCTGCATCAGCTGCGGTTTTTATCGCGGTCGTCCGGCACGACGCCGAGACAGTGTTGTTGGGGAATAAATAGATAGACGTCAGTTCTTTATAAGCTTGACAGGGAGTCGAGAATGGTACGGATAGCGGTGGATGCCATGGGCGGTGATTATGCCCCCCGCGAAGTGGTACACGGCTCCATACTCGCAGCAAGAGAATTGGGAGTGTCCATTCAACTTGTTGGACCGCCCGATGCGATCGAAACTGAGCTGAAACGTCACGACATTTCCGGGCTCGACATTACAAACGTACCTGCATCAGAAGTTGTCGCCATGGACGAAAAGCCGAGTCGGGCTATCGTTAAGAAAAAAGACTCTTCGATTGTTGTCACAACCAAACAAGTGGCGGATGGCCTCGCCGATGGCATGGTGGCAGCTGGCTCAACTGGAGCCGCTTCCGTTGCCGTTCAATTTGGAATGGGCCGGATTGCCAACGTCATTAGACCGGCAATTGCCTGCTTCATGCCGACGATCCACGGACGCTGCATATTTGTTGATGCAGGCGCCAACGTTGACTGTGACCCTCAGCAATTGTTGCAATTTGCTCAAATGGGCAATATTTGTGCAGCTGGTTTGCTCAATTTGGCTAAGCCAAGAGTAGGGCTTTTGAATATCGGTTCTGAAGAAACAAAGGGCAATCAGTTGGTGCAAGATACCTTCAAGTTATTGAAGGCTAGTCCCAATCTCAACTTCATTGGCTTCATTGAAGGGCGCGATTTCCCGATGGACAAAGTTGATGTAGTTGTAACAGATGGTTTCACAGGTAATATAGCTCTTAAGACTGCAGAAGGCATAGCCAAAATGGTAGAACACATGCTGCGTCAAGAGCTTATCAGTAGTCCCCGTGGCAAGCTTGGTGGGCTGATCACGAAGCCTGCCCTACAGGCTGTCCATCGCCGTGTCGATTACAATGAGGCTGGCGGCGCATTATTGGTAGGAGTTAAAGGCGTGTGCGTCATCGCCCATGGTGGCTCAAAACACACGGCCATCAAACACGCCGTAAGATTATCTAGAGATATGGTCAAAGCTGGCATCATTGCTAAGATTGAGAACACATTGAGCCTTACGGCGGCAGGGAGCGTTTCGTGAACTTTCCAATTGGATGCAAGATGATAGGCGTAGGTGCCGGAGTGCCTTCCGCCGTCGTCACAAATGCGGATTTGGAAAAGCTTGTTGAAACTTCCGATGAGTGGATCAGAACAAGAACAGGCATTAAACAACGCCGCATCGTAACCGAAGATGAAACCACTTCCGGATTGGCAATTGACGCAGCAAAAGATGCAATTGGTTTTGCCGGTATCGATCCTGAAGTGATCGATCTTATTATTGTTGCCACGTCCACACCGGATTATCTTTACCCTTCCACAGCTTGTCTTGTTCAAGCCGCAATAGGATCAACGCGCGCTGCTGCATTCGATCTCGAAGCGGCATGCACAGGCATTATCTATGCCCTGGCCGTTGCCCAGCAATTCATAAATTCTGGCACTTTCAAAACAGCTTTAATAGTTGGCGTTGATATTCACTCTCGCTTTTTAAACTGGGAAGACCGCAATACATGCATTCTCTTTGGCGATGGTGCAGGCGCTTTTATTCTGCAAGCATCGGAAGACGATAACGATATTCTTGCTACTTATTTGCGTGCCGACGGCACAGGCGCAAACTTGTTGAAAATTCCTAATACAGGAACAGGCTATCCTCATGCCGGCAAAGACAAACCCAAAGCAGTTGATCGCTTCCTCACCATGAATGGCAGACCAATTTACGAATTTGCAGTAAATGCAGTACCAGAGGCGGTGCGGGCCGCAGCCGCTAAAGCCGGCATTCGCGTAGAAGACATAGACTTTCTAGTGCCTCACCAAGCCAACCGGCGCATAATTAATGCTGCTGCAGAACGGCTTGGAATGGGACCAGAAAAAATCGTCAGTAACGTGGATGAATTAGGCAACACTTCAGCAGCGTCTATTCCGCTTGCTTTATGGCAAGCGATCAAAAGACGCCATGTCGTGCCACCAGCCACTTGTGCTCTCGTTGGCTTCGGCGGCGGGTTGACATGGGGCTCAGCAATTGTACGTTGGACCGCCAAAGATGTGCGCGGGGCAAAACCGAAAGGCGAAGAGAAGTCCGCTCAATAAAGAGGAAATTATGGGCAAAATTGCGTGCTTATTTCCAGGGCAGGGAGCACAGGCGGTCGGCATGGGAAAAGATTTCCACGCCGAAGTACCAGCAGCAGCTAGGTTGTTTGATGACATCGATCAACTCGCCGGGCGTGCCTTAAGCTCTCTTTGTTTTGAAGGTCCAGCTGAAGAACTGAAGCGCACGATCAATACTCAGCCGACAATATTAGCGGCGTCACTTGCTGCCTGGGTGACTTATGAGGCCAGTGGCGGACCAAAACCAGATTTTGTAGCTGGTCACAGCCTAGGAGAATTCACCGCTCTTTTTGCAGCCCAAGCGCTCAGCCTCAAGTACGTTATTCCTCTTGTTGAGCGCCGAGCTCAATTAATGGAAGAATGTCCTCCTGGTGCCATGTCGGCCGTTATTGGCGTGCCGGCTGAGAAACTCACAGCTTTGTGCCAGGAAGTTTCCGATTCCCATAAAGAGAAAGGACAGATTGTCGTCGTTGCTAACTTCAATACGAGAGAACAAATAGTTGTATCCGGGCATCCGGAAGCCGTAGCCGAACTTGGCATTGCCGCAAAAGCAGCAGGCGGAAAAGTGATACCACTTTCAGTCGGTGGCGCATTTCACTCACCATTAATGGTAGAAGCTTCTTCTAAATTTAACACGCTCATTGCTGAAACTCACTTCGAAGAGGCCCGCATTCCTGTAGTGCAAAATTACACGGCTCAACCATCTACTTCTGCTTTGGCTATTAAAGAAGCACTTTCAAAACAAATGCGTAACTCCGTGCGCTGGTGCGAATCAATTGAATACATGCTCGGACAAGGAGTTGATTGCTTCATTGAACTTGGTCCGGGCAAGGCCCTTTCCGGCATGGTCAAAAAAATCGATCGCAGCGCTCGTACATTCAACATTGAAGATCGAAATTCATTAAACGAGACACTTGACCAACTTAAAAGTGCAGCGACAATTTGATTTTAAGATGTGCACCGCATTTGGTGACTGTCGCCATATGTACGTTTAAGTACATATAAGTACCGGATGCCGCGTTAAATGAGGCATTAAATTAGCCTGGTTTAGATTTGCTAACTTGACAAGACCTTCGAAATGGGTAAATTGAAATTAGTTCGGTCGGTCAGTCGACTATAGGGGTCCCTTCGACCGTGGATCAATCGGTTACAACGCCGCGCTTCTTAAAACGCTGCCCATCCTGTGCGCAAACCTTCAGATACGTCATGGAGAATTGCCCGGAGGACGGCAATCTTCTTGAATTTGTCCTTAAACCGGGAGACCACATCGTTGGTCCATACCGGTTTGAAGAAAACTTGGGTGCGGGTGGCATGGGAATTGTTTTCCGAGCCAGCCATGATTTTTTGGAACGCAAGGTAGCAATTAAAATGCTACTCGCAGCCGAAATGGATGATACCGGCTTGCAACGATTTCAACGCGAAGCTCGCGCCATAAGTTATCTCCACCATCCCAACATAGTAGACCTGATCGAGTTCGGTGTTGATCCAAACGAAAATCCATTCATGGTAATGGAGTACGTCGAAGGCCTTTGTCTTTCAAAAATTATTGCCAAAGCGGGGCACCTCGAACCACCTTTCGCCTTGCGCATAATGTTGCAGATTTGCTCGGCGATGAAGCACGCTCATGCTTCCGGTATTGTGCATCGCGACCTCAAACCTTCAAATATTCTGGTTGTTATAGATGAAGATGGCCGCGAGAGTGTAAAAATTCTCGACTTCGGCATTGCAAAATTGGCTAACCGGACAGGCTATAACGATGCCACACTGACAAAAACGGGTGAAGTGTTTGGCAGTCCTAAGTATATGAGTCCAGAGCAAGTACAGGGCAAGCCTACGGATGCAAGAACAGACATCTATTCAGCAGGGCTCATACTCTACGAAATGCTCACTGGAAGGTTGCCCTTTCAAGCAGATACCGCAGTGGAACTACTGGTTAAAAAAGTGACCGCCGAAATACCTTCTCTGAAAGAAGCATCGCAGGGAAGGGATTTCCCCCAAAATATTCAGTCCCTTGTTACCAAAGCACTTCAATATGAGCCAGAAGCGAGGTTTGCTTCCTTTGAGGCTTTTGCCTGCGAGCTGCAAGCCTGCCTGGATAAATCTGGTCCTTCTTTGACAAATACTACAGCGGTTCAAAAGAACGCAATTGTGGTTTTGTCGGTGGTAATCATATTGCTCACCTGCATCCTGGCCAAAATCTTGTTTTCTAATCAGCATTCAGTTCCTACTGAAACAAAGTTAGATTCAGAAATTGAGCATCTGAAGCACCTTGTCCATCCCAAAGTGCAATATGATTCTGTAGCCGAAAACCCCGATATCTTGTATGACATGTACAAGCAAGCTCCTACACCAGATGCGGTGCTAGAAGCTTATATATCCGAAGCTTCCAAACACGATGGCGATCTTACATTACGCGACGTCGGCTTTATAAGCAAAACCGGCGCAAAAAAATTGAAGGAAGCGAAAAATCTGCGCAGCCTTTCAATTGTGCATAACAAGATGGGAGACCAGATCTTCGATGCAATTGGAGGTTTGGCACTGACACGTCTCAATCTATCTGACAGTAATTGCACTCTGCCAGGATTAATGAACCTTTCTAAGCTGCCGACTTTGCGAGCGGTCATTCTCAATTACTTGAAATTGCATGCTCCTCCCCCTTCTCAAGAAACGAAAAGGCTCTTTGCGATTCTCAAAAATATCAATGAATTGAGCGTAATGGGATGTGGACTTAGGGATGAAGACATCGCGCAGATCGATCAAATAAAGGAGCTTAGATCTCTTAGTATTGGCAAAAACAGACAACTTACAGATGCTTGCTTTCCCTATCTGGAAGCGCTTCCAAAATTGACTGATCTTAGCCTTGCTCATACTCCACTTATCAGTTCGCAGGCTTTAATAAAGGCTCACTTCCTGCCACGATTAACAAGCCTCAATCTTGCAGGCACTAAATTTTCGACTTTTGAATTAGCTGAAATAGCGCACAAAGCCAAGAGTCTAGAGCATGTTGACTTGTCCTATTCTGGTGTCACTGATTTGGGCTTTCTTTCATTTGCAGATACCAAAACTATGTCTGAAGTTACTATCCGTCATTGCCCACGAATTTCTGCCAAAGCTATAGCCCAATTCCAGAAAAGGCTGTCAAGCTGCTCTATCATTTCGAATTAGGCGATAGTTATCAAAGACGGTTAGATGCCATCAGACAATGGAGAACCCACGCGCGCGCTCAAAAGGCGGTGCCGTGTATGCAACAAGGAGTATGACCTCTCCTTTGCCTCGTGCCCGCATGACGGCGGACCTCTAGACAACGTCCTGGAACCAGGCACGCATCTGGTTGCTGCCTACAGCTATGATGCAACCCTCGGCAAAGGCGGCATGGGTGTAATATACAAAGCCCATCACACTGTGATTGGCCGCACCGTTGCGATCAAGATGCTTACCTCAAGCAGATTGACAGATGAAGACATCCATCGCTTTCAGCGCGAAGGCAAAGCGATAGGAAGGCTTCACCACCCAAACATCATTCACGTTTTTGAGTTTGGCGTTACCGAAGAAGGCCATCCTTACATGGTGATGGACTATGTCGAAGGCACAAGCTTGCAACAACTCCTGAAAAGAACGGGGGCACTGAGCAGAAATCAGGCCCTAGACATAGCAGATCAAATTTGTTCAGCCATGGATCACGCGCATGCTGCGGGAGTTGTACATCGTGATCTCAAACCAAGCAACATCATGCTCGAGAAAAATCCGCAGGGAAGATACATTGCTAAAATCGTCGATTTTGGCATTGCAAAAATTATGCGCAAAGAAGGGCCGGATGACGGCACCATTACGCACACTGGTGAAATTTTCGGCAGCCCAACCTATATGAGCCCCGAGCAAGCGCAGGGAAAACGAGCCGATCACAGAAGCGATATTTACTCAATTGGTTGCATCGTCTACGAGATGCTAACCGGTGTCCCACCTTTGCATGCTGAAACAGCCATGGAAATGGTTCTCAAACAAATCAACGACAAGCCACCACCGTTGAAAGATTCTGCCATTGGAAAAGAATATCCTGAATGTCTCGAATTCATAGTGGCAAAAACTTTGGAAAAAGATGCCTCAAGGCGATTCCAATCTTGTCGTACATTGCGGTCGGCTCTTGAAGATTGTGCAGTTGGTCGATTCTCGATGGCAGAGCCTAAAGGCCGCAACAGGCTGCCGATCGCATTGCATACCGTTGTAGTTTTATCCGGAATTGCAAGCATTGCTTTATTCCTCGTATTTACGGTGAGCGAAAATCGCATGAAGCGTGCCCATGAAATAATCGACTCACCAAAAGCAAGCAATTTCAATCGAAATGGACTTAGGAGCCCCGTTGTGAGAGGAACAGATCTTGGCTCCTCACTACAAGAGGCTAAAAACGGCGATGGCACATTGTCTATGGAAGGAATGCTAATAGCAGAAAGCGATTTGAAAGCTCTTGCTTACGCGAATTATATTCGAGCTATCTCACTCAAAAACACTTCGGTAGGCGATCGCATATTTCCCGCCATCATTAACCTGCCTTTGCAATCACTCAACCTCTCCGGCGCCCTTGTAACCGCGAATGGCTTAAAACAACTTGCCCATATAAAGACTTTGAAGGAGTTGAATGTAACCAATTTTTCCGGCTCCGTCACCAGAATGCCTTCAGAAGCCGTCGCTGCAATCGGCAGCCTGACTTCTCTTTCGAATCTTCAAATTGGTCAGTGTGATTTGCACGATAAAGAGATCGACATGCTCTCGAAGCTCAAGCAACTAAAGGTTTTAAATTTAGCAGGCAATGGAAACTTAACGCCTGAGTGCATAAAATATATAGATCGCCTTCCGAAGCTCGAATCATTGAGTTTGGATGGAGACATCAAAATACCTCTTCGATCTATTTTCTCACTGCACACACTGCCTCAACTGCAGACGTTGAAGGCCGGTGCACTAATGTCCACAGAAGCCGATATCGAGAATTTGGCTAAACGTGCAAAGCGTTTAGAGGTGCTTCATTTAAATGCCAGCCCGCTAACAGACAAAGGGCTTATGCATCTTGCTGATTTGAAAGATCTTTGCGAATTGAATATCAGAAAGTGTAAAGATGTTACACCTGACGGTATCAACCAATTCAGGAAAAAACTGCCCAGTTGTACTGTCAACTCAGAATCCTAACTCAGAGTTCTAACTCAGATTTTCAGGGTTTCATCAACATCAGATTCGTGGCCTCATCTTTCGCTTTGGTAAATGGTTGTTCCGTTTCAGTAAGGATCACTTCCACGGTTGGGCAAGCCAATCCATAGAGAAGATGTCCCGCCTGAGCAATCCCATTTGCAAGACCGAGAACAGCATGGGCGTGCACTATATAACCACCAGCATCGCTCTTTGCAATGTTGCCAATTAAACTTGCAACTTCTGTTTGTTCGTTTACGCGAATCACTTTGTACTCTTTTCTTTTCACTTCAAAATAACCTAGGGCAGCCTTACTTACCGCTCCAATGGCTTCAAAATAACCACTTTGAATTTTTTCCTTTTCAGCAAATTCTGCAATACCGGAAATAACATCATCCTCTTCGGTCATGGTTAGAACATAGATCCTTTCTTCCTGACTGGAGACAAGTTTGCTTTTTAGATGCGGCGCTTTTCCAAAAGGATGAACATCAGATGGCGAGATATATTCGCCAAGAGCTGGCAGTGGCTCATTTGGCTCGTTCGGCTCTTTCGCCTCGTTGGCAGCGTTTTCAGCATAGGCGGGCAGAATCGTCGCTGACGAATTCAATAAACAAAAGAACGACACACAAAAAGCGATGGTCCATGGGCGCATATTTTTCATAGTAATCACCTATTCCATCTCGTTCCATCTCTTAAGGACGTCCTCAGCCGAAGCGGCTAAAAATGGCTTACGTTCAGGTGGAGGAGTACCGTCAATCCAAGCTGGAAATAGCACTTCCCATAAATGAGATTGGACATCTTCTTTCAATATTTTCCTTGCCTTTAGTTGAGGATGCTCGAGCAGATCGGGAATTTCGTGCAACGGCTCAAAACAGCAATCGACGTTCGCCAAAAGTTGAGACCATTCTACTTGCGTTTTCGTTTCTATCAATTGAGAGACTTCACTAATCAACTCATTTTGTGGAAGTTGCTCAGCTTGTCGCGCAATCCAATCTTTTCTTCCAACAGAGTCGCAAAAGTTGCGCCAGAATTTCGGTTCTAAAGCTCCAAGGGTCACAAAGCGCCCATCTTTAGAGCGGTATATTTGATAAAAAGCAGCTCCTCCATTGAGGAGAGATTGACCAAGCTTTGCACCATATTTAGTGCGCTTGATTTGAGACATATATTCAGATATCTGAATTGACTGCCAGGCCAAAACTGATTCGCTCATGCTCACATCTATTGAAATTCCTTTACCCGTCCGCTCCCGAAAATAAAGGGCGGAAGCCAAACAAGCAACCGCCTGCAAGGCTCCTCCAAAATCTGCAATCGGAGGCACGGACATTTGTGGTTGATCGCTACTCCCTGTAAAAGCAAGTGCTCCGGCTAGAGAAACATAGTTTATGTCGTGGCCGGCTTTACTCTTGTATGGTCCATTCTGTCCGTATCCGGTAAGGGCTATATGGATCAATTTCGGATTGATTTTCTTGAGCTCTTGCTCGGGAAAGCCAAGGTTTGCAAAAACCCCAGGTCGAAATGACTCTAAGAAAACATCAGCCCATTTGAGAAGTTGGGCAAAACTATTGGCTCCTTGTTTTTCTTTGAGATTGAGAGTGACGATCGTTTTATTGCGATTGATCAGTTTGTAGGCAGGTGAAATTCCATCTTCTTCAAGATGACCGCCCAGCGATCTCAACAAATCGCCTTGCGGCGGCTCAACTTTAATAACCTCTGCGCCAAGATCGCTGCACAAAAGAGTGGCATACGGTCCGGGTACAAATTGGCTGCAGTCGATGATTCTCACCCCAGCCAATAGCTTAAATTGATCGTTCACAACTAAAAGCGACGCGGCGGGGGTTTCTTGGCTTCCTCATCGGCAGGGGTCTGATTGCCTGATTCGTACTTGAACACACCACCCTTGTTACCAGGGTCGACAGAATAAGTCATCGCACCGGCTGTGTTATCACCGTTTAGTCCAGGAGTATAGAGGTATTGCTTGGGTTGTTTCGGTTGCGGCTGCTGCAGATAAATGAAGCGCGGGCGCTGTAGCTGCTGCATGCGCAGCCTTTGCTCCGCATCTGATTGAGCATTGATCGGGTGCGCCCCGTACATATTGTCTCCGGGAGTACCTATATAAGCTCCGTGATTCACGCGCGGCAACCCGGGGTTAGCCTGTGCTCCGATGTTTACTGCTCCCTGAGCCGATTTGCTCAAGGTTCCATTTGTTATGTACGAGCCAGAAGGGTTTGGTAGCCCAATTTCGGATTGCTCAACGACGCGAGAGCCGTTGTAGTTATACGAGTAGTCGGCCAGGCAAGCGGGCGCTGCAGCGACAATCGCACAAGATATTGCTATGAAAGATATTGACCGGAGCATTCGTTGAAAACGGGCAGAGTAATCGTTGGGTCCAGTATAGGACACCAACCCCGAGAACCAAATGAAGCTGTTAGCGGACCAAAGCGGTTAAAAGTGCTGTCAACAGGATTGCTGAAAGGACAACCCGTAGGGTTAGGTTGCCATCCTTTGCTATCGCTATGGTTCGGACTTGAGGGCGCCTGAAATTACGGTTTTGCATGCAAAGCTCACCATTTAGTAAGTGTTTTCCAGCATACCAAGTTTTCAAGATTAAATTATAGTTGCTACACAACATAATTTGCTCTTTTCTTCCCGAATAGTCGGTTCAACAGGCCTCATCGGTTCAATTTGGAAGGCCGCAGAACGCCGAAACGCAACCGGCACTACAGGTGGTGTCAAATTTGTTAGGCTGGCAGAGCTAGCGCTCGCTTGTGAGCTTGGTCTTCCAGTTTATCGTCTATTGCCGACAGGTTGCAAACACCATAGCGTCTTGTCATGGCCTGACTCAATAAACGATCTGCAAACTCTGGATTTTTCGGCAAAAGCGACCCATGCAAATACGTGCCGTAAACCGTATCTACTTCAGCTCCTTCAAATCCATCATCACCATTATTGCCATTGCCAACGATTATCTTGCCAAGCGCTTTCACGCCTTTTCCTAAAAACGTTTTGCCGGAATGATTTTCAAAGCCAACAAGAGATGACCCATCCGCTCTTCTGATTTGGACGTTGCCGATCATGCGCCGATTGCCTGCCACGGTGTAGGCGTCAATCAAAGATAGTCCTCTCAGTTCATCGCCTTCGTGCGGGCGATAGTAATGGCCAAGCAATTGATAACCGCCACAAACGGAAAGAATCACTGCTCCGGACTTGACCGCTTCGCTCAAACTTTTTGCATGTTTCAAAAGGTCGACAGCGATAACCTGCTGCTGCTTGTCTTGTCCGCCTCCAATGAAATAAAGATCCGCCCATTCCGGATCTAACTGTTCTCCAAGTCCAACCGGCTTGGTGATAGTTTCTATGCCTCGCCATTTTGCGCGCTGATTAAGAGCAATAAGATTTCCGCGATCGCCGTATATATTCAGAAAACGGGCATAGAGATGGCAGATGCGTAACTCCAAGATTTCTTCTCCTCGAATGCGTGCCTATTTTTAATTCTAATAGGGAACTCTTACTGCTGCCCTGTTCGTCATCGAGATTGTGATCACGGTAAATGCATGCGCAAAAAAACGTAGATTTTATAGTATGTAAAAGGGCACCACTGGTGGTTCAAGCATTCGTGTTTCAACGATCATAGGTTCCCCCTGGAAACCTATCAAGTAGGTTGCCATGAACCGTGACAGGATGGAGGTCTTGGGTGCTTCAAGGAGATATATTTTGGGCGAGGGTTTGTAAAATGCTTAACGTTATTTAAGCTGTTCTTTTAAGGCACCCGCCGTGGCTTTCTACAGTTTTCTGGCGACATTCGGATTTTTCTACGTTTTATACCTACAATTGGCCGGAATATTTAAGCTATGATGGCTGCCGTTAGTTTCAAGTTTTTATGGCTATTTAGCGAAGGGGAGATTACCAATATGAAAAAGGGCTTTGCGACCTTACTTACCGCAATGGTTGCCGTAAGTGCGAGCACCTTGATCAACACTGCCGCTGTCAACGCTCAAGGTGCGAGCAATGTCAGCGAGTTGACTGATGTTGTCGGAAACGAGTGGGCTTACAACGCACTCAAAGAGCTCGTAAACAACCCATGCCACATCCTCGTCGGCTATCCCGACAGAACATTCCGTGGCCAAAAATCAGCGACACGTTTTGAATTGGCAGCTGCTCTCTATAAATACGAGCAGTGCATCACCGAACGCTTAGCTCAAAAAGCAGACAAAGCAGATTTGGAAAAATTTGCAGCATTGCTTGAAGAGTTTCGCGGCGAGCTGAACCAACTCAAGGCCCGTGTTGACAGTTTGGAAGCACGCATGAAGGCAGTAGAAGAGAAGAATATCGAACAAGATATGAGACTTGCCTACGCCGAACGTCAAAAAGGATTCATTTACGAACGTCTCGTGAAGGGTACTTTTATCGATGCTCGTGACATTACTGTAGGTGCATACCGCGGACTTCGTGGCATCTACGATTTCTTGTTCTAAACTTTCAAGAACCGGGACGCTTTAAAGAGCGAACCAACTCCTGAATGAGACTTGAAACTAACTGATGACTCCCGTGTTCGCAACGGGAGTCATTGTTTGTCAATATGAAAGTCCGTTGCATATATTCTGAGCCTCTTCTAAAATGCCCAACACCAAATCGAGCAGTGAGCTTCTATTTGCAGTAGACCTATGCAAGCAGGCTGGCGAAATTGCAATGAAGTATTTGCGCCTGGGCGTTGAGGAAAAAACGAAGGAAGACGGTACCCCAGTTACACGTGCCGACAAAGAATGCGAACGCCTTATGCGCGATCGCATCAATCAAGAATACCCGGGCGACAGCATTCTGGGTGAAGAGGAGGGCGGCACGAAGGTCGCTCGAGGCAGGCGTTGGATTATTGATCCAATCGACGGCACCTACAACTATGCGAGATCGATGCCCATCTTTGCGACACTCCTTGCTCTTGAAATAGATGGTGAGGTAGTTGTTGGCGTGGTTCACGCGCCAGCTATGCAGGAGACATATTGGGCGGAGAAAGGTGGAGGCGCTTTCAAAAATGGCCTTCCTATTCGCGTTTCGACTATTTCCGATCTCTCGCAATCGCAATTCAATTTTGGAGAACCGGCTCGAATTTTGAGAGCAGGATTATGGGCAGGTTTTACCGATCTAATTAAATCTACGAGGCGTCAGCGCGGTTACGGGGACTATTTGAGCTTCGGCACCGTATTTGAGGGCAAGGCGGAAGCGACAGTCGAAATTAATGTCCAAGCCTGGGATTTGGCACCGATGAAAATTCTAGCTGAAGAGAGCGGCGGCAAATTTACCAACCTTGAAGGTAAGGGTTCATTTGTAGAAGGAAGCTGCCTTGTTTCCAACGGACTCGTCCACAAGGAGATGCTAGAACGTTTAACCGCCAACAGAAGCCTGACCTCTGAGTTGACAAGCTAGAATCATTTGTTACCCTGATTGAAAGAGGGTTTGAGATTTCGTGGCCGAAAAGGTTGATTGGACGAAAACCATGCGGGCGCGCGTTGCGCTCGTAATGTCTATTTCCAGCGTTCTGCCCATCATTATCTGTCACCTGGTTGTCGTCGGGGCAGGCGTCGCCACGTTTAGCGATGCCATTTGGTACGTGTTCTTGCTGCCAATACTCCTGGGCATCAATTGGATGCTTGCTGGAGCCATCATTACGCCGCTGCAAGAGCTACTGCAGGCAGCCACTAAACTAGCTTCAGCCGACAAACGTCAGCTTCTTGATATTGATACTCATGAACCAGGTGAGACTCTCGAAATCAGAAAGTCATTCAACAAGCTTCTCAATCGCCTGGAAGAATCATTCAATATTCAATGTCAATTCGTTGCAGATGCAAGCCACGAACTGCGCACCCCACTGACTTCCATTCAAGGGTATACAAAACTGCTCTTGCGGCGCGGCTCGAACATCGAAGCAAGCTTATTAGCAGAAGCACTACAGACGATATCAGATGAATCAGGTCGTCTCATTCGTCTTGTTTCCGATCTTTTGCAATTAGCCAGAGCTGATGCTGGTCAAGCCATCATAAACCAACAAGAAGTTATTGACCTGCGCGACGTTGTTGCCAGTGTCGAAGATACGGTTTCTGTCATTGCACCGGAGCAAATCGAAATTCAATTTATAGCTCCGCAAGCTCCTGTTTATGTAATGGCAGACCCTGACAGGCTTAAGCAAGTATTTCTCAATCTCACCAATAATGCCATCAAAGCTACTCAAGCCGGAGGAAAGGTAACGGTTACTCTTCGTTCAAGCAGCGAGCAAGCCATTGTGCGAGTTATAGATACTGGCATTGGTATCGCTCCAGCAGACCAACAAAGAATATTCGATCGCTTCTATCGAGTCGAGCGCTCACGCACGCGCAGCCGTCTTTATGGTGGTGGCACAGGTCTTGGTCTTGCAATCGCCTTAACGATCATCAAGGCGCACGGTGGCACAATTGAGCTTGAAAGCGAATTGAATAAAGGTTCAACTTTTACAGTGCGTATTCCGCTTGCTGAGCAGAAACCGGTTGTGAAATTGGCAGTTGTTGAGCAGAAGACTAATGGTTCTACAGCGCCGGGTAGCAGATATCCTGCTGATATTGCTGGTGGTGGCTCACCGCCAGCTAGTTAAATATTTACTTTCAGAAAATATCAGATGCGTGTTAGTGGTGTAATATCAAGACTGTCTTTCGGTCCTCGTTTGATGACGAATTCGTTTCCGTGCTGGTCGATAAAATCAAGGTTGTCTAGTCTGTTTGTCTTTAGATTGTAGTTGTACGTATCCTTGTCTGTTCCTTCTGAAGGATTGGTAGTGACGATGGTCTTGGAACCGGGCTCGTTATGAAGGTCCTCGACACCGTCTGGATAATCGCTGTGGGCATAGGTAAGATGGTGCTGCGCATCAAATTTGTAAGCAAGATGTATTGGCCCAAGATAGCGATTCGCTTCATCGAATTGTTGTGAATCAATATTCTCTTCCGTCAATTGGTGACCCGCATCGAAGCCAAGGTGCGAGGTTCTAACATTTTTTGCGTTGAAAATATCATCGCTCATTACCTTGCCGGTTGGGTCAGTTGTTACATGCTCCCGGACACCGTCCTTGGCCAGTAAATCGGCGCTAGCAGGCAACCCGTCTTTGTCAAAATGCAAATGCAGTTCGCCTTGCGATGTCTTGCGAACAATCTCTTGATCTGGCTTAACCTTGTGAGTCTTTAAATAGGACTGCGAGAATTCATCCAGATGAACCTTTCCCCGCTCTATTGGACCACTGGCTGCCCTCGCATAAACGCGAGCCTGAACAGTTGCGGCGCTTAGCTCATCTGAAAAGTTGAAAGTGTTCTTTTCTAGATCGCTAAAAGAGTTAAACGGCAATACCGGTTCATCGATTCTGTCAGCCATTGGTCGGGACCTCTTTCTATATGTAGTACTTCCACACTAAATTTCGCTTGTGGCAAACTCGGGTCGTATGTGGGCGGTAAACCGCATACATCGTGCTTAAGGCATACACAAAAAATGACCTTAGTCATGGCAATTTCGTGACCATCGATACTCCTGAAATTCACAACTGGTGCACGTTTTCGCGGTTATTCTCTTAGTATAACGGCGCTCATCACACGGTCTGAATAAAGCGCATTGCGACCTAGGAGTATGAAATGAAAAGCATCGTCAAGATTAGTCTTATCGCTTTGATGGCAGCCCAAATAGGTATTGTCACAGAGAACTCGTCTGCATTTGCCCGTGGCGGCGGCGGTCGAGGCGGAGCCTATAGAGGCGGATTGGGCCAAGGGCTAGGTCAAGGTCTCGGTCAAGGATTTGGCCGCGGACAGGGTCTTGGGAATGGCTTAAGTCACCAGGGCTTTGGTCAAGGATTTGGACAAGGCCGCAATGGTCTTGGTAGCGGCTTCGGCGCCGGTCGTGGCAATGGCTTCGGTCAGTCTGGATCCGGACTTAGCTCCCACAATGGCTCTGGAACTGGAAACTACAACTCCAATCATGGAGTACAAAACTACAGTAATAGTGCCAACTCCGGAAATTTCTCGAAGTCCGTAAGTGAATCAGGAACAACAAAAAATGGTACTACCTGGTCTGATACCAAAACCTTATCTGATACGAACGGCAAAATCTCTAAAACGAACGATTTCACAGACACTAAATCAAACGGGGCCACCTACAGCCGCGACGGTAGCACCTCTGGTACGAAAGGTGACTGGACGCACTCCGTACAATCCAGCGGTAAAAACGCCAACGGTGGTTCATTTACTGATAGCCGCAGTACATCCGACAACAACGGCAACTACACTCACAGTAACGATTTTAGCGCCACCGGCAAAAACGGCGGCACTTATAACCGCGATGGCAGTGCATCCGGCACCAAGGGAGACTGGACTCACAGTGTCCAAGCCAACGGTAAAGGCGCCAATGGCTCAAGCTGGAGCGACAATCGCAGCACTACCGACAACAACGGTAACTACACACACTCCAACGATTTCAGCGGCACTGGCGCCAATGGTGGCACCTATAGCCGCAACGGCAGTGCATCGGGCAGCCAAGGCAACTGGACTCATTCCGTTAATGCCAACGGCACTAACGCAAACGGTGGCTCTTTTAGTGACAATCGCAGCCTCACCAATAGTGGTGGCAGCTATTCCGGCTCCAATAACTTGACCGGAACCAACGCGAATGGTCAAACCTTCAATAGGGATATCAACTATCCAAGCAGTGGGAGCGCCAATATGGGAAGCAGTCAAACAATGACAGGCTCCATATTACCTCCCGGTACATCCGCCGTCGCTCAATAGCCTACCTTCCGAGCCCGCGGATAAAAAACTAAGCACCGCTATCTGCAAAGAGGAGCGGTGCTTGGTTTTATATATGTTTGTATGCCGAAATTAGCTGGCTTAGTTGGATGATTCTGCAGCTGGAGCAGCAGCCGGTGCAGCAGCGCCTTCTGCAGGAGCAGCAGGAGCTGCTTCTTCAGCAATAACGCGAGGTTGAACTACCTTGCAAACTAATTCTTCTGTCGGATTCAAAATGTCTACCTTATCGCCAACTTTCAAATCGCCAAAGTGAATGGCATCGTCAATTTCTTTCAGCACGGAAAGATCGACTTCAATTGCATCCGGAATATCATTCGGGAAGCATTCGATGTCCGCTGCCAAGCTTGATTCAACAAGCTGACCACCCAGGACAACAGCAGGAGATACGCCAACGAATTTAAGCGGTACTGTAACGGTTAGCTTTCTATTCAGATTTATCCGATAGAGCTCCACGTTCATAATCTTATTTGTGGATGCTTTTCGTTGGACGTGACGAATTAGAGCATTGGTAGGTGCTCCAGTGCCGAAATCCAGTTCGATCATGTGGGAGTATGCCGCGCTTGGCAAGCGACTGAACTCTTTTTCGTCCAATTGGACGCTTTTCGAGGCTTCTCCTGGTCCGTAAAGGGTACCTGGCAATTTTGCCTCACGCCTCAACTCGTTGGGCGTTTTAGACTCGCGCTCTTGCACGGCTAACTTAATCTTTTCCATATAATTTATTCAATTCTCAACTGACCTATTCGCAAAAATAAAACTGGGGTGCAAGGATTCGAACCTCGGAATGGCTGGACCAAAACCAGCTGCCTTACCACTTGGCGACACCCCAATTCTTCGGCGAATTAGCATTCTATTGAAAATAGCTCAGTTGTGTCAATGAAAGTGCGGTTCGTATTACGTGCTACGAACCTGCTTTGCCTGGTCAATCAGCGACTGTGCAAAGCTAATCGCCACTTCCTCATCTTCATACCCACTTGCCATACCGGCAAGGGCCTTTACACGTTCCTCAGCATTTAATACACGAGCTGAAACGACGGTATCCTCATCAAGATGTTGTTTGAGAATATAGACGTGGTTATCGGCAACCGCTGCAAGAATAGCCTGGTGGGTAATGCACAAGATTTGATGAGATTTGGACAAACGCATAAGTTTGTCGCGCATTGCTTGCAAAGTTTTTCCACTAAGACCTGTATCAATTTCATCAAAGACGACGGTGGGTGTCTTATCGGCATTGGCAAAAATAGTTTTGATTGAAAGCATAATCCGTGAAAGCTCACCGCCCGATGCAATTTTGGCAAGTGGCGCAATCGGTTGACCAGGATTTGGGGCAATTAGAAACTCGATGCGATCTAAGCCAGTTGAACCAGGTTCTTCTAACGATTCAAAATTAATTTCAATGCGGCATCTTTCCATGCCGAGATCCGAAAGTTCTTCTTGCAACTTGCCAGAAAATTGTTTGGCCAATTTCTTTCTTTTTTCAGTCAGTTCGATCGCCAGCTTTGCAAGTTCAAGACTCGCTTCATTCAAATCGCTTTCGATCGATTCTGCGCGCACCTGAGCATTTTCCAGCTCGCCAAGGTCCCTTTCCAAACTGGCGATACGTTCAATTGCTTCCTTTAACGCTGGTCCATATTTCTTTTTGATTGTGCTAAGAAGAGCTAAACGGCTCTGCACAATACTGAGCGTTTCCGGATCTGTTTCCAGACCATCCCTGTAACGCCGCAGGAGTTTTGAAGCCTCCTCGGCGCTAGCCAGACTGCTAAGGAGAAGTGTCGAGATCGGCTCTAAATCAACATCAAATTTGACAGCTTTGTCTAATTCGGAAAGAGCGTTTTGAAGAAGATCAAGGGCGCAGTTGTTTTCACTGTCATGATCCCCACCTGATAAATTGTCTCGGGCTAAAGAAGTTTGATTATCCAGCAACGTCACATTTGTGAGAACTCGTTCTTGTTGTATGAGAATCTCGTCTTCATTTTCCTCGGTCAAATTTGCTTCATTTAGCTCATTGAGCTGAAAGCGAGCGAAATCAATTCGTCTGAGCCGCTCTTCTTCTGATATGCGAAGCTCGTTAAGCTGCAATGAAAGATCGCGCTTTCTTTCGTAGATAGTGCGCACTTTCTCAACGAGTTTTTGGTGCGTTTTGTCAGCCATCGAATCTAAAAGTTCTAGTTGGGCTTGCGCTGATAAAAGAGTGCGCGCTTCATGCTGAGCATGAACACTAAACAAGAGCTGACGCACTTCTTGAACGAGCTGTTGATTTACGAGTGTGCCATTTATGCGAAAACGGGAACCGGCTTTCGTCACCTCTCGCGATACCACAATTTCGTCGTTGGAATCATCCACAAGCTCATTTGTTTTGAGCCAGGCCATCACAGTAGAGTTTGCTGAGAAGATTCCCTCAATATGCGCCTTTTCTTTGCCCGATCGGATAACTGATGGGCCGGCTTTTGCACCAAGGAGGGTGCTCAATGCATCTATAATTATCGATTTTCCGGCACCCGTTTCACCAATGAGGACGTTCAGTCCTTTCGTCCAATCCAGCCGAAGATGCTCGATTAGTGCAAAGTTTGAAATTGTCAGATTAGTCAACATCAGTCAGTTCAGGCTCTCTCAACGCAAATATGATAACTGCTAATGCCGAAATTTAAAATGAGCCCACATTGCATATACGAAATGCAGCCAATTGACTAGTAAGAGTTTTTGATTTGTTCTAGCAGGGCACCGAATACAGTGCGAAATCAAAGCGCAGAACTTTGCCAACTAAATTTTGACTGTCAACTGTCGAAAAGAATGTTTCGAATATGGTCACTTAAAGTCGCCGCCACCCAAACACGACTCTTTTTTACTTGCAGAGCGACTAAAAACTGATATATCGGTGAATATATATTTTCGGAGAGCACGCGTAATAACGTTGAGGCTGAATACCCTATCAGCCTAGTTTCAGGATACCCGGAATGGATGAACAATTCCGTTGCCGCAGTTGTGGTGACGTTTTTAAGAGCGGACATTCCAAATGCCCAAGTGATGGTTCGACTAATATCGAGCCGCTTAAGCTGGGTTTGACACTTGCCGGCCCATATACGTACCAATCAATATTGGGACAAGGCGGTATGGGCATAGTTTTCAAGGCGAATCACGCTGCTTTGAACCGTCATGTCGCGATAAAGATGTTAAAAACCGGGCGCCTGGCCAGTTATGACATTCGGCGCTTCCAAAAAGAGGGACAGGCTGTCAGCCGCCTCAATCATCCAGGCATCGTGCACGTATATGACCTGGGTGTCACACCGGAAGGTGTGCCTTTCATGGTAATGGATTTAATAGATGGAAAAAGTTTGAAAGATCTGATCGAGTTGCGCGGTGCTCTTTTGCTGTCCGAGGCCATCGATATTGCTTTGCAAATTTGCAAGGCCATGGAGCATGCGCACGAAAACGGCATCATCCATCGAGATCTCAAACCGAGTAACATAATGCTGATCCCAGCTGGATACGACCACTTCAAGGTGAAAATAGTGGACTTTGGCATCGCCAAAGTTGATACGCCCGAAGTAGGAGTGGCGGCTACTCTAACCAATACGGGTGAAATTCTAGGCAGCCCGGCATATATGAGTCCGGAACAGGCAAAGGGCAGCAAAATTGGCTTTGCTACAGACATTTACTCGGTTGGTTGCATTTTGTTTGAATGCCTTACCGGTACACCACCATTTTCTGGCAATAACATTTTCGATGTCGTCGTCCAGCACATAAACGCCGCTCCGCCTCCACTCAATGAAGCATCGATGGGGCGTAAATTTCCAGCCAGTGTAGAAAAGCTGATTTCAAAAGCCCTGGCAAAGGAACCTAGTGAAAGATTCGCCAGTTTCGCTGAAATGTCACACGCACTCGAGTTGATTGCAGCTGGCGATTTCGAAGGAGATTTTGTTGGCGCACAGGCCGTCAACAACAAAATAGTAAAGTTCATCAAAGAACAGAAGATCGCTCTTGTATTTGCAATTGTATTGCTTGTTTTAGGTGGTTCACTGTTTGGGTTTGGGTTCAACGCTTTCAAAACCACTGCAATGACGGATGCCACTACGTCAGATTCAGATGATCCAATTGCGCACCTGAAAAAACGAGTGCGGGACAACAAACTAGGACTTTCAACAAATCAACCAGCAAAAATCCAGGACGAAGAAACAACTGCAGAACAAGTGCTTATTGAATCGCCCGTCGGTATTCATGAAGAGATCGACCGAATAGCCTCCGAACCCAATGAAGGAGATCGCTTTCTGAAATTAGGATTTACCGTACTACCCAAATCTGTCCTAGAACATCTATCTTCTCAAAAAAGACTCTTGGGATTGAGCCTAGTCGAGAATCAAATGGGTGACGCGATCGTTCCCTACATTGTGAAAATTCCCTTGCAGTCTCTTGATCTTGGCGCAACACGAGTATCTGATGCTGGTCTTGCAAAAATATGCAAGATGAAAACTCTTCAAAATCTCAACATTAGAGATATTAACAACCAGAAAAATAGCGAAGGAAAGCGCGTCGAATCGATTCCTCATCTCCTCACCTTAAAGGGACTCACATATCTAACCGAAATGCCATTACTGCGGAGTCTTGAGATAAGCGGCAATTATCTTTTAGATGACGAACTGTCCTTTCTGCCTCACATGAATCAGTTGCAGTCATTTACGGTGCACCAACCACAAAAAATTACATCAGCTTCTTGCCGCTATATCGGCAGTATAAAATTGCTGCGCAAACTTCTAATTAACGGCACTCCGATCACGATGAGAGAGCTCCTTGGTATGAAAAACTTTTCCCAACTGCATCAGCTTGAATTTTGTGATTACGGCGAAAAGCTAAAGAGCAGTGACATAGCTGCCTTCATTTCTAAAGGTCAAAATCTCGAGTATCTATACATAACCGGAACTTCATTCGACAGCACCTTTGTCCGCAGTTTAGCGGGATTGCGCAATCTAACGCAATTAGAAGTTTTCTCGCCGAACATTTCCGTTGCAGACAAACATTTTTTGGAACAAAAGCTACCAAGTTGCCATATCGACTTCAGAAAGTCCTAGGCTTCTATTTCGGCCGATGCTAAAGCGTGAATGCTTACTTGTGCTGCAACTTGTTTTGCAATTTCAATGAATGCTTTTGAAACAGGATGATCGACATCCGCCGTAATGGGCTTACCTTCATCACCGCCAATGCGCACAGACGGGTCAAGCGGTACTTCACCAAGAAAAGGGACGTCGTATTCTTGCGCTAGTTTTCTGCCGCCACCATGACCAAAGATTTCATAGCGTTCAGTTGAATTTGGTGGTTGGAAGTAGCTCATGTTCTCTACAAAACCAAGCACGGGAACGCTCATTTGCTGGAACATGGCAAAGCCTTTACGGCCATCTAAAAGCGCCACATCTTGAGGAGTGGTCACAATCACTCCACCGGAAAGTTGTGTAGCCTGCACCATTGTTAGCTGTGCATCGCCCGTTCCAGGCGGCATATCAACAATCAAGTAATCGAGCTCGCCCCAAACAACATCTCGCAAAAATTGCCTGATCGCTTTATCAAGCATAGGCCCACGCCAGATGATTGGCGTATCTTTAGAAACGAAAAACGCCATTGAAATAACTTTGACGCCGAAATTCTCAGCAGGAATGATGCGATTATCCTGCGCCTTCGGTTGATATTCCTCAACGCCCATCATGATTGGCACATTGGGTCCAGTCACGTCGGCGTCCAACAAACCGACTTTAGCGCCAAGTTTAGCGAGCGCCACAGCAAGGTTTACCGCAACCGTAGATTTGCCGACACCACCTTTTCCAGATGTCACGGCGATAATTTGTTTAATACCTTCAATCGGCTCCTTACTGCCCGGCAGTTTGCGTTGGCCAGCAACAGCCGCTTCCGACTTCATTTCTACTTCTTTGACGCCAGGCAACGCTTCCACAACTTGCTTGCATTGGGATTCAATCTGTTCTTTGACAGGGCAGGCCGGAGTTGTGAGTGTGAGCTTGAAGGAGACCTTTTCTCCATTTACTTTAATCTCAGAAATCATGCCGAGACTAACAATATCTTGATGGAGATCAGGGTCGATAACAGTTGCCAGTGCCTCTTTTACCCGCTCTGGGCTAAGCTCACTTTTCTTCACTCCAAACATTGATTTACCTGCAGTTGAACGTAGACAAACTCTTCAAGCGAAACGCCCGATCTATCCGATCCAGATGATAGCCCGTGGAAGATGCGCCTGTTGGTCCCGTAAGGAAATATTCGCCAAATTAATGCAAAGATTATTTTGATTTCTGAATAGCGGCTCAGAGACAGTTACGGCCTGTTTCCAAGCGGCCGCCTCATCATTGCATTTGGTTCATTATTCAGGTTGCGTTTCGACAAAAACTGCAATTGGACCCACTTCGTTCTGTCTCTTTTCAAAAACATAAGCCGTGCAAAGCCTTTAGAACAGATAGAATTGCTAGTGTTGATTCATTCCCTGGAACCAACGTTGAAAAAATCCGAATACGTACTGAATACGCTTTTGACCCTGGGCGCATGTGCTGTGCTCAGCGGTTGCAGTGAAACGCAATCTCCCGCCGGCGCCATGATGGGGCCACACGCAGTGGGGGTCAGGCTTGAACGCGTTAAAACAGCCCGAGTGGAAGAAACTTCTGAGTTTCAAGCTGATTTGAAATCGCGCAAATCTATTTCGCTCTACCCGCAAGTAACCGGACACGTCACGAAGATCTTAGTAACAGCAGGCGATGTTGTGAAACCAAATCAGGCGCTTATAGAAGTAGACCCCTATTTTCAGAAAGCATCTGTGGAAGGCTATCAGGCAGCTGTTGACGGTAGCAAAGCCGATCTGGAAAACGCAAAAAGTACACTGCGGTCATTAGAAGCAGCGCGCATCGGCAAAGCCTCAAACTTTAAATACGCCACTATACAAAAGCGGCGTTATGAGCTCTTGCAAAACGAAGGTGCTGTAGCAAGACAGGATCTAGATCAGTGGACCAACCAGGCGGAATCCACACAGGCAGACCTAGATAACACTGAGGCGCAAATCAGAGCTCAGCAAGCCGCGATCAAAAAAATTGAAAGAACAATCGTGCAAGCGCAAGATACTTTGAAATCTCAAAACGTCCAACTTGGCTATTTCACAGTTAAGGCACCATTTGCGGGCATGGTTGGTGATATTCCCGTGAAGCTGGGTGATTTCGTCACCCCCACTTCCAAGTTGACGAGTGTCACTCAGAATAATCCGCTTGAAGCTTACATTTCTATTCCGACAGAACATGCGCAGGAGCTGCATGTCGGCATGCTGGTTCGTTTGCTTGATACAAGCAACAAAGAGTTGGCGACGGGCAAAATCTTTTTCATAGCCCCTAACGTGGATGAAAGCAGCCAATCAGTTTTGGTGAAAGCCTCTATTCCAAACGATCACGGTCTCCTGCGAGCGGATCAAATGGTGCGATCGAAAATAGTATGGAAAACCGGAGACGGATTATTGATTCCAACGGAAGCTGTAACGCACGCGGCCGGACAGGAATTCGTTTATATTGCCCAGGGCAGCGAAGGCCAAAAAATGACAGCAAAACAAGTGCCTGTAACTCTCGGCGATATCGAAGGCAAAAATTATCAAGTGAAGAGTGGGCTGAAGAGTGACGATCAAATAGTTGTTTCGGGTGTTCAAAATTTGATGGACGGAATACCCATCACAATGGCTAAATAGGCGACCAGGACAGCATAGTAATGTTTCAAGATTTCTTCATCGCTCGTCCGATCTTTGCATCCGTTTGCTCGATGTTAATAGTGCTGGTAGGCATCATTTCGATTCCCTCCTTGCCGATTTCACAATATCCAAACATTACGCCGCCGCAAGTTCAGGTGCTGTGTACATACGTAGGGGCCAGCGCTCAAACCGTTGAATCGGGCGTCACGACTATTCTTGAACAGGGTATCAATGGCGTTGAGGGCATGAAGTACATGACCTCGACAAGCGGTAATGACGGGCAAAGCAAAATCATTGTCACGTTCGACCTGAATCGCAACATCGACAACGCCGCGGTTGATGTCCAAAACCGTGTCTCCTCTTTGTTGGGTCGATTGCCCAATGAAGTGAAAAACACCGGAGTTTCCGTCACCAAAGTTTCAAACTCAATCGTGCTTGGTATTGGATTGAGCTCCGATCGCAACGACAGTTTATATGTAAGCAACTATGCCGATATTTTCATTAAGGACGCTCTTAAACGTGTCAAAGGTGTCGGTGACGTCACTATATTTGGTGAACGTAAATATGCCATGCGCCTCTGGCTGGATCCATCTCGGTTGGCGGCAAGAAAGGTAACAGCAGCCGACATTGTCCAGGTATTAACCGAACAGAACGTGCAGGTACCAGCCGGCCAAATTGGCCAACCACCATACCCGACTGGTCAAAGTTTCCAACTTAGCGTTCGTGTTCATGGCCGATTGAAAAATCCCAAGGAATTCGGTGATCTCATCATAAAGACCGGTGATAACGGCACTCTGGTCCATCTTCGTGATGTAGGGCGAGTAGAACTGGGCGCTGAAGACTATGGAACATTTCTTCGCTACAACGGTGTAGACGCAGTCGGTATCGGTGTGTTTCAACTGCCCAATGCAAACGCTTTGGATGTAGCACGCGGCTGCGAAGCAGAACTGAAACGGCTATCGAAGCGTTTCCCACCTGGACTCAGATACTATGTCGCATTCGACACGACAACTGCTGTCGATCAATCCATTCACGAAGTGCTGATCACACTCGCACAAGCGATTGCGCTTGTTATCTTTGTTATCTTCATTTTCTTGCAAGACTGGCGTACCACCTTGATTCCAGCGATAACGATTCCAGTTTCGCTCATTGGTACTTTTGCCTTTATGAAAGTAGTGGGCTTCTCCATTAACACCTTGACCTTATTCGGGATAACACTTGCCACTGGTCTTGTGGTGGATGATGCCATAGTCGTAATTGAAAACATTGCTCGGATCATGAAAACCCGCAACTTGCAAGCGAGAACGGCAGCAAGCGAGGGCATGTCGGAAGTGACAAGTGCCGTTATGGCAACATCTATTGTATTGGGCGCCGTCTTTATTCCAGTTGCATTTTTCCCCGGCACAACCGGACAGCTTTATCGCCAGTTCGCGCTCACCATCGCAATATCGGTTGGTATTTCCGCGTTCAATGCACTAACCCTAACACCTGCTCTTTCTGCCCTTCTCCTCAAACAAGAAGTGCATAGAGGTGGATTTTTTGGATTGTTCAACCGGTTCATAGACGGTTTGCGTAATGCCTACGGTAAGTTTCTGGGCGGTTTCATAGCCATACGATATTTCGTCCTGGTTGCATTCATAGGGCTTCTTGGGGTTACTTTTTATCTCTACAAAACCATCCCTTCTGCCTTTATTCCGAATGAGGACATGGGCTACTTCATGACCGTCGTTCAAGCACCGGAAGGCGTTTCACTTGGATATACGAGCAATGTCATCACTAAGATAGAAAAGCAGCTGCTGCAATTTCCGGAAATTGTCGGCGTCTTTGCTGTGGGTGGCTTCGGTTTCACGGGCAACGGCGCAAATAACGGGGTAGTGTTCGCGACCCTTGCGCCCTATGACAAACGTAAGGGCTTTGAGCATTCGATGGATGGCGTCATTAACAGAGTGCGCGGTCCGCTCATGTCCATTCCAGAAGCGGCTTGTATTCCTTTTAATCCACCGGCTATCAACGGACTAGGTAACTTCGGCGGTTACCAGTTTGAAGTGCTGGATACTACTGGCGGAGACATTTCAACCCTGGCCAATGCCACGAGACAAATGTGTGCGCAGGCCAACCAAACGCCCGGACTCGCCGGTGTATTCTCCAGTTTTAAGGCTAATGATCCGCAGCTGATCGTCGATGTGAATCGAGAAAAAGCGAAAATCCTGAACATACCAATCAGCGATATTTTTACGACCTTGCAGGTTTTCATTGGCTCTCTCTACGTAAACGATTTCGATTTCCTCAATCGTGCCTACCGCGTTTATCTCCAGGCGGATCAGCAATTTAGAGCAAATCCTAAAGATCTCAATCAGCTTTATGTCCGTTCCGGAGCAGGTTCTCTTGTGCCTCTGCACAATTTGATCTCCGTTAGCAAAACAACAGCTCCGCAAACCATTTCACACTACAACCTCTTCCGCTCCACAGAAATTGATGGTTCAGCTGCACCAGGATTCAGTTCCGGTCAGGCTATACAAGCCATGGAAAATCTCGCAGACAAAACCTTGCCGCAAGGGGTTGCTTACGAATGGACCGGCATATCTTCGGAAGAATTGCAATCGGGCGCCCAAACCCTCATCATTTTTAGTTTGGGTATCGTATTCGTATTCCTTGTGCTTTCTGCCCAATATGAAAGCTTTGTCGACCCGTTCATAATCATGCTTGCCGTTCCGTTGGCAATGCTCGGTGCACTCTCTCTTGTAAAATTCCGCGGTCTCCAAAACGACGTATTTTGCCAAATTGGATTACTCATGTTGATTGGACTTTCGTCTAAAAACGGAATTCTGATTGTGGAATTCTCCAATACATTGCGAAAGAGGGGTCGCAGCATAATAGATGCCGTGAAAGAAGCTGCGAAATTGCGGCTACGTCCGATTCTTATGACTTCATTTGCATTTATATTTGGTATTGCACCTCTCGTTTTAGCAGAAGGTGCAGGAGCCAACGCTCGCCATTCCTTGGGAACGGCTGTGTTGGGCGGTATGCTTTTGTCCTCCAGTTTTGATCTACTGGTTGTGCCAGTCTTATACGTGCTCGTTAATTCGCTGCGCGCTTACTTTTCCGATCCAAAAGATCGCGAAAAAGGACAGCGTACAAAACGTCAAATCGAATCTAAAAACCCAGATTCTAAAAGCAAAGATATCGATGCCCTGGAAGGTTCTTCACCAGTCAGTATCGCCGACTGAGACTGGCTGAATATTCAGGTTCAGGGCGGAGATGCTACTTGAGTATATTGGCTTCCGGCGTAAACTCGTTGCAAGTTTTTCTATCCTTTTCTGCTAACGAGTGCTTGCCTAATTTGTCGTAGGCTCCAGCGCGATCAGCGTAAAAAATAGGCTCGTTGTTATCTATCTCTATTGCTTTAGTCAAATCCGCGATTTCATCCTGATAACGACCCAGGTGGAAATAGATGACTGAACGATTTTTATAGGGCCATGCCTTTTTAGGAAGCAATTTGATGATCGCAGTTGCATCAGAAAGCGCTTTGTCATATTGTCCCAATTGGCAATAAATCTCGTCCCTTCTCAACAAACATTCAGTTGCTGCCAAATTCCATTGAATTCCTGCTGTGAATTCGCTAATTGCTTTCTGCTTATCTCCAAGGTTTGCATAACACTCACCACGAGCTCTATAGACCTGGAAGGGAGTCTTTTCTTTTAGGAGCTGAGAAGCTTTCGTAAGATCTTGAATGGCAGATTTATATTGTTCCAGATGCCAGTAAGCCAATCCTCTCAATGAATACTGCATGCCATCCCTGGGGTTTTGTTTGATGCTTTCAGTCGCCATCTTAATGCATTCTTTTAGCCTTTCAGTACTGAGTTTCTGATAGTAGAGTTCAGAGATATCGAAGTAATGCACTGTGCCATCTGAGTCCACTATTCGTATTCGGTCAGCTGCTAAGGTGTAACTGATGCAGCATTCAGCTATCATGGTGAGCGCTGCACCCAGTATCAAAGCCACTCTATGTAAGTTGAAAGCCATACCGCGATTATAACGCAACAACATTGGAAAGCACTTTGGAAGTCTTGGATCCAAAACCTCAATATAAACGAAGCATGTTTCGCCGTGCGATAACACTCGTAGCTGTACCAATTTGTTTTGGTGTCATTGTCCTAATTGTCCTCAATCAGCTATCTATAGAAACAGAGAAAGTTTCGGCACAAGAGCGCTATCAGGAAGAAGTCGTAACGCACTTGAATTCAGTGATTGCGAAATGGAGCTTCATCAGCTCTGTATTGTTGGGAGCGAAACTCCAAGGCAACCCAAGTGCTAAACAGATGGCAATTATTCCAATTGCGGAATTACAAGAAGAATTTGCGCAATTGAAGAGCGCTTACGCGAATGCCCCGAACGGAGAAGAAGAACTTCGCCAGCTTCAGGAAATTTACAAGAACGAAATGCTTTTTTTAGAACGTTCTGCAACTAGCAAATTTGATGGTCCAAAACAGTTGATTGAAAACCTCAAATCGCCTTCCTTTACCTCGACAGTAGAAGAACTCCTGAAATACCACGCTCAGGTGAGGGAGATTTTGCAGAAGCGTTGGGAGAGCATCAAGAAAGCGCGCATCGAACAAGATAGCTCTATGAATCGCATGAGAGCTATTGTCTATGGTGGCATACTCATGAGCGTTCTCTTGTCCGTATCATTCAGCTTTGCCTTTTCAAACTCAATTACAAAGCGCCTACGAACGATAATTTCCAAGTCTGAGCGCGCCCTTGGAGAAGAGAAACTCAGTCCTAGCCTGATTGGCGATGACGAGATTGCTTACGTGGATAAAATGATCTGCCAGGCAGCAGACAAGTTGCAAGAAGCAGAAAAACATCGCCAATTGATTGTGGGCATGGTAGCCCACGACATAGCCTCACCGCTTACAGCGGCACAAATCAACCTCGAACTTGTGCAGGAAAATACCGAGGCGATTTCTTATGAAATTCAAAAGTCTCTTGCTTACGCAATCGAGCTTGTTGATCAGGTAATCGCATTTGTGAGGGAGCTTCTGCAGGTTCATAAATTAAAAGAGCAAGCAGATGGAACACAAGAAAAAATCACTCTCAAAAGTGCAGATGCCAATTTTCACAGTAAATTTCTTAGCGCAGCACTGATTTGTATGCTCACGCCCGTGCTCATTCAATTAGCGTTTCTCTTATTCGTCAATAGCCAACTTTCGAGTTCAGAAGATATTGCCATTCAGTTGCGCCGATTAACAAACATCAAAACGCAGCTAAATTTCATCAAGCTAGATATGGGAAGAGCAGCTGGAATTCAAAGTTTGTATTTGATCTCAGGCTCACCACAATTACAAAAAGAAGCTGAAGAACATTTCTCCAAGGTCAAAGATGAATATCAAGAACTCAAAAATATGGCGTCCGGTGATCAAAGCTGGGAAGAAATTGCCTCCCGGGCAGAAAGCATCAGTAATAGGCAGATAGAGGCATTGACTGCCCAAAAACCAAATGGAAATCTGTTATCGATGGCAATTGTTTTTGCTGAAGTGAGCGAGACTTTTCCCAACGCGCAGTCTCCAGATGCGCACGAGGTACGCATGAACATTTCCCAACTGGAAAAGGAAGAATCAGAAGAACTCAAAAAGCTTGATGCAAAACAGCAAAGCACAAGCACTGTTCTATCCAAGATTTTGGTTTGGAGCATCTTAGGCAATTCATTAATAGCACTGGGTATGGTGCTTAGCTTCAGTAGTTCAATAACGCAGCGCCTGGAAGTGCTTATGGCAAATACAGCCAAACTAGGCAAGAGAGGCTTACTCGATAAAACAGTCGGTGGACAAGATGAGCTTGCCCATCTTGATGCTATTCTCCATAGGGCAAGCGTCCTCTTGGAAGAATTTGCATCGGAGCGGGCATCACGCATGTCTTCAATGGCTGAAAGAGTTCGTGTGCCTCTCAATAAATCGCTTGCGCTTCTTGCAGAATTTGACCACTCAACTGAAGAGCTATTGCCAGACATAATTAAAAACAGGATGTCCCGTGCCACCAAAAATATTTCAGCCGTATTGACCTTACTTAGCGATCTTTTCACTTTGGATGCCGTTGAAACTGGAATGCTCCAGATCAAAAAATCTGATTGTGATATTAGGCAAGTAATTGATGAAGCGATCCAGTCCGTCACAAGTCTGGCCTCTCAAAAAGAAATCTCAATAACAAACAATGCCGATATCACAACAATTCGTGCCGACAAATCGAGACTGGAACAAGTTCTCATCAACTATCTAAACAACGCTATTAAGTTCTCAGAGAACGGCAAAAGCATAGATGTCTCAACACAACGACGCGGCGAATTTTTGCGAGTGTTAGTGCGCGATCAAGGCACCGGCATTGACCAAGAAACAGCACAACATGTTTTTGAGAAATTTTTTCAAGGCGCCAACGCAAAATTGCAGGGATTTGGGCTTGGCCTATCTGTTTGCCAACTCATTGCTGAGAACCTTGGTGGTCAAGTCGGGGTTGAAAGCCAACTCGGCTCCGGTAGCACCTTTTGGATAGAGATTCCTTACTAATTAGCGCGAACTCAATAATTCAAGCATCAGATTTTCGAACTTGTCCTTATTGATGTTGGTTGCTAGTTTTACTTTGCGTCCGGAAAATAGACTTGTTGATATTCGTCCCATGTTTTTGCCAGTCAATGCAATATCAATTTTGGTATCTTTGAAAACGGCGATTGAAGGATCAATTGCTATTGCGCTTGTAAGACTACCCCAGAAGTAATATTCAAAGCGGCTAACGAGTGACCAAAGGCGACTGGCTAGCATTGAGGCTCTTGCTCCTTCGCTTTGCAGTTCAAGGCGATCGAGAAAAGCTTTTGTAATTGGAGCATGGTTCGTTGCGTCCAGCGGCACAAGCTTGATTGGAATCTTTGTATCCAATACAGACTTGAAAGCTTGCGGGTCTGAAAAAAGATTCCATTCCATCGTTGCGTCAAATCCCTCCTTGTGGACATTCCCGGGTACTGCAAGGGCACCACCCATGATGATTAGTTCGCCGACCTTTTCGATCAACGTCGACTCCTCTCTAAATAGCGCAGCGATGTTGGTAAGGGGCCCGGTCGCGACAATTGTCACTGGTTGGCGTGAATGTGCCAGACAGTCTGCATACACTGCTTTCGATTTACGTTGTCTTCCCTGCGTATACGGTCTCTTTAGATCGTTTGCACTGAAGAGCGGCAATTCGTTGATGATGAAACTTTCGCGCCGCCAGGTTTCCGGAAACTGATTTGCAACCTCAAGTTCGCTGAGCGCGATTTCTGGTCCCTCAAGATCGAGGTAGGTAGCTATTTTGATAACAGATTCGAAGGCTTGCTCAACATAACAGTCACCGTTAGTAACACCAACGGCTTGCAAATCTATCAGCGGAGAAAGCCAAAGCAATACGCAACCTACCAGGTCATCGACATGACCGTCATGATCGTGTATCACAGGTCTTGCGTTCTGCGTAACATTTACCTCATCGGGCTTTGCGGGGACGAGTCGTGTAACTCGGCCACGAAAACGGGGTTAGAGTTTACTTTGCCGTACCGCTGAAAACATTAATTTGGGGTTGAATGCAACACTTTATGCAGCCAAAAATATACGGAGCGCTCACTTGGCTTCCGTAACACGCCCTCCGTTATCTGCTATTCTGAATTTGTAGCATCTAAAACACCGAACCATGACATTCACAGTCATTTCGAGAATTGCAGCAAAGGTACTGGTGGTATCATCAGCGATGCTGATTTTCGCTGCCAGCGCCTTAGGGTCGCCAATGGATGAAGGTATCCAAGCATACAATACACACAATTACAGGGTTGCCCTTTCACACTTCAATCAAGCAATCGAAAACAATCCTTCTGATGCTCTGCCGCACTATTACAAGGCAAACACGCTCATAGAGCTCAGCCAAACCGCCCAAGCCATGGTTGAGTACAAGGAAGTGTTGAGGCTCGATCCATATTCCGATATGGCCAATTACGCGCGACGTGCTCTCCAAGCTACAGCCCCTTCTACAGCTGCAGATAACGTCACTCCGGAGCGAGTCGCCCCCACTTCAGCACCCAATCAAAGCCTCTTACAGCAGCCCTTATCTGGCATTCCAACCTCAACCTATTTAACGACTGCAGGCAGGCTTGCCACTCAAGGCAGTGTACTTGCCAATGAAGCAAGAAATAACAGCGCTCTTGAAGAACAGTCGATTTCAAGCCAGGGGCGTATGCAGGCAATGCAAATTAGAATGCAAGCTCGCATGCAGGCAGAAGAAATGGCCAATGCCACATACGTCACAAGTAACGGCACGGTGATGCCTCGCTTTTCTCACGGTCAAATCAGAGCCTATATGCGGCAAGAAAGAGAAAGAGAAGAGCAAGCTATGCAAGCTGCCGCATACGATGTCCACAATCAGCAGCAACTGGCTCAGGAAAAACAAAACGCCCTGTCAAACGCATCGGAAGGGCTTGCCAAACAACTTGCAGAACCCATGCTGCCAGGGGATGCCAAACTAGACCCCCAGGGCACTAATTTATTTGTTCGAAACTACAGCTCATCTTCGCCAACCCCAAACAATTTGCAACTCGATTTCCCAGGTGGCACTACCGATCGTGTTACCAAGGCGACGCTTTCAACCATAGGACCAGTGGGGCTCTCAGCTCATGCGGATAGTCTTCAACCCAAGCACAGATTGAATGAAAATTCTGCTTTGGATGTGCACGGAAAATTGGTGGGCAAAGACTAAAGATTTGAAGGTTTGAAAGGCCTGAGGCTATTTGCCGACAAGATCTAAAGGATGCCCAATTCCATTTTTGCGTCTTCGCTTGCCATTAAGCGAGGGTCCCAACGCGGGCTCCAAACCAACTCAATTTTGGCTTCCTTCACCCAGGGCAGCTTTTTGACGGCGGCATGCGTCTGAGCTTGAATGACAGCTCCTAAGGGGCAGGCGGGACTCGTCAAGGTTATTTTGACGGTAACGTCTGAGTCCTTTATTTCGATACCATAAACTAGGCCCAGGTCAACGATGTTGACTCCGAGCTCCGGATCGACAACCGTTCTGAGATTCTCTCTTACGACATCTTCTTGTAGCGACGACATTTATGTCACCTCAATTCTCGATTTGCCCCCACCATTCGAACCCTTCGGATCTTGAACGTTTTTTAGACCTTCCAGGAGCGTGTTCCACGGCAACAATGCACATTTTATTCGAACTGGATACTTTTTGACCCCTTGCAAAGCTTCGAGATCTTCCATTTCTTCAGGCAGACTTACATCTGTATCTTTGCTCTCAAGCATCATATGCTTGAATGCTTCAACCATGGTTTTGACTTCAGTCAAAGTGTGCCCCTGAACAGCTTCAGTCATCATCGAACCTGATGCGGTGTTTATTGAACAACCCTTTGCAGCAAGCTTAACATCTTGAACTTTGTCGCCATCCATTTTCAAGAAAAGGGTGAGTTCATCTCCACACAGCGGATTGATACCTTCCACTTCGGTAGTGGCATTTTCAATCGTGCCATGGTTACGTGGGTTGTGATAGTGATCGAGAATTGTTTCTCGATAAAGATCATCTGAGAGCGACATTTCCAAATACCTTTTCGGCTTCTTTCAAAGCTTCAAACAGAACATCTGCTTCTTCTTTTGTGTTGTAAATATAGAAACTGGCACGGGCTGTGCCGGAAATTTGCATATCACGCATAAGTGACTGACAGCAATGATGTCCAGCTCTTATTGCAACACCCTGTTCGCTTAGAATTTGACCAATATCATGCGGGTGAATATTGTGCACGTTGAATGCAAATGTGGAACCTCTAGCTCCAGGATTACGCGGTCCATAAAGCGTGACATTGGAGAGATTTTCGAATTTGGAAAGAACGTACTTGTTAATTTCAATTTCGTGCTTACGAACATTTTCCATGCCCAGTTTGTTCAAGTACTTGAAAGCGGCTCCTGCTGCAATTACTCCTGCTATGTTGGGAGTGCCTGCTTCAAACTTCCAGGGCAGTTCGTTCCAAGTTGAGTGATCACGAAATACCGAAGCAATCATGTCTCCACCACCCATAAACGGAGGCATGGCTTCAAGAATTTCTTCTCTCGCCCATAATATGCCAACACCAGTGGGGCCGAGCATCTTATGCAGGGAGAAGGCTAGGAAATCACATTCCATTTCATGCACATCTGTTTGAAGATGCGGCACGCCTTGCGCACCGTCGACCAAAACCAATGCACCTTTGGCATGTGCCAATCGGCTCACTTCCCGAATCGGTGTAATGCAGCCCAGAACATTGGACATTTGAGTTACAGCTACTAGCCGGGTTTTTGATGTAATTGCCTTTTCAAGCGAATTGAGATCAATCTCACCATCTTGGGTTAGTTCAATAAAGACAAGCTTTGCTTGCCTTTCAGCAGCGAGCATTTGCCAGGGAACCAAATTGGAATGGTGCTCCATAGCAGACAGAACAATTTCATCGCCCGGCAAAACATTTTTTCGTCCCCAGCTATAAGCAACCAAGTTGATTGAAGCGGTGGTGCCTGATGTATAGATGATTTCGCGGGTGGATGAAGCGCCAATAAAATCACGAACCAGCTCACGGACAGATTCATATTCAAGAGTGGCTCTTTCACTTAGGGTGTGAATGCCTCGGTGTACATTGGCGTTAAGATGCTCATAGTAATGCCTTTCGCAATCAAGAACAGATTTTGGTTTCTGGGATGTAGCGGCATTATCCAGATAGACCAGTTTTTTGCCTTCAATCACTTCTTGCAAAATTGGGAAATCTTCGCGGAGCTTTTTGCTATCAAACATCAATCTATACCTTGTCTGTTGTTTTGCGGTCTTTTATCTTTTGTTTCCTAGGACATAACATGAGCGGGCACAGAGACCCAGATCTCTTCGCCTCTTTCTTCTACTTTATAAACTGGAATTGGAACAACTGCCGGGAAACAAGTTGGTTTGCCGGTTTCAATATCAAATCGAGCGCCATGGCGTGGGCATTCAATCTGGTGATCTACCAGTTCTCCTTCTCCCAATGGGCCACCATCGTGAGTGCACAGATCGGCAACCGCGTAAAACGAGTTCTCAACGCGGCACAAAGCAACGCGGTCTTCTCCAACTGTGAAAACCTTCACTGTTCCTTCGGCGATATCAGCTTTGTTTGCCACTTTGAAGACTTCAGAAGTCATGGTCATTTACCTGTGGATCTTTTCGCCGACGAGATCGCCAATCCATTCGGGAACGCCTTTAATTCCGCATGCCTCAACGACTTGCCGGAAGAAACCACCAACCACAAGCTCTTCGGATTCCTTGCGGTCTAGACCTCTGCTCATCAAGTAGAAGAGCTGTTCTTTATCGATTGGGCCGACCGTTGCACCATGAGAACATTTGACATCATCAGTGAGAATTTCCAGTTTCGGAATGGAATCAGCTCGCGCCTTTTCTCCCAATAAAAGATTTTTGTTGCTCTGGTAAGCATCCGTACGCTGAGCAACTTTTGCAACTCTGATGATGCCTTGGTATACAGATGAGGATTGTCCTTTCAGGGCAACTCGGAAATTGATATCAGATTTGGTATCAGCAGCATTGTGCTCCTGAACGGTATTAAAATTGAACTTTTCGGAATCATCACCAAGAACAACTCCCAGAACTTCGCTTGAAGCGCCACGATCTTGTAAGGTAGTGATGATGTCTGATTTGATCTGCGAACCACCCAAAGCAATGGTGAGCGATGCAAATCTGCCGTTGCGAGCCACAGCTGTGTGCGTTTCAGAAACGGCAAATACGTTGGAATGGAAATTTTGAACTTCAACATAGTCCAATTTGGCATTTTCCCCCACACTCATTTCGATCAGTGCATTGGAAAGCGAAAGTGCATCATAAAGAGCATTGTCGGCAATTTTATGGTCAGAGCGTTGATGCAAAAAGGCTTGCACAAGCGATGCTTTGCTGTTGGCACCGCAAGAAACAAATATACGAGGAATACTGGCTGTTTCGCCTGATTCATCCACCGACACAAGGGCAACGAATGGAACGTCTACAACGACATTCTGAGGCACATAAAGGAAGAATCCACCATTGAACAAAGCCTGATTCATAAGGGCAAACTTGCTCTTCAAGCTAGATGAACAATAGGTCGGGGAATCGGAGGCAAATTTCTTCTGAATGAGTTCTGAGTAATTCGCAAACGCCGTTTGCAAATCGCAGAAGATAACACCCTTTTCACGCAGCTCAGCGCTAAGTTCTTTTGTCCAGACCCGATTGCCATGAACGGCAACAACTCCAGCTGCATTTTCAAAATGCTTCAAACCGAAAGAGAACCAGTCTGGCATATCTGATTGACTGCCCTTTTCAGAGCCGAGTTCGACAGTCGTCAATTGAGAAAGGGTAAGTGAGTCGATATCCGTGCGGCGCCACTCTTCATCACGAACGGTAGGCATAGAGGTTTGCAAGTAAAGCTCCCAGGCGGCGCTTCGTTCCTTTTGCAACCATTTCGGCTCGTCGCAACGATTCGAAAGAGTATCCACTCTCTCTCTGGCAAGAGTATTCACGTTTTTGGTGTTACCTTTTTCTGTCATTGTGATCTTAGCGACTACTGTTAGCCGACAGAACCTTCCATTTCAAGTTGGATCAATCGATTCAGTTCGACGGCATATTCGAGGGGCAATTCTTTCGTGAACTGTTCAAAGAAGCCATTTACAATCATGGCTGTCGCTTCGTCTCTAGAGAGACCGCGGCTCATTAGGTAGAAGAGTTGTTCTTCACCAATCTTCGAAACAGTAGCTTCGTGCTCGATTGTCACGTCCTTTTCGTCTATTTCCATGGTTGGATATGTATCCGAACGGGAGTGCTCATCAAGCAAAAGCGCATCACACTTGACGCTGCTCTTTACGTTTGTAGCTCCCGGATAAACCTTGATGAGACCGCGATACGATGTGCGGCCGCCATCTTTAGATATCGACTTAGAGGTGATGATTGATGTTGTATCAGGTGCGGCATGAATGATTTTGGCGCCGGCATCTTGATGTTGATCTGAGCCTGAAAATGCTACAGAAAGAACTTCGCCATGAGCCTTTGGTCCCATCAAATAAATGGCGGGATACTTCATGGTTAGCTTCGAACCAAGATTACCGTCAACCCATTCAACCTTGGCATTTTCATAAGCCACAGCGCGCTTTGTCACCAGGTTATAAACGTTCTTCGACCAATTTTGAATGGTCGTATAGCGAATATGAGCACCTGGTTGAGCAATGAGTTCAACGACTGCTGAGTGCAACGAGTCTGATGAATAGACAGGAGCCGTGCAACCTTCTATGTAGTGTACGAAGCTTCCTGGTTCAGCAATGATGAGGGTACGTTCGAATTGACCCATATTTTCAGCATTGATACGGAAGTAAGCTTGCAGTGGAATCTCGACGCGCACGCCCGGTGGTACCCAGATGAAACTTCCACCGGACCACACTGCAGAGTTTAGTGCCGAGAATTTATTGTCGGCAGCTGGAATGACTGTCGCAAAGTACTTGCGTACAATCGCTTCATGCTCGCGCAAGCCGGTGTCCATATCAGTGAAGATCACACCTTGCTTTTCTAAATCTTCGCGAATGGAGTGGTAAACAACTTCTGATTCGTATTGAGCTGTTACACCCGCCAAAAACTTGCGTTCCGCTTCCGGAATACCGAGGCGATCAAAAGTTTGCTTAATGCCTTCCGGCACATCGTCCCAATCTTTCTCTTGTTTTTCAGAAGGCTTGATGTAATAAAAGATATTTTTGAAATCGATCGAATTTAGAAGTTCCGAATTAGCCCAGGTAGGCATCGGCTTCTTATTGAAGAGGTCGAGTGCACGCAAACGAAACTTGAGCATCCATTCGGGCTCATTTTTCATTTTCGAGATCTTGTTGACAATTTCTTCTGTCAGTCCACGACCTGACTTGAAGATGTAGTCTTCCTTGTCATGGAAGCCGTATTTGTAGTCGGCACCAATACCTTCTAATGCTTGATCTTGTGCTAATTCAGCAGACATTAATTGCCTCCTACGGCGTGACGCCTACTGGCGCCAGCTCTTGGGATACCCATTCGTAACCACGTTCTTCTAGTTCTTTGGCAAGTTCACTACCGCCCGATTTGACGATCCGGCCGTCTTCGAACACATGCACAAAGTGCGGTTCTACATAATCCAATAAGCGTTGGTAGTGAGTAATCATGAGAATGCCATTTTCAGCAGATGCAAGTGCGTTTACACCAGCAGCTACCGTCTTCAATGCATCGATGTCCAAGCCAGAATCGGTTTCATCAAGCACTGCCAAAATTGGCTTCAATAGCGAGAGTTGTAGAATTTCGAGGCGTTTCTTTTCGCCGCCGGAAAATCCGTCGTTTACATAGCGCGAGAGGAATTCATCTTTTACACCAAGCGCTTTCATGTGCACTTTCAGTTCTTGCCTAAATTCCTTGACCGGCACTTCTTTGCCGCGCACTGCTTTTACAGATGCTCTCAAAAAATTGGAAACCGAAACGCCCGGAATGGCAACGGGATATTGAAAAGCGAGTGCCAGACCGAGTTTAGCCCGTTCATTAGTGGGCAATTCAAGAATTTCTTTGCCCCTCAGTAAAACCTTGCCTGAGGTGATCTGGTAGCGCGGGTGACCCATCAACGCATAAGACAACGTTGATTTGCCGGAGCCATTGCGACCCATGATGGCGTGAATTTCGCCAGCATTGATGGTGAGGTTGACACCTTTGAGTATCTCCCTGTCTTCGACGCGAACGTGAAGATCTTCAACGATTAAAATGGGTTCCTTGCTGCTCATCAAAAATACCTTGCTCCGAACAACGGTCAGAAAACTAGCCAGAAGCCCCAGATGATTGCTTGGGCAGGCCAACCAAGCAACTTCATTAGAAACAACCAACAATTGACCTGGTGGCTTTTACAGATAAAATAGTATCAAAAATACATCCTTAGAACCAATACATTAATGATCCTTTCGAGAAGAAGGCTCAATTTGTTAACAGAAAGGGGTACTTTTAGAGTGGAGCCCCTATAGCGATGGTTTTTCGACCCCGCTATTTAGGGTGTTTGCAATGATTACATCGAAGCTCAACCATATACCTGAAAAAACGCAAGAAGCGTTGCTCTTGCATTTGAAGAAAAACGGCGAAATGACCGTATCCGAACTCTGCGAGGTGCTCGGAATTACTGCTATGGCTGTGCGCAGGCATCTTGGACCGCTTCAGCAAGAGGGATTGGTTGAGTCAAAAATAGTCAAACAGTCACGCGGGCGCCCAAATTATCACTACATGCTGACTGATAAGGCAAAGAAATCGTTGTTTCCGTCCGGTTTCCAGAATTTGGCTGCCGACTTTCTGGACATCGTAAAACAAGAGCACGGTCACAAAGGTGTGATGGAATTTTTGAGTCAGCGCAACATTCGAGTAGCAGAGCGCTTTAAAGAACGCATGGCCAACAAAACGCTAGTGGAACGAGTCGCTGAAGTGGCCAAGATTTTTTCGGATGATGGCTACATGACTGAATGGGAAGCTCTCGATGACGGCAATTTCATCATGTATCAACGCAATTGTGCACTCCACGAACTCGCCAACCAGTATCGTCAAATATGTATTTTGGAACCGCGATTAATCGAGCAGTTACTAGGCGCAAAAGTGACACGCCAGCAGTACATGCTGAAGAATGATCCTGTTTGTGGATATCTAATCCGGCCTCAAGATTAGCACCATATTTAGTGCGGCTATATAAGCGCTTCGGCGGGGGCTATATCTAAGCGCTCCGGCCGCTCCTCCGTCGCCTTCTCCGCGCGTTTAGACGCTACGCTCGCCATTGCTCCTCGCAACGGCTCGCTTCGCTGTGCTTCGGTTCGACTTTCTTATATTCCTTTGCGCTCGTAGGCGGAAGATTTGCGGGCGGCGATTGTTGAGAGCTTGACGAAATTGGCTGGGCCGCGAGCTGCGATCGGCAGTCCACCTGTGATTACGATGTTGTCTTTAGGAGCGACAAGATTGCGCTTGAGGAGGGTTTCTTCCACCATTGCAAGAGTTGATTCCGAATCACTCACTTCCGTGAGCATGACGGGAACCGTTCCCCAAAGAAGAGATAACTGCCTATATACATATTCTTGTTGCGTAAGAGCGATGATTTCGTTGGGCGGACGGAACTGGGCAATCAGTCGAGCTGTTGAGCCTGTCTTAGTGAAGGCTGCCACAACCTTAGCTTTCATATCCACTGCCATATTGCAGGCAGCGTGCGCTATAGCATGAGCTGATGTAGGCATGACGTGATCGTGCAACTTTGAATAGTCCAGACTGGCTTCTGCTTGGTATGCAATGCGATCCATCATACGTACGGCTTCAACTGGATAAGCACCGGTTGCTGTTTCTTCCGAGAGCATCACGGCGTCCGTTCCGTCATAAATGGCGTTAGCAACATCAGAGGCTTCGGCACGCGTTGGACGAGGATTGCCCACCATCGAATCAAGCATCTGCGTTGCCGTAATAACTGGCTTGCCGATCGCGTTGCAGGATCTGGTGATCAATTTTTGAATGGGCGGTACTTTCTCAGGCGGTAATTCAACACCCAAGTCGCCGCGTGCAATCATGACTCCATCAGTTACTTCCAGAATTTCATGGAGTTGATCGATTGCTTCGGGCTTTTCCAATTTGGCAATAATTTGCACCGGAGGCCAATGATCACCAATCAATTCACGCAATTCAACAATATCTTTGGCATCGCGCACAAAAGAAAGAGCAACGAAATCCACCTCTTGCTTCAATCCGAAAACTAAATCAGCCTTATCCTTTTCAGTAAGGGCTGGAATCGACAACCGCACTCCCGGTACGTTGATACCTTGATGATTTTTGAGAATGCCGCCGTTTATGATTTCGCATTCCACATCTGTGTCATTGGTGTGAAGAACCTTGAGCTCAATCAAGCCATCGTCCAACAAAATGGTGTCGCCAGCATTTACTTCCTTAGCTAGAGGCGGGTAACTAGTGGCAACAATCTCATCACTTCCTTCTATATCGCGGCTTGTGAGTGTAAATGTGCGACCGGTGTGAAGTTCCACTTGTCCCGTTGCTGTTTTTTTCGTGCGCAACTTTGGACCGGATAAGTCGAACAAGATGCCGACGGATTGATCTAAACGTTTGCTGATCTCTCTTATGTTTGCGACGGTCTTTTCTATAAAAGGAAAGTCTGCATGAGAGCAATTAATTCGCGCTACATCCATTCCTGCCTTGACAAGCTGTTCAAGTACCGCCGGGTTCTGGCTTGATGGTCCGATCGTAGCGATGATCTTCGTACGGGTATTCGTAGTCATTAGTGCTCCAAAATAAGCCTTTGAATTATTTCAAAAGCCGAAAAAAGATATGTTGATTCCGAACTTATGCAAAGAAAAGCTTTCTTAAAACCGTCGGAAACCAGCGTCTGAAGCACCATATTCGCACCGCGAAAAATCACTTCGCTACCAGAGCTAAACCGGGGTGAACAAGTTTGGTCGCGCTTCCGGGAAACAATTGTCGATCGATTCAATATGTGAAACCTTCGATTCCTCAACCGTGCCCGATTGGATCATGTCGACGAGGCTTCGGAAGCGATCTTTGTGTTCGTTGAAGCGCGTCACTGCATAATCTTTTGCCTGCCCGGTAGTGACAAGAAACGGCCAGTCGCTTGATTCTAATAAGAGTAATTCACGGGTAGCTTGATTGAGTGCTCGCTTGGTCACTTCATCTACGTTGTTGGGGCGGTATCTCTGCGCCAGACTTTGCATGGTCTGCTCGGCTTCGTTGATGATTGGCCACATCCATTCAGTTTGATTGTTAAGCCAAACTTGCCAGTGTCCGCCGGAACCCCAAGAAGATTCGGGCAGTTCGATCGCAAGCTTGGGTGGATTCAATTCCAGATACTCGCTTGCAGTACGCATGGTTACTGCTGTGTATTGACGCATTTTGCGGATGACTTGCTTGATCCAGGTTACACCTTCGAACCACCAGTGACCGAACAGCTCTGTATCGAAGCTCACCATAATCATGCCTGGGGAGCCAGTCTTCTTCAAATGGTCGGTGAGACTTTGTTGTATGAATCCCACATAGTGATCGGAATTTTCGTTGATGCGTTGCAATGCAGATTCAGGATTATAGAGTTGCTTATCACCAAGATCGGTGCGCTTTGATGTCAGTTTCCAGTAGTGCAAGCCAGAGACATCATCCTTTTTGTGGAACTCGCGGTAGTTGCCATCACCTGGGTAACCATGATCAGCAGACCAGACCTGATAGCCGGCTTCTTCATGACGACCTAGAACAGCGACCGGATATTCTTTAAGCCAATAGGCTTCGAAGGTATCTAGTCCCGTGGGAGGTTTCGGTGGAACCGGGATGTACTCAATTGATCCATAAGGTCCAAAAACACGACGTACTTCGGCAGTTTGTCCACCCTTGATAACAAATGATTCGGTGAAGAAATACTTGATGCCTACTTCATAGAGCCATTTCTCAACGCCCGGTCGAACTTTGTCACCAGGTCTGTATGCGCATTCCGGCAACCAGAATCCCTTGGGATCTCTGCCAAAGTGTCGCTTGTAACTTTCAACACCCATTTTGTATTGGGCGAGGATAGAACTGTCTGTCTGCAAAAGCGGTGAGAAACAGTGCGTAGCGGCTGAGGTGGTTATCTCAATTGCGCCAAGGTCTTGATACTTTCTAAAGCCAGCAATCAAATCTCGATTCCAGCGTTCGTGATAATCCTTTTGAATCTGGGTGAACCAGTTTGAATAGAAGCGGGCGAGATGCAAGAAGTCCGGATTTGGACTTTCTCCACGCGCCGAAAAACGCTTTTCGTCCTTTTTGGCTGCTTCAATTCGAAGCGTAATGTACTTATCAAAACCCTCATTCAAGTGAGGATCTGCTAATTGTTCAGCCAGAATCGGAGTGATACCAATAGTTAGCTTGGCTGCTATGCCTTCATCCCAGAGATCCGCCACGGCGTTAAGGATAGGAATATAGGACTCGGCCATACATTCAAAAACGCTTTCTTCTCCGAAGGGCCACATCCCTGCCTTCCTGTAAAAGGGTAGATGGCTATGGAGCATGAAAACAAAGGAACCAACACTCACTAACAAACCCTCGAAAATCCGGGCGCTTGAAACACAAAATTACCAACCGAGTGCTCATGCACCGTTGATTCTTTTTTTTGGACATCACCACTAAAAATACAGGCATGCTGTGGTGCTGCCAGCAGGTGACGAATATAGCAACTGCTTATTTCTTTTGCCAGCAAGCGCATTTGAAACGTAACTATTCTTCAGGACGCGGTATGCTTTTCAAGTTGTGAAGATTGCTATCGCAAATTCGCACAAACTCACATTCAGGCAGAACTGTCACACATGTCAGATTCGGAATCCAAAATTTCAGCGCGCAAGGCGTCATCTAAGCCTGCTTCAGAGAACAAGCCGCCCGAAAATAAAGTCGTCAAGCTTTTGGAAAAAAATCCGCTCGGTATGACGCTTCCCGAAATGGCCGGCGGCCCGCGGCAACTCAAAAAGATGCGCCTATTGCGGCCTTTGCTTGCCGATGCAATTCGCGAAGGTCTGGTCATGCCTATAAGCCAGCGCGCGGGGCACACGGTCTATCGACTTGTAAAAAACTTGGGACACAGATGATCTGAACTAGGTTCTGGCATTTTGAAAATTAGTTCAGATTTCCTGGAATCGAACTCAGCTTAGCAATACTCCTGCAATAACCCGCTCTTAACCTTGCATCAAGCGGTTAAGCTAATATTGCCGCTTTGCGGAATTAAAGAAGTCGGGTCAGGCAAGAGTGAAAAAAACAAGCACACCAGTTTTACTGTCATGGCTACTGGCACAGCTGATGCTACTCTTTCCAGCTTCCGTGCATGCCGAATCGAATCTCGAGTTGGACGAGATCATGAACAAAGCGCTCACCGCATACGGTGGCGAACGCAATCTTGCCGCTCTCGCTGAAAACTCCGCCTGGGTTGGCGAAATCACCTTCGGTGGCCTAGATGGGCACAACTATGCTTACAAGCAGGTTCGCAAGGGTTCACAATGGCGCACAGATGTCGAATCAACGAATTCTTCAGGAATATCAGACACTAAAATTACCGCTTTTGATGGTGACAATCTCTGGCAAACCACTGCAGAGGGTCCTGCTTACTTAAAAGCGGAACAAGCAGTTGTTCTGACGGATGACTACGAAAGGCAACCAACGCTGTTAACGCGCTGGCATCAGCCTGGCTATACTTTTACTCTGGTTGGTTCCAGCACCTATCATGATGTTCCAGCCTGGCAAATCGAAGAAAAGAAGAATGGTGGCATTCCTAATAGCATTTATTTGGACAAGAACAGCTTTCTAGTTCTTGGTATCAAATATGGTTTGGTGGGCGAGAAAACTGGCGAAGGTGAAAAACAGTTTTCTGAAAATCGGCCTACTTTAGGAACAATCTACCCGTTCCACCAAAAGGAGACGATTGATAGCGATACGGTCTATGAGCTGACTCTAAATGATGCCTCGATCGCAGAGAGCGTTCCGTTTACATACTTTGTAAAACCCGGTCCGAAGCAGCAAGTGCGCCTTTCGAAGTCATATCTAGTTCCCTTTGATTATGGTCAAAAGGAAATTGTCTGCCGCGGAAAAGTGGGAGGCAATGATGGTCTTTACTTTCTATTTGATACCGGTTCCAGTGACACGATTATAGATAGAAGAACAGCTGCACAATTGCTTCTCGTGCGAGGCAATCCTTTTAGGATTGCCGCTTTCGGCGGTGATATTTCAACCCAGTCCACCAACATAGATCGGCTTGAGCTTGGCAATCTCATTATCAATGATGTTAATGCCAAGATAATGGATCTCTCCGGGCAATCAAGACAACTGGGCAAAAACATTGCCGGCATTATAGGTATGAACGTCATTTCCAACTTCCTGGTCACTATTGACTACGGCAAGTCCACACTTACATTTGAAGATTCATCCAGCGCTCCAAGACCTGAAGATACATCGATTAGTTTTAGCCATGCCTCAACTCCAACAGTAAAAGCGAGTCTGGGAGGCACAGACACGCAGGAGTTTCTGATGGACACAGGCGCTGCTTTCAACCACATAAATAATGATGTAGCGCGAAGACACCTGGCCAAAGATGGCGCCGTTGTTCACCATCAGACAGAAGGAACGGGTCTGGATGGCAAGACTGTCCAACTTGGATCTATTGTGATCGATCCTGTCGTACTGGGAAATCTTCGCGTTCGGAAAATTGCGTTTACATATCCAATTAACGCCGACAGCAAGAAAAATGATTCATTAGGGATACTTGGAAATCCGTTCTGGCAAAACTTTCTAGTCACTATTGATGGGCGGTTTCAGCGCATAATTCTCAAGCCCAATGCTTTTGCCACCATCAAAGGAGAATTTGACAGCAGTATCAATAATGGTGACAACGAATTGGTTACCAAAAGACAATTTCGCACTTCTGAAATTGCCTATCAAAGAGCGCTAATTCTAGCGGACAACACTCACGATCCACGCTACCAGGCTATTGCGTTAGGAAGATTGGGCAATCTTAGACGAGTTATGGCACACGATCTTCAACGTCCAGAACATGCACGCGCCTCCTACAACTACTTTGTCAAAGCAGATGAACTGGCTCGCAAAGCCGATTTGAAAGAGGTAGAGGGAAGAATTCTTGGCGACTGGAGCATACTCTATAGCGATAACGGCCAGATACCGGAAGCGAAAGCAACTATGGACAAAGCCATGATGCTTGCACCACAAGATGCAAACGTAAATGTAGACAGCGCCGTGCATTTATTTAGATCGCATCAATATCCTGAAGCACAACGTTACATTGAAAAGGCTCTCTTCCTTGATCCCTCCAATTGGCAGGCTCTCTGGTACGAAGTAAAGCTAAGTGAGATGTTCAATGATCCAGCCAGAGAAAAACAAACCCTAGGCGAGATTCTGCGCTACTTCCCATCATCTAAAGTAGCCGCAGACAAACTACGAACGGTTACGCAAATAAATGCACCGCAGACGCCAGCGCCAGCCCCAACAAGAACTCCTTAACCCTATTAATTGGTTATAGTCTAATTTAGTTACAGTCTCTCGTGCCAGTTGGCAAACTAGCTTGAGGGGTTTCTTTGAATCCATGTGATGTCGCAATCAAAACCACATTGTCATCAGCTTTTAGTTTTCCTTGCATTTTTAGCTGTCGCAATCCCGCCAAAGCAGCTGCTGATGACATTTCCACATAAAATCCGTTTTCAGCCAATGCTCTTTGGGCTGCGATAACTTCAGAAGAACTCACAGAAACGGCGGCGCCACCGCTATCTTGCAAAGCTTTCAGAGACTGGTAAGTTGCGGTGCCACCATCAATGGAAGTCATATTGTTAGCAGCAACTGGAAATACAGATCTGTAATCACTTCCTGAAAGCACGAGTTCCAATCTTTTGCCAGGCTCTGCTGCTACCAGGCATGGAACTTGGCTAATTAAGCCTGATTGAACAGCTTCAACAAACCCTCTCCAGATACCAAATAACATATCGCCTCTGCAAGTCGGAACTACCACCACTGAAGGTGGTGCTAGCCCCGACTGTTCCAAAATCTCATAGGAAATGGTTTTATAGCCTTCTATTCCAAACGGATTACTGCCTACGGGCTGTGCATGAAAATTCGTTACCGGAAACCAGCCTTCATTTTGGACAAGCTTTTGTACTAGGGGCCAGCGTTCTTTGCCCTCGACCAAACGCAAATCGGCCCCAGTCACTCTAATAGCTTCCGCCCATATAGGGCTTATATCGGTGGAGGCGATAATGCAGCAATCAATTCCCGCACACGCAGCGTAAGCAGCAAGGGAGGCGCCGGCATTTCCTGAGGAACTGGCTACAACCTTCTTGTATCCGGCACTGATAGCTCTGGCAACGGCAAGAGGGCTCATGCGATCTTTATGTGAGCCAATTGGATTTTGTCCCTCGTTTTTAATCGATAGCCTATGAACGCCAAACTCCAAAGCCAACTTGTCAACTTGAACAAGCGGCGTATTTCCTTCTCCGATAGAAGGGAAATTGAGAAACGGCAAATTGTTTGCAAAGCGAGACATACCGGTTCTAGATTGATCGGGAGAAATGATTGTGCCGTCATGGTAAACGCAGCGCAATCCAACAGGAAAGCCTTGCTCCAAACATTTTTTACAGCCGAGCCCACCATCGATTTGCGAGTCATTTAAATCGTAAATTCGTTCGCAGCGCAAGCAAGTTAGCTCAATAAGTTTTTCGTTTTGAAGAGGCTTGGTAATTTCTGCGGTACCACTTTTGGCTGTCATTCCAATGTTCATTTTTATCCCCCTTCTAATTCTCTTGCCAGTCAAGCCAGTCCAGAAGACTATTCATGCCGCGTCGCCAGTGTTCTTCTAGTAAACGTCCCGCCTTCCTTACATCGGATTCTTCTAGGGCTTTGAGAACTCCAGTGTGTTCATCAATCGACGTTCCCAGCTTGTCGCAATACCTCATATAAGCCAGTTCATAGCGATGAGCTGATTGTTTTAGAACATTTATTTCCTTTAGCAGACGTTTATTTTTGCAACCGGCGATCAACGTGGTGTGCCAAAGATCGTCGATTTCATGCTGCTTTTCAGGCTTTGTTGTTTTTTGGAGAGTTCGATTCAAAGTCTTAAGAGCTTCGATATCGATATCATCTGCACTGACCTGAAGAGCTAGCACTTCCAGGGTCCACATGATCGGATAAATCTCGCGTACATCCCTTGCCGTTAAAGGCATAACCGAAAATCCACGAGCTGGATCTTGCTTCACTAAGCCATCTTGTTCGAGACGGAATAATGCCTCACGCATCGGCGTGCGGCTAACCCCAAGCTCTTCACAAAGAGTTGACTCCACTATTCTTGAACCATCGGCAAGTTCTCCACTTAAGATGAGATCCCGAACCACTTCGTAAGTTTCCATCCGGCGAGGAGCGAACGTTTGCTTGGTCATAGCAATAACCCATAGAGATTGTATGCAATAACAAGTAAATTGTATACACTTTAGATTCCAGCATGTTTGAATGTTTCATCATGTGACTTATCTTTTGCAATTATTTTTGGTGCCAGCTATTTTTTGGCACGCTCTTTGACGGCGTTGGAAAGCTCCATAAATTTAGGAGTGAAGTAGTAGCTGCGCATTTCCTTATAGGCTTCGTCATAGCTGTAGCCGTCATGTTTGACTCGCCAGATTCCCACCATGCAACCGGTGCGGTCGGAACCATGAGCGCAGTGAACAAAAACTGCGCCTGGATAGCTGCCTGGTTTGCGCACAGCATCTTGCACATCGTTTGGTTTCTCAAATGTTTCCGGCCCTCTTTCCCTCGCTTTAGCAGCAGCGGCTTCAATTGTCTGCTCTAAAGTCTCAACTTGCTCTTTGGTGGGCGGCTTGGAACTCATTGGCAAATTTATGTATTGCATACCGAGATCTTTGACGATTTTCTTTTCAGAAATGGCTTGTTCAGTGGGTGCGCGCAGATCAATTACGGTACTCACGCCCATCTCTTTAAGCTCCTTGAGCCCAGCTTCGGTTGGTTCACCACCGCGAAGTAAATAGCTGTGAACAGCATGAAAGTTAGGCAAATCGCCGTGTAGCGGTGAGCACGAAGCGTTAAGCGATGAAGTGGAAATCAAGAAGAGAACCATCAATTGACGTAAAATGGTATTTTTCAAGTGTGGGCTTGACCTCGAGAGATTATTAAATTTGGTTAAGTTCGCGTTGCTCTTTTGAACTTTTGATGACTGTATTCCGTTGTTAGATTACATATCGACCCTACGAAAGTCGGTGGAGAACTAAATTGGACCTGACCGATGAGGCTCTGGTAAACAGCTTTAGAGCTACCAAGGAAGCCCGCTATTTCAAAACTCTAGTAGGAAGATACCAGGACCGTATTTATAATGCGGCATTCCGGATACTTGGCAACAGTCATGAGTCAGAAGAGGTGGTGCAAGATACTTTCATTCGAGTTTTACAAAATATACAAACCTTTCGCAATCAAAGCACTTTTGCGGCGTGGATGTTTCGTATCTCTCACAACCTCTGCATCGACATGGTCCGGACGAAGAGCCGGAAAGGAATGCAGGTAATGTCCTTCGATCCACACGCTCACACAAGCGACGATCCTCATGCCGTGACCCTAAATGTGGTGTCTCAAATTGCAGATCCAGAACCAGGTCCTTCGCAACTCGTCGACAGCAAAGAGCAACAACAAGCCGTCGTAGATTCACTCGAAAAACTGCCGGAATCGCAGCGCATCGTACTGGTTCTCCATGATGTTGAAGGCTTTTCTTACGAACAAATCGCCGAAATCGTTGGTGCAAACATTGGTACCGTCCGCTCTCGTATACATTATGGACGGATCAAACTTCGAGAACTCTTAAGTCCCTATTTCAATCCATCTCCAGTTGTCCCACATCCTAGGTAACGACAATGTCTGTAAGTTTTAATTGCGAAGAAGTTTATTCACTTTTGGATGCCTATCACGACGGCGAACTTTCTGGTGTTGAAGAAAGCGGGGTTGCCTCTCACCTTGGTAGCTGTGCCAAATGCCACAAGCACCTAGAAGAAATCGAAGGTGTTGTGAAGTCTTTGCAGAACGTACCTAGACTCAATATCCCGAATGATCTAACTGCAGACCTTGCGTTTTTGAATCGTGCTCTTGCTGCTATTGAAGAAGCACCAACTGCGCAAGAGACAAAAGCAGCTTCAGAACAAACAAAGTCAGAAAAGGTCACTCCAATATCCGAAAAATCGACTATCAAACCGGCCCGTCCTATTTCCATAGCTGCTCCTGTTACCGTTGCCGCAATTGCTGCAGCTGCAGCAATTGCTCTTTTCGTTACGATTCCTCGCATGCTCAAAACACCGCTTTCTAACGGATCTACGGTCGCTAATCATAACGAAACTCATACAAAGGACACACCGAAAACAGTTCAACCTGAAAGAGAAGTGGCTGTTATTCAGCCTTCCACGAACAATTTTTCAGAGAAACCCAATCAAAATGAGACCTCTACACAGCCTTCAAATCACACTCATTCAAATGCAATAGAAAAGGACCCGCTCATTGCCGAGTACACGCCAGCTATGTCGGTTCCGCATAAACTCGATGAAAATCTTACTACGCCAGACAACAACGCAAGCAAAACCGGTGACGTGACCAGCAGCAATGAAGACAGCACAACGGGCGTTACGGCAGAAAATGCCATACCAACAGATCACGAAATTGCCACTGCAAATGCGCAATCTCCAGATGGTCCAGACATAGTTGCACTCTATCCATCGGACAGCAACAATACCCCAACGGAAGACTTAGCTATTCCAACAGATGAGGACGGACTCTATGCCATTAAGCTGTAAAACGGCTGCATTACCTTCACGATGGAGTCAGATAAGTCTGTCTGTAATAGCTATTATGTTAATGCCAGTAGCAATGGCTGCTGATACAGACAATGACAGCCAAAAATCGATCATCAGCGTACCGTCAACTGAAGATTTTATACGTCCAGGTCCCAATACAGATGGTTTGGGTCCGCGCCATGGCGACTTTCGCTATATGAAAATGGACTATGCAAAGGCCCAACGCGAGCAACCCGATACGACAAAAGACAATAGTGATGCCACTCCACCATCTGCACAGAAGAAACCTGGCCAACAATCTAACTTGTCGCCGAGCATTCCGGTACCACCCGGCACCTTACCGACTCGCACAGGAGAAGGTGCACCTCGATCAATGCGAGGGCCAACTCTGGACCTAACTCCGCTCAATTTGACGGCAGAACAAAAGCAAAAATTTCAAGATAATCGTCGTGAAACCCTCAAAAAAATGGGTGAACTGCATAAGGCACTTAAAACGAAAAGAGACGATCTAAATAACGCGCTTTTCGAGCCCGACTCCACAGAAACAACTTTGCGTGACAAACGCGAAGAAGTAACTTCATTGCACGAACAAATTGATGATTTGAAATTCGAAGAACTAATAACGCTTCGCTCTTTACTCACTGCCGAGCAAAAGAAGCATTTGCCTGAAATCAAGCCTCAATTTAATAAACCACCAGCTGTAGCGGATTCCGGCAAAGGTGCTTTCGCCAAACCAGATGCGCAAGCAAAAGCCATATCTGCTGTTAAAGGCGATCTTGTAAAAACAGATGCAACAAAAACGACGCCTAAAGCGCCAGATCAAACCAAACAAGGTTCCAGCTCCAACTAGGCAACCCTAGTAATGGAGCTATCATTTTTTCTTCTTCTTGTTGTTCGCTCCGCCCCACTCAAGAAGGAAATCTGGATCTGAATCCGCATTGCCTTTCGATGCAGCCGGTGCTGCTCCTTCGTTAGCACCCGGAATATTGGGAACTGGAGGAACGGTAATCTTTTCTGGAGCTGCTTTCTTCTCTGTTGTCTTTTTGATTTTCGCTTCAGTTTTAAGTTGAAGGCCACCGTTTGACAAATCTGGTCTGGGCACCATCGGCATCGCAAATGAAAAGGGAGTAGGAGGAGGTGGTGGCACAAGCCCCACCTTGCCGCCGCCGCCCTTAGGTGGTTTTGGTATTCCTGGAATTTCCATAGCCTGCGCAACAGCATGTTGAGCTTTTTTCTTTTCGGTAGTCTTTGCCATTTTTGCCGGCCTTGGAGTTGATTTCTTTTCCGGTTTGCTCTCCTTAGGAGGTGTTGATTTGGCAAACTTTGAAATCTCACGCTGAACACTCGTAACAGCTTCAATTACAGCTGCACTCTCTGCACTAGGAGGAGCAGCCGCTGGTTTAGTTGTTGGCACCGCTTCTGGTGGCTTTGCGTGAGGCGAGCGCAAAGACAGTACTGGACTAAGAGGAGTAGCATCAGGAGGTTTAGCCGCGCTTGCCAAGTTGGCATTCTGAGTTGATTCTGGAGCATTTTCTGCCGCTACTTGCGCTGCTTTTTCAGGCGCTGGCAGTTTCACAAACTTATCTATGCTAAAAGCTTGGCGAGTAGCAGCAGCAGGATCAAATTTTTGCATTGATGCGACAAGAAGCTGCCTGCCTTCTTTACAATCACCGTGTCTTGATAAAAGCTGTTGAATTTGTTGGCGCGCTTGAATGGATTCTTTGCGCAATTCCAATAATTGGATGAGCCGAAGACGAGCTGTAACTGAGCTCGGATTGATTTGAACGGCTTTGTTCAGGTTTTCGAGAGCAATGTTAAAGCGTGAATTGTCAAAGGCATAGCTGCCTCTTTCAAAGTAAAGATAACCTGTGTAGCTGCTGCCTGAGCCATTTTCCTTTTCGGAAGCATCTATTGCACTTTTATAAAGTGCAAGGGTGGCATCGATATCCTCTGGCTTTTGTGAATATCTAAGTTTTCGCTGCAATGCTTGTTGTCTCAAGGAAACAGCACTATTGAGCGTGGATGTTTCGATGGCGGCGACAGGCTTTACTGACAAAGTTGCAAAGGCTGCGGCAATCAACCATAACTGCACAATATTGCAATTCGTTTTGCTATTGCCCAAAAATTACAGTCCTCAGGCGGATGAGATCTTTATCTGCCGTTATCTTAAGCCAAAAATTACAATCGTGCCCATGGTATTTTTCCTGATAAAATGACGAGTTCGACGCCCCAAAAAAACACGGGCGCATTTCAACACACGGAAGAATTCGATGAGACGCTCACGACAGCAAAAGGGCGGCAAAAGCCCCCGCGATACGAGCCCAGCTGGCTCACCTCCAAAATTTAGGGAACAACAACAGTATTCGTCATCGGCCACCCTTTATTTCGCACACGGAATCGATTTGAACACGAATCTGGGCGAAGGTTTCGGTCATTACCGCGTTCCTGGTGAATCCGACCTCCTACCATTTGTAACCTCGGCGAACATCGCTTGTGGTGCGCATGCTGGTGATCCCCTGATCATGGACACTGCGCTCGAAGAGCTTCGGTACTACGGGTTAGCACTAGGAGCCCATATAGGGTATCCGGATCTGCAAGGATTCGGTCGCCGCGAAATTCACTTGTCTGCTGCTGAACTCAGAGCGACAGTGCTGTACCAGCTTGGAGCTCTTTCGGGACTTTCTCGCACAATGGGATTCGAACTTACACAAGTGCGCCCGCACGGATTCCTCTACCGCCAGATGACGAGCGACTTGCGCATAGCAACAGTAGTTGCCAAAGCGGTATCGGAATTTGATCGCTGGTTAGTCCTATTGGGAGCTGCCTGCAGTAACTTATCGATTGCTGGAGAACGTGCCGGCATCAGAGTTGCAGGCGAGGCCTGGGTAGACCGCACTTACGATGCTAACGGTCACTTATTGCCGCACAGCCATAGCCGAGCCATTTTGAGATCACAACAAGACATTCTCAACCAAGCTCACAGCCTGATCACTCGAGGCGAAGTGACAGCCGTCGATGGCACAAGAGTGCATCTCGATTTTCAAAGCCTCCACCTGAACGCTGAGATGCCCAACTCCAAATCGATCGCTGAATCTATACGGAACATGGTTCCCAACGCCTGTGCGTTGACCTCGGAGCCATACGAACTCGACCCGGTGGAAGACAGTTCACTGGCTTACAGCTCGTTCTAACTTAGGCCTGTTCTAATTCACGGCAGTCTTTGCGCCGGCGGAATGATTTCGTCGTACCAAGATCCGTAGTATTCCGGATAATCTTCGCCTGTCGTTGAAGTGATCGTTTTTTGCAGGGCGCGACGAATCGCTCTGCGACCACCGCTGCGGTAGCGCTTCAGCCACTCCAATTCTTTTGGATCGACTGGCACCCCAGCTTTCATCAGCTCTTTGACGATGTGAATTTCGTGCACTATCGCCTCTGTCTCTTCTTCAAGACAGCGATCGATGAATTCTTGCCTTCCTGTTTTGCCGGGAACCGGGTCAACCGTTGGTTTAACGAGAGCATGGACGAACTCGTGAGCGATACTAATCAACTTATAATTGCGCGGACACCAGCGTCCTATGTAGATAGTTCGCTTTTTGCGGTCATAATAAGCTCGGCACGGTCCATCAACGAGTCGAATCCGTACCCCTTCTTCTTTTATGCGCCCAATATCTTCCATGAGAGTGGGCGATTTGAGCGCCGCCTCTACTAATTTCTTGCCAAATTGCCTCTTTAAATTGCGAATCATTCGCCCGGGAGCTCTCCAGGAGTTTACAAGGTTTAATAGATTAATTTTAGCGTATCTTTGAATTTGGCGCTGTTGTCTAAAACACAAAACGGGTGGGGATTTTGCGAATTTTGCCAGTTTCTGCCTCTAAGACAAGTGTATTAATTCTTCATTTGAAAGCTGATTTTCCCGAAATTTTGGGAAAAAACTTTCTTTCTCCTAATTCTTGAAACTTCACTTTTCCGGAAAACATGGGGAAAACCTGTAATTAATCTTCCATAGATCTTCAAACAGCTGGGGTTGTTCGACTCTTGTTAACCCCAGCTCAAGACACCTGCTTTCCGCACGTATAAAGTGGAAGTGGGCAAATAACAATTAGTGTCTAATTCCCAATGTTGAGTTAATTGACTAGCCGTTTTATTCAAAAGTTTCAGTCGTGCCTCAGAAACATCAGACATCACCTTACTTTTTTCCAGCTGCCTCAGCCGTTTTAAGAGCGTTTGAAAGCTTTAGCCGGGCACGCCGTCAGCTTTTGCCGGGTGACGATTTCCTATCTACTGTCGCAGAAAGCATTGTCGAAAACCTCTCCGTAGACCGCTGTTTGTTGTTCCTGGTGGACAAACGTCCACGTGACGCCAGTTCGCCGATTCGGCTTTCTCTATTAGCGGAAAAATGTGCAGCGGAATGGCAGCCCACAGGCGTTACGTCGCTAACCTATCCGTCGTCTAGCCCGCTAAGTCAGAAGCTGGCTACACAAAAACATGTTTTTATAGCGCGCGATACTTTTCGCTCCGTTTCGATTATTGAAGAAAAGCTCGTTCGGCTGGGTGAACTTCGCGAGGCCTGTCCTGAAGAAAGCCTTTTGCTTTTCCCGCTAAATAACAAAGAAGAGTTGATCGGATTGCTTTGCTTTACTTTTGGTAGACCAGAAGAAGCAATTCCTCCTGTTCTCATTGAGTTTGGCGAATTCGTAGCTAGCGAACTCGCTGATGCTATTTCCCGCGAAAGTTTCGACTCCATGGCTGATACCACTGGTGAAGGCATCGAGCAAGAAGTTGTAAATCTCCTTCATAGCCCCGGCTTAGTCGTTGATAAGACAAGCTGCACTATATCGGCTATCAACATGCCAATCACACAGCTCCTCGGATTAAGCAGAGAAGAACTGATTGGTCTGGAAATCTCCAAGCTTTTTGAAAATTCCGATCAGATCGTCAAAGCTATAAGAGGAATCGATCGCAGTGCACCTGAAGCAGTGCTCGATGATGTTTCTATTCAAAAAGCACGTGCAGATTTTGCGGTCTCCGCCCGCGTTTTACTTCTGCAAGGAAGAACTACAGACCAAGTACTTGTCACTTTATCGAGAGTGCCTAGCTCAAACGTATCGAAGAAATCGGATAAACCAGTTGCAGATCCTTCCCGCGCTTTAACGAAGCAAATAAACTGGGAGCGCTGGGCTCGACAACTGGTCTGCAAGTTGCATGCAACTACAGACAAAGATGTTCTTCTGCAAACGGCTGTTGATTATGTCGGCAAGTGGCTGCGCGCCAGCCGCTGTTTTATTGCCCGCACAACCGGAGCGCCGCCCTACGTTGTCACACACGAGTATGCTGAACCAGATATCAATCCGTTGGGACTGGGACGCACAGAACAATTCCCGCAAGCGATTCTGGAACGCATAAAGCACCATACTTACACACTCAACGATCCAAGCGCATTCTTGCATCTCGACGGCATGTCTGAGCAAGACTTCAAAACGCTCGCTGAAAACGGCATCACAAGCCTCGCTGGTACGCCTATTATTCTCAAAGGCGGTTCGTACGGTGCATTAATAGTGTTGCACTCTGTGCCAAGACAATGGTCGCGTGAAGATATAGACAGTCTTACTTTAACGGCAGAACAAACGGCTGTTGCCGTAGAAAGATGCGAAAGCTTGCAGCAATTCAAAGACAAACTTTTCAATATGGAGATGCTCGGAAACTTAGCGGAACAACTTAACAGCGCCCTTGAGAATGCTCGCAAAGGCGTAAAGTCTGCTTTTCCAGAAGAAAAATCTGCAACCGGTGCTATTCCCCTTTCCTTGCGTGAATTGGAAGTACTGAAGTTGATTGCCTCAGGTTACGCAAACCGCGAAGTCGCCCAACGCTTGTTCTTAACGGAATCGACAGTCGAGTTGCACGCTTCACGTATCCGCAAAAAACTGAATCTGAAGAGCCGCACTGCCCTAGTCAAATACGCCTGCGACAATAATTTGGTCTAAAGACTCAGTATAAAGCGCTCCGGCGGCTCCTCCGTCGCCTTCTCCGCGGGTGGTTGCGCTGCACTTCGCCATTGCTCCTCATAACGGCTGCGTTTCGCTGGTTGGTTCGTTCTAAAGCCCTTTATAAAAGTCCTCGACGCTTCACGTCTAGATATAGATCGATCAACTTTGCGGAGAGTTCTTGCGGTGGTTTGTCTAATACCAGGCAGCCTTGTCTTTGCAAGACACTAAGGGCGAGTTCTCGTTGAGCTACCAGATCAAGGGCAACTGCTCGCTGAAAAATATCATGGGCTTCTAGAATGGCTGCTGGCCCGGCACTTCTCTTCTGTCCAATCTCAAGAACGGTTCGGTCATTGAGGGTCACACACATCGGCAAGTGACGCTTGCGCAAGTTGACAAGCCCTTCCAGAAGCGCTTGCGAACCGGCCGGGTCGGTCAAATCCGTAATCAAAACGACAAGGGCACGATTCTTTTGGAGCGACGCGTAGTGAGCGAGCATGCCCGGATAGTCTGGCTCGACACTGCGAGGCTCAATTGGAAAAGTAGCATCCAGTATCTTTTGCATGTAAGGCTTACCACGACGAGGCGGCATAAAAAGCAAAGGCTTTTCTGCAAACACGCCTAACCCGACTTGATCGTTATGAGTGAGGCCAGTTAAAGCAAGTCCTAATGCAGCGTTCAAAGCATGGTCGAATCGACTCAAGCCTTCGAGATCCGACACCATCATTCTGCCGGCATCAATCAATATAAGAAGACGCTGCTCCTGTTCGATTTCATACGTCCGAACAATTGGCTTATCCCGCCGAGCCGTGGCTTTCCAATCTATGCTCTTAGCGTCATCACCACTTACATATTCCTTGAGAGAAGCGAAATCCGTTCCTTGCCCTCGTTTGTTTCGGCGCAGTTCACCCAATTCTGTCGAGTTGCTCAATTTCACCGAAAGCTCTTTGAGTGATTGCAAATCGCTATAGACTTTGATGGTCCGGTTGTCTCCCAGCTCAATTTGACGCCAGAACAATCCAAATCTGCTTAGATAGCGAAGATGGATTTTGCCAAATTTATATAGACCACGGCGTCGTGGTGCCAGCTCATAGTCAAGTTTTGCAACAGATGACGGTTCTAATATAAATTCGAAATCCGTAACGTTCGTTTTGATTTCGGCCGGAAATGAATCACGCACCTTGCATGTGAAGCGTTGCATACCCAGGTTGGTAATGCCTAATTCCACCAAATTGCGCCTGCCTATAGAAAGCCTATCCTGAACGGCACGGCTACCGGCAAAATTTTTCGGAGTCGGTGTGAGTATAAGGTCCGCTATAAGGAACAAGAGCAAAATGGCATCACAGCCTATTCCTAGCCAGTGAACGCTGGGGAAAAAAGAAGCTGCGCAAAACAGTATTGCAATGGCAAGAAGGATAAGATAAAGACTTTTTGAGGCAATCATTTTTATGGAACAGCTTAACGAGGAACAGCTATTTGCCTAAGTAAATTGCCAATTACTTGCGATATGGTGACACCTTCAAGTTCGGCTTCCGGCGTAAGAATAAATCGATGTCTCAACACAGGTTCAGCGACTGCCTTGATGTCATCTGGAGTGACGAAATCTTTTCCTTGAATGGCTGCGTTAGATTTTGCTGCAGCCAGCCAGTTCAGTGCCGCACGCGGACTGGCACCTAATTGCAAATCCGAGAGGTGGCGCGATTTTTGCACGAGCTGCATAAGATAGGAGAGAACACTTTCTTGAACTTTGACCTCTTCCAACTGATTGCGGCATTCCACAATTTCTTTGGCTGTTGTAACCGGTTCCAGCTTTCGCTTGTGACGTTTGTATTTGCCCGATTGCCAATTGGACAGCATTTGAAGTTCAGCATCGCCCGATGGATAACTGATCAGAACTTTCAACATAAATCTGTCTAGCTGCGCTTCCGGCAGTGGATATGTACCCTCGAATTCAACCGGGTTTTGAGTTGCGACTACCATATAAACATCAGAAAGCCTGTGAGATTGTCCATCCAGGGTCACCTGATTTTCTTCCATTGCTTCCAAAAGAGCGCACTGCGTTTTCGGAGGCGTGCGATTAATTTCGTCTGCAAGCAATAAGCTTGTGAAGATTGGCCCCTTTTTGAGCGTAAAAGTTTTGGTATTTAAGTCGTATATACTCGTTCCAAGAATGTCGGACGGCAGCATATCGGGCGTGAGTTGTATTCGGCCAAACTCGGTGTCTATAAGTGAGGCAAGGGTTTTGACAAGCAGCGTTTTAGCCGTTCCCGGAACACCTTCTAGAAGTACATGCCCTTCTGCCAAAAGAGCTGTCAGCAGCTGATCGATCACTGCCTCCTGCCCGACAATGACGGATGACAACGACTCTTTTAGTTTGCCGAATACCTCTTCAACTCGCTGTGGCATTCAATAATCCTGACTTCTGCGCCCTGTATTCACTTTGAATTTGCTCGGTCAGCAGATCGCACATTTTTATTTGCTGAGAGAGCTCACTAGCAGAAATATTTTTTTGCTGGGCGAGCCGCTCATAGTCTGCCAGGAATTTTTGTAAATTGCTATAGACGCTACTGCTTTGCAAATTACTGACTATCTCCGCATCGGTTGAGTGCGGCGATACGTTGATCAGACGGCAAATCTTATTCCGGAAGTCCTGCACAATTATTTCCAGAGCAGCGAAGGTAGCCCCTGAGCGTTCGTAAGCATTTGCCAGTCCGTTTATGAACTCCAAATTTGAAATTTCACGCCTGTCTTTCGATCTGGCTAGTTCTCCGAAACGTTGATGAGAGCTAAGAACAGCAACAAACAAAATTGCGCACAACTGCAACACGACCGGGCCAAGCCATCCCCGCATTACATATACAAAAACGTTTCCTGAACCACTATAACCATGGCAACGTTCATCAAAGTAGATGGTACCGTTTGTGGTGCTAAGCCAATTCAATAAGAACTGAAAATTAGGCCAATTCTTTGGGTCTGTGATGTTGCGATTGGAACAAAGTCCTGGCACGCAGCCAACCAGTATTCGTCCTTTGCCCTCATTTACTTCAACGAGAAGTGGTCCATATTCGTCTTTCAGAATTATCTTGCCACCGAAAACGCGCGCTTTTGCAGAAACAACGAGATCCGGTACAAGTGCTGTTTCTGGAACTGGCTGTGGATGCAGAGTGCGGTCAGAAAAAGAACTGATCTGCCTAATCTTCAGGTGCAACCCTTTTATAAACTCTTTGGCAATATCCAACCCGAAAGAATCCAGATAAATAAGCTGATTGCCTTGACTCACCCACTTCGATATTTGATCGAATTCCCCATCGGAAATTAATTGGGTTGGTCCAATCATGACTAGGGTCCCAGTTACATACTGTAGCTCGCGATAGGCTCCCTGCCAGGCTTCACAGTGCATCCCGGCTTTGGTCGCCACCTGGTACAGGGCCATCAAACCACTCTGCTTTTGATTGAAAATAGAAGGCATTAGCTTGGCTTCTTCCAGGAAGTCCTGACCGCCTTGATCGTATTTCAATCCATAGAAAACCGCGACGATACTTATTGAAATGAGCAATCCGATTTGCCACCAGATTGAGACACTAGTGCTGCCAGAGTCATTACTATTGCTTGGATTTTGCATTCGTTTCGATGCTCGTCTGTATTTCGTTCAGCAAGTGTTTACAAGTATCAAAGTCCTCGCCCGTTGCCACTCGATCTCCAAACCAGAAGGCATCTACAAGATTGGCTAATTTTCGAAAAACCTTTTGGATCGACGAATTACCGCTAAGAGCATAGTAGTACTCAATATTCGTGCGGGTAGGGTTAAAGGCGACAACTGCCGATTCATCAAGAAGACGCAAACATGCCATGTATAGAGAGCGGCATGCCGAGCGCCAATCTTGCGCCGCAACAAGTTTGTCGGCTTCACTCAGCCACTCTCGACTGTTCAAGCGTAAAGAAACTTGCGATGCACCTGAAGTGCTGATGAGCCTTTTGCTTCTTTCCTGTCCTAATCGCAAAGCCAATACATAGATACCAAGGCCAGCGCAAAATATTCCAATTCCATACAGAAATAGTTTGAACAAGTTGGCCATTGCATTCGAGTCAACCCGACTGGCTTGAAAGTTAACTTGAAACTGTTGAGAAAGCCAGCGCACAAAATCGGTAAACCATTCCTGAAAAGTAGAAAAAGTTTCCGATGTTTTACTGAAGCGATAGTGCTTGGACGTCTCAGCAATCAACTGGTGAAAATCTTGAAACTCCCTTGCCATCTCAAGCTCCACTCAATTCAAGCTGTTCCAACCTTTTCACTACATCAGTAGCTCTTTCACGCATGTTCAAGTCGCGATAAAAAAGACCCAAGCAAAAAAAGAAAAGTGGCCAAAGAAACATATTAATCAACGATTCCCACACCTGTCCAAATACCAAAAGGTAAGGAGGAATTTGCGTCATACTCGTTCCGTGGACAACTGCATAGCGATAGCCCTCCAGAGCTCCCACCAAAACCGGTGGTAAATAGAGAGGTGGCATCAAAGCGGACATACAAATGCCAACAGCAAACACAAACAGAAGCACACGCACTAAGTTTCCGGCAATGTAGGCAACGGAGGCTTGCAGGGCTTTTGAAAAGTCCTTATCTTCAACACTGAATGTAAAACAACTAAAACCCCAGAAAGCAGTGACAAGAAAAGAGCCAACCATAACGCCGGCAATCGTAATCAATATTATGGCGATTGGAGCAGCGACGCTGTCACCGGATTGTGAAAAGGCTTTGTATACGATGGCTAGCACAATGGCAAATATCAACCACACAAGCGCATTTACGAAAAATGCCAATGAACTAAGCCATAAGCAACCAAATAACTGCAACTGTTTCGCACCAATTTTGCGATAGGCATCTACGAAGCTAGCAGCGTATCCCACAAAATGTGTTGTTAGCGCTACCTGCCTTAAAACGAGCATCCACAGGGGAATCACAATCATGAGCAATCCCAAAAGCGCTAAATAGTTGGCTGCATTTGTCAAATTGAGGGAAAGCCGCTGAGCAACGGCAAACTGCATAAGAATGCGACCGGCAGCCAAGAAAACCGTTGGCAAAATCAACGTTCTTAGAATGATTATGAAATTGGTCCGATAGAGACGAACGGCATGGCCGATTAAATCGCCCACCGATTCTAGTTGGGCTAATGGCTCAGTGATTTGTTTTGGTTTATCTTGCACTTCTCAATTGTAACTTAGTGAAACTGCCTGTCGGATCGCCCCGCGCTATACTTCATCAGTCCCTGCACCTGGCTTTCCAAGCGGTTATGCAACTTTTGGACGAGGCTGATCAGCCTTACCTTCGCATTCCGAATCACTTCACCGCAAGCGCTGTCGTTATTGCGCTAAACCATATTCTTCTTGTCCATCATCGCCGCATTAAAGCCTGGCTACCACCTGGAGGACATATAGCGGATATGGAGATGCCGCACGAAGCCGCGGTGAGAGAAACCTTTGAGGAAACCGGAGTTAATGTGGAGGTGATAAGTGAACCTGTGCCCCAGACAGGTAAGAAGGACTTTCTGTTTTTGCCCCAGCCGCTTTGCCTCCATGCCGTAAACGCAATCGAGAAAGAAGTGTCGCTTTACCATCTCGATTTGGCGTATTTATGCCGCCCAGTGCCTTCTCTGGAGCACTTGCCGCCGATCACAACCACGCAAGAGGTGCATTCGGCCCGCTGGGTAGACCTTGAGCGTTTGGCAGAACTGAAATTGGCGAACAATGTAGTTGAGGTGGTCAAGTTGGCAGTGACAAAATTGAAAATGCCCATTTATTGATACGATTACCCATGGACGTTGGATGCAGTGAGTTGTAAATGACTACAGCCTTAGTGCAAAGATTGGCCGGGGTTCGTGACCTAAAACGGATTCTGGAAACAACAGTAAAAGAGATCGGCGATGCACTTGGAACCGAGTGCTGCCAGATAATGCTGAGCAATCCACTCGATCCAAATGTCACCAGCATCTGCGAGTATCGACTTAACCAAGGCGAACAAGAACGCCTGCCTACAATTACCTTTCCACTTGTTTTGCATGGCGGCAGCTTTGGCTCCGTCACCCTTACCAAGCGCGAACCAATCAACATTGGCGAAATTAACGCCATGCGCGTCATGCTAGGAGAGCTGGGCACGGTTATCAGACAAGCGCAAATAAATGATGTTGTGCAACGCGATACATTTAGGGAAAGCTTTCTTGTTGAAATCGGAAACGTCATGGCCTTGTCGTTTGGCATTGGCGATGCACTTTTCATGGTTGTGAATATTCTTGGAACAGCGTTGAAGGCAAGCCGCTGTCTATTTATTTGCACGGACGACACTCAGGCCGGCTGGAAGTGTTATGAGTTTTGGCAACAAGACAAGGTGCAAAGTTGTCACCAATATCGCTGGCCAACAACGGATTCAGCTGTTGTTGCGCAAACGCTTTTGTCGCGCACTCCATTGAAGTTCTTTGAAGGACAGCAAAACTCTTACGTTTCACCCGTTCAAGAAGAACTGCAATTTATTGGCGTTCGTTCTTTGCTGGGTATACCGCTGCGCAGCGCCGAAGCCGTTCATGGCTGCGTCATTCTCCATCAGTGTGATTACCGGAGAGCTTGGACCTATAACGAAATTGACATGGTTCAAAACGTCGCCGATAAAGTAGCGGAAGCACTGGTCAAACTGCCTGTCGAAAAGCGCGCCCGCGAGCCTATCATGCAGCTTCACCAGCGCATTGTCGCTCACGAGCAAGACGACGGCAAGGCTTCCATTCAATCTATGCGGGCAGCATTAAAAGGAGCGCTCGGACAACAAGCTATTCCCTCAGCTGCAAAAACTTCCGCCCCGCCTAAACCAACCGTGCTAGCACCACCTGTGCCACCACCAAAAACGGCTGCATCCTCTCAGTCTCTGCCACCTGTAATGGCGAATCCCACTGTTCCTCAGTCGGCGTCCCAGATTGCACAACAACCACCGAATTCTCCGCAATTGACGCAAGCGCCGCAAGCTGTCCCTCCGGCGTCTTCCCCGGCAAACATCGCTGCTCGCACGACAACCGACACGGCCAGTGCTGTACCGCCAACTGGCGAACTCTCAATGACGCCGGGCAAGGCAGTACAGGCAATGCTAGATTTTGGCACCGACGCGCCGGAAGAACTAGTTGCCGAAGCAGCTGCCGGAGTAGTGGCCGAGCCAGTTGCAGAAGCTCCGAGTGCACCGGGAGAAGATTTTACTCCGCCTGCACCAGTTGAAACATCGGATTTAGCAAGCCTCGATGCCATTCCTACGCCTCGAGTAAAAACAGAAGAGCCGAAAGCGGAATCTGCTTGGGGAGATCTCGATTCCATTCCAACTCCGAAAGCATCGCAATCTGCACCAACGGGGCCCGGGCTGGGCAGAAAAATGAGTCACAAAGCTAAGAACACGCAAGCCGGCATGGCAAGTCCGTTATTAGCCTCGCTGCACAAAGACAAAGCCGCGTTTGCCGCAGCAAAAGCGGAAGGATCGCCGCCTGAATCATTTGTAGAAGGTCCACCTATAGAAATTGATGAAGAAGAAGCGCAGGCGAAATTGAATCGCATTCTATCTTCGTCTACTCCAACCAGTGACTATATTTTTGCCACACCTCAATTGGATGCTCGCATGCTTGGCCGTATTGATGGTTGGGTGACTGAGATTGAGCAAAAGGACAAGTATGTAAACGGTCATGCCAGGCAAGTGGCAGAAATCGCCTGTGCAATCGCAAAAAAAATGAATCTGTCCGAGGACGAAGTCGTTATGGTGAGGCAGGCAGCCTTGCTGCACGATCTTGGCAAACTTGGCTCTTCACCTACCATACTGCAAAAACGCGATGAAGAATTGTCGGATCCTGAGCTCATAACAGTTATGCGGCACCCACTCGATGGAGCTGAATTGCTGGAGTCCTTCCCAGACCTGGCTCGTCTTGCACCTGTTGTGCGGGCCCACCATGAGGAATTCGATGGCAATGGTTACCCGCAAGGATTGGGCGGTGAAGATATACCCCTTGCCGCGCGAATCATATTTACCGCAAACGCGTACTTTAATATGGTGAGCCAAATGCGATATGGTCCAGGCATTTCTTCCGAAGAAGCGATGACCTCTATAGCTAATGGCAAAAACAAACAGTATGACCCAAATGTTGTGGATGCCTTTGTCAACTGCATGACTGACAAAAACATCGCTTCAATCTCTTGAAATCCATATAAACAGACTGGGAACGAGTTTGCTTAATTCCAGCTTATAATTAAGCCGGTTTCATCTTGACGACTAGCCGTTCTTAAAATAAGCTAATTAATAGGCGTTTTACTATTTGGCTGGGACCAGACCCGATCGGTTTCTGGCAGGGCACTATTTGGTGGAGGTTGCAATATGCAGCTACATAGAAAGCGGGGAGCAACGCTCGGTATAGTTGCAGCTTGCGCTTTATTTATGATTCTTCTAGCTGTCTTCCTGTTCTCGTTAATGAGAATGTTCGGCGGAAGCAGACAGATGGCGAACGCCTCCGATGCGGGTGCTATTGGCGCGGCACGTCAGTTGGTTTCGATAACAACCGACATTTCCCAAATATCGACCTGGCAGGGCACCGAACCATATGAATTGGAAGGGCTGTCCGTAGACAGTAACGGAAATCCCGTTATAGATCCAAGCAACCCTAACTACTATGCCTACAACATCTTTGCTTATAACCGCGCTGCTGGTGCAGCACTTTTGGTGGCAATGAACGCCGCCGTCGAAAACACAACGACTTCCAACAGCAACGCTACTCAAGTCATTCAGAATTTGCAGCTCATCGGAGACGCACTCTATAGCAAGTTAGCTAGTTCCTGCCAGCTTCCAGCAGAAGACACAGCCAATACTTTGTCCTTTGCCTTCCAAAACGTAGCTGACAACAACAACAACAACAACATGTTAAGTAATTCGTTCACAACCGGTGCCGACAACAAGCAACACACTACTGCCCTGATTAGCGACCTAACTCCGGGCTATGTCGGGGGGGTTGCCGGCACGCAAGTGGGCAAAGCCAACATCTATTTCAATACCGGTACGGTAACTTCCGACTACACCACAATGCTTAGCAATCTGGTGGACAGCTCTGGTGTCCAATCACCCAACACTTCTTTCAATGGTTCTCAAAGTGGTCAATCTTTTGTATATGGTTACAAATCACTTGTAGTGGCTCCGGCTAATACAGCAAATTGGACAGCCTTGCCGCCAGTTTACACAGTAGCTGTAAACCCTGTGCAATTTCCGCACTTAATCGATCTCGGTCGCTTCAACACAGAAACTACTGATCCAAGTGCTCCAACTACCGGCACAGCAAGGCACCACTTGCCCTTCAACTCATTGTTGGGACAAACCAATGCAACTGCGAAAAATCACAACACCACTTTGTTGGCTGCTGCAGTAGCATGCGCCACCATCGGTGCAAATAACTATACTTATCCAATTTCGATACCACGCGGTTACGTGCGTATCCAAAACGATTACGACACCGTTTACAACGCAAACCAAGCACAACAATCAATCGCTTCAGTTGAGGATGCAGGACAACTCAACCAGGGTGCAAGTTTGTTCAATAAAGAGCTTTATCAAGGCACTGGTGGTGGTGGCGGCATCTATAACTACGCCGCCGCTAATGCTACCGGTGGATACGTCTTTGGTACTGCTGATTCGACATTCCCTGCCCAGATGGCGCAATGGATTGCCTATAACAACTCAACTGGTACCGACACTTACGGTCACGATGCCATGCTCGATCCAACCGGAGGAACATTTGGATCCGGAGCGCCTGTATCCGGCAACACAATGACTTGGTTACCAAATAATGATGCCCGTGAACAGTTCTTGCCAGATCCAGGTTTGAACGGCCAACAAAATATCTATCAAGCGCCAGCGGCTGATATGTACCAAGCAGCTGCCAGTGCGGCTACACTTTGTACGGATGCATCCTACTCAAGCAGTCCGCCTACCGTTTGCGAGAACAGCATTTACGCCTGGAACGTAAGCTACGGCCGAGGCGGCAATCAACAAAATAACTATCCTGCCGGCGAAGGCACGAATTCGGGTGGTCTGACCAACCTCGAATATGTGAAAGGCGAAGTTATCACGGCCTATCAAGCCATCTTGCGTCGGCAATACAACATCAGATACACTTTTGCTCTGGGCGATCCAGCCTACCCAAGCCCTCCTGCTCCATCCGGTTCGAGATTGTATTCGCGTGGACAACCCTACGCTGATCCAACGAATACAACCAACGGCACATTGGAGTTTGGACAAATTCCTACAGCTTGGTCTTTGTTGCAACAAATTCAAAGCTCCTCAAACACCAACTCAGCACCTACAGCTGCTAACTGCGCAGGTAACATAGATGTCGGCAGCACATCAACAGCCTGGACAACCAATGTGCCTGGATCAGTTCAATATGGCTTGTATCAGCGGCTCAGACAAATTGATCCGTCCCTTACGGCCGCCACTGCCGAAAGCACTATGCAAACTCTGCTTTCTTCAAAACAGCTCGATCTCGGTTCCATCTTGTACATATACTTGGATCCCACAACAGGTCACCTTACTTCAAAACTGAGCACAGATAGCGGCTTGCCGAACTATCTCAGTTCAACCGTAATTCCTGATGGCAACGTAAGCACTTGTTTCGATAATCCATGGGATCCGCTAGCCGGTGGAAACGTCAATGACCTTACTGTCGTAGACGCCTCAAACGGAGCGGGACCAAGCCGGAATGACGTCAACATTCAAGGTGATTGCAACTTGAATAATGCACCATTCACCGGCATTTCCACTCAAACTGGCAGCACCAATATGCCTAACACCTTCACCGTCAATGAACCCAACTTGTCCGGACCAAACTCTGGTACCAATGTTTCCCTTAAGGATCCAAACAGCACCAATAGCTTCCTCATGATGAGTTCAGACGGCGTGTTATGGCTGCCCAGCTCAGGTAAAGGCGGGTTCTTAGGAGAATTGCTCTTCCAGAACGTTGCTACCGCAGCTGATCCGAATAACCCACCTGTCTTCGACAAGCCGAACTAATCCCACACTAGGGATTCTCAAACCAACTTTCAAGGGGGCTAGGCACTGGTATCAAATCCGGTGCCTAGCATGGTTTTGAGAAGGCTAGCCGCCGATTAGATCGCTAACATCCATACCGCGAAGGCTCAAGCTGATCTTGTGTTCCTTCGGAGAGAATTTCTTGATGATCGCTTTGATGCTCTGACCGACTTGCACAATTTCTTCTGGCTTAACGTTTGGTTGCTCCGACATTTCTACTGTTGGAAGCAAAGCGTCAACACCCGGATAGATTTGCACGAATGCGCCGAAGCTTTGAATCTTGCGCACGGTTCCATTTACAACCTGTCCATCTTGGAACTTATCTTCGATTTCTTTCCAAGGATCAGGCTGCATTTGCTTGAGGCTCAAGCTGATGTGCCCCTTTTCTTGGTCTACCTTCAAAACTTTGGTTGTGACGTTTTGACCGACTTTCAAAACATCGGAAGGATGCGATACGCGTTCCCAAGAGATTTCTGAGATTGGCAGAAGTCCATCCAGTCCACCAAGATCGATGAAAGCTCCGAAGTCTGCGATTCTCACGACTTCGCCCGTTACAACTTGACCAGATTCCAAAGTGCTCAGAATCTTCTCGCGCTGAGCTGCTTTCTCTTCTTGCACAGCAAGACGTTGGCTCAAAATCAGTTTGTTGCGCTTGGTGTCTGTTTCCAAAATCTTCATTGGAATTTCCATGCCAATCAACTCTTCCGGTGTGGTTCCTTTCACACGCAGTTGGCTGGCTGGTACGAAACCGCGCAAACCATAGACGTCCACAACAACCCCACCTTTTACAACAGCAGAGATTTTTGCTCGAATTGTGTCGTCGTTTTTCTTTTGTTGTTCGAGAGTGACCCAGCCGCGTGCTTGAGCGACGCGCTTGAGTGAAAGAGTGAGCTGACCGTTTTCGTTTTCTTCGCGCAGGATGTAGAACTCAAGGCGATCGCCTACCTTGACCACGTCATCAACCGAATCAATCGGCATGTTTGACACTTCTTTAATAGGTACGAAACCTTCAGATTTACTACCGACATCAACCAGAACCCCATCTCGTTCTACTCGAACGACATTGCCAGTGACTATGTCGCCCTGTTCAAATTTAAAGCTTAGAGTTTCGTCTAAAAGACGCTCAAACTCTGATTTTGGGGGCTGTTCTAACTGCTTTTCTGTCACTGAGATGTCTGCTCCTTTGGTCTGTACTGCTGCCGGCATCAGCCTCTATTACCTCTACTTTAGCGTTTCTGCAAGTTTCCCAATCTACGTTATTAAGAACCTTGCGGTCCGAAATAGGAACTCTATTGAGGTTCACCCATTGTATCCCCAGAATCCGGGGAAGAGGGTTCCAACGGAACCACCCCTTGGGAAAGCAACCTCAAAAAGTCGTGCTCAGAGAAATATAAGGCAACTCAAGAGCGGAGTGCAAGCCAAAGCATTAAGTTTCCGCCAACCTTTAGACTAGCTTTACGTTTGACCGTAGTTGAAAACCGGCTACTAACCTTCTGCTCGCTCAAAAAACGGGGCAAGTTATTCATATACTTTCGTTCCAAGACGTAAAATTCTGCCACAAGATGAACACCACTTTATTTGATGAAATGGCACGCTCGGCATGCTCAGGCGCACCTTTTTATATCGGCCAGGTATTCAACATGCCCATTCTCTATACCGGCTCGAAATAGTGCACCAATGAGCCTTTATGAGCTTTTTAAAAGTGCATATTTGTCAACATTGCGCCTATAATTAGCCCGGGCTGGGGATTCGCATGAATCACTTTCGATTGAGGCATTTATCATGAAGTCTGCAAAATATTCAAAACTGGGGCTGCTAAGCGCGTTGCTCGTACTTGGCTGCGGAACTATGGACGGTGCATACGCCGGACTTCTCGGCGGCAATAAACCTGGATCCCCAACCCAGTCATCGCCAGAGGCATATACATCACCAGAAGCATCAGCAGCCTCAGCAAGGATCGACAAAGCAAAAACAAATCTCGACCAAGCGCGCCGGCAACTGGAAGCTGCCAAAGCTGTTTTGAAGGCAGCAGATGCTGAATTCCGCGCCGCAAAAGCAGACCAAGAAGCACTTTCTTTGCGCACGCAAGCCCAACAACTTGCAGATACTTCAGGTCTACAAGGAGTACCAATGGACCGCGTTCAAGGCGTTCAACAAACTAGCAAATTCCTTCCAGGCCCAGCGGTAACTCCGGCAGCGACACCCCCAAGCACTGACGATCGCATTGATCCAACCTCAACGGCAACACCATCGACAGACCCGGACTCAGCCACGCCAAGTGATGCCGCAAAGAGTGCAACAGCTCCGGTTGCCCCAACTGGCAATCCGCCGCTTCGACAAACAATCGATCCGATGGGCGAATCGCCAGCAGACACCAAGTAGTTCTTTCGAGCACGCTTAATTTTACGATTTACGCGTGATGGTACTGCCTGCGATGACACCCAACTTTTCCAAGCAAGCTTTGGCTGCCTCTTGCTCAGCTGATTTCTTGGTGCTGCCTCTTCCGCTTGCCAAGACAACTCCCTCAATTGCTACCGTAACTTCAAATATCGGGTTATGGGCTGGCCCTTCCACACCTGCTATTGCGTAGTTCGGTACACCTTGTGCTTTTGCCTGCGTGTGCTCTTGAAGCACAGCTTTGAAATTTTCCTTCATCTCATCACGGTCTACTGCAGTCGCTTGATCGCCAAATAGCGTAACAATGAGAGTTTGAGAAGCAAAAAGGCCGAGATCTTGATAAACAGCTCCAAAGATCGCCTCCATTGAGCGAGACATAATGGAAGGTCTCATTTGCACTTGGTTACCCAGTCTGATGTATTTACTAAGACTTAGTGTGGCTGCCACCTCAGCAAGAACTTTATCGCTCACCAACACCGCTCTTATTTCAGTGAGCTTGCCTTCGTCATAGTCTGGAAATCGTTCCAGCAGATATTCGCTGATCACAAATTTGAGTACAGCATCGCCGAAGAATTCCAGCCGTTCACAATCCTTTTCGCCAGACTCGGCAGCATAGGAAGAATGCGTCAAAGCTTCGTTGAGCAAACCCATCCGGCCAAAAGTTACGCCAAGCTTCGCGCACAGTTGATCGAGCTCTTTCAACCGCTTGTTGGTTATCAATGGGGCGCTTTGTGTCATCTGTTTTTGGGATCCTCAAGTTTGAGGATAATCAATGGAAACCGCTCCTTGAGCCATGTTAATGTTTTTTTCCTTATATAACATGGATGATCGGCAGTAGCGAAGTATAGCGTGCGTTTAAAGATTCTATTGCTTTGCTGAGTTTACCAAGCGCATGACTTTGCGCGCGCGCCTGCTATGCTTTTATACGTTCTCTCTTGAGCCCATATCATCCAGAGAATCTACTTGGAAGGGCTTGAGACTAAGCAGTTAAGGCGGCACATGTATCAGCTTCAATTAGCGCAAATCATCTTGTTTGTTTTCATGGGTTTTGCACTGCCGGCTCTTGGAATGATCGGCCTAGCATGGGTGCTCCAACTAGTACTTGGCTATCACCACCCAAGTACCCTGAAGAATCAGCCGTATGAATGCGGCATGAACCCTATTCAAGAGTCACACATTCAATTTGAAATTCGCTATTACCTGTACGCACTTCTCTTCATACTCTTCGACATCGAAATCATTTTTATAATTCCCTGGGCTCTTGCTACTGATGCTGTAAGCAGTCAACTTAAATCGCAATATTTCGGTCCTATTGAAATCGCAGCCTTCATTCTTATTTTGGCGGTTGGTCTTGCTTATGCCTGGAAGAAAGGCGCTTTGGAATGGGAGTAATTGACTCATGACTGAACCAAATCAACCCCTGCCGATCTCGGATCCAGTTCCGGAAGAATTGAAAGAGTCGGTAACGCTAACAAGTCTTGAGAAAGCGATCGACTTTCTAACCAGAAAGCTTGTCGATCCCGTTTTGAATGCAGCCCGCTCAAATTCAGTTTGGCCGCTCACATTTGGTACTTCCTGTTGTGCAATTGAAATGATGCACGTAGGAATGTCGCGATTTGATATCTCGCGATTTGGCAGTGAAGTCTTTAGAGCAACTCCTCGCCAAGCCGATTTGATCATAACCGCTGGAACCATTACACGAAAAATGGCACCAGCTCTCATAACACTTTACGAACAACTGCCCGAACCAAAATACGTGATCGCCATGGGGGCTTGCACCGTAACTGGTGGCATGTTCAATGACTCTTATTCGGTAGTGCAAGGTGTCGATCGCATTATTCCAGTAGATATTTATCTGCCGGGATGCCCACCAAGACCGGACGGCATCTTAGATGCACTTCTCAAGCTTCAACAAAAAATTCGCACCGAGTCTTATATGGATCGCCGCAAAGGAGCCTATACTCAAAGACCAGTTCGCTATGTCGATTACGACACAGGACTCTGCATTGAAGATCTCGTTGCAGAGGCCAAGGACGAAACAAAAGAAGTTCTTAGCAGTGAACCACCAAAACAGTAGACGGAGATTTTCAAGGATTTAAATGTCAACGGAAGGCGCAGCACCAGCTCCTGAGAAACCACCAGAAATTGGTCAATTCGGACAATTTCTAACTGAACATGGTTTCAAACCAACTCCATTGCCGGAATCTATGGGCGTGGAAACATTTGAAGTTGAAGGCAAAGATCTCACTGCTGTTTTGCGGCTTCTGCGCAACAGTGCGGAAATTAAACTTGATTTTCTTGTTGCTGTAAGTGGCGTCGACAGCGCCGATACTTATGATTCCGTCTATCATCTCTGGTCCTTTTCAAATAACGGGGAGTGCGTTGTAAAAGTACGTGTGCCAAAAGCAAGCGTTCCAGCCGATGCCTTACCTGAAGTTCCAAGTCTGGCGGGATCCTGGCCTGCTGCCAATTGGCACGAAAGAGAGACTTACGATCTGATGGGCATTCGCTATTTCGGCCATCCTTACTTGAGACGCATCTTGAATCCGTGGGATTGGGATGGTCATCCGCTTCGCAAAGACTACAAACAACCTGTCGATGCGCTTAACGACAAGAACCCTCACAGTTTTAGATAGGTCACTCTCATGGCGACAGAAACACAAGAAGGCTTTAAAACTGATGAGATGATCATCAACATGGGTCCACAACACCCGTCTACGCACGGCGTGTTGCGTTTGATTTTGACCCTTGATGGTGAAGTTGTGCGGCACGCCGAAGCGGTTGTGGGACATTTGCATCGCGCGCAAGAATGGCAAGGGCAGAATCGCACTTGGTTTCAATATCAAGCTCTAATAGATCGTGTCGATTATCTTTCTGGGATGTTTACATCATGGGCAATGGCTCGTGCTGCTGAGCATATCGATGGATGCGAAGTGCCAGAACGGGCTGAATATCTGCGCGTTCTAGTTTCCGAAATGAACAGAATAAGCTCTCACTTACTGTGGTTAGGCACTTATTTAATTGACCTTGGTGCACTATACGGATTTCCTTTTTATCCATTCGTTGAACGCGAAAAACTGCTTGCCCTTTTTGAAGAAGTTGCCGGACAGAGAATGATGTACAACTACATCCGCATAGGGGGTGTAATTCGCGATCCCAAAGCCGATTGGTTTAAGCGCCTGGAAGCCTTCACTAAAGAATTTCCGAAACGCGTCGATGAATACGAGGCGATCGTCACAGAGAACCCGATTTTTTTGAATCGCACCAAAGGCATTGGCATTCTCACAAAACAAGTTGCTACAGACTGGGGAGTTACCGGACCTTCACTAAGAGCTTCCGGCATTCCGCTTGATCTGCGCCGCACAAAACCTTACTCCGTTTATCCCAAATTGAAATTCGACGTCATCACATACGACAAAGATGGCGACACCTGGGATCGCTATATGGCGCGAATAATCGAAATGCGCCAATCCAACGAAATTATCAAACAGGTTTTAGACATGCTTCCGCAAGGCGAAATCTTGTCTAAGAAACAAAACGCCGGTTTGAGAATTAAAGCGGGAGAAGGTTTTGCTGCAGTGGAATCGCCACGAGGCGTGCTCGGCTGCTACATTATTTCGAACGGTTCGGATAAAGCCGTGCGATTCAAGTGGCGCAATCCGTCCTTTTCAAATTTAGCCGTTTTGGCGCCCTTACTACATGGCAGTCCAATTGCCGACATCATGGCAATTTTCGGTTCGATTGATGTGATTATTCCGGATGTGGATCGTTGAGGTTGCCTTTTTGCAATGACTAATATCGCCGAAATTTTTAAAATCTTCAGGCTCATGCTGATATGGCTGTTCATCATCTTTTCGATCGTCTGGGCAGTTTGTTGGCTAGTTGGAATTGCATTACCTGCAATATTAACAACTGACAACCCAATCACAAATGTTATTTATTCGACCTTCGGTCATAGCGCGGGCAGTGAAAATACATTGCGGATGATCGCCGAAGTTTGCAGAGCGCTAACACCAATAACAGCCGTGATGGTGTTTATTCCTATTAATGCGATGTTCATGGTGCTAATTGAACGACGTGCCCTGGCGTTATTCACACTGCGTATGGGGCCAAACCGTGTTGGTCCTGATGGCTATCTTCAAACAGCTGCTGATGCAGTAAAGCTTTTGTTGAAGGAAGACATTACGCCTACAGGTGCGGATGCCTTCATGTTTACGCTGGCACCGATTATTTTCTTTGCGCCTTCCATATTTGGCGCGTTGCCACTGTTAGCGGCAGCCACACACAACCATAGCCTATTCACAATAATGAATTTGCCAACGGGAATTTTCTACGTTCTGGCGGCTTCTTCAGTACCGGTAGTCGGCATCGTTATGGGTGGTTGGGCAAGCAATAACAAGTACTCGCTAATGGGTGGGCTGAGAAGCGCTGCTCAAGCTATAAGTTACGAAATTCCTCTCGTTCTCTCCATAGTTACAATCTGCTTGTTAGCTGGAACACTTGATGTCGTAAAGATAGCCGAACAGCAAAGTGGTGGCATCCTCAATTGGAATGTCTTTGGGGGCGGAGCCTTAACAGGAATATCGAAAATTATTCAAGCCTCTTTTACGGGCGGTGATGCAGGCGCCATTTTCAACAACTACTATCCGGAAGGTGGTTGGTCGATCATGATGGCGGGCGTTCTAACTGCTTGCACGATCATTCTATTCGGCATTTATTTGACCGGTGCCTGTGCGGAAATCAATAGAATTCCCTTCGATTTGCCAGAAGCTGAAAGCGAGTTAGTAAGCGGATATAACACTGAGTACAGCGGTATAAAATTCGCCATTTTCTTCCTAGCTGAATTTACGAACCTCTTTATTGTAGGAACAATCGCAACAGTGATTTTCTTGGGCGGAGGTGATAATCCAATACCACTCTGGCTTCTGGATAAACTTGGCTTCACCGCTTTAAATGCGCCTGCCGCTGCAATGTTTGCTCCTCTCATAGATGGTCTTCATTTCATAGACCCGACAACTTTCTGGGCAGCGATATGGGTTATTTTCAAAACCTATTTCCTTATTGTTTTGTTTGCAATTCTGGTGAGAGGAACACTGCCTCGATTCCGTATAGACCAGCTCATGGCCTTTGGTTGGAAACAGCTCATTCCTCTTAGTTTAACTTTATTCCTGTTAGTCGTTTTTGCCAGGGGAGCTATACATTTCCATGTTTGATCTGATCACAAAAGGTTGGGAAGGAGTCGTTAACTCTGTCGCTGGTCTCTACCAGGTAAGCAGAGGGCTCTGGACTGTCTTCGATCACAGCTTCCGCGTTCCAATTACAGAACATTATCCGGATGTTCCACCTGAAGTGCCGGTCTTGTTCCGCGGGCGACTCGCTTTAACAGTGAACCCGGATACTGGAGAAAATCTCTGCATTTCGTGCCGTCAGTGCGAGCGCGTCTGCCCAGATAAGTGCATCGAAATCACAGCGCACAAGAGCCCTGAAACCAACAAATTGGAGTTGATCGATTTCAAAATCGACCACGGTCTTTGTATGTTCTGTGGACTTTGCACAGAAGTATGTCCAACCAGTTGCATCATCAACACTACTGATTTCGAGATGGCAGATTACACTCGTCAATCTCTCATTTACGACATCAAGAAATTGACGCTAAGCAAAGACGAATCGGCATTCTATTTCGATAAGAAGGAAATGCCACTGCCGAAACCAAAACCAGCCAAACCCGCACCAAAACCCGCCGCCTCTGGCGAAGCCAAACCTGCTGCTGGCGAAGCCAAACCTGCTGCTGGCGAAGCCAAACCTGCTGCTGGCGAAGCCAAACCTGCTGCCGGCGAAGCCAAACCTGCTGCTGGCGAAGCCAAACCTGCTGCTGGCGAAGCCAAACCTGCTGCTGGCGAAGCCAAACCTGCCGCCTCTGGCGAAGCTAAACCTGCTGCTGAAGCTAAACCCGCTGCTGAAGCTAAACCCGCTGCTGAAGAAAAGCCTGCTGCCGAAGAAAAGCCCGCTGCCGAAGAGAAACCTGCTGCGGAAGCTAAGCCTGACGAGGAAAAGAAATAATGGAACAGCTTGAAATGCTACAAGCTTGGGCGCAAGGCAATGTGGAAACAGTATTGTTCTATTTTCTTGCTGCTTGTGCGATTCCGATGGCTATTGGTGTTTTGCTTGATAAGGTCATTATTCGAAGTGGCTTCATGTTGATTGGAGTTTTCGGTTCCATATGTGGTTTGTTCTTACTCCTGCAAGCACAATTTTTGGCACTGGCTCAACTCATGATCTACGCAGTCGCAATTACTCTTCTAGTAGTTATCGCGTTGATGTTGACCAACCCGCGTCTGGATTCCGAGCTTCCAACTATTTCTAAACCTCAGCATTTAAGCGGCTTTTTGGTAGCCATATTTATCTTTCTCACTGTTTATCTAGCGCTTCGATCTGAGTCATGGCCACTGAGTTTGCACGCTGTAGATCCAGATAACGTCAAGGTAATCGGCTTAGCACTTACAACAACTTACTCACTGCCATTCGAATTTGCTTCAGTGCTTTTGTTAGCAGCCCTCATAGGATCTATCTTGTTGGCAAAAGCTGAACCAGAAAGTCCATTAGAAGGTAATTTGTCTGAGCCACCCGATGTTGCAGAAAGCAAACCTCTCGTCGGTTCAGGCGCCCCTAAAAATTAGTATTGGAAGGAAAAACGCGATATGGCAGAACAAGTGGGAATCAAAAAGCACGAAGTTGAGGCTACCTCAATTGCAACGGCTTACGCTGTCGTTTCGGCAATTCTCGTGGTTTTGCTTCAGAGTGGCACCATAGGCCATATTTTTGATTCAATTGGGTTGCGCGGTGGTTATAACGAAATTTACACCTTCGTTGCAGTGGTCTTCATTGGAGCACTCGCTGTCTCGATCGTAAAAACTTACATTGGCAATATTGTTGCTATTGGCATAGTGGCTTCGTTCTTTGTTTTGACGCTCAACCAAGAGCCGCTAGTTCGTTATCTCACACTGAGTGGTGTACTTTTTTCGATTGGCATGTATGGAATGGTGGCATCGCGTAACGCGGTACGCGTATTGATGTCGATCGAACTCATGCTCAATGCAGTAAACATAAATTTAGTAGCTTTTGCCCGATACGTGGATCCTAAAGACGTGCGTGGTCAAATTTTTGCAATATTCATTTTGACTGTTGCTGCAGCAGAAGCAGCCGTAGGTATAGCGATTGTTCTGGCAATCTATCGAAACTCGTCCACCGTCGACATGGATAAATTCAACCTCTTAAAGTGGTAGCCTCTTAAAGTGGTAAATGGATATTAGGTAGGTTCCATTCATCACAGGGAGCAGGACGTGAAAGACAAAGCTCGTTCTAATCCAACTGATACATTTACCGGGCTGGCTCGTATATATTCACATTCGCGTCCAGATTATCCAAACGAAGCCATCGATTTTATTTTGAAGCACTGCCACTTGGGAGAGGGCTCCACCATGGCAGATGTTGGCTGCGGAACCGGAATCTCAACGCGATGTTTTGCCCGGCGAGGCATTCCCATCGTCGGTATTGAGCCAAACACCGATATGCGCCAGGAAGCTGAGAGTTGCTCGGTTGGTCTCACTTACTCACCACCCCCTTATGTGAAGGGCAAGGCAGAGGCGACGGGTCTCGATAATGGCGGTGTAGATGCTGTACTTTCAGCACAAGCTTTCCACTGGTTTGATCCCGAACTTGCCCTTCGCGAATTTCACCGTATCCTGAAACCGAATGGCTGGGTAATACTCATGTGGAATGAGCGGGACGAATCAGACAGGTGTACAGAAGCCTTTGGCAAACTGATGCGTTCTCTAAAAGAAACAGTGTCAGTTGAAACACACAGAGGAAAGGCTGGAGAAGTCCTATTCAACTCAAGATTGTTCGGACACGCTCAAAAAATCCTATTTCCAAATAAGCAAGTTTTAGACGAAAATGGTTTGCTTTCAAGAGCCTTCTCGACAAGTTACTCTCCAAAACACCCAGCCGAACGAAAACGCTTCGGGTATTCAGTCAAACATCTCTATCACGAGTATCAATCAAACGGCGTAGTCATGCTCCAATACGAAACCGCAGTGTATTTAGCGCGCCGCAACGAATTAGGTTGAGATTAGTCCTTTGCTAATCCAAACCATTTTGCCATTTCATGCGTAGCATCGTATGCTTCGGCAGGTGGATTAACGCCATTACTATCAGTAGCAATTGTCTCGTGCACTCCACCGCGGGCACGTCCGAACCAGAAGTGACCAGCATTTTTCACCACGTCACTTACAATTAATGTACCGTTAGTGCCCTGATACCTTGTCTCACTGAATGTTACATGATCTTCCGGTAGTGGCTGGCTAGTAATTCCATTGGCCGTCAATTCATCTTGAAGCATACGAGTCGGAGACTGCTGGTCGGTGCGATCGGTTGCCTCAAACATACGCATGAGTTTATTCTTTGCCCAACCTACATCAGGATGCATTGGCCCCCCTAACGTGGGCAGTATTGGATCATTATCCCCATGGACAAACTTTACGGGTATCCCAGGCCGCGGCGAACCTTCGGTGCCAAACACCGTTGAACTCACAACAAACTCGTCTCGGAAAGTGCCAGCTGGCAATTCGTGATCTAGCTTTCTCTGGAATTCTCCACCAAGGCTCATATCAGCCGCATGAAATCCTTGTTGTGGATGGAATCTTCCGTTCACATCAGCGATTACCGCTTTAACATAATCGACGTCGTCATAAGTTGGATCTGTATCTACAGCTCCGACGCCAGGCGAATTCCAATCACGCATTGTTTTGTCGCCAATCCCGGGGCCTACAACTCTCGGCTTGGGCAACGGATAAATCGCGATAAAATTATCGCGGTCGGCTTCGGCATTAATCCTATTGTCTACAGCCATGCCTGTATAGGGTTTGTTTGCTGTAGTGCCATCAAAAGCTATTACTACTGGAAGATGCGAATCTGCCGGGACGGACTGCATACCGTTCGGCAAATGCACTTCGTATTGCCTTTGGTCCATTTTGCCATTCTTCAATGGGACGTTGACAGTGATCATTTGATCATGGGTGTCTGCCAACAGCGTTCTGGTAGTGCTATCGTCAATTTTCTCGTTTGGATTTGGACGAAAATTTTCAGGGGAATCGGCCACTGATCGTTCTCCTATTTCTATTGCTCGACTATAAAGCGAAAAAATGGCAAACTTCGTTACGCAAGTCATTCAAAGCTTAATTTTAATCGGAAAGTCTCTGAGGTTAAGGCCGGGTAAAGCCCTCTAGGAGCGCTTCGGCTAGATTTCATTTGATCTGTGAGCGCACAGATCTCATACTTACATAGCAATATCCAATTCGCGGTAACACTTCATTTTGGAGGTGATCGGATTGTGAATTCCCATGCGCAAATAGACAGACCGAAATTAGATCTGCCTGCGACGGAACTCGAATTGAAATCGTTGTCTGATGACGGCGCGCTCATCATAACTATAAAAGGAAAACTCGATTCGTCGAATTCCCTTATGTGCTTTACTTTTACACACCCTATTTCGTATAAATTACGACGCCAGAAATCCAAGTCGGCAGGCTATTTTAGAGCCGAAAGCGATCCATCGTTAATCAATAAAGCGTTGGAGATGTTCCGTAAAATGATTAGCGATCAATCAGATCGCTTCGTATTTAACTGCCGAGAACATCGAATTGAAGTAGTTTCTGAGCGCGCACCAGAAGTGCAAGTTTTGGCCAGAGCTATCAAGCGAGTTTGACCAAATTCCTTTGACCAATTCCAATGATTGGGCGACTAAACAAGAAATTCTGTAAACGTTGCAAATGCCTCTTGTAAATCCTTTTGGTACAAGAGAAACGTTAGTTCCGTAAATGTGGAAATGACTTCAACGATGTTGATTCGCTTCAATGCCAGTGGCCGCACTAAGGCAAAAGTTTGATTTGGAATGTCTATGTAGCTTTCGTCGAATCGTAAAGTCAAACCGGCAAGATTATCTAATTCTAGTTTTGGTTTTTGACTGCCAAAGTACTTCCGCACAGCCTTTTGCAGATGCATTGGGCAAACAATGGCAAGTTCAGTGTTGCCTGATGTGACTGTGAAAAAATCGGCACTTAAGAATTCCTTGTCTTGGTATAGCTGCTGAAGTTTATCTCGATTGATCTTTGTTTTATCAAACGCAATTTCAGCAAGGCCGGTTTTGACAGAAAGACTAGTCAACTCAACTGGTGGCACAATTCGTTTCGATTTCTCAATTGATTTTGCCAGGCGCGAAAGTGCCACCACAATGGTGCCCACTTGCACCGGCTTACGGGCTCGCCTTGAAACTTCACGTTGAATTTTCTTGGCGTAGGCTGAAAGATTCAAATATCCGTCCGAGAGCGCGCTGCGTGGCACTTCAGATGAATTTATGATGGCTCGGACAGTATCTGCGACTTTGATCATTGTAATATTTATAACATTTTGTATGAATTACGAATAGTCTATCTATAAATTTTACAAGTGCATTTGGTGCTTGTTACTCTCGCTCAAACAACTTCAATTAAGAGGAGCGATAGCAACTATGAGCATACAAATAAGACTGGCAGGTCCTGAAGACGCTGAGACTATTTATAGATTGATTGCGGAATTGGCACGAGTGCAGGGACACGACTCCAATTTACCGGCTACTCCAGAACTTTTAAGGGAGCAGATGTCCTGCGAAAACCCATTGTTTGAATGTTTGCTTGCCGAACGTGCAGGCGAATCAATTGGGCACGCTATCTTCTTTCAGAACTACTCAACATGGGAAGGTCGGCCGGGGCTTTATCTGGAAGATCTCTACGTAAGACCAGATTGCCAGGGAAATGGTGTAGGCAAAATGTTTATGCAGCAACTAGCTTCATTAGCCACGCAACGCGGTTGCAGACGAATCGATTGGACCGTTTTAGACACTAATACTTCCGGGCAGATGTTCTACCGCGGCGTTGGGGCGAAACATATAACGCAATGGCATCATTGGCGCCTTGAAGGAGAGGCGCTAAGTAATATGGCCACAAGCGAGATTTCACAGAAAGTGTTGATTAAAAACTAGCGCGCCTTTGCAGAAAGTGCTGTCTTTAGAAAACCAACAGCCCAATCTTGTAATTGATTCCAACCCACCATGCGGCGCATGGCGAGCATTCTTTTGCGCTTTTCGTCACTTTCCATTGCTAGCGAAGTGTTCATTGCTTTAGCAAACTCATTGCTGTTCGCCGCATCCACTATCAACGCACCCTTTCCAAGCTCAGATGCGCATCCAGATTGCCGGCTGAGTATAACTACTCCGCTTTCATCGAGTCGGCATGCAACAAATTCTTTGGCGATTAAATTGAGACCATCTTTGATCGGGTTAACGGCGAGAATATCAGCCGCTTGGTACCAAGCCGATAACTCTGATCGTTCCTGCAAACCTTCTATCAATGTGATTGGCTGCCAATCTTCGCTTGAGTATTGTGCGTTGATCTGCTGAATCTGTTTCCTCACCTCTTCGGCGTAACCGGCTTTTTGTGCGAAATCATCGCTTTGAGGATAGGTGATTTGAACATAATTGAAGCGTTTGCGCCAACGGGGCGACTTCTCTAAAAACAGCTCTATGCCTTTCAGTTTTTCCAAAATGCCTTTCGTGTAATCGAGGCGGTCTACACCCAGTATTAATTTGCCAGACGGTCGGTGACGGGAAGCCAGTGCATCAGCGCGGACTTTGCTGCGGCGAGCTAAGTTTTCCCACATCTGAACATCAATTCCGAGGGGCATTGCCAACACCTTAGTGATGAACTTGCCGCGGCGCACTTCCATGCGCAGCATGTCCACATGAACATTTGGAATGAGTTCGCGCACTGTTTCAAGAAAGTTCGTTGCGTACTCAGCTGTGTGGAAGCCAATCGCTCTATTGGCCAAAAGGGACTCGACCAACTCTGCGCCTATGGGCGAGGCGGCAATGACACTAGGTTCCGGCCAGACAACATGCCAAAAATGGCAAAGGATAATGCCGGCGTGCATAGCCATAAGAGGAGGCACTAAAGCCATTTGATAATCGTGCAACCAGCAGAGGGTTGGAAAGCTCTCAGCACAGACACTAAGAGCCTCTGATGCCACCATTTCGCTTAACTGTTTATAGGACTTCCACTTCTGGATATCAAAATTGGCGCGTTCTACGTGGCCATGAAAGAGGGGCCAAAGATACTCCGAGCAGAAGGCTTTGTAATCTTCAAGCAACGGCCGAGCAGGCAGAGGCGTATAGAACATGAAATTAGGCGAATTGAGTTCGCCTGAAGAGGGCTGCCCATCAATGGCAAACCAGTGCACTTTCGTTTGCAGCCGCCGAACAACCGGCTCAAGACTTGTGGGGACGCCACTCGTATCACCAGGACCGCGATAGGAAATTACTTTTAGGGTGGGAAGGTGCAGCTCCAGGTCCGAAGCTTCCGCAACATTTGGCGTCGCGGAAAAAACTGAGACCGATGGAGCAGTGGACATGTCGTATCCCGCCACGAAAAGGCACGCGTAGCCAGGCAAGAACCAATATGTCTGCCAGACGTACGTAACCACCCGAGAAGATCAGGGCGAACTTTTTCACACCAAAAGTCTGCCTACTAAATATAAAGGTAATGTATAGGTAGTCAGTAATCAAGCTGTTAGCGTAGGTTTTAATAACAGTTAATAACTGATATGACTGCTTGTCTATGGGGCCACATCGTTGGTGTTGTATATAGTGGCAGAATAACGTCTTTTGGAAGCGGCGCTATTCTGAGAATAACCCAGGCAGCATCTTGATCTCAATCCGTTTACCAGCCACATCAACAACAGGCACAAGTTCACGCACAAAAGGGACTAAAACGGTATCCTGTGCGTCTGAACCAACTCGCTTTATTTCCAATAATTCCGATTTTTGACCGACCACAGCTAATACTGTGCCAAGCTCCTCTCCTTGCGTTGAAAAAACAGCAAGGCCAACCAGGTCACTTACCCACCAGTTATCCTCGGGCAAGTCGGGCAGCTCACTTTTCGAGACGTATACATCTGCATTTAACATCAATTCGGCATCATTGCGCGATGCACATTCGGCAATCGTAAGCAGGAAAGTATCGCCGCTCAAACGACAATCATTTATGGTCGCCAATTTGTCACTAGTTCCTTCCGCTCCTCTTGCAACGATCAAAACTTTATCCGCATTGAGCAGCAAATCGGGATCGTTGAAATTCGTTTTTACTTTCATGGTGCCCTTGATTCCATGACACCCTACAATACGTCCGAGATGGATATCGTATTTACTCTTACTCACGGTTTAGATTGAACTGGAATCGGCAGGTTATGTGATTCTTCACGCCAACGCTTGAAGAGATGATTATCAAACCCAAATTGATCCAAAACACGACCAACAACGAAATCAATTTGATCCGTTATCGATTGTGGTCGATGATAAAACCCCGGTGATGCTGCAGCAACAATGCCACCAGCTTCTGATACTGCCACCATATTCCTGAGTTGTATATGTCCAAAAGGCATTTCTCTTACAACAAGCATTAGATTGCGCCTTTCTTTAAGACAAACAGCAGCGGCGCGATGTATCAAATTTTCCGTTAATCCATGCGCAACCGCACCAAGCGTTCCGATACTGCATGGCAAAATCGCCATGCCCATAGTGCGATAAGAACCACTTGCCACCGAAGCACCATAGTCGTTGAGACTATGATATGTAAGTGGTGCATCAGAAGGCAATTTCAAATATTCAATCAAAGATTTCGCAATTGGCTCATTGAAGACGAGATCATTTTCTTCTTTAAGCACTTGAATAGCGGCTTTTGAAACGAGGAGTTCAACAGGTTGTTCCACTTCCAATAGATACTGCAAGAGCCTCAAACCATAAACGGCACCACTTGCTCCTGTTATGGCCAGGACAAAAGGTAATGTTCGGTTTTGTTCGTCTGATTTGATCATGTCTAAATTGATCTCGGCGCTTAGAAGTCGGCGTCGCCTGATTCCTTTTTGGGTTTTTGGGGTGCCGTATTTGGCTGAGGTTGTTGAACTTCATTACCTTGCGGGCCTTGCCCTTGATCTACATCATTGGCTTGTTGCTCAGGAGCGCTATTCTGGTTGTGGCTAAAGCGCTTATGCCCGCTGGGTATAACCTGGCTTTCCGCAGGGACATCCAGGGCAGCAGCGGCTCCTGCTGTTGCAGCCACTCCTACTTTGAAGGGAGCATCGATGCGCATGCTCAAAGGGGAGCCGCTGTAAATAAAGTAGTCATTTTTTTTCTTCACTAACGATCTGATTTCGGAGCCGAAATTGGCGTTGCTGCCAAGCCCAAGAAGCGGATCTTTTGCAAGTTGGTCACCTGTCACTACCTTGATTCCACCACGGCTGCCACGCGGACCAGCATTCGGATTATTTGGCGAGACGGCATTGAAATTACCTTGCGATCCAACATACGCAACACCCGTGCCCAGTCGGCCCTGGTTAGCTCCGCCACCCCTAAATTTCTGGCTTGATTTATCTGCCACCACCGATGCTATCAAAGGATAGACGGCCCCATTCGGAAGGCGCATCCCCGTTAGTTGAGTTCTCAGCTTTCCAATTGGTTTAGGAGCGTTCTTTACATGCGGCACTTTATTAGAAGGTACAGCTTCCACCACCTCGCCCATCACTTGAGACCCAGCTGGTATAAGCACTTCCGAACCGTTCGCTAAAAGAGGACTGGATATGGTTACGGTAAATTTTTCACCTTGGCGACTAACCTTGGATCCGATCGTGCTGTCGATCCGCCCTTCAAACGTGGTGCCGGCTGGAATTAAAACCGTTTTTCCGCCCATTTCTTGTGCGCTTGAGGGAAACGTCGTGAACATGAGTGAAAGCGCGCCAAAGCTCAGGCTTATGAGACGAAGGCTGCAGGATTTACTAGTTATCTTATTGTTGGACTTCATTGCTTTCGTTGATTTCTGTTTCTACCAGTGCTTCCTTTCTCGCCTTTTCTTGACGTATTTTGGCTCGCGCAGAACGCGTTGAGAACAAGCTAACACTTACCGCTCCTACAAATATTACCGCGACTAATACCAGAAGCCTCCAAATACCGAACAGGTACTTAATAAGGTCTGGCATCATGATAGCGAATGCGCTGCAAATAATTACACCGCCGCCAATGACCTTCCAGATATTTTGTTCTTTGCCTGTCGTCAACCTAAAACTCTTGGTTCAAGTACTTGTTTAACCAACGTTCGGTAACCACCGTCGCAAATACCCTCGTTATTGGCCACCAGGCGACGACAATAACGAGAGGCACAAGCCAGACTCTAGTGAAGATTGGCAAAAGAGGATAGACGTAGCAAAGTCCAAGCACCGTCAAACCAACCACAAAAACACGACAACCATTTGTGATGTATTGTTCTTGCTGCTCCCGCGGCATGCGTTTGAATGAATCTTGCAGGACGGCAAGATACCTTGTCCACATCTGGTTAGCTGCACCTGTTGTTTGGCGCCACGCTTGCGATTCAGTTATGTTGCTCAACTGATTCTGGGAGGGACCTTTAGATCCTTGCGGCTTTTCACGATCACCAGGAGAAGCATCGATGATGCCGTTGTCGGGATTCTGGTCGCCGCCCGGCCCGAATCGTCGTTTGGTCCTATCATTTGAAGGTTTCGGGCTCATTTGTCACTCCGGTTCGCGAAGTCGCGTACAAGAACAATAGTCTCACTTGTGTTTCTGTTTGCCAATCTGTTTCTTTAGCTTTACCACATTACTCTCGACTTCTTGCCGAAGCGTATTGTTATCTGGAGCCGCCTCTAGAAAGAAATTGGCATACGAAATTGCCTGGTCGATGTCGTTAGAACGAGCATAAAGGTTATATAGACCATAGAAAGCATTCGGACACTCCGGATCTGCGATCAAGGCTTGCTTGTAATGGTCGGCGGAAACTTCCGGCAATTTTCCAGTTGCATCTCCTAGCTTGATTTGACGTTCAGCTTCGTTTTTTTGCGAGTTTATCTTGCTAAGCCCTTGTTCTGCTCGCGATGCCACCTCAGGTATTTCTTTAGCCAACGTAAAGGCTAGTTCGGCCGATGCGAGATCGCCATCATTGAAAGCTTGATCGCCCAGAGTCAAAAGTTCAAAGGCATTGTCTTTGTGGTTGTTTATCACGGTTGAGAAATGCTGCCTGGCATCGCGAAAACGCTTTTGCGTAAGAGCCTTTTCCGCCTCAGACAACTCAATGTTTTCCTGCAGATTCTTAGTGCCTTCTTTGATCAACTGCCCTTTAACAGACTGCTCCGTGACAGCGTTTTGGAGCTGATCCATGAGTTTTTGCCAATCTGGTGGATACTGTCCATCTCTTCTTGCTTTGCGGTAATAAACTCTAGACAGACCCAATAGCGCTTGCGGATCATCCGGTTGCGCATCGTGAATGGTGCGATATTCACTTTCTGCTACATCAAGTTTGTCTTGGCGCAGGGCTAATTCAGCCAATTGGCTGCGCAACAACATATCGTTGGGAAGTATTTCCAGAGCATCATGAATTTCGCTAATCGCCAGTTCACCATCACCTCTATTGGTGTGATATTCAGCCAAGCGCTTGTAGGGCTCAGGACTGCGTGGTTCTTGCCTTATAGCCTCCCGCCAGGAGGCAAGAGCAGCCGGTCCATCACCTTGTTTTTTAAGGACATCTCCTTCCACAAGATGCCAATCCGGCGTTCGATAAGTTTCAGGAATATTGTGCAGCTCCGAATACGCTTCTTCTGCTTTGCCTTTCTGCAGCAAAATAGTAGCCCTCTGCAAATGAGCCGGGTAGTAATCAGACTTTAGTCCGATTGCTTTATTGATAAGTTGGTCCGCCTCTTCGCTTTTAGGATCGGAACGCAAAAGGGCTTGGGCAAGAAGAGTTAGGTTCACTGGATTTTCAGCCAACTTCGCTGCAATTCGAAAAGGTTCTATTGCTTCTTCAATTTCGTCTTCAGCAAGTTTTACCAAACCCAATGTTTGCTGTGCGATCACAATCTCAGGATTGGCTTTTATAGCCCGCTTGCAGAGACTCTCTGCCGCTTCCATATAAAGATCTCTCTTTGCTGGCGATGCAACACTCTTAGAGTGCACAAAAGAAACATAGCCACCGGCTGCTATGACATTTGGATTATCAGAAAACTTCTCTCTAGCTTCCTTCAAAACTTTCTCGGCTTCCTGAATTTTGGCTGGATAATTTTGCTTAGCAAGTGCTACAGCCAATCCTGCTGAAACATCGCCGCTTTCATCAGTTGCCAAAAGTTCTCTGTAAGCAGCTTCCGCTTGTTTATAGTTATTCTCGATCAGCATTTCGTCTGCGTCATTGATCGTAATCGCCAAACCTGCCACACAAAAGCAGGTCTGGGAAAGAGCGATAAGAATGAAGGAAGCCGTTTTAAACAACTTCAAGGCGAGATCAACCTCATTTTGATTTGCCTGGATTCTCAAGCATATCGGCTTTGGCATTTTCTGCATCAGCCTTTTTCTTGTCTCCCAGCTTAGCGTATAACGTCGCTAACCTCCGTCGTATGGAAGACATGGACGGTGCCAAGTTTTCCGCGTCTTGCAAAGCCGAGATTGCTTCAGCATCTTTGCCTGCTGCAATAAGCTGTTCTGCTTGATCTAGAGACGGTTTTACACGAGCATTGTCAACTGCGCTTAGTGCACTTTGGGCATCGGGGTCCTTCAATGAGGCAGCCATGCGGTATGAAACTGAAGCCGAATCAAGATCATTCTTTTTCTCTCTTACCCTGCCCATAAGCAACCAGGCATGAGCATCCTTCGGATTTTTATCAACGATCGCTGTCGCTCTCTTTTCGGCCCCTTCGAGGTCACCTGAGCTCATTTTGGTTTCAATTTCAGCATATCCGGCCGTATCAGGTTGTGGTCCTTCCGGCGCGGGAGGGGCAGTAGGAGTACCTCCTGACAGCGACCCGGCTCCGGCGGCTGTTTGTCCTGCTTCGCCTGGTTTTGCGCCAGGCTTGCCTGTCGCTGCAGCACCGGGGGCGCCACCGCCACCTAAACTTCGAATGCGCTCTTGCAAATCCGGAAATACATAAGGATTGATCGCAGCCGCTGCCTGGTAGGCTTTAAGAGCACTGGTTGGATCTTGCTGAGCTTCCTTTCCCCGTCCATATATATAAAGAAGCTCGGGATCGTTGGGATTGTCGGCCAAATTATTCTCCACCTTCTGCATCGTGGAAGCGAGTATGAGAGGCGATGCCAGCGATGGGTGGCTAACCACAGCAAGGTGGTAACTGCGCCGTGCCAAAGCCAACCGCGGGTCGTTTCGGTTGACGCGCCAGCATTTTTCGTATTCGTCTTTTGCTCTATCAAAGTCACCGTTAAGTTGATAGGCGCCACCAAGCATGAGGTGGTTTTCAAAGGAATTGGGGTTCAAGCCAACCGCTTCGCGCGCAACTTCAATCAATCCTCTTTGACTCTCCGTATTATCTGGAAGAGTCTTTAAAGCCCGTGCATACTCAATGGCGGAATTATTGAGGCGCTTTGCAGCTGTGTCCATCTTGCCGCCGTTTAGGGCAATCTCTGCATATTCCTTCTCGATTTCACCAAGCATGCGGTGACAATCTGAGAGTTCCTTTTTGTCTGCGCCACTCCAATCTTTCTTAAGTGCGGTTGTTAGTTCGACAAAACCCTCAACGACTTTTCCTTGCTTACGTAGCACTGAGCCAAGCCTGACATGATTAGGACCGTTGTCGCTTATTTTGATGCACTTTCGATATTCCACTATGGCAACGGGAAAATTACCTGAAGTCTCAGCTTCTTCACCCATGTTAAGCCTGACTTGCAGACTGGTTGGATCTTTGTGCGTTACCTTGTGAATGAGATCATCCAACTCGCCTTCAGCATCGCCATTATTAGGATCGGCATAGAGAGCTTCGCGATAGTGAATGCCGGCTTCGTATGTTTTGCCGGCTCGGTTTAAGACGCGTGCGTAACTCAATTCGGCACTGGAGAGGTTGACTCGGAAAGTTTGGTTCTCTGGATCCCCGTTTAAGGCAGCCTGATGTTCTCGAACGGCATCAGCCCAGAGCCCCTTACTACCCAGCTCCACACCGCGGTTGTTGTGTTCAAGCGGCGTACGGGGATTGGGAGTGGAAAGCATGACACCACTACCGGTAGCAGGTGCAGCAGTGGTTCGACGTCTAGACGCTGCGGCTTGTGAGGGATGGCTTAAAAAAAGCGGGATTAGACAAAGCAGCAGAACGTTATTTTTCATCAGGATCTCCACACCCGGAATTTGGTCTGCTCATGGCAGTCCCATAGCGAAAAGGCAATTACATCCGATCCGTAGCACAAGATTTTAGGTAGAACAACAGCAATTTCCCTGGTTATCAAGCACACAGTTAACATACTGAGGCGCAAAATAGTAAAGTTAATCGCGTATTTTTGTTAGCTGGACTACAAATAGTGTCTACGTAATTACCGTCATATTGACAATCGTATGTATTACCATTAACAATTACTTACTTCCTTTTCCGCTTTCAGTGGGAATTCTCCCAGGAGATTACTAAACTCTAATTTGTTAAACTGGAAACTGAGCTACCAGCCTGGCTTTGGCATTTTTACTATCATGTGACTGACCGCTCAGCAGCACAAAAAATTTGGAGGGCTCCTAATGGTGCTCAAACCTCTGCCAAGAATCATTCTTGCAATGTCTGTAGTTGTCTCCAGCTGCCCGTTGGGTTTGGCTCAATTGCCAGCCACGAACATGGGCAAATTCGTTCATCAACCAGGCGACAATCAATATGACAGTAAGGCTCAGGCGGAGCGCCACGCGCAGCCTGTAGTGCGCGCCGTTGTGCCATCCCAATCTGGAGGGGGCGGCGGTGGCGGAGGCGGAGCCTATCGTCCGGTACCGAAACCAATTCGTCCGGACTATTCAATAATGCCGATCACCTGCGACGAACCTATTAAGCCACCGGGCTTTCCGCCCTTACCCGACAGTCTTGACCTTCCAAACCTCAGTATGCGTGCACCTATGGGCGGCTATGGAGCCGGATCAGCTGGATCTGCTGGATCTGCAGGCGGTTCAGGAGGAGGAGGCGGCGGCGTTTCCATACAGCCAACAGGCGTTCACCAGCATTACTCTCACTACGATGCAAATGCTTTCATTCCGCAACAAGAGAAGCACAACTCAGGCTACAAATGCCTGCCTGCCGGTCCAGTTGGTGGTAGCGCTACCAAATCAGACTATTACAACGCAAATACAAACGGGCAATCTGCACCCGATCCAAGTCAACCGCAATACAACAGTGCTGCCGAACAGCAACTGAAATCGATGGGCAAGGCACCTAAACTCAGACCCGATGGTTTTGCACAACAAGCAGCCCCGGAAGCGGTGACTGTTAATCAGGCAACCACTCAAGATCTTTCTTTGCCGGAAGACGAACAAACCTCCGGACAACAAGTGAATAAGAAAGGCAAGGGCAGTCAGTTTGCACAGCGAGCCGGACAAATGATTACTCGTCCCGTATACCAAATGATGAACTCAACCAGCGGCATGACCTCTGGAGTGAGCTCAATGATAAGACTCAAATAGGCATCAATACTTCCTTGTTAATGGCATATGGCGATTACCTAAAACGGAGCTAGGACAATGAACAGACCAGGAAATCTACTTTTAATTCCAATTGTGGCAGCCGCCACTTTTGGACTTATGGCAAGCAAAGCAGATGCTCAAAATGCTGGACCACGCGTTAAGACCAACGCTTCTGAAAAGTCGACCTGGTACAGCGCACCTCACGAATTTCAAATTGTAGACGACCGCCCAATAATCAAGGATTTCCGGACAGCGCCGGCTGCACAACAATCAATTGAACTGCCTCCTGCACCGCAAGGTTATGGTGGCGCAGGTGGTGGCGGTGGATCCGGTGCTTTAGGCGGGGGCAGTGGTTCTACTTTGCCTGCCGGTGGCATGGGCATTCCCGGCACTGGCCCCGCCTATCGTTCTGAGCAAGCTGCTCTTCCGAAATCTGGTTTTGGCGGCAGCAACATTGGAAAAGGCTTGCATCCAGGCGGCATGCTTCCAGGTGTTAATCAAGGCATCGTCGGTAAAATGATGAACCAACAAAAGGCCGGACCCGGCTCGGCTGGTCCCGCTAAAGGTATGAGTGTTAATCCAAATCGCACTTCCGGTAATTCGAATGCTCCTGCCGCTGCCACTTATAGTGGTGGCTACGGGTCAGGAAGTGGCTCATCTAGCGGTAGTGCCAGTCGCACAGAGTCATCAGTTAGGGGTTCTCTATTACGCAAGTAAGGTGTAGTTGTTGAGACTTGATCTAAAACCTCCGATCGATGCCCGCATGCTAACTGCGCTTGCGTCCTTGCTCTTGGCCGGATGTGGGGGTGCAAACAGTGGTGCTCCCAGCCAAGGCGGCGATTTAACTGCAGCCAAGAGTGGCGGCATTCTTGCCGCTATGCGTCCTAAGGCTAATCAGGAAATGGTAGACAAGATCGTCGCCCAGGAAAATGCCGTAAATGCTGCCAAAAACGAAGCCCAAGGCCAGTCTGAAAGTGGCTTGCCGCCAGTGAATGCACTCGGCAGCAGAATTCTTCCCAAAGTATCGACAGATCCAATTGCACCGCCAGCCGAAGAAGTTAACCCCGGAGAAGCCATCATAAGCTCTTCTCTTGATAAATCGGCCAACTCAGAAGCCGCCAATGCAATATCGGCAGCTTCCCAATCGGCAGCCCCTGCTGCAGCGACATACGGCGCTACTTACAACTCTAATCCAGGTGTTCCATCACCGCCACCAGGTGCTGCACTAGGCGGTAATCTTGTACCGCCACCACCAGCGGTGACACTTTCCACCAATGCACAAGCGGTCGCCATGAACGCAACTGGCAATCCCTATGCTAATCCTTACGCCAACCCATATGCCAATCCTTATATGAATCCCTACGCTGCCGGTGGCTATCCACCGCCTGGCATGGCACCAATTAATCAGGCTGCTCTTGCTCCTAGTCCGGCCCAGCATCCGGCTGGCATGTTTGCCAACGGCGGCGGCAAAACAAGCAGCGACGATGATGATTCAGATTCTACTGTCAAGAAAAAGCCAGCGGCCGCCTTTGTTCCTATTAATCCGACAGGCATGGAAACACGCTCACCTTATAAGCAACGTGATGACTTGAAAGTGCTCTGGAAAGGAACAATCACAACTTCAGCCAATTTAAGCGATATCTCTAGAGATCCAAAAATGGCAGATCAATTGAATAAGTTGGAAGTCGGCTTACCAACAGACGCAACGAAAGGTTCTTTCAGCATTTCGCAACGCCAGGTTGATGCTGTATTCAAATCTTCTGCAATCGATAAGCGCATTGCTCCAGCGGTACGCAAAGCCCAAGCCGATCTCATTCAAAGCTACTATCGCTACCTCTATACATACAATCGCTTCGCTCTGTCTCAGCAAACTTTAAGTGCACGCAAACAAGAAGTTGATGTTGCCTCCTCGCCTTCAGAGCAGCAACGAGCAGCAGCCGATATGGCGCAAGCTCAATCGGAATTAGATAGCGCCAAAGACGATATGCGTTCTGCGCAATCTGAACTTGCCCAGGCGAGCTCACCGCAAGCCGCACGAGCAATCATCGCCAAAGTATCCGGAGTAACACCTAGCCTCGATGCACTCGCCGCACAAAGCGATTCTGGTAACGGCGCAAAGGGCTCCAACAAGTCTATGTCAGGAATAGGAATGATTGGCTCAATTTTCAGTTTCGGTCATAAAGCAGAAAAACATGAAGCAGCAGATGATACGGCAGCCAACGATAAACCACTCAAAGCATCAGGCAAAACTGCAGCGGATAAGGTAAATGCTAAGGACAAAGACAAGGGTAAAGGCAAAGACGCAGACAAAGACAAGCAGGACAAAACGGCAAAAGGAAAAGGCTCTAGCTCTAAAGACAAAAATGATCTAGCACCAGCTCCAACTACGGCTGATGCTTCAGAAGCACCTGAAGAAAAGGGGAGCAGCAATAGCAGCAGTGCCAGCGCACCCTCAGCCTCCGATGGCGTCAGTTTTAACTTGAAAGGCGTAAATGTTACACCGAGAAAATCTGTTCTAACAGTAGCCATTCGCAATAATGGCAGCGATCCTTTTAGCTTCAGCCCTGATGTTATATCCGTGCTCGACGGCAACCGCAAGCTGCCGGATGCAGCTATGAGAGCCGAGTTTGACACTACTCTCGTTCAGCCCAGCGAAGAAATAAAAGGCACAATCACGATATTTGGACGCCCCTGGAATGACAAGCTTTCCGTTACGTTATCCAACAATGGACACAACGTCGCACTACGAAGATAGGCCAAAAAAAGAGAATGCTCATGAATAGCCAATACCTAGATTTCAAGCTTCTAACAAGTCCCTTGCGACAATTATTCGATAAGCCTGTCTTATGGGTGTTTGCCATTTGTTTGAGCCAGATCTTGTGCGTGCCAGCCGCCAATGCCGGACCAACTGCACCACCAATGACGACCTCACCTGGTGGCACAGCAACGAATAACAATGGCATTGCCCAAGATAACAGCACAACACCGAAAGATACACGCGATGCGTATTTTAAGCGTAACCCACGTGCTCTTTGGGCGCACCAAATGGATACCACACAAAAGATCACTGGTAGCAATCTTGGTGGCAACACAAATACTCAATCAGGAACTGACTCAGTACCTGATAAATCAGATTCACTAGATAACGAACCTACCAGTCCAACTTCTTCAAATTCCAGTCAAGTCAATGCATTGAAGTCAACCGGACCTGGATATGGTGGTTATGAAGCTTATACTCTAATCCCACCGGATCCATACTGTCCGCTTGCATATTGGCAGCCCGAGTTCGTTAACTTTGTTACCACGCTGTCGGCTCGCGATGCAGAAATGTTCCAAATGCCGATTACTACATACGGCTATCCTATTTCCGATACGCAGTTCCAAATCATTGACCGTGAAAACAAACAGCGATTCATTGAATTGTTGTGCGACCCTGAAAGGGTCATGTGGGTGTCCAATGCCATTGGCCAGATGAGCAAAGGATACGTTGGTAATGCGCTAGCCAATTTGGGACAGAAACAGTTTGGTGATGCTGCCAATCGAATTGTGGGAGGAGACTCCGGCAGTGCAGATGTGGGCACCGGTGGTGCAGGCTTGGGCGGCAATCTTGGTGGATTCAGTATTGGCGCACTCGCCAACATAGCCAATGAGAACCTTCAATGGGCCGGAGCAAATTCTCCTTATTACACTTCACTGCAAGCCATTGGCATGGTGCAGGTTATGTACAAAGAAGTGTTCATACCAATGGCAATTCTTCTTTTATTGCCAGGCGCCCTGATTACGCAATTCCGAGCCATGATTGCGCATAACTTCAACTTGCAAACAGATGAAGCCGGCAGTCCTTTCGTTGGTATTTTGCGGGCGATGATTGCTCTTTTCCTCATTCCCTCAACACAGCTTATCGTCAGCTATTCAATTGATGTCGGTAATTCACTCGCTTACTCGGTTGCACAATGGGTAAATCTGCAAATCGTTTTGCAATGGTCAAATGAATTAGCCTATGATCCGCCTCCAAGCATGATGGACAACGCCATATTGCCTCCACAAGGTGGCAACGGCACTGGTACCGGCAGTGGTAGCAGCGGTTCTACTGGGACGGGCGGCTTGGGCAGTCTGCTTGGCGGTTCGGGCAGCTCGTTGTTTAGCGGTCTTGGTTTGCCGAGTTTTATATCAAACTTTCTTGGCCAATTGCTCGGGAATTTCCTTAATATTCCCGATACCGGAGAAGGCTTGGGATCTGGGCAACCTTCTCAGGACGTGCATTTAGAAGAGCAGTCATTCTTAAGCGGTTCGCTGCAGATGATATTCAATTTGGCCTCAACCATTTTCTCGATCATGCTCATGGTGCTAACGGCCTTCCAGCTCGTTTACATGTGCTACCTCTATCTCATGGGTCCTCTTGCTGCGGCATTTTATGCCTGGCCACAGCTCTCCCAAAATATGTTCAAGAGTATCTTCACCAACTGGGTACAAGCCGTAATTAACCTTGCCCTATGGCGCTTCTGGTGGATGCTAATTCTGGCAATCATGACGCAGCGGATGATCTTCATTCAAAACCACGGCGAGACTCTTAACTTGCAGTGGGAAATTGCTGTCTTTACTTGCTTTGTCGGACTGATGTTCTACGTGCCGACAAGCCCCTGGCAATTCCAGGCAGGACAAGCTTATACCTCAGTCATTGCAGCCGGCTCCTCTATCGTTGGAGGCGCCGGTGGTAAGGGTGGTGGCATGGCCGGACTCGCTGCTGAAGAAATGAAAGCAGGTGGTGCTTCCGATGCGCAAGTTTCACAAATGACAAACGCCGTTTATGGTGTGACCAGCTCTATGTACAACGTAGGGATGCAGGCTGAGCAATTGCAGACTGAGGGTACCGCCAGAGGGGCAGCACTCAATGCTTCGCAGGGCACTCAAGAAAGTGGCACTCCCGCACCACCGATGCAGCAACAAACTACGCAAACTAATACTACCAATCAGGCTGGTACTCAGGGTGCAACCAACCCAGTTCCGCTTACGGGTGTCCAAAATAACCAAGCCAATGCAGGCAATACAGGAGCTACTACCAATAACACCGGCTCTGTCTCCAATTACCAGACGCCATCTAGTGGACAATCACGAACAGGTACTGGACAGGGCGGCGTTCAGGTTAATCAGAATGTCCAATCAAATCCAACCGCTATCGCCAATGCCCAAACACAAGTGAATAAGAATAGCGGAGGAGGCCAACAACCATCTCAAGGCGCTCCGCCACCACCGCCTCCAACACAATCCTCGCCCACGCCACCACCTCCACCACCGCCTCCTCCGACGCCACCACCGCCTCCTCCGACGCCACCACCACAAGCCCCGCCGCCACCACCACAAGGCGGAACTTCCTAAATACACTCCCTAAACATTCAGTCAGTTGCAATTAGCTAACCAAACATGAAAGCCCTTCTCAAAATAGCGAGCCAAGATCTAAGCCGTATATGGTTTGCATGGGCACTCGTCTTGGCCTTTGCTGGTTCGGCGTCTGCTGATGCACCAACATTGCCAACCACCTCGGGTGGCAATGTCGGAACGCAACAAACGCAAAACCTAGGCACATCTGCGCAACAGACCATGCAGTCTTACATATATCGCAACCCTGCCTTCGGAAAATTTGCCCCCAATAGCTATGGTGGCAAAGACATGCTCCAAGCTGGCGGCGGCCAGAACAACAACCAAAACAGCTCTGCGGGCCCAGGAGTAGTTACCGTAGTCTCTCCTTATACATACACGCCGGAGCTGCCAGTCGAAGTGCCGGTTGGAGTAAGCACGGTGCCGACCATGCGCGACACCGCCATCACAGACAATACTTTGCAAGTGAATGGTATTTGGCTCTCCGATACGCAATATCAAATGATCGCCCGCGAGAATAATCAGATCTTTATAGAGAATCTAACCGATCCGGAAAGATGGATGTGGCTAACTTCGGTTGCCGGTCAACTGGCTGCCACCAACTCAGCAGACAGCGCAGGTGCTACAGCCTCAAACCAAGCCCAGAATGCGGTTGAATTTTGCCGACGTTATCTTGTTAATTTCACACAAGACGGCACAAACGAATGGAATCAAATTCGAAATAATTTGATGATTCCGATGGCTCTTTTACTTTTGCTACCAGGGGCAGTGCTATCCCAAGTGAGAGCTATTATTGCCCAGGGCTATTTCAGTATTCTTGGTGAGCTAAACCCGTTTGAAGGAATATTGCGGGCCATGATCGCAATTTTTCTCGTTCCCTCAACTTATCTTGTCGTCAACTACAGCATTGATGTAGGCAACTCCTTAAGCTTCTCCATCTCAGATGGCTATTCCAAAATTTTCCCAGGCCGGGATATGTACTACGACGCAAAGTGCACCATCCGCAAAGCTAATGCCGGCAACCCACCACTTCGCAACGACAACGCCATCATAAAGAGTGAAACACCTCCGACCAACGGTGTAACAGACGGCGACTTCACCACATTCGAACAAATGAACCACGAGACAAGGCAATTCGATCCCTGCAACAACGTGGATAATACCGTCGTTCCCAACGAAGAAGCGGCTATTCAACGCGCTCTCAATCGCATTGGCATGAACATGTCGCTCATGACTTTAAGCATGTCATGGAACATAATGTGCGCTTTCCAAATTGTCTATCTCTATTACTTATGGTGCATGGGGCCGATCGTTGCCGCTTTGTGGGTCTGGCCGATGGATTATTTCCAGAAGGCTCTCGGAAGCTGGATCGAAGGTGTAATAACGATTAGCATTTGGGGATTTTTCTGGAACACAACTGTATTGATTATGGCCTTATGCCGGGACGTAAGCGCAGATGTTTCTGCTACGATGTTTGCTCTGACAACGCTAGCCAACGGCTGCGTGTTATGTGCCTTTAGCTTCACAAGTCTCATCAACCAAGCCGCAACAGCAGCCGGTGCCGTGGGCCAAAATGCCCAGCAAGGTGGCGGCGGTGGCCAGCAGCAACAACCACAAGGCGCTGGAGCCGGTAGTCAACAAGCCGGAACAGGAACCGGTCATGCCGGCGCTAACGGTGGCGGAGTTCGTCCAGCTGGTGGTGGCGGAGCAGGGGTCAGTGGAGGAGCAGGAGCTTCACGCGGAGCCGGGGGAGGAACAAACCCGAGCGCAGCTGGCACCACTCAAGCATCATTTACACCGGGAGGTACCCAGTCCGGTAACGTTACAGCAACAGGCGGTGGCGGACCTAGCGAAACAGGCACAGTAGCCGAACACACGCCGGTACCGCCAGTCGGTACCGGTGGCGGCAGTGGTGGCGCCAGCGGCGACAACCACACTCAAATTTCCGTAGATGGTGGTGGTACAACCACAGATCATCCAGCGCCACCAATGCACGATCAAGCCGGTCAGCAAGGTGCTGCCGGTGCAAACGCTCCCGGTCTAGAGGGTGCAGCAGGATTACCAGGCGGACAAGCTCTCAACGAAATGGCAAGCTTTGTGCACCAACATGGTGAGCATGGTGGCACAGGTGGTTTAACCTCTGCTGAAGCGGCTGAACATCTTCAATCGACAAGCGACGCCAATAGTGAAATGGGACACTACTTACACGACCATCCTGATTCTGCGGCCAACGTGGCTAGCTATCTCGCTACCCACCCAACGGTTAATGAAGAGCAGCTGGGTGCCTTCTTGAGTGCCCACCCAGATGCAACCGTCGGTCAGGCCAATGCAGCGCTTGGACAGTTTGATTCAGCTTCTCTCAACAATCTCAACTTCAATGGAGCTGGAGACCATGGCTATGCAACAGCCATCGATCAAACTGGTCTTTTGGGTCGCAACGACTCTGTTGGCATGACGATGCCGGAAGATCAGGGTGGACCACCGCTGCATACACAGATTGCAAATCCACCGGAACCAACCGGTTCGATATCACACATGGCAGATGTCGGTGCCAATTTGATCAACAGCCACGCTCCACCGGCTGAAATACAAAACTATCTGCAAAGCGCCATGTCAGCCGCTGCTGCTGCTCATCCGGAAAACCCACAAATGGGCGAGATGGCTTTCAAAAATGAGTTGAATACATCAATTGCACAACATGGTGGTTCCGCCTATCTCGACAAAGCAGATGGATCAGCCCTCTACAAATTGTCGGATAACGGCCAAACAATCGCTGCTGTTGGCGCACCATCTGAGGTGCCAGCTGCAACCGGAACAGTCTCGCAGATGGCCGAAGTAGGCGCCAATCTTATTAACGAACACGCGCCACCTGCCGTTGTTCAGCAGTATCTCGAATCAGCTATGCATGCTTCTATTCAGGCTCACCCTGAAAATCCGCAAACTGGCGAGATTGCCTTTAAAAATCAATTGAATACGATGATCGCCGAAAAGGGCGGAGACGCCTACCTTGATAAGGTGCAGGGCGCCAATCTCTATGCGCTCCAAAACAAAGCCGGTCAAGTCATAACCGAAATTCCCGTTCCTCCTCCTCAACGCCCTACAACGTAACCCGCCACGAACAATCCCACAAGCCAGTGAGCAAAAACCAATGAAAGCGATACGAAAGCTACTCGATAAACAGATCCGCCATTTACTTATAGTGGCTGCTCTTATGGTGGCATTGGCACCAAAATCATTCGCCGGCGCTCCGACGATGCCGACGGCTGGCGGCAATAATAATGGCTCAATAGCAACCGACAACGACGGCACGCCGTCAGACACAGAACAACTCTATATTTATCGCAACCCTCACTTTGGTAAATTTGCCGTAGACCGTTACGGCGGTGCTGACGTTCTGCAACCTGCCAATGGCGGTATTTCTGCTCTTACTGGCGCTGCCGGTAGCGGCGCAAATACGCCTACCACAGGCGGCTCCGGAAGCAGCGCTGCAAGCGGAAGCAGCCAGAATAAATCAGCGGGGCCAGGCACCATTACCTACGGTCCAGTGCAATGTTGGCCAGTCACTATTCCGGTTGGCACATCGCAAGTACCAACCTTTAGAGATACGGCCATTCAGCAAGACTTAATTACTACATATGGATGGCCGGTTTCAGATGCGCAGTTTCAATACATTCAGCGCTACAACGACAACATCATGATTGAGGAATTGCTCAATCCGGAGCGTTGGATGTGGCTTGCTTCTACAACTGGGCAATTAGGTGCAACAAACGCTGGTGACAGCGCCGGCGCGGCCGCTTCTAACCAAGCCCAAAACGCAGTCGAATTTGGAAGAAGATATCTCGTTAATTTCACTCAAGATGGAACCAATGAGTGGAACCAGATCCGCAATCAACTTTTTATTCCGATGGCCATCTTACTATTATTGCCAGGAGCCGTTCTCGCGCAAGTACGAGCAATTGTGGCGCAAGGGTACTACACCATATTCGGTGAAGTGAATCCTTTTGAAGGAATTCTGCGATCCATGATCGCAATCTTTTTAATTCCTGGAACGTACTTGATCATGAACTACGGTATAGACGTTGGCAACTCAATTACATTTTCGATTGCAGATGAGTACCAGAAGGCCTTCAACTCAGACATGTACTACGATGCGAAATGCTGCATTCGTAGAGCAAACGTAGGTAACCCACCTTCTCGCAACGACAACGCCATCATCGCAACGGAAACAGAGCCCACCAACGGTACAGCTGGGGCCTTCACAGACGTAGATGACAGCACGCACGAAACGCGTGAATTTGACCCTTGCAACAATATTGACAACACGGTTGTTCCGAACGAAAGAGCGAAAACTCCTCGTTCGACTAACCGCTTGTTCACAAACGGCATGATGATGACCTTAAGTATGACCTGGAACATCATGTGCGCATTTCAGGTTGTCTATCTTTATTATCTGTGGTGCATGGGACCAATTGTGGCAGCCCTCTGGGTATGGCCAATGGGCTTTCTGCGCGGCGCTCTGACAAGCTGGATGGAAGGTGTCTTGACGCTTTGCCTCTGGGGTCTTTTCTGGAATACAACCATCCTTCTCTTTGCTTGCTTTAGAGGAGTGGGTGGTGACGGTTCCGCTATCGTTAGTGCTTTGCTTTGCTTAGCCAATGGTTGTGTCATTTACGCATTCGATTTTGTGAGCTTAGTGTCTGCAGCTGCTGCCGGTATGCAAAGTGCAGTCAGCCAGCAAATGTCCAGCGCTACCAACAAAATGGCCAACAACAACAAACAGAATGCTGCTGGAGGCGGCGCCCAAAAAAGCGGCGCTCAAAAAGGTGGTACTACAGGAGCAAAATCTACCCCTGGAGCTGGTGGTGCAGCCGGAGCAGGAGCACCTGGCAAACCAGGCGCAGCCGGAGCCGGTGGCGTTCATGGTGGTGGAGCAGGAGTTACTGGTGGCGGCTCTACTACTCAAGCCGCATTCACACCCGGTGGAGCTGGTATGCCATCTTCTGTTGCCGCTGGAGGCGGAAGAGTTGGCGCAGGCAGCGGAGCTCTTACAGGACACCAAGGCGGCACAGACCCAGGCATACCGCCCAGTCTCCAACATCCTGGCGGAGCAGGTACAACTCAAATCAGTGCCGGTGGCGCTCGAGGTGCTGGAGCACCACCGCTACATGGTGGCACTCAAGGCGCAGCCGGGGCAGGGGGCGCTGCAGGATCTGGTGGCGTAGGCGGTGCTGGCGGAGCCGGTGCCTCAGGCGTAAGCATTCCAGGTATGAACTCAACTGCCTCGTGGCTTGCTCAAAATGCTGCCCATGGCAGCGCGCCCAATGTCACAAGTGGACAGGTTGGCGATCACTTAAAGGCCAATGTCGATCCAAACAGCCAGATGGGCCAATTCTTGCACAATCACCCCGATGCCGCAGGCAGTGTGGGCAGTTATCTCGCTTCCCACCCAGGCGTAAATCAAGAAGCACTGGGTTCTTATCTTAACGCGCATCCGAATGCCTCAATTGGAGATATCAACAAACAATTCGGTCAGTTCGGCGCACATAATTTCGACAACATGACCTTAGCCAACAACAGCTACGGTGCCGCTCTCGATCAAACGGGTCTCTATGGACGCGCCGATGCAGTCGGTATGGCCGGAATGGTTTCACCAGCTGGTGACAATTCCACGCACGTACCGCCCGGTGGTAACACTTCTCAGGTGGCATTCAATCCGCTTGAGGTTCATAATCAAGGCGATCTCAACCCACCACCAGGACAGGCTGGTCATGTGGAAGGACTCAGTAAAGCCCAAATGTTTGATGCCAACGGGCACGCCTTGACGCCTGGCTCATTCGATCCGCAACATCCGCCTGCCGGAGCAGTGGCTGTTGATCCCAATAGCCATCAGGTGCTTGGTACCTTCGACGGTAATCATTGGAATGCTCAGCAAGGTGTAAGCCTGGGTGCCGACGGTCACTATCATGGTAGCGCTGCCGGTTCACCTGGCATGAATTTCGATACGGCCACAGGCAAGTTTGAAGCAGTCGGCAATTCCGGTATCGCCTTTGATCCAAATAGCGGCGGTATGGTGATGGCTGGTACAAATGTACCTGTCACCGCTGACGGACACGGTGGCTTCCAGGCACAGATGGCAAACGGCACGTCCGTTTCCTTCGACAGTCAGGGCCATGCTGTTGCACACCAAGGTGGTGTCGATACAAATCTCACTTATGCCAACGGTCATTTTGAAACCGCCAATGGTGCCATCCAAATGGGCAACAATGGCTTTGAAGTAGCCGGCACGGGTATCGCTGCGACGCAGACATCAAACGGCTTTGAAGCCGTTATGGGCGATCACAGCAAACTAACAATAGATGGATCCGGTGCTGCCACTATGCACACCGCCCAAGGCGATGTGCAAATGGTATCGCATAACGGCCATTTGGAAGCAGCCAATGGTGCTATCCAACTTGGCGCCCAGGGCTTTGAAGTAGCAGGTACGAGCTTTGCTGCTCAAGCTGACGGACACGGCGGCTTCGTCTCGACCATGCCAGACGGCGGACACATTCAAGTTGATGCCAACGGTACTGCCCATACACATATAGGCAACAGTGACTTCACCATGACGGCTCAAAACGGTCATCTTGTTGAATCGCAACACGGCAACTTGCAGTTGGGTAACAACGGACTTGAACTAGCCGGCACTAATATCGGCGTCACGCAAACTCACGATGGTGGCTTCCAGGCTATGGTTCCAGGTGCTGGCGGCGGCGCCATGCCGGTGCAAATCGATAGCCAAGGCAACGCCTATGCAGTCGTTCAACAAGGTGCTAATACCGAGCATCTTGCCCTGCAAAGCAACCAAGGACATTTAGAAGCAGCTCACGGTGCCGTGCAATTAGGCAACAACGGCTTTGAAGTAGCCGGTACGCATATTCAGGCTTATAGCTCCGGCAACGGCGGATTCGATGCCGTTATGCCTGCTTCAACCGGAGCAAGCTCTGTTCACATAGACGCAAGCGGCCACGCCACTGGCGTAATCCAGCATGGTGGTCAAAGCGAACAATTCTCGATGGTCTCCAATAACGGACATCTCGAAACCGCTCATGGTGCCATCCAATTAGGTAGCAACGGCTTTGAAGTAGCCGGCACCGCTATAAGTGCACACAATGTAGGCGGAGGCGCTTACGAAGCAGCCATTCCTGGTGGCGGCACAGTGCATCTTGGTGACTCGGGCACAGGCTATGTACAAACAGCTCAAGGCGAACACATTAGTGTCCAGAGCAACCACGGCTTTGTAGAAGCGGCCGGTGGTGCAGTGCAGCTAGGCAACAATGGCTTTGAAATTGCCGGCACCAACATCGCTGCTCATTCTGTTGGTAATGGTGCCTTCGAAGCAGCATTGCCGCAAGGTGGAAATATCCATGTCGGCAGTGACGGCCACGGTTACATACAAACGACAAGCGGCGAGCACTACAATGTACAAAGCAACGCAGGTCATCTAGAGGTAGCCCAGGGTGGTGTGCAATTAACCAATAGCGGCTATGAAATAGCTGGAACGAATATTGCTGCCCATTCTGTGGGCAATGGTGCCTTTGAAGCGGCACTGCCAGCTGGAGCTGGTGGTGGCACCGTGCACGTCAACAATGACGGTACAGGCTACATACACACTGGCACTGGTGAGCAGTATGCCGTCCAGAGCCACAACGGCTATCTCGAAACTGCCAATGGTGGTGTGTATTTATCCAACGGTGGTTATGAAATGTCGGGTACCAATCTCGCCGCACATAGTGTCGGGAATGGTGCCTTCGAAGCAGCCCTACCTGCAAGCGCTGGTGGTGGCACAATCCACATGGACAGTAACGGTTCTGGCTATGCAACCATCCAGCACGGTCAATCTACTGAGCAAGTTCAGTTGATGGCTCACAACGGACAGATCGAAGCAGCAAATGGAGCGGTCAACCTCTCCGATCGCGGCTTCCAATTCGGCTCAAGCGGTATCGCTGCTCAGGAAGTGCAAGGCGGTAGCTTTGTAGGCCAGGTCGCTTCAGGAACTGGCAATCCTGTCCAAGTGCAAGTTGATTCTACCGGTGCCGTCCATGCCAGCCAAGGCGGTGTCGAAACGCGCATGTACATGCACAATGGTCAAATCGAAGGAGCTAATGGCTCTGTCGTTCTCAACGACTCAGGCTTCCATGCAGGCGGCCCCAATGGTATCGCCCTGCAAGAAGTACAAGGTGGTTATGTCGGTCAGGTAGCTTCTGCAAGCGGTAACATCAACGTAAGTGTAGACGGTACAACCGGAAATATTTACGCCGCTGCTCAAGGCAGCGATCACTATGTGCAGATGCAAAATCACAACGGCCAACTAGAAGCAGCCAACGGTGCAGTTGTGCTTAACAACCAGGGTTTCCAACTTGGTTCCACAGGCACACCAATGCAAGAAACTGCTAACGGAGGATTTGTCGGTAACGTAGGAACAGGTGCTAGTGCCGTGCAAGCTCATGTTGAACCGAACGGCACTGTTTATGCAGTGCAAGGCAACAACCAAGTTGAGATGCGCATGCATGATGGTCAGCTGGAAGCAGCTAACGGTGCAGTTGTGCTTAACAACCAAGGTCTGCAACTTGGTTCAACTGGCATACCGGTGCAAGAAACTGCCAACGGAGGATTTGTCGGCAGCGTCGGAAGCGGTGCCAATGCCGTGCAAACTCAAGTTGATGCAAACGGCACTGTTTATGCTTCGCAAGGCGGCAACCAGGTTGAGATGCGCATGCAAAATGGGCAGCTTGAAGCCGCTAACGGTGCCGTTGTCCTCAACAACCAGGGCTTCCAACTTGGATCAACTGGCATAGCTGTGCAAGAAAGTGCTAACGGAGGTTTTGTCGGTAACGTCGGAAGCGGTGCTAATGCAGTGCAAGCTCACGTTGAACCGAATGGCACTGTGTATGCTGTGCAAGGCAGCAACCACGTTGAGATGCAAATGCAGAATGGGCAGATAGAAGCTGCTAACGGTGCAGTTGTCCTCAACAATCAAGGTCTGCAACTAGCTCATTCTGGAGTAGCTGTCCAAGAAACAGCTGGCGGCGGCTTCCAGGCTCAAGTGCCTGGTGGCAACATAACGCTGGATGCATCCGGACACGGAACCTATCACCATGCTGGTGGCCCTGACGTTCAGATAGCAGCCCACAATGGTCAACTGATGGCAGCAGACAACGTTGTCGTGAACCCAACCTCAGGCGGTTTACAGCTTGCTGATACTGGAACAGCTGTCAACTATAATCCTCAAACTCAGCATTATTCACCGGAAGGTCAGCCAAACGTATATTTGAATACGGAAAATCATCACATGTATGCTCACAGCAACACTTATGGTGAGGTAGCTTTGAGTGCGCACGTAACCGGCAGTCAGGGCGCGCCCGATCAATATGTAATTGCGCAAGCGCCGTATCTTAGCTATGCACCAACTACAGATCAGGTCTATGCAGCCGGCACCAACGCCCAGGTGACAGTGCAAGACAACGGCACCACGATTGCTACCGCACCGAATGGGACGCAAGCGCAATACAACACTGAAACCAATACGTGGATGCAAGGTCAAAATCAAGTTGTCTACAACAATGACGGTTGGACAGCGCCTCAGCAAATAACACCAGATCCCACTCAAACAGCAACGACCTACCAGCCAGATCCTGCTTCAACAACTACCGCCTATCAACCTGATCCTCAATACAGCGCACCGCAAGTGCCGGATATGATGCAACAAATGGCTCAAGGAAGCTTTAATTATGGAGCCGATTCTAGCGGGCAGGGTTCGTCCTGGACACCTTATAGCACCGAAAGTGGTGGCGGATATAATGCTTACGCCAACCCGAATGCGGCCGCTGAAAATCAGTACATGCAACAACTTGCCGCCGATCAGCATCAGCAGCAAATTGCCCATCATCAAGAAATCATCCAGCAACAACAGCAACAGCAACAACAACAGCAACAACTCGCGGAACAACAGCAACAACAACAACAGCAACAACAACAACAGCAACAACAAGCGGTTGAGGCTGAGAACTATCGCATCAACCAAGAGAACCAAAGACTAGCCGATAAAATTGCCCTTGATAAGCACAATCGCGAACTGGCTAGTCTCACTGGCGATCCACAGTCTGTATTTGGTCAACCACAGCCACCGCCGCCGTCGCAAACGCCAGCACCAGTCGCCCCTAGCACTTCTCACCCAGGACTGAGCAGTCCGCTGGGCTCGATACTGGCAGGCACAATGGCTGGTGGAGCAGCAAACCTTAACAGACAGGGTGGAACGGGCAAACCGGTGCCAGCCAAGACCGACCAACCGGCCAAAGAAGAAGTTGCCGGTGACGATACACCCAAACAAGGCACAGAAGGTTCATTGCAAGACCACATGCAGCGCCTAGCTCGGGGTGGAGGCAGACCACAGGGTATGTCTCAGAAAGAATATGAAGAGTGGCTCAAGAAAAATGGTATGTGGCCACCTCCGGATGATTCTCACCTGGCCTGACTAAATTCGACGAGGAGGTGGCCGCATGGACCTTGCCGAGGTAAGCGTAAGTTGTCCGGATTGTGGAAGTAAGTTCAACTCACGCCAAGTTCCGATATTTCTTGATTACGGGCATCGCAATAGCGAGCTTAGACAAAACTTCGAAAATCCGGCCGAGCAATTCGAGCCCTATGAAGTCTGCACGTGTCCTGTTTGCGGTAAGTCCGACTGGACTGCCGCCTTTCCAACCACTGCCGATCCGACAACCCTCAAGCAGCCTTATACGACCGCTCATCTCCAGTATCGCAACGCCGCTTTGAATGCTGAGCGTTCAGGGAAAACGATGTATGAGGTTGCCTATTTTTATCTATACGCCGCCTGGTGTGCCGATGACGCGGCGGCCTACCCTCAGGCTCGGGAATACCGCCGGCTGGCAGCGGACGCCTTTCGCAAGTCTCTTGTTGATTCGAGTTGCCCGTTTAAACTACGCTCAGAGATAGAATACTTAATTGGGGAGCTATTAAGGCGAGCGAGCGAGTTTCAAAGTTCTCATGAACACTTTAGAGCAGTAATCGGGCATCTGCCTGCAAATTTTGCTCTAATGGCTAGAAAACTAGTGCGATTGTGTGAACAACGTAACACCGAATCAATTCCATTTGAATTTCAGAGGTAGACCGTGTCCGTTGTACAAAAAGTAATTATTCTGAATAAACCACTCAAGGTTTTCGAATTTACGCCTATTCAGCTGGTTTTGTTGGTTCTATCCACTGTCACAGCGTTAATTGTGGGCAACAAGATTCCAGGAAATTGGAAGATTGGCAACTTGCCGGCTGGTTTCCTCATTGGTCTTTTGATTGTTTGCGCCGCGATCGTGTTCGTCAAAGCTACTGAAATCAAGCCCATGCAATGGTGGCGCAACCTCATTTTTTACCGGCTAAAACTGACTCCGTCGAGATTTGTTCCTCATCCAGAGCCCGCCAATGTCTATCCTGATACAACTATAATTGATGGTCCGAAGAAGATGACTTCGGAGTTCTTCATTGCTGAAGATCGACCGCTAGCAAGAGCTGCAGTGCCAACGCCTTTTGAGGATGACGAGGAATGACGGATACAACAAGACCATCACCTCTAAGACGTGCCAAGATGCAGGGCCTATCCGGCGCTAATAAGTTGGAGGCGGACAAGCAAAAAGGGAAAGGAGCGGATGACGGTCCAAAGCTTCCTCTTACGGCTGAACCCTCACTGCAGAATGTTGTGGGCGGTTTCTACAACTCCATGCCCCCTCTTGTTCGCCAGATGTTGCCGTTCGGCTCAACCGACGGCGGCGCCCCCCCGGAGGAAGAAGGACCGCCCCCTGCTAAAACTCAATCGAATAGCTGGCAAGATGTCTGCTTTGTATACGCCATACCTGGTGACGACAACGAAGAAGGTCTGGTTGTTCTAGCCGACGGCAGTTTCCGAAAATATATAGGCTGCAAGGGCATCAATGCCCTCCTATTCGACGAACAAGATCGCGAAGCAATGGCCCGCAACTTTGCTGCTTTCGCTAATTCTTGCGAAACGGATATGCAGATCATCATCAAGGCTCGCAACTTGTCGGTTGATGAATATCTGTCTCGGTACACGATGCACATCAAAACCGACAACGATTACTTGAAATGGTATGCCGATTACACAGATAAATGGTTTCGCCAGGTGCAGGATGTGCACTTTGTACCGCAGCGCGATTTCTACATCGTGGTTAGTTTCAAACCGCAAGACGTCCAGGGTTCAACAAAACCATGGAACGGCAAGCGTTCCGTTCAAAAGCACGAAGAATACGTCGAGCAACTCAATCGCCTCACCAAAACAGCGTTTGAACAACTGCGATCTTCGAATTTACGCCCGCATATTTTGACGCGCAAAGAAGTGCGCAATCTAATTTATTCCGATTTAAATCCGCGCCTTTCACAACGCGACCATGATGCACCGCCGTCTCGTCCAGACATCTCAGAAGCCTCATCTCTGGCTGGTTCTGGATTGAAGGTGAAAGACGAGCACCTTTGGTTGGACGGCCGTTTTGTCGGCACTCAATATATGGTGACGCCACCACACGAAACCTGGATGGGTTGGCTTGTCGATCTTCTCACCTTGAGTGTTGAGTACACGCTATCTATTTTCATTCACACCTGCGATCAGGACAAAGTACGCAATGCTCTAAAAATGACCTACAGACTGGGTGTTATGACAAGCACTCAGATGGCAACACCAGATTTGGAAGGAATTGAATCAACGCGAAGTGCAGCATCCGCCATTCAAGAATTCTTGCGCAGTTCAAACAAAGCATTCGACATCAGTTGCTACGTCACAACCAGTGCCGATACGCCAGAAAGATTGGCTTCACACATGGACGAAATTCGCCGGGTCTTCAAAAACCGCGGTTGTTTGTTTGATCGTGCTCAAATGTTGCAAATGGATGCCTGGCAATCAACTCTTGCAGTAGGCGTTGACAAGCTTGCCGTCGTTCATAGAGTTATGTCACCAATCGTGGGGACCTTCTGGCCATTTTTCACAGCGAGCTGCGGAACTCCCGATGGTGTGCCGTTTGGATTCGCCCTTGCTTCGCGGGAACCGGTTCTGCTCAATCCATTCTTTCGCGGCGCAGGCAAAGACGCTAACAACATGTTCGTTGTGGGAACGACAGGGGCAGGGAAATCATTCGCTGTCTCAATGATGATTCTTCGCCTTTTGCCCATGGGCACGCGCTTTGTGCTCATAGACAAAACTGTAGACAAGCATGGTGCCTATCGATTCATCACGCAAATTCTTGGTCCTGAACTTACATCGTACGTCGATCTTGGTCCAAGTTCGGGCTTTATTCTCAATCCATTCGATCTTGGTCCGGAAGACAAGATTGGCGAACCATCAGCAGACAAGGTGAGCACTCTCCTTTCACTCTTAGACTTGATGCTATCTCCGGAAGGTCGAGATGAATTAAACGTCGAAGAAAAATCGTTGCTTGATGGTTTGATTCGCGTTGCCTATATGGACGCGCAATTCCGCAACACTGTCCCGATCATGTCCGACCTCGCTCGTGTAACAGCGCAAGCCGCTGCCGACGAAGTTGACCCATTGCAACGAGATCGGCTCCAGCAATTCGCTCGTGGTCTATCTTTATTTACGCGAACAGGTGCATTCGGAGGTTTGGTCGACGGTTACACAAATATCGACCAGGAAAAACTCTTCACCGTATTTGATACCAGAGAAGTGAACGAACCTCGTCTGGAGAGAATTGCTGTTTTCATTCTGGCTGAGTTCATTCGAAGAAGGGCAGCCGAATACAAAGAGCGTCGTATCCGGTTTGCAGCCATCATAGACGAAGCTGCCACTCTTATGAGGTTCAAAGCCGGGGCAAGACTGTTAGATGACTTATCGAGAAGAGCCCGACACTACGGTATGATGCTTGTCTCGATCACACAACAGTTGAAAGACTTCTTCAAGCAAGCAGAGCAAGCCGATTCCGTCGTGAAGAACTCGCACATGAAGCTCATTTTGCGTCAGGATCCAAGCGATTTGAAATTGTTGAAGGAGACGTTGCGTTTAACAGATGCAGAAGTATCCGCAATTGAAAGTTTCTCAAAAGACGAAGAGAAACGAAAAGACAGCCAAAGCCTGTTGATTGTGGGTGCAAGCCACGGCACTATCCGGCTTGTGCCAAGCCCAATGGACTATTGGATCTGCACATCAGAACCAATCAAAGATATTCCTAGGCGCATAGAGAAGATTGAAGAAGTGCAGGCTAAAAATCCCAAGCTCAGTGCAACCGACGCTGCCCGTCAGGCTGTCTATTTTTTGGGTCTCAGCCAGGATTCATAGAGGTAAAAACTTCAGTTATAGATGGAAAAGTTATTCTCCCCAAATAGACTTTTCGTAGGTTTTTGCGGCATGCTAGTCGCTCTTTGGTTATGCTTACAATACGTTAGCAACGCCGTTTTAGAAGGTACGGCCAAAGTTGACAGCGAAAGAATATTGGGTTGGCAATGGCCGCCAATAAATTTGAAAGCAAAAGCTCTGGATATCAGCACAAAGATTCTCTCAAAAACAGCTACTGATGCCACCGTTGAAATAGATGGCAAACAATCGACCCTAAAGTTAATTGCGAGTGGCGGGTCTCTGGAAGTAGTGAAGCCAACTGACTGCAAACTCGTTTTAACGTATTATCGCACTGATAATCACTGGATTCTCGGTCGCGTGGAGCAAAAATGATGTATTGGAGAATTCGCAAATACGGTGCTACTGAGATGCTCCAGCAATATGGTTTGCATGTTGCTGTTTTGATTAGCGTTCTTTTGAATGTGTTTTTGATTGCGACACGCCCCAGCCCGAACAAGGGTGTTTCGACCGAAGTAAAAACCGATTTCGATGTGTTTGCGCGTCGAGTCACACAGCATATTTTGGATACAAGCTACATCAACTACCAGAATGCCACCACTGCTCTTATGGATCCACAAAACGGCGAACTAGCACCGCCAGTGGTGAGCGTCATGCGTCAGCGCGGCTTGCTTCCCAATAGCAAAGAAGAACTCCAGGCAAGCATTAAAGCCTTTGGTGATTCTAAACGTGTCTGCGCTGTAAACGTGCAAAATGTGCGGGTAAGCGACCCTGATTCACAGAGTTTAATACCCATAGATGTGTCCGGAGTTGTTGCCGTTCACTCCGCGGAAGAATCGTATCCGGGCCCTGTGCCTTTCCATTTCCGTTATCGGGTAGGGTATCGCCGTGGCAGCCAAACGCCACTCGTGAGCGATTTCGCCGATTTATCTCACTAAGAATGCTCAGGTCGTGCGCTAAGAAATCATTCGCTAAGCGAATTTACCCAAACACAATTTTTATTCGAAATCGCCTGGCACGTAGTCATTTTGATAGGAGACTGGAACTCCCCCTCTGCCTGTGTAATAGCCATTTGTTCCTAGCGGATTTTGGCGCGGCAGCCAGCGTGGATCTGGTCCACAACCGCCTTCTGGACACCTTTCGTCATAGGTTGGCGAAGGATCGGGCGCAATGTATGATTCGCGTCGTTGAGGCGCTCTCTGGCGTCCTTGCATGGTGGAAGGACCGCAATCGCAATCATCATCGTTAAAGTTGATGACGCCACCTTTTTCGTTATAGATAACTATTTCGCCTTCATCAAAAGGTTGCTGACGTCCCTGAGGATGGCGATCGCCTTGAGGAGGATTTTGCGGCCCCGGCTCAAGCGAGTCATCCCATTCGCAAGAATGGCAGGGCGGCTTTTCCACCTTCGGAGGCGGGGGCGCCGTTTCAACGGGCGCCGGCGGCGGTTGAACCGGTGGTTGGCAATCAGGCGTTACGCCTGGCACGAGCAATTTCCAGTTTTTACCAATGAAATCTGGGTTGCAATCTAAGCTTCTATAGCCATGGTGCTGACCTTCATCATGGTCGTTGAGAGCGATAATTTGATGCTCCATGTCTCTAACTTGAGCACCGGTTGGAGCGGCCGTGCCTTCCTTCACAAGAGCGCGATATGAAATCGACTCTAAATCGTCTGGCCATTTAGCTGTGTAAGTGCCGTCACAATCTACCTGCAAGGGAACTGAGAAGCTCTCTTTATTTGCCTTCGTCCAGACAGGATTTACTCCTGGCCGCCAATCGCAAGGATCTTTTGCAGCGTGATGCGTGCCTTCGCCTTCTGTCATAACTACCTCAAAACAATGACCGCTGTTCGAGTTTGGACCATTTTGGTCGCCTTGGGCGCGACCCTACTCACCAAGCTACTCATCGGATTTAAGTTAACTCCTCTTCGAAGCAGTTGTGAATGGTATTTCCACGAGGGAAAACGGTACGAAAGTACATTCTAATGAAAGCCTTACTATCCAAGAGCAGCCCTTGAAACGAGCTATGATTTGTTCTCAGAACGGTAAAATGAACAAACGATAGGACGTGGGTAGGCTATGTTTTCCGGAATTGTTGAGGAAGTGGGTCGGGTCTTGGCTGTCACTGACAGCGATGAGGGCAGGAGGCTTACCATTTCCGCCTCGAGCTTCCTAACCGAGCTCACATTAGGTGAATCGGTAAGCATAAGCGGCTGCTGTATGACTGTTGCAGCATTTGAGAAAGCTCTCCAAACAGATGGGTTCGTTATCGAAGCCACTCACGAGACTTTAAACCGTACGAAACTCGGCGCACTTGTTACGAACGATAAAGTAAATCTTGAGCGCGCTTTAAAACTAAACCACCGGCTTGGCGGTCATCTCGTTTCCGGCCACATAGATTGCGTGGCTGAAGTAGTGAAAGTGGCCGATGACGGCTTCTCCAAAATAATCGAATTTGAAATGGACAAGAAATGGGCTCCCTTCTTTATTGAAAAGGGATCGGTTGCTGTTGAAGGCGTTTCCCTAACAGTAGCAAGCATCACTGATAGTTCTTCGTTTCGTTTTTCGGTTGCACTCATCCCGCACACTTTAGCGGTAACAACCCTTGGCGAATTGAGAACAGGTTCTAAGGTCAACATTGAAACGGACATGATCGCCCGCTATGTCGCGCGCCTTCTCTCTCCCAATCTGTCTGCCCAAATCGCATTTTTAGCCGGCACAAATAATGAGCTTCTCGATGAAGCGAAGGAAGAAGCGCTTAGCTTCTTGCCCAATCCAAAGTAACTAGAGGAAACCCAAATGACGTTCACGAAGAAAGAAATGGAAGGGCTCTCTGCAGAGCGTGAAGCAAGTGATGGTCAATTCGCCACTATTGAGGAAGCGCTTCAGGAAATACGAGAAGGACGTTTCGTAGTAGTTGCAGACGATGAACAACGAGAGAATGAAGGTGATTTGATTTGTGCAGCCGAGCTGGTAACGCCGGCTATGATCAACTTTATGGTGACGGAAGGACGCGGTTGGGTTTGTCTCGCTCTCACTAAAAAGCGCGCCGAGCATCTCCAACTGCCCATGATGGTTGAACAAAATACGGAATCACAACGCACTGCTTTTACAGTTACGATTGATGCTGATTCGAAATTTGGTGTCACTACTGGTATCAGCGCTTTTGATCGCGCCAAGACAATCCGTGTTGCAGTAGACTCTGAAAGTCATCCTTCTGATCTGCGCCGCCCTGGTCATATATCACCTCTTATAGCCAAAGAAGGCGGTGTTCTGGAACGAGCCGGTCACACCGAAGCAGCTGTCGATTTAGCGCGCCTTGCAGGTTTGACTCCGGCCGGTGTCATCTGCGAAGTACTGAATGTTGATGGCACCATGGCTCGCCTCAACGATTTGAAGACATTCGCTAAAGAACATGGTCTCAAAATAATCACGATTGCGCAGCTTATTGCCTACAGGCTTCAGCGCGAACGATTTGTAAAACGTGAAGCGGTAGCCATCTTCCCATCTGCCTATGGCGAGTTTCATGTTTATGCATACCGCAACGAATTGGATGGCATTGATCATCTTGCTTTTGTGAAAGGTGATGTTGACGGTCAAAAGGATGTTTTAATTCGTGTACACAGCGAATGTCTCACAGGAGATGTTTTCGCCAGTCTAAGATGCGATTGTGGTCCGCAACTGGAAGGCGCTATGGCCTTGATTGGCAAAGAAGAACGCGGCGTTCTCGTCTACCTTCGCCAGGAAGGACGAGGCATTGGATTAGCAAATAAAATTCGTGCCTACGCCTTGCAAGATGGTGGACAAGACACTGTTCAAGCCAACGAAACATTAGGGTTCAAGCCCGATTTGCGAGACTACGGTGTCGGAGCCCAAATCCTAAGCGATCTTGGTTTGACTTCAGTGCGTATCATTACAAACAACCCACGCAAAATTGTAGGCCTAGAAGGCTATGGATTGATCGTAACTGGTCGAGTTGGCATGCCGCCTGCCTGCAATAGCAATAACCTTGGTTATCTCTTCACCAAGAAGGAAAAACTAGGTCATTGGCTCGAAGGAATCGAACAGTAAGTTCCTAAACAGGCGCTGCGTCATCAACCAGAGCACTGATTTCGTGTGCGTTCATGGGATGTTCTTTCAAGAACTTCTCAAACACTTGCGTCACTCTTAGTGCATCAAGAAGCGGACCTTCTACTTCCACTTCACGCAGCAATAACGCTCTAGAAAGTGGCAATTTGCTTTCAATGAGACGCGCCATTGTTTTACCGGAAAAGTTGAAGCATATACGTGGTTTGTCGGCCCCCTTTTCGAACCGTTCCACAACCGGCTTGCCATTTGGGCACTTGAGAATCCATCCAAGCCCACCGGAGTCCTTAACAAGAAATCCGATACTGGTACCACCTGCGGTTGCCTTGCGGAGAAGCTTATCCGTAAATTGATTAGGAATGAAATGTTCGAAGTAGTAGCTCGCCAACCGTTGGGAAAAAACAACCGGTTGCGCAGAACTAGCAGTCTTAGCCAGTCCCCACTCTTTCATTCGTCCTGCCGCTACAACTTTATCGAAGTACTCTCTATCAAACATGACAGGTGCCAGTTGATACCGTCCTGCCACCTCAAAGAGATTTCGAGTTTTGACTTGCACATCGTCAAGCAGAAGTTTTCTCAAAACCGTCGGTACATTAAGGGAGTCTCTTTCGGCTTGAAGAATCTCTGAAAGCCCCATTGACTCAGCCAAGTGATGCAACCACTCTCGATTCAAACTCGCTTGTGTAGAAACAAAATTACAAATACGCGGACGTGCATCATCTTCTAGAAAACGCCAGAACATATAGACCGCTACGTCAACCGGCAAGAACCACATAGTTGAATCAGGGTTGTAGGCAAGTTCAATTTTTCCCTCTTGAGCTAAACGTGATTTTGCCTTTAACTCATCGTTCTGTTTCAATTTTTGCTGCGGATCCAATTCGCGAAATAAGGCACTCGGTCCGGTGAATCCGAACGGCATGCCGGTAGCCGCTGCACCAGACATCATCGGGATGCGTACGAAATACCAGTTTGATTCAATTTTCGAAAGCCCTTCCGTCAATTTTTGTTCGTAGGTCTGGCAAATTCTTTCCCAGTTAGTATTTGGCTTTCGTCTTTCGAATTCCAATTCTTCGGGTACGACGCGATCGCGCTGAATCGCCCCCCACAAAGAAGATATTATGAAAATAGGCACACCCTTTAAAACTTTGGCGATGTGAGGAAGCTCAGCAGCGGCCCAAGGTGCTCTCGGTACGCGGGCATCATCGCAATTTGGTGGCAGCCCGCAAAATATTGCTGCATCATATTTAGTATCACGTAGCGGCTCGTCAGATTCAACAAATCGCAAACGATCTTGGAAAGCCCGATACCTTTCCAGTCCGCCAATGGCGTCTTCCAGCAGAGCCCGTGCTGATGAAGTGAGATCGAGCGAGGAAAGGCTCAAAAGATTCAAGGAAGATTTAGTTGCCACATGCAAGTGCCATCCCTTGGTTAAGAGCCAGGCGGCTAAAGGAGCGGAGAAGCTCGAAAGCGGGCCCCATAGATAGGCTATTTTTTGAGTCATGACTTATTAAATTCCGATCCGACCTAAACATGTTACCAACTATTGTTTAGGCAAAAAGTGGCTAAAGTCCATGGGGGCTTCAATAATCATGGTTCCAGCGATTTCATCGCCTTTGCGCAAGCTGTCGGGGCGCATAAAAGACCTGTAGCACTCCATCGGTAAGACTATGAGGACATAGATTGAGCCAGCAATGTTAACAATCTGCATAACGGCATTGTTTAACCAGCCAAGTGGAGCGAAGTTAAGAAGAAAACTGACAAGTCCTAATGCAACAAAGGGCATTATCAGAATGATGTTTCTCATGAATGATTGGATGAGATTTGCTGGAATGCCCGTAGAGGCATCGACCACCTGAAAACCCATCAGATTCTTGCCAACACCACGACCGGCAAAAACGAAGTCTCGCGCCAGAAACGCAACCGCCATAACAAGAGGTAACGGCAGCATTCTATTTACAAATGGAATGAGGGTTACCGCAACGCCAGCCATATAGCAAACAAAGACATCTATGAAAAGTGCGACCATCCGTCGCGAAGTATCCACCTTAATAGCAACCGGAGGCGCGTAGTAGCTTTCCGTTGTAGCCGGATTGTTGTTACTTCGCTCGTTTGGGCCCCAAGCTGGGACATTTAGTTGGAATTGGCTTTCGCCTTCAGTCAAATCTGGACGGGGTTCATTCTGCCCATTCTCACGATAGGGACGATTAGGCTTTTTGGGTTGGCGACTTGGACTTCCAAACGATTTAGTCATGTCGCAATCCTAGGGTTTCTGAACAAATGAAGCGAGGGCGTCGGCATAATACTAAAGTACTACCTGCCCGATTTTTCCCCTTCACAATCAGTTTTTCTGGCGCACATTAAAGGCAAAGTGTGCCTTGATGGGCTGTTTACAACGGCTCGATATTAAAAACAAAGATGTTTTTGAGATTTTGGCTGGAAACGAATTTGCCGTGTACCATGGCGTCTGGAAGGGGCTTTAGGGCTTCTTATTGGTCCTCTTAGATTTCTGGTGGAAGCATGAACGGATCGTCTCATACAGTGATAGTGGATGGGCTCAGAACACCTTTTGGTAAATTAGGTGGCGCATTCAGCAGCATGGCCGCAGTCGATTTGGCGGTGCCTCTAGTAAAAGCGCTCGTTGAAAAATATAAGGTCCCGATCGAGCAAATAGATGAGGTTATCCTCGGACAAGTCATCCAAGCCGGCTGCGGTCAAATACCTTCTCGCCAGGTCGTGTTCAAATCGGGTCTGCCCGTCACTTGCGAATCGACAACAATCAACAAAGTTTGCGCCTCTGGAATGCGCGCTGTAACGATTGGTGATTTGCGCATTCGCGCCAATGATGGTCACATCATTTTGGCAGGCGGCATGGAATCGATGAGTCAGGCGCCTTATCTAGTTGAAGCGAATACAGCTCGTTTCGGCAAACGCATGGGAAACAGCCAGTTAAAGGATGCGATGATCACCGATGGATTAGAGTGCCCCATTGCTCACGTGCATATGGGAGTGCATGGATCGAAGGTGGCAGCTGAATTCAAAATCTCGCGCGCCGAACAAGACAAATGGGCTTTGCGAAGCCATGAACTAGCATTGAAAGCACAAAGTGCCGGACGATTCAAACAAGAAATTCTACCCATCCAAGTGCCTCAATCAAAAGGCGCCACTAAAACAGTTGATACAGATGAGGGTCCTCGAGCTGATACAACGATCGAAGCGCTTTCGGCTTTGAAACCGGCTTTCGAATCAGACGGCAGTATCACGGCTGGGAATGCTCCTGGTGTTAATGACGGTGCCTGCGTTCTTCTCATCATGAGCGAAAGTAAAGCAAAAGAATTAGGACTTGAACCACTGGCTTACATTCTCACTCATGCATCAATCGGACAAGATGCACCATACCTGGCTACGACCCCTGCTCTTTCAACAGAAAAAGCACTCAAAAAAGTGGGAATGACAGTCGATCAACTTGAGCTCATGGAAATAAACGAAGCATTTGCTTCTGTTGCTTTGAAATCGACAGCAATGCTTGGATTTGATCCTGCTAAGGTCAATGTTAATGGCGGTGCAATCGCTCTTGGTCACCCAATCGGAGCAAGCGGTGCGCGAATTCTTCTTTCATTAGCAAAAGAAATGAAAAATCGTAATGCCAAATTTGGAGCTGCTGCAATCTGTTCTGGAACCGCACAAGGAGATTGCGTCATATTGTCCCGCGAAGGCTTGAACTAGGTTTTGTTATGCAAAAATCAATACAAACCAACAATGGCGCTCCTGAACTATCGGCTGCTTCTGCAAAGATAGACGATTTGACTCGCCAAATTGAGCATCATCGCTTTTGCTATTACGTATTAAGTCAACCGGAAATAAGTGATCGTGAATTCGATGAACTCTTTCGAGAACTTGAAAGTCTTGAAACACGATTCCCGGAGCTACGAAGTCCTAACAGCCCGACACAAAAAGTAGGAGCCCCTCCATCAACGGAATTTAAGCAAGTTAAGCATCGAATTCCACTTTTGAGTCTTTCCAACGCCATGTCTAAAGAGGAGCTGGAGAAGTGGCATGAGCGCTTACTAAAAGCGATCGAATCTTATGATCTGGATAGTTCAAAACTGCAGTACGTATGCGAGTTAAAGATAGATGGACTATCCATCGCACTCACATACAAAAACGGATTGCTTGTACAAGGAGCCACTCGCGGCAATGGCGAAGTGGGTGAAGATGTAACACTCAATTTAAAAACTATCAAGGCTATGCCTTTTAAATTAGAGAGCAGAAGTGGGAAGCAAATTCCAGAGTTGCTTGAAGTTCGCGGCGAAGTTTACATGCCGGTTCCAAGTTTTGAAAGTTTGAACAAGTCTCTAACTGATGAAGGGCTGGCGCCGTTTGCCAATCCTCGCAATGCTGCAAGCGGTTCATTACGACAAAAAGATCCAAAGCAAACAGCAAAGCGCAAATTGAGTTTCTGGGCCTATTTCGCTTACGTCACGGATCCGACTGTCAAACAGCCGACGAGCCATTTTAAAACACTCGAACTTTTGGAAGACTTAGGTTTTCCAGTTGAACCAAATAGACTTCTTGCAAAAAATATCAGCGAAGTTGAAAACTATTGCGAATCTTTTGCAGAAAAACGCCACCACATGCAATACCAAACAGATGGTGTTGTTATCAAAACCGATGACCGTACGATATGGAACGTACTTGGCGCCACTGCGCACAGTCCACGTTGGGCAGTGGCTTTCAAATATCCACCGGAAGAAGCAGAAACGATCATCGAAACCGTTTCGTTTGATGTTGGTCGAACCGGTGCGATTACACCGACTGCCTTTTTGTCACCGGTTAAGTTAGCCGGGACAACCGTGAGACGGGCCACTTTACACAATGCGGATCAGATCAAACGTCTTGATGTGCACTTAGGTGACACTGTGATCGTGCGCAAAGCAGGTGAAGTAATACCTGAAGTGGTTACCGTTGTTGTAAGCAAACGTCCGAAAGGCGCAAAGCCAGTTGAATATCCGGCTAACTGTCCCGTTTGTGACACACCTCTTGAACGAACCGGAAATGAAGTTGTCTTGCGTTGCCCCAATACTTACGGCTGCCCGACGCAAACCAAGCGCCGCATCGAGCACTGGGTGAGCCGCGATGCCATGGACGTGGATGGCGTTGGTGAATCTCTAATCGATCAGTTGGTTCGAGATGGCTTGATCAAAGACCCCTCAGATCTTTATCGCCTCACCGAAGAAAAACTGCTCACACTCGAAAGATTCGGTGCAAAGCTGGCAGCTAACGTTTTGAAGGCTCTCGAAAGATCGAAAGCTCGTCCTCTTGCTAACCTGTTGTTTGCTCTTGGCATCAGGCATGTCGGATCGGGTAGCGCAGAGCTCCTTGCCAATCACTTCGGACGGCTCCAGGACCTGGTTTCAGCCAGTTCAGAAGAGATCGAAGCGATCGAAGGAATCGGGCCCACCATTGCCCAAGCTGTAAAAGAGTACTTATCCAATCCAATCAATACCGACTTAATCAGAAATCTTGAAGAAGTGGGAATACAGATGGAGTCCCCCCGTTCAAATGCACTCCCCACCTCAAAAGCTTTTCAGGGGCAAACTTTCGTTTTGACCGGTACTTTAACGACTATGGATCGCCACGAAGCCGAAACCGCCATTAAGAGAATGAGCGGCAAAGTTACTTCTTCCGTAACAAAGAAGACGAATTATGTAGTTACGGGCTCGAATCCGGGCTCAAAACTAGCGCGGGCAGAAGAACTTGGTATAAAAGTAGTAAACGAACAGGAATTTCAGGCTATGCTTCAGACAGCCAACGCAGAGGAAAGCTGATGCAAGGGTTTCAACTAAATTCTTTTGCTGCAGCCATAGTGCTTTCCACTTTGCTTATGGGAGTCGTTGGCGCCTTTGTGCTCATTCCAGTTGCTTGCATTCAATGGACTTGGAATTCAGTTGCGGCCCATATATTTCCTGTACCGGTAATTGGCGCTTGGCAAGCCATATTGCTTTACGTTGCGGCAGGCATCGTTCTTTATTTGGCCGGCTTTATTCAGATTGACGTGAAATCCGAAAACCTGGATTAGATAATGCGGGCCGACAAAGGGCATTACCTCTTACTCATGCTGTTCTTGATGTCCGGTATGACCGCGCCTTATGCGGGCTTGCCTGCTACTGCCAAAGGTCATGGCAAAGCGACGGTTGAACCTTCCAAAGATAATTTTGAAGAAGGGAAGCGCCGTTATGATGCCGAAGATTATCCGGGTGCAATCGATTCATTTTTGCAGTCCATCTATTTTGCTCGCAACGGATACAACCCGGATGCTTATTTTTGGCTCGGTTCAGCCTATGCAAAGACGAATCAAGATGCCAAAGCAATTGAGGCACTCCGCAAGAATTGCGAACAGAGCCTCACCGCCGTTCCAGAATCGCATTTACTCTTAGGACAAATCTATCTGCGCAATAAACGGTACGACGAAGCTCGCAATGAAGCTGGCAACGCGTTGACGCAATCGCCACTTAAAAGCGGAAAAGCCTATAACCTTTTAGGTCAGGTGTATGAAGCACAAGGAAATCTCCAAACGGCGTCTGATCACTATTTGCATGCGCTCGGCAATCAGACGCCTTGGAAATACACCGAAGCATGGGTTAACTATGCCGAAGTGATGATGAAAATGCGCAGCTTCGAAGAAGCGTTCGGTCAGTTTAGTCGTCTTTTGGCTAGTGGCTTAAAAGATATTCCAAGCGAGCGTGTCTATCTGGATATCGGTACGTGCATGCTGGCAAAAGGGAACCATCAAGGTGCAATGGATAACTGGTACGAAGCCATAAAATACAATCCGGATTGCGCCCAGGCCCATTTGCAAATTGCTATGTTGCTCGATCACGAGCACCACTTTTCGTCTGCAGTAAAAGAATACAAAGAGTTTATTCGGGTTGCGCCTACTCCGGAAGACGCGCAGAAAATCAAAGTGCGAGTGCAAACTCTCGAACAGCAATTATCCCCTGCGCCTTACATACCCCCAAAGCAAGAGTATCGTCCGCCGCCCTTGACACCAGAACAAATAGAAATGCAGAAGCGAATGATTGAGAAGGACAGGGAAAACATGAATTCCCCTGCCACTAAAGATTCAGGCTTCTAATTAGCCATTACTTTGCCGTCAATCTGCAACTCTCGTAAGAGCCTTTCCATAACATTTTCTATTCGGATGTTGCCGACTAGTTTTTGATTTTCTCTCGATTCAACAACAGGAATTCTCTTAAATCCATGTTCGCGCATTGTGGAAATCGCAAAAACAAGATCGTCTTCAGCCGTGACTACAACGGTTGTTGCAACCATAATGTCTTTTACTGTGACATTGCGCTGGCTCATGCCTGGATTCGCCGCCGCCACTTCAATCGCTCTAAGCAAATCGCTTCTAGTCACAACACCTATAAGTTTTTCGTTATCGTCTACCACGTAAATAAAGTCGAGATGGTTTGTGTTTATTTTTTCAATGCACTCATACATCCCGCTTTCCATGTGGAGCGGATCTGTGATTGGCGGTTCCATCATGTCTTTAAGCTTAAGCCCACTCACGATGCGATGCAGATCAGGATAGGCACTCCAGATTGAAGTTCTACGCTTCATTGCGCCAGCGATGGCATCACGAAATGGCGTCAGGACCTGTGATATGTGAGTGAAGACATTTTTGCCCATGACAAGAACTTCTGTTTCTGTTTTGGCACGACAGCTAGTTTCTCTTAAACCATCTTCTTCCGTCAGTGCTATCTCACCGAAGAAATCTCCCGGGCCTAGCACGGCGACCACTTCTTCCTTACCGCCGAAAGGAACGTATAGCTCAACCTCACCTTGTTCAACCACATAGAAATCCGACGCCAGATCGCCACGGTTAAAGATGACATCACCGGCATCATAGTGTGCATTGCCTATACGTTTGCTGGAATCAGTTTTGACTGATGTTAGAGCAGGCGGGAAGAATAAATCGAAAGTCCAATCAATTGCTACTCTCACCTTTTGGCTAATTGAGGGCAGCTTCATAAGATATACGCCACGCCAGATGAACCAAGCTGGAAAACCTGAAACTTTAAAACCGAACATTTCAGCGACGGCTTTCTTTCCACCAATAGAACAAAGTGTTCCTAACGATTGGTGATGGAAAGGCTTTGTCCTTTCTCCGCGCATTTTCGCAACGATGTTCTTAGCTACCTGCGCGCCTTCACGTTCAGCAAATTGCCCTGTGGTTGGGGCAAGAAGGTCATCATACTCATTCTTAACGGCAGCACAATCACCAATTGCCCATGCATTTGCAGACCCTGGAATACTCATATCCGGTTCTACGAGAATTCTTCCCCTGTCTTTTGGAACATCGAGACGCTCAATCATCGGCAATGCTCGGGCCCCGATTGTACAAACAACCGTGCCCGCACTTAGGAACGTTCCGTCTTTTAGTTTGACACCGTCACTGGTGCATACTGTCGCTCTCGCTTTCAGTAGAAACTTGACTTCGTGCTTCTCCATTTCTTTTTGTGCGAACTGGCGAAGTGACGAACTGACTTCCGGCAAGATTTCGTCGCCAGAATGGACAAGCGTGACGCTAACATCATGTGCGTTGAAATTTGAATAATAGCGAGCCGCGCCACGAACAAGATCATTTAGTTCCCCGGCAAGCTCTACTCCACTAAATCCGCCCCCGACTATGACGAATGTCAGATACCACTTTCGCTTTATTGGGTCGTCGCAAATCTCAGCTCGTTCCAATTGATCAATCACGTGAGCCTGAAGCGCCAGCGCATCACCGATGTTTTTAAGCGGGTAGGCATGATCAGCCATGCCTGGGATGAATGCCAAGTTTGATGTGTTTCCACAAGCTATAACGAGGTGGGCATAAGACATTGATCGAAGGTTGCCGCAATCGTCTTCGATGTCAATTTGGTTCTTTGCCAGATTGATGTTTCGAACATCTTCGGTGCGCGTGTGCACACCAGGCAGTAGTTCTCGCAAAGGAGCAGCCATATCTTTGGGGCTGACAGCTGCCGCGGCGACCTCAGCAAGTAGCGGATGAAAAACCATGTGGTTTTCTTCGGCAAAAAGTACTATTTCGTACTCATTGGCTGGCAAACTTTTTCGAAGGGTGGAAGCACATTTCACCCCGCCAAAACCACCACCGACTATGACGATGCGTGAGGTTGTCATTGTAGCCTCATACCCTGCTGGCGCGCCGAAAGTCAAGTTATAGCAATTCGGCATCGGGAAAGCCAATGTTCGTATCAATTTATGGCTTGCTGGGTAGGGCTGGTTTTGTGTAGTGGGGATTACAGTTCAGAGCAAATGGGCTTCCAGGTCCTTCAAAAGCCAATACAAAAGGATCGGGACAAAAGGATCGGGACAAAAGGATCGGGACAAAAGGATGGGGGCAAAAGCTAGGCAAATAGAAACCATCGCCTTTTCAATATTGCCAAGTTAACCAACTCCGTTAGAAGCCAGCTGGAGTTTTCTCGGCGACACGCTCTTTAGGTAAATGGTTTTATCGCCAATCCGAAATTTACTTGAATGACCATTTACGAGAAAAGTGCATGTATTCGGTATGTTTCCTGCGACTTCACTAAAGGGATTTGCAACTGGCGAAATAAACGTCGCAATTGTTCGACCAAAAGATTCAGCTTTGACTCTGGCGATCTCCATATCGGAGTATTCGCTTGCGCTACCCTCTTCTTTTACGAAAACACCGCGGGCCAATCTTCGTATCTGCTCTCGCTTACACAGTCGAGAAAGAGCTTGGTCAACGGCTGCTCGCATACCAAATTGAAGAACATCTTGAGTGGAGAATATTTTTCCTTCCGGGAGCAAGGTTATGTATCTACGAATCATTGAAATAGCGCCTCGATTTCTCATCGGAGCACCTCCTATATTTTGCTATAAGGGAATTTTGCGATCGCGTATTTCTATAACGATTGGAGGAAAAGAAAAGTTCAAAAAAATGCAAATGATCACAAAGCATTCAGAAACTTAGTTCTTCTATCCCCAGTTTTTATGCGGCTTTCAAGAGTACTGAAGGGTACCGTCGTGCACTTCTGGCCACCCATAAAAATCAAACCACCATTGACTGGCTTGATCTTCTCCGATGGTCCAAGGAATTGAAAAGAATTCAGAATGTGGTTCGGTAATTTGCGATTATAGTTTTGGGACTCGCCTGAATTTAAGTGGGCCGTCTGAAGTAAACAGTTCCGGCCATTCATACGGCATATTGCCTGGTAAAAGCCAACGTCTGGTGTCCGGATAAAGAGGTTGGACGTGCTTGAGTACAGCTTTGTATTGCTTGCTTTGCGGCTTATATTCGGCTTCCTGTCCCTTCAAGTAAATGGTAATGGTGCCATCTTCACTTCTGTATCCGGATGTTCTGGGACTTTGTGGGCTCTAATTTCGGAGGCTTCCAATTTTGCAATCTCGGCTTTCTTATCAAAACCATAGTTCTCATCAAGTTTTGCTAGTTGATCTAGCTTCTTGGCATAGTCTTCTTTGTCGCATCCGATTTGATCGCCATAAAATGACATAGCACCCTCAAAACGATTCACCGCCTCGGACTTCTTCCCTTCTTTAGCAAAAACGTCAGCCAGTGCGAATTGAAGATCAATGTTATCCTGATAGTCCGAACCTTTGAAAGCCGAAAAGAGCCTTTCCTCTGCCTCCTTTAGCTTCCCAGAAGCCGCAAGTTGATTTGCTTCTATGACAGCCTTTGGAGTAGTTCCAAAAGTCTGAGCAGAACAGATCGAGGTAGCGCTGTAGAAGATTGGCAATAGTGAAAAACACCATCTTCTCAATATGCTCATCAAGCGGTTTCTTTGTCCGAAGTGGTAGAGGGAGTCTTGTGATCTAAAGTGTATTGGTGATTATATTCCTGTAGAAAGCCGTTTTCCACCTTTAGAACGTTCGGAAAATTATCTATCATGGCTTGCTCTTTTGTGGTTCTGCTCTCAGGTAAGGTGCGAATTGCTGCATACATTTCAGCAAAGGTCTCATCCCTACCTATCTCTGTCTTACGACTTTCGAGTTGCTCGTTAGTCATGCCATCCGGATTAACCACAGGGTCTACGTAGTATTTCAGTGGATTTGAATCCGGGCCGAAACGCTTAAGCACATTATCACGATCCAGATCGTATGCTGCTTGAAAGGCGGCAGAATCAGAGAAATCATGAAAAGCATTGTTGACAGCATGGCCCGTTTCGTGTTTGATACTATCGCTAATTTCAGAAGTAGACGGATCACTTACAATTGCAGATGTTATGCCTTGTATGTTGTGGCAATCCTGTGACTGCGGTTGCCAGGCTGCCAGCAAATTTTCCGGAATCATCTATGTTTCTTAAAGCGTTATAGCTAACGACCCTTATAGGCGGGCTGCCGCTTTTCGTTGAAGGCTTTCACACCCTCCATGAAGTCATCGCTGCGTCCAGCTATTTCTTGCAGGCTTGCTTCGTATTCGAGAAGTTCTTCGATATCGTGAAAAACGGCACGGTTGTAGGCGCGTTTTGTGAGCGCGTAAGCAAGGGTGGCACCACCGATTAGACGTTCGGCTAATGCCTCGGATTCTTTCATAAGATCAGCAGCTGGCACTACTTTGTTTAGCAACCCCAATTCGAAAGCTTCTTTGCTGCTCAACTTGTCTCCCAACATCATGAGTTCGAATGATTTTGTCGGCGCAATTAAACGTGAAAGGAGGAAGGTAGATCCGGTGTCTGGAACTAAGCCGATTTTAGTAAATGCTTGTATGAAACTGGCTTCCTCAGCGGCGATGCGGAAATCACACACAAGAGCGAGACTCATGCCAGCGCCTGCAGCTACACCGTTTACAGCAGCGATAATTGGCTTTTCCATCTGCCTTATCTTGACTGCAATTGGATTCAGACGATGACGCAAGTGCGTTCCAAGCGAAGGCTTTTGTGCTGATTCCATGGTTATAGAACGCGATGCCAAATCTGCCCCGGCACAAAAACCTCTGCCACTGCCCGTTATGATCACAGCTTTGACAGTGGAATCTCGTTCCATTTCCTTGAGAGCATCTTTCAATTTGAATGTCAGTTCGTCACTAAACGCATTCAGTTTGTCCGGTCGATTTAAAGTAATCGTTCCGATACCGTTGTTCTTTTCAATGAGAAGAATGTTCTCTTCGGCCATTTTTCGTTATCCTCACTTACGTAGGTTGTTTGCTATCGTAACTAGCGCCCCGAAAAAGCGGGTTGTCGTTTCTCTAGAAATGCCTGCATCCCTTCCTTTTGATCTTGCGAAGAGAAGAGCATGTAGAAATTTTTGCGCTCGAATTCCAATCCATCAACAATGTGTGAGTCATAGGTTTTCATAATGGATTCTTTGGCGAGACGCACAGCTAGTGGAGATTTTTTTGCAATCTCTGCTGCCATTTTTTTCGCTTCTTCCAAATACAGTTCAACCGGCACAACTTTATTGACGAGTCCATAAGCTTTCGCTTCATTCGCACTGATCATGCTGCCCGTCAAAATCATTTCCATTGCTTTGTGCTTTCCAACTAAACGTGTCAATCTTTGCGTACCGCCAGCACCCGGAATTACGCCCAAGTTTATCTCGGGCTGCCCAAATTGCGCGGTTTCGGAGGCGATGATGATATCGCAGGTCATCGCCAACTCGCAGCCACCGCCCAAAGCAAAACCACTTACAGCAGCGATAATAGGCTTCTTGATTAACCGAATTTTGTCCCAAGTGGCGAAGTTATTTTTGAGCATAATTGAGACGGTACTCTCGCTCGACATTTCTTTGATGTCGGCACCAGCAGCGAATGCTTTTTCGTTGCCGGTAATAATTGAAACCCTAACCTCTTCGTTGAGATCAAATTCTTCGAGTGCAGATACCACTTCCGCCATCAACTCATGATTGAGCGCGTTCAGTACCTTGGGCCGATTGAGCGTAATTAGCCCGATTGGTCCTTCGATGTCGACAATGATGTTGTTCTTTACGTCCGCCATGAGACTCTCTACTCCTCTACTTTCTTTCCGCACTTTCCACAATAAACGAATTCAGCAGGTATCTTTTCGGAACACCCTGTGCAAGTAGCCTTGTGAGAATCATCCTTTGCTGGTCCAGATTCTCTTGTAGATTCTCTTGCTGGTTCCCTGCCGCCTCGTTCAGAGCGTCCGCCACGATCAGAACCACCTCGGTCACCACCATTAGATCGATCAGCCCGAATGGCTGCATAATCCATTTCAGCTTTTTGCCTAAAAGAATCCAAACCATGCTTCACTTCCTTGGAACCGGCATGAATAGTTAGCCAGTCGCGTGCATGTCCAATTGTCATTGACCATGAAAAATCACGCCAGAAATTCAATTGCTGTTTGGTATAACGCGTGCACTCCGGCAACTTGGCGTGTAACTTTTCAGCCATGGCGTCAACAGCTGTATCAAGCATTGACCCAGGCACAACCTGATTAACCAGCCCCCATTCAAGCGCTGTGTAGGCATCAATATTCTCGCAAAGTAAAAGCATTTCGCGAGCTCGTCGGTCACCAATGATCAACGGTAACCATTGAGTTGCGCCACCAGCAGCAACGCTGCCACGTGCCGCGCCAACTTGTTTAATGGTGATGTGATCGGCGGCGATCGCAAGGTCACAAGCCATGTTCAATTCGTTACCGCCCCCAACAACCATGCCATTCAAACGAGCAATCGTTGGCTTACCGATATTTCTCAATCGGTCATGCATTTCCAGGAAGGCATAAAACCACTTGTGATAATCGTTCGGCTTTTTGAGAAATTCTTCTTGCTCCTTGAGGTCTGCACCTGTGCAAAAAGCACGTTCTCCTGCTCCGGTCACAACCAGAACGGCAATGGCATCGTCATTGCTGACGTCGAGAAAAGCCTGCCCAAGTTCAGTGAGTGTCTGGTAGTCAAAACAGTTCAGAGCTTCCGGCCGGTTTATAGTCACCGTCGCCTTGTAGCCTGACTTGTGATAAATGATCCGCTTGAATCCAAACGACTCTGGTGCCGCTCCGCTGTATATATTTTCTCTGGTTAAATGAGCCATTGCTGTAAGACCCCGCTGTAATTCACTTTATATGCCCGCCAAGACCATTTCATCGATTTGGCAAATTACCAATTCCGGTGGGTTTTCTTTGGCAAAATTTGGGACATCCTTTCCGGAAGCACGTCCTTCCGCTGAAGAGAGCCCCGCCTTAAGAGAGTCCATATTATCGAAATAAAGATCAGCGATCATGTGATACGGCGACTCTCCCATAGGGCTGCCAGATACTTTCGAGACTTCGAATTTCACCAATCCCGGAATTACCAGGACAGTGGGCACATGCTTATCGCGATAATATTCATCAAAAGATTTGATGTCCTGCGGTTTCTTATATATGCAGGTCAGTTTAACCATGTTTTTTCTTACCTCTCATTGTTTTTGTTTATCCCGCACTAACCGGATGGTTTCGCCTATCTACTACTCGCACAGCTTTTCCTTCCGAGCGAGCCATTGAATTCGGCTTCAATAATTTTACTTCCGCACTCACACCGATTGTATCTTTCAACACGTTGCAAATCCGATTGCGCAAGCCTTTCAGCTCAACCATACCATCGTGAAATTCACCCCATGTAGAGACAATCGTTTCAGTCACTTCAACATGTACTTCTAAAACATCGAGAGCTTTCTTGCGATCAATTACAAGCTGATAGTGGGGTGCGAGTTCCGCTACACTCAGCAAAACTTTTTCCACTTCGGTTGGATAAAGATTGACGCCACGAATAATGAGCATATCGTCAAGCCGCGCCCGGACTCGATCCATTCGCACAGTTGTCCGTCCGCACACGCACTTGGAACGATTCAAGCGCGATATGTCACCGGTTCGATAACGTAAAAGTGGTATCGCTTCCTTCGTCAAAGTGGAAAAGACAAGTTCACCTTCTTCGCCGTCGTCTAAAGGTTCACCGCTTTCCGGATCAATTATTTCGGCCAGAAAATGATCTTCCCAAATGTGAAGACCCATGCCGTTTCGGCTGCCTTCAGCACATTCCATCGATACACCGGGTCCCATTATTTCCGACAACCCATAAATATCAAGCGCGATAATCGAAAGTTTTTCTTCAATCTGTTTTCGCAGCGATTCCGTCCATGGCTCCGCTCCAAATATTCCGATTTCGAGTTTGAGATCTTCGTTAGGAATGCCCAGTTCAGTAAGGGTGTATGCGACATTCAAAGCGTAAGAAGGGGTTGAGCATAAGACACGCGCTCCGAGATCTTGAAGAAGCAATATTTGATTTTGAGTGCGGCCACCCGAGGCCGGAATTATAGTTGCCCCTAGTTTTTCAGCTCCATAATGAAGCCCCAAGCCGCCAGTGAAAAGACCATAGCCATAGCAGTTTTGCAAAACATCGCCCGCTTTTACTCCTGCACAGGCGAGCGAACGAGCAACCAATTCTGCCCAGTTTGCAATATCGTTTGCCGTGTAACCGACAACCGTCGGCTTGCCTTTCGTTCCAGATGAGGCGTGCAGCCTCACACAATTGGAAACTGGTTCGGAAAATAATCCGAACGGATAGTTGTTGCGCAGATCTGATTTGACCGTAAATGGCAAACGGCGCAAATCTTCTTTTGATTTGAGCTTGAAAATATCAACACCTTTTAGCTTATCTGCGTAAAAAGGGACGCGCGCTGAAAGCTTTTCGATCAAATTGGCCAAACGACTTTGCTGCATCATTTGCAGGTCGTCATAAGACATGCATTCAGCCTGTCTATTCCAAATAATCGGCTCAGACTTTCCAGCCACTTTTCGCGATTTTTGCAGAGGGACAGATCATAGCTTGTTTGAAAGCCTTTTGTCTTCTGATTGTCCGATGCTGTGCTCAGGCGACAACGGAAATATCCGGCACCTTTAATCCATAAGAGTCAAGCAAGGGCTTCATTTCGTTGTACCAGGCTTCCCGCACATCATGGTTGTCCCGCTGCTTAAGCTTGAACTGCCGAAAAGCGCGATTGGATTCGGTGCCTTCTTTGCCGAAGACCTTGTTGACCTTCGGAAACCAGAAGTCAAGCGCGCGCTGCACGTCCGCTTTAGTTTGCGGGTCTTGAGAAAGCTTACGAACCCAAGTCTCACCGTGCTTTACGTGCATCCACTCTTCTTTTTCGATCTGAATCATTGTGCGAGACCACGGACCCCAGCTGCACTCAGCTGCATCTCGGAGTTGGTGACCAGCGGCTCGGTCCATCAAAAAATTGAACATGACGAGATCGGCCCAAGAATTGATGGGCTCGTAGAAGACCTTCATCCTATTTTTCATTTTATCGACTTTGATGAGTTTTTCAGTGTCGATGCCAAGCCTTTCGAGCAAGTCATACATGGCCTTTGCATGTCGGCACTCATCCTTGACGATGTTAGCCATGGCAAGCTTTTCAGCTACGGTCGGCGCCCCTTCAATCCAGGGAATGTAACCGTACGCTCCTGCCAGTTCAGAATCAGCCTGAGCAATCATAAGGGTGAGAAGATGTTCGCGGTATTCAGATGTGATTTCATCTTGCGATTCCAGCTTTTCTCCCGCTTCGATTTTTGCCATCATGGCTTTCGCCTTGGCTTTTTCATCCATCACGAGCATGCGTTTGATCTCCTTTGTGCTGAGCCTTTCTGCTCCAACTTACCAGGCGGCTTTGGTACTTCTTTGCGCCTTCTCTGCCAGTTGCAGCTGAATCCATGCAGGCTTGAAACAGGCACTTGAATAGTGACAACTATAACATGCCAGCCACCCCCCTGAGACCGCTCTCTGGTTGAGATTGTCCTAGTTCTAACGACCAGCTCTAACGAAATGTACCTGTCCGTTTCGGGCACATGCATATCGTGGAGGAGGTCTGATAAATTAAAACCCGCCAGAGTCGTCATCCAGCGACGAACGAAGCGAAGCCTTACAATGGTTTGAGTTCCTTTTCTATCCGCATTTTGCGGCAGTTTGATGAATTACCAAAACGAATCTCTTTCCTACCGTGATGTCTTTATCTTTTGGAAAGATCACCGCATTTGGTGGTTAGCAATCTTCGGGATTATTGGTCTCATCATTTATTTGCGCTTTGATTCGCGCGTCTTTCCATCTGCCTCGCTCGATCTCAAATTGCCGCGTAAAGAGATTGCGGAGATTGCTCGAAATTGGGCCGGCGAGATGAATTATCGCCAAGATCACGTCATCTCCTCAACCGATTTTGCTCCCAATAACGACGCTAAAACCTTCCTGGAGTATGAGCTTGGTGCAGCCAAAGCGAATGACTTAATGAAGGATAAGTTACCGATCTGGAGTTGGCATTCAAGATTTTGCAAGCAGTATGAATTTGAAGAGTTCGAAACCTGGATAAGTCCAACCGGCAAAATCCAAGGCTTCTTTCACAAAATTGAAAATGATAAGGAACTGCCCTCCCTGACGAAAAAGGAGGCAGAGAAATTAAGTCGCACCTTCATTGAAGGAAGGGCGCAAATACCGCTCGACGATTACAAAATAATCAAAAGCTGGTCTACCACCCGCGCCCATCGCGTCGATCACTCTTTCACATGGGAAGACCGCGCTCACGAATACAACAGCGCCAGGCTTCGTATTCAGACAACTGTTTCCGGCAACATGATTAGCCAGTTTAGTTATTTCCTCTATGTGCCGGAAGCTTGGGAACGAAAATTCAGCACGATCCGCTCCTACAACAATCTCTACGAAACAATTGCCAGTACGTTTTATTCGCTCATTCAATTTCTGGCCGTCTTTGTTTTCTTATTTGCTATTCCCTCCGGTAATCTTCGCTGGCGCTTTGTGATTTGTGCAGCCGCGTTAGTGGCTGTGGTTGCAGCATTGGACAACTTCAACGATATCGCCGCCGTCCTTGCCAATTACGACACAACTAAGCCTTTCATTAGTTACATAAGAAGCTTCGTCATCCAAACATTAACCAGCATATTGCCGAGCTTTCTCAACTCGCTTACGCTCATTGGAGCAGCTGAGGCACTTTATCGTTTTTACTTCCCAGGACGAATTGCTTTTGAAAACTTCTTTACTAAAAACGGCTTACGCAGCAAAACCATACTCAATTGCATTGTCATTGCGCACTGCTTATTGCTAATAGATCTTGGCTGGGTTGTCTTCTATTACCTGGTTGGCGAGCACTTCCACTTCTGGTGCCCATTAGGCGTTGACAGCTACCAGATTCTCGATGACGTGTTCCCATTTTATTCAGCCATTGCTGTGGGCGTGTCTGCATCCGTAACGGAAGAACTCATGTACAGAGTGCTTGCCCTCGGTGTCGTGCAGCGCCTTACGAAAAGCTTCTGGATAGCTAACATATTTCAGGCCGCAGCCTGGGGCTTCATGCACAGTACTTATCCGCAACAACCGGCTTATGCCCGCGGTGTTGAGCTTACCCTGGGCGGCATGCTGCATGGTTGGGTCATGAGTCGCTACGGCATCTTTCCATCTCTTATGTCGCACTATCTATTCGATGCACTCTTAGACGCAAAGCCTCTCCTTTCATCCCATGCAATGTTTACCAAAGTGTCAGCACTCATTCCGGTTGTGCCGTTCATATTGCTGGGGCTCTTCATAGCCTGGAACATCAAACGCAAAGGTGCAGTAGAAGACGATGTCATTGCTAATAGTGCCGTCTCGGAAAAAGCGCAAGGCGAAGCGAAGAATCTCAGCAAAGAAGAAATTATAAAAGTGGTGCCACGCCATCGTGCCCTTCGCGTAAACCAACGAGTCTTGCTTCTCTTGCTTGCTGTTGTTGGGCTAGCAATCTCCATGCAACTGAGGCGATATAACGCCATTGGAGACGGAGAACACGTAGTGATTTCACGTGAACAAGCGGTCGCCATAGCAAAAGATTGCATGAACCGCCATCATTTCCCCCCAGCTGGCTGGCAAAATGCAGTCTGGCTGGAAGAACAATCTGCCGGTCTAGATCTGCAATACGTCTACGAAAAGGTAAAACTAAAACAAACCCTGGCGCTGGCAACGATCGCCAAACAGGGTTACATGTGGAAGATTCGTTTCTTCAAACCACTTGATCCAGAAGAATTCGAAGTTGTGCTGGACAAAAACGGCAAAGAAATCGCTTTTGCCATAACAGAGTCGGAAGAAGCGGCTGGCGATAGATTGTCTGAAGACGAGGCAAAGGCCAAAGCAGAAGAGTATTTGAAAAAAGAACACTCAGTTTATGCACCGTTCGAATTCTCAAACATGACCGTAGAGAAACTGAACAACCGCACCGATTATTCGTTTACCTTTGTCGTGCCGAAAATGAAAGTGGGAGAAGCAGATTTCAAACTCTATACGAGCGTTGTCGGCAAAGACGTTTCAGGATTCTCGGCAGCCTGGGAGATTCCAGAAAGCTGGAAACATGAGCGAGATAAACGCACGTTTAAAGATGAAGCGTTGGGCTATTTGCGAACAGGAATCTATGTCATTCTGTTCATTGGCCTTTTGCACTATGTGCTCTTTATATTGAGGTCCGGAGCGCTCAATTTCAAACTTTCTTGTTTGCTGGCGGTGCCACTGGCAGCAATTTCTCTCATGAAAGATGTGAATGAGTTACCGCAATTCTTTGTCGCCTACGACACTACCCACCCAACTAACTCGTGGATTATTTCTTCGCTCACGCAAGATTTGCAGTCTGCTCTAGGCACTTATGGGTACTATGTGCTCAGTTTCGTCTTTGCCTGGGCGGCACTGCGGGTAATGGCACCCAATTTTGATATCAAAAAATTCTTTGCCATTGCATTTCGTCCACAGGACAGCGAAGAAAGAAAAGAAAGACGGCATCTCTGGCTCGATTCCTTACTTGTTGTAGCGGCTTATGTCGCCCTTCATATGCTCATCAATTCATCCAGTGCTTATGCAAAGGCGCTCTTTTCTCCGGAAGTACCGGATGATTCGGGCGGCTTGAATACCATTTGCTCACTCGCCAACCTTCTTTCACCAACATTCGATGTCGTTCAAGATGCATTAACTGGAGGGCTGTACGAACTGCTCATGGTGGCAATTGCAACGGGCATCTACATAAAATACTGCCGTAACTTCTGGGTGTTCTTCGGATTTATAACCGTTTTGAATTGCGTCATGTACTCTTCCGAGCGTTATTGGCAAGATTACGTAATCGACATCACGAGCGCTATTCTCTACGGTCTTGTTGTCTGGTTTGTAGTGCGCAAGTTGAGTGGCTTCAATCCGCTTATATACTTATTGATTGGAGCATGGGAGCTTCTGCTTTCGCGACTTTTAGTGTTGATAGACCATGGTCAACCACTCTTCTTCAATCAACTGGTAATTGTCGCCATTATGCTCGCCAGTCCGATTATCTATCTCTGCTTCATCTATTACGGTCGTCCTCCTGGACGCGAGCCTGAAGCCACCCCAGGACCGTTAATAGAAGGTCAAAGCGCTTAATCAGTCGCTCTTGGAAGAATTGTGGCAGTGAAACACTTTTCCATTAGACGGTTCGACAATGTCGGAATCGATAAACAAGAAGTGGAACACCGTCCATCTGTCGAGTTTGCCAACGCGCACAATGTGCATGCGAAGTGTGGTTTTGATTAGCCTTGGCATAAGCAGTCCAATCTTTTCCAAAGGCATAGGTTTGCCATCCTCACCCAGCACATTACCCATATCCTTTGGTATCAAGAAGTCTACTGCGGATTCCCCAAGCGCTTCCTTGATCATCTTTTGATCGACTTGCGGATATTCGACTTTTTCTTTTGACCGGTCGTAATTAAAGAGATCTTCAAGGGCGAGAAACTCCCGTTTGGATTCCGGTGAAATAGTGCGTTCATCAGCCCGAATTGCACCGGGGCGAAGACCCGGGCGCAATCTCAATGTGAATCCGCGTTCGGCATCTTTTGAGGGATCGGCAAGAAAGGTTTCAAAATCGTGATAACTCATGTCTTTACCATAGGCAAGCGGAAGCGGCAAAAAAAATGGCTTGTAATTGGCACTCGAAAAATCAATATCCATATCAACGCTTGAATCTTCCGGTTTTTCCCAGGGCAGGAAATAACTTCGGTCGTTTTTCAACCAGGATACGCGCGGCATTGAAGCCATAAACTGATGACCAACTAAAAATGCTAGGTTTGGTTCCTGACCACTTGCATATACAAGATAGGAACCCCAACCGCCTTTGGCCGGACATCGGCAAGTATTGCCACCAAAATGACGCACAGCTTTGCCTAAGTTACCGTCTCTTATATCGCTAAGAAAACTCACCGCTTCTTTTTGAGGAGAAGGCTTATTGAGCGTTCCAAACCAATTGATGAGAGCAACAATGGCAAGCACAATCATCAAGGTTGGATAAAAACGGCTCATATTTGTCAAGCTTGTACAATCGCTCTTCTGCGCAGCATTTGCCAGAATCGTTTGTTCAGTGTAACACGCAAGCAATGTTCAGTTTTTTTCACACCGGTTTATCAATAGATGCTGTACCGCTAACCGTGGCGGCGCTTCTTGTCTTGATGCTAGTTTGGTTTCTAATTCGCGAAAAAGAATGGCAACTCCTCTCCCTAGAAGAAGTACCTAAGTACCTCCGTTTAGCGCTGGCAGCTACTTTGATCTTCGGGGTCTTAAATCTGCTCGGAAACTTGCTTGGCGTAACCCATCAGCCGCATTCAGCCACGCTCTTCTTTTTTGTGATAGTTACTTTAGAAACATTCCTTTCTGCAATTCAATTGCAACCATTGACTCGGGGAATACTGCTTCTTGCACTTTGCATGGGTATGAACGCTGTTATTTCGCCGGAGCAGATTTCGGCCGCAGCATTTGCAGGATTAATTGGATTAGTCTCTGGAAAATTGATCGAGCTTGGTACAGCAACTTTTCCAACAAGATCAGAGGACGTCATTTTGCCTGGTCTATGGCTTTGTCGAAACCTTGGAGCAGCAATATTTCCGGTTGGCATGTTAACTCCAAGCGACGAAACGCTCGTGCTTACTGCCCTTGCAACCGCACTTTTTTTGCGTTGGGTTCAACCGCCATTTCTCAAAGTTGATAATCTCTTCGTAAAGCGCTTAGGGTTCGCTTTGACCGGCGCAACCACAATGTGTGTGGCCATTATCAAAGGACTCTCCTCGCAGCCTCTTGTGCTTAGCATTGTTTTCGGCAGCGCCCTTGCAGGAGCTTATTGGCTGGAAGAAATTGACGATACGAGCAAACGGCAGGATGAATTAAATCGTTCCCTCAAACGCACAGCTGTTATAGCGGCAATCAGTTCCCTCATTCTTCTCTTCGGACCAGGTGCGAGCCTTTCTACAGTCTATTTGGTTTGTGGAGCGGCCATGCTTGTTGCGGAAACATCTCAAACATCAAGAGCTATAGCTCTCTTTTGCATCGCACAAATTCTTTTCCTCGAGTTTACGAAAGACCACATTTTGGACAATGGTTTGCTCAGCGGTCTTGTGGTTAATATCGTTTTGCCTATTATATTGAGCGGAGCACTGGCGATATTTTTTACACTTACAACACGCAGTCAAAAATATTTTCGAATTGGTGGAATATTGGCTTTTGTGATCGCCTATTTTCTTGGCGTTTATTGCAGTGCGGATAAAACCATAGTTGCTAATTTTATTTTCCCTATACCGCTCGTTGCAATCTCGCTTTTGATTGCTCTATGGCACAATGTATTTCTGGAAAAGCATGCTACTCAACAAGGTCAGTGTATGATGTTCGTCATCATCTTGCTTGCCGTTGCAAACCTCAGTTCACTCTCGGCATTGCCTTGAAGTTATAACCGTGAAAGACGAACCCAAACTACTCGGACGACGAAACTTTTTAAGATCGCTCATTGGTATGCGCGGTGAAGAAAGTGATCCAAGTAATTGGCAAAAGCCATTTCCGGCAACTTTTATCTGGACAAATTTAGAGAACGGTCAAGTTGGCTTTCCGACTGGCTTTTCTATTATTGATGTTTTGCCTGGCGGCCTTATGCATTTGGCAGCGGCGGCTTGTTTAGTTCAAAACAATTATGCCGAAGAAAAACAATTTTGCACTGGCAAATTTGAACAAAATAATCACACGTTCAATTGCCCGATGAGTCATGGAGAAGTGGATGTTGTTTCAGCGCTCTCTTTAGATTGCAAAATATTCTTTGCAAAAGCCGCATCATATCTACCTTCAAAAGAGTTTCTATCTTCAAATAAATTGTTCGGCACTGCAGAAAATTTTGGTCTTACTTCGAAGGTAAGTGACTTTCCAGCCGGTGTTTGTTCAAGTGCGGACAAATTCGACCAGGAGAGTTCCAGTTTACTTGCTACTGGAATGTCGTCTATCTTGCGACCAAGCCCACTTCAGCTGCTAAGACTCTCAGCTTACATTGCCAAAAATGGCATTCTTCCAAAGTTGCATAGTGCAGACAAACCGGTAATAGGCGCCGAACCAGAACCGATAAACGTGAAGGATTCTACTTGGCTTACACTGCAGTCAGGAATGTTAGCCTCAGCTAAAGAAGGCGTATGTCGATTATTGGATTCTGATAACCAAATGAATTTAAGTGCTATTGGCAGCACCGTCAAACACGGTGAAAGATATGCGTCTTGGCTGCTCGGTTTTTTCCCGAGTGAGAAGCCGCGTAATGCTTTTATCGCTTTAAACGAGAGTGAGAAAGCGACAGAAAATGCCTTTCAGCTGGCACAGGTCTATTTGAGTGCAAACTGGCTCTAATCTGCTTTGTCCTGAAATGGTCATGACATGGTCCTGACATGATAGGATCGGCGGTGTTTATACCCCTCCCACGAAATTGGGGCAGATCATCGTGCAATCCAAAGCAATTGCCGAATCTAAAAATTACGTGCTGGACACTGCAACTTACGTTCGCGATCTTCTTGAAAGCGAAGGATCCGGACACGATTGGTGGCACATTTATCGAGTCTGGCAGAACGCCATAAGAATCTGTCATGCCGAAAATGCAGATCACACTGTTGTCGAATTAGCCGCTCTGCTACACGATATTGCCGACTGGAAATTCAACGACGGCAATTTGAAATTGAGCGCAGAGAAAGCTCGAGATTGGATGAGTTCAATTTCGGTGCCAGAAGAAATTCAATATAAAGTTTGCGCAATTATCGATGTCGTGTCTTTTAAAGGTGCCGGTGTTCAAGATACTCCCACAACCCTGGAAGGGAAAATCGTTCGTGATGCGGATCGCCTTGATGCCATTGGAGCCATAGGCATTGCACGCACTTTTACCTACGGTGGCTTTTGCAAACAGGTCATGCATGATCCCAATATGCAACCCCAAAAGCACGATTCCTTCGAACAATATAGAACTACTAGAACAACAACAATCAATCACTTTTACGAGAAAATTTTGTTGCTTAAAGACCGTATGGAAACCGAAACAGCTAAGCAAATTGCCATAGGTCGCCATGAGTTTTTGGAGATGTATTTGACACAGTTTTTCAAAGAATGGGATGGCAAATTGTGAAAACAAATCTCAAGCGAAACGGGTCTATTAAAGCAGATCAATTCACGGAATCAGTAATCCGCGAGATGACGCGGCTAGCAATTAAACTCGGAGCCGTCAATCTTGGGCAGGGCATTCCGGATTTCCCGGCACCAGAAATTCTAAAACACAAGGCAGCAGAAGCCATTTATGCGGAGCTCAATCAGTACGCAATTACCTGGGGCGATCCGCTTTTACGCACAGCCATAGCCAACAAGTATCAACGCGACTATCAGATGAAAGTTGATCCGGAAAATGATGTTACGGTTGTTTGTGGTGCAACTGAGGGCATGGTGGTCGCAATGCTTGCTCTTGTTGATCCAGGTGAAGAGGTTATTGTATTTGAGCCGTACTATGAAAACTACGGTCCTGATGCCATTCTTTCCGGTGCCACTCCAAGGTATGTAAGACTGCATGAACCTGGCTGGCGATTCGATCAACAAGAATTGGAAAACGCTTTCAATGATCGTACCCGCGCAATCATCATAAATACTCCGCACAATCCAACCGGAGTTGTCTTTGGCAAAGAGGAGCTAAGTGCAATTGCACAGCTATGCCAGAAGTGGGGCGTGATCGCCATTACAGATGAAATCTACGAGCATATTATCTACGATGGTCACAAGCACATTCCAATGGCCACTCTACCTGGAATGGAAGATTTGACAGTTACGGTGAACAGCCTTTCCAAAACATTCAGTATCACAGGTTGGCGTGTAGGCTGGGTAATTGCCAATGCGGCAATGACATCATCCATACGCAAAGTGCATGATTTCTTGACTGTAGGTGCACCTGCGCCGCTTCAAAGAGCGTGCGTGACGGCAATCAACTTGGGCGAAGAATACTATCGCGAGTTGGCACAAGAATATGTAGAACGGCGCGAACATCTTCTGGAAACACTCACTCAAGTTGGCATTCCATTCTTCAACCCAGAGGGTGCGTATTATGTTTTCTCCAACATATCCAAATTTGGATTTGAGAACGATGTCGCCTTCACAAAGCATCTTGTTGAGAAAGTGGGAGTAGCTGTAGTTCCAGGTTCCAGCTTTTTTGGAGACCGTGCTGCCGGCAAAAATTACATCCGATTCTGTTTTAGTCGGCGTATGGATACACTTCTTGAAGGTCGAAAACGATTGCTCAAGGGGCAATTGGCGAAGTGAGTACAAGCGTCCTCATTGCTGTCACATACAAAGAGAGAGCAATAAAACGGATACCGTTCCCGACGGTTAAGGGAACTCGATTAACTAACTAATGTTTCGTGCCGGTGAACAGTGCAACGGCCAATAGAAGTTGCTCGATAATGCAGAGAATAAGAATCATGCCTGCTGGCATGAATTTCTGCGTTTTCACAAGACGAATAACGAATACAACTTCCAATATGGCAGCGACAACTGCAGCACCGATAATTCCAGCAAATTGATTGGTTTGGGTTAGGTAAAAACAACCGCATAACAAAAGCGCACTAATGCTGCCTGCAATTACTGAGGCTTTGCTCTTTGCCTTCACAAAGCCAATTATGCCACCTACGAATACGAGGAGGGCAAGGACGATTATGCCGTAAATGGCTATGTCACTTATGTTCATGATCTTGCACTCCCGCTGATTTGTCTATTTTGAATTCATCGATCGTGTTGCCTTCAGCCGATATTTGTTTGACATCGAGCAAGCTGTCATTTAAATCGCAAACAGTAAAGGAGTGTGTGTTGCTAACAAACTTATCCGTGAAATCTCGCTTGATATTTGGATCCTTTTCTGTAATAGGTCCGTATAGCTTCGCACCGCCAGCTCCGCTCACTATGTAGATGACGCCTTTTGGATGTGTGTCTTTGTTGCCTTCGTATTCGGAATCAGTCTGAAGCTCACCTGCTACTTTTCCGTCTTTACCAGGTGGTACTAGTTTCCCGCTTTCGTCGGTCTTTGGCTTGAAATGCAAAGGAAAACTGCGCTGATAATCGTGGGCGTGCCCGGCAAAAACTACGTCTACACCTGTCTTTTCGAAAATATCAGAAAGCAAGCGCATTCTTTGTTCAGAGTAATGCGTAATATCAAAATTGAAACCCGGTTGATGAAAACAAACGAATTTCCACTTTGCATTTTTTGCCGAAGCGAGATCCTTCTCGACCCAATGCCTGAGGGATTCGTTTGTCCAATCCATATATGGATTTGCGTCTAGAACCAGCCAATGTGAGTTGCCATAGTCATAGGAATAATTTGCCATGCGCGGAAACTTGTTGCCGGTACTTTCCAAAAATTGCTTGATTTTCTCGTCGGTACCCTTAACTTTCGTCGTTGATGTTTGGTGCCAATCAGTTAACGGTCCATTCAGTGGCTCTGACCAAATTTTGTAAAATGCCAATGCGTTGTCGCCGAATTTATCGAGATTTACGGCATCTTGACTGTCTTTGTCACTAAGGGCGATATCATGATTGCCAAGCACACCGAAGCACGTCGATGTGCTTAGAATAGGCGCCCCCACTTCAGCTGAAGGTTTAGCAGTAGTGTAAATTGGAAAAAATTTCTCGTAGTATTCAGTGAGAAGACCATTCCAATAAACTATGTCACCAAGAAATACTATGAAATCAGGTTTGTTTTGATAGATCTGAAAGGCAATTTTTTTCTGCCCTTCAGTGTTAGCACCCATGTCACCAAATGCTACAAAGCGAAAGGCTTGATGCTCATTCTTTCTAGCTGTGGAATGCTCTTTAAAAACTTCCGTGCCGTTTTTCAGCACGCGATATTCGAACTTAGCGCCGGGTGTAAGTCCATCAATGGTGGCATCGAAACTATAGACTTTTGATGGAACGCTATTTTCAACAACAGCTTGTGTTGGCTGTTTGTTTTTCTTCCATGTCTTTTTCTTCCATTCTTCGCCACCTTCTGAACGCGATTCAACCGTCCAATTGTCGGTGTTACCTCTTGCGAACCAACAAACATCGAGCTTTTCTGGCTTTGATAAATGTGGGTTATTGCCTAGCTGCAAATAGGGCTTAACAACAAAATCTTCATTTTGGTTGTCTGCCCACGCGCAAGAAGCAAGCAGAAAAGCTGAAACGGCCAAAGCACGTCCAACGTTTTTGAGCACTATCTGTTTACCCACGTTGTAATTCATAAATTTATAAATTTAAAAATATGCCGAGAGGCGGAATTGAACCGCCGACACAAGGATTTTCAGTCCTCTGCTCTACCGACTGAGCTACCTCGGCACATCGTTTTTTTGACGAGCAAATCAATATACCACATGGAAAAAACATGCTGCCCGGTGCCACAGCATGATCGCAACGATTGCTACAACTAGTAAGTGGAGTTGGAAGGAAGATTCGCGACGCGATTATAGAGACCGCAAATCCTTAATCCATCTGATTCTTTCTTAACAAGAAGATCCATTTGAATTTGCTGCGTAAATGGTCTGCCGTTTCCTTGCGTAACAAGCGTACCGTTTAACACAACTACTACCGTACCGTCTGGATTAACAGCAGCAGCTGTTACGGATACGGGTTGAAAAGCAGCTACTATCCGCCCATGAGTTACACCATCGGCAACTTCTTGAGTCCAGAGGCTTGCTTGAAAAGCTTCTGCCGCTTGTGGAGTCATCCAACGAAATGCGGCATTGTGATTTTGCAGAGCTGATTGCGCTGCATAATCCATCGCTCCAGTCATCCACCACTTTACGAAATCTGTAGCCAGATTTGGCTCTAGGGGTTGAGGTGCGGCTGCCTGACTGGCCCCTTGGCTCGAAGAAGACGAAGCCGAATCGGCTTTCATCTGTGCTTGAACCCGCTTTACAGAATCAGGAGTTTCGTCTCTTGAGACGTTAAAGCCACCCACAAAAATGCTCAAGATGCCGACAATCAACAAACCAAGAAGAATCTTGTCGTGCATTACACGTGTGACTGTCAACCGAATTAGATCTTGGAACATAAACTGCCTTTATTGACCGCCACCAGTCGGGTGATTTTTACCAGAAGCGCACGGCTCGGCAAAAATTGCGGTTGTTATAGTGATTCTCGGTCAAAATTTAAAAAAATCAACTAGCTCCATGGTGGACTTCCCATAGATTTCTCAATTGGTGACAGGTGGCCTAGCTCTCGATGCCTTTCGTTTATGCTGTGTGTGAGTCCGTCAAATTAGGTACAATACCGGCTGGCTGGACTTTTAGAAGGTAAGAATGACGGAAGACTCTAAAACGGGCTCCGAAGAATTAGTGCTTCTGCCGAGCGCTGACCGCAAGTTTGTAGCCTATACCGTCAAGCTGCCCGCCGAGCAATTGGCTGCCCTGCAATCAATTTGGTTGGAGTTGAAACGGCTTTACGGCGCTCATTCACCAGACAAAAGCGGCATGATCCAGCAGGCCATTGAAGACTGGCTGAGACGTTGGGATGGTCCGGAAAAGGCAGCTTTGCTAGATGACTTGCTCCAAATCAGGCAAGACACCCGCCGGCGCCAGTACCGAAAGACTCTCTAGCTATTCAGATTTGAAGTGATGGTAAAGGTAGTAGGCAAAGCCTGCTACCAGAACAAGCAAGATTGCTAGGTCGAACTTGTGCCAGATATTGACGAAAACTTCCATGTTTTCGCCGAACTTAATGCCAACCCAGGTAAGAAAGTAACACCAGATAAGCGATCCAAGAAAAGTGAATAAGCAAAACATGCCGAAGCGCGCTTTTAATACACCTGCCGGAAAGGAAATGAAAGTACGAACCACAGGCAGCATGCGGCAAACAAAGAATGCGATATCACCATACTTTTGCACCCAGTGATCGGCAGTATCGAGATCCTTTTCGCGCAAAAGAAACCATTTGCCATACTTTTGCAGGAATGGGCGTCCCCCGAGCAGTCCCAAAAAGTACGATGGAATAGAGCCCAATAAACAACCAATTGCTCCTGCAAGAGCGGCAAGATGTATGTTCATCTTGTTTTGTTGAACAAGAATGCCAGCTGTTGGCATGATCGCTTCGCTAGGCAGGGGAATGTTTGCCGATTCGATTGCCATCATCAAGATGACGCCAAGATATGACCAGGAAGCAACGCCGTCTTTAATTGCTTGTAAAATTGGGTCGATTAATTGATGTAGCAAAAGAATTAGTCCATAGTTGGATTCCAGATTTTATCTCATTTCACATCGTCACAGATAGTTGGACAAATCGGAACTTTTCTTCACTATTTCAAGCGCTGGACACGTTGACCACGGGAAAACCAGTGTCATACGCCGTTTGACTGGTATAGATCCAGATCGTCTCAAAGAAGAAAAGCAAAGGCAGATGACGACCGATCTTGGCTTCGCCCACTGCCGCATAGAAGCGCCGCCGGACGAGCCATTTAGCCACTTCGCTTTCGGCTTTATTGATGTTCCTGGTCACGGCAAATTTCTAAAAAACATGCTCGCCGGCGTCGGTTGTCTAGACATGGCACTGCTAGTAGTGGCAGGTGATGAAGGTGTGATGCCACAAACAAGACAGCATGCAGAAATCTTAAGCCTTTTAGGAGTGCATCAAGTTTTGCTCGTTATCACAAAGGCGGATCTCGTTGATGAAACAACCGCGCAAACAAGCGAGTCTAAAGCCCGTTCTTTGCTCGAAGACTTAAAAATGTCGGTTATGTCATCAGTGCACGTTGATTCGCTAAGCGGAAAAGGCTTTGATCGTCTGCTTACCGCCTTGCAAGAATGTGCTTTAAAGCTGGCTGTTGCAAAGATTGATGCCACTCAGTCAGTTGATGCTTACATGCCGGTAGATCGTGTCTTTAGCAAAGCTGGACACGGAACTGTTGTAACAGGAACGCTGGTGCGCGGAACGCTAGAACAGGGCAGTAACGTTTGGTTGGAACCGCTTGGTGTTAAGGCGCGTGTCAGAGGAATGGAGACATTCGGACACGCTATTCAGCAGGCGGGAGGAGGTCAACGGCTAGCGGTGAATCTCGCTACCAAAGAAGGGGATCGCCTTGCACGTGGTGCCATCTTATCTGGTACTTCTCTAACAGGAACAAAACAAATTCTAGCCACTATCCAAACCGCTTATGGAAAAGGCAAAGATATCAAAATGGCAGTTCCCATAAGGCTTTATCACGGCACGTCGGAACACCAAGCAAAAATAGCCTGGGCACAGAACGGCAGCACTGAACATTGCTATTGCCAGATTCTTCTTGAAGAGCCACTTTTTTGTCTGCCCGGAGAACGGTTCGTGGCACGCGAGACGGACGGGAGCATTTTGGGCGGTATTATTCTGGCAAAATCGAGACCGAGGTGGCTTAACAGACCCAAAGCTATTCAACTTTTAGATCTTTTAGCTCCTGCCACGAAATTGAATTTAGTGGGTGCCATTGATTTTTTGCTTGATTCGCATCCAGACCATTTATTTTCGAAAGAATTTCTAGCCGATTTTGTACCGCTTGCATCAAGACCTGACCTGCCCAATGCCCTCGCTGACGCTCGCTTCTTGGACACTAATGGTTTCATCTGCAAAAATAGTTTCGCTTCTGAAATCAAAAACAAAATAGTAAGCGCAGTCAAAACTCATGCTGAAAAAGCAGCGCAGAATTTTGGCGAAGTTGAAATCTCTGCAGAAAAATTGCGCACCGAAAAATTTCCTCGCATCAACCACGACATTTTTCTTGCCCTGATAACCCAGATTGAAAATTCAAAACAATTGAAAAGAATCGGCGATCGACTTGTACCCTGGAATGCCCCCACTGTAAAGAATTTAGGGAGTGCTGTGAAGGAGGAAGTGAGAGAAATACTTAGAGAAAATTTTTGCATCGAAATTACTTCCATAGCAGCACAGCTGAACAAGAGAGCGGAAGAACTGAAATCGGTTTATGCAGAGCTTGAGAAATGTGGCGAAGTACGTTTCGTGCAAAAAGAGTTTTTATCTTCTTCTCAATCTATCGCAGCAGCTCATGAGGCGTTGTCTCAGCTCTGGATGGAAAAGAAATCAATCTCACCCAGCGATTTCAAGGAAAAAATAAATGTCACGCGTAAATATGCAATGGCTCTTCTTTCCTTCTTTGACGATGAATTGATAACACGAAGAGTGGCCGAAGGAAGAATCTTGTTAAAGCCGTACAAGTAGCTGTTTGGGCGTGGTACATTGCATTCAAACTTACTATTTGGACAAAGAAATGGCGACAGACGGAATCCATATCGAAAACCTGGCTAAGGCTTATCAAATAAGGACTGTCTCCAATTTATTTGGCATTTTTTCGGCCAAAAAAACAACCATTAATGCTCTTAATGGAATCACACTAAATATTGATCCTGGTGAGGCATTCGGTATTATCGGACCCAACGGCGCCGGCAAGACTACCCTTATGAGTTGCCTATTGGGCTTTGTTACGCCAGATGCCGGCGGCGTAAAAATAGATGGTCTCCACCCGAACACAATTGGTATAAGACGCCGCATTGGATATTTACCAGAACGTCTCAATTTCGATCGTTCCATGAGCGCATATCAGTTTTTGCAGTTTCATCATGAATTAGCCGGTGAACCGAAAGAAAACTGCAAATCAGATACGGAAAAGTTCTTAGATAAAGTTGAATTATCCAAACAAACATGGCATCTTGCTATCTCCCGATTTTCGCGCGGCATGCTGCAAAGATTGGGTTTGGCGCAAGCTTTGATCGGAAAACCGAGCTATCTTTTTCTAGACGAACCTGGTTCCGGGTTGGATCCCGCTGGTGTTATTCTCATGCGGAAAATTCTCCTTGAAGAAAAAGAAAACGGCATGACTATTGTGCTCAATTCACACCAGCTCGATCAAATAGAGAAGCTCTGCGATCGTGTTGCACTGATTCGAAAAGGTAATTTAGAGGCAATCGAAAACCTGGCAACAAGTGCCCCTGGAAGTCTTGAGAGATTTTTTGTAAGCGACTGAATAAACATGGAAATAAAACATGAATAAAACAATTGCCTACGCCACCGTTCAATATTGGCTCAAAATGCCCCTCGTCATTTCCGGCATTCTCTTTCTATTTGGCATCTATCTAGCCCAATGCGTAATGTCTTACGTTTCGCTTCAAGGGGTAGGACACGAAACAAGATGGTTGGAATTAAGTGATCCTCTTGCACTCGTTCTTGTATTAGGCACAGGCATCATTGGAAGAGATATCGCCAGCGGCCTTCTACCCCTTATTCTGTCCCGCCCAGTTACTCGAGCCGAATATGTTTTAACAAAGTGGCTCACCCTTTCAATGGCAGCCTCACTCATTACAATCCTCGAAATAAGTATCGTACACGGATGGTTTTTGATTTGGGACAGATCGGGGATTGCGAATTTGTCCTATTTGGAGCAGGTTGGCACAGCAATATTTACATGCAGTGGTTTGGCTGCTGCCGTTGTTATGTTTTCGGCTCTAAGACCAGGACCTTTCGCCGGCACCGGGCTATGGCTCATTTTGTACTCGTTAATGCAATTAATGGAAGGGCTTGGCAAACAGACACATGCCGATCCTGGTCCCAATGCGGATCCAACGATCGTCTTAGTGTTCAATTTTTTCAATTTACTGAGGCCGCTCGTCGCTACTTTGGCTTTCCCGCTAAAGAATTTCATTGCGAACACTCTGTCTGTCACGGAGGTACTGCAAGAAAATGCAATACATTGGCTTCCGTTGGGATTGTATCTATTCAATTTGACACTAGCAGTGGTGATAGCTATACACATCGTTAATCGAAAAGAGTTAGGCTATGGCTCGCAGTGATACTTACTCTACTCAGGAAATACCTCGCTACTTGCTTGTCCTACTGGGACTCTCTACTTGTTTTTGCATAATTTCGTTCTTCCTTCCTCCTTTGCGTTTCGCAAAATTCAGCGATGCTGAAGATCTAGTACCATGGCACCCTCTTTCGGAAGGCGTGAAGCTTGCAGTAATTAAAAACAAACCGGCACTTATGCTTTTCACTACTGATGATTCGGACATAACAAAAAAGCTAGTGCGCGAATGTTTCTCGGATGAAGATCTTGCAGCAGCAGTGAACGACATGACTATACCTACCAGGATTGTCGATAAGAAGTTGGAGCATGGGCGCAATCCCGAAAATATAACCCTAGCAGAAAAGGAATTCATGCAAAACGCCACTTTTCCTCAACTCGTTTTAGTGCCGCCCGATCAATTGGAAGGAACGATCACAGCAAAATCGTTTGCTTATGTCTCCGGCGATTGCAATAAACAAGCAATTTACAAACTATTAGAACTTGCGCTTCTCGAACACGATACCTTTTTCGACCGCGGTTATGTTTCCTGGACAAGCCCTCAAAGCCCTCAGGCGCCTGGCAAACTAGCTCTCTATGTCTTCTTGAAAGTGGGCAACTCGCGTTGCACTGAATTAAGCAATGAAATGTTCAAAGAGGAAGAAGTTACAAATTACCTCAATAAAAACCTTTCCAATTACTTGCTCATAAACGGTGGTTCTGGTTACACATTACCTGCTGATCTGAAACTCGAAGAGAAATTCAAAATCGACTTTTATCCAAGCTTAGTGTTATACGATCCAATAAGCGAACGGGCCGCCTACCAAATTGGTTATTCCGGAGCCAAACCAACTCTTGAGTTTATCCAACGTTCCCGTGAAGAGTTGACTCGCAAGCCGAAACATGACTGATCGAAAACTGAAGCCAAATAACTTAATTGCGTTCGGTTAAGTCGCCGCTACGCTAGTTATTGATTCAAATGCCACTTCGTATGCCGGTCTATCTTCGATATGGCATCGCACTTCTGATTTCTTGCGAATCACCTTGGCTGGTGCTCCAACCACAACCGATTCGGGCGGTACATCATGTGTCACTACCGAAGCCCCGGCGATAACGCATCCTGCTCCAATCTTCACGCGTGGCAATAGCAAAACCTTCGCGCCGACAATCGTGCCGCGACCAACAGTCGGTCCTTCTCGCCCATTTTGGCAGGGAGGATGAAGACTGTCCACAGTGCACGACATCGGATAAAAATGAACATCGTCTTCTACGGTTGTGTAGGTTGCAATAAACACATTGTTGTGGAAGCGGCAATTATTGCCGACTTTTATTTGACCATCCGACTGTGACATTGTACCGAAACTGCAGTTATCGCCGAAATAACTCTGCTCTCTTATAACGGCTCTGTTTCCGGTTTGAAATCCTTTGCCCATTCGGCAACTTGCATAAATGATCGTGCCGGATCTGATCTTGCTGTCAGGGCCAATTATCGTTTCTGGATTTACGTAGTTTGGATCGCCACCATAGGAAGCAAGGCGCTCTCCGATAATGCATTGTGCACCAATTCTGGTACCAGGTCCTATCTTTACGTTTTCGTAGATTATTGCGCCTGGCTCTACTACTACGTTATCGCCAATTACAACATCATCGGCTATGCAGACAAAGGGACCTATCTTCACGTTTTGCCCGATTTGAGCGGATGGTGAAATTGCTGAAAGGGACATTCTTACGTTGCCAGGAATGATGGAACAGTAACCGGCTGAATAACAGGAGCATGCAACTGGGCAACTACATCGGCGAGTGTGTTCACGACATCATGAATGTCAGCCTCACTTAGTTCCGGATACATCGGCAATGAAATTACCTGGCGAGCAATTGCCTCCGTGATCGGGAAGTCTCCTTGTCTATAGCCAAGATTCGCAAAGGCGGTTTGCAAATGGAGCGGCACAGGGTAGTAGCACATTGAACCAATGCCCCGTTCGGCAAGTCGTTGCATGACGGTGTCACGCAGTTGATGGGAGATGTTTTCACCATTGAGCGTATTGTCTTGCACACGAACAGTGTATTGGTGCCATACGTGTACTGTTGCATTCTCATCAGAGTCACTTGGTGGTGGCATGATGGGGCGAACAACACCTTTCAAATCTTGCAGAGCCTTATCGTAGATTTCAGCAATGATTTGCCGACCTGCGTTCCACAGCTTCAAGTAAGGCAGTTTGGCAAGAAGAATTGCAGCTTGAACTTCATCTAAGCGGCTATTCAAGCCAACTTCGTCGTGATAGTAGCGTTTGCGCATGCCGTGGGCGCGCAAGGTGCGAAGTCTTTCTGCAAGCACATCGTCGTTTGTAACGACCATACCCGCGTCACCACAAGCACCCAGATTCTTGGTGGGATAGAAACTAATACAGGAAAGATCGCCCAACCCTCCGGTAGGTGTTCCTTTATAGAGAGCACCAATTGCTTGAGCATTGTCTTCAATAACTCTAAGGGAATATTTCCGGGCAATATTAAGAATCGCGTCCATCTCGGAAGGCAATCCGAACAGGTGCACCGGCAAAATAGCCTTTGTTCGTGAAGTAATAGCTCGTTCAATGAGATTCGGGTCTATGTTGAAAGTAGTTGGATTGATATCCACAAAAACCGGTTTAGCACCGCGCAGGGTGATTGTGCTTGCGGTTGCGGCAAAAGTGAACGGAGTAGTGATGACCTCGTCGCCCTCGCCAATGTCCAGGCACCAGAGAGCGAGATGAAGTGCGTCCGTGCCGTTTGCTACGCCAATTCCGTGCTTGGCGCCGCAAATAGAAGCGATTTCAGCCTCAAGCCGCTCGCCTTTGTGGCCCAGAATGTAGTTTCCGCTGCGAAGCACATCCAGAACTGCCGACTCCAAATCTGGAGCGAGCTTCTGGTATTGCTCTTGCAAGTTCAGAACGGGAATTCTCAATGCCATTAACAAACCGCCTTTGGTATGCCCTGACTGGCGCCTTCTTTTATGTTCCAGAAGCTGCCAACAGGTCGCCTTGAAGTCTATCCTTTTCCGACCAGGTCGTCAAAGGCGGATGCATTCAGAATCCAGAATTAAGAACTACTAATAGAAAAGGGGGGCATGAGGCCCCCCTAGGACATTGACCTTCTTAGAGAAGGGAATCGACTATCTCTTAGCCTTGCCGCCAGGAACGGCAACGGTGCGGGAAAGAGCATTCGTGACGAACAAGTTGAGGCTAACGCCTTCCTTTTCGGCACGTTCTACAAGGGCTTGGTGAAGGGATTTCGGCAAACGTACTGTGAACTTGCCGCTGAATTTCATGTATTGATCATCGGAACGAACCGCTGATGGTGCTTTGGCTTTAGAAGCATGCTTCAAGGGAGCCTTGCGAAGGGCGGCTTTACGCGGAGCAGCCGGCTTTTTGTGACCAGCTTTGGCCGGTCTTGCTGGCTTGGCCGCAGAGCTCTTGGCTTTCGGCTTGGACTTCTTAGCAGTTGCTGTCATGTTTCTCTCCTCATAAGATGTATTTTTTACGCACCACTTTGGAAATTACCCCAGTGTTCCGCGTTTTTGTCACACAAAACTGCCCCCTCAGCCGCGTCCTTATCCTCGCGACCCAGAGTTCATATGCAACACACCACCATCTTAGGTGGCATATCGATTCTATCAAAAACTCTATACTTTGGCGATCATTCGGATATACGATCGAAAAAACTGCTAGAGTGCCGCAGGCTGCTAATTCGCGAATGGCTCCACCCATGGTGCGCACCGCTCTTAATGGCTGGTACCACATTAAAAAAATGATTAAGTAACGTAACGCAAATTTGGGAGACCCGCACTGCAGTGCCTCTAAAGCTCTTGATTATCAGACTTAGCGCTATCGGCGATGTGATTCACACCCTGCCGATTGCAGCAGCAATCAAAAAAATGGCACCAGATTCCCAAGTGTCATGGGTGGTGCAACCCGCTGCCGCAAGCCTTTTACAAAACAATCCAGCAGTTGACAGAGTGATCATATTTCCAGACAAGAAAGTTCTTTCCCAAGCGCTTTCACTCACCCCTAAAAGGTCTGCTATCGATGAACTGGCAACATTTCGGCGTGAATTGAATTCCCAAAAGTATGATGTCGCCATTGATGCCCAAGGATTATTCAAGAGCGCCATACTTACGTATCTGTCTGGTGCCAAAGTCCGAATTGGATTTCGGAATACACGTGAGTTTGCAGACTTTTTTCTCACCGATGCAGTTGATGTCGGAGACTATTTTGATCCGAAACCTTCAGTAGTAGACATGAATATGCGCCTGGCCGATAGGGTTCGGCAGGTATTTAAATTAGCGGAACCCAGTCCGGAGCATCATCCGCGGTTCACACTCCCTGAACCACCGGCAGAGGCAGTAGCCAACGTCCAAAAGTGGTTGGCTGCAATACCAGGGGTGAAGGCAAACGGATCTGGTACCAACATATATATAGATATAGCTAGCTCGAAGAAAAACGCCAAACTGGCCGTGCTTATGCCCGGCACCACTTGGACCAGCAAAATCTGGCCGGTGGAATACTGGTGCCAGTTAGCCACCAGATTAGCCACCGAGCACCAGTACGGCATTGTCTTGGTAGGCGGGCCGGGTGAATTTGCCACCAGTCTGGAAGTCGAAGAAAGTTTAATAAAGTTGGGTAACCCGGCCATCTTGAATTTGACCGGACGTACCAGTCTTTTGGAACTGGTGGCGCTTTTTTCCCATACCGATTTAGTAATCGGGGGTGATACCGGTCCCCTCCACATTGCAGCCGCCGCTCAAGCACCACATGTAGTAGGTATCTTCGGGAGTACCCCTCGTGGTCGTAATGGACCGTACGGCGACAATGCCACCGCCATTGGACTGAGTTTGGATTGCCAACCCTGCTTCAAAAAAACATGCCCGTTAGGAACACGGGCATGTTTGATCGATTTCACACCAGATGAGGTGCTCAGGCAGGTGCTGGAGTTTATAAAGAGGTAGCACCGCCGCAAGTGGTATTTCCAGGTCCGCTATTCCCAGGTCTATTTATTCCCAGGTCCATTTTTCAACAGCCTTGGCATATGACGGCACAAGCTCTTCTGGTTTGAAGAAGATATTGATTTCTCGTACGGCATTTTCAGGACTGTCCGAACCGTGCACGATATTTCGGCCGATATCAACGGCCAGGTCACCTCGGATGCTACCAGGGGTGGAATCAACTGGGTTAGTGGCTCCTATGGTGCTTCTGGTCAGGGCTACAACATTTTTGCCCTCCCAAACCATCGCCACGATCGGCCCGGATGTTATGTGCTTGACGAGTCCTGCAAAAAAGGGTTTGCCTTTATGTTCGCCATAATGCTCTTCAGCTATTTGGGTTGAGACGTTCATTACTTTGAGCCCCACCAATTTCAGACCGCGAGTTTCAAAACGGCGAATTATTTCGCCTACCAAACCTCTTTCTACACCGTCCGGTTTGACAGCGACAAATGTTCTATCCTGAGCCAAAGCTACCTCCTAATAAACAAGACAACAAACGATCCCGAAGTATATCCGCGCCTGCACTAACGATGTCCGAAAGGCTACGACATTTTTATGAGCTTGGCGTAACGTGGGTCTAATAAGCGCTTACCGGACTGCTTGAACTCAACGTTGTAAAGCTCTTTATCCTTTTCGCCGATGATACTTGTGACTTGCCCGACACCAAATTTGACGTGTTGAACGACATCACCAACTTTGAAATGTTCAAAAGGTTCAGCATCCCCAAATGTTGTCATGGACTTAATGGCGGCATCACTATTAGTGGCTTCGCGCCGTACCGGCATTCGATCGGTTCTCATCGCCCTGGGTTTAGGCGCAAATGTCGATTCATTTTCATCACGTACAGGTTCGCGCTCGTAAGAAGAAGATGATGAACTCTTTTCAGCACCAGAAGGAGCCGGGTAGTATCCGGACAAAAGTCCCGCTCCAATTTCCTTGAGAAATCGGCTTGGAATTGTGTAATTAGTTGAAAAACCGCTAGACCCATTCGCATTCCGGCCCATTGTCATTCGCTTGCGCGCAAATGTCATGTAGAGCAAATCGGCAGCGCGTGTTACACCGACATACATCAATCTTCTTTCTTCTTCCATTGCGCTTGGCGAATCAAAGGATCGAATATGCGGGAAGAGCCCTTCTTCCAGACCCATAAGAAAGACAACGGGATACTCCAGGCCTTTGGCGGAGTGGAGCGTCATCATTTTGACTGCATCCGTATCTTCTTGAAGGCTATCGAGATCGCTCACCAGTGAAATGCGCGTAAGGAAAGAATCGAGATCCGGCTCATCGGCAATTTGTTCAAACTCTTTTGCAACTGCCATAAGTTCTCGCACGTTTTCAATTCGACCTAATGCCAATTCGTCTTTGGAAGAGTTGGCGTCTTCTTCGAGCTTCTCGATGTAACGTGTATCTTTGATCACCATATCCAACAAGCCGCCAACGGAAGTAGCACGCTGAAGCATTTGCCACCGCTTTACTTGATTGGCAAAATCAATCAATGTTCGAGCTGCTTTTTCCGATACATCTGCGATTTCCTGGGCTCGCAGACTCGCTTCCAGAAGACAAATATTGTTTTGTTCTGCAAAGACACTAACTCTTTCGAGCGTGGTCTTGCCCAGTCCACGCCGCGGCACATTGACTATGCGTTGGAACGCCTGCCCGTCTTGTTCGTTATAAATCAGTTTGAGATAGGCGAGAATGTCCTTTATTTCGGCACGATCGTAGAATTTAGTAGCACCAATTACGGTGTAAGGCAGATGACTGCGTACAAGAATTTCTTCTATGGCTCGGCTTTGTGCATTGGTGCGGTAGAGAATGACGCAATCTGCAAAGTTCTTGCCACGAGCCTTTAGCCGCTTCAACTCTTCCACAACATAATAGGCTTCATCAATTTCATCGTTCGCTTCAAAACACTGTGCCTTAGAGCCCTTGCCGCGATTGCAACGCAGTACTTTTTCTATGCGTTCGGAATTGTTTTCTATGATGCTGTTTGCGACATCCAGAATTGTGTTGGTTGAGCGGTAATTTTCCTCAAGCTTAATGAGCTTGCCTTCGCTAAAGTCGTTCTGGAAGCCGAGAATAATGCGAAAGTCGGCTTTACGCCAGGAATAGATTGATTGGTCGACATCGCCTACTACCATGAGGCTGCGACCTTCCCAGTTTCTGTTTGCAGATTTTTGTTCGGTGCCTTTTTCTCCGGACATCATTCTGACCAGGTCATACTGGGTTTTATTTGTGTCCTGAAATTCATCCACAAGTAAGTGGCGATAGCGGTCATGCTGTCTCGCCAATACTTCGGGTTGGGTTCGCATCAATTCATTGAATACGAGAATCAAGTCATCAAAATCCAGGGCATTATTTCGAGCTAATTCGCCTTGATAATTTGTGTAAATTTCAGCGAGACGATTCTCACGATATGTTCTAGCCGTTCTTGCATATGCCGCAGCCGTCAAACCATCGTTTTTGATTGCCGATATGGCGTATTTGATTTCTTTGGGGTTGAAGACCTTTTCATCAAGATTGAGCTTGGCTACTTGCGCCTTCATGACACTGTTGCTGTCGGATTCGTCATAGATAACGAAATTCCTGCCCCAGCGGAAGCCTTCTTCTGTTCTATATTGATCGACTTCGCGGCGCAAAAGTCGTGCACATATACTGTGAAAAGTGCCGATAGATATACGGCGTGCCACATCTGGACCGGTTATTAGCTCAACACGATGTTTCATTTCGCCGGCCGCCTTATTGGTAAAGGTAACGGCCATAATGCTTTCGGGATCTTGTGCAAGCTTAGTAATGAGATAGGCAATGCGGCGTGTCAGAACGGTTGTCTTACCGCTGCCGGCTCCGGCAATTACCAGTGACGGTCCCCAACCTAGTGCTACCGCTTCTGCCTGTGCTTCGTTTAGCCTGGCAAGTAAATCTTTGTCTACAGCTTGTCCGACATTCATCGGGATTCCTCTTTGAGGCATGGCCTCTGCAAAGCGTGGTCGTTAGACCACACTCGTCTTGGTTCAGCGGGCGTGACAAATGGCTGCCGCGTTGCGCCATGCTGGTGCAATCATGCTATCATTCCGCCCTAGGTTCTTGTCTTCGATAATCGCCTGGTAATCAAGCGATCTGCTCTCCAACGTTCCACGCGAGTGATTACAACTTGTAAACGGAACATCGAAGAAGCAACAAAGAAGAGCTCCAGATGGCTAATCTAGGAGCATTTCCTTAACTAAAGATATTAGCACGGACTTGAAAAATGGCATCATCTGAATCGACCGCCGCAACCATCCCAACAGTAGACGAATTGGCTCAGGAACTACTGCTTATACAGCAGTCCGGACCGCGCCGAGTCGCAATCATTGGCACGCGAAACTTACCACTAACTCACCAGCAACTGGTTGAGATGCTGGCTTACGCTCTTGTTCTTTCCGGCAATCAAGTTGTCACCAGTGGTGGTGCTAACGGAACGAACATGGCTGTCATTCGCGGAGCACAGCGAGCCAATCCGGATCGCCTCGAAATTATTCTTCCGCAAACAATCGGACAACAGCCCGGTGAAGTGCAAGATTTGCTAATCGGCATCAAGAACATTACTGAATATCCTGAGCGCCGCACCATGACACTCGCTGATGCCAGTAAGATCTGCAACCACGAAATCATCGACCGCTCTCAGCAGATTATTTGCTTCCTGTACCACACTAGCCATACGCTTTTGGAATCCGTCAATTACGCCAAAGATCATCGTAAGATAGTGACCAGCTTCTATCTCGATTAACCAAATTGCTTTTTGATCTTTCACCTTACTTAGCCAATCCGATTGTTCTGGCCGGTCCGTTTTTGGTTTCATTTTTGGCTGGTGTTGCCGCTTTTCCCTTTTACATAAAGTGGCTCAAACAAAAACAACTCGGTCAATTCTTGCGCGAAGAAGGGCCGGCAAGTCACGCTCATAAAGCCAAGACCCCCACAATGGGTGGCGTTTGTTTTATGGCCGTTATCGTTCTTTTCCTATCGCTTTCGGCACTGATCTTCAAAAACACCGTAAATGCCATTTCTGCCTGGGCTCTTTTCGTTGGCATTTTGTGCGGATTAGTTGGACTTTCTGATGATCTATCTAAACTGCGCAGCAAATCAAACGAGGGCTTATCAGCAAAAACAAGACTGAGGCTCGAAGCCATTTTAGGAGCAGGGTTTGGCACTTTTGGCTTTGCACTTTTAAGACAGTCGAGTCATAGCCTACCAGCAATATTGCTGCCTGAGCAGCTTGCATACATCCTTTTCCATAATATCCATGTTTTCGCTCCAGGCAAAGTCGGTATTCCTCTTGATTTACCTATATTTGTTGTGATCTCGACCTTCCTTATTTGTGCAACCACAAATGCCATCAACCTTCATGACGGGATGGACGGTCTTGCCGGAGGAACTGCACTCATAGTTTTAGCATCGATGGGTGCCATGCTCTGGTTTAGTGGGCAACACGAATTGGCATGGTTAGCCTTGATAGCATGCGGTTCCCTTGCTGCTTTTCTTGCCTTCAATCGCAATCCAGCAAAAGTTTTTATGGGCGATACGGGCAGCCTTTTTCTTGGCGGGCTGGTTGCCACTCTTACTCTGGCGGGCGGACTTTTGTTTTGGTTTGTTCCGCTCAGCCTCATTTGGATTCTGGAAACACTTTCCGTCATTATGCAGGTGAGTTACTTCAAGCTAACCAAACCATATACTCCAGATAAGCCGATGAAGCCTCTCGCTCTTTTTTGGCTCAAACTCACGAAAAAATTACCCGGGGAAGGGAAGCGAATCTTCCGAATGGCCCCACTACACCATCACTTCGAAGCTGTTTTTGCGGAAAAATCAATACGTGAATGGCAGGTAGTGGCAGGTTTCTGGGTTGTTCAACTACTTTTGTCCGGATTGACGTTGGCTGCCTTCTTCGTTTTCTGAGAATATATAGAGGAAAACGAGGGTGTCTTCGTGTCAACGAAAGTTGCAAAGTTAGTAGGCGATTTGATTTACCAGGGCAGGTGGGATGAAGCTCACTCTGTTCTTTCGCGCTATTCCAAGCAACAATCGCAAGATCCTCTTGCGCTGTGCCAGTTAGGCGCACTCGCTCTTTCTATTGGCAAATACGACGAGGCGCAGCGCATGATAAGCGGCTCGATTGCAATCGCCCCGGATAATCCGGAAGCCTATTATCAGTTAGGTCTTTGCTTTCTCAAACAAGATCGTTTTGCCGAAGCGATGCCTGCTTTCCGCGAAGCTTGTGAACGCAGACCAAATTTTGCTGTCGGACATTTGCACTGGGGCATTGCACTTTTGCAAATGGGAAACCTGCGTGGCGCTATCGGCCAATTCCGCCAGGCGGCAAAAATCAATCCAACTCTTGCGGCAGCCTCCTACCAGGCTGGTGTCGCAAATATGCGGCTCGGTCAATATCCGGATGCCATGCAAGATTTTCTGCAAGCTTCTCAAACCGATCCCGAATTTGCAGAGGCTTTCAATGCTATTGGCATATGCTTTACGCACAAGAGCGATTTTCCAGGTGCAATACGGTATTTCACCCGCGCCTGCCAGATAGATGAATCGCTTGCTATTGCTAAAGCTAACTGGGCATCCGCTCTAGTGAACATAGGCGAATTCGAGCAAGCATCGGCGCGCTATAGAGATGCGCTTTCAGTCGGGCCAAAACAGTTGACGGCAAAAGACCGCGCTCTTGTCTACAACAATTGGGGAGTCAGTTTATACTTAACTGGCGAAATTGAAGAAGCAGCCGAAAAGATTATGGAAGCTTGCGATGTAGACAGCAGCTTCTCGGAAGCACAGATGAACTTAGGGTTGATCCGTACTTCATTGCACGAGTATGACCTCGCGGCTGGTGCCTTCGAACAAGCCCTTGAGAATAACCCTGAATTATTAGAACTGGCTTTATACTGCGGCATTGCCTATCTTCTTTTTGGAAAATATGATGAGGCCCTTACTAAATTTGCATATTGCCAGACGCAAGGAATGCGCAATGAATTGCTAGATATGTGGATGGCATATGCGCAACTTGCTATTGGTCGGGCTGAAACTGCGCATTTGCATTTTGAAAGAGCGGCAAAACAAAATCCCAACAATTATCTTGCTTTAGACGGTCTTGGTTCTTGCCTTAGTTTACTTGGCGCGCACGAACAAGCCGTGCAGGTATTGAGCCGTTGCCTCCAACTGAAGCCGGAATTTGCACTTGGTCATTTGCATTTAGCGCGCGCTATGGAAGCGCTTGGGCAAACGGATAAGGCCGCTGCGCACTTCAAGCAAGCACTCTCGATCGATCCTGAATGTCTATTGCCAGAAAAAGAAATGATTGAAACACTTTTGGAATCTTCCGATTTCGATGCCGCCATGCATCGCTCAATTCACATTCTGGAAATTGATGTGAACGATGCGGAAGCGAGTCTTACTCTCGCTCGTGCTTTGAAAGCGCGTGGGCAGATGGATGAAGCTCTCAGCATCTGTCAACAGGTCATGTTAAAGTCGCCGGGCAATCCCCTTGCCTTCACATTGATGGGACAAATCGCTTTAGCACAAGGAAATTTCGCCGAAGCTGACGAAATGTTTCGCAACGCTGCTGATCTCAACGACGGCGATTCGCTTCTCTTCTATTCATGGGGGAGAACATTGTCGTTACTTGGGTTTCATGAGCTTGCCTTGGAAAAATACGAGAAAGCCTCGGAGATTGACCCGTATAATGGCGACATCTATGATTCCTGGGGACAAACGCTCAAAACTTTGGGGCGGTTTCCCGAAGCCGCGGATGTTTACAAACGCGCCTCCAACTATCTTTAGTCATCACATATAGTGGCAGATGACCAATCTAACGCAAACCATAAAAATGACTTTGCCGAAATCAGAGTTGTATCTGAAAACAGAACAACTTTTGCATTTTCGCCTTGCCTTTGCTGGAGTTTGCCTGGTTCTCTCTATTACGCTAAGCCTCTATGCTCGCACTGAGTTTGACCTCAGGCTAATCACCTATTTAATAACTGGGGTGATCGCCTACACAATCAGCGGACTAATTCTCCTTCGACTTTCTCTTTTTTTAAGCGATCGTTCTATCAAAGCTTTCAATTTTGTTTTGCTTGCCTTTGATGTGATCGCATTGACGATTTCAATTCATCTCACCAATGGCATTGATTCTGACCTCTACGTTTTGTACATATTGCCTATCTTGCTTTCAAGTTATACATTTTCGAGCGTAGGAATTTACGCAACCTGTCTTTTCATATCTACTTTGTACGTTTCCCTTCTCTTATGGGAAAACAGTGGTTCTATCAATCTAATGATAGGAGCGGGCAAGGAAGGTGGCTTAGCAGGAGCATATTTGCATAGACTGTTCGGCAGACTGCTTGCTAGATCAACAATTCTTGTGAGCATCTCATTTGTGTGGGGGGCTTTCTGCAGTTACATATCTGGGCTTGCTCAGCAAGTTGCAAATGAATTGCGTTTGCAACTAAAAGATAACGAACGCCTGGTAGCAGAAGTGAAAGGACAAGCAGCCCGTGAAAAGCTGATCAACTCAATAAATTCTGCACTGAGAAATACATTGAATCTCAATGTCATTCTCGAAACAGCAACACACGAATTGACAGGCGCACTAAAATGCCATTCTTGCGCCATTGTCTGTCCAAATCCGGACTTCAACAACGCTCTTATTGTTCAGGCAGAACCCAAACCATTTTCAAAAGAGCTATGCGAATATTTGCTTCAACACAAATCTACTTACGAACGCAATGATACCGGTGCGACAATCAGGAAAATATTTGTTTTCAACCAACCGGAATTTTCTGTAGAACTAGAGCCAATTCATAAGGAATTGGACACGCTGAAATTGGACTCTTTAATAGTCCAACCAATTATTTATGGTGATACTTCAGAAGGCATTATCATGATCGGTGAGACAGAGCACAGGTACTGGGCTAATAGCGAACTGGATCTCGTAAAATCGGTAGCCGGCCAAGTTGCTGTTGCTGTAGAAAATGCAAAGTTAGTAAAACAACTATCTGATACCAATACAGATCTCATTCAGAAAAACGAGCATCTCGATAGTAAAAATCTTGAGTTGGGTGCCGTCCAGGCTCAACTCGTTCATCAAGAAAAAATGGCTTCGCTAGGTAGGCTAGTGGCAGGCATTGCACACGAATTGAACAATCCAATCAATTTCGTGCACGGTAATTTGCCGTATCTACATGAGTATTTTGAAGATCTCAAAAAAATCATTTCTACAATTGAGGCAGAATCGGAGGCGGATAGAGCTCTCGTAAAAAGCCTCAAGGAAAAACTCAAATACGATTTTGTCGTAACCGATCTCGATAACATTCTTGCCGACTTGAACGAAGGCACCGAAAGAATTCGTCACATTATCAGAAACCTGAAGAGCTTCAGCCGGTTGGATGAAGCGGAGTTAAAAGAAGCCTCTGTCAACGAAGGACTTGAGTCTACGCTCAAGATTCTCAGTCAATACTACGGACCCGACAAAATCTACGCCAAGCTGGATTTCGCCGACTTGCCACCAGTGCTTTGTTTTCCTGGCCAGTTAAATCAGGTATGGATGAATCTTCTTTCCAATGCAGCTGAAGCCGTGTATGGCAAGCCAGATGCGCAAGTAACGATACGAACCAGCATGGACGATGATAAAGTCCTCATTTCAATTGAAGACAACGGGACCGGTATTAAGAAGGACGCAGAGAATAAAATCTTTGAACCTTTCTTTACTACCAAGCCCGTCGGACAAGGGACTGGCCTTGGCTTATCGATATGTCACTCGATAATAGAGCGGCATGGGGGCAAAATTTGGTTCGAATCTGGCGATGTACGCGGTACGATATTTAAAGTCCTGATTCCGATTCAAGCGGATCCTGTCAGAGCAAAAGGTGGAAGTGAGGTTCGACTAATGGTCGACCGATCGGCACAAACAGGTGTCTGAATAAAAGCTTGAACGATAAAACATCCCGGAGTAAGCCCCTTGCGACGCCATAGCATTCTGATTGTTGACGATGAAGCCCCAAATTTAAGACTTCTAAAAAGAGTATTGGGCGATGAGCATGAAGTTATTGCCGTTTCAAGTGGAGCAGAAGGGCTGGAAGTTCTCAAAACCAGTGATGTAAGCCTAATTATCAGCGATCAACGCATGCCAGGACTTACCGGCGTGCAACTCCTGGAACAGTCGCTCGCTCTGCGGCCTTCAGCCATCAAGATTTTGCTAACCGGCTACACCGATGTGCAAGCTTTAATAGATGCCATCAATAGCGGCAAAGTCTACAAGTACATTCCAAAACCATGGGATGCTGATGAGCTCCGGCTGACAGTCAAACGTGCCCTCGAAATGTTTGAGCTCAAAGAAAACAACGAGAAACTTTTACATGACTTGCAGCAAGCACTTTCTCAATTAGAACAGCTTTCCATGGGTACTATCCGTGCCCTTGCTGACGCACTCGATGCCAAATGTGATTACACTTCCGGGCACAGCTTGCGCGTAAGCAGATTTGCAGTGGGCATAGGCAAAATGCTTGAATTGCCCATCGATATTTTGAAAGACATAGAGCTTGCCGGCATTCTTCACGACATTGGCAAAATTGGCGTTCCGGAATCTATTCTCTGGAAGCCAGATCGTTTGAGTCCTGAAGAGACAAAAATTATGGCTCAGCATCCGGTTAAGAGCGCCCAAATTATTGGCGAACTTAAAGGCTTCACTCGGGTTCGAGAATACGTAAACCATCACCATGAATTTCTCGATGGCAGCGGCTACCCCGACGGTTTGGTTGGCGAAAACATACCTCTGGGATCAAGAATTATTCTAGTTTCCGATGCCTATGACGCTATGACAACGGACAGACCATACAGAAAGGCAATCGGTCACGAACGTGCCATTGCAGAATTGAAAAAGCACGCAGGCAAACAATTCGATCCTGCCATTGTTGCTGCGCTTATAAAATTGGTTGGCGAACAAGACGCTCCTGTTAGCGAAGAGATTCCAGAGAGTGTGCTTGGTCTTTCGATCGATTTAGTTGATCCAGCGCAGTCTGGTACACAATATCGGGCGGAAGCAGAACGCCGCGCCCGGTTGACTGCCGCGAGCTAAATTTTCCGTTTGCATCCGGACTTGGTTGCGAACGCAATGCTTTGAAGCGTTCGTCTTCAGGCAGTAATTTTTGGGGATCCGTTGGTCCGAACATACTCACTACGGGAATGCCCAGTGCAACTGCCAAATGCATGGGGGCAGAATCGACACAAACGAGAAGATCCGAGATTTTGAGAAGCCCGGCAAAATCTGCAAGTGACTTTGTGCTGCCGTAGGCTGATACTACCTTTGATGCCTCAGGAGTTTTGATAAGAGCCGTCATGATTTTCTCAATTGTTTCTTTGTCATCCGGACCGCCTGCAAGTATTACTTGCAAATCCTCATGCTGAGCCAATCTGGTCAATAGTGCAACCCATGATTCAGCCGGCCAAGTTTTCACCATTCCCTTTTGCAATGCAAGTAAACTAGTGCCAGGATGAATGATTACTCTTTTTTGATTTCGTATTTGCGCTTGTTTCTTCGATCGTCCTTTGAGAAATTCCTCCATACGATCGATGTTTTCTTTTCGTGCAACGGCAACAGGCAAGACCCGCTCTGGCTTTAAACCAAGACCCTGAACCAGATCGTGATACATATCCGCAGCGTACTGTTCACGTTTGAGAGGAGCAGTTCTAGTGAGAAGAAGCCTCGCCAACGGTCCGGAATCGTATCCGATTCTCTCCGGAATTCCGGAAAGAAATAACAAACATGCCACCATGGGCGAACTGCCTGATGATAAAACACAGTCATAATTGCCGTCTCTTAAAATGCCCAAAAGCTCCACCAAATCACGGCTAAGGAGTGGCCGCTTTTTGATGTCAAACTCAACGACTGCATCGACCAAATCAGTAACTTGTGCGACTGCTTTTGAACGAGGCTCCAAAAGCAAGGTAATATGCCAATTGGGATAGCTCTGCTTGATTGTTTGGAGCGTCGGCAAAAAGAGAATCTCGTCTCCGATGCCGCCGAAATTGATGGCAAGTAGCCTATACGAATGTTGACCCATGACCGCCTGATATCCAACTAAAAGCAGCTCGTATAATATCCCAGGTCTGGAGGAGTTTTTTTTTGCGTCCGTCGTCTAATTGGTTACTTGTCTATTTCCTTGCAGCAATAGCTGGTGGCCTTATAGGAGTTCTAGTAACTCTTGTTTACAGACCGGGCCTTTTACCTCCATTTCTACAGTTTGGCGGCTTGCATAGTCCACAGAACATTCTATTTCTTGGAACAGATGTTGTTTACAGTGGCAGTGGCGGCAGAAAGAAGGCAGACAAAGACGCTTTTACGGGTCGCTCCGACACAATTATGTTTGTTCACTTAGATCCGATTCGAAATTCAATGGCTGTCTTGTCGATTCCTCGCGATACGCAAGCTGTCATTCCAGGTTACGGAACGCAAAAAATAAATGCAGCCAATGCTTATGGCGGAGCAAATCTTGCTGTTCTTACTGTAAACAACTTGTTAGAACCTTTGCACGTCGATCATTATGTTGTGCTCAATGTGCACGGTCTCGTTGAACTGGTCGATGAACTTGGGGGCATTACTGTGGATGTTCCTAAGCGTATGCACTATATGGACTGGACAGCCAAATTGAAAATAGATCTCGAACCTGGTGTACATACACTGACGGGCAATCAAGCTATGGGTTTTGTTCGCTTTCGCCACGATGGATTAGGCGATATCGGCAGGGTGCAACGACAGCAAATATTTGTACGCGCTGTGATGGCGAAAGCGCTTGAGCCGGGTTCTTGGTTTCACATTCCAAAGCTAATTGACATTGCACAACATTACATTTCAACAGACTTGAGTCCAAAGGATCTTTTGAAAATTGCTAATTTTGTGCGCGGCGTACCCAAGAAAAATCAGTACCTCGCCATGCTGCCAGGAACTTTCTCCGGCACCGGTGATTGGCTTGCTGATCGCAGAGAAATTTCAAAAATGGTGGCACGAATGATTGTGCCATCATTCGGCGGAAACACAGATCGCGACACACTCAAAGTATCAATCATCAATTTAAGCTCAAGCGAAACATTGGCATACAGGCTATCGCGCCTCCTGCGACGCAAGGGTTACAACGCAGTAACCATCAAAGCTGCCGACCACAAAATGAAAGCGATTCAACGGTCAAAATTCATTGCTCAGCTTGGCAACCCTGGGGATGCCGACCTTGTACGTAATGACCTCAATGATTGCGGGGATGTTCTTAACGCAAGTGTTGGAGATATTCACAGTGCAGTTACAATTTGGGCTGGCGATGATCTTGCTTCGTTACTTTCTTCACGCGATCAGCGTTAAAGCGAAGCGAATGTGGCATGAAATAAGAGGAAAGGTTGAGAGAATCTTATTTTTCCTCTTGAAAATCGCCTGTACGACTAGTATTGACTGGTGTACAGTAGCGGGTGGTAGCGGCCTGTTGGGCGCCTTATCTCTCTTCGCAAGAACACCCAAACAGACAAAAGAAAGGCAGGTAACATGATCCATTACGTATATGCAACTCGCGGCGGTTATTTGTACATGCTCGGCAAGTACGGATCCAAACCAACTGTAAGCAACTCCGATGAATTCGTCGTCTCTGTTCCAGACAAAACTCCTCAAATTTCAATTGATAGCCTTGCTCACAAACGATTCATGGAACATCTTCGTCGTCCACGCAAGATTGCCCATGACCGTCACCGCGGTGTCCAAGAAAAAGATCTCGTCAAAGTGTAATTAGCGAATAAAGAAAAGCCATGAAACGAGTTTGAATAGCCGTTGCTCCAATGGGGCAGCGGCTTTCTTGTATTTTGTGGTTTTACGGAGCTGTCATAGGGGTACAATTTTCTGGGGTGCAGCTAAAATCCGTCCGAAAAGTTTGGGTGCATTTAAAGGCGCCCATGGGGGAGAGAAGGACTATATATGGTAAAAAAACCACGGATTATTAGATCCAGCGGATTTACACTTATCGAGCTGCTAGTCGTTGTAATTATTATCGGGATTCTGGCGGCAATCGCCCTTCCGAACTTCATAGGCGCCCAAAACAAAGCACGTGAAGCATCAGTCAAAGCAAACATGCGCACCGCTCAAATCGCGGCAGAGTCCTACGCTACAGATTCGGCCGGACAATACCCTGCCTCCACTGGTGCACCTTACACCAACTATTTTCCTGGCGGCAGCTCCAGTTTGAGCGGCGCCGCCGCTCCAGCCGGACCATTGAATCCGTTTTCAGGGGTCGCCGAATTTCCCATTCCCGGAGCTGCTCCAGCGAGCATACAAACTCTTCGCTCTTCACCGCCTACAACTAAAGTTGGAACCCCAGGTCAGGTTTCTTACGCACCGGTACCTGCGACTGGTGGAGCTACCGGAAATACTTCCTACGTAATTCTGGGTGGCGATTCTACTGGTACTGCCCTCGGCGGTCTAGCGCCTGGTACAACTCTAGTTTTGTCGAACCAGTAACTAGTAGACGACGATTAAAACGCTTGCGAATCCAAACAGCCCAAGTGCAAAAAAATGTGCTCCTGTCTCTGTATTTAGGGTGCCTAATATTTGCAGTAGTGCAGACACATTGGCTAGTGAAGCGGGCCTTGCCTCCCTCCAAACCAGACGCTCAGTCTCGAATTCTGCTTCCAGATCCAAATGCGCTCAAAGCGTTGTCGCTTGGTTATGACAAGTTGTTGGCTGATTGTTTTTGGCTCGCCTTCATTCAATATATCGGCGACACAGCTGCACGTCGAATCGATCATTACTCTTCCGCTACAGATTTTCTTGATTTGATAATTAGCCTGGACCCGACTCTCACTGAGTCTTATTCTCTAGCAGCATTCATCGTTGGCGCCGAGATGAGAAGACCAGATCTCGCTGATAAGCTAATTCAAAAGGGTTTCAGTACTAATCCAAATGATTGGTACATACCTCTTATAGCCGGCGCGAATCAATACCTCTACGCGCACAATGACAAAGCGGCTGCGAATTATTATCGTCTTGCATCAAAATATCCCGGAGCACCAAACTGGTTAGCTCGCCAGGCAGATATTCTCGAGCACGAAATTCCAAGCATCATCAAGCAAATAAATGTCTTGGAGAGCATCTACCGCTCAAATGAAGCCGGGCCAGTCAAAGAACGTGCGAAAGAAGGGCTCATAAAATTATGGCTTAAGGTGATGCAAGAATCGCCCACACCTCTAATCAAAGCGAGAGCAAAACAACAACTAAGCGAGTATGGTGTTATTTTCTCCGACTGACGTAACCGAAGTAACCGAGCAAACCGGCCGCCAAGAGAGCAAGAGCACAGCCCAGCTTGAGGCTATCGGGATCGTATCTGAATTCAACTAGGTGTTCTCCCTTTGCCACTTGAACAGCTCGCATGAAGCCGTTCGCTTTGAAAATCGATACTTCTTGGCCATCGACAAAACTTCTCCAACCGGCGTAATTTTGATCCGCAAGAACAAGCATTCCATCTCGCTCTGTTTGAACCGAGAATTTGACGAGCTCTGGTTCGTTAACAACAGGAATCAGACGTTGGTCATCCCGCAACTCTTCATTCGAAGTTGACTCCGAATCATTTGTTTCGACGCACGTTCCCGCTCCAGGAATTAAGTCATTTTCCGCTGGAGAGACAATGCTATCGAGAACGGTGTTATGGCTCGCGATATTACGCCACTTCTGAGTAAAGTAAGCGTGTGGCAAAGTTTTGAGCACTTTGTAAATTCGCACGTTCATATCTCGACTGTCCAATTCGAGTTTGAAATATGCTTTATCTAGAAAAGGGACAGGAATAAAATTGCCTATCTTCCTGTAACTTTGAGTCACCACATATGAGGTCGCTGTCAAACCGCAGAAACGCGCCAGTGGCAAATCACTCCACGGTCCTTCTTGAGCGTGCACCGTCTGTGATGACGCAAAGTAGCAATGTAGAAACGTGTGAAAAAAGTCACCCACCATCGCGCCTTCAAATCCGCACGCTTCAGAAATAAAAAAATCAAGATTGCTATTGGGCTTGATGATTTCTCGGTCGTATTGGAATTCCGCATCCGAAGCCGCTAATGGGTCAGAAGGCAAGTAAGCAGCGGGAACAGTAAGCCTCTCTATGCACAAATTGAGGACACGTGGCTTATCTCCTGAGATTGCAGCTGCGTCAAGCTTGACAATTTCACTAGCAACGAACGACGGTTTTTGCCAATGATCAGAACTTCCGAATAGCCGCTCATTTTTATACGCATTGAGAAGCAAGGTCACCGCTGAACATAAAATGATCGCAACTGGCATCAGCTTTCTTTGCCAGAGAGCTTTTCCTGCTGCAAATGTGGACGCAACTATGCCGCATAGCGCAAAGCAAAAGAAGGCTTCTGCTAAGCGGCTTTGCGCATCAAGCGAAAGGGATATGGGGCGATCATTTGATAAAAACGAAACCATAAGCCTGTGGCTAGCTGAGAATGCAAATAGCCCTAAAGAAGAAGTCAAAGCCAATAAAGAGATAAGCCCAGAAGCGTACACCGAGTGTATGGTGGTGCGAACCTGTAATCCTCTTCCCGCTAAAACAGCGATGGCGAGCGTAACGACAAAGAAAAGCTTTACCGGTAATCTCACGAATCCAAGCGAAGGTACAAGCGAAACAAGAGCAGGCAAAACGGGTGTATATGTGCCCATACATAGGACCGAACCCATGATTGCAACCGCAATAAAAAACCAGCGTAATGTCCAAGTCCGATCGCAGGCCCCCCAAATGGCGGCGATTGCTACGAATGGACCTAAGTAAGCGCAAGACAGATACGGTGGAAGGCCTGCAAAACAAACTAGCGGTCGATAAATGGCGCCATGCAATCTGAGGTCGCCGAGACACTGACCTACAAATATGGATATTATTTCGTACCAGTGCGCGCTGTACAAAAACACCTCCGGTGCTAACAGTCCGGTTGCTCTGCGCGATACAGCAAGCCATTCCCCGACCGGTAACAATTCAGGGAGGGTTATTGTCGCTCCCAAAAACAACGCTCTAATTTGATACATCTGCGCTAAATCAACAAACGTTTCGGAACGTCGTTTCAGTCTCGAAACAAGGACGTAAATTACTAGCCCTGCGAATGATGGAACAATAACCTCGGGACGACCAGAGAAAATCAACAAGGCAATGCTTAGGACTGAGCAAACCAGGCGAACAAAAAGCTTTGATTCAGCGCATGTCTCAAGGGCTCGCAGTGCGTGAAGCGACATAACAAACCAAGCAACGCCACCAGACAATCCGTGATTCGCCGGAAGAGAGAACATATATCCGGACAACGATGCGGTGATACTTGCAAGAAGAGCAGAGCTCACGTTCCAATTGAAGCTTCGTAGTAACAAGAATGACCCTGCTGCCGTGACTAGTTGGTGCGCCATCATTGCCAGTGCCAAACCGCAACTGAATGGAAGCAAGACCAGAAACCAATCAATCGGATAAAACAAGCTTGGGAACGTCACCGGAATTTGCGGCATTCCGCAGTGGTTGTATATATTCCAAAGCGGGATTTTAAATTGAGCTAGCGAATGCGCAAGAAACTTTGACTCCGGTTCAAGAAAGAATGTGATGTCTGAATAGAAAAATGAGTTTTGCCCAGTAAAAACAGGCCAATAAAAATTGGTAAGTATCAAAAACTCTGCAAGCAACAAGAATAGCAGCGGGTGTTCAACCACGGCATTTTTAAATTGCTCTACGAATGTGCTCTGCATCGCGGTCCTTATCAACCTGACATCCAAACTATCGTGCTCGCGCTTATACTACATGAACATTAAAAAGCAGTCGCGAAACGACGATCTGATCATCAGGCTCGATCCAACTCTGCCGGAGGCGTATTCATACGCTGCATTTAAAGTCGGTGCAGAAAATCATATTCCTGAACTTGCAGATTCTCTGGCACAATGCGGTATCATGGCAAATTCCAATGACTAGAAGCGCTCGGAGTTTCAGTCAAACACATCAATCCGTAATCATTCACTACATGTTAATCCGCCCAGCCGTCCCTGAAGATAGTGAATCGATCGCTCAGCTCTTTATGAGAGTTTGGAAGATCACGATGGCGGAATACTTTCCGGATGGATTTTTGAAGCGCTTTAGCTTTGAAAATCAGAAAACAAAATATGCTGAACGCGCAAAAGATCCGAATTGGATTCTTCTGGTGGCAATCGAAAACAACAAAGTAGTCGGCTTTGTCGGTGCGATAGAGAACGATTCAGAGCCACTGTCGTATCAAAAACAAATTAGATCGATGTATGTAGGTCCGGATTGGCAACGGCAAGGAGTTGGAAGCGCTTTGTTTAAAGCAATTACGACCGAGCTAAAGAAAATCGGAGCAAACAGCGTAATGCTCTGGTGTATAAGAGCAAATGTCGGCGCCTGCTCTTTCTATGAAAAACACGGTGGAAAGCATATTGAGAATGTGCCTCCACCACTTGAATATAGTGAAATGCCGCACGTCATTTATGCATGGGGTGGCTAGAAATTGATCAGAGATACTCAGCGTTCGACTGCGCGCATGCTGATGATCGATATTGATGAATAGTCATGTGCGCTTGGTCTATGAACAATAGACTATACTTACGGTCATTGACTTAAGAGAAGTCCCGTCATTGGCGCAAGCACAATCTCAAGTTAGCAGAAAGAATTACATGCCTGTGCTGTACATTCCGCACGGCGGTGGACCTTGCTTTTTCATGGAGTGGACCATGGGTCCGCGCGATACTTGGGATGGCATGAAGTCGTGGTTGATGAACCTAGCTTCGACACTACCTGTTAAGCCAAGGGCCATCATCGTGATCTCTGCCCATTGGGAAGAGCCAATAATTAGCATTTCCAACGCTAAAAGGCCAAACCTGCTTTACGATTATTACGGTTTTCCAGAAGATACTTATCGCCTTGAATATCAAGCCCCAGGTTCACCCGAGCTCGCTCATCGCGCCAACGCTCTGCTTAATGAACATGGCATCAAAAGCCAATTCGAGGAAAAGCGTGGACTCGACCATGGCGTCTTTATTCCGTTGAAGTTAATCTATCCCGAGGCCGATATTCCAATCGTACAGATATCTCTCAAACAAGGCTTAGATCCCGCCAGTCATATTGAATTTGGTCGGGCTCTGGCACCTTTAAGGAAGGAAGATGTCCTAATTTTAAGTAGCGGTCTGAGTTACCACAATTTGAGATCATTTGGCACACCTGAAGGGATTGAAAATTCTATTGCTTTTGATAACTGGCTCCTTGAAGCCGTATCCACAAAGGATTCGAATGAACGCAATAGACAACTCAAAGATTGGAAGCATGCACCAAGCGCGCTTTCATCACATCCAAGAGAAGAACATCTGATACCACTAATGGTGGCAGCAGGTGCTGCCGAAACAGACACTGCTGAAAGAATCTATTCTGAGCGTGTAATGGGTTTAGCAATTTCAGGGTTTCAGTTCGGCTAGTTTTAAAGTTCTAGACCTTTACTGCTGCTACTTCTAAGGCTTCGGCTTCCCGTGCAGCGACTCTGGCGTAATTGCAATGGTGAGACCATCATCTCCGCCCGTAAAGCCAGTTTGCTCTGGGGACCAATTTCCCATGGGATAAGCGAATCCACCATTTGGCATCAGGTTGGGCAGAAGTGCCCTCATTGAATTTTTGATCGCGTTCTCAGCAGCTTGAGCTTCACGCTCAACGAAGTTATCTTTATAGGCATTCATAGCGCCAGCTGTGTTATTACCCTCTTCGATAAAACGCTGACCGATGAACTGCTGCAACAAAGTTTTTGCCCTCGCATCGTCCCATCCAGCTATATCGCCCCCACTTCTAATTTGTGAGGCTTTTGCAAGAACGGATGCAACTTCAGAATCTGTTTTACCGAGGACCTCAGGCGCTAGTTGGTTCAAAGTAGTTGCAAGCATATATCCACTTGCCTTCTCGTCTGTAGAAAAAATACGCATAGCCATCCATCCCACTCGCCCTGCTTCATTCGGAGGCTGTTTGTAATCGTTGAACGCGCTTATCACTTTTTCCGCACGGCTCACTTCATCTGGTGACAGAGTCTGATCTCTCGCTGCTTCCAATGCGCGTCTTGCAAATGCATCCGGAACCGTCCTGCCTTTCAATTCGGTTGAATATTCCGCTGTAAGACGAGCTATATCTGCATCACTTCCCGTAGATCTTATGTCTAGCTTTTGAGCCAAATAGCGAATGGTTAATGCATCTTGTTCTAAGTGAGTGAGCTCATGTCCAACAACTTTTACGAGGTCACCGTTTGGCTCCAGAGTACTTTGTTCGGAAATTGCAATTCGACCGGCATTGTAACCTCCCTCCTCAGGCTCGATCGGATCGAATCGTACTTCAGGAGTTGGAAGTGAGTGGTCTTTGCAATAGGTGTCTATGGTATCGCGTAATTGTTGATTCCTCTTTTCGAAACGCGCGTCGTGCAACTGTTCTCCCTGCTCTTTAAGAGATGCAGCTTCCCTTTTGAACTCTTCGTATTGCCTGAGAAGATCTGGATCGTCTTTTAGGATTGGAAGAATGCCTCTCTCCGACCCCGCCATGACGCGAACCTGAACCATTCCTGGTTCTAAATTGGTTTTTGCAACCACGGCACTTATAAATTTGTCTTCAAGAGCTTTTAACTGAGCGTTGTTTTCTTCCGCAGCTCTCGTAATATCACTATTGGGATGCTCTTTATCCCAATCACTAAACATATCTTTGAACTGCTTGGTGAAACCTTCTGCAACAGAAGGATCGGTCAGTACCGGATCACGAAAGTTCTGAACGGGCTTAGCTTCGGGCGCCGGTTGCGAATGTTCAGCTTTGTCTGCGTGCGGATTTGAGTTGTCACCGTTCGCTTGGGCTAGTTTATCTGTTCCTGCTTGCGCACCATTCTGAACAGGAGTGTCAGGGTTGTTTACTGTGCCACCATTAGTAGTGCCACCAGTTGGATTTGTTATTTCCGGAGTTGGAGCTTTGCCAACTGGTTGTCCGGCCAGCTTGAGTGGCGGCGTTGGGCTGCCTTGCGGTGGCGGCACTGGGGGTTTAGGAGGAGTTACATCCGGCACTTTGCTCGTAGCTTTGCCTAGTGAACCAATCAGCCGCGTGCCGGCTACTGCTGTTCCGGCTAGACCTGCCGCACCTAAAGTTGCATCTAGTACGCCCGGTCCCATATTTTCTCGGACGCGTCTTCGAGCATCTTCGAGTTCAGCCTCGGAATGACCTTCGGGATTCGTCAGAATTGTGTATGCGTTATTCGGTCCTTCACCTGTGGACGCTCCGGCAAGTTCCGAAACGCCTGAAACCGTCGTGTAGCCGCCAAAAGCCAGCCCACCTGTAGTAACTGCTGCATCAATGCCTGCTACTACAGCTGCTGAAGCGCCCAGGGCTCCGGCTATCGGGGCTGCAGCTATTGCAGCAACGCCAATTCCGACCATGCCCGCCGTTTCCCAGGGGTGACTTGTTATCTGGTTGTAGCCGTATTCGGCTGCCCCCGCCCCAGTTTGAGCCAGATACTCCACATTTCCTTCTACCCAACCCCAAAACGTCTGTTTGGGGGGCGGAGAAGCAGCACCTGCCCTACTAGCAGGCGTTTCGACATCGCTGCGTGTAATAGGAGCCGTATTCTGCTCATCGGCAAACCGTCGTGAAGCTGCAAGCCGGGTGGCTTCTGCGTTGTCTGCATCTGATTGGGTCTTATCGAGAGTCATGTACTAAGGCACGAGAGTTGTTTCCACTTGCTAAAATAACTTGACAATATGGCGAACTCGGTTCACTGGACACCTTTTGGGCGCCACGGCCCGATAGACCAGATCGTTCGACACGGCGTAAAGGCAGCCGTCCAAAATGAAGGCTGCCTTCAAACCAGATAGGCATCTAGCTCTGCTTACTTAGCTGTTACTAGATTCTTTTCTTTCAGGAGTGCCCATCTGTCTACTTTTGGATCGAGGCGATCGGTAGTTTGGAAGTTGATGATCCAGTTTGGATATTCCGGCGGCAACTCGCTCACTTCATCCAGCTTCTTGAGCTGTTCAGCAGTCAATTTGATATCGACCGATCCGATATTGTCTTCAAGTTGTTTCAAATTCCTAGCACCAATGATTATTGATGTCACTATAGGCTTAGCAAGAAGCCATGCAAGTGCAATTTTTGCAACAGTGCAGTTTTGTTCTTTTGCAATTGGTTTCATAACATCAATGATTTTCCAGGCGCGCTCTTTGTCAACAATCGGAAAATCAAATTCTGAACGCCGACTGTTCGCTGGCTTTTGGTTGTCACGATCGAATTTTCCTGATAGCAAGCCACCTGCAAGAGGACTCCAGACTAGCAATCCTGTTTTGGAGTGTTCCATTAAAGGCACCAATTCGCGTTCCAATTCGCGCCCAGCAATTGAGTAATACGCTTGCAGAGTATCGAAACGGGCCAAGTTTTTGAATTCAGAAATATCGAGCGCTCTTTGCAGTCTCCATGCGGCCCAGTTAGAACAACCAACGTAGCGGACTTTGCCTTGATTCACGAGAGTATCAAGGGCGCGCAGCGTTTCTTCAATTGGCGTAACAGGATCAGTTCCGTGAATCTGATACAGATCTATGTAATCAGTTTTGAGTCTGCGAAGGCTCGCTTCAACAGCTTCGATGATGTGCTTTCTGGAGGCACCGACATCATTGTGTCCAGGTCCCATCCTTCCATAACACTTGGTTGCGATCACTACATCTTTGCGATCAACACCATTGTTTAGGAAAGATTGTCCCAGCATTTCTTCGCTGCCACCTTCAGAATAGACATCGGCGGTGTCGAAAAAGTTGATGCCACCATCTATGCAAGCTTTTACGATTTCGTCTGCTTCAGCTTGATTAGAGGCGCCGAGCATTTTGAAGAGTCCCGCTCCACCATGAAATGTCATTGCGCCAAAGCACAATGTAGATACCAATAGACCCGTCTCACCAAGAGTTTTGTATTGCATTTCGTGTTCCTCGTTATTACTTATTTTTTTGTGCCATTCCGTTCCAGAATATTTCGAAGCCTTTATCTCGATATTGAGTTGATTCTTTAGGGTGTTGTCTCATGAATTGCATAGTTGTCTCCGCTTGCGCTGTCAGCATTGCGATCACAAACTCTTGAGGAAGGTCCTTGAAAATACCCTCCGCAATAGCACCTTCTATCAACGAGTGAAGCTCACTAAATCTAGCCGAACTCGCCTCGCTAATCTCCGGTTTCAATCCTTCCCAAACTTTGATTTTATGAAGTACATTTAGTTGATCCGGGCTTTCCATGCCCCACTCCACGTACTTGTTCCAGATGTGCTGTGTTTGAGAACGAACCGAACCTTTGCGTGGAAAGCCATCAAGCATGGCCTCGCCAAGATCTTCTTTAATTTGAATGTATAGCGTGTTTATCAATTCGTCTTTGCCCTTGAAGTATATGAAAAGCGTTCCTTCAGCCATACCTGCCGAACTGGTTATCGACGCAGTAGATGCTGAAAGTCCTTTGCTTGCAAAAACTCGAGTGGCTTCGGCCAAAATCGCATTCCGCTTATCTTCGCTTTTCGGGCGAGCCATAGTTCTCCTTAAAGGACTTCTTGAATGAGTGAGTATACACTCATTTATTCTTCTGTGTCAAACACTGGTTATATATATTGTCTAACGCGCCCATAATCCAACTTCGGATATCCTTGAGCCTGCCACACAAAGGTTTTGGCTAGGAGTTGGAATGAGAAAGTTTACTTGGATTCAAGCATCGATATCGGCAGGTATGTACTTAATCGCAAATCCGCTATGGGCGTTAGCCGACGATACGCAGCAATCTACAAAAAAGGTAGTTCCGTCTTCGGCTCCTGCGGCTTCAATGCCCATTGAAACTAAATCGGATATTGCCGCAACTCTTTCTACTCCGGTGGTTGCACCTCCTACCGCCGCATCATCGAATGAAGCAGAAGCTCCTCTTGGAGCGACATCATCATCTCCTGAGGCAGAATCTCCAACGACAGCAGGTCCACGCACACCCGAAGCTGCGCAACGTTTCACATTTGTTCAAGACGGCAAAATGTCACAACAAGTTCACCTACCAATTCATGAGTGGTACACAACCAAAAAAGTGCCAGATGGAATGGTGCTTTGCGTTCATGGTCTAAGTTTGCATGGAATGAGTTTTGAGATTTTAGCTCGAGCCTTTGCAGCGGATAACGCCCTGGGCGGCAGTTATTACGTGGTGGCCCCGGATATGCGCGGATTCGGCCGTAATAGAAACGCTCACAAATTTTGCCAAGAAAAAGATTGCAAAGCAATAGTGAACTACGACAAGACCATTGATGATCTTGCAAAAATCTGCAAGCTTATGAAAGAGAAATATCCCGGTGTGCACCTGTATTTGCTAGGTGAAAGTCTCGGTTCAACCGTATGTCTGGCAGTCGCTGCCAAAGTTCCAGATTTAGTAGACGGTTTGATCCTCTCTGGTACAGCCGTTATGAAAAACTCTGCCATGTTTAGAGACAACATTCCGGCAGTGGTTCCTGCTCTCGTAGATTTAAAACATCGCGTAAAGTTGAGAAACTTTGTTGAGAAGCTGGTTTCGGATGATCCCGATATCGCCAAGGAAATGGAGGCTGATCCATTAATTCCAAAGAGTTTAAGCCTCGGGGAGCTTCTTAAAACAGATCGATTCACTTCCAAGACGGTCAAATTTACAAAGAAAGTAGCCCTCCAAACACCCGTTCTCATTTTGCAAGGTGGAAAGGATAAATGCGTGGTACCAGATGCTGCGATAAAGCTTGCATCCAATCTTCGCACCTCCGATCAAACAATGCGATTTCTCTACGCTCATGGCCACTTGCTTTTGGAAACTTCGTATGTAAGCCCTGTGGCAGTTGATGCAATGACGAGCTGGTTTGATGATCACACTACTGAGCACAGAAAAGAACTGCAGGCTATGCGAGAAGATTTATACGCTCTCGGCGGAGAGCGCAGCGCGAGATAACGACTCCACGAAATGCAGTTTCGAGTTTTTAAAAACGTTGTTTGAGTTTGATCATATAAATAGATCCCGACTGTTTGAGCAAATTGTCTTGCACATAGCAAACAATGCTTCCTCCATCAGGACTCCACGAACTGTCAGCCGCCACTAGCTTCTTTTTACCTGGCACATTGAAATTTGTGAGACGTTCTTTGTTGGAGCCGTCTGCATCCATGATCCATAAATCGGCGCCTTTATTTGAGTTTTCATTCGTTGTCATCCAGATAATCTTTTTTCCGTCCGGAGAAACTTCGGCATGTTCGTTATAGCCTTCTGTCGTCAATCTGGCTGTAGCTCCTGAGGCAATGTCCAGACTGTAAATATCGTTGTCCATGAAAAGCGGCTTTCCGGTTTTTGCATTGCTTGAAAAAATCAATTTTGACCCATCTGCGCTGAAACCATGATTCTCATAGAAGCCAGGCCCCATGGGTTCTAGGGTTTGAATGTTGGAAAGAGTCGGGCCATTATCGCCAACTGAAAAGTCTGCAATACAAAGAGACCACACACCATATTCTTTCGATTTTTCTAAAACATGGGGTTTCCCACGCATTTGACTCCAGGCAAGCTTCTTTCCATCTGGAGAGAAGTGCGGATGCAACACACCTGAATCAGCTGTATCCGGCAAATTTGTCAGTGGCCATGCGTCTTTACCATCAGCAGTTATTAACCACAAATTGCTCCGGTGTCCGTATCCAGGCGGACTGTTTCGACCGGCTTTTTCCACTTGAATTACGAGATATTTGCCGCTTGGATGCCAGGCAGGATTCCCGCGACTTCCACCTTTTATCTTGTCGTTCGAGCACGTAATGCACTGAATCTTTTTTCCATCGGGCTGCATTGTATAAATTTCGTATTGATCGTTAACTGATCTATCAAATGCAATGACGCCATTTTGAGTAGGTTGCCAATCCACTCTGCCTCCGTTCTTGGCAATTTGTCCAACGGCATCGACATAGCTTGCGGATGCCGGAAGAGCGGCTAAACACATTGCAAAAAAGGCAGTAGTAAAGGAACGCACTTGATCTCCTCATGAGGCTTCCGAACAATGCTAGCAAACATCGGCATGAAGGAACTAAAATCGCACAGGATCAGAACGCATAGGACAAAAAAATGCAAATTGGAATGGTCGGTTTGGGTCGAATGGGTGCCTACATGGTTAAGCGGCTGATGAAGGCCGGTCACCATTGTGTCGTTTATGACCTTAATACAAAGGCAGTCGAGGAATTAGTCAAAGAAGGCGCCATTGGCGCACATTCAGCAAAGGAATTTGTCGATAAGCTTGAAAGGCCGCGCGCTGTCTGGCTAATGGTCCCCGCAGGAGTTGTTGACAAGACTCTTGAAAGCCTCGTTCCTCTTTTGCAAGAGGACGACGTTATTGTTGACGGAGGCAATTCCTACTATCACGATGACTTGCATCGTTCAGCTCGATTAAAAGAGAAAGGGATCTACTTTGTTGATGCTGGAACCAGTGGAGGAGTATGGGGATTAGAAAGAGGTTATTGCCTGATGATTGGCGGCGAGGAAGAGGCCGTTAAGCGATTAGAACCAATTTTCAAATCTCTTGCGCCAAGCGTTGATTCGGCTTCAAGAACTCCCAGCCGGACGGGCGAATATACGACCGCAGAACACGGCTATCTTCATTGTGGGCCAAGCGGTGCGGGGCATTTTGTCAAAATGGTCCATAATGGTATCGAATACGGTGTAATGGCTGCTTATGCCGAAGGTTTGAATATCCTTCGCAATGCAAATATTGGTAAAACACAACAGACCACAGATGCCGAAACGACGCCGTTGCGACATCCGGAACTGTACCAATACGATTTGGACCTGGCAGCCATTACTGAAGTGTGGCGGCGAGGAAGCGTTATTGCATCCTGGTTGTTAGATTTAACGGCGGACGCTTTAGCGCAAAGCCCTAACTTGGCTGAATATAGCGGACGTGTTTCCGATTCAGGTGAAGGGCGCTGGACAATTACCGCCGCCATTGACGAAGCTGTTCCTGTTCCGGTACTCAGCACTGCCCTATACGAACGATTCAGTTCAAGGTCTGATGCGGATTTTGCTGATAAAGCGCTTTCAGCGATGCGCTTCAAATTCGGCGGACACAACGAAAAGCCGGGTGCCGATCACAAAGTCGAATAATTAGCAAAGAAATGACTGGCGTAAATACTGGCGAAGAAATAACTGGCGTAAATAACTAGCGAAGAAATCAGTAGCAAAGTCTTATTTCTTTGGCTTTTCTTGCGGATTTGCATCTAAGTAAGTGACCAAACGCCACTTATGCAGTCCTTGAGATCCATTCAAAGCTGGCTCGTGTCTGACATCACCAGCGGTGATTTTTGGTCCGGTGCAAGTTACCAATACTAGCTTGGGATGTGCCGGATCACCCGGTGCAAATACTCTGTTCCAGGCCTCTTGATCTTTAGGATCCTTGACGATTTCGTGATTACTATATGTATAGGCAGTCTTTGTGCCGTCTGCTGCTTGCAGGGTTACATTGTCCGGTCTACCGTGGTGAATACCAAGGTGAGAAAGATTGTACAGCGGGCCCGGATTATTGCCGAAGGACACGTGTCCGGCGATGACGGTCTTGCCTGGAATTTCATGTTTCCATTCACCCAGATGGAATGGATCTTGTGGTGGCACCATATCGCCACCGTGCTTCTTGGCATAGTGCTTTTCTTCTGCGCCAGTGCCTACTTTATCAATGGGCACATGATTTAAACCTATGCTTGGCGCGGTCAAACTTTCTTGGCCGGCAGCAGCTCTCGGCACAGAATAATGCTGACGATATTTTTCCTGCAGACTGGTCAAATGATTTGTATGCAGGCCAGTGAAGACACCAGTTGGAGTATCAGGCGCTGGCGGCGTAAGCGAAACAGGCGGAAGAACATCCTTATCATGCGGTGGTATCACCAGTGGTTCAGGTGGTTTAGGCGGCAATACGGGCCGACAAGGAATTTCAAATGGTAACAATAGCATCCCACAACCTCCGTGAGGCGATGGTGGTGGCGGAACTTCTCTTGGATGTGGGTGCGGTTGCGGATGCGGATTTGGCGGTGTAACTTTACCGCCGCCTTCGGTTCCTCGAGTAGTACTACCCCAGGCTTGATTAGATAAAGAAATTCGCGCGCCGTGAGCGGTATTTCCGTTGCTCATACCTCCTTCTGTGGACCCCATGTGACCTTCGGTAGTGTGTCCTGTTGTTCCTGTTTGACCGCCTTCGGTTGTGTGTCCTGTTGTAGCCGTACCTACTGCGGCGTGTCCTCCGCCTTCTGTGGCGTGTCCGCCTCCCATGCCGCCGATGCCGCCCATATGTCCACCCATAATGTGTTCACTCCCGTTTCTCTCTGACTGGGAGCATCCTAACGGGAAGTTATAACCAAACAATTGCCAACCCACACGTAGAAATACGAATTTTGGAAAGTTTCTTGCTACGGTCGATTTGGTGGCTTTACTGTCAAAGAGGCTTCAAAGGAGCAAGTTGTCCACCTTGCCAATTATCTTTAAACATAGGTGTTTGATCGACCGATCGATCGCGCAGTACTTCCTGCTCAACACTTGTCGTTAGTTGCTTATAAGCATCGGTCATAGACGTTGAAGCGCCTTTGGATTGCAGCGCTTCGATCAATCGGCGGGTAAAGACACTATTTGGATATTGTTTCGACTCCCAGGAAACTTGATCGGCAGCACTTGAGCACAAAACCAACTGTCCATCGCCTGCTGTCACCTTGGACATATCAACATCGAATACACGCTTAATGCCCTTTTCACCGTTCACTCCTTCTGATGCCGAACCGCTATGGCACACATCTAGAATTAACAAAATTCGATTGCTGTGAACTTGCTCTTTCACCATCTCGCTTAGCCATTGCATTGGTATACCGCTGGAAAGAAGACTGTCTTTGTTCGTGTCGTAAGCAACAAGAAAATTGGTACCGCCTGCTTGCTTCATAGCCTGGCTGCCGTGACTACTTATATATATAAGGACTAGATCAGTTGGCTTCGCTAAATGACCAAGCCACTTGTCTCCAAGTTGAGCAAGAATGTTCTCACGAGTGGCTTGACTGTCTGTAAGCAGTTTGACGTGGTCTTCTTTGAAGTTACCATTGGCTACGATGAAGTTGTGAAAATCGGTAGCGTCTTTAGCTGCATATTTGAGATTGATGGACGGATCTTGAAAATTGCTTATGCCAATGCACAGGCACCATTTATCCGTAATTGGAGTGGCAGCTGTCGTGCCTGCTTTTAGAATCAATGTACTTGTGGGGACCGTATCGCCGCCTGGGAGGGTCTTGCGCAGTTGGTCGGCTTGTTTCGACAACTCATTTGCATAATCAGCTTTTCCAAGCAATTGCATAACGGCAGCAAGATTGGCGAGATCACTTGTTCTTGCTGCAATGTTAGTAGAATCGTATTTTTCGTCACGAGCAATCAAACGACGGTACATCGCTTCTGCCTTGATGCCCTTAGTTGTGTCTTTATAGAAAGTGGCTAACTGACTCATGCTTAGCGCAATATCAGGATGTTCAGGCGGGAGAATTTTTTCGCGCAGGCGAAGAGCTTCTGTAAGTCTTGCTTCTGCTTCGTCGTTATTGTGCATGCTTGCATAAAGCAATCCGAGGAGTGAAACAGCTCTTGCGTAATTCGGATGCTCTTCGCCGATTGTCTTTAAGTCAATAGCAAGAGCGCGCTTGTATGCAGCCTCCGCTTCATCAAGCTTGTTTTGCTGAGCCTTTACATACGCAATGTCGATTAAGCATTCAGCCACATCTGGATGTTCGCTACCAAATGCAGCCTTCCTGATTTTGATGGCTTGCTGTAAAAGTGCATCAGCGTCATCGTATTTTCCTTGGTCTATAAATAATTCGGCTTGATCAACTAGAACATCACCCAAATAAGGATGGTCAGGCAATTGTTTCGCTATGATCGCTTTGGCCTTTTGCAAAAGCGGCTCTGCTTCCGCGTATTTCTTTTCATCTTTATAAACAATTGCAAGCCGCTCAAGCGAACGAGCATAATCTGTCGAATTTGTACCTGAACTTGCTTCATCTCGCTTTATAAGCTGGTTTGCATAATCTTCAGATTTTGCATAATGACCTAACCGCGCACTAACCCTTGAAAGTGCAGCTAAACTTGCACCTTCTATGAGCGCTGAAGTTGGTTGATTTTTGTCTAGCCTTTGCAAAATCGAATTAGCGTTAGCTTCCGCTTTTGTATACTCGGCTCTAGTTACATATAGGTTGGTAAGGTTAACAGCCGTACTCAAGCATTGATATGAGTTTGGTCCGTATAACTCACTTTCCTTATCACTTGCTTCTTTCAATGCTGATTCCGCTAGCCCATAGTTTCCTTCCTCGATATTGTTCATGCCGAAGTTTTGTTCCTTTTCTGCCCATACGGCATTGTTAGCTGCACGAAGCGGTTTTAGAGCCGTTTCGTACATCACATGAGCCTGCTTGTATTTGCCTTCTGTAAAGAGTAAGTCCGCGTAGCAGCTCATGGTCACAGCATTTTCATAGCTATCAGCACCGAGGGCTTTTTCCTTTATAGACAGCACCTTCTGGTACGTCTGCTCCGCTTCCGGAAACTTTTTCTGGGCGGCAAGCGCCATGGCTAAGCCGTCTAAAGACTTATAGTAGCGCTGGTCTTTTTCGCCAAAACCTTTTGCCGCATCGGCTGCACAGGAAAACATCTTTTCCGCTGTTTCGGCATCATTAGCAGTTAGGGCTTTAAAAGCCTCCGAGAAATAGCCTTGCCAAACGGCTTCTTGCGCCAAGGCAGGCTGGATAGAAAGGCTAATTGCAACGAGGTAAAGTGCTGATAAGGTGGCTTTGAAATTGCGCATAGCCGGACATTATAGGCAGATGACAACCTATGATCATCCGGTTTTAAAGACGATTTACGGGCTTTTTAAAATTGGAGAATTTAGTTGATAACGTACGCGAAGGCAGCAGCTATGCTCAGTAATCCTGTCAGCAAGCGCATGTAGGAATGAGTGAGATCTTTAAGTGGCACACAAAGAGTAAGAATATCGCTTGTGGAGAGAACCAGGAGTGCGGCACTTAAAAGGGCGACGGTTGGGTTAAATGGCTGCTGCTCTAGCCCAAGTTTCATCCAGGTAGCGACAACAACGAACGTTACAAAACCAGCCAGATAAAGTCTCCAGCCTGGTAGACGCTCGCCTTCCTTCTGCGTTTTGCTCATGCAATCGGGCTCCCAAAAAATCACCAACCTACACCCATATACACAAATCAATTGCGTTTTACACGCTTTGCCTGCTCTTGAATTTGCGGTTGTTAACAAGCGGTACGTTCCGAGGAGATTGGAAAGCATGTTGCGGTGCATGGCACCATCCATGGTGCTTACAAAGTGTGCGTCACTTTTATAGAATCGCTCCAAGCAAGTCTTAAAAAATGCGCCTTCACACAGTCCATTAACTGTCCTGTTTGCCTTCTATCGATGAGGAGGGGGACCTATGGTTGTACCAGGAGGTGAGTTCAGATGAACGACCAATTACAACTCAATTTAGGCAGCTTTGTTTTGCCGAACGCTTACGGGTATCAAGAATATCCAAAGGGTGAAAGTCCAGTGCAGGATATCGCTAGAAGCCTTGGTTTTGTCTTCGATGCGATTGCCCTGACGATCGTTTTTGTAGGCATTACCCTCTTTGCAAAGCTAGGAACTTAGTGCCAAAATCCATATCCTGCTTGCGATACCGGAATTTTGCCAAAGATCAGCCTGGTGTATAGTTGACACTGTCTTCGACTGGGCATATTTTCCCCAATGGGCAGGGTTGAAAGTGGAAACAGAGTCAAAGAAAGAAACCAAATTAAAAGAAGTCTGTGCGGTTTGCGGAAAACGCAAAAGCCTGGATCCCAATGACGGCAGTACGCCGATTTGTTCTTGCCAAAGCAAATCGAAAACAAAGTCAACTCCCACGAAAACTCCTGAAAAGGACGCAGCACTTCTTCAGCCGGGCGACCTTCTTGCCGACTGGCTGATTCTAGAAAAGATTGGAACAGGCGCTCTCACCCGCGTTTATAAGGCGCGCGCAAAAGAATCCGAAGAACTATTTGTAGTAAAGGAACTGAGGCGTACATTTGCAGCCAACCCAAGAAACGCAAAAATGTTTGAGGTGGAATCGAAGGAAGCGATCGAGCACCTTCACCACCCAAACATAGTAAGAGTATTTGCCAGCGGAAAAACACCAAAAGGACTTCCGTATCAAGTCGCTGAATATGTTGAGAGTCCGAGCTTATTTCTAAAAATGTCTATGGAAGGACCCCTTAGCGAACAGAATACGCTTGAGCTATTTTTGCCTTTATGCGATGCCCTCGTATTTGCCCACGAAAAAAACATTATTCATGGCAGTATTCAGCCGACAAATATTTTTCTAGACCTCTCCAAGAACATAGTGGAATTAGCCGACTTTGGACTGGCAAAAGTTCTTCCCAATGCTACAAGAGAAACGAAATTTCTCACGCCTGAGGGAGAACGAATGGGAGATCCACAGTATGCAAGTCCAGAATATTTGATGGGTGAAAGGCTCGATGCGAGATCCGATATTTATTCACTTGGCTGCGTCATGTACCAGGTTTTGACAGGCAAGACACCCTTTACTGGGGCTAGTCGCATGCAAATGGCATTGAGTAATTTGTCTGATCAAGCTAGACCTCTTTCAAGCGAATCAGAGGGAAATGAAAAGAAATCTGCACTCGAGAATGTAATCGGGCGTTGTCTGGAAAAAGATCCTGCCAGACGATATCAAAGTGCAATAGATTTACGAGCTGATCTCAAAGCAGCGAAAGCAGGCAAATACATTGAAGCTTTACCGCCTCCGCCAAGACCGTACAAACAGGATATTAAGGAAGTCAAAAAGTACTTCAATGAATACAAAGTTCCGCTTTATATATTTGCGGTTTGCATAGTTCTTTTCATGGTTCTAAGCTTGAGCGAAAACTACGAGCCCATGGTTGAAGAAGTAAAGTCAATGTATTATGGTCTAACAACACCGAAATTAGCCCAAGCTGAACATCAAAATACTCCGATCGAGAACAACTACATGGGTGTTCTGCATACAAAGTACGGGAATTGGCTCGGTGAAAATTATAATTTGCCAGAGATAAATGGTGTCACTAGTGCACTTGCTAAAAAACTCGACCTGAAAAGTCTCGAACTTGTACACTCAAAGTTGAAGGGTGTTGACTTCACTAACGCTCGGTTGGAGAAATCGTTGTTTATAGGGGTGTCATTCAACACCAGCAATTTTGACCACTCCCATCTAGATAATGCTACTTTCATCGATTGTGATTTGAGGGGCTGCTATTTTAAATATGCCAGTCTTCGCGGAGCTTATTTTTTACGATCGAACTTGGATAATATTGATTGCAGAGATGCAGACTTCACCTCCGCCTTTTTCGATAGAGTCAGTTCAGCGAGAATGGATTCAAAAGGTGCGAATTTTGAGAAAGCCGTCGTAGTAAATTCGACTGGTAAACTGGTTTCTAACGGTCTTCAAAAAAAAATTGCCACAAAAGAGATACTTGCTGATCCGCCTGACGCTCTGCCTCGCCTGCTTAATAGCGGACATAAACTGAACTATAAAAACGCAAATCTAGATGGAGCGATACTCGTTGGACTGAACCTTACCAACACAGACTTTCTGAACTCGAGCTTCCGCGGCGCAGACTTGCGTAACTCTAACTTAAGGACTGATCGTTTCGTTGGTTTGGATATGCGAGGAGCTGATTTAACCGGTGCATATTTGTGCAACTCCGATTTGACCGGTGTAGATTTGTCGGGCGCCAATCTGGAAAATGCGAATCTTTCCTATGCCAATTTAAGTAATGCCAGGTTGTCCGGCGCTAATCTAAAAGGGGCGAATCTCAGAGGTACCAGCATCAATCAGTGCTATCTAGAAGGGGCGGATCTAACGGGCGTAAATTTCGACAGATACGCCAGGTACGTTCAACTCTACAAAACTGCATTACCCAAAGAATTTAATGTAGATGCAATTTTGAGGTTGGATAGTGAGGGCCTTTACAATACGCCTTTAAACCTGTCTTTGGGCAAGTAGAAGCTCTTCCAAAACGCTATACTGTACCTTCGGCGAGCGCGAGGTGAAGACGAGCGCGAGGTGAAGGCGAGGGCTGCAAATTGAAGTTTGGTAATTTCGATCTATCGATCGTTCGCGAATGCGAATTCAAACTAGATGGCGGTGCAATGTTTGGAGTCGTACCAAAGCCATTGTGGGAAAAAGTCGCACCGCCTGATAATGCCAATCGCGTCGCTCTAACTTGCAATTTATTATTAATTGATACTGGTAAGCACAAGGTTCTGGTTGAGACCGGAATGGGTTCGCGCTGGACAGAAAAAGAAATTGAACGTTATGGATTGACGCCATTAGTCGATGACAAAGAGCCCCTTGCATCAATTGGCGTTAGAAGTGATCAAATAGATGCGGTCATAATTTCGCATCTGCATTTTGATCACGCCGGCGGCGCCACTTGCATACGTGAGGGCGAACTTGTTCCAACGTTTCCCAATGCTCGTTACTACTTCCAAAAGGGAGAGTGGGAGTTTGCACACAAAGCAAATGCACGAGCAAAAGCAAGTTACCGTGCTGATGATTTCGAACCTATCTACGCAGCCGGACAAGCGTTTTTAATGGATGGCGATGGCGAAGTTGTACCAGGTATTCATGTGCATCGCACTGGTGGACACACAACCCATCATCAGATAGTTTCGTTTGAATCAGAAGGTCAGAAAGGTTCATTTTTTGCTGATATTATTCCAACAAAATGCCACATCCCGCCGCCTTGGGTAATGGGATACGATCATTTCCCACTTGATAGTTGCGATGTAAAATCTGAATGGCTAACAAAAGCGTCTGCCGAAAGATGGCTGATCGTATTCGATCACGAACCAGGCGTGCCGTGGGGTTATGTTAACGGCACTAATGGCAAGTTTGAGTTTGAAGCGTTGCCGGAAGAAACTCTCAAACAGACCGTGTTGATCAAGAAGTAGACACTTAGCTTGCCGCCAATATCTCGTGATAATTATCCCAGCGGCTGCAGTCTATTTGATCACTCAACCAAGCTGGCATCCACCTGATGTTTCGCTTGAACCAAATACGATCATCGCGATTGAAAGAAGATGTAGCACGCATTAGAGCAACGCCATCACCTAATTTTTGCCCGAGATTCCACACAGCTCGAGCGGCTTCGCCCACTGGCGTTTCCGCCAGTTTCAATTTGCGTGCCGCAATGTGTTTGAATTGAATTTTCTGGCCTTCAATATGGAATTGGCTTGAGCGGCCGTCAATGAAAAATATTGCCGTTTGCGGCCTTTTTCCATAATTTGGATCATCACTTGGCACTATAAAATAAGGTTGTTGGATAATTCTTCGACCAAATGATTCTGCTTTTACCTTTGCGATTTCGTATAGCGAATAATCTCTCATATAACCCAGTTCTTTTACGAATACCCCGCGCGCCAAACGCCGAATCCATCCTACTTTCACAAGCGTATATAACGCTTGATCTACTGCTGCTCTTTTTCCGAATGCAAGACAATCTCGCGTCGTAAAAATCTTCCCATCGGTCAGATAAGTGATGTACCTTTTTATCATCGACATGGCCATGATGCCTTCTCCTTTTTCGACACTCGCTACCAATTAGATTTTTTAGAACGTAAATCTAAGTACGTGTGAGATCGAAAAAAGTTCAATGGTCGAGGCGTGGTGCAAACTTTCTGACTTTGAAGGAACTGCTGACGGGTTAGGGGTTAGCTTATTTTTTCAAGGTGATCCTTGCCGTACATGTAGGGGCGGAGGACTTTGGGGATAGTTATGGTGCCGTCGGGGTTTTGATTGTTTTCGATTATTGGGATCAAAATTCTTGGTGAGGCGATGGCGGTGTTGTTGAGCGTGTAGGCGTATTTCTTTTTTCCTGATTGATCGCGATAGCGTATGTTGGCACGTCGGGCTTGGAAATCTCGGAAGCTTGAGCAAGAGTGGGTTTCGCCGTAGGCATCTCGGCTCGGCATCCATGCTTCGATATCGTTCTTTTTAGTTTGGCCCAGACCAAGATCGCCCGTGCAAACTGCAACGACACGATAAGGTAATTCTAGATCTTGCATTATTAGTTCTGAGTTGTTTAGCAGATTGAGATGCTCTCGGTCGCTTTCGGCTTCATCGGCAATGGTGAGAATTACTTGTTCGACTTTTTGAAATTGGTGCACGCGATATAAGCCTTTGGTGTCACGACCGGCTGCACCTGCTTCGCGCCTGAAGCAAGCGGAAACACCGGCGTGACGGATAGGAAGGGATGCTTCATCGAGGAGAGCATCAATATAGTTGGCGACGATGCTTACCTCAGAAGTGCCAATAAGATAGAGCTCATCCTTTTCTAAGTTGTAGGTATTCTCTTCACCGAATGGAAAATATCCGGTGGCAAATAAGGCTTGGTCACGCACCATCAAAGGCACTAAGGTTGGAATGAAGTTTCTGCGTATTACGAAATCAAAGGCATATCTTATAACCGCCAGTTCCAATAACGCTGCGTCGCCGAACAAAGAATACGCACGAGAACCCGCATAGCGGCGCGGTGCATCCTGGTTTATGAGTCCATGGGCCAGAAGAAGATCGATATGATTCTTAGGTTCGAAATCAAATTTTCTTGGCTCACCCCACCGCTTAACCTCAACATTTTCTGCATCGCTCAATCCATCCGGAACGGAATCGGCAACAACATTTGGAACTTTGAGCATGAGGTTGCGAAAAGACACATCTACATCTCGGAATTCTGTTTCGAGATTATCAACGTCGGTAGCCAGAGCTTGAGCACGATTCATTAATGGCTCGCGTTCCTTTAAATCATTCGCCTTGGCTATTTCAGAGGAGAGCTGGTTACGCAAATGGCGCAAATTTCCAAGGTCGTTTTCGATCACGCGTTTACGCGCATCGAGATACAACAACTCCTCCAAATCAACAGCAATTTTTTTCCTGCTGATCGCACGAGCAACTTCGTCTATGTTTTTCCTAATAAATGCGATATCGAGCATTTCGAACAGACCTCCTACTAAGGCATACGAGTAGCGGCTTACAACTAAAGTGAGGGCATACAGCTAGGCATAAAAAACGACATGTGAAGTGAGGGCATACATTTAGGCATACAAAAATGACAAGTAGGCATACAAAAATGACAAGCGAACCAACGGGGCGCTTGTCACTTGAAACTTTGATGAAAACTACAAAGCTAAAGCAGCAACCCCGCCCCTTTAAAAGGCGAGGACGACGAGATAAATTGCTTTTGCTTCAAATACATAATGGCATCGTCCGAAAAATCCAATGACCCGTCAAGGGTTTGTAAAACAATATATTTTGGGAGAGCTTCGGATCGTGAAACAAGAGAGAGCATTTGGCTCTCCAGAATGCGGGCGCGCAAGCTTACCCCCACATTCTGGAGAGCACTAATAACTTTGCGGTAGACTATTTTCGCAATTAATAACCCCGGAGGAAACCGTATGCCCTCTCCTGAATGGTCGTACCATCGCAATGGTTGCAAAACCTGCGCACGAGCTCAAGAATTCATAGGCAAACATAAGGTCAAGCCGGCTGCCACCGTAGTCGATGCAAAAAAATCGAAAATGGGCGAAAGCGATGCTTTGAAATTGGCAGCGGAAGTCCATGAAATCTATGCTACGAAAGGCACTCGGGTTGTTCACATCGATTTGAAAAAGGAAAAACCAACCAAAGATGAACTAATTGCCCTTCTAATTGGACCGACTGGAAACTTGAGGGCTCCTACGTTCAAAGTCGGGAAGACGCTCCTTGTCGGTTTCGATGAGGCGACCTACAGCAAGGTCTTGGGATAGTGATGCAGCAAGGTTCTTGGGATAGGGCTATCTTGGGATACAGCTAAAGCATAAAGCAAGGCTTTGGGATACGGCTAAAGCAAGGTCTTGGGATACGGCTACAGTGAGGTTCTTGGGATAAGTATTTCAAGATAGATATTTCAAGATCGATATTGCTAGTAATCAGCTTTTGGATATTTAATTGCTAACCTGCGCCTAAATCGGACGGATATCCGGTACACTCTTGTCATCTCTTGGAATCGGTCGTGTGACGGAACAAGCAGCGCAACCGCCTGAAAATCGATCATTCATACCAACACCCAGCGGCGAAAGTCTGAAGCCGCATCAATTGGCACTTGTGGGCATAATTTTCGGCCTCGGGGGCCTCGCCACCATCCTTTTCTTTAACGTGCTCCAGGCAATAGGTTTTGCCATCGTTGTGGGCGTTCTCGCCTACAGCTATCTTTCCATCCGAAACGAACGAGACTCCCTGAATTTTAAGCCCGCGCAGCCCTTGCTGGAAGCACGTGGACAAAACTCATTCAATTCTGCGCCTGGCGTAACCCCTGATGGAACTGGCCAAGTCGAAGGATCCAACGTTCCAGAGTTTGCAAAATCGACCTCCAACACACACGACTTCTCTCCTTTCCCGCGGGCAAACCATGCCGAATTCAATGCAAAAGCGATAGCAGCATTGGATGCAGCAGGTGCTGTTCTCGGCAGCGCAGCTGGTGCAGTTGGTGCAGCGATAGGCAGTGCAGCAGGTGCAATAGCTGCAGCTCAAAACAATCCCAGAAATAATTCAGCTGCTCCCAGTGCATTTGGTGCACCACAAACTGGACCGGCTTATCCAGGGCAAACAATACCGCCGGAAGAAGTGACTTCGGCATCATTTCCTGCAATTCCAGTTGATGGAGCGCATCCGGACGCAGCTCCGGTGCAAGGATATTCGGCAATCCCAGCTAGTGGGGCTAACGTACAGTCATTTTCTGCGGCGCATCCAGGCGCGGCTCCATCACCAGGATTTTCTGCGGCACATCCAGGCGCGGCTCCATCACCGGGATTTTCTGCGGCACATCCAGGCGCGGCTCCATCACCGGAATTTTCTGCGGCACATCCAGGCGCAGCTCAATCGCCAGGATTTTCTGCGGCACATCCAGGCGCGGCTCCATCGCCAGAATTTTCTGCGGCGCATCCAAATGTGCATTCAGTTCAAGGATTAATGCCGCCAGATGCAGTTGGTTTCACTCCAGCAGACACAGTTGCTGCCTCTCAAGCAAACACCTTTTCTGCTGTACCGGAAATGTCAGTCCCGCCTGATCAAGTGGTGACGGTGCCACCAACGCAAGCGACATCCTTGAATCCTTTTATGCGGCGCGCTCATTATTGTTGGAAATGCAAAGACCTTATGTACGTCTATTCTTGGCCTGGTCACCACATGTGGAGCACTGATAGTCCTCCTCAACCAAGACCAGAATCAGTTCAGTTTCGCTTCTATCAAACAATCGGTGCTAAGTTTTGGGCGAATGTTTGCCAGAAATGCGATGCGGTTCAAGGTGACCACCTTGTATTTGACGAACATTCGCCGTATAAATGGGAAAACTTTTCCTAGAAATTTCTTAGAAGCAATATGCTTTCTGCAAAATCTCTCCACTTCGATACAAACGATTGGTCCCAGATTGAACAGTCTGAGCACCTAATTAAATGGACACAGGAGCAAAAACTTCTCGTTGTGCAATCGTTTCCAATGGCACCGAATATCCCGTGCTCGCTCGATGACTTGCAAGGGTTGAGGCATTTCTACAGAACCGGAATTGCAGCCGTAGGCGGTGGTCTTGTACTTGTTGATGTCGATAAAGTAAAAGGACTTCCTTGTATAAGAACTGTGTTCAAAGTATTGAATGAAGGCGGTGGCATCCACTATATCGGCGGGCTTACTTTTCCTTTCATTGGCCATAGTTTTGTGATTAAAGTGCAGTGCGAGGATTCGGAAGTAACGAGCACGCGTGACCTCACTATTTTCGAAAAGCTTTTAATTGAAGGCTCGCTCTCGCTTAATGAGGATATGGTTGCACCTGGTTGGGTGCGAGATCCCTACGATGCTAACTTCAACGGTCCTTCTCTCCTCAATATGGCTGAAGCGGAAACTTACGATGATATGTTTCCAAATCATCCATTAACGCAAACGCGAAGAATTTTGCGCCATATCGAAGAAACAATTCAGTTCGATGACGAAGTGTTCAAAGAACCGCAGCTAAAGCTCTCAAGCACCCGACCATAAGTCTTCGGCACTCGACCATAAGTCTTCGGCGCTCGACCATAAGTCTTCGGCGCTCGACCATAAGTCTTTGGCGCTTGACCACAAGTCTTTGGCGCTTGACCACAAGGTCTCTGCTCAATCATAGTCTCTAGCGCTCTACCATAGACATCATTTTTTCTTCGTAGCGCGGACCGGATACTCGTGCATAAAGAGCATCCAGCTCTTCTAGATCATTTTTGCTCAATTTAATTTTGTCGGCGCCGACGTTCTCTTCGAGATATGAAATGCGCTTGGTGCCTGGAATTGGTGCAATATCTTCGCCTTGTGCTAATAACCAGGCGATCGCAACTTGACCTGGTGTAGCCTCATACGCTTTACCGATCGATTTTACTTTCTCTACCAACTGAAGATTCTTTTTGAAGTTTTCTCCCTGATAACGAGGGTCGCGACGGCGATAATCATTTTCTGGAAAATCTTCAATACTTTTGATCTCGCCAGTTAAGAAGCCTCGTCCAATCGGACAAAAAGGCACAAGTCCAATTTGAAGTTCGCGCAGTGTTGGAAGAATCTTCTCTTCAATCCCACGCTCCCAAAGAGAATATTCTGATTGCAGAGCTGATATTTTATACTCGCGGTGTGCACGACGAATTGTTTCCGGGCCGGCTTCAGAAAGTCCTAGAAATCGCACTTTGCCTGCAGTAACAAGTTCACCCATTGCTCCGACGGTTTCTTCGATCGGCACGTTTTTGTCAACGCGATGTTGATAGAAAAGATCGATTACGTCGATGCCTAGCCTCTTCAATGATGCGTCGCATACCTCTTTTAAATGTTTTGGCTGGCTATTGGTTCCAGCTTGTTTTCCGTCGATGATATCGAAACCGAATTTGGTGGCTACAATCAAATTATTTCGCCTGCCTTTTAAAGCTTTTCCAAGTAGCTCTTCGTTTTTAAATGGCCCATAGATTTCGGCTGTGTCAAAAAAATTCACTCCCAGATCAATGGCTCGGTGAATTACTTTGATTGCTACTTCTTCTTCGGCGGGAACACCATATGACCAGCTCATTCCCATGCAGCCCAATCCGATACTGGATACTTCCAAACCTTCTGTGCCAAGTTTTCTGGTGTGCATTACAAAGCTCCTGCGCCGCAATCCAACGTTTAACAAAGTATGCTCGAACTAAGATCTTCTATCATAGCCATGAATGTCGTCAATCTGCTATATCAATCCTGCTAGATTTTTGCCGTATCCGCTAAAAATTGGCTCTCCAAATATTGGCCAATGTATGCCATCCTTTAAGACCCCGAAAACGCGAGGAACCTAACCATGGTAATGGTCAAAATGGTTGAGTACGATTCAGCCACTCCAGAAGTCAAAGCTGTCTTCGACGACATCATGACGACACGCAAATCTGATTGGATCAATAACTTCTGGAAAGTCCTCGCTAGCCAACCCAGCACCTTGAAAAGAATTTGGACCAATGTAAAAGAAGTCATGGCACCCGGAAAATTAGATCCGCTCACCAAAGAAATGATCTACGTAGCAGTAAGCGTTACCAACAATTGCGAATATTGCATTCATTCCCACACGGCTGCCGCCAAAGCTAAAGGCATGACAGATGAAATGTTTGCTGAATTGCTGGCTGTGGTTGGGCTTGCCAATGAGACCAATCGCTTGGCCAATGGTTATCAGATTCCCGTGGATCCACAGTTTAAGCCGTATTAGAGCTACTAACCACTCGCCTCGGCATCAAGAAACTTGTTGTGCAATTGACCGCAGGCTGCGTCGATATCGGTCCCTCGTTCCAGGCGGATTGTGACAGTGCGACCGCTGCGCTCAACAATACGCTTAAAAGCGTCTTGGGCTTCGCGGGTTGGGCGATGATAGATTTCATGGCCTTCGTTGTCGAATGTTGGATTGAACGGAATCAAATTGACATTGCAATGAATGTCGCGAACGAGATCCGAAAGCGCTTTGGCTTGGGCAGGACTGTCTGTCACTCCGGCAAGCAAAACATATTCGATTGTGACGCGCCGCCTTGTTGCATCGGCATATTCTCTTAAGGCTGGAATGAGCTCACTGAGCGGATATTTCTTTGTAATTGGGACAATTTCTTCTCTTGTTTTTGGATCAGGAGAATGAAGAGATAAAGCAAGAGTGAGAGACAAATTCTCTTCCTCCAAGCGTTTGATACCAGGAATGATACCGGAGGTTGAGACGGTAATATGGCGTGCTCCGATTTTCACAGAATCAATTACGGTGTGGAGAGATTCAATTACAGATTCTGTATTGAGAAGTGGCTCGCCTTGCCCCATATAGACGATGTTGCCGACGCGCTTACCGCTTTCCCGTTGAATGCTCATGATTTGATCGACAATTTCCTGGCTGGTCAAGTTTCGTTTGAAGCCCAAATATCCAGTCGCGCAAAAAGTACAGCCCACAGCACAACCAACTTGGCTTGAAACACAGGCACTTAAAGTTGTGCGGTCCGAAAATGACATGAGAACAGATTCAACTCGCTGCCCATCCGGAAGTTCAAACAAGTATTTTCGTGTTCCATCTCGGCTTACTTGCAAATGTGAAAGCTTGAGTAGCCCAACTTGTGCCTTCTCTTCCAAGAGCTCACGCACCGTCACCGATAAATCGGTCATTTCATCGAATGAATTTGCATACTTGTCGTAGATCCACTTGTGAATCTGGCGGGCTCTAAAGCTCGGTAAACCTAAAGAGTTTACGAATGTGGTTATTTCCTCAAGGGTGCGGCCGGAAAGCGCTACTTTAGCCGACGCACAGTGCGCCGCATCGCCTTTTAGCTCAATTGAAGAATTTGCCATTGTCTTATTCCCAGCGGTCTTCTCATTGATTGTAACAACCTTGATGATAAGAGGGGTGCAATGAAAAGCTGGGCATGCCGCTACCTTGCCCATATTGGCTCCAGATGTCAATATCAAGCGTGTTAGAATGGGTCCTCGGTACGCCAAGAGATGTTAGGCTACAAGAGTTCTAAGCGATAGGAGTTTCTGGATGTTCGAGTGGGACGAACGGGCCCGTGGCTGGTTAAAAGGGTTGTTCGGGGATACAAACGAAAAGCGCCTCAAGTTTCTGCGTGAATTTGCTGAGGCAGCCAACAACCTCGAGTCACGTATATCGCCGCTCACTGACGACGAACTCAGAGCGAAGACTGCCGAATTCAAACAGCGCATCGAAAACGGATTGAAGGGTGTCGACGACGTAAAGCTTATCGCTGATGACGTGCCTAAGATGCCCGGGCAATTTCGAACCAAGAAAGACAAAGTTCTTGCAGAAATTATGGAAGGACTTTTGCCGGAAGCATTCGCTGTCTGCCGTGAAGGCGGCAAACGCGTGCTTGGCATGCGTCACTTTGACGTGCAATTTATCGGCGGCGCCGCCCTGCACTTTAATAAGATTGCTGAAATGCGCACAGGTGAGGGTAAGACTCTCGTTGCCACATTGCCTGCTTATCTGAACGGTCTTACAGGCAAAGGCGTGCATGTAGTAACAGTAAACGACTACCTGGCCCGTCGTGACTCTGAGTGGATGGGGCAACTCTACAAGTTTCTTGGACTAAGCGTAGGTCTTGTTTATTCGCATCAGCCAGAACAAGAAAAATGGGAAGCGTACCGTGCCGATATCACATATGGTACCAACCACGAATTCGGATTTGATTACTTACGCGACAATATGCGCAAATCACTCGATCAATTAGCTCAACGTGACTATTACTTTGCCATCGTTGACGAAGTAGACAACATTTTGATCGATGAAGCAAGAACGCCTCTTATTATTTCCGGCTTCCCGACTGAATCTTTCCAGGAACTCTATGTCCGTATGGCGCAGCTTGCTCCGAGCTTGCAACGCGGTAAAGACAAAGACGATGAAGAATGTGATTACTTTGTGGATGAAAAAACGCGCAACGTTCTGTTGACGGAACAAGGCGTCAAGAACGCCGAAAATATGATCAATGTTCCTGACCTGTACGACATTAAGTACAACTACGCTCATCACCTCGTACAAGCATTGCGCGCCAAAGAACTGTACAAGCTAGACACTGACTACGTTATTGATGTAAACGAGCAGGGCAATCCGGAAATTGTAATTGTCGACGAATTCACAGGCCGCAAAATGCATGGCAGACGCTGGAGCGACGGACTGCACCAAGCAATTGAAGCTAAGGAGCAAGTGGCGATTCAAGAAGAAACACTCACTTACGCTTCCATAACTTATCAAAACCTTTTCCGTCTCTATCCGAAATTGGCAGGCATGACTGGTACAGCCATGACAGAAGCTGCCGAATTCAGCAAAATCTACAATCTAGATGTGGTGGCAATTCCAACCAATAAGCCTTCGATTAGAAAAGATCATGCCGACATCATCTATAAAACAGAAGCGCAAAAATATTATTCCGTCATCGAAGACATCGTCGATTTGCACGAACAGGGACAACCGGTTCTGGTTGGAACAACCAGTATCGAAAAGTCGGAACTGATTGCTAATTTGCTCGATAAGCCAGAGAAGATGAACCTTTACTTGCTCAACAAGATCAAGAAGTGTGTGAACCTCAAGAACAAGCAGAACATTACCGGTCCTTCCATTGATGCTTTGATGAAGCAGTTCGATCGTCCTGGATTGATAGATCCAGTCAAATTCGAAGAAGTTTGCAAACAAATAGAAGAAGCATTTCCCAAGAAGTACGATGAGTTTGTCGAACGCTGCTATTCCATATTACGCACTGCAAAAGTAGTGGCGGCTATTCGCAAAGGAGTTCCGCACAACGTTCTCAATGCCAAGTTTCACGAGCAAGAAGCATTGATCGTAGCTCAGGCAGGGCGAAAAGGTGCCGTCACAATTGCCACAAACATGGCTGGTCGTGGTACTGATATTTTGCTTGGCGGTAATCCTGAATATCTCGCCAAAGAAAAATTGAAAGGCGATACGATCGAAGACGAAGCTGCGTACGAACAAAAACTCAAAGAACTAACCGAGAAAATGAAAGGGCAAATGGCTCTTGAGCATGACGAAGTCACAAACGTCGGTGGTTTGCACATCATCGGCACAGAAAGACACGAAGCAAGACGAATCGACAATCAGTTAAGAGGGCGGGCCGGACGTCAGGGTGACCCGGGTTCAACTCGTTTCTTCTTGTCTCTTGAAGATAACCTGATGCGTATCTTCGGCGGTGACAAAATCGCCAAGTTGATGGACTTCATGCAAGCTGACGAAGAGATGCCGATTGAATCGGGCATGGTCACGAAGTCCATTGAAAATGCCCAGCGCAAAGTAGAAGCCCATCACTTCGACATGAGAAAACACGTTCTGCAATACGACGATGTTCTCAGCACGCAAAGAGAAGTGATCTACAGAGAACGCAGGCGTATTCTCGAACGCGCTGATCTAAGAGCAAACATGATCGATATGTTTGAAGAACATCTAGATATCGTTCTTGAAACACACATTGATTCGTCGCAGCCCCCGGAAGCATGGGAAGAAGAAGGCAGCCTGCAAGAAGTTCTAAAAATTCTCACCTCGGATATTCCGCTTTTGAGCGACCTCAATGCCACAGAACTGGCTGGTTTGTCTTATCATGACCTGCGCACTAAATTGTTTGATTCCATAAAACTTGCCTACGAAGTGCGCGAGAACAATCTCGGCGTGGAATTGATGCGTGACATGGAAAGACAAATTCTTCTCAACACGATCGATAGCAAATGGGTCGACTACTTGCACAACATTGATTTGTTGAGAGAAGGCATTCACTTACGTGGTTACGGGCAGCGCGATCCTCTTCAGGAATACAAACGAGAAGCGTTTGATATGTTCAACCTCTTGCTCCGGTCAATACAAGAAGAATCCATACAGTTGGTGTTCCGTGCCCAACCGGTTATGGTCAACTTCGACCAATATGAAAATATGGAAGAAGGAGGCGGTGAAAATGGTGGTCAAGGCAACAATAGATCTGAACTCGATCGTGCCCTAGATGAAATTATGAATTCAGTCCTACCGGAAAGTGGACCCGTTTCTGGACCTGGCACAGGTTCTACCACGACAACCAACAGCAACAACGCTACCGTCACTTTCAAACAACCTATGGCTGCCAATTCCGGTGAACAAAAGCCACCGCAAGAAGAGCAGCCAGAAGAAGAGCAGCCAGCAGAACAACCGGCAGAACCATTAGCAGAACAGCCGATAGAACAATCGCCGAAACCGAAAATTTCGCCAATTCCTAAAGATCTCAAAAACGATATTGAAAGTGCGATCGAATCCGCTGCCCAGGCGAATCTCGGCAATGCTTACGGGAGCGAAAATGGCACCAGTGGAAAGAATGGTGGCTCTGCCAAAAGCAAAGAAGGCACAAAACTTCCAGCTGACCAGGAACCGAGCAGTTAGCAATTGCGATGCGCATCATTTCTTTTGATACAAGCGCAAACGATCTGCACGTAGCCCTCGGTAACAACGGCAGTATTGAGACTAGCGTCGTCGTGTCGGCGAAGCCAGGGAGTCGCCAATACGCGGCTTCAGAATTAATTCCAACCGTCGATCGGCTACTCAAAGACTGCGGTTGGTCAAAAGAGAGTATCAATGCTATTGCGGTTGGCACCGGGCCTGGTAGTTTCACAGGTATTCGCGTTGCTGTCGTAACAGCCCGAACACTGGCTCAAGCACTGGAGATACCCTTAGTTGGGGTCTCCATTTTCGACTGTTTCGCAACGAAATCCGAGCTCCCCGCCACATATGTGTTAGATGCTGGACGGGGACATGTGTATGTAGGTGCTTGTGCCAAGCTCAGCCTCAAACAATTAGTTGAGCCCTTCTCAACTACTCTCACAGAAATTAAAGCTCAGCTGCCTCAAACACCGTATTTATATGCACAAAAGACTTTGCTGGACGAATTGAGACCTCTTTTAGCAGCGCGCGCCATTGAGGCTAGACTGTTGCCCACCCTCAATAATATTGCAGCCATACAATCAGAAATTGCCTTTCATCGGGTATCTTTAGAGGAGTCGCAGCGAAATGAAAATTCCACGGCATCCGAGTTACGAAAAACGCTGCAAAATGAGTTTCACTACGAGCTTGTCCGCCCGTTATACCTAAGACAAGCCTCCGTAACCCTGAAAGGCACCGTGAAGTGAACGCACAAAGAATCTCGGAAGACCGCCTCAAACTTGGCATAAGAAAGCTGTCGATGGACGACTTGCCCGATGTCATGCTGATAGAACCTGAGGCTTTCGGCAGCCATCATTGGTCTGAACAATCCTTTGAAAACGAGTTGAGCAATGCGATGGGCTGCTATTTCGCGGCCGTCAATTGCAATACGAATACTCTTGTTGGTTACTCTGGTTTCTGGCTGATCGGTGAAGAAGCGCACATCACAACACTGGCTGTGCATCCCACCTATCGCCGTCAACATGTCGGTGAGCGCCTTTTGATCAACGACATAATCGAAGCCAGGCGAGTAGGCGCCCGCTGGATGACTCTTGAAGTGAGAGTTTCAAACGAACGCGCCCAGCTCTTGTACTACAAATATGGCTTCAAGAATCTCGGAATACGGAAAAGCTACTATCAGGACAATTCTGAGGATGCGCTGGTTTTGTGGACAGAAAACATCGAAACCACACAGTTCAAGAAGCTTTTACAGCAACGCATGTCGGTTTTGGAACCTTTCGTGCCCAGTTCGCTCAGTGAGTTTACTAGCGAGCATCGTCAACGCAAACCTTAGTTTCCACTCAGCGAAGCCCATTAGAAAACGGATTGCAGTCTTTTGACTTGACCTTTTCAACCTCAGAAGCGGAAAATAGACCGCGTTAGGCGGAGCAAAGACTTTTGCAGTCGATCATCAAAGCGCGACCCGGCGGTCAAGTCCACAGAATTAAGCGGAAATCCATGGTTGGCCGCGTTATTCTCGTGTGCCTTGGTATCGAATTCCTATTTTTCGCAGCCTTTACGGCTTTCGACTTGCCCACAGCAACAGCCCACAATTTGAACTCTTTTATAGTAAGCCGAGCCAAAATAGTCATTTGCTACCTGCCTGAAAAAGTTCAGGAAACGATTGGGAAAGCGGTGCCGAAATTAGTGCAACCAACAGCAGCGGTACGCTATACGCTCTATGTGCCAGAAGCTCCCGCCGCATTGTTTATTGGTTACACGCTTGGTTGGCCAATTGCCACAATAGCAGCCGGTATATTTTTTGTAATTGGTCTATTCGGGCCACTAATCCACGTTCACCCTTTTGCAGGTGGTGGCGGCACAGACTATTACATGCAACCGGGCTTCGGTTATCTAGTGGGCATGGTGATATCGACATGCCTGGTCGGTCTTATTACTTCCGACCGCCGCACTAGCCTGAGCCAAATATTTGGTGTTGCTGCTGGTTTGTTCACTATTCATTTCATTGGCCTTGCTTACATGCTGGGCTTGTGTCTCTTCTTTACTGTCTTTGAAGAAATGCATGGCTATCCAATTTGGTCTCAGTGGGTGTTTGAACAGGCGCGCAACCTCACCTGGTATAGCTTGCCGTACGACATTCTTTTTGCGCTTGTGGCAATTGGTATCAGCTTCCCACTCAGATGGCTTGCTAATATTCTTGTAGCCCCGGATATCGGATTCCGAAGTGCCGATTCGGATGGCTAATTTAAAAAAGTACATACCAATTACTGTCGGAGCGGCATTTACAGCCGGTGTGCTCACCTACCTGTATGCAAGCCGAATTGAAGCTCGTCGTTTCAGACTCGAAAGAATGGCAGTGCAGTTGAGTCCTAAAGGCAGCACCACAGGTAATGGCGGACGACATCATTTCTTGCGTATATTGCATATTTCCGATCTTCACTTGCTCGAACAAGATCTGCACAAAGCCGAATTTCTAGACAACATCACTGATGATGACTACGACCTCGTTGTGCTAACCGGCGATATTTTCCAGAACGAAGGCGGCTTCGTTCACTGGCAATCGCTTTTAAGAAGGAAGCCTCGTCTCGGCGCTTTTGCTGTATTGGGGAATCACGATTATTTCGTCTACGATTGGTACCAAAAGACTATTGGTCGGCTCACGAAATCTAGCCGAAGTCGCCCCAAGGAGCGGCGTGATGTTTCCGCCTGGATCAAACACCTGGAACAAGCCGGCTACCGAGTTTTGCAAAATGAGGTTGTTAATCTCAATGAGGTTGGCATTTCCATTTTGGGAGTGGATTACCCCACGATCGAACGGGACCTTCTCAATGGCTTGGTTGCTCGCGTGCCCAGAAATCAGTTGCTCTTTGCGCTCTTCCATCTGCCATACAAATTAAAAATGCTCTGCGAAGCAGGGGTGAAACTTGGATTTGGCGGGCACACCCACGGCGGGCAAGTCCGCATTCCCGGCATAGGAGCAGTATTTACGGACTCCGAATTAGCCAAACATGAAGCCTCTGGTTTGATCTGGCGTGGCGACACAGCATTTCACATTTCGCGTGGTTTAGGCGCCGACCCCCGCACAAATTTTCGGCTATTCTGCCCCCCACATGCCACCATTCTTGAAGTTCAAGTCTAATTTTGGTTTAGCCTGGACATCTGAATTATTCATTTGCCTTTTAACAACTTCGAAACGTCAAATTGAGTCGTTTCGGCCAAAATCCTATACATGCTCTGGGCATACTCCGAACAAGGAGCCATCAAATGGTTTTGGCAAATTACGCAAGTGCACGAATAGATCTTCCCAATGAAGATCTCGTTGAAAGGATCAGAGAACTTGACAAGGAAGTGAGAGAACTCACTCCTGCTCAAAGAGAGTTGTTTCGCGAGTTTCGCAAACACTCCGGATACTTATATAAAGATGACGCTACAACAATTGAGCACATCGAACTGGCGTTGATACAGGGAGATCTTGCGAAATTAGACAGCTTGATAAAAGCGTTTGTAGCCATGCAAGTGCCCGCTTATCTTATGGAAGTTTTCGAAGCAGACCTCGGCAACTTCACAAGGAAGAATGGCCAAGGTTCCCTATTAACGGTTTCCTGGCAGCAAAGAGATCAACGACTAACAATCTTCGCTCAAGGCCGTGTAGATCAGCACGCTAATAAGAGAGTGACCGTGTTTGTCGATCTCTATGCAGGCACCTTCAAGAAGCCGGAAGCTGAATTAACTGTGGAAGGAATGGATGAAGTTTGCACGGATATTCAAGCTGCTGGAAATTGCATAGCCGGAATATTGTGTAGTTTGTAATTTTTCAAATTTTAGATTGTCACCATAAGTGGTGCACAGCGAATCGGCTTAGTGCTCTGCGAATCATGCAGCAAGGATCGGCCTATTGCCGAATCATGTCGCCCATCGACTTCAATTGCTGTTCCAAAACCATCTCTTCTGGTAAGAAGGACATACTTTGATTGCTCTCTAAGCGAGGTCTTTCCAAACGCTGCGCTTCTTGCAGAGCAATGCGTGCATCACGCAATCGCTTCGATGCCTTCGTTAGGTCATTAGAATAATCCCATAATGTCGCCAGTTCTAGAAAGGCGATCTCGCGTTCAATGTATGCCGCCCAGGCAAAGTTGTGCGCAGAAAGAGCATCGGCGGCCAACTTTTTGAGATGCAGTATGGATAGCTCATTTGCCACAGTTTCATCATGTGAGCGTGTTCTTCGAAGCATCCCTGGCAATTCACTTGGATTAGGCGCTATACGGAATTTTTCCGGAGTCGCTTCCTCTATGGCGGCATTATCGACACACATAGCGACAACGTCCATGAAATCCACAGGTCTTATGCCAGTTCTTTCCGAAGAGCCTGTCAGACCCATCTTCTCCACAACCCAGTAAGTTTTTCCGTTGATCGTTTCAACGACCACTTCCGCGCCGTTTGATTTCAGTCGAAACGCAAGAGCCTGGTTTAGCTCGGCGAACTTTTCCGGACCACAATCTCGAGCAAAAGCCTTTAGAAAGACGCTAGCCGCCTCAACTTTTCCTTCATTCAGCAAGTCGGCAACAGTAGAAGCAGCAATGAACGGATCGATTTCCATACGATTTACCCAACACCCAGTAAGTAAGTTGTACTCACTTCCATAACAAATGACGTTTTGAAGTTGTTAAATAGGGTTTCAAAGGGGGGTTCTTACGAAGATGCTCTCTACGGTCAATGCTTTTGAAATATAGAACCTATCGCATTTTCGCTGTATTGAAAAACGGTATAGAGGTCGTTTCTGGTTAGCTTGACAGGATAATCGCCACCCATATCCTCGATGATACCGGATATGGTGCCATCCGCATATTTGCCATCTAGAGTTACTCTTCGATATTTAGCACTGCGATTGTATGGATCCAAAACTTGAAAATTGATATGTAGATCCCTGTCGGAAACCAGTTGCTCGGGGACAATCTGCATTGTGTTGCCACCATATCTGAGCGTGCCAGCCCAGTTAGAACCATTTTTACCAAGAGAAAGGCGAACTGTTCCTAGCCTTTCATGTTCAATACTGTACTCCCCGCTCGCCTCCGCCAATGCTGAGGCAAACAGCACCCATAATCCGCCCAAAACGCCAAGCACTATTGCCATATTGAGCAAGAGTAGAGGTAGCATTCGAGACTGATTCAATATCCTCTCCTTTTAAGGAATCAAATCTGGAGTTGTGTGATACAGGTAGCGAATTGTGGCGGCATCGCTGGGCGAAATTGTGCCATTGCCATAGTAAACACTCATCAAATCATGAGGGTTTGTACTGTGCCCCTCTATGCCCAGGGCATGGCCAAATTCGTGACTGGCAGAGGCTTTCATTTGACCAGGAACCATGGGATTGTGGGCAGAGTCAGTGGTACGCAGCATAATGACTACCGGCTTAAATGGTGCTGTTTTACCAGCCAATATTTGCTTGTACCAAAAACTGCGTTTGGCTGTATAGCCGCGAATATCATTAGCAAAGAGCCCAAGCCCTAAATTATTGACGAAGTGGTTTGTCCAGAAAACATAAATATCAGCATCAGAGGGATCTTCAGTAAATTGATAAGAGAAAATCCCTTCTCTTTCAAAACTTTTCCAGGCATTAATGCCTTGTATGGCTGCCTGATATTGAATGTCGCTGTAACCCTCTGCCGTGCTTAAAGATTTCATTTTTTCGGGATCTTGCACAGTGTCGCCAACCACATCCGGCCAGTGATCCAATGCATTTACGTTGCAGGCGGGCACTCCGTTATTATCGAGAATGGAATCGAGGGTAAGCCCCCGTGAAACAAAGACTTTAAGAGGCATTTGATCCGGCACCCAATGAATTGTGCCGGCACCACTTCGAAATTGCGGATAAACCCCGGTTGGCGAACTTTGCCGTGCCTGCGGGGATGATCCTGAACTGCCGCCTCCTGTTTGACTTGTTTGCCTGGAATAGTTAGTTCGAAACTGACTGAAACAGGGCACTGAAGCAGTTAATAAGGAGAGGGCCAAAACTGAAATATATACTGGAGCGGGTCTCATGACGTTTCCGTTTAAGCTGGTTCGGCCGATTCTAGCAAACAATCTGAGCTACAATCAGGATAATCCTGAGGGCTCAATACATGGCAGATCCCCGCAAGGCCGTTACTGAAAACGTTGAAGGCGCCTTTTTTGTAGATTCAACGTGCATAAATTGCGATACTTGTCGCCAACTTGCACCGACCGTGTTTCGAGATGCAGGTGAATACTCAAGCGTGTGCGCGCAACCCCAAAACGACAATGAAGAGCGTGAGGCTTTTCGAGCTCTTCTCGCCTGTCCAACCGGTTCAATCGGCACTCGCAGCGACAACAAAGCAAAATCATATTTTAGTGACTTCCCTTTGCGAATAGATGACAACATCTATTACTGTGGTTTCAATTCTGAAAAATCATATGGTGCAAATAGCTTTTTCGTTCAACATAAAGACGGAAACTGGCTTATCGACTCACCTAAGTACTTGCCCTACCTTGCCAAAAAATTCGAAGAGATGGGTGGGATAAAGTACATTTTCTTGACACACCGAGATGACATTGCTGATGCCGATCAATACGCGCACAAATTCAAGGCTCGTCGCATAATTCACAAAGACGATGCGGATAGTCAACCGGACTGCGAAACGATCATCGAAGGCAAAGAGACTGTTCAATTCGCACCAGAATTCAAGATTATTCCAGTCCCCGGACATACCCGTGGACATATGGTTCTTATCTACAAAGATACTTTTTTATTTTCAGGAGACCATCTGCATTACGATACGAATCGCAAGCATCTTGCAGCCTATAGAAGTGTATGCTGGTACTCTTGGCCAGAGCAAATAAAGTCTATGGCTAAATTAGCGAAACATCGTTTTCAATGGGTTCTAGCCGGGCATGGTAATCGCATCCATCTGGATGAAAATGAGATGTCAAAACAAATGAATGAACTGGTCGAGAAAATGAAACACTAGCGGATTGCACCACACTCGAGAAAACTTGCCATGAAAAAACTATTCCTTGTTCTCTTGTTCGTGCTCGCAATCGCGACGTCTAGCGCTTTTGCTCAATCACCGAATTATAATTCGGCAGTCAAAGAATACAACGAAGGCCATTACGCTCGGGCTCTTTCTCAATTTGAAAGTTTGAAGGGAAGTTATCCGAATAATGCATTGGTGCGTTATTACGCGGGACTTTGTTATCAGGCTACTGGAAAATACACAAATGCGAAATCGGAATTTGAATATGTAGCAACCTGCAGTGACGCCCGTTTAAGCGGCATGGCCAAATCAGGCATCGCTCAACTGAGCAAAGTTCATGCCTCCACTGGTTCTCCAGGTTCGCGTTCTCCAGTTCTCTTCGGTCTTTCTGCAACCAATCATGGTTCCAGTTCAAGTTCCAGCTCATCATCGAGCGCTGGATCTAGTAGGGTGAAAAAAGTTCTCGAGTTCTATGCCGACTGGTGTGGTCCATGCAAGAAATTTGGACCGATGTTGGAAGCAGTACAGTCTCAAATGCGCGGTGTGCAATTTCAGCGGTATAACATCGATGATCCAGAGGGCAAGGAAGTTTCCGCGAAGTATCCATTCCCAACTATTCCTCATGTAGTGTTTTTGGATGATCACGGCACCGTTCTACTTTCCGACAATCCACAGATGAGTGTTGAGGCTTTCAAAGCTCAAATCGAGTCTTTTAAATAATTAGGGGAATAGCCGATCGTCCTTCCTGTGCCGTGTTCGCTAGCATCGGATATAATGGCGCGGCACGGTAGGCGAACATGTCAGAACCCTCCAAACTTAATCGCACAAATGTTGTGCTGCCGCTCTCCGCATTGATGTGCGGGCTTGTCGTCGTAGCTATTATCCTTTTGCGACAATCAAGTTTGAATGTCGCTTTTATGCCGCATGGCTTCTGCCTGGCTTGGGATCCACTTCTTGTTGCAATCTTCGTTGCTGCAAATGGTTTGATCGCCCTCTCTTACTATTCAATACCTGCCGCTCTCTGGTGGTACGTTCGAAACAAAAAGGACTTCTCATTTAACTGGATATTGATGCTATTTGCCGCCTTTATAGTTTGGTGTGGCACGACACATATAATGAAGATTTTGACCCTATGGCAACCACTCTATTGGGAAGAGAGCATGGTTGACCTTGTCACGGGACTCATTTCCACTTACACCGCAATTCGACTCTGGCCTTTGATACCAATCGCATTGAAAATTCCCAGCAGGGATGAGCTCGTTGCACTGAACAATCAACTGCAAGCGCAAATATTAGAAAGAGAGCGAGCCGAAGAAGACGTAAAGAAAAAGGACGCACTTGGCAGAGCTGTTCTCGACAACGCATACAACGCCTTTGTAGCAATCGATCCCGAAAGCAATATTGTGGATTGGAACCGTCGTGCTGAACGCATGTTCGGTTGGACGCGCGAAGAAGCTTTGGGGCGGAAACTAACCGAGACCATAATCCCATCTCAGTTTCAGGAAGCTCATTTAAGAGGGCTCGAAAGAGTTCGGATGACCGGAACCAGCTCTGTTGCAAACAAAGTTTTGGAGCTGAGTGCCGTAAATAAAGATGGTCGCGAATTTCCTATTGAGCTGGCAATCTTTCAGGTGCAAATTGGTGCAAGCTGCACATTTTGTGCATTCATCGAAGACATTACAGTGCGTAAACAAGAATCAGAGGCACTGCAGCAAGCCCGCGACAAAGCTCTGGAACTTTCTAATTTCAAATCACAATTTCTGGCTAACATGAGTCATGAGATTCGCACGCCCATGAACGGCATTTTGGGCATGACGGAAATACTGCGCAGCAGAACACTGAATGCCACGGACCGCTCTTATCTAAATACGATTCATGAGGCAGGGACAGCGCTTCTTTCCGTTATCAACGACATTCTCGATTTCTCAAAAATTGAAGCAGGTAAACTCACTATCGAAATGGTTGAGTTTGAGCCAATTGGATTGGTAGAAAGTGTTGCCGAACTTCTCTCTGCGCATGCAAGACAGAAAAAACTAACTCTGCTTTCATTCATCGATCCGGAAATACCGACTGTGGTGGTGGGCGATCAATTGCGTTTGCGCCAAATCTTGATGAACTTTGGCAGCAATGCCGTTAAGTTCGCAGAGAGCGGTACTGTGATCTTTCGCGCCATACTCGAATCGAAAGATGAGCGCACGGTGCGCGTCAAGTTCTCAGTTACAGATCAAGGCGTTGGCATGACTTCGCATGAACTAGGCCAGTTATTTCAACCGTTTGTGCAAGTGGACAGCATCAGTGGACGGGATCAGCTCGGCACAGGGCTTGGGCTCTTCATTTCAAAGCGCCTTTCAGAACTGATGAATGCTGAAATAGGTGTTCATAGCGTGAAAAACCACGGTTCAACATTCTGGGTGAGTGTGCCACTGAGAAAAACCATCACACCTATGAAGTTGAAAAAGCCACCAGATCTAAATAACCTTCGTGTTCTGGTCGTGGATAACGAAGAAGCCGTATTGGAAATTTGCAATAATTACATGACTGCCTGGGGAATGAGAAACACCAATGCATCAAGTGCAAAGGAAGCATTGGACAAATTGCGGGCGGCGACAAAAGATGACCCATATCAGATTGCGCTTATCGATCTTGTCATGCCGGAAATGGACGGTTTGGATTTGGCGAAATCAATTCGGGAAGATGATGAGCTGAAGAAAACGAAACTAATTTTGATAACCGCTTTCGACAAACCAGGAACTGGTGAAGAAGCTATTTCTCTTGGTTTTGATGCTTACTTAACCAAGCCACTAAGACAATCAGAATTGATGGATACGCTTGCCGGATTAAACAAAGAACAGCAGATAAAAGAGTCTTTGTCAGCCCGGGCTTCAAAAGCTCATTCCGCCTCAAGAAGCGAAAAACGTCCTGAACTTCTTCTGATTGTTGAGGATCACCCAATTAACCAGGAGGTTGCGCTTTTGCTCCTGAGAAATCTCGGTTTTGAAGCTCAAGTTGCTAAAAATGGTTTGGAAGCAATAGATCTTGTCCAACGCGTCCCTTACAATCTAATATTGATGGACTGCCAAATGCCGGAGATGGACGGCTTTGAGGCAACTCGCGCTATAAGAAAAAATGAAACGCGCACTGGAAAACACATTCCGATTATTGCAATGACAGCACACGCAATTGAAGGCAGTCGTGAAGATTGCCTATCTGCTGGGATGGACGACTATATAAGTAAACCTGTTAATAGCGATCAGCTGAATTTGATTTTCCAAAAGTGGCTGCCCCTTACACCAACGGAAGAAGAACCTGAACCTACCGGGAAAGGCACCAATGGCGATGCTCCCATTACTCTTCAACACATTGCATCGAAATATGGATCACGCACCCCTGAAATTCTTTCGCTTTTTCGAAACAGCGCTCCGCAAATGTTGCAGGCACTCAAACAAGCTTTTTCATCTAACGATCTCACAGAATTACTGCGAAATACTCACGCACTCAAAGGAGTGTTTGGTGTAGTTTCTGCACCCGTTCTCACGCAACGCTGTAAGGATATAGAGAATGCGGCCACCCAAGAAGATTGGCTGGAAGCAGGCATACATGTCGGCAAGTTGGAAGATGACTTGAAAGCTATTGAAAAAGCACTTGCTGAAAGCCCTTAGTAACTCGGGCCAGGCTAAGCATTTTTAGATTTTGGCAGTTTTTGCGATCACAGGTCGTTCAATTTCAAAGCGCTCACTAACCGTGCAATATTCAGCTCCCGCCAATCTTCCAACTGGTTGAAGCATTTCGATATCAATATGGCCATCTTCATAAAGCCCATCCGCAAAGTGCATGCACTGAATTTCCCCTAGTATGAGAGTGCCTGATCCTGGCAGTTTAGCAATCTCAACAAGTTCAAACAGTGTGCATTCAAAATTCACTAGGGATTCTGCTACTCTAGGAGGCCGCACCACCTGTGATGGCGCTGGTGTAACTCCGGATTTTTCAAACTCACTTACATCAGGCGGGTAATCTCCGCTTGTCTGAACCATCTTCTCAGCCAATGGCCTGCTTACGACGTTAACAACGAACTCTCCGGTATCCTGAATGTTGCGTAGAGTATCTTTGGGAACTAATCGCACTTCACCATTTACTGTCTCTGCTTTAAAAGCCGGTGAGAAACAGAGAACAGGCGGATGTGAACTGGCTACCGTAAAAAACGAAAATGGAGCGAGATTATTGATCCCCTCTTTACTTGTGGTGGAGACCCACGCAATGGGGCGCGGCTGAACGCAACCAATCAGAATGTTGTATATCTGGTGCTGGCTTATCTCTTTTGTTTTGATGATCATTTCCATCGCCCCGTAATTTTCAGAGTAAATTATAATGCGTTATCGATCCTAGTGGATGAGGCAGAGATTTGGCTTCCGAGAGTATTGAAGTTGCGAGCTCAGCCAATTCCGACACAACATCTGGTTTCAGGTCGCTTACCAAAAGACAACTGATCGGCACAGTAATTGGGCTTCAGTTAACGCTCCTACTTGCGGCCATCGACCAAACAATTGTTTCAACGGCGATGCCACGCATCATTGCCAACTTAAACGGCTTCGACCGTTACGCCTGGGTAACTACGGCCTACTTACTAACCTCCACTGCGTCAGTACCTATTTTTGGGCGGCTATCCGATATATTCGGTCGCAAGTGGATCTTGCTGGCGGGAGCTGCAGCTTTTGTTCTCACATCGCTTTTATGCGGTGCTTCTGGACAATTTCCAATAATACCCTTTGATGGCATGACTCAACTGATTATTTCTCGCGGGCTTCAAGGCATTGCTGGCGGTATCATATTTGCAATTGTCTTTACTGTCATTGGTGACATATTTCCGCCAGCGGAACGTGGGAAATACATGGGACTTTTCTCGGGAGTCTGGGGTCTAGCCTCTATGGTGGGACCGGCATTAGGCGGTTGGTTAACGGATCACTTCTCCTGGCGTTCCATCTTTTATGTCAATTTGCCCTTAGGTGCAATCGCTCTTACGGTTCTCTACATGGCCTTTCCATATGTACGGCCAAGCGGAGTTCAAAGAAAAATTGATTATGCAGGAGCCGTAACGTTGATTGCATTTTTGGTTCCACTCCTTTTAGGAACGAGCTCGGCCAATGTGGGTGGTTGGCTATCACCAAGCGTTTTAGGCAACCTTTTTGCAGCACTCGTAATGGGCATTCTTTTCTTTTGGATTGAAAGCAAAGCGGCAGAACCGATTATGCCGCCAAAACTTTTGAAAACTCCTGATGTCGGTGTGTCGCTAGCCGTATTGTGTTTTGTTTCAGTAGCAATGTTCGACGTTATCTTGTTTGCACCTCTTTTCTTGCAGACAGTAATGGGACTCTCGGCTACACGAGCTGGTTATTTGTACACTTCCTTGCCTTTAACTATGTCTGTAAGCAGCGCCGTTGGTGGACAGCTCATCAGTCGCACTCGTCGTTACAAATTGCTTGCCATGTTCGGAACAAGCGTTGCTTCACTTGCTCTTTTTCTTCTCTCGCGGGCAGATGCAAGTTGCAGTGAAACTAATTTCGTCTTGATGTTAGTAATGTTCGGGATAGGACTTGGCACAACTATGCCAGTTTTTAGTGTGCTTGTTCAAAACGCTGCACCTCACAATATGATTGGCGCAGCAACAGCAATGTCTCAGTTTTGGCGTTCCATCGGAGCCACATTAGGAGCAGCGATTCTCGGTTCAATTATGCAGGCAAGATATCTCGAGCATCTTCGAATAAGCGAAAAATCTTCGTTACCTGCAGATTTGCTAAAGCAACTAGAGAATCCGGCTCGCTTAGTGCAAACCAAACAACAAATTTTGGCTAGCTACTCTACTTCTACTCAAGGCGCGCACTACATAGCCGAAGTCTTTCAGAATGTCACTGCAGCTCTAGTTTTCTCTCTTGATCGAGTCTTCTTCGTTGGCTCAATATTTTGCATATTTGCATTGATCATCACCCTCTTTGTCCGTGAAAGAGAACTGCGCGGAAAATAATAAATCGCAACTAATTGCAATCTGGACTAATTAAAATCTGGACTAATTAAAATCTGGACTAATTACCATAAATAACAGTCCCCTCGCATTCCGGATTGAAGGTGTTTCGCACTTGCACATGTAAACCATAACGCTTAGCTAATTCCACAGCCCGCCCATGCACAACTTGCGCTCCTTTATTTGCTTTTTCGAGCATTTCATCATATGACAGTGCATGCAAAAACTCTGCATTTTCCTCGACATTTGGATCCGCGGAATACACTCCATCTACATCCGTATAAATGTCGCAGCGATCGCAGCCAATGGCAGCCGCTAGTGCAACAGCGGTAGTATCAGATCCGCCGCGCCCTAATGTGGTTACTGAGCCCGTTTCACTAATTCCTTGGAAGCCAGCTACGACCAAAACATCGTTATCAACAAAATGATCTTCAATGAGATCCGTGTCGATATCCCGAACGCGTGCACAACTGTGTTGGTTATCGGTAACAATGCCAATTTGCGGACCGGTAAACGAACGCGCTCTTATGCCCCTATCTCTCAGACAAAGAGCGACAAGCGCAACAGACACTTGTTCACCGGTTGCCAGTAAGAGGTCAAGTTCGCGAACGTCAGGTGCTGATCCGGGTTCAGAAACACACTGATTGGCGAGTTTCAACAGAGTATCGGTAGTGTCTCCCATTGCAGAGACAACCACGATCACCTTTTTTCCTTTGCAGGCTGACTCAATCACGTCGCAGACATGACGTATTCGCCCGATATTTTTTACCGATGTACCGCCAAACTTTAGTACAGCAATTTGGTTGGCCGAAGAAAGGGGCGCGTGGCGCTCCGGTAAATCATGGGCGTACTTAAAGTCCAAATGGAGTGTCTGCGTATGACATCTGCGTTGGACATTATTTCTGCGTCTCAAAACCCAATGGCGGCCTTGCAGCGTACCCATACCGTCCGTTTGAACAGCTGTTAAAGGATGGTCGTATCGGTTCGATATTTGCGCGGCTTGATCAGTGCTCATTGGTTATCTCCTTAAACAGAAACGCCCCCTCGGATTCGAGGGGGCGTTGTTCACGTTCTTTGACTTGTCTTCGCGACTTATCTATTCGTGTGGCAACTGCGCCCCTCAGTTGAGGTGCTCATAGCCATACCCATAGTAGTCGCGAAAAATTGCATAGGGTTATTATCACCATTCAACGAAAAAACGCCAAGGGTTTGTTCGCGTTGTTAAGTGATTTATTAATTGGGGTTGGTGTTTTAATGTTGGGGATAGGGGCAGGTTATATATAGCGTGCTGCGGGCCCGACCAGGCGGCTGTTGATATAATATTGACATTCAAACGTGTTACTAAATAGATGAACCATCCACCGCTAGGGAATTCCACCGCTGCCGCTATCGAACTGCGTTATCCGTGGATGTTTTCGCGCGGAGTGGACATTGCCTTTTTCTTTTTTCCAGTGGTACTGGGGCTTGCCATATTCCATCTTGGTCAAAGCTCCGTTGTGGCAACATCTACCTTCTGGACTGTCGTTGTTCTTAATGCCTTTGGAATAGGTCCGATTCACCAGGGCGCTACCTGGTTTCACTATTTCGACAAGAAAAACAGAGAACATTACCTGAGCACAACCAAACATAAACGCATTTTTTTTCTTGGGCCACCTCTGATTGTTCTCGTTGCAATAATTGGAATGTTCGTGGCTCAGCAATTGACCATGGGCATTTGGATGCTCTGGAACATTCAGCACCTCGTGCAACAAAACATCGGCATTCTTCTCCTTTACCATAACCACAATCAAGGAGAGGCTATTGTGCCGCGCCCTTTGGAAGTGCGCAGCCAACATGCAGCAGCACTTCTATTCTTTCTTCTTTGGTTTCGACACAGCTTTGCCCACACGCCTGCAGCCGTCTTTTACAACGTCGTTATATTGCTCGTTTTGTGTTGGACAGCGCTTTGTGTAGGTCTGTACTTAGATGAACTGGCAAAGCAAATCCGTTCTGGAGCTTACTTAAACGTACCAGCATTGGGATTCTGGGCCATCTCGCTACTCATACTGTATCCACTTGCCTATTTCAGCAACAGATTCGAAACCGCCTTTCTTGCACCAGTCGTTGTGCATTGGTTTCAATATATCGGCCTTAATATCATGCTTGTGAAGAACAAATATTCCAATAATGAGCGTGGCGAAAACTTACCAGTAAATCGTCCATTCCTCCTGTTTGGGCTTACATGTTTGACACTGGTAGCCCTAATTGCCCTCTTTGCTTTCGGGACAAAGTGCGACATCTTAACTTACTGGCAGCGTACTTTACTGGCAGGGTTTCTAGTTGGAATTAGCAGCGTGCATTTCTATTTAGATGCATTTATATGGCGGTTTCGTGAGCAGTATCAACGAGAAGCTGTTCTGCCTTTTCTCAAGCAAGCAAAACAAAAAGCGTAAGCCAGGAAGTAATGTCGAAGGCTCCACTCAAAATAGAAATCTTTTCGGATGTCGTTTGTCCGTGGTGTTTCATTGGCAAACGAATGCTTTTTAAAGCCCTGGAAAAGGTTTCCGGACTCTACGACATAAGCATTGCCTGGCAGCCGTTTGAGCTCAATCCCAATATGCCTGTAGAAGGGCAAGACCGAAAGGCTTATCGTTTGCAAAAATTCGGCAGCCTTGAACGATCGCAAGCACTGGAAGGGCAAGTTGCAGCAGCCGCCCGAGAAGAAGGCTTGGATCTCAAAATGGATAAAATTGAGCGCATCCCAAATACTTTTCTTGCTCACAGATTAAGTCGATTCGCCCGTCATCACGATAAGCAAGCAGCAATGATGGAAGAATTATTTGAAGCATATTTTGTACGCGGTGAAGATGTAGGGAATATAGGCACGTTAGTCGAATTAGCCCACAAAGCCGGTTTAAACAAAGAAGAAGTGATGGCGCATCTGCAAAGCAATGACGGCGTTGAGTTACTTCGCAACGAAGAAGAGAAGGGCTTAAAACTAGGCGTAAACGGTGTTCCCTATTTCCGCATAAACGATATCTACGGAATTTCCGGAGCCCAGTCACCAGAACGCCTTATCAATGCATTCCGGGAAGCAACAGAGATGACTCAAGCGCTCAAGTCATAGCTTTTCTGAGCGTCTAGATCTTTTCAAATGCTCTGCTTAACGCCATTCAAGCGAATCGAGATTTCTCTTAAATCTTCAATGAGCATATTGAGGCGTGATGGTCCAACGTTCATTTCACCAAGCTTTGCTTTCATTTCCAGAGGATAACCCTCGGCTTTCAAACGCAGACCGACGTATCTCGAGTCGTTCAAAATCATCAAATCATTTACGCGGGAAAGGGCACAGGTAGCGCCGCCCCTCTGAACACCTACAGACGTACTCCAAGTAAACGAGTTGTTCTGAAAATCAAATATCCACTCTTTTCTTTCTTCAGCCGACATCAAAGAGTTGATGAAGAAAAAGAGCGGTAAACAAATTAGCGCAACAGCCATACTAGCTACCAGATTTTTCGAAAGTCCGGAAGCCTCATACAATAACCCGGCAATAACAACGATTACCGCAAAGTAAAAAAGCCGCTTTAGGTCGAAGCGCGATCGGGTGACTGTGCTGAGCAAAATCTGATTGTCTTTGTGGAGGATTTGCATTTGGGGACATCATCCTGAACACCGCAATATTAAGGCCGAATCGCTATCTTCTCAAGAGGAGGCTTCGTGATAAGTGGTGGTTCAACGTATTAAGTGGTCGGTGTACCTCGTGTTGTACAATCCATGTCCACCCACATTTTTGAGGCTCCTATCATGGAAACGATCATTGAACCGTTCAAGATTAAGATGGTTGAGCCGATTAAATTTACAAGCCCAGAGCAACGAGAAGAAATACTGCAGCAGGCTCGTTTCAACGTCTTTCAGATTGCTGCTGAAAACGTAATTATCGATCTGCTTACCGATAGCGGCACGTCGGCGATGAGCAACGAACAATGGGCTGGCATGCTGCGTGGGGATGAATCTTATGCCGGCGCAAAAAGCTGGTTTCGCTTTCAAACTGCCGTTGAAGAGTTAACCGGTATGCCTCACATACTGCCCACTCACCAGGGCAGGGCGAGTGAACGCATCCTCTTTGAATTGGTTGGTGGTCCAGGCAAGGTTTTTCCCAACAATTGTCATTTCGATACGACGAGAGCAAACATCGAACACACGGGTGCCGAGGCCCTCGATCTCGTCATTGACGAAGGCAGAGATCCACGCAGCCGTCATCCCTTTAAAGGAAATCTCGATCCCAAAAAACTTATGCGGCTAATCGACGAAGTTGGTGCAGACAGCATTCCGCTGTGCATGATTACCGTCACTAACAACAGTAACGGCGGCCAACCGGTAAGCCTTGCCAATCTCAAAGAAATCAAAGCAATTTGCAAATCAAATGGCATTCCACTCTTTCTTGATGCCTGTCGATTCGCTGAAAATGCTTATCTCATCAAACAAAGAGAAGAAGGCCAGGGGCATCGCACCGCCCGTGCTATTGCTGGTGAAATGTTCGACATTGCAGATGGCGCCACCATAAGCGCCAAGAAAGATGGCCTCGTTAATATCGGCGGTTTGCTCTTAATGCGCGATCAAAAATTGGCACAAAGAGCCAACGATCTTCTCATTCTCACTGAAGGATTTGTCACCTATGGCGGTTTGGCTGGTAGAGACCTAGAAGCTATGGCAGTGGGTTTCGTTGAGGTTCTGGATGAAGACTATTTGCGATATCGCATTCGCAGCGTTCAATATCTCGGCGACCACCTTCTCAAAAATGGCGTACAGATAGTTGAACCACCAGGTGGCCATGCCATCTACATTGATGCTCAAGCGTTTTGCCCCCACATTCCGGCAAGCCAATTTCCTGGTCAAGCCCTTGTTTGTGCCTTATATAGGCATGCAGGCATTCGAGCAGTAGAAATTGGAAGCGTTATGTTCGGCACATCAGAAGAAGACAAAGGCAAGGCACCTACCCGCCTGGAATTAGTGAGGCTTGCTATTCCTCGTCGCGTCTATACGCAAAGTCATATCGATTATGTAATTGAAGCAATCGCCGAATTGTACAAACAAAGAGATTCTCTCAGGGGCTTACGCATTGTCGAAGCACCGGCTGCACTTCGGCACTTCACTGCAAAATTCGAAGAAGTAATGCCGTCTAAAATTTCAAAATAAAAGGGCATGGCTGTTAGGCCGCCATACCCTTACATTTGATTCGAGCCTTAGTGACTACTTAGCCATGTTCGCGCAGGTGGTTTCACACTTGCGGCACTCTTCTGCACACGCCTGCATCTTCTTGTCGTCTTTGAATGATGCACATGATTCGGCACAGCGTTTGCAAGCTTCGGCACAAAGACCGCATGTTTGAGCAGCAAGATCGGAACCGCGAGAAAGCAGTTCCTTACTCAATTTGCACGTGGAAATACAATCTTTGATAGCGTTGATATGCTTTGCATCTGAGTGCGCGTTGCCTTGTTTATCGCAGTATTTCAGTGTGTCTTCGCAAGTGCTTTGACACTTATTGCATTCAGTCATGCAACCTCCATGCACTCCAGCTGCAGGATTACCCTGCGCTGATGCGCTTAACTGCGAAATTGCAAAACTTGCGAAGATAGCTAAACAGATGGCCGCACAAAAGCCAATGAGAATTTTTGGGATAGACATTTTGATTTCTCCATTTTAAAAACTACGAAACTTGATTTGGCCAATTATTTGCAGTTTTCGTTTAAATCAAGAGTTGCCTATGAAGAATATAGATGCGTTCCTTGCTATGTCCATATGCTAATTGAGCATTCTGGCGCTGATAGGCACATGGTCCTAAAGAACTAAAAGTTCGCGTGGCAAGATCTGGTAAGCGAGTTACTTCACCAGTTCTTTGCGGGTCATAGAAAGCCTGCGTTTGGCATCCGGAAATTGCAACGACACCAATTCCGGGAGATGCCTCGCCCGAACAGCAACAAGATTCTCCTGAAACACTGTTCTCAGAGCTACAGCAATAGTGATTTGCAATCTCGCTTGTTGTTTCCTTGGTTAGTTCGCTAGCACTTTGCCGAGATGCAGCATCGCTCTTAAGAGCAGCGGACACACAGCATCCGAAACTTTCTCTTGCTGTTGCGAGAAAGACTGCTAGCCCCACAACAAGAACGAGCATTAAGCGAAAAAATTCGCGAGGTGCTTTCATAAATTTTTCACGCTTTACAGCCAAAATCACGCCTCTAGAACATATTGTCATAGCACGAATTAGGAAACTATTTAGTATTTGCTTTAGTCACCATATTTGGTTGAAGCCGGAAACCCTCTCTATTAGTACTACGTATTGCTGGGATAAAAATTCCCTGGTATGTAATACCAAAGTTAAACAGAACTTTAAAGCTAGTAAGAATTGTCTGTCTAGCGGGTACAAATGGGATCGATAGCTTATGCTGAAATTACACCGCAGTATCTCCAGTATGAGGGACTTAAGGGATTGAGTCTGTTGGGGCAGCACCAACACTGCGACCACAAAGGAAGCGAAGATAAGAGGCGCGAATGTATCGTGCCTCTTATCTTTTGGGGCTACGGGACAACCGTATTTTTTCGTGCTAGATTCACTGTTTGAAAGGTAATCCGAGCGGACGCCGCCAAGAGTTGGTTTGACAAGCGAATCTAAGCCAAGCACGCAATGCGTTGTTCTCGCTGCCGGACAGGGCAAGCGAATGCGCTCTTCCACCTCCAAAGTACTCCACGAAGTACTCGGCAAGCCTATCCTGGGCCGCATACTCGAAACCATCGAATCACTTTCGATTGAACGTATCCATATCATCATTGGGCATCAAGCCGAACAGATAAGGGACTTCGTCCTTAAAGTCCAACTGCAAACCCCAAGTGACATTCATCTACAGGAGCAGCAACTGGGAACTGGGCACGCCGTGTTACAGGCTGAGGATGCACTGGCGAAATTTGAAGGCACAATCCTGGTGTTAGCAGGCGATACACCGTTATTGTCTAAAGAAACACTCGCTTCTCTCATGGACAAACATCAACATGAGAATGCAGACGTATCTCTATTAACGGTGAAAGTACCCATACCAAAAGGCTATGGCCGAATTGTCCGTTCCAAAAAAGGCGAGATCGAAGGCATTGTTGAAGAAAAGGATGCCACCGAACAGCAAAAAGCCTTGAATGAGATCAATCCTGGTGTTTACTGCTTCCAGTGGCCACTAATCAAAAAAGGTTTGCACGCACTTAAAAACAACAACAAACAGGGCGAATACTATCTAACAGACGTAATTGCGTGGGCAGTAGCAAAAGGTTTGAGGTTGAGCAGCTTTGAACTGGAAGATTGGCGTGAAGTGGTGGGCGTTAATTCGCGAACGGATTTGGCGATAGCTAATAACCTCATGAACGAGAGGCATTTGCGCAAACTTAGTTTGGAATCCGGGGTGACAATAATTGATCCGGCTACAACCTGGATCGCACCGGAAGTGAATATCGAACAAGACACTGTTGTTTTGCCGGGTTGCTGGTTAATCGGCAATATCACAATCGGCAGCAATTGCAAAATTGGTCCCAACACTGTCATGGAAGGCGAAGTGTATGTAGGATCTCGTTCGCATATCGTCCAGTCGCATCTTGAAGATTGCCAGATTGGCAATTCATGCCGCATCGGACCCTATGCGCATTTAAGACCCGGTTCTGTCATTTCAGATGAAGTCAAAATAGGAAACTTCGTTGAAGTGAAAAAAAGTTTCATTGGTCTTAAAACAAGCGTGGGGCATCTAAGTTATATCGGCGATGCCACCATTGGCAACCACGTCAACATTGGCGCTGGAACCATTACCGCCAACTACGATCACTACACAAAGCAGAAGTCACGTACAACGATTGAAGATGGCGCATCCACTGGAAGCAATGCCGTTATCGTCGCTCCGGTAACTTTAGGCAAGGAAGCCGCAGTGGCAGCAGGAACGGTAGTGACAAAAGACGTGCCGGCTGAAGCACTGGCAGTGCGAAGAGGGCACCAGGAAGTGGTCGAAGGCTGGGCGGCAAGGCAAAAGCGCAAGATTCCAAAAGACGGCAATTCGACTTAAGGAGCCGGTTTTTTAAGGAGCCTTATTTTTCCAGATCTGGGTATTGAGGCGCCGATTCACTCTGAGCAAGGTAAGTCAAACGCTGTCTTTCTGCATCTGCAAAAGAGGACGATTCAATCGTGATCATTTTCACGAGAGCAAGCGGTATTAGGTGCTTGGAGTAATCTCGCGAAGCAGGCTTGTCGTACTCACCATAGGATTCCATTTCGACATAATCATGACCCAGCCTTAGCACTCTACCGGTTATGGTAGTGCCGTCCTGAAAGTGAAGTCTCACCCAGGATCGGCTATCACACAAACGCTCCAATCGTAATTTCAAATTCACAGTGACACCTTAGTTTTTCTTGCTAATCCCCATTGTATCGCTCTCCTGCAATCCATTATTTATTCTTTCGAAAAATGCCACGCTAGAGCCGGAAGTCAAGCATTGCTCTTTTGTACAGCTGAACTAAACTGTGATCGTGCTGATGTTGGTTGCGAATTTCGCAAAGCGTCTGCCAGAGCCGATTTATAGCACTGGAATAAGACGAAATAATATCTGCCACTTATCTAAATCAAGTCAGCTACATGTCTGACTCTAGAACAGGAAACAGAATGCACGAAGAGCAGTTGCCCGCTAGCCTGGCTAAGCGGATTGAAGAGCTACGTGGAAGAGAAGCTTGCTATTGGGAGGACGAAATGTTTTCCCCAGAAGCGCTCACAAATTTGAATTACCGAGAAGCCCTGGAGAAATCCTTTAAGCTCGACCCTCTAGGACCTTTGCCTCCTCCGCAATGAGGTTGATCCCTATAAGGGTGAGATTAGGTTCCAAAAAATCTATTTTTTCGGTGTAAGGCGACAGATAGCGGGCGTAACCGCCAGTTGCTACTACTGTGACGTCGGAGGCGAACAACTTTCGGCTGCGTTCCAGCCAATGTTCGAATAAGCCGACGTGCCCCAAAACGGATCCACCGATGATCGCTTCTTCCGTTTCCGTACCCAGACCATCTTTGATGGGTGTACCAAGCATTTGCTTCAATTCCGGAAGCTGAGCAGTGAACTGATGCAGCGCATCAAAAGTCTTTCCAAGCCCAAGCGTAATGTAGCCGCCCAAGAACTTTCCAGTTCGGTCTATAGCAGTCAAAGTCGTGGCTGTCCCAAAATCAAATACAAGCAGAATTTCACGCTCGGGATATCGTCGCACTGCCGCTGCAGCAGTGGCAATGCGGTCTGCACCAAGCGTTGTATAGCCGCCGTGAATGATCGTCTGATTCTTTGATGTTACTTGAAAGGCATCGACCTCAAATGCAAGTAGGCAATGCTTCAACTTTTTGGTGGCATTAGGCACGACAGAACAGAACGCAATTTCGATTTCAGGTTCACCCTGGGCGCGTTGAGCGATTGCAGTTGCAGCAGTTTCGATGTTCGCGGTTGGATAATGCCATGACTCAGCGAGCTTCCCATCGCGGAAAAAACCGCAAGAGGCCCTGGAATTGCCAATGTTAATAGCTATGCGTCTTGTCATTTGCCCTTATATTATTTCAGTTTCCTAGATATTTGATCAGTCCGTCCGTGATAGCTTGTGCGGCATTTTGCTGCACACTTGGGTCTATTAGCTGTGCGAACTCATCAGGATTGATCATGAAGCCAATTTCGACAAGCACTGCTGGCATGGCCGACGGACGGGCAAGCGCTAGGTTCTGATATCTCGAACCCAAGTTCGAGAAACCCAATTTCTCAATGAGGTTGTCTCTAAGCATTCCTGCTAATTGAACAGCCTGGGGATGATACCAGTAAGCCGAGGTACCATGCTCCTTCCAGGGATCTAATCCATCTGGCAAGGCATTGTTATGGACGGATATCAAAAAATCCGCTCCCCAATCAGTTGCCATTTTTACTCGATCTTCAAGCGAGACAAACTCTGCATCTGTTTTGCGGGTCATGAGGACTGTTGCACCATTTGCTTCCAGCAGATCCTTCAACTTTAAGGCAATGGCAAGATTAAGAGCTGATTCGTGCAGGCCGGAACAGCCTATTGAGCCAGTTTCGCTGCCACCATGGCCGGGATCAACGCAAACTTTTATGCCTGCCAGAACATTTGGTTTCGCCTTCAGCTCAACCGGTTTTTTCACATCCAGACAAAGTGCAGTGCCATCATAATGAACGGTATAACCCCATTGTTTTGCGCCGCTCAAATGAACCGTCACCTCGTATTGGTCATCTGAAGGTTCACGCCAGGTGACGTGATCGATCAGACGTTGATTTTTCGCAGGTGCATCCTGGGTTTCTGAGGTCACCCAGTCTGTATCAGCTGTTACACCGTAAACACGCAAGATAAGAGAATTAGGGGAAAGTTTTTGTTCAACCTGATAAGGCAAGCGCTGATCCAAGGGTATTCGAACAGAATCACCATATTGATTCGTCAATATATTAATAGTGCGGGCCACCGCATGCGGTGCGGGACTGGAGACGGAGTTACGTTCCAGTTTGGTATCAGTTTCGAAAGCGAGATCTTTTCGATCTATGTAGACATGATGGCCCGGTAGGTACAGACACCTGATTTGGTCACCGACCCAACCGTCTATTTCTAATCGCACACCAGAGTCTAAGGGAGTAGTTCTAGCTAGACCTGGTCCCAGACGCACTATTGTAAGAGGATGCTGCGTTTGAGCAAAGGCGTTGCGCGCCAAAGTATTTAGGCGGCACGCTGCTGTATAACTGAGCCTGTGACCGTTATGTTCAAGGGTCACTTTTGGTTTGACGTCATGCCAATCATCTGATGTCTGCACTCTGTAAACGCCGCTATAAATATCGCTTGATCCGCCGCTGCGTCGTTCTATAACTTGACCATAGGCAACATCTCTTCCTCGCACGATTTGCGCAACAGCATGGTTGTTTTGATTGGCTCTGTGTAAGGTCTTCGATAATGGAGATGATGATCTAGGAGATGATCTGCGCGAACTTGGATTGAGAACGATCTCCTTTTTTCCCAATAACACGGTTAGAGATGAAGAAGGTGTTGCACGAACAGTAAAAGAAATAGCGTCTCCTGGTTTTAGACCGAGATCTTGAGATGGCTCAAATGATGCCACTTTCAATTCGTTTTCAGATATTGGTTCAACACGCGCTTCTCTTTTAATTCGAACTTCCCTTGTAACCGTTCCGTCATCTAGCTTTAGAAGAAAGCTGTTGATGCCATGTTTAAGGGGAACAACATGTGCGAAAAAACCTGCTGCATTAACGTGCACGGGTTGGTCCTGACAGCTTAAGCTGTGCCCTTTTGGAATCGCACCTACAATGAAGCTTGACGGTGCTTTTATTTCAGTTGCTTCATTTGGATAGACAACGAGAATATCGGTCCCGTCAAGTGCCAGCACCGCTGGTGCCAATAAACAAGTTGCCGATAAACAAATAGCAATAGCAAGCAATGAAGTTAGCAGTCGAGCCTGTAATTCGGCCAATATTCGGGCTCGTTTAGTTAGGAACAGAAATGTCATTTATTCGCCAATCAAAAGGCAGACTGTACGATTTCAGTACAATCGGGTTGCTAAAGTCTAGTGCGTCTTTGGGATTTAAATATGCAGATATGAAATCTTCCGGTGTGCCGTAATTTTTCTGCAGAAATCTCGCATTCAACTGAAAGTAAGGAGACAAAAAGAATGTTCTTTTCTCCTTGTTGAAGGTGACATTCTTCGGATTATCAATGAAGGCAAGCACTGCGTTCTCGCAATCTGCATCAAGAGTATTGGCTGCTATTACATTGTTGGGAAAAGCCGGGTCACCGACAGCTCCTCCACAGACAAGAAAAATCGCCTTTGGCGCGACATCCATTATGGCGGGATAGACATGCTCAGTGTTCATATCACGCAGAGTATAGTAGACCCCACCTACAGAAAAGCGCCTGCTTGTGAAGTCGTTTTGCATCTCTTTCAGAGAGCTAATCGGGTAGCGGTCTGCAATTTCTTTGATGGTTATCAAATTGCTGGCGTTTATCCAATAAGCGAGTTTGTCTTTTGGATTTTTCAAATCGGCGTCACTGGTCTGCGATAATTTCCGCATCGCTTCATCCAAATGCGGCGTAGCACGCAAATTGGCATAATCTACCCGCCCGTCACGACTAAATTTTTCAACTAGCAGGGCCATTTCGGGGAAGTGGTAGGCACGTGGCTTCTCCACCTGAACCCCTATATGAAACGCATAGAGAATGCTTTGATTCATGGTTTGCCAGATAGACATGATGATAGCCAGGCAAAGCAAGCCTAGAAAAACCATTGTTCCATTGCGTTTGTTTGTTGTCTGAACCATTTAATTATTGGAGAACCAGAACCGATCATCTACAGTTTATAGCCCCATTGGCGGTTTTGCGCTTTCTTGCCCACAGGCAGGGCGTATTTAGGCGTTTAACAAAATGGAAACGTCTTTTCTGGGAATAATTGACATCATGGGTGTGCTTGGCATCCCAGGCTACTTACTAAAAAAGACACTAAATGCAAGAGGCAACTGGCTATGACCGGACCAAATGATGCGGCTGTCACCCAACTGAAAAAAGATGTCGATACTAAACATCTCGATAAGTTCATAGCCGACCTGCAGACGGATCTCAAAGGCATTCAAGATCCAAATCAGGCCAAGCAACTCAAGCAAGACGCCCAAAAAATACTGATCGACGCCAAAATAATTCCAAGCGTGGACATTCTCGATTCAGTTGATAACGGCCATTTAAATATCAAGGACAACAATCAAAAGAGTCTTACTCTGGACCAAACAGGTAACCTGCGTGACGACAAGAGTCATCTGATTCATTCAAATGGTCCTGTAGACCAGGGTAATACCTATGGCTATGACCCCCAATCAGGCGAACTGAATTCAGTAAGTTGGAATGACGGAAGTGGTGCCACAAAGTCCTTCCAAAAGAAAGCGGACGGATGGTACGACGAAAACGGCCAGAAATTTGATACTGGTAAAGAACCTAAGCTTGATCAAACTTCAGGCGATCTTACCTACTCCAGACCTGGTGATACCAAACAAACGACCGAGAAAGCAGATGGCTCGACCGTTTTAACAGCAGCTGATGGCAGCACAGTTACTTACAACCCGGATGGGAAGGTTGACGGCGTTGTAGACAAAAATCATAACTCGCACCAGGTTACCGCACGCGATAGCGATGGCTCACCTACAAAGATTGAAAACAAAACCGCCAGCGGTCAGGCTGAACATTGGGAGAAACAGCCAGACGGTACCTGGAAAAATGCTGATAAGCCGAATCAAGTAATGAAAGATGTCGGCATCAACGACAATGGTGACTACTACCAAACTCATACCGATGGCACAAAGGAAACAACTTCTACCGACGGCAAGCGCGTTTCTGAAACACCATATCAACAGGCACGTCACGCTTTCCGAGACAAGTTGCCGGATGCATTGAAAGACAACGACTCAGTCAAAATTGAGCATGGTTCTTTGATTTGGGACATTGCCAAAGAGAACCTCAAAAAACATAATGCCGATCATCATGATCCAACCAACACCGAAATTGCCAATGAATCGAATCGCTTGATCAAGAAATACAACGACGATCCAACTCACAAAACCAAGATCAATAAAGAAGGAACAAACGTACCAATTGGCACTGAAATTAACACAGCCTTCGACAATAAAACCGGTACCGATCATCAGCAAATCAATTACGACGGTAAAGGTGAAAAGGCTCAAAACGTCAAAGATGTTAAATATCAAAACGGTAGCACTACTCACATAGACCACAATGATGATGGTTCAATCAAGGACATGCAAGTAAAGGTTGGCGACAGAACTTATGACGTCACCAACACTAACGGCAAGTACACAGTTAAGGACCAAAGTGGGGCTACACACGACATCGACGCGCCAACAGTAGATCCCGATACCGGCGCCGTCACCTTAAAGCAATCAGACGGCAAAGGCAGCGTTCAAGTAAATGGAGACGGAACCGATACCGTAACTGGTGCAGATGGTCAGGCCATTCATTACGACGGAAAGGGCCATGCCGACAAAGACATAACCGATATTACGTACGCCAACCACGAGCAAGTGCACTTCGATCGCACAGCCGACGGCACAATAAATACCGGCAATATCAAAGGGCCAGACGGCAAAATCAAATACCAACTAGCACCCAAAGCCGGTGGAAAGTATGAGCTTTTAGATCCTGACGGCAAGGACCTTAATACCGAAATCAGTGCCATCAAAACTAATCCCAACACTGGCGCAGTGGAACTCGACGGCACTAAAGACAACAAGCCATATAAGCTAAACATCGACACTAAAGGAACAGAAACGGTAAGCGATACGCCACCACCTCCACCGCAATCGAAAGTTCATACAGACCAAATTGCAAACGGACCGGCAGTTACGTATGACACAGACGGCAAAGATCCTAATCATCTAACTGATCTTAAATATGGCACCAAAGCAGCCGCTCACTTCGACCACGGTACGGATGGAGCCATTAACGCAGGCACGCTGCAATTGGGTTCCAATAATTACAAAATGGTGCAGGACGGCGATCACTTTGTCTTGCATCAAATTGGTACAGGTGGAGAAGACACCGATACAGGCTTCATTTTCAAAGCTGACGATATTCACATAGACCCCAGTACAGGCGAACTAATGATTAACGGCAGCAAAAATGGTGAAGCTCAGCACATTAACATCAAGCCGGATGGCACAGTCGCTTAAATTAGCGCTTGGCGTCTAGATTGAGCGAGTCACCAGTCTAAATTGAGCTAGCTCTCTTTTAGTGGTAGCTTGCGGCAGCTTGGAGAGCAAGATTCAAGTTAGGTACATGCATTTGCATAATCGAACCATCCGGCAAGGTTGGTCCCGGTAATACAGTAGCAGTACCATACACGATGTTGTCAGCGATGCTTGCCGAGTTCTTTCCTTGTGGTAGAGCAGCCATTACATCAGCAACAGCAGCAGCCCAGTGAGGCGCGGCAAAGGAAGTGCCATCTTCCAGTTGTGCTCCGAACTGTCCAAAGTTACCCGTATAAACTGGAACTTGTACGCCTGGAGCAGCGCCACCGAAATATCCAAAAGTTGAGAAAGAGGCAATTGTGCCGTCTTGCTGAATAGCAGCAACACGTCTGGCATTTGCCTCTGGGCTAGTGTCGACTAATCCGTCGTTACCGGCTGCCAATACCAACAGACTGCCTACTGACCTTAATTCACCGGCAAGAGCTTGTAGGACCGGGCTGGCATTAAGAGTTAGATCAGTTGATGAACTACGAACGGAACCAAATGACAAGTTAACAGGGCCAGGAGGTACACGACCTGTTTGAATTTGCCCGTAGATATAAGCAAGGGCATAAAGGATGCTTATGCCTTCGGAACTCTCACCGTCTTTAGTGATGCGTAATTCGATGAAGCCAACTCGATTTCCTTCCCAGTTGGCTAGACCAGCAAGGCCCAAGCTATTATCAGTTGTGCACAATACTGTTGATGTAGCAGTGCCATGACCACCTGAATCATGCGGTGGTTCTTGTTTCGGCTTTTCGTGCCACGGATTACTCAAGTCATACTGAATAACTTTATTCGGATACTCCAGTATTACCGGATTGACGCCGGTATCGCAGAAGTACATGTTTACTGGATTATTGACCTTAACGCCCAGGTTACGCCCTTCGATATAGAGCATGAAAGCGAGATCCCATTGCGCTGGGAAGAAGGGATCGTTAGGTATAGATTGCAAGTGGTAGGTTTCGTTTCTTTGTGCAAAACCAATTTCCTTGTTTGTCTTCAGTTTCTTTTGCATGTCATCGGCCTTGCCGGGTTCCGCCTGCACAACAAGAATTTCTGTCGAGCCGCACTTCACCGTATCAATGACTTTGCTGTTGTTTTCTTTTAGAAACTGCTGAAACTTGTCTTGCTCTGCGTCTTTCTTGAGCGACACCATGAACAAGTCATGAGAATTCTCTTGCGGCTTCGGTGCTACCGCCTGCGTGCCACTATCTTTGATGTTCATGAAAACCGTGGGGTCAGCAGCAAAGCCTTGCGACCCGCTCAGTCCCAGAATACTGGCTGCCATAAAACACGGTAGAAGCTTACGAAGAATGGTGCTTGCCATGAGCATCCCCTTTTAACCGACAACGACTCATTCACTATTATCTGCAAACCGGACGCATGACTAAACTATTGACAGCGTATTATTAGCAAATAATAATAGAGACTCAAACCCTGGCAGGTTGGGGACTTTCGGAAGATTGACATGCATTATTTGCCACTCAATTAATACTGCTAATACCGTCTTAAAGAGTTCCTTACACTTTAGAAGTAGCAGTTTCCAACTGGAACCACTGCCGATACCAATACCACATTTGGTGATTAGGCTCGCACTAGATTTTTGACTAAGAGGTTTGATCTAGAAGTTTGGTTCTAGATTTTTGATCCAAGAAATTGCCAATAAATTTGTAGAGGCGAAAGGTAAGAGAGTGCACCCCTATTGAGATTAAAACGGTAGCAAGAATGATGTTATAGATCTCTTCCGGAAGTACTCCCAGTTTCAAAGCCAGATTGCCCAATACGAGCGAAAACTCTCCAATTTGTGCTACACCGGCAGCAACTAGAGTGGCAACCGCCGGTTTTGATCGCAGACAGCCCAAAATCAGACCAAAAGTCAAAAGCGAATTGAAGGTCAGAGCAAATAAGACTGCTGAGAGAAGCTCTAACGGATGCGTAGATAAGATTGCCGGGTTGAATGACATGCCCGTCGATACGAAAAATAGCACCACAAAAGCATCTTGCAGAGGCAGAGTGCTGGCTGCAGCTCGGTGACAAAGCTCCGATTCATTTAGAGCAATACCGGCAAGAAAAGCTCCTAGAGCAAAAGATACATTGAACAAATGAGCAGCAACAAGAGCAATTGATATGGGCACACCAATAACAAACAGCGTGAAAAGCTGGCGTGAGCCTGTATTCCCAACCTTGTTCAATAGCCACGGAAAAAACCTGCGGCCGAGCAATAGCATGAAACTTACGAAAGTGAAAGCACGCAGAATCGCAAACGCAAATGTTGGAAAGAGCGTAGTTATTTGATTCCAACTAACAGCCGATTGTCCCAATATGGGGGCCAATGCTGGCAACAAGACAAGAAAAAGAACCACCACCAAGTCTTGGGTAAGGAGCCAACCGACAGAAACCTTTCCCTCCTCTTCAGCGAGGAGATTTCGTTTCTCCAATTCATTGATTACTACTACGCTGCTCGCTACTGACAGCGCTAATCCGAAAATCAAACAAGTTCCCCACGGCCAACCCCACAATGAGCCTAAGAAAGAACCTGCAATCGTACTCAATATGATCTGTGGAATCGTTCCCAATAAAGCAACGCGACGAACGCGAATTAAATCTTCCAGTGAGAAATGCAAACCCACTCCAAACATGAGCAACATGATGCCCAGCTCTGAAAGTTCTGATGCCAAATTGCTATCAGCGACTACTCCTGGTGTGTGTGGACCGATCGCAATGCCGGCAAGAAGATATCCGACAACAGGCGACAACCGCAGTTTGAATGCGAGAAATCCAAAAACAAAAGCCAGTCCCAAACTGACTGCGATTGTAAAGATGAGTCCAGTTTCGTGCATTTGGTTAAAGAGAAAAGCAGCAAATAACCTCGCAAGTGTACGCTAAGATATCTCGGCGCCTTAAGTTCTTCTATGAAGAGATTGAAGAGCAATGTCAAAGCTAATAGCACCAACAATCTTCAACAGCATCATTTCTGTGATGCTCTTTTCTGCTTGTGCCAAAGACGAACCACCTAACATAGTGCCGCCTGAAAACTGGCAAAGTCAGCTTAAGCCATACGCATTGCCTTCGGATTTCGAGCCGGAAGTAACCGAAAGCGTCTATGTGCCTATTTACTCTCACATTTACTATGAAGACAATCAGCACCAATTAACACTTGTTGGCACGCTCAGCATTCGCAACACAGATGGCGCCAATTCGATAATTCTCAAGTCGATTCGTTATTACGATACGCACGGCGAATTAAAAGAAACGTTGCTCTCGAAACCCATGAAGCTGGGCCCGTATGCAACAGCTGATGTAGTCGTGCCGCGTACGAATGACAGTGGTGGCTCCGGTGCGAACTTTGTAGTCGAATGGGTGGCGGAAGAGAAGGTCGCAGAGCCACTTATTGAAGCCGTCATGGTTAGCACAGGCTCATCCCAAAGTGTATCTTTTGTCAGTCGCGGTGTTGTAATTGTGCACGTTGAATCTAATTCAACTTCTAGCAAGCCCTCAACTGCTAGCGCAACTGCGGGATCTAACGCCACCACCGGCAGTGGCAAGTCAAAATAGCGGTACTTGCTCAGAACCTGCACCGCAAAATTTTGTTTTGTTCGCCGTTTTGTTCGCTGATTTATTTGACGAAAAATATGGAGCGTACCGGGGTCGAACCGGTGACCTCTTCAATGCCATTGAAGCGCGCTACCAACTGCGCTAACGCCCCGTCGCTACCTTTTATACCATACCCAATGAAGCCGTTACTGAAGAATAACAGCCTGTGTTCTTGAAGGGTTTGGGAACCGTACTTTTATAAAGCCAAGTTTAATGCCTGACTTCACTAACCGGCTTGGCTTCAGGCTCTGGGGGAACGGAGAGTGGATTGGCAGCAAGGTGTTTTATGGTCTTTTCAGGAGTGCCAGGCAATCCCCGATCCACATCCTTGTCCCTTTTCGCTCTTAAGTATTGCTTGATTTTTTCTTCACCCCAGCGGAGCTTGCTCTTCATATTCAGGAAGAAATACTTGTCTGGTGGCCACAAGAATGAGGGCTCAAAATAACACCAAATCGTGCAACCCTGGCAGTAGGACCAGGATCCTTCCGCTTTACGCTTTTCCTGAACATGATGACTTCTCCACATTTCATCCAGATTAGAGCGGCCATTTACGTGTTGAATCTTTAGCTGTTCGTCATGCATGTGATAGCAAGGAAGAAGCAGATGATCGTCAGGTGAAACTACAACTGTTGATGAAATAGCACGGCAACGCGGTTTTGTAATTTGATTGCCGCCGTCCAAGTAAAACTGGAGAAATGCCCAATTGACACTAACATTAGGCATTTTGGAAAGCCGATAGAGCTCCCTAATACCATCTTCTTGTAGGAGATCGTTTCCGCAATAATCGAATACAGGTCCCAGAAGAACAATGGCATTTTCCTCCTGGGCAACCTTAATAACCCTCTCCATATGCCAAATAGAAGTAGGAGTCGCAGTTGCAATGATGCCTGCTACTTCTCCCATCTTGCGAGCTATGCGCAAACTTTCAATTACTTTCGCGTAACCATCGATACCGCGTTCCTTTTTGTATTCGGCGGGATCTGTAGTTGAGAGTGAAAATTTGAGATCGTCAATGAGACCGTGCAATTCTTTGGCTTTGTACGGATAAAGCGTTCCGGTATTGGCAACGCTTGTAAATAAGCCCATTTCTTTGGCTGCACGTAAAACCTTAGGCAAATGCTTGTAGATGAGGGGCTCACCGCCAGTAAAATCAACCACTTTGACACCCAGACGTTTCAAAGCAGCCAGGTTCTCTATGATGATTTCTGGAGCTGTTTCTTTAATTGGAATGTTTTCCGGTTTTACCGGAATATCGCAGTAGACGCAGCGAGAGTTGCACTTATACGTCAAGTAGTAGTTCGCTAATAGTGGCGGCACGCGATTCTCCTTCTCATTTCACAGCGACTGCTGCGGTAGCTCTTAATGTACGACAGCTAGTGCAGCAAGAGTACCAAGTTGAACTTATATTAGCTCTCTGGGTATTAGTGAAAACGAATGTAAAAGTATGCTAGCTTTTGCTCTATAGAAGCAAGGCAGCAACTGAACCAGAAACGCTGGACCAAAAACACCGAAAAGAACTGAAAAAAGAACTGAAAAAAGAACTGAGTAGGATTAATGCCACCTAACATGCGTCATCCCCGACTGTTGAATAAGAGCAACGCTGTTCTTCTTATCATCGATGTTCAGGAAAGTTTTCGCAAAGCCATTCCGGAATTTGCCAATCTCACGCGCGATATCTCAATACTTGTTGAAGCCAGCAAGATATTGAAAATGCCTGTTTTGGTAACAGAGCAATATCCAGATGGGCTTGGCCACACTGTTGCGGAAATTGAGGCTTGTTTAGGGCCACATCAAAAGTTCGAAAAAACAACATTCAGTTGTTGCCAACGCGAAGATTTTTGCGCAGCCCTGGAAGCTACTAACAGAAAGCAGGTCTTGGTAACTGGCATTGAAGCGCACGTTTGTGTCAATCAAACCGTACACGATTTATTGAGCATGGATTACTCACCACATCTCATTGTAGAAGCCTTGGCCAGTCGCTCAAACCGCAACAAAGATATTGGTCTTCAAAAAATGATTTCTTCCGGAGCTGTACCCAGCTCATTAGAGACCGCACTTTTTGAATTATTAATCGAATCAGGCACTGAGACTTTCAAATCGGTTCAACGCCTAATTAAGTAGCCGCCTGCACAATTTGAATGTAATGACATCTCGAATTGATGGTATCATATTTGGTACCGTCTCCAGAAATTCTCTTTAATCCAATTTTCAAAATCGAGTCTTTGCGCAATGTCTGAGGTATTCTTACGAATCAAGTGGTTCTATGAATCGCATTGGCGAAAGGCTTATTCCCAATGGCATCCCGTTTATTTCCCAAAATTCTTAGCGGTCTGACAGCGTCCACGTTGGCTGGTTTTAGCGTAACCAGTTATCTTGCATTATCTGCATTAGCGCAAACCAATTCAGTCCAGCAGACTCAACAAGGTGATCCGTCAAGTCAACCTAGTTTGCGACCACCAAAACCAACCGCGAATCAAACACCTACGCAATCTAAACCTGCTCAATCAGCGCCTCAATCTCCAACTAGCCCGAGGTCGCAAAGCAAAACAAAAGTGAAACCAGGTTTCACTTCATTGGGAACCGACAATGACGCCCTGAAAAATGCCGAGAGTTCTTCGGAGCAATTTGAAAAATCACTGAAAAAGGAAGATGCAAGAGTAGATGCTTCCCCAGCCAATGCAGGGCAAAAGCAGAACTCAGGCGAAGCGGTCACACCCACAAATTTGAGCAATACCGAAACGACAGGCGATCTCGGATTTATTAACAAGCAAGCCGAATTATTCAACGAACAATATCTGATAGGCGAAGCAATTCAATTGGCTCTACCCAAACCTAACGAACTGCTTTCCCTTGGTGCGCATCTGCCACCGATCCGACTTGAGGCCAACTACACCGAGCCTACATCGCTAAAAGATCTTTTGCGATATGCACTGGATAACAACCTCACCATCCGCATTTCAGATTGCACGGTGCAATCTGATAAATGGCTATTGGTAGCTGCGCTGGGCGGCTTTCTACCAAACATCATCATGAACTACCAGGACCAATACCTGCAAGGTACGTCATTTGTAGGCGGCGTTGTGCCAGTCACATTTGCCACACCCAACGTCAGCACCTCGGCAGGTTTCCAATTTTTCGGCTTTCAAGGTGGTCGTGTCCTGTTCAATGCGCTCGCCAATTATCACGTCTGGAAAGCAGCTAAGCATGCCTATCGTGGCAGTATCAATGATGTTCTCTTAAACACATCAATTGGCTATTACAACTTGATTCGGAATCAAGCTTTGCTGCAAATTCAAACTCGTGCCGTTGAAGTTTCAAGGGCACAAGTCGTGTTGAACCAACAGCTAGAGCAAGCGGGTACCGGTACAAAATTTCAAGTGTTGCAAGCCCAAACTCAATTAGCGACAGACGAACAAAACCTGCTTAATCAGCAGGTTGCGTTACGAGCAGCATCCATCGATTTAGCTACGCTGCTCAATCTCGAACAAGGCGTCAATTTGCTTTCAGTTGAACAAGAAGTGCGAAAGAAACGGTTATTGGATCAACGGCTCGATATCAACGCCTTGATAAACATCGCTGTTTTAAATCGACCTGAGCTCAAGCAATTTGAAGCATTACGCACGGCCGCTCGCCGAAACATACAAGTTGCTGCTGCCAGCCTTTATCCTCAGCTTCAGTTCTATGCTAGCGTTGCCGGCAACGGACCAACTCTTAGCCGCACCTATCAAGTTCAACCAGGTACGTTGCAACCAGTTCAGTTGCTTGCAACCACTCAAAATGGAAGTTCTGGCACGGTGGCTAAGGCGCCATTGGGCAGCACACTAACCAACACTCAAACGATAAACAATGCCATTACCAGTGGACAACCCATCACTGAAGCCGGCTATGTTTACTCTCCACCCACATTGGAAAGCCGTCAAATTCGAAAATCTTATACGATTGGTTGGCGCGTAGACTGGAACTATCCAAATGCAGGTATACCCACCCTTGGTACCACCATGTCGGCCCGAGCGTTGGCACGACAAGCTCTATTAAACTCCAACAACCAGTTGCTTACTGTCATTCAACAAGTTCGTGAAACATACCTCACCAGCCAAACGGCTGAACGACAAATTGAAGTGACGACAAAAGCTGTTATCTCGGCGGCAGAAGAATTACGTCTGGCTCGAGTTAGGTTGGCTAATGGCGTTGGCACCAACATTGATGTTATTAATGCACAACGAGATTTCACAACAGCACTCGTCAATAAAGCTGATGCGATCGTGCAATTCAACATCGCTCAAGCACAGCTAATGCACGACATTGGCGTAATTACCTATGACAATCTCACATCTGGTCGATTGCTCGGCAAAGAACTTATGACTCCCTGAGAGCCCGTTATTTCCAAATTTCTAGTCACTCGTTACGGAATGAAGTACATTCGATTGGGAACTTTTTCGCAGTCGAGTGCATAGCCACCGACTAAATCTGAATCTTGATCACCGATGTTCACAACAATTTTGAATCCCATATCTTCAATTGCTTTGCGCATTTTTACTTTGCCATTTTCAGCCGGCCCGTAATCATCGTTTTCCCGCATATAGAGCCCATCATAGGCAACGCCATCCTTGACGAGATTAAGGACGGTTGCCGGTCTGCCATGTTCATGCCGACCTGTTACGAGGAAAATTGCATAGCCCTTTTTGCGCGCCCACTTTAGAAAATGTGCTGTCACTTTTAGTGTTGGGGCTCTCGCTTCATCAATCCAATTTCGCCAATCATTTAGATCAATTTCCGTTTTGCCAGCGATCGCTTCGCGGTTATCAAGCAGTGTTTCATCAATGTCGGACACTATGGCAATTTTTCTTTCACCGGGATGATCTCGCTCGTATTCAGCACAAAAAAGTTTGGCACTTTTAACAGCGTCTTTGAACTTTTTCCGGCATTCTCCGGAGCGTGAGTAAACCAGGCCGCCTGACAAACTGATATCGGTCGGCTTGGTTGCCGGTACTGAAAAATCAGCCGATGGCTTTGCAAAAGCCTGGGTGGAAAGTTGCCCGAAACAACACATCAAAAGGCAGCACTTGGCATACAAGTTAGGCACGAGTTTTCTCCGTAAAACTGCAAGCTCTAAGTTAGCCTTGCTTCACGCCGCGCCCAGCAGCATACGTTTGACTGCCCGCAGTAATTTTATGTCTTTTGCGATTGGCTTGCACTTCAATGGTTAATGGCTGTTCGTCCGGCCCGATCGGGCTAATACCTTCATAGAGTCCCCAGTGGGATGCGTTCATTTTTTCTTTGCGAGCTGTATTAGGTGGCACCAAAAGATCTGGGAATCCGATTACAACCAGAAGAAATATGCCGACAATGCCGCAAACGAAATAAAAGAAAACGTCCATACAAGCCTCGCCTAATAGCAGGAAAAATCTGCAGGGAGAGTCGGCTAATCAGCCGTACTTCACTCAGAATCACCTTCGAAAACAAGAGTATGCCAAGTGGACAGTAATGTCCATGGGCGTTTTACCAATGTAAGCGGTGCCAACTTGAGATTTCCCCAAAAAATAGAGGGGCGCTGGTACGCCCCTCCCAAATCGGTCATGTACGGGTATTTCCCGTTCAATTACTGATCAGTTCTTCATTACCGCAACTAAGTCGGTATAAAGTCCTGCCAATTGTGCTGCCACGGGAGCCGTGGTAGCGTCTTCTTCGGAGTATTTCGTGAACTCCAGAGCTTTACTTTCGAAAAGCCCAATCAGCCTTTGCTGAAATTGCAGTACGTACTCATTGTTCATGATGGGTCGGTCTTTCTAGTTTTGCCGAACCCAGGGAAGGCGCGTTAGCGCCCAACCTAGGGATTAAGAATAGAGAAGTTGGGTTAATTCTGTCTCAATTGGATGTCAAGCTCAATACCCTTTTAGAAATTTTTTTGCAAAATCCGAAAGTTTTATTTATCACTGCCTTTCCAGACTTTTCCTTTCCTTGCTCTACCTATGTACAATGAACACATTAGAAAAGTGCCTGTATGACTGAGTCGAGCTTTGGTTACCTGCCGACCTTGCAACAGCTTCTGGGAACAGAAGTGATGGCTGAAGCACAGGTACTTGTCGGAGATAGTCTGAATCAGCGTTATGTTTCGCAGATTATCTCGACACTGAGCCCTCTTTCGCGTGTTCACAGCTTGCTTGTCACTTCCGCTGATGCCATTGCGCCTAAGGACTTTCCTCACCTGCATGGTTTGGCAGCCATCATTGTTGTTGGTCAGGGTCCGCAGTCGCATAAAGACGTTACAGTTGCAGCGGGTAGTGCCTCCAACCATCCACTTACCGCGCATACCGTAACAGTTGAACCCAGTCTGGCAAGACTAGTTACTATCTGTAGTGAAATTCACGTCCCGCTAATTGTTTTGCCTGCCTATGGCGAGCTGGTTCAGATTAGAGACGAGATTCGCAACGCTTTCCAAAAGGAAATGCGCAATAACGCCAATAGACTCAATTCTCACTTTTTGAAAATTGTCCTTACCGATGGTCTGGAAGGATTGGTTGAAGAGCTAAGTGAACGCATTTCTCGACCGGTTGTGATTGAGACTTCTAATTTCCAAGTTCTTGCCGCTCGAAGTATGGGTGCCACACCACCAAGCCAGCAGCAATCAGTTACTGAGCAGGTCAGCCAATCTCTTTATAAAGTGAAAGTCAACGAGAAAAACGGTCGAGAGCCCGGGGAAATTGCACCTATAAAAGTGGGACGGCGACTAGTGTTGCCAGTGCTTTTAGACGAAGTTGCGGTTGGCTATATCTCGGCAATGACAAAAGCAAACGATGCCCTCGACGCACTGGCGGAATTTCTACAACCGGCTACTGTTGCCGCCTGTGTCGATTTTTATCAGCGCAGGAAAGACGGCGCCGTTTTTACTGTTACACAAAAGAGTTTACTCAAAGATATCTTGTCCGGGCGTGGATTATCCGCTGCCGATCAAGAACGTCTTGAAAGGCATTACGGCTTCGACTTGTGCGATGGGCTATTGGTTTTTGCGGTTGCAATAACGCACGGCGACTCGAACAGAACTGTTGATATTTATGATGAAAACCTTGCCACTACAGAAGTAGAGGGCTCGCGTATTTTTGTTGTGCCTTACAACCATAAAGATGGCAAGACATGGCAACAGATCGCAGCCGATCTCAAAGAGAAAATACATAAAAATCTAGTTCAGAAAGTCGGCGCCGGGGCAGTCAGAATTCAATGCGGTGCAGCCCGACTCGCCCCTAACGTACTTAGCTTGCCGGAAGCCTATAGAGAAGCTAGGCAAGCACTTATTATCGGCAATATGACGCAAGGAGATGCAGAATTCATCACCGGATATGGTGACCTTGGCATTAAGCGATTGTTGTACTTAATGATCGATCACCCAGAACTTGAACGTTTTTACGAAGAAAATTTAGACCCACTAGAAAGTTATGATGCAGAGTGGGAAAGCGAGCTTTTGCCAAGCTTGCGTGTTTATCTCGAACAGGGCGCTAACTTAAACTCGGCAGCACGTGCCTTATTTATTCACCGTCACACCTTGCGCTATCGTCTTGAGCAAATCGAAGATATTCTAAAAGTGGACATCACTTCTCAAGAAGTTCTGCTTAATTTGCAAATTGCATTTTTGATTCGCGACATGAAACACGGCACCGAGGGCAAGGCCAATCTGTGAGCAACTTTGCCGTCGAACTCAACGAAGTAACCAAACAATATGGCGATTTTATTGCAGTTCACCCTACGAGCTTTGCCATCTATCAAGGCGAGTTCTTCAGCCTGCTTGGACCGTCGGGAAGCGGCAAAACAACGCTCTTACGAATAATCGCCGGGTTTGAAATACCAACGTCGGGTGAGGTCTTGGTAGACGGCAAAAACGTCTCAAAAACACCGCCTCATTTGAGACCCACAAATATGGTTTTTCAAAATTACGCGTTGTTTCCGCATCTAACTGTGTTTGAGAACATAGCTTTTGGTTTGAGAACAAAATACCTTGTGCCAAAAGCGGAAATACCAACACGTGTTAAATCGGCTCTGGCACTGGTGCGTTTGGATCAGTTCGGCGATCGCTTGCCCGCGCAGCTATCAGGCGGGCAAAAGCAGAGAATCGCTCTGGCTCGGGCAATAGTCAATGAACCGAAAGTGCTGTTATTGGATGAGCCGCTTTCTGCCTTAGATCCGCAAATTCGAGAAGAAATGCAAGAAGAACTGCGTGCCCTACAAAAGCGCGTCGGCATTGCATTTGTAATGGTGACGCACGATCAATCAGAAGCACTTGCGCTGTCAGACAGAATAGCTGTTCTTGCAGCTGGACAAGTGGAACAAGTTGCCTCACCAGCAGTTATATACGATGAACCAGCCTCAATTTTCGTTGCTCAGTTCATTGGCGGCAGTAACTTGATCAATGCCAAGTTATCAGACAAAGAAATCGAACCAGAAATCGAACCAGAAACTGAAAAGATCTCTGCCAAAGAATTCTATCGAGTTGTTCTTTCAAATGGCGAGAAGCTAAAAACTAAAATTAGCGATGTCCAGAATGCTCTGTTGAATGATCGGGCGGCTGATAAATCAGTTTCCCTTTGTATCAAACCTCATCAAATAAAACCGGCTGAAAAACTAGAGCTTGAGAAGAAGACAAACATCTTAAACACGACCATAGTTTCGGAGACTTTCAAAGGCTCATGTTTTGAATATGTGCTTGGAACAGGCGATCTGCAATTACGAATGGTTACAGCGGACCGGTGCCAAGCACCTATATCCATTTACTTGCCGCCTGAACATCTGCGCCTGATTGAGCCAAAAAATGAAGCAGTGAAACGCACACTAAATGACCCCGCAAAACAGTTATGAGCGCAATATCGCGACGGCGCATGATTGGTCATCTGGCTCTTGCCGCAACAGGAGTGCTTTTTTCGACATCTTGCGCTCGTTCATCGCGCCTACAGAGTGGCAATCAGCTCAATATTTACAGCTGGGCCGATTATTTGCATCCCGATACTATTCCTACTTTTCAAAAGAATTTTGGCATTCAAGTCTTCTACGACACTTTCGCTTCCAATGAGGCATTGCTTGCCAAACTGCAAGCCGGTGCCACCGATTACGATATCGTTGTTCCTTCCTCATACATGGTTCGTCCACTGATTAAACTTGGCTTGTTGAGCCAGATTGAACACGATCGCCTCTTCGGTCTTGGCAATCTCATGGCCCGCTTTACTAGCCCGACCTTCGATCCCGGCTTGGCCTACACCGTGCCCTATTCCTGGGGAACGACAGGCATTGGCTATAACAGAGATGCTCTCCTTTCAGTTCTTGGCAAAGAGCCTGAAACAATCGACGAGATAAGAAATGGCGATTTCAATGCGTTTTGGGATGAACGTTTCCAGAATCGCATGACCCTGCTGGACGACGAGCGCGAAACAATCGGCATGTCCATAAAGCGTCTAGGCGGCTCATATAACTGTCAGGACCCGCAATTAATCCGGAAAGCGGTTGAACAGCTCATCAAGCAAAAGCGGCTTCTTATGTGCTACAGCTCCGATCAAGTCATTATTCAGCTCGCCAGCGGTGACAGTTGGATCTCTCTTGGATACAGCGGTGACGTCGCCCAAGCCCGTCGCGCCAACGAAAGCGTCCGCTACATAGTGCCGCAATCAGGTACTTCTACCTGGGTGGACAGCTTCGCTATACTTAAGACTGCTCCTCACAAGGAAGCTGCTTACAAGTGGATAGAATTTTTGCTGGACCCAATTGTTGCGGCGAAGAATGCCGAATACACCCGTTATGCTACACCCAATGCAATGGCAATGAAGCACTTAGATGCGGCTCTAAAAGCCGACAAGAACATTTATCTGCCGGATAATCTCCTAAATCGATGTGAAACGGTTTTAGAAGCCGGCAAGCTTACTTTTCTCTATGATCAATTGTGGACGGAATTGAAGTGTAGTTAAGTGGATTAATGCCCTGCCAGCCTGGGTATTAATCTGATGGGTTTATCGTTGGAGGGCACCGCTTACAAAAATGGAGTATCCATCCATGGGCGATGCGGGCCGTAGAACGCAGTTACAGATGATGCTTGTTCAGCAAGCCGGTCCCGGCGCGCTTCCTCTTAGCATCCTGCCGCCGACCACCTACCTTCCCTTCATACGCCAGGTCGAACAAACGGCTATGGACGAAAACTTGTGTCCGGTAATTGTTTACTGGTCCAGGCACAGCGCTGCCAGGCTCCTGCCCACCGGTCCCAGATACCGCCAGTTGATGCGTGATGCCTTTTGCGTTTCCATATTTTCCGAAGAACACGGCGATCCACCGGAAGAATGGTGCATGCTTCTTGAGAGCCGAAGCCTCAGTCTGGTCGTTTACGGGCAACAGGCTATGGAAGCAGTGGAAGCTGAAAAATTTCAATGTTCAGGCTCCATGGATCCTCAAATTGTCCGGCAAGCCTTCAACCGGCTTCTACCGATCTGGCAATTTATAGATTTAACCGAGAGCAATCGTTTGGAAGATGCACGCGCCAATATCGGCTATTCCAATTCGTCACCACCACTGGTGCAAACACTAAGGCAAGCATGGCCTGTAGTTAAATCACCAATTCAGCCCAACTTGATATTGCCTGGCGACAGCGTTCTTGAAAGTGATGCCGGAATTAAGATCAATCCGATTGCACTTGGTGCAAACGATGCCCATGACTTCGGGCACCTAGTTGTGCCAATGCCGGAAAAAGCAACACCACCACCTGCGCCACCACCTGCACCAGCTCCTACAAACGAGAGCGGTCCGAATCCATTTGGTCTGAAAGGACCACAAGACCTTTTTCAGCAACCGACACCAACAACATTTGAATTCCAAACCACCTTTGAAGAAGGTGAATTGCACCCAACTGCTCCTAAATCAGGTGACAACGGCGGTGGAAACGCTAATGGCGGAGCCGGGCAAGGTCCAGGAGCGCTCAAGAATCTGCGCGATTCCATGTATTCAGCTGATGCGGGCAATAAGAACAAAGAAGATGTTCCTCCAATTGCGCAGGGAATCATTAGCGACATCATTGGTCAGCTGCGACATTCCAGCGACCTGAACTCAATTTTGCAATTCGCAATTGAGAATTTGACCAAGGCTGCCAAAGCAGACAGAGGCATCATCTGGCAGGTGGTTGGCGATCAGTTAGCTGTCACCAACGAATTTGCCATTAGTGGTCACACTTGTTTTGCTGGTAACCAACTAGGCGTGCAGGAATCTACTGCAATCGTTCTTGAATTTCTCTCGCGCTTTCCAGATGAATCCGGAGCAGGCGTCATCAGTGTTCCCGACACTTCACAAGACACCCACCTTCACAAGGTTTCACCGACATTGTCATCTTTGATCGAACTTGGTGAAGTAAAAGCGAGACTGATGGTTCAGCTGCGATCGCGTGGCATATTCTCAGGCTTTTTGGAACTGCAATCTTGCCGTACAACAAGAAACTGGAGCCGGGCAGACGCCATGATGCTTCAAAGTGTTGCTGAAATGCTGTCTGTTGTCGTTCAACAATCTTTCGACCAATCGAAAATTGAGATGGACGCTCGCGAAATGAAACTCATCAACGAGATTGCCAGTCTCTTTAGAGAATCGCGCGGGCAAACCAGCCAGGACTCACTTGTAAAATCAGTTATGCTCGTGGCGGAACACATGGGATTTGTGAACTCACAAATTTACTTGTTCAACCAAGAAGACCAACTGCTTCTGCCACAAATCCAGAATGGTGCAAGTGCGCAGGTGCCACTTTCTACAAAGGACAATCCGTTCGTGAATGTCTTTGAGTCTGGGCGCGGCAAAGTTATCAATATGGAGTATTCGCGCAAAGGTGACTCGTTCTTCGGCCATGATATGGCATTGGTACTACCACTGGTATCAGAAGGAGAGCGCCTGGGCGTAGTCGGATTGTGGCAAAGACAAAGCAACAAAAACCAATTCCGTGCTCAAGACAGAGAACTAGGTTTAACGATTGCCGGTCACCTATCAAACGTTATTCGAGCAGAACAAGCCATTTTGCAAATTCGCGCCGAGCAGGCAAGAGCCGCTCTGATTAACAGAGTATCAAGCGAAATTCGACAATCACTCAAGGAAGTCGACCAGATTTTGGAAACACTGGTGAATTCCTTGCTTGAACATTTCAAACTCGCCCATTGCGTAGTGTCACTTTTTGATGCTCAAACGCAAGACTTCAGCAAGTCAAAGAGCGCCGTTAATGAAGAGATGGTGCCGAAATCCGAGCAAGTGATTCAGGAAGGTGAGGAACCTAAAGAAGATTTGATGCCGAGTCTTGGCGAACAACTTTTCCTCGCTACACTCGAAGAACTGAAAGAAAGCAGAACCATATTTCTCTCCAGAGATGAAGCTAAAGAAAAACTGGGCGAACGTGGTGTTGATGTCCCGGAATACTTTCAATCTGCAACACTTGTGCCGCTTGTGCATGCCGGCAAATTCAAGGCTTCTTTGTGCATGATCTCTTCAACCACCGATAAGCCACTTCCGAAGAATGACATGAACATGGTTGTTGACCTGGCCGACAGAGTAGCCGTTGTGGTATCTCACGCCGAACTGTTCCAACAAGTAGAACGACAAGCTGTTACAGATCCGATGACTGGCTTGTTCAATCGCCGTTACTTCCAAGAGCAGCTCTCAAAAGAAATTGATCGTTTCCAACGTTTCGGTCACGCGTTTTCATTCATCATCGTTGACCTCGATTTCCTTAAGAAGATCAACGACAATCTCGGTCACCAATTTGGTGACATGGCCATTAAACACATAGCCAATGTTCTCAAACGCAATGTACGCGACGTTGACACCGTCGGTAGATTCGGCGGAGAAGAATTCGTTGTGCTCTTGCCGGAAACAGATCCTTCACACGCTCGCATGGTAGCTGAACGTATTTGTTTGGCGATTCGAGAAAAACCAATTGAAGAAGTTGGCACAATTACAGCTTCACTCGGCTTAGCATCCTTCCCGCACGATGCTCAAGAAAGAGAAAAACTCTTCGAGCTGGCCGACCAGGCACTCTTTCTCGCCAAGAGGCGCGGCCGCAACCAAGTTTGCTCGGTATCAGAAGAACTATTGCCTTCGCTTGCAGAATCAGGCAGCGACATCTTATTGAAGCCGGAAGTACCAGCAACAGCACAGTTGCAAATGGTTGAATCTATTCAATCGATGGATTTAGAATTCATCGCCGAAAAAGGCTTGATCGGCATAATGTCGCAGATCATAAAGGTTATAGAAGAGCGCGATCTATATGACCGTGATCGTTCTCCAAGAGCTATTGATTATGCAAGTAAAGTTGCACAAGCGCTGCGCTTATCAAAAGAACACATTGAGGTAATTGCACTTGCAACGATGCTCAGTAATTTGGGCAAAATCGATGTCTCAACAGCCATTCTCCAAAAGCCAGGTCCACTTTCGGATGAAGAAATGGAAGTTATCAAACAGACTCCCACAACAGCAGCAAAACTTCTCGAACCGGCTAAGCTCTTGCAAAAGGTTGGACCCATCATTGAGTGCTATCAAGAGCACTGGGACGGTTCCGGTTATCCCAGGGGCTTAAAAGGCGATGACATTCCTATGGAAGCACGTATAGTCTCACTTGTAGATGCATACGTTGCGATGACAAGTAACCGCCCTTATCGCAGAGGGTTATCTAAACAAGATGCGCTTAAACAAATTCAAGAAGGAGCGGGTAAAGAGTGGGATCCGCGTATAGTGAGGATTTTCCTCCAACTTCTGCAAAAAGAATTACCGCCGCCTGAATCTAGAAAAACAGTGCCAACACAATAGCGCACCGCCCATGGTAACATTCCGTAACCGGCACAAAGTAATGCTGCCGGCGAATTCCCCTGGACTGGTAAGAGGATGAGGCGATATGTCCAAGCGTTTTGTGTTTACCCTAGCATTGATTCAAATATTGACTGCCAGCGGCATTGCCCAGGCGCAATCTTTGAATGTTAAAGATCCAGCTCCATTGAGTGCCGGTATCAACAAAGGCACTATCGATAGTTTTGTGGGCGATCATTTCTGGTATTTCGTTGCTCAGCCTGGTCACTTCACTATCCAGGTTGTGGGAGGGAATCCCGAAGAAGGATTTTCAGTTGGGGGTAAATTTGAGGCAGGTGCTGCTTTTGCTCCAAAGAAACCAGGTTCTGTTCTAACTACTAAACAAGCTGGAAACATTTTCACAATTGAAGGTACCTGTACACAAACTAACAAAGTGGTAGTTGGGGTTGAACCAAAAAATTCACCTTTGGTTCGTCAAACAACTCCATACACAATTGTTGTAACAGGCAACGCAGATTTTGGCGGAACGGCTGCCGAGAATGCAACTGCTTCCACCACTCCTTCAGTAGTGGGGGTTTATGCATTCAAACTAAATGATTTTGGAGTAGCAAAGTTTCAAGCCGACGGCACCGTTGTCACCACATCTGGTGACACTGGCAAATGGGTTCTCTTCGATGCACCAACACGAACGTATGTTCTCACTATCCGAGATCAAAAGTTGACTCTAACTTTTCAACCAGGACGTGGCTTTATCAATGCAGCCAACGGCGTGATTGTTCTTGAAGCTAAGCCTATTCAATAAGTAGTGTGGACTACATTTTGTGAGTCGGCAAACGACTGACCGAAAGACTACGAAGACTTAGAAGCAAGAGTTTTAATAGACGCTTTCCGGAACTTCGCCCGAGCCCGGTGCTTCGAAATTACTCTTCCTTATGTCTTTAAGGATGCGATTTTCCGTTGCCTTTGAATTCAGGTTGAGTGGACCGGTTTCTTTTCCTTCTTTCTTTGCATACCCTTGTAAGGCATAGGCATTTGGAGCTGGAACGAAGTACTGGCGGTTGGTTGGCCACGGAGAGGTCACTACAGCCATCGGTTGGGAGCTACTGTAAATGACGTTAGATGCGGCATAAGACGGAATATAGACAACCGAGCCAGCCGAATTAGCATTCGGCGAAACGGTTACCGTAACTACGTCTGGCTCTGCTGCGCCGGAGGGCAGCTGAAGACCAGCTAATTCCATTAAAACTATCGATAGGGGCAGTATTTGCCTGATTCTTCTAAACATTCGCTGGTTTCCACCTCTGCTCTAATTCCTAAGTTAATTGGAATCCATAAATACATTTGGACGCTAATTTTTCATTTGCTGGGAGAGACGCCATCCCCTTCGGAAATGTTTCCAAAACCCAGATAGCATGCCACATCTGGGCAAAGAGCGAACCCTACCATATCGTCTTGGCATTGTTAGTTATTGACTGCACCTCAACCGCGCAAATGTTGATACCATCGCCAATACCAGGTCAATTCGCTAGTCGTCGAACATTTCATCATTAAAGATGCGCAGCAGACCTTGATGGATTCCGCATCCTGTGATTTACTAAGTATTGGAGTTACGAAATTGCCATGCTTCTTCTAGGCGGAACTCTCCTCTAACAGTTCCGGAAAATTATTCTTTCTCAGAAGTACGCAATTCGAACGCCCTGGTGCATATCATCTCTCGCCAAGGCGAGTAGATATTAGGAGCAAGCCTCTCTGAGACCGGTGGGTGAACCGGCAGAGAGGCTTGGTTGTTGTATACGTTTTTTCCAATTACAACGCTGCGATAACTAAGATCGCAACGCGAATTCACTGCGAACCTTTCTGTATCGATCCACTGCTCGCATCAAAAAGCGATCCGGTTTATCTTGATTCGATGCATCTTGATTCGATTCATTTTCATCCTGATGTAATCTGATCCGATCTTATCCTGATGCGATCCGATCAATTTTCGACGCGTTCCAATCATTGGTTCTGTCCAATACCGGCCAGTCACCATATACGGTATCATTTATTTTTTACCTAAATGACTCGATACAATTCGCCCGTATAGTTTGACAAACGATCCGAACTATCATTGCAACTCAAACGCTAGCGCTAACTGAACTACCCCTATGCCCCGCTAGATTACGAAATCGAAACTTGCCAACCGCACACTTCGGTGTTACATTACATTCCCCCGGTGTGGGAAAGGGCACGCAGGTGCCCCATACACTGTTCGTCGTGGCTTTTTTTAGCCGAGAAATATTGAATGCAAGTAGACTATGTCCAGGATGTCCAGGCGTCCGGTTCATCCCTATACCAAACCCCAAGGCTGTACGACGTTGCTTTTTCTCATCGCGATTATCCCGCGGAAATACACGTCCTGACTGAGTGGTATTTGAGTGTTACCAGGGGTGCGCCTCTAACAAGCATCCTTGAATTGGCTGCTGGTCCAGCAAATCATTCTATTGAATACCTTAGCCGTGGCGTTTCGGCGACAGCCCTCGATATTTGCCCGCAGATGACCGAATACTCTGCACAGAAAGCTCGCCAGCGCGGACTTTCACTGCGCACTGTGAATGCGGACATGCTTAGTTTCCGCCTGCGCGATCGTTTCGACATGGCTATGCTCCTTACGGATTCGGCTTGTCATATCCACAGCCCTAAAGACATGATCAGACATTTGCGCTGCGTTGGAGACCACCTGAATTCAGGTGGTCTTTATGTTATTGAACTAACTAAATCCTCGAGCCCCAACTCAACCAATAAATGGACCGCCTCAGAAAACGGTGTGGAAGTTTCAGTGGAATGGGGTGCACAAACCGACTTCGAACCCCGTCGAATGGTGACTTCTACTATAGTAAACGTAAGTGGTCACATCGAAGGTGAACCGGTTCAGATTTCTGAAACCATTAAGACCCGTTCCTGGTCGCAGTTTGCCTTAGAAAAAGCAATTACGGCCAGCGGTTCATTTACCGTAGCCAGGCGCTATGGCGATTTTCTTTCTGGTAGCTCTATTAACGACAATAGTGCCCCCCGGCTTATTTACATCCTCAAAAAGAACGGCCAACAACCAAACCCAGTAGACCATCTTAGTTTCGACGTTGGTCTGTAGAATCTCGGTTGCGCTTGGCATATTGGGGTGGAAATGGGGGTTTGGTCATAAGGGCCTGGGCTCTTGGCGAATTTGTTCGGATTAATTCCTCGGCAAAGGCCTCAAACCACTTTACGTCCACACGATCGGAAACCCATAGAAAAGCATCAAGGTCTCCCGATTTTTGCGAAGTTTGCTGCTCGCTAAAAATTATTGCTTCTACTCGCCCTTCTTCGTCCCGGATAACCTCTACCGAGGGCATGCTCGAAGCAGCAGACCAGCGGCCATTATCCCTTTCTAGTTGGGTTACAACATCGTTGAAAAGTTCTGGTGTATTGCGCTCTAGTCTATGAAGATGCCGCACAACTTCATCGGAAGACTCGCGCCCGTCAATTACCGCAAAGGCTTGTTGCACTATCGTTAGTGATTTTCTTTCCGCGTCATTCATTTCCTACACGCCGTCTGACTTTGCCTGATCCGGCCTATAACTAGTGCAATCCATAGCGAATGGCCTCTCCGTTTTTTGGCAATCGTCATCCTTGTTAAAACGACAATCACCACACAAATACTGTTTGTTACCTTTCTGCCTCAATAGATGAGGGACCGTTATTGCCAGGATAGCAGCCAGTGTAAATAACTCGACACACCAGTACGAAGAATTGGGCACTCAAGCAGACCCTTCAGGAGGAATCGCTCAAAGCATAACCCAAATGCCGTTTTAGCGCTAAAGGAATCGGCTATCATAGGCTTGTTTTGTTTCAAATTTCGATGGACAACCCATGCAAAGATTACTACCGCTCTTATTTGTATTAGCCAGTGCCGGGTCAAACCTCCCTGCCGAAACGAGTTTATCTAAAGCCAAAAATATCGAACATGCCTGGCAAGTTCTAAATGATCAGGCAGACCAGGCGGCTGCTAAACAAGACTACAAGGCAGCTGCACAACTCTATTTGCAAGCTACCGAAAAAGCTTTCGAGCATTCCGTGCAAAACGAGATGGCAGCCAAAAGTGTTTTGGGCATGGGACAGGCATTTCTTGCCCAGCGAGATTATGTTGATGCTGATGAATGCTTTAAGACTTCGTACTTAATATATGGAATCTTGGAACAAAATACTTTGGCAATGGCTGCATTGCAACAGCTAATAGTAGTGACAGAAAAATCTGTTGTCTCTAATGTATTTCCAATTACTACACCATCAGTCCGCAAGGTGCTGACTGATATTCAAGTACAAACGCGTTCTGCGGACAAAGATTTCGAACCATGGACTAAGGCTGAAACAGAAGCTGATGAGACCATGCAGAAAGGAGATATTCAAGGCGCTCAAAAATCATTGCTGAAAGCAAAAGGTTTGGCTGCTGGATTTCGCCCGGTGTTAAATGTACCTGGCGAATCAACGGAAATTGCTCTTGCTGAAATTGAGATGATGCGCAAAGAACCCGGCGTTGGAGCGCATCTTGGAGAAATTGAAGAAATGACAGCTTCTAATCAACCTAACAGCAGCGATGTTAGACGCCAACTCAATTTACTGCATGCCAAAGAATATTTGCGCGATGGGCAATTCAAAGAGGCACTCGAGAAAGCTAACCTTGCGTTGGCAAACATCAAATCGGCTCGCGACAGTGCAGCGGTTTATGCGGCCGGGTACACGCTCAAAGCAAATATATTTGAAGCGCAAGGCGATCTAAAACAAGCACGTGAATGCGCCGAAAAGGCGATTGAAACTTACGACAATACGGGATTATCTGCAGAGAAAGCCGCTCAAGCGCGACGCGCCTTGGGTCGAGTTGAAAGAGCAGAAAAACATTTTGCTGCTGCCGAAAAACTATTCAAAAAAGCAGCAGATGACGCTGAGAAAAACCTTGGTAAGGGCAACTCGCTGCTTGCGCCTTTCTACTACGAATTGGCCCAAACATATTTGCAGATGACACCGCCAAAAGATGATGCGGCTGCCACTGCGGCAAAACAGGCGTACGGACTGGCTAAAGGTCTTTATGCAAAGAACAATCCGGAACTGCAGAAATACGATAGCCTTCTGCGTGATACCAAAGGGAAAGGCCCAGCTCCATCCACCGGATTAGATATAAGCCCTTAAATCTTCGGATCTCTACTATTTGATCATCGGGAACATCGCTGCCAGTTGTCGCAATACTGGTATCAATTGGCCGACGGATTGAAATCTGTCTTTTGATTCAAGTTGGGTGCATGTTTCAATGAGATCACAAAGTTCCTTAGAGATTAGCTCATTGTGTCCGGTTGGATTCGAAGTTGAAAGAGCTTCGGGTTCCTCACCGGTAAGCAAGAAATAGAGCGTGCATCCTAGTGCATATATATCGCTTTGCGTTACGGCTTTGCCGCGAAATTGTTCAGGAGCGATAAAAGCATGTTTACCGACAAAAGTACCGGTAGCGGTGCCAATAAATTCGTTAGCGGTGCCAAAATCTATCAAGACTATCGAGCCGTCACCACGCAAAACCAAATTGTCAGGCGTAAAGTCTCTGTGTATCACAGGTGGATCGTGTTCATGGAGATATTTGAGTATTGCGGCCATTTGCAAAGCCCAATCAACTACAACGCTTTCGGACTGAGGTCCATTCTGATTTACTAGCTGGCGAAGATCTTGGCCGTTGATGTATTCAAGCATCAAATAGTCGCGATTATCATCGACAAAGTGATCCAGCACTTTCACAATGGCCTGGTTATCCAATTTCAAAAGCATATTTGCTTCGCGTTCCAACATGACACGAGCAGCTTTAGCTGCACTATCTGTAGTATCATCCGAAACTACTGCTTCTTTAAGCACTACCAATCTACGATCTTCCAATTGGCATAGGTAAACAGCAGAAAGTCCGCCCATAGCAAGGTGACGCAAAACTTTAACGGATCCGTTACGGATGGTTCTGCCAGGCTCAAGAGGAATAAATGCAGTTGGACAAAACCGTCTCCCCAATTCCTCTTGCCACATGTCTGTGAAGCTAAGAGCAGGAGTTGTATCGCCATAGACAGAAGACTTCAGTGTCTTTACTGATTCGCTCGTGGGGACATTTTTAGCCCACATATCAATTGCCAAAGTAATCTGTTCTACTTGCTCAGGCTCCAGATACTGCAAAGGCAATCGCAAGTGCTTCTTATTTCTGTCTGTAATGAGCAAGTCTTTTTGACGCCAATCTTTGGCTTTGTCATTTGCTAATTCGATGGATGAGACCTGGTCCCAGGGCAGACCTTTTTTCGGTCCAATTAAATGAGAAGGGAGTTCCAAACCGTGAGAATCAAAAACGATTGTGTCGTTAGATAGCCAGTTAGTAGTGATCAAACCCGTAAGAAAAATTACGAGCATGGAATTCAGAAATCCTAGCAACTGGGTAAAGGACAAACCCGCAGCAGCATCTTTGCTTGTCAGAGCGCCAAGGAGCGTACAAGCCATAATAGAGGCCACTACCGGTGCCATCACACCCCAACCCGGGAATGTCAATTTCAATGTTGCAAGCGCTAGAGATCGGACTCTATCGCGATAAGGAAGCCGCACGATTAATTCTGCCATGCTATGCCTCCTGTCGATTCAGTTCTTTAGTACGAAGCGAAATTACAACTGCTTCCTCTTCCGCCAATTCAATTTGCGACTTATATTCGATTTTATGTTCGGGGCCCGCTGCAACGACAATTTTCTGCAATTGTTCTTTTACTTCTTGAGCAGATTTCAAACGATGTGAAAGCCTAATATCCGTGCATGCTTTGACAAGGCTGTCCAGCTCTTCGCTAACGGATGCATTTGCCTCTCGAGGGCTTGAGCATGAAATCGCTTCTGGATCTTTGCCCGTCAACAAAAAGTAGAGCGTCGCACCCAATGCATATATGTCACTTTGCAGTGTTGCTTTGCCACGAAACTGCTCCGGTGGCAAATAAGCATGCTTGCCTGCAATTGTTCCAGTAGCGCCAACCTTTTCGATCTGAGCTACATTGAAATCAATTAGCTTCAGTGTTCCCGAGTTTGCAAGGATGAGATTGTCTGGAGTGAAATCGCGATGGATAATAGATTGCTCGTGTAAACAGGAGAGAATTTCGCACATATGGTCTGCTAGCTGCAACACTTTATCTTCAGGCATCGGTCCATTCTTGCTTACGATTTGACGCAGATTATCGCCATCAACATGTTCGAGCACAATATAGCCACGATGATCTTCAAAGAAGCAATCTTCCATCTTAACTACTTGTTCGCTGTCTAACTTGCGAAGCATGTCCGCTTCAGATTCAAATCGCTTGAGCGCTTGTTCTTTTACAACCGGGTCTGCAAAAACAGGAATAATGGTTTCTTTAAGAACAACTTGCGCACCAGAAGTAGTATCTTTGCACAAGTAGGCAGTTCCCTGTCCGCCTACCCCCAGGCGTTTCTCCACTAGATAACGTCCCTCTTGCAATTGCCTTCCAGGTGTAAGTGGTTGGGTGCTGTTTCTTTCCGGATTGCCTGAAAGTGATTGCAACCATAACTCTGTATAACTGTGTTCTTGCTTCGGCATCATCGCTTCAACCAAATCGCTATCTACTGTGCAGTTTGGCGCAAAGCGGTCGAGAGCTTTCATCAAGCGAGGTCTATCTCGCGGCGTAACAGCAGAGAAATCGACATCGAAATTTGTTCCGTCCTTTCTATCAAAACGAATTATTAGTTGCGTGCCTCGGTGGGTTTCCGTTTTCACCAGGCCTACTCGCGTTACGGTAGCCCAGGCTAATCGTTGAACGTTTCCGATCAGAAAGCCTGGTTCAAAATTGATGCTCAAACCGTGATCGTCAATAATAATCGCATTTGGCCTGATCACTAGCTGCAACATATATCCGATGATGGTTAGAGTGAAAAACAGCATCAAGGTTGAGAAAGTGCGATTTTGAGCGGCATAGGATAAACCTGTCCCTACCATCCCAATGCCTGTGGCGACCTGCATATCGAATTCACCCATCATCTTGGCCATTACGCTGAACCAAGGAATTCTTTGCATCGCATCAAATTGGCGCCCCAGCATAAACGCAGCAGATGTTAAACAAACCCACATTGGCCACGCAAGAATAAGAACTATTGTTGGTCCGGTGCGTAACCACATGCCGGCAGTATCGTAGAAGGTTTCTATGAATTGCTTGATTTTCCTGTGTCCATCATATTGAATGATGACCTTATCTTCATCCTCAACAAGAATTCGTCGTGCCACGCTCTTGCAACGCACAAGAGTTGAAAGAACAGGATCAATTTGACAGTGCGGATGTTTGTTTTCTATATGGCGCAAAAAAGCCTCATAGTCTTTGAATTTCAAACTGGATAATTTCAGCTTTAGCGAATCACCAGAACGAAATGTCAAAACCATCTCCGTGGGCAAAACTTGCTTTTTCGTGTAGATCGTTCCAATTGACCGAAGTGTCGAAAGTTCATGTTTGTAAAAGCCATGCTGAATCAGACCTTTTGCAATTCGTATCTTGCGTTCTTTTATTTCTTTGATGTAGTAGATCAAGAAAAAGCAAACGACGGCCGGGAAGGCAATTATCTGAACGGTAGCGCCAAGGAAATAAGTGGCGAATCCCAGTGCAAACAATGACGCATAGCCCCAGGGTGGCGCCAATAGAAATGCCTTCCACCACATGGACAATGTCGAAAGTCGGTCACTGTAATCAATTACTAGGGGCTTTTCCATAATCAAGGTTATACCCGCGCAAGACTTGGCAATTGAATGGGGTTAACCCTACAGTGATTATTTGCTTCTAACCTGCCAAAGCCGGTCTGAGTAGGACCTTGAACCAAAAAGTGCTGCCCTGGTTGGGCTGGCTTACTACGCCAATCTCTCCGTCGTGTTGCTCAATAATGCTCTTGCAAATGGCTAGACCCAGACCGGAGCCGCCACACTCTGAGCGATCGCTTCGTTCTACTTGCTTGAAGCGGTCGAAAATTGTTTCAAGATGACTGACTGGTATGCCCCTGCCCTCATCTGTTATTCGTACTTCCACAAATGCATCTTGCGCTTCGTATTCAATTTGAATCGATGTTCGTCGCGGCGAAAACTTGATGGCATTTGTGAGTATGTTCACCATCACTTGAATCAAACGATCTTCATCTGCAATCACAACATAAGGGTTAGGGGCGAAATTGATTTGAATTGCCTTTTCCGCGGCTTGTTCGCGCACGTTATCAACGGCTCGATTCGTGACGTTGTCTAACCAGGTGGGTTTCAATTCCAACTCAAATTTGCCTGCCTCAATTTTTGCAATGTCGAGTAAATCTTGCACCATTCTCGTTAAGCGTTCGAGTTCTCGTACAGATGAATCCACCATACTCAATCCGTGCTCGTTCATACTTCCGAAACGTCCTGTAGGCAATAGCAGTAAAGTGCCTTGAACAGTCGTCAGCGGAGTTTTTAGATCATGACTAACCATAGCCAGGAAATCGTGTTTCATCCGTTCTACTTCAAGGCGCCTAGTTGAAATTTCAGAAACCTGTTGCACCATGTTGTGAAACGTTTCATCGAGTTCCGCTAGTTCGTCGTTACCACCTACTTTCGGGTTGAGAGCTGACTCACGAGCAAATCGATGCGTGTTATCGATCATCACTTTCAATCTTCTGGCAATGTTATTGCTAAATAAATAAATCAAAGCAATGCCGACAATAAGATCGAGCAAACCGGCCGCCGCAATAAAATGGTGGAGCATTTTTCTTGCTTTAGGAACAGCGAGTGGAGCTATTTTGTATTGCAGGCGTTCGGATTTAAGAAGCGCATGCCGCTCTTCAAAAAGTTTGGCCCATATGTCTTTCAAATTTGAGTTTTTCAAAATCGCCAAAGAGCTTGATGTCGATCCATTATTCTTGGCAACTTCTTCAGCGTCCGCTGCACGGTCCAACGTTACAAATAACTGCTTGGTGTTTGCAGTAATCTCGTTAATCTTGATTAAACGTTCCGGATTCGAATTGAAGGTTTCGGTCCATTCTTTCAGTGAATCTTTGAGGGCTCCTTTAGTATTGCGATAGGTATCCAGATAAAACGGCTCGCCATCTAGAAGATAGGCGAGACAGCTGAGGTTGGCGGTTGCACAAAGAGTAGCTATCCAGTTTGTCTGCCCAATCACCACTTTGGAGCGATATTCTGCTTCTTCTTGCCGCTCCGCCTCATCTAATACTGCTCCCAGACCGAAAAGAACAAAAGCCTGAACCAAAATAGGAAGCCCTACCAATAACATGGCTTTGTTAGAGATGGTTTGTTTTAGCGCCATCAGATGTAGTGCCTCAGATTCGGTTTTGATCGCAAAGAGCGATCCTTTGATAGCTAGCGGAACTTCAAAGAGCTTGGTTCTTCTCATTTGGAAACCGCTTCTAAAGGGTAAACTGTAAATTTGCAAAATGCTAAGCAAGGAAAAGTTTCATTGCGCACTCAAGGCGCGGAGACATTTTCATAGATGACTAATAGCACCCACAAACACCTAAAGAGCCAGCGGGGCACTACGGCGGATATACCGCTCGCCTTGTTCACTTTACTTTTCGCACTCGTTCTTCCATTGGCTGACATAATCGGCCTGGTTACAGGCGCTGGTCTGTCCTTTATGCTCACCCAAGAATCGGCAACACGTGCCGTTTCACAAAGAAAATTTGAAGATGCGCTTTTATCAGTCAATGAATTGGCTGCGCAAGCTCTAAAGAGCAGTGTTTGCAAATTCATTCGGATGAAACCAGTTGGTGGCTACAAGGATAACGGGATCGATCTATATGTGGTGGCGGCCAACTATAGAACTGATGTGAGCCAGCGCTTTGGTCCAAATAAACCTATTGAAGTTGCTATAGATCCTTCAACCTTCCTGTACAGATATTCTGTAACTGCAATTTACCAGGTGGGACCAATTGTTGATTTATCATTTGTCCCACTATTCGCTGAAACACCTGGGCTAGGCAAACCAGCCGTTTTTCGTTTCACTGCTGCAAGAACAATTGAAGATCCAGCCTTTTTAGAAACAGATTTGAAAGCAAATTTGCCGAACAAATTTTAGCCTTGATGTTTGGGATCCAATACATCGCGTAAGACATCGCCAACTGTATTGAAACAAAGCACGGTCACAAATATCAGCAAGCCTGGTGCCAACAACCAGGGCTGATTGAAAAGATCATTGGCGTTGTCCAGTGCAGCTGTAAGCATGTTGCCCCAGCTTGCATCAGGTTGATGAATACCTAATCCGATGAAGCTCAGACCACTTTCGGAAAGAATGAAATTCGGTACTTGCAATGTTGCAGAAATAATCACTATCGTCGCTGTCTGGGGAATGACGTGCTTGATTATCGTCATAAACTGGGACATGCCCGTTGCAAGAGATGCCTGCACAAATTCCTCTTCTCGAATGGACAAGACCATGCCCCTAATAACGCGCGCAAAACCCGCCCATCCGATGAATGAAAGAATGATCGTTATCAAAGCGAATCTTTCTGAGCTCGATAAACTTGCCGGCAGAACAGCGGACATTGCTACAAGCAAGTAGAAACTTGGTATCGATATTATCGCTTCTGCAATTCTCATCATGATATTGTCGGTGACACCACCTAAAAATCCGGAAATGCCACCATAAATTATTCCGATTGGGAAAGAGACAAACAGCCCAAGGAAGCCAATCGTCAGGCTCTTTTGTGCACCAAAGAAAAGCCTTGAGAAATTGTCGCGGCCATTTATATCTGATCCCAAAAGGAATATTCGCGCTGGGCTGTCAACGCCGAACAAATGTATATCGCAAGGAATAAACCCGAGAATTTTGTACGGTTCTCCTTTGACGAACCATTTGACCGGTTTAGGATCTGTCCCGCTCTCAGAGTACATTTGCGAATAGTTCTCTGCGTCAAACGTGCGCACCATTGGGTAAATATATGGAGTAGTTAAAGAACCTTCTCTATTTCGAAAATGGATGATGCTGGGCGGTGCGTTAGCGAGATCGGCATCGTAGTAATTCATGCTGTATGGCGTAAGCGTATCAGCAAATAAAGCTGAAAAATACAACAGAAATAAAATGACCAGAGCAGGCTTGGCAACTGGATCTTTCCAAATACGTTTCCAAATAGATTTACGCACGATTGGCGTGGTTGGCGGTGCAATTTCAATAGCTTCTAGCGAATTCATTAGTTAAGCTCGATACGCGGATCTACAAACTTAAGCAAGATATCTGCTAACAGATTTCCTAGAATGAGCATGATCGCTCCCATCATTAGAGAGGCCATAACAAGATTCATGTCTTTGGTAAGCACAGCTTCAAGAGTAAGCTTGCCTAGCCCAGGATAAGCAACTACGGTTTCGGTGAGCGCCGCTCCATTTAATAAGTAGGCGAATTCAAAACCAAGCAATGTGATGAGCGGGTTAATTGCATTGCGCACTGCATGTACGTATATAACTTTGTTTTCCGGCAAGCCCTTAGCGCGAGCCGTTCTAATATATTCTGCTCCCAGAACTTCAAGCAAGTTACCACGCATCTGTCTTTGAATAGCAGCCAATCCAACAAAGGTGAGAACAGTAGTCGGTATTACAAGGTGCAATGCAATATCGCCAATTTGGCCAAATATATTGCGATCGTAGAAATCCGGACTTGTTAATCCACCAATAGGCAATATTTTGGTTTGCAACGCGAACATCAATAGCAAAAGTGCCATTAAAAATGTCGGCATTGCCATACCGATTGCAGTCAAAATTCCGAAGGTTTTATCAATCCAACTGCGATTATGCACAGCGGCATAAACACCAGCCGGAATGGCTATTAACCAGGTGAAAATTACAGAAGCAACTCCTAGCAGAAGAGTGTTACCGGAGCGCTGAAACAATTTAACAGCAACAGATCCACCCGATGTCGAAATGCCTAGCTCCCCTTTGAACACACTGGAAAGCCAGTAAAAATATTGCACTGGTTTTGGCTTGTCCAGACCCAGTCTTTTAGTTTCAAGTTCGATAGTGGACTTAGAAATAGAAGGATTAGCTTTCAAGCTGGCGAGCGGATCTACAGGCGACAAAGACAAAATCGTAAAACAAATAATCGAGATTATGAACAGGAGCGGGATAGCCTGCAAAAGTCTCTTCAAGATGTAGACCGGTATAGACATCAATGCTTCTCCTTGATGTAAATTTCTTCAAGGTTATGCAAACTCCCGCGCGGTGGAGAACCAACTCCAAGCGGTGTCGGCATGTAGTTTCCAACCCAATCTTTTATGGCAGTTAGAATCAATGCCGAGTAGAGATAAATAAACGGTTGTTCGTCATAGGCAATTTGCTGATAACGATCGAAAAACTTATGGCGTGCCGGTTCATCCAAAGTTTTTGTACTGTCATCAAGACATTGATCGATTTCCTTTTCCCAGGGGCGCGCATCTGTTACAACAGTTTTGCCGTTTTTATCGGCAATACGTTGATCAAATATATGCAGTCTCCCGCCCGCTTTCCAGACGTTAGCTCCATCATACGGTTCTAATTTGGAGCCAGTCAAACCCATTACTACGGAGTGCCAATCAAGACTGTTATCTACTTTGTCTATGAGGATGTTGAAATCGATTGGCTGGTAGTTGACTTTTATACCTAAATTTTTGAGATCGTTTTGAATCATCACGCAAACTGCATCACGATTAGTATTGCCAGCGTTCGTGTTCAAAGTAAATTCAACTGGATTGTTATTGGCATCGTAAAGACGTTCACCTTTTTTCTGGAAACCTCCTTTCTTAAGAAGCTCCGCAGCCAATGACATATCTTGCGGAAACGGCTTTAGAGACTTATTCACATAGACAGCAGCAGGCGATTCACAAGTGAAAAGCTCATATCCAACCCCTCGCAACACATTTCGAACGATACGCGTTCTGTCCACGGCATGAGTCATGGCCTGCCGAAAATAATCGTTGTTGAACCAATCTTGCTGAGGTTGAGGAACATAAAATTTGCCTGTTTTGGGATCCTTTCGCCGAGCCATGTTGAACACAAAGAACATGGTGCCATCGTCAGGCCCAAGGTTATAGAGTTTGAAATTGCCTGTCTTTTCTCGTTGTTTTATCAACGCAGCGTCAGAGCCTCTTATTGCTCTAATATCGAGAATATCCAGTTCGTTGCCGTAAAACTTCAAAAGCATTGTGTTTTGATCAGGCACAATTACTACAACAAATCTATCCAGATATGGCAGTCGCTGTCCCTTTTTATCCACCATTGCATAGTAGGGATTGCGAACAAATTCGACACGTTGCCCGGGAACATATCTATCCATTTTGAAGCAACCACTGGTAACTATAGTGCGAGGATCGCAGTTAACGTCCCAGAAGCGGTGGAAATCATCTACTGGTTTTTTAGTGATGGCCTCCATTATATGTTTGGGCGCAATCGGGATTCCGAGCCGAGTCAGTAGCGGTGCAAATATCTGTTCCGTGCGGAAGCGCACTGTCATGTCGTCTATTTTTGTCACTTCCGGAAACTTGTCGTTCACGGTCATAACATCGCGCAAACTCGTATTTCCGAAGCCACCTTTAATGATGGTGTTGTAAGTAAAGATGACATCATCTGCGGTGATAGGATAACCGTCCGACCATTTCAACCCTTTTCGCAAAACAATTGTGTATTCTTTGCCGGCTGCACCCGCCTTGATTTCGCGAGCCAGCCTTGGATAGACTTTGCCTGTCCAGGGGTCCATGTCTATTAAGGACTCATACATCAACATCCCGATGCCGGAGCTATCCGAATCGGTGTGGTCCCAATAGTTGAAAGTCTTTGGACCCGTGCCGAAGGTAGCGCATGTAAAAGTGCCGCCAAATTTACCGAGTTCGCCACGCGCCTGCCAGAGCTCTTCGAGATCTTTACCAACGCCCTTGGTAACCATTTTGTAGTCACCAGGATAGGGTGGATTAGAGACAGTTGCATCAACAGTCTTGAGTCCAACAGCAGCCTGAGCTGGAGCTACCGGTGCATTCGAAACGAGCTCACGCCATTGAATACCGCAACCCGACAACAAGGGCACCGCCATTACGAAGAGGAAAAGGCATCTTGCCCAGATAGACAACATTTGGAATGCAGAGCACCTTCCGCGATGGCACATTATTCAGCTTGCTCGGAGTCGAAGCGATAACCGACACCAGCAACATTTTTGATTATGCTCGCCTTTCCTTCCACGTCAATCTTTCGTCTCAGTTTCTTTATGCAAGTTCGCAAAGTTTCAGATGATGCATCGGAAGAAGATGGCCAAACACGATCCAAAATAGCTTCATCACTGAATACCTGATCTGCGTGTCGCATGAGAAATTCAAGAAGTGAAAATTCTCGCGGAGCAAGATCAATGTCCTTGCCTTCCCGAACCACTTTACGGGCTCCGGAATCAATGTAAATAGTTCCGACTTGAAGCTTCTCCGATGTATATGTGGAAGGCCGCCTTAGGAGAGCCCGCACCCTGGCAGCCAATTCTCTAAGACTAAATGGCTTGGTCAGGTAGTCATCTGCCCCGGCTGAGAAGCCTGTTTCCTTATGCTCGATTTTGTCCTGACCGGTAAGCATGAGCACCGGAGTTTCCCCACCCTCTGTTCTATAGGCGCGGCATACTTCAATGCCGCTCATGTCTGGCATTCCCCAGTCCAGAATGACAAGGTCATACTTGTAAAACTTGAGCCTTTCCAGGCCTTCGCGGCCATTCGAGACAATGTCAACTTCAAAGTTCTGCGCTTTGAACCAGTCCTGAACTGTGTTCAAAAGGTTTTCATCGTCGTCAACAAGCAAAAGCTTCGGCAATTTGCGCTCCTTTTTCGCTGTTTTTTATACCATGACTTCATCTAAAGCCGCCCGATCGGGAATACTATACCGGTACGAACACCGGTAGATCATGTCCAAACCGTTCGATCTCAGTTTGATGGGCAAAGGGCTGCTTCTCGTAGCCTTTCCGCTGTTGTGCGAGCTGATTTTCGTTGGCTATCTGTTGCACCTCCTCCATGAGTCTGAAGAACAACGTTTACAGGCTGAACACGCTCGCGTCATCGTCACTGAAGCCAATAAATTGATTCGTCTCATCTATGATGCTGGTGCAGAACTGGTGCCTTACACTTCGCATCGCACCAAAAGTGCTGCCCAACGCTATCAAGAGATTCTCGACCAAATTTCCATTCAGTATGACCTTCTTCGAAAATTGTCCGCAAACAATCCAAGAGAAATGGAGGTGCTAAAGAACTTCGAGCCTGGATTGGCAAATGGCTTGAAGATGCTAAACACTGTCAAACTTTCGCTTGAATCCGGTGAAGATAGTTACGATGCGTTGATGGCAGTTGGACATCATCGCAAACAGCTGTTTGAACTCTCTCACGAAGTTCATGAGCAAATGAACGCCTTAACTGCGCCGGAAGAGGAAATCGCCAAAGAGAGCCCGGAGAAACAACGCCTCACTAGCGAGCGAATTCGCGCCGCTCTTTGGCTGGGATTAGCCTTAAACATCATTGTTGCGCTTGGCCTGGCGCGATATTTCAGCAAACAAGTCGTCCAGCGCCTCAACGTCATCACTGAAAATACTTATCGAGTAGCAAGTGATAAACCTCTCAATGAAAGATTGGCGGGCACCGACGAAATTGCAAAATTGGACACTATCTTCCACACCATGGCGGATGCTCTTCAATTAGCCAGACAGCGTGAGCGGGCAGTTATTGACAATGCATTGGACATCATTTGCTCGTTCGACCTCTCTTACAAATTTGTCACCATAAACAATGCTTGCAAGCAGATTTGGGGTTATGAACCAAGCCAGTTACTTGGCACCGGTTTGCAAAAGTTGTTGAGCGCCGAAGATTTCGCTCGCATTGGGGATTTTTTTAACGACCTTAAAGAAAAGGGCAACGGTTCCTTTGAATGCAAGGTGAAAAAATTGGATGGCACATTGGTAGAAATGCTCTGGACAGTTCAGTTCTCTCATTTAGAAGGTTTGTTCTTTTCTGTAGCGCGCGATGTTTCTGCCGAGCGTGAAGTGGCGCGTATGAAACAACAGTTTTTAGCGATGGTCAGTCATGATCTGCGCACGCCACTAAATTCGGTGCTCAACCTTCTTACTCTTGTAGGTGAGGGTACCTATGGCGAATTGGATGGCACCGGCAAGAAACGAATAACCGCTGCAGAAGAGGATGTACAGAGACTAGTGAAATTGATCAATGAGTTACTACAATTGGAAAGGTTGGAAGCAGGCAAATTGCAGTTAGCGATGTCGGAAGTATACGTTGAAGACCTCGTTCGGCGTGCTCTGAATAGCGTTCGAGCAACTGCCGAAGAAAAGCTCATTCGATTTGATACTAGTATTGACGAACAAAAAGTCGCAGCAGATCCGGACAAGATAATACAAGTGCTGGTAAATCTTGTTTCCAATGCTATCAAAGCTTCTGATTCCGCCCAAACAATTCGCATAGAAGGAAAAAGATCTGGTTCCATGGTGACCGTTGTCGTTGAGGACCATGGTTGCGGCATTCCTAAAGACAAACAACGAACAATATTTGAACCCTTCGAACAGCTATCGCAAAATGGTTCGAAAGAAGGATTCGGGCTTGGACTAGCAATTTGCAGGCGCATAATTGAAGGTCACAACGGCGAAATGAAACTTGAAAGCGAACCCGGACAGGGCAGCAAGTTTATGTTCACGTTGCCGCGAGTGGGTTAAAGATGGAATAATCTAGCCTTGCTTTAATTGGTGAGGAACTTGAATAAGCCACAACCGAAAAAGCTACGACTAAGTGTTGCGCTTTGCCTGACTATATTTTTGGGTGCAAGTCATTTTATACCTTGCTTTAGCAAGCAAGAAGTTGCTGCAACAGAAGCACGCATAGTCACGTTTCCAGAAGGCGTTGCCGGGAAATATATCCTATCTCAAGACTACACGAATGATCCAAACGACATGCTCAAAATACCAGCAGGAGGAATGGTTAGAATTCCTCCTGGTTATGCGCTGATTGTAAAAATGAATTGGAATCAGGCTCACGACATTTCGTGGCTTGAAGATATGAAACCCAACGACATTCAAAGCATTATCGTAGATGGATCTTCTCTGGAAGACAATCAATTGCATTCAATGCACAAGATGACCGGCTTGAAAAAGTTGGACATTAGATCGATGCCTCTGCACGACAAACAAGTTGGAGATTTAATTGGTCACCTTCCAAATTTGCTTGAGCTGCAAATAAATAGAACATCCATCACAGATGGTGTCATGCCATTCGTCGCGAAGCTTAAAGATCTTGATTTTCTCGATATATCTCACTCTAAAATCACAAGTAAAGGCTTTGCTTACCTGACTGCCAATCAAAAACTTAGAAAACTCGATGCATCGAAAACTCAGATAGACAATAGCGTTGCATCAACTCTTTCGAAGATGCCTGGTCTCACCAATATAGACCTTGGTGAAAATAAAATCCTCACAGATGAAGTCGTAAGCTTTTTACGTCATACTCCAAATCTGCATAGTTTGGATCTCGGCCACACTGCCATCACCGACAAAACACTTGCGGCGATCGCCAAAATGCCGAAGCTTAGCTCGATCAATCTTCAATATACAGCGATTACAGATGATGGCTTAAAACTGCTCTTGCCGATGAAGCTGTTTGAGCTCAACATCAGTCACACAGCAATTTCCGATCAATCTATAGAGACTCTGAAAGCGTTCAAATTGCATAAACTAAAATTGGATTCCACAAAGATGAGCAGACTTGCAATCATTCGCATGATGAAAGCAATGCCAAAATGCAATGTTGAATACGAACCTTAGTGGCAAGATCAAACGCGCGGAGAAGGCGACGGAGGAGCTGCCGTAGGGCTTAAATGAGCCTCACTGAACACGCGGAATGAATCCGGGACTACCGGTCTCTACCACCTGATTGAGTCTTTGACGGGTCTTGATGGCATTGATCTCAGCGAAGGCATCTTCAGGCAGGGGAGCTATATCGAAATTCTCTTTCGCCCTGGCTGCCGTCTTGGGCGTAGTGAGCATCGCTGTTCCGCGTTGAACCGCCCATGCCAACAACACCTGAGCAGGAGTCTTTCCTATTCGTTCGGCAATCGAAAGAATCACCGGGTCTTCTATTGGCCCCGGACGCATGCCATGACCCAGGGGTGCAAAGGCCAACAGCACAATTCCTTTATCCCTGCAGAAATCCAACAATTCCGTTTCGGGTAAATAGGGGTGAGATTCAACCTGAACTACCGCAGGTTTAATAGTTACCGCTTCGTACAGCGGAGCGAGTTGCTCCAGTTTGATGTCGGACAACCCAATAGCGCCACATTTTCCATCGCTTACAAGACGTTCCATCGCCTGCCAAGTATCGAGTAACGTTACTCCCTTGTCATAGATGATATTACCGGCGGCGTCGCGCGGATCTGGCTCATCTCCCGCTTGAAATGCAAACGGTGTATGCGCAAGATAAAGGTCTAGGTCGTCTAACCCAAGTCGCTTTAAGCTTGCTTCAAACGCGGGAAGAACTCGCTCGGGGCGGTGGTTAGTGTTCCAGAGTTTTGTCGTCATGAAGAGGTCATTGCGCTTTACGATGCCAGCGTCGAAGGCAGATTTAAGCGCCTCACCAACCTCACGTTCATTCTTATAACGCTCGGCGCAATCGAAGTGGCGATAGCCAACTTCCAGGGCGTCGCGGGTCGCACTGACCGTTACTTTCAAATCGGAGATAAGTGTTCCGAAACCGGCAGCCGGAATCTCGCCCGTTCCGTGTTTGAGCGGGATCGTCATCGTCCGAAAATCAGTAGATGTAATCATGCGAACTCCTTCGTACTCCTAACCAAGTGGTATTACGAACTCCGCGGCCATACACTCTACTGTAATTCGACTAAAGAGTTGTGAATTAATTGCCGGAGCATCTTTTTGTGCGCTAGCACAGCTAATTACGGAAGATCTACTCTAATAGCCAGAAATCAAGTCCAAAGGATACCGCTCTATAATTAGCGCTGTCCCTCCGTTAAATTGGATCTGGCTCGAGCTGTTCTTCAAAAGGGTGCTGAGAGTTTAGAAGAGGATCTTTGGGTAATGCTTAAACGGTTTTCGCTATTCAAATTTGGTGCAAAATTATTTCTAAGTCACTCGCTTGTTCTTTTATTCTCCTTGCTGCTCACTTCACTAGCTGCACGCGCCGACAACATTGTGCATGCCAATTCAGAAAATCCCGGGTCGGCCATCGATCTGCAACATTTTCTTGCTAAAGACAAATCAACAGTATTGTTCATCCACAGCCCCCATTGTGGCCCTTGCAAATTGATGGAGCCAAAAATTCAGGAACTCTCAGACAAAAAAACGGATATCAAAATCGTAGATGTTCTTCTTGATTCAGAATCTGCAAGCGGCATTGGTTTTATGTCTGCAGCGGGTAACCAATTTGAAGTGTATGTGGTGCCCATGTTCATTATTTACGATCAGCATGGCAAGAAAATTTCGCAAGGAAAGAAGGCCTTAAAGCAGGTTGACCAATGGCTTGCTGAGCAAAATATTCAGTAGCAAATGCAAATTTAGTAAAAAACATATTCACCAAAATAACTGCTTGTTTATAGCTCCTGACCATTTCCTAGTGGTTAACGAAAAGACCGGCGTAAGCCGCCGTAAATGCGCATTAGCGAATTCGTCCCGTGCATGGGGACGCACGGGTTCATCTATTCTTGCTTAGAATCGTTAGTACTCCTGTTGCCTTCTTTAGTGGAATGGCCCCAGGAATTCAAACTAGCCTCTTGAGGAAGAAAATCTCTATCCCGTTTTGCATGGCTAGATCACCGATCCTGGAGAATCCCAAGTCGGTGAAAAAGGTTTTTGTATTTGGATTGATTGCTTCGGTGGACGTGACATAGCTTTTAAACCCAAGGTCGATGAAGCGCTCTTCGAGATAGTTGATCATCGAGGTGGCTATGCCTTTTTTCCGGTAGCCAGGCAACACCACAAGCAACGACAGAAAGGCAACGTTGCCCCAAATTACCTGGTACAGGAGGTAGGCAACCGCTCTTTCGCCATCTCGAGCGAGCAAAACACGCTCATGCTTTAAAGACTCTTCGAAAAACGACTTCGGCCTGGTCCATCCTGTTCCAGAATCTGTCTCTAGTTGAATCAGGTCAGACAGGAGTTCAGGCGACGCCCAGACAAAGGTGATTGGCTTCGGTTGGATCGACGCGGCAGTTGACTTCACCTGGCATAATCCTTACTTTAAAGAATCGCAAAATCTAGCACAAAGCCATCAACGGCGTCAACTGAAATTAAGCAGCTAAATGCCATAGAAATGCAAGAATATTTAAGTATCATCACTAGTATCACTCTCAAAAGAAGGTCATTGGCATCAAAATGCTTTTTTCTTCCGCAAGCGTAAAAACAAAATGTTCGATGATAGATTTCACAGTGAGTGGATTCATTCCCAAAATAGGAGTGCTCCGTTTCGTGGGACGAATTTGAAACGAGTTACAGGAGTGAATTCGTGGGGAAGGCGGGACAAATGGCAAAAGGCCGATAATGAAGACCCAAACTGCGGGATTTAACTTGTTGGGTTGACTGCTCTGTGCAAGTGAATAGAAAAAGGCACCGACATTCGCCGTCCAGGGAATACCAAAAAGGAAAACCGGGATGGTTTTCATCACTGCTCGCATGGCAGGCGGCTGCGCCCACCAAACTACCCTCTCGTCGGGCAAAAGTTCTCGCGCAATTGCTGGAATCTTTGCTCGAGAGTAACTACTTTTACCTTCCATGGTCATGTTAACTCTTTAAGCTTATCAATTTGCTTTTATATGATTTTTTCGATTTTTTGGGGATTTTGCACACCGAAAGTTGCGACAAAAGGCGGCCGAGGATGAAGCTGCGCTAGCAAAAGAGCTAGCATCTATATGGGCCGACCAAACTAAAATGCAAAAATTACGTCCGGAAATTGAGAAGTTGGGCGGAAATTGGCTTAATTACTTTCCGAACATAGAGATAGAGCCAGACAAGCAAACCATGAGATTTCAAATTGCCTTCAAGATGGACGACACTTACAATGGCCTGATCGATGTGAAAAGGAGAGGTGAGTCAATTGATCTCGCCCTATATTTGATGTCACAAATATGTCCCAGACGTTGAGTAACGTCGGCCTTATCCAGTTGTTTAAGCTCGGAATGCGAACCGTTACCTTGTTATGAAAAAGAAATGGCAGAGATCAAAATAGATACCACTGACCCACTACCCCTTGCAAAAAGTGACTACTGTCCCACACGTAAGCAGCCGATTGAAGTTGCTGACGAGAGCTCTGGAGTTCAACAACATGTCCCAGGGTACAGTTCACTGCATGAGTTAGCACGAGGCTCTTCTGGAACAGTTTTCATCGGAAGGAGCAATCTAGATGGCACAAGCGTAGCTATCAAAATATTCCATAAAGAGTTGATTCCTAACGCTGAAGCACTACGACGCTTCGAGCGAGAAGTAAAAACACTAAGTAGACTCTGTCATCCAAACATCGTCAAAATAATCACCTATGGCACAACCGACGAGTCATCACCGTTTATCGTCATGGAGCTGGTCGACGGTGTCAGTATTAGGACCGTGCTAGATACCAAAGGCGTCTTTGAACCTCACCGAACCGCCGTTATCGGACGGCAAATCTGTCATGCACTTGAAACTGCACACGCTCAGTCATTTATTCACAGAGACTTGAAACCGAATAACATCCTCATCGATAGCCATGACGTAGTAAAGATAATCGATTTAGGAATAGCAAAAGTCGCTGGGTCATGCAATGACACTATCACCGAGTATGGAGCCATCATTGGGACCCCGGCATACATGAGTCCAGAACAATGTCTGGGCCAGCGGGTAGATCAGCAATCTGACATTTACTCCCTAGGTTGCACATTGTTCGAGATGTTAACTGGAACCAAAGCCTTTCAGTCGACCACATCTGTTGAGGCGATTGCAAAACAGATAGCCCCTGATCGATCGCACGTAAAATTGCGACTCCGCTCAATTGGTGCATCGAAACCTTTGCAATCAATAGTGATCAAATGCCTCGAGCGAAACCCGCTGCGGCGATACAAAACGGTGGCGCAGCTGGATTATGATTTGAGCGCGTTTCTGTTAGGCATCCCATTGAGTTTTGCCTGTAGCAGATACAATGTCGTAGGCTTTACCAGAATAGCTTTATTACTGGTCGCTACGGCAAACTGTGTCTATTCCTGCACCAAATTACAGTACGACCAACGGACACCTTTTGCTCCTCATTTGGCACCATCTACAGTAGCAGACCTTCTGAAAAGGCACGAAGTAGTGCTCTACTACCACGATGGCAGCGCAACTATTGAATCCGATCTCGGTACCACAAGCTTAAAGACAGCATACTCTTGCAATTTCAGTCCAGCCGCAGTCCGGTCATTTGGCAACGAAACGTTCAACTCCCTGGATGCCACATCAATTGTAATTCTGCTTCCAACGATGGTTTTGCTTATTTTGATCATTGCTGTGGCCTACAAGAAAAAATTGTTCTGACCGAAGCTGCAGTGACGTCAAATCTTTGTCTGCAATTGCGGAACCGCAATGCACCCACGGTACAAGAAAATTCTGGCACGCCACCCTGGTGCAAAGCCGGGTGAGTTACATACTGCCGTGCTGCCGAATGACGAGCCTGCCGAAATCGAGCTTAAGAACCTTCTTGGTCAATAGCTGCTCGTACTTCTTGGCTTAAACTGATTGTGGAGATATATGTTGTGTAAAGAAAACAGGCAACATGGCGAATAGTTCCCGGTCCGTTGAGAGTTAACTCTTGCTGTCACCTCCGTGCGTGATTCGTCTAATTGTTATCTGGGATAAATTGATCTAGGTGAACGTCGTAGGCGTCTGCACTCACATAATTTTCATGGGTTGCAGTCATAACAGAAAAGGTTTTCCGATGCGATTTAACGCGTCCACCTTAATTGCACCCGCACTATGAGATGGTAAAACGATGTTCTACGGATTTATTGGAAAGCGTCAGCCGGTTCCAGGTACGGCAAACATTCCGGTTACTAAAACCGCAGGTAACTCCCAAGGTGTTCCGCAAAGAGTTCAATATTTAGTTGCCGCTGCAGTTGTTTCGACGGCTTTAGTCTGGTGCATTATTCCAAGAGGTTCCGTAAACAAAGATTCTCTTGTTGAAGAAAATCTCAACACGCAATCGCCAAACGCCACATCGGTGGCAGCTCCTGTTACCCCAAAAAGCGTTGCTTCGTCTGCAGTTTCGAAGGGTCCGACCAAACAGGAAGTCAGCCCAGAGCAACTTGCCACAATGGTGGGCGCTCAGGCGGATATTCAAGCTCAAGCTGATGAGCATGCTTCCCACATGACATCAAAACAGGGCAAAAATACTCCTTTACCGGCAGTTTCGGGAAGCCTTGATGCCCTGCAGCTAGCCAAAATCAGCAAGGCTGATCTACAAACATTGAAATTAACGGGGTACGGTGCTCTTAAAACTGGCGACAATGCATATGCGATACCGGCTCTCACGCGAGCCGTCAGGCTAGCTCCAAACGATGCGTTGGTGCGCCAATATCTGGCCTATGCGCTCATCTCAGAAGATTCCCCAGGGGCTGTATCGCAATTTGATGCCTTCGAAAAGTTAAACGGAGTAGATTACGCCCAGCGAATTCGATTTGCCAGTGCTCTGGCTAACGGAAGCAATCGCGAGGTGGCCGAGAACTATTTCAACCATATTATTGAGGCTGCCCCACCTGATCCAAGCACTTTGCTATCTATAGAGGCGAAATGCGAGGCACTCGGTCTCAAGGAGCAGGCTGAAAATGCGGCTCTTAAGGCGCTTAAATCTAGTGCTTCTGAAGAACAGCAAAAAGTACTGAGTGTCTATCAGAAGCTCAGAGGCGATAAGCGTGATAACAATTCGCAATTAAAGCAAATGACAAGTAAAAAACTAGCGCCGGGGTTTAACTTGCAAGAGTTTAAGAAGCGCGCCGAGCTTTATAGCGAGTAGATGGTTGATGAGATGAAGATAGGCGAGGCGCGATCTAAGCGTGGATCAATCGCGGAGTTCGGACCAGCCCTCTTCGCAATGTTCTGTGTGGTCATTTTTCCCATGATTGCTTTTGGAACAATTGGTATGCGGTACATGGTGTTGAATAACGCTGCCAATCTAGCTGCGCAATCCGCCAGTCGCCAGAAAACGTTTTTGGTCGATACTAATACGAATGCAAACAACGGAGTGATTCAACTTTCGGCTGTTCATACTGCACAAAACGTTGCCACTCTTGTTTGTTCGAATATGGGGGGAACCGTCAAAGGGACAAGCGGCGTTACTTTGAATTCCACCAACGTGTACATAAAAATTGCGCCAATTGGCACTCAAAATGCTATCACGCAGCCGGCTGCTAATACAGCCTTGCCTAGTGCCGCAGACACTACGAATTATACGTATACCTGCGAGGTAGTCCTCAATGGAACGCTGCAGCCCCTTTTGGCGGGGCTAAATCTGTTCGGCAATCAAATTCCTCTTCTCAATGCCCCCCTCACTACCACGGCCAAGGCAGACTATTATTTCGAGAGCGTCACTCAGTTGAATATCTGATGCAACGGAAGATCACGAATGAAGAACAAAGCACGGTCAAATAAGTTTCGCAGGGAGAACAGCAAAGGCTTTCAATTAGCCGAGGTTGCACTTGGCACATTCATCGGCATTGCCGTTTCGGCGATCGCCGCTGATTTAACCATCTTCACGTTTGGTTTCATGAACCTTGACAAGACGGCAAGAGACTGCGCACGCGCGGCGGCTGGTCAGACTACATCAGCTCAGGCAACTAAAGCAGCAAAAGCTCAACTGACTAGTCATGCAACCGACGGTTATTTCTGTGCACAACCGCAATTGGTAGGCAATGCAGTTGTCACTTTTCAAGATTGGAGCGGTGCTCCTTATAATGGATCCCCTCCAACCATTAGTGGTTCGACACCCACTACTCCCCAGTGTGCCTACGTGACGGTAAGTGTAAGCGAGGGTATTCGCATGCCGATTCCTATTCCATTTTTCGGTGTCAATATAAGCCAGATGGTTCCAGGTTCAGTTATTACCCTCACTCGTACGTACACATTTCCGATCATAAAAACCAGTTACACGCCATCATCACTCTAATTTCAACCCCCTTCCTAAGACAACTGCCGATTGCGCGGAGACCAATTGACTATGAATAGAAAACCAGCAAGTAAAAGCGCGAGAGGATGCGAGGGACTTGCATTAACCACACTGATGACGATCATAGCGGTGTTTCTAATCATACCGATCGTAATAACGGCATACGAAATGATCAAGTTTAACTGCTGCCAATTGGAGCTAAAACATTGTGTGGATTCGGCGGCACTGGCCGCTGGTTGTGGCATCACCACGAGCGATACCGGAGTGTTGACGAGCACAGAACAATACGCCATGAATGAAAGTCTCTATATTTTCAAACAAAATACAATCCTTTCAAACTCGCTATCATCGGCAACATCTTCTTATGCCACTAATTCTGGTACCACAACCCCAAATGTGACGGTAGGCGCTAACAAATCGGCTCTATATTTTGAATTTATAGACCCTAACACCATGAATCAGGTAGGGTTCGGCGGAGCAAACGGCAAAATTATTCGCGTACATGGATACTACGGTTTTGTTCCAGATTATTTTACAGCTCTAGGTTTTGGAAATGTCGTCTGTCAGGCAACTGCTGTATCGGATGGCGGATTACCACAACTGGACATGGTTCTTTGTTTTGACATATCTTCCTCAATGGATGATTACACGAATGTTTGCCTTGTGAATCGATATGGCAAATGTACTGACAGCACCACGACTGGCAATTTTTACGATTGCACCGGTTATAATGGCTATCAAATCATAGCCCAGAATAACCTCTATGGTGCTGTACAACCATCCACCGCCGATAGTTGCGGTGTGAATGTCTCTTATCCGATGACTATGGATAACTGCCCTTCATGCGCTATCAAAGCAAACCCGGCCGGTCATGGGGTTAATTTTGATGCGTTGCCACCATATTCACAGGGCAGTTCAAGCTTGAGCTCAACTACATGGACAGACCTGGTGGTGCCTCTAGACGGCAGCACTAATTGCGCTCAGCCGGTAACGGTGAATGCGACTTATTTCGGAACTCCCTACACATATACATTTCCGGCCGGTAACCAGGGTATTGCGGTTTTAGTTGAAGCTCAACGTGGCAATCTGGATAATTATTCTTATGCGCAGAATTCCGGCATATATTGCGATGCAGCGCACACTCATGCCTTAGGCACGCCTTCCATTACGGGTGTGCCGATCCAGCCAGGCTGGTTTGCCTGCTATTACATGATGGTTTATATGGTTATGAACCAGCAGGGTCAAGCCGGTATTCAAAATTTCCCTAACTGGGGTGGGATAATGTCAATCAATAGCATCACCATTGGTGGCAGTACCGTTACCAACCCAACTCCTCTTCGGCAACCAATAGGCTCTGCTATTGCAGCTAGCGAAAGTTTTTTCCAAGTCCTTTATAACGATGCGGACACCCACTTCGGATTGGTGACATTTAACAACGCTGTCGGTGCACCAACGAATACTGCTGGAACTGTATCGGATCCAACTAATTCTGCCGCTAATTCGGGCGTATGGTACAACCTCTATCAGAATTCCCCATACACAACTACGACTAGCGGGGGGGTATTGCCTTATGACGGCACTGAACCGCCTTTGCCACAGATTGTTCTTCAGACGACAGCTGGAGCTGCCGGCAGTAATTTTGATCTCAACAGCCCCCCTACGCAGTACGCTAGTGTAAATGCGGCTTTATACGATTACGGCTTCGTAAACCCAGCCACAGCTTCTCCTTCAGGCCTAAACCCTTACCCGCCTTATTCAGTTGTTGCATTGGGTGGTAGTTATATTGCTACTGCTATTAATGCGGCCGTGGCGCAATTCGCAACCGGTCAGGGCGGTACAAAGGGCTCGCGGACGGGCGCCACAAAAGCAATCGTCCTTTTCACGGACGGATTACCAACAGGTCCGTCTCCTGACTCAGCATCTACTGGAAATTACACCGAAGCCCTTGCAGCCGCCCAGGCTGCCAACACTGCTGGAATTCCGGTTTACTGTATAGGCCTTTGCCAGACACCTTCGCTTCAGGCGACACAAAGCAGCGTTTTAACGGGAATTGCTAATGCTTCCGGTCATGGAGCGACATTCACGCAGCTTACGAGCCCCACCCAAATCGACGTCGCTTTTCAAAATATTGCAAGACAGCTTATATCCCTAGTTCATTAGAGCAAACTTGCTAATGAAATTGTTTCGATTATCAATTACGACGCTTATTCAGCTCGTTCTTCTAACCAGTATTTGCATCAGACCCTCAGGCGCAGATTTGCTTGAGATCCAATCTTTGTACAAAAAAGGCGAGAAAGCGAAGCTCCCTGCGAAACGAGAAAAGCTCTACAAGAAAGCATTGGCTAAAGTTGAAGCCGAAGAGAGCAAACACCCTGGTCAGATAGGGGCTTTGTCGCTGAGATATAGTTTGCTAGTTGGAATAGAGCTCGCTCTTGAAGATCAAAAAAAGCAGGATGAAGCTAAAAACTTCGAATCCCTGGCAGAAAGGTCATCCTATGGTGCCTTCGTAGATAAAGATGGACTACCGTTTTCCACAGAAGAACAAAAAGCTGTCGATCAATTATGTGATGCTCGTGACTCAGAGCTAGTGGCACCTGTGATAACGACCGGAGATTGGGCCCAGTCCCCTCATGGAAAGGCACTCGCATTTCTACTGGCCCTTGAGGAACACCGTGATAAGCAAAGCGCTAATCTGATGAAGTTGCTTTATATCGAAAAGGTACTGTTTCTTTCGACTAGTCTTCCTGCAAACTTCAATGAATTTAAAACATGCGATGAAAAATACATAAAGACCTTGCGTCAGCTTGGTGATGAAAAGAGCGCTTCAGAAGAAGAACGAAACCTGCGCAAATTAGAGGCAAATGGATTGAATTAACTCAGTGTGCAGTGATGCACCGCCGATGGTGTCGAAGTACCTGCAATTTCATGAGTTTCATTTATCAACTTTTGCTGCTGACACTTTTTGCAGCACCTTCGGCACAGTCGCGTGAGCAGAGTACCGAATCGTCCATCTCATTTCAAAGATCTCGACAAAGCAAAGTCTTATGAACTGGTTTTAGATCAAGAGCTACCCGTTCAGCCAGGTTGGATGCTATGCAATGCGAATGCCACCGGCAGCGGTTTCGCTATTAGAAATTGCATCGTGCGTGGGAATCGAGCCAGAGGCATAATGATTAAAGCAAGCGATGGACTAATTAAAGGCTGCACAGTGGAAGGTTGCACTAAGAGTGGCATTGGAATTTGGCCTGAAATCGAAGGTTACCCTTTCCAATAGCAGCGTAATCGCGCCGGGCCCTAATCCTCGGCGGCTAGTTGAGACTGAGGGTACAGTTGAGAGAGCGAAAGGTTTGCATGGTGGGATCAATATGGAGAGTCGCTAATGCAAAGACCCGCATTTGCATAGGTTCAAGGCAAATGCGATGATAATTAGCCTAACTAGGGTTGTTAACAAGCGACAGTAAACGTGAGCATGGAATCAAACCAAGCTGTCCTCTACATTTTGGCATTCGTCGCACTGGTTCTGGTCGGACAGTTACTTGTCAGCCGAACAGTAAAAAAGAACGTTCTCGACGAGCATAGAAGCTCCGCCGAGGCGATGATGGGTGTCGTTGGAACACTCTTTTCTGTTCTGATTGGATTTATGGTGGCAGGCGCAATGACAAGATATCAGGAAGCGCAGATGTGTGCGCAGCTCGAAGCCAACAGCGTAGCTAGTTTGTTTCGAGTGGCTCGTGGTCTGTCGGATATAGATAGGCCAAGAATCCGCCAGTTCTGCAGAAAATATGTAGACGAAGTTATCGACAGTGAATGGCCCATGATGGAAAAGAAGCAAAGAATCAATCATGGATGGGATACCTATCAGCAAATGTGGGAAAGCGTGGTGGCCATAGTGCCCGAAAACGACAGGCAAAGTAATTTGCAGCAAGGAGCGATTACCGCCATGCAGTCGATCGGTGAACAGCGCCGCGAACGAATAATGCTAAGCCAAATGACTTTGCCCGCCGCACAATGGCTAGTCCTTGTTCTCGGTGCACTTATAACAGTCGCATTTACTTACGTCTTCACATCACAGTTTCCAAGGTTTCACGCAGTATTAACCACACTCGTCGCTACTGCGCTTGCACTCAACATTTGGCTCCTCGCTGCCTACAGCAGTCCCTTTAGCGGTGAGCTGAAAATAAACCCGTCAATGTTCTTGCTTTTAAAAGAATCTGTACTGCCTGTGCCGGATACTGCTTCCCGATTTCTACACGATAAGCCTGATGCAAAATAGTCGGCTCTTGTTCTTCAGGGTAATTGCGGAAACTTAAATCAAAAGGGATGTTCCGTAGACGATTTTAAGCAAAGTTGTCAATCAGCTGCCCTCTGAGAGAAACCGTGAAGTATGCTGCACTACAGGTGATACCGTTGAACCGCCTATTCGGCACATGTGCAGCGGAAGAGGTAGTCAATAATTCGGTTGCGATTACAAGAGTGTCCAGACTCGCACAGACCATTCGATCGTCCGAATATATTTCAGCCATCGAATTGCGGCGCGCTCACTCAATGTTCACCTACCTTCGGTAACGTATAATACGAGAACGGCTCACGAAGTCGCGAAGCCGAGATCTTTCGAGGGGATAACTATGCCTACTCTTTCACCGAACGAATTTAGTCTCATAACAAATGTAATGTCTCTGTGCTGCGCAGCAATGCTCGCTGGTGCTTTGTTCTTCTTCTACTCACGAAGCCAGGTTGCCCATAAGTACCGTCCAGCGTTATTGATTAGCGCCCTGGTACCCACAATTGCTTGCTACCATTACTTTCGGATATACGAAAGTTTCAACCATGCTTACACGCTCGTAAATGGTGCTTACACGGCGAGCGGCATGCCATTCAACGATGCTTACAGATATGCTGATTGGTTGTTAACTGTGCCTCTGCTTGTTATCGAGCTTGTGGCCGTCTTAGCCCTTCCATCCGACGTGTCACGACGCCTTATTGTCAAATTATCATCGGCAGCGGCTTTGATGATCGCTCTTGGGTATCCCGGCGAAGTTTCTCACGAAGCAACAACTCGCTGGATATTCTGGGGACTATCCATGACACCCTGGGTGTTCATAATGATTACCCTCTTTACTGAATTCACCGAAGCCTACAGCCGCCAAACAAGCGAGGTAAAAAGTCTGGTAGGAGCGGCTCGGGGTTTGCTATTGCTAACATGGTCGTTTTATCCGATTGCCTTCCTCTCTCCAATGCTCGGATTTTCTGGAGGGGTAGCGGAATGCGGATTGCAAGTGGGTTATACCATTGCCGACATAGTTGCAAAGGTGGGTCTGGGCATCTACATCTACTTGATAGCCATAGCTAAGTCCGAAGCTGAAGGTTACGAAGGCGATTCTGCTTCGCGGAGCAAAGCGTTAGCCGCATAGAGGATTCGTAACCAGGCTCCTTCTTGTGCTGAGGCCAAATGGCATGCTCAGCTTAGCTAAAGGCAACTCCCATGAAAAGAGCAGTGATAATTGGTGGTGGATTTGGTGGCATGGCTTCGGCGCTTCGGCTGAGAAGTAAAGGTTACGAAGTCGTTCTTCTGGACAAGCAAGATAAGCTCGGCGGGCGAGGCTATGTCTACAAGAGAAATGGGTTCACTTACGACGCCGGACCAACAGTTATAACTGCTCCTTTTCTTCTCGAAGAGTTATTTGTGCTCTTCGGGCGCAAAATGGAAGAATATCTGCGGCTCGTTCCCGTCGAACCCTGGTATCTGATCAGATTCGCTGACGGATCTTCTTTTCGCTACGGAGCCTCTTTGAAGGATACGCTCGAGCAGATCCGGAAGTTTCGACCGGAGGATGTAGCCGGCTATCAGAAGCTTTTATTGAAATGCCAAAAGATATATGACGTTGGCTTCTCAAAGCTCGGGGATAAGCCATTTCTAACGGTAGCTGATATGGTCAAGGTAGCGCCTGAAATGATGCGTTTGGAAAGTTATCTTACGGTTCATCAGCTTATCTCTCGCTATATCAAAGATGAGCGACTTAGAAAGGTGTTTAGCTTCCATCCTTTACTCGTGGGGGGCAACCCGTTCTCGACAACATCAATATACGCCCTCATTCATTATCTGGAGCGAGAGCACGGCGTCTGGTATACCATGGGCGGTACCGGGTCGATTGTAGAGGCCTTGGCCAAACTCATGGATGAAGTGGGAATCAAAGTTAAACTTGGATCCACTGTATCCAGAATCATTACCAATGCAGGGAAAGCCGTAGGAGTTGAAACCACCGACGGTGGCTGCATCGGTGCAGATATCGTTGTTGCCAACGCAGACCCTCCCTACGTCTACAAATACATGCTTAAGCGAAGCGATCGCAAAAAGTGGACCGATGAGCGAGTTGAGCAAATGAAATACTCCATGGGACTGTTCGTTCTCTACTTTGGCACCAACAGGCAATACCCCGAGCTGGCCCATCACACAATTTTGCTGGGCGAACGTTATAAAACGCTGCTCGAAGATATCTTTAACCGTAAGCATTTGTCCGAGGACTTCAGTCTCTACCTCCACGCCCCGACGCGAACTGATCCATCCATGGCGCCCTTAGGTCACGAATGCTTTTATGTCCTTGCGCCAGTCCCTAATCTCCAGGCCAATATTAACTGGGAAGTGCGAGGTCCAGAATTGGCGGATAGCATTCTACGCTTCCTGGAGGGAACTGTTTTACCCGATTTGAGGGAGCACATTGTCGACCAGTTTTTTGTCACACCAGAACATTTCAGGGATAACCTGCTTACGCATTATGGAACGGGCTTTTCCGTTCAACCAACTTTATTGCAGTCGGCATATTTCAGATTTCACAACAGGTCCGAGGATGTCGAGAACCTCTACTTCGTCGGAGCAGGCACTCATCCAGGAGCAGGCATGCCAGGTGTGCTGACCTCCGCTAAGGTATTAGACCGAATTATTTCTGACGCACCGCGAGGCAGCGATGAAGAATTTGAAGATCGAGGCGCTCTCGCCTCCGCTAGAATGTAAATCCTTATTGATGGCTCATCGCGGCAAGACATTTGCTTGGGCGTCCCGATTTATGCCCCGAGACTTAAGAAACGAACTTAAAACGCTCTATTCGTTTTGCCGATACGTGGATGATTGCGTTGACTGCTCATCAGACAAAGAGCAAGCCCAGAAATTACTAGAACTTTTGACAATAGATCTAGAGCGCATGTGCTCACACGTTTTGCCAGTATCGGAATTTTTACTATTATCCGAAAAGCGGCAAATTCCACTAAGCCTTGCATTTGAACTCATTAGAGGAGTGCAGGCCGATATCGAACTAGTTCAGATGTCATCGGAGGAGGAGTTGCTGCGCTACTCTTATCAAGTCGCGGGCACTGTTGGTGTAATGATATGTTTTCTGCTTGGCGTTAGAAACCGAGATGCAATCGCCGCTGGCATTGACTTGGGGATTGCCATGCAGTTGACTAACATTGCCCGAGATATAAATGAAGACTATGATCGCGGACGCATTTATCTACCGACTTCGTTGATAAATTCGGAAGCGATCGCCTCGGCGTTCTACGAGAGGAATGAGAACGCACAAGAGAAAGTTTTCGAGGCAGTCAAACAGATCATAGCTAAGTCGCAGACCTATTATCAAAGCGCCGATCGCGGCATGGGCTTCTTACCGGCTTCCGCTAGGTTGGCCATTCTTACGGCTAGCCGAGCTTATAACAAAATCGGACAGTTAATTCTTAGTTCACCACAACGGTTCTTTCAAGAACGCATAAGGACAACTCCGCTGGACAAAGGGTTTTGCCTAGTCAGCGCTTTAAGCACCCTAGCGATTCCCAAATACCATGGATTGGCAGCATTACCCAGTCGCCAGCCAGAACTTCATAGCCCGTTGAAAGATCTGGCTAGCTTTGCGGAGTTCTGCACATGACCGAATGCGACTATGCGATCGCCGGCGCTGGTCTTGCCGGTCTATCTCTATCGAAAAGCATTATTGAATCATCCAGTTCCTCTAAAGTGACTCTTATAGAACCGCGCACCGAATACAAACGTGATCATGTTTGGAGCTTCTGGAACAATGTTGTGACTACCTTGCGTGTGCCGTTAAAAAAGCAATGGCAAAAGTGGAAAGTCTCATATGGTGCCAAAACTAGCTTTTGCTCGAGCAAACTGTACCCATATTGTGCAGTATTTTCGGAGGACTTTTATGAGCACGCCCTTGCCGTTCTCCAAAATGCAGAGGGGATAACTCTGAATTTAGGAGAATCCCTCGCTGATGTGGATTATAGTAAAGAGAACTTGATTCTCAAGACGGATAGGCGATCTCTGTCGTGTCGATTGCTTTTTGATAGCCGACCTCCTCCAGCTGAGGCAGCGAACATCAAACAGGATTTCTTCGGATTACAGGTTCGTACGCAGGCAGCTGCATTTGAAGAAGATTGTGTCACCCTGATGGACTTCAAGGAAGAGACGGTTAGTAGGGGTTTCCACTTTTACTATGTCTTGCCGTTTTCGACCACAGAGGCATTGGTTGAGTCGGTTTACATTGGCTTGGATAATATGGGCCACGATGAACATCGTCGCCTAGTCCTGAAATATCTCAGGAATGAATTCGGAATTGAGCTTTTTGAGGAAGTCAACGTTGAGCGTGGGTGCATACCGATGCATTCTGTGGCCATTAAGCAGGCGGACCCCCGCCACTATTCGATCGGAATGCGGGGTGGGTTGATTCGCTCGTCAACGGGCTATGCTTTTGCCGCCATTCATCGATTTTCAGGGTCTGTTGCTCAATCATTGCAGACAAGCGCACTGCCAAAATTTCCCGAGCCGCTATCGGCAAAAGCTAAGCTTCTAGACAGGGTTCTTCTCTCTTACTTGAAGCAGCGTCCCAGTGATGGACCATTGCTACTCAGTTCTCTTTTCGAACGTGTCGATCCAGATGTTCTTGTTCGATTTCTTTCGGATGGATCATCCGTTACCGACGACGCCGCTATCTTAGCGGCGATGCCGAGGAAATTTGAACTGGGCGCGGTTATGGCCAAAAGCTGCTTATGAGCCGTCGAGAAGATTGGTTGGATCTACACAGACGGTTAGCCACCATTTTGACTGCATCCGCTTTTCTGCCGCTTTTTTTTCTATTGAGAGACTTGCAGTCACAGGTAGTGTTCTTCATTCTCAATGTAGCGCTGTTTGGAATGAGCCACGGCTCGGTCGATCATCTTCGGTGTCCACCGGCTAAAAACGGCACACTAAGTGCCTTCCGTCTCGTAATCTTTGGTAGCTTGTACATCGGCTTATCTTCTCTTGTACTTTATATCTGGCTGCACGACCCGGGACCTATGCTTGTCAGTTTTCTATTGCTATCCTGCATCCACTTTGCCATGGACGAAGACGAAGCACTCCCAGTTGCCGAGAAATTCGTCTGGGGCTCCCTACCGGTGCTCGCCCCCTGTTTTTTACACGCCCAGGCGGTGGGCGAAATGTTTTCATTTCTGACTGGAGCGCCGGATGAATTCTCTGCGACGCTCAATTCATCGCTTCGTCTGATCGCATATTTGTTACTCGGACTAGCCGTTATGTCGCTACTTGTGGACACCTTAACCGCTCTAGAAGATCAAGACAGGAACAAACTGGGAGTTGTTGCTTCTGACCTGCTACTGATGAGCTGCTACTTGTTTTTGCCGCCGCTTGTTTCGTTTACCGTATACTTCTGCTGGTGGCACTCCATTAGGCAGTGCATAAAACTGATAGCGCAATTTAACACCACTGACTTTAGGCGAGGTCTGGCTGCTTTTGCTTGGAATGCGTTGCCACTGAGCCTAGGCGGCTGCCTGATGGCCTGCCTGCTCTACTTGATGTTTGCAAGCACCTCCACCCAACAGTTTGCGCTTCAGATCAGAACGGTCTTCTATCTACTCAGTGCTCTCACCGTACCGCACATGTTTGTAGAGATGATGCTTCCCAAAAGACTCTGTTGCTCAACACAAGATCGTGCTACTGGTTGATTGCATAGCGGAGCGAAGCTTTATTTAAGAGTTTGCGTTCACTTTCGCTCTCTAAATGCCGGATTAGCGTCTGATTAAGTTATATACGAATAGTACAAGCGCCAGGCCTATGAGCGTATGGATCAAACCACCGCCGATGTGCATGAAGAGTCCGACCAACCAGAAAGCCACCAGCAACGCAATAATTGAGTAAAGCACTTTCGACTCCTGTTGTTCGATTCGTTCACATCTCAATCAATAGGACGCTTGCTTCAGAGAGTTGTTCCCGACTATTCAATGGAATTGGATAAACTTCTAGTTTCCAGCTGGAGTTAGATGGGTTTGGATACGGGGAAAATTCGCTGGATTTTTTAATCTCAATAGCTCAGAATTCTGCGAATCTCCGCATTGAAGTATTTCCTCGATGATAATAGTTCGGCTTGCCGGTGGTTTGGGTAATCAGTTTTTCCAGTATGCAGCTGCAAAAGCGGTAGCTGCAAGATTCGGTACCGAGGTTAGAGTGGATATTTCGCTATATTCAGGACCGACGGCCGAACCAGACCGCAAATTTGAACTTAGTAATTTCAGGTGCAACCCGGCAATCGCCTCTAAAGAAGAAATTCAAGTTCGTGCTGATCCGCGCATATATTTCCTGCCAAACTTCGGTTACCGTAAACAACCTTTCCTCGGCGGCTATGATAGCCGAACTCATTACGTTGAGTCACGCTTCACTTTCGATCCCGCCGTTTTTGAGATTTCAGCGGAGCATTTTTTAGAAGGTTATTTCCAATCGCCGAAATATTTCGAAGGTATTCGCGATTGTCTCATTCAAGATTTCAAGTTGACAAAGCCTATTTCACGTTCAGGGCAAGAAGTTTTGGATTCTATTGAGAGTAGTGATAATCCTATTTGTTTGCACATTCGCCGAGGGGATTATGTCACTAACCCCATTACAAACAAAGCTTTTGGAGTGTGCTCAACAGAATATTACGCCAGTGCCGTGCAAATAATGATCTCACGTTTGCAAAATCCTCAAATCTTCGTTTTTTCGGATGATATTGAATGGTGCAAAGCAAATTTAAGATTCGATATACCGATGAGGGTAATTGATTGCAATAAAGGTGATGCTCCTTCTGACATTGAGCTAATGAAACGTTGCAAGCATTTCATTTCGGCAAACAGCACTTTTAGCTGGTGGGCTGCCTGGCTTGGTAGTGTTGCTGAAAGCGTGGTGATATGTCCACTGAACTATTACGCGATCGTGAGGCCCACTGAAGATTTGGTTCCTAGTCATTGGATCAGACTTGAAGATAAGCAGGTATGAGAGGAAATAATATTCACGATTTAATTTCGAACAGCAAGCTATTCGACGACGAGTACTATTTAAAGACTTACCCTGATGTTGAAAGGGCAGGCGTAAATCCTGTGGAACATTTCATCGCTCATGGTGCTAGCGAGCTCCGTAATCCAAGTGAATGGTTTCATACGCGGTTTTACGTGCATAAAAATCCGAATGTTGCCGCTTCAGGGCTTAACCCAATTGTCCATTATCTTCAGGATGGCGCTCGCAAGGGCTTAAGACCTCATCCGTTTTTTGATGGAGTCTATTATCAGCGTCGTTATTCCGACGTTAACACTTCAGGTGTCAACCCGCTATCTCATTACTTGCGAGTTGGTGTCTCCGAGGGACGTTTAACGGTTGAGGAATTAGATCCGCTGTCGTATCTGAAGCAGCTCCCTGTCGAAGAGGGAGTTGCTACCTATGATTCCTTGATCAACTGTTTGGTAGTCATGCCTGAAGATATAAGTGAATTTCCAGAAAGCTCACTCGAGGCACTCATCAAAGGCAGGCTCGTCATCGGATATGAATCCCTTTTGCACCGAATAAAGTTGAGCTACAAGGCGGCCCATGTGTTGCCAGTGTCCGCTGGCAGGGAAGGTATAATTCATGCAATTCGTTATGCGCTATTCAATAAGCAGGACAGTGAAGAGCGCATCGCTCTTGCCGCTGAAGAGCGAAAGATACTTTCAAGTATTTGCACTTTAGGAAGCGGTTTAGCTATTGAGTAGTGCGGAACGGCGGCTGTTGAGATACCATTTTATAGTTTTTTCGAGACCATCATCGAGGCTTACCTTCGCTTTGAATTTTAGTTTTTCAAATGCTCTTGTCCCGTCAACGAGACGGCGTGGCTGACCGTTCGGTTTGGAAGTATCCCAGTTGAAACTGCCTTTGTAGTTGCAGATCGATGCGATTTTGTTAACCAAGTCTTTGATTGTAATTTCATGGCCTGAGCCGATGTTTATAGGTAATTCTCCGTCGTATAGCTCAGCAGCCGCAACGATTGCATTTGCAGCATCTTCAACGTAAAGGAATTCACGCGTCGGTGTTCCGTCACCCCAAAGAACTATTTCGTCTAATCCCGCTTCTTTAGCTGCAATGCACTTTTTTATAAGAGCAGGAATTACGTGAGAAGTTTGGTCATCAAAGTTATCTTCCGGACCGTATAAATTGACGCCAAGTAGATAGACCGAATTGAAACCATATTGTTTTCTGTAAGCTTGTGATTGCACAAGGAGCATCTTTTTCGCCAGACCGTATGGGGCATTTGTTTCTTCGGGATACCCGCGCCAAAGGTCGTCTTCAGAAAATGGAATTGTGGTAATTTTAGGGTAAGAGCAAATGGTGCCAAGAGTGATCATTTTGGAAACTTCAGCTTTTCGGCATTCTTCCATCAACATGCTTCCCATGATCAAGTTGTCGTAACAGTATCTGCCCGGATTAGCCTGGTTCGCTCCAATTCCACCTACGGTGGCTGCGAGATGTACCACGAGGTCTGGCCTGTTTTCGTTAATTAGACTTCGAACGGCAGATTGTTCTGTGAGATCAAACTCCAGTCGCCTTGGCACGATTAACTCTGCATCTGATCGTTTTCTAAATTCATTGACAACGTGCCTGCCCAAAAAGCCTGCACCGCCCGTAATGACTATTTTCCTAAAGTGCACTGTAAAAACATCCTTCTGCAGTTGTATCCAACTTTTCATGTTTGATAACATGTTTGATAAGAGGAATAGGAATTTCCACTGTCCAAGAGTGGGGGATCTTTGTCTATGGAAATCTGTTTTAGCTTACTATGCCAAAGGTACAGACGTGAATAGGAGTCCAAATGCTTCACACTATACAGGTAAGGAGGCGTTATGTTCGGTGCCGCTACAGCTAGTCAATTCGGCACCGTCAGATACTGAGATCTGATTCTCAGAATGTCTCCTGTCGAGTCAGCAACATCCTCTTCTTCCGAGCCGCAGCCGAAATACAGACCACCGTCTAGTATTTCAAACGAGCGCGCAAAAGTGTTGGCTTGGAACGTGGTCACACATGTCCATGCGTGGAGATCTGCGCTGGCGTAAACCTGCACCAGATAGTCACGGGACGGCTGCATCTTTCTATCGCACAATACATAGAGGACTTGATCGTCGCTAATTTTTATGTCTCGAACGGTTACCTGATCGGGCAGATTGATTCTGCGAGCTGAATTAACCGACGCTTCAAAAAGCCCATCAAGCTTCGGGGGAAGCGGCCAAACATCTAGTCCGATATAGACAAGCCGGTCCTTGAAATTCAGCGGACGAAAGATTTGTTTGGCAACTACCTGCAAATCTGCATATTTGTCCGCGACATGAGCGCTAGGAAACTGTCCTAGTCTTACGGATTTCTCCCCAGGGAAAAATGCCGCCGCTTTCTCTGCAGGCAAAATAGTGAAACCATCCTTTCCGTTGTACCTAAATGTCAACCAGCTCGGAGTGGTGGCATAAAGATTCCCAGCCAGCTGAAAAAGCGAATACGCACGAGAAATGACAGTATGTCCGGATCGTGTGCCCATCGCGCTTTGCCATGATCGCCCGTCATCATCTGAAATCTGTATGACAGAACTTTCGGGCTTTGCCACCCCAATGGCGGCGAACAACCGGTTGTTAAATTTGCAGATATCAAATGTATGCACTCCATCTGGAATTGTTCGGTACTTGATCCAGCCATTGGTTTCCTTTCTGTAAAAGTTGCCTAGATCCCAGCTTTCCCTTGGATCCAAGCCTGGTATCACAAGCTTCCCACTAATGATGCGAAACTGTGATATGCGTTCCTCATCAACGCAGCCAGGAGCACTCTTATAATTACCTCCCGAGGTAGTATCAATCTCGAACTGATTTGTTTTGGGATCGAAATACCAGATTGGTACGGGACCAGTGTTAAGATCTGAGTCGCCTGCGCCGAGATAGATCTTTCGATTGAATCTTTGCATTGCCCAGACGTTTCGCGAATATTTCCAGCCCATCCATTCAGGGAACCTGCTGGCGCTCGGATTTCCTAAAAGTTCAACAAAAGGAGGCAACTCCTTCGGTCGTTGGGGTTTCGGAGTCCAGACCTTCCATAAGACTGGATTAGTAAAAAATGAACGAGAACCCCTAAGATCGGCAATCAGGCAAAAAATGGGAATCAGCACAACTCCCGTCATTAGGAACATTAGAGTTGCACATCGATTTTTCGGCATTTGCTTTTGCAGTGTCTTAATGAAAAGCTGAGGAGGAGGAACCCATCATCGATGTGGACAATTCTGGTCTTCTCAGGGTGCAGTGTCAATCCTCGTGGCTTGAGCCATTCTCCAATGATCAATTGGTTTGAGCCAAGATCAACATAAATCAAGATCAACATAAATTATGATGGTAGAAAACGGGTGAGAGATGAATGTGGATCTCAAATATTCATAGCCGAAATTTGCCTATCCCGACAGAAAGAGCCGGGGAATTGATCGATTCACTCGCTTCAGAGCGGGACAAACTCTGGCCCAGAAGATATTGGCCAGCAATGAAGTTGGACCGACCTTTGTCTGTTGGTGCAGCAGGAGGGCACGGCCCCATTCGATATTTCGCGAGTAGTTACGAGCCAGGCCATTCGATTTGCTTCACATTTATCTCCCCCAAAGGATTTAAAGGTACCCACGGATTCAAGCTGACGAGCAACTCTCCAACTAGCTGCACGCTGACTCACTCAATAGAAATGAGTGCATCTGGCTTGCCTTGGCTAAACTGGTTTCTGTTCATCAGACCATTACATGATGCTTTGATTGAGGATTCTCTTAGGTTAGCTGAACAATTTGCCGATGTGGAAAACCCAGCAAGAAAGACTTGGTCCCCTTGGGTTAAGTGCATACGCCTATTGCTTAAAAACAAGTCGTTGCGCAATCCAATCTAATCACTGCGTCTGATACTTGAAATTAGTCGCGAATATCGAAATACCAACCTATGCACAAAGCTACCAATAATCCATCAACTTCGTTTAGCGATGACTGATTTTAGGGCTCATCTGCTATTCACTAAACGGCTTATTTTCAAGTTGGATTACAATGGGCCACTGAAATAACTGCACCCAAAATTGCATGGACAGGGCATTGCAAATGTGAGATACAAAACTAACGGGGCAATAACTTTTTTCATGTTCGAGGTGCCTGTTAATGATCTTCTCGCCGAAAACAAAAGTGAAATTTAGTTCCGTCTTTGTTAGTGTGTTCGTGCTCATTTTCCGGCACCAATATGGCTTCGCCTTTATCCTGTGAGATCAATAGGAAGTCTCCAAGAACCGGTTTCACCGATGTATCGCTGATAATAATTTTTATTCCTGACAATTTCCAAGAAGTTTTAATACACTCCTCTTTGTGGAAGAAGCCGCCAGTAGATGTGACGATAGTCAGCATATTGTGGTCTCCAAGTAAAATACGACACTTTTTTGTTGGTGTATTCATATACCAGCTGCCGATTACTGCGGCTTCCTTTATTTGATTCTGCTGGCCAATAACCGGTTGTGCATAAAGAAGTAAAAGAACAAGAGTGACTAGGAGTAAAATTTTGTCGTGTAAATCCAACACCATTGCAAAGCGACCTTTTTGCTACACCCTGCCCAGACCGAGATAGTCCTGTTATATCGCATATGCAGCCGCCTCGACTACCTTGTAGTTCCTAGCTTTTGTTGCTCGATAGCTATCTCAAAAGACTCAAGCGGACTTTGTCGACAGTCCCACGTATGAGAAAGGACAGTTATTGAGACAGTCTTCTATCGTAGGGATACTCAGCAGGTCCTAAGTTTTGTCTGGTTGACAATTGCAAATGCCGCTGATACATTTCATTTCGCCAGCCAGAGTGCAGCCAATGATCAACAATAAAACCAACTTCTAAAGCTTAGAATCCAAGCAGCCGCTGCGCATCAAGCCTTGGTGCGTCCTTGTGTTACTGAAATGGCTCAGGTGGTTCTGAGCTTTTTGGTTTCACTCAAAGGAGGGGCAAGGCGCGTAAATGACTATGGATTTGGAACGGCTAGAATCAATTGCTAGCGCTGAAATCTGCGATCTTCTGAGTTTTTGGTCTCGCGGCGTTCAAACGAGTCTGGGTAATAATCTGGTTGGAGCGTATTTGACAGGGTCTTTGACCTATGCAGACTTTATTGAGACTCGAAGTGACATAGATCTTGCCACGGTAGTAAGACGACCGTTATCTCAAGCCGAGCTTGACTGCATCAGACAGGTGCATATGGCCGTGGAGAAAAAGTTCTCAAAGTGGGAGCAGCGAATTGAATGTTCGTATATTCCAACAGAGCTGTTACCGAATGTGCTGCCACCAAAAATGCCTCGCCCATGGTGGGGCTTTGGTGTGCTCTATGAAACTGCGCCTTACGGCAATGAGTGGATTATCAATTTGTACTTTTTGTTGAAGTGCAGCATCGCCCTTCTGGGTCCGAGATTCGACAGCTTGGTAAAGTATGTGGACATAAAGCACGTGCAAGAAGCTAGTGCCAGAGATTTGTTTCAAGAGTGGGAACCAAAGATGAGAGATCTGGACTGGCTAAAGAATAGCCATTATCAGTCCTATCTCATTTTAAATCTCTGTCGCATCCTGTACACAGTTCTGCACGGCGAAGCCGGTTCAAAAAAAATTGCTGCAAGTTGGGCAAAAAGCAGCTTTCCGGAGTGGAGTGACATCATAGAAGCAGCGGAAAACTGGCAGTACGGACACACAATGGATCGCGAACAAGACGCAATTGCATTTCTCAGCTTCGCTATCGATAAGGTCAAAGGAAGTAGTGTGCTGGCCTATACAGATATGTAAAAAAGTTCGCCCAAGTTAAAAATAGAGCTAACAACTGTTTTCGCAGAAGGTTTATGCAGATTTGAACGAAAAAGAGCTAGAAAGATATTATTTTTGGGCTCGGCTCCTGACTGCACTGAGAATTTATGGCATTACCGGAGCGCTGTGCTTCTGGCTAAGTTATTGGATTATTCCAAATTCAAAATTGGCTGCAGTCCAAAGTCTGGTGGTAATGCTGCTTGGTGCTAGAACGTTTATTCAAAATGAGCGGTGCCGATCGCTTTTTAAAAGAGTGAAACCGCAAGCCTTGACCGCCACAGTAGAGCAACTCACCTCTTAGGTGTCTACACGCAGCGAAAGATTTTTTGGAAAGACGAATTCGGCCAAGCAGCAGCCAAATATTTACCTAGCAATTCGGAAAGGTATAAACCAATTTCCGAACTGAAACTCCTGCTATTTAGCGATCCCCAAAAGGATATTGTAGCCCTACAAGCTGGCAGTCAGACCATTTCTACTTTGGTTCATTCCGAGGTTGCAAGTTCAAAATTGATTGCTACGACTGCACTTATAGCGATAACTTTTCTAGTTTATCTTTTCTCTGTGCATTTGAATCTGCTCGCCCTGGCTAAACCTGATTACCTTGAAACGGTGAAGTTGGGAGCATCTGTTGGAGTTATTGATGAACCCTGGCGGCTTATTACGTGCACTTTTCTTCATGGCAGTTGGTGGCATCTTGTCTTGAATATGTTGGCTCTTCGCTGGCTTGGATTAATCTGTGAAACTCAACTAGGACCATTTAAATTAGCCTTACTCTATTTCTCTTGCGCAATCGGAAGTGGAATAGCATCCGCCTTTGTATATAGTAGCTGCGTGATATCTATGGGTGCATCCGGGGCGATTATGGGCCTAGGTGGATTTATAGTGGCTCTTGGGTATCAACGTAAATCATTGCTCAAATCAATCATAAGTCGCCAATATGTGCGGGGCACAGCGGATATGATTATTGTTTTTGCACTAAGCGGCCTCTTAGTGCCGCATTTGGTATCAGGTATAGAGGTTGATAACGCTGCTCATTTCGGTGGTCTATTTTCCGGAATATTTGGCGCAAATATTTTGTTGCAAGGATCAAAGAAAAGAAGGCTCATAGCTCTCTCGCTTTTTGGAATAGCTATCTGTACATTTTGGATACTTGCATCCATTCGTTACCAAGAAGCCGGTGTTCATATTGCGCGGTCTATGCTCGCCATCAGCCGTGATCAACCCGATGAAGCATTAAAAGAAGCAAGATTGGTTAATGTAAACGATGAAAAATCGCAGAAACCTTGGCGATGGTTACCAATTCATGCTCCAGCCAAAGAGTCTCAATCTAGCCTTTTGAACAACATATCGTGGGCTTTTAGTAAAAAGCAGAAGTACGACGAGGCAATTGAACTGAGTACCCTAGCATTAAAATCCAGGACTTCTGAGATTTTTTTCCGCTACGCTTTGGGTGGTGGTTAACGCATTTTCCCTTCTAAATTGAAGGCGACTCGAATGTGGGTGCAATCGGCCGCGGCGGCATCGTGAATGTTTGAGCAACTGCTTGGACTGGTGCTGGCACTGCTGGTTGTTCCGGCCGTAATCGCGCTGCAAAATCAATCAATTGCTTTTCCAGTACTTCCTCATCAGCATGAGCGAAGGACAATTGCACTTCATTCGTACGCGGGTCGTTTATGTAATAAGAATGTGTTGGCGACAAAACCAAACCGGTTGCTTTTGCACTGGCAAGAATATGATCCTGATCTAGAGAACTGTGGAAACGAACAAGTAAGCTTGTTCGACCGCTCGACAGGATTGACGCTATCTTTCCCAGGCTTTGATTGAACTTTTCAATGAGCATACGTCGTCTGCGCAAGTATCTTATACGAACACGTCGTACATGCCTATCGAAATGTCCTTCGGACATAAACAGTTCCATTGCTGCATGTTCGAGATGGCAAAGATTGCGTTGAACGAGACGTTCTTCAGAATCAAATGCTGATACCAATTGCAGTGGCAAAACCAGATAGGCATCTTTGAATAAAGAAAGCATGATACCGTCGAAGTCAGAGAGATAAATCATCGTGTTGTCTCGATCACTTGCTTTCAAAGCCGGGAGTGGGCGCTGGTTGTATCTAAACTCATGCCCTGAATCGTCTTCCAGAATAAAGGTCCCTTTCACCTTTGCCCAGGATAAGAGTTCCACTTTTCGGCTGTCGGACAATTGCGAGCCCAGTGGATTTTGTACAGTTGGACTGGTGTAGACCAGTTTGAGATCGATTGGGCTATTCACAACTTCCTGAACTGTCATACCGTATGAATCAACCGGAACTGTCTTAAGTCCCGCTCCATGCGATAAAAATATTTCGCGCGTATTCGGACAACCTGGATCTTCCACAGCAACAGCATCGCCTGGCTCAATAAGCATGCGAGCAACAGCATCAAGAGCAGACTGCTTGCTATTGAAAATAACTATCTGCTTGTACGAACAGAAAATTCCTCTGGTACGGGCTAGATAATCTGCCAGCACTTTCCTTAGTCCAACGTGTCCGAATGGTTCTTGATTGGCTGGACCTGCGCGAAATAACTTTCTGGCTCTATTCAACATCTCAGGCCATTTAGCAATTGCGGATTCCAAATCTGCTTCGCTAGAGGCTGATTCTTCGATCGTTTCTTCTGCAGTAGCTTTATTGGCTAGAACTCGTCGACCGTAGTGTGAAAGTAGTATCTCAACTTCTTCATTGTCTAATGAGAAATCGAATTGCACTTCGGGCTGTTTCATCGGCAATGGTTCAAACGAATTTACAAACGTTCCATTTGCGCGCACCGGTGTTACCACACCTTGCCGTGCCAACTCCTGATAAACCTTTTCCATAGTGAAGCGCGAGACACCCAATCGCAAAGCTAAGTCTCTTGTTGAGGGCATTCGTGCGCCAGGCGCAAATTGTCCGCGCCGGATCAAATCTTGAAGTGCTTCTGCAATTTGTCTGTAGATGGGAATCGCTGCCTGGCGATCGATCGATATTAGAAGTTCCATGTGCCCTGCTTGCTGTGTAAAATGCCATTTTCTGGAATGGGCATAGCACTGCCATGCCCGTTATGAACGGATACTATGGATTTCCAGTGACCATTGGGTGACCAATTCAAAAAGCAAGAATCGAGATCTGCAGTCCCCACGCAGATCTCGACCCAAGTTTGGAGTTGCGCTATGCGCCATCTCACCTTAGTGGAAGTAAGAAGTAGCGCAACTTCCTCATAAGGCAGCTAGAATCCTAACTCTCGAGTTTCCAATACACTAGTGAATCCAGTGGCATCAGCAGTAATTCTGGTGCCATTTGAATACTCAAGTGACGTCGCATTTGTAGCTTTATCCACGTGCAATCTGATGCGGTTTTTGTGTCCGTCTGTATCGACAGTACCATCAGCTTTTACGGAGACATACAAACCGTCTTTCTTGGTTGGTTTGAGGCGAACTTCTACGCCATCTTTTCCAAAGACATGTATGCCGTCTTCTCTTGCTTCAATTCTTTCGCCAGATTCAAATTGCATCACAGAAGCTCTTTGATCTGTGCCGGTTTTGGGATCGTGCTTGAGAACATCACTGATGCTTACTCGACCACACGGACCATCATGTTGGACAACATGAAGTTGTCTGGTTTCCAAACGAGGAGCATCAGCAGCTCCATCCGTAGGAGTATCGAAACTATTTGGTACCGGGTTACTAGCAGGGCATGGCGGACGAACATCGCCTTGAGGTGCTATTTGCTGAACAGCTGGTGGAGCTTGATCCCAATCCGGTGCAGGCATCATTTGTGGTGCCGGCTGTGCACATTCAACAACCGGATATGGGTATGGGCATAGAGCTGGTGCCAAGTAACCACGCGGCAATGGTGTTGTTACTTCGAAATCTTCGTCGTGATTTTCACCACCAACTCCGATAATCGGAATTCCGAGCACTCTTAGAGAGCCTCCACCATTTCCGTGCTTGCGTTCGTAGTGTTCAGTTCCTGGTCCATATGCGCCTGCGACCCCAACTGTCCAATCATTTTCGTGTTCTCTTGATTCGCCACCGAACCCGATGATCGGAATGCCAAGTATTTTGATGTCACCATGATTTTCATGGTTCTTCTTTTCAAAATGTTGCCCCGGATAATATTGGTCGCCCATGGCAGACCTCCTTAAATTGCATGATAGGTTAGGTACGGTTTTGCGCCTGCCTGCCATGTGGCAAGGCGTTCTTGCAAACTCTGAGAACAGTCTAGAAAAGGGCAGTGACCATATGGTGACCCTGACACTAGTGCATCAAATCGCTGCAAACCCTAGCCAGTTGAGTGCTTGCAGGCACGATGCAACGTGCAATTCAGTGACCATTTAGAAAGAAAGGTGCGGAGAATACGCAGGAAAAGCGTGCTTCTTTGAAAGCCTTCACCTATATCTCACGTGGTTTATGTTCGCGCGTAAGCTTGAGCTCTTTCCAACATCGGAGATATCATCGGCAGATCGGCTGTATCTTCGGCAACGTACACCCATTGGATTACACCGTCGCCGGTCACAATAGCAGCGCCAGGCAATTGAAGAACATCATTTCCTGGTCTGAGCGATTTCATCCAATTTATACTGCAACCCTTTGCTGCAGCTTGGCTTTGTCTTTCCTTGACCTTCTTGGATGGGAAGAGAATCTTTCCAAATGTCGTTTTGCCAAATCCCATTTGTACATAAGTAGATCTATATGGATCTGCAAGAATGTGTATCCAACCCGGGTTTAACGATATAAGGTCTTTTGCTTCTTCAGCTGGCCCGGGCACGATTACTACCAATTGCAGAAGCGTTCCTGTAGGAATTTTGCTAATGCTCTCAAGCTCTTGTTTTGCTTCCGCAAAAAACTGGCAACCGGCGTGACGCAACCAAACTAACAATGTCGGTCGGTTTCGCATTACCTCATAGATGAGACGTCTAGTTGCGTTTTCATCCACCAAGCTGAAATTAGGAAGTTTGTCGCCAACTTGCATAGTTTTTTTGCAAACCTGAGCGTGATAGAAGCGCAGTCAGTCCGTTGCAGAGACTGGAGATATCCTATCACGGCTCTTAATTGGCCCTACAAATTTAAGCCACTCACGCCTTGCTGAAACCACCTGAGACCCACTGGCGCAAAGGGGACAATCTTTACTGTCCCATTGATTAATCCGTTTCTCAACAAGCGAGAAAACTTCATGACCATCAAATGTTCCAGAGCCTGAGAAATTAGCAATTACTGACAACGGGTCTTGGATTCCTGTCCCGAATTTTGTAAGTGCTTGCTTAACCTTCCGAAAGCTTCCGCCTGTATAAAGATCATCGGCGCAGAATAAAATCGAATCTCCTTTAACTATATCGAAATTCAATTCTGGCTGTTCGAGTGACTTGATATACGCAAATTTGCAGCCAAATAAATCCGCAAGACAAAACCCAATATTGAGCCCGTAAGGCGGATAGGTGACAACCCAATTGGGCTTTACGGACAGCTTGCAGTTAACTTCTTTAAAAATGGCTTGGCAAGCATCTTTCAGCAACGGTGGGTTGCAAACTATAAAATCGCTGTTGAAATAGAAATCGGAATGTTTGTCGCTAAGTGAATACGCGGCATGGATACCGTGACCAGGATATTGCCAAATCACACCATTTTCTATGAGCAGCTGTTCCCAGTTATTTCTATTAAGCTCCAGGTTCTAGGCTCCCGCTTTAGAAAGTAGAACAATTTTAATTGAGCTAGAATATTGAGTCCACTCAAAAAAATTCCATTGAAAGAGGAACACTATCCTGAGCACTACCTACGAAGTTGGCGTCGACACTTCTGTAACAGCAGAAGAAATATTGTTTGTGCGCGGGGAAGCTCCAGAGAAAGCAGAACTATGGCGTAAGTGCCTGCAACAATCTCTGGCTGTAATTGGTGCAAGAGAAACTCAGTCGCGTAAGTTAATTGGAGTGGCTTTTCTTGTTGGAAATGTTCGCCATGGATTATTGGTGGACATGACTGTGCACCCGTCGGCAAGAGGAAACCGCATCGGCAGCCGCCTTTTTGATGCGTTAGTTTCTCAAGCTAAAAGCTTAGGTTGTACCTACATAAGTTTGACTTACGATACAAAACATCCGTGGTTAAAAGACTTCTACGAGAGACACGGTTTTCGTTCTATCGATTTTGCCATGTGGGAAGTGGGCTCGATTAGTTCTTTAAGCGAGCGCTAAATATTCGAAATTTATCTCCATGCTTCTTGTGGAAATAGAGTTCTTTGCAATCGGCAGTTAACGACGGAGCCTCGCTGAATCCCTCTATCGATTTGATTACCTTCGGTTCATCGAAGGGATCGTTTTTTGTATTTCTTGCAGCAACCATCATTCGAAATTTGAAGCCTTTAGACTGCTTGTTAATAACCATCTCTGAAGCTCGAGTAAAAAATAGTTGTAATTCGTCTTTGCTGAGTGCTGGTGCATACTCGAGCGCAGGTGTATCTACTTTCTTCAAAATTGCTTCCGATGCAGGATCAATTTCGAATTTGTCATTTATTTTTCTTGCCATAAACAGATCTGATTTTGATGGCCCTGGTGCTCCAAATTCAAAAGTCGCCCGAGAAATTACTAGAGTGTTTCCGTCAGGACTGATGCCGCAATCCATGTTGATATTGCCGTGTTTGTCAGGCCAAATATTGCCTTCAATTGCTTTTGCACCGATTACTCGTTCGTCTTCTAGCTTTCCAACATAGATAGATTTCAGATCCTTATCATAGCTGCGCGTGCTTGTGAAATAAAAATTGCCATCACTATCAATTGAGGGAGCCATGTCCTTTTGAGTCGAGAGGGTTCCATCCAAAATACCGAGGTGCCTGAAGGCATGATTTCCAATCCGCTTAGTTATGTGTATGTGGGTGGCAACTTTTGCCTCATTACTGTTGTTGAAGAATAGGTAGTTTCCGTCTGGAGTTATAAATGGCTCCATACAATCATCGTCGTATCCTTCAATTGTTATGATTTCCGGTGATTCATAGCTATCTACAAAAGACTCAGGCGTGTTCGATTGGGGCAACCGGTAAAATTGTGCGCAACCCGGAGCCACCAAGACAAGCATTGCTCCAATAACTACGGCAGCATGTTTAGTGGCGAGTTCAGAAAAAGGCATTGCCATCTTCATAGACATCCATGTATTAGTGTCCACGCTGGATCACAATAGCGCTCTAAAGGCCTGTGTGACCATGTTAATCCACAAATAGGTATTTGGGAATTCGGGGTTCTGAGAAGAAGCTAGTTGTTCCAGGACGAGTTAGAAACGCTCAGCTCTTTGGAAACTTCATTGAGACTTTCTTGGATTCGTTTGAGCCTTTTGTATGTTTCATCGAGCCTCTTTTGACGCTGCTCGATTTCTTTGCTAAGGCGCACAATGTCATCTTGCAGCACATATTCTTCGCGCTTCAAAGCCTTTTCTGCCACTTGCAAGGAATCTTGCTCGCTAGCAAATGCCGGACCTGCAAAGCTAATTAGCTGAGCAAGTCCCAAATATATGTACAGTGTTCGATGCCTGCTTAAGTTGTTCATTCGACGAAGAATATCGGCACTGAAACTAAATTCCAGAACCAAAATACTTCAACCCACGAAAACCTTCGCTAATGGCGCTAGCTTTCTCTCCAATGAACATACGTGACATTAGCAGGGTATGGCTCACGCGCCGCTTGGCAGCCGCCCTACCGGATTCCTTCCCATTCTCCTAAGAGACGTATAATCGCTTCTCTGCAACTTTTCGCAGCAAATTTCTCATCGCCGCTACATCTGGCACACAAAACTTAGCTTGTGTTTCTATCTTGTCATTGCCAACTCGCACTGATATTCCTTTGTGCTCATTCACCCAGCGAAAAACTGGCTCATCCGACGATGCGTCGCCCGCATAAAAATACGTTCCTTGCATTTTTTCGGGAAACACGTGCGTTGCAATTACTTCCATGGCATTTGCTTTGTCCCATTTCATTTGTGGGAGTACTTCCAAACCGTCTGTAAAACGATGTAATTCAAGTTTGGGCAAATGTTGAAGAAGGTCTTTTAAATCTTCCGCCAGCTCATTTTGTCCAACTTTCGTCTTTGTCGGAAACCATGCGCAGAGACTGTAAGGATCTCGCTCAAATATAATTTCGCTATCGGAGCCAATTCGCGCTATCAAATTTGAATAGAGCTTTTCGATGTCTTGAGCGAGATTTTGGGCGAAGTCTTGCACAAGAAGCGGATTTCCCGGAATAGCTATTTCAAGGCCATAAACTCCAGCCAGAATAATTCTGCTTCTATCAAAGTCTTCTTGCAGCATTTTTATTGATCTTGCGCTGATTACAGCTGTTGTAATCCTTTCGTTGAAAGTAAGCGCATTCATAATTTCGCTTAGCTCTTTGTCTATTTTGCTCTCTAATGGGTTTTGCACCATGGGCATCAAAGTGCCATCTCGATCTAAAGCGAGAAGCACTCGCTGCGCCGATAAAAGTGAAGACAGAGCTTTTTCAATTTCCTGTGTCGGCATTTATTTTGTCTTCAATGAACTGAGGTGACGACCAAACCAGAAAATGCTGATGATTCCAAATGTAAGCGCAAATGAAGAGAACTTCGGACCCAGCTCTACAAGTGCGTGCCAAAGCTGCGCGGAAGAGGTGCCTTCCAGGCTTTCAATTCGATAACCAGAAGCGTCAGGACGATGGCAAAAACACCATCGGATAGGGTTGCCACGCGATCACTGGCCAGTGACTTATTGTGAATTTCTTCGTTGGGCAATTGGCGCGCCTGCACTGCTGGACCTGAATACGTTAATTGTACAGAATGCTGCTACTATTGGGATGTATGAAGTGCAATGGTTTTGTTATTCAAGGTGCTGTGCAATCTTATGGAAAATCGACTCTGCCTAAAATGCAATAAGCGAGACTGGACTGATTTTTCAAAATGTCGTTATTGCCGCACACCGTATGTATCGCAAAGTGAGCAGGACAAAGACGAAAAGATTGCAAAGATCACACGCATCGCTTTTTGGCCAATAGTAATAATCGTAATTGCCGTCCTATGGCTTAACCGCGGCATCGTATCTAATAACGTTGATTCTGCTGTTGCTCATAGACCGAAGCCTGCGGAAGATGCGTTAATCGAATTTGCAGGCGCGACCGATGGCGACCCGCGGACCAAACAAGCCCTCAAGGAGATGAAGGTCTACATAGAAGATTCTGAAGCGAAAGGGCATGAACCTGCCAAAGAAGAGCTAGATAAATTTATGCGCAGTAAAGGTTATTAGTAGAGGCAAACCATGATAGATGCAGACCGGCATCTACAAATTGGATCGTTGGTTTTCGAGGGTCTAGACCAGATTGATTTAACTGGTCCTTTTGAAGTGCTCTCGCGAATTCCAAATTCCACGTATAAGGTATTCGGAATAGGCTCTGAATCTATTCGAGACGCGCGCGGTCTCATAATGACACCCGATGAACCATTAGAAAAGGCACCACCACTGGATGTCCTCCACATTCCCGGCGGTCCTGGGCAAGAAGCACTCATGGAAAATAGCGCCGTTATAAACTTCATTCAAAAACAAAGCGAACATGCTGAGATTGTATTTTCTGTGTGCACAGGTGCTCTTCTTCTTGGAGCAGCCGGTTTGCTGCGCGGCAAGAAAGCGACTACCCACTGGGCTTCAGTTGACCTTCTTCCTATGTTTGGAGCCGAGCTAGTAGAGAAAAGAGTTGTTATTGATGGCAAATATGTTTTTGCAGCTGGTGTTACATCTGGCATTGATGGTGCATTGATTGTTGCTTCTATGCTACGCGGTGAGACTGCAGCACAAGTCATTCAACTCTACATGCAATATTCGCCAGAACCTCCATTTAATTCAGGCACACCCGCCACATCACCTGCAGAGGTTCTAGAAAAAGCACGAGCCGCCAGCAAAGAATTATTCGAGCGCCGCAAGGTTACTGCTGGCAAAATTTCAAAAAAACTCGGCATAGCAGCTTATAATTCGATCTTGAATTGAGCAGGTCCCATGTCTTTACTACAAACTTTTGTTCTGATCTGCCTTGCCACTGCAAATGCAGCGGATGATATCGGTGTCAAACCGAAGAAGTTCTTGACCGCCGGTGAGCATCAGCAGATAACAGCTGCTTATTCTGATCGCAATCAAGAAAGACAACTTCGCGATTTAACGGGTCTCTGGGATAGTTTCATTGCCAGGAATGGTAAGTTGTCTCATCTACCAAACCGAGTAGGCGATGAGCATTTGTTCTCAAATGTGCTTCGGGAATCAATTAGCAACTCATCCACTGATCCTGCCAATTCGGAATCAGATTCAATAAAAGCGCAGCTAAGGTTCATTTCCGATGAACTCGTCGACTGCTATCGCTACTACAGAGATTTCAAGTACGCAATCAGTTCCTTCTATCGTAAGGGAGCTCATAACTATCCAGTCACTAGTCTCGAAATGGGCCGCCAATCTGAGGTCGTGAGCTCATATTCCATGGGACCAATGGAAGAGGAGGCAGCGCGCTTCCGAAATGATCTTGTGCAATTATGCGGGAAAAAAGCGGTCGATAGGCTTGACGCAAGTTTTGTGAAAAGTGGTTGGTATATTCCAAAGAAATGATTTTGCTGGCAGGAAGATTTAAGCTGTCAGGGTCAGTGAGTGTTTTCATCAAACAAACTGATATGAAACAAGCTCGAAGCTCTTAGTTCCACAATTTCGATGTCATCTTCATGATCGCACCATTTGCGATTGCGGCTATAAATTCGTCCGAGTTCGCGGGCGTGAATATTTTCGATACGTTCACTGAGAGCTTCGATTTTTTCTATATCTCCGGCTATGTTTCTGGCTTTGAGCATAATTGCTTGATCGCGCAGAAGCAGAATCAATGCTGGGCTATTGAGACCCTCTTTTGCTTCAATTTCGCAGATCATCTTCTGAAAGGCTTTGTCTGCCTTGTCATATTGCTTCTTCGAAACGTAATTTTGGATTTCAGTATGGTGATGTTGAAATGGAGCAAGCTTGGTTTTCAACCAACGCTCTTCAGCATGCCGATAATGAGCCAGCAATTGTTTGGCCTTTCTCCGATTTCCGCCTTTCAAGGCTTCTCGAATCGGTCCATCAAGAGCTTTCAAAAGTGCTGGCCGGTCATCCACTTGTTCGGTCGAACAGGAAAGCGATCGTCTTTGGTCAAAGTAGTATTTAGTGTAAATATGATAGTAATTGGCATCCCCAACATTCAGAACAACTGGGGAGCAAGGGTGAGGAATCTCCTTATTGGAAGTTTGCACAAACGGGCGCTCGCGCAATAACAACGTTGACATATATATAAAGGGCGCTCCTAGTTTCAGGACCTAATAGGTTAGTGTTTTCCAGTGACCAAATGGTGACTGAGTTGTGAAATGGACATTCAAAACAATTCAGGGGCAAACGTCTTGACAGATTGCACCGTCACGGCGCCCCCGAAGTTTGGGAGCTCTCCGCCCCGCGCCGATACTGCGCGGACAGCAACAACCCCCACTACTTTTCCACGTAATGTTACAACTGGACCACCGCTATTGCCCGAGGTTATTGGAGCATCTACTTGCAATATATGCGGTGTGACTCGGCTTACTCGCCCAGAGTTGAAAGTAGGAGCGTAGAATTTTGAATTTTCCCCATCAATTGAGTCTATTTGTTCGGAAGCGGTTGGATAACCTATCACTTGTACTTCTTGTCCTTCCGTAGGTGGTATGGTGTCGAATTCCATACCAGAGACAGGGGTTTGAGCGGTTAGTATGGCAAGATCCGGATCGCTAGCTGATTTTGCTGCCTTGTAAATCTTTGCTTCGAGGGCATTTTGTGATACCGGCCCTGGTGCATGCAAAAAATAGCTCACTTGCCGTTCAACACCAGCAAGACCAGCATATTTATGAAATAAAATACGGCCCGGATCAGCTGTTGCTGAAAGATATGTGTCATAGGTTTCCCATATGCTATCTGCAGTTGATTGGTAAAGCGTGCGCTCCGCCATATTCAAATCTTTCTTGTTAGCCAAGTTGATTGTCTGCAACAGTTCTGCGTAGCGAGCATCAACATCTTTGCCAACACCAGTCTGTTCCGCATAGAGTCTTGTGGCAGCAAAAAACAGTTCACATTCATTGCCAATGCTAAGTCCATCTTCAACCACGTGGTTATTAGTTACGAAGTAGGTTTCTTTGCCGGATGGATTGCGTGTCAACACAGGAAATGTTGATCCTTTGCCAACAACTCTATAACCGGGATCTTCCTTAGAAGTAGTGAACACAGGGTAATGGTATTTTGGAGAAGTGTCAGTGAGCTGCGCCCAGAGACCCGGCTTTACTTTCATCTTCAGGCCCACATTCACCTGAAAAACTTGCTGCTTCAGCCTCTTGTCGAGCTTTTCCCACGTCTCTACTTGTTTGCCAAAAACAGCAGAATTGAAAAAAAGCTGGAGGCTCAACAGTGCAATTGCATAGATTCGCAATTTGCAATTCAAGCGCCACTACCTCGTGCAATTTCTATTTCGAACGTTCGGTTCCAGGGAAAGGTATAAGTTGTTTCCCCGCTTTTTATACCCAGGGCCGCTGCTACGCGTTCTGCATATGGTTGCATAAGCTCAGCAATTCGAGAAGAGTCAACCTGTCCGTTCAGTTCCTTCCTTACAGCCGTTTGATAGGCCCAATCATCCATCAGTCTGATAAACAGTGCTTCCTTATGTTCATCGGCTAAATTATTCTTGTGTTCAACTGAGGTAGCAAACCATCTCGCTACGGCAAGAGCGAGCGCCGAACCAATAGTATTACCGGCAGTGTTCCAACCGGCATAGCTAATGACGTTTCGAAAGGCATGCTTTGCCTCAAGCAAGGCTTCAATTAAACGAGGATCTGAGCCATTAGTATAGGCAACATCACAGATGACGAGCGGCTTTTCGATGCGATTGCAATAGTCCACCGCCGCATCAACACTTTGCTTGGTCGGCACACTGCTCAAATCTTGCAGCCCCGGCAATGTAATGTGATCTCCCTGCACCGTTTCACTGGTATGAACAATCACAACAAAATCCACTTCGGATATATCAACTGAATTCGGAGTTACACCGATACCGCATGCTTTCAATTGATTGGCTACACTCTCGGAAATTTTTTGACCTTCATAACGGCTCTGCTGTTCTGCGCCATCTTCGTTTGTATAAAGAACAGCGCATTTTGGTTTGCGTTCACCATTGCGCACAGCAAAACGAATAAGGGCAAATGCCAACAATGTACCAAGCACTTCATCAGCACCGGCATATAATGCCACTTGTTCTTGAACGCGCAATGATTCAGCCAGTTTTACAAGTCTTTCTTTCTCCAGCACATTCAAGCCAAAAGCGCCGGAATCATCTTGGCTAAAAACAAGTCTTTGAATTTTCTGGCTCGGCACATATTCAATTAGCTGTCGATTGATTGCAAAGTTTCTGCGCCGAGTTTGGAGATAATCCGCTCTTATATCAGCCGGCACTCTTGCTTCAAACTGTTCCAGTCTGCCGTTGCCTACTCCTCTTTCAACCGAGAGTCGGTGCATTAGCTCAGACCAAGCGAATATTTCCCGACCATATCGTTCCCAATATTTTTTTTCTTCGGTGGCATCATAGTTATCAGATATGCGCATTATCGAAGACTGAGCAAGCACATCAGCTCGTCCGCGTTGTGTCATTGCCTCACCTTTGCGGTTTGGCAAAGGCTTTCCCAATACGTTATAAAGCCGCTGTTCAATTTGTTCTTGAGTCTCGTCGCTACGACGTGAGTTTATCAATCCGCCATAAAGCACACTGTCCAGGCAGAGCAAGCAGGCGTTGTTATCAGATTTGGAAAATTGCTTAGCTATCCAATCAGTTAAGGAGTCTGTGTCTGCTGAACGTTCTAGAGATCCAAGTATTGCCCGTGGTGGCACATCCGCTTGCACTCCTGCAACCTTGGCTAACATTTGCGGCCAAAGATACGTGACGGGGCGATCATCAAGAGGCAGTAACGAGACTTTCATTTCTATAGCAACTAGGGTTTACCTGTATAAATGGCACCAGGTTTGTTGTCTTGAAGATTCAGTATCGGCTTAGCGCTTTGAAATTGGAAAACCCCTTCCGCTTTATGCTCCACATCGGGTGCAACGATTACACCGTTTTCTTGAGTGCCCGTCTTTTGCGATGCTATGCAAGTGGCCATTCGCAAATCGCTGAAATCCGGCTTTGACCAGACAGCCCCTTCGAAAAATAACTGTTCGCCAATGAGATCACCTTGAATAGGAGCTTCAACAGCAATGGTTAGTAACCCAGTTTCAGGTACGACTCCTACGCCAACAAGTTTTCTATCCGCTCCTAATCTCAGGGTTTTACCGCAAATCGGTTTGGCACCCTTGTCTTTGTCGGCCATGGCAATTGCCACTTTGCTGCCTGGCGGAGCTTTGATCAGAAATTCGGACGTATGTCCTATCGTCATGCGGTCAGGCAAAAACATTCTCGGACCCCCAGTTAGCCTTTCATTAAGACTGGGCCTTGCTGGGCGGGACTCTGGAGCATTCAATTGAATGAGACCGAGCGCATCATCTCCCTCGGTTGATCCCTTTGCATCCTGAGAGCCTCCGCTACCAAATGGAGTCTTCATGGTTTTAAAGAGGTTTTCCGGACCGTAAACTTCATCCGCGCATTGCGCCGGAACGACGGCCAGTGCCGCGATCATGCAAAAGCAGCCTGCTGCCAAAGTTCTCGAAAAGGCACGGCCCGAAAAGGAGTGGCCCGAAGAGGCATTGGATTGTATATTGGGAAAATACATAAAGTAAGACTGTTGAAATAAGCTTCATACTAACACTGACAGATAAGAGTTTTGAGTGGAAACTAAAAACAAAAGCAACAAAGATTTATTGGCTAAGCTGAGCGTAGTACGCCCAGAGTGGAAGTACAACGCACGGGAGTGGTTTGCTTCCCAGGCTGTACTCTTTGAAGCGCTTCTCGTTGCCTTGTGCCTTCACGTTTTGCTTTTGCCAATGATGTGGGTAGCCGGCTGGGCTTTGCCCTGGCCAAAACCGCCGGTAATTACCACCATTGTTGAGTGGGACTTGAGTAACTGGCCCTACGTCACTAAGCCGAAAGCTATCTACGAAATTCGCGATCCAAAAAAGAACAAACTCTGATTGAACTAAATTTGGTTATTTTCCGTATTTATCTCGTAGCGGATACGGAATTAATTCTCAATTGCTGATGGCTTGAAGTATTCTAGCGATATGCCTACAGGTGGCGCATCGCATGCGGTGCCTTTTGTATATTCATTTTTGCCACAAAGTGTATGCACTTTGCACATATTTCACTCAAAATCTATTAGATGACGACATCCCTACAGCGCGAAATACCAGGAACAGGACTCTCAGCCAGAGGAAAAATTTGGCGAGTCAAATCAAAAGAAGAGCTAAACGCGGAGATATTATCGGCAGCGGATGGTGAACAGCTCGTTGCGCACCTTTTGCAAACTCGCAGTATTTCAACTGGTGAAACCGCAAAGGCATTCCTTGACCCGGATCACTATAAGGCGACTAGCCCCATGGAATTGCCGGATGTTGATAAAGCAATAGAGCGCATCAGACAGGCAATCTCCAATCATGAGCATATAACCGTGTTTGGTGATTATGATGTGGATGGTATAACCGGCACATCAGTATTACTCACGGTACTGCGTCACCTCGGCGCATCCGTTGATTTCTATATTCCGAACCGAGCGGAAGAGGGTTATGGTCTCAATCTCAAAGCTCTCAGCATTTTGGCCAGCCGGCAACGCACTAAGCTGATAATAACTTGTGATTGTGGTGTATCGAATTTCGCAGAAATAAATTTCGGCAAATCCCTAGGCGTGGATACTCTTATTTTGGATCACCACTCCATGCCGGAACTGCTACCACCAGCGGTGGGCATTGTTCACCCCAAACTGTTGCACGAAGATCATCCGCTTTTCCATCTACCCGGTGTGGGCGTGGCTTATAAAGTATGCGAAGCATTGCTAAACGAAATGGGTTTTCCAGAAAGGGTGCCAGCCCTTTTGGATTATGTAACGTTGGGGATGATTGCAGACCTCGTTCCCCTCGTTCGTGAAAATCGCTATTTGGTTCAAATCGGACTGCCGAGACTTCTCAAATCGGAAAAACCAGGCATACAAGCCTTGCTCTCGCAAGTAACCAAGTCAGACGGCACAGACGTTGTCGGCTTTGGCCTGGCTCCTAGAATAAATGCCGTTGGCCGACTAGCGGATGCAAAAGTTGCTGTCGAGCTGCTTACCACAGAAGATGCAACTATTGCTGCACAACTGGCTCACCAACTGCAGCTGGAAAACTCAAAACGCCAGGAGATCTGCGAACAAATTTATATGGAAGCAGATCATATGATTGCAAGCAGAGTAGATCTCGAAAAAGACAAAGCTATCGTTATCTACAAAAGCAACTGGCACCATGGCGTAGTCGGAATAGTTGCCTCGCGTCTGGTAGAAAAATACAATCGCCCAGTCTTTATTGGAGAAGAAAATCGCAGCGAAGGTTTTGTAAGAGGCTCCGCGCGTAGTGTTGATGCCATCGATCTTTATGCTGTACTCAAAGCAAACGAGCAACTACTGCATAAGTGGGGCGGCCACAAAATGGCAGCCGGATTTGCTGTAGCAATTGAGAAAGCATCGGTACTTTCAAAAGCAATTGTTGATACGTGCAACAAAATGCAACCGGATGCTCTCTCTGCGCCAGTTCTCGACATTGATTTGCCTATACCTGCAAACGAAGTTGATCTCAAAATGGTTACCTCATTCGCAAAGCTTGCACCCTTTGGAATGGCAAATAAAAAACCGGTATTCCTTCTTAAACAGCTACGCTCTCTAGGTGAAAGATTGCTCGGCAAAGAAGGCAAACACGTGCGTTTGAATCTTTTGCATGACGAGACCGGCATCAGTTTTGAAGCGATCGTTTGGAATTATCAAGGCAAATCACCGTCGCCAGATTCCATTATTGATATTGCTTTCGTACCGGAGTGTAACAGCTATAACGGCAGAGATCGCCTGCAACTGATCGTGCTGGATTGGCGCTACACGCAAGAGGCCGAGAACACCCCACTCTCAAATTCATTTCGCTCCAAGGCCGTCGCTGCTGCAAGCAGTGCACTTGCAAGCAGTGCAGATGCCAGCAGTTCTATGGCCAGCGATACAACTGCAGATTTGCAAGATGCAGTTTCCGATAACGGCAATGGCAATGGAGATGGCCCAAGATATGCACCAGAAAATGGAAAGAATTCGGTGGCGGAATCTGTCATTCGCCCCGCTGAAAAAATCATGGCCAAGCCTTGCACTTGGAGAGATCTGCGCGATCATCGTGGATCCACTTCTGTGTTTACTAAGGCACTTGAAAAATTTGGAAATGACCTTGGCATTTTCGCTGAATCTTTCGGCAAACCCAACAACTTTGATGTCATGGACAGAGGCGCACTTAGTGACAAATCGCATCTTCTTCTTTGGCAATATCCTCCTTCCCTAAAGGTCTTTCAGGAAATTGTGCAGCGGGTTTCACCCAGTACTGTTTACCTCGTAGGAGGAGCGCCGCAAGAACCTGCTGAAATCTCCTCTTTCCTGAAGAAACTCATGGGAGTAATGAGATTTGCCGTCAGCAAACGAGATGGTCAAATAGAGGGAGACAAGTTAGCTGCCGCGCTTGCCACCACGAAACTAGCAGCCGCTCTCGGTATGACGCTTTTGCAAAAGGTAGGTGCGATCGATTGGTTTGCTGAAGATGGACTAATCTACGTGGAATTAGGAGACTCTCCAACAAATTCATTCGATGAATTCCCCGAGTACAAGCAACTTGGAGATTCTCTTCAGCAAGTGGATATATTTCGTCAGTGGTGCTCAACAACGAACTTGAAAGATATACAATTAGCAGTCATGCCCAACCAGATTAGGCTGGCTGTAACCCAAACGTCTGCTTCTAACGATGCGACAACAGGGTCCATAGAGTCACAACCTGGGGTTCCGGCATTGAATGCAGCTACCAATCAGGATGAATGATGAACGAAAAGAACCCTGTGCTCACTTTGCCCGGCATCGATCCAGCGAAAGCAGAATGGCTGAAGACGAAAATTCGGGACGTACCCGACTTCCCGAAACCAGGCATTCTATTCAAAGACCTGACTACCCTTTGGGCAGATGCAGAAGCGTTTAAATTTTGTACATCCGCACTTGCCGCACAGTGCAAGAAATGGAATGTGCAAAGAGTGGCTGGCATCGAAGCGCGTGGGTTCATTGTTGGCGCCGCAATAGCAGACGAGCTAAATATCGGATTCTTGCCGATAAGAAAATCCGGCAAGCTGCCCTACAAGACCGAAAGCATTACTTACGACCTCGAATACGGCACAGACAGTCTTCACATCCACGTGGATGCCGCCGCTAAGGGTGAGCGCATCGTAATAGTTGACGACCTGCTCGCCACAGGAGGCACAGCCTCAGCCGCTATACGGCTAGTCCAAAAAATTGGCGCGGAAGTGGTCGGTGTTGCATTCATAGTCGAACTCAGCTTCTTGACTGGAAGGTCACAGTTAGAGCAAAATACTCCTGTGCTGTCATTGATTGACTATTGAGTCGTAGCTTAGTACTCAGGGCATCCCGGAAACAAAAGGCAGACAAAGACCGTCCACGCTTGCAATAGACACCATCTGGGGCTCGAAAGCTATGACCGCCGATACTTTAAACTCAATAGACTCAATAGACCGCTCCGCTAACCTAAGCGCGATGATTATCGGTCTAGTAGTGGTTTTCTGTAGTCTTGGAATATCTTTGTCACACTTTTCAAACCGCCTGCACCCGACAAGCTTACAATCTCAAAAATTGCATGATCAATCTCGAGAAAGACAGAAGATAATGGATTTAGCTGGCACAAACCACAGTTTATAACTGGCACCAAATCTAATACCACTCAAAAGGATTTGACACTCTCGATGACTTTGCAAGAAATTAAGTCGGCAATTAAAGACGAGAAAATTCATTGTCCAACTTGCAAAAAGCCGGTTAAGCAATTCGATAAGTTCGTTGAAATGATCGAATCGGCATACGATGGACCAGGCTCCTCATTGGAAGCACCAGCAGGTCAGGCAGTAGAAACCAAAGTCACGCTCATTTGTGGAAATGGCAGTTGCGATTGGCGTGAACGCACGCAATATTGGCGTGAATACATTCAAGCCTGAAGACGCAAAATTCAGTAGCCCTTTGTCACCTAATTTTCACACTCTTTGCCTTATTCTGCTAAGCAAAGCTAGATAGACTGAATTTCGATCGGATTTCAGTCATGGTTCCGAGGCTGCGGGAGCGATCTCTGGTTGCCCCAAAGCTCCACTGGAATGAGGCTCCCCGGTTAAGTTGTGTATTTAACTTGTCAAGCATATTAATCGGTGATAATATTTGGGTCTGTATTAGTAGGCTAAGCGCACATGTCGGACCTTAGCGGCGAAACAAACGACGGTTTCAGAAAAGCCTTTGAAAGCACTCTTGGCATTTGCCATTTCAACAAAGGCGAAATCGCTCATGCGTTTCAGCAGCAAGCGACAGCTAATCCTGCGCTAAGCAAGTTTTTGCCACAACTAGAATTTCACAGTGCCAAAGGGTTCACTGAGATCTCCGGTTTAGGAGCGTCGGATATGGGCGCCATGGACGGAGCCAGCGGGTTGCCGGCATTAGCTGGCGACATGGGACACCTCTGCGATCCAAGCGGGTTTGCTGGCTTGCTATCCGCTCTAATGAAGTTCTTGGAGTCTTTGGGAGCAGCCTTGCCAGATGCAGAGTCTCTGCTCGATCCATCCATAGCTGGTATGGTCGCCGATGAAGCCGCTAAGAAGCTAGCAATGGGACAATAGACAGGTTCTTCAGGAAGTAACCCGTCGTTGTTTTCATCCCTTTGCAAATTCAGGCGTCTTTGTGCACTTTCTTGTGCACTCTTTATTGGTGCCGCTATTGCGCTTGGACTGGGTGCTCAAGCCGGTATTGCTGCCAGTGCTGCTGAAAATGAATACATAGATAAAGGCCTCGAAGTTCAAGATTCGAAAAAGGAGGGAGGCTATGTAATTTGGCTAATGCCTCCCAAGATTCAGGAAGCAACGCTCACGATTGAGACTGAAGCCGAGAACATTAGTTTCAGTCGGCCCTGCCCTTTTACGATGGACGTTAATACACAGACCCACACTTTCGCACAACCCAAACCGATTCTTACCGTTCATCAGACCAACACTGCTTTGCCTTGGAAATTCTTCTGGCACTTCTATTGGCAATTCGGTATCAGGGGTGGTGCTCACGACGATAGTGCAATTTATCACCTCCCGTTTCAAAGAGGTGTTGTGAGTCAAATCGGTCAAGGCTATATGGGCTCGTTCAGCCATCAAGCCGGCACTGATACAGAATATGCACTTGATTTTGTAGAACCGGAAGGCACCTTGGTCTGTGCGGCCCGCCCTGGTATTGTAGTGGCGATCAAATCAGATTCCCATCTTGGCGGGGCAGACCTCAAAAAAATTGCACATGCTGCCAACTACGTTGTCGTTAAACATCCTGATGGCACCTACGGAAACTATTTGCACCTTTCATACAAAAGTCCTATGGTATCCCTTGGAGAAAGCGTGGTGACAGGGCAACCATTAGGGCGAGTAGGAGCAACAGGAGCAGTAACAGAACCACACTTACATTTTGATGTGGGCGTTCCAATAGATGGGCACAAGCGCAAAACTCTTCCGACCAAATTTACGTGCGAAGAAGGTACTCACATTCAACTGCAAGAAGGTCAAAATTACACTGCGAATTAGCAGAAGGAGCGATCCAAATGATCGAATTACGGCGCAAGGGAAATCAATATGTGGAATGGAATCTGGTATGGACAATTTCTGTTGCCAGCGTCTTTGCTTTTGAACTTAGTTGCGCTACTCTTCCAAGTTACGCGGATGATGATGCACCCGCAAACCCAGTGGCAAGTGCAACGCAGAATGCAACTCAAATTGCTCCGGAAGCGCGGGAGCACTTTAACGCCGCAGTAAATTACCGTGCCAAAGGTGCCGTAGATCAAGCCGTCAATGAATACAGAGCCGCTATTGCAGCGGATAGCAAGTTTGACACCGCCTGGTCTGGACTGGGCACAACCTACCTTTCTCAAAAAAAATACGATCTAGCAATCCAAGCCTACCAAAGTGCACTTGCGATCAAACCCAATAGCCCTTCGGCTCTTAACGCTTTAGGAGTGGCTTTGAGCAAATCAGGAAGGACCCAAGAAGCAATGGTCAAGTTTCGTCAGGCCATCGCAGGAGATCCAAATTTGAGATCTGCCTACTACAATCTCGCCAATGCAATGAAAGCAAGTGGAAATGCAGATGATGCCAAAAAGGTGCTTGATGCAATTCCAAAATCAGCTTCAATCGCCCGTCCAGCACAAATTGTACCTCCAGCAAGATAAGAAGGTCCGATGAAGATCATGTAGTTTTTATTGTCGGTTCTTTAGTTGCGGTTCTATATTGGTCGAAAGAGATCCTAGATCGGAAAAGCTTTGCGAGAGCACGATGTTAGAAAGCTTCTGTATTGCACAGAGATAAAAGAACGCATAAAACAAAGCAAAAAAGCGCGTGTCATAGACGAATTTCAAATATTGCGCGGGCAAGGCCGTATCGACGTAGCTTTTGTTGATGAAGCTTTGCATGGATACGAAATAAAATCTGCAACAGACAAGTTGGACAGATTGCCTTCTCAACAGGCAATTTACAGCAAAGTCTTTGAGCGCATGACGATTGTCGCTGATGAACGCCACGTTGAAGAAGCTATCAAAATTGTGCCTCAGAATTGGGGATTGATTGTTGTCGGAATCAAAGACGACAAGCCATACGCATCCACGTTGTGGCCGGCCATGCTGAATTACAACTTGGATAAGTTAGCTTTGGCACAACTTTTATGGCGGGAAGAAGCCATAGAGCTAATGGAATATTTCGATCTTATACGCGGATTCAGAACTGCGAATCGCAAGAAGATGTGGAACCACATTTCCAACACTCTCACGCTTGAGCAACTCAAAACATTCGTTTGTTTCAAACTGCGCACCCGAAAGAACTGGCGCGGCACGGTTAGCAGCAGCAGGAATAAACTAGGTGCGCAAGTCGTTTAAAGCTGTGGACACCTTTCAGAACGAATTTTATAAAAACAATGAACTGCAAATCGCATTTAGCTATCCTTTGTGCGTCGCTTTGTATCAGCCTCTCCATTTCCGCTTCCCGAGCAGAATTGCCAATTGGCACACAGTTGAAGGACTTTAACGGAGTTTCAAGGTGGCTTAACAGTCAGCCCCTAACGGCTGGGTCTTTAAAAGGAAAGTTGTAGCAGTAGAGTTTTACACATCGGCTTGCAGCAATTGCCGAGCGGCTGTGCCGCATGTCGTCCAGCTTTATGACAAGTATAAAAATCGTGGCTTTGTTGTTGCAGGAGTGCACACCCCAGAACTGAGTATTGAACATAGGTTGGATTATGTCCGCCGAACAATTTCAGAACTCGGAATAACTTATCCTGTTGCAGTGGATGACGAAGCCAAAGTATGGACGGCATACCAAAATAACTATTGGCCAAATATTCTTCTGTTTGATCGTCAAGGCAAACTCGTTTACGAACACGCTGGCGAGGGCGGATCAAGAGATTGACACACTCGTAGGCAAGTTGCTCTGAAATTAGCTCGCGTAGATAACACAATTGCAAAAGCCACTCACGTTCGCGCAGAAAAAACAAAGAAGCAGGCTTTCACCTGCTTCGTTTGCCTTCGTTATAAGTTTGTTTGCTACTAGCTGTTGCTGGTAGGTACTTTATACGGTGATGGCTCTGCGGCACGCGGCTTGGTGTTGACATTATTGTTGTCATCCAATCTTGCTGCTTCGGAGCGTTTTAGTGCTTGAGTGATATCGATACCAGTCAAGCCTTTAACCATAGTTATACCTTGGGCAGCAACGTTCATTACATCAGATGTAATTTTGCTAGCACCTGCACTATCACCACCTGTAGAGAGCACCGTCATATTGCCGATTTTAGCTAGCGGTGAAGCCGCAGCTTCGACCATTTGTGGCAACTTCTCGATGATCATGCTTGCCATAGCTGCATCGTTGTAGAGCTTGTAGGCTTCCGCCTTTTTCGTCATCGCTTCTGCTTCAGCTTGACCTTTAGCAGCAACGATTGTTGCTTCAGCAAGACCTTGAGCGCGAGTGGCTTCTGCTTGAGCAAGACCGATTGCTTTTGTAGCTTCGGCTTCAGCAATCGCTTTTAATCGACGTGCATCGGCTTCACCTTGAGCTTGCCACTTAGCGGCAGCGGCATCACCTTCCGCAATCAATTTGCGTTTTTCTTGTTCTGCTTGTGCCATCAGTCGAATGCGTGTTTGTTCGGCTTCAGCAGGCTTGGTGACTTCAGTTTCAAGTTGCACTTGGCGTTTTTGCACTTCAACTTGTTGCAGTTCAACTTCTTTTTGAGCTTCGACAATTTTCACTTTTTGTTGCTCTTCAACGAGCTTTTGTGATGTCTGAGCTTTGACGATCTCATATTGCATATCGCTGGCAGCTTTCTTTGAAGCTACATCAGTTTGGAATGAAGCCTGACTTACTTGGAAGTTCTTTGTGGCTTCAGCAACACGGGTGTCGGCAAGCAATTTTGCTTTTGCTCCTTCTTCAGCCGCTTGTGCTTGAGCAATCGCAGAGTCTCTTTGAGCTTGCGCTTGTGCAATCGTCGTTTCTTTTGTGGCATGCGCAACACCTATGTCGGCATTACGTTTTGCTTCAGCAGTTTGCTGTCTGCCCAATGCTTCAAGATAACCAACTGAGTCTTTGATTTCTTTGATTGTGAAAGAAACAACTGTCAAACCCATTTTGGCTAGGTCTGCAAGAGACACTTCTTGAACACGTTGAGCAAACTGATCGAAACTTTGAATCAATTCTTCAACGGACATTGTGCCGAGAATAGCGCGCAAGTGACCGACTAAACTTTCGTGAGCGATGTTAGCGATCTCTTCATCACTTTTGCCAAGGAATTGCTCCGCAGCGGTTGCGATAGAAACATCATCACCTTTCACTTTGACCTGTGCAACGCCTTCTACGAAAAGAGGCACACCGTTTTTTGTGATCATTGGTGCTTGCGCATGCACTTCAATGGTCATAACTTCTAGGCTGAGCGTATTGCGTTGTTGCAACATGGGGATCACAACGGCGCCACCACCCACTACTATCTTGAACTTACGTTCTGCATTACCTGCTCCGGCTCCGGAAATAATCATGGCTTGGTTAGGACTGCATTTTTGAAATAAGACTATGCCTAGCCAAGTCATTACAAAAAGTGCCGCCACACATAGGACACCTGCGACCATCAATAATGGTTCAAAACCCGACATACAATTAATTCCTCCGAAGATGAACAGGTATAGGTTTCCACATTCCTTATTCCCATTTTGCGTAAAGCACGCTGGGTAAGCTAAGGATTTAACAGCGGCTTAAGAAAGCCGGAAAGCAGCACCCCCTTGAAATTTGAATACAGCACGGCGCCCCTTTTAGAGGGTCACCGAAATCGGTACCACGTAAAGCGTACATTGTGGGATGAAAATTACAAACTTAGTTATCTGATCTTGGCTTTTTAGGTGAGGCGCGGTGTCCTGCTCAATCCTGAAATTCACCCGGGAATTTGCCTGCCTTTAATTCAGCAAAATCGCTACCACCACCGGTGATGACCGTGTAACCAGTAGTGGAAGGTAATCGTAATGAATCTGAAGGCATGATCGAAACTTTTTTTGTGGTGCTCAATGAGCACACTCTTGTTTTATACCGAGAATTGCCAAATGCCGTAGAGATTAACGGTCCTTTAAGAAGTGTCGTGTCCGCTAACCCAGCGCAGTACAGGGATAGATTGTACGAATGTTTTTGTAGTATTGAAGTTTTCCAAGCCCCCCTCCTCCCGTCGATCCGGCTGTTAATGTCCTGCAACCAACTACACGCCCTCGTACTTTTTGCCGTAAACCGCCATGCCTGACCCCTTTTCGCACTTTCAAAAGTGTCCCAAATTAGATCGGAATTGGGACATATTGAAAAGTCGTGAAAAGAAAGGCTGCTCGAAGCTGCATTAACTCTGACAATTACGCAGTTGGTTCGTATAGCTCTTGCCACGGTTCTACGAAAGCGATGTTGTCTCGCACTTCGCAGATCATCACTTTTGAACCTTTTGCAAAATCCAAATTAGGAGTTAGCGACTTTGCTGGTGAGTTGAGGCGTTTCGATTCGATTACGTATGTTATTTCACCGGTTCGGTTATTTGAAATCGGCACGGAAACATTCGCCGCCAAACCAACCATGTCTTCAACTTTTGCCTCGCTCGATATTTCGAGATGATCGAACATCCAATGCAAAACTGAAGTGAATGCGTGCGCTGAGAAATATCCACATAGAGCTGCTGGCGCGAGTGTAATTAGACCAAGTGCCGGCACCAACGTGTGCGCGGCCAAGCCGGCAATTCCGAAGAAGGTCAGATACACCGCTATTACCATAGGATTGAGAAGTTCGAGCACCATCATTGCAATGCTATCTGCGCCGTGTCCTGGCACGTGAAAATGCAATGATGTCGATTGTCTTGCTGTTTGAGATGATAGCAAAGATGTATCGATAATATCGCTTCGTGAGGCACCAGATCCGGTGCCAGCGGAGCCGCTATGTCCGCCTGCGCCAGCATGCGCTGGTCCATGACCGGCAGTTCCGTGGCCAAGTCCATTGCCAGCAGCGGCATGTCCACCATGACCAAGTCCGTGCCCACCTGCAGCATGTCCGCCATGGCCAAATCCATGACCTGCGGCATGACCTCCGCCGTGTCCGAGCCCGTGCCCAAGTCCATGTCCGCCGTGGCTATGTCCTGCGCCCCGGCTAACTCGTCCCATCACAAGAGTAATAGTGAGATAAGCCATTCCTACGCCTGACGAGACAACGTAGAATTGGTCCAGGATACCCAAAGGCAACATCTATAACACCTCTAGGATTTGTTCAATTGCACATCTGCGTATGGTTCGACTAGCACCATATGGTCTTTCACCTCAACTATCATAACCTGCATGCCACGTTTAAAATCGGAGCCAGGTTTGAATGGTCGAGCGGCAGAATTTAACCGTTTTGAGTGAACTATATAGGTCACTTCTCCGGTTGATCCGTCTTTAAATGGGATGTTTACTTCGGCGAGCTGTCCGACAAGATCGCTAACTTTCGATACAGATGATGTTTCGAGATGCTTCATCATGTAGCGAACGCCTTGTTTAAATATGTTCGATCCCACCCAGGATGCGAAGATCGCTGGCGGGATGGATAGAAAACCAATCCAGGGCAGTAAGTACATTAGCAGTGCGCCAGACATGCCGAAGATCATCATTTTCATGGCGATGGACATTGGGCTCAACAAGCCCAGGACAAACAAACCCCATTTGCTTTCGTTACGATCCGGATCCGGCACGAGCGTGTACTTAGGACTTGCACCTTGCACCAATATATTGTGCATTTTCATGGACGAACTGTTGAAATTGTGGCCACTCGAATTGCCACCACCCCCTGCACCAAAGTCTTGTCCACCGGATTCACCACTGGCACCAAAATCTTGTCCGCCGGACTCACCGCTTGCACCGAAATCTTGTCCACCGGAATCACCGCTTGCGCCAAAATCGTGGCCGCCTCCACCAGCATCACCGGCTCCGAAGTCCTGGCCGCCATCTGCGCCGGAACTATCTCCGCCTCCATCCATCTGGCCCATAGCAAAGTTGAACAGGATGAAAACTGAGCCTAGAATTGCACTAGTGAGGTAAATTTGAGCGAGAATGCCAGTAGAAAACATATTTCTTTTTTGGCCGTCAAGCAACTTGGGATGACTGCTTGTACACTGATCAATGCCCTAAAAAGTGGGCAACCAAACAAACCTTTCGTATTCTTTCAGCTTTGACACGTTTTGAGTAGGGGTAATTTACTGAAGTAGTTTCGTTGTTTTCATCATGCAGCTTGCAATTTCCCACAACAATATGGACTTCGATTCACTGGCGGCACAATTCGCAGTGACGAAGATTTACCCATCGGCACGTATGGCCCTGGGTTATCCAATCGTGGGCAACATTCGTGCTTTTCTTTCCCTCTATCGAAGCAATTTGCCAATCGTTCAGATCAAGTACCTCGACGCAGATAGCGTTTCGCAGCTATACCTGGTTGATTGCCAGCAAATAGATCGACTTGATCCGATAACTCAAAAAATGGTGCAACGGGGACTGCCCTGCACCATTTTCGATCACCATGAATTTGATCCGGACGGTCTAGGACCCAAAGCTGGACCCGATTCCATCATTGAACCTGTAGGTGCCGCGACCACACTTCTTGTAGAGCAATTGATTCAACGCAAAATCAAACTAACTACGTTTGAAGCCACCTTGCTTGCCATTGGCATTTACGAAGATACCGGTTGTCTGTCTTACAAAGGCACAACAAGCAGAGACGCAGATTGTGCCGCTCACTTGCTCAAAGCTGGCGCAGATTTGAACGTCGTAAATGAGTATATCAGACCAAAGTTGAACGAAGCGCAATTAGCGCTTTTTCAGTTGATGGTGCAATCTTCTGATGTAATACAAGTTCAAGGCAAGCGCATTGCAGTAGCTTCGGCAGCCATCTCGGATTACATGGATGGACTTGCAACTCTTACAAGAAAATTGATGGAAGTGGAAGCGACCGATGCAGCATTTTCAGTTGTTCATATGCGCGACCGTGTTCATATAGTTGGGCGAAGCGATACTCCATCACTGGATGTCAAACGCATCGTGCGTGAATTTTCTGGAGACGGGCACCCCGGAGCAGGTTCTGCTGTCGTTAAGGACACGAACTACAAAAAATTAGCTACTAAATTGAAAGATTTAGTTCGCGCAGCGGTTATTCGTGAAATCACGGCTGCAGAAATTATGGTGTCGCCTGTGCGAACTATTCGCCCAGACGTCACGATGGAAGAAGCAGGAAAGATGATGATTCGCTACGGCATAGACGGTGTGCTGATAGCGGACAACGACAATGTCATAGGTGTTGTCTCACGGCGCGACATAGATCAAGCCACCCATCACAAATTAGCTCACGCTCCCGTTTCCGGTTTTATGAGCAGACCGGTTATATCAATAAAACCAGATACGCCTCTGAGCGAAATTCAAGAAGTGATTGTTCGCAAAGATATCGGCCGTTTACCGGTCTTAGATGCGCAAGGACATATTTTAGGTTTGGTATCACGGCATGACGTTCTGCGTCACTCATTTGCCGGTAGAGAACCAGATGATTTTGTTCTTGGCCCATTTGGATCAAAAATGACACCGATCGGTGAATCACCAAGACTGGGACACGAAGCTAATCACCTCGATCTCAGCCACAAGCTGGAAAAGATGGATTCGGCTACTTATCAGCTCTTTCAAAAAATAGGTAAGGTTGCCCATGCCAATGACATGGTGGCATATGCGGTGGGCGGCCTCGTACGTGATCTCATTCTCGGAATCGAGCATTTCGATCTGGACTTTGTTATTGAAGGTTCAGCAATTGAACTTGCTCATAAGCTTGCCGCTACAGAGCCGAAATTATTTGAAGTCGTCGCCACTCACGATCGCTTCCAAACTGCCGCAATCAGGTGCCACGGCAAAGAAGAACGAATGATAGATCTCTCCACTGCCCGCACTGAGTTCTACGAGTTTCCGGCCGCGCTTCCTACAGTTGAACCCTCCGTTTTAGAACAGGATCTCTTTCGCCGTGATTTCACCATTAACGCGCTGGCTGTCTGCGTAAACCCGGAGTCTTTCGGCATTCTTGTCGATCATTTTGACGGCTTGAAAGATTTAAAAGATGGCTTGATTCGCATATTGCATCAATTTAGTTTCATTGAGGATCCAACAAGGCTTTTAAGAGCAGCACGTTTTGCTGGAAAACTTGGGCTGCATCTCGAAAAATATACTGCCGAGCAAGCGCGCCGAGCAATTAGTATAGGCATATTTGATAACCTTGGTGGTGCCCGCATTAAAACTGAACTTCAGCTTATTCTGGAGTCGCCATTTAGACTCAAAGCTCTTGATGTTCTAAGTAAGCTTGGTGGAAAACTCCGCTATCTTGATGAGCAGTTGGAGTATGGGCCGCAAGAACGAAAAGTGATTCGGCGGGCCGAACAACTTCTCACGCGTTACAGTCTGAGCAACGTCTGGGTGGTTTACTTAGCTCTTTTGCTTGCAAGGCTATCAAAAAATAGATTGCCGGAAGCTCTCGCCCGGTTGCATCTAACTAATGAAGAGCGCGATATAATCCTGAATGGCTACAGACTCTATCCGATTCTAGCTGAGAAAGGCAAAGAAACCACGCACAGTGAAATTTATGAGCTGATGCACGGTAGTTCGGATGAAGCACTCGCTATTACAGCTTGCCTTGCCGCCCCAGGTTCATTTGTGCGTCGCATGAGCAAGATCTATTTTGATGATCTCAAGAAAATCACAACCAAAATTTCCGGAAAAGACTTGAAGCAACTCGGCTTAACCGAAGGTCCGCTCATTGGTCATGCCCTGCGAGCCTTGTTAGAAGCAAAGTTAAATGGTCTTGTTTCAACGGAAAAGGAAGAGCTGGATTTCGTTAAGAAGTACGTTGCTTCGGCACCAGTACTTGCACCGCCTTCGGTGCCACAGTGATATTCATTGGCGTGTGACCACAAAGGTCGCCATCGATCATGGCGGAGATTGTTTGGTTGATAGGTACTGGTTCGGGTTGCTGACCACGAAATGCTGCTCGCATTTTGTGGCCGAATTTTTGAAATCGAGACATTCTGCTTCGCACAGGCTGGACATCAAGCACAAGTTCCTTCACTTTGCGAATGTAGTATGGTGCTTTACCGCCAACGAATCCGCCTGCAAATCGAAATCCGAGTTCCATATAATCCGAGAATTCGCGCGGGTCTAAAATGCAAAGATCCAGCAATCCATCATCGAGTTCCGCTGATTCAGAGAGCGTGCCCACCCCGAGGTCCGCAATATTCGTTACAAAGACCCCTGAAGCGGCAACGCGAAACGTCTCGTTATCAGCCACAACTGAGAACACAACTGGTGGCATAGCGAAGGTCTGAACCATTGCACTTGCATAGGCAAGCATTTTCCATGCCGCTTTTTCTTGAGAATCCGTTTGAATTATGGCGTCTGAAAACGGTCCAGCACCGGCTGCAACGGCAAAATATTCGTCGTTCATTATGCCGAGATCTATGGCTCTGGGCTCGCCGTACAATATGACGTTTAGTGCCTGTTCGAGCGGATCAAATAACAGGTGTTCTTCATATATCGAAAGATTCCGAGCCAGTTGATTGCCAGTACCAAGAGGCAGAAGACCAACAGGAATTGAGCATTTCCAATGAGCAAGCGATCCCAACACCAGGCGAATAGTGCCATCACCACCGGCGGCAATCACTAAATCACAGCCGGCAAAGTCTTCTTCCGTAATGTCTTCATGCTTCATGTCCGCTTTGGTAGCAAACACTTTCACTTGATAACCACCCTCGGTTACAAGTTTATGTACTACATCTCCAAGCCACATATCGGGACTGACCGACTGGTTGGAAATCGGCTTGTATACAACTAAAGCGGTCTTTCTCATATGTGCTGCTTGTCAACCCGATAATAAATTTTGCCGTGAAATGTTTCCGTATTAAATAGATCACTTGGCCACGTAGTCAGGAGCTTGTATTATGCTCTGCCGGTCCAAAAAGCTCGATCGTTTTTCTATAAGTAGAACATATGCATAAGTTAGAAGAACGCAAGCAGATTTTGGTCCATTTGGCAGTTAGAGAGCTTTCAAATCGAATACTCAGATCTGATTGGTTGACAACTTTTCGCATTCTAGTATTGTATTCGATACCATTTTCAGACTTCCAACGGTCTTCGGAATTACCAAAAGGGCGTCATTTTGCAGAATACACAACCTTCCGATAAGAAGCGCCGCGTTCTCGGACTAGCTGTCGGCCTTCTTTGTGCACTTACGTTTGTTTCGTCGGCAAGCGCCAAGTCGAGCCGTCATCTCAAACCAACGGTCAGTGAAGAAGTGGTGAACGGCAAGTCGTTCTATGTTAACAAGGTTGTGATAAACGCACGTCCGGAGCGGGTTTATCAAGTATTGGTTGATTATCTTAATGCACCAAAAGTGTTTCCGATTTTGAAGAAGTGCCAAATTTTAGAAAACCACGGCCAGAAAAAAGTGGTGAAACATCAATTGTCACCAACTGGATTACCAACCTCGTACGAATACGTGATCGAAGTTTCGGAAAACACAAATCACTCTCTTGAATGGCATCGCATCAGCGGTGATTTCAAAGAATTAGATGGTTATTGGAAACTCGATCCCACAGAATTTGGGCACAGCACCATGGTTACGTATGCCACCCATGTTACGGGCGGCTTTTTCATGCCCCAAGTTCTTATCAAGCGGCAATTTTCTATTGACATGCCGATCGTTTTGGAAGCTTTGAAAAACGCATCCGAAGTCAGTACAGAAATCGCGGCCCGACACACCGATCCTTACGTGCAGAACTAGGCTTCGTAAACCCGATCCCTTTATTTTTTGTAGAGGCGGCGAGAAGTCCGTCACTACATTGCTAAAATGGCTTCCTATTGAGGAGAGGTACCGAAGCGGTCATAACGGCGCCGCCTCGAAAGCGGATGGGCGCAAGCCACGTGGGTTCGAATCCCACCCTCTCCGAAGTTTGGAAGAGGGAAAATGAAAGCTGGCATCATTGGATTACCATCTGCAGGCAAGACAACAGTCTTTAACGCCATCAGCGGAGGCTCCGCTGAAGTACATGCCTTTGCGGCAACAGGACAAACGGCACCCAATTTAGCGGTTGTGCCTGTGCCTGATAAAAGACAAGACTGGCTGACCGAGCTCTATAAGCCAAAGAAAACTACACCCGCCACTCTCGAATTGGTAGATGTAGCAGGCGTAATGCCTGGTCAGGCAAAGAAAGAAGGGCTCGCCGGCGACATGCTCGCTAACTTGCGCCAAGTTGATGCTTTGGTTCATGTTGTGCGCGACTTCGCCGATGATTCACTGCCACATTCTGCCGGTTCAATTGATCCAAAGCGAGATGCGAAACAACTCGAAGAAGAGTTGATAATTGCGGATCTCATTGTTGTGGAAAAGCGACTCGCAAAGATAGACGGCGATATCCAACGGAAAAAAGGGCCGGAGCAAAATCAGCTGGTAGCAGAAAAAGATCTGCTCATGCGATTTTTTACTCGCCTTTCTAATGGACAAGCTCTGCGCGATGAGCCTGTTTCAGAAGAAGAACAGAAGCTTATTCGTGGCTATACTTTTTTATCGGCGAAACCAATTTTGATTGTTTCGAATATAGGCGAGTCCGCCATTGCTGAAGCAGAAAAAAATGTCGGCAACAATGGTGCTTCCGCAGAACTTGTAAAATTCTGCGGCAAAGCAGAAATGGATATTGCTCAGATGGAATCCGCTGAACAAGGCGAATACTTGGGAATGCTCGGCATCAAAGAACCAGCCCGAGCGAAGTTGATAAAAGGCATCTATTCACTGTTAGACTTAATCGCCTTCTTTACAGTGGGAGAAGACGAAGTAAAAGCTTGGACGATTTCACGAGGCACGATTGCGCAAGAAGCAGCCCGAAAAATTCACTCTGATATTGCACGCGGTTTCATTCGAGCGGAAGTGGTTTCCTTTGAAGTGCTCAAAGAACATGGCAGCTGGAACGCAGCAAAAGATAAAGGTCTCGTACGTTTAGAAGGCAAAGAATACGTCGTGCAAGATGGCGATTGTATAAACTACCGCTTTGCAGTTTGATACTGTTTATGGTTCGTTGGCGATGGAAGAATTCCCATGCGAATTGAATGTAGAACATTTTGGATTCAAAAGCAGGGAAATACAAAAGAAGAATTTGAAGATGCCTTCGCTCCTGAAGTCACTGAATCTTCCGAAATTGCTTCATTTCGATGCGCTGTAACAGACGGCGCTACTGAATCATCCTTTGCGGGCATATGGGCAAATCTTCTTGCAAAAGGTTATGTAGATCAAGTTTCATTGGACATTCTCAAAGCAAATCTCAAATCTGTCGTTGATGGCAAAGAACTGAGCTGGTTTGCCGAAGAAAAAGCACAAAGCGGAGCATTTGCCGCATTGATAGGACTTGAAATTAGATCCAATAATGAATGGAATGCAGAAGCAGTAGGTGATTGTTGCTTATTCCACTTACGATCCAATCAAGTAATCAAAACTTTTCCCTTGCACAAACCGGAAGATTTCGACAAGCGCCCTTACTTGATTGCAAGCAATGAATCAGAATCACTTGAGTCTGGCAACGAAGTAAGCGGCACCTGGATTTCGGGTGATGCTTTCTTTCTTGCAAGCGATGCATTGTCACGATGGATTATGGTAAAACTCGCTGAAAGTCAGCCTATATTGCAAACTCTCTTGGGGTTAAAAAACCAAGACCAGTTTATTTCGATTGTTGAAAACGAAAGACAACAAATTGACGATCAACCAGCGCCTCTGCGCAATGATGATAGCACGGTGATGATCATTGAAGTGGCGGAATAAGACCGAACTTGGCGCATATTTCGGTCAACGAAGTTAGCGCATATTACTCGGCCGCGTTCCGATATCGAGAAATCGTATAACCGACACTAAATCTGCGTTGAAGACAAAGCCTCGTGATTGCAAGGAAGAGTTGACACCTTCATCAGCCAGCATTTTGCGCATATATTCAGGAAGCGGGCTCGAAATACTAAAAAGACTTCGCGCAAATTCATCTGGAAGCGAAAGCTCGTTGTCAGGAAATTCGACAGGACGCATACGCGATGCAGAAATTAGCAAATTGAACAACAATACTTCGCCATCAAGCGTCGTAAGAGACATGAGATCGTACGCGGCACGAACCGGGCTTCCATCTGTAGGCTTGCCATCTGTGATGTTAATTACTATCGGTGGAAATGATTTCTGATGGTTCAAAACCCATTTTGCCAGGGTGTTATGCGCCTTATCTAGCGCCTCACACATTGGAGTTCCACCGAGTGCTTTTGGTTCGAACCAAATTGGGAATTTAACCTTTTGAGTTATGATACCGCCGGCACCATCATCAGTTCGCTTGGTTCGCTCCTCAACTCGAAGCGGTGTTTTACCGATAACACTTATAGGTACTAATTCCTTTCCGGCTAGATGCCCACCAAAAGCTGCACCTACGCCACCTCCGCCATAACCGATTACTCCGACTTCATAGTAATCACGAATGCCCTCAGATTTCGCGCACTTAATAACAAGATTTTGCAGCAACTTATTAATTGCATCAGCGAGCCCATGAGACTTTGGTCTTTGCCCTTCAGAAGAGGGGAAAGCATTCTGCATCGATCCGGATTGATCGATCAAGAAAAGGAAGCAAGAAGGATTGGTTCTACTGACTTCGGCGGTATATGGCATTTGCTAATTCTAGCGCGAAGACAATACGGCAAAAACTTGCCTCAAACCTAACCAGGCTCTCTTGGCAACAATCGAATAGCGTCGTAGCATAAGAGGGCGGGTATTATTTTCATGTGAACTTAGGAAATTAAATGAGTTGGCCGACTCCCCAGGACTATAACGAGGCCATGCAAGCGCCTTGGTTGAACCTAGCCGATCGCTCTTTGCGAAGCGGTAAACCTGCTTTGGATTTTCTCGGATTGCCGCGCCCGATGACCGGAGCGTTTGCGAGCGTATATCGACTCGATTTCGAAAATCGCAGTTATGCAATCAAACTATTTTTACGCAAAATTCCGGATCAGGAATTGAGATATACGGAGCTTAGCAGCGCTATCAACAGTAAAGACCTTATGTACACGGTTGGTTTTCAATATCAACCAGAGGGCATCAAAATTCGCGGTGCAGACTATCCAATTTTAAAAATGGACTGGGTAGAAGGCGAAAACCTGGACGTTTTTGTTGGAAATCACGTTACTGAACACAGAACGATGACTTTGCTGCTTCATCACTTCAAAAAGATGGTCAGTCGCCTGCAGCAATTTGGTGTCGCTCATGGTGACCTCCAGCACGGCAACATTCTAGTAAAAGATGCTGAGCTGAAACTCGTCGATTATGACGGTATGTTTGTTCCCAGGTTGCGAACCTATACCAGCAATGAACTTGGGCATCCTAACTATCAACTCCCCACTCGCACGGGCAGACATTTTGGTCCATATCTCGATAACTTTTCAGCATGGTGCATTCACACTTCGCTTCTTTGCCTGAGCATTGATCCATCTCTCTGGGAGAAACTTTCAGGTGGGGATGATTGTTTGCTTTTCCGCCGCTCAGATTTCGAAGAACCGCTTGCTTCGCCAGCATTTAGGCTATTAGAAGAACATCCTTCAGACCAGATAAAAGAGAATGCCAAACTCCTGCGTTATATGTTGATGTATCCGCCAGAGCAAGTTCCAAATCTTGATGACAGTCTGGTGAGCGTAAAGCAATTGCCGGCAATTAAAGAATCGAAAATATCTGAAGTACCGATTTCGTTAGCAGAGTCAATTAGGGCCGTAGCTGGCCATGCACCTATCGGTGCCCAATCCGCCGCTGGAGAAGGATTGCCCGATTGGATGCAGCCAGGTCCATCGAATGCTCAAAAGATTGTTACCCGATCAACAAATTCCGTTGGTCAATGGCCAAGGTTCGAACAATATAAACAAGCCTTATCCGATCCCGCTTTTGCATTTGAAGACCCCGAACTTAAAGAAGGAAGATATATTCCTGAGAAGAAAGGGTTAGGTACAAACGGTTTTGTATTTCATTTGCGATGTCCAAATCGCCATGTTGCAATCAAATGCTTCAAGAACTTCATTCCAGACAGGCAGCTTAGGTTTGAAAAGATTGCAAAGCATATTAACGGACCAGCCAGAAGATACTTCGTTGATTTTCGATATCTGCCCCATGGCATAAGGGTGGGTGAATATTGGTATCCAGTTTTGGTTATGGAATGGGTTACACCGAGCCTCGGCGAATATATTCACATGCAACTTCGTTTCGGAGCAAAACTAAGCAGTTTGAGCGAGCGGTTTAAAACCATGGTTAATGCTTTGCAAACTCTTGGTATCGCCCACGGTGATCTCGAACCGGATAATTTGGCCATCGTAAAAGGAGAATTTAAACTTCTCGATTACGACGGCATGTATGTTCCTGAAATGGAAGGAATGACAGGCATAGAACGTGGACATCCGGCTTTTCAACACCCTTCCCGCAAAGAATCCGATTTCGGACCTAAGTTGGACTACTTTGCGGCCTGGCTTCTTGATGCCGAGTTGAGCTATTTAAAGATAGATCCGGAACTCTGGCTGCAAGCCGAGATACGAGCCCAGAACGCAGCAAAATCACCTGCTGATCTGGGCGAAGTGACTTTCATCGAAGTTCATCCATCCAAACAAGTTCGTCTTACGGCCGATGTTTTAAGAAAGCTACTCGACTACGACTTCGACACTCTGCCACCATTCAATGCGCGTATTCCAATTTTCACAATCGTAAAATAGCAAATCACTTCCATCTTCTGGTTTTTGTTTACGCATCCGAGAACCTTCAACTAGATCAGGCAACATGATCAGGCAGCAACAAAGCTAGCCAGTTTTTCCAGAGCTTGACCCCATCCGGTATTATGTCCTGCGGCGGATGAAGTAAGTTCAAAGTTGGTATGTTTGATGCGAATTTCAGTTTCATTACCATGGGCGATAAATTCAACGGTAACGATGGTATCTTTCGCTGGAAACTCATCGGAGTTGTTGGTCCAGGTGTAAACGAGTTTTTTGTTCGGCACTACTTCTTTGTATTCGCCATGAATTATTGTTTCCCCGCCATCAACCTGTTTTCCGATTATGCTGTACTTTCCGCCAACCCTTAGGTCTTGCAAGATTTCGCGTTCCCGAACGCGAGCACAGCCAAACCACATATTCATTTGATCTGGATCAGTCCAAGCTTTATACACTCGTTCAACCGGTGCACTAATTATCTTGCTTACTCTAAATGTTGTTGCTTCAGCGTCAATCGTGTTCATCTGTTGATTCTCCTGTTTCAGTCTTGAGATATTGTTCTAGTGCATCAAGTTGGCGGTTCCAGAATGTTTCGTAGGCCGCCAGCCATTCGCTTGCTTCTGACATGGGTCCTCCGCACAGACTTAGGTAATGCACTCTTCCCTTTCGTTCACGCGAAACTAAGTTTGCGCTTTCGAGCAGTTTCAAATGCTTCGAAATTGCTGGCAAAGACAAGTTAAATGGCTCTGCCAGCTCGAGTACAGAACATGAACCTTTTGCAGCGAGATTACCTATGATTGCTCTTCGGGTGGGATCCGATAAAGCAAAAAATGTGCGATCTAGTTGCTCGGAATAATATTTGACCATCGTAAAATAACTGCGAAATTTTGCGGATTTTAGTTAATGCTTCTCCTTTAGAACGAGGCAGATTTGCGGTCTCTAATATTTAACTATATCGTTAACTATATCAGAAGGCCTTCTTACTGGTCCAGCTGGATTCAAATAAATTGCAAATCATGAGTGCAAAAAAAGGGCAGCTCAAAGAACCGCCCTTTCATTCTTATTTATAGTCTGCTGTTAGAGCAAAAACTACGGAGATACTTTGGTTTTTACCGAAGTGCTTTTTTCTTCAGTTCCGAGACCATCAGTGGCTTTGGTGCTCTTAATGGTTTGAGAAGCAGCGCCGCCAGGTCCGACGGCTTCATTTTTTTGTTCGACGGATGTCTGACTTCCTAGTCCATCTGTCGCTGTAGTAGCGGCAGTTGATGATTTTGCCGTTCCTGCCCCGTTTGTAATTTGAGTAGAACGAGTAGCCGAGACTTCATCGCCATATGCGCTCAAAGTCGCGCACATAAAAGATGCCAATATAAAAAAGCCGGTGACTTTCGACATGTTGAGTTTCTCCCTCTTTTGAGCTTGTCTTTAAGCGGACGAGTCAAGATGAATCAGAGTTCCAAGCAAACTCGGCTTTATCGAGGCAATCTCAGCTGCTATCCTTTCACGAATATAAAAGGTCCGATAATTTGATTGAAACATTACCGTTGAAAATGATCACTGAAAATAGAGTAAACGACGCAGGCTGGCCAAACATTGTTGTATTAGGTGCAGGTGCGGTTGGATCTTATTTTGGTGGCTTGCTGGCAAGATCCGGTGCACCTGTTACTCTCATTGGGCGTGGGATGCACGTAAATGAAATCAACCGAAATGGCTTATTTATAGAACGCGCTGATTACCAGGAATATGTTCGAATAAAAGCAACAACGGAACTTGCACCGTTAAGCGATGCGGACATAATTTTGGTTTGCGTCAAAACAATTGATACCGAATCTATCGCTAAATCACTAAAGCCTGTGATGAAAGCTGGGGCAAGCGTTGTTTCATTGCAAAACGGCGTTGACAACGTTGAAAGAATGCACAGCACAAGTGGTATCGAAGCCTTTGCAGCTGCTGTTTATGTCGCTGTCCAATTTTCAGCAGCAGGGAAGTTGAAACACAATGGCCGCGGTGAATTAATTGTTGGAGACATTTTGCAGAACGACAAGACATCCACGCTAAGAAAAGAGCAGATGGAAAAGATTGCCACTACTTTCACAAGAGGTGGCGTTCCATGCCATATTTCAGCAGAAATCAAAAAAGAACTCTGGCTGAAACTTGTTATGAATTGCGCTTATAACGCTGTATCAGCTTTAACTGGAAAGCAATATGGCGTGATCATGAACTTTCCAGCGACGCGAGAAATTGTTTTGACTCTAGTTGAAGAAACGATCGCGGTGGCAAAAGCAGATGGCATTGATTTGCAGAGAGAAGAGACGATTGAAGCAGTTATCAATCTCGGCAAAGCGATGAGCACTGCTATTTCTTCTACAGCTCAAGATATTCGCCGCAATAAATTGACGGAGATAGATTCTCTCAATGGATATGTGGCTGCGCTTGGTAACAAGCGCGGCATATCAACACCGGTGAATAACTCGGTGTGCGCCCTTGTAAAACTTTTAGAAAGACATGAATCCTAAACTGTATATCGCTGAATGTAAGAGCCTTTGAACCTTCAGCTCGCTACCAATTATGGTGTCATTATAAAGTACCATTCCTTATGGTCGAGACGGCTAGAGCCCACTCCAGACAGGGATACCGCGGATGCTGGATTGCAAACGTCTGTCTGATCACTAAAATTGAAGGCAGGAAATGACCAAGGAGACCTAACAATGCTTTCAAATCAAGTTAATCCGCTCAAGCCGATTGAGCCAAAATCATTCTATTTAGCACAGCTCAGCAGCCCTGCACCTGAAGAAGATGAGCTAGCTCGAGTCAGGAAAAACAAGGCATTCGATCATCTACGCAAAGTTCAACGATCTAACTTCGTTGTTCGAGCTTTCATTCACGTAAGTGACCTTTTCCATAGCAAAGCCGCGTAGCACCTTGATGGTTCTCTGCCTCTTGAAAGATCCATGGCAAAACAATGGCTAAACTCGTCCCAAGTTTGCCAACGTCCTGTGGCAAACTACTTGATAAGCCAGATAAACGATGCATGGGGGACGAACAATGGCAATTCTAGAGAATCCAGGTAGAGTAGATGCCAAGCCGGCTCCACTAGAGGGCATTGTACTAGCGGCTGCACAAGCATACCGTGGTGATAATAATTCGGACCTTCAACCCCAAAGAAGACATCCAGCGCCAGAAGCTCCACCGAGTGATCACCCTCCAACAAGCGATCACCCTCCGGAAACTAATGACGAAGGCGACAGATTACCACGGGAATTTCAAAAGAAAATCGACGCTGTTCTCACCACCGCAATTGAAGATGGGAAAAATGGAAAATTTAGTCCTGAAGGTAAAACGGCGTGGCAGGATTTATTCGATTATATGAAGAAGGATCAGCCTGCAGCTAATCAAATGGCAGCTGCGCTCAATGAAATCGGCGCCGGCGCCAACCAGGTCCTTGAGTCGCAGGGAAGCCCAAATCACTTCGGGATCGCTGGGCAGTTAGATGCTAACGGCGTCAATTACTACATGACAATCAGTGGTTCAAGTATTAGTTCAGCTCAAAATGCTTTAGATGCAGCACAAGACCATGAAAGTGCCACCGTTTTTAAAGTCGGAAGACTCGAAAGACCAAAACCAAAAGCAGCACCGGCGACACCTTAACTAAACTAATTCAGTGCCAGAGCTGTAGGAACTGAATATGCTTCCTTAACTAGAGCGAGATATTCATTCTTCTCTTGCTCCCAGCGATCATCATTCCATCCCAGCTCCGGCTGCACAATTTTGCGCACTTGCTCGAGCAAAGCAGCCCCGCCGTTAATGAGAGTAAATCCAATTCGACCGCGCCTGAGAAGTAGATCTTCCAAGTGCACGATGTATTCGTTTTTAGCTGAGTAGCGGAGTTCGGCCCAAAGTAATGGTGTATCCGGTATCGCCTCCAATTCGCCTGGCTTAGCATGAGATATTATGTCGAGCGCATCATGACCATAGTAGCCAGCCAGGCGTCTTCGCATCGCAAGCGGAATATCGCTAGGCAGTTCTATAGGGTCAATGGTTTCAAATATCGGTTCTTGCTTTGTTTCTGGTTTGAAATCTACGTATTTCGATATTTTAGATAACACTTCATACGCGGTATTTCTAAATGTAGTGAGCTTTCCACCCGTAACAGTGATCATGCCTCGCTCATCTAAGACAAGTGATTCGCGTGATTCTTTAAACGAATCCTCTTTGCCATCTTTAATAGCCGGACGCAATCCTGCCCAAGTCGCGTTAGCATCAGCAAGAGTCAAATTAAGCCCTGGGAAATAATAATCAACCGCTGCCACCAGATACTTTACTTCGTCCAAGGAAATTCGCGGTTCCTTTTCTAACGGCAGATCATGTTCGGAATCTGATGTTCCAATTAGCACATGTTTGTGCCATGGATAAGCAAATACATTGCGTTTATCAACTGGATGAGGAAATGCCACCACGCAACGTATTGGAAATTTAGACTGGGAAAATACGAGATGGCTGCCACGAGTAGCGCGCACAAGAGGTGGGCTACCAAAAGCTTGTCGCAAGAAATCGGCACCCGCACCGGTAGCGTTCACAATCGTACGCGCTCTGATTTCCAATCTGTTGCGAGTGAGGACGTCTTCGATTTCCACACCTTCTACTTTATTGTCACTCTGCATAATCTTCTTTGCCGCAACATAATTCATTGCAGTAGCACCATGTTTTACGGCATCAGCAAGAACTCGCAGAACAAGTCGTGAGTCATCAGTTTGTGCATCTTCATAAGAAAAGCCGCCAAGAAGATTCTCGGTGCGAAGACCAGGTAACGCCTTTTTGAAATGATCAACAGATCGATGTCTGTGCGTATTCCGGCCAGCGAACAGGTCATAAACGCTCAACCCAAATTCGGCGACGATCTCTTTGACATGACTCTTGTAAACAGGCATCAAAAAAACCAACGGATCAACAAGCCCAGATGCATCTTTCAACAAACGTTCTCGTTCTCGCACACTCTCCAGCATTACGTTGAGTTGCCCCTGAGCAATATTTCGAAATCCGCCGTGAACCATCTTCGAGGAACGACTGGATGTTCCCCACGCAAAATCTTTTGCTTCTACAAGAAGTGCAGAGAGACCAGCTCGCGTTGCCTCTTTTAAAATTCCAACGCCGTTAATACCACCGCCAACGATGACAACATCAAATTGCTTTTCTGCAATAGACTTCCATTGATCGGCGCGACTTATTTTAACCATGCGCTTTCATTATTTTGATTCCGTGGCCGCCCGAGTTGCAAGCGAGGCAACTTTGGCCTTTAATGCCTTCACGCGTGGATGATCCTCACCGCGTATTTGCGATTCTATTTTGAGTGCTTTCTCGTAATTATCTTTTGCATCAAGCCATTTCTTCTGTTGAACCAACACATTCGCCAGGTTCTGATAGCAGATGGCGGTATCGATGCTGTCTGGCCCTGCATTCTTCAGGAACAACACAAGCGCTTTTCGGTGTGATTTCTCAGCCTCGACATAATTTTGAGCATCAGAATAGACACCGCCAAGGTTATCGACAGTGGTGGCATAATCAAGCGATTCTCCTTCACCTCTTTTTTCTAGTATTGAAAGAGCACGAGTGAGAGTCGCGATTGATTCGTCAAATCGATCTGTGTGCAAATAACAATCGGAAAGATTATAGAGACAGATCACAACATCGGGTCCACTTGGTCCCTGCAATTTCTCAAATATTGCAAGCGCTTGTTTGTGCAGTTTTTCTGCTTCTTTAGGCACACCGAGTTCGTCGTATACGCGCGCTGTATCATCCACCGTACTTGCAGCAGCAATACTCTGCAAACCTTCCGATTTTTCTAGAATAGCAAGTGCTTCTTTGTACGCGCTCATGGCCTTCTCATACTCTTTGAGCATGCGACACACACTTCCATATGAACGCAATGTTTCCGAAAGAATATTGTCGGAACGCAGTTCGCGAGCCTCTTGAACCGCAAAAGCAAAATCTCGTTGGGCAGCATCGTAATCGCCAATTTTCTTCTCTTGCACGCCTTTGTCTTGCGCCATGGCAAGCGCGACAAGTCTAAGACCTCTGCCAATTTGCTCAGAATCGTTGCCGTTATTTTTTATGATGTTAATTACGTACTCGCCGTTAGCACGATATTCCACCAAATGTTCGGAAGCCTTTGACTCCTTTTCGACATAGGTAATTACTACCTTTTGCTCCAGCTTTACAGGCACTGAAAGTGCGGAAGTTGTATCTAATTTTGGCGGTGTGGCAGGATGGGTATCGGGTGAGGTATCTGCCCATGTTGCCAATAAGGGCAGCTGAGCAATTGCCAGAGCTACAAAGAAAGTTCTTAACCGCCTTGAGCTTTTTGCTGATGACATGAGGTTTTCCCTTCCTGCCGAATCTTTTGCAGTATTTTACCGAGAATGTTCATGATTTGTCCGTCCGTTTCCATGGAGGAGGTGCACCCAGCCATCCCATAGACCATAAGAGAAAGACGATGCTGAGTGATGTGACAACCATCAAGATAAGCGCATAAGGGTAGCCATAATACCAATCATATTCAGGCATGTTGTAAGGCGAGACATGATTGTTGAAATTCATTCCGTAGATACCAGCAATTAAGGTAGGCGGTGCGAATATTGTTGTAAGAATGGTCAGCACTTTCATAACTTCGTTGAGGCGATTGCTTACGCTGGACATATAAACATCCATCAAATCAGCACCCAGTTCTCGATATGTTTCGCTGAAATCCAATAAGCGCACAATTTCGTCGTAGCAGTCTCGCATATGTATTTTCGTCTCAGAAGAGAGATCATCGCCGCTGTCTCTAATGAGAGCGTTAATGGCTTCGCGCAAAGGCCAAATTTCTCGTCTCAATACTAGAAGTTCGCGTTTCGTAGCATGTATCTGCGTCATTGTGTGCCGGGATGGATCATCGACGACAATTTCTTCCAACTCTTCCAATTTTTCACTGAATTGATCAATTATTGGAAAAATGCGATCTACGAGCATGTCCATAGTAACGTAAGCCAAATAATCGGCAGCCTGGCTTCGAATATTGGCTACGTTGCGTTTGATGCGATCCTGCATAGCATCCAGGGCTTCAATTTTGTCGTTCTCAAAAGTGACAAAAAAGTTTTTCGCAAAAAACATGCTCAATTGCTTTGCGCTAAAACGAGTTCCGTCATAAGACAAGAAGTGACCCACCAGAAAGAATGTCTTATCGAACTTTTCCATCTTCGCTCGAATCTGTGATTCCAAAACATCTTCGAGAGCGAGATAGTGAAAATCAAATATCTTCCCAATCGCTTTAATTTTTTCGGGTTCGTGCAATCCATCAATGCGTATCCAGATTCGTGGCCATTGCTGAACGATAGACATCAACTTAGCGGGATCATCCACCATCTCTTCATGCACAGCCGAGGCATCATATGCGGTGACTAAAATCTTTGTGCTGCCGGAACCTTCTTCAACAAGAGATTCGCCGGCGTGAGATCCGGGCCGGAAATGCATGGTTCCGACTTGCTGGTTCCCAGTTTTTTGATGTCTTCTTTTCGACATACTCTTCCATGACTAAACTGAAGGCTCAATGATAGCAGTGCCAGGGGCACATTAGAGAAGATTTAGAACCTCTGAATTTTGTAACGTTCCTCTTGTAATGAGGCTGAAAAATGGCACTGGTGCTTCTGTAACTCGGATTTCAATGGTAAGATTCCTGCACATAGGGCTTGGAAGCCACTTTGTGTTATCGACAGTTTGTATAGGCACCATAGGCGATGCGTGAAAAATATCAAGCAGGAATCGTAGGCGCAACCGGCATGGTCGGTCAGCAGTTGATTCGCATGCTCAAAAAACATCCTTGGATTGACGTAACAACAGTAGCTGCTTCAGGAAATTCCGCCGGCAAAACTTATGAAGAAGCAGTAGGAGATCGCTGGTGCATGGATTTCCCCATCCCCGATGGTTTGGCTAGAGCGGAAGTTTTGAATGCCGAAGAAGTAGAAAAAGTAGCCGAAGGACTGGATATCGTCTTTTGCGCAATCAGCGCTGACAAAGAAGCGGTAATGAAACTGGAAGATGCATATGCTCGTGCCGGGGTTTGGGTTACTTCGTGCAATTCCGCCTTCCGCGGCGATCCTTATGTACCTATGATGATTCCGGCATCAAATGGCAGTCATTTGGATGTAATAGAGCAACAAAGAAAAGTGCGTGGCTACAAAGATGGGGCGATCATCGTTAAGAGCAACTGCTCCATTCAAAGCTACGTGATAGCGCTTGAACCATTGCGTGAATTTGGTCTACAGCACGTTCTTATTCACAGCGACCAAGCAATTTCAGGAGCGGGTAAAACGTTCCAAACCTGGCCTGAAATGACAGAAAACCTCATTCCATATATTGCTGGGGAAGAGAAAAAGTCTGAAGTCGAACCTTTGAAAATCTGGGGAAGGGTGGGCGACAACGGCATTGAACCTGCGAATTCTCCTAAGATTCGTGCCAAATGCGTACGAGTCGCTGTTGCCGATGGCCATACTGCATTCGTGCTAGCTACTTTCGAGAACAAGCCGTCTGAATCGGAAATTCTCAAGCGTTGGGCAAGTTTTACCGCATGCGAAGGACTACCTTCCGCACCAGCCAAATTCATTCATTACTTAGAACAGCCGGATCGACCGCAACCAAAATTGGATGTGATGACGGAAAACGGCATGGCTATCTCGATTGGACAATTGAAGGTTGATGATTACGGTGTTTCGTTCACCGCTTTAAGCCACAATACAATTCTTGGAGCCGCTGGCGGAGCCGTTTTAGCTACCGAATTAGCTATCCAAAAGAAGCTTGTGAAACAACACAGTCTCGCTGAAGTCTAAATCCGCTTTTCAAATCAATTGAGCGAGCTCAACCGTGAAGCCTGACTGGTGCAAAGCTCCCAATAGTTGGGCTTGACAAATTCTAGACGACCGGTCTAATATATTCTCATATAGGACTCCACCCCAGGAGACAAGGAGTAACATCCAATGGAAACTCAAAAGATAGAAGAACTAAGAACCCCGCAACTCTTAGAAGAAAAGGGAGCTGAGCAAACCGGCTTAGATTGCTCCAACTGCGATGCTGCCGAGGTTGAAGAAAAACTTCGCGGAATTTGGCAAAAGCAATTAGTTAAAAGAGAAGACCGTATTGTGCATGGTCATTTCGAAGGCGAACTCGCCCACAAACTAGGAACAATCGCAATCGCTTTCAATAGCTAAGGCTTAAAGATCGTCGTGCAACGTCTGTTCAGGCGTAATCGAAATCACCTTCCAAGATCCAGTGATAGTGCCCTGCGCACAAGCGTCTAAATGCACAGCTTCTGCTTCGCGATGCAAAGTTTTCAGCAAGCTGGCATAGCTTTTCAGCAATCGCACTGTGGCGGGATGCTCGTTGCCGAGCGTCTTTCGGCAAATTTCCAGAGCTCGCTTATATTGCGCTTCAGCAAGTTCATACTTGGAATTAGTGTGATAGAGGGTAGCTAAATTATGTATGCCGCAAGCAACATCGGGATGATGTTCGCCCAATGATGCCTCGCAAATTTCGACAAACTCTCGAGCAAGCGGTTCGGCTTGGTCATACTTGCCTTGGAAGTAGTAGAGCTTGGACAAATTGTTCAGCGTTGCTGCAATGCTTAAGTGCTTCGGACCGAGAATTTTAAGCTTTAGTTCGTGCGCTCTTAAATAGAGTGGTTCGCAAGAAACATAAAGCTTGAGATTGAGTTGAGATTCTGCAAGCTTTTCCATGGAATAGGCATAACGAGCATCAATCTCTCCCAAAGGCTCCGCCATTTTGAGAGCGATTGTCCAGAGCTTATTGGCCTCATTCCAATCTTGTCTGTTGAAGGCTTCTTCAGCCGGTTTTCGTGCCTCTTCCCAAAGAGCAACGTGGGCTGTGGTTTGAGTTTGGCGCGGCTTTTTGATACCCGCCATGTTGGAGTTTGTTTGTCTTGGACTCGCTGCAACTGGCGGAGCAGATTGCAACGGCGCTGGTTGCGGAGCCGCTTGTACTGGGGAGGGCGATGGAATTGGCGTCGGACTCACTGGGGCAGGAGCCAGATCCACAGACTCTGTAGCTGCCGCTGCAGGAACAGGGGCTGGCTGTGCTAAAGGCGCTGCTTTAGCTGGTTCAACCGCAGAACCTTGCTGTTGCCAGCTCAGCTCTTCCATTGCTTCCTTGACCTCGATATTTTTTCGCTTGCAAAGATCAAAGAGTATTGATGCGCGTTCCAGGTTAACCACCTGATTGTCGAGCAGACCGTGAATTTCTTGAGCTCTATCAAGAGTAGTCTGATCGATGACGTTGCCCATGATTAGCAACTTTGCAAAGATCGTGTTGTCGCGCAGTGCCGTTTGCAAAGCTGCGGTTATGTTCTCTTCGTTTATGCAACGCATGGACTTCAAGAACTTGACGAGCGAAATAGACTCTTTTGGTGGTGCTGGAGCCGGAGCCGGTTTTGCAGGTTCCTTGACGGGGATTTTCTTCTGTATGCCCTCACGATTGGCTCTGGCCAATTCTTCTATAGCGTCGGAAACTGTAAGTCCTTCACTTTCGACCTGTCCTTGCAGTTCGAGAGCGTAACTGAGAATATCCTGCTTAATGCGATCCATTTCTAACAGAACTTGACCGAGCTGTTTGTCGTTGATCAAACCTAACTCAATTGAATTCATCACTTCACTGCTGGACACGATATTTGCTTGCGTGAGCAACTCGCCTAATCGAACAGTGGGACTATTGGGAAGAGCATAAAATCCCTTTTCCGATAACGCCGCTTCGATTGGCACCTGGCGTTTTTTGACATTTCTGAGTCCCTCAATTGCTTGGTCTTTAGATATTCGTCCATCTCGAATGAGAACTTGCGCATTGAGGGCAGAAGTAAGGAGAGATTCCGATAATATTCCGGATAAAACTAATAATCGACCAAGGGGCAATCCTGTAATGCCGCTTTGGGCAAGGGCTGCTTCAACTTGGTCCGGGGTTACGAAACCTGCTGCCAGCAAGAGGTCTCCCAACTTGGCGGTACGGACTTCGGCATCCCGTGGCATACCAATCTTTACGAAAGCTTCTTCCGGAGTCAGTCCCTGACTGGTCACCAACTCAACGGCTTTCTTGACAGCGTCTATACCGACGATGCCATCTTTGAGTAGTGACTGTCCTTGGACAGCTGCTTGAAACTGCTGCTCGCTGATAAAAGCGGACATAGTTAAGACGCGCCCAATCGGCAAACCAGTATCCTTACCGATTTGCAGGGCTTCATTGAGGTCTTTCTGGCTCACGAGCCCAAGCTCTACGAGCAGATCGCCAATTTTTATCGCCTTAGTGTCTACGTTAAACATCCAAATGCATCGCTATGCAAACTAATTCCCGGCAGCCAACCATACGCCACTTACGCGCTTACAACCTACCCCATTTTGCCAACAATTTAACGAGGTTGAGCTTTTTACAGCCTTCCCGCCAAAAATTCCCGCCAATCTCTATTCTACTACCTTGGCGGGAATGTCGTAAGAGCGTGACCTTCTAAACCAATAGGACACTGCTGGTGGTGGCTAATTCGGCATAAAATAGAAAATCACGCTTTTCATTCTCTCGAGCAAGAGACTGAATAAAGCGTGATTCTATGCGAATCTAGATGTTATTTCTAGGTAGTTACTTAGGTTGCGCCGGTGGCGTTAACAGTGGTCCAGATTTAGATGCGTGCTGATCTAAATCGGCTTCGAAAAGATCCAACTTCTTCATTAAGCCGGAACGAGCTGTACCAGTTAAACCATCCTGTTTCATACGGGCAGCGTCTTCTTTAACGCAAATACCATCGAAGTCCCTTTGGAATCTGGCAAGTTCATTGGAATCAATAAGACCTTGGTTGAAATATACCTGCATTTTACGTTGAATATCGGCTTCCCTAGTGTGAACCGAACCAACAACTGGTTGATTATCTTGTGCACTATTTTGGGCAAACGCGCATGTTGAAATCGAAAGGCTCATCGTAAATATGGCCGGGAGAAAAATTCGTTTAATTCTGTTATTCATATAAGTTACCTCCACAAAATAGGATTTGCAGAACACTCGTTTAGTTCCCAAATTTAAATCAGAGGCGTACCGGAAATAATTCTGAATTACTCGAGCAGAAAAGAAATTGTTGAACTACAACAAATCAATCAATGGGATTTGGCTCAATGCGTTCATTCGATTCAAATCAATCCCAAACCAACCTCGGCGCTATTTGTAAAAGGTCGATGTTACGTCCAGATTTGACGGTTGACGACGCTGTGCGGGCGTAGCTTCACCGCGACGCTCGCGTAAAAATATCTCGATGCGCCTTTAGCAAAAGGACGCATCAAACTTCGTAGGCAGCTAACCATCTTAAATCAAGCCATATTATTCATGGGCACGAGTTCCTAATTAACAAGCATATTTTGGAGTCATCGATTGTGCAAAGACTATTGAAAAAATTGAAGGCCCAAACCACCGAATAGTTGCCTAAAGACGTTAGAATCACGGGGATTGACGGTGTAATTCCCGGTTGAAAGAAGTCCATGCGTTCTCTTGTTGTAGCAGCAATTTTGTGTATGTTCATGGGGTCATTTGCATTGGGAGCTGAAACTGATACTTTCAACTCCGATCTTTCCACGCTCGAAAATAGATTTTTCTTCCATACGTATGCAAATGAGACAGACGACCAACGGCTTGAACGATTAGACCAGCTTGTCTTCGGCCATGTAAGGCAAGGCTCGGAACAAGACCGAATAACTCAGCTTTTACTTGCGGTTCCAAACGCGCCTTCAACAGGAGCAACACAACCGGCACCTAATCCGGCACCTAATCCGGCACCCGTAAACGCACTTGAACCTGAACGCCCGGAGATGGCTAACGCGCCTCTCGCAACTGCACCTCCATCCACATCACAACCTGCACCACAAACCGCATATCAACCTGCCTCTCAATCCTCAGATGGTCAGTCTTCAAGTGAGCCTTATCCAACTGTTACAGCTCTGGAAGAGCAAATCCTCGGTAAGACCGAAACAAATTTGCCAGTCACCCAGCGGTTATCAAACCTAGAAGCCAAGGCATTTGGCAAACGAAGTAATTCAACAGATCTCGGAGAGCGGGTCGATCTTCTTAAGCAATACGTTGCCCAGAAGAATGGTGGAAGCGAAGACTATCTCACGTCTTCAAATGCTGTTGGTTGGGCTCCGGGCAATCAAAGCCTTGAAGGTGAAGTTGGCTCCATGGAAAAAGAAGTCTATGGAACGACATACGCTCGTGATCGGCTCACGAGCAGGTTATCTCGTTTAGAAAAAACCTTGCTTCCTAATGAACCTGCACAAACTTTTACACCACTAGTTACCAGAATCAACAATTTGGAAACAACACTCCATCCAAATAGCGCAAATCAACAAATGGTCTCGATGGAGCCGGAAAACAAAAAAGAATATCCTAAGAAAAAGCATTCCATTTTTCACAAACTAGGCGTCATCGCTGCTGATGGTGCTGAGATGGCAGCTCGTAGCGCCATGTCGGGCGGATATGGTGGCATGCCAATGATGGGCGGTTCTCCAATGGGATTCTGGTGATACTTTCTGGATCACAATGATACTATATACAGTGCCTTTCGCTTGCTCGACACTTAATCAGTATGTTTGAGTTACAAACAAAAGCTTGGGGCAAACTCTGGGCATTACCAAGGGTGCTTGAATCGCAAATTAGATCTGTTTGACAACTTGCGCTTAATCACTTAACATCATTGTTTACCTACCAAAAGTCTCTCTTCCTACCTGCTTACTTTTCCGCCTTCCTTTCGCACCCTCTCAAACACCACGCCTCCGCCTTCGCCCACAAGCATTTCTCTCTAGTTAAAACCTAGACAAATATTCTCTTTGTCCGGTCTTTATTCGGAAGGAGACAAACATTTGCCTCCAGATGCGATACAAGGTATCGTTGATACCGCTTATGGTGCCGCCTCCGCACGTAGCAACAATTTTGAAGCTGTTTATGCTGACATCGTTCAGTTGCAACAGAAAGATGGCTCCAACACTGCATTGTTCAAAAAGGACATGGCAGATTTGGACAGTCGTCTTCATGCAAAAGGCATATTGAACGATTTACAAATAACTGGAGTTGATGATGCACATCATTTGCTTGCCACAAAAGATGGAAAAAATGTTGCAGTGTTGGCATCGAACACAACTGATATTTTCCAGCAAACAGCTGCACATGAATCATTTTGGGATAGCACAAAAGATGTTCTCTCGAATATTGGCACCGGTGCGTTAGATGAAATTGAACATCATCCCGGACGAGTCCTGCTAAGCGGTGCAGTTGGTTTCGGTATAGGGGTCGCCGCAACATTTACTGCGCCAGCGTTGGTGATCGGAACAGCAGTAATAGGAGCAGGCATTGCTACATACGAAGTTGCGAAGAACGCCCCTGGTTGGATACATGATGCCTCGCTGGCTGCGCATCCAGGTCTTTACTCCCAGACAGAACAGAAACAAGCAGATCAGGGGCTGCAACATTTTGGAGCCGGAGCTGTAGATGTCGCGGCGGGCGTAGTCGGATCTGTAGCCGGTGGATTTGCTGGTTCTGCTCTCAAAGCAGCATTTGTGCCAAAAGGAGATCCAATACCTGAACCAAACCCTGAAGAAATACCCGAAAATTCAAATGATCCCGAAAATACAAACAAACAGGTTCACACTCAACACCACAACGTCGCTAACGTTACAGGGCAATTAGCACGAAGCGGTGATCCTACTCAAGGTGCTGGTGCAACAAACGTAAGTGATCCAACTCAAGGGCACGTCGCTTCATTTAAGGTTGGAGATCCTACCCAAGGACACGCACCGGGTCTTACAGTTGGCGATCCAACACAAGGGCATGCCGCAGCACTCACTGTTGGGAGTCAAATAGACAACACGCCTCCCGCCGATGTGCCATTAACTCAAAGTCCGACTTTTGACGCCACACCACCTTCCACATCCGACGCATCTCCTCCTCCGGATGCGCCTCCACCTCCTGTAGCTGCTAATGCAGAATTGACTCTCGATCAGTCAATCGCGCAAAACCAAGCTCTCTTTCGAGCGGCAGCTACAGATGATGGAGATGGTGTAATAACAGCGGTGAAGCAGTCTTACAATGTGCAATTCAGACGACTTACTTCACCTGAATTAGTACCGACTCTCGAAAACCCTGCTGGCCAAGCCGCTGAACCAGGACAATGGGTAGCAACGAGATTGAATCCGGATGGCACACCAAATATTGAAAATGGCATGGTCAATCAGTGGCCGGTAACAGAAAAAGCCATGCTTAAAACCTATCAAATAACACACGATCAATTACCAGGTGCCGACAATTTAACGGCCGCAACAAGAACGGATGCTCCTCCCGTACACATGGTCAAATTGACCAGCGATATAAAATTCAAAACTTCATGGGGAGATTTGACAGGTAAAGCCGGTGATTATCTAAGTAACTATGATTTTTCAATCGCGACTGGGCAACCGGGTAACGACTTTGCCATAGTCACCGCTTCATCTTATGCACAAACATATCAAGCTGTTCAAGTTGGGATGTAGAGCCGTTTTAATCCTCCGCCAAGCTGTAATTTTACAAACTCTACGTGAAATACCACTTTTCAACCGTCCAATACCGTGCACAATAGGGAGAACCCGACCCGAAGGGCTTACTAATGTCACGATTAGGATCAGACACAATTAGCACTTATGCCACAGGCGCCGAGCTTGGGACGGATCGTGCCGCACAAATAGCAAGAGAAAACCAGTTAGGCGCTAAGTCTAATTATGGCTCTGCCGATAACGCTCTTGCCAATCCCTGGCGCCTTTACTCCCTCCCAAGCGTGGGGTTTGAAGGTTTAAAGTTATCGGATTTGCGCTCGTCCAAACCGCCTGTGGCCGATCAGATTAGTGATTGCAGTAAGGAGAAATGTATTGTCGATGGGAAACAGTATAGGAATAGTACTGATATTCCAGGTAACGCTCCGAAGCCGCTACTCCATAAAGACGGAACACCAGTCCTGGGCCCTGATAAACAGCCTATCGTCGGACCAGAATCTGTAGACATTGAACAGATTGCATCAGATGCAAGAGCACACAAAACCTGGCGTACCCTGCCAGCTGCATTATTGAAGTTCCGGCACTGCGGTGAATGGGACTTTCAGAGACGAATGACCGACGAGATACCTGGAACCGGAAGCCGTCCAATTTTCACGAAACAGTATCAAAATTTCAGCAACATTGCCATTGGCTACATTTTGGGCTCTATAGGAGCCAGCTTGCAAGACATCGGCCGCTACGCGGACAAATACTGTTGGGCAAAAGGATGCGACTACAAAGAGCCAAGGGCGAAGGACTATCCAAATATCGCTGAACGCCAGTATGAAGATTACGAGATCGGTATTCGTCTTTGGAAAGAAAGACATTTACAAGTAGCGGATGCCGGGAAGTAAACACTGCTTTGTTGATGCCTGCGACTATCTGATCTCCAGCCGCCAAGCGGTTATGCTGAAGTAATCGGCTTCGAGGTGGTGCGCGTGTACAAATTGGTTTTTCCAATAACAATTCTTTTTGCAATGAGCTTTCTTGCCAAACGAGGTTTGTGCCAAACAACAACGAACCAATTTACGGAAAAAGTGCGGATTGACGAAACTATCGATCCACCATTCGCTGAAGTACCGAATCTAATTGAAACTCCACCTATTAAAGGAAAAGCCAGCGCTGTCAATTGGATGCTCATGCCAAATGTTGGACACGGCACTTTCACTCGCTTCATTCAGGAGGCGCACCCAGACTTTGATTTGTCCGCCGAGAAGACAGACCCGAACAACCTTCTCGAGATCATCGGTGAACACGAAATACCAGGTTCAAAAAAATACCTCACAGGTATTGCATGCCGGCGCATTTTGATGGATGGTGCCTTCATTAATGGAGGTGTAACACGAAAGCTATTGTCCGCCAGACCACCGAAGGTACTCGTATACGAAATTGACTGCTCATGCAGCTTGCAAGATCCCATTGCAATTAGGCAGTATGTGCAAAACGGTGGCTATCTAATTGTTACAGGTAGAAATATCAATGGCCTTGTAGATGCATTTCCGGATCGGGTCACCAGTGCGAATGGTACTTTGGCGCGCGACGAAATAGTAGACGCCCAGTTATTTAATCCAGATCAAATCCTTTGCACCAACTTAGTAACCAATGCTCGTTGGTATATTCCTGCGAATTTTTCGCCGATAAAAGTTTTAAATCCTAAAGCTGTTAGAGTTGTTGCAGCGAGTGGCGAACTTGGTGCTGAAGTCCCAGATGGAAAGGGCGTGCTCGCCGCTATTTTCTCTTATGGACGTGGTTATGTTCTGTGTCTCTCTGGCACGCTGAACAACACGACAGGACGCATTAATTCAGATAGCGGAGTATCTCGAAATGGTCTTAACGAAGCGCTCCCGGATCCGGCACCAAAGATTCACGTATCATTGCGTCAAGGTATAGCTATCAATTTCATGGAAGCCGGTTTCACTAAAAAGCGAATTCCAATGACTGGCGAAGGGCCATCATTCAGAAAGCAACAGCACCAGTAAATTTTTCGCAGCGCCGCTTTTTCCAAGAGACGTTTAGGCAACAGTAACACCTTAGACAACCGGCGAAAAGCCGCATAGAATACAATTCTTCGAAAATGTCGGTAGAGCATTAAATTTTACGTATTTAGAAACTGGGAACCAAACCAGAAGTAAGCTGTTCCATGATCTTTGCATGGATTTGAAAAGAGCAGCACGAGTGAACATCTGAAGTGTCCAAGACTGCTCCTTCGGAATAGTTTCAGTAAGGATATGAAGTTCGAAGTTGGGCAGGGGATGAGTAAATTTGTCTGTGCAAGTCGTATTGACGCTGGGAATATTTTCTTTAACTCTCTTTCTGATTTTGCGTAAGCCCTTTGGTCTGCATGAGGCTTGGGGAACTAGTATAGGCGCTGCTCTAATGTTAGTTTGTGGGCTTGTCACTATCCCTCAGTCCATCCAAACAGTTCTAGAAGGTGCGAATGTCCTGCTATTTCTGCTCGCATTGATGGTTCTTTCTGCAGTTTTAGACCTCGCCGGCTTCTTCGAGTGGGCGGCAATTCTTGCGGCACGCTCCTGCTATGGCAACGGACCTAGACTATACAGAAATGTGTTTTTGCTTGGAGCCATTACCACAGCCGTGTTATCTCTCGATACGACGGCGATTATACTGACACCAATAGTGGTGGCGTTTGTTCAACGGCTCAACTTAAAAGCCTACCCTTTTCTTATCGCCTGTGCTTTCGTTGCTAACACAGGTTCGCTCCTTTTTCCGGTGAGCAATTTGACCAACCTACTGTTTCAGGAAGCGTTTCACTATTCATTTGTCTCGTTCACATTATTTATGTTGTTGCCTCAGATAGTTGCACTGGCTTTGAACTACTGGCTTTTCACCCTTTTGTTCAAGTCCTCAATACCAAAAACTTTTGACCAGAACCTTTTACCGGCAGCACTATCAGCAGTGCCAGACCGTCCCTTCTTTGTTGGTGCCGTGCTTATTGTAGCCTTTGTAATAGTAGGCTACTTCGTGGCCTCCTTGTACCACATACATCCTGTCGCGGTTGCTTCAAGTGGTGCCATCGCACTTCTAGCTTGGGGCGCATGTCGTCGCCAGCTAGACAACCGCATCTGGAAGGATATTAGCTGGTCGCTGTTTCCTTTCGTAGTGGGACTTTTCATCGTTATTCGAGGTGTCGAAAATATTGGACTATCAAGTGTTGCTACCAATATGCTCATGCTGGCAGACAAACAGCCACTCTTACAGGTACCAGCAATTGCTTTTGCGACTGCATTGGGAAGCAATTTGATAAACAACATTCCAATGGCTTTGCTTGCTGTATCCGCCCTGAAAGACTCTCATAGCAGCCTTATAGATCAGTACGCAGCGTTGCTTGGCTGCAATCTAGGTCCGAATTTAACCATCGCCGGCTCACTTGCCACGATGCTTGTGATAACTAGCGCCAGAAAAAAAGGGGAGAATATTAACGCAATGGACTTTCTTCGGATCGGATTGGTGACAATGCCAATACTTATCCTGGGCGCTTCAGTAACAGCGCACCTTGTCGGATGTTTGCATAAGTGAATGGCTATCAATTAAGCGGGAGAGAGTTTATGAATTCGATATGGTTTTTTCCTTTGATCATTGTGGCAGGTGCACTACAAGCCATGGGCAACTCAATGAATGCTCAGCTAAGAAATTCGCTAACAAATCCTTGGCTTGCAAGCATAGTCTCTTTTGGATTGATATTAGCCTTCTTCATTTGCGCTTTTGCCATCAACCCTCGTCCATTACCAACTATTGAGGGGATCAGCACGATGCCTTGGTGGGCGCCATTAGGCGGATTAGCCGGTGCGGTTGCTGTCTATGCAGGACTGACCATGGTAGACAAAATTGGAGCTGGTCCGTTCAACGGCCTTATCATTACGGCAAACATTTTGGCTTCGATTGCCATCGATCACTATGGTTTCCTCAATATGCCTGCACACCCGATCAGCGCTTTGCGAGTGGTTGGTGCCGTCCTAATGGTTGGGGGCATCACGCTCATTGCCAAGTTCTAACTGCCGCCGGTCGCAGGAGGGCACCATTTTTTTATCATGCGGTCTAAATCCGCCATTAAAGCGGGTTTTTGGAGAAAATCATCCATGCCTGCTTGCAAGCATTGCTCAGCATCTGCGTGTCCTGTTATAGCAATTATTGGGACGCGCTTTGTCTGTGATCTCAATTCTTTCTCGCGGATAAGCAACGTGGCATGTACGCCGTCGATTCCGGGCAATCCGATATCCATAAAAATCAGCATGACCCCTTTATTGTCTCTTTGTACTACCTCTTCTCCTGAGCCGACGGTAACGCACTCGTATCCAAGAACCCCTAGAGCGGTTCGAGCCACTATCTGGAGGGTAGGATCGTCTTCAACCATCAATATCAGGTTTGACATTCGTCCGCCCGAAAAGGAATATCGACCCAAAACCTTGATCCCTTGCCAGGTTCGCTTTCAACTCCTATCTCACCGTGCATCAACTCAGTCAAAGTTTGGCAAATACTCAAGCCCAATCCCGTGCCACCAAATATTCGAGCTGTAGATGCCTGCAGCTGCTCGAAAGGTATAAATAGTCTCTCTCGTTGTTCTTCGCTTATTCCAATACCGGTATCTCGCACCGTAAAACGTAGCTCCTTAACTTCAGGCGTCTCCTTGCGCAGGCTTACCTCGATCTTCACTTCGCCTTTTTCAGTAAATTTGACTGCATTGAAAATTAGATTGAACAGGATCTGTCTGACCCGCAGCTCATCACCACAGACGCTATCTGGCACATTTGAATCTACAACGGAGATAACGCTGATCCCTTTCTGGTCTGCTGCTGTTTTTACGAGCTGCGCTGCGTCGCCTATTACTGGTCGAATAGCGAAATTTCTAAGCTCTAGCGAAACTTTGCCGGCTTGTAATTTAGATGCATCAAGCAAATCGTTCAATATCCGCAGCAGCCGCTGCGATGAAGCGAAAGCGGTGTCAGCCAGTTGGCGAATTTCTTGATCAGGTGAAGTTTTAGCGATCAGTTCAATCAATCCCATAACGCTAGCCATAGGTGTTCGTACTTCATGGCTAACCGTAGCGAGAAATCGCGACTTTGTTTGAAGGGCTGATTCAAGTTCCAACGTTCTTTGCTGAACTGCCGTCTCAAGCGCTTGGGAGAAGGTTCTCTGTTGTAGCAAACTGGTGATGCGCGCGAAAAGCTCGCGGGTGGAAAAGGGCTTTACCAGGTAGTCATTGGCCCCTTTCTCTATCCCCTCTGCGCGAGCTTCTTCCCCCGCTCTGGCCGAAAGCAATAACACTGGAGTCTTATTCAATTTTTCAGATGATCTCATAACTCGAACCAATTCGAAACCATCCATTTCAGGCATCATCACATCAGTGATCACTAGATCAGCAGGCTCTCGCTCTAGAGCGATCAGAGCTTGCCGTCCGTTTGACACTGATTCGACCGACCAAAATGGCCTGAGCAGACGGCAAAGGTAATCACGCATATCGGCATTGTCGTCCGCGATCAGAAGTCTTTGTTGTTCGCTTATTTCGTTATCCGTGCCCTCATGCGGAGCTGTAGCAGTTACAGACGTGTTGCTTCGCCAACCGCTAGTCTCTAAGAGAAAGTCCGCGACATGTTTAACTTTCAGTTTGTCACGGCTTTCATGCATAACCTGCTCGTTCGGAAGGTGATGATAGCCTCGTGGAATGGCAACCACAAAGGTAGTTCCTGCACCGATTTTGCTTTGCACCGTTACATTGCCACCATGCAGCCGCACCAATTCACTGACCATCGCCAGTCCAATGCCGCTTCCTTCGTAAGTGCGAGCGCCTTCTGCCTTCAACCGGTGAAACCGTTTAAAAACATTCGGAAGTTCGTCTTCCGAAATACCTATACCGGTATCACTAACTGAGAGTTCAAAACTTCCTTCCGCCTCTCCGACGTTGACTGTAATCTTTCCGTTACGAGTAAACTTGAACGCATTGGAAAGCAGATTAAGAACAATCTTTTCCCACATTTCTCGGTCGATGTAAGCCTTCTCTTTAAGCTCCTCACAGTGCACATCAAGGGCAACTCCCTCGCTCTCGATCGCAGACCGAAATAGACTTGTGAGTTCGGAAGTAAACTTGCTCAAGTCCGTTGGCTCGAATCGAGCATCATAACGACCGGCCTCTATTCGCGAAAAGTCTAGAAGAGTATTCACCAGCTTTAAGAGCCGCAAAGCATTATGTTGGACAGTTTCTAAATCAGCTTGGTCTTCGCTGTCGATTTTTCGGTTTAACAACCGTTGCAATGGTCCGAGAATCAGAGTTATCGGAGTACGAAATTCATGACTAACGTTGTTGAAGAATACTGTTTTAGCGCGATCTAACTGCTCGAGGGCTTCCGCTTTGCGCCGTTCCTGCTCATGCGCTCGCGTGTCCTTCAAGGTAGTGGCAATTGCTCGGCCCATTGACTCAAAAAAATCGATTGCCCGATTGTTGAGCTCTTGATGTGGACTGACAGTGGAAAAAAAGAGCAGCGATTCTTTTTCCGTGCGAGTAGAAATAGGAATGATTACAGCTCGCTTTGAACTTAGACCAAGCGAGCTTTTCGGCAAGAGTAAATCGTCAATATCGAGCTCATCAATATTCTTGCGCTCGCCGGATCTTGCACAGTTCAGTAATTGTGTGATTAGCGAACCTTTCGTCAAATAGTTACGAATATTATCGCTCTCGGCATTGCTGGCTAAAAGTTCGCACCGCTCAGATTCAGCGTCCAGTGAATAGAATGCGCATAAAGGTAAATCTGTCTTGTTTGCTTCTAGGATAAGACTAACTGCTGGCAGCAATTCGCCTTCTGTTTCTGCTTTCGTCCTGGCCAGTTCACTTATTATTCTGAGCCGTCGTTCGCCAATTACTCGTTCCGTTGTTTCGGCAACTGGAGTAAAAATTCCAACGATTTTACCGGTACTATCTTTGACCGCGCTGTATGAAAAAGTGTGGTAAGTCTCCTCAGGATATCCATTTCTTTCCAAAAAGAGAAGTAGATCGTCGCTGTAGGTCGCTTCCCCAGTCGTAAATACACCATTCAGCATTGGGCCAATAGTAGTCCAGATCTCCGTCCAAACTTCTTTGCCATTTTTGGCCAAAGCCTTTGGATGTTTCCCGCGCAAATGACCAATGTACGAATCGTTATAAAGCATCGCTAGCTGCGGTCCCCACCATAAGATAAGCGGAAACCTTGAATTCAGGCAGAGTCCGACCGATAGCTTTAAAACCTCAGACCAATTCTCGACGGCTCCAAAAGTTGTAGATGACCAATCCGTCTCGCGAAAGAGGCGGCGCATCTCGCCTTCACCGTTGAAGATGCTTTGCTCAAAAGCAGACAAAATATCAACCCCATAACCCGACCCAACAATCTTGGCAACCCAACCGAACGTCGCTTTTATAGTGATTAAATATTGTCAGTTTACTTGGATCAGTGCCTGTTCTAATTGACGAATGTTTTAATGTTTGGGTGAGGCATCTAAACCTCTCATTGAGTTAGCTTTCGCTTTAGGTGAGCCACCATATCTGGTATCAATAAATGTCTGTCTTAAACGGAACGAAGCCCGCGAGCGCTCGAAGTGCTACAGAAACGGAATTGGCTCTACTTCCCTTTTGTGGCTGTCGGCGCTGTTGTTGTAGCTTTCGCTTTTGCTCGAGTTTTGGCTTTTGTTGGAGCTTTCCGCTTAACTGTAGATTTCTTTTTTGACTTGCCAGCAATGGTTGATTTTGTAACTGCTTTCGGCTTGGCTGCGGCAGTTGCTTTTGTTGCTTCGTTTTTACTTTCAGCTGGTGCTTTTGTTTCAGTTGTTTCCGCCGGCTTAGCTACAGCTGGAGCTGGTAGAGGTGGTAATTCTGCTTCCAATTCGGCAGCTTTATGATCGAAGTCGGTAGCCTCAGTAGTTTTACCTAAACCAGCCGCTATCTTAGAACCGTCTTTTAGGAGCTGCAAATATTCTCGAGTTTTTGTTTTGCCTTTGCCGTTTTCGATTTCTAATGCTCTCTTTAGACGTTCATCCGCATCCCGCCAGTCGCCATCATCTATGGTGGCTGAAATTAAGCGTAATCTAGTCGCTAAAACATCTGGAGCATTCGGACCAAGTTGGCGTTCCTGCAACGTAAGTGCCCGATCGATGTAATCAATTTGAGCGGGAAATATTTTTCGTCCTTCTTCAACCTGAGACAATTTCAGCAAAAACGGAACGGTCGAGAAATCGCCAGGACCATGAAGTTTGTCCAGACGATTGAGTATCGCTTTGAAACACTTATCGGAATAATCCCAATCCTTCTGCTTAAGTCCAACGACACCTAATCGATCGATCAGGACATAAATTCCAGGGTCATCCTTTCCATAAAGTTTCTGGCGAAGTAAAAGGGCCCTGTAGTAAGCAATTTGAGCATTTTTAAGATCGCCAGCTTTTTCAGACTTCAGTCCGGTCTGATAGAGAACATCTGCATGTTTCTTTATAGTCTTGAGTTGCTTTATTTCAACCGAAGTAAGCTCATGATCGGTTGCCTGAGGATTAAAACCAGCTGGTGCATAATCTTGGATGACAAGTTTTGCAGTTGGTCTAGGTGGTGCGTGACCACGTCCAAAACATGGGATCACTAGCGCAATACTGGCACTAACGAAAATAAACCCACGGATTAAAGCGCTTCTGTACATTTCAAGACCTCACTACAAACTAGAAACATTTTAGTCACAAATTCGTAGTTCGTCTCCAAACCATCGGAAGGCGTCGCTTTGATCAGTTTTTCCGATCCAAAAGTGAAATACTAACGACCAATCTCATGCCCTAGTTGGTGGTTGGGCTTGTTTCCAAGAGTCACGCCACTAACGTGAGTTGGCCGTGAGTGTCGAGGGAAAAGTATTCCGACAGAAGTCTCAGTCGGGAAACTATATAGATAAGCGGTTTAAATGCGCGCCTTTATCGCCACCGATTGCGGTGCCTTGACTTTTTTTTTGAAGTCGACTTATCTCTAATGCTGGGACTAGTGGCAGCAAAGTTTTTATGGCTTTGATGAGTCGCGCAGCATCGAACACAGGCATATTTATAAACGCGTCCGCGCCTAGGAGTTTACCTGAGCTTTCTACCGAACCGTTTAGTCTAGTGCCGGTAGGACCTGGTTCCAGCGCCATAATTATGAACACCGTCATTTTGTGCACTGGATCCTCTCTCAATCTCCGCAAAAATTCAAACATCGATTCATTTTCGAGGTAAGCTGCGCAAACAATTACATCCGCGTGATTCGTTCCGTCCAAAAAGGCAAAGGCTTCTTCGATGGAACGGACAGCTATCACACTGTGCCCCATTCCTCTACAAACAGCCTTTAACTGACTGATGTGGGCCTCTGTGTCCATAATCAAGATGCGAAAGGTATCTTTGGCGGCCAATCTGATTGTGCCAAGTTCGATTCCCGGTTCGTCCATACACCCTCCTATGCGTACTGTAGGGACGGCTGGTGTGCTGGGACGGCAAATAAGCGCGCAAGGTTTCATTAAAAATACTGTCCGAAAATCATCCTGAAAAGTGCAGGTGACGTTCGATCACAGCCTTAAAATCAGAAACAAACTGAAGAGAAAATATGTCAGTTAAATTTGTCGATTAAAAAAGCGCAACTCAATAGAGCGCCAACTCGATTTGGGGACATTAAAGTCAATGAATTGGTTGGCGTTTTGCTGCTACAAATTAATGTCCCTCAGCAAATTGAACTAGCCAGGAGAATTCAACAAAGTACGGCACCTTCTGTGGTGTCATCCAAAGAGTTTTTTGAGACGCAAGAAGGGATTGCTTCTCGCCAATGGAGCCCAAGCCACTTTGGTTCCCAGAGTTCTTGGACTGAAATCAACGGATAGCAATTGGAGAACTTCCTGAGCGACAAGTTAAAAAACTGGCCCAAATTGGGCCTCGCAACAAAAAATTCACGGCATACAGAAAAGCTATCCCCGAATACAGTGACTGGGACTTGCTCTCAAAATCAATACATAAAAATGGTGGAGGCGGCGAGAATCGCACTCGCGTCCAAAGAAGCCGAAAGGCAAGCGTCTACAAGGTTTAGTCCTGAATTCACCCAGTTGTCTTGCGACCCGCTGAGTTTGGCCAGAACGGCCAACCGGGTTCGCGATTATGTCTTAGGGTGGGCTAGAAACCGCTAATTTCGCCCATCAGCAATCACCGTGATTGACCCTTCGGAAGCGGGTGATCAAGCCCTGAAGAGTATCGTTTTATACCTAGAGACTAGGCAGCGCGAAGCATTGGTTGCTTCGAGCCGATGGCCACAACATTGTTGGTTTTGGCATTTGTTTTTTTTGCTCAGTTTGTTAACGGGTGTTCCAAGCGTCCCCGACCTGCAGCCCACGATCCAACAACCCTGTCGAATCTAAACGCCCCCATGAGCGTAGCTGTACAGACAGCAAATTTTCAGCGTGCGAAAGGACGCAATTCATTTAGTTTTGGTCCACAGCCACATTCTACCAATTATGCAAGGGTCCCGCACATGGTATTAACAGCGGAAAGCTAAGCCTGATAACTGCTTCCGGTCAGGATATTGCTAATATTCATTTAGCAATTAGAGCGGGTGCTTCAAGGACTACGCCTAACCATTCCCCGCTCTTGTCAGCCCTTACAACTGCAAAATTATTCAGTTGGGCTGCCGAGTTCAGCATATTTTGCTTCTCAGCTAAAATGCCTGCGCAGATAATCTTGCCACCGGGTTCCATCATCCCCAGATACGTAGGCATCAAGGCGACGATGTCTTCACATGTGAGATTGGACAAAAGGCAATCGAATTTACCAGACAGTACGTCCGGGCCTCCTTCAAGCAATGTGATTTCACCTGAAAGCCCGTTTAATTCAATATTTCGCCGCGCATTCTCAAGGGCTGTCCCGTCGATATCAACACCGACAACCGTGCGTGTTTTATCCAGAAGCTTGGCCGCAATAGCAAGAATACCGCTACCCGTGCCGATATCCGCAATATTTTTGAACTTATCACCATCAGCAAGCCGCTCCAAGCAATATTGAGTCGTTGTGTGCAGCCCGGTCCCAAATGCCATGCCAGGGTCTATCACAATAGTGATGCGATCCTCTTCCTCCTCGCCTCTCTCGTTTTGTTGCCAAACCGGCTTAATTCGGAATGTTCGTCCAATATTGAATGCTTCAAAGCCAGCCTTGAAGCGTGACAGCCAGTCTTGTTCTACCAGCTCTTCTTGCTCTAGTGACGCAATTGAATCGCCCAGCCCGTATTCTTCCAAATGCACGGCTAAAGCGGCGCTGTCCAGCTTATCCTTATCAAAATAGGCTTTGATAAGCAGATCATTTTTAAGCCCCGGTTCAACCTCGCACCCTTGCGCGCCGGCTTGAATAGCCAGCCAGCATGCCAGATCTTCATTAGAGCGTGCGACTTCGAACTTAATAGTCGACCATGCACTAATTTGGGTCATCGTCTTTTACAATAAAAGTATGCCGAAGGTCGGACTTGAACCGACATGGGGTATAAGCCCCGGCTGATTTTGAGTCAGCTGCGTCTGCCATTTCGCCACTTCGGCTGAGGCGGGTAACTATTTTAACCATGAAAGTCATACAGTCGCAAGCGAAGCCAAGCAGTCGTATACCAAATAAAACAAAAGAGCCGGGGCAAATCCATTGCCTGATAACTGGCTTCGATGCTTTTGGGGGCAGCGATTCCAACCCTAGCCAGGTTATTGTGGAAGGTTTGCCAAAAAGCATTAAGCTTCGCAAAAGCAAAGTTACTTTAGATCTGCACTCACTCGTTTTGCCGAGTTGTGGAGATAACTCTTGGCGCATTCTACGCCGAGCACTAGATGCGGTGCCCGTTCAACATCCACTATGCGTTGTTCTAACGGGCGTGGCTGCTCATCGTGCTTCCATTACTATTGAAAGATTTGCTCTCAATATTCGCGATTATCGAATCAAAGACAATTGCGGTGAACAGTGGCATGGTGACCGCATCTCCGATAACGCCCCAGAAGCATTCCGAACAGATGTGGATGTAGATTTTTTGACGGAGCGCTTACGCAAAAAAGGACTGCCAACAGAAATTTCAAACCACTGTGGAACTTTTGTTTGCAATGAAATTTACTACCGATTGCTTCTGGCATGCCAACAAGCTGATCGCAAGCACAAATCTGTATTTGTCCATGTGCCGTCTCCAACACTCTTCGGTGCAAAGCTACGCGAAATAGGCAATGAAAAGTTTGAAGGTAGAACGAAAGGGCGCGATAACCAAATAGAAATATTGCGCAATGCCGTTTTGGATATTGCTTCTGTTCTTGCCGAAGAAATGCTCGTTGAGCATACTGAAAGTTATCTTAAAGCTTAGGCGGTTTCGGTGTAGTACACCAACTGTCTGTGCCCTTCATGCACAGCGAACAGGCACGTCTCGATTTGCTGAAATGTAGATCGCAAATAGATTGATCGCATTGCTTGCAGTAATTGACACCAACTAGCGGAATCATAGAAAGGTTGCTAATCGGTTGCCCACAAACGCCACAAGTCAATTTTAGAGGTGGATTGTTTTGAACTGATTTCATCTTTGCGAAACCTTCAACCGGTACAACACCAGTATAACTCCAACCATTGGGCTAAGGAGTTGACCAGACCGAATCGAATACATATGCTTTGCAATCTAAGAGAGAGCTGCGAGTTCGGGAGAGTTGCCAATGGATGGTTGCATTGTCAGTATTGACCAGGGCACTACCAGTTGCCGCGCTATTGTTTTTGACAAAGCTGGCAAGGTACTTGGCTTGGGGCAAAAGGAATTTTCTCAGCATTTTCCCAAACCAGGCTGGGTAGAGCACGATGCTGAAGAGATTTTCGAAACGCAAGTTCAGTGCATTAAGGAGGCGGTATCAGCCTCTGGCGTTCAAGATGATGCAATAAAGTGCGTTGGAATCACAAATCAACGCGAAACTACTGTGTTGTGGAACCGAAGTTCTCTCAAACCAATTCATCGTGCGATTGTCTGGCAGTGTCGTCGCACTCAAGAACATGCAGAGACATTGAAGAAAAACTCTGCGGATTTGTTCAAGTCTAAAACGGGGTTGATACCAGATGCCTACTTTTCAGGTCCAAAAATCAAATGGCTTTTGGATAACACAACAGGCCATGATCAGCTCACGGATCTCGCCTTCGGCACCATTGATAGTTGGCTGATTGCAAAGCTTTCAGAAGAAACTAACCACGTCACAGATCCAAGCAACGCTTCCCGCACCATGCTGTTCAATATCAATCAACTGAGGTGGGACGATGAGCTGATGGACCTGATTGGAGTGCCATCACATTTGATGCCCAAGGTAGTTCCTTCAAACGCGCTATTTGGTCATACGAATAAGGATCTTGTTGGTTTTCGAGCACCCATCTTAGCCGTTCTAGGCGATCAGCAGGCAGCAATGTATGGGCAGGCTTGCTTCGAAGCAGGTATGTTCAAATGCACTTATGGAACAGGCAGTTTCATTCTCGGAAACATAGGACACTCCCCCCAAGATGTCCATGGGCTATTAACAACAATAGGTTGGCAGTTAACGGGAGAAAAACCAGTTTATGCTTTGGAAGGGGCAACTTTTATAGCAGGAGCTGCCATTCAGTGGTTGAGAGACAGCCTTGGCATTATTTCTTCTAGCGAGGAAACCGAAGCTTTGGCTCGGTCTCTCAAAACAAATGAAGGCGTATATTTTGTGCCTGCATTTGTTGGCATGGGTTCGCCCTGGTGGGACTCAAGCATTCGCGGCACAATTACTGGCTTAACTAGAGGTAGCGGCCAAGCGCATCTTGTTCGAGCTGCAATCGAATCTATGGCTTACCAAATTCGCGACATAGCAGATGAAATTGGAAACTCACAATTAAAGATGACCGAGCTTCGAGTTGATGGTGGCGCAACAAATAATTCCTTTTTGCTGGAATTTCAATCGGACCTTTTGAAAATTCCCGTTAAACGCGCCCAACAAGTTGAAGCGACAGCTTGGGGCGTAGCGGCTCTAGCTGGAATAACACAAGGATTGATCACGAAAAAAGATTTCGAAAATGGCTGGCAATGCGGAGCGAGCCATACACCACAAAAAGATCGCGAATCAGAATTTCAAGGTTGGCAAAGTGCACTTGCCGGAGCCTGTGCTGTAGCTGCAAATGAGTCATTACGCAGCAAAACGCACGTACCAATTTCGAGAACATGAAAATGAGATAAAAAGCAGTGCTCGAGCCCTGCTGTATATTGAATGGGACAAAGTGTTCCAGAAAAGGGAAATATGGCAGTTTTCAATAGATTCGGATTACTGGCTTTTTGTATGGCCTTTGCGCTTACAACAAGTAAGAGCAAGGCTTGCACAGACGTTGTGATACATAACGGCGATCGAACTGTTGTCTCCGGGCGAACCATGGATTTCGCCATTGAAACGGAAGGAAACATCATTGCCAAGGCTCACGACACCGAAGTAAAAGATGAGCTTCTCGGCATGACGGATGCCAAGGCCAAACCGCTCACCTGGAAGGTAAAGTATGCAAGCGTGTTGGTAGGCGTTTGCGAAATTCCTTGCTATCCGGATGGACTTAATTCCGCTGGCCTATCAGTATCAGCTCTCTGGCAGTTCGGCGCGGAACCGGCGCAAACAGTCATTGCTGGCACAAGCGCTATAACATCCGGCACACTCAGCGAATATCTTCTAGAAAATGCATCCACAGTTGCAGAAGCAAAGGAGTTGATAAAGAAGCTGAGTATTTTTGGAATGACAGATCCCAAACGAAAACTCAGAGTTGAACTGCACTGGATTATCACAGATAAAACTGGCAAGAGCGTTGTGGTCGAAATGAAAGGTGGCAAGCCAAGATTCTTCGATGACGCATCAGAAATCAATGTCCTCACCAATCAGCCGGATTATGAGCAGCAAGTTGCGAGTTTCAAAAGATACACGTATCTGTCGCCGGTCAATCGCAAAGATGACGTCATCGAAGGACAATTCGTTAACGGCTCAGGCGCGCTCGGGATGCCTGGTGATTACACCCCCGGAAGCCGATTTGTGAAAACTGCATTTTTAGCAAAATACCTCACGCCAGTGAAATCGGCTTATGATGGGGTAAACGCCGTGCTGCACATATTGCACAACGTTGAAGTTCCGCGCGGAGCTGTAGCAGAAGGAATGTATACGCAATGGACAGTCGTACAAGATCACGATAATCTGCGCTATTACTTCGAAAGCTACAATCATCCAAAGGTGAAATACATCGATTTGAAAATATTGGATTTTCGAAAAGCAGTCGGACATCGCATTGCCATTGATTACGATGCCGAAGGCGATCTCACCAATTTACTCACACGTCCTAAATAACGCCCACGCAGCAATTTCTTTTATCCGCTCGCCTTGACGAGTTAGCCACGCGCGATAACGAGCAAACCCGCAAACAACATAGAGAGAAAAGCGTCAGCTATCCACAGCTTCATCTTAGCAACCACCTTCAATCAGCTGGTCTGTTATTACTCACACATATTACAGTTTCTGTCCGGCGTTCATACGGCTTACCAGCCTGTTTCTGAGTGTGCGCTAAACACTGTCGTTCAAATTCGTGCAAAAATGTTTGCGGCCTTAAAAGGGGAAGTGTTGTGGGCTTGAAAGGCGCACATAAATTCAGTTTGTTTGTGCCACTACTTTTAGTGGCATTTTTTAGTTTGCCTTCTCTTACTGGGTGTGGCAGTCGTCATGCCAGCAATCAAGGCACAGCAATGGAGTCTGCTCTTGATCGTATTAAACGAGAGAAAGTTCTGCGCGTTGGTTATGGCGGGTTCCCACCTTATACAATCATAGACACGAAAGAAACTGACCCTGATAAACGTGTTAAAGGTTTCGCCGCAGATCTTGTAGATGAAATTGCCAACCGTTCCGTTCCAAAAATGAAAGTGGAATGGCACATTATCAGCTGGGACACTCTTGCTACTGATATGCGCTCGCGGAAGTTTGATTTTATTGCAGACCCAGTGTACGTCACAGTTCCAAAGGCACTCGAATTTACTTATACGGAACCATATTCGTACTTTGGAATTGCCCTTGGTTTAGTAAGAAAGGATGAAACCCGATTCCAGAAGTTCAGTGACCTTGACAGAAATGACATAACACTTGCAACCGCTGAAGGTTGGGTGTCTACCGACTACGCCCGAGAACATCTCTCAAAGCCGCATTTCAAGACGATTCCCGTTGGTGGGGATTCATTCGTTCAGCTAGACGATGTTTTGATGGGAAGAGCAGATATTGCTTTGCAAGATTCACCAAGTGTTGTGCAATATGCAAAGGCTCACGCCGACAAAGTGAAAATACTTTGGTTGGAGCATCCGCCTTCTGTCGTTCCTGGTGGTTTTATGGTGCGACGCGAAGATACTGATTTGAAAGATTTTCTTGATATCTGCATGCGTCTTTTGAAAGCTGATGGCACAATCGCCAAACTAGATAAAAAATGGAAGACGTATGGCTATTTTGAAAAGAGAGATCTCGTTCCGGCCGCCGGGCTCCAGCAATATATAGACACTGGGAAATAGCCAGATGAACTATGACTGGGATTTTAGTGTTTTCCTCCCCTATCTTCCCGCTCTAGCCCGAGGCGCACTAATTACTATTGAGCTGTCTGTAATAAGCTCTATCGTCGGAACTCTATTGGGCGTTGCGCTAGGAATTGTCTATCGCTTGAAGCCAATTGATCGCGTGCTCCTTCCGATCAACGACATATTGCGAGCAGTTCCTCTTCTCGTGCTTATATTTTTCGTTTACTACTTTCCATACACCGAACTACTCGGCGTTTCGGCACCATCCGCTTTTGCTTGTGCGACCGTGGCACTGACAATTGCGCAGGCAGTTTACACAGCCGACGTAGTTCGCGCTGCGGTAGATGGTGTATCGCAAGGATCGATTCTCGGAGCGAGATCTGTAGGGTTGAGGGAAAACGAAATATGGCGATACATCATTTTGCCGGACATATTTCGGCAAATTGCACCAAGCCTCGTAGCCTTTTATATTGGCAATATACGCATGTCCAGCCTTGCTTCAGTAATTGGTTGTGAGGATGTTGTATTCGTAGCCCGTACAGCAATCTCACAACGATTTAGGTCCTTGGAGGCGTGGACGATAGTTGCTTTGATCTATGTCATTTTGGTTTTGCCACTTACAATTGCAGCTCGTAAGCTAGAGAGTTCAGAATGGTTGAAGCGACGTTAACAACTGATCAATTAGATATAGATAGATTAGATATACATGGGCTTAGCTGTGCTAACGGCCCGTTGCGTGTTCTTAACGACTTTCAGATGAAAGTAAAAATGGGTGAAACAGTTGCAATTATCGGCCGAAGCGGTTCCGGCAAAAGCACTCTTTTACGCTGCCTGAGCCTGTTACAACAGCCGGACCGTGGCAACGTCTCTCTTGATGGGAAAAATTACTTGCAAAACGGCAAAGCACTTTTGCCACTATGGCAGGTGCGACAGCAAATTGTGATGGTTTTTCAGGACTACAACCTTTTTCCTAATATGACGGCGATGAACAACATTACTCTCGCTTTGGAAAAAGTACGCAAAGTACCGCGCAAAGAAGCGCAAGAAAAGGCGCACAAAATGGCAGAAAAACTGGGTATTGGTCACGTTTTGAACCGCTACCCAAATTCACTTTCCGGCGGCCAGGCCCAACGCCTTGCTTTAGCACGAGCAATGGTGCTAGAACCAAAAGTGCTTTTGCTTGACGAAATTACTTCCGGTTTAGACCCCGAGACTATCCTCAACGTTACTGAGGCAATTACTGAATTGCGGGACTCGGATGCAACCGGCAATCTTGCAATAGTGCTCGTCACACACCTCATGCAATTCGCCTCTGACTTTGCCGATCGAATTTGCTTTCTTGATGGTGGCAAGGTAGTAGAAGACTTACCCGCAGAAACATTTTTCCAAGAATGTAAAATGGAAGCGACGCGAAATTTCGTTGCCGCATTCATGCGTCCATTGCTATGAACTAATTTTGGCTTTTTCCGCTTCAACAAGCTTTGAGCAAATATCTATCGCTTCCAGCGCATTAGAAGCAGAGTGAACGCGCTTCGCATCTATTTCTTTGAAAAATGCATGGGCCGTTTCACTTTCGCAAAGAAGAATAACGCTTTTCTTCGCTTTGAGAGCAAGAGCAATTTCGGATGCAGTTCCAGGACCCATGCCACAAGCAACCACAACTGCGCTAGAAAGTACGTTTATATTATTTCGCGCGCTGCCCATTCCAGTAATTATCGAAATGTCCACAGCTGCTGAAGTATATTCATCGTCTGCGCCCGGTATGACGCCTACAGTGAATCCACCGGCCGATTTTGCACCGCGGTTGACTGCATCCATTACGCCTTCATCTCTGCCACCACTCAAAAGAATCCAACCTTTTGTGGCAATGTGCCTGCCAAGATCAAAAGCATTGCGCAAGTCAACTTCCGCTGCACCTGCACCAGGACCCATCACACCAATTACCGGTTTTCGCATTTTTTCCTCTATTTTGTTAGACGTCTTCGTAAGATTGGCTATCTTGCCAGACTCGGAAGATAGGATAAATCGGTATCGAGTTTGTTTGCCATGTGTGGGTGCAGAAACGGACGCTTGTTATAGTCAAACGTGAATTGGACATCGACTTTGTCGGGCCAACTTTTTGGTAGCGGATGAAATGGACCGGCGTGTTCAACTGCGTTAAAAGCGGCACGATCGAGTGTGGTGATTCCGGAGTACTTTGTGATTCGAACTTGTTTCAGTGCTCCGTCTTTTTGAATTTGGAACTGAACAACGGTTGATTTGGGTTTATTGAGATCCGGCGGCAACCAGTTGCGTTTAATTTGCGCTTCCATAACGCTCATGTAGCAGTCTGAATCAATTATTTGACGATCCAACTTTATTGCTGAACTCTTGGCAGGGGTTGAAATCGTAGCAAGTGCATCCGTAACTCCATAACCTGCATCATGATAAAACTCATCCACTTCATTGAAAGTGGAATGTATTTTTTCGCGAATCATTGGATCCGGATGTAAGCACCAGGCGGCATAGTACTCAGCAACAGCGCCAACATAATCGGCTTTCTTGTAATAGCTCTCAGCAAGCTTGATGCGTTCATGATAATCGTTAGGGTGATAGTGCATCAACTTGAGCATTTGATCGGCGTTTTGTTTACTAACGCTATTCTCGAGTTCAAGCACCATCGCAGCATGTAGCTGATCGAGAGCTTGTTCCGGTTTCTGCTTCAATGAAAGACCGTAATAGTTGTATGCGATTATTAGATTGTCCAAAGCGATCGTGTAGGTTGGATTAGACTTTAAAGCTGTGATAAGAGTCTTTATGGCAAGCTCATAGTTGGAGTCATTCAACGCTTTAACGGCATCGTTGTTCAGTGTGATCACAGAAGTTGCAGGCGTCCCTGCCAGAGAAGAGCCGCTAAAGGCAAATAGCAACACCGCCATACTGGCTACCACTCTCAAAAATCTTCTTCTTTTCAAAAGCTAAACCCCCACAGGCTCAAGACGGATGATGTCATACTTCTTCGATTAGTACCTTAAGAAATTCAAGGCCCAGTATTTACCCCGTGGAAGGCATTACTTCAGCACTGTAAAATCCGGCCCGTGCATATCAAAAACATAGTAAAAATTTTTTCCCTTGTTGTGATATCCATATCAATGAGCCCAGCATTTTCAAACGCGCCTTCTCATGAGCAATGGTTTCAAACGATTGTTATGGAAGCGAATCACATAACACGCGGAAAGCCTCAAGCCAATGTTCTCAAACTATACTCGGTCGAAAAAGTACAAAACGGCAAGGACACTTCAGACATCTATGTTTTGAAAAACTGCAGGGCGATCAGAACGTACTTCACTATGATTACTCCCAGTGCCGATGCGCCTGAAATTGGGCTGCCGCAAAAGGGTCCAAAAGGCCCATTGGTCTTTTACACCTCGCGTCTGATTCTAGACTATCCCGCCAAAAATACTAAACTTACGGAAAACGAGCAGTGGCTAATTCCGATGATTGACGATTACCATGCAATCAAGCCTGGTATGCGACGTTCAGAGTTATTGAAAAAGTTTCAGCAAGACGATGGTCTCAATACAATTCCAGCAACGCGGTTTGTTCACGAGAACTGCAGTCTCGTGAAAATGGATGCAAATTTTGAACCCGAAACAAAAAATAGCGATCCGATCATTCATTCTGTATCGCTGCTGTACGCTGATCCTCCAGTAGTCGATTAATCATCATCTGACCCATACTTCTCTGGGAATCAACGCAATTTGCGATCACTTTCCTGAATCGGCAAATCATTTATGCTCGCTTCTCGGCGCTCCATAAGACCGTTTGGAGCAAATTCCCAAAGTTCATTGCCATGACTTCGATACCAATTTCCAGAGTCATCATGCCATTCGTAGAAGAACTTAACCGCGATGCGATTTTCGGTGAAACACCATAGTTCTTTCTTTAGTTTGTAATCCAATTCTTTGTTCCATTTGCGGGTGAGAAATTCAATAATTTCTCCACGCCCAGTTAAAAACTCGGCTCTATTTCGCCACCAACTATCTTCGGTATACCCTTGTGCAACTTTCTTTGGATCGCACGTGTTCCAGAGATCTTCAGCCATCTGAACTTTTTTCACGGCGATTGCATGATCGGTGAATGGTGGACAAATTACTTCAGCCATACGACGATTCCTCCTTCCCTTTTCATGACATTCGACAGTAATTGTTTCATACTATACCCATAAGTATACTCACAAAAAAAATACGGGTGACCTGTCCCCCGTTGAGTAGACAGATGAGATAGACGAAGAAAGCTCCCGCCATTAAAATCGGGAGGAACGACCATGGCTAGAAAGAAGAGTCCAATCATTTTTCACTCAGACTATCAAGATAAGG